>QFCE01001377.1_pt1 | contig 1212146 bp, 1142 predicted proteins | sample 5346091 | NCBI WGS metagenome assembly QFCE01 (sample SAMN09062252, study PRJNA434731) | Human gut metagenome, whole genome shotgun sequencing project. | isolation source: stool timepoint A chromium assembly | host: Homo sapiens | collected 2015
TGTCAGATGGGTTTTGCATATGCGGTTCCCATTTTCCTTCATCTGTAAGCGGATATGGATATGCCAGCCACTCAGCCTCCGGATCCAGGGCAATTGCATCAGCCAGGTTATATCCCACCCACCATGGGCCAAAGAACATTCCGGCCTGACCGGATTTCCATGCTTCATCTGCATCCTTTCTGGTTCCCAGTTCCGGATCTAATGTTCCTTCTTTGTACATCTCAGAAAGTACCTGCAGCGTATCTTTTGTTTCCTGAGTTAGAGAACCATATACTACATTACCGCTTTCATCTTTTACCCAGTATCCTGGCAAAGCGCCTTTTCCCTGGAAAATACCATCCAGTCCGCACATCGTACCGCTTGACTGCTGGAATGTAGCATACAATAAATTATTAGAAGAAGGCCCTAACAGTCCTATTGTTTCCGGTCCACCCATCTGGTTATCAATAAAAGCCTTTGCCACTTCTCTGATTTCTTCAATTGTCTTTGGAACCTCTAAGTTCAGTTCATCCAGCCAGTCCTGACGAATCCACAGCAAATCATAGCCATCTTTAAGAGATCTTACATTTGGAAGCGCCATCATCTTTCCGTCAAATGTAACTGCCTCCATAGCTATTCCACCAGTAGAGTCAATTGCACTTTTCATCGTTTCACTGGCATACTGTTCATAATACGGAGTCAAATCCTCAATCATGTCTGCCTTAAGCAGCATATCCAGCTGGGATGCCGTTACAGAAATAATATCCGGAAGTTCCCCACTGGAAATAGATAAATTTAATTTTTCATTATAATCATCACCGCTTCCGGACTGCCACAACACTTCAACATCTATATTCAAATTTTCTTTGAAATAGTCAAAAAACGCATTGTCTGTTGCAGATTGTCCTTCTGGAAACGAATCAGACGGATTTACTACTTGGGCAATCTTCAGTTCAATCGGTTCCTTATAAACTCCCAGCGGATCTGGTTCACCGCTTTCGTTTACCGGCAAATTATCTGCCTGGGCAACTGTACTTTCTGTTTCCTGCTGTTTCTCTCCTCCGCCGCAGCCAGCCAAAGATACAACTGCTGCCATTGTTAAAAGTGTTTTGTAAATCGCTTTTTTTCTCACATTCATTCCTCCTAAATAATATTTTAATCTTCAAAATAACTTACAAATTTTTGTTTTTATATCTCATCCAGCAGCTTCAACATATTTTTATTATAAAAGTTTTCCCTATTAACTGACACTGTATATTGTTTTAGAATGGTGGCTTTTGTTTTTTTCCTTTTAAGTAATGAAACAAATTTACACCTTAATATAACATTTCTCTACTTGGTAACATTTTTGCACGCAAATAGAGATTCATTATTACAGGTTTTATTTTGCAACCGTTTTTCCGTCAAAATCAGAAAAAAAATCTAGCGCGCAGTCCCGACCCACTAAAACAAAAAAACCACTGCAAATCTCAAAGAAGTCAAGATTTACAATGGTTTTTTACCTGCGGGTAACAGGACTTGAACCTGCACGGTCTCCCACCAGAACCTAAATCTGGCGCGTCTGCCAATTCCGCCATACCCGCATATTTTTCAATTTTTTCTATTATCTTTAACTGGGCTAGTTGGATTCGAACCAACGAATGCAGGAGTCAAAGTCCTGTGCCTTACCGCTTGGCGATAGCCCATTAATCCTTCAAAACCGATAGGAAGGTAAAAAAAAATTCCCGAAGGAATTAAGAGGGTGGATACAGGGACTCGAACCCTGGGCCTCCAGAGCCACAATCTGGCGCGCTAACCAACTGCGCTATACCCACCATATCTCTGCGGTTTGCAGAAAAACGAGCCTGAAGGGATTCGAACCCCCGACCCACGGCTTAGAAGGCCGTTGCTCTATCCAGCTGAGCTACAGACTCACGTCCACAGAACTGTATTTTCACACTGTTGCTGTCAACGTCCATTATTCTATCATAGCTTAATTAAAAAGGCAAGCACTTTTTTTACTTTTTCATCAATTTTTTTCTGGAAACACTTCTGCGCCGACCAAACAGCTTTGAAAATGTCCTTTTCTTCTATCGCACCGCTTGTTTTGCAAATTTATCATCTAATCCGGACAGCATAAAAAATAGCGGAAATCTTATCGCTCAAGATTTCCGCTGAAAACAAAAGAGCGGGTGATGGGAATCGAACCCACGTATCCAGCTTGGAAGGCTGGTGTTCTACCATTGAACTACACCCGCATGATAAAATATGAAGTTATGTTTTTCAACACATCGGGGTGACAGGATTCGAACCTGCGACCTCCTGGTCCCAAACCAGGCGCTCTAGCCAAGCTGAGCCACACCCCGTTATACTGGGAAGTCGTTGTTGTTTTTATCGCTTTCCCTCAACGCAAGAGTAATTATATACTATGTGTTTTAAAATGTCAACTATTTTTTTAAATTTTTTCTACTTTTTAAATTTTTTATTTTGTAAGTACACTTTATGCCCATTTTACGGGCTTCTCTGAGATTCTGGTTTTTTTGAAATTTCCCAGAGAAGTCCTGTTTTTCTGGATTACCAGTCTCTTTCTACGTAGCGGAGTTCAAACTGTGCCTCTCCCCGTTCGTTCAGCTCCATCATCATATAGGACGGCCTTCTTCCCTCCTGTCTGGGATAAGACAGGCTTCCTGGGTTTAAAACTACAATACCATCCTGGACTTCGTAGCAGGGGCGATGGGTATGTCCAAACATCACAATATCCAGTTTCCGGTCCGCCGCTTCATTTGCAATCATTTCTGTCCCAAGGGATACATTATAATAATGTCCATGCGTCAGCAGTACCCGATATCTTCCAATCCGGATTTCCCTCTCTCGGTCCAGGTTGGAAAAGAAATCATTGTTCCCCCGTACCATCTGGATGCTGCAGTCCGGATTTAACCATTCTGGGATAAACTGTTCGCTTCCTTCTGAATCTCCCAGATGGATAAACATATCAATGGGTTTTACCTGTTCGATTACCTTTTTCAGATTGTCGTCTTTCCGATGGGTATCACTGACAATTAAAATCTTCATAACTCTTCTCCTCTGTACCTCTTAAAAAGCTCTTCCTTCATGGCGCGCAGCGCTTTCCCCCTGTGGCTGATTTGATTTTTCTGCTCCAGCGTCAGCTCTGCGCTGGTCACTCCAAGCTCCGGAATGTAAAGAATGGGATCGTACCCGAATCCTTCCGTTCCCGCCGGTTTTTCCGCAATCTGCCCTTCCATGAAGCCTTCCGTATGGATAACTGTCCCATCCGGTAAAACTGCGGCAATGTCGCAGACAAACCGCGCAGACCGCTCTTTCCCTTTTGCTCCCTTTAACCGGTCAATAATCGCCTGGTTTTTAATATCATAGGAAGTATCTTCTCCCATATATCTGGCAGAGTAAACCCCTGGCTCTCCTCCCAGATAATCAACTGCCAGACCAGAATCATCTGCCAGTACAATGCCGCCCGTCCTGGCCCAGACCGCTTTGGCTTTAATCTCTGCATTCTGCGCAAAGGTCTCCCCGTCTTCTACAATATCTGCATGGACTCCGGCTTCTTTCATAGACAGTATCTCCATCCCCAAATCAGCCAGGATCATCCGTACTTCCCTCATTTTTCCTTCATTTCCTGTTGCAAAAACTATGGTTTCTTTCATGGTATTCTCCTTGTATATGCCTTTAAGCAGACATTGCACTCCATCGTAGTCTCTGTTCTCTGAAAATGGATGCCGTCATAGCTTAAATATCCTTCTCCATCGGTAATATCTGCCGCGCCTTTTCTCTCGTCCGCCTGATATTCAATGGCAACCGGCTGAGTACTGTCTTTTGTGGTAATTTCCAGCAGCAGCCCAAATCTCTCTCCCGCTTCCAGTTCCATCGGACTTTCAAAATCAACGGTATAATATCCCGCGTCTGAAAAACTTCCTTCTGCCAGAAGGATCCGGTGTTCAAACGTCTCTTCCGGATTCAAAATTCCGTAAATCTTATAATCTGTCTCAGCTCCTGTAGCGTAAAATCCGGCAGCTGACAGCTGTTCCTGTTCCTGCGCCTCATATACATTCGCCCCATAAGCAGTTTCCGTTCCATATCCTGCCTGGCCGGCCCAGCCGCAGAGATCCGTCTGATAAATCTTATCATAATTATCCGGATTGTCAATTCTTGTATAGACCAGATTGTTCTTTCCCAGATTGGAATCATAATAAGAGACGTAGAAATATCCTCTATCGCCAAACTCTTCTCCCCAGCTGCTGACACATAAAAAAGCGCCGTCTTCCGGCGGCAGGATAGTAAAATTTTCCTTCGGATACTGATCATCCCAGCCTACAATTACCGTATCGTGATTCGCCTCTTCCTGACCATCATAATAATATGCCGCATATTCCTTCTGATAATACATGGACTGGCTGTCTGAATTTTTTAGCGACGTATACAAAGAGCTCTGGACGCCGCCTTGTTCCAATACTGCCCTCTTTATAGCCTCCCTGTCTCCCTCCGGAAGAATCCGCACTTCCTGGACGTGTTTTGCAGCTTTCAGCCCAACCGGAGAAATCCCGTCATGGTAAGGGTCTTCCTCCTCGGTTACCGGCCCCTGCCAGGAAAGCAGATAGGCCAGCGACATAATGTAGTCTCCGCCTGCATTCTGATCCATATGGAAGCTGTTCCTGCGCGACATATGATCCTCTGAAAAATCCCAGCTTTCTTGGGGCAGCAAAGAGGATTCCAAAGCTCCTAAGGACGCAAACGCCCAGCAGGTTCCCAAATCCTGCTGATTTTTCACGCCAGGCGCCCTGCCCTCTTTCCGGTAATCATAGGAAGGAGGAAGCTTTTTCTGTCTGTTGCAAGCGCTGGCTGTCAGAAGGAATCCCCCTATGCAGACGGAAACGCCGATCAAAAAGGCCGATCGGACTATGGTCTTTTGCCGGAAGCGGCCATTATTCGCCGGCATTATCCGGCTTTCTGATAAAGTTGTTATTTTCCCGTCTGGGCGGCTTTGGTCCCATAAACTGGTAGAAATAGGTCTTCATCATACCATTATAAATCTTCCGGTTTTTATCCGCCTTTTTTCCAATGGCCTTTTCTGCATCTGCATAGGCTGTAATCAGATACATAGACCAGGAATCCAGGGCCGCATACCGCTCGCCAATTTCCCGATACAGCGCCGGCAAGTTTTCTTTTTCTTCGATTCGCTCTCCATAAGGCGGATTGGAAATAATAAATCCGTATTTTTTCGGATGGCTTAGCGCGCTGACCGGTCTCTGCTGGAAATGAATCAGGTGATCCACTCCGGCTGCCTGGGCATTGGCTCTGGCCGCTTTTACAATGTCTCCGTCAATATCGTATCCCTGAATATCCGTCTGGACAGAGCGATCCACTAAATCCTGAGCCTCATCCATGGCTTCATACCACAATTTTCTGGGAATCAGTCCTTTCCAGTCCTCTGCCAGGAAAGAACGTTCCATTCCAGGCGCGATATTAGCTGCCATCATGGCCGCTTCAATGGGGAACGTCCCGCTTCCGCAGAACGGGTCTACCAAAATCCGGTCTTTATTCCATGGGGTCAGATAAAGAAGGGCTGCTGCCAGAGTTTCCGTAATTGGCGCTTTGCTGGTCAGCGTCCGGTAACCTCTCTTGTGGAGGGAATCTCCGCTGGTATCAATGCCGATGGTAACCACATCTTTAAACAGGAATACCCGCAAAGGGAAACTGGCTCCGGTTTCCGGAAACCAGGAAACGCCGTAGTGAGCCTTCATCCGCTCTACCATGGCTTTTTTCATAATCGACTGAATATCAGAGGGGCTGAACAGTTTGCTCTTAATCGAAGATGCTTTGGCAACCCAGAATTTTCCATCCTGAGGCAGATAATCCTCCCAGGCAATGGCCTTGGTTCCCTGAAATAGTTCTTCAAACGTTGTTGCCGGAAAACTTCCTACTTTTAACAGCACGCGCTCTGCAGTGCGCAGGAATACGTTAGCGCGGCAAATTGCTTCTTCATCTCCAATAAACGTAACTCTGCCGTCTTCTACTTTGGAAATCTCATAGCCCAAATCGTAAATTTCTTTTTTTAAAACCGCTTCCAGGCCAAAGTGGCAGGGCGCGATCAGTTCCATTGTTTTCAAATTTTTATCCTCTCTCTTAAACCGGTCTTCCATCCATTACAGCTGAATCTGTTTTACCACATCCCCTTCCAATGAGTAAATGGTAAAGAGATTGTCTTCCAAAAGGGCATATGTATGGGGATTGCCGCCTTTTGGAATGGACACAGATCCTGGATTTAATACGGTAATGTCTCCTACTTTTTCTGCTTTCAGCAGGTGGGTATGGCCGTGAATCAGAATGTCTCCTGGCATTACCGGAGGAAGGTTGTCCTGATTATATACGTGGCCGTGGGTTGCATAGAAGGTCTTTCCATTCCATGAAAGGAGGGCATAGTCTGCCAGAACAGGGAATTCCAGCACCATCTGATCCACCTCTGTGTCACAGTTGCCCCGCACCGCATAAATCTGATTTTTGTATTCGTTCAGCATAGCAATGACCTGCTTGGGAGCATATTCCTTTGGCAGGTCATTGCGGGGACCATGGTATAAAATATCGCCCAGAAGCACCAGACGTTCTGCGCCGGACTTTTGGTATATTTCTAAAAGCTTTCCGCAGTAATAAGCGGAACCATGAATATCAGAAGCAAACAGTATTTTCATCGTCATTCTCCATTTCTTTGTCTCGTGATTTTATTTTATAGCCAAGCTCTTGTATTGTCAATTCCGAATCATATAGCGCCCCCTATAATAGACGATTCCGCTCATAACGGATTCTGCATAAATCCCATGTTCTGCCGCCATCCGCGCTGCCTGGAGGCTGGTGCTGCCCCTGGCACAATAAAAAACCAGAGGAGGAACCGGCTTCAGCTCCTGAAACCGTTCTTTTAGCTGGCTGTAAGGAATGTTTACCGCGCCGCAGATATGCCCGTTCTGATATTCTGCAGGCGTCCGCAGATCTACCAGCTGCATTTTCATTCCCCTGTCCAGCCTGTATTCCAAATCCCATAGAGAAATCATGCCAATTTCCATTTTCCCACTCCTTGTCTTCGCCGTATATAACAGTATATTCCGCAAGATGCAGGAATGTCCCCTTATCAGGATTGGCATACCTGAAGCTTTGCTGTCACGGAGCATTATTGATTAAATAGAAAGAATTTCCTATGTAATAAAAAACCGATCCCACACGTTGGCGGAACCGGTTTTTCTTTTCCAGCTGCTGGCCTGTCGTAAACGGCCGGCTTAATTTCTGCTGGAATTCTTGCTAGAGTTTTTGCTGGAATTTTTACTGCTGTTTCTGCTGGAATTTTCTGATTTATTCTGGCTGTTATTCTTGCCAGCGTTATCAGAAGTGTTGTGGCAGTCCTTAGAAGTATTGTCTTCCATATCGCGGTAATTGTTGTTCATTGCCATACCTCCTAATTAATTTTCATTACACCGTCAGTATGGCTTAAATTTTATAAATTATACGCTATCCTAATACATTTACAATTTTTACTGGAGTGCGGTAATTCCACTGGGAAATCTTAACGCCGGTTTCTTCCGTGGAAGCGTGGATAATCTGTCCGTTTCCGATATACATGGCAACATGGTTAATGCTTCTGCCGCTGCCATAGCAAATCAGATCTCCTGGCTGCATCTGCTCTGCACTGACAGGAATTCCCGCGTTAGCCTGTCCTCCGGATGTCCTGGGAATCGAAATTCCAGCTCCATTTAACATCACAAAGCGGGTAAATCCGGAACAGTCTACTCCTGTCAGGGGATTAGTGCCGCCGTAACGGTACCGGCATCCTAAAAACTGCATGGCGTAATTCACGACGTGCTGTCTGCGGCTGGCTGCGGCGTCTGCTGCCTGCTGTACCCTGGCTTCTTCCAGACTGGCTGCGGCAGTCTCAGAAGCAGCTGAAAGCTCTTCCTCTTCTGCCTGCTGAAGTTCTACTTCTTCTCCGGCCTGCAGATAGCCTTCTTCGGATCCTACCTGCACCTTCAGCCATCCGTCCTCTGTTTCCCCTACCAGAGGGAAACTCTCATTGGTATCTGCTTCCATCAAAAGCTGTCCGCTTACTGTATCGGTATTAATCATGGCAGATTCTCCTACCACTGTTACCAGAAACTGTACCGGTTCTGTACCTGGTCCCGTAAGAGAAGCGTCTGCAGTGTGAATAGTCGCTGCAAAACATACCATAGAGGTTGCTGCAAATGCAGAGCAGAATGCCAGAACTCCAGTTGCCTTTTTGAAAATGTATTTCATATGTACTCCTATTTTTTACGTTTTTCTTTAAAATATTACATAATTATTAAATTTGTTACATTCACATTATAGTCCCCATCCCTTTTTATGTCAAGTACTTAAAAAAATACAATATACAATCTCTTTGCAGCATAAAAAAACGCAGCTCACTGAAATCAGCAAGCTGCGCCTCGTCTAACATATATCGCTATGCGCATCTGTATGTGTCAGAATCTTCATAAATTCCTCTCCGGTAATGGTTTCTTTTTCCAGAAGGTAAGCGGCAAGCTCGTGAAGCTTTGCTTCATTCTGGGCCAGAATCTCTTTTGCTTTCTCGTACTGGGCCTTTACGGTTGCAATCACTTCATCGTCAATCTCCTTTGCTGTTTCGGGAGAACAGGCCAGAGACGTATCCCCGCCCAAATATTGGTTGGTAACCGTTTCCAGAGCCACCATACCAAACTGACCGCTCATGCCATATCGGGTAATCATAGCTCTGGCAAGCTTGGTTGCCTGTTCGATGTCGTTGCTGGCTCCTGTAGTAATGGAATGGAAAATCAGCTCTTCTGCAGCCCGTCCGCCTGTAAAGGTTGCAATTTTATTAAGCGCCTCTTCTTTGCTCATCAGCACCCGTTCCCCTTCTTCCACCTGCATGGTATAGCCTAAGGCGCCGGAGGTTCTCGGAATAATGGTAATCTTATGCACAGGAGCAGAATGGCTCTGGCAGGCAGCTACTAAAGCATGGCCAATCTCATGGTAAGCCACAATCTTTCTCTCCTGCTCTGAAACCGCCGCGTCTTTCCTCTGATAACCGGCAATTACCACTTCTACGCTTTCTTCCAGATCTTCCTGACTTACTACATTTCGTCCCATCCGGACTGCCCGCAGGGCCGCTTCGTTGACAATGTTGGCAAGCTCCGCGCCGCTGGCTCCGGAAGTTGCTCTGGCTACGGTGTTAAAATCTACGTCATCAGATAATTTTACATTGGCTCCATGAACCCGTAAAATCGCCTCTCTGCCCTTCATATCCGGCAGTTCTACCGGAATCCGGCGATCGAACCTGCCTGGACGCAGCAGCGCCTGATCCAGAGACTCCGGACGGTTGGTGGCCGCCAGAATGACAACGCCCTTTCGTCCGTCAAATCCGTCCATCTCTGTAAGGAGCTGGTTTAAAGTCTGCTCGCGCTCATCGTTGCCGCCAATTCCTCCAGCTCCGTCACGCTTTTTGCCAATGGTATCAATCTCATCAATAAACACGATACACGGCGCTTTTTCATTGGCCTGCTTAAATAAATCGCGCACCTTGGCCGCGCCCATGCCTACGAACATTTCTACAAATTCCGACCCTGAAATGGAGAAAAACGGCACATGGGCTTCTCCTGCTACCGCCTTGGCCAACAGTGTCTTACCAGTACCAGGAGGGCCTACCAATAAGGCGCCTTTTGGAAGGGTCGCGCCAATGTCCGCGTACTTTTGGGGATTGTGAAGGAAATCGACAATCTCTTTTAACGCTTCTTTGGCCTCCTCTTCTCCTGCTACGTCCGCAAATGTTTTGCCCGTTTCGTTTTCTGCGTAAATCTTAGCATTGGACTTTCCAAATGTCATCGCATTGCCGCCCATCCGTTTTCTCATTATCCTGGACATAATCATGCCAATAACCGTAAACATCAGAATCGGCATAATCCACGTCAAAAAGAAGTTGACAATCGGATTGGGTTCCGTTGGAATCTCTGCCGCAAGAATAACTCCCTGATCCTGCAAAGCTTCGTTTAGCTCTTCATCCGGCCAAATCCAGATGCCAGTCTTGTAAATCTTTGGCTCTCCCTCGTCATCTTTTGCAATGAATAACAAGGTATTTTCATTTTCCTTAGATACCGTAGTGACCTTTCCTGCATAAACCTGTTCTTTAAACTCGGTATAGGTTACCAGTTCCACCTTTTGCTTAAACAGAGAAGAAAAGCCCATTGCATTGATAATGAACGTAATGACCATAATAATCAGATAGTAGTACAAAAATACCTTCATCGGGTTTTTTCCCGAATTGCCCTGATTATTATTCGGTTTTTTATCACTTGTCTCCATATGAGGTCTCCTTATATTTTATAGATTAGCTTAAAAATATCCCCTTTTTCAGAAATTGTCAATACCATATAGTAAATATTTATTTACTTTTCACTTTTGTTGACATTTTTCTTTTCCTATGTTAAAACAAATTTATTATTAGGAAGATACACGGAGGACATCATGCACTCAAACAGTGAAATCCAACATTTTTTAGAATTTTCCATGCGGTTTTTGACCTTTACCAAATGCCATTTTCACAAAGAGCAGGAGCTGCGCACCGACTCTCTGGCCTTTCATGCCCTAATCAGCCTACACGCGCTTTCCAGGCAGGAGCTGACCATGTCGGAACTTGCCAGCGAAATGATGATTACCAAGCAGCAGCTTACCCGTTTAATCAACGACCTGGAAAACAGGGGACTGGTCGAACGGATCCACAATCCATTAAACCGCCGCCAGGTCTATATCCGGCTGTCTCCAGACGGTACAAAACTTCTAAAGGCCGCCCAGACGGCAATGGAAGAAAATGCCGCCTCCATATTGGATCTCTTTACTCCCGATGAGCAAAAAGAAATCGATGCCTGTCTGACCCGCCTGACTGAACTGTTCTCCAGGATCGAAGGTTTTGGCGAAACCACACTGCTTGGCTAGCGCTTTCCTAAAAGACGGAAGGCCGCTGCTTTCCGGATTCAAATTTCCAAAAAGCAGCAGCCCTTTTTCACTGTCAAACACCGAGCAGCGCTGCCAGCGACAGGTTCCTCGATAACGGTATTCTCAGCCTTTTACCAGACGTACTCGCAGCACGCCGTCAATGGCCCCTAATTGTTTTATCGTATCGGCGGTCGGCACATTTTCCAGATCTAACAGCGTATATGCGAACTTATCTTTACTCTTATTGGTCATATCGGAAATATTGGCGTGTTCGGCTGCCAGTATTGCCGTAATCTGTCCCAGCATATTGGGGATGTTCTGGTGGAAAATCGCAACTCTGGCCGCTGCTTTGCAGACTCCCATATCGCAGGCCGGATAGTTGACCGAATTTTTAATGTTGCCATTATCCAGATAATCCATAATCTCCTCAACCGCCATAGCTGCGCAGTTGTCTTCCGCTTCTTCCGTGGATGCGCCCAAATGAGGAATGACGATGGTTCCTTCCATATGAACTACCTTTGGATTTGGGAAATCCGTCACGTATTTCTTTACTTTTCCATCGGCCAGAGCCTTTGCCATGGCGTCTTCATCTACCAGCGCGTCTCTGGAGAAGTTTAAGAACACCACGCCATCCTTCATTTTTTTAATGGCTTCCTCATTGATCATGCCTTTGGTCGTTCCCGTTGCCGGCACATGAATGGTAATGTAATCGCACTCTTCGTAAATGGTATCAATGGAGCTTACCGGACGCACTTCCCTGGACAGCATCCAGGCAGCTTTTACGGAAATAAACGGATCATAGCCCAGCACCTCCATGCCCAGAGCCGCCGCTGCATTGGCAATCTCTGCCCCGATTGCGCCAAGACCGATAACGCCCAGCTTCTTTCCCCGAATCTCTCCGCCTGCAAAGGCCTTCTTGCTCTTTTCTGTAGCCTTGGCAATGTTTTCATCCTCTTTATTATCTTTTACCCAGTCAATACCGCCTAAAATGTCGCGGGAAGAAAGCATCAAAGCGCCGATTACCAGTTCCTTTACTGCATTGGCATTGGCCCCTGGCGTATTGAATACCACAATTCCCTTTTCCGCACATTTTTCCAGAGGAATATTATTGACTCCGGCTCCGGCTCTCGCAATCGCCAGAAGTCCTTCCGGCAGTTCCATATCATGCATGGCTGCGCTTCGCACCAGCACTCCGGCTGCGTCTCCAATGGAATCTGTCAGCTGATAATCCTCTGTCAGTCTTGCGGTTCCATGCTTAGAAATTGCATTCAGGCAATAGATCTTTTTCATAATCTTCTCCTCCTTATGACCATTATTTGCGGTTTTTCTTTTCGAAATCTTCCATAAAGGTTACCAGCTTTTCTACGCCTGCCATTGGCATCGCATTGTAAATGCTGGCTCTCATGCCGCCTACGGTCCGGTGGCCTTTTAAATTTTCAAGACCAGCGGCCTTGGATTCTTTTACAAATAATGCGTCTAAGTCCGGATCTCCGGTTACGAACGGAACGTTCATCAGGGAACGATCCTTCTTTTCCACTGTGCCCTTAAACATCTGGCTCTGATCTAAGAAGTCGTACAGAAGTTTTGCCTTCTTTTCGTTATACTCCTTCATTGCAGACAGGCCGCCTTTTCTCTTTAACCACTGGAATACCTTGCCGCACATATAGATCCCGTATGCCGGCGGCGTATTGTAAAGAGATTCTGCATCTGCGTGGGTTTTATAACGCAACATGGTCGGCGTTCCAGGAAGAACGTCCTCTGTAATCATGTCTTCGCGGATAATGGCGATTACAACTCCGGCCGGCCCGACGTTTTTCTGGGCGCCGCCGTAAAGCATAGCGTATTTTTCTACCTCGACCGGTTCAGACAGGAAGCAGGAGGAAACGTCTGCTACCAATGGTTTTCCCTTGGTATTGGGAAGAGTTTTAAATTTCGTGCCGTAAATGGTATTGTTTTCACAGATATACACGTAATCTGCATTTTCAGAAATCGGAAGGTCTGAGCAGTCCGGTATATAAGAAAAGGTCTTATCCGCACTGGATGCCACTGCGTTTGCCTGGCCATACAATTTGGCTTCTGCAAACGCTTTTTTCGCCCACTGGCCGGTAATGATATAGTCTGCCACTTTATTTTTCATAAAGTTCATGGGAATCATGGCAAACTGCTGGCTGGCGCCGCCCTGAAGGAACAGTACCTTGTAGTTGGACGGAATCCCCATCAGCTCTCTTAAGTCAGCTTCTGCAGTATGGATGATCTCTTCAAACATTTTAGATCGATGGCTCATCTCCATAACGGACATTCCGCATCCTCTGTAATCTAACATCTCATCTGCTGCTTCCTGCAGGACCTCTTCCGGCAGAACTGCCGGTCCGGCTGAAAAGTTATATACTCTGCTCATACCTTTTTCCTCCTCTTTCTTTTCCTTTTTATTTTGCCTTAAGCTTTTTCATAAACCCCTTCAGGGAATTACTCGAGCTTTAAGTCCACGTCGTCAAATGCATCCGAAATCGGCGCTCCTGGCGATACCATTGGAAATACCTTGTCGTCGCATGGAATCTGGCAGTCGATGACAACCGGAATATTTAAGGCGATCGCCTCTCTGAATACCGGTTCAAAGTCTTCTTTTTTCTCAACCCGATAGGCTTTTGCCCCCATAGCCTCTGCCAGTTTTACAAAATCCACTGTATCATTTAATACTGTATGTGAATACCGTTTTCCATAGAACAGGTTCTGCCACTGGCGTACCATGCCCAGCACGTGATTGTTCATAATAACTTCAATAAACGGAATGTTGTAGCGGGTTGCCGTGGCCAGCTCGTTCATATTCATACGGAAACAGCCGTCTCCTGCAATATTGACTACCAGCTTGTCCCTGCATCCCATCTTAGCCCCCAGCGCTGCGCCCAGGCCGTAGCCCATGGTGCCAAGTCCGCCTGACGTAAGCAGGGTTCTGGGCTTTTTATACTTATAATACTGGGCCGCCCACATCTGGTTCTGTCCTACTTCCGTTGTAATAATGGCGTCGCCGTCTGTGATTTCATAAATCTTTTCCATAATAAACGGTCCGGTCAGCTGGCTCTTATCGTAGCGTAATGGATACATATCCTTTAACCGCTCAATGTGCATGATCCATTCGTCATGGTTCATGGGATCCAGACGGGCATTGAGTTTCCTCAATACCACTTTTGCATCTCCAATTACACTGGCATAGGTCTGGATATTTTTATTAATTTCCGCTGCGTCCACATCAATCTGAAGGATTTTCGCATTTTTTGCAAATTTGGAAGCATTTCCGGTTACTCGGTCGCTGAATCTTGCTCCCACTACAATCAAGAGATCGCATTCGGTAAATCCAAAGTTGGACGTCTTGGTCCCATGCATCCCAACCATACCGGTATACAGTGGGTCAGTGCCGTCAAAAGCGCCTTTTCCCATCAGGCTGTCTGCCACCGGCGCCTGAATCTTGTGGGCGAATGTCTTTAATTCATCGGACGCATTGGAGATAACCGCGCCGCCGCCTGCAAAGATAAACGGCTTCTGGCTGTTGCGGATCAATTCCAGGGCTTTCTCTATATCTTCTTCTGTAATGGTGTCTGACTGAGGAACCACCTCCTCCGGAGCCTGATACTCATAATCATACTCGGCGGCAGTTACGTCCTTAGTAATGTCGATTAGTACCGGTCCTGGCCGTCCGGAACGGGCAATGGTAAAGGCCCTGCGGATGGTAGCTGCCAGTTTGGTTACGTCTTTTACGATAAAGTTGTATTTGGTAATCGGCATGGTAACGCCGGCAATGTCAATTTCCTGAAAGCTGTCTTTTCCCAGCAGGCTCACTCCCACGTTGCAGGTAATAGCCACAACCGGAATGGAATCCATCTGGGCAGTTGCAATTCCGGTAACCAGATTTGTTGCCCCTGGTCCGGATGTTGCCAGGCAGACCCCTACTTTTCCGGTTGCCCTGGCATAACCGTCAGCTGCATGGGAAGCGCCCTGTTCATGGGAAGTAAGGATGTGGGTAATTTCATCCTGGTGTTTGTATAACGCATCATAAATATTTAAAATGGCCCCGCCTGGATAACCAAACACCGTATCCACGCCCTGCTCTTTTAAACACTCGATTACAATCTCTGCACCTGTCATTTTACTCATTGGCTGGGTTTCCTTTCTTCTCTTATTTTGACTGCAGCACCGCTCCTTTATCTGCTGAAGTAACCAGACTTGCATAACGTGCCAGATAGCCGGTTGTAACTTTTGGTTCTCTTGGCTGCCAGTTCGCTCTTCTTGCTTCCAGTTCTTCTTCGGATACCATAACGTTCAGCTGGTGATTATCAATGTCAATGGAAATAATGTCGCCTTCCTGAACCAGGGCAATCGGGCCGCCTACTGCTGCTTCCGGAGAAACATGGCCGATGGATGCGCCTCTGGATGCGCCGGAGAAACGTCCGTCTGTAATCAGGGCAACGGTGGAACCCAGTCCCATTCCGGCAATGGCAGAAGTCGGATTTAACATCTCTCTCATACCTGGTCCGCCTTTTGGTCCCTCATAGCGGATGACAACTACGTCGCCTGCCACAATCTTGCCGCCCTTGATTGCTGCGATAGCGTCTTCTTCACATTCAAATACCCTTGCAGGCCCTTCATGCTTTAACATCTCAGGAGCCACAGCGGATCTCTTTACAACGCAGGAATCCGGCGCTAGGTTGCCTCTTAAAATTGCAATGCCGCCAGTCTTGCTGTATGGATTTTCCACAGGACGGATGACTTCCGGATTTAAGTTTACACAATTTTTTATGTTTTCCCCAACCGTCTTTCCGGTTACGGTCATACAGTCCAGATTCAAAAGTCCAAGCTTGCTGATCTCATGCATGACTGCATAAATGCCGCCTGCCTCGTTTAAATCTTCCATATAAGTAGGGCCAGCCGGAGCCAGATGACACAGGTTCGGGGTCTTTGCACTGATTTCATTGGCAATATCTACGTTTAAATCCACGCCTGCTTCGTGGGCAATAGCTGGCAGATGGAGCATACTGTTGGTGGAGCAGCCCAGAGCCATATCCATCGTCAGGGCATTCCGGAATGCTGCCTCGGTCATAATGTCTCTTGGACGGATGTTCTGGCGGTACATCTCCATAACGGCCATGCCGGCGTGCTTTGCCAGCTTAATTCTCTCCGAGTACACTGCCGGAATGGTGCCGTTTCCGCGAAGCCCCATTCCCAGAACCTCGGTCAGGCAGTTCATGCTGTTGGCTGTATACATACCGGAACAGGAACCGCAGGTCGGGCATACCTTTTCTTCAAATTCCCGTACATCATCTTCGGTCATGGTGCCTGCCGCATAGGATCCCACAGCCTCAAACATACTGGAAAGACTGCGCTTCTGGCCTTTTACATGACCAGCTAGCATCGGGCCGCCGCTGACAAATACGGTCGGGATATTCACTCTGGCTGCTGCCATTAAAAGTCCAGGTACATTTTTATCACAGTTTGGAACCATAACCAGAGCGTCAAACTGATGGGCCAAAGCCATGCACTCGGTAGAATCTGCAATCAAATCTCTGGTAACCAGGGAATACTTCATTCCTACGTGTCCCATAGCGATTCCATCACAGACTGCAATGGCCGGAAATACGACAGGAGTGCCGCCTGCCATGGCAACGCCCAGCTTAACGGCTTCCACAATCTTATCCAGATTCATATGTCCTGGAACAATCTCGTTATAAGAACTTACAATTCCAACTAACGGCTTTTTTAACTCTTCCTGGGTCATTCCCAGAGCATTAAATAACGAACGGTGGGGCGCCTGCTGCATCCCTGTCTTTACTGCGTCACTTTTCATAATTACTGCCTCCTTATTTTATCTGCAATCAGTGTGCCCATCTGGACAGTGCCGACTTGTTTGCATCCTTTTGCCATAATATCTGCTGTGCGGAATCCTTCTTTTAATATCTCTTCTACTGCCGCCTCTACCGCTGCCGCCTCTTTGTCCAAATCAAACGAATAGCGAAGCATCATGGCTGCAGAAAGAATCGTTGCGATTGGATTTGCAATGTCTTTTCCGGCTATATCCGGCGCTGAACCGTGGCTTGGCTCATACATACCGAACGTTCCTTCATTTAAGCTGGCGGAAGACAGCATCCCAATGGAACCGGTAATCATACTGGCTTCGTCAGAAAGAATGTCTCCAAACATATTTTCTGTAAGAACCACATCGAACTGTCCTGGATTCATAACTAACTGCATCGCGCAGTTGTCTACCAGCATATGGGTAACCGTTACTTCCGGATAGTCCTTTGCTACTTCTTCGACTACTTTTCTCCAAAGTCTGGAAGAATCCAGTACATTGGCCTTATCCACGCTGATTACCTGCTTCCGGCGCTTCATGGCAATCTCAAAAGCCTTGACTGCAATCCGGCGGATCTCGTTTTCGTTATAGGTCAGCGTATCGACTGCTGTCATCACTCCGTCTACTTCTTTTGTATACCGGTCTCCGAAATACAATCCGCCCGTCAGCTCCCTCATAATGACCATATCAAATCCGTCGCCGATGATTTCTTTTTTCAATGGGCAGGCGTCTGCCAGTTCCTTATATAAGTAAGCCGGACGAATATTGGCAAATAAGTTTAACCCTTTGCGGATTGCTAAAAGCCCTGCCTCCGGCCGCAGATTTGGGGCCACGTCATACCATCTGGAATTGCCTACATTTCCTCCGACCGCCCCCAGAAGTACCGCGTCGCTTTCTTTCGCTGTCTGGAGAGCTTCTTCGGTCAGCGGCACACCGTATGCGTCTATGGAACATCCGCCCATTAAAACCTCTGTATAATGAAAGGTATGGCCGTAAACCTCTCCGACCTTATCTAATACTTTCTTTGCTTCCCGCACAATTTCCGGTCCGATTCCATCGCCTGGAATCAACGTAATCTTGCCATCCATACTCTGCTCTCCTCCCGTCTGTCTTCACAGTTTGTCTTCAAGATGTGTTTCTTTTCATAATACCGCATTTACCTGTTAGTTGCAACTATTCTATCGGGATTTCTTGGAGCTGCGCTATAGCAATTTGGAATCTTTTTTATAAATTGGGGTTATGGTGGCAAAAAGACTTATAGGATCCATGTACAAAGGGACAGACAAATTTAATCCATCTGGTTTTAAAGCCGCTCTGTTTTAAATATCAAAAAAACGGCCCCTTGAAAAATCAAGGAGCCGTCTGCTGACAATGAAAGTTATTTAATTGTGAAAATTAGAAACCAAAGTCAACTACTTTGTAATCTTCTACTTTGTAGTTGGTTCCGTCGATTTCGATCTTGGAAGCGTTTCTCTTAACAGTACCGCTGCCATTTACAACGATCATGTCGCCAGCCTCAAGAAGAACTACAGGATTGCCAGCCTCATCTTTCTTATCGCCGTCAACTACATCGTAATCCAGAACGATTGGCTCATACTTGCTGCCGTATTCCGCTTCGATTCTCTTTCCGTCATGTCCATAGATAGAGCCTTTAACCATAGCGTCAGTGTAAGCGGAACCATCCTTCTTGAAGTAGTAGTAGTACTTATCGCCTTCATCTTCTACAGAAGTCTTGCCAGTAATCATAGCGCCTTCCTGGCTGCCTTCTTCAGTATTGAAGTAGTAGATGCCTTCTACCAATACTTTACCGCCAACACGGTTAGTATCACCAGTTAATTTACGAACACCGGTAATCATCTTGCCTTCGCCATCAAATAAGAAGGTCTTATTCTTGATAACCTTAGCTGCTACATCTAATTCTACATCGGTATCATCAAACATATTTACAGCATTTGCTTCATAAGGAGTCTTAACGGTTTCTTCCGTTTCTTTGTTATACTCGCTTCTAACGGTATCTTTAGCATCATCGTTGAATGCTTCACCCTTATTGCTTAAGTAGTACCAGTTTTCTTCTTCCTCATGATCTGGATCGTCTGGAGCCCAGGTATATAACCAGCCTGTTCTTCTATGTCCAATAGAGTCGGTGTAGTATGCATGAGCATCGGTTGCTGTCTCAACAGTAGACTCAGATACGCCAGGAGTACCCATACGCCACTCATCCTTCATAGCGCCAGTTGTATCAAAGGTGTAATACTGACCGTTGATGTACTTGGTAGTATCCTGTGCTGCACGACCGTTGGTGCCAAAGTAGAACCATGCTTCGTTCTCATATGGTCTGTCTTCATCAAAGCTAGCGTCTTCTGGCTTCTCTAAGTACTGCCAGCCCAGACGTGCCCATCCTTCGTTCTCATCGCCGAAGTAGTATCTATAAGTATCGTTGCTCAGTTCGATATCCTGCCATCCGCTTAACATATGGCCTTCCTCATCGAATGCGAACGTTCCGGACTTATCCATGTTCTCGCCATATTTGCAGGTCTTAACAACTTTCTTGCCATCGCCCTTGTGAGCCTTACCATTAGAACCGAAATAGTACCATACAGTGGTAATATCGTCCTGATCGGAGCATTCGTTGTCGCCTTCATTATCTACGGATACCCAGGTGTTGGTAACCTTAGCGCCGTTGGAATCAACGTAGTACTTGTCATCGTTAGCGCCAGAGATAACGATGGTGTCTTTTGCCATGTATCCGTCGCTGTCTAAGTAGAACCAGTTGGAACCGCTCTTCTTCCAGGTATCAGTTACTTTGTCGCCGTCCTTGTCAAGGTATACCCAGTCCTCGCCTTCCTGCTCCCAGTGAGCAGTTCCTGCGAAGGAGGTCATGGATGCACCGATAGCGAACAGAGCTGCTGTAGATAATACAGCAACTAATTTAGTCTGCTTTCTCATAATAAATGCACTCTCCTTTTTCATTTTGAATCTCTTTTCGAAATCCTTTTTGCATTACGAGGCAATTATACTTCTTATATGGGAAATTATCGCAAGTTGGCGTCCTTGATAAGCCCCCAAAAACGGCATTATTGGGAAATTTCATATCTTTTTCCCTGTTTCTCCGTAGTTTTTGTATCTATATCGTGTATAATAATCTGATAAGATGGCATAAAAGGGGGAACTCTTATGGGCGGACGTGCAATTATTTATCATCTTCCGGATTCTGACGAACATCAAGTAGATTTATCTGATTTCAGGGATTATCTGATCTTTCACAATATGGCAGACAGTACCATCCATGTCTACCTTTATGCCATCGAACAGTTCTATTCTCTGTATTCCATTTTAAACAGCACGAACCTGCAGCTTTACAAAGTATACCTGCTGGAACATTACAAGCCTCAGACCGTCAACCTGCGGATCCGCGCGATCAACTGCTATTTGGAACATTTGGGAATTACTGATATGCGGATTCCCATGATCCATATGCAGCAGAAACATTATCTGGACAAAATCATCAGTGAGGCAGATTACGAATATTTAAAATCCTGTCTGAAACGAGACGGGGAATACCTTTACTATTTTATCATCCGCTATATGGCCTGTACGGGAATGAGGGTCAGCGAACTGGTTCAGGTTACTACCTGTGATGTGTACCGCGGCTATAAGGACCTTTTTTCAAAAGGCCATAAATCTCGCCGTATTTTTATTCCTTCCCAGCTTCGTGACGATACAATGTCCTGGCTCGCCAGAGAAGGCCGACCGGAGGGATACTTATTTCTCAACCGCTTCGGCGATCGGATTACCGCCGCCGGCATCAGAGGACAGTTAAAAAAGTTTGCTGCCCGCTACGGGATGAATGTCAGCCTGGTTTTTCCCCATTCCTTCCGCCATCGTTTCGCCAAAAGTTTTATCGAACACGGAGGCGACATTGCGATGCTGTCTGACCTGTTAGGACATGAAAGTATTGAAACCACTCGAATTTATCTGCGCCGTCCCAGCAGTGAACAGGCAAGAATGGTCAATGAAATTGTGGACTGGTAATACCTTGCAGTAAGGAAGTTTTGATTATGAATATAAATGATAGAAATATAGAAGAAACTCTGTCAAACTTTCAAGAAGATTTAAGAAAACATGGAATGTCCCAAAATACCATTATCTCCTACCTTTGTGCTGTCCGGCATTTTTTTATCCACTTTCCCACCCTTTCCGTAAAAAACCTCCAGGACTATCGAGAATTTTTAATGCTTCATTACCGTCCGGCAACAGTCAATGCCCGAATCAGCGCTATGAATCATTTTTTAGCCTTTTTCTTCCGGCAGTCAGCTTCTTGTGACTCCCATCCTTTCAGAGAAGTCCATGTCCCTGTTCCAGCGGCAGAGTCCCTTCCCGATGACTACCAGCTTCGTGCCGTCCGGACGCAGCAGAAATCCTACCTGGATTCCATCATTTCCCAGGAAGATTATGACCGTCTGAAAGGGGGACTTTTGTCTGATCGCAATATGGACTGGTATTTTTTAGTTCGATTTCTTGGAGCTACCGGCATTCGGGTAGGCGAACTGGTGCAGGTAAAGATGGAGCATTTGCGAATCGGCTACATGGATTTATGCTCCAAAGGCGGAAAGGTTCGCCGCATTTATTTTCCTGAACAGTTATGTAAAGAAGCTCTTCCCTGGTACACTGCCAAAGGCAGAAACAGCGGGTTCCTTTTTGTAAATAAAAACGGGAAGCCGCTGACTCCCCGTTGGATTAATCTTCATTTAAAAGAGCTGGCCGCCGGTTATGGAATCAATCCAGAAATGGTTTATCCTCATTCTTTCCGCCACCGCTTTGCAAAAAATTTTCTAAGTAAGTGCAATGATATCTCCCTGCTGGCAGATTTGCTTGGCCACGAAAGCATCGAAACCACCCGAATTTATCTGACCAAGTCTACTGCCGAGCAGAGGAAAATTATTGATGAAATTGTGAAGTGGTAACACAGTTTCCTACCTCTTCTTAAACATCTGATACAGGAAAAATATCACAATCAGCGGCCCGATAATCGGGCTTAACAGGCTGAAGATTCCTCCAATAATACTAAATACCAAAAACAGTACCAGAACCAGGACAACCGGAATGATAAACCGTTTCCAGCCGCTGCTTAAATCATACATATGAAAGCCTCCCCTGTGCTGATCCTGGTCATAATTTCCGTAAGAACCATAAGGGTTCTGGCCGCTGTCGTAGCTGCTGTCCGTATAAGACTGGCCGTATCCCTGATTGTCATAGTAGCCGCCCTGACCGCCGCCTGCTTCTTCCCCGCCGCTGGCCTCAATGATGGTCTTGGCAATCAGCCGGTATCCGCCGATTTCGTCAATAATCTCCTCTTCAGTACGGCCCTTTGCCGCTTCTTCTCGGATATATCCGTCATAGTAGTTTAAATTTTCCTGAATTACCGACGGCGGTACTTCTCCATTCAGAGCTGCTCCCAGCCGATTTAAAAACTCTTCTCGGTTCATTTTGTCAGTTCAATCCTTTCCTTCAGGCTGCCTTTCCGGTAAGCCGCAATCAGCTCTTTCAAATCACTGATCTGCTCTGCCAGTTCTGCACCCTTGTCTGTGTCCCCTACCATAATCCGTTTTTTCATCTTCTCTACAATGTGAACCGTAGGAGTGCTTTCCTTGGTCGGATCAAAGGGTTTGTGTTCTGCTAACGCCAGATGGTGGGAATTGTAGATCAATGTATAACCGGCAATACCAGTTTTGGACTGGTATGCCTTTGAAAGGCCGCCGTCAATAATAAACAGCTTCCCGCCTCCCTTTACCGGCTTCTCCCCATCCTTAATCTTAACCGGAACGTGTCCGTTGATAATATGGGAGCCTTCTGTCGGAAGCCCGAATTCTTCTAAAATTTTATCACAATATTCTTCTTTCTGGCTTAATTGATAATAAGGGTTATAAATTTCTTTGTGAGTGGACTTGTCCTCAATGAAATAATGTTCAAATGTGGTCATCTTATCCTTGCCGTATACAGGAGATTTGGAACCGCACCAGAGATACCACATAAAATCCCTGGCTGCGTCTTTTCCAGGCGCCCCTTCTGGAAGGAAATAAGCGTCCTGAGCCATTTTGTCCACATAATCTAATAACGCTTTTCCGGAATATTCTTCTTCGCCAAATTTCACTCCGTCAAAATTTCCGTCCCGCTTCATCGGAATGCATCCATGGTACAGCAGGTTAGAATTGTAGCATTTGTACATACTTCCATGAGAATACAAAAATTTCACGTGCTGATGAAGCAGCGTATTGTGCTGGAACGACATTCTCAGGGTATGCACCAGCTCCTCTTCTTCCTTTGTCAGCTTAAGCGGCGCTTCTGGATTAACCGTTGGAAACCTCATGTCCATCATGGAATACGATTTATTTCCAATGGTTACCGTTCCCTGGGCAAAATCAATGTGCTGAAGAAGAATCCGGTCATCCATATGGTACTCTGGATGGCGCTTGATAATCTGGCCTTCAATCTTAAACTGAATAATCGCAATGGCTTTATGCATTTTAGCCGCAAGCCCAGGATCCACTGCGTCATAAATGTTTTCGTCCAGAATATGGGGGGCAAAACGCTCGCAGGGATCGTCCCGATAGACTTTGGCAGCAAACATGGACAGGGGTCTTAAATTAATCCCGTATCCTTCCTCCAAAGCGTCAAAGTTGTTATAGCTGATCGCAATCCGGAGCACATTGCAGATACAGGCCAGATTGCCTGTTGCAGCGCCCATCCAGTCGATATCGTGATTTCCCCACTGAATGTCCACATCATGGAACTGCATCAGCTCATTCATAATCAAATCTGCACGAGGTCCTCTGTCAAAAATATCTCCAATAATATGAAGACTGTCTATGGTCAGATTCTGAATCAGCTCGCACAAGGCCACAATAAACTGATCGGCAATCTGAATATCAATAATGGATCGGATAATCTCGCTGTAGTAGATTTTCTTATTCTCGTCATTATAATCAACGTGAATCAATTCGTCAATAATATATGCAAAGGATAGCGGCATCTTTTTCCGCACCTTGGAACGGCTGTATTTGGAGGAAACCTCTTTGCAGATATTCACCAGACGGTAAATGGTAATCCTCTGCCAGTCCTCTGTATTGCGTCCTTCTGCCGTCATTTTTCGCAGATTCCGGTCTGGATAATAGATCAGATTGGCCAGCTCTATCTGTTCTTCTTCCGGAATAATATAGCCAAACGTTGCCTTGATTTTTTCGCGGATAATCCCCGACGAAGAACGGAGCAGATGGATAAACGCCTCATGTTCCCCATGCAAATCACTGAAAAAATACTCAGTTCCCTTGGGGAGTCCCTGAATCGCCAGTAAATTAATCATTTCTCCTGAAGCTGACCTGATGGATGGGTATTCTCTGGACAGCAGTTTCAAATATGCCAAATCCCTCATTGTATAAACCCTCGCTATTTCCTGCAGACTCATTGCAATTTCCTTGAATTTATAGTACCATATTTTTAAAAAAATGGGAAGTAGGGAAGCATTATGGAGCAGTTATACATATTTGGAACCGGTCACGCCGGAGTTATCCACAATTACAATACCTGTTTTGCACTTCGCGATGGCGACGAGTATTTTATGACCGACGCAGGAGGCGGCAACCGGATTTTGGGGATTCTCCAGGACATGGACATTCCCCTGGATCACATTCATCACATTTTTGTTACCCATGAGCACACCGACCATATTCTGGGCATTGTCTGGATGGTGCGCATGATTGGAAGCCGCATCATATCCGGCCGATACCAGGGGAACTTATCTTTATACTGCCATGAAGAACTGACAGAAACCATCCGGACGTTATGCCGTCTGACCCTTCCTGGAAAATTAATGAACCTTTTTGGAGACCGGATTTACCTGATCGGCGTGACAGACGGACAAACTCTGGATATTCTGGGGCATTCTGTCACTTTTTTTGACATTCACTCCACAAAGGCAAAACAGTTTGGCTATACCTTTGCCTTACATGACAAAAGAAAGCTTACCTGCGCCGGCGACGAGCCTTTTCATCCTCTGTGCCGTTCCTATGCGGAAGGAAGTTCCTGGCTTCTCCACGAAGCTTTCTGTCTTTACAGTGAGCGTGACAAGCATAAACCTTATGAAAAGCACCACAGTACCGTGAAAGATGCCTGTGAGCTGGCCCAGTCCCTCCAGGTTCCCAATCTGGTTTTATGGCATACGGAAGAGGATCATGGTTCCGACCGTCCCTCTCTTTACCTTGCAGAAGGCAGAGATTACTATACCGGCAATTTATTTGTGCCGGAAGATAAAACCATTCTCGATTTATAAAGGTCTATTTACGTTTCCTCCTTCATATCTTCTTATTAGAATGTTCGGCTTCTGCCATTTCATTTTTATTATTTCTGCAAGGAGGAAAATGCCTGTGAAATCCTTTTTCAGCCGCCATACTCCAGCCCGCTTCTTCACCTCTGGCACAGTCATCTGTGCAGAGGTGATTCTTTTATGTGTCCTAAGCCTGTCTATCCTGAGTCACTCTGTCCGGAGCGGCCGTCCCTGGCCTCCTGGCCTGTCCGGTATGAGTACCGCCGCTCCTGCCAAAGAATCCTATATAAAATGGGTCGATTTCAACGTCACTTCCCAGGCATTAAACGATGCGTTCCGCTATGATGTCGATACTGTCCAGTCTCCCGTCCACTTAAACTGGATTGAACTTTTAGCATACCTGGGTGCCAAATACGGAGGCGATTTCTCCCATTATCAGAAAAAAGATTTAGACGTCCTGGCCAATGCGCTGACAGACGGTTCTGAAACTATGGCGCACCTTACCGAACATATGCAGTATTATTCCTACTATCTGGAAGCCTATACCGCAGTCCTGGGCGGTATGGTGGGGGAGTTCGAATCTGAAATTCCTTCCTCCCAGGCTCCTGCATACCTTTTGCCTTCCGGTATAGAAGGCGGAGCAGAAGGGGATCCGGAAAAAGTCTGGGCCAAACAATATGGACTAAAAGCCTTCTCTCCCATTGCCAAGCATTTTCCCTACAGCGACTATGATGATTTTGGTGCCGCCAGGGACTACGGTTACCGCAGACAGCATCTGGGACACGACTTTTTAGGCCAGACCGGAACTCCTATTATTGCCGTCGAATCCGGAGTTGTAGAAGCCATTGGCTGGAACCAGTACGGAGGCTGGCGGCTTGGTATCCGCAGCTTTGACAAAAAACGGTATTATTACTATGCCCATCTGCGCAAAAATTACCCCTATCAGTCCTGTCTGGAAGAAGGATCCATCGTCCAGGCCGGAGACGTTATCGGTTATCTGGGGCGTACCGGCTACAGTACGACGGAAAATACTAATAATATTGACGAATCCCACCTTCATTTCGGCATTCAGCTGATTTTTGATGAATCCCAGAAAGAAGGAAATCATGAAATCTGGATTGACTGTTATGAACTGTCAAAATTTCTCCGCCAGCACCAGTCAGAGACACAAAAAATAGAGGGCACAAAAGAATGGAACCGGATCTACGATTTCCGAGATCCTGCGGTTCCCTCCTCTTAGCGTCCTCCATTTAACAAGGAAAATAACCGAGGGCAGAACTTTTTCAGCGTTCTTCCTATCCAGACACTGACCGCCATCATAAGAACCGGCATTGCCAGATAGAGCGCCAAAGGAATCATTCCCTCCGGCCATAATCGGACTCCATACCCTGCTGATATTGGGAAAAACTGATGAAATACCGCTGCTGCACCTTTATTGATAAAACGGACAAAGGCAAAATGCAGGGCATATAAAAAGAAGGTGTAGGTCATCCATTCCCTCGGCTTGCCCAACCACCGTTCATTGACTGCCATCCATAGTCCGGTCACTGCCAGAAACCGGTACTGGACTGTAAAAAATGGCTCATACGTCTTTCCGGCTATTTTAAAACTTACAGCCGCTGCCAGAAGAATCAGAAGTCCTGTCAGGAAACGGCCGGCCGACCATTTCGTTTCTGCCCATTTTCTTCTTCCAAGCGCTGCAAAACCAGCGGCTGAATAGTAAAAAAGGGCGTCTTCATTGATAACTGGCAAATCCTGTTTTGTCCATACTAAAATCAGAAGCACCGACAAATATACCAGTCCGCTCCATCCCCTCTTTAAAATCCCATATAAAACCGGCGCCAATGCAATCAGGAGCATTAACTGTGACAGATACCAGAATACGTATAAATACGTATGATGAATCATTGCGTCCACCAGCGCTTCCAAACGGAAGGGAATCACTCCCTTTCCCATCAAATCCCCAATTACCGGCAGATGGCTTCCTGCTACATACCCCAAATAATACAGGCCATTCCACAATAAATACGGTACAAGAACACTGCAGATTCTGGATTTCCATTTAGGTATGAGGGCTTTCCATGTAAAATTTCGGAAAAACAGATAGCCGGAAATCATAAAAAATCCAGGTACTGCAATCTGCGCAAACGTCTCCCCTAAAAGACGCTCGGCCTCATACAGTCTGTCCCCCTCTTTTGCAGTCCCCATAAAAAGTTCGGCATTAAATGAATGTGCCCAAACAACCAGAATACTGAATGCAAATGTAAACCAAATGACCTTTTTCCGAAATTCTTCTTCTCTCATAGGCCTCCTGATACACTCCAATTACTATTATTATAGAGGTCATCCAGATTCATGTCAATCAAATGCCTGTCTGGAATCCCCTACTCCTGCCAGTAAGAATTTCGTCAGAAATTTGTATGGAGAACTTCTTTGACTGTATCCCTGTAACTTGCTATAATAAAATTACAAATCCATAGTAAAGGGGGTTTTATTATGATGAAAACCATACGGCTGGCCATTACCGCCGCGCTTTTCACATTATCCATGTCCATTTCTTCCCTGGCAGCAGAAAAAATCACTGCGATCCAGATTTCCATCGACTATGCAGGCACTGTGGCTTCCGGAGCTCCTATCAGCAATGTAGATGCCAGCACCGCATCTGACCAGTATACCGTTGACAATGCCCAGTTTATCAATGGCGGCGACGTATGGCTGGGCGGAACTACGCCGCAGATTCAGGTCGATCTGGTGGCAAATGAGGGATATATCTTTTCCTCTTCCATCAAGAAAAAAGACGTGACCATTACTTGCAGTCAGTATGAGGCCACCTATTCCCGAAGCAAACGGGACAGCAGCGATTCCTCTTATTTATCTGTATACATCAATCTTCCCAGAATCCCTGGAAGCCTGTATGATTCAGAAAGTATGTACTGGGACGGCTGTACCGCTTCCTGGACAGATGTAACCGACGCCGACCGCTATGAAGTCCGCTTATACCGCGGCAGCAACCTGGTTGCTACGGTAAAAACAGACTCGGACTATTACGATTTTTCCAGCCGGATGACCACCAAAGGCTACTACCGGTTCCGCGTCCGCGCAATTATGGATGACGAATACCTTGGTTCCTGGTCCAGCTACTCGGAAGACATCTATATTGATTCCGACGAAGCCAAAGAAAATCGGGATGATTCCGACTACTTTGACGACGGCAATGACTACCATTCCGACTACTACAGCAAGGGGCCTGGCACAATGGGCAATTATAATCCCAACTATCCTGGCATCACCCCTTCTAATGGAAACTCCTGGGTTCCTACTTCCCAGGGCTGGCGCTACCGTTTCGGCAATGGCAATTATGCCTATAATGGCTGGCAGCTGATTAACGGCAAATACTATTTCTTCAACAATGCCGGCTACATGATGACCGGATGGCTGTTTTTGGACAATGGCTGGTACTATCTGAATCCGGACGGCGCCATGACCACCGGCTGGCAGCTTGTCAATGATAAATGGTATTACATGGCAGGAAACGGTCTGATGCAGACCGGATGGCTGAACCTGGATAACCGCTGGTACTATCTGAACCTGGACGGCGCCATGGTAACCGGCTGGAATTATATCAACGGATTCTGGTACTATATGGACGCTTCCGGCGCTATGTGGTCCAACGGCTGGTATTCCATTGGCGGAAAGATGTATTACCTTTACAGTGACGGCAAGATGGCTGCCAATATCCGCACTGCAGACGGACACTATGTAGACGCTTCCGGCGCGCTGGTATGGTAAATCCAGACCCTTCTGTTTACTTGATTCCAGAATGCATGAAGCTGTCCATAAATTGTTTTTGAAACACAACAAATAAAATCAGCAGCGGAGCACACACCAATACGGTTGCAGCGCTGACATCACTCCATTGCGCCCCTGTTTCATAGGACATAGCAAACATTGCAAGTCCCAGAGACAGGGGCCGTTTTTCTACGGAATCGGTCATTACCAGAGGCCACAAAAAGTTGTTCCACTGAAACGATACCGAAATCATTCCAAATGCCAGATAAGCGGACTTCAAAAGGGGAACATATACATTCCATAAAATCTGAAACAGATTTGCTCCATCCACCCTGGCCGCCTCTTCCAGTTCATAAGGTATGGTTTTGATTGTCTGGCGTACAATCAGCATTCCCATGGCAGAAGTAAAAAACGGCAGCATGATTCCCATTCTGGTATCCGTAAGCCCCATCTTTGTCATCAGGCTGTAATTCGGTAAAATCAGCACTTCCGGCGCAATCATCATTTGAGACAGGAAAATGACAAATAAAATCCTGGAACCATAAAAATCCATTCTGGCAAAGGCGTATCCAGCCAATGTAATCAGCAGAAACTGTACTGCCAGCACTTCCATTATCGGAGAACAGCAGCGTATTGTAGGTTTACTATGTATAAACTTTTATACCGATATTTCTTTAGAAACCTTTTTAACCTCACTGATTCCATCTAATGTTTTTAGTCCAGAATCCCCTCATATGGTTGAAAGTTTCACCCAGGATCTGGATGAAGTAATCAGCGAATCTGTATCTGAAATCCGGACAAAGGTCATGGAAGATTCTGAAATTTCTCCTGCTAATAAGAACAAAGAAATTGTAATTCGATTAGAAGAAAAAGGAATCTTTAATATAAAAGATGCAGTAATAAAAGTCGCTGACCAATTAGAAATATCAAAAAATACTGTGTATATGCATCTGAGAAATATCCGAAAATAACGCTGGGAGGCGTATCTTACGCCTCCCGCACTCTATTTAGCGTTTTATCTTCCATATTGCAGTTCAGGATATTTTTCAAAATTCTCTGAAAATTTTCATTGCTCCAGATATCCAGCGTATGGCCTGGAGTCAAGACGATTACTTTTCCTTTTCCCATGGTTCTCACATATCCGGCTGGTCGGGTTCCCCCTGGTTCAGAAGAAGTTTCCATCAGGATCTGTGCATCATTTGCAATTACATCAATCTGATAATGTTCATCCCATTCTGTAAAATCCTCCACCCCTTTCATAAGCGGATGGGATGGATTTGTTACATGAACGTGTACTGGGCAGCGTTTCGGATGTCCATGGAATAGACAGCCCACAAAATCCACATATTCCATACAAGGAGTCCGGAATTTCTTCTCTTGTCCCCAGGACTTTTCCGAAAATGCCACTCCAGAGTGTATTGCTGCAAATGTTCCTCCATTCTCTACAAATTTCTTAAGCTCTTTCGGCCCCACTTTTGTTACCCCTTCTTCAAACCATGGTTCTGTATTATCGGCGCTTACGTTATTATTCTTACTGCATAAAATCAGCTGATAGCTGGAAAGCATTTCCGGAGTAAGAATCTCTTTTGCATTTGTTATTATATCAAACTGATAATCTTCCCCCGCCAGCGAAGCCAATCCTTTCTCTACTACTTCTGCAGGATGCCATCTGTCATCACATAGCACTAATACTTTATCCATATTACCTTTTAGTTCCTCCATCTATTTATCTCTGTTTCACAGCTGTGTTTCATCTCAAAATCTGGCAAAGTCCTGCATCTGGATTAAATATTACTATAATATAACTGTTTGGAACTTTTGGGTTTATCCGGTATGCTAAGTTTCATCAAACCTTTCTCAACCAATGGCATAACATGGGTCTGAATCGCATAGGTCACAGAAGTTAATCCTAAATATTCGCAGATTTCTTTTCTAGTGCGAGGAGTCTTGCAAAACAAAAGAAGATTCCTAATGTCTTCTTCTATTTCCAACACCTCTCCTGCCTTTGAAATACTTTTCTTCTCCTCTTTGAAAAATTTTACAATAAAACTTCCTCTTTCATCTATAAATTCCGGTTCCAGAAGATTAAAGCTTTCCATCTCTTTCCGGATGGTGGGAATTCCTGAATACCTGTTTTCGGTAATTCCTAATATCTCCAATGCAGACGCTAATACCGGATTCCTTGTATCTGGCTGCACTTTTCCAAGCTGATTTACTTTTATTCTCCCGTAGATACCTCCTGGATTTCGAATTTCCATCCGATCGTCAAATATCAACAGCTGAATTGGCATTCCCTCTGTATGAATACTATAATCCCGATGTACCAATGCATTCAACACTGCTTCCCTGACTGCTGTAATTGGATATTCTGTACGATCTTCCCGCTGTCCAGTAATTGGATTTATGATAGTGGCTTTTCTTACATTTTTCCTTACAAACTGAATCGCTCCATCCAGCATTTCCGGTATGTTTCCCTCTATCCGCAGATTATCTAAAAAACGCTCTCCCTCTTCTCCCAACTGGCCTACTTCTGTTCCAGGAACTACCACTGCAGTAATACATAATTGTGGAAAATAAGCCTGTGGATACGGACTAAACAATAGTGCTGCGCTCAACGTTACCTGATTATTACGGGTAATACTCATCAGCTCATAAATTTCGGTTTCTCTTAAAGAAGACAAATTCGGTTTTCCTTCCTTTAAAAAGATAATGTATTTCCCTAACAACTCCTGATTTAAGGACTTTAATGTAACTCTATAAGCCTCCCGTATATCATCCTGATATTTTTTTCGAAATGCCTCGTAACTATACACTTCGTATTCTGTCATTGGCTCATCACTATCACCCACTCGGGTATAAGCTCCTTTCAGTCTCCCTCGTCCCTGGTAATAGCATGGTCTCTCTGTCAAGTCAAGTCCAGGTATTTCTGCGGTAACAAAAAATTTTCCATTCTTTTCAGCTACTGTTAAAAGCGGACGGACTACTGGTTCCATCTGCAAACATTGTTCATTTATCTTTTTCTGAATATCCTGAACATCATATACCCCTACTTCTTTATAACCTTGCTTTTCATCAATTCCAAAAAATATAATTCCGCCTTCATCTTGATTTGAAAAACTGGATAGCGTGTCATACAAGCGTTTTGGACAGCCTTGATTTGCACTTTTTAATTCTATAGTTTGAGTTTCACATTTAATTTTTTGGATATAATTTAACTTTTCAATTAATTCTTCAGTTGTCATTTTAGTTCCTCCATCTATATTTTAGATATTATCACTTATTTAAGTTATGTGCAAGTATCTCAAATAAGAAGCTAAAATTTTAAAAGAAACTCAAATTTCTTTTTAACGGTTGTACACTTTACTTGGGGGTAAAGTAAAAAAGAAATAGGCATAGAGATTCTTTTCCTATATAATTAAGTTACCACACCAAACATATAGAAAGGATTGAACTCTATGCCTACTTCTAATTTTACCGCAAAACTTCTGGAATTGGAAGACATAATTATCTCTGATTTTACTTCTTCTAATACAGAAATTCATATTCACTTTTCTCTCCCTCGCAAAGCTTGTACCTGCCCTCATTGCCACGGGCTGACGGATAAAGTCCATGATTATCGCATTTCCATCATCAAAGACCTTCCGCTCATGGGCAAACATACCTTCCTCCATTACCGGAAACGCCGCTATCACTGTCCTCATTGCGGTAAACACTTTTACGAGCCTTTTTCCCTGGCTGCAAAGCATTGCCGTACCACTACCCGCCTTGCTTTTTATGCCATTCATCTACTTTCGGAGAGACAGTGTGTCCGTTCTGTTTCCAGGCTTTTGGATTTATCAGATTCCTACATCTTTCGCAGACTGAAAGTAGTTCAGTTCCCAAAACCAGACAGGCTTCCGACTGTCCTTTCCATTGACGAATTCAAAGGCAATGCCGGAGGAGAAAAATTTCAGGCAATTCTTACCTGTCCTGACAAACATTCCCTGTTTGATATTCTTCCTTCCCGTTCACAGGTCTCACTCCAGCAGTATTTTCAAGGCTTCAAGAATAAAAAAGAAGTCCAGTTTATTGTCATGGATATGAATAAGGTTTATCGAGAACTGGCAAAAGATTATTTTCCTCAAGCTACAATTGTTATTGATAAGTTTCACGTCGTCCGTTATGTTACCTGGGCTTTGGAAAATGTAAGGAAGCGGATTCAGAAACAGCTCCATCCAGACAAACGGAAATATTTCAAACGAAGCCGGAAACTCCTTTTGACACACCGGAGCAAACTAAAAGAAGAAAGTATGGATGCACTGGCGGTTATGCTGTCACAATCGGAAGATCTCGCAGTTGCTTACCACCTGAAAGAACTATTTTATGATTTTATGAAATCAATGTCTCGTGCAGAAGCCACAAAAAAGCTGAAGTTCTTTCTGCTTGCAGCCCAGGCCAGTCAGTTGAAAGAATTTCACGCCTGCTTAACCATGCTGGGAAACTGGTCAAAATACATTCTGAATGCATTCGATTGTCCCTATACGAATGGTTTTACAGAGGGAACAAACAATGCCATTAAAGTAATCAAACGAAATGCCTTTGGATATCGGAACTTTGAAAATTTTAGGAATCGAATCTTTCTAGCCTTAACGTAAAGAGGCACAGAAACATCATTCCTGTGCCTCAAAATACATTTACCCCAACTCTTGACAATGAGCCAGAAAAGCCCGCAAAACCGAAGTTTTGCGGGCCATCTTACGCTTGGACACAATGTTGTCTTATGACAACGAATCTATATTCAGATTATAATTATTCGATGATAGAAACTACTCTACCAGAACCAACGGTTCTACCACCCTCACGGATAGCGAAACGAAGACCCTGCTCCATAGCTACTGGATGGATCAGTTCAACGGTCATCTCTACGTTGTCGCCAGGCATACACATCTCGGTGCCTTCTGGTAACTCGCAAACGCCGGTAACGTCAGTTGTTCTGAAGTAGAACTGTGGACGATAGTTGTTGAAGAAAGGAGTATGACGGCCACCCTCGTCCTTGGTCAGAACGTATACCTGAGCGGTAAACTTATGATGGCACTTTACAGAACCTGGCTTAACCAGACACTGTCCACGCTCGATCTCGTTTCTCTGAACACCACGAAGCAGAGCACCGATGTTATCACCAGCCTGAGCCTCGTCTAACAGCTTACGGAACATCTCGATACCAGTTACAACAACCTTACGGGTCTCTTCGCGGATACCAACGATTTCAACTTCGTCAGATACGTGCAGAGTACCACGCTCTACTCTACCAGTTGCAACAGTACCACGACCGGTAATGGAGAATACGTCCTCTACAGGCATCAGGAATGGCTTATCAGTATCACGAACTGGGTCTGGAATATACTCGTCAACAGCATCCATCAGTTCCAGAATCTTGTCGCCCCACTCAGAAGAAGGATCTTCCAGAGCCTTCAGAGCGGAACCCTGGATTACAGGAGTGTCATCGCCTGGGAACTCGTACTCATTTAACAGTTCACGGATTTCCATCTCTACTAATTCAAGCAGCTCTGGATCGTCAACCATATCGCACTTGTTCATGAATACTACGATGTAAGGTACGCCTACCTGACGGGAAAGCAGGATGTGCTCTCTGGTCTGAGCCATAACACCATCGGTAGCAGCTACTACTAAGATAGCGCCGTCCATCTGAGCAGCACCAGTGATCATGTTCTTTACATAGTCAGCATGGCCTGGGCAGTCAACGTGTGCGTAGTGTCTCTTGTTGGTCTCGTACTCAACGTGAGAAGTAGAGATGGTAATTCCACGCTCTCTCTCTTCTGGAGCTTTATCAATGTTCTCAAATGCAACAGCCTCGCCAGTACCTAATCTCTCGTGTAAAGTCTTGGTAATAGCAGCGGTTAAAGTGGTTTTACCATGGTCAACGTGGCCGATGGTACCAATGTTACAATGTGGTTTGCTTCTTTCAAACTTAGCTTTTGCCATTTTATAACGTCCTCCTTAATTTGTGCCCTTAGGGCTCTATTGGTTTTATAAACATAGGCTGACACCATTATATTCTATTTCTGGTAAATTTTCAAGCCTATTTATTTGCCGTTCTTCTCAGAAAGGATCTTCTCCTGAACGCTCTTCGGTACCTGCTCGTACTTTTCGAAGAACATGGAGTAGTTACCACGTCCCTGTGTTCTGGAACGTAAGTCGGTAGAGTAACCGAACATTTCGGACAGCGGAACGTATGCCTTAATCAGCTTGCCGCCGCCTACGTCTTCCATACCCTCGATACGGCCACGACGGGAGTTGATATCGCCGATAACGTCGCCCATATATTCCTCAGGCATGGTTACTTCAACCTTCATAATCGGCTCTAACAGAACCGGATTTGCCTTCTTCATAGCTTCCTTAAATGCCATAGAACCTGCAATGTGGAATGCCATTTCAGAAGAGTCGACTTCATGGTAAGAACCGTCGTATACATTAGCGTGTACACCCAGTACAGGGAAACCGCCTAAGATACCGCTCTTAGTTGCTTCTTCGATACCTGCGCCAACTGCTGGGATGTATTCCTTCGGAATTGCACCGCCGACAACGGTAGATTCAAACTTAAAGGTTTCTTCAGCGTTTACATCCATAGGCTCGAACTTAACCTTACAATGTCCGTACTGACCACGTCCGCCAGACTGCTTAGCGTACTTGTATTCCTGGTCAACCGCCTTGGTAAAGGTCTCTTTGTATGCTACCTGAGGAGCGCCAACGTTTGCTTCAACGTTGAACTCACGCAGCAGACGGTCTACGATGATTTCCAGATGCAGCTCGCCCATACCGGAGATAATGGTCTGGCCAGTCTCTTGGTCGGTCTTTGCGCGGAAGGTTGGATCCTCTTCAGCAAGCTTTGCTAAAGCTTCGCCCATCTTCTGCTGACCAGCCTTGGTCTTAGGCTCGATAGCGATATCGATAACTGGCTCTGGGAATTCCATGGATTCCAGAATTACCGGATGCTGATCGTCACAGATCGTATCGCCGGTGCTGCTGAACTTAAAGCCGATAGCAGCTGCAATATCGCCGGAATATACCTTGTCTAATTCATGTCTCTTGTTGGCATGCATCTGAAGGATACGTCCAACACGCTCTTTCTTGCCCTTGGTTGCATTGAGCACGTAAGAACCGGAGTTCAGACTTCCGGAATAAACGCGGAAGTAAGCCAGCTTACCAACAAATGGGTCAGTCATAATCTTGAATACCAGAGCGGAGAATGGCTCTTCATCAGAAGACAGTCTCTCAATCTCGTTGCCGTCTAAGTCAACACCCTTAATTGCTGGGATGTCGGTTGGAGCCGGCATATATTCAATAACAGCGTCCAGAAGCTTCTGTACGCCTCTGTTTCTGTAAGCAGAACCACAGCAAACAGGAATTGCAGCACATTCGCAGGTAGCTTTTCTTAAAGCTTTCTTTAACTGCTCTACAGAAGGTTCTTCCCCTTCCAGGTACATCATCATTAAATCGTCATCCAGCTCGCAGATTTTCTCAATCAGCTCGCTGCGGTATAACTCTGCATCATCCTGCATATCTTCAGGAATATCAGTAATGGTAATGTCATCGCCCTTATCATCATTGTAGATGTAGGCTTTCATTTCGAACAAGTCGATGATTCCCTTGAATTCATCTTCCTTGCCGATAGGAAGCTGTAAGCAGATAGCGTTCTTACCTAATCTGGTACGAATCTGCTCTACTGCTCCGTAGAAATCTGCACCCAGGATATCCATCTTGTTGATGAATGCCATTCTAGGTACATTGTAGGTATCAGCCTGACGCCATACGTTCTCAGACTGAGGCTCTACACCACCCTTTGCACAGAAGACGCCGACAGCGCCGTCCAGTACACGCAGGGAACGCTCAACCTCTACCGTAAAGTCAACGTGTCCTGGGGTATCGATGATGTTGATACGATGCTCCAGAGCACCTGGCTTCGGCTTGCAGTTCTCTTCCAGAGTCCAGTGACAGGTAGTAGCTGCAGAAGTAATGGTAATACCTCTCTCCTGCTCCTGCTCCATCCAGTCCATGGTTGCGTTGCCTTCGTGAGTGTTACCAATCTTGTAGTTTACACCAGTATAATACAGGATACGCTCGGTTAATGTAGTCTTACCTGCATCAATATGAGCCATAATACCGATATTTCTGGTTCTCTCCAAAGGATATTCTCTTCCAGCCAAGGTTTTTTCCTCCTGTGATGATTAGAAACGATAGTGGGCAAATGCCTTGTTTGCCTCTGCCATCTTGTGCATATCTTCTTTTCTCTTTACAGATGCGCCAGTGTTGTTAGCTGCATCCATAATCTCATTTGCCAGTCTTTCTTCCTGGGTCTTCTCGCCTCTCTTACGGGAGAACATAGTAATCCAGCGAAGTGCCAGCGCCTGTCTTCTCTCTGGCTTAACTTCGATCGGCACCTGATAGGTAGCGCCGCCGATACGTTTTGCCTTTACTTCCAGAACAGGCATAATGTTGTTCATTGCTTCTTCAAATACTTCTACAGCGTCTTTTCCGGTCTTTTCTGCAACACGTTCAAATGCGCCGTATACGATCTTCTGTGCAACACCCTTCTTACCATCCAGCATGATGTTGTTGATCAGCTTGGTTACAACCTTATTGTTGTAAATCGGGTCTGCCAGTACGTCTCTTTTCTGAGTATGTCCTTTACGTGGCACGTTACTTCCCTCCTTAATACTGCTGCCATGACCTACTTAAGGACGGCAGCGTTTCATTAGATCTTCGGTACTCGTACACTTCGTGCAGCCTGGGGCCGCTACAGTGGGCACGTTCATGCGCGGTCTGCTGCGAACCGTCGCAGCAGGTAATCTCTATCTCCTGCAACCTACAGGTTCAATATCATCATCCGGCATTATCCTACAAATCAAATACTGCGGCTAATTAATTACTTTTTATCTTTTGGTCTCTTTGCACCGTATTTGGAACGAGCCTGTTTTCTGTTGGCTACGCCTGCGGTATCCAGGGTACCTCTGATGATGTGGTATCTGGTACCTGGAAGGTCCTTAACACGGCCTCCACGAATCAGAACAACGCTATGCTCCTGTAAGTTGTGTCCCTCACCTGGGATATAGCTTGTTACCTCGATGCCGTTGGAAAGACGTACTCTGGCGATCTTTCTTAATGCAGAGTTCGGCTTCTTAGGGGTTGCAGTCTTAACAGCGGTGCACACACCTCTCTTCTGCGGTGCAGAAACGTTGGTAGCCTTCTTCTGTAAGGAGTTGTATCCCTTCTGAAGTGCCGGAGCTGTGGACTTCTTTGCGCTGCTCTGTCTTCCCTTTCTTACTAACTGGTTAAATGTTGGCATTCTTTTCACCTCCTGTGATATTGACTGTGGTTGCTGTAAGTCAGCTTTTTCGCACACCAAAAATTCGCGTTCTGATGCACGCCTAATTATTATATCCACACAAAGTTTTTCTGTCAAGTGAAAAATATATTTACTTTCCATATTTTTTCCTTTATTATAACATCAGATTTTACTTAGGAGGAACTTATATGGAATACCGCATCGAATCTGATTCCATGGGCGAAGTAAAGGTTCCGGAAGATGCCTACTGGGGCGCCCAGACCCAGCGCAGTTTTGAAAATTTCAAAATCGGAACCGAGAAAATACCAATGGAAGTTATCCGCGCTTTCGCTGTTTTAAAAAAAGCCGCTGCAATTGCCAATTACCAGCTTGGAAAACTGGACTCTGACCGGATGGAGCTTATCTCTTCTGTCTGTGATGAAATCCGTTCCGGCAGCCTGGATCAGCACTTTCCTCTGGCCGTCTGGCAGACCGGCAGCGGAACCCAGTCTAATATGAATGTAAATGAAGTGATTGCCAACAGAGGCAATGAACTGGCGAAGGAAAAACTGCTTCATCCCAACGACCATGTCAATATGTCCCAGAGTTCCAACGACACCTTTCCGACTGCCATGCATATTGCGGCTGTTATGGAAATCCAGGAGCAGCTTGTTCCGGAGATAGACAGCCTGATTTCTGTTTTCCAGCAGTTAGAAGAGGAACACCAGGGCATTGTCAAAACCGGACGCACCCACCTCCAGGATGCGACCCCCATCGCCTTTTCCCAGGAAATCAGCGGATGGCGCGGAATGCTGGAGCAAAACCGGCGCATGATTCTTGCCAGCCTGGAAGGTTTAAAAGAACTGGCTTTAGGCGGCACTGCCGTAGGAACCGGCTTAAACGCTCCAAAAGGCTTTGCAGAAGCGTCTGCCCAGGCTGTCTCACAGTTAACCGGCATTTCCTTTGTTACCGCCCCTAATAAGTTTCATGCCCTGACCAGTAAGGATGATCTGGTATTCGCTCACGGCGCTTTAAAGGCTCTGGCCGCCAATCTGATGAAAATCGCCAATGACGTCCGCTGGCTGGCCAGCGGCCCCAGATGCGGCCTTGGAGAAATTACCATACCAGAAAATGAACCTGGAAGTTCCATTATGCCTGGAAAAGTCAACCCTACCCAGTGCGAAGCAGTTACCATGGCCGCAGTCCAGGTTATTGCCAACGACGTGGCAGTTGGTATGGCCGCTTCCCAGGGAAACTTCGAACTGAACGTGTATATGCCGGTATGCATTTACAATTTTCTCCAGTCTGTCCGTCTGCTCTCCGACGCCATGCGCTCTTTTAATCAGAACTGCGTATCTGGAATCAAAGCAAACCGCGAAAAAATGAAGGAAAACCTGCACCGCTCCCTGATGCTGGTTACCTGTTTAAATCCCTATATCGGCTATGACAATGCTGCAAAAACCGCCAAAAAAGCCTTTCGGGAAAACATTTCTCTAAAAGAAGCCTGCACTGCGCTGGGATTTTTAACTCCAGAGCAGTTTGACCAGGTATTCCAGCCGGAGAAGATGATTTAGCGCAACAGTTCAGCCTTGCGAAGATTCCGGTAGGAAAAGCGTTGAAAGCTTGTTTTCATAAGAATTTTCCTACCGGAATCTTCATAGGGCGGACGCCAGATGCTTCTTGTGCGCTTACAGCGCGCAAGAAGATGCAGGGCTGAACGGTTACGATTTAGCCATGAACTTAAAACCTATTAAAGATAAGAAAGGAAACTCTCTATGGACATCAATGAAAAAGCTTTACAGCTCCATTATGATTTAAAAGGAAAAATCGAAGTCGTATCCCGCAAACACATCACGACCAGAGAAGAGCTTTCTCTGGTCTATACCCCTGGCGTTGCAGAGCCCTGCCGCCAAATTGCAGCCGACTATGAAAAATCATTCCAGCTGACCCGCCGTTCCAACTTAGTCGCTGTAGTAACCGACGGTACCGCCGTCCTGGGCCTTGGGGATATTGGCCCTGCTGCAGGAATGCCGGTTATGGAAGGCAAATGCGCCCTGTTTAAAGAATTTGGCGACGTCGACGCATTTCCAATCTGCATTGATTCCAAAGATACCGACACCATTGTACAGACCATTTCCTTGATTTCTAAAAGCTTTGGCGGCATTAATCTGGAGGACATTTCTGCTCCCCGCTGCTTTGAAATCGAACGGCGGTTAAAAGAAGTCTGCGATATTCCCGTATTTCACGATGACCAGCATGGTACCGCTATTGTCGTTGCCGCCGCTCTCTTAAACGCCATGAAAGTTACGGGAAAAACCATGGGGCAGATGCGCATCGTCATCAACGGTGCAGGCGCTGCCGGCATTGCAATCGGCAAGCTTCTCATTTCCATGGGCTTTGGCAATATTATTATGTGCGACATTCATGGAATTATTTGTGAAGGCGATGAAAATTTAAACAGCGGGCAGGAAGAAATCTCCCATATCAGCAATTTACAAAAAGAACACGGCACTCTGGCTGACGCATTAAACGGCGCCGACGCCTTTATCGGAGTTTCCCGTCCAGGTCTGGTAACCTCTGAAATGGTTGCCTCCATGAACCAGGGAATTGTATTTGCCATGGCAAACCCTACTCCGGAAATCATGCCGGAAGAAGCAAAAAAAGGCGGGGCTGCCGTTATCGGCACAGGCCGATCCGACTACCCCAACCAGATTAATAACGTATTGATTTTCCCAGGTATTTTTAAAGGCGCTCTGGCTGTGCGGGCCAGGGAAATTACGGAATCCATGAAGCAAAAAGCAGCCTATGCCATCGCTTCTATGATTCCGGATACAGAACTTACCGCCGAAAACATTATCCCCTCTGCCCTGGATAAATCTGTGGCAGACGTTGTTGCAAAGGCAGTGGCAGATACTGCAGTGGCAGAAGGAATTGCCCGTATTTAATCGGTTCCGTTTTCCTCTTCCCGTTTTTTACGGATAAACACAATAATTCCAATACTGGAAGCAACGGCCACGGCTACCAGTCCCAGGACTGCCGCGGTCATGGCCGCTTTGCTCCCTGTCGTCTGCTTCTTTTCATGAATGCCGCTCCCTGTGGTGTCCATTGTCTCCGGCAGCGGTTCCGGCACCTTCGACGGCGCTATGATTTCTTCCGGATCCGGCGCTGTAACCGGCAGGTCTACTGCATAAGGTTTTGAAATGCACACCCAGAAATCATTCATTCCATAATGGTAGCCAACATATCCCCACCGTTCTCCATCCGGAGCCTCATAAATCTCAGAAAATGTCATCTTATCGATTTCATAAGAACTGCTTCCGATAATATCTCCTGATCCTGGATAACTCCAGAACTGGACTTCTTGTTCTCCATCCGGAGACAGATGAATCTCTTCTGTGTTTTCCTTAATTTCTTCCTGGTGATCCTTTTTAAATTCTTCACTATCATAAACCAGAGACAATTCATCCATCAATACCCATCCGGTTCTGACACTGCCATCCTCTGGAACGCCGCCATAATCCGGCGTAACCTCTCCGTTTTCCCCAATCCGGTACTGGATAACGCCCCATTCTTCCCCATGACTGTTTTCATAAGTAAAGGACACAAACAGCACGGAACCATTTTCCAGCGCGTCGGTTACCGTTTCCTCTTCGGGATTGTCCGCCACATAAATATATCCTGATTTTCCGTTGGCAAAATAACTCCGGTTATGAAGTTCAAATTCATCTTTCTCCCCCATTTCCCAACGTTCTTCCTGATAAAATTCGTCATCTGGTTCCCAGATTACGTCCGCCTGGACGGTTGTCCCCTGTATCAGTACTGCGGCAAACACAAGGGCTGCCGCTGATTTTTTCCACATTTTTTTCATAATCTCTCTCCTTTTTCCCTTTGCGTCAGATAAGCCGCTGTATTCCCTTTCCAATCCAATATGAAGCCATGTTCGCGGTCAGGGAAAACAGCCACGGACGGCGCAGCTTCCGGTCCGCCCATTGATAGCATACTGCTTCCAGGCAAATAGCCGCCGCTTCTAGCATCACGGTTGCCGCGGCCATAAACCAGGAGGAGGTTTCCCCATTTATTTCGCTTCCTATCAGATAGTATGCCGCCACTACTGCTGGATTGGTAAGGAGATTTACTGCGGCTGTCAGTAAAAAAGGCAGCGGCTTGCGAGCTCCCCATAATAACGCGGTCAGACACTCTATCGTGATTGTAAGCGTCAGGGAAATTCCCATTACCGGAAAAATCCAGGTATCAATGCAGGTATTTTCCAGCATAATAACTGCCTCCCCGCAGCAGAACCAGAGACACTCCGCAGAGAATTCCCAGCCCAATCTCTGGTCTCCCAAAAAGTTCTGTAAAAGCCAGACTGCCCAGATAAGATGGACAAAATCCCAGGAACAGGGCAAAGGTCAGCAATCCGAAGGAAAATCCCTTCGCTCCTGGCAGAATCCTTGCCACTGCCCACAGAGTAACCGGCATAGTCATGTTCCAGAAAAATACTGCCAGAATCCCTGCTGCCGGATGAGAAGAAAACAAATACAGTACGCCGGCCGTGACCACTGATACTGCTGCTGTCTTTTTCACTCCTGTAATATCCGTCAGAAATCCGCCTGCTGCTTTTCCAAGGGCTGCAGCGGCGGCCAGAATCATTCCCGCATCAATACTGTCTTTCCAGGTAAAGTCCTGGATCATTCCCAGATAGGAACGGAGCACTACAACTGCAAACAGACAGGCTACCGCTGACGCTGCCGCCTGTTTTTTCGCTTTGGTCAGAAGGTGCTTTTCCGGAAAAACAGAAAACGGACGATTGCCGGACTGATGCCAGATCCCACTCTTTCTGGCACACCAAAAGATACACAGCGCTGCGCCCAATAGCAGAAACACTGGCCACTCTGTTCCATCCCCTGACTGTTTTGCAAACAGGGTTCCAAAATAAATCCCCAGCGCTCCAGGCGCAACAAAAATCCCCAGAAGCCCTGCTGATTTTTCGCTTTTGTTTAAAACATCCAGACCTCCGCCCACATGAAACAGGCCGTTTCCAAGTCCTGCAAAAACGGAAGCCGCCGCTGCCCAGACAGGCCCCAAAGCTCCTGTCCCTGCCAAAGCAGAAGCCGCTGCCGCCGGAAGATACGAAAACGCCACCAGTATGCAGCCCCAGACTGCCATCCCCGCATTCCGGTTTTTGTAATCTGCAAATATCCCGACAGGCATCTGCATGGCAAAAGCGAAAAAGTTATAAAGAAGCAGACAAAGATACCAGTTATCCGCCTCATATATCCTTGAGAACATCAGATACGCACAGGCAAAGTCCACAAAAAAATGAACCGCCCCATAAATTGCCGTCATATTCCTTCCATCCCCCTTACACCGTCTCATTCCCATTGGTGTTAAATCCAGTATAACATTCTTTTTTTCAGATATTCTTACTTTTTCCGTAAAGAATCCTTACAAGAAGTTAAAAAAACCGCCTCGAGGGCGGTTTTTCTCCATTTAGTTTTCATCCAGCAGCCGTACTACAAAATCACTGCCTGGATCTTTTTTCACTTCTTCCGGCGTTCCCAGGCGCACCAATTTTCCAGCTTCCATAATCAGCACCCTGTCTCCAAGCAGCAGCGCTTCCCGAATGTCATGGGTAACAAAGAGAATGGTCAGGGTCATTTCCTTATGAAGGCGTTTCAGTTCTTTCTGAAGTCCCTTCCTGGTAATGCTGTCTACTGCCCCAAAGGGCTCGTCCATCAGCATCAGCGACGGTTTGGCCGCCAGCGCCCTTGCAATTCCGACTCTCTGTTTCTGTCCTCCTGACAGTTCCAAAGGATAACGGTCCGCCATAGACGCTTCTAAGCCTACGGTCTTCAGAAGCATTCTGGTCTGCTCTTCTTCCTCTTTTTTATTCCATTTTTTAGACAGAGACGGCACATACGCGATGTTCTGCCTTACCGTCATGTGAGGAAACAATCCTACATTCTGGATGGCATATCCAATGCCTCTGCGGAGTCTGGTCTGATCAGCAGTTCTCACATCCTGTCCATCCACAAAAATCTGTCCCTTATCCGGCATCAAAAGACCGTTTATCATTTTCAGAAGCGTAGTCTTTCCGCATCCGGAACTTCCGATGATGGTCAGACATTCTCCCCGTTTTACATCCAGGGAGAAGTCATTTAATACCAGAGTCTGGCCATAAGACAAAGAGACATTCTCAAACCGGACAATCGCGTCCTGATTTTGTTCTTTACTCATTGGCAATCAATCCTTTTTCTGTCAGATAATCCTTTGCAATCTGCTTTTCATCCATGCCTTCTACTTCTAACTGGTAATTTAATGTTGCCATGTCTTTATCTGTCAGGATTCCATCCATCTTTTCCAGAGCGTCTTCCAGTCCAGGGTATTCCTCCAGGGCGTCTTCTCTGACAACGGTTGAGCAGAAGTAATTTACCTGCAGATGCTTATCGTCTTCCAGAGCTACTACGTTGCCGGAACCTAACTGGGCGTCTGTCGTATATCCATTGGTTACGTCGATTTCTCCGCTGGCCATTGCCTGATATTTTAATCCGATGTCAATGTCCATTACCTTGCCAAATTCCAAACCATAGGTATCGCACAGGACTTTAAATCCGTCTGCCCGCTCCAGATAATCCGGATTGCCGCCAAAAGTCAGTTCGCCAGCTGCAGATGCCAGGTCGGATGTGGTAACCAGGTTGTATTTTTCTGCTGCTTCGCTGGTTACGACGGTAGTATAGGTATTATTAAATCCATATAAACCAATCCAGGTCATACCGAATTTCTCATGGTATTCATTTACCAGGGTTTCCCAGATTTCATCATCGCTGACGCCTGCTGCATCGTGTCCCAGCACCATCACATAGCCGCTGGAGGTGTACTCTGGATATAAGTCAAACTCGCCTGCTTCCATAGCCGGCTGGATGTTGGAAGTACCGCCGCCGATACCCTGGGTAATATTTACCGTATAATCGGTGCTGTCTTCAATCAAAAGCTTTAACATTTCTGCCAGAATGTACTGCTCTGTCATTGGTTTGGTTGCAATTTCAATTGGATCCTTTTTGGCTCCGTCTTTCGCCTCTTCTGTCTGGGCGCTTTCTGTCTTTGTTTCTTCCGCCTTTGTTTCTTCTGTTTTTGTTTCTTCTGCCTGAGTGGTTTCTGCTGCGGTTGTTTCTGTATTCGTTCCTGCGCAGGCGGCAAGGCTTACGACCATTGCTCCGGATACCAGTGCTGCTGCTGCTTTTTTAAATAATCTCATGTTACTGCATTCTCCTTTTCTTTTTGTATAATTTTTCTGCAAATCCCAGCAGAAGGTCTGCTGTCAGCGCCAGAAGCGCAATTAAAATACTTCCTGCAAACGTCATCTGCGGATTATAGATGCTGATTCCCCGATAAATAGCTTTTCCTAATCCGCTGGCCCCAATATAAGATGCCAGACCGCACATGGAAATCGCCATAACCGTCATGCTGCGCAGTCCGGTCAGAATTACCGGAAACGCCAACGGAAGCGTTACCCTGGTAAGAGTCTGTATTCTGGTACTTCCCATAGCCTTTGCCGCTTCCAGAATGTCCTTGTCTACAGTGGTCAGACCTGTATAGGTATTTCGCACCATAGGCATCAGCGCGTATATGGAAATAGCGGTTACTGCATTTTTATCTCCTATGCCCAGGAGGGGAATCAGGATACCCAGCATGGAGATAGAAGGAATCGTGTAAAACACATTACAGATTCCAATCACAAAAGGAGCCGCCTTGCGGTACTCGGACAGTACAATCCCAATGACAAGCCCCAGAGTCCCTGCAATCGCAATTGCCATCAGGGACAAGCGGACATGGGCGGCCAGAAGCTCTAAAAACCATGGCCCTCTCTCCACATATAGTCCTATTACTTCTTTTAAAAATTCAATCATACTTCCTGCCTTTATCTGTTTACTGTGTTTCTCTCACAGTTTATCGTTAATTCCGCAATTTGTAAAGTAGTCACTTTCCAGTAACTGCAATTTAAAAATCCCGCAAACGGAATTTCCGCCTGCGGGATAGCGATTACTTTTTATTTTTTACACTTCAAAAATCAAATCTCCATAGCTCGGGAATGGCCACAAATCCTTATCCATAATCATTTCCAGCTTATCTGCAGGAGTACGCAGCTGATCCATCGCCGGCACTACCCGACGGTAATACACTTTTGCCTGGGCCTCTCCTGCTTCCATTGCGGCGCACTCTTCTGTCACATCTGAAAGATCGGACAGAGCCTTTTTCATCTCTGCTAGCAGGGCGGACGTCTTTACCAGAAGTTCGGTCTGGACGCTGACATCTGCCTGGGGACACGCGCTCGTGACTGCCTGGATAGACTGGGCCAGCTGGGTGGTATATTTAATCACAGCCGGAACAATCTGCTTTCCTGCCATATCAATCATGGTTCTGGCTTCAATGTTCATGGTCTTGGCATAGGCCTCATATTCAATTTCTACACGTGACTCCAGCTCCGCTTTTGTAAATACATGGAACTCTTCAAACAGCTTGATCGCCTTTGGAGTAATCAGGGTTTCAATCGAGTCTACGCTGCAGCTGATATTCGGAAGTCCTCTGCGGGCCGCTTCCTCTACCCATGCCTGGGAATAGCCATTGCCGTTAAAGATGACCCTTCTGTGGGAAGTAAACAGTTCCTTGATTAAATCATGGACTGCCATCTCGAAATCTTCTGCCTTTTCCAGCCGGTCTGCCGCCTCTTTAAAAGCTTCCGCCACAATGGTGTTTAGCACAATATTAGGAGATGCTACTGAATCGGAAGCTCCCAGCATACGGAACTCAAATTTGTTTCCAGTAAATGCAAACGGGGAGGTACGGTTCCGGTCGGTTGCATCTTTATACAAATCCGGAAGTGTTTTTATACCTGTTTTTAAAGTGCCGCCTGTTTTGGAATGGGTGGCTTCTCCTGTGCTGCAAAGCTGGTCGATAACATCCTCCAGCTGTTCTCCTAAAAATACGGAGATAATCGCCGGCGGCGCTTCCTGGGCCCCCAGACGCTGATCGTTTCCTGGGTTTGCAGCCGACTCTCTCAACAGATCCGCATGGACGTCCACTGCTTTTAAAATACAGGCCAGAACCAGTAAAAACTGGACATTTTCATGAGGGGTATCTCCTGGATTTAACAGGTTAATGCCGTCATCTGAAATCAGGGACCAGTTGTTGTGTTTTCCAGAACCGTTCACGCCTTTAAACGGTTTTTCATGGAGCAGGCAGTTCATTCCATGACGCTCTGCCACCTTCTTTAACGTCTCCATGGTCATCTGGTTATGATCCACTGCCACGTTGGCTTCTGCATAAATAGGCGCCAATTCGTGCTGAGCCGGAGCCGCCTCGTTATGCTGGGTCTTTGCCGACACCCCCAGCTTCCACAGCTCCGTATTTAGCTCTTTCATAAATGATCCTATCCGTTCTCGGATAATTCCGAAATAATGATCATCCATTTCCTGGCCCTTTGGCGGCATTGCGCCAAACAGAGTACGTCCGGCATAAATCAGATCTTTTCTCTGCATATATTTCTCGTGATCCACCAGAAAATATTCCTGTTCCGGTCCTACGGAAGGCACTACCCGCTTGGCCGTGGTGTTGCCGAACAACCGGAGAATCCGCAGCGCCTGCTCTTCTACCGCCTGCATGGAACGCAGAAGAGGAGTCTTTTTATCCAGCGCCTCTCCTTTATAAGAGCAGAACGCGGTCGGGATACACAACGTTACTCCGATAGCGTCCTCCTTTAAAAAGGCTGGAGAAGTACAGTCCCACATGGTGTATCCTCTCGCCTCGAAGGTTGCCCGAAGGCCTCCTGACGGGAAGGAAGATGCGTCTGGTTCGCCTTTAATCAGCTCTTTTCCGGAAAACTCCATAATGGCTTTCCCATTGGAATCCGGCGCAGACAAAAAGGAATCCTGCTTTTCTGCCGTAATTCCGGTCAGCGGCTGAAACCAATGGCTGTAATGGGTCGCGCCGCGCTCAATCGCCCATTCTTTCATTGCGTGAGCAACCGCATCGGCAATGCTGGAATCCAGATCTGCCCCGTCTTCTATGGTTTTTTTCAGCTTCTTATAAACGCTTTTGGGAAGATGTTCCCGCATAACGGTATCATTAAACACATTCTTTCCAAAAATCTCAGACACATTGATGCAATCACTCATTAGATTTTCTCCTTCCAATATGCGGATTTATTAGTAACATTCATAAAATCTGTTTTTCATTGTAATGGCTCTTTTCAAAAAAGTAAAGAGAAAATACAAAAAGTTTACGAAAAAAGAAGAGAGCGGCTCAAAAAAGCCGCACCCTCCTGATTTCGGTTGGAATTTGCCCTGATTATGTTTTTCTGATTAGTCGTTGTCAACCTTTTCGGTTGCTTCATAAGTATTTTTGTTGATGGTATATTTTACGCCGTCGATTTCTACGGTGCCGCTCTTCTTGACAGCTCCGCTGCGGCTTACTGCTACCTGGGTGCCGTCTGCAATCAGAACCTTCTTGCCGCTCTCATCCATAATATCGTCTTCTACGGTGTACAGCATATAAGAGCTGCCGTCTTCTGCATCTACCCGTTTGCCTTCGCTGTCGTAAATAGCCCCGCTTACCAAGGCGTTGGTATACGCCTGGCCGTTCTTCTTAAAGTAGTACGTTACGTTTTCGCCATCGTCATCATACTCGGTCTTGCCGATCTGCATCTGACCATTTTCAGAACCATCGTCGGTACTGAAGTAGTAAATGCCATTGTTTACCAGCTTGCTTCCGCCAGAACGGTATGCTTCTCCTTCTAATTTAAGGATTCCGTCTAATACCCTGCCGTTTTCATCAAACAGGTAGGTCTTGTTTTTGATTACTTTGGCTGCTACGTTGTAGTAAAGATCTCCGGTGTACAGGTCGGTTGCGGTTACGCCTTCTGCATCGTGAGCCTTTGCGTCTTTTGCCTCATCATTGAACGCCTCGCCCTTATTGCTTAAGTAGTACCAATACTGGTCGCCTTCCTGATCCTTATCATCCGGATCATAGGTATAAATCCATCCGCTTCTGCGGTATCCGGTATCTTCTGTATAGAATGCTGCCGCATCTGTGGCAATCTGGACTGTACCGTCAGAAACCCCTGGAGTTCCTACTACCCAGGTATCATCCATAACGCCGTTTTCGTCAAAGGTATAATAAAATCCGTTGATGTATTTGTTCTGGTTCTTCACAGCGCGTCCGTTGGTTCCAAAGTAGTACCAGCCTTCGCTGTCCTCCGGACTTCCGTCGCTTTCATAGTCCTCTTCCGGAATCTCCAGATACTGCCAGCCGGTCGCTGCCCAGCCTTCGTTTTCATCGCCGAAATAATAGGTGGCCTCATTTCCGCTGGAAAGTTCAACATCCTGCCAGCCGCTTAACATATGGCCGTCTTCGTCAAATGCAAAGGTACTCTTCTTATCCATGTTTTCGCCATGGGGAATGTTGGTAAAGACCTTCTTGCCGTCTTCGCCTCTCTTTGCCTTACCGTCTGAGCCAAAGAAATACCACAGTGTCGAAACGTCTTCCTGATCCGAGCACTCATTATCGCCTTCGTTGTCTACAGAAACCCAGGTATTGGTTACCTTTGCTCCGTTGGCGTCTACATAATACTTATCATCGTTGGATCCGGAAGTAACAATGGTATCTTTTGCCATATAGCCTTCGCTGTCTAAATAGAACCAGTTATTTCCGCTCTTTTTCCAGGTATCGGTAACCCGATCTCCATCGCTGTCTAAATAAACCCATTCTTCGCCTTCCTGTTCCCAATGGGCTGTCCCTGCAAATGCCATGCCGGATGCGCCTATACTCATCAATGCACCAGCAGTCAGAACTGCTGCTGTTTTCATCTTTCTTTTCATAAACAATCTCCTTCTTTTCTCTAACTTGGTTGTCTTGATGTTTACAACTCTATTCTATGGAGAGATTGTGTACGAAGTGTGTCTATTGTCTGACGCTTTTCTATCAATTTCCTTTCGTTCCTGTCTGATTCCTTACAGTTCCCTCTATTTCTTACATATATATTACAAAACTATTGAAAATATTTTAAAAATAGCAGCATTCTGAGAGTGCAAAGGGAATGCTGCTGTTTCGTGTGTAATGCAAAACGATTCTATTATCTTATTCGTCAATATCTTCTGTTGCCACATAGTTGTCGATATCGTAATCCACGCCGTCTACTTCTGCAGAACCATTCTTTTTCACAGAACCGCTGCGGTTTACAATTGCCTGTGTGCCTTCAGGAATCAATACCGTCGTACCGTCATCGTCTGTAATATCTGCCTCTGTAGTATACAGCATATAGGCCGCACCGTCTTCTGCATCTACCCGCTTTCCTTCGCTGTCATAGATTGCCCCGCTTACCAAGGCGTTGGTATATGCCTGGCCGTTTTTCTTAAAATAATAGGTTTCGTCTTCTCCTTCATTGTCATAGGTCTGTTTTCCAGTCAGCATCTGGCCGTTTTCAGAACCATCTTCTTCGCTGAAGTAGTAGATGCCTCCATCTTCTAAATCACTGCCACCGGAACGGTATGCGTCGCCTTCCAGTTTCAAAACTCCGGTCAGCATATGACCGTTTCCGTCAAACAGATAGGTCTTGTTCTTAATTACCTTTGCAGCTATATTCTCATACACGTCGCCGTCATATAAATCTGTTGCGGTAACTCCTGTGGCTTCTCCGGAAATGGCGTCTTTGGCTTCGTCATTAAATGCTTCGCCCTTGGTACTTAAATAAAACCAGTATTCATCGCCTTCTTCATCCTCGTCTTCCGGATCGTATGTATAAATCCAGCCGGTTCTGCGGTATCCGGCATCTTCTGTATAGAAGGCCGCCGCATCGCTGGCTATATTCGCCGTAGAACTGGAAATTCCAGGCGTTCCGGTTACCCACGTGTCGTCCATTGCTCCATTTTCATCAAAGGTATAATACTGTCCGTTAATGTACTTGGTCTGTTCTTTCACAGCTCTGCCGTTATCGCCAAAATAAAACCATGCTTCGTCTTCTTCCGGTCCCTCGCTGTCCTCTTCTTCCGTATCCGGCATCTCCAGGTACTGCCAACCAGTTGCCGCCCAGCCTTCATTTTCTTCTCCAAAATAATAGCTGGCGGTACTTCCGCTGGAAAGTTCAATATCCTGCCATCCGCTGAGCATATGGCCGTCCTCGTCAAAGGCAAATGTGCCCTTCTGGTCTCCATTTCCATATGGAATGTTGGTATAAACCTTTGAGCCGCTGTCTGCCCGTTTTGCCTTTCCGTTTGAATCAAAGTAATACCAGACTGTAGAGATATCTTCCTGATCGGAGCACTCATTGTCTCCTTCATTGTCCATGGATACCCAGGTATTGGTTACCTTTGCCCCATTGGCATCTACATAATACTTATCATCATTGGATCCGGAAACTACAATGGTATCTTTTGCCATGTAACCGTCGCTGTCTAAATAGAACCAGTTGCTTCCGCTCTTTTTCCAGGTATCTGTCACTTTATCGCCATCGCTGTCTAAGTATACCCAGTCTTCTCCTTCCTGCTCCCAATGGGCCGTCCCCGCAAATGCCGTTCCACAGGCGGCAATGGCAAGAAGCGATGCTGTAGAAAGCGCTGCTGTCAATTTCTTCTTTTTCGTCATATCCGCATCTCCTTTTTGAAATTCCTTACTGTTTATAACATCCTTGCTGTTTACAAAAAGGAGTTTACCGGAAAATTGTGTTCAAACCGTGGGCAGTCTGTGAAAATCTGGTGTAAATTCTGTGAACTTGCAGAAGCTTTATAGAAGCGGAACCAGAAAATTATTCCACAGAGCAGACAACGGCATAACCAGAATCATCGCCGGAATCATGTTAGCTACTGGAAAATTCTGGATTCCTGCAATCCGGAAACCCGTCGCCAGACTGATTAATCCCCCTACTGCGGAAAAGTCGCCCAGCATAGTCTCATTGGTCAGCGGCATGATAACCGACGCGCCCAGATAACAAATCATCATAATGCAAAACTGGGGGATGGAAATCAGGCTTACCAGCCCACCTAAATTAGCCGCAAAAATTGCAGCGGTAAAGAAATCCAGAATAGCCTTGGCCAGAAGAACGCTGTGATCTCCTGTAATGCCGGACTGCATGGCTCCGAACAGTCCGGTGCCGCTGGCGCAGAACAGTACCAGAATACTGATAAATTCTTCCATAAATACTTCCGGATCCCCTTGGTTTCCAGAAGACAGAATTTTCGACAGCGGCTTTTGAATCTTGTGCACACCGCTCTGAATCCGGTTTTCCAGATCGCACAGTTCCCCGATAATCAGTCCCAGCACCAGCGACAGAATTGACGCCGGCAAGGTCGCCATCTTCATAATACAGGAGATTCCGATTCCCATGGCACACACCCCAAATAATCTGGTCAGAGAGGTTTTTAACCGCTCTGGAATTTTGTGTCCTGCCACTGTTCCAAGCAGTCCTCCTGCGATAATCGTTGTACAGTTTGCAATTACTCCTATCGGCATAGCATTTCTCCTTCGTCATTTTCTCGTTTTCTTTAACGCGAAAAAAAGGCTGCCGCAAATCGTTTTCTATTTGCAGCAGCCTCTCGTTTGTTATGGAATCATCAAGCTTTTCCTACAGAACCAAACAGCTCCATCTTCTCTTTTACAGTAGCCTTGATTGCTTCTGTACCAGGAGCTAACAGCTTTCTTGGGTCAAATCCCTTGCCCTGCTGATCTTTGCCTGCCTCGATGTACTCTCTGGTAGCAGCCGCAAATGCTAACTGGCACTCCGTATTTACGTTGATCTTTGCTACGCCAAGGCTGATAGCTTTCTTGATCATATCTGCTGGGATACCAGTACCGCCATGCAGAACTAATGGCATATTGCCTACTGCCTTGTTAACAGCTTCCAGGGTCTCAAAGCTTAAACCAGCCCAGTTAGCCGGATATTTGCCATGGATGTTGCCGATGCCTGCAGCCAGCATGGTTACGCCTAAATCTGCAATCATCTTGCACTCGTTTGGATCTGCGCATTCGCCCATACCAACAACGCCGTCTTCCTCGCCGCCGATAGAACCAACTTCTGCCTCTAAGGACATTCCTTTTTCTGCACAAACCTTAACCAGTTCTTTGGTCTTCTCTACATTTTCTTCAATGGGATAATGGGAACCATCAAACATAATGGAGGAGAATCCAGCCTCGATACACTTATAGCATCCCTCGTAAGTACCATGATCTAAGTGAAGAGCTACCGGTACGGTAATATTTAACTCATCGATCATTGCGGAAACCATAGCAGCTACCGTCTTAAAACCAGTCATATACTTACCTGCGCCCTCAGATACGCCCAGGATAACCGGAGATTTTAACTCTTCTGCGGTAAGCAGAATTGCTTTTGTCCACTCTAAGTTATTGATATTAAACTGACCTACTGCATATTTTCCGTCTCTTGCCTTCTCAAGCATTTCTTTTGCTGAAACTAACATTTGGAAAGACCTCCCTCATATTGTGATTAGTTGGCTTTTTATCGCACTCACTGTTACCATTATAGCGCATTTTCCCTCACTTGAAAAGAGTTAGTTTTTCAGGATGTCTTTTACCTCTGCCTTCATGGCTTCCACGCTGCACTCTCTGTTGTGACGGATGGGCGCAGTACGGATTTCTTCTACTGCCTGTGGGATTTCTGTTCCGGACAAACGGCTCATTTTGTCAATCAGCGCAAACTCATCCGCTTCGTCCTGCGGTCCTGCGATGGCTTCCATCACGCTTCTGGAAAACTTATACGGACTTGCAGTAGAGGCAATGACGGTCTTTGTCTGGTCTCCTGTCTCCTTCTGGTACTTCTGGTAAACTGCAGCGCCGACGCCGGTGTGGGTATCCATCAGATAACCGGTTTCTTTAAAGACCTTCCGGATCATCGCGCCGTCTTCCTCCTGGGTAGCAAAACCTCCCCAGAAATCAGACATGGCTTTTTTCATCTCTTCTGTAATGGTATACGCGCCGTTCCTGCTTAAATTTTCCATCAGCTCTGCATTCTTTTCTGCGTCACAGCCTGTACTTAAATAAATCAGACGCTCTAGGTTGCTGGAAATCAGAATATCCATGGAAGGGGAATTGGTCAAGATAAAGTCCCTCTTTCTGTCATAAGTGCCTGTGGTAAAGAAATCATACAGCACCTTATTTTCATTGGAAGCGCAAATCAGCTTATCAATAGGCACTCCCATGTGTTTTGCAAAATATGCTGCCAGAATATTTCCAAAATTGCCGGTAGGAACCGTTACGTTAATCTTCTCGCCGTCTTCGATTTCCCCATTTTCCAAAAGCTTTGCATACGCATACACATAATAAACCACCTGGGGAACCAGACGTCCGATATTAATGGAGTTGGCGCTGGAAAACTGGAATCCGCTGTCTGCCAGTTCTTTTGCAAATTCCTTGTCTCCAAACAGCTTCTTTACGCCGGTCTGGGCATCGTCAAAGTTTCCATGAATGGCAACTACGCTGGTATTATTCCCTTTCTGGGTACGCATCTGCAGTTCCTGGACTTTGCTGACCCCGCCTTTTGGATAAAATACAATAATCCGTGTCCCAGGTACGTCGGCAAATCCGGCCATTGCCGCTTTTCCCGTATCTCCGGACGTAGCGGTTAAAATTACGATTTCCTTGTCTGTGCCATTTTTTTTTGCTGCTGTTGTCATCAGATGAGGAAGAATGGATAATGCCATATCTTTAAATGCAATGGTTTTTCCATGGAACAGCTCTAAGAAATACATTCCGTCTGCTTTGGCAAGAGGTGCGATTTCCTCGACATCAAACTTGTCATCATAGGCTTTGGCAATACAGTCTTTTAACTCTTCTTCTGTGTAATCAGTCAGAAACAGCTTCATTACTTCATAAGCAGTTTCCTGGTAGGACATTCCTGCAAGCTCCTTCATGGGGATGGAAAGTACAGGAATTTCAGTAGGCATAAACAGGCCGCCGTCCTCTGCCAGACCTTTTAAAATGGCCTGGGATGCCGTAACGCCGGTTTCTTTTCCGCGGGTGCTCTGATAGAATAATGCCATAATTGCCTCCTCTTTTCTAACGTTCTTATGATTTGTGGAAATTCTAGCACATTTTGCAGAGAGACGCAAGGATAATATCGTCTATGACGTACATTTGTCTGTTTTATGCAAACATTTGCAATCTCGTCCCTTTTTCGTTATACTGTCTGCAGCTATATCATGATTATCAACAAGGTCAGGAGTATCAGACTATGCATTACGATTGTATCCAAGAGGGGATTTTTCTGGCCCGCCCCAACCGCTTTATTGCTCATGTGGATTTAAATGGCCAGACTGTTGTGTGTCACGTAAAAAATACCGGAAGATGCAGGGAGCTTCTCATTCCAGGCGTAACAGTCCTGCTGGAATATCACAAAGACGCTCTGGCCAAAGGAAGAAAAACCGCCTATTCCCTCATCGGGGTATATAAAAAAAGAGAGGGGAAACCTCCCCTTCTTATTAATATGGACTCCCAGGCTCCCAACCAGGCGGCCTGGGAATGGCTGCAGCGTCACGGTTTGAAAAACGCTCTGATAAGCGATATCCGGCGTGAAGTGACCTATGGAACTTCCCGCTTTGATTTGGCCTTTCTGTCAGACGGCCGTCCCTCTTTTATGGAAGTAAAGGGCGTAACCTTAGAAGAAAATGGCCTGGCTATGTTTCCAGACGCTCCCACCCAGAGGGGTGTCAAACATCTGGAGGAACTAATCAAAGCGTCCCAAGATGGATTTCTCTGTTTTCTCTTATTTGTCATCCAGATGAAAGAAATGACCGCTTTTACTCCCAACCGCCGGACCCATCCGGAATTTGCCGATGCTCTGGCTGCAGCCCAAAAAGCCGGCGTCGTAATTCTTGCAATGGACTGCCAGGTTCGTCCGGACTCTATGGAAATTGACGCACCAGTTCCCGTTTCCCTCATATCCTAAAAGTAACTGAAACTCTGTGATGTGAATAACATGATTGTTCCATTAAGTCAAATCGGACTGGGGGAAACCGGAAAAATTGTCTTCCTTGCCGGAGATGACGATTCTTCCCTGCGCCTTCGCGATCTGGGTTTTGCGCCAGGAGAACGCGTTACCTGCGTATTAAAGGGACAAAAAGGCTCCATGTCAGCCTATCTGGTACGCTGTGCCGTCATCGCCCTGAGAGAAAAAAATGCAGTGGAGATTCTGGTAGCTCGGTAACTAAGTTGCACACTGCAAAAGGCAAGAGTGCCGTAAAATCATCAATAGTCGATGGGAAAACGGCACTCCCTAAAACACATTTTACAAACTATTCTTTTTAGATGTTCTCTTTAATAATACTACCAAAACGATTGTCAGAATAATAAATGTTAAGCAAATTGGACGCTGAATAAAAATCAGCCAGCTTCCATCTGACAATGTCAATGCATTTCTTAAATTCGATTCTGCAATTGGTCCCAACACCATACCCAACACTATTGGAACTGGTGGAAACCCAAATTTATTCATAAAATATGCTACTACACCAAATATTAACATAACATATACTTCGAAAACCGAATTTGCAATCGCAAATGCTCCTGCACAACAAATAATCATTAAAAGTGCGGTCAAAAGCTGTTGAGGAATATGAGTAATCTTAACGAAAACAGGCATTAAATAACGTCCTTGAAAAAACATAACAAACTGCGCCAGTACACTTCCAATCATAATAGCATATACAAGGTCTCCAGATGTCTGGAATAGCTTGGGGCCTACTACCAGACCATGCATTGTAAATGCTCCCATTAAAGTAGCTGCTACCGCGTCCCCTGGAATTCCTAATGTTAAAAGTGGTATAAGACAAGATGCTGTTGCTCCATTATTCCCTGACTCTGGAGCTGCAATTCCTTTTAGCTCTCCTTCTCCAAAATTTTCTCCTGGTTTTGCACATCGTTTTGCTTCATTATAGGAAATATACGCTGCAATTGCACTTCCAGCACCTGGAATCGCACCTATTACAGAACCAATTATAGAGGATTTTGCCATTATTGGTACTGTCGATACTGCTTCCTTCATTGTAAGCCTATCTTTTTTTCTATCTGTTCCAGCTAAAGAACTGGCCTGTCCTCCCGCTTCCGTCCCATTAACACGACTGATCATTTGATTAATAGCGTATACCCCTAAAAGGACTGCTATCATTTGAATTCCATTATACATTTTAATGTTTCCAAATGTAAAACGGTTTATTCCGCTGATCTTATCAATTCCTACCGTTGCAAGCAACATCCCCAACGCACCGCTTACCAAGCCTTTTAAAATGCTCTTGCCGCTAACAGATGCAATAATTGATAATCCAAACAATGCTAATGCAAAATACTCTGGCGCTCCAAAGCTCAATGCAACTTTACTGATTTGTGGTGAAAAAAACAGCAGACAAAGTGCACTAACCACGCCACCAAAAGTAGATGCTACCAACGCCATATCCAATGCTTTTAAAGGATGCCCCTTTTTCGCCATGGGATATCCATCCAAAAGGGTTGCACAAGCTCCGTTTGTTCCTGGTGTATTAATTAAAATAGCACTAATAGAGCCGCCAAAATTTGAACCATAAAAAATCCCGCACAAGAGAAGCAATGCCGGTACTGTATCCATTGCAAAAGTAAACGGCAAAAATACTGTTACTCCAAGATTTCCGCTCATCCCTGGAATAGCTCCAAAAATAATTCCTATAAATACACCAACTATCATAAACAGCAGACTATGAAGGGTAAATAGTTCTCCCAGAGCAGCAACAATAACATCCATATTTTTATTCCCCTCCTTTATGGTAAACGAACGTGCAGCAATTGTGTAAACATAAAATAAATAACTACTACTGCTAAAACAGCAATCACATAATACCATGGTTTCTTACACTTCGTAAAAGCTAATGTTGCCACTCCAAGCAAACTTGTCGAAACTAAAAAGCTATATTTTAATCCTAATCCGTATGCCAAAAGTACTGCCATATACAAAAGTCCTTTTGCCTCTTTTTTTAGGTCTAACTCTTTAATTTCATCCTTTTTCAACACAAGACTTTGAAAGATCAGCCCTAATCCACACACACCAGTTAAAACTGAAAGCGCATATGGCAATGAACGGGATGAAATGCTATGGACAGTACTGGTTTCCTCGGCCACCTGTACTGGAGTAATAATGAATAACAGAACTGCTACTATCAAAGCAACACAGCCGGCCGATAAGTTTGAACGATAGTGTAGTTTCATCAGGGCCCACTCCTTTTATAACTAATATTTTTAATAGTATTTATCGTAGATTTCTTTACTGTCTTTTGCATATTTTTCTATTTCTGCCCGCAGTGTTTCTCCGTCCGTATGATCCGGAACATAAGATGCTGCTTCTGCCGCTTCTTTAAAAGCATCTGTTTCCCGACAAGTTTCAATTGCTTCATAAAATCCTTTTACTTCTTCTGGCTCTACACCAGCTCTTGTAATTAAGAAATTGTATGACGGAATGGTAATATCATATCCAAAACTGGGAACTGTCGGAACCTCATATCCTTCATATCCTGTATATACATTATCAGAAAAAATTCCGATTGGGATAAGATCCCCGCTTTCTACATAACTCTTTGCTAAAGTCACTGTAGCACTCGTGCAAATAGCATCGCCTGACATAACAGCTAAAATATCTTTATTACTTCCATCAGAGGTTAACGCCTCTGCATTTAGTCCTGCATCGCCAAATAAACCGCACTGAACCAAATGCGTTCCACCTCCTGGAGCATTGGATGCGTAAATTATTTTATTTTCTTTTCCATATTCAACCAGATCTTCCCAACTTTTAATTCCGCTGTCTTTGGATACCAAAAGTACAAATTCATCTCGAATTAAAGAACCTACAATCTCATAATTATCTATACTAACGTTTAAATCTGGGTTCATAAGAGGACTCATTGTAAACAAAGACATACTGACTAGAGATAATTCATTAATGGAAGGTTCATAACTATCCATATCTGCTGCTGCAATTGCTCCATTTGCACCTGTTAAATTATTGATTACTGGAGTAATTCCATATGTATCCTGTAAACTTTGTGCTGTAATTCTTGTTACAGTATCTGCCACCCCACCTGCTGCTGCAAAAACTCTAATATTAAAAGTTCCATCCGGTACATAAACCTCTTCTATATTTTCCGTTACCGCTTCTGTTTTCTCTTTTGTCTCAACTTTTGTTTCGGTTACCTGTACCTTTTCAGTCTCAACAGGCTGGGCTTCATTGCTGCCACAAGCGGTTAAAGAAATTACCAAAAATGCCGCCATCATTCCTGCCCTAAGATTTGTTTTCATCATATAATCCTCCTTTTTTCTTTCATGTATTTTAAGTGTTTCTTTTTACCTGCTAAAAACTCTTATTATAAATAGAATAGGCATTGTTCCTTTTCTTTTCTCCTGGCCCTACTGGTGCAAATCGCATTAGATAATATTCAGCATCCAGCATTGTCATATCATCCGTTTTTTTAATCTGTTCCCACATTAATTCACACAGTTCTTCCTTCTTTTCCTGATATTCCGAATGAGTATTTAGATTTGTAAGTTCATCAGGATCTTTATCTAAATCATACAATTCATCATTATCAAACGCATTAAACACGTATTTCAAATTATCTTTCCAGCAAATACGCTGCGTATATGCAAAACGTTGTCCAAAAAATTCTGCAAAAGCAAAATGAGAATCTGCCTTTTCCCCTGTCATATACGGGACAACTGATTGATTTACATATTTTCCTTTTAAGGGACGGCATCCCAAAATTTCCAAAACTGTTGGTGCTACTTCACAAGTTCCTATATAAAATTTTTTCTTTTCTCCAGCTTGTTTTTGATATGGTAATTTCATGATTAAAGGAATATGATAGATCTCTTCAAATGGTTCCACACTTTTCATCATCAATCCATGTGCTCCCATTAAATCACCATGATCAGACATACAGACAATCATTGTGTTCTCATATAGTTGATTTTCTTTTAAGTAACTGATTAATTTTCCGATTTGAATATCCACCAGGGTACAATAACTATAGTAACATCGCTTTGCCATTCGAAAATCATTTTCTGTTAAAGTTCCTATTGCAGATCTCATCCTTTGATAAATAACCGGTTTATCCTTCATTTCATCGTCAAAGCTATGCGGCAAGCCAAGATCTGATTTTTCATATTGTTCATACACTTCTCTTGGTACGCAGTATGGATCATGCGGTGCATAAGTAGATATAAATGTACAAAATGGTCTGCTATCATTCCGATGCTTTTCTATATCATCCATAGCTTTCTGATATACATAATATTCCTCTGTATGGTCGATTCCTTCTTCAAACACACCGCAAACTACTCTATCTGCATATCCAGTATTCTTTAATACAACCCGTTTCTGCATAGTCACATTCATACCTGGAATATTCCGTTCTGTTATGTAATCCTCAATACCAAATTTTTCCAACTCGTGAGTTCGTTCAATATGCCATTTTCCATAATAAGAAACATGATACCCCTCTTCACTTAAAACTCGGGTGAAAGTATCCAAAGTATCATCATAATCTGCTCTATATTGTGGTACTGTATGAGTACAATCTACCATACCATGTATATGCGGTAATACCCCTGTCATCAGAGACGCTCTGGCTGGCGAACATACTGCATTGCAGCTATATGCACGTTCAAATTCCACACTGTCTTCCATCATCTGCCACAAATTCGGCATAATACAACCACTCTCTTCCCGCAATACCTGCTGTTGCATCTGATCCTGTATCAGAAATACAATGTTTGTTTTTTTCATTGCTCCTTATCTCCTTTTATAACATATACTTATTTTTCAGTACTTTGGCGAATCACAAGGCCACATGACAACATAACATTTTCTACTTTTTCTCTATTTAAAATATTAATCATCATCTGAGCTGCTGTTTTTCCACTTTCGGCTATTTTATTATCTATTGAGGTTAGTGGTGGATAGCATACCGTTGCTCCATGAGCATTATTAAAGCTGATAATGGCAATCTGCTCAGGAATCGGAATGCCAAGGTCATTTAAAGCATGTACCCCTCCAACAGCAAGGCGTTCTCCCGAATAAATAATTGCATCTACGTCAGGATACTGTATCAGTAATTTACAAGTAGCTTTGTTTCCTGCCTCCTGTGATAAAGTCTCTGCCTGCAAAATCCGGCTTGCATCTAATCCGCACTCTTCTATTCCTTTAATAAATCCTGTCATCTTTCTCTGATCAGAATTCGACTTTTTTAAGTATATAAATGCAATTTTTTTCCTATTTATCTGGTTAAGATACCTGACTGCATCTACCATTCCCTGTACATGATCCTGCAAAACCTCGCAAACATTGGGAAGCGCTAAATTTGCATTAACTGTAACAAAAGGAAATTCTGAATACCGTCGCTCAATTGCTACTCGACAGATATTTTTTTCAAATATCGAACCCATTAAAATGATTCCATTTACTCTTTGATGAATCAAGGCATCTATCTTATCAATAAACTCCCGCTCAACATCATTAATATTGCAGACTATTGCATTCACTTTCCAGTTGCTGAGCTGCTGAATAATTGCATATGCCAGTTCTGACATATATGCATGACGAATATCATCTAGTATTAATGCAACTGTATATGACTTCATTCTAGTAAAATTTCTTGCTTTCTGCTTTGGTACGTACCCATGCTGATTAATAATTTCCTCTACTTTCGCTCTTGTCACTGGGTTTACACTGTCATTTCCATTCAATACCCGCGATACTGTCGTAATGGAAACTCCGGCCAACTGAGATATATCATAAATGGTTAATTTTTGCATATGTTCTCTCCTTGTATAGTCATTATATCGGCGTTCCCTTTCTGAAAGCAACCAACATTCATCTTTCACAAACTAAAACGCCCTAGCATTTTTTGTATGTTTTGCACAATAATTATTCTTTTTGTATATTATATTTTAAACTTTTTATATAATTTTAAGCCAGCCTTTTTATTCACTCATTTTATCTATTCTATAGCTTACATGTCCTATCTTTCATTTTACACTGTAAATTTTTTCCATACTATTTTCTTTCAACTATCGCTATTTAAGTACAAAAATGGAGTACCAACAGATTTTCTCTCTGTTAATACTCCAATCTATTTCCTCCACAGTATTCTATTTTTTGCTCCTATACCGATATCCGCCCCGATGGATTTTATCATTTTTCCCCCGCTCAAAGCACTTTTCGCAGATAGAGAAGGGATAATCCCAGGCCAGCTCCCGCTTGCAGACGGAACACTTTCTGGAATAGCTTCCGCACTCATTTTTCAAAATGCGGCTGATTTCTTCTTCGGTCTCCCGCCGCTCTTCCATGAGATTTTCTGTCTGGACAGGCAGCCCCACTTTTCTGGAAAACTGGAAGTACAAATCCAGCATTTTATAATAGCTTTCCAGATCATATAAATCCGTTCCAGGGCTATAAGGAAATTCCAGTTCGTCCACATCTCGGTATTCCCGACAGTAATCTTTCCACAAATCCACTACCAGTTTGTTATTAATATCAATGGCACAGGTAATCAGCTTGTAAATTTCCTGCTTTTCAAATTCATGGAGCCGTTCCCGATGCACCATCAGAAAATGCTGATACAGCGCCAGAAGTTCATCTACTTCCATTTTCTGGTAAATCGCCGGCGCGTCCATGGACGCCCAGATCTTAATCAGGTTGTCGATTTCTGCAGGCAGCTCCAGCAATTGCTCTGGAAATCCTACATAAGCTTTCATAATCGGAACCGGCAGACGGGAAAGTCCGTCTTCGATAATGTCGATTCCGTCTACAGCCGCTACAAATCCTTCTTCATAAATTCCGAACCGTCCGGCTCTTCCTGCAATCTGCTTGATTTCAGCCGGTTCCAGAGTCCGTTTTGCCACGCCGTCAAATTTCGTCGTTTCTACAAATACGATCCGGCGGATTGGCAAGTTCAGCCCCATTCCAATCGCATCTGTACTGACCACAATGTCTGTCTCTTTTTCCAGGAAACGCCGCACCTGCTCCCTGCGGGTGGCAGGCGGAAGACTTCCGTAAATAACGCTGCAGGCAATTCCCTGCTTTTCCAGATGCGCCGCCAGCGCCAGTACTGACTTTTTGGAAAATACGATTAAGGCATCTCCTTTTTTCAGGTCGGTAACCATAGAATACGCTTTTCGCTCTACTGTAAGGCGGGTATTTCTCTTGTGACGCACAATCCGGTAACTGTCGCCGCAGCGTTTTATCATCTGGGTAATAATTGATTCTGCCTCAGGCGCCATACACAGATGGATTTCTTCTGCCCGAAGCCCCAGAATCGCCCTGGTCCAATTGTGTCCCCGATAAGGATCTCCTACCATCTGGCATTCATCTACTACCACAATGTCAAAATACTCGTGATCATTTAACATTTCTACGGTACAGGACTGACACACCGCCCCCGATACTTCAATAGTCTCTTCTCCGGTTATCATGGAACACGGAACCTGCTCTGCATTGCATTTATCGTAAACTTCCAGAGCCAGAAGACGCAGCGGCCCAAAGTAAGCGCCATGGGACGCCTGCTTTAACCGTTCCAGGGCATCGTGGGTTTTTCCGCTGTTGGTAGGGCCGATGTGCAGAATAAACTTCCGCTTCATCGCCCTGGCTTCCGGATATTCATCTTCCGGCTTCTTTTCCATAGAAGATGCAATTCCTTTTTGAATGGCTTTCGGAATGTAAAACAGCTGATAGGCCCTGTCTAATGAATTATTTAATAAATAACGTCGGATTCCCTGCATCCTTAAAATCTGATCCAGTTCTTCCACCGTAAGCGGAGGAAGAAACAGCAGATCTTTTGCCGCCAGAATCCGGCAGAATTCCTTTGCCTGAACCGTATAATCCTGAATCAGCGCTTTCTGGTCATCCTGACGGACCGTGTGCTCTTTATGCATCAGATATGCACAAACCTTGGACAGCATGGCGTGGATGTCGCTTAACTCATTGGGCCGCTCAATTTCATCTAATGTTGCCTGGCACAGTTTTTCCGCCCGTTTTTTCATCTCCCCTGCGGTCATCGCCCGATAACGTCTGTTTACGTGTCCAAAAAACAGTTCTTCGTAATACTTTCCTAAATAGTCGGTAGTTTCCATTTATTCTCTAATCCCCTGCGTATTTCATCCTATCCTCTCTATTTTTCATTTATTTTCTCTGCTGGAAGATGGATATATTGTTCTACTTCATTCCAGTTTACCACAAATCCGGCTCCGTGGGAACAAAAAACCGAAGAGGATGGATTTTCTTTATCTGCTCCTTTGTTATAAGCGCAGTCTGCAATGACCTCTTCTGGATTGTGGCATTCCCTGTATCCGCCCCAAATCATGGAAATACTTCCTCTTCCCTGGGTCTGGGCCGCCAGTTCTATTCCGTAATCCATAAAAGAAGCCACCGGTCCTCTGCCGGATATGGAAACCATATTTTCTGCCAGCATAGGCGGATCGAACTCTCCAGACCGCTTCTGGACATCGGCCATAATCTTTCCCGCATACTCATCCGGCGCGCTGATTTCAAACTGATACCAGGGTTCTAACAGCACGTTCTCCGCCTTCTCCAGTCCCTGACGGATTGCCCTGTACACAGCCTCTCGAAAATCTCCCCCTTCTGTATGCTTTAAATGGGCTTTTCCTGCGGTCAGAACAATCCGGATATCCGTAAGCGGCGAACCGGTTAAAATTCCTTTGTGCACCCGCTCAAACACATGGGTCCGCACCAGATTCTGATACTGGATGGCCAATGTATCCACATGACATTCACTGGCGAATGAAATCCCGCTGTCCCGTTTTGCCGGCTCTAACCGGAGATGGACTTCTGCATAATGGCGAAGCGGTTCATAATGGCCAAATCCCATCACTTCACTGGCAATGGTTTCCCGATACAGTACCTTAGGAGGTGCAAACACAGCTTCGATTCCAAACCGGTTCTTTAACACCTGGGTAAGCACTTCCAGCTGGATTTTTCCCATCACGCTAACCACCAGGCTTTGGTCTTCCCTGCTTTCTGCCAGAAGCTGCGGTTCTTCCTCTTCCAGCATTTTTAATGTGCGAAACAGCGTATGGCTGTCCGTTGTTCCAGAAGTTACCTGGGCCTGAAGCGCCGGCCGCATCTGCATATGGCTTTTTCTTTTTTCATACTGGCAAACCGCATAGGAACGCTCTTTTTCTTGTCCTGGACATTCTCCGGCAGACACCAGGACATCCTGACAGACCGGTACAGAAAGACCGGTCACTGCACAGAGGCTTCCGGCAGAAGCGCTGGCTGCAGACTGGCTTTGTTGTCCGGAATACAGACGAATCTCATGAACCTTCTCTGTTTCCGCATTCTGGTCTTCGCGTTCCAATCTCCCGACTATCCGGACTTCGTCCCTGCTTTTCAGCTCTCCGGACAGGACTTTTAAAAACGTAATTCTCTGGCCCTTCTCATCGTGGCGCACTTTATAAACCAGGCCGGAAAAAGGCTTGTCTTCCTCATATCTGCTTTCTGTCAGTTCGTGGAATGCCTGGAAAAACCGGTCAATCCCCTGGTCGTTTAGCGCGGAACCCTTCATGCACAGCACACCGCGTCTTTCTCGGATCATGGTTCTGAAAACCTCAAGCAGCCGGTCTTTTTCAATGGAACTGCCTTCCAGATAAGCTTCCATAATCTCTTCATCCCGTTCAGCCGCAAATTCCGTCAGACTCTCTAAATCGGCTTTCCCGCAGGGCCAGTTCTCAATCAGCACTGCGTCCTTTGTCAGACGGTCTCGGATCTCCTGCATCGTCAAATCCACATCTGCGTGCTCTAAGTCCGTTTTATTTAAAAACAGAAACACCGGAACCTGAAATCGTTCCAGCATCCGAAACAGCGTAACTGTGTGGGCTGCCACACCGGAAGATGCATCGATCAGCAAAATTGCATAATCCAGCACCGTTGCCGCTCGCTCAGTTTCTGCTGAAAAATCCACATGACCAGGCGTATCTAACAGGTAATACTCGTCTCCCTGATATTCAAACCAGCTTTGGTCCGCATAGATGGTAATTCCTCTGGCTTTCTCCACTTCATCTCCATCCAGCAGGGTATTCTTCTGATCCACCCTTCCCGCCTTCCGGATCGCTCCTGTATGGTACAACAGCTGCTCTGAAAAAGTAGTTTTCCCTCCGTCTACATGGGCGAATACGCCAAAGGTTTTTCTCATGGTGCCGCTTCCTCCTTTACAATCATCAATATAGCATCATAACACACTTTATCCGCTCCGGCAATCATCCTTCTTTGCACCTTCCCCTGTCCTGTTTCATATGCAACAATAAGGCTCTTTTTATGGAGGTTATTTATGGAAGACGGCCGCATTGTTGCCGCTTTAGCAGGCAATCCCAATGTAGGAAAAAGCAGTATTTTTAATGCTCTTACAAAAATGCATCAGCACACTGGAAACTGGACCGGAAAAACTGTAGCCCTGGCTCAGGGCACTTACCAGTACGGCGGAAAGGAATTTTTGCTGGTTGATCTTCCTGGTACTTATTCTCTCAATGCCCGCTCTGAAGAAGAAAAAATTGCCAGGGATTATATCTGTTCCGGCCAGGCTGATATTCTTCTTGTGGTCTGCGACGCTACCTGTCTGGAGCGGGGGCTTCATCTGCTGTCCCAGATTACCCGTCTGGAAGATGTAAAAGACCATGGAACGCCTATTATTCTCTGTGTCAATTTATGCGATGAAGCGCGACGGAAAGGAATCGCCATTGACTTTTCCCTCCTGGAAGATGTACTGCAGATCCCAGTCATCCCCTGCTGTTCCAGAGACAAAAAAAGCATGGAGCAAATCCGCCAGGCTGCCGCGGATTCCTATGAGCAGCTTTTTTCCTATGACTGCCTGGATTTTTCGCCAAAAGCCCTGGCAAACCAGACTGTCTTAGGATGCTCCCTGTCCTGCAGAAAGTCCGACGATCGGATTGACCGGATTGTAACCGGAAAAATAACGGGAAAACTGATTATGATCGGACTGCTTCTTTTCATCTTCTGGCTGACGATGAGCGGCGCTAACTATCCGTCCCGCATTTTATGGAATTCGCTCTTTCAGTTAGAGGGGAAACTTGCAGATGGAATGGCGTTTCTTCACGCCCCTGAATGGCTGACTGGATGTGTCGTTTATGGAATTTATCGGGTTCTGGCCTGGGTCATTTCTGTTATGCTGCCTCCTATGGCCATTTTCTTTCCTCTTTTTACCCTGTTGGAAGACCTGGGGTATCTGCCCCGAGCGGCCTATAATATGGATCGGGCCTTTGAAAAATGTAAATCCTGCGGAAAACAATGTCTGACTATGGCAATGGGATTTGGATGCAACGCAGCCGCCGTCGTAGGATGCCGGATTATCGACTCTCCCAGAGAGCGGCTGATTGCTGTCCTGACCAACTCCATGATTCCCTGCAACGGGCGTTTTCCTACTCTTTTTACTCTGATCACGCTCTTTTTTACCGCAGGACTTGGCGGTACAATGTTTGGGTCGTTTCGCGCCGCACTCTGTCTGACCGGCGTAATTCTGTTAGGAGTCCTGGCCTCCCTGGCTGCTTCCTGGCTGCTGTCCCATACCCTGCTAAGAGGAATCCCTTCTTTTTTTACCTTAGAGCTTCCTCCCTACCGGCGTCCCCAGATCGGAAAGGTACTGGTCCGTTCTATCTTTGACCGGACTCTGTTCGTACTGGGAAGAGCCGTCGCCATCGCCGCCCCCGCAGGGCTTTTAATCTGGATTCTGGCCAACGTTTCCTATGTGGGCGCTGAAAATGGATTCTTTGCACTGGCGTCCCAGACAGCGTCTTCCAATCCCACTCTTCTCTCTATCCTGACCGGATTTTTTGACCCATTCGGACGTCTTCTGGGACTGGACGGTGTAATTTTAGTGGGATTTATCCTGGGATTTCCAGCTAATGAAATCGTACTTCCTATTATCCTCATGGCCTATCTGCAGTCAGGAATGCTGATTGAAATGGAAGACTCCCATGTATTGAGCCAGCTTCTTCTGGCTCATGGATGGACCTGGCAGACCGCTGTATCCATGCTGATTTTCTCCTTATTTCACTGGCCCTGCTCCACTACTGTCCTGACAATCAAGAAAGAAACCGGTTCGTGGAAATGGACGGCGCTTTCCATCCTGATTCCCACTGTCTTAGGCGTCTTTTTGTGTATGACGGTTACGGCGGTGTTCCGGATGTTTTAAACGCCACCTTGTTGTTCCTTTTTTCATTGCTGGGTCAATCAGCTTTTCCGCCGCCCCGATAAACAAAAGGGCTGTTGCCAGCTGAACCGCTATGCTGACAAAAATCCAATGTCCGGTTATCCAGCTGCTTTCGTGGTATCCAAACCACTGGGACGCCGTACTGACAACGCTGTTCATCCCTGTCTGGTTCCGGATAATCGAATAAAAGGTTGCGGCTGGGTTTAACAGCATCAGATATAAAAAGCCTCCGGAGCTGGCCTGGTTTGCCACGCTCCCAATCTGGTTCATATAGCTGTTCCAGCGCATAGTAGAAATACTCAGGGCAAATTCATTAACCGCGTAAGTACCTCCTACCAGAAGAAATGTCCCGCCGTAAGACGCAGCAGCTGACAAAATCGTCCGCTTACACAGCGCGGAGCAAAACAGACCAATCCCTGCTACCAGAAGGGCTGTTACAACAAAGTGGGAAAACAACAGAAGCAAATCCTTCCAGTTAATCCCACCATAGACAAATACCAGGGCAATTACCGGAAAGCTGGCAATCAGAATCAGAAACATATTGCTTAAAGATGCCATCATCTTTCCCCTGATAATCTGCTTTGGAGTGGTCTGGGTAGACAGCAGAAGGTCAAGCGTCTGCCGTTCCCGTTCGCCGCTGATGCTGCCCGCCGCAATGGCGGGCATAAGAAAGAGAAGCATGGCAAACTCCACTGCCGTCACAAATACATACATCTCTAAAAATCCAGTATACTGGATTTCTGCAGTTGTCCACACCCGATACAGGACCGAATACATATTGAGCAGGGCGGCTGCTGCCAGAATCCCGTTAAATACCATCAGGCTGATAGGCAGACGCGAGCTTCGGGAACTGGCTTTTAATTCTTTTTTATAAATTGGATTAACCTTCATGGATCAGCACCACCTTCTCGTCTTTCTCTGTAATCTGCATAAACAGAGTTTCCAGATCTCCCCGTACCCTGGAAAATCCGCATACCGGAATTTCGGCATCTACTAGCTGCTGCAAAAGCTGGGCCTCGTCCTCCCGATCTCCGATAAAACCCACCATAATTTCGTCTCCTTTTACGGAAATCGTCTGTACGCTTGGATGGCTGCGCAAAATCGCCATCGTCCGTTCTACGCCTCCGTTTACGGTAATGATTAATGGTCTGGAGCTGTCTACACGCTCCAAAATGTCCTGCATACTGCCTCCCAGAACCATGTGTCCCTGATCAATAATTCCCAGATCCGTACACACTTCTGACAGTTCCGAAAGCAGATGGGAACTGATTAATACCGTCTTTTTTTGTTCATGAAGTTCCCTGATAATCTCTTTAAACTCAAACCGGCTTCTGGGATCCATTCCGGATGTAGGCTCATCCAGAATCAGCAGCTGAGGGTCGTGAATCAACGCTCTTGCCAGGCACAGCCGCTGCTTCATGCCTCTGGAAAGTCCGTCTACATAAAAGTCAGTCCGATCTTCCAGCCCCACCTGTTCTAACAGCGTCATAATCCTGGTACGCGCCTTTAACCCGTCTAGTCCATAACAGGAAGCGAAAAATTCCATGTACTCGGAAACTTTTAAATTGTCATATACTCCAAAATAGTCCGGCACATATCCTATCATGCCTTTTACCGTATCCGGTTCCCTGCGGATATCATATCCATCCACTTCTACCGTACCGGAATCTGGCATTAAAAGACCGCAGATAATCTTAATGGTTGTCGTTTTTCCCGCTCCGTTGGGGCCTACAAATCCAAACAGTGCTCCATGGGGAATCTCCAGATTCAATCCGGATAATGCGTGATATTTGCCAAATGTCTTTTCCAGATTTCTGATTTTCAGCATTACCGTTCCCTCCCTGTCACGTAAAGAATTGGAAGAACCACATTTCCGTACTCCATCGCGCTGTCGCACACATACCGGACTGTAATAGTATTGCCTGGAGATAAAAATGGTTTCAGCTGCCAGTCCTCAAATTCCAGCCTGCTCCTGACTATCAGTTCGTATTCTCCGCTTTCATAGTTGTAAAAATAAATGCTTCCTGCAAATGGCTGAATCTGTCCAAGTGAAGTCGTTTCCTTGAACATTGCAGACATATTTTCAAACCGCAGCTTTTTAATCTCCAAATCGCTGCCTAAACTGTATTCTAACGTAACCGGATTTGTTCCGATAATGGTATTGCCGGAAGTCCGGTAGCTTCCATTGATTACCTTAGGGGCCGTTCTCATGGCAGAACGGTATACCAGATCGTCCTGTCTCATATCCGCTTCTGCCGCCGCAGTCAGCATCGTCAGTCCGGATACGTCATATCCATCCCCCATTAAAAAAGAATCTGAAGGTTCCGTTCCCCGAAACGCTACAATTCTTGCCCCAGGCTGGTAACCGGTCAGATATTCATCCAGATAAAATTCCAGAAGACTGGTTTTTGCCATTGTCCGCATATATTCCATATCCGAAATATCCGCTCTCTTGTATCTCCAGCCTCCGGTAATCTGCTCTGCCGTTACTCTGGACGCTCCGGAATCGACGGGATAATTTGATACAAACAAACCGTCTAAGGTTTTGGTCTCTCCTGGATCCATATCTCCTACCAGAGCCAGCGCCCCATACAGCAGAACTGCCGTATTTTCAATTCTGCAGTCCATGTGATTGGTAATGGTTCCCGTCATTTTTCCTTCAAAATACTGGACCTGGGCTTCAATCCCCTGTCCGGAAACATTGTCAAACCGTTTTTCCAGCTGGAAATAATTAGAAGCAAACGCCGGTACATTCTGTACATCCAGTCTAGTTCCATCTTCTGCATAGCGAATCAGAATATTGGGCGTTTCCTGCCCTGTAAACTTAGGAATCTGCTCCGCTTCATAATAAGCACTCCTGGTAATGGGGCGTACCGTATAGGACGGATCAAACTGAACTGAATACGGACGGTTATCCGGCGCCTGCATATTCACATAGGTGGACTCCGTTACCATTTCATCCGATACGTCCTGGATAGATGCGTAATTAAAAAACGTATTGGTAAAACGGGTTTCCCCGCTCATAACGTAAACAATTCCCGTACACAGAAGAGACAAAAGCACCACGCTGGTCCGGTAATATCTGCGCATATTTCTCTGTTTTAAAAAGAAATAAAGTCCTGGCCCGACCAGCAGAATATAACTGATAATTACCACTGCATAAAAGCCAATGTGAGGCAGTTTTTCTACGCTTCCGGCATTGATAATGTTCTGAACCGCCCAATAGGTATTGGAAGTCCCGCTGTACAGATAATCGGAAAGGTTCGTAATCCTGGTTTCTCCTAAAATTCTGGTCAAAAGCTGATCCACATAGGACGGATTTTCCTGGCAGAATTCGTCCAGATCTGTGAAATCAAAGGCAGACGCCACGATAATTCCGCTTTCCCTTGCAACTGCTGTCAAAAGCGGGATCTCTCCGCTCTCCATTAAAACGTTGCCTTCTGAAAGATTGATGTCGTTGCATTCCAGCAGAATCTTGGAGCTGCCTGTTTTAGAAAACAGGTAGCCTTCTCCCATATCGACCGCCACAGTTCCCAGGGAAACCGGCGTTTCTTCCAGATCATTTTCCAGGAAATCATATAAATTGTCACAGCCTCTTGCTCCGCTTCCCAGAATCAGAACGCCTCCCCTGTTTACCCACTCTCTGATGGCTCCCAGCTGTTCTTCTGACAGTCTTCGGGTATCATAATTGGTAATCAGAAGCACATCCAGCTGATCCAGACCGGCTGCCTGGCTGGGAATACTCCCTGCTACCATTTTGCACAGTCTGGTCTTTAAGGTACTGTAATTAACTCCCACATCATTGAAATACTGCAGCTTATTCTGGGTATCGCTTATGACTCCCACTAAAAGCTCGGGAATATCCTCCCTGGTATTCAGTTTTAAGCGTTTCTGGGCAATCTTTTCTTCCTGCTCATTCAGAAGGCTGACATACAGCTGATCCGCTTTCGCTCCCAATGGAATGTTCAGGTTTTTCTGGCTGGTCTCTCCCCCTTCCAGAAAAACCGGAAATTCATACTGGTAAATCTGGTAATCCGATTCCATGGAAAGTACCTGAAGCGTGCCCGAAAAATCTCCTTCCTGATGATTGGCCAGCGTTACATAGACCGGAAGATACCGGCCCCCTTTTGCCATATTGTCGTATCCATAGCTGGCCTCTAACTCCACCTGGGTATTCATATACCCATATTCCGGTTCTTTCAGCAGATTCTCTGCCGCCTGGGCTTGTCCGCCTCCTGTTAAACCGGCCAAAACAGTAAATATGACTGTAAAAACCAGAAGGCAGATCAGCGCGGTTTTACCCGCACTTTCTGCCTGTTTCTTTTTGACTCCCATATCTTTCTCATCCAATCTTGCTGAAATTTTCTTTATTAATATCAAAATTTACCTTCAGCTTCACTGTAAATACCGTCCCATTTAAATCGCTGGTCACATGAATGTCTCCGCCATGCATATCTACGATATTTTTTGCAATCGCCAGCCCCAGTCCCGTGCCGCCGGTTGCGGCAGAGCGGGAATGTTCGACCCGATAAAACTTATTAAACAGAAGGGGCAGGTCTTTTTCCGGTATTACATATCCAAAGTTTGTAACTGAAACCGTCACAATCTCGTCATCTGCTTCTACGTCTACCAGAATCCGTTTGCCGTCTGCTCCATATTTGATTGCATTGTTAATTAAGTTATCAAACAGCCTGGCCAGCAGATTGCCGTCTGCAGTAATAACCTTTGCCGGCACATTGCTGCGCAGCTCATAGACCAGATTTTTCTCCATAAAGCTGGGATAAAACTCTTCCAGAAGCTGGCTTAGCAGCTTGATAATATCCACCTGACCTACCTTCATGGAAATCTTGCCGCAGTTCAGCTTAGTAAATCCAAACAGCTCTTCAATCAGCTTTTCCAGTCGTTTTGCCTTCGTATAGGCAATGTCGATATACTTTTTTTCCATCTCAGGAGGAAGAGAATTTCCTACTGACAAAAGTTCCAGGTAACCGATAATCGACGTCAGCGGGGTACGCAGGTCGTGAGCCACATTGGTAATCAGCTCATTTTTGGTACGCTCTGATTCCCGTTCTTTGTCCATCAGATTGCGGATATCCTGAGCCAGCTGGTTCAGGCTTGCCGCCATGCTGGAAAACTCGTCATCCCCTATGACTTCTACTTCTGTGTTTAAGTTTCCTTCTGAAATGCTCTGCATCGCCTCATAAAGTTTCCTTATGTAATCCAGGGATCGCTTTTGCAAAATCAGGAAAAGGGCTGAAAAAACTACGATTCCTAAGAGCACATAACACAGCACTCCGATTGTGCCGGACTCCATCGCTCCCACAAACCGGCCGCCTCTTCCGCTTTCCCGCAGATAGTCCATTACCATAGAAACATTGGTAACCAGGAATATCTCAACCAGGCAGGTAACTGCGGCGCTGTAGAAAATATTGGCTAACACTCTGGCGTAAAAGCGCCCGCTCATATCATTTTTCAATCTTGTACCCTACTCCCCATACGGTTGTGATAATCTTGTTTTGTCTGGTGTCTTCCTTCATCTTTCCTCTCAGTCTCCGGATATGTACCATGACGGTATTGTTGGCTTCATACACCTTCTCATTCCATACCTTTTCGAAAATCTCGTCGGTACTGAATACATGGCCTGGATTCGATGCCAGCAGATATAAAATATCAAATTCAATGGGTGTCAGTTTAATCTCTTCTCCATATACCGAGACTTTGTGGTTATCCTTGTTAATTGTAAGCCCCCGTACTACAATCTCATTTTTTCCGGTCTTTTCTGCGTGAACTGCGCTGCTGGGATTTAACTGGGTATACCGTCTCAGCTGGGACTTTACCCTGGCAGTCAGTTCCAATGGGTTAAACGGCTTGGTCACATAGTCGTCTGCACCGGTTCCCAGACCCAGAATCTTATCCAGATCCGTAGACTTGGCGCTGAGCATAATAATCGGAATATTGTTCGTTTCCCGAATCTTTTTGCACATCTCCAGACCATCCATGCCAGGCATCATAATGTCTAACAGCACCAGATGGATCTCTTCCTGTTCCAGAATCTCCAGTCCCGTCATCGCATTGTTGGCCTTATATACTTTATACCCATCGCTTACCAGGTAAATCTCAATCAGATCCGCAATCTCTTTTTCATCATCTACAACCAGGATATTGGTATCCGCCATTTGTCTTCCTCCTCATTCGTCGTGCCGGATAAAACCGGCAGGTATACTTATCTCTATCTTACCATAAATACAACGACTTTGCTTTACATTTCTCTTACAAAATATGCGGATTTTTCCAAAGAATGCGGACATATCAAAAAAGGACGGCAAACTTCTTAAAAAGTCTGCCATCCCTCTGGATTTCATACCGGTTTACTCTGCATACGCAATTAACTTTTCTCCATCTTCTGACACATCAATAACAATGGTATTTCCGGCCCTCACTCCATCGCTTAAAATCAGTTTTGCCGCCAGGGTTTCCACGTGCTTCTGAAGATATCTCTTTAACGGACGGGCACCATAGACTGGATCGTAGCCCCTGTCGCTGACAAAGGTTTTTGCCTGACTGGTCAGTTCTACCTTTAGTTCCTTATCTGCCAGACGCTTATTGACGTCTGCAATCAGAAGGTCTACAATACCGCTGATATTGTCTTTGGTAAGCGGCTTGAACAGAATGGTCTCATCCAGACGATTCAAAAATTCTGGTCTGAAATGGGCGCGCAGATCATTCATTACCAGTTCTTCGGCTTCCGGACGGATGCTGCCGTCTTCTCCGATTCCTTCCAGCAGATACTGGGAACCGATGTTGGAAGTCATAATTAAAATGGTATTTTTAAAGTCCACGGTCTTTCCCATAGAATCGGTAATCCGCCCGTCGTCCAACACCTGCAAAAGCACGTTAAATACGTCCGGATGGGCTTTTTCTACTTCATCAAACAGCACAACGGAATACGGCTTTCTTCTGACTGCTTCTGTCAGCTGTCCGCCTTCCTCATATCCTACATATCCTGGAGGCGCTCCGATTAAACGGGCTACCGAATGTTTCTCCATGTATTCGCTCATATCAATACGAACCATGTTGTTTTCATCGTCAAACAGGGCTTCTGCCAATGCCTTGGCAAGCTCGGTTTTACCTACGCCGGTAGGGCCTAAGAACAGGAAGGAACCAATGGGTTTGGTTGGATCCTTAATGCCTGCCTTGGAACGGATAATGGCTTCCGTTACCTTTTCCACGCCTTCTTCCTGTCCGATGACTCTCTTATGGAGAACCTCGTCTAAATGAAGGGTCTTGCTTCTCTCGCTTTCCGTCAGTTTGGCTACCGGAATACCGGTCCATCTGGAAATAATTCTGGCGATTTCATCCTCAGAAACGCTTTCATGTACCAGACTTAAATCCTGATTACGGACTTTTTCTTCCTCTGCCTCCAGTTCTTTCTGAAGCTGAGGCAGCTTGCCATACTGCAGCTCTGCTGCTTTATTTAAATCATATTTCTGCTGCGCATCCTGGATCTGGCGGTTGACGGCTTCAATCTCTTCTCTTAAAGAGGAAAGACGATCCACGCTGGCTTTTTCGTTTTCCCACTGGGCTTTCTTAGCCGCAAATTCATCGTGAAGCTCTGCCAGTTCCTTCTGAAGGTCTGCCAGACGATCCTGGCTTAACCGATCGGTCTCTTTCTTTAAAGCTGCCTCTTCAATCTCCATCTGCATGGTCTTTCTGGACAGTTCATCCAGTTCTGCAGGCATGGAATCCATTTCTGTTTTAATCAGAGCGCAGGCCTCGTCTACCAGGTCAATGGCCTTATCTGGCAGGAACCGGTCGCTGATATAACGATTGGAAAGAACAGCCGCGGAAACCAGGGCAGAGTCATTAATCTTAACCCCATGGAACACTTCGTAACGTTCTTTTAGTCCTCTCAGAATGGAAATCGTATCCTCCACTGTCGGTTCGTCTACTGTAACCGGCTGGAACCGGCGCTCCAGGGCTGCATCTTTTTCAATATATTTGCGGTACTCGTCTAAGGTCGTCGCGCCGATACAGTGAAGCTCGCCTCTTGCTAACATTGGCTTTAACATATTGCCGGCATCCATGGAGCCTTCTGTCTTTCCGGCGCCTACAATGGTATGCAGCTCGTCGATAAACAGAATAATCTGGCCTTCGCTCTTTTTTACTTCTTCCAGAACTGCCTTTAACCGCTCTTCAAACTCGCCTCGGTATTTGGCTCCTGCTACCAGCGCGCCCATATCCAGAGCAAACAGTTTCTTATTTTTCAGGCCTTCCGGCACATCGCCTCTGACAATCCGCTGGGCAAGTCCTTCTACAACCGCTGTTTTACCAACGCCTGGTTCACCGATTAAAACCGGATTGTTTTTGGTTTTTCTGGACAGAATCCGGACTACATTACGAATCTCGCTGTCTCGGCCAATCACAGGATCCAACTTCTGCTCTCTCGCCCGCTCTACCAGATCGTAGCCGTACTTGCTTAGCGTGTCATAGGTTGCCTCCGGATTGTCGCTGACTACCCGCTGGTTTCCCCTGACCGTGGAAAGGGCCTGGAGAAACCGCTCTCTGGTTATATTGTAAAGCCGGAATAATTCTTTCATGGCATGATCCGGCTGGTTCATCATTGCCATAAATAGATGTTCTACGGACACATACTCGTCGCCCATCGCTTTTGCTTCGTCCTCTGCATGAATCAGGACTTTATTCAAATCATTGCTGACATACAGCTGGCCGCCTCCGCTGACTTTCGGAAGCTTTTCCACTGCTTTTCTCGCTTCGTCCCGAATCAGTTCCGGCTGAATCTCCATCTTTGTCATCAGCTTTAAAATCAGACTGTCTTCCAGTTCCAGCAGGCTTGCAAGCAGGTGTTCCTGCTCAATCTGCTGATTGCCATACTCATAAGCCAGTTTCTCACATCCCTGAACTGCCGCCAGGGATTTCTGGGTAAATTTATTGATATTCATACTGCTCCTCCTTTCGGAACATGAAATCAGTGTCTTTTTTGTTCTATGCGTAATATAGCACTTATTGTTAGCACTGTCAAGTAGTGAGTGCTAATTTTTTATAAAAAAAGAATGACGCCAGACTATGACGTCATCTTTTTTTCCTGAACACCTTCCACAGGCTCGCAATAAAAATCACACCGCCTATGCAAATAACTGCAGCCGGAACTTTTCTTGATATTTTGGCTGCCAGAAAGATAGAGGTTGGGCCGTCTGCGCCGCCGATAACAGAAATTACGGGAGACCAGAGATAATATATCCCCGCAAGGATCAGTATTGCCCCAATTACTGCAAAAATTATTCCCGTAATCATTCTTCTTCTGGTAATCTGCGCCTGATACTTTGCAATATCAAAGGTTGTATTCACAAGTTCGCTGACCTGTTCCGGCTTCACAAAAGCCTCCTCCTGCCGCTTACACTGAATGAGTTCGGCAACCGTAACGTCCAGTGCATCGGCCAAAGCTTCCAGATTGGTAATATCCGGTATGCCCACTCCCCGCTCCCACTTGCTGATAGCCTTATCCGTCACGTGGATTTTATCTGCAAGCTGTTTCTGGGTCATATTTTTTTCTTTTCTCAGCATTACCAAAAAGGAACCTAGCTGTTTTGCATCCAATTTCAGCACCTCCTTCTGCCTTTGATTATAGCAGAAGCAATACATTTATCAATCAACGAATCGTTTACATCCTAGTTTTTCAAACCCGATTCTGGCGCTTCCATCTGCCACATGGATAATTCCTCGTCTGCTGAATCCATGCTTTTCAATGAGGTAGCACATAATTTTGTTGTCCTTATGAGTGTCAATCCTCAGATGCTGAATCCTCTGTTCACAGAATCTGATTGCCGCTTCAAATACGCCCCTGGCCGTACCATTGCCTGCTATGCGGTGTATGGTTCCGTATTCGCTTTCTGACATCCACTGGCCATCTTCTATTTCTGCATAAGTTGGATCTGGCCCTATAATCAGGGCAAATACGCCGCAAATTCCTTTGCCGGTTTCTACCACGTAAAGTTGTCTGTTTTCTATGTCCTTTTTAATCTGACTTTCCAGCGGAAATTTCTTTCCCCATTGGGCAGGATTGCCCATCTCAGCCATAAATTTTCTGGCATACTGGTAAATCAAATTTATTTCCGGCAGATCTTTCCAATCTGCTGTCCGGATGGATAACTCGCCCATAAATTTCTCTCCCTATTTCCTCTGACTTTCTATTTTTGCCTTACCACTTCTTTCAAAGAAAAAATTCCCTGTTCGTATTCATAGATAAAAATCGTACAGTTGCCAAATCCCTTATTTAATTCCTCTGTCGGGTCCTGGATTCCTCTTAAAAAATTAAAACAGGCCGCTCCATGGGATACTGCCAGTACACTTTCGTGGTCTTCCTTTTCCATAATGTCGTGTAAAATAGTCAGCATCCGATCCCTGACCGCATCTGAAGAGTCTCCGCCAAACTGCTGGTAATAGGTAATGCTTTTTTCCGGATCTTTGCAGCTAAGTCTTTCGCTCTCTCCCTCCAGCTGTCCGTAAAACATTTCCTTTAACCCTTTTAAGCGGGTATAGGGCATATCTGTTATCAACTCCAATGTATCCGAACATCGCTCGCTGGTTGAGCAGTAGGCATGATCAAATGTAATTCCATGCGTACGGAAATATTCCCCTGCGGCTTTTGCCTGGCGTTTTCCCAGCTCTGTCAGCGGAGAATCGCACCAGCCCTGAATCCTGTGCTGCTCATTAAACATGGTTTGTCCATGCCGCATTAAATACAATCTCTTTATCATTTATTCCAGACTCCTTATCTTTCTTTTCCCAAAGCTGGCAAAACGGAAGCCAAACAAAAGCGCACGGAATCCCCAATCCACAAACATTCCGTACCATACTCCCATAATTCCCAGATTCATGGCTTTTACAAACCAGTATGCCAGTCCTACGCGGAAGATCCACATAGAAGCTACTGATACCAGCATGGTATATTTTGCGTCCATACTGGCCCGCAGGGCATTGGGAAGAGCAAAGGCCAACGGCCAGATAATCATAGCGCAGGCATGGGCCGTCATCATTTTCCTCGCCTCTTCTGCGGCTAATGGAGACAGATGATACATACTAATAATCTGATGATCGCCTAAAACCATAATGGTACAGATGACAAGCAGACAAATGTAGTTGATTTTAATCAGGAGCTTCGTATACCCTTTTGCCTGTTCCGTCTCTCCGGCCCCTACACACTGGCCCACAATAGTAATCATTCCCAGTCCAATCGCCGTTCCTGGAAGATACTGCAGCGTTACTACGTTAGAAGCTACTGCATAGCTGGCCAGAGCCGTCGTTCCCAAAGAAGAAACCAGACTTTGCAGCGTCAGCTTTCCTACCTGAAAAATGCTGTTTTCCAGACCATTTGGAATTCCTACTGACAGAATGTTTCCAATCATACGGCGGTTTGGCCGTAAATCCCGAAACGACTGAAGGTGGATTGAATTCTCCGGCTTGCGGATCAGCACTAACATAATCGCTGCTGCTACTATACGGGAAACCAATGTAGGATATGCCACGCCTTCTACTCCCATATGAAGGACAAAAATACAAAGTGCATTTCCAACTACATTTATTAGGTTCATAATAATGGAAACCTTCATGGAAATCTTTGAATTGCCCATGGAGCGATATAAGGCTGCGCAGGAATTATACAACGCTAAAAACGGATAGGATGCTGCAGTAATTGCAAAATATACTGCCGCATTTTCCATCACGTCCTCTTCCACTTTACCAAATACCATTCCTAACAGATGCCGGTTGGTAATCAGCGCAAACGCCATCAGTCCTACCGACGCTATCGTAGTGACAGAAATCAGCTGGGCAGCCGCCCTACAAGCCTTGTCCATATCTTTTCTGCCTACAAACTGTGCAGACACAACCGCTCCGCCTGTCGCCAGAGCCGCCAGCATCTGGATAATCAGCATATTAATCGAATCTACCAGGGAAACTCCGGAAACTGCTGCTTCTCCAACTGCCGCTACCATGACTACGTCTACCATTCCTACCAGCACAGCCAGTATTTGCTCCACAATCAAGGGCGCCAGCAGTCTGACCAAATCTTTCTTTGTAAACATTGCTTTTCTATACTCCTATCCTGTACTCCTATCGTATTTTCTCTTTATACCAGTTTTTACCTGCCAGCCCCATGGGTAAAACTGCCGTCAACAGTTTTTCTGGATGCCTGGCATCAGAAAATGAGGCCGCGCGGAACTTCTCCGCGGCAGCCTCATTGCGCTTATCTGATCTTGATATGAATTTATTCCATTCCAACTGCTTTGATCTGATGTCCGCCTAAGCTTCCCTCGTAAATAATAGTAACTTCATCTCCTTCGCTGGTCATGGAGAAATCTGCTCCTGCTTCTACGAAATTAAAAATATTGCCGTCCGGCGTCTCCAGATCCAAAGTCCCTTCTCCAAGAGAAATTGCCACACCAGTCAGAGTATTCAGCTTTGCCTCATCGCTGTCATACATATCGGCAGTTACTACTTTTACTGCCAGACCAGGATACTCTTCATCGCCTACATCACCTAAATAAGTAAGCTGAATCTCGTCTCCTACTACGATTCCCTTGGTTCCGGTAACCATCTGGGCAATCTCTGTAGAAAATGTATAAGACTGATCATCTGTGCTGTCCTTTACCGTAATCGTGTTGTCTCCCATGTTTTCTACTACGCCGGTAATCACAGCATCGCCTTCATAGTCTTCTTCAGCAGTAGAATAATTCACATCAACTTCAATTGCTTCCTGCTTCTCAGCCGCTTCGTCTACATAGAAATGAACGGAAACCTCATCTCCTTCTCCCAGTGGGAAGTCACTATTTACAGCTGCATTGGAAATATCAAAAGATACCTCTTCTTCCTCGACAGACTTCATTGTCAGTGTCTTATCATCTACGGAAGTAACGGTTCCGTCCAGATAATCTTCCTCTTTCTCTGCCTCTGTTGTCGTTTCTTCTGCTGTGGTTTCAGCCGCTTTTGTAGTTGCCGCTTCTGTAGTTGTCTCTGTTGCAGCAGTCTCCTTCTCTCCGGAAGAACACCCAGTTGCGCCCATTGCCATTGCAAGAACCATTGCCATTGCTAATACATATTTTCTTTTCTTCATATCATTTTCTCCTCATCTATTTATTCATTTGATTGCTCTTTTGTGGATATGGCTTATTGTACTACATTCCCTTCTGGAATACCATATCTATTTCATTAATAAATACGAGGGGAAATCTTAATTTTTTTATAACACTTCCAGGTTTCCCTGTTTATAACTTTCCAAACTCGGTAATCGAGTCTGTAACCAGCTGTTTAAACAGCGGCGCCACTCTGTCTGCTACCTCCTGAACCTCCTTGTGGCTGAGAGGCTGATCGCTCATGCCGCAGGCCAGGTTTGAAATGCAGGAAATTCCGCAGATCTTCATTCCCATATGATTTGCCGCTACTGCCTCGCAGGCGGTACTCATTCCCACTGCGTCTCCGCCTAAAATCCGGCTCATCTTTACTTCCTGGGGAGATTCGTAGGCAGGTCCGGTAAACTGTACATAAACGCCTTCCTGCACCTTGATGCCCCGCTTTGCTGCACACTCCTTAATAATATCCCGTAAGTCGCTGTCATAAATCTGGCTCATATCTGGGAATCTCGAACCCAGTTCGTCTAAATTCGCTCCAATTAAAGGCGACGGAACAAAGGATGCAATCTGGTCTCTGATAATCATAAAATCACCGGCAGAAAAATCGTAATTGACTCCGCCTGCCGCATTGGTCAGAAACAAAATCTCTGCTCCCATCATGTGCATCAGCCGCACCGGAAGTACAACATCTGACATTGGATACCCTTCATAATAGTGGACACGCCCCTGCATAATAACAGCAGCAACTCCATTAACATGGCCAAAAATGAAGCGTCCCTTATGGCCAGGTACTGTCGATACCGGAAATCCGTCAATGGAACTGTATTCGATTACCCCTTCCGTCTCAATTCCATCTGCATAATCTCCCAGTCCGGAGCCTAAAATCAGGGCTACTTTTGGAGTAAATGGGATCTGATCTTTGATACTTTCATAGCAACGTACTAATTTATCGTATACCGGATTACTCATAGAAACTTCCTCCTTTAATATATTATGGTGTATCTGTTATTATACTGGATCTCCCATGCTTTCACAAGGAGTTCTTTCTTCTGATGCGGACGAAACAGACCAGTCCTGCTGCCAGAACAATCAGGCTGGCACCCATTAGAACTCCAGATGGAATATAAATGGAAAACCGGTCATACACCCACTGCTCTAACTGTCTGGAAAACTGCTCAAATCCTTCCTTTGCTTCCCGCCACATCCGCTTTCCAAAAAACTCCTGTCCGCTGCCGGTTTCAGCAGGAGTTGCCTGGATGGTATCCGGTAACGAAACAGGTTCTGGTGCTTTTGGCTGTGAAGGGGCCGGTTCCTGTTCCGGTGCGTTCTCTGGAGCAGTTATGCTTTCTAACTCCTGTACAGGAGTTTCTGTCTCTGCCGGCAGAGACTGTTCATCTGGGGCCGGTTCCTGGGGCAGTGCCATGTGTTCCTCCCCGACCTCTGGAAATACTGCTGTTCCCTGATAAACAGCCTGGTAATCCGTTACCCTGCGAAGTCCGGTCACTCTGGCATTGCGGTAGAGAATCCCATAATCATCCGGATAGCTCTCGCCAAGCCACTCTATATCTGTAATCTGATAATCTTCAGTGCCTGCTCCGATTAATCCCAGCAGTTCCTCCTCGCTTCCCCAAAGCGGCGGCGTATCCTCCTGATGGCGGATCCGTTTGCCATTCAGTTCATAGGTCTCGGCCCCATATGCCCGAAAGGTTACCACCATAGAAAAATCATCTTTCCAATAGCTTTTCTCTGCACCGTCCGGACTGCGTAAAGGCTCTGCGCTTATCAAGGACAGTCTGCCGTAGCCAGCGGTATTTCTGCCCCTGTCCCAGATCTGAACGCCGATTTCTTCTGGAATGCCGGACAGTGCCTCGACTCCCTCATAGGCTACGCTGCGAACCATCTCCGGCCATCGGTCACATCCCCCGTCCGGCATAAGTACCTCTTCCGCAGTTTTCTCTTCTGGAGTATAGGATGCCGTAATATATCCAACCAGCAGTTCCTCTGGAGGCAAAGCCGCTTTATCCACCTTATCTGTCCGGCTCTCTCTGCCTGTTACTATCATGGGATCAAACATCAGGCTGCATACGGCGGCAGCGAAAAAGGCTGCTGTCCTTGCTGGCTTCAAAATATGCATCACACCTTTATCTGATAAGTTATATGCTTATTATAGGCAGGGAAACTGCCATTTGCAAGGTCTGCTTTCGTCTTAAAAAGGCTGTCCCTAAAACGGAACAGCCCCCTTGTCTCTATCCATACCGTCCAGTATGGCTTTATTAAATTCCTGCCTATTTATAAAACCGGCTGTAAACCTGGCCTGGAGCAATTCCGCCCCTGTAAGCGCCCAGCTCACTTACCGTTACCAGCTGATATCCTCTCTTTACCAGCTCCGGAATAATCACTTCCGCGGCATCTGCAGTTGTTCCGTAAATATCATGCATCAGAATAATATCCCCATCTTTCACATGATCCAGCACGCTGCTGATAGTCTTAGACGGATTCTTATGCTGCCAGTCCCTGGTATCAATGGACCACATAACCGCCGACATTCCCATGTTGCCTAATACGTTCAGCGCTGCCTGGTTATAGTAGCCTCCTGGCGGGCGCACCAGCTTCGGAGCGACTCCGCACGCATTCTGAATCTTCTGGCTGGTAGTCTGTACCTGGCTGATAATGCTGTCCGCTCCGATTTTACTTAAATACTTGTGGTCATTGGTATGATTGGCCACCTCGCAGTTCATCGCAGCCATTCTCTGAATCGTCGGGATATTTCCAGCCGTTACATTGCTTCCTACCATAAAGAAGGTCGCCCGTCCGCCATTCGCCTCCAGGCTGTTTAAAATCCGGTTCGTCACAGACGCCTTCGGGCCGTCGTCAAAGGTCAGCGCCACCATCGGACGATTGGGATCCACTCCTGCCAGAAGCATCTGGGAAGGAAGCTTTTCCGGTTCTGCCGGAGGATTCTCTCCCTTTCTGGTGACTGCCATCCGAATTCCATCCATCCGCAGCCCCTCTCCTTCTCTGCCAGCCGGATTCCCATTAGCCGCCCATTCTGTCCAGGCTCCATTCTGGTATACCATATAGTAAATGTCGTAATACTCTTTCAAATCTCCGGTCAGATCCATTTTCACAGATTCCAGCACCGTACCTGCCACGGTACTTCCTGCTTCCGCCATGTTTTCTGCCCATGGCTGCCATCCCTGTCCGCTGACATTTACCTGATAGGTAAGGGTTCCGCTTAATCCTTCCGGCTGTCCTCTCAGGCTTGCCTTCAGCGCCGTCGTATAATCTCCGGCTCTGGCGCATTCAAAATTGTCTCCGTATTCCTCACTCCAGCCGCTTCCTGCAAAAAATGCCTGATATACGGACTGGATTTCCGGAAGTTCTCCTGCCGGAACCTGCTCCTGTCCTTCCTGGCTCTGCTCCTGGACAGCCGCTTCCGTCTGTTCTGCTTCCGGTTGGGCCGCCGTCTCTTCTGCCGTGTCCTGTTCCGGAAGCGTTTGCTCCAGAGCTATCCCTGGTCCAATCTCGTCTTCTGCCGCCCAGGTCCTGGCCGGAGACAGAAACAAAAGAGTTCCCACCGCTGCAAAAACTGCCGCTATCTCCATTGGCTTTTTCCAAAATCCTGCCATAAATTAAACCTCCTCTTTTTTTTCTCCCCATCCTCTGCTTCCAAATACAAAATGGCAGAGCTTCTTATATTCCTGATAGGCTGGAAATTCTTCTAATTCTTTTAAATTCTGCAAAACCCCAGTATAATACCAGCCCTGCATCTTTGGATCTGTTTGCCGGAAGCGTTCCCATACCCGATCTCCAATCTCCATGTAATCTCTTGCCGTACACCGGAGGTTGCTCAGCTTGTCCCCTAATGCTAATATTTTAGAGTCCCTGCCAGCCGTTTCCAGGCTTTTTATTGTAGCGCTCTTTCTCTCTTTCCAGCTCTTTGACTTATCTTCGCTTTCTGCTGCTACCAGAGACGCCACCCTTGCTCCAAATTTATCCTTAATCTCCTCTTCTGTAATTCCTGCATCTTCTATCACATCATGGAGCAGAGCGGCCGTAATTACCTCTTCGTCCTCTGTCATCATAGCTACGATTACAGCAGTCTCTGCCGGATGAGTCATATATGGAATATTGCTGCCCTTTCTGACTGCTCCTTTATGGGCTTCTGCTGCAAATGCTGCCGCCTCTTTTATCATAGGATTCCTCCTCAATTGAATTCACATCCGTGTACAAAAGGCAACTTAGCATCCGTGTACACAGATACCAGCGCCAATATGCGACTAAATTTATCATAGCACATCCGAAGCGATTTTAGAAGTTAATCTTGTAAGTTGCGTTATTTTCTGCTATGCTTAAGTTCTAAATTTTATTGCAGGAGGATTACTCTATGGATTATCGCAGTTCAGGCCGTACCTCTTCGCCCCGCTACGGCTATAAATCACCAAAAAAGCAGGATGATTTTCTTCATGTTCTGCTCTTTTATATCATTCCATTTATTGTCTTTAATGGGCTGCTTTTTTTCTTGCTGACCACTAAGCCCAAAGTAGAAATTACCATTGGCACTACTAAGGATTACAAAACGACATCTGCAGAAATCTCTGTAAAATCGTTTCTTCCTATCAAAAGCATGGTGTCCACACAGGAGTCCGCGGAACTGCCTCTGGAAAAAACCGGCCGCGGAACCTATACTGCCGCTATTGATAAAAACGGCGTAATTGAAATCACTGTAGCCAGTATCAACGGCATGGTTGCCGCAGCCTACGAGCCCGTTGACATCTTAGACGAACTTCCGCCGTCTATTAACGAAGATTTTACTATCGAAGACAATGTTTTAACCTTTACCATTGAAGACAGTCAGTCCGGCGTAGACTTTAATTCCATTTCCGGAACCACTGCTATGGGTGTTTCCGTTACCCCTGAGATTGACAAGTCCAACAGCAGGATTTCTTTTGAAATCGACTCCACCGGACTTACCGTTTATGCAGCCGATATGTGCGGCAATGCAACGCAGGCAAACTTTAACCCTGCTTCCAATGATATGACGGTTTCCGGAGAAACCGAAAACCAGGTTTCTGCAGAATCTTCCGCAGAATCACAGTCCCAGGCCGAATCTTCTGAAGCGGTTTCCAAGGAGACTTCCGCTGCCAGCAAAACCCCAGGGATTACAATTAACCAGTAGCATCCGTGTACAGGGGGCAATACGGTCAGAAACGTCCATATGACGCGCCTGCTGCGTTACTTTCAATCGGTGTACATCCAGTACACCTCATTCAAGTGCCTTGCAGACGCGTCATCTGACCTGTTTCTGACTCTTCTGACCTCAAGTGGAGAGAATTTCCCCATTTTTAAGGCAGACGAATGAAGCGTACTGGATGTACGCTGATTGAGGATAACGCAGAAAATGGGGAAATTCTCCCTCTTTGAGGCGTGTTACCCCTGTACACGGATGCTAGCGGTTCTGAATTGCAAAAAGGAAACTGCCCGCAGACAGTTTCCTTTTTTATATTTCATATCTAATACCTTCCATAAAGTCTGGCCATCCTGCGGCACTTCTCCGCAATTTCTTCAGTCAGTTCTCCGTCCAGCATTCTCCACTTCCAGTTGGTTCCCACTGTAGCCGGCTCATTGATTCGGGCGCTGGAATCCAGTCCCAGATAATCCTGTACCGGAATAATTGCCAGGTCTGCAATGCTTGATAACGCCAGGCGGATAAACTCCCAGTTTATGTGCTCTGCCTTTTCCGGATTGATATTCAGGTAATCGGCAGTAAATTCCAAATCTGCTCCCTCCAGCTTGTCAAACCAGCCCTGAACCGTATCATTATCATGGGTTCCCGTATAAACAACGCAGTTTGGATTTTTATAATTGTGAGGCAGATAAGAGCTGGAACCGCTGGCGTCAAACGCAAATTCCAGAATCTTCATTCCAGGAAAACCGGATGCCTCCAGCAGCTCATAAACGCCTGGAGTCAGGGTTCCCAAATCTTCCGCAATTACCGGAAGGCTTCCAAACCAGCCTTTCAGCGTATTAAAAAGCTTCATTCCAGGGCCTTTTTCCCAATGGCCGTTCATCGCGGTTTCTTCCCCATAAGGAATGGCATAATACTCGTCAAATCCTCTGAAATGATCGATTCTTACCACATCATACAGGCGGAAGCTGTAGTCGGTTCTGCGGATCCACCAGCCAAATCCGGTTTTTTCGTGGTAATCCCAGTCATACAGCGGATTTCCCCACAACTGTCCGGTTTCCGAAAATGCATCCGGCGGACAGCCTGCAACGGCTTTCGGCGTCCCGTCAGGTTTAAACTGGAACATCTCCGGATGCGCCCAGGCGTCTGCGCTGTCAAACGAAACGTAAATCGGAATGTCGCCAATTATACGAATCCCTTTTTCATTGGCATAGCTTCTCAGCCTGGACCACTGTTGTGTAAATGTCAGCTGCAAAAATTCATGGAAGCCAATCTCATCTGCCAGCTCCCTCTGGTAATGCTCCAAAGCCTCCGGACGGCGCAGCCGGATTCCTTCTTCCCATTTCGTCCACTCTTTATCATCAAACGCTTCTCTAAGCGCCATATAGAAACAGTATTCTACGGTGTCTTCCATTAAACCCTGTCTGGCTTTTTCATGGATTTTTTCCGGAGAATCCAGATTTTCCTTTTCTTTCCAGTTTTCATAAGCCGTTTTTAAAAGGCGCTTTTTCCCTGCATGAACCTTGTCGTAATCGACTGTTCTTAAATCGTCTCCAAAATCTGTTTCCAGACACGCTTCTTCTGTCAAAAGCCCTTCCTCTGCCAACTGTTCCAAATCAATCAGCAGCGGATTCCCTGCAAATGCCGAAAAGGACTGATAAGGGGAATCTCCATATCCAGTCGGTCCTAGCGGCAGTATCTGCCAGTATTTCTGTCCTGCCTGGACCAGGATGTCTACAAATTCATATGCTTCCCTGGAAAACGAGCCGATTCCATATCTGGACGGCAGACTAAAAACCGGAAGCAGCATTCCGCACTCTCTCATATCTGTTCTCTCCCCTAAACGTTTTCTGACGCCGGAAAACACTTATAAATCAGACCGTTCCGGCAATACTTAATTATATCAGTTTCCACATTTCAATGCAATATTTTCCCCTTCAGGATTGTGAATTTGCAAAATTCATAGTACAATAACAGACAAATCCCTGTCTGGGAAAAATGAATTGAGGTGACAGACGTATGAAATTTGTATATCCGGCGGTCTTTAAAAAGAAGGAAGATGGCATGATTCATGTAACCTTTCCAGATTTAGAAGGCTGCTATGCAGAAGGCCCCACGATGGAAGACGCGTTAGAAAAGGCCAAAGAAGCAGAAATAGACTGGATCGCGTTGGAACTGGAAGAATCCTTTGATTTGCCAGCCCGAAGCCGCGAAGTCGACATTCCGACAGAAGAAGGGGACATAATCCGCAATGTTACTGCTACCATCCGCCTGCGGGACGGTTGGGACGAATAAAAAGGGGGCCAAAAGCCCCCTTCCTGTTTTCTTCTGTTTATTTTTCTGTTTCCGAAAACCTTAGTGTTCGCCGCATTCGTGAGCGTGTTCGTGCTCATGGCAGACTGAACCGGTAGACTCTAATTCTCCCCGTAAGTATGCTTCTACAGCAGATTTTGCATCTCCCTGTGCGCCTAATACCACTTCTACGCCGCGCTCATTAAAAATATCTACGGCGCCGCCTCCCATACCGCCGGCGATCATCACTTCTACACCCATGTCCGCCAGAAAGTTGGGAAGGAATCCTGGTCTGTGTCCTGGGTTGGGAACGGACTGTTCAGACGTGATTTTTCCATCTTCCGCATCATAAATCATAAAGTTTTCACAATGTCCAAAATGTGGCCAAATCTGGCTTCCGTTACAAGAAACTGCAATTTTCATAGTTTGATTCTCCTTTTTTATTTCTATGATAAACTGCTGGATTGTAGATTCAGCAGTTCCATTACTTTTTTATAGATTTCCCTTACTGCGTTTCCGGCCGCGCAGTCTATATCTGCAATCGAGCGACCTGTATTGACTGCTTTTACCGCTTCAGGATCAAATGGGATTTTCCCCACAAACGGCAGGTTTTGTGTCTGACAGAACGTTTCTATCTTTCTGGTGTAGTCCGGACTGGCATCCCATTTATTGACGCATACCGCCAGCTTTGCCTGAAAGGTCTCTGCAGTTTTTACCAGACGGCCCAGATCGCTGTATCCGCTTTCGCTGGCTTCTGCCACAATCAGTACCAGATCCATTCCGCTGATAGAGGAAATGACCGGACATCCAATTCCAGGAGACCCATCTGCAATGGCCAGGTCACAGTCCGGCGCATTTTTTAGCATCGCCATTTTTACATCTGTTACCAGTTTGCCGGAATTGCCCCGTCCCATTTTCAACGCTGCTGTAGAAAACACCTGATTTCCACGGTACAATTCTCTCCTTCCGGCAATATCCGGAACCAGAGAAACTGCCTGGACCGGACATACAAACTGGCACACCCCGCAGCCCTCGCAGGCGTATTCATTTACAACTGCCTTTCCATCAAAGAGACGGATGGCTTCAAACCTGCAGGAGGCTTCGCATTTTCCGCAGCCGGTACAGATATCCGGATCTGCTTGCGCCTTGTCTCCTCCCATAAACTCGGTTACTTCCGGTTCGGTCTCCTGTTCCATCACCAGATGGAGGTTGGGCGCGTCTACATCGCAGTCTGCAGCCGCCCTTGCCCTAGACAAGCGGATAAATGCTGCTGATACCGTCGTCTTTCCAGTGCCTCCCTTACCGCTTAATACCAGCAATCGCTTCATCGGATGCCTCCTATCTGTTCCAGAATGGCACGAAAACGTTCTTTTTCCTCTGGAAACCTTTCTGTAATCAATGTTCCTTTGGCAATACACTCTGCAAATTCCGGATGATAGGGAATCTTTGCCAGAACCGGCATACCAGTCTGCCTGCAGAACTCTTCTAACGGCTGATAAGGTTCTGTTTCTTTATTCAGGATTACTCCGCATTTTTTTCCAAGAAGGGACGCCAGCTCATAAACCATTTTAAAGTTATGAAAGCCAAAGGCTGTCGGTTCTGCTACCAGAATGCAGAAGTCTGCATCCATAATGCTTTCCATAACGCTGCAGGCGCTTCCTGGCGGACAGTCGATAATCGTCAGCCCTTCTGCCTCCTTCAGGGCTTTTCGGATAACGGGAATACCGGAAGCTTCTCCCAGGTTGAGCACGCCTGTAATGACGCGAATCGATCCTCTTGTGCCAATCTCCAGTCTTCCAACCGGCTTTTCTTTCTCTGTAATGGCATGTTCCGGACAGACCAGCTTACAGCCGCCGCAGCTGTGACAGACCTCTGGAAACACCATTGTTTTTCCCCTGACGTGCATCAGGGCATGGAAACGACAAAATTCTACACATTTTTTGCATCCCGTACATTTTTCCAAATCAAACTCTGGAAGCAAGGTGCAAACCTGCGTTTCCTGGACATTCTCCGGCTTTAAAAACAGACGGCCGTTGGGTTCTTCTACATCGCAGTCAATGTAACTGGCATTTTCCGCTGCCGCCGCCAGGTTCACTGCCGCCATCGTTTTCCCCGCTCCGCCTTTCCCGCTTAAACACGCAATTTTCATTGTATGCCGTGGAATCCGCCGTGAAATCTGGTCAGCTCTTCCAGCCTTCCATCTCCCCACGCGGCTAAATCATCTGCGGCGGCTTTATTTACAGATTTATAAATCTTCATCCCTGCGGCTTTCAGAACCTCTGCCGCATTTTCCCCGCAGCGGACGGTAATCAGCACATCCGCATTGCTGTCTGCCAGGAACTGGGCAGCCTGTATTCCTGCGCCGCTCTGGGCCTGGGCAGCCGGATTTTCTAAAATCGTATCCGTTCCATCCTCATGGAACAGAAAATATGGCGCGCGGGACAGTACAATGCAGACATCCTGTTTATTTTCGTCTAACGGAATTGCAATTTTCATCCCTTTTCCCTCCTTCACTGTCATCTTCCTGCAGCTGCGCCGGTGTTTCCTGCATCCTCCGCAGCCGCAGTCTTTTTCCCTTCCATCGCAAAGCTGATAGTCTCCGCCCTCGATCCGCAGCGGCAGGCCGTCAACCAGTACCTCTGCCAGCTTTTTTCTTGCTGAATTGTAAATGAGCTGGACTGTCGTTCTGGCCACCTGCATATAAGCGCTGCATTCTTCCTGGGAAAATCCTTCCTTATCAATCAGGCGGATCGCTTCATACTCATCAACGGTTAAAATAACCGTCTCATCCGGCGAAACTTCGCCCGCTGGCAGAAACGCTCTTGTCTGCGGCATCTGACATACTTTTCTGCATTTCTTTGGCCTCGGCATAGGTGTTCTGCCTCCTTTCGTCCGGCATGGCCTGCCGGTTTTCATTTATGGCATATGTCATTTATTAATTGCAGTATAACGCAGTTTATGGCATATGTCAATATTATAATTGTCATATGCCATAAACTATGATTTTCTATGTTATTGTCAAATTATTGAGAAACCATGTGTACATCAATCTGGTTAAATGGAATCTCAATTCCTGCCTTGTCATACTCCAGCTTTACCGCTTCGGTAATGTTCCAGCGGCATTCCCAGTAGTTTTCACTGGCCGCCCAGGCTCTTCCGCCAATCAGAACCGCGCTGTCTCCCAGACTGTCTACAAATACCTGAATCGGTTCTTCCTTCAGCACCAGGGGATGTTCTTCAAACAGCCTCTGTAAAATCTCTTTTGCCTTCTTTAAATCTGCCGTATAGCTGATTCCAACTGAAATATCCACTCTCCGCTTTCCCATACCGGTTACATTAGTCATCGGCTCGTTGGACAAAGTGCCGTTGGGAATTACAATCTTCCGGTTATCTGCAGAAACCAGGGTTGTATATACCACTCCGATATTGGAAACCTGACCTTCCCCTCCTTGTGAAATAATATAATCTCCCACTTTAAACGGCTTTGTTACCAGAATCAGTATGCCGCCTGCAAAGTTGGTCAGGGTTCCCTGAAGGGCTAAACCAATGGCAATACCCGCAGAACCTAACAGCGCAATAATGGATGCCGAACTGATTCCAATTTTCTCCGCTGCTATAAAAATCAGGATTCCATACTGGAAGGCCTTTGCCACAGATACCAGAAAACGGCTGATTCCAATCTCCAGCCCCATCTTATCCAGGGTACGCTTCAGGAACTTACTGGTAAATTTAATTACCCTGCTTCCAATCAGCAGAATAACTGCGGCTGCAAACAGCCGATAACCAAAACTCATCAGCCCTGGAATCCACCCTTTCATGGTTTCAATAATCACATCGGGATTCAGACGGGCAATGTCTTCTGCCAGCTCCGCTCCCACTTCCAGCGTCTCCTGAACCACTGCCTGTGTCGTTTCTTCCATCCATCATCCTCCTAATGGTCAGCCTTCCGCAAAGTTTCCTACTTTGTTCCGGCTGCCTTTGTCTTTCTGTCCGGCGCTTTCTTGGCTGCCGCCGGTTTCTTTGGCTCAGCCGCTTTCTTGGCCGCTGTCTCCTTCTTTGGCTCAGACTCCTTCTTAGCCACCGCTGTCTTCCTTGGCTCAGCCGCTTTTTTAGCCGCCGTCTTCTTCTTTGGCTCGGACTCCTTTTTGGCCGCTGTCTTCTTTGCTGCCTTCTCAGGAGCCGGAGTACAGGTAAATACGCTGACGCTCATCGGCGCAATATTAATTTCGATCGAATTTTCTTTTTCATCCCATTCCATCTTCTTAGAAGACTTCATTCTTGCATTTACCATGCCGGATCCGCCGTATTTCTTTGCATCGCTGTTTAAAATCTCTTTGTATTTTCCTGCAAACGGAACACCTACCCTGAATTTCTGATGGGCCATATTGTCAAAGTTGCAGACAAACAGCAGGGTTTCTTCCGGCTTCTTTGTCTTTCTCACAAACATGACCATGCTTAATTCATGATAGGAGCAGTTGATCCATTCAAATCCGTCTGGATCGTAATCTAACTGAGATAATGCCGGATGTCCTGCATACAAGCCATTTAAGTCCTTAACAAACTCCTGCATCTGGCTGTGCAGCGGATACTGGAGCAGATTCCACTCCAGGCTGGCATTTTCGTTCCACTCATCCACCTGTGCAAAATCCTGTCCCATAAACAGCAGCTTTTTGCCAGGATGTCCCATATAAAATCCATAGGCAGCTCTTAAATTGGCCGCTTTCTGCTCTAAAGTCTCTCCAGGCATCTTTCCAATCATTGAGCCTTTTCCATGAACTACTTCATCATGGGAAAATACCAGGATAAAATCCTCGCTGTATGCATACAGCATGGAGAAGGTCAGCTGGCCATAATTATTTTTCCGGAAATAAGGATCGCATTTCATATAGCTTAGAAAATCATTCATCCAGCCCATATTCCACTTATAATCAAATCCCAGTCCGTCCTCTTTTACGTCAGTCGTAATCTTCGGCCATGCAGTTGATTCCTCTGCAATCAGAACCGCTCCTTTCATCTGCCCTTTAAAGACCGAGTTTAAATGCTTTAAAAACTCTACGGCCTCCAGATTTTCATGGCCTCCATAAATATTGGCAACCCACTCGCCGTCATTTTTGCCGTAGTCCAGATACAGCATGGAAGCGACTGCATCCATACGGATTCCGTCTGCATGGTACTTTTTGGCCCAGAACAGGGCATTGGCAATCAGGAAATTGGAAACCTGCGGTCTTCCGTAATTATAAATCAGAGTTCCCCAGTGAGGATGGGATCCCTGTCTTGGATCGGCGTGTTCATAGACGCAGGTGCCGTCAAATGCTGCCAGTCCATAGCTGTCTCTTGGGAAATGAGCCGGTACCCAGTCCAGAATTACGCCGATTCCCTGCTCATGCATATAATCCATGAAATACATAAAATCGTCCGGCGTACCATAACGGCTGGTCGGCGCATAATATCCGGTTACCTGATAGCCCCAGGAAGCGTCTAACGGGTGTTCCATTACCGGCATCAGCTCCACGTGGGTGTATCCCATCATTTTGACATAGTCTGCCAGTTTTACTGCGATTTCCTTGTAATTGTAAAACTCCGAACCCAGAATTTCATTGCCATTGTCATCCAGGGCAATGTCCTTGCGCATCCAGGAACCCAGATGGACTTCATAAATGGACATGGGCTTACTTTTTGAATCTTCTGCCGCCCGTTTTTTCATCCAGTCCTGATCCTTCCACTGGTACTTGTCCGTGTTCCAGACAATCGATGCATTGTGGGGACGCAGTTCAGAATAATTCCCATAAGGATCCGCCTTTAAAATCGGATCCCCGTTTTTGCATTTTACCTCGTATTTGTAAAGAGTTCCCTCTGTCAGATCCGGCATAAAGATCTCAAACACGCCGGAATTGCCCAGGCGGCGCATCTGATTGCGGCGGCCGTCCCACAGGTTAAAATCTCCTACTACGCTGACGCGCATGGCGCATGGCGCCCATACCGCAAAATAAACTCCGGACACCCCATTTACTGTCATTGGGTGCGCTCCTAATTTTTCGTAAATTGTATAGTGGATTCCTGCTTCAAACTTCTTTAAATCTTCTTCGGAAATCTGAGGTCTGAATGCATACGGATCCTTTAAATCTTCTGTAACCCCGTTATCAAACGTAACCCTAAGCCTATAATCCGGAATCGTCTTTCTGGGAAGAAGGGCTGCAAAAAATCCTGCCTCATCTGCCAGTTCCATCGGATACGTTTTATCTCCCACCACTACCAGGGCTTCCTTCGCAGTCGGCATCAGCATCTGGACCAGTACGCCCTCCTCTGTAATATGCGGACCTAACAGCTCATGGGGATTTGCAGACTCCGAATAAACCAGCTCTTCAATCCCTGCCCAATCCATTAAATCGTATAATTTTCTATCCATAATACTTCCCCCTTGTTAGTAGTATTTCTACACAAATTCCTTTTAACAGTTTACCATTTTTCCCTATAAATTACAATGACAATCGGTAGTAGGCCAGCATCAGATCCACAACTCTTCCGTAGCTTTTTACCCCTTCCTCCTGTTCATTTAATTTCAAATAGGTATCGTTAATCTTTGTGGCTGTCTCCGCCACTTTTCCTTCGTATTTATCCCAGAACAGGGTATTGGCCGCCAGATTGTTTGCCACTGTTTCCGGCAGTCTGCCATACAGTTCAAAATACTGTTCTGGATTTTCTTTATACAGGGCGTTGGTGGCATAGATCCAGCCTGTCAGATAGCCGCTGTACTGGTATTCCGGCAAATCGGAACCAATGCAGGCCAGATAGCCGATAAAATTGGCTTCATCTTCCCGCATAAATCCCTTTAAATGGGACAGCTCGTGGCAAACCGTATGGGGAATGTTATAAGGCGTCATGGTCCGGTTAAAGTTTGCCTCAATCGTAAACGGAGAATATACGCCTGACAGCTGCTGCACCGATAATATCCAGGAAATGCCCACTGGTTTCGGATTTGGATAAAATCCGGCCAGCTGAGATAGGTTTTTCCCAGCTTTTCCATGGCTTTTACCCCTTCTTTCCCCATGTTCCAGGCTTCTTTAAACGTCAGCGCCTGATTCTGGGATGCCTGTCCTGTTTCTTTTCTTGAAACCTGAATGACCTGTTCCGTCAAAAATTCGCAGAGCCGGTACAATTCTTCCTCAGAAGAGTCCCTGGTATCGAAACCAATTACCTGGGAAAACGGCGTTCTGGAATAATTGTTCCCGCACGCGGCCACATACAGAAAGCAAAGGCAGGACGCCAGAAACAACCCGTTTTTTATCAAAAGCCACGGCTTTTTGATATGACGGATTCCATAGAATATTATCAGCACTGCCAGTCCATAGATTCCTGCTTCCACAATGGAAAAGGAAAACAAACCGGAAATCCTTCCCAATATACCGGCCAGAACCGGATAAATCCTGGTTCCGTACCAGTCTGCAAATCCCGATACCGTCCTGGCGGCCGACATTCCCCCAAATGCCCCCAAAAACAGCAGGATTGCTGCGATTATTTGCCAGAATTTTTTCATTTTTTCTATCATAAGACATTCTCCAGCAGCTTTTCTTTCTATTTTACTGTATTTTTGCAGAAATTGCCATAGAAGGATCTCTACGGTTTTCTTGTTTTTTCTTATATTTTTATAAAAACCCTTGCACAAATAGGAAATCTCGTTTAAACTCTATCTCTAGCATCAGTGTATTTTTTATAATAAAGCGAGGAAATTATGAGTCAGAATTCAGATAAATTAGAAACTAAAAATGAAAAAGAAACGGTCAACTGGAAATCCGAGCTAATCAGCTGGATACAGATTATTATAGCGGCTGCTGTCATCGCCCTGTTTTTAAACAGCTGCATCATTGCCAACAGCCAGATACCCAGCGAATCCATGGAAAACACCATTATGGCCCACGATCGGGTCATTGGTTCCCGATTGTCTTATCTGTTTTCGGAACCGGAAAGAGGGGACGTTATCATTTTCCATTATCCGGACGATCCGACAGGAGATACGTACTATGTAAAACGTGTCATCGGACTTCCAGGAGATGTGATTGATATCCACGACGGCGGCGTCTACTTAAACGGATCGGATACTCCGTTAGACGAGCCTTATATCAAGGAACCTATGGAAACGGATCCCAATCATCCGCTCCACTTCGAAGTGCCGGAAGACAGTTATTTTATGATGGGCGACAACCGCAACGATTCCTGGGATGCCCGCTTCTGGGAGAACACCTGGGTAACGAAAGACAAGCTGATTGCCAAAGTGCTGTTCCGTTACTATCCGTTTAACAAAATGGGCGTAATTCATTAAAGTTGGAACTGCCGGTCAGCAGAGATTGCTCTGCTGGCGGCAGTTCTTTTTTTGTCATTTTTTCCGATTGAAAACGGGCAAAGAAAAACGGACTCCCAAGAGTCCGTCTTCTTTTTCACGCTGTCCTAGTTAGCGGAAGTGTATTCAATTCCATTAATCTTGTTTTCCCTGCTGCTGTAGAATGTAAGGGTAAATCCCTCACAGTCATATTTGTAAACGCCTTTGGACTCTGTGTAATCTGAGCCGTACACTTCCTCCATTTCCGCTATTGTAGATCCAATGGCAATGCCTTCGGCAGTCGCCACATTTCCCGTCTTAAAATAGATGGAGTTAATGCAGTCCTTCTTGTCTACCGGATATGTGGAAATCTCAAAATCCTTATAAACGTATACTTTTTCTTTGCCCTGATAGCTACAGTTCTCTGCCTCGTAGTAGTTCTCAGCCTTTCCCAGTTCGGAAAGTACCGGCGCGGCTTCTTCATTAATGGAAATCTCCACACCGTCTGAGCTGAAACTGCCTGACGCATCAGCGGCCAATGCAGTCGTCGTACCTAAAATACCAACGAAGAGAACTGCCGTCGTGAGCAGCACCCATAACTTTTTTCTCATGGTAATCGCTCCCTTTCTCTTCTCTCTGTGTAATTTATTTTAGCATTTTTATCTGTCAAATTCAAGGCGGCGACCCTTCGAAAACCTTACAATATTCTAACGATTCCACGTCCATTTTTTTACGCGTGATTTTCAATTTCCATCAGCATATCTACCCTGCGCTGGTGACGTCCGCCCTCATACTGGGCGTTCAGCCATTCTTCGGTAATCATTTTGGCCATTTCACTGCCTACAACCCTTGCTCCAAAGGCCAATACATTGGAATTGTTATGCATTCTGGACAATTTTGCAGTGTATGGTTCGCTGCATACACACGCGCGGATTCCTTTCACTTTATTGGCTGCCAGAGAGATTCCCACGCCGGTGCCGCAGATAACAATTCCCAGATCTGCCTCTTTGGAGGCGACTGCTCTTCCCACCTTTTCGCCGTATACCGGATAATCGCAGCTCTCAGAAGAGTTGGTTCCCAGATCCAGAACCTGATAGCCCTTTTCCTCTACAAATTCCTTAATGATGTTTTTCAGTTCTACCGCTGTATGATCATTTCCCATTGCAATTTTCATATGATTCATTCTCCTTTTTTTCCTGTATTTCTTCTATTATCTCTCTTCCTGTTCTTCTGCCAGCGCTTCCGAGTAAGCAAAAAACGCCTGGATTCTGTCCAATCTGGACGTCATGGATACCAGCAGCAAATCTGCTATAGTAAGCGCCGCCATTGCCTCTACTACTACCACTGCCCTGGGGACAATAATCGGGTCGTGGCGGCCCCTTATCTCTATTTGTTTTTCCTGTCCCTGACGGTTTACCGTCTCCTGGACAGCCGCAATGGAAGGAGTCGGCTTAAAGGCCGCCCGAAAAGTCAGTTTGCTTCCATCGCTGATTCCACCTAAAATGCCGCCGGAATGATTGGTCTTTTTCGAAATCTGTCCATGTTCATCCAGGCAGAACGGATCGTTATTGTCTTTTCCATTGGATGCAGCCGCCTGGAATCCATCGCCGATTTCAAAGCCCTTTACGGCTCCAATGGACATGACCGCTTTTGCCAGACTGGCGTTTAACTTATCAAATACCGGCTCTCCAATCCCTGTCGGCAGGCCGTCTATCTCGCACTGGATTACGCCTCCGGCTGAATTTTTCTGTTTCATCAGTTCTTCCAGATAGTGTTCCGCATCCTTTGCCGCCTGGGCATCCGGCATATACAGACGGTTCTTTTCCCGTTCGCTCCAGTCAAACCGTTCCAGACTTACCGATACCGGACCGATGGACTTGGAAAACGCCCGTATGGTAATTCCCAGGCTTTCCAGAAATTTGGCCGCCACTGCTCCGGCCGCCACTCTTCCAATGGTCTCTCGTCCAGAAGAACGGCCGCCTCCCCGATAATCCCGAAAACCATACTTCTGGTCAAAGGTATAGTCTGCGTGTCCTGGACGGTAAATGTCCATAATGTTGCTGTAGTCTTTGGATCTCTGATCCTGGTTGCGTACAAACATGGCAATGGGCGTACCTGTGGTGCGCCCTTCAAATACGCCGGACAAAATCTCCGCTTTATCCCCTTCCTGTCTCTGGGTTGTAAAGCGGCTCTGGCCAGGCTTTCTCCGATCCAGATATGCCTGGACGTCCTCTTCTGCTAAGGGAAGTCCTGCCGGACAGCCGTCAATGACTACTCCGACGCCTGCCCCATGAGATTCTCCCCAAGTTGTAATCTTCCATATTGTTCCCAGTGTGGAACCTGCCATAATGCCGTCTCCTCGCTGTTTGTTTTCCTTCTCTTACTGAACCTTTACAATGACGCAGCAGTTTGGCTCATTGACCAGGATTTCCCTGCTGCTCATTACCATCTGTTTTTTTTCATAATCCATGGCAAAAAATGTAATGGTGCCGCTGTCGTGGTTTAATGACGCAATATGCTTCTGATCCGGAAAAATAGCCAGATCTTTTGGATAATCGCCGCTGACTGGAAGGCTGAACAGCATCTCCAGAAGACCGGTTTCTTCATCCCTGGAATAAACCGTTACCACGTTGTCTCCTGCATTGGTGCAGTACAGATATTTTTCATCCGGAGACAGACGCATTGCGCAGGCCGCAGTCAGATTGCCATTGTCCTTCTGCTCCGCAACTGTAGAAATCGTCTGGATTTTCTCAATTCTGGGCGCTCTGTCTCCTGTCTCGTAAGTAAATACGTCAATTACATTTTTTATCTCATACATCAGGTAGATGAACCGGCCGTCTGCGCTGAACCGGAAATGTCTGGGCGCAGACTCTCTCTCGCAGCGGATTGCGTCTACCTGCACCAGTTTTTCCTCTTTTTCATCAAACCGGTAAATCTTTACCTGGTCAATTCCCAAGTCGGCAGCCATAACGTATTTATTGTCCGGCGTCCTTCTGGTACAGCTGACATGAGGACGGAAGTTACGTTCTGCCACGCTGCCGTAGCCTTTATGGAATACGCCGTCTACAATATTTCCTACGGATCCGTCCTTGTTCAGTTTTAATATGGTAGCTTTTCCGTCATGATAGCCGGAAACGAATACGTATTTATCCGCCGCGTCCGTAGAAAGATGGCAGCCTCTCATTCCCTTGATATTGGCGCTGTTTAAACGGGTCAGCGCGCCATTTGGCAAAATCCGGAATGATACAACGCCTTCATCTGCAATGGAATACAGCGTCTTGCCGTCGCTGGACGCAATCACATATGAAGAATTGTCCACATCTACTTCGCAGCGCTCTATAAAGGTACCTTTCTCGACATCTACATCATATACCGTAATTCCCTTCGCTTTGCCTGTGTAGGAGTAGGAGCCTACATAAGCCATATATTTTCCTTCCATGGTAAAACTTCCTCCTAAATTTTCCCTTCTAATCAGCATCAAGATACACTGATGCTATCATAACATAAAAATTCTTTTTTGTTAACAAAAATCTATCAGAAAGTATTGACACCCCTGTATATGCGAGTATAATGTGTTTTTGGTAGTTTATTATTTGTAAACTTTTTCTTTATTTTTATCGTCAGTTAGTATTTCTAAACTTTTATTTTACAAGGAGGCATCTGATGCAAATCGGTGCAAAATTAAAAGAACTCCGTATTTTAAATGGCCTTACCCAGGAAGAGCTGGCAGACCGTACGGAATTGTCAAAGGGATTTATCTCCCAGCTGGAGCGGGATTTAACTTCTCCTTCCATTGCCACCCTGATGGATATCCTGCAGTGCCTGGGTACATCCATCGGCGAGTTTTTCAACGAAACAGACGAAGAACAGATTGTATTTGGGAAAAACGATTTTTTTGAGAAAGAAGATCCAGAGCTTTCTAATTCTGTCCGCTGGCTGATTCCCAACGCCCAGAAAAATTCTATGGAACCGATTCTTCTCACACTGAAAGCCGGCGGTTCTACCTGCCAGGACGTTCCCCATGAAGGAGAAGAATTCGGCTATGTGCTTCAGGGTTCCATCTCCATCCATGTGGGGTCTGCCGTGTACAAAGCCAAAAAGGGCGACGCCTTTTATTACAGCTGCGAAAAACCCCATTACCTGACCAGCAAAACCGGAGCTTCTGTCCTATGGGTCAGCTCTCCGCCAAGTTTTTAAACCATTCTTACTTTAGGAGGACGCTATGAATCAGTCATTAATTGATTTGGTAAATATCAGCAAAAGTTTTGACGGGGATATGGTTTTAGACGACCTTTGCCTGTCCGTAAAAGAAAACACCTTCGTTACCCTTCTTGGCCCCAGCGGCTGCGGCAAAACTACTACCCTGCGCATTATCGGCGGCTTCGAGAAGCCGGATTCCGGAAAGGTAATCTTTGAAGGCAGCGACATTACCAAACTTCCGCCCAACAAGCGGCAGTTAAATACGGTATTCCAGAAATACGCTTTGTTTCCTCATATGAATATTGCAGAAAATATTGCCTTTGGATTAAAAATCAAGGGGAAATCCAAGTCTTATATTGACGACAAAATCAAATATGCCTTAAAACTGGTAAACTTAGACGGCTTTGAAAACCGAAGCGTAGATTCTTTAAGCGGCGGCCAGCAGCAGCGGATCGCCATTGCAAGAGCCATTGTAAATGAACCGAAGCTCCTTCTTTTAGACGAACCGTTAGGCGCCCTGGATCTAAAGCTCCGTCAGGATATGCAGTACGAGCTGATCCGTCTGAAAAACGAGCTGGGCATTACTTTTATCTACGTTACCCACGACCAGGAAGAAGCGCTGACCATGTCCGACACCATCGTAGTTATGAACCAGGGCTATATCCAGCAGATGGGATCTCCTGAACAGATTTACAATGAGCCGGAAAATGCCTTTGTTGCAGACTTTATCGGAGAAAGCAACATTGTAGACGGCATCATGCTGCAGGATGAGCTGGTTGAAATCTTCGGCGCTAAGTTCCCCTGCGTAGACAAAGGCTTTGGACACAACAAACCGGTAGACGTAGTCATCCGGCCAGAAGACATTGACCTAGTAAAACCGGAAGAAGGTACTCTGACCGGCGTGGTTACCCATCTGATCTTTAAAGGCGTGCACTATGAAATGGAAGTAACCACCCCCAATGGATTTGAATGGCTGGTTCACAGCACCGATATGTTCCCCGTAGGCCAAGAAGTCGGCATTCACATCGAACCTTTTGAAATCCAGATTATGAATAAGCCGGCATCCGAAGATGAGGAGGCTCTGGGCGTCAATGAATAATCCGAAAAACAAGTGGCTGGCCACCCCGTATATTGTCTGGATGGTGGGATTTACCATCATTCCCCTGGCCTTAATCGTTTATTACGGCCTGACCGATAAATCAGGCGCGTTTACTCTGGCAAATGTGCTTTCCATCGCGGAACCGGAGCACGCAAAGGCGCTGTTTCTGTCCCTGGGTCTTTCCCTTTTAAGCACCTTGATCTGCCTGGTATTAGCCTATCCCCTGGCCATGATTTTAAGGAAGAAAGGCGTCAGTTCGGGAAGCTTTATTGTATTTATTTTTATCCTCCCCATGTGGATGAACTTTCTGCTTAGGACTCTGGCCTGGCAGACGCTGCTGGAGAAAAACGGCGTCATAAACGGCATTTTAAACCTGCTTCATCTTCCAAACATTGCCATTATCAACACGCCCTGGGCCATTATCCTGGGCATGGTATATAACTTCCTGCCTTTTATGGTACTGCCCATTTATAATATCTTAATGAAAATTGATGACAATACCATCAATGCCGCCAAGGATCTGGGGGCCAGCAATCTGCAGACGTTCCTGCACATATGGCTTCCGTTAAGCCTTCCTGGCATTGTCAGCGGAATTACCATGGTGTTTGTTCCGGCCCTTACCACCTTTGTTATCTCCAATCTTCTCGGAGGAAGCAAAATCCTGCTGATTGGAAACGTCATCGAACAGGAATTTACCAAGGGCAGCAACTGGAATTTAGGATCCGGACTTTCCCTGGTACTAATGGTGTTCATCCTCATCAGTATGGCGCTGATTGCCAAATATGACAGCAACGGGGAGGGCAGAGTGTAATGAAAAAGTACAGTTTCAGGAAATTTCTAGAAGATTTTTATATGGTGCTGATTCTTCTGTTTTTATATGCGCCGATTTTTACTATGATGGTTCTGTCCTTTAACGATTCCAAATCCAGAACCCAGTGGGGCGGCTTTACTGCAAAATGGTATACCCAGATGCTTGAAAACCCCGCCATTATGGACGCACTTTACAATACCCTGGTAATTGCATTTTTATCTGCCCTCTTTGCTACCATTATCGGAACCATTGCGGCCATGGGCATCCAGCAGATGAAAAAAGTTCCAAAAGCCATTGTCATGGGCGTCAACAACATCCCCATGCTGAATTCAGAGATTGTAACCGGTATTTCCCTGATGCTGGTATTCATTGCCTTTGGCATTTCCCTGGGATTTAAAACCATCCTGTTAGCTCACATTACCTTTAACATTCCCTATGTTGTGTTAAACGTCATGCCAAAGCTTAGGCAGACCGACCGGTATGCGTATGAAGCGGCCCAGGATCTCGGCGCAACTCCGGCAAAAGCCTTTTTCAAAGTGGTATTTCCGGATATTCTTCCTGGTATCCTGTCCGGATTTTTAATGGCCTTTACCATGTCTCTGGACGACTTTATCATTACCCACTTTACCAGAGGCGCCGGTATCAACACGCTGTCCACCCTGATTTACAGCGAGGTACGCCGCGGAATCCAGCCGTCCATGTACGCGCTGTCTACCGTCATTTTTGTTACGGTTCTGGCCCTGCTTTTAATCTCCAACTTTTCTCCGGAAAACCAGTCCGGCATTCCTGCTGACAAAGTTCAGGAGACCATGAAAAAGCGGCGCAGAAACAATAATATCCGGAAGGTCTGTTTGGTATTTGCCGCATTTGCCATTGTGGCTTCCGTTTCCTTTACCGCTTATAAAAAGTATTCTGCCAGTCATTCTGACGAACTTTACGTTTACAACTGGGGAGAATACATTGATCCGGAAGTAATTGAACTTTTTGAAGAAGAAACCGGCATCCATGTTACCTACGATATGTTTGAAACCAACGAGGAAATGTATCCGGTTATTGAGGCCGGAGCCGTCTGCTATGATGTGGTCTGCCCTTCTGACTACATGATTCAAAAAATGGCGGAAAACGGTCTGCTGGCCGAAATCAACTTTGACAACATTCCGAATATTTCCAATATTGACCCGCTGTTTCTGGAAAAATCCAGAAGCTTTGATCCGCAAAACCGCTACTCTGTTCCCTATACCTGGGGTACAGTAGGAATTCTCTACAATACCAAGCGGATTGAAGAACTGGGAGCGCCAGCCCCGACCAAATGGTCGGATCTATGGAATCCGGTTTACAAAGGCGAAATTCTCATGCAGGACTCTGTACGCGATGCCTTTATGGTTGCGTTAAAGTCTCTCGGGTATTCCATGAATACAGAAAATGCGGAAGAACTGAAGGAAGCCCGCGACCTGCTGATCGCCCAGAAGCCCCTGGTTCAGGCCTATGTAATCGACCAGGTCCGTGACAAAATGATCGGCGGTGAAGCCGCTGTCGGCGTAATTTATTCTGGAGAAATGCTGTATATCCAGGATGAGGTTGCAAATTTAGGACTGGACTACACCCTGGAATACGTCATTCCAGAAGAGGGAACCAACCTGTGGTTTGACTCCTGGGTCATTCCAGCCAATGCCCGCAACAAAGAAAATGCAGAGAAATGGATTGATTTCCTCTGCCGTCCGGACATTGCAAAAATGAACTTCGAATACATTACCTATTCGACCCCGAATAATGCCGCCAAAGAGCTGCTGGAGGAAGACATCCAGACCAACAAAGCCATTTTCCCAGACATGGATAAGCTGGAAGGCAGCGAAGTGTTCCAGTACCTGGGAGACGAAGCGGATTCCGTCTATAACGATATGTGGAAAGAAGTAAAGTCAAACTAATAAAAGCCATTTTCTTTGAAAGATTCATTGATTTTTTTCTAAAAATGAATGGGTCTTTCTTTTTTTGCTGGAAAGGAACTAAACCTCTCCTTCTTTTTCCTTGATCTTTGCTGGCTTTTATATTATATTAACTATTAGACACACGAGTGTATATCTTTTATGAAAGGAGATTATTATGTCTCAAACCTTTACCTCTATCAAACAATATCCAGGAACGGATGATTCTATGCGCCGTTCTGCTATGGACAGCGCCGTTGGCATTGTCCGAAACAGTCTGGGAGAGTTTACTCACAGCTTCAAGTCTTCCAACTCCTTTGACGGCTTTTTTGAGCCTACCGAAAATGTAGAATGGACCACTGGCTTCTGGACCGGATGTATCTGGCTTGCTTATGAACATACTGGCGACGAGGCGTTCAAAGAGGCTGCTTTAATCCAGGCTCAGAGCTTTTTAGAGCGGATTGAACAGAAAATCGATGTTAACCATCATGACATGGGATTTTTATACAGCTTGTCCTGTGTTGCCGCTTATAAGCTGACCGGCAGTGAAGTCGGAAAAAAAGCCGCTCTTTTAGCCGCTGATCATTTGGCTGAACGTTTCCGTACTGTCGGCAATTTCCTCCAGGCATGGGGAAATCCAGGCGAACCGAAAGAATACCGCTTAATCATTGACTGTCTCTTAAACCTTCCTCTGCTTTACTGGGCTTCTGAAGTGACCGGAGACAGCTCTTATGCAGATAAGGCAAAAGCCCATATCCAGACCGCTATGAAGTGTCTGGTAAGACCGGATCATTCCACCTACCACACCCACTTCTTTGACGTCAACACCGGAGAGCCAACCTACGGCGTAACCCATCAGGGCAACCGCAACGGTTCCGCATGGGCCAGAGGACAGGCCTGGGGCATTTACGGCGCAGCATTAAGCTACCGTTATGTAAAAAATCCAGAGTACTTAGATCTGTTCTTTGAAGTTACCGATTACTTTATTGAGCATCTGCCAGAAGATCTGGTTCCTTACTGGGATTTCGATTTTGATACCGGCAGCAGCGAGCCAAGAGATTCTTCTGCTTCCGCTATTGCAATCTGCGGAATCCTAGAGATGTGTAAGTATCTGGATGAAGAAAAAGCAGCCCCCTATCTGGAAGCTGCTGATAAGATGCTCCGCGCGCTGATGGATCACTGCGCAAACGGCGATTATAACAAGTCCAACGGTATTCTCCTTCACGGAACCTACGCCCGCGATTCTAAGGAAAACACCTGTAAAAACCGCGGCGTAGACGAGTGCAACACCTGGGGCGATTACTTCTACATGGAAGCATTAATCCGGACCTTAAAAGACTGGAACCTATACTGGTAAATTCCGGTCGTGTTACTGTGCGTCCCCATCCCATGGGAAATAGCGGGACAACCAGGTTTTCGCCAGATCAATCCAGCTCTCGCAGCCCTCTTCTATGCCTCTTCCTCCTGGTCCCATGGTCAGGCGGTTTGCAAGACCTAAGCCATGCTTTCCTTCCGGATAGAGATGGAACTCTGTCGGCACATGAGCACTGCAGAGAGCGGATAAAAATAACAGGGAATTTTGTACCGGCACAGCCTCATCTGTCAAGGTGTGCCACAAAAATGTTACCGGCACGTCTTCACTGACGTGCTTTTCTAATGACTGTTCTTCTAATAGCCGTTCACAGTTTAACAGATTTTCCCCTAACAGCCCTTCCATGCTGGAATGGTTTGCAAATTCTCCTGCAGTAATGACCGGATAGGACAAAAGAAGGCCGTCAGGCTTTACGGTCTCTGCATCCGCGCCAATCATTCTCCACAGGTTTTCCTTCTTTTTCCAGAATACGCCCAGACTGGCGGCCAGATGTCCCCCAGCAGAACAGCCCTGAACGATAATCTTGTCTTTCCGGACTCCCCATTCCTCTGCGTGTTCCCGTATGATCTTCATCGATTTAGCCAGCTGTAAAAGCGCTGTTGGATAGTGGATTCCTTCTCCGCAGGAATAACGCAGGACTGCCACATGGTATCCCATTGCCATAAAGGTAAGGGCCATCGGCTCTGCTTCTCGGTCAGACGTCCTCTTATAAGCGCCTCCTGGGCACATTAAAATAAGGGGTCTGGTTTTCCCAAGTTCCAGTTCTTCTGATGCATCCCACAAATAAGTGTACAGTTTTCCCTCTGGTTCTCCCACTCCGGCAGATACCGGAATTACCTGATGTATCATAAATTGTTCCTCCTTAAACCAGGCCAGATTTCTTCCATCCTCCCTGAAGATAGAATCCAATGGAAAGGACTGCTGCAATACTCCAGCCAATCGGCCACGACAGCCAGATTCCCGCTGCCCCCATTGGTACGGCCAGTATATAAGACAGGATAACACGAAGAATCAAATCTGTAAATGTTGCAATCATAAACTGCTTCATGCATCCGGCTCCCCTAAGCACTCCGTCCGCAATCAGTTTTGTCATGACCACCAGATAGAATGGAGATACTATCTTTAAAAATTCCACTCCGGTCTCCATAGCCAGACCGCCTGTTTCCTCCATAAAAATATGAATGACCGGCTCTGTAAAGAACCAGTAAATGACTAAAAATACAGACGCTACGAAAAGCCCCATTCCCAGTCCGGCCCGAAATCCTTTCTTTACCCGATCTGCTTTTCCGGCTCCGATGTTCTGGGCAGTAAAACTGGACAAACCATTTCCCAGAGTGGTCAATGACGTGATGGTAAATGTATTAAGCTTTACTGCTGCTGAATAACCGGCAATGACGGAAGAACCAAAACTGTTGACCAAGCTCTGGATAAATAAATTCCCCACTGAAATAAAGCTCTGCTGTAAAATACTTGGAATGGCCACCGTACTGATTCTTCGAAGCATTCCCCAGGAAAAAAGTTCAATTTCTCCTTCTGCCGGAATGGACTGCATCCGCTTTTTTAATGCAAACAGGGCAAGAATACAAGCCGCACCCTGAGCCAGAAACGTCGCCCAGGCAACGCCTGCCACTCCCCAGTGAAATACAATGACAAATACCAGATCCAGCACAATGTTTCCCAGGGACGATCCAATCAGAAAGTAAAGAGGCGTTCTGGAATCTCCCAGAGAAGTAAAAATACCTGTGCTGACGTTGTAAAGAAACAGAAATAAGAAGCCTCCGATATAAATATTCAGATACAGCGCCCCGTCCTCGAAGATATTTTGCGGAGTCTGAAGTCCGGAAAGCATGGGACGGCAGAAAATCAGGCCCAGCGCCATTAATATCGCGCTGATCACGCTGCTGGAAATCAGCGTCGTATACACTGCTGTTTTTAATTCCCCATACCGCTTTGCCCCAAACAGCTGGGAAATGACTACTGCGCATCCAATGTTGCTTCCCACCGCTACTGCCATAAAAATCATAGTAATGGGATAAGAGGCACCTACCGCTGCCAGGGCGCTTTCTCCTGCAAACTTTCCGGCTACCACGCTGTCTGCAATATTATACAGTTGTTGGAAAATCACGCTGACAAACATGGGGATGGAAAACATCCACAACGCCTTGGACGGACTTCCTTGTGTTAAATCCTTATTCATTTTCTTATGCTCCTATCATATCTCTTGTCAAATTTTTCGTAATTGATTATACTATATTCAAATATTTTTTGATAATGATATTTTTTGCATTTATCCATACGTTTTATCTATGGATAGAAGGGGCTTTATGAGCACAAATTTTGATTATTACAAAATCTTTTACTACGCCGCATCCCTTGGCAGCATGACCCTGGCTGCAAAGGAACTGTTTTTGTCCCAGCCTACGGTCAGCCGCCTAATCCAGAACTTGGAAAATGATTTGGGATGCTCTCTGTTTATCCGAACAAAAAAGGGGCTTCTCCTGACGCCGGAGGGAAACATCCTCTACCAGCACATTGCCAAGGCCTGCCAGCAGATTTTTGCGGCGGAAAGCGAACTGAGCAGTCTCCAGTCTCTGGATTCCGGAACCATCCGGCTGGGCGCCAGCGAAATGACGCTTCACCATTACCTGCTGCCGCGGTTTGGCCGGTTCCACGAAGAATTTCCTTCCATCAAGTTCCGGATTCAGTCCTACAATGCCATCAGCGCAGTTGCCGCCCTGAAAAATGGGGATCTGGATTTTGCAGTGGTCATTTCTCCCATTCCTGAAGAAGAGGAGTTTGTTATTTGTCCATTAGACAGCTTCCAGGATATTGTAGTGGCCGGCCCCGCCTTTTCCTTTTTACAGGGCCGGAAGCTGTCCTTAAAAGATCTGCTGTCCTATCCTCTTATCTGTACAGAAAGCGGTACCGCTACCAGAGAATTCTGGGAACAGCAGTTTTCTGCAGAAGGATTTCATCTGCAGCCGGATATTGAGCTTCCCACTACGGATCTGCTCTGTCCGCTGGCAGCCGAAAATCTGGGCCTGGCTCTTGTGCCGGAAAATTTTGCCGATCCATTTTTAAAAAACGGCCGCCTGGTAAAACTGGATTTTAACCTTCCGGTCCCGCCGCGCCGTATCTGTGCGGTCCAGAACCCCCAGTATCCAATGTCCCTGGCCGGTCAGGCATTCTGGAATATTTGTACGGGGACGCGCTTTCCGGCGCACTGAAACCAATACACAGACAATCACACACATTCAGGAGGTATCCCATGATTATCAGAAATGAAGAGCCGAAAGATTACCAGGCCGTTGAAACTCTTACCAGAAAAGCATTTTATAACATCTATGTCCCAGGTTGTTCCGAACATTACCTGGTCCGCATCATGCGGGAGCATGAAGACTTTATTCCAGAACTGGACTTTGTAATGGAACAGGATGGGGAAATCATCGGAAACATTATGTATACCAAATCCCGCCTGATCGACGAACAGGGCACAGAAAAACAGATTCTGACCTTCGGTCCTGTTTGTATCGACCCAGCCCATCAGAGAAAGGGCCTTGGAAAGCTTCTTTTGGAGCATTCCTTTGAGAAAGCCGCCGCTCTCGGCTATGATGTTATCGTCATTTTCGGAAGTCCGGCAAACTATGTAAGCCGCGGGTTCCAGAGCTGCAAAAAGTTTAATGTCTGCGTAGAAGGCGGCAAATTCCCGTCTGCCATGATGGTAAAAGAACTGATTGCCGGCGCATTAGATGGAAAAAAATGGTTTTACTACGACAGTCCAGTCATGGCAGTTTCCGAAGAAGATGCCCAGAAATTTGACGATACCCTGGAAAAAATGGAGAAAAAGCACCTTCCCAGCCAGGATGAATTTTATATTATGAGCCACTCCTTTGTAGAATAGTGTAAGATAATACGCAAGATAGTAAGTAAGATAATAAGTAAGATAATAAGCAAGATGAGGTGAAACTGTGAGTAATTATATACCGCCCTATACCATTACCAATAGAATGCTGGAACTTGTTTCAACAATTTCAGAAAAAGTCGGAAAAATAACCACTCATAAAGAACTGGAATCCAGACCGCATTTAAGGAAAAACAACCGGATTTCTTCCATCCATTCCTCTTTAAAAATCGAGGCCAATTCCCTGTCATTATCCCAGGTCAGGGATGTGATTAATGGCCGTGTGGTATTAGGGGATCAAAAAGAAATCCAGGAAGTCAAAAACGCTTATGCCGCTTATGAAAAGATTGGGGAAATTGAGCCTTCCAGTATTTCCGATTTAAAAAGAATCCATGGAATCATGACTTACCGGACTGTCAATGAGTCTGGCGTATTCCGGAAGGGAGATGAAGGAGTATTTTCAGGAGATACCTGTATTTTTATTGCCCCGCCGCCCAATCTGGTTCCGGATTTGGTAAAAAATTTACTGGACTGGGTAAAAACAAGCGGAAAAACGGTTCATCCTCTGATTGCATCGGCTGTTTTTCATTATGAATTTGTATTTATTCATCCATTTTCAGATGGAAATGGCAGAATGGCAAGATTGTGGCACACTGTTCTGCTGTACCGTTGGAGAAGCGTATTTGAATATATTCCCTTGGAAAGCCAGATTGAGCGATTTCAGGAGCGTTACTATGATGCGATCGCCAAATGCCATGTAAATGGAGATTCCAATGTATTTATTGAATTTATGCTTGAAATGATAGACCAGATTCTGGATGAGGTCATTCTTCAGGTAAACAAAACGTCCGCCGAATCCTCGGAATATGTGAAACGCCTTCTCGCGTGTATGGAATATGATATACCCTACCCCTCATCTGCCATTATGGAACGACTAGGCTTAAAGTCCAAAGAAACGTTAAGGAAACATTATCTAAAGCCGGCTCTTGCAGCAGGTCTGATACAGATGACCATACCGGATAAACCAAACAGCAGAAATCAGCGCTATGTAAAAATGTAAATCTCCGCAAAAAAACGCTGCCTGCCAGAAAAACTGGTAAGCAGCGGTTTCTTTTCCCTTATGCCATAAAACGGTAAATGTTATAAATATTGATTAAAATCAGTACGACCATCAATCCGATAAACAGCTTGTCCACGGTATCGGTATCGATTTTCTTATTAATGGAACGGCCAGCCATGCCTCCGCCGATTCCTGCGATTACCATAAGAACTAACAAAACTGCGTCGAACTCTGGAACCGTTCTGGTAATCAGGGTATTGGCTAGACTGGTAATCTGGGAAAACAGGATAATGTACAGAGAGTTTGCTGCTGCCGTCTTGGTGTCCATAGAAAAGAAATAGAACAGAACCACCAGGTTAATCGGGCCGCCGCCAATTCCTAAGAAAGAAGACATAATTCCCAGTACAAGACCAATTATCAGGCATACTCCTACATTGGTCAGCCTGCGGGTTTTGATTTTAGATTTATTAATCGTATAGATTAAGGTTCCCAGCGTAATAATCATCAGGCATCCGGCCTGGACTGCCCCTACCATATCCTTATCTGCAAACAGATTGGACAGATACTGGAACATCATCTTGCCTACAATACCTCCGGCAGCCGCGCCGATTGCTAACGGCGTGCCCGTCTTTGTATCTACGCTGGAATCTCCTGCCATCTTTGCCTTTATTACCGAATAACAGGACATGGACAATACCGTACAGCCAGACAGAAAGCTTATGGTTGCCACGCTTAACACCCCAAATGCGTCCAGGGTCGGCTTAATAATTACTCCGCCGCCGATTCCGCAAATTGCTCCAACAATTGACGCACCGAAACTTACCAGCACGAACAACAGATACATCATAATTTACCACTCCTATTCTACAAATCTATTTCCCTTCTATTGTAAGGGCTGATATACTTTTATTCAAGAGACTTTTATCCAAACGTTTGACCCTGCTCCGGTACTGCCTGGGAGACATCCCTTTTAATTTGCGGAAAACGTCGCCAAAATAATTGCCGTCGCTGTATCCGCAGCTTAAAGCAATTTCTGTTATGGATTCTTCGCCCTGGGCCAGCATCTTTGCTGCCGCCTCAATGCGGACATGGGTCAGATATTCCTTAAATCCAAATCCCGTCAGTTTATGGAATTTTTTAGAAAAATAAGCGGGACTCATATGAGCCTGTTCTGCCATCTTTTCCAGGCTTAACGGATCCGGATAATGGATGTACAGATAATCGGCCGCCTTTTGAATCTCCATCTCTATCTCGTCCAGACTTTCCGAAATTCCCGCTTTTTTCCCTTCCCTTCCTAAAAATGCCAGCAGTTCCAGCAGGTATCCGCCTTTCAGCATGGCACAATAGCCGTCTGCCCTCTGCCCTTCATCTTCTATTTTCCGGAACAGTTCTTCTGCATATGGGCGGCGTTCTGCGGAAATTCCGATTTTCACGGTATGAAAAAGCTGATCCACATCTGCCCCTGGACATAATTTCCGCATCAGTTCTGCTGCCGGCTCTAAAAATCCAATGGTTACCCGCTCAGCTACCGGACTGGATTCATAAGTGGTTTTGTGAAGCTGTCCTGGCCGGATTAAAATAAAATCTCCGGCATTGACATAATAAATCGAATGCCCGATAAATACCCTGCACGTACCGGAAGTCAGGTAAAACAGCTCGTAAACCGGATGGGAATGGGCGTCTCCCATCGAAAATCCTTGTTCCCTCTTTTTCCTGGTAAGCTCTGCTTCCGGCGGCCATCCATATGCCTCCGGCATAAAATTTTTTTCTTCCATCCTGTTTTCCTTCCTTCCGCACCTTCTTTTTTTCTCTTCATTTTATCTCAAACAAGACAAAAAATCAGTAGTTTTCTCAAAATAAGACAGAAAAATCGTAGAAAACCATTTATTTTTGTATTATGATGGAAACGTTCCATGAGCAGTTCATTTAGTCATATTCATGGAAAGAAAAAAGGAAGGATTTTATATTATGGGTTCTCAAGCTGAACTATCAGAAAAAGACCGGAAATTCCGTGAGTTTTCCTTAAACGCTTCGGCGTGGAAAGTAATTTTATATGTAAGCGTTCCTCTGGCTCTCTATCAGAGCTTAAATCAGCTGTTTAAGATTCTGGACTCCCTGATGGCTTCCCACATCAGCTCTTCTGCGGTGTCCACCATCTCTTATCTGTCCCAGCTGGACATGACCCTGTCGGCCTTAGGCGGCGGTCTGGCAGTTGGCGCAGGCGTTAAAATCAGCGAAGCCTATGGAGCCGGAGACTTTGACCTGGTAAAAAAACGGGTCAGCACCCTTTACTCGCTGTGCGCCGCCGTCAGTATCCTTCTTCTGGGCGTTTTGCTCCCTTTCACAGAAGAATTTTTAAGATTCGCCGGTACTCCGGAAGAATTTATGGCTGACGGCGTTTCTTATTTTCGCCTGGACTTAATCGGCATGGTCATTATGTTTTTTAACAATGTCTATATTTCTGTCGAACGGGCCAGGGGGCATTCCAGATGGATTCTGATCCTCAATGTCGCCGTCATTGCTGTAAAATTAATTCTGACCGCAGTATTCGTATATGGATTCCACGGCGGGATTCACATGATTGCCATTGCCACCATCATCTCCCAGGCGCTGATGTTTGCCGCCGCTGCCGTCAACATCTGCCAGCCAGGCAATGCCTTTGGATTCTCCTTTTCCAGCATTTCCTTAAAAAAGACAGTGGTTCTGCCTATTTTAACTCTGTCCGGTCCGGTTATTGTGGAAAAAGCGGCCTTCTCCCTGGGAAAAGTCCTGGTCAATTCTATGAGCACCGTTTACGGCGCCCTGACCGTAGGCGCTCTTGGTATTTCAAACAACATCGGAGGAATCAGTACCACTCCCCACATCGGATTCCAGGATGGAAGTTCTGCCATCATCAGCCAGAATTTAGGAGCCGGAAAACCGGCCAGGGCGCTGGAAATCTTCTTTTGGACGGCTGCTATTAATATGGCCATCAGTACCGTTACCATGGTCCTCAATCTGGTCTTTCTGCGTCAGATTACCTGGCTGTTTGCCCAGAACGACCCTGCTTTTCAGGAGCTGATTATATCCATCTACCGGTTTGAAGCATGGGGCGCCATTCCTCTGGGAATCAACTCGGCAGTTGTCGGAATGCTTTACGGCTTTGGAAAAACCAAATCCACCCTGTTTATCAACTTCTGTCGGGTATTCGCCTTCCGCGTTCCCGTACTCTGGGCCCTTCAGCAGTTTACTTCTCTTGGAAGCGTCAGCGTTGGAATCGTTATGGCGTTCAGCAACATTGCGGTCGGCGTTTTATCTGCTGTTATCGGATTCTTTACCATTCGTCAAATCTGCAGGGAATACCACATTTCCTTGAAAAAACGTTCCAAAAAAACAGCTCTCCATCCTGCCTCCTGATACGGCAGGAATGGGGAGCTGTTTTCCTTACAGCATTGCAGTTCCGCGGCAATAAGTCTGAACCACATCGTAGTTATCCTCTAAAACTACGATGTCCGCGTCATATCCTGCCGCCAGACGGCCTTTTCTGTCATCTACCCGAAGGGCTTTCGCCGGATTAATGGTGCAGGAATTTAAAGCGGCGTCAAATGGAATCATCGCCTTTTCTACCAGAATCTTTAATCCCCGATTCATATACAGCGTACTGCCTGCAATGGTCTCCGTTCCTTTTAACCTTGCCAGTCCGTCTTCCCCAATCTCAATATCATGGCCGCCTAACTGGTAATTTCCGCCTGGAGGGCAGTGCTTAGCTCTCAGGGAATCGCTGACCATCACTGCATAATCCCTGCCTTTTGCAGTAAAATAATTGTTTAATGCAGCCAGGTGGGAATGGCATCCGTCGCAGATTACTTCGCCGTAAATATCCCGAACCCTCATGGCTATTCCTACCAGCCCTGGCTTGCGGTGATGGTAAGGGGTCATGCCATTGTATACATGAGTCATAGAAACAGCTCCATTGGCAATCCCCATCAGCGCCTCTTCATAGGTTGCTGCAGAATGCCCCATACTGACCACTACGCCGTTCTGGCTGCAGTATCTGGTAAGAGCAAAGTCCTTGTCCTGTTCCGGAGCCAGGGTAATGTATTTGATCCAACCCTTTGCAGCTTCCTGATAGCCTGCAAACTGTTCCACGCTTGGCTTTGCAATGGCTTCCGGAGGCTGTGCTCCCTTATATTCCATATCCAGATAGGGGCCTTCAAAATGGATTCCTAAAATCTCTGCTCCTTCATAGCCTTCCTCAATGACCTTTGCCACGTTGGCTACTGCCGCTGTCAAAACGTCCGGCATCTGGGTTACCGTTGTGGGAAGAATGGAAGTCACTCCTTCTTCCGGAATCCGCTTCATCCAGTTTCTGAGGCCCTCCGGTTCTGCGTCATTGGTATCAAATCCATAGGCGCCATGTGTATGAATATCAATAAATCCAGGAACAATCCGTTTGTCTCCATAGTCTTCATCCGCCGGCTTTTCCCCATACTGATAAATACGGGCAATTACGCCATCCTTTACTTCCAGCTGTGCCGGAATAAACTGTCCGGCAATCCAGATCCTTCTACTTTGTATTATCATTGCAAACCCCTCTCTTTCCTGATTGTTTGATTCTAAAAATCAGTATAACCTGTTTTTTCCCGATTGGCAACCTTCTCTAAGAAGCCCATAACAAAAATCCCGCGGCTTCCCTATTCAGGAAACCGCGGAACCTGCTGCCATCTATCTTTTATTGTTCATTACTGACAATTCTCATCAATAAATGCCTTTATCTCATCCTGGCTCTTTCCGATAGCGCTGAGAACCTCAACGGAACCGTCTGCAATACCTGCCTTTGCCTCTTCCAGGGCAGCCTTGCCTTCATCAGACAACGCGTTCATTAAAATGTCGCTCTCTACAATGCCGACAGCGCCGTCTGCAAGTCCCAGAATCTCATACTCGCCAAAAGGCAGAGTTCCTTCATCCAGATACTGGCCGATTACAGTATAAACAGCATTTCCTACTTCCTTTACAATAGAAGTAGCAAACTGGGCGCTGATAGCCGGATCATCTTTGTACAGTACGGACTGGTCGCTGTCTACGCCGAATACGTATTTTCCTGCTTCGCCTGCCGCATTGTGCACGCCGTTGCCGGAACCGCCTGCACATGCGAAGATTACGTCTGCGCCTGCATCATTGTACTGGGTCATAGCCTGAGTTTTTGCAGTGTCCGGATCGTTCCATGCGCCTACATAATTGTAAACGATCTTGGTATCCGGATTGTAAGCCTTTGCCCCCTGGATATAGCCCCATAAAAATTCCTGGATAACCAGGGACTCATCCATGCCGCCGATGAAACCAATTACTCCGCTCTTTGCTAAATCGGCTGCCGCAATACCGCCCAGATAAGCTGCCTGACTGGTAGCAAAATCCACGCCGTAAGTATTGCCGTTCTCGCACTGATCGATTACGTCTTCACTGATGATGGTAAATGCAATATCAGGGAACTCGTTGGCAACCTCTACCAGATTGTCCTTAAAGTCAGAAGCCGTGATAATCAGGTCTGCGCCTGCATCAGCTGCCTCGTACATAGCCTGAAGGTTTGCCTGAAGATCTGCAGTAGTCTCTACTACATGGACATTGGCTCTGTCTGCATAATCCTTAACTGCTCTGTCTGCGCCTTCTGCCATGCTGTCCCAGTAGGACAAATCGCCTCTGTCGCGGATAAATACGTAAATTTCTTTCAGTTCCCCATCATCTTCCTTTGGCGCCTCAGTCTCTTCTGCGCCGCCCTCTTCTGCCTTGGTTTCCTCTGCCTGGCTTCCTTCTGCCGCAGTAGTTACAGCCTGGGATTCTGCTGACTTAGAACATCCTGCCAGAAGGCTTGCTGCCATCACAGCAGACATTGCCGCTGCAGCAAAACGGTTAAATTTTTTCATCTTACTCTTCCTCCTTATTCTGCTCTGCTTCCTTTTTGCACATTTCATAAAGCTTTAAGCGGTACGAATCGTCGTAGCCATCCCAGAGCGGCTGGACCTTGCTTGCTTCATCCAGGAAATAGAATACGTCTCTGCCTCTTGCTCTTCCCTGAATGGTATGCATATCAATGGCGTAATCCGGAATCTCCGGAACGTAACCAGCGTCAAATTCCTTCATGATAATGTTCTTGATGTGGTCGGTAGAACGTTCTTTCTGGCTCTTGCACAAATAACGGATAGCATGCATGAAGAAAATTGGCCGGTCTCCATCCTTATAAGCATATTCCTTGTGAAGGTCGTACATGGTCTTTACGAAAATAGGCGCCTGCTCATTTCCGAAACCGATATCCTCTACGGAAATTACCAGCAGACGGTTCCACATCTTCTCTTCGTGGAAGGTGGACGTCATATAAAGCTCGTAGGCCATACGAAGAGCCGTATCCTCCTCTGCCCGACGAATACATTTCTGCAGTGCGGAAATCACTAAATCCGCATCAAGACCGTTGACGGTCTTTGTGTTAGACCATGGATCATAATACTCCTGTGCCATATTTTTTTCCTCCTTTTAGTAAAATGTATTGTAACTATTCAGAACGGCAAAGCCGGACAATAAGATGCCCCGTCCTGAACAATTTACAATGAATTTATGATGCAGCCTGACTCAGGCTTGCAAGCTTTTCTTTCTTTCGGGCTATCATCTTGCGGATTCCCTGAATCACTACCAGTACGGCTATGATAAACAGATATGGGAACGCTTCAATCAGCTTTAAGTCAATCTTACTGTAAAGCTGCAGATACACAGTGATAGTGTCCGAAAATCCGTACAGCAGGGAACTCAAGCACCCTACCACAGGATTTCCCTGGCTCATAGCATCCATAGCAAGAGACATATAACCCCTGCCCGCTACCATGCCGGTAGTAAAGGAGCGCAAAGCTCCCATGGACAGATACATACCGCCAAATGCACAGGATATTCCGCAAATAGCCAGCGCTACAAATTGATGGAAAATCACGTTGATTCCAGCTGCCCTGGCTGCTTCTGGATTTTCTCCTACTGCTCGGATATTGATACCCAGCTTGGTCTTATAAAGCATCCATGCGGTCAGCGCCACAATTCCCCATCCAATATAGGTTACCAGATTCTGTCCTGAAATAATAGTTCCAAGAATTGGGATATCCTTGATAAATGGAATCTCCACCACCGGAAACGTCAGACTCTTTAATGCGCTGGAATTGGCCTTGCTGCCGGTAAGCATAACCAGTACAAATACCGTACCGCCCGAAGCAATCAGATTCATAGCAACGCCGCAGGCATTCATCGCGCCTTTCATAATCAATGCAAAGTAACCAAATATAAAGGAAACCAAAACGCCCATAAGGACAGCCACCAGACAGCCTGCCCAGAGATTCTGGGTAAAAGCGCTTATGACCACGCCGGTAAGGGCGCAGATCAGCATAGTTCCTTCAATCGCCAGATTGAAAATCCCTGACTTGGTCATCATATTGGCTGCCAGCGTAGCCAGCATAACCGGAGTGGTACTGGCAAGCACCGTCTTCCAGAAGGTAGGGGATAAGAAAAATTCTGTCATGCTGCTGCACCTCCTTCCTCTGCCTGTTTCAGAGACATCTTCTGGTCATGCCTCTGCTTTATAAAGTAAAGAAATCTCTGGGATGCCACCAGCAGAATAATGATACCCTGAAGGAAGGTGACGATCTCCGGATCCAGATCCGACGCTCTGGACATAATCTCTGCGCCTACTCTCAGGTAAGCGATGAAAAAAGCGGTAAGCGGAATGTATATGGGGTTTCCATTGGCCAGCATATAAATCAAAAGACCGTCCCATACATAATTTGTCTGGGTCTGCCACTGGAACCGTTTATATACGCCTACGATCTCAATGGCGCCGCCCATACCGGCAATAGCGCCGCCTAAAAACTGGGCCATAAGGATAACAAATCCCGTCTTGATACCCGACGCTTTGGCAAATGCCGGATTACTTCCCGTCACACGCACCTTGTAACCAAAAGAAGTCTTGTTCATCAAAAAGATTACCAGGAGCGTTACCACAATCATAATCACAAATCCCCAGTGAAGCGTTGTCCCCTTAATCATGGTTCCCAGTCTCGCATCATCCGGAAACTTATAGCTTCCCCAGCTTCCGCTGGGTTCCAAAAAGAAGGTACTGATAATAGAAAGGCCAAAGTAGTAAAAAATGGAGTTTGCCATGATGGCAAGAACTACCGGATTAACCTTTGTATATTTGTTGATAATAACCGGCAGCATGGAGATCAATCCTCCAACTGCCGCAGCTGCCAGAATCTGCACCGTCTGATGGGCAATATTGGGCAGCGGAACAGAAATGGCGATCGCTGTGGAAATTACAGCTCCCATGTAAAAAGATGCATCGGAGCTGATGTTAAAGATGCCGCTCTTTAAACACAAAGTCAGTCCCAGCCCCGTAAACACCAGCGGGATTGCCCGCACGATCACGTTAAAAAAGCTTCTCTTGGTCTCCAGCGGGCCCAGCATCAGTTTCTGAATCGCCACTCCTGGTGTCTCGCTGACAAAAAAGATAATAACGAACACCAAAACCATGGACAGAAGCAACGCTGCCGCAATCCGGATTACTCCAAAGTAATTCATGATATCAAATTTTTTCGTCTTCTGCGTTTTCTTTTCCATGACCTACTCCAATCCCTCCTGCTTCTTGATTCCCAGCATATACAGTCCCAGTTCCTGTTCTGTAACCTTTGGCTCATTTTTAAGAGAGGCAACCACCTTTCCCTTATGCATAACCATAATCCGGTCGCTTAAGGAAATCAGCTCGTTTAAGTCTGCAGATACTAACAGAATCGCTTTGTTATGGTTTCTCATCTCCAGAATCTTAGAGTGGATGAACGAAATTGCTCCTACGTCTACGCCTCTGGTGGGCTGGTTCAGCACCAGCAGATCGCTTTTTGCCTTAAACTCCCTGGCCACGATAGCCTTCTGGATATTTCCCCCTGACAGGCTGCCGATAGACTGGTTCTCATCTTTTGTCTTAATCGTAAATTCCTCGATCTGCTGTGTACAGTGTTCCTTTATTTTACTGGTCTGGATCATGCCCAGCTTGTTGGTAAAGGTATCGATATTGGATACTACGAGGTTTTCCTGCACGCTCATCTCTGGAGCGCAGCCGTCTGCCATCCGATCCTCCGGTACGTGGGACATTCCTGCTTTTCGGATCGCAGTTACCGACTCTCTGGTAATGTCCCTGCCATTTAAAAATACCTTTCCCGAAATCGCCCGCATATTTCCAGTAATAATGGAAATCAGTTCGCTCTGGCCGTTTCCTTCTACGCCTGCTATGCCTACGATTTCTCCCCTATGTACGTCAAAGCTTACGCCTGACAGCTTGGGAATCTTAAACTTATCTACGTATCTTAGTTCCTCTACCCGAAGCACCTCTTCTCCTGGCTTTGCTGCTGCTTTGTCATAATCAAAGGTAATTTCCCTGCCTACCATCAGGTTGGAAATATCTTCTTCTGTCACATCCCTGGTAAGATGGGTTCCCTTAGTCTCTCCGCCCTTTAATACGGTAATCCGGTCGCTGATGCGTTTTACCTCATTCAGCTTGTGGGAAATAAAGATAATTGTCATGCCTCTCTTTTTCAAATCCAGAAGTTTTTCAAACAATTCCTCTGTCTCCTGAGGCGTTAAAACTGCCGTAGGCTCGTCCAGAATAATCAGTTTTGCGCTGCGGTATAAAATCTTTAAAATCTCCAGTTTCTGCTTCATACCGACGCTCATATCCCGTACTCTTCTTGAAGCGTCAATGTCAAAATTATACTTCTTTGCTACTTCGTTGGTAATCTGGATGTCCCGCTTTTTATTGGAAACGAAGCTGGTCTTTTCCATTCCCAACATCATGTTTTCTGCTCCGGTCAAAGAATCCACCAGCATAAAATGCTGATGCACCATTCCGATTCCATGAGCAATCGCATCCTTACTGGAGGAAAGCTTCAGTTCCTCCCCATTCATATAAATGTGACCTGATGTGATGCTTTCCAGTCCGTAAAGCATCTTCATCAGCGTACTCTTTCCCGCTCCGTTTTCTCCCACAAGGGCGTGAATCTCGCCTTCCTCTACAGTGAAATTCACATTGTGGTTCGCCAGTACGCCGCCTTCGTAAATCTTAGTCACGTCTTTTACTTCCAGCAGATGTGCCATCAGTCTCTCCCTTCCCTTCTCCGTATCTCCTTCAGGCAATCCTCCAGCCCGCCTTTTACAATGACAGCCGTACAGCCCAGCATCAGATTTACCGGAAGGTCAAAATCCTCCACCGCAAATCCATTTTCATCTGCTGCCGCTCCCATCTTTTCAAGCATGGTCCGGTCATCCTCCAGATATCCGTATATTTTCTTTCCAAGCGCATATGCATAGCCTATCTCAAAGCAGGTACCGCTGTCTGGCTCTTTCCCGCGAAATGTGTTTAAGTTGGCCGCCACATACTGACAGCTTTCGATAGCCTGTATGTTCTTTAAAAAAATCTGTTCTCCAAGAGTCTTTCCTTCGTTGGGAGCCGCCTTTTGAGCCTGCATCTCAAAGCCGTATCTGGCGCAAAGCTCCCTGTATTCAAAATAGCGTCTCTCTTTCCAATCTGGATAAAACACATCAAATCCCGCAACATAAATCTGTTCCATGGCCTTCCTCCCTAATGTTCCTTCAGCATGGCTTCCACCGTACCAAAAAACTCCCTCTGGAATGCCTTTACATCTACAAACATGGCCGCCTGCATATGGTATTCCGGATCGTTGCACTTCCATACATCTTCTGTGGTTCTTCCTCGCAGAGGCCCTTCTGTAAAGCAGGTTAAGTGCATGGGAATCGTGGTCAGGATTTCTGGATGAACCGCCGCCACTGCTGCTAAAGGATCGTGAAGTCCGCAGCCGTTTAAATAAGGGTGGTTCTGCTTATATGCTCCCAGATAATGTTTCAGCGCCTCGTAAAGGAACAGAGCGCTCTTTGTGCCAATCTGACGCCACCGTTCATGATCCTCATAGGTAAATAGCGTTTTTCTGGTCACATCAAGACCAACAAGGGTCAGCGGGAGCTGAGATTCCAATACCTCTTTGCAGGCCTCTGCGTCCAGGCGTACATTGGCCTCTGTTACTACCTCTGATGCAGGTCCTATATTGCCTGGGGTCGCCAGCGCTCCGCCCATGACATACACAGAGCCTACCTTTTCTGCCGCGTGAGGATCTTTTCTCAAAACCCTGGCCATATCTGTCATAGGACCGCTGGTTACCCAGCAAAGTTCTTTGCCATACTGTTCAATCATCCCGATGATAAAATCCGTAGCGTCCTCCGGCTTTGCCTCTCCCCAGTCTGCTTTCGTACTGGGCGGCAGTACGCCTCCAATTCCGGACATCCCATGGAACTTGCTGCCTCCGGAAAAATCCAGCTTTTCGCCGCTCAAAGGCGTCTCGCTTCCCATAACCACCGGAATATCCGGCTTGCCAAACAATTTCAAAGCTGTTTTGGTGTTCCGGAACACATCTCCTACATAACTCATGCCATAAGAACAGGTAACCCCCACCACCTGGCAATCCTTCTGGCCCGCCAGGTATGCCAGTGCCAAAGCGTCATCCACTCCTGTATCGCAGCTATATAAAATCTTCTTTTCCATGGTCAGATTCCTGCCTTTCTGATGATTTCTTCCATATGCTGCTCCGCATCAGCTATAATCTTCTCTTCATCCAGATCCACTAGCTTCCGGTCGCGCATAACAAATTTTCCGTTAATAATTGTATGTAGGATGTCATGGCTGGTTCCCGCAGATACCACTGTGTTCTGCAGACGCTGGGTAGGACGCATATGAGGCCCTTTTACATCCATCAGGATCAAATCTGCCTTTTTCCCCTCTTCAATCGTCCCAAACTCTGTTTCTCTCCGGAGAGCCTTGGCCCCTCCAAGAGTAATCATCTTAAGAAGTTCCCAATTGGGGATTGCTACCGGATCGAATACGGGAAGTCCCCACTGAGCCATAGTACCTGCTTTCAGTGATCTGATTTGGGTAAACATATCCAGTCCGATGTGGGATGCGCCATCGCAGCCAATTCCCACAGACAGCCCTCTCTCCAGCATGGAAGGAACTTTCGGAAATCCATGATTAATAAAATTCGCCATTGGACATAGGATGGCATGAACTCCCCGCTGTGCCATAAGGGAAATATCCCGTTCGGTCAGAAGCACATTGTGAGCAGTCAGAAGCCTGGGGCTTAAAGCGCCCAGCGATTCTAAAAACTCTGCAGGCCTTAAGCCGTAGTTTTGCAGACAGAAGCTGACTTCGTCCTTATGCTCACATAGATGCATATGGATACCGGTATCAAATTCCTCTGCTTTTTCCACAATCCGTTCGATTAACTCCTTTGAGCAGGTCATCAGCTGACGGATGCCAAACCATATCTCAACCCTTCCATCTCCGGCTCCCTGATATTGACTGTACAGTTCCTCTGTTGCCTTAATACAGTCCTCTGTATTCCGTTTCATCTCTTTGCATACTACATTGCCCATATCCATCGTGGAAGGACACAGCGCCGCCCGCATACCAGTCTCCGCTACCGCTTCCGCTACCTGATCCATATGAACGCCTCCGGCATCAGCAAATGCCGTAAAGCCCGCTTTGATCATCTCGATACAATGAAGTCTTGCGGAAGCCCGTACATCCTCTGGACTTAAATTGCTTTCAAAAGGCACTAAAAAACGTGTCCAGATCATAGGGTACTCGTCTGCCGTTCTGCCGCGCAGAAGCTGCTGGCAGGTATGAGTATGACCATCAATAAAACCAGGCATCAGCAGGTTGCCGTCTGCCTCCAGAACTTCTTTTGCCTCCCAATGGTCGTCTACCTGGCAAGATAAGCCTGTTTCTCCAATCTGTGAACCCACAACAGCTACAGAAGCGTGCTCCAGGATCTCAAATCCTGGCGTCAGCATTCTGCAGTTTCTAATCAGCAGGTCACACTGACGCTTGTCTGTATCACTCATAGCTGTACATCCTTTCTTTTGTCTTCATTTTTTCGCTTCCTCTAAGCAGGATCTGCGGCTTTAGCAGCACCTTTTTCTGTGTCTGTTTTTCTTTCCAGCCAGCCTCCTGCATCTTCCCTGCTTCCCCAGCAGCCCTTGATGCTCTCTGCATCTGATCCATCAGCATATCGTAAGCCAGATCGGCCATCTCCCGCATAGGCCGGTCTGCCACCGTTATCTGGTAGCCAATGACATTCAGAAGCGCAATATCGTCAAAACCGACCAGTCCGATATCCTCGCCGCCTTTCAGCCCGTTCTCATTGAGATAATGGATACAGCCTAATGTAGCGGAACTGCAGGTAGCCAATACGGCGGTTGGCGGTTTCTCCAGGCTGAAAAAATACTGCATGGCATCGTATCCGCTTTCTTCATCAAATTTTCCGTCATAAATATATTCCGGTTTCTCGGAAATGCCATATTCCTGTAAAAAACGCCGGCATCCGTCCAGACGTCCTCTTCCTTTTGTCAAAGTCTCGGGACAGTTAATAATCCCCATATCCCTGTGTCCGGCTTCAAAAAGTATCCGCATGGCATCATATACCACCTGGCTGTTATCAATAAATACTGAACTAAAGGAACCGGCCGGCACATCCCGATCTATCAGCACCACGGAAATGCCGGAAGTCTCCGCATAGGTCAGAAGTTCTGCTGTACGCATTTGGGAATCCATTACCGGAAGGATCAGTATCCCCCTGACCCGATGTTCAATCGCCTGGGTTACCGCATTGTATTCTTTCTCCGGATCTTCTGCCGTATTGTAAAACAGTACGCTCCGCTTCTCCCGATTGGCCTTTGTGTCCACAGCATCCAGAATCTGGGCAAAAAATGGATTTAGCCTGCCTGGAAGAATTACGGCAATCATCTCCGTATCCTTGCGGATCAAGCTCCTGGCCACTGCGTTCGGCCGGTAGTTATATTCTTTAATCAGATTTTCTATACGCTCCCTTGTCTCTGCGCTTACGTATCCCTTGTTATTTAATACCCTGGATACTGTCGTCACAGAAACGCCAGCCATTTTCGCAATATCACAAATGGTTACATTGTAAGAACTCATCAATTTCCTCCCGAAGCGGCATGGAAAGCGTTGTCCCCATCTTTTGCACAGAAAGGGCCGCAAGGCCATTGGCAAACACTGCAGCCTCCCAGATATCTTTTCCTTCCGAAAGAGCTGTGAGAAGGCCTCCGTTAAAAGCGTCTCCTGCCCCTGTAGTATCGAGAGCCTTTACTTTGAAAGCTGGAACCATTCCCTTTTTCACTCCGTCATTTACATATACGCCGCGGCCTCCCAGGGTAATTACTACCTGCTTTACTCCCCGTTCCATATACCAGGCTGCCGCGCGATCCGCAGAGTCTTCGTCTGTTACAGGTATTCCGGTCATAATCTCTGCTTCCACTTCATTTGGTGTGACCATGGCCACTTTACTTAGCAGTACGTCATCTACTGGCTGCACAGGCGCCGGATTCAGAATCACAGGAACCCCCTTTTCATACGCCAGATCAATTACCCGTTCAATGGAAGACAGGTTTGTCTCAAGCTGGGTCAGAAGATAGGCGGCTCCATCCAGAAGAGGAGCCAGCCGATCCACCTCCTCATCTGTAATGGTACTGCAGGCTCCGGAAATTACCACGATCTCATTCTGGCTTGTCGTCTCATCTACCATAATCAGGGCACAGCCTGTCTCCTTGTCCTCAGAAAACAAGATATGGCTGTCGTCCATTCCCAGCTCTTTCATAGTATCCAGAGCTACCTGGCCAAAGGTATCGCGTCCCAGTTTTGTCAGCATTGTAACATCTGCGCCTGCCTTGTGGGCAGCCACCCCCTGGTTGAAACCCTTTCCGCCAGGCCCCATCCGGAACATACTGCCCTTTACCGTTTCTCCTGGTGCTGGCAGATGAGGGGTCCGTCCCATCAGATCCACCACAAAGCTCCCGAATACGATTACTTTTTTCTTCATAGCGTCCTCTTTTCCGTGAATCCCGTGAAAAATAGGGTAACGTTTTCACATTATTTATTTGTTGATTTTAGCACAAATTTTACTTAAAGTAAATAACCAGACTTGTTACATCTTTACATACTACAAAACTAATGTTAAAATCTTCTTTTTTCTTTTTGTATAAGGCTGGTACCGCACCGGCAAATCAATCCGGACGCTTTTTTTCACAACCGCCTTTTCATGGCTGAAGGTTTCAAATGTATACTTTCCATGGTATGCACCCATTCCGCTGGTTCCTACTCCTCCAAAAGGCAGGTAATTGCTGGCTAAATGGATTACGGTATCATTGATGCAGCCGCCTCCAAAAGATATCCGGTTTAAAATATACGTTTCTGCTGCTTTCCTGGAGGTAAACAGATACAGCGCCAACGGTTTTTCTCCTTTTTTAATAATTCGTCCCGCTTCCTCGACAGACGCAACAGAAAGAACCGGCAAAATCGGTCCAAAAATTTCTTCATTCATAATCGGACTGTTCCACGACGGCTCGTCAACCAGAACCGGCGCAATTTGAAGCGTATCCTCTCTCCATTGGCCTTTCTCCAACAGTTTCTGTCCTTCCAGCAGTTTCAGAAGCCGTGTATAATGTCTCTGATTGATAATTTTCGGATAATTCTCATTCTGCAGCGGATTTTCCCCAAATTGTTTCCGTATCCAATATTTTATCCACCAGACCAGTTCTTTTTTTACACCAGACTGGACTAAAATATAATCCGGCGCCACGCAGGTCTGTCCCCCGTTTAAAAACTTACCAAACACAATCCGTTTTGCCGCTATGGGAATATTGGCGCTTTCATCTACAATACAAGGGCTTTTTCCACCCAATTCCAAGGTAACCGGCGTTAAGCGGGCGGCGGCTTTTTTTAATACCTCTTTTCCGACTGCCGGACTTCCCGTAAAAAATATATAGTCAAATGGGGAGTCCAGCAATTCTTCACTTACGGCTTTCTCTCCCGTAATCACTGCCGCCAGCCAGGATGGCAGCGCTTTTTCTACAATTTTTTTAACGACGGCAGCCGTATGCGGCGCATATTCGGACGGTTTTACCACACAGCAGTTTCCAGCCGCAATTGCTCCAATTAGCGGCTCCATTGCCAGTAAAAATGGATAATTCCAGGGGGCCAGAATCAATACCGTTCCATATGGTTCCCTTACGGTAAAGCTAAGAGACGGAAACTGCGCCAGAGGCGTAGGCGCCATCCGGCGTCTCATCCAGCTTCCCAGACGGCTCAAGGTATAAGAAAGTGCGCTTAAAGTAAGTCCTGTTTCCGTCATATAAGTCTCAAATTCCGACTTATTTAAATCTGCCTTTAACGCGGCCTCAATCTCCGGCTGGAACTGTTCGATAGCTCCTTTCAAACGCTGCAGTGCAGCTCTGCGGAAAGAAAGTTCCAGGGTTTTTCCTGCAGCAAATGCCATTTTCTGCTTCTTTAACAGCTGTTTTCTTGTCATGATTCATCCTCCTTAAAAAAAGCTGCCTGGCAGTTTCTTGCCAGAACAGCTCATTAAAATCCCATATTTAGCCTCTGTGTACAGCCAGCATTTCTTTATCCGCTATTATTTCCTGCCGTTGGCTCTTTCTGCGTGTACACCTTTCCCTTTTATTCTGGCATTTTTCATAGACTGGATCACGGTATCTGCATACTCGTTTGGAACTTCTACAAATGTATATCCGTCATACATATCAATGCTGCCGACCACTTTACCTGGAATGTTGGATTCTCCTGCAACTGCTCCTAAAATATCACCTGGCGTTACTTTCTGTGCCTTTCCGATATTTAAAAACAATCTGGCCATACTGTTTCCTTCGCCTGCAATATAGTCATAGACTTTTTCAGACGCTTTCACTCTGCGGCTTTTTCCTCTGCCGGAAGCATCGTTTCTTCCTCTGCGGCCTTTGTCCTTTGAACCCCGTCCGCCCCAGGAATCCAGATCGTCTAACGAGCGGGCCGGACGGCTGCTTTCTGCAATCTCTTCGTTTTCATCGCCTACTACGATTTTTAACAGGGCTGCTGCCAGATCCATTGCCGTATAGTCTTCTTCAATCAATTTCATTTCAATGACGTCAATCATATCGTCTAATTCCTGGCTTTCGATTGTCTCTCGTACCTGATCCAGGATTTTATCTACTTTAATAGAAGTAATGTCATTCAATGACGGAATGGCCTGGGGAATAATTCTGGTCTTGCAGTAACGCTGGATGTCCCTCATCTTGTACACTTCTTTTCCAACTACCAGGCTGAACGCTTTGCCTTCCCGTCCTGCCCGTCCGGTACGGCCGATGCGGTGAACATAATACTCGTCATCCTGGGGAATATCGTAGTTAAATACGGCTTCTACATCGTCTACGTCAATTCCTCTTGCCGCCACATCGGTTGCCACCAGAATGTCTGTCTTTCCATTGCGGAAGCTGTTCATTACTCTGTCACGCTGGATCTGCTTTAAATCTCCGTGAAGGCCTTCTGCAAAATATCCTCGGCCCTGAAGCGCGTCTACCACCTCTTCTACACCTTTTTTGGTGTTGCAGAATACGACGGATAATTTCGGCGCATATAAATCCAGCAGACGGCTTAACACCTCCACCTTGTTTTTCTGCTTTACTTCATAATAATACTGGGTTACTTTCGGAACAGTCAGATCCTTTTTTACCACCTTTACCGTTTCCGGATCCTTCTGGAACTTGCGGGCAATTTCCAGAATGGCCGGAGACATGGTTGCAGAAAACATCATGGTCTGTCGGGTCTCTGGAAGCTGTCCCAGAATGGTTTCCATATCCTCTAAAAATCCCATATTCAGCATTTCATCTGCCTCGTCCAGCACGACCGTATGGACTTCTTCCACCCGTATAGTTTTCCTGCGCATATGATCCATGACACGGCCTGGAGTACCGATAATGACCTGGGTACCGTCTTTTAAAGAACGGATCTGTTTTACGATCTCCTGTCCGCCGTATACGGGAAGAACCTTAATTCCATGCATATATTTTGCCAGACGGCGAATCTCTTCTGCTACCTGGATGGCCAGCTCTCTGGTGGGACACAGCACGACTGCCTGCAGCTTTTTCAGTTTGGGATCTACCTTTTCCAGCAGCGGAATCCCAAATGCTGCTGTCTTTCCGGTTCCGGTCTGCGCCTGCCCGATAATGTCAGTTCCTTCTAATGCCAGCGGAATCGCTTTTCCCTGAATGGGAGAAGTTTCCTCAAATCCCATATCCGCAACTGCCCGAAGAATCCGATCATCCAGTTTCAAATCTTCAAATTTAATTGTCTCCATATATTAATTCCTTAATCCTCTCTGTCTCTCACTCTTTTTTCCATCAAAAACGAGAGGCGGTCAGCCACGCTCAGGCCTTTCCTCCTCTCGTTCGTACAGAAAATAACTATATCAGCAAGTGAAAGTGCTGTCAAGATTTTCTTTCTTATACTTTAAACCGGTACCCAACTCCCCATATTGTCTCAATGTACTGAGGTTTAGCCGTGTTAAATTCAATCTTCTCTCTGATTTTTTTGATATGTACCGTAACGGTAGCAATATCGCCGATAGATTCCATATCCCAGATCTTATTAAACAGCTCTTCTTTCGTAAATACATGGTTCGGATGCTCTGCCAAAAAGGTCAGAAGATCAAACTCTTTGGTGGTAAAGTTTTTCTCTTCTCCATTGATCCACACTCTGCGGGCAGTTTTGTCGATTTTCAGTCCTCGGATCTCAATAATGTCGTTAGCCGGAAGTCCGCTGGAAATCAGACGTTCGTAACGGGCCATGTGCGCCTTAACGCGGGCGACCATCTCGCTTGGGGAAAACGGCTTTGTAATGTAGTCATCCGCTCCCAGACCTAAACCGCGGATTTTATCAATGTCTTCTTTCTTTGCAGATACCATAATAATCGGTGTGTTTTTCTTTTCCCGAAACCGCTTGCAAATCTCAAACCCATCCATGCCAGGAAGCATTAAGTCCAGTATGATCAGGTCAAAATCCTCGCCAAGAGCCTTTTCCAGGCCGTCGGCACCGTCGTTTTCAATCTCCACTTCAAATCCTGACAGTTCCAGATAGTCTTTTTCCAGCTCTGCGATGCTTTCTTCATCTTCAATGATTAATATTCTGCTCATCTTGAACAACCTCCTGGTATTTTCTAAGAACAAAGTGTATCTCTGTTCCGATTCCTTCTTTACTGGTGGCCCATATCCGGCCGTTGTGGTCTTCGACAATCTTTTTTACAATCGAAAGACCGATTCCGCTTCCGCCCTTTTGGGAATTGCGGGAAGCGTCTGTCCGGTAAAACCGGTCAAAAATATTGGGCAGATCCCTGGCCGCGATGCCTCTGCCGTTGTCCTCAATCCCGACTTCAATAAAATCTCCCACATCTTTAATCCGGATATTGATAATTCCCTTTTTCTTATCCAGATATTTTACGGAATTGCTGATGATGTTGTTGATAACCCTGCGAAGCTGCTCGACATCGGCGATGACGCATACATCATCTTCTACGTAATTAAAATACCCCAGTTCAATGTTCTGTGCTTCCAGATCCAGTCCCACTTCTTCTGCGCAGTCCCTAAAGTATCGGCTGACGTTGATTTTAGAAAACGTATATGGAATTTTATTGGTATCAATCTTGGAATAAAAGGTAAGCTCATCAATCAGCCGGTCCATATCGTTGGCTTTATTATAAATCGTACGGATGTATTTATCCAGTTTTTCCGGTGAAGAAGCCACACCGTCCATGATTCCTTCCACATAGCCTTTAATTGCTGTAATCGGGGTCTTTAAATCATGGGAAATATTGCTGATTAGCTCTTTGCTTTCCTTATCATATTGGATCTTTTCTTCTGTAGACTCTTTCAGGCGGATGCGCATTTCTTCAAAATCCTGGCAAAGCTGTCCAATCTCATCATCCTCTTCGATTTCCAGGGAAAAGTCCAGGTTGCCGTCCCGAATCTTCTTCGTTGCTTCTTCCAGTTTGCCGAGGGGCTGGATAATGGAACGGTAAATCCATATTACCAGAACGGTTCCGGCAATTACCAGAATCATAATCCCTGCAGCCAGCATTTCCTGAAGCATTGCTTTTACTTCCGGAAGCAGCTCGTCTACCTGGGATATAATAAAAATGCTGCCATTTTCGCCGTCTGCAAAGGTAAAGTCCATCTGCTTGACCAGATGCTGGCTTTCGCCGTCCAGATACAGTCCTCCCTCCTTGCTGTCCTGGCCATTGCCGTAATCTGGAAGCTGTTCTAAGATCTCTTCATCGATGGAAAGATCCTCGTCTCCCGCAAAAAGGATCTGATTCTCTTTTCTTACAATTAAATAAGCGTAATAATTTTTCAGTTCATTGTTCAGAACCGTTAAATACTCCTGGTTTTCAAACTTCTCCGGTGTCGCTTTGGCAACTTTTTTGATTTTTTCTTCAAAGCTCTGGGTCAGGCGGTTAAATGCCTGAACAGAGTTTCCGGAAAACAGGTCAATCTGCTCGGTCAGGCCATATTGTTCGCTAAACGCCTTGGTCTGATAGCTGGAAAGTCCTACTGCTACCATATACATCAAAAAAATCGGCATAAGGGTAATCGTCACAAACGCAACGACCAGTCGAGTTTTTAATTTCATCTTGTAACGTCCTTTCTCGTGAGAGAATTTTTCCTGTTTCCCCCAATACAAACTCATCCTTTTTTAGTATAACATAGTTCGAAGGGTTTATTTCTAAAAGTATTCTAAATTTTAACGGCTCGTTGACAATTCCTGCATTTTCTGATATCCTAAAAACGACTATGCGTAAAAATTTAGGAGGTAGATCATGAATCTTGCAAGTTTAGAAAAGACTTGCCGCGCTGTACGCCGCGATGTTATTAATTTAACCGCTGACGCAGCATCCGGACACCCAGGCGGCTCTTTATCTGCAGTTGAGATCCTTACTGTTTTATATTGCGATCAGATGAATATCGACCCCAAGAATCCACGCAAAGAAGATCGGGATCGTTTTGTATTGTCCAAGGGCCACGCTGCTCCTGCACTGTACGGGATTCTGGCTGAGTGCGGATTCTTTGACAAAAGTGAATTTAAAAGCTTCCGCAGAATCAACGGAATGCTTCAAGGACATCCAGACTGCAAACGCTGTCCTGGGGTAGAAGCTTCTACCGGATCTTTAGGCCAGGGAGTTTCTATTGCTGTCGGTATGGCTTTAGGTGCAAGGCTTCAAGGCAAGGGCGCTAAGGTCTACACTCTTTTAGGCGACGGCGAGCTTCAGGAGGGACAGGTTTGGGAAGCTGCTATGGCTGCAGCTCACTACAAGCTGGACAACTTAACCGTCATCATTGATAACAACGGCCTTCAGATTGACGGCGCTAACGAACAGGTTATGAGTCTGGGCAGCATTGCTGATAAATTCAAAGCGTTTGGTTTTGAAGTCATTGAAATTGACGGCAATGATCTGCAGGCTGTCAGCGACGCGTTCCATGTTCCGGTTTCCGGCAAGCCAAAATGCATCCTGGCTCACACAGTAAAAGGCAAGGGTGTTTCCTTTATGGAAAATCAGGTTGGCTGGCACGGCAAAGGCCCTAATGAGGAAGAACGTCAGGCAGCATTGAAAGAATTGGAGGATTAACTATGAGTGAGAAGAAAGCCATTCGGGTTGCCTACGGTGAGGCCCTGGAAGAATTAGGCGCAGTCAATGACAAAATCGTGGCTCTGGACGCGGATCTTTCCCACTCCACCATGACCTATAAATTTGCTGAGAAATTTCCGGAACGGTTCTTTAATGCTGGTATTGCAGAAGCCAACATGGTAGATATGGCCGCCGGTTTATCTACTATGGGATATATCCCGTTTGTAAGTACATTTGCCATTTTCGGTACTGGCCGCGCTTACGATCAGGTGCGCAACGGCTGCGCTTATTCTGGCTTTAATGTAAAATTCGCTTTTTCCCATGCAGGCGTGACCCTGGGCGAGGACGGCGGAAGCCACCAGGCGATCGAAGACATCGCCCTGATGAGAGTGATTCCAGGCATGACCGTCGTAGTTCCCTGTGATGCAAACGAGGCAAAGCGGGCCGTAAAAGCGTTAGTAGATATGAAGGGACCTGCATACCTGCGAACAGCCAGAATGCCTTCCGTTGTCTTTGAAGAAGATATGCCTTTTGAAATCGGCAAAGCAAACGTGCTTCGCGAAGGCAGCGACGTTGCCATTTTTGCCTGCGGCATTATGGTAAATGAAGCGCTGGAAGCTGCAAAGTCATTAGAAACCGAAGGCATCCATGCTGAGGTTGTCAATGTCCATACTATTAAGCCAATCGACAGAGAGACTGTTTTAAAAAGCGCTTCCAAATGTGGAAAAGTCCTTACTGTAGAAGAACACTCCATCATCGGCGGTTTAGGCGATGCAGTTGCAGACGTTCTGATTGGAAACGGCGATTTCAAGTTTAAAAAGGTTGGAATCAATGACCGATTCGGACAGTCTGGCACTCCGGCTGCTCTGTTAGAAGAATACGGCCTTACTTCCAGACATATTGCGGAAGCAGTAAAGAGTTTATAATATACTCTGTATATATTGAAAAATCCGGAAAGAACCCGTTTGTTTTGGGAATCTTTCCGGATTTTTGCATACAGAATTATTTTATCTCTTATTCCAGCTTTCCCCCCATCCTTCAGCGCCAATGCGCCTGTATAAACTGAATGGTTTTTTCTGCCAGGAAAACAATACATACTTACAGCGCCAGCGTACAAGAATGTCAAACCTCCTTGCAGGCTGGCGCATGAAACCTATCGAATCTTTAATAGAACAATCTGTTTACTGCACTAAAGATGCCTCGGATCGATGCTCTGGTAATATTAGAGCTGATTCCGACGCCATAAGTGGCCTTTCCGGTTGCCAGATCTACCAGATGGATGTAAGAAGCTGCCTGCGCGCCGGAACCGATGGACAATGCGTGCTCGTTGTAGTCCATAACCCGAATCTGGATTCCTAAAGCTTCCTCTAAGCCTCTCTGAACTGCGTCAATCGGGCCGTTTCCAACGCCGTCAAATGTTTTTTCCACTCCATGATCGGTAAAGGTAACTTTCGCAAGGGTGGCAAACTCGCCGTTTCCAACATCTGTATCGCTGATGCGGCACTTAATAAAATGCATCGGCTCCTTACGGTCTAAGTAGTTGCTGCGGAATTCATCCATAATCTGTTCCGGAGCAACTTCGCCCTGTTTTTCAGAAATCTTCTGGATAATCTCTGCAAACTCTTTATGCATTCCCTTTGGAAGCTTATATCCATAGAACGTATCCATAACAAAGGCTACGCCGCCCTTTCCAGACTGGCTGTTAATCCGGACAATCGGCTCGTATTTGCGGCCAATGTCGCTGGGATCGATTGGCAGATATGGAACCTCCCAATACGGATTGTGGCTCTCGTGAAGCGCCTGCATTCCTTTATTAATAGCATCCTGATGGGAACCGGAAAATGCGGTAAATACCAGCTTGCCTGCATACGGATGTCTGGGATGAATCGCCATCTTGGTGCAGCGCTCATAAATATCGATGCTTTCTGTAATATTTTCAATATTCAGTTCCGGATTAATTCCCTGGGAGAACATATTGTATGCAATATTCAGAATGTCTACGTTGCCGGTACGCTCTCCATTGCCAAACAGGGTACCTTCCACTCTCTCAGCACCAGCCAGCAAAGCCAGCTCTGTAGCTGCGATTCCCGTACCTCTGTCATTGTGGGGATGGATGCTTAAAACAATGCTCTCACGGTTTTTAAAGTGGGTGTTCATCCACTCTACCTGGTCTGCATATACGTTCGGCGTATTCATTTCCACAGTAGCCGGAAGGTTGATAATGACCTTATTCTCCCTGGTTGCCCCCCAGGTTTCCTGAACTGCGGTACATACCTCAAGGGCATAGTCTAACTCTGTACCGGTAAAGCTTTCCGGAGAATACTCTAACTGCAGCTCCCCGTCAAAATCCCTGGCATACTTTTGCACCAGCTTTGTACCGATTACTGCAATATCCTTAATTTCTTCCCTGTCCTTGTGGAACACCACTTCCCTCTGAAGGGTTGAGGTAGAATTGTAGATATGTACGATTACTTTTTTTACGCCCTGGATCGCCTCAAAGGTTCTCTTAATCAAATGTTCCCTGCACTGAACCAATACCTGAATCACTACGTCGTCCGGAATCAGTTTGCGCTCGACCAGCTGACGCAGAAAATCATACTCAATCTGGGAAGCGGCCGGAAATCCAACCTCGATCTCCTTAAATCCCAGCTTAATCAGGTGCTGGAACATCTCTATCTTTTCCTCTACCACCATCGGCTCTACCAGCGCCTGGTTGCCGTCTCTTAAATCAACGCTGCACCAAACCGGAGCTTTCCTAATCTCCTGGTTCGGCCAGGTACGCTCTGGAAAATCTACCACTGGAACCCGTTTATATCTCTGATAATTTAACATGATTTTTTCCTCCATTTTCCGACATTTTTATTTTCATGTCCTGCTCATTCATCTTGTACGTTTCTATCCTGCTGCCTGTTCTGGGCACTGGAGTCGGTAAATCACACCGTATCGAATTACAATGAACAGAGTGGTTTTTACAGGTCTAACCCCATCTTTCATCATCCCTTTGCTGATTATTTTTAAAACGCATTTTCTTATGAAAAAAGACGGCTGCAATATTTTTTGTATTATATCACAACCGTTTTTACATATCAATCCATTTTATTCTGCAAAATGTCCCTTATCGCCCATCACTTTAATGACCTGATCCACATAGGTTTCGCAGGTTTTCAGATCCGGAGCTTCTACCATAACGCGGACTACCGGCTCAGTACCGCTCTGGCGCAGCAGAATGCGTCCAGTATCTCCCAGACTCTTTGCTGCTTTTTCTACCTCTGCCTTAACGTCTGGATCGTCCTGGGCTGCCGTTTTGTCTTTTACCCTCACATTTTTCAGAACCTGCGGATAAATCTCAACCTCAGAAGCCAGCTTATCTAATGGCTGTTTCTTCTCCAGAATCACTTCCATCAGCTTTAAGGAAGTCAGGATACCGTCTCCTGTAGTAGCGTGCTTGCTGAAAATAATGTGGCCGGACTGCTCGCCGCCCAGGCAGTGGCCGTTGGCAGACATATTTTCATACACATATTTATCGCCTACTGCCGTCTTTTCATAGGAAATACCGTCTCTGTCAAATGCCTTATAAAGACCGAAGTTGGACATAATAGTGGTTACAACCGTATTATTTAACAGGGTTCCCTGCTCTTTCATATATTTGCCGCAGATAAACATGATTTTATCTCCGTCTACCAGGTTGCCGTCCTTATCCACAGCCAGACACCGGTCTGCATCGCCGTCGTAAGCAAAGCCTACGTCGCAGCCTTCCTGCTTCACAAAGGCCTGAAGGTTCTCAATATGGGTAGAACCGCATCCGGTATTAATGTTTAAACCGTTGGGTTCATTGGAAATCACATGGGTTTCTGCTCCTAACGCATCAAATACGTTTTTGGCAATGGCAGACGCGCTTCCGTTGGCACAGTCCAGAGCAACCTTCATGTTTTTAAAGGATCGGGTAGCAATGGAAATTAAGTAGCCGATATAGCGGTTTCTTCCAGCCGCAAAGTCTACGGTACGGCCAATCTGGTCTCTCTTGGCTAACGGAATCTCGCCCAGTTCTCCATCCAGGTATTTTTCAATTTCTGTAATAACGCTTTCTTCCAGTTTCTCGCCTTTTTCATTAATGACTTTAATTCCATTATCATAATACGGATTGTGGCTGGCAGAAATCATAATTCCGCAGTCAAACTCCTCGGTGCGGACCACATAGGACACACTGGGGGTAGTCGTAACGTGAAGCAGGTAAACGTCTGCTCCGGATGCGGTAAGTCCGGAAACCAAAGCATATTCAAACATATAGCTGCTGCGTCTGGTGTCTTTTCCGATTACGACCCTGGTACGCACTTCCGGCTTTTTCTGTCCATAATACCAGCCCAGAAAACGTCCTACTTTAAATGCATCTTCTACTGTCAGCGTTACGTTTGCCTCTCCGCGGAAGCCGTCTGTTCCAAAATATTTTCCCATTTTCTTATCCTCCAAGCCTTGTTTTTCTGCCGCTTAATATTCGATTTCCTTTAAATACCGTCCCAGGGCATCCTGCCAGGTTGGCAGCGGGGTAAAGCCTTTTTCCACCAGTTTTGACCGATCCATCCGGCTGTTCTTCGGACGCTTTGCCTTTGCAGGAAACTGGGAAGAATCCACCGGAGTTACTGTTACCTCATCCATTCCGGCCTGACGGAAAATCTCGCAGGCAAATTCATACCAGCTGCACAGTCCCTCGTTGGTCGCATGGTAGCGGCCGTATTCTTCCGTCTGGATCATATCCACCAGAAGGCGGGCTAAATCGTAGGTGTAGGTAGGAGACCCAATCTGGTCGTCTACTACGCTGACTGCCCCTCTTTCCTTTCCCAGACGAAGCATGGTCTTAATAAAGTTTTTGCCGTTGACGCCAAACACCCAGGCAATCCGGACTGTAAAGAATTTCTTTACCAGTCTTTCGATGTAAACTTCTCCCTCATACTTGGTCAGACCATAAATGTTTAAAGGTTCTCTGTGGTCGTCCGGCTCCCAGGGGCGGGTGCCTTCTCCGTTAAACACATAATCGGTACTGATATACATCATTTTAATATCTAAATCCCTGCAGACTTCCGCAATGTTTTTGGTACCTTCTGCATTAATCTTGCGGCACAGCTCCACATTGTCTTCTGCGGCATCTACAGCAGTATATGCAGCGCAGTGGATAACTGCGTCCGGCGCCGCCTCGGTAATCACTCTGCGGCAGGCGTCTGCATCCGTAATGTCCATCTCTTCCACATCTACGCCAATATACTCTATTCCCCTTTTTTCCAGCTCATTCATTAAATCGTGTCCTAACTGGCCCTTAGAACCGGTTATCAGAATCTTCATTTTCCGTCTCCTCCTAATCATAAAAACGCCCGAAAACTCGGGAACTTTCCACGCAGCAGGAAAAGCCCTGCTGCGCGGCCTTCCTCTTCTGTTTCCAGGCGCCCCGTTGCGCGGTTATATTCTTAATTTAACTTATTTCCATACATTTTGTCAAAATACTGGCTGTACTCGCCGCTGATGATGTGCTTCCACCAGTCCTCGTTGTCCAGGTACCACTGGATGGTCTGCGCCATTCCCGTGTCAAAGTTGTACTTCGGCTCCCAGCCAAGTTCGGTCTCAATCTTTCTTGGGTCAATTGCGTATCTTCTGTCATGGCCCAGACGGTCTGCTACAAAACGGATTAAGCTTTCCGGCTTATTTAACGCCTTCAATACGGTCTTTACCACCTCTAAGTTGGTTCTCTCGTTGTGCCCGCCGATGTTGTAGACCTCACCTTCTTTTCCCTTGTGCAGGATCAGGTCAATGGCCTCGCAGTGATCTTCTACGTGCAGCCAGTCTCTTACATTTTCTCCTGTTCCGTATACCGGCAGTTCCTCGTCTGCCAGAGCGCGGCTGATAATCAGCGGAATCAGCTTCTCTGGGAACTGATATGGGCCGTAGTTATTGGAACATCTGGAAATGGTCACAGGCAGTCCGAAGGTTCTGTGGTATGCCAGTACAAACAGGTCTGCGCTGGCCTTTGCAGAAGAATATGGGCTGGATGTGTGAAGAGGGGTTTCCTCGGTAAAGAATAAGTCCGGTCTGTCTAACGGCAGATCTCCGTATACTTCATCGGTAGATACCTGATGGAATCTCTTGATTCCGTACTTTTTGCAGGCGTCCAGAAGGGTGGTGGTTCCCATTACGTTGGTACGCACGAAAATCTCTGGATCGGTAATGGAACGGTCTACATGGCTTTCTGCTGCAAAGTTTACGATTACATCCGGCTTTTCGGTCTCAAATAAGTTAAAGATAAAGTCACGATCTGCAATGTCTCCTTTGATAAACTTGTAGTTCGGCTTGTCCTCTACCGGCTTTAAGGTCTCTAAGTTGCCTGCGTAGGTCAGTAAATCCAGATTTACAATCTCATACTCCGGATACTTATTTACCATGTAATGTACAAAGTTGCCGCCGATAAATCCGGCTCCGCCTGTTACGATAATTTTCATAGCTTCCTCCTGGTCTGCTTTTAATTATACAGTTTGTCCACATATTTTCCATCCAATACGTCTTTTAAATATTTGCCGTACTGGTTCTTCTTTAATATCTCATAAGCTTCCAGCACCTGATCCCTGGTAATCCAGCCATTCAAGTAAGCAATTTCCTCCAGGCAGGCAATCTTTCTGTGCTGATGGGTTTCTACCGTCTTAACAAAATTGGTCGCATCGACTAAGGATTCATGGGTTCCTGTATCCAGCCAGGTAAATCCCTGTCCCATCAAGGTAACGTCCAGCTCCCCATTTTCCAGGTAAATCCGGTTCAAGTCCGTAATCTCCAGTTCTCCTCTGGCAGATGGCTTTAAGTTTTTAGCATACTCTACCACCTTGTTGTCATAGAAATACAATCCGGTTACGCAGTAGTTGGACTTTGGATGCTCTGGTTTTTCCTCAATGGAAATGGCGCGTCCGTTTTCATCAAACTCCACAATACCAAACCGCTCCGGATCGTCTACATAGTAGCCGAATACGGTCGCTCCCTGTTCCTTGGCAGCAGCGGCGCGAAGACGCTTCTTTAAGCCCTGTCCATGGAAAATGTTATCTCCCAGAATCATGGCTACCGAATCGTTTCCGATAAATTCTTCACCAATGATAAATGCCTGGGCCAGTCCGTCCGGACTTGGCTGAACCGCATAGGACAGATTAATGCCGAACTGACTTCCGTTCCCTAACAGCGCCTCAAATCTTGGCGTATCATCCGGTGTGGAAATCAATAAAATATCTCGGATTCCGGCATTCATCAGTACGGAAAGGGGGTAATAAATCATTGGTTTATCATAAATTGGTAATAGCTGCTTGGATGTTACCTTGGTCAGCGGATACAGTCTGGTTCCGCTTCCTCCGGCTAAAATAATTCCTTTCATCATATCCTCCTGGCAACGAACAATCATCATGCTAGTGCTAATAATACCATAGAATCAAGGTTTTTGCAAATCTGGGAATCGAAAGATTTCTTTAAGATTCCCCTAGTTTTCGTTCAATTTGGCCAGTTTAGCGCTTTGATCTGCCGTAATCAGCGCGTCTAACAGTTCCTGGAGATCGCCGTTCATAATGTCGTCAATCTTATACAGAGTTAATTTGATTCTGTGATCCGTCACTCTTCCCTGAGGGAAATTGTAAGTACGGATTTTTTCTGAACGGTCTCCTGTGCCAATCTGGCTGCGGCGGGCATCTGCCTCTTCATTCTGGCGGCGTTCCATCTCTAAATCATACAGTTTAGCACGCAGCAGACGGAATGCCTTGTCTTTATTTTGAAGCTGGGACTTTTCTGTCTGGCTATAAATGACGATTCCTGTTGGAATATGAGTCAGGCGCACTGCAGAGTCTGTGGTGTTAACGCACTGACCGCCGTTTCCAGACGCCCTCATAACGTCAATCCGGATGTCTTTGTCATCAATTACAACGTCAAAATCTTCTGCCTCCGGCATAACGGCAACCGTTGCAGTCGACGTATGGATACGGCCTCCGGATTCTGTCTCCGGCACACGCTGTACCCGATGTACGCCGGATTCGTACTTAAACTTGGAGTAAGCGCCTTTTCCGCTGATCATAGCCTGGACTTCTTTAAATCCGCCGATACCGTTTTCATTGACGCTGACCAGCTCAATCTTCCATCTCTGGCTTTCTGCGTAGTTTACATACATTCTGTATAACTCGGCGGCAAACAGGGCCGCCTCGTCCCCGCCTGCTCCGGCGCGGATTTCCAGAACAATGTTCTTTTCATCATTCGGGTCTTTGGGCAGAAGCAGGATCTTAATGGTCTGCTCCAGTTCTTCTACTTTCTTCTTAGAGTCAGAAAGCTCCATCTTTGCCAGTTCCCGCATCTCTTCGTCAGACTCTTCTTCCAGCATTGCAAGGCTGTCTTCAATGGCCTGTTTTGCCTGCTTGTATTCTTTGTATGCTTCTACAATAGGAGCCAGGTCTGCCTGTTCCTTCATCAGTTTCTGGAACTTTTTCGCGTCAGATGTTACATCCGGACTGCTCAGTTCCAGCATCAGTTCTTCATAATGGATTAAAATATCCTCTAATCTATCAAACATGGGGGTCCTCCTTCGGCCATTTTGCCGTTACTACCCGATCCAGGGCGGGGATATCCTTGATTATTTGTGTCTCTATAAAACCAGCTCTTTCCAAAAGCTCTTTTACTGCCGGCCCCTGGTCATATCCGATTTCCAGATAAATGCGGCCGGACGGATTTAGAAAACTGCCGCTTTCTGCAGCCAGTCTCCGGTAAAATTCCAGCCCGTCTCCGGTACCGTCCAGGGCGATCCTTGGTTCATGATCTCTTACTTCCGGTTCCAGTTCTTCGATTACCTGGCTGGGAATATATGGCGGGTTAGATACAATTACGTCAAACTTCCGGCCGCTTGGAATGTTCTGGAACAAATCGCTTTCCAACAGCTGCACGTCCAGTCCTTTTTCTTTTCGTACCTGCTCCGGAAGGAGACGGACCGCATTTTTCTCTGCTACTGCCAAAGCTTTTTTTGAAATATCGACAGCCAGAAGCGTCTGAAAACTTCCCATTACTGCCAGACTTAATCCGATGCATCCGGAACCGGTGCACATATCCAAAAGAGCGCCTCCGGACAGTTTCTTATCTTTCTGGTCCGCGAGCACCCGTTCTGTCAGTGTTTCCGTATCCTGTCTGGGAATCAGCACATCCGGACTTACGATAAATTCCAGTCCCATAAACTCCTGGGTTCCTAAAATGTACTGGAGCGGAATCCTCTGGCCTCTCTGTTCAATCAGCTCAAAAAAACGCTCCGCAGTTTCCCTATCTGCAGGTTCGTTTTTCTGAATCAGAAACATGGCCGGACGGATGCCCGTCACAGACAGAAGCAGATATCTGGCGTCCAGCAAGGCTTCCTCAATCCCTTTTTGTGAAAGCCTGGATGCGCCCTCCTCCAAAAGCTGTCCCAGGGTCATCCTCTGTCCTCCGATTCCGGAAAGTTCTCTCTCAGATATGCTTTCCAGTCAAATACTTCCTCTACTGCGGCAATCGCTACTTCAATCATGGAATCATCCGGCTCTGTGGTGGTAAGCGCCTGCATCCACATACCTGGGCGGCTTAACGCGTTAATCACGCAGGAATTGCTGCGGCCTGCCAGCCTCAGGAATTCATACGAAACGCCTGCGATTACCGGAATCAGAATAATACGGCTGGCAGCTCTGAGCCATACGTTTTCTACCCGAATAACCATGAAAAACAGGATGCTGATTACCATGACAATTAATAAAAAGCTGGTTCCGCACCGCTTATGCTCTTTGGAGCTTTTCCGCACGTTTTCTACCGTCAGCGGCATTCCATGCTCTACGCAGTTAATGCACTTATGCTCTGCTCCATGGTACATAAAGGTTCGTTTAATGTCTTCCATATGGGAGATCAGCTTAATGTATACAATAAAAATTACAATCCGGATCACGCCCTCTAATACGGCCATTACCGTCTCCGACGGGATAAAGGTCCGGAACAGATTGGACAGAAACATCGGGAGCACCATGAAAATCCCAATCGCCAGAATCATGGAAAACACCATTACAAACACCATCAGGAATTTTTCCAGTTTTTCCCCGAATACCTTATCCAGGAACAATTCAAACTTTCCTGGTTCGCTGCCCTCGTCATCTTCGAAAAAACTGGCAGACCAGGTCAGACTTTTCATTCCCAGCACCATGGAATCTGCAAAATTAAAGATTCCGCGCACAAATGGAAGCGATAAAATCTTTACCTTTTCTGTCAGACTTACATAGGTATCCTTTTTTACTTCAATGGTTCCATCAGGCTTGCGGACTGCTGTCGCATAATCGTCCCCATTTTTCATCATAATTCCTTCTATGACCGCCTGACCGCCAATACCTGAATATTTCAAATATAATTCCTCCTAGATCCGCGCAAAAAACAAGGGCTGAGCAAGTGTTTCCACTAAGCTCAACCCTATGTGCTCAAACTTATTTGCCAGCGTTAACGCCGTACTTACGATTGAACTTATCAATACGTCCACGAGCAGCGGCAGCTTTCTGCTGACCTGTATAGAATGAATGGCATTTGGAACAAACTTCAACGTGAATGTCCTGCTTGGTAGAACCAGTTACGAATTCATTACCACAGTTGCAAACTACCTTTGCCTGATAATAGGCTGGATGGATTCCCTCTTTCATGATTTTCACCTCTCTATTCTTATTGTGCGGTTTCCGACCGCAAAAATGCATTTCTGCATTTCCTTACGATTTATACTGTATGCACAGCTTAGTAAGTATAACATACAAAATCAACGATTGCAAGCACTTTTCTCTTGCTTTTCCAGGGATTTTGCGGCTAAAAACGCGTTTTTTTCGCCATCTCCACAAACTCTTTGTTGGTTCTGGTTTTTGCAAATAATTCCAGCACCCTTTCTACAGATTCTTCCGGCTTTACAGTATTGGTAGCCTTGCGGATAATATCCACCGCTTCGGCCTCTTCCCTGGTCAGAAGGAGGTCATCCCTTCTGGTTCCGGACTTTAAAATGTCAATAGCAGGGAAGATTCTCTTTTCTGAAAGCTTTCTGTCCAATACCAGTTCCATGTTGCCGGTTCCCTTAAATTCCTCGTAAATTACATCATCCATACGGCTTCCGGTATCAATCAGGGCAGTTGCCAGAATCGTAAGGCTGCCGCCTTCTCTCATGTTTCTTGCCGCGCCGAAAAACCGCTTCGGCATATGGAGAGCCGCCGGATCCAGACCGCCGGACAGCGTTCTTCCAGAAGGCGGAACCACCAGGTTGTAGGCTCTTGCCAGACGGGTAATGCTGTCTAACAGGATGGTAACGTCTCTTCCATGCTCGACCAGACGTTTTGCACGTTCTACTACCATTTCGGAAACTCTCTTGTGGCGCTCCGGCAGTTCATCAAACGTAGAATAGATCACTTCTACATTTTGCCCTGTAATGGCTTCTTTAATGTCAGTTACTTCCTCCGGACGCTCGTCAATCAGCAGAATAATGAGATGCATATCCGGCTGGTTAGTGGTAATTGCCTTGGCAACCTGCTTTAACAAGGTGGTTTTTCCAGCCTTTGGCGGAGATACAATCATGCCTCTCTGCCCTTTTCCAATAGGCGCCAGCAAATCCAGCACCCTCATTGCCACTGTATTTTTCCCTCCTGGAGTCTCCATATGCAGGCGCTGATTCGGAAAAATCGGCGTCAGGTTTTCAAAGTTTGGCCGTCTCTCTGCAACGCTGACCGGATAACCGTTGATAGATGTCACATACAATAGAGCAGCAAACTTTTCTGTAGGGGCTTTCACTCTCCGGTTTCCCCGTACAATATCTCCGGTCTTCATATTAAACCGGCGGATCTGGGACGGCGCAACATACACGTCATTTTCTCCTGGAAGGAAATTTTCACAGCGGATAAAACCAAATCCATCCGGCATTACCTCCAAAATCCCATTTGCTTCCTGCCCGCTGTCCAAATCGGACAATTCTTCCTGGAAGGCCGGTTCTTGTCTGCCAGTTCCGGATACTCCCTCTTTGCTTCCCTGACGAACGTTTCTTGGCTGACGCATACGCTCCGGCTGAACCGTTTTTTCTTCTGTTCTGCCTTTTTCTTCTGTCTTATTTGCCGTCTGACACAATAATTCGATTAAGTCCGCTTTCCGCATTACGCTGGCGCCCTTAATTCCCTGTGCTTTGGCCAATTCTTTTAATTCTGCCAGTGGCAGCGTATTTAATTTTTCACGCATAAACAATTCCTCGCCTTTCTTTCATGTAAAATCGGTCTATTCTGTTTGTATAATATTGGGGAATTCTTCCAGAATCAGGGACGTGCTGCCAGAAAATGAAATTCTGACATCTTTGGTTAATAAAGCCATTATATATGATACCGAAAAAAATTGCAAAGGTTTTTTTATCGCCGGAAATCGCCGGAAAATACCAGGAAATCCCTTCATTTTCCGACAGACAGTTGCCATGTTTTTCAGAAACGTGTATAGTTATTTTAAGATCAAACGGAGGATAAATACATGGAACGCACAAGTCATATTTACAAAGCTTATGTACAGATTTTAAAAGAAGAGCTGATTCCTGCCATGGGATGTACCGAACCCATTGCCATTGCCTATGCCGCCGCAAAGGCCAGAGAGGTTCTGGGCTGTATGCCGGATCGGGTTGCCATTGGCGTCAGCAATAATATTATTAAAAACGTTAAAAGCGTTGTCGTTCCCAATACCAGCGGCATGAAAGGCATCGAAGCTGCTGCTGCCGCAGGAATTGTGGGCGGGCAGGCAGATAAAGCTTTAGAAGTCATTTCCCAGGTCAGCATGGAGCAGAAAGCACAGATGCGCCAGTTTCTCGAAACGGTTCCTATTCAGGTCCAGGCAGTGGATAACGGCATTATTTTTGATATTATTGTTTCTGTCTTTCATAAGGATTCTTCCGCTGTCGTACGAATCTGCCAATACCATACCAATCTTGTTTACATTCAGAAGGATGATTCCGTCTTACTGGACAAACAGAATGCCGTCTCTCATGGATGTTTTGAAAACACTGTACCGGAAAGCGGGCTGACCGATAAAAGCCTTCTGACCATCGCTGATATTCTGGATTTTGCAGACACCTGCCAGCTAGAGGATATTCGTCCGGTTTTAGACGTTCAAATCTTATATAATACGCAGATTTCCGAAGAAGGTCTGCTGGGAGATTACGGCGCGAATATCGGTTCCACCATGCTGAAATTCTATGGCGACGACGTCCGCAACCGAGCCATTGCCAAAGCTGCTGCCGGCGCTGACGCCAGAATGAGCGGCTGTGAACTTCCGGTTGTCATCAATTCCGGCAGCGGCAACCAGGGGATTACCGTATCCGTACCGGTTATTGAATATGCCAAGTCACTGGCAATCCCAAAAGACCGGCTGTACCGCGCCCTGGCAGTCTCCAACTTAATCGCAATCCATGAAAAGACCGGTATCGGCCGGTTATCGGCCTACTGCGGCGCCGTCAGCGCTGGCTGTGCGGCCGGATGCGGCATCGCCTATCTGCAGGGCGCTGACTATACGGCGATCGCCCATACCCTGGTCAATTCCCTTGCTATCGTATCCGGCATTATCTGCGATGGAGCCAAACCAAGCTGCGCCGCCAAAATCGCTTCCAGCGTAGAGGCAGGCATCCTTGGCTACCATATGTATAAAAACGGCCAGCAGTTCCGCGCCGGCGACGGAATCGTAACCAAAGGTGTGGAAAATACCATCCGCAACATCGGACAGCTTGGCCATGACGGCATGAGGGAAACCGATAAAGAAATTGTAAAAATCATGCTGCAGAAGTAAAAAGGCGAGACGGCCAGTAAACCATTTAGAAATGGCATAAACTGGCCGCCTCGGCTCTGGAAGGATTTGTCAACTGACTGCAGTTTTATCCGTTGCTGTAATCTTGATTTTTGAGATACTATTGTTTCTAGAAATCCTCCAGCACTTCATTAATCTCTGCCGCCATATTCTCCATTGCTTCTTTTACGTCTAAATTTTCTGTAATAATTTCATCTATATAATTTACCCAAATCGTACTGGCCTGATTCCAAGCGGAATGCTGGATACCTGGGCTGATCAAATCCAGATTTTCAAAAATTGTTTCAAATGCTGGTTTCTGCTCCAGGAATTTCTTTCCCTCTTCTGTCTCTTGTACCGATTTTCTAGTTGGTAAATATCCAGTTTCAGAAGCCCAAATCATGTTTACTTCTTTGCTCATCAGATAAGCTAAAAATTCCCAGGATGCATCTTTTACTTCCTGACTATTTTTAGATGGAATAAATAAAACATTTCCGCCTAACTCCTGATTTTTTGTGTCCCCGCTAGGCAGCCAGCTCATTCCGACTTCAAAATCGCACAGATCTACCATCGTATTGTACAGGGAACTGGTATATACTACAGACAACGCCTTTCCATCTACAAAGTTCTGGCGCATAACAGATGCAGCGTCTTTTCCAGTAGCTAAATATGTATATCCGGCATCACACCAGTCTTTCATCTGCTGCACTACTTTTACTGCGCTTTCATCACCTAATCCAGTTGTGCCATCTTCTTTTAAAGGTTCTACTCCGTTATTTACAAAAAATGGCCCATAATAAAATGTGTTCCATCCTGGAATAACCATACCATAGCGGCTGCTTTCTCCGTTTTCCACAATCGATCCTTTTTCCAGGAATTCGGTCATATCTGCCCATTTTTCTGGCATCTCCAGTCCTAACTCTTTCATCAAATCGTTATTATAATAAACGACTTCTGTAGACACCAAAAACGGCAGCGCTATCTGGGCCCCTTCATACTCGCCAGCTTTTCTAAGTCCTTCTCCAAAGTCCTCCAGTTCAAATCCATCCCGTTCGATATATGGCCCTAAATCTTCACAAACACCGCCTGCTCCATATCCTGCTACAAACGGAATATTTGCCATTGCAACACCTGGAAGACCTGCTCCTGCTGCATGGGCAGCTACAATGGCCTCATTTAACGCCGCATATGCTCCAATATACATCGGCTTTACCACAATATTATCATGGGTTTTATTAAATTCATCTACCACTTTGTTTAGTGTTGGCTCATACTGTGTTTCAAGCGCATGCCAGAACTCGATCTCAATCACTTCTGTATTCTCTGCTATACTGGTTTCTTCTTTTTTGCTTTCCTCTGCTGTTTCCTTTGCTGCAGTAGTTTCTTTTGACTCAGAAGCTGTCGTCTGAGCTGTCTGCCCTCCTCCTGAACATCCACCCAGTACCATTACCGCTGCCATTGTTGCCGCTAATAACCTTTGTTTCATATTACTTGTAACCTCCTTTATATGTTTTCCCTTTACTCTGCTAATGAAAGCAGATAGTTCCCCAATTCGAACGCATATCGAAGCATTGCGTCAACCATAGGATCTGGAAGCCTGTCTGTCATCTTATGGGTTTCATATGCGAATGCCCCTTCATAACCTATTTTCTTTAATGTTTTCATAATTGGTTCCCATTCTACATTCCCCAAATATGGCAGCAAGTGATCATCTACAACTCCATAATTATCCTGCACATGAGTTGCAATCAGTCTCTTTCCAATCATTTCTAAACACTCCGGCTGATTCCAGTTCATTAAATTTGCGTGGCCAAAATCCCATACAATCCCTACATTATCATAAGAAGCGTGAAGGCTGTCTACTAAATCAATTAAATCCTCTGGATCCGCTAAATAACGCGGTACGCGCACTCTCTTTTGAAGATCATTTTCATCAAATAGGTTTTCAATCGCAATCGTTACATCATATTTTGCGGCAAGTTCTAAATGAGGTTTAAAATACTCCATATTTTCCATCTTATTCTTCTTATAATCTGGGCAATATGGCACTGATCCCCCGTGAATCACTACAATTTCTGCTCCTAACTCTGCTGCTGCAATAATTGAGCGGCGTACCATCTCTTCCTCTTCTTCTCTGTAAGGATAAGAGGAATCGATTACATTATAAAAAGGCGCATGAGACTGGCTAACCGTCATTCCTAATTCTTCAATTAATTCCCCGCACTGTTTTATCCAATCTTTCCAATTATCAAAATAGAGTTCTGTTTTTCGTCTCCTTGTCCATGCAAAATTCAGATCCACATCCCGAAATCCCGCTTTATGAATCCTTCGAATACTATCCATAACTGGCGCTACGCTTCCATCGGGTCTCGGTCCATAAAATAAAGTTGTTGTTGATAGTTTCATTTTTTCCTCCTTTGCGCTCCCCATATTTTCTCCTGAAACTAAACATTACTTAAGCATTAAAAAAGAGCAAAGCAACTGTGTCTCCACATTTACTCTGCTCTTCAACTCTTCTGTAATGCTTACGTTCAGCTTAACAAACTTATATTCTCTCGTCAATCTCTATCTATCAGTTATCGAAACATTTCATAGATTGCCAATATCTTATATATTTAATCTACATCCGACGTACAATGCGCGCATTTTGTCGCGTCAATCGGGATTTCACTTTTGCAGTACGGACAAATCTTTGTTGTCGGCGCTGCCGGCGTTTTCTCTTCTTTTTTGCTTCCTAAAGACATGGCCTTGTTAATGATCTTAATCAGGCAGAACAGAATAAAGGCCATTAAAAAGAAGTTGACTATTGAAGAGAGGAATGCCGAAGCAAATCCGGAAATATCTGCCCAGGTATAGGCCGCATGACCCATCAGAAAATCCAGAAGCGGATTAATAAAGTTGTCTGTTAAGGATGTGACAATGCCGGAAAACGCACTGCCGATGATAACGCCGACCGCCATATCCATAACATTTCCCCTAAGGGCGAACGCTTTGAATTCTGCAATAAACTTTTTCATACGTATTCTCCTTTGCATTTTTTCTGTTATCCAGCTCTTTTGAGTATATCATATCTGCTGCCAGAACACAAAAATTTCTGTCTGCATCTCCAAGAAGTCTACAGGGAAATTCCTCCCCTTGCCCTTGCCCTTCTGTCCCGCACCGACTGGATGACAGGCACCAGGAATATCGCTACCAGACCTCCTGCAAAGCCATTGTTGTACAGATTCATGCCCCCATAGACGATTCCCACATTCAGCGCTACAGAAGAATGTAAAAATCCGGCAAGAATGCCTGCCCCCCATCCAAATTCTCCTGCAATGGGAGCAAGCGTGGTAGAAAGCAGAAGCGCCAGGATTGCAGAAGGATCGTAAATATTCCAGTTTTTTGTAATTCCTCCCAGACACACCCCCACCATAATTGGAAATATATTGCGGATGTGTTTTCCGGTTGCAGAAAATCCCACAATGGTAAAAATGCTTCCAATGGTAGGACCGTTTAAATCTCCCCCTACTGCCAGCACAAAAATTACCGCAAAAAGGCCGTTTAGCCCCATATTAAAAACCGCCGCAGGCCCTCCATTTTCTTTTACGTAATCTGTTCCGGAAAGACCGTAGGATTTTAAAAGTTCCCGATAAGACGCCAGGGTTTTACTGCCTCCAAACCAGACAGCCCCAATCATCATTCCTCCAAACAGGATGGAAAGCATAACAAAAAACAGCAGATCGTTTCCAGTAGACCAAATCAACCTTGATTCTGTCGTAATCCCAAAGGATTTCAGTACCGATACGACAACCGTGGCAATAATGCCCGCTGCAAATCCCACGTTATATAAGGAATATCCTTTGTGAGCGTAATGCACATGGGTTGCCAGAGGCGGCAGCACAAATCCAATAGCGCTTCCTATTGCAAGACTGAGAACAATCCGGATTACCAGAGGTACGTGCCAGATCTGCATAATCTGGGTTAAAATCGGAGATAAACTGGTACCGTAAAGTCCAATATAAAGGTATCTGGACACTGACGTTTTATGGTATCTGGCATACAAAAAGACACCAAACAGAATCGCCCAGATATTCAGCAAGTTTTTTCCAAATAAAGAAAATCCGAACATCAGGCACACGGATGTAATGGTGTGGCCGTTCATTTCCATATTCAGCTTATAAATCAGCCAGATACTCATAATGGAAAGAAGACCGGCATTTAAAAATGCTGCACCAATTCCTCCAATGACAAAATAGTCAGTAATCAGAAAATCCGGTTCTGCAATCAGACGGGCAATTCCCCTTAAAATCTCATCAAAAGGCTGGACAATCAGCCCCGCCGCAATAAAATAAATTGGAATCAGCGACAACAGATAAAACTGCGCTTTCCTAGACAACTCTTTTTTTGGATGTACGTTCCCCATATGGTCTCCTTCCAGATTCTATTAAATCTATTATAACGTATGGGAAGGGGTTTTACCAAGAGGGATTTTCGTGTATAATAGGAATATATCTCATACTCAGGAGGAATCTGAAATGAAACCAATTATCATCGGCATTGCAGGCGGCACCGGATCCGGAAAATCTACATTTACCAACCGGCTTCACAATGCGTTCGGCGATCAGGTTGCCGTTATCTATCATGACAATTATTATCGCTGTAATGACGGCATTTCTTTTGAAGAACGCAAGAAATTAAATTACGACCATCCGGATGCATTTGAAACAGAACTGTTAGTCAAACATCTGGCCCGTTTGAAAGAAGGACAGGCAATCGAATGTCCAACCTATGACTATTCTCTCCACAACAGGGCCCAGGGGACCATCCGGATCGAACCAAAACCAGTTATCCTTCTGGAAGGCATTCTGGTTCTGTTTGACGAACGGATTCGGGATTTGCTGGACATCAAAGTCTTTGTAGACGCAGATGCAGACGAACGGATTTTAAGAAGAATTTTAAGAGATACCAAAGAACGCGGACGTGATGTGGAAGGCATTGTTACCCAGTATCTGACCACCGTAAAGCCTATGCACAATCTCTATGTAGAACCCACAAAAGTATTTGCCGATGTGATTACCAACAGCGGCATGAATGATGTGGCATTTGACCTGATGCGCGGAAAAATCGAAGTTTTGTTAAAAGAAGCAAACGAAAATTCCTAAACCGCGAAAATCTAAGGGGAGCATCGCAAAACAGCTGATTGGACAGCTGCTTTGCGATGCTCCTCTCTTTTATACATTTCCCCCAACTCTTGACAATGAGCCAAAAAAGGAGGCCGAAATCCGAAGATCCCAGCCCCTTTTTTTCATAATACCCGATAACCGAATATTAGCAATCGTTCAATTTTTTAAGGAATGGATTACTTTAAGGTAATCTTTGCGCCTTCAGCCTCTAACTTGGTCTTGATGTCTTCAGCTTCTTCCTTGGAAGCGCCCTGCTTAACTACTTTAGGAGCTCCGTCAACTACGTCCTTAGCTTCCTTTAAGCCTAAGCCGGTAACTTCACGAACAACTTTGATAACTTTAACCTTGTTTGGACCAACCTCGGTTAACTCTACGTCAAACTCGGTCTTCTCTTCAGCTGCCTCTGCAGGACCTGCTGCTGCAACTACTACGCCTGCTGCTGCAGATACACCAAACTCTTCCTCACAAGCCTTTACTAATTCATTTAATTCTAATACGGATAATTCCTTGATAGCTTCGATAAACTCAGCGGTTGTTAACTTTGCCATGATTATTTACCTCCATAAATATTTGTTTAATTTTCAATAATTAGTTCGTTCTTATTATTTTTCATGCCGCACAATGTCCGGTCAAAAAATTTATGCCTCTTTTGCTTCTGCAATCTGATTCAGAACGCGTGCAAAATTGGTAATTGGAGACTGGATGCTGCCCAGTAACTTGCCCAGAAGAACTTCTCTGGATGGGATGGAAGCGATTACGTTCATTCCCTTTGCATCGTAGTAGATTCCCTCTACAACGCCAGCCTTAATCTCCAGCTTGTCTGCTTTCTTTGCAAACTCAGCTAATACTCTTGCCGGTGCGGTAGCATCGGTCTTGGATACTGCTAATGCAGTTGGTCCTTCTAAGTTTGGATCTAAAGCTGCGAAATCAGTTCCCTCAGCAGCACGCTTAATTAAGGTGTTCTTGTATACCTTATAAGTTACGCCTGCTTCTCTTAACTGTTTACGAAGCTGTGTATCCTGCTCTACCGTTAAACCGCGGTAGTCAACAACTACTGCACTTGCTGCGCCGTCTAATAAGCCAGCAATCTCGTCAACGATAGGCTGCTTTAATTCAACTTTTGCCATGATGGTTTACCTCCTATATTATTTTGAAAGTATCCCCTGCGAAAAAAATCCCTCTGTCACAAAGACAGAGGGCTACAAAATCAATCTGTGTTTGATTTGTACGTTCCTCGGCAGGCGTTTTCACCTTAAGCTTTTCAGCACCTGCTGTCTTCGGCAGTCAATACTTGAGTAATATAACATAGATTCTGGACATTGTCAATTGATTTTTCTTGAATTTTGCAGTTTTGTCCTGTGAATTGTAAGAGTTCAGCCATGCATCTTCGCATGGCTGAACTCTTACTGTAAAAAACACACCGGCCAGAATGACCGGTGTGCATAATATGCTCTGTGAAGTTTTACACTTAAATCTGCAGCAATTAGTTTGCTAACTTTGCTACGTTCAGCTTTACGCCAGGACCCATAGTAGAGGTCAGGGTAACGCTCTTTAAGTAAGCGCCCTTTAAGGTGCTTGGTTTTGCCTTCATAATTGCATCGATAAGCGTCTGGAAGTTGTCCGCTAACTGCTCCTCAGTGAAAGAAGCTTTTCCTACTGGCACGTGGATAATGTTGGTTTTATCAAGTCTGTACTCAATCTTACCAGCTTTGATATCGTTGATAGCCTTGGTTACGTCCATGGTTACAGTACCAGCCTTTGGGTTTGGCATTAAGCCCTTCGGTCCAAGTACACGGCCCAGACGTCCTACAACGCCCATCATGTCTGGAGTAGCTACAACTACATCAAAATCTAACCAGCCTTCGTTCTGGATCTTCGGAATTAACTCCTCAGCTCCTACGTAATCTGCGCCGGCAGCCAGAGCCTCGTCAGCCTTTGGTCCCTTTGCAAATACTAAAATACGAACGGTCTTACCAGTTCCGTGAGGCAGAACTACTGCACCACGAATCTGCTGATCAGCGTGACGTCCGTCACAACCGGTTCTGATATGAGCTTCAATAGTCTCATCAAATTTTGCAGATGCATTCTTCTTTACCAGGGCGATTGCGTCTGCTGTATCATACTGGATAGCGCGGTCTACTGTCTTAGCAGCCTCTGCGTATCTTTTTCCTCTTTTCATTCTAAATAACCTCCTAGTGGTATTGTCGGGGATTTCCCTCCCACGTATTTGTTTGCTCCATCAGATGGGAATTATTCTTCTACAGTAATACCCATACTTCTTGCAGTACCAGCGATCATGCTCATAGCTGCCTCAACGCTTGCTGCGTTTAAGTCTGGCATCTTTAATTCAGCGATCTTCTGTAAGTCTGCCTTGCTGATGGTGGCTACCTTTGTTTTGTTCGGAACTGCAGAACCAGATTCGATCTTGCAGGCCTTCTTTAACAGAACAGCAGCCGGCGGGGTCTTGGTGATGAAGCTGAAGCTTCTGTCAGCATATACAGTGATGACTACTGGAATAATCATACCAGCCTGGTCAGCGGTTCTTGCATTGAATTCCTTGGTAAACTGTACGATGTTTACACCATGCTGACCTAATGCAGGACCAACTGGCGGTGCTGGTGTTGCCTTACCAGCAGGAATCTGTAATTTGATATAACCTGTTACTTTCTTTGCCATTTTAGGCACCTCCTAAATTATGTGGTATTGTCGGGGATTTCCCTCCCACCAGCCTTTCACGCAGAAAGGCCGATTCCTGTTACATTTTCTTAACTTCGCTGAAGTTCAGCTCGACCGGTGTATCACGGCCAAACATTTCGACATTGATAATAATGGATTTCTTAGCTTCGTTGATGGTTTTAATTGCACCAACGGTATCTTTCCAGGCGCCAGCGGTTACGACTATCATATCGCCGACTTCGAAATCCATTTCAACTTCCGGCTTCTGGAAGCCTAAAGCTGCGATCTCCTCTTCCGTCAAAGGAACCGGCTTGGATCCTGGCCCTACAAATCCGGTAACGCCGCGGGTATTGCGTACTACGTACCAGGTGTCGTCATTCATAACCATGTTGACCAGCACATAGCCAGGGAACATCTTTTTGTCCGCCTGCTTCTCCACGCCGTTTTTCAATTCGGTGACAGCCAGCATTGGAACAGAGACCTCCAAAATCTGATCCTGCAGGTTTCGGTTCTCGATCGTCTTTTCAATGTCAACTTTTACTTTGTTTTCATAGCCTGAGTAGGTATGAACTACATACCAACGTGCATCTGCCATTCTAATCCGCCTTTCAATTTACAGGATGAGATTCAGACCAAACTTAATTACCAGGTCAAGGACGCCAATAATCAAGCCCAGCGCCAAAGAAACTACTAAAACCAGTACAGTCTGCTTTGTGATAGTGTCTTTGTTCGGCCAGATGATCTTTTTGAACTCGGCTTTCAAACCCTTGAAAAAGCTTTTCTTTTCGGCTTTTTCTTTCACCGCATCTCCCATAATTTCACATCCTTTACTAAGATCAATTACTTGGTTTCTTTGTGTAAAGTATGGGTTTTGCAGAATCTGCAGTACTTCTTGGTTTCCATTCTGTCAGGATGAGTTTTCTTATCCTTGGTCATGTTGTAATTACGTTGTTTGCATTCGGTACATGCCAGTGTAATTCTTGTGCGCACGACTTCCACCTCCACTTAATATTCTTGTTGTTGTCGGGGTCTTTTCCATGCTAAATTTGAGCATAAAAAAAAGACCTAAGCTCTTCCATTCGCCCGTCTACTATATCACAAAAACATTGATTCGTCAATATTTTTTCATATCTTTCTGTTAGGCTGTTATTATACCACAAAAGTCAAAAAAAAGCAAGGCAGGCATCCGCCCGCAGCACGAATGCCCTGCCTTTACTGATTCCCAATACAGACTGCCGCCACATACACCTTTTGCACTCCTGCCTGTTTCAATGCCTTTGCACAGGCGTCTGCCGTACTTCCAGTGGTATAAATATCATCTACCAGAAGTACCCGACAGATCCCAGGCGGGACGGATCCGGCCGCAAAAGCGCCTTCCAGATTTTTCAGGCGCTCTGCGGCGCTTAAATCTTTCTGTGGAAGCGTCTTTTTCGTGCGGAAAAGCAGATCAGGGCGCACCGGAATCCGGATATGGTACTGTTGTTCCAGTTCTTCTGAAATCCGCTCCGCCAGCACCTCTGCCTGGTTAAATCCCCTTTTTTTCTTCCTATCCGGATGAACCGGCACAGGGACCAGAACGTCCGGATGAAAGCAGGCTATGTTTCTTCCAAGACGCTTCACAAATACCTGGCCGTAATAATCCAGATACTCCCGACGGCCCTGGTACTTAATTTTCCCCATGGACGTCCTTGCCGCTTCATTATAATTGCACAGCGCAACCCCTCCGTCAAAGCTGTGGCGACGGCGCATACAGTCCGGACAGTATTCTGTGGTCTCGTCTGATACCTGACGACCGCAGCTCTTGCAGACCGGCCCATCTACCCAGGAAATCTGTTTTTCACAATCCGGACAAATCAGCGCGCCTTTTGGCATTGCAATTTCACCGCAGACCGGACACCTTCTAGGATAAAGGCAATCCAGAAACATCTTCCATACTGCATTCCCTGATTTTTGAATTTTCTTAACCATGCTCCCCCTTACGCCAACGCGTACATTTCTTTAATCCGTTCTCTCAAACCGGAATACCGCTTTTGCTCCATCGCATTATCCGCCATCGCCTGAAACATTTCCGGAATTCCCACCAAACAGACGCAGGTTCTCGCCCTGGTAACGCCGGTATAGATCAGATTCCGGTTCATCAGCATTTTCGGACCGCTGTAAACCGGAATAATGACTGCCGGATATTCGCTTCCCTGGGATTTATGAATGGTAATGGCATAAGCCAGCTCCAGCTCTTCCGCCTGTTTAAAGGAATATTCTACCAGACGGCCTTCATCAAACTCTACCGTCATAGTCTCTGCAAATTCATTTACCTCCCGAATCCGTCCAATATCCCCGTTAAAGACTCCCATCCCTTTATCCACAGGAATTCCGTAACGATTGCGGATTTCCCACTCAATCTGATAGTTATTCTTTATCTGCATAACTTTGTCGCCAGTACGCCAGATAGTCCCGTTTAATTCTTTCTCCGCCTTCTTTTTATCCGGAGGATTTAAAAATGCCTGAAAAATCTGATTGAGCCGTTCTACTCCCAGAGCGCCTTTTCTCATGGGGGTCATAATCTGAATATCCATCGGATCTGCGTGGACATAATCCGGAAGTTTTTTCTGTACCAGGGTAATCATGGCGCTGATAATAGCATCCGGCATATCCCGTTTAATAAAAAGAAAATCTTTACTGGGTTTCCCTAATGGAATCGGCAGTCCGTCGTTAATCCGGTGGGCATTGACAATAATGTCGCTTTCTGCTGCCTGCCGGAAAATCTTCGTCAGCTTTACCACATTAAACTGACCGGATTCAATAATATCCTTTAAAACATTACCTGGCCCCACACTTGGAAGCTGATTGACATCTCCTACCAGAATCAGCCTGGTTCCGACCGTTACCGCCTTTAGCAGGGAATGCATCAGGCTGATGTCTACCATAGACATTTCATCAATAATAATCACATCTGCATCCAGAGGATTTTCTTCATTCCGCTCAAAATGCATTCCGGAACGTTCTTTTTCGTCCGGCATACCGGTAAGCTCCAGCATCCGGTGAATGGTCCTTGCCTCATATCCAGTAGCTTCCGTCATCCTCTTGGCCGCTCTTCCTGTAGGCGCTGCCAGCAGGATTTCCATTCCTTCCATCTCAAAATACTGGATAATGGCATTAATGGTCGTGGTTTTTCCTGTACCAGGGCCGCCGGTAATGATCATAAGTCCGTTGTTGACTGCTTCCAGCACTGCCTGCTGCTGCATTTCATCCAGTTCAATCTGTTCCGATTCCTGAATCTGCTCCAGCCGTTTTTCAATGGTCTTGCTGGGAATATCTCCCTTAATATTTAAATCGCACAGCATTTTTGCAGTGTTTAATTCCAGATAGTAATACTGGGAAGAATAAATAATCCGCTCTCCCTCCTGCTGACCCTTGACAATGATTTTTTTCTCCATCTGGAGATCCATCAGATGTTTGTCCATGTCTTCCGGATGAATCTGGAGAAGCTCAGCAGCATTGGCTTTTAACTCGCTTTCCGGCAGATAGGTATGTCCGTTTCCAACCGCCTGGAGAAGGGTATAAAAAATGCCGCTTTTTATCCGGTAATCAGAATCCGTAAACAAACCGGTCTTTTGGGCAATCTCATCTGCCATCTTAAATCCTACCCCTGGGATGTCGTCTGCCAGACGGTAAGGATTTTCTTTTAAAACGCTGTACGTTCTGTGTCCGTATTCCTGATAGATTTTCACAGCCAGATTCATGGAAATGCCATAGTCCTGAAGAAACATCATGGCCTGGCGCATTTCTTTTTTTGCTTCCACCTGTTCGCCAATGGCCATGGCCATTTTTTCACTGATGCCTTTTACCTCCGAAAGGCGTTCCGGCTCTTCTTCCATAATCCGGAAGGTGTCTGCCTTAAACTTTTTTACAATTCGGGCAGCAAGAGCAGCTCCCACGCCTTTTATGGCGCCGGAGCCCAGATACCGTTCAATCGCCGCATTGTCTTCCGGCGTTTTAATCTCATAACTTTCTACCTGAAGCTGTTCTCCGTACACCGGATGCTCAATCATGGTGCCCGTCGCTTCCACCATCTCGCCTTCACTGATGTAGTGAAAGGTTCCTACCAGAATGGTCTCGTCTTTTCCATCGGCAAGACTTAACACTGTATATCCATTCTCTTCGTTGCGGAACTTAATCCGCTCTACAAACCCTCTTACTGTTGCCATACCTTATTCCTGTCAGATGAAACAACGCCCGAAGGCCGGTTGGAAAGACCTTCGGGCGTATACAAAATTTTAATTAAAATCCTCTTTGTCTCCATGAGCAAATTCAATAAATTTGCCAGTGCCAATGGCTACTGCTGTCAGCGGATCTTCCGCTACCATTGTATTGATACCCGTCTTTTCCTCAATCAGAGCGTCCAAACCGCTGAGCAGGGAACCACCGCCGGTCAGTACAATACCTCTCTCAAAAATATCGGCTGCCAGTTCCGGAGGCGTACGCTCTAATACGCTGTGAACTGCGTCTACAATCTGCATAGCCGGCTCTCTCAACGCTTCTAAGGTCTCGTCAGAGGTTACGACAATCGTCTTTGGAAGGCCGGTAACCAGGTTACGGCCGCGTACTTCCATAGTCAGGACTTCCGGCCTGCGGTATGCAGCGCCAATATTGATCTTAATCTCCTCTGCCGTTCTCTCACCGATCAGCAGGTTGTGCTTCTTTCTCATATAGCGAACCAGGGCCTCGTCAAAGTCATCACCTGCAATTTTAATGGAAGTGCTGACTACGGTGCCGCCCAGAGAAATAACTGCAATATCTGCAGTACCGCCTCCAATGTCTACGATCATGTTGCCGCAGGCCTTGGAAATATCAATACCCGCTCCGATTGCAGCCGCTACCGGCTCCTCAATAATAGAAACCTCTCTGGCTCCTGCCTGGTAGGTTGCATCCTCAACGGCCTTCTTCTCTACTTCTGTCGCTCCGCTTGGAATACACACGCTGATACGGGGCTTGCGCAGGGTTTTCTTGCCGACTGCCTTGTTGATAAAATATTTTAACATTTTTTCCGTAACCGTATAATCGGAAATAACGCCCTGGCGAAGAGGACGTACTGCAACAATATTGCCTGGAGTACGGCCAATCATCAGGCGGGCTTCCTCGCCAATGGCCATAATTTTATTATTGTCACGGTCAATGGCAACTACTGACGGTTCTTTTAATACAACGCCTTTTCCTTTAATATAAACCAGGATACTGGCAGTACCTAAGTCAATTCCAATGTCATTGGACATCATGGTAAACATATATTAATTTCCTCCAAATTTAGCATCAATGTGCAAAACTGTAAATTAGTTGTAAGACTCCTATCTTATTATATACAATCCCGAAGAGTTTTCAAAGGGTTTTTTTATTTTTTATAGAGTTTATTCTTTTTTTATGACGCCGACATATTTCGGACATATTTTATGGATATACTATAAACAAGTTATCCGAGAGGATAACGAGCCTTTGTTTCAAGTGGTTACTTGAAATCACAAAGCTTTTTCATACTCATACCGGACGGTGCGAGCCGTCCGGCCCCCCTAAACATTTTCTTATTTATTATACCTACCATTCCCGAAAATCCCGCAGGCGCCACCCTGCGGGATTTTTGTTTCCAGACAACCAGGAGGCAGCAAACCTCCTGATTGTTACTTTATACTCTCAGAGACCACTCGCTGCAGTCCAGTACCCTGGTCGCCAGCCCTTCATAAAATTCCGGTTCATGACAGATCAACACAATGCTGCCTTTGTATGCCGTCAAAGCCCTGCGAAGTTCGTCTTTCGCATCTACGTCCAGATGATTGGTAGGCTCGTCCAGCAATAAAACATTGGTTTCCCGATTGATGAGTTTACATAACCGCACCTTAGCCTGTTCGCCTCCGGACAGTACCCGTACCTGGCTCTCAATATTTTTCGTAGTCAGACCGCACTTTGCAAGAGCCGCCCGCACCTGGTACTGGGTATAGGATGGAAACTCCTTCCAGATTTCTTCGATACAGGTGGTGGTATTGCCTGGAGCCATTTCCTGCTCAAAATATCCCAGATACAGATAGTCTCCCAGTTCCACTGTTCCGGAAAGAGCCGGCACTTCTCCTAAAATGCTGCGCAGCAGCGTGGTCTTTCCAATACCATTGGCGCCCTTTAAAACCAGCTTTTCTCCCCGTTCCATTGATAAATTAATTGGCTTTGACAATGGTTCGTCGTATCCGATTACCAGATCGCGGGTCTCAAAAATGTATTTTCCGGCTGCCCTGGCTTCCATAAAGTGAAATTCCGGCTTGGGCTTTTCCTTTGCCAGCTCAATGACTTCCATTTTATCCAGCTTTTTCTGACGGGACATGGCCATATTGCGGGTAGAAACCCTTGCTTTATTGCGGGCCACAAAATCTTCCAGCTGGGCAATTTCCTGCTGCTGTCTCTTATAGGCAGCCTCTAACTGGGCTTGTTTTGCCGCGTACACTTCCTGGAACTTATCGTAATCTCCTACATACCGATCCAAGCGCTGGTTTTCCATGTGATAAATAATGTTGACTACGCTGTTTAAGAATGGAATGTCATGGGAAATCAGGATAAAGGCATTTTCATAGTCCTGAAGGTAGCGCTTCAGCCACTCAATATGCTGGACATCCAGATAATTAGTCGGCTCATCCAGAAGGAGAATGTCTGGTTTTTCCAGCAGAAGCTTTGCCAGCAGAACCTTGGTTCTCTGGCCTCCGGAAAGTTCGGATACGTCCTTGTCCAGTCCCAGTTCATTTAACTCAAACGCTCTGGCAATTTCCTCCACCTTTGCATCAATAATATAGAAATCATGAGCCATCAGAAGGTCCTGGATCGTTCCCAGTTCTTCCATCATGGCGTTCATCTCGTCTTCGGAAGCTTCTCCCATCTTGTCGCAGATTTCGTTCATCTGAGCTTCCATCTCAAACAAAAATGCAAACGCGCTTTTTAATACGTCTCGGATAGTCATGCCCGCTTCCAGAACCGTATGCTGATCCAGATAACCGACCCGCACATTTTTTGCCCACTCTACCTTTCCTTCGTCCGGCATCAGCTTGTCTGTAATAATGCTCATAAACGTGGACTTTCCCTCGCCATTGGCTCCTATCAGACCAATGTGTTCTCCCTTTAACAGCCGGAAGGAAACATCTGAAAAAATCGCTCTGTCGCCAAACCCATGGCTCAAGTGTTCTACATTTAAAATACTCATTCAAAAACCTCTTTATCTTCAATCTGTTTTCGTTTATAATACCAATAACCATTAGGACGGCGGGAAATCGGAAAAGAAACAGGTGTCAGGTTTTCCTGCCTGAAGATGTGCCGCCCCAACATTATCTCCCTCATTTTACATGACAGCTTTGATTCTTGCAAGCAGAAAGGACGCAAATATGTATACTTATCCCTGGTACCACTGGATTACATTCTTTTATATATACTGCTTTTTAGGATGGATCGTAGAATCCACCTATGTTTCCCTGCAAAAACGCCGTCTGGTCAACCGCGGCTTCCTGCGGCTTCCCATGATTCCTCTCTATGGCACCGGAGCCGTTATGATGCTGTGGGTCTCTCTTCCCGTTAAGGACAACCTGATTCTGGTCTATATTGCCGGCTTTTTCGCCGCATCTGCTTTGGAATACGTTACCGGCTGGATCATGGAACGGCTGTTTAAAATGAGATACTGGGATTACAGCAGCCAGAAATTCAATATCAATGGCTACGTATGTCTGGGCACTTCTATCGCCTGGGGATTTTTAACTATCCTGATGACAGAAGTTCTCCACAAGCCTATTGAAAAATTTGTTCTCTCCCTCAGCCCCGCCGTTGAATTTTCCTTTTTGGCCATTGTCAGCGTACTCTTTGTTACAGACGCCGTCCAATCCATACGGGCTGCCCTGGATCTTGGCCACACGCTGGAATCCCTGACTAAGATCAAAGCCGAACTGGAAGATCTGCAGGTGCAGCTGGCTCTTTTAAAAGCGGAGACATCCGAACGGGTTTCTGCCATGCGGGAAGAAGCAGCCGCCATCAAAGAGGAGGCATCCTCGATCCGAGAAGAAGCCGCCGCTATTCGGGAGAGCGCCAGAGAACAAATTGCTTCCCACAGGCGGGATATCCGGAACAGATACCAGCAGCTGGATTTGCCTGAGCTTCCCGATCTGACCAGACGAATCGAAGCTCTGCGGGAACGCCGCCGCCAGCTTGGCCGCCGCCTGACTTCTTACCACAGAAGCCTGCTGAGAAACAACCCCAGCGCCACTTCCAAGCGGTTTGGAGAAGCGCTTAAGGACTTAAAAAAATATCTGTAACAGGAAAAATAGCGCGTTTTGCAAAAAAGCTGCGGGAAATGTCAAATTCATTTCCCACAGCTTTTCTAATTTTATAGTTCTGTTCCCATGTTTCTGTCTTATGGATTGATTACTTTAACATCTCATCTACCATAGCCTGTACTGCGGCTCCCATATCTGCCGCCTTCTGGTCAGCATCCTCTAAGGAAACTCCCTTAACGCCATAGTAGAACTTGATCTTCGGCTCGGTTCCGGAAGGTCTTACGCACATCCATACGCCGTCTTCCATATCATAGTACAGCACGTTGGAAGAAGGAAGACCGGTTGGTTTTACTTCTCCTGTCGCCATATCTTTAATGGTATCCAGCTTGTAATCTCTTGCAGAAAGCACTTTATAGCCGCCTACTTCTACCGGTGTGTTTGCGCGCAGGTTTTCCATAATTGCCTGAATTTTGGCAAGTCCCTCAATACCGGACAGTCCGATGGATTTTACTGCATCTTTGTAGTAGCCGTATTTTTCATACATTGCGATCATGGCATCCCACAAGGTCATATTCTGAGCCTTATAATATGCTGCAGCCTCGCACAGGGCAGCGGTTGCGGAAATCGCGTCTTTGTCTCTTGCATAGCTTCCGATCAGGCAGCCGTAACTTTCTTCCATTCCAAATAAGTATGTACCTCTGCCAGTCTTTTCATTCTTCAAAATCTGCTGGCCGATCCACTTAAATCCAGTCAGAACCTCGATCAGCTCTACGTCGTAAGCCTTGGCAACCGCATCAATCAGGTTGGTGGAAACGATAGATTTTACAACCTGTCCGTCTGCAGGAATCTTGCCTGCTGCCTTCTTCTGGCTTAATACATATTCGCACAGAAGCGCGCCGGACATATTGCCGGTCAGAGGAATGTATTCTCCGGATTTGTCGTCTTTTACATAAACGCCCAGACGGTCTGCATCCGGATCTGTTGCCAGAACCAGGTCTGCATTTTTTTCTTTTGCCATAGCAAGACCCAGCTCAAAGGCTTCCTTTGCTTCCGGATTCGGATAGCTTACGGTTGGGAAATTGCCGTCCGGAAGCTCCTGCTCCGGAACTACGTATACGTGCTCAAATCCCAGTTCCTTCATAACCCGTCTTGCCGGAATGTTTCCAGTTCCATGAAGAGGCGTATAAATAATGGTAATCTGATCCTGCATCTCGTCAATGGCCTTCTGGTTCACTACCTGAGCCTTTACCTGGGCAATGTATTTATCGTCAATTTCCTTGCCGATTACTTCGTATTTGCCTGCTGCGATTGCGGAAGCCTCATCGGTCGTCTTTACTGTGGACAGATCCTCGATTGCCAGAACTTCCTCTGTAACTCCTTTGTCGTGAGGCGGCGTAAACTGGGCGCCGTCCTCCCAGTAAACCTTGTATCCGTTATATTCCGGCGGATTGTGGCTGGCAGTAATATTAATACCTGCGATACATCCCAGTTCCCTGACTGCAAAAGACAGCTCCGGCGTCGGACGCAGAGACTCAAATTTATATGCCTTAATGCCGTTGGCTGCCAGGGTCATAGCTGCTTCCATAGCAAATTCCGGAGACATATGACGGGAATCATACGCAATGGCAACTCCTTTTTCTGCGCCGCCCTGCTTGATAATGTAGTTAGCCAATCCCTGGGTCGCACGACGGACTACATAAATATTCATCCGGTTAATTCCTGCGCCTATAATCCCTCTAAGGCCTGCCGTACCAAATTCCAGATCCATATAGAATCTTTCTTTAATCTCGTTTTCGTCCCCTTCGATGGCTTTTAGCTCCGCTTTGGTTTCCTCATCAAAATACGGATTGGAAAGCCACTCATTGTAAATCTTCATGTAGTCCTTCATAAAACTTTTACTCCCTTCTCTGTCTCTGAAAGATGCTGAAAAAACGCCTGTCAGCCCTCTCTTTGTCTATGCAAATTATACTATATGCTATACAAAAAAGAAAGTGTTTTTCAGTATTTTATCTCGTGCAGAAACGCTCTTCTAGCTTCTTCCTGCTCCTGCAAAGCCTTTAATTTATCCGTATTTCTGGCAGGAATCCACGCTTTGTTCGCATTATAATAGTAGTTTAGCTGCTTCCAGTATTTTTCTGGATACAAAAACAGATAATAGAGGCATTTCCGTTCTTTTTCTGACATCGGCAAAATCCGCTCATAAGCATCCAGCATCATCGCTCCCAGCCGCAGATTCCATCCGTGTTTCTCCATAACCTTACGCATAAACCGATATAAATCTGCCGCCTGAACTCCCAGATGCATCCGGTTATATTCTACAATCGCCACATAATTGCCGCCCATCAGCACATGATGGTGGTCTAAATCCCCATGACACAAAAACAGAGGCATTTTCTCTTCTTTCTCTATGGCTTCCAGCCCCCGCTCCGCTTCTATGGCCTGTTGGAAAAATTCAGGATAGCTGTCGATTACGCACAGTTCAAATTCACTCTTTCCCCGCTTTTGGCGGATAAAACTTCTGGCCCGCTTCATTTCCCGATTGTGACGTCCCATTTCCTCATACAGGGGCCTGGACAAAATTGATCCCATCTTCCACTCTTCCTGAAATTCCACTCTCCGCAGAAATTGGTGCAGCATCCCGATTCTGGTAACCGCGCTTCGGATTTCCAGATATTCCTTTAAATTGCACTCCCGATCCATAAACCAGTCTTTCAATACAAAACAAGTCCCATCTCCAGCATTGGTAAACAGCCCGTCTTCTTTGCTTCTCACATACTGATCCACTTTTAATCCGCTGCTGTCCTGCAAGGCTTCCAGTACCTTTGCTTCAAACTCCAGCCTTCGGACAGTCCCCCTGTATTCTTTTAAGATGCGGCAGCCCTTATCTGTATCCAGGATCCACGCTCCGCGGCCTTTTTTTACCCCATAAACCTCCATATCATACTGTTCCAGCACTTCCGTATACCGCTCTGTCATATCTGCCCCTCCAATTTCTGCTTTTTGTATTTTCTTTTAAGCTATTTCTAGGGTATGAATGGCAAAGTGAAATTATGACCAGCAAAACGGCGCAAAAAAAGTCTGAACGAATTCAGACTTTTCCTAATGCAAATGAAATCAGTTTTTCTTTCTGGTTATATTCCGGATGTTCCAGAACCAGGTCTAACAGAGCGTTTAACGTTTCTCCTACTTTCTTTCCAGGCCCGATCCCAGCCTCCATCAAATCCCGTCCACTGACTGCCAGCTGTTTTAAATAGAGACAGTCCCCGTCCTGCCGGATTTCTTCTGTCAATCGGGCAATCTCACCTAAGGGATCGACGTTTCGAAGAAGCATCAAATCGTCGTATAATTCCGGCGTCATCTGGCTCATTATTTTCCGAAGCTTTGCCTTCTGGGGATTCAACGGCGTTTTGACAAACCTGAGAAGGGTCTTTACTTTATTGATCGTGTCATTGTCGGATTTTAACTGTCTCAAAATCCGGACTGCCTGTTCGTCTGTCTCGTTCTGTAAAAATGCGGCCCAGCGCAGGTGCTTTCTAGCTGGAAGCTGCGGGTCGATTGCCGGAAGCGGCCTTTTTACCTGGGCAAAATCCGGCGAAATAAACGGCGCCATCCCAGTCTCATAGACCACACTGATTCTGTCTGGATGATCAGAGACCAGAAGCTTTCCCAGTTCTGCCAGAATCCGCTCTTTGCTGACGTGTTCCAGGTTCGGCGCAATGACGCTCAGAGCCTGATAGGTTTCCGACTCAATAGCAAATCCCAGCTGGGCAGAAAAACGGACTGCCCGAAGAATGCGCAGCGCATCTTCCATAAACCGGTCAATGGGATTTCCTACGCAGCGGATCCATCCGGCTTTCAGATCTTCTATGCCGCCGAAGGCATCTACAATCCCATCCCGACTGCTGTAAGCCATTGCATTAATCGTAAAATCCCGACGTTTTAAATCTTCTATCAGATTAGAGGTAAACTGAACTTCCTTTGGATGGCGGCCGTCTTCGTATTCGCCGTCAATCCGGTAGGTAGTCACTTCGTATCCGACCTTACGAATCATAATCGTAACCGTACCATGTGCGATTCCCGTATCAATGGTGCGGGGAAAAATTTTCTTTACCTGTTCCGGACGGGCCGAAGTGGTAATATCCCAGTCCTCCGGCGTCCGTCCCAACAGGCTGTCACGGACGCAGCCGCCTACTGCGCTGGCTTCATATCCGTGTTCATTCAGCCTGGAGATAATTTCTTCTACTGCATCCGGCAGTTCTATCTGCATGGGGCTGCCTCCTTTCTGCTCTGTGTCTTGCTGTTTTTAATATGCTTTTCCCCAGTATACCATCTTCGTTGCCGGTTTTCCGCAGTATACGCAGGTATCGGACAATTTTTCCTGGGCAAACGGCATACAGCGGGAAGTTACTCCAGCCTCTTCTTTTAACTTTTCTTCACACTCCTGGCATCCGCACCACATTGCCTTAATAAATCCTGGTTTATTTTCTGCAATATCCTTTAATTCCTCTAATGTGAGCGCCGTATAGGTATGAGCGTCTCTATGCTTTCTTGCACGCTCTAACATTTCGGTCTGGATCTGGTCTAACAGTTCGCCAACCTTGCTTTCTAACTCGTCCAGGCATACGGACATCTTCTCATGAGTATCGCGGCGGACTAACACGGCCTGATTTGCTTCAATATCCTTTGGTCCGATTTCAATACGTACCGGAATACCGCGCATCTCGCACTCATTGAACTTCCAGCCTGGGCTCTTATCGCTGTCGTCCACTTTTACGCGGAAGTTGGACAGGCGGCCTTCCAGTTCAAACGCCTTATCTAAGACGCCTTCTTTTCTCTGCTGGATCGGAACAATGACAATCTGGGTCGGAGCAATTCTCGGAGGCAGAACTAAACCTTCGTTGTCGCCGTGTACCATGATAATTCCGCCAATCAGACGGGTAGAAATACCCCAGGAAGTCTGATGAACATACTTTAACTGGTTGTCTTTATCGCTGAACTGGATGCCGAATGCTTTTGCAAATCCGTCGCCGAAGTTATGGCTGGTACCAGACTGCAGGGCTTTTCCGTCATGCATCAGCGCTTCAATGGTATAGGTTGCTTCTGCGCCTGCAAATTTTTCTTTATCCGTTTTTCGTCCGCGGATTACTGGCATTGCCAGAACTTCCTCACAGAAATCGGCATAGATGTTTAACATCTGCTCTGTTCTTTCCTGTGCTTCTTCTGCTGTTGCGTGGGCCGTATGGCCTTCCTGCCATAAGAACTCCCTGGAACGTAAAAACGGACGGGTTGTTTTCTCCCAGCGGACTACGGAGCACCACTGGTTATAAACCTTCGGCAGATCTCTGTAAGAGTGAATATCCCTTGCATAGAAATCGCAAAACAGGGTTTCAGAAGTCGGTCTTACGCACATTCTTTCCTGAAGCGGCTCTAAACCTCCATGGGTCACCCACGCTACCTCCGGCGCAAATCCTTCTACGTGATCTTTTTCCTTCTGCAGAAGGCTTTCCGGAATAAACATCGGCATATAAACATTGCGGACGCCTGCCGCTTTAAACCGCTTATCCACTTCCTTCTGGATATTCTCCCAAATCGCATATCCGTCCGGCTTAATTACCATACATCCTTTTACGCTGGAATAGTCAATTAATTCTGCTTTTTTTACTACGTCCGTATACCACTGGGCAAAATCTTCTTCCATAGACGTAATCGCTTCTACCATTTTCTTATCGTTTGCCATTTTCTCTCTCCTTCTTTGCAACTGTAAAAACTGTAAAAAAAGAGCCATTCATCCCTTGCTGCAGGGACCGAATGACTCGGCGGTACCACCCAGATTAGCGCCAAATGGCTGCTCTCTCTTTTCCGTTAACGCCGGATAACGCTCTGTTTTCACAAAGATGCTCCAAGGCAGGTTCAGCAGCCAGGGACACAGAAGCCTTCCACCACATAGCTTCCTCTCTGCAGAGTATGAGTGCTTACTAATCCTCTTCAACGCCGCAGCAGCTCTTATCAGGCCGCTGCATATGATAAAATATTACGCTAACCTTCCTGATTTGTCAATGACATTCTTGCCTGTTCCAGACGTTCCTCAAATTGGGAATAGAAATCCATTTCCCTATTATAAGGCGTCAGATAAAACGTTTTCAGGATCTGCAGATTCACTGCTTTCGCCTTCTCTGCTTCCCTTCCATCTCCTGCCGCAGCCCTGGCCTCTTTCTGGAAGGAATGCCACTTTAACAGAAATTCCTCCTCTTTTTCCACGTCCGGCGTGTCAATCCATTTACGGACTTTTACTTTGGTCCGTTCCTGTTTCTGACAGCCATTTACCAGGAAAATATACTGGATCCGGCCGTCTCCATAGTCTCTTCCAAGAGGAAACAGACGGCAGATTCCAGGCCGGAAGCTATGAATTCCGCACCTTCCGTTTTTATCTAAAAATGCGCAGGCATCTTCGTCCCCATTCATTTGAAGTCCTGGCAGAACCAGCCCGTCTTCCATCTGCAGCTTTATCTTGTCTGCCATCAATTCTTCAAAAGAGACTCCCAGATGTGCTGTCAGGTTATAAATGTCCTTTGGATTTAGCACCAGCCCTTCCATGCCGTGGCAGCAGGCCGAACACCCCTTGCAGTCTCCGCATCCAACCCGAACCATATCATTTAAAGAATATTTTCTTCCATCTGTTATCCCAGGATTTGTATTCTGATCCATGTTTATCCCTGCCTATTCTCATTTCTATGGGTTCTATTTTCGGATAAGTAAAGGGATTTGTCAACAGAAAACTCCGGCCTCCTGTAGCCTCAGCCCAAAAAAAAGGAGAACAGGATGTTCTCCCATTCTCCTCAAAAGCCTTTATGCCAAAATTTTTAATTAGCCAAAGTATCTCTTTAACAGGCCTGCGAATGCTCTGCCGTGACGAGCTTCGTCTCTTGCCATCTCATGAACGGTGTCATGGATTGCGTCTAAATTAGCTGCCTTTGCTCTCTTAGCCAGGTCGGTCTTACCAGCGGTAGCGCCGTTCTCTGCTGCTACTCTTAATTCCAGGTTCTTCTTGGTAGAATCGGTAACTACTTCGCCTAACAGCTCTGCGAACTTGGAAGCGTGCTCAGCCTCTTCCCAAGCTGCCTTCTCGTAGTATAAACCAATCTCTGGATAGCCTTCTCTATGAGCAACTCTTGCCATTGCTAAGTACATACCAACTTCGCTGCACTCGCCTTCAAAGTTTGCTCTTAAATCTGCAATAATATCTTCGCTAACGCCCTGTGCTACGCCAACAACGTGCTCTGCTGCCCAGGTCATCTCATCTTCCTGTAATTTGAACTTGTCTGCCGGAACCTTACATACTGGACAGAACTCCGGAGCAGTCTCACCCTCATGAACATAGCCACATACTGTACAAACCCATTTTTTCATAGTTAATTTCTCCTTTTCTTATTATAAATTTAAATTTGTTTAAGTTCTTGTTTTTTAAATCAGTAATTATTACTGTTTTAGTGTAGCATACTTAACTGGTTTTGTCAACTGGTTTTCCTGAAATATTTTCCATTTTTTTCATCTCCAGGCATTCACAGCACTCCCCGTAAAACACCATCTCATGGCCATCAATCCTGCCTGTGCAGTAACGGCCTGCCAGCGTATTGATTTCTTCCATATGGCTCATGGGAATATCCGATACCCGACCGCACTTCTTACAGAGAAAATGGTAATGAGGCGCCATATCCCCATCAAAGTGATCCGGTCCGGTTCCGCATCTAAGCTTTCTTACCTCTCCCAGTTCCTCCAGAAGATTCAGGTTGCGGTATACCGTTCCAAGACTGATGTTCGGATATTCCTGACGGATTGATGCGTAGATTGCATCCGCTGTGGGGTGATCTTTACGAGCCATCAAACAGGCCTTTATAGATTCCCTCTGCCGGCTGTATTTGATTGTCTTCATAACAGCATCCCTCCTTAATATTAGTAATTATTACTGATATTAGTATATACAATGAGTACGCTGCTGTCAATCCCTTTTTTAATTTTTTACTCTTCTACCCTGTTTTGAATGCTTCCGATTCCTTCTATCCTGCACTCTACTACATCGCCTGCTTTCAAAAACTTTGGCGGCACAAATCCCATTCCCACGCCCGCCGGCGTTCCCGTTGCGATAATCGTGCCTGCCTGAAGGCTCATTCCCTTTGATAATTCGCTTACAATATGGTCAATATCAAAAATCATCTGGCTGGTATTGCTGTCCTGCCGCAGTTCCCCATTCACATAAGACTGAATTGCCAGCTTCGGTGGATATGGAATCGAATCCACAGTCACAATACAAGGCCCCATTGGCAGGAACCCATCCAGGCTCTTTCCAAAATACCACTGCTTATGCGCATTCTGGATGTTACGGGCGCTGACATCATTTATGACCGTGTAGCCAAACAGATACTCTTTTACCTGCTCCGGCGGCACATTTTTTGCCTCTTTGCGGATAATGGCCGCCAGCTCTGCTTCATAATCCAGACTGTCTACAATATCAAAGTGCCCTGGAATGGGATCGCCGTCTGCGCTGGCTTTGCTGACACGCTTGGAAAAATATACGGCATACTCGCGCTTTCCGTCAAATTCCTGTTTTTTAAAACGGGCCGATTCTTCTGCGTGGGCCATATAATTGATTCCCAGGCAAATCACATCCTGCTTCGGATACTGGATGGGCGCCAGAAGACGCACTTCTCCCAGCGGAGCCGCCCCTGAAATGCCGTATGGTTCTTTTGTACTTGCATACTCTAAAAGCTGCAGTTCTGATTCTCCAATCTCTTCTATTAATTTTCCCATTTCTCCATAGTCTACGCCAATACTCCTGATGGGATAAACCCAGGTCTCATCTGAATTTAACACTCCAATCCTGGTTTTCTGCTCCCGCTCTAGCTGATACGTTACTAATTTCATAATCTTTCTCCTTGCTGCACCCATAAAAAGAAGCGACGCAAATAAACGTTTCCGTTTAGCCACCTCGCTTCTTTTTAATCTGTATTTCATTACTAGCATCAGTGTACAGGGGCAACACGCCTCAAAGAGGGATAATTTCCCCATTCTCTCCACTTGAGGTCATAAGAGTCAGAAACAGGTCAGATGACACGTCTGCAAGGCACTTGAATGAGGTGTACTGTGGACGTACACCGATTGAAAGTAACGCAGCAGGCGCGTCATCTGGACGTTTCTGACCGTATTGCCCCCTGTACACTGATGCTACCATGCTAACATAAACAGGAAAGAAATGTCAACACTCCATCCAGGATTTCAACCAGATTTCAGCCATTCTCTGGCGGCTTTCCATCCCTGGATAAAAATCGTCGGAATCAGAGAAAATGCGACTGCAGCCCCAATCTGTTCCATGCTTAAATCGGAAACCGCAAACAGCCTCTGAAGGGACGGAACAAAGAGAACAGCGGCCAGAAGCACCGCTCCCGCCTCAAATGCCATAATACTGTACAAATTCGTAAACAGCCCCAGATAGAACATAGAGTGATGGCTTCTGCAGTTAAATCCGTGGAACAGTCTGGCCAGGGTCAGAGTTGTAAAGGCCATTGTCGCTGCAGCCGCAGAATTTCCGGCAATCCCGCTGTTCTGTCCCCATTTTCCAGACCACCTTCCCGTCAGGCCTACATAGTAAGCCGCCATCGTACAGACCGCTATCAGGCCGCCCTGAATCAGAATATCCTTTAAAAAGGCTTTGCTTAAAATTCCCTTAGACGGATCTCTTGGCTTTTGTTCCAGCAATCCATCCTCTGCCGGTTCCATGCCAATGGCCAGCGCAGGCAGGGAATCCGTAACCAGATTGATAAACAGCAGATGTACTGGAGCAAATGGCATCGGAAGCGCCAGAAGCGATGTATACAGTACGCAAAAAATCCCCGCCATATTGCCGGACAAAAGAAAATCAATGGCATTCTGGATATTCCGATACACATTCCGACCATTTTCAACTGCTGAAATAATGGTTGCAAAATTGTCATCTGCCAGAATCATCGAGGCTGCATCTCTGGAAACCTCTGTTCCACCCAGCCCCATTGCCACTCCAATGTCCGCTTTTTTCAGCGCCGGCCCGTCGTTGACTCCATCTCCGGTCATGGCTACGACCCTGCCTTTCCTCTGCCACGCTTCTACGATCCGGATTTTATGTTCCGGAGATACTCTGGCACACACAGATATGGCTTCTAACCGGTTTTCCAGTTCTGCATCTGTCATCCGCTCCAACTCTGGTCCGGTTATTACCTGTTCGCCCAAATGGAGAATCCCGATTTCTTCTGCAATTGCCTGAGCCGTTACCGGATGATCGCCTGTAATCATTACCGTTTTGATTCCCGCTCTCCCTGCCTGTCTGACCGCCTCTTTTGCCTCCGGACGCGGAGGATCCATAAGGGCCGCCAGGCCTAAGAAAGTCAAATCCTTTTCTTCTTTCGTTCTCTCTTCTCCGGCAGCCCCTGCCATCCGGTAGGCAAACGCCAGCACCCGAAGTCCTTTCTTCCCCCAGGCCTCGTTCTGTCTTTGAATCTTACAGACGTCTTCCGAAGTAATCCTCCGGCTTCCGTTCTCCTTTTCAATTTTTGTACATCTGGGCATCAAAACATCCCAGGCTCCTTTTACAATCAGCATCTGCTTTCCGTCTGGCCGCCTGCATAAAACGCTCATCCGTTTCCGTTTAGAATCAAATGGGATTTCATCCAGACGGGGCCATCTGTCCCGAAGCTGCATGATCTGGATTCCCTCTGAATCCGCCATACGCAAAAGAGCGGTTTCTGTCGGATCTCCTAAAACTCCGTTTTCTGCATTATTTGCCAGGACAGCCGCTTCCAGCAAGGAAATCTGTCCTGACCGGCCCGATTTTCCCGCTCCGGCGCTTTCATACACCGCCTGAACCGTCATTTGATTCTGGGTCAGGGTTCCCGTCTTGTCGCTGCAGATAACCGAAACGCAGCCCAGGCTTTCCACTGCCTTTAAATCTTTTATAATCGCATTTTGTTTTGCCATCCGCTGGGTTCCCATTGCCTGCACAATGGTTACGATGGTTCCCAGAGCTTCCGGAATCGCCGCCACTGCCAGGGCCACTGCAAACATCATCGCATCCAGCACTCTGCTTCCCCGATACAGTCCCAGCAGAAAAACAATCAGGCAAATTCCCATAATCGCCATTGCAAGATTGCTGCTGAACCGATCCAGGCTCATTTGAAGAGGGGTTCTCTTTTCCTCTGCGTCATTCATTAGTTCTGCAATTTTCCCGATTTCCGTATCCATTCCTGTAGCGGTCACTACGGCAAGACCTCTGCCTCCGGTTACCAGACTTCCAGAAAATACCATATTCTTCCTGTCTCCCAGAGGCCGTTCCCCTTCCAGAATATTCCGGCTCTTTTCTACGCTTTCCGCCTCTCCTGTCAGAGAACTCTCATTTAAAAACAGCGACGACGTTTCCAGCACCCTGCCGTCGGCTGCCGCCAGATCTCCTGTTTCCAACGCCAGAATATCCCCTGGCACCACTCTGGAAGCCGGTATTTTTATTGTCTCTCCCTCTCGAATTACCCTGGCAGAAGGTGCGGAAAGAGATTTCAAACTCTCCAGGGATTTTCTCGCCTTTTCGTGCTGGACCGTCCCCAGAACGGCATTTAAAATCAGCACTGCAAAAATCACAATGGTACTCTCCCTGCTTCCGGACACCAGGGAAATCAACGCTGCTCCTATTAAAATCTGAACCAGAAGATCCTGAAACTGTTCCAGAAAAACCTTCCACCAGGCCTTCTGCCTGGTTTCTTTCAACGTGTTTTTTCCATATTTTTCCAGCCTTCTAGCCGCCTCTTCTTCCTCTAACCCCATTCTGCTGGTCTGGAACCGATCCAGAACCTCGCTCTCCGGAATCTCATACCAATTCTTCATGTCTTTTCTCCTTCTCCTATCAAATGCCTCCCCACAGCTTTCTAAGCAGGATCTGATAGTAAAAAATGTATGGGCGTCTTTCCTGCTTTATGCTATAATGGAACCACCCTTAAAAGGAAATTTCATAAAAGGAGTATTTTAATTATGGAGAAAATTACGAGTTTCACTGTCGATCATCTGCATCTGCTTCCTGGCGTTTATGTTTCCCGAAAAGATAAAGTAGGCGATCAGACCGTTACTACCTTCGACATCCGTATGACCCGCCCCAACTACGAGCCGGTCATGAATACTGCAGAAATCCATACCATTGAGCATTTAGGAGCTACTTTCCTGCGCAATCATAAAGACTTCAAAGACAAAGTTCTCTACTTTGGCCCTATGGGATGCAGAACCGGATTCTACCTGCTGCTGGTCGGCGATTTGCAGTCCCAGGATATTATCGGACTGTTAAAGGAGCTGTTTGCCTTTATCAGAGATTTTAAAGGCGACGTACCTGGCGCGGCTGCAAGGGACTGCGGCAATTATCTGGATATGAATCTGCCTATGGCAAATTTCTGGGGAAAGTGGTTCCTGGAAGTTGTGTTGGAGCATATTGACGAATCCAGAATGACTTATCCAGAATAATCCAGACTATTCCGCAATCGACTTACATTTCACTCAGAAAGGAAGAAGCAACCGTATGTGGGAGCATACAAAAGACTATATTCCCTGGAATATCCGTGAACGGGATACCCGCGAACAGAGGGAAATCCGGCTATATCTGGAAAACCAGGGCAGCCAGATTGGCAAGAACTGCTACATCTCTCCGAAAGCAAATCTCTGTGATGTTACGCTAAAAACCGGAGACGACTGTGAATTTTGTGCCGATGTTCTCATCCGTCATGCAGACGTCAAAATGGGAATGCGCTGTTCCATCAATCCCATGGCCTATTTACAGGGAAGGATTACAATGGGCGATTATGTCCGGATCGCGCCGAAAGCCAGCATTATTGCAGACAATCACAATCACGCAGATGTCCTGCGTCCCATTCAGCAGCAGGGCACCAGCGGGAAAGGCATTACCATTGGAGACGACGTGTGGATTGGAGCCAATTCCTGCCTGTTAGACGGAATTACCGTTGGATCCCACAGCATCATTGGCGCTGGAGCGGTCGTAACAAAAGACGTACCGCCCTATTCGGTAGCAGGCGGTTCTCCGGCAAAACTTTTGAAAAACCGGCTTCGGGAAGCATTTGCCAAACCTCTTTCCGACTTCTGCCAGATGGCAGAAGCGCAATTCGATACCATCCTGGATCGCCATTTCCAAAACGGATCGTTTGTCGATACCTCTGTTAATCAGAGTCCCGTCCGCGCCTGGTGCGACGCCGTAGAAATTGCCGGAATGTTCGGAAAGACTCCTTCCCAGATGAGCAGAGAGCAGCTCATCAGCCGCCTGCGCCAGATGCAGAAAGACGAGATTGATTATGAAGTCCTGTCCGTTGGATATGCGCTGGAAGTTTTAGGCAGTTCAGTCCCATCGCCTTACCGGAGCGCCCAGGAGCTGACTGGCCAGAACCTGATCCAGTGGCTGGAACAATTCCAGTGGAAGGGAGATGTCTGGCACGCCGGACACTGTATCGACTGCCTGACCACAGCCTATTATCAGAATCAAAAGCATTTTGGAATAAAACCAGATCTGGACACCTTGTTTGGATGGCTAGATGCACATTTTGACCGGCAAACCGGACTGTGGGGAAGCGGAGACCGCCTGGACTGCGTCAACGGTTTTTACCGCCTTACCAGAGGCAGCTATGCCCAGTTCGGGCGCGCTCTTCCGGACTGTGAAAAAACCATTGATACGGTTCTTTCCCACAGCTCCGGCCGTATGTTCCAGGGAAAAGAAGGGACTTCCTGCAATGTTTTAGACGTGATCCATCCATTATGGCTGTGCCGCAGGCAGACGGATTACCGCAGCACGGAAGGAATGGAATGGGCTGTTCAGTGGATTGATAAGATTCTAAAGAACTGGGACAATGAAAAAGGCTTTTCTTTCGACTTGCTGCTTCACGACAATCCGACTCTGATGGGAACCGAAATGTGGCTGTCGATTTTATACCTGCTGTGCGATTACGTAGGACTGGCTGACTGCTTAAGCTACCAGCCCCAGGGCGTACACCGGTTAAAAACCATTCTGTAACAGCGGGAAAACGGGCTGCGCCCGTTACTTTGCGCAGCCCGTTTCCTGTTCTTCTATAAGTTTCCGCAGAGTGTCCACAATACGGCCCGCTGTCTGTCCAGTCTCATCAATGGTAATGTCTGCGTATTTTTCGTAATATGGAATCCGCTCTTCATATAAATCTTTTAAGGTCTGGCCTTCTTTCAGCACCACGCCCCTGTCTACCACATTGCCAATCCGCCGTTCTACTTCCTCTAAACCCAGCTTTAAATAGACAATCTGGCTGATTTCTTTGTAGTGCTCCATTGCCTCTTTTCCAAAAATCACACTGCCGCCTGGCGCAATTACGGAATGAGTCACATCCAGTTCTGCATTAATCCGGTTTTCCACTTCCATGAAGCCGTCCATACCTTGTTCTGCAATAATTTCTTTTAACAAACGGCCTTCTTTTTCCTGAATTACAATATCCACATCTACAAAGGAATAGCCCAGCCGCTTTGCCAGCAAGACGCCAATCGTACTTTTTCCGGAAGACGGCATTCCAATTAACGTAATATTGCTTTTTTTCTTCTCTGTCATCGTTTCCGTCCCTTCTGCCCTGACGGGCCTTTGCGTTTTCCTGCCGGTTTCTTTTTCACTGAATATCCAAAGGTTCCGATTCTTTTGCCCAGCTCCAGATATTCTCCATGGGCATACGCCATCAGTCCGGTACTAGCCAGGTCAAACCTGCCTGTTTTATCCATATAAGCCTCGTCTACATGGACAGCCAGAACTTTTCCGATGAACATGGTATGGGTGCCTAAATCCAGATGATTGACCACCTGACACTCAATATTTACCGGACTTTCTTTAATCATCGGCGCCGCAACGTGTTCAGCCGGCTCCAAAGTCAGGCCGGTTTCCTTCCATTTGTCCACATCCCGCCCCGAACGAACGCCGCAGTAATCTGTAGCCCTTGCCAACGCCTTCGTTGTCAGGTTAATTACAAAGCACTGGGTTTCTTCTATCATGTGATAAGAAAAACGCTCTGGCCGGACCGATACGTATGCCATCGCCGGATCCGAGCAGATATTGCCTGTCCAGGCTGCTGTAATAATGTCTGTATTTCCCTCTTTATCCGCCACGCTGACCATCGCTGCCGGAGCCGGATAAACCATGGTTCCTGGTCTCCAGGTCTGTTTTGCCATCTGAAATCATCCTTCCGTATCTTGTTTTCCTGTTGTCTTTTCTGTACCCAGATGCAGCCGGATTTGCAGCTTATTCCTGGGCTGCAAGTACCAGAGCCGGAACCAGCTGCTTTTTGCGGGATACCACTCCAGGAAGGCAAATCCAATGCTCTTGCCTGGAAATATTGTCGTTTTCCATATGGAATGCCTTAAATGCCAGTTGTTCCGCTCCCTGTCCTTCGTAAATCAGTTCTGTAGACTGGGTAATAATATTGGTCAGCATAAAAAACATCATATCCATGCCCCGATCGGCCCTGGCCTGTTTGATATAATCGCACATACGGCCGCGAAGGCGGAGCAGTTCTTCTTCATTTAAAGAGCTGACCTGGGCAACTCCTATGATCAGTTTCCCAGCGGTAAAGGTTTTAAAGTCCTGATAAAAAATCTCCGAATCGTTTTTGCCTTTTAAATTGCTTCCTGCCGCAAACATATCCCTTGCATATTTCTCAATATCAATTCCGGCTATCTGCGCCAGCTTTACTGCAGACTGCCGGTCTACTTCTGTGCAGGTAGGAGAACGGAACAAAAGAGTATCCGAAACAATGGCGCTGCAGAGAAGTCCTGCAATCTTGGGTTCTACTTCGATTCCTGCCTCCTGGTACATCTGGTAGACAATCGTTGCCGTACATCCCAAAGGCTGGTTGCGGAAAAACACAGGAGAAATTGTCTCTACTGTGCCCAGACGGTGATGGTCAATGATTTCCCTGATGTCCGCATCCTCGATTCCATCCACAGCCTGGCTTCTCTCATTGTGATCCACCAGAATGACCTGTTTCCCCCTGGCTCCCAACAGATTCCGGCGGGAAATCATCCCTTTATAAAGCCCGTTTTTATCCAGGATCGGGAAATCCCTGTGGCGCTTGCTGGCCATTACCTCCCGAATCTCATCAATATAATCGTCTTCTTCAAAGGTAATTAATTTATCCGTTGTCATAAAATAGCTGACCGGCATACTCTGGTTAATCAGACGGGCAGCCGTATACGTATCATAGGCAGTTGCAATAACCGTACATCCATGCTGTTCTGCCAGTTTCCGGATTGTCAGGGATGCCCCTGCTCCTTCACAGACAATAATACAGTCTGCTTCCATTTCAATGGCGCACAGCTGGGATTCATAGCGGTTGCCCAAAATTACCAGATCATGCGGCTCAATATAAAACTCCATCAAATCCGGATTGGCTGCTGCCACCAATACTTTTCCCTGATTGAAATAGGTATTTTCATCTCCTACAATCAAATCACCTTCCAGCGTTTCCAAAATATTGGAATACTGGGTGTGCGCCTTTGACAAAATGCTGCTGTCATAAATATTCATATAAGATTTTGTAATATCGCCTACGGTAATCAGTCCCTCTAATGCGCCGTTTTCCATTACAATCGGAAGGGTTACCGCATTGTTGGCCTGCATCAGATTCCACGCCTTTTTTAATGAAATATTTCGGTTGACCCCGTCCATCTGGCGAATTTCAATATCTCTTACCTGGGTCCGCACATCTTCCACAAGCTTTGGCGCTTCCAGGCCAAAATAATCCAGTACGTACTGGGTTTCTCCATTTACCTTTCCCGCTCTGGCCGGTTCATGCAAAATCCCCGTTGCCCTGGTTTTTAAATTCGCATAGCAGATCGCAGAACAAATCGAATCTGTATCTGGATTTTTATGGCCGATTACAATTGGAGTTCTCTGGATTTCATCTGGCACACTCTCGTCCTCCTCTTAGTTTTCATAATCTATTTACATGATGTTCATAATTTATTCATAATTATTTTTTATATTATTTGTATATAAGAAAGTGATTTTTATATTATTTATTCGTTATATTGCACATAGATTTTTCATAATTACCCCGATTGTGTACCTTGCGTACCATTCGGGGTCTCCTCATGTTTCTAAGGCTTTTCCAATCAACCGCCGCTTTTTAAGAAAACAGTTCTTTTTTGTATACCCCTGCGTCTACCAAACCGCGAATTGCATTTACCACGGCTTCTTTGTCTTCTTTATAGGTTACTCCAAACCATTTATCCGGAGTATTCAGAATCTGTACGGAAGCCTGACCGGATTTTACCAGCTTGTCAATAATCTGCGGAAGCAAGTATTCTTTCTTTACATCTCCTTCTGGTACAGATCGTAAAAACTCTGGGAATCCTCTTTCCAGCTCGTCTAAAAAGGATGCCGGAAGTCCCCACATATTCATGGATACCAGACAGTTTCCATCCAACCGGATCCTGTTTCCATTATCATCTGCACCAAACAGGCCCTCCTGGGTCTGACTGATCTCATAAGTCTCGACTACTTCTTTTAACGTACCGTCTGGATTGGTCTGGCAGACCCCTCTGGTTACTGCGCCGTTTTCGCTTAATGTATTGGAAAGAACAAATCCGCTCATGCACATATCGTAAGGGCGTTTCTGGGGGTCCATTTTCTCCGTCATATAACGGTGCATATTCTGAAAGCATTCTTTTCCATAATAATCGTCTGCATTAATAACTGCAAACGGGCCGTCCACTAATCCCTTAATGCTTAATACTGCCTGGCCGGTTCCCCATGGCTTTGTCCGCCCCTGCGGAAGCTCAAATCCTTCCGGTAAAGCTGTAAGCTCCTGGTACGCATATGCCACTTCTGCAATTTTCTCGATCCGGTTTCCGATAATCTCTTTAAAATCCTTTTCCAGATCTTTCCGGATGATAAAGACGATTTTGTCAAATCCGGCTTCCAGTGCATCATGGATAGAATAGTCCATAATGATTTCTCCAGATGGCCCAACTGGCTCTAATTGTTTAATCCCGCCGCCAAACCGGCTGCCAATCCCCGCTGCCATTACCACCAACGTTGTTTTCATACAAACCTCCTCGAAATCAGGTCCGTCTTTTTAGACGTTCCTTTGTATTGCCCCTGTACACCGACGTTAGGCTCTGCTGATAAGTGTATTCAGTATATCACAATCCCCAAAAATCTTCCAGAGTAAGTTGCGGACGCGTCCCCACCCCTATCGGAATTGCGTTCTCAAGCTGAAATTTGTCACGTGGTTTGTGTATATCTGATTGTTTTTGATGTTTCTCAAACAATTCTTTCGATCTAGTTATTTCGTTTCTCTATAAATAATTTTACCTATTTAGTTTTGTTCTATAAACCGGAATCAAACAGGGCGAGGACTACGCTCATAGTAAGAATATGTTATTTTTTGTCTCTCATACTAATGGCAATCTCTTTTATCCTTTGAGCATTTTTATCCTTTAAAGCGCTGATTAAATCATTCTCTTTTCCAACAATATTCTCGCCATCAAAAATCAAAGCATTCCACAAGTCATGCAAAGCAGACGACAACTCACTATTATTGGAATATTCATACGCAGCATAGACATTACTGATTAAAGCTTCCATCATATCTGTATCATATTGGGTTTTAATCTCGTCCAATTTGTCTATGGCAAAATCCATCATAATGTGACATCTTTGTTCTCTTAGTTTACTATTTTCTTTGTCGCAAACATAATCCCCTGCAAAAAAGCTTAAGCAAATAGATACAATAAAAGCACCAATAAGAATCAGCTTTTTCATTCCATCACCCCGAATACTCTAAATATCTCATCTGACAACTTCCAATTTGCAGATATTTTATCACACTCCGCCAGTGTTTCCTATACCCATCCGACTGCAGCCTACTGCATGATAAATTCTGCGCCGTCCGGAATATCTTTTCCTAACCGTTCATTTATCTCTGCAAATCCAGATGAGTTTTCCTGTTCAAACTTCAGCGTATCTTCCTTAAGAATATCAAATTGATATTGGCATTTTCCATCTTCTGTCTTTAATATCAGATGTTCCTCATCTTTTATATAAGTCCCCTCTGCCAGATACGACGAAAGCACATCATAATGGATGAAAAACGTCTGTTCTTCTTCGTCCAGACTAATCCAAGGAATCACTTCTGTCTTATCCGTTTTTAACGCATAAGATTTTATCGTATCAGACTGTCGGATAACTTCATTCGTCTCCCTTGCTGCATCCATCCTTCCGGTTCTTTTGGGAGCGCATCCTGCCAAAACAAGAACTCCCATCAACAGCAATACCCCCGTCTGAACTCTTTTCATAACGTACATTCTCCTTTCTCCAGCCCTGTCTATGTTAATTCTATCACGAAAAGCTGCTCTGTTTCTTAACTGTTTTTTGAAAGTTTCTTACGAAATTTTTTCTTGTTTACTTTTTTTTTACACTTTCTTACTTCTTTTAAAATCTATTGATTTTGTTGTTTATTATGACTATAATGAAGCCACAAAAGGAAATGAATTTATGAATTTGATACAACATTTAAAGGAGGTTTTTATATGAAAAAGTCAAACGTAATGGGATTATTATTTGCATCAGCATTCTTATTAGCAGGCACTCAGTTAGGTGCAATCCAGGCGGAAGCCCGCCCCCATGATAAGAACGAAAAATGGGAAGAAAAATGGAACAATGGCCGCTGGGGCGATTGGGATGACGATGACGACGATGACGATGATGACGACGATAAATGGCATGGCAACGGTCATGGTCATGGACATGATAAATGGGACGATGACAAATGGGACGATGACAAGTGGGATGACGACAAGTGGGATGACGATGATGATGACGACGATGATGACGATGACCATCGTCCGGAGCATACCTACGGCGGTATGGTTAACGTAGTTTACTTCTGTGAGGAGACCAACTCCGTATGGGCAAATGGCGAAATCTGGGCCGCTGGTTTAGTTGACGGCAAAGGCAACGTAAACTCCAGCGAATTAAAGAACATCCCCGAAGGCTACAAGCTCAAAGTTGTCGGCGACTTCTACTATGACGGCGGCGATGAGCTCCGCATCCAGGTAGTTCCGGAGCACACCTACGGCGGCATGGTTAACGTAGTTTACTTCTGCGAAGAAACCAATCATGTATGGGCAAACGGCGAAATCTGGGCTGCCGGTTTAGTTGACGGCAAAGGCAACGTAAACTCCAGCGAATTAAAGAACATCCCCGAAGGCTACAAGCTCAAAGTTGTCGGCGACTTCTACTATGACGGCGGCGATGAGCTCCGCATCCAGGTAGTTCCGGAGCACACCTACGGCGGCATGGTTAACGTAGTTTACTTCTGCGAAGAAACCAATCATGTATGGGCAAACGGCGAAATCTGGGCTGCTGGTTTAGTTGACGGCAAAGGCAACGTAAACTCCAGCGAATTAAAGAACATCCCCGAAGGCTACAAGCTCAAAGTTGTCGGCGACTTCTACTATGACGGCGGCGATGAGCTCCGCATCCAGGTAGTTCCGGAGCACACCTACGGCGGCATGGTTAACGTAGTTTACTTCTGCGAAGAAACCAATCATGTATGGGCAAACGGCGAAATCTGGGCTGCCGGCTTGGTTGACGGCAAAGGCAACGTAAATTCCAGCGAACTGACCACTATTCCTGCAGGTTTTAAACTGAAGGTTGTCGGCGATTTCTACTATGATGGAGGCGATGAGCTCCGCGTTGAAGTAGTTCCTATGTTATTTAAATAACTTTATACTTCCACAGGCAAACTCTTCCCCCAGCATGAGTCCTTAATGATTCAAACAGGTTCTCAATAAAGTCGGCCCCAGAAAAATCTGGGGCCGACTATTTTTGACATTCCGCTCTTCTATTATGCGCCAAACAGCCAAACCCAATGCTTGGTTCCGTTTTCGATATAGCATCCCACGCCAATATCTTCAAAACTTGCATTTAAAATAGAGCCTTCTGTCCTTTTGCAATATTTTCTCCAGCGTCCGCATAAGCATAATTGGTCAATACAGAAAAACAGCTTCCCTGCCGTATCCCAAAAGAGATTGGCTGGAAAGCCGTTTTCTAAATCTTAATGTTATGCTGTTTTCTGCTCCTTACTTTCGCACTTCCAGACGTACCATAGCTCTTTTCAGAGCAAGTTCTGCCCTGGTCACATCGACCTCGGCGCTATGGCTCTTAAGGCGTCTTTCTGCACGTACGCGGGCTTCTTCCGCACGTTTCACATCAATTTCTTCCGGCCACTCCACAACTTCTGCCATGATTGTAATTTCTTCCGGCATTACCTGGATAAATCCGGACATTAAAGCTGCTTCCCGAACTTCTCCTTCTGTATGGATTCGAAGAATACCTGGAGAAATAATGGCGGTCAGCGGAATATGGCCTTTGTAGATACCAATCTCTCCTTCTGTGGTTGTCAGCTCCACCATGGAAGCCTCTCCCTCATAAAAGTTCTCATCCGGAGTGATAATCTGCAAATGGAATCCCTCTGCCATAATCAAGCCCTCCTATTTCACGCGGGCAAGAACGTCATCGATATTACCTGCATTTAAGAATAAATTCTCTGGGATGTCATCATGTTTGCCTTCCAGAATCTCTTTAAAGCCTTGAATCGTCTCGCTTAACGGCACATATCGGCCTTCCAGTCCAGTAAACTGTCCAGCAACGAAGAACGGCTGAGATAAAAATCTCTGAATCTTTCTTGCGCGGGATACGGTCAGCTTATCTTCTTCAGAAAGCTCGTCCATACCTAACATGGCGATAATATCCTGAAGTTCTTTATATTTCTGAAGAACCTCCTGAACGCCGCGGGCTACATTGTAGTGTTCCTCGCCGATAATACGGGGATCCAGAATTCTGGAAGTAGATTCCAGAGGATCCACTGCCGGATAAATACCAAGTTCCACGATGGAACGGCTTAATACAGTCGTCGCATCCAGATGGGCGAAGGTATTTGCAGGCGCCGGATCGGTAAGGTCATCTGCAGGCACATATACTGCCTGTACAGAGGTAATGGAACCGTTTTTGGTAGAAGTAATACGCTCCTGAAGAGCGCCCATTTCTGTCTGCAGGGTTGGCTGATAACCTACTGCAGAAGGCATACGTCCTAACAAAGCGGATACCTCAGAACCTGCCTGGGTAAATCGGAAAATATTGTCGATAAAGAGCAGTACGTCCTTACCGCCCTTATCACGGAAATATTCAGCCATAGTCAGACCAGTCAGACCAACTCTCATACGCGCTCCTGGCGGTTCGTTCATCTGGCCAAATACCATGGTGGTTTTATTGATAACACCTGATTCCTGCATTTCATGGTAAAGGTCATTTCCCTCACGGGTACGCTCGCCTACGCCAGTGAATACGGAATATCCGCCGTGTTCAGTTGCAATGTTACGGATCAGCTCCTGGATCAGTACGGTTTTGCCTACGCCGGCGCCGCCGAACAGACCAATCTTACCGCCCTTCTGGTAAGGGCAGAGAAGGTCAACGACCTTAATACCGGTCTCCAGAATCTCGGTCTCTGTAGACTGCTCTTCAAAAGTCGGAGCTTTTCTATGGATGGGAAGATACTCTTCTACCTCTGGCTGGGGCTTGTTGTCGATTGCATCGCCTAAAACATTGAAAATACGTCCCAGGGTGTTCTCTCCTACCGGAACCGAAATCGGCGCTCCAGTAGCCACAGCGTCCATACCACGAACCAGACCATCTGTTGTGCCCATGGCGATACAGCGGACTGTATCATCGCCAAGGTGCTGGGATACTTCAACCGTCAGCTTGCCGCCGTCTGCAAGAGGCACCTGAATGGCCTCATTGATCTCCGGCAGCTTGCCCTGGCTGAACTTAATATCCAACACAGCGCCGATAATCTGGGTAATCTTACCTGTGTTCTGTTCTGCCATCTTGTTTCTCCTTACTTAATTTTATGGTAAAAATACTAACTGTTATAAAACTGTAACTGTTCAGGACGGGGCAATCTTCTTGTCCGGCAAAGCCGAACAAGAAGCATAGGAGATTCCTCCGATGTGAAATCTGGTGTAAAAAGCTGTTTACAAGCCAGCTTGACACAGCTTTTTACGCCAGATTTCCCGCCGTCCTAGATAGTTACGTAAATCTTATGAAATCGCATTTGCGCCGGCAATGATTTCTGTCAGCTCCTGAGTAATGGAGTCCTGTCTTGCACGATTGTACTGAAGACTTAAAGAATCAATCATTTCCTCAGCATTGCTGGTTGCCGAATCCATGGCTGTCATACGCGCGCCGTTCTCACTGGCCACAGCCTCAAGAAGTGCGCCGTAAATCAGACTGCTCATATATTTAGGGATAATGGCGCTTAACACCTCATCCTCATTTGGCTCATAGTTCATAAGCAGCGTGTTGGGTTCCTCTGCAGAAATGTCCATCTCTACCGGAAGAAGCTTAACCAGCTTGGGAATATGGACCACTGTGTTTTTAAAGGAGGTATAAGCCAGGTAAATCTCTCCTATCTCTCCTCTGGAAAATTCATCCAGAAGTTCCAGGGTCAAATCCACCGCATCCCGATATATCGGCTCGTTGATTACGTCCGAATAATCCCTTCGTATCTGATAGCCTTTTCTTACCAGGCCATCCCGACCCTTACGGCCGATTGCGTAAATCCACGTGTCTTCCACCGGCGTCTGTCCGCTCCCAGCCAGCAGCTTCACGATACTGCTGTTGTAGCCGCCTGCCAGTCCTCTATTGGACGTAATGGCAATGACTGCCTTTTTCTTAGACTCGCTGGGACGCAGATACTTGTGATCAAGGGTTCCGGACTTTCGCAGCATCGCTCCGATGGTGGCATACATCATATCGGAATACGGCTTGGATGCTTCTGCTTTGGTTCTGGATTTCTGCAGTTTTACAGTGGAAACCAACTTCATGGCCTTGGTAATCTGCTGAGTACTCTGGATACTGGCGCGTCTGCGTTTAATATCTCTCATGGATGCCATGATTTGTCACCTGCCTATCTACATCTGCGCTTTGCATTCTGTGATTGCCTTTACCAGCAATTCCTCTGTCTGCGAAGTGATTTCCTTGGTTTCCCGAATGCTTGCCGGAATCTCCGGATATTTTTTATCTATAAATTTAAAGAGTTCCTTTTCAAAATCCAGCACCTTAGCGGTGGGAATGTCTAACAGGTACTTCTTCGTTGCCGCATAGATAATGATAACCTGATACTCAACCGGCATTGGCTGATACTGACCCTGTTTTAATACCTCTTTGATTCTCTCGCCCTGGGCAAGCTGTTCTTTGGTGCTTGCGTCCAGTTCAGAACCAAACTGGGCAAAGGATGCCAGCTCGCGGTACTGGGCAAGTTCCACACGGATTGGAGCTGCAATCTTCTTAATTGCCTTAATCTGTGCCGCGCCGCCTACTCGGGATACGGACAGACCCGCGTTAATTGCAGGACGGAAACCGGAGTTAAACATCTCTGTCTCCAGATAAATCTGACCGTCTGTAATGGAAATTACGTTGGTCGGAATATAAGCGGAAACGTCTCCCGCCTGGGTCTCAATAATTGGAAGAGCCGTCAAAGAACCGCCTCCCAGTTCATCAGACAGTTTGGACGCACGCTCTAACAGTCTGGAGTGCAGATAGAATACGTCTCCAGGATATGCCTCACGTCCTGGCGGTCTCTTAAGCAGAAGGGAAAGGGTACGGTAAGCGGCTGCGTGTTTACTTAAATCATCATAAACGACCAGTACGTCTTCGCCGTTTTCCATCCATTCCTCGCCGATTGCACAGCCGGAATACGGAGCAATATACTGTAAAGGAGCCAGGTCGGATGCAGTAGAAACGACTACGGTGGTATAATCCATCGCGCCAAACTCATCCAGCGTCTTTACAATGTTTGCTACGGTAGAAGCTTTCTGTCCGATAGCGACGTAAATACAGTGAACGCCCTGTCCTTTCTGGTTAATAATGGTGTCAATGGCAATCGCCGTCTTACCAGTCTGACGGTCGCCGATAATCAGCTCACGCTGTCCTCTTCCAATCGGGATCATAGCGTCAATGGCCTTGATACCGGTCTGCAGCGGCGTATCTACGGATTTTCTTTCAATTACACCGTGGGCAACCCGCTCAATCCGGCGGAATTTGCTGGTCTCAATAGGGCCTTTGCCGTCAATAGGCTGTCCCAGAGCGTTTACAACGCGGCCCGTCAGCGCGTCGCCTACCGGCACTTCCACAACTCGGCCTGTGGTTTTTACCATATCGCCTTCGCTGATGTTTTTCGTATCACCAAGAAGAACGGCGCCTACGTTGTCTTCCTCCAGGTTTAAAACCATGCCGTAGATTTCTCCTGGAAACTCCAGAAGTTCTCCCTGCATCGCCTTTTCAAGACCGTGGATTCGCGCGATACCGTCTGCGACCTGGATAACGGTACCCACATCAGAGACTTCCAGCTTTGTTGAATATTTCTCAATCTGCTCTTTAATCACAGAGCTGATTTCTTCTGGTCTTAAATTCATAACTGAGGTTCGCACCTTCTTTCTGTTATCAGTAATGTCCGCCTGACACTAAGCCAGCCGAACGGTTAAGAGCTGCTTTTTCAGCTCGTAGAGCTGGGTTTTAATACTGCTGTCTACCACCCGATCGCCGATACGGATAACCATGCCGCCGATTAAGCTTGGATCTACAGTATATTCCATCTCAAACTCCACATAAGGAGTGGTTTCTAACAGCTTCGCCTTTAACGCAGCTTTCTGCTCATCCCGCAGAGCGACTGCGCTTGCAACAAAAGCCGTTCCAATTTTTTTGTATTCCCGAACTGCCTGAATAAAATAATCCAGAATCATCGGGATTTCTTTTTGCCTGCCCTTGTCAACAATGATTGTCAAGAAGCCCATCATCTCATCCGAGACTCTTCCGGAGAAAACATTCTCCATGACGGAAATCTTCTCTTCCTTTACAATCTGAGGATGATTCAGCGCATCCATAAGCTTCGGGTTGTCCCGAAAAATGCTGCATAAGGCCTGGGCTTCTTCGTAGACTGCTTCCAGATTCTGCTTATCCGAAGCCGCCTCAAACAATGCATCGCCGTATACCTTTGCTATCAGCTTTGCCATGTATTCTCACCCATCTCCTTCAGAGTCTCGTCAATCAATGCATCCTGAACCTTGGTATCAATGGAAGCTGCAACAACCTTTCCTGCCATTAAAGAAGCAATGGATACAACTTCCTGCTTCATCTCGTCCAACGCCTTCTTTCTCTCCAGCTCGATTTCCTTGCCGGCGCGTTCTACGATTCTGGCTGCTTCCGCTCTGGCCTCGTCAAGAATTTCAGCCTCGCGGCGCTTTGCTTTTCTTCTGGCTTCTTCCAGGATAGCATCTGCTTCCTTGTTCACAGCCTTCAGCTTCGCGTCATACTCTGCCTTCATTTCTGCTGCGCTCTTCTGATCCAGAGCCGCCTGTTCCAGCTCGTCCGCAATCTTTTTGCGGCGCTTTTCCAGGAAATCTCTGGCTGGGTTAAACAGCAGATAGGATAATGCAAAGAACAGGATAAAGATATTAATTCCAGTCAATACTGCGTCGTGCAGCAGCTGGGGGTCAAATCCAATTAACCTATCCAAAATCTCGCCTCCTCTTGTGCTATTATCTTATAATTGCCCGTTTTCCTGTAAATCAACCGAACGGCTTAACGAACATCAAAATAATAGCAACAACCAGGCCGTACAGACCCGTCGTCTCGGCAACTGCCTGTCCTAACAGCATGGTGGAGGTAATATCAGATTTTGCGCCTGGATTACGTCCAACTGCAGAAGCGCCGTAACCTGCGGCAATACCCTGACCTACACCAGGTCCGATACCAGCGATCATCGCCAGACCAGCACCGATAGCAGAACAACCATAGATAAAATCCTGACCTGAAAAATTCATATTGATTCCTCCTGTAATGAAAAATAAATTTGTAAAACTTTGTTATTCCATTTTGTCGTTGATGTAAACCATGGTCAGCATACAGAATACATATGTCTGAATACAGCCTGAGAATACATCACAATATACGTGCAGCGCCGCCGGAATACCGATATTGGCAAGAAGCGGCATCATGCCGTACCACAATCCCATGATGATAACTCCGGAAAGCAGGTTTGCAAACAAACGGAGCGAGATAGAGATTGGATTGGCCAGCTCTCCGATTAAGTTAATCGGAAACAGAATCGGCGTCGGCTCAAACAAGCTGGTAAAGTGATGGAGCCGCCGGTTCTTGATACCCTGATACTGGACAATGAAAAAGGTAACCATTCCCAGCAGGAAGGTAACGCCGTAATCCGCAGTAGCCGCACGAAGTCCCAGCAGACCGCTCAGGTTGTTAAACAGGATAAAGATAAAAATTGTGCCGATGTAATTGGCAAATTTATATGCATTTCCGTTTAAGATTCCTATGGTCATCTTGTCTAACATCTCGGTTGCCAGCTCGATAATGTTCTGGAACGTCCCTGGAACATCGGTAGCTTTTTTCATGGCCCTGTTGGCCGCAAACGCCAGAGCCAGAATGATCAGCGTGATGATCGTCATAGAAACTGTCGTAGTCGTCAGCCAAAGCTCCTGGCCAAACAGCTCGTATTTAAGCACCCCATGGATCATAAAATCCGGTTCTCTTGCAACCAGCATTCCCTTACTTCCCATACACAGGTCCTCCTTTCTTAAGTTTTATAAAAAATTTTAAACACCGCTCTGATCCAGTCCCCCTTCCTCAGCCCCGTATAAGCGCCAGCCGCCTAAACGGTGAACAATGGGCTGAAGATACGCACCGGTTTTTAATCCCATTGTACCTATGACCATTGCCAGTGGGTTTACCTGGGGCACACGAAACAGCACCAAAAGCAGAACTGCAATATAGACTGCCTTTCGGCCTACAGAATGTACCAGAGTGGTTTTGTTGGCATAGCTTTCATCTCCGCAGTCCATGGCTCTCTCTGTAACAGCTGCCATGTGAACCAGCATTGCTCCTGCGGAAACTGCGCCTGCAGCCAGTCCCAGGAAAATCGGCATCGCGTTCTGACCTAATGCAGGACAAACAAACGCCGCCAGAATCCCCAGCACCACATTATGAAACAAAATCCCTGCAGACATTTCAAGGATTAAGTTTTTGATCTCTTTACTCAATCTGCATCCTCCTTCTTTCCATCTTCCGGAGCGGAACTGCCCCCGCTCCTTCCGGTAATCCGGCTGGCTGTTTTGGGGCGGCTGACCTCCTGATATCTGGGCCTTTGTTTTGCTTTTTCTGCAGCCCGTTCTGCATCTTCTGCAGCCTCCTGCTTTTCATTTACGTGAAAGGTGTTTTTTGCCATCACATAACCGCAGCGGCCGCCGGACAGAACTCCTAAAACCAACAGCGGAAGTATCAGCCTGGTTCCATAGTGGGTGTCGATATAATACCCCGCAAAGACACATAAAAAAACAGGCGTCATAACGCTGAGCCCCAGCTGTGTTACCATAGCAAGACTCCGGAACACACTTTTCTGATGCCGCATCACAGGCCTGTCCTCCTTTCATATTTTGCGAATGTATAAGGTACATTATAACCAATAATTCATTCTTTGTCTATTCTACACAAAAAAATTTTTCGTCACTTCCATATATTGACAAAAGAACAGATGAAAGAAAAGGAAACCGCAAAATGGGCGTTGACGGCCTCGCCTCAACGTTCTTCCCACCTTGCGGTATCTTCTGTTTCAGTATCTTTTTTATTTTTCAGCAAAAATCGGGGACACCCACGCCACATCTCCGTTTTTCAGCCACACTCTCAGACGATACTGGCTGCCTGGCTCCATCTCAATAGTCTTGGAAAATTCCATCGTATAAGCGCTCTCCGGCACTGCCTGGCGCAGTCTGGTCTTATATGCATTATGCCAGTAAAAATCGTCACGGTAGTGTTCGACATGGCCGTACACCCGCTCTGCCAGCTCGATACTTTCCTTGTACTGCGGCAGGATACGAGATGTTTTCATCAGCTCTCCAATGGTAAAACGGTATTCATAGGAATCTACGTTTAAGCAGATTTCATCGGTGATTTTTCCTTCCACCTCAAAGACAAATCCTTCTTTTACTACGGCGCTTGGCCCCATCCAGTGTCCAGTAGCCGTTGACATATAAGTCGTCATATGGAATTTGCAGCTATTTTCTGTTACGTCGTAAAGTTTCTGTCCATAGCTGTTCCATGCTTTTTCAATCGAAACCAGACGTCCTGGCACAGTCAACGATCCATCCCACTCCCGCACCAGCATATCTTTATAAAATCTTGGATTCGGTCCCCAGCCAAATTCTGCGGCAAATTTTACCCGAATTACTTCCTCATCGCCAATTTTTCTGGTCTCCCAGGTGCCGGAATGAACTGCCATCTCGTCCAGAATATTGTTCTTTAAAATTTCAACCCTGTCAATGGCATCGGCTGCTTTTACAGAGAATTTCAGTTCATGTTTTCCAGCCGGAACTACGGATCCCATAGGTTTTCCATCTACGGTAAAATCGATGTCCATCCGGCTTCTGCTTACGCCATACACTCTTCTGGCTTTCATTGCTTCCCAGATTGCTTCTTTCGAATTGTTCTCTGCCAGCACACACATACTGCCGTGATCGTAAACTGCCGGTACCTTATGGTTGTCTCCGGAAGCGATGCAGCCTACGCGAAGACCGGCTTCCAGCCCTCTCTCATAGCAGGTTTCTCCCGTTCTTGGCCCCATGTGAAGATGGCGCTCCATATCCATCATGCCAGTGTCGTTTTCACTGCATCCATGACTGGAAAAAATTTCTGCAAAAGGAGAAAACTCTTCATCGTGGGTTGCCCAGTTTTTTCCCCTGCTCTTTAACTGATAAGCCACATGATGGGGAATTGCAATGGCTTCGGTATTTTCATACTCTTTTTTCAGTTCTTCATACCGCATCGGATGCTTCATGGGCTGATCGTTGTCCAGGAAAAATACGTTATGGTCGCCGTCAAATCCGCAGCCCTGCCATTCGTATCCCATAAACATCGGATACCCTTCTGCATTGACCTCTTTTACCTTTTCCCGAACCAGTTCCCAGTCTTTCTCAATCTCCTCTGCCGGACATAAATCTTCCAGTCCGGCTCCGCTTTCGGTCTTAATCATCTGAAATGGATAATAGGCAATCGGCCAGAAATCCAGAACGGCTTTTGCGTGTTCTACCCATTTATCTAATTCATCCATCTGATTGTGATGAATATTGCTGTGTAAATCTGTCCACAATTTCTTCATAATCCCAACTCCCTAATCCATCTGTTCTGTTTTCATAAACTTATCCGTTGCTTTTCTCTGTTTTGCATCGCCCTTCTTTAACAGGTAAATCAGAACAAAGGTCAGGATAATAAATAACAGGCAGATTGGTCTTTTAATAAAAATATCCCAGGAACCGCCGGACATAACCAGAGAGTTCCTTAAATTGGCTTCCGCCGTAGGCCCTAATACCATTCCCAGTACAATCGGAACCGGAGGCAGGTCAATTTTCTGCATAAAGTATGCAATCACGCCAAACGCCAGCATGACATAAACATCCATCTCAGAACTGCCGATTGCAAACGCGCCGGCGCAGCAGATTACCACCAGAACAGCGGTCAATAAATCCTGGGGAATATGAGTAATTTTAACAAACAGGCTTAACAGGTATTTGCCCTGGACAAACATAAAAATCTGAGCAATTACGCAGCCGATTAATACTGCGTACACCACTGGACCGGAGTTGGTAAACAGCTTTGGTCCGACTACTAAACCATGCATGGTAAATGCGCCGAGCAGAGTTGCGGCTACTACGTCTCCAGGAATTCCCAGGGTTAACAGTGGAATCAAGGTTGCGGCTGTAGCGCCGTTGTTTGCAGACTCAGGAGCCGCAACACCTTTAATCTCGCCTTCGCCGAACTTTTCATCTGGTTTTGCGCATCGTTTTGCTTCGTTATACGCAATAAAAGAAGCGATTGCGCCGCCGGTTCCTGGAACTGCGCCGATAAACGCGCCAATAAAAGAAGACTTTAACATGGTCGGCAGCGTCTTTTTTACGTCCTTTTTGGTAATGTGGTCGTTCTTGTCAATATCCTTCAATTCCGAAACAGCAACGGATTCGGTCTTGTTAATCCGTCCAATCATTTGTGCAATGGCATATACGCCCAGTAAAACAGCCAGCATCTTAATACCATTGTAAAGCCGCAGGTTTCCAAAAGTAAATCTAGTCAGACCGCTGACAGAATCGATGCCTACAGTTGCCAGCAGAATTCCTAACCCGCCGCTGATTAATCCTTTTACCAGGCTCTTTCCACTGACAGAAGCAATAACGGACAAACCGAAAATTGCTAATGCAAAATACTCCGGAGAACCGAAGGTAATCGCTACCTTACTAATCTGGGGCGCAAAGAACAGCAGACAAAGGGCGCTGATTAACCCGCCTACCGTAGACGCTACCAGAGCCATGTCCAAAGCACGTCTAGGCTGTCCTTTTTTGCACATCGGATAACCGTCGATCAGGGTTGCAGCCGCTGCATTGGTTCCTGGCGTGTTAATTAAAATCGCGCTGATAGATCCGCCGAAGTTGGATCCAAAGAAGATTGCCGTCAGCATCAAAAGCGCCGGAACGCTTCCCATCTGGAATGTAAAGGGAAGAAGCACCGTAATCGCCAGGTTTCCATTCATTCCAGGAATTGCCCCAAAGATAATTCCGATAAATAAGCCAATATTTACAAAGATAAAATTCTCCACTGTCAAAAGATTGCCCAGTGCAGCACCAATCACCTGTCCCATAATAACCTCCTTTTATTCTGTCTAAGGCAGCTGTACGTGCAGTACCTTTGAAAACAGCAGATACAATATCAGAACGGCTGCAAGAACAATCACATAAAATGATTTTTTCTTCGATCCGGTAAATGCCAGAGTTGCCACTCCCAAAAACATAGTAGAAACCAGGAAACTCTTTTTAAACAGCAGTGCATAAATAAGAATAACTGCCATGTAGCCCAGCGCTTTCAGTTCCTTTCCAACATCCAGCGTTTTAACTTCATCTTTTTTTAAAACCAGGCTCTGAATCATGAGAACAATTCCGCAGATAATCCAGAGAATCGCCACTGCATATGGCACAGTACGGGATGTAATGCCATAAGTAGCCGAATAATCCTCGCCAATCTGTCCAGGAATGATAACCATGCAGATAATTCCCAAAATCACGCTTACAATCCCCGCAACCAGATTAGAACGGTATGTTATCTTCATCTTTTTTCCTCCTAAACCCCTCATAATAAAAATCCCACCCAGTCCGCTCTCCTTATTCCTGACGCGCTGGGCGGGATTTACGGTTCTCCGCTAAACTACATACAGCTGTTATTTTGCATAGTATTTGTCATATGCAGCCTTGCACATATCGGCTGCATCTTCAATGGTTTTCTTAACAGTCTCGCCGTCCGACAGATCTGGAATATAGCTTGCATTTGCTGCCAGTTCTTTAAATTCGTCTGTCTCACTGTAGTCTAAGATTGCCTGGTAAATCGCTGCTACATCATCTGGATTGGTATCCTTTTTGGTCATTAAGAAGTTGCAGGTCTTGAATACGACGTCATAGCCAAAAGACTTGGCAGTCGGGACTTCATATCCCTCATATCCGGTATACGGCTCGTCCGAAAATACCATAATCGGAACCAGACTTCCTTCTTCTACATACTGGGCGCCTAAAGAAGTGGTTGCCGCTGCACAGACTACGTTGCCGCCTACTACTGCCAGCAGGTCTTTACCGGATCCATCAGAGGTAACGGCTTCTGCATCAATCCCTGCTTCGCCAAACAGCATGGTCTGGGTTAAGTGAGTAGCGCCGCCTGGGGTATTTGCGCCAAATATTACCCGATTGTTCTTTGCATATTCCTGAAGACCTTCCCAGTCTTTGATGCCGGTCTTATCCGGAGCTACAAACAGAACCTGATCTTCAGATACCAGACTGCAGACAAACTGATAATCATCCATATTGGTCTTAATATCCGGATTAAACAGAGGCGCCAGAGTAAACAATGCAATGCCGCCAACCATCAATTCGGTAGCATCCGCTTTTGCGCTGTCCAAATCCGCAGCTGCAATTGCGCCGTTAGCACCGGTCAGATTATTGATAACAGCAGAATTTCCGTAAGTCTGCGAAAGTCCCTGGGCAACGATTCTGGAAATGGTATCTGCGGATCCTCCTGCTGCAAACGGCACGCGGATATTGAAATCTTTGCTCGGCTTAAATGCATCTGCTGTCACACTACCTGCCGGCTGCGCATCTGCGGTCTTGCTTTCCTCTGTTCCCGCTGCTTCTGTCTTTGCAGCCTCTGTCGCTGCTGCCGTTGTCGCCCCCGTATCCGAACCGCCGCAGGCAGTTAAAGAAGCTGCCATAACGCCTGCCATTACCAATGCTACAATTCTCTTTTTCATTTCCTCTTCTCCTTTTCCCTTGTTTGCTGTTTCTTTGTTTCTTCTGAAAATGTTTTCAGTATTTTTCTTGTTCCAATATGGCAATTATATCAACGGTTTTCCCGATTGTCAATCGAATATTTGTGTTATTTGCCTTGTTTTGCTTTCATAATCCGAAAATATTTAGGCTCTTTTCTCAATTCTGTGTCTTGATTTTTACTGATAACGTTTTCAGTATGCATAAAATTAAAAAAGCCTGTGCTGAAACATTCTGATACGCTTATCTCTGTTTCCTTCACAGACTTTTTCTCTGATTAAAACCGGTATTGTACTTTAATATCGTATAGTTTTGGCGCTTCTTCTTTTTTCTCTTCCTCGATTTTTTTATGCAGCAGTTCGGCAGCGGTAATCCCGACTGCTTCTGGATTTTTTATAACCAGAGAACACTGCATCCCTAGTTTTTCCGCCGTTCCGGCCTGAGCAAAACCAGCTACATCAACGTTCCCAATCCACTCTGGATAACTGCGGTGAATCTCCATTGCAACGTATTCCAGAATATCCGAACCAAAAGCTACAATCAGCGGACGCTGACCTTTCTGGATCCTCTTTGAAAACTGGGCAAGAGCATCTACCACTATATCGATTCTTCTTGAAGTTATCACTCTGAGAATTTCTTCTTCCGGCTTTCCTGCTTCTGCAAATGCCTGATCCGAACCTTCCATGCACATCCTGGTGTTGAAGCTGTCTATCCAGCCAAACAGCATCAGAACCTGGCAGCAGGGTTTGTTTTTCAACAGCCAGGAAACCAGATTGTAGGCATTTTCCCGATGATTCTCCAGAACAATATCACAGCCGACTTCTTCTTTCCGGTCAATCATTACCATATTGCGATAACTTCTGGCAACTTTTTTCAAGTATGCCGTATTCAGGCCGCTTGGGGCAATCAGGATACCAGCCGCTTTCTGATTCAGCAATTCCTGAATGTAAAACCTTTCTTTCGCTCCGTCATTATCGCTTTCGCAGATAAACGTCACGTAATTCCGCTCAAAGAAATAATCGCTGACGCCGCGGCAGATCCGTCCGAAGAAGTATTCCATGTGAGGAACAACCAGGCCGATGATATTGGACTTTCCCCGCTTCAAATTCTGGGCAAACAGGTTTGGCTCATATTCCAATTCCCGTATCGCATTTTTGATATTGTATGCCGCCAATGGCTGAATGCTTTTGGGATCCTTTAGATAACGGGACACCGAGCTTATGGAAACCCCTGCCAAAGCTGCCACCTCTTTGATGGTTGCTTTTTTTTCTTTCATTGTTTTCCCTCTGCTCCCTCTTATCCTAACGTCTCGTCATAGCAGGCTCTTTCCCCGCCGATATATTTAGGCCTGGTGCGGGCGCAGACCACACGGGCGCCTCCAATCTCGTTTGTTTCAATCCGGACCGGCACCGCCACATCTTTTAAATGCATTCCAATCAGCGTATCTCCAATATCCATTCCCCCATGAGCTTTTATGTGTTCAACGGCAACCGGACGTTCAAATCCCTGGTAAGCTGCAGTTGCAAAGGAACCTCCCGCTTTTAGCTGGGGAACTACATTGACTGGCTCATAACCGTATTTTTCTGCAGCTGCTTCTTCTATAATAATAGCCCTGTTTAAATGTTCACAGCACTGGGCCGCAAGATAGATTCCATTTGGCGCCAGAACTTCCTGAAGAGTCTGGAATACTGCCTGTCCGATTTCCTGGCTGGAATGACTTCCAATCTGGAAGCTTCCTACCTCGCTGGAAGAGCAGCCTACAACCAGAATCTGTCCGCGTTTTAATCCTGCTTTTTCCAAAAACTGCTCTGCCGCCTGCCTTGTCTGGGTTTTAATGAATTCCAACATATGAAAACTCCCTTCCATCAATCACTCTGCCATTAGTATACCATGCCTTCTGCCAGGGGAAAAGGGGAGTTTTTATGTGTCTCAGATTTTTCCTATCGCTTTTGAAATTCTCTTCTCTATAACAGGGCCAAACCACAGAGCCAGGAAAATCTTTACTCCATCTCCGGCCAGATACGGAAGCACTCCAACTCCCAGTCCTTCTATAAATCCAATGCTGAGCTGGCGGCAAAGCCACAACGTTCCGAATCCATAGCAGACAGCCGTTCCCAGCACCATTCCAACTGCGCAGGCTATCCGGTTCTCCGGCCAGCGCTCAACAAAATATCCTGCAATCAAAACCAGAAATGCAAACCCAATCAGGTATCCACCCGTTGGCCCCATCAGCTTTCCAATTCCTCCCGAAAAGCCGGAAAACACCGGAAGTCCTGCCATTCCCAGAAGCATATACACCAGATAGCTAAGAAATGCCCGTCTGGTTTTCAGGAGATACAGGGACAAATATAAAATTAGATTGGTCAGGGTAATGGGTACGGGACTGATAAAAATCGGAATAGACAACGGTCCTAATACGCAGGTAACCGCAGTAACCAGGCCGATTAGCGTAATGTCAGAAACTGAACAACGGCCAGCAGCAGAAATTCCATCCTTTGTCATGCTTTTAAATCCTCTCTTTCCTTTCGCTGATGTTATCATAGAACTTTCCTCGCCAATTGTCAACCTTATTTTATTTTTTGGTTGACAATTGACTCTCAAGCCATATTCAACTCCATATCATAATTTGTGAAAATTTATTACCAAAGCAATTTGTGTTTTCCGCAAAGGCGCATTATACTTTCTATAAAAAAGTAATCTCCATAAATAATCGAGACATTATTTTGGGTTCCATGATATAAAACCGTTCCGCCTCCTAATATTCCATCCTCATCCTGATTCCAATTACAATATTTTTCTTCACAAGCCTTTCATATTTTAATTGCAGCATTCCTATATAATAAAATATGCTCCTTCCTAAGCAACAAGTTTTTTCGACTTGTCGCCTGGAAAGGAGCATATCTATTGTCACTTTATTTTATGATGATTCTTCCCTGTCCAGCTGGATTTGCATACTCTTCTCCTACTACGCCGCCCAGTTTTTCAGAGATATAAGAAGACAGAACGTCTACGTCCACCATAACGTCGTCTTTTACTACTTTGCTGCCATTAAACATTACCATACCGTCGCCGCCGGATTTTAACATATAATTATGGGAAGCCACTGTATAGGTCTTATTTACATCCAACGGTTCCTCTCCTACCTTAATATCGGTTACGCGGTAAGCGCCGCTGACGCCTTGGAAGTTGCCTTTTTCATCAACCTTTACGCTGGAAGGAATGGAGGTGTCAACGGTATACGTTAATCCGGAAACCTGAAGGAAACCGCCGTTTTCTGTCGGGCAGTCCTTAGAAGCCATTTCCAGGGCGTCTTTTATCTGCTGTCCGGTTGCTTCTACAACACAGCCCATATTTCCAAATGGAAATACCTTTAATGTATCATTGTAAGTAATCGTTCCGGCTGCAATGCTGTCGCGTACGCCGCCGCCGTTCATCAGTCCAATGTCTGCGCCTAACTGGTAACGATATGCATCTGCACACAAATCGCCCAGGTTCGTCTCTGCGCTGCGGACTGCTCTTTCTCCGGTTGCTGGATCCTTAATAGTCAGATCCACACTGGTACTTCCCAGTACCGTCTTTAAGCTTTCGCTGTACTGCGCCTGAATCTGCTTAATATAAGCGTCGGCTGCCGCGTCTACAAACTTGCCGTCTTCCGTAGCTGCTGCTCCGCCAGGAATGGTTAATACCATACCTGCAGTAATCAGATTTGGCTTTTTAATCTTATCCTTATTGGCATTATAAATAATTGTCCATGCCTGGGAGGAACCAAGCGTCTTCTTTGCAATTTTGCTGAGAGAATCGTTTTTCTGCACAGTATAAGTAGTAAATCCTGCATCCGGAACTGTGTTTACCATCTCTGTGGTAATGGTTCCATCTGGCTTAATTGTCATTTTACCGATGTTTTTCAGCTTTGTACCAGTCTGGGTAACAACAATCTGTTCGCCGTCCTTATTTGGGAACGTCTTGTCATAGGTCTCATGGGAATGGCCGTCAATGACTGCGTCAATACCGTTGGTATTTTTAATTACCGCTTCCGAAGACCACTGGCCGCTGACGCCTTCGTTGCCAAGGTGACCGACTAAAATCACATAATCTGCGCCCTGAGCATTGGCTGCATCCACAGTTACCTGAACCTGATTATAAAGAGCCTGTCCGCTCTCGTCTTCACAGAAGCCATATATGTAGTTGCCATTTGCATCCTGGAAATAGGTTGGAGTAGATTTTGTAAAGCTTTCCGGAGTGCTGACGCCCACAAATGCCACCTGGGTGTCGCCATAGTCCATCATCTTATACGGCGCAAACACCGGAGCTCCGGTTGCCAGGTTCGTAAAGTTACAGGAATAGTATCCGCAGTTCAGTTTGCCGGACAGTTCCAGAAAACGGGGCATACCGTAGTCAAACTCATGGTTGCCTGGAATTGCAAAGTCGTAGCCTACCTGATTCATAATGTCAATGATGTAGCCGCCGTCTGAAAGGGTTCCAATCGGTGCGCCTTGAATCGCATCTCCTGCGTCTACTAACGTTACATACGGAGTCTGGGCCTGCATTTCTTTTTTGTAAAGAGCCAGTCCTGCATAACCGATATTGTCATCTACACCGCAATGGACGTCATTGGTGTACAGAATCACAATATCCTGCTCCGCCGCCTGGGCGGTAATCTCTGTCGCTGTGGTAACTCCTGCAGTTACGGAAACTACCATCGCCAGCGTCATAAGAACAGACCATATCCGCCGTTTCAAATTTTTCATAGCAACTTCCTCCTTTTTCTGAGAATAACTCTTGGATGCTTCTATTATATCTCAATTACAAGGAGAAAGTAAACAAGATGCTGACAATTTTTGCTTATTTTTTACCTAATATTAACCAAAATAATCCAGAGGCATTTTGAATTTCTGCGCATATCCTAATCATAAGTTCTATCAAAAGGCGTTTTTCTATGTCCTCATCCATTACTCCACGACTTACTTTTTTGGAACTTTTAAGAAAAAATCAGCCCCAAGCCGCAGCCTGGGTTACAGGCAGTCCCGATGCGCCTCAGTTAAGCGGGCTTGTCAAATTTTATGATACCCCTTACGACGGAGTTCTCATAGAAGCCGAGCTGTTTGGCCTTCCTAATATCCGCTCTTCCGGCTCTTCTGATTTTTATGGAATGCATATCCATGAATATGGAGATTGTTCCCAGAATTTTACCAAAACAGGACCTCATTATAATCCCTGGAACCGCCCTCATCCAGATCACGCCGGCGATCTTCTTCCCATAATGGCTAATCAGGGTTATGCCTGGGAATCCTTTTATGACAAACGGTTCCGGATTGCCGATATTCTGAATCGCTCTGTCGTTATCCACCAGCATCGGGATGATTTTACCTCCCAGCCATCCGGTGATTCCGGCATTATGATTGGCTGCGGCGTTATCCGCCAGGCGTAGGCGTTATGTAAACGACTATATAAATAGGAAAAGAGAGACAATATGGCTGAATCTTAGTCCATATTGTCTCTTTCTGCAAAAGGGTCAGCTTTCCATCTGTCTCCCTAAAAAACCTGCTGCCGTCACTGCCAGTTTCATCTCCATATCACCAAACCGCGCTCTCGGTTCCCTGCTTAAAATAATGACCGCCCCAATGGCATCTCCTTCGCAGATAATGGGCGCAATTACCTGGGCTGTGATACCCTCCATTGGATCTGACGTCAAAGAGGTAAATCCTTTGTCGTCTTTTCCGGCCATAACAGGCGTTCTCTCCTGGATTACGCTTTCCAACTGATGACTGATTGGTTTCTGCAGCAGTTCCTTTTTCGCTCCTCCCGCTGCCGCCACGACCTGATCTCTGTCAGTAATGCAGACCATCATCCCTGTTGATTGTGCCATCGCATCTGCATACTGGCCGGCAAACGCGGTTAATTCAACCATAGGGGAGTATTTTTTCAAAATGATCTCGCCTTCTCTGTCAGTAAAAATTTCCAGCGGTGTCCCTTCTCTCAGCCGGAGAGTTCTGCGGATCTCTTTTGGAATTACTACGCGTCCCAAATCGTCGATTCTTCTTACAATGCCTGTAGCTTTCATGTCATCTTCTCCTTATACATGGTTTTACCAATCACAATCTGTTTCTTACTGTGTGAAAAACTGTAATTTTCTGTTAGTAGTATCTCTCATTTTTTATAAATTATGAGTTGTTTTACCACTTTTTGAAGACATTTATTGAAAGCCTGCTTTCTACTTACTGTTATCTTTTATCCATTTTTCCCTAAATTGGTATACCCAGATGGTGTTGGCCAATGATACCCTCTCTGGTTATAAAGTCCAAAGTCTGCCTTTTTATAAACTTCTTTTGGCTCAAATCCGCAAAACTGCGTTTCCTTCAGCCACTTTAAATCACATCCATAAAAGTTCTCCTTCAAATATTGTTTCATACGAGCCAGAACCGCTTGATATTCTTGTTCGCCAACGCAGTCATGTGTTTCTGCCAGGTCTTTTTTTAGATCAAATAGCTGGAATTTATTTCCACAGGGATAGTAAATCAGTTTATAGTTCTCCCACCGAATCATTCTCGACGCTTTTTCTCCCTCTCCAATTTCTCCGTATAGATATGGATGTTCCTGCTGGGATATCAATGAGATTCCCTCTGATGTATCCGGAATAGGAAGTCCACATAAATCCAACAGTGTCGGCATTACATCTTCTAACTGCGCCAACTTTTTCTCTACTTTTCCTTTCCACTTCATAACTGGATTTCCCGAAAAAATCAGCGGGACTTTTGCAGACTCTTCATAAAATAGTCTCTTACCTACCATATTATGCCTAAACAGCATATCTCCATGATCACTGACAAATACCAAAATCGTATCCTCTAACATTTTGCTTTCCCGCAAAGTACCTATTAAAAGTCGAATTTGATAATCAATATGGGTACATTGAGCAAAAAATGCTCTTCTGGCTCTTATCCGTTCCTTTTCGGAATATTCACTTGCTCCTTCACACAGTGCTTTAAAAACAGGGCTATTATCCAGCCAGTCTTCCCCTTGAAGTTCCTCCAGCTCATCTTCCTGATACATCTCTAAAAAAGCCGGAAGGGGCACTAATGGCGGATGAGGAAACTGATAAGAGCAATAAAAGAAGAAAGGTCTCGTAGGATCTTTTCGCTTTATTTGTTTCATCATTTCCATAGTAACCCAGTTCGTCGGGTGGCTTCTTTCATCTAAATGCCATGTCCTGGTATAGTATGTATTGTTCCCTATTCCATGAAGAAACTCATGTCCTGTATATCCATTTTCTCCCAGCCAAATCTGATAGTCATCCACACACCCCAGCTCATATCGGCCTTCTTCTGTCAAAATAACATCCTCAAAACCTATTCTGTCTCTTTGCGGATAAACATGAAGTTTTCCCACTGCCATAGTTTGATATCCATTTTCTCGAAAAACTTGAGCCAGTGTTGGTGCATCCGGCATCTCCATTCGATCAGAATATACCCTGTCTCCATGGCTTTTCGGAGTCATCCCTGTCATTAAACTCCTTCTGGCAGGAATACACACAGGACAATCACTATAGCAGTTTTCAAACCATATTCCATTTTCTGCTAAATAGTCTAATGTAGGCGTCATAAGATCTGTTTTCCCTGCACATCTCAAAAATGTCCCTGGCCATTGATCTGCACTAATCATCAAAACGTTCTTTTTAGCTTCCATCTTTTTTCAACCTCTATTCATCCAATTTTAAGCAAAACTCTCTGCTATGCTCGGTAATCTTTGTTTCTTTCACTACGTCTTTTAATGAATCTTCTATAATGAATTTTCCAGAGAGCTGCACATAATCCGCATATCGTCCATATATACAAGGAATTTCGTGTTTATACACATCTCTTGCAGATGGCTGTTCATCCAATACGTCTGGCAGATGGAGTCCCTGTTTCTTCCAGACTATTTCTATATCCTGGAATCGAATATGTTCAATTGGCGCATACTCTTCTCCGCCAATAAATATGCAGGATTCTGATGTGATACGAATATGATCCATCTGAATATGATGTATTTTTCCTGGTAGCCTATCCCCATCTTTTCTTTTTGTAGCAGAAATAAAAATGGGTTCTCCTTTTCCCCACCATCTGGGTGCAAAGCTCCTTTGAGGACAGTCTGCGTATCGTTTCGTATTTCCCATAATATGATGAATATAAATATCCGAAATTGTCCCTCCGTCTCTGGACCATATTCCAACTGCCCTGGAACAATCTTTTATAATACAGTCGCTCATTATTACCTGACGGATATTTCCCCATGTCTCTGTGCCGATTTTCAAAGCAGAATCTCTAGAATGAAGAATACAGCCTTTAATAATTATATTTTCACAGTCTCCGTATTTTTCATACATACTTTTGGTTGCCTTAACTACAATACTGTCATCTCCAGACTCTATAAAACAGTTTTGAATCACTACATTTTGACAGCAATCCGGATCAATCCCATCATTATTTGGTCCTCTGTCATTATTGAGAATTCTAATTCCATCTATTAATACATTTTTGCAGCCAGCCATGTGAAGCGTCCAAAAGGCAGCATCATAAAATGTAATATTTCTCACTGTGAGATTTTCAATATTTTCAAAAAAACTAGTTCTAGGTCTGTCTCCTGTTACATTGAGAGGACATTCTCCATAACCGTCATCTGCACCATCCTCTTCAAATCGAAGTCTTCCTTGTCCATCAACTCTGCCTTCTCCAGAAATTGTAATGTTTTTTTCATTATCCGCATATAAAAAATATCCGGAAGTTTCTCCCAGATCTGATATCAGTTCCGCACCTTGTTCTAAGTATAGTTCAACATTAGACCGCAGTCTTAAAAAACCAGACAAAAATCGGCCGGCTGGCACATAAACTCTGCCTCCCTTTTCACTGCAGTCATCAATTGCCTTTTGTATCGCACACGCAGAATTAACTCTCCCACTTTTATCTGCACCATAGTCTAAAATGTTAAAAATCATTTGGTTCCCCCTCTTTACCTGCTGACAATAATTGTTCCATGATGTAAAAATTTTCACCGCCCGTTTTGTTCCTGCAAAAATGGGATTTTGGATCGCTGTTAAGCCACCCCTCTATTATCATTGATGATTCAGACGTTCTACGGATATTTACCATCTTTTTAGGCTCTTCAAAATAAGAAAACAAAATATTTTCATGAAGCGAAATGAACTGGTATTGATCTCCGCAAAACAACCCCTCTTCAACTAACGCTTTATGCCAGTATACATAAGAAGCCCATTTTTCTTTTTTTAGAAAAGCAATTCTTCCCACCTGCTTTTTCCCGATTCTTCCAGACCTCCATTCTTCCTTATCTACGGGAATGCTGTGATAATAAATCGGATACATATACGCCCATTTTCGCTTTTTCTTTTCCTCAGGCCAGTCTTCCAGGAAAGGACTCAATTCGGCTAAAAAGTTTTCTGGCTGAGGGAAATCTCCCTCAGCCTCACAATATAGAAAACACATATTTTGAAAGCGATACAAAGATGCCTGCAGAAGTCCTCCCGCTTTCATAAAATTTTCCGTCTCATTATTTGCTTTTACTAATGCCTGTTTTAATTTTTCTTCATCCGCCATAGTTTGCAAGCAGCCTCTGTATTCTCTTCGACAAATCATCCTTTTACTCCTCCCGCTGTAATCCCCTCTACAAAATACTTTTGAGCAAAGAAATATAAAAGAGTTGGCGGAATCATAGATAAAAAGGACATACTCAACACCTGATTCCACTGAGTAACTGCTCCTGTTCCATCTATGGACATTTTTAAAGCTAATGATAATGTATAGTTCTTTACGCTGCTAATATAAATCAAATTATTAAAGTAGTCATTCCATCTCCACAGAAATTGAAAAATCGTTACAGAAAAAATAGCCGGTTTCATCAGTGGAAATAAAATTTTTATATACGTAGTAAACGGATTGCAGCCATCTACACAAGCAGACTCATCTAATTCTTTCGGAATCCCTCTTAAAAACTGGACTTGCATAAAAATAAAAAACGGATAACACGCCAACAGTCCAGGCATCCAAAACGGAAGGTATGTATCTACCCATCCTAATTTATTAAAAAGCACGTATCTCGGAATAATAATAACGGAATCCGGAAGCATTAAAGTCGATAACATCAATAAGAACAATATCTTTTTTCCTGGAAAACGGAATCTTGCAAATCCATAGGAGACAATTCCTGTGGAAACAACCGTAAAAAGAACTGTCGGAATTACCATTATAAAAGTATTCAGATAAAATCTAGTGTAAGTAAATTGTCCGCTTCCTTTCCAGCCTTTTGAAATTCCATCTGTCAAAAATTCTTTTGGAAAAAGAGACAGGCTGCCAAACAATTCCTGATTTGATTTAAAGGTTGCAAAAAATAACCATACCAGCGGGTAAATCATCAAAATACCCACACAAATCAAAATAAAATACGCACCTATTTTATATTCTTTCTTTTTCATCAATCTGCCCCTCCGTCATTATAAAATACCCAGGCATCCGAACTCTTAAAGAGCAGTGATGTAACCAATAGCACTACTAAAAATAGGATCCAGGAAGTTGCTGACGCATAACCCATTTTTAATGTTGAAAATGCATCCTCATAAATCTTTAATCCCATGAGATAAGTCCCATGATTAGGGCCTCCATTTGTAATAACGGATACTGCCGTAAACTCCTGCAGTGCATTAATTGTCTGCATCATAAAGTTAAACAAAATAATTGGAGATATCATCGGAAGTGTAATGGAAAAAAACTGGCGTACTTTCGATGCACCATCTACCGAAGCCGCCTCATATAATTCTTGAGGTACATTTTTTAATCCTGCTAAAAACAAAACCATAGAAGATCCAAACTGCCATACTACCAGAAGACTAATCGTAAGGAGCGCGGTATCCGGCATCCCCAGCCAGTTAATTGCCGGTATGCCAAAAATCCCCAGAAAACGGTTTACGATTCCTTCTTTCATAAACATAAATTTCCATAATATAGATACCGCTACGCTTCCGCCCATAATACTAGGCAAATAATAAATTGTCCGGAATATATTAATACATTTCAGTCTCATATTAAGAAGCATCGCAATAAATAATGCAAACAGCAATTTCATTGGCACTGTCATAAGAGCATATTTAATCGTTAATGTAAATGATTTCCAAAAGTAACGGTCCTTAGTAAACAGATCGGAATAGTTCTGAATTCCAATCCATTTCCCATCCGATAAAATAGAAAAATCAGTAAAGGAATAATATAGGGACTGCAGCAGCGGATACAGCTGCAGTCCAAAAAATCCAAGAAGCCAGGGACTGATAAATAAAATTCCCCACTTATAATTACGCGGATATTTTCTTATTCCACTACGGGCCTGATTTTGTTTTAACTTCTCCATATCTGTAATCTCCCTGGTTCAAATTTCAATCAACCTTTCAATTCAGAAAGAATTTCCTGATACTGGTTTACAATTTCTTCTGCCGCCTCTGCCGGAGTAATATCTTGATAAATTACTTCCTGCAGAATATCTTTTCTAACGGTTTCCAACTCTGTATTGCTGCTGATTGCATTGATCGTCATAGAATCCGGCTGCGCAATTTCAATTGCCTTTTTAAGTGTAGCATCTACCTCTCCTTTTTCTTCCAGTGCTGAAATCGCCGTTGAAGTCGAATTATATCCATAAGAATCCTTGATAATTAACGCTGCTTCCGGATCATTTAATAAATAATCTACAAATTTTGCTGCTTCTTCTTTTGCTGAAGAATTGTCATTGATACAAAAACCCGTATTTCCTGCAAAATCTACACCGCTGCATTTTGCATCCGCATTTCTTGGAATTGGAAGAACATCCAGTTCTGAAGATACAGAAGCTTTATATTTTGCCAGCCCTCCAGTAATATCTAACAGAAGGCCAATCTGCCCATTTACCCATTTCGTATTCTGATCCATCTGACCAGCAAAGACAGCGCCTTCTCCAAACGGTTCCAGCGTATTTGTATTGTACAGCTCTAATACCAGCCCAAATGCATCTTCCATTTGTTCCTGTGTAAAATTCAGCTCATAAGTTTCTTCATTTACCAAGCTTCCTCCTGTCATCTGGCCAATATATGCTGGAATAATCAAACGGTTTAAAACATCAATATCGGCTGTCATCAGATATGCATTGTCGTCCTGTTCGTGAATGGATTGCCCTAATTCCATAAATTCATCCCAAGTATAGGTTTTATCTAATTCCACGCCATACTTTGATGCAAAATCTTTATTAACATACATAACCTGCCCTGTAACCGTACACGGGAATAACACTGCCTCGTCTTTATACATTCCCGATTTTTCTAAAAGGCCTTCGGCCAATGTAGATGTATCAATCGGAAGTTGTCCTAAATCTGCCAGATAGTGTTTTGCGCCTTGTACATCTGCCAGCCATTCTCTTTTAAACAGCATAACATCTGGAGCTGTACCACTAGATAAAGTCGTCATCATCTTCTCATAATATCCATCGTAGCCCTGATATTCTCCTTCTACAATGACGCCTGGATTTTTCTCCTGATATTTCTCAATAGCTTCCAGCATTGCCTGATGTCTGGTATCCCCACCCCACCAGGAGCATCGGATCGTAACTGGCTCTCCTTCTGTTTCTGATGTTTCTTTCTTTTGCGTCTCTTCTTGTACGGAAGTATCTGTCTGCGCATTTTCGCTGTTCCCGCATCCTGCCAGTGCGCTTGCTGCTATCATTCCTGCTGCTGTTAATACTGCCCACTTTTTTCTCATAAATAATATCCCCCTTTTCTATTACTAGGATCTCTTGATGTATTCACTATAGCAAATTTCCAATTTTCTTGGTACATACTGGATTTTTATTTACATATCTTAATTTTCTATCATTTCTTTAAATCTATCATTTCTTTGGGTTTTATCAAAAAAATAACGGAATAAGACACTTCCATGTCCTATTCCGTTATTTTATTTATTGAGATTCTTTATTTAACTTGTCAATAGTTTGAATTAAGGAATTCTGAAATATACGCACGTTCCCTGTCCAATCCGCGATACTATATGAAGTTCTGCTTGTTTGCCATATGCTAAAACCAGCCTTCTGTCAACATTTGCAAGCCCCACGTGCGTTCCATATTCTTCCCGACTTTCCAAAGATTTTTTCAATTCTTTTATCTGTTCAGCCGACATTCCAATTCCATTATCTAAAATACTGACGTATACTCCCTTACCTTTTCGATGAATCTTCAGCCGTATCACTCCTTCTCGTTTTAAAGATTTTATCCCATGGCTAATAGAATTTTCTACTAATGGCTGTAAAATCATTTTACGGATTGGGTATGAAAAAACATTTTCGTCTATATCATATTCCATATGGAACTTATAGTTATATCGTTTTTCCTGAATATAGACATAACTTTTTAAATAGTCTAATTCATCTTTCATTGTAACAATTTCGTCTGGATTCCCCAACGAGTAGCGCATGATAGATGCTAATTTAGTCAACATTTCTGAACAAACATTTGGTCCCTTGGTCAATCCAATTGCTTCCCAATAAATCGTATTCAACGTATTATGCAAAAAATGCGGATTAATCTGCTGCTGAAGTGCTGAAAGTTCTAATGCCTGAAGTTTATATTTTTGTTCGGATGTCTGGACATTCAAATAATCCTGCCGAATGAACAGATTAATAATATTGTAGGTAATATAGCTATACGGATCCGAAAATACCTGTAAATGTTCGGTTTTTCTCTGTAATGCCTTTTCCGGATGGCTTAGAAGTTCTAAAATACTTTCCAAATTTTTATAATCTTTTTTCGCCCGAACGGCTGCTAAAACCACAGAAACCGCTATTGCTCCGCCTATTAGCATTAAAAACGCTCTGGCAAACTGGTTTGAAGAAGAAAGAACATTTTTAGTTGGCACTGCAGATACATATTCTAATTCTTGAATGTACTGTGACTGCAGTTTCGATACGGTGTATTTTTCTTCGTCCATAGCTATATCATAATAATCAAAATCTCCTGGCTGTCCTTTCTTTTCATCCTGTAGAAAAGAAGAAAAAGCCATCTCATTATTTTGCAGCAATATCTGCTTTCCTTTATTCACTACTGCAATCGTCTGATCGGGATACAGGCTCAGCGAATTAATATATCTATTTATTGCATTTCCATCATACTCCACTGCAATTACACCAATCATATTTGACGGATCGATTGTCGAATAGATCTTTCTGAAATAATACAAGATGGGGACCGGTGCAGAATATTCATCTTTTGCTGCCATTTTCGTATTCAGCCAAATATCATTTTCCACTTCTTTTGCTTCTTCAATCCAATCTGTATCTTTATATGCATCTCTTGAAATCATTCCTTTTTCTGGTACCAAAATTCGATTATTGCTATTATAATAATACACATATATCGTCTCGATATATTCGCTGGTATACATATAATATCGAAGCAGCGAACATATATTGTTAATATTTCGCAGATTATTTAAAGTTAATTCTGGCTCATTATAAGCGCTTTTCAGGCTTGTTGTAATAGAAGGATTTGAACGAATATAATAGTAAACATTATCCATTTCCTCTAAAAGCCCCTTCATTGTCTCGTCAATCTGGTAAAGCATACTATAACTATTCTTTTCCAACGCATTTCTGCTTTCTTTATTAATTTGATAGATACTATATGGCCCTATCAGCAAAATCGGAATCAACAGCAAAAATGCGTTTTGAAAAAAGCGCTTTATAAAAAAGCGCTGCTGCATGGAATAATACCGTTTGTATCTATTATAAATGTTTTTCATACTCTTCCTCTATTTTCCATTCGATATTCTTTTGGAGATTGGCCGTATCTGGCTTTAAATGCTCTGGTAAAATTATTAGGATTTGTGTACCCCACCATTTCGCTAATGTTATATATTTTCACTTCCGGATCTTTCAAAAACTCACACGCCTTGCTCATTCTGGTATCAAAAAGCAAATCCATAAAATTTTTTCCTAATTTAATTTTAATTAGCTGGCTTAAGTAAGATGAATTTAAGTAGAGTTTTTCTGCCAATTCTCCTAAAGTACCTGTTCGATATTCTTCCAAAATATATTCTCTTACCTTACAAATAATTTCATCCTCATTATGAATCCGTTCGATGCATGGAATCTCCTGATACTGTCCATCCAATTCTCTTTTTATTTCTTTAAATATTTCCTTTATTTCTTCAAAATCAGAAGGCTTTAAAATATAAAAACGCACTCCGTAACGAATCGCCTGTTGTGCATACTGAAAATCATCATAGGCGCTTAAAAATACAACACATGGATGTTTTTGTTTTTCGTGGATCTGTCTGGCTAATTCAATTCCATCCATACCAGGCATACTAATATCCGTTAATACCACATGCACCCTTTTTGTTTCTAAAAATTCTAACGCTTCTTTACCATCTGATACTTGTCCGCAAATATGAAATCCTTGTTCCTCCCAGGGAAAATATGTCGCCAACCCATTTCTTGAAGACTCTTCGTCATCTACCAACAATAACTCATATAACAAGTTTCCCTCCCCCTTCGTTCACAGTTTCTTTCATCATAGCACAAAAACTTTTTTCTGTAATAGTAAACTTTTCTTATCAAAATACAAGAAACCATATGTATTTCTTCTTTTGTATTATTAGCATTTCTAGCAATTATATCTATTAACAAATTCTAACTGCCAAACAACAGATTGACTTTCTGAATTCAATCTTGTATAGTATTTTTATTAGTTGTTCTACGGATGCTTGAGGAGTCCGTAGCCGGAGGAGCTCATATGCGGGCTCCTTTTTTACTATGCGAAGATGGATTACCTGGAAGAACACAACAAGGAGGATTACGCATGAGAGATCAAGATCTTGAGTTATTAAGAATTAGGCTACAGGAAATCAAAGAAATGGGGTGGGTAAAAAACCAGCGTCCCGGAAATGCTGGCGGCGTAGGTAATACTTTAGAAGATCTTCTTGATGTTGCAGAAAACAATCTTCAATTACCTGATTTTGGTAACTGGGAGTTGAAAAGCCAGCGCGCAAAAACAGCTCTATACCAGCAGCATATCATTGTTTAATCAACTACTGCTCTTCTCTTTCTTGCTGACCAGAGTATGATTCAGGTTGAATTTGCCCTGTTTTTGCACTATAATAACCCCATATTCAGGTTGAAAGGAGACCAAAATGGACAAAGAACTTATTTACCTTGACACATACTCTTTACAGCAAGATATGCGTATACGTCTTCCCAAGGCGATTCTTAACAATCTTCCAGTTGAAAAAGGAACGACGAAATTTGCAATTTACCTGGATCCGGAGAAAAAAGAATTAATCTTGCGTATTGTCGGGACTTCAAAGGAGGATATGCAATGAATCACATAATTGCTTGCGGCGATACTCAGGAATTAATTAAGCAAATTGAACCTGCTTCCATCGACTTGTTGGTTACATCGCCACCCTACTGGGCTAAACGCGTATATAATGGTGCAGGCGAAATCGGTTCCGAACAGACGCCTGAGGCTTATGTTTCAAGATTAGCCGACTTTTTTGACGCTCTGCGCCCATATCTTAAGCCTACTGCTAACATTTTCATCAATATCGGGGACACATACTTTGGTTCTGGCGCTGGCGCATGGAGTAAGTATTTAGACAGTGACGGAAATATTACACAGGCGCAAAAAGACCGCAAAGAAAAATATTTTACTACAAAACCCCTTCAGCCAAAGATCAAGCAAAACGGAAAGCTCTATCAAAATAAACAGTTACTCCTTATTCCTTCCCGCTTTGCTATTGAGATGCAAGAACGAGGCTGGCTGCTGCGGGATGATATTATCTGGCAAAAACCTAATAGAATTCCAGCCAGTGTTACCGACCGTTTGAACAACACATACGAACACGTTTTTCATTTTGTATTAAACAAAAAGTATTTCTTTGACCTTGATGCTATAAAAATTCTTGGTGCAAATGGCCGAATGAAAAACCCTGGAGATGTCTGGTCAATCAATACACAGCCGCTAAGCGGCAGCCACACAGCAACATTTCCAGAACAACTTGTCGAGCAAATTGTACTATGCGGAAGTCCTAAAAACGGAGTAGTCTTTGATCCTTTTTGGGGAACAGGAACTACATGGATAGTCAGTGATCGCCTTGAGCGAAATTGTATAGGATTTGAAATCAATCAGGAATTCTTTGATTTCGCACAAAACAGATTTAGGGGAAGCAGGGAATTTGAGCAATGTAAACTACCAATTTCCTGATAATAGTCCATATAACTCAAAGAGAGCCTGCTCTCTTATCTTATTAAGTGTAAGAAGCAGGCATAATTTGGGGTCTGTTCCTTTGAGATTTGCTTTTTTCTTAAATGATCTTCTGGAATATCTACTTTTATGATGTATTTAGATTTAGTATCTCTCCATGTGCAATTGGAGAATATGCTTCAACAACAATGTCTTTATTCCGTTGTTCAATGTCAATACACTATGAATCATCGCATTTTCTTCTTATTTCTTTTCATCCAGCAAAACAACTCCCTGTTCCGGATTTTTATCAATTGCACCAACTATCTTATGGGGAACATATGGCTCTTCAAGATATGCAATATCCTCGACAGTTAATTTTACTTCAAAGGCTCCCGCTGCGTCATCTAAATAGCTTGTTTTTGTAGCCCCAATAATCGGCGATACAATTTTCTTTTCCCACTGCCACGCAATCGCAATCTGTGACATTTTACAGTCATACTTTTCGGCAAGTTCCGCTACGCGTTTTATAATCTTCATATCTTCCGCTTCAGTAGTATCATATTTTCCCATGGCAACCCGATCCGTGGTTCCACGGAGAGAATCCGACTTCCACTGCGGTCTTGCCAGATGTCCAGCTGCAAGAGGACTATAGGGCATTAGCGAAACATTCATCTGCTTACAAATTGGAATCAATTCCCTCTCGTCCTCTCTATAAAGCAAATTATAATGATTCTCCATTGCCGAAAACGGTGTCCAGCCATTTTCCCTTGCAACTATCTGCATATTGTGAAACTGATACCCATACATCGCAGATGCACCAAGTGCCCGAACCTTTCCTGCTTTTACAAGTTCATGCAATGCTTCCATAGTTTCTTCTAACGGCGTATCATAGTCAAATCTATGGATGATATATAAATCAAGATAATCGGTTCCAAGACGTGACAAAGTTCCGTCTATTTCCCTCATGATTGCTTTTCTTGATAAACGCCCTTCATTAAAATAAACCTTGGATGCAATCACTACTTTATCTCTTGCTATATTTTTCTTCAACGCTCTTCCCAGATACTCCTCACTTGTTCCGGCAGAATACCCATTTGCTGTGTCAAAAAAGTTATATCCTAGATTAAGGGCATACTTAATGACCTTCTCACTCTCTGCTTCATCCAGCGTCCAGTCATGCATGGTTCCGGCTTTTCCAAAACTCATACAGCCCACACATAATTTTGACACTTCTATATCTGTATTCCCAAGTTTACTGTATTCCATAGTCCACTCCTTATTTTAACCTACCATACTCGTTTTCTGATACTGCTTCGCACCACTCATTGGAACAGTCTACCCCTGGTACCTCAATTGCCAGATGGGAAAACCACTCATCCGAAGCCGCTCCATGCCAGTGTTTTACTTCTGCCGGAATGTTTATACAGTCACCCTGTTTCATTTCTACCGCTTCTTTGCCTTCCTCCTGATAAAATCCACGTCCGGCTACACATACTAAAATCTGTCCGCCACCACTTTTTGCATGATAAATATGCCAGTTATTTCTGCAGCTCGGCTCAAAGGTTACATTGAAAATTCCAACCTGATCTGTGGATATCGGAGCCAGGTAGCTTTGTCCTACAAAATATTCTGCAAATGCATCATTTGGCTGTCCAATTGGAAAGACCATAGATTTCGCATGTGCTCTCATAGCCTCATCTTCATATGGCAAGTCTCCTTCTTCTAGCTGCCACACTTCCTTTGCTAGATTAAAAACTGCCCAGCCTTTTGGCCAGCCTGCGTAGAATGCAACATGAGTGATAATTGCCGCAATTTCCTTTTGTGTCACACCATGTGCCTTTGTGTTCTGTAAATGATAGATTAAAGATGAATCTGTTATCCCTGAAGACATTAATGCAACCACCGTTATAATACTTCTGGTTTTAAGGTCAATATCCTGATTATTCCAGTTCTCACCGAAAAGAACATCATCATTAAAATGTGCAAATTCCGGTGAAAAATCATTGAGTGCATTTCTCCCTGCTGTCTGTACAATCTTCTTCATTTCATCCGCCTTCCTTACAAAATACTTCTTACCCACTCTGCAATTTCCCGCTTTGTAGCTTTATGAAATACGTTACCTTCTATTATCACTGCATCAGGTGCTGAAGGCTTAAGCTCACTTACGGTATTTTCAAATCCGCTTCCACCGGAAGTTGCAAACAACACAATTTTTTTGCCCGAAAAATTATAGTTTTCCAAAAATGTATTAATAATTGTGGGTGCTACATACCACCAGATTGGAAAACCTAAGATGATCTCATCGTACTGATCAACAGGGATATCTGTATCGGATATTTCCGGTCTGAACTTTTTGTCACTCATTTCCATACTGGTTCTGGATTTTTTATCCATCCAATTTAAATCTGCCTTTGAATATGGTTGTTTTGGCATGATTTCATACATATCTGCGTCCGCCGCTGATGCGATCATCTCCGCTGCTTTTTTTGTTGTTCCACTTGCACTAAAATATGCAACTAATCTTTTTCCCATAGGTAGTTCTCCTCATTTGCAAATAAAAATGTGTAAAGTATTTCTCATTCATACCTTACACATTTATTATAGTCTTCAGTATTATATTATGTCTAATGCCTAGATCAAATCATTTACTATGCTTTAAAGGCATTGATTTCTTCTATAAACTTATTTATTGCCAATGAATACGGGATATTTCTTCTCCATGCAATTACCGTACTTGCAGCTATTTCAGGATACAGTCTTCTATGTACAAGCAAATCCTCTCTCCAATATTTTGTAGCGCCTTCAATTGAAACCGGATATCCCAGTCCATGAGCTGCCATAACACCGGCATTCGTTCCAAGATTACTGATAAACGCAATATGAAGCTTATTAAAATCCTTGCCAAACCAATTGGCAAGTTCGCTCTGCACGTTTCGTCTTTTTGGAAGAATGAGTGGTTTATCTATAAGATCATCTTTTGTAATATATTCTTTGTATGCTAATGGATCATCCGGTTTCATCCCAACAACCCAATGGTCACTGTCCATAATTCTGATATAATCCACACCTTCTGTATTGACCGGTTCCATAAACAATCCAATGTCCACCAACCCCTGATTCATCATATCATATACCAAATCTGCAGTTGCTGTATGTAAAGCAATTTGCACCATTGGATATTTTTGCTTGTATACCTTACAAATTTCAGCCAATGTTTCTACCGCCGCAAACTCACCGCATCCAATTGTGATCGTACCTTCAATCAATTCTTCTCTTTCCATTAGTTCATCCATCATTTTTTCTTCCAGATCAAGGATCTCCAAAGCTCGTCTTTTTAATAACATTCCCGTCTCTGTAAGTGTGACGCTTCGATTTCCTCTTATAAAAAGAGCTTTTCCAATCTCATCCTCCAATGCAGAAAGCTGTCTTGAAAGTGTTGGTTGAGTGATATTTAATTGCTCTGCCGCCTTTGTAAAATTCTGTTCTTTCGCAACAGTCAAAAAATATCGCAATATTCTAATATCCATTTTTATACACCCCTTTTACGATCAAAAACTGTTATTGAAGATATTAATTTTTATTCTTTTACCTAATCGCCAATCTCTTTCCAAAACGGAATTATCACAACTTACCGCCTATAGAGGCAGGAGTCTTATCTTTCTTTAAAAATAGACGCTCATTTCTGAACGTCTATATGAAAAAGGGATACTCTTTTAACAAGTCTACATCGTTCGTCTTTGTAGCAACACACAAGTCTCCACGTGGCACGAGAGGACAGAAAGTACGTCATTTGTCAGGCAGTTTGTCCGACTTGATCCACAGGTATTTCTGTCCTCTTGGTCGTATGTGGGAACATATCATATTATTTTAATCATAAATTCCTTTTCCGAGACAACATTTTTTAAACTTCTTTCCGCTACCACAAGGGCATGGATCATTTCTTCCTACTTTTTTCTTCTTTATATCTGTACTTTTGATACCTGGATACTCATATGGAATACCATGTTTTTCAAAATATATTTTATCGATAAGGCTTGGACCATTAGGTGGGAAAAAGCCGCACTATCTTTTATATGTTCCTTCAATTGCGAATCCAAAAAATATCCTTCTATAACATCCAGCTCGTCAGAAGATAAAACATTGACGTGATTCTCTATTCGCCAAACAAGATAGTCAATAAAGTCCTGTGCCCCTTTATGTAAGTATTTCAAAATTTCAATTATATTTTCAAAATCATGCCAATTACACACCCACGGATACGGCTCATCTACATCTTTCTCTAATATTAACGATGTATTTACTGCCAGACCACCAAATTGATTCAGGGTAAGCACCAGTGGCAATATAGTTTTCCGTGAGATGTTTTGAATTTGAAATTTATTATTTTTATTCTCATACAAAACTACATTGTTTTGCCTTTCAATAAACTTTTTCAGGGTGATTGCCTGTGCATAGGCACCCCCAATCCCACTGTCCGAATGATGTAGGACGGATTTTGCGGACATTCAAAATAAAAAAGAATGTGGAGGTAACAGACAATGGCAAAGACAATTTTTGAGGAAATGGGCGGCAAATACGAAAGGCAAGGCGATTATTTAATACCGTGCTTAACTGTACCCGCCGAAGAAGAACAGCCGATAGGCATCTGGGGACAGCGGCATTTGGATTATCTGAAGCATCACTGCAAAGTTACATACACCAATCTTCTTACAAGCGGCAGACTTAACGCTTACCTTGCCGACATTGACAGACAGGCACAGGAACGCTTTGAAAGGCTCATAGAGGGTATGAAACAGGCACAGGGCATAACGGAACAGCTAAAGGCAGAAAACGCCTTAGAATGGACAGGATGCCTCAATAACATAAGGGCTTGTGCGAGGGAGATTGTGGAAAAGGAAATTATTTTTGCATAAACAGATGATTAGTGGCAGGGGGAAATCCTGCCGCTTTTTCTGCTTTAGTTTGTCAGCTTGACAAATAAAGGGTTAAGGAATATAATTAGATTCAGTATTATACAAGGAGTTAATAAATATGCGGCAAGGTATTCTTAAATAAACTGTCAATTTGATAGTGGGAACAAAAAGTAGCAGTCCCGTTTCACTTTTAATATGGGGCTTAGTTTTTTGTACCCAGTTTAAGAATACTTTTATCATGTAATTTTATATGCCCGAAAACATATAAGTGTTTTGGGGCTATTGGAGTTATTTACCCAGTGATAGGAGTATTTATCACTGGGTATTTTTATGCCCTTTTTTGGGTGTTGATAGGAGGAAAATCACATGAAAATAATTAACTTAGGCATTCTGGCTCACGTTGACGCAGGAAAGACAACATTAACGGAGAGTTTATTGTATACCAGTGGTGCAATTGCAGAACCAGGGAGCGTAGATAAAGGCACAACAAGGACAGATACAATGAATTTGGAGCGTCAAAGGGGAATCACTATCCAGACAGCAGTGACATCTTTTCAGTGGGAGGATGTAAAAGTCAACATTATAGATACGCCAGGCCATATGGATTTTTTGGCGGAAGTATACCGTTCTTTATCCGTATTAGACGGAGCAGTATTATTAGTTTCTGCAAAGGATGGCATACAGGCACAGACCCGTATACTGTTTCATGCACTACAGACAATGAAGATTCCGACAATTTTTTTCATCAATAAAATTGACCAAGAGGGGATTGATTTGCCAATGGTATATCAAGAAATGAAAGCAAAGCTTTCTTCGGAAATTATAGTGAAGCAAAAGGTTGGGCAGCATCCCCATATAAATGTAACGGACAATGACGATATGGAACAGTGGGATGCGGTAATTATGGGAAACGATGAACTATTAGAGAAATATATGTCAGGGAAACCGTTTAAAATGTCAGAACTGGAACAGGAAGAAAACAGGAGATTCCAAAACGGAACGTTATTTCCCGTTTATCACGGAAGTGCTAAAAACAATCTGGGGATTCGGCAGCTTATAGAAGTGATTGCCAGTAAGTTTTATTCATCAACGCCTGAAGGTCAATCTGAACTATGCGGGCAGGTTTTTAAGATTGAATATTCAGAGAAAAGGCGGCGTTTTGTTTATGTGCGTATATATAGCGGAACATTGCATTTGAGGGATGTTATTAAAATATCTGAAAAAGAGAAAATAAAAATCACAGAGATGTGTGTTCCGACAAACGGTGAATTATATTCATCCGATACAGCCTGCTCTGGTGATATTGTAATTTTACCAAATGATGTTTTGCAGCTAAACAGTATTTTGGGGAACGAAATGCTGTTGCCGCAGAGAAAATTTATTGAAAATCCTCTCCCTATGCTCCAAACAACGATTGCAGTAAAGAAATCTGAACAGCGGGAAATATTGCTTGGGGCACTTACAGAAATTTCAGATGGCGACCCTCTTTTAAAATATTATGTGGATACTACAACGCATGAGATTATACTTTCTTTTTTGGGGAATGTGCAGATGGAAGTCATTTGTGCCATCCTTGAGGAAAAATACCATGTGGAGGCAGAAATAAAAGAGCCTACTGTTATATATATGGAAAGACCGCTTAGAAAAGCAGAATATACCATCCACATAGAAGTCCCGCCAAATCCTTTCTGGGCTTCTGTCGGGTTGTCCATAGAGCCGCTCCCTATTGGAAGCGGAGTGCAGTATGAAAGCAGAGTTTCACTTGGATATTTAAACCAATCGTTCCAAAATGCGGTTATGGAGGGGGTTCTTTATGGCTGCGAGCAGGGGCTGTATGGATGGAAAGTGACAGACTGTAAAATCTGTTTTGAATATGGATTGTATTATAGTCCTGTAAGTACCCCCGCAGACTTTCGGCTGCTTTCCCCTATCGTATTGGAGCAGGCTTTAAAAAAAGCAGGGACAGAACTATTAGAGCCATATCTCCACTTTGAAATTTATGCACCGCAGGAATATCTCTCACGGGCGTATCATGATGCCCCAAGGTATTGTGCAGATATTGTAAGTACTCAGGTAAAGAATGACGAGGTCATTCTGAAAGGAGAAATCCCTGCCAGATGTATTCAAGAATACAGGAACGATTTAACTTATTTCACAAATGGGCAGGGAGTCTGCTTGACAGAGTTAAAAGGATACCAGCCAGCTATTGGTAAATTTATTTGCCAACCCCGCCGCCCGAATAGCCGTATAGATAAGGTTCGGCATATGTTCCACAAGTTAGCTTAACAGCTTGCAAAAGTCATATAAAATGAGATTTGAAAGGATTAGAGACTAATTATGATGAAATGCGAATGGATATTGTGTCCTGTTTGTGGGAGCAAAACCCGTAATAAAATTAGGAAGGACACTGTTTTGGAGAATTATCCCCTTTATTGTCCAAAATGCAGACAAGAAAGCTTGATTAAAGTTGACAACTTGAAGATAACTGTCATCAAAGAGCCAGACGCTTAAGACGCAGAGCCGATGAAATTGTGGAACAATTCACGAATCATCGGCTCTTTTTGTTTCGTATTTGAAAGAACAAACTCACCAAATAAAAAAAACGATATTCGGGTGGGTTATTTTGTTATACCCTAAATTACCCTCTGAATATGTTTTTAAATTTGGAGGGATTTTTTTATGTTCTTTTTTCGGGCGGTTATTCATCTGCTCATACGAAGTAAAATTTATCAATACATAGCATATCAGAGAATGGCAGGAAACCAGTTAAAAAAATTTCTGCCAGTGCAGCGGTACTTCTCACCTTGAAAGTGGAAGTACAATCTCCATACAACAGAATTTGTATTTCCCATAACCGTGAAGGTCACAGAGCCTTTGCGGTTTTTCTTTTGTCGTTTTTTGTTGGAAAGTGCCGCAGGGCTGTTTCTGGTGTGCGTTGCCGCTCCCCGCCTCTCCATCTGGATTTTTACATTTCAAAAATTCAGATTGGAGGTATTAGCGGTGAAATACGCACCAAGAAAAGTATATATCAAAGAAAGCGGCGGCTATGTGGAACTGTCCTATACGGATTTCTGCCGCCGCAGGCAAGCCGACAAGGGATATATGGACAAGCTGTTTATCCCCGTCCAAGGTTGTCTGCTTGAAGTCGTAAGGGAGCAATATGCGGACTTCTACCGTGACAGGGAGCGGTGGCGTTACCTGCAAAAATTAGATGCGAGGAACAGCCTGCTATCTCTGGACGGATTTACGGACAGCGAGGGGAATCCTCTGGACTTTATCGCTGATGAAGCGGCGGACATTGCGGAAACCGTTGTCAATGCTGTTATGGTGGACAGGCTGAAAGCCGCCCTGCCTTTGTTGTCGGATAGTGAGCAGGAGTTGATACAGGCAATCTTTTTTGACGGACTTTCCGAGCGTGAAGTCGGGGCGAGGTTAGGCATAACCCAGAGCGTTGTGAACAAACGCAAAGCCAGAATCCTAAGAAAACTAAGAAAGATAATAGAAAATTAAAATTTAAGGCGTTCAGCCCCCTTGTTTTTTCCTTTGGGAAAATGAGGGGGCTTTTCTCTGCCCTCTCAATCAATTCTGATTGGAGGAAGAAAGAATGGCATACAACCACGGACGGGAGGACAGGAAATGGCGTATCTGGAAAGAAGCGGAGGAAAAGCTGCTGCGTGAGTGCGGCGTTGATGAAGTGACCATTGAGCAGATACGCATAGCGGACAGGGCAGACTTCAATTCCAACAGGCGGTTTTACCGATGGACGAATGACGTTGCGGAATACCTTGAGGACATGGCAGACAGGGAGCGGCAAGCGGAGGTGAATACAGTTGCGGAGTTACTGGACGAGATTGAGAGCGAAAATCTCTATCAAGTATTAGTCACGGTGGACGGGCGTACCTTGAAAATCGTCCTGCTGAAAATGCAGGGGTATTCCACAAAGGAGATTGCCCCACTTGTGCATTTGACGACTGGTGCCATCTATGCGAGGTTAGACCATCTGCGGAAGAAGCTTCGGAAAATTTTGTAAGCGTCTAATACATCCCATTATTCTGCGGGCTACTGGGTGGGGAGTGGAATCTCCCCGCTTATTTTTGGCAGGAGGAAAACGGGATGGCATATAAAGCTAAGGCGTACACGCTTCGGGAGGAATCCACGGAAAGCGGTATAAGGTATTTTATCAGTTTTAAGGACGGGCAGGGGGAACACCACGAACTGGAAGTATCCGAGCAGTTATTCTTTGAATTTCGGCAGATGGAACGCAGGAACAGGAATCTTCTCCAATGGGACGAGCGGCACAGGGAGTTTTCGGAAGTATGGGACGAAACGCTGAACAGGCGGGCGTTAAAGCTGCCTAAGAGCATTGAGGAACAAATGATTGAAGCAGAACGGGCGGAACTGCTCTGTAAGGCGGTTGACAGACTGCCAGAGATACAAAGGCGACGTTTCCTGCTCTACTACGAGTATGAGTTCAATTTTTACCAAATCGCCGCTATGGAGCATTGCACCGCTTCTGCAATACAGAAATCCGTTGCTGTTGCAAAGAAGAAAGTAAAAGCGGAAATGAGGAAATATCTCCAACCATGACCGACACCGCCCGAAAAAGAAATCTGTTTTTTATTTGTGTGGGATTGGCGGTATTACATACTCTCACTTTTTTCGTGGGAGTAAATCTATTTTTAAGGAGGTCAACGCCTATGTGCAACAAAAACAAGATAACTGCCCGAAAGGAGGAAACCCATGCAGAAGTTACAGACAGTCAACGCCGAAACGCTCCTTTATGAGCCGCTTGAGAAGCCGTCCTTTGTGGTGGACAGCCTTATCCCCACAGGCTTGTCGCTGTTCTGCGGCTCACAGAAGATAGGCAAGAGCTGGCTCATGCTGAAGCTGTGCTTATGCGTGTCGCAGGGAATCCCCTTATGGGACATGACGACAATGGAGGGCGATGTGCTTTACCTCTGCCTTGAGGACACGTTCTGCCGCATACAGGACAGGCTGTTCCGTTTGACGGACGAAGCGAGCGGGCGGCTTCATTTTGCCGTGGCAAGCTGCAAGCTGTCAGACGGTCTTATCGTGCAGCTTGAGGATTATCTGAAAGACTATCCAGACAGCAGGCTCATTGTCATTGATACCTTGCAGAAAGTCCGTACAGCTTCAAAAGACAACGCCTATGCAAGCGACTATGGGGACATCTCCCTAATCAAAGATTTTGCCGACAGGCACTCTCTGGCGGTCATTGTCGTACACCACATCCGAAAGCAGAATGACAGCGATGTGTTCAACAAGGTGTCTGGGACGACAGGCTTAACGGGGAGTGCGGACGCTACCTTTGTTCTGGAAAAGGAGAAACGGGCATCTGACACCGCCAAGCTGTATGTAACGGGCAGGGACACGCCCTATCAGGAATACACGCTCCGTTTCCGTGATTGCAGTTGGGAACTTGTGGAGAGGAAAACGCAGGAGCAGCTTGCGAAAGAAACGATACCAGATGTCCTTTTTCGGTTGGTGGATTTTATGAGGGATAAGGAAGAATGGGCAGGCACGGCAACGGAGCTGTTAGCCGCTATGGGGGAAACGGAAACCATACCCACGGTGATTACGAAATGGCTGAATGAATATCACACCACATTTTTAAGCGAGAACCGTATCTGCTACCAGTACAGCCGCAGGAAAGACGGCAGGCAGATTGCCCTTGCAAGGAGGGCGGGTGACAGCGGTGACGGCGGTGACAGCGATATTGGGATACCCCCTGTTACTGTCATTGACGCTTAAAGCCATGTAAAGTTGGCGGCTCTGCCCTGCGGGTGACAGCGGTGACGGCAGTGACAGTGATTTTAGGATACCCTGCCGCTGTCATCCCTACGGGAGAACACCCCGCAAACGCAAAATGCAGGCGTGGGATTCACCCGCCCTTTTCGGGCGTGTAAAATCACCCCTGCGGTCAGAAAAATCTCTCCGATTTTTCCGACTGCGTTTACAGGGTGTAACACACTACACTTTGCCCTGCAAAGAGCCGTGTGCCAGACGTTCCCTCTGGACTCCCTTATGGCAGGTCTTACGCCCTGCTATCCTACGCCTTGCGGCTTCGGATAAAAGAACGGCGGCATGACGGTTACAGCTCTTGCGAGGGAGTATCCCAAAAACACCGTCACCATCGTCATGACCGTCATGCAGGGGATAAGGGTGACAGTTACGGCAATCGGCAGGGGGCATCCCAAAACTGCCGTCACCACCGTCACCGCTGTCACCCAAAGGGCAGTTACCCGCCGAAGAAAGGAAGATGATGGATTATGCCCTATGCAATCCTGCGTTTCCAGAAACGCAAAGCGGGCGGCGTTGCGGCTTGCGAACGCCACAACGAGCGGAAGAAAGAAGCCTACAAAAGCAACCCAGATATCGACATGGAACGCTCTAAAAATAACTATCATCTTGTCGCACCGCCAAAGTACACCTATAAGAAAGAGATTAACCGAAAGGTAGCCGAAGCAGGGTGCAGGACAAGGAAAGACAGCGTGATGATGGTGGAAACGCTCATCACGGCTTCACCAGAATTTATGAACCAGTTACCGCCCGAAGAACAGAAAGCGTATTTTACGATGGCTCTGGATTTCATTTCGGAGCGTGTCGGGGAGCAGAATATCCTCTCCGCAGTCGTCCACATGGACGAGAGAACGCCCCATATGCACCTCTGCTTTGTGCCGATTACACCAGACAATAAGCTGTCCGCCAAAACAATTTTAGGCAATCAAAAGAGCCTGTCGGAGTGGCAGACCGCCTACCATGAGCGGATGTCCTCACGTTGGAATCAGCTTGAGAGAGGTCAATCTTCGATGGAAACCAAGCGGAAACACGTCCCCACATGGCTCTATAAGTTGGGCGGCAGGCTTGATAAGCAGTATGGGGAAATCGTGTCTGCCCTGTCCGACATCAACGCCTTTAACGCAGGGAAAAAGCGTGACAAGGCTCTGGAACTGGTTGCCGCATGGCTGCCCGAAGTGGAGAAATTCTCTAAGGAAATCGGCAGACAGCAGGCGTATATCGACAGCTTAAAGGAGCAAATCGGGCAGGAAGCCGACTATGCAGGGCGTATGCGTGATGAAAAGTACGAGCAGGAATTAAAGGTGCAGAAAGCCAACCAGAGGATATTTGAATTGCAGAGAACCAACGAGCAGATGGGGCGGCTGCTCTCAAAGATACCGCCAGAAGTGTTGGAAGAATTACAGAGAACAGGCAGAAACAAATCAAGAGAAAGGTAAAAAGTGAATGAAGAAACAGGATTTTAAGGTGTTAAAGACCAAAGACTTGTACCCGTTTCCCGACAATCCGTTTCATGTTGTGGAGGATGAAACGCTGTCAGAGTTAGCGGAAAGCATCAAGGAATTTGGCATTGTCACGCCGATAATCACACGCCCGAAAGAGGACGGGAACGGTTATGAAGTGATTGCGGGGCAGCGGCGTGTCCGTGCGTCCGAACTTGCAGGGTATAAATACCGTGCCTGCATTTGTCCTGCCCTTAGACCGTGACCGAGCCATCATCACCCTTGTAGACAGTAATTTACAGCGTGAAAATATCCTGCCATCGGAGCGGGCGTTTGCCTACAGGATGAAATCCGAAGCCATGAAGCGGCAGGGTTTCCGCACAGACTTAACCTCGTCACAAGTTGTGACGAAGTTGCGGACGGACGACAAAGTGGCACAGGGCTTCGGCGTGGGCAGGATGACCGTCCAGCGTTTTATCCGCCTGACGGAACTGATACCGCCGATTTTGCAGATGGTGGACGAGGGGAAAATCGCCCTCACACCTGCGGTGGAACTGTCCTTTTTGAAGAAAGACGAGCAGGAAAATCTCTTTGCCACGATGGAGAGCGAAGAAGCAACGCCCTCACTCTCACAGGCACAGCGGATGAAAAGCATGAGCCAGAGCGGGCAGCTTGACATGGATATGATATTTTCCATTATGACGGAGGAAAAGGGAAACCAGAAAGAAACCTTGAAAATCAACACAAGCAAACTGAAAAAATACTTTCCGAAGGACACAACGCCGAAGCAGATGGAGGAAACCATCATCCGACTTCTGGAACGTGAGTTGCAGAGAAAACGGAGCAGGGACAGCCGCTAACCTTCTTTTTTCGGGAAGTAAATGCAGGAATTTGGAACAGAAGAAAGACAGAATTTTAAGGAGAATGAGGTAAGGAATGAAAGAAATCCAGTATGAGATTGTAAAGGAAATCGCCGTATTGTCTGCGAGTGACAGCGGCTACACAAAGGAAATCAATCTTATTTCATGGAACGGGAGAGAGCCGAAATATGACATCCGCAGCTTTTCCCCGAACCGTGAGAAGTGCGGAAAGGGTATCACGTTGAACGCTGATGAAGCAGCGGCACTCCTTGAAGCATTACAGAAAGAAGTAAACAGCGGGGATTGATGGTATCTGATTGACAGGGCGGGGCGTTTCCAGACGTTCTCCTGCCCTGTCTGGAAAGGAAGATTTAAGTATGGGCGAGGATAGGAAAACAACTGGAAGAGAAAGCGTATTGTGCCAAAAGGGCACCAGTACAAATGATTATCAGTCGAGAATATATCGGCACACAGACCGTTGCAGAAGCGTTTGTCCCGATTATCTCCGAGGATATTCGGAAGAAGATTGCCGAGGGCGACACCTTCGACAATGAGGGGCTGTCCGCTTAGAATGTACGCAATGGAACATGAAAACGTTAGGACAGATATGGAGGTTTTACAGTATGGCAGGAATAAGAACGGAGAACAAGATTTATGAAGTCGGCATTTACTGCCGCTTATCAAAGGACGATGGCACGGATAACGAGAGTGCGAGCATTGCGACACAAAAATCCATCCTCACGGATTATGTGAAAAGGCAGGGATGGCATTTAGCAAAAACGTATGTTGACGATGGCTACTCTGGAACAAATTTCCAAAGACCAAGTTTCCAGAATATGATTAAGGACATTGAAAACGGGCTGATAAACTGCGTGATTACAAAAGATTTATCCCGTCTGGGGAGGAACTATCTTGATTGTGGGTTATATCTGGAAGTCTTTTTCCCAGAGCATAACGTGAGGTATATAGCGGTCAATGACGGCGTGGACACCTTAAACAAATCCGCTATGGACATCACGCCTTTCCGCAACATCCTAAACGAAATGTATTCTGCCGATGTGTCAGTCAAGATAAAATCGGCGTACCGTGCGAGGTTTCAGCAGGGGAAATTCATGGGAACAACAGCCCCTTATGGCTATGTCAAAGACCCTGCCGACCACAACCATCTGCTGATAGATGACAAAGTTGCCCATGTGGTAAGGGAGATATTCGACCTTGCGTTAGCGGGCAACGGCATCGCCAAAATCCGCAAGCACATCAACAAACAGCATATCCTACGCCCTGCCGCTTATGCGGTGGAGCAAGGGGCAACAGGCTATGAGCGGTACTTTGAGGATAACGAGGAAAACCGTTATATTTGGAGCGAGAACAGCGTGAGGGGCATTTTAAGAAGCCCGATATATGCGGGCAACCTTGCAGGCTACAAGCGGATTGCAGCCAACATGAAAAGCAAGAAACGCCCCTCTAAGCTGCCCGAAGAATGGGAAGTGATACCAGACACCCATGAGGGGATAGTCACGCAGGAGGAATTTGACACCGTACAGCAGCTTATGACGAGCCGCAGGCGGGAGCAGAACGCAGGGGGATTTGAGAATATCTTTTCGGGCGTTATCAAGTGTGCGGACTGCGGCTATGCGATGCGGGCGGCGAGTGCCAACAGGAGGAAACGCCCCGACATCATCGACTGCGTACAATACACCTGCAATAATTATGGCAGATATGGCAATGTTATGTGTACCGCACACAGCATTGAAGCGAGGGACTTATTCAATGCCGTCCTTGCCGACATCAACCGCTTTGCGGATATGGCGGTCAATGATGAAAAGGCGGTCAGAGCCATAGAAAGGCGGCTCACGGAAACAGACCAGAGCAGGGCGAAATCATTAGAGAAAGAAAAGAAGAAGCTGAACAAACGCCTTGCGGAGCTTGACAGGCTGTTTTCCTCTCTCTATGAGGACAAGGTAATGGAGCGTATCACGGAGCGGAATTTTGAGATGATGTCGGGGAAATACCAGAAAGAGCAGCTTGAAATTGAAGCACGGCTGAAAGAGGTAACGGAAACGCTCAATGACAGCTATGAGAAATCGCAGGGCGTGAGGGACTTTCTATCCCTAATCCGCAACTATCAGGGGCTGAAAGAGTTGGACGCAACCATCATAAACGCACTCATAGACAAGATACTTGTTTCGGAACGTGAGAAACTTGCGGACGGGACAGTAAGGCAGGAAATCAAGATTTACTATAAATTCATCGGCTTTGTCGGTGAATTACATATCACACCCACAAAGCGGTGGACGGCGTTAAAGCCTAAAAATTGTACGGTGTGCGGTGTTGAATACGTCCCCAGCTCTGGAATATCAAAGTATTGTCCCGCTTGTGCTAAGAGGATACAGAGGGAGAAATCAAACGAGAGCAAACGCAGGAGTAGGGAGAGGAACCGAAGGGCATGTATTGAACTGTCCGCAAAAAATGACCGACTGAAAATGATCAGTAATGCGCGTATATGCTTTTTGAGGATTAAAAAATGGCTCTCTAACTTTAGAAGCCTTTACCTCCGCTATCAAAATATAATCATGAAACTCAATTAAAAGATCATGTTCTTTCGTTCCCCTCTCTTCACACACATTTGTATGATATATTGCCTGATCTCCAAAAACTCTTTTGAAATAGTCAAGAAATTGATTTTCCACAATTTCAGCTTTAATTTTTTTATATTTATCTGCAAATTTATTCTTCGGATTTTCCAAAACTTCAGTTATATAATTATAAATTGCATTTAATAAAAACTGTGGATGAACGATAAATAAAGTTTCTCCTTCATCAATCCAACAAAGCGGATGCTCCGCAAATGGATTTTTCCCATTATAATATAAAAAATCTCTTGCTTTTCTGTACAGTCCAAAAATAGTTAATAGCTTTTCTCCTTTTTCTTTTCCAAACTTTTCTCGTACCTTTGATGCCTTTATTGAATTTATTCCATCCATTGCATTTTGAAAATTATCCCTTGCCGGGCCTTGAGCGAATGCCATTAATCGCTCAAACTCTTTTTCAACATCAACTGCATAAGGATTAAAAGAATTCAAAAAATCTTTTAGATTGTTAATCGCATATATAGACGAATCCATCGCATCTTGAAATTCATCACATATCAATTGATAAAAGGCAATATAATCCTCAACCCTTAGCCCTGTCAGATTTTCCAATTCTGAATCAAAAGGATTATACAGTATTCTAAGCAAATCAACCGTTTGCTCTACATACCTTAATATCCCTGTATCAAAATAAGATATAAACGCCTCCATAGATACCAAATTTCGCTTTATATCATTAGGATCTGACGTCTTATCAATATCAAGAAAAGTTTTTATATATTCCAAGGTTATTTCTTGTACATCATTTTCTAATTCATTGTATATTCCACTTTCTTCATCTTGCGTAATGTGCCCATTACTTTTATCATCTGTACTCATAAGTAGACCGGCTAAGTAAGTGTATTGCTTCTGTGGCGAAATAAGTTCTGTTTTATTGAATATATCCGATTGTTCAGCAAAGTCTTCTGCCCCATTTGCAAAAGTAATAAAATGAATTCCAATCATCCCTAACAAATCACGTGTACCGATATTTTCCAGTTTATCTTTTAATACTTTTATCTTTTCCTCCATATGTTTTCTCCTTGCCAATAACTACATATCTTATCTTCCTTTTTCAATGGAAACAGCAGTATGCCGGGATCATTTATATTACCTTGCTTCCAGCTTTCTGCTGATTTTCAAATGTACTCCAGATAAAATCAACAAATGTAATGCTACTTCCAACTGCCAGCTTCGCATGGCGTTCTTCCAGTCCTTGAAAAGATGCACTTTTCCCATGTCCGCTACCAAAGGGATTCCTGATCTCTGCCAACTTTGTCGGAATTGCCCTTAAATTTCCTAAAACGGCTTTTATAGCATCTGCCCCCTGATCTGTCTCATGTATATTGGCTGGTAGCAAGCTCAATGCACTCATTACTTTATTGGTAAGCTGAGGTACATCGTCATTTTTACTCCATTCAATACCTAACTCGTCCAAAATCGTTTTACAACAACTCTCTATAAGCTCTTTTGCAAGTCCAATAGCATTTGTTGGATTCGTTGACTGCATAGAAACCATTAACTCTATTTGCTGAGACATATATTCACTTGAAAATTTACCTTTCAAGTCATCGGCCGTTTTAGCAATAGCAGATGAACCGCCTTCCAATCTATCTATAATAGTCTTACACTTTTTATAGATTCTTGCGTATCTTTCATCGTATCTTGAAATGCTACTTCCCCAATACAAATCATCCTCATAATTTTCATTGTACTCATATTCCATATTCTCTTCATAATAGTGAAATAAATCAGAAAGCAACTTAAACCTATTCTCATCGGATGCACTATTCAAGTATGCTATAAGAGACTTTCCTTTTGAAAGACCATACTTCGCACATAACGCTTCTCCTATGCTGTTTGTTGTAAACACATCAAAATCATTAGTTGAGAAGTTTAGAACATATCCGCTTCTATTAAACAGCATCAGAAATGTTCCTTCTTCCTGTTTCGTTATTACGGCTCCTGTCATAATACACTTTCTCTCCTTATTTATTGCTACCTATTTTTATTTTATATCCATCCGGCAACACAAACGCCTGCTCATATCCAACATCCAACGCCTCTGCAATCTTCGCCATTTCCTCGGAGGATACGGTACCACGCTGCAGTTTTTTATTAAAATTCTGTGGAGTCTGTCCAATCCGTCTGCAAAGTTCCGCAAGGCTGATATTCATTCTGTCACACAATTCTCTGATCATATCCGATGTTGTCATTTTACACCTCCGTCAGCATAATACAATTATAAACCCTATGGTTGATAAGCACAAGCTGCCTTCTTTAAAATTAACAGCCCATAAAAAAAGCACCTTGCAGCCATTTCAAAAGCCACAAGGCACTCCATTCTGTTATTTATCTCTCCACATCCACCTTTGCCCCGGATTTAAACTCCACCTCAAACCTTTCATCATAAACCGTGACCTTTTCAATCAGCCGCCGCACCAACAGTTCATCATACTCCGTGACCTCGGTAGGCTGTTGTTCCAGAAATTCCTGCATCTCCCTGATCCGCTGTTTCAGTCCTTCCCGCTCGGCGCTCTCCACCAGAGCGTTCTGCTTCAATTCCCGCAGCCTGTCTATCTCGTCCGCAACACTGTTATAATCCTTTTTTGAATTCGCCAGCTTCAAAAGTTCCTTTTGCAGTTCCAGCAGCTTGGCCTCAATCCCTTCCGATGAGGTTTCATCCTCCTGCCGGATTACTGCCTCCACGTTTTTCCGGAGAGTAGCCATCATGCCTTCTCTGTTGCCCAGCGTAAAATTGATCGCCTGCACCACCGCTGCCTGGAGATCCGGCTCCTGAATGGTCGGTGCATCACAGGCGGTTGGCCCATGCTCCACACGGGTACAGCACCGCCACACGGTGGAATGTTTTCCCCGGTTATTCCATGCGATACGGCGGTAAATTTCACCGCACTTGGAGCAGTAAACAATACTGGATAAGGCATACTTGCTGCTGTAAACCCTCTTTTTCCGGTTGGCTCCGCTGTGGAGGTCCGCCCGCCGAATCATCTCCTCCTGCACTTGCATATAAAGGTCACGGGGAATGATGGGCTCATGGCTGTTTTCCACATAATATTGAGGGACAATTCCCTTGTTCTGCACCCGCTTTTTATTGAGAAAGTCAACGGTATAGGTCTTCTGCAAAAGGGCGTCTCCGATGTACTTTTCATTCTGCAGGATCTTCTTCAGTGTTTCCGGACGCCACTTCGCTTTCCCTGCCCCGGTAAGAATCCCGTCCGCTTCCAGGCCACGCCCAATCTGGAGCAGGCTTGCCCCTTCCAGGTACTCCCTGTAGATCCGCTTTACCACCTCCGCCTCCGCAGGCTCTATGACCAGATTTCCTTCCTCATCCTTTGTGTAACCCAGGAAACGGCTGTGGTTGACCCGTACCTCTCCGTTCTGGAAGCGATACTGCAGGCCGAGTTTGATGTTCTGGCTCAGGGACTGGCTTTCCTGCTGTGCCAGACTTGCCATGATGGTGAGCAGCACCTCACCTTTGGAATCCATAGTGTTGATGTTCTCTTTTTCAAAGAAAACCGGGATGTTTTTCTCCTTCAATTCCCGGATATATTTCAGGCAATCCAGGGTATTTCTGGCAAACCGGCTGATGGACTTGGTAATGATCATATCAATCTTTCCGTCCATGCAGTCCTGGATCATCCGATTAAATTCCTCACGCTTTTTCGTATTCGTGCCGGTAATCCCGTCATCGGCATAAATCCCGGCCAGTTCCCATTCCGGATTCTTCTGGATGAATTGTGTATAATGCGCCACCTGCACCTCGTAGCTGGACGCCTGCTCTTCACTGTCCGTGGAAACCCGGCAGTAAGCAGCGACTTTCAGCTTTGGCCGCTGCTCGGCTGCGGCTGTGTTGCCCACACGTCTTCTGGCCGGGATCACAGTGATGTTCCTACTCAGTTCCACCCATATCCACCTCGCTCTCAATCAAACTGTATGCATACGCCGCCTGTTCAAAGGGATCGTCAGAAACCTTTTTCACTGCCGGCATGGAAAAACTGGTAGGGAAGAGGATGTCCTTCTTTCCTTCCAGTTCCCATACCCGCCCCAATACTTTTGCCCGGCTCATGCGGATTTCTTCCGCCTTATCGAAGGTTTCTTTATCAATGATGGCCGGATAGTAATCATCTCCAAGATACTTTTTATTCCGAAGCATCCTGCCGGCGCTCCCGTGATACAGCTTTAATCCAGCCTTCTCGGCGGCGGGCATCAGCGCCATGCCGGAAATATAGTTCTGAAAAAGCTCCCGCACCGTGGCAGCCTGTACTTCATCAATGACCGCCCGGCCGTTTTCGATCCGGTATCCATACGGAATGTGTCTCATGGTTCCACCAGCCTTTCTCTCAGGGATAATCCGCATTTTAATTCAAAAGCAGCTTCTTTTCTGGACAGCACGGTGATCCGCTCCACAAAGGAAAGGAAAATCGCATCGTCAAATTCCGTGAGCATGTTCCCTTTGGATGTAAACCGGAGCAGCCGCTGTAATTCTTCGACTTTGACCATATCCCCATTGACGGAGCGCATCAGCCTATCCTTTTCCTGCCGCAGGGTTTCCGCTTCCGCCGCAAGCTCATTGCTTTCCTTATTAAAAAGAGCAGGCTCCAGATAGCCGCTTGCCATCAGGTTCGTCAGCACTTGTTTCTGCTCCCTGTTTTTCTCAATTGCTGTTTCCAGTTCCTCAATCTTTAGCAGCCGGGACTGATCATTCAGACCCCGCAGACTTTGTAAAAGAGGGCGCAGTACCATCTGCTGTCCAAAGACCAGTTTGTTCATCATGGTAACAAACGCCAGTTTCAAGGCATCATCCGTGATGTATTTCTGGGAGCAACGCTCCTTGTCTGCCAGATGGGTAACACAGGTCCATGCGGCATATTGGCCGCTGGGTTTATAATGCAGCCGCCTTTTATATTTGCTGCCGCATTCCCCGCAATAGATCCGGCCGGAAAAGCCGTATCGGTTCTGATATCTCCCGGTATCATGGCCATTCCCTTTTTCCCGTCCCCGCTGTTTCAAAACCGCATTGGCCAGCTCATATTCCTCTCTGGTGATAATCGCTTCATGGTGATCCTGCATCAGATACTGGTCAGCCTCGCCCCGGTTCTGATGGCGGTTAAAGCTGCTGTCCGTATAAGTCTTCTGGAACAGAACATCTCCCGTATACTTCTCATTCCCAATGATGCCGTTGATGGTACTCGGCGTCCAGTGCCCGCCCTTCTTGGTAGCAACGCCCCGTTTATTCAATTCATCGGCAATTGCATGGGTACTTTTCCCTGCAAGCGTATCCGCAAAGATCTGTTTCACGATTTCTGCCTGTTCCGGCACAATCACCATTTCCCCATCCACGTTGACATAGCCGTATGGGGGATAGGAAATAATGAAGGTGCCATTCTGAAACCGCCGCTTGATGCCCCATTTCTCATTCTCAGAAATGGACACGGACTCACTTTCTGCCAGGCCGCTTAGGATAGAAAGCATCAGTTCGCTTTCCATGGAGCCTGTGTTTATATTTTCTTTTTCAAAATAAATGTAGATATTCAAGTCCAGCAGCTTCCGCACCAGTTCCAGACAGTCTGTGGTATTTCTGGCAAACCGGCTGATGGACTTGGTAATGATCATATCAATCGTTCCCCGCTCACAGGCGGCAACCATAGACAATAGCCCATCCCGTTTTTCCTTCTTCGTGCCAGTGATGCCTTCGTCATAGTAAAGTCCGGCAAATTCCCAATCGTCATTGGATTTGATATAGTTCTCATAGTGTGCCTTCTGCGCTGCCAGGCTGACAAGCTGTTCCTCACTGGCTGTAGACACCCGGCAGTAGGCAGCCACTCTGATTTTCTTCTTTCCAAGGGATGCATTCTCCGCAATCTTTGTGATCCGTTTCATCCTCTCACCTCTCTTTCGGTACGGACATATTCGCTCTAAAACCTATAAATAGCAAGTCATTCAGGGCATAATCCGGGCCAGATAAGGAGAGAAAGACTGGCGGTTTTTCACCGTGATTTTGTCCATTTCTTCCTTGGTAATCAGGCCTGTCTCCCGCAGATTTTTCAACAGTTTCTGCGCCATGTAATAGTCAAATTCCTTTTGCAGCATCTCCGATGTAAAAAGTTTTCCAGCTGCAGAATGAACATTCTTCTCAGGTCCTTCACCACTCTCTACTCCTTTTTCCCTTCGTACTTTACTGTGATTCGCTACAATTGTCTCCCCTGTCTCTAATTTCTTTACATTTCGGTAAATACTGCTTTTTACAATATCTTCCGCCTTTACGAATCCGTCAGATATTCCTTCATGTGCCTTTTCTTTTCTCTGACGCAACACAATTACAGATTTTTGTTTCTCCATCATTGGCCCTCCAATCATCAGGGGCTTTTACCCTCTAACTCTGAAAGGACAAATTTCCTGTTTCCCAGCGGGCAAATAAAAAAATCCCGTATATAATCAGCTGTCTTAAGCTAACCATACACGGGATTTTAATATTCTTATTGTTATGAGATTTTTTCAGCATAATCAAGAGAGATCCATCCTGCTCCGGATTTCAAGCGTCCCCATCCAGTATCTGAGCCTTTGCCAGTCTGCTTCTCTACGATGGTAAACACGCCCTTACCGGTAAATTTCCCCGTCTTAGCATAGTTCGTCCCCGGCCCTTTGCGGATGTTTAAATCTGTGATGGAAACCCGTACCAGATACGGGGAAAACGCTGCCGTGTCCAGTGTATAGATATTTACGCCATTTTCATCAAATACACTATATCCCGGATTCTTATCCACGCAGTTCTTTGCGTTCTCCAGAACACGGAAGGCTCCGATCTGCGACTTGGCATCCGCCCAGGTCTTGCGTACCCGATACCAGATGTCGGCAGTCCCGTAAGCGCCGCCCGCCGTACCGCAGATGTTCTTCAAGATGGTCAGGATTTTCTCCCCATACCCGGCTCCGGCAGCCCAGCCTTTCCCCTGGGGATTTTCCTGCTGCCCGAGCCACTCCACATATTCCGCGCTGCCCCTGGTGACGTACTTAAAACGCGGGTCAACGCAGTCATTTTGCAAAGCGTCGGTGGAAGCATACGCTTTCAGGTGCTGGATCTGCGCCCGGATACCGAGTTGCGGCGTGTCAAAGGAATTGCCCTTCAGCCCGTTGCTCGTCACGCCCATCCCGCAGAAGTTGTTCTGGTCCAAGGTAACCGCAGAGCCGGAGAAGGTAAAGTTCCCGGTCTCCAGGCAGGACTGTGCGAAGGCGATGTCGCCGCGCACGCCCTCTGTCTTCCCCTCGGACATGTACAGCGGGATCATATCCAGGACGCTCTGCGGAACCTGCGGGTTTTTGGCTTTGATGTAGGTTTCCATCTGTTCCGCCGTGGCCACAGCGGTCCCCATGATCCTGGTGTAGCCGCCAGTATCCGAAGAAGGGCCTTTATCCATCGCCGCCTTGACTGCCCGGCGGAAGGTATCCATCGTATAGCCCATACCAAGCTGCGTCCAGAGATGCTCCGGGTCGCCGTGGTTGGATGCGATGCCCCGGCTGTGTCCTTCCCGGTGGCTGATGATCACGCCGTCTGCAGTCGGGTTCAGGCTGTACTGCCTGCACAGCATGGCAAACAGTTCCACAGCCGCTTCATAGGTACGCTTCGCCACAGCCTTTGCCGTTGCAGTATCGGAGCAGGTAAAATTCGCCCCGCTTGTGTACTTGACACAAGCAGGCTCGCACATCTCCACCCCAATATGGGTATTGTTCCCGCTGCCCTTGTTTCCGGATCCGCAGTGCCAGCCCCGGTGGTTCCAGGGAAGGGTCTGATATACCGTCCCGTCATTCCCATCAATAAACCCGTGCACACAGGCATTATCATAGGACGGGCTGTTCCAGGAATTGATAAACACGGATGCCTTGGGCTGGGGACAGCCCACCGAGTGGAGCATCAGCCCCTTCACCGTAATCTTTCTCCCCGCCGTATAGCAGGGATTTTTCGTTAAAATGCTCTGTACAAGCTTCATCTATTTCTCCTCCGTTTCTATTTTTTCCGCCCTGTCATGGAGCTGCTCTAATACCGTTTTGACCCTTTCCGGAATGGGAAGTCCCAGATGCCCTGCATTCTCCAGCAGGCTCACGCCTTCATTGGAGATGTAGAAAAAGATCACTGCTGTCCGTAAGACCGCCCCGGTGCCGACCACCTGCACATCGATGATATTGGCAATGCCGACCAGCAGGAAAATCAGCACCTTGCGGAAGATCCCTTTAAAGCCGACCGCGCTGGATAACTTCCTGTCGATGACGGCGCACATCACACCCGTGATGTAGTCGATCGCCACAAAGGCGATGAGCGCATAAAGCAGGCCGTCACAGCCGCCAAGGAAGTACCCAAGCCAGCCGCCCACAGCGGTAAAGATAAATTGGATGGTGTTCCAGAATTCTTTCATAACGAAATCCCTCTCTTTCCTGAACGAAAAAGGACGCCCTATAAGAGCGCCCGTCTGTAAGTTTCTATATACAGTGCCTTCCCGCACAATCCTGCGGATAAAGATTTGTGCAGTTTATGGCACAAAATTAGGTTGCTATTCCTGCCGGACAGAGTGATAGATACAATCACAAAAACCGCAGGAAGGAGGTCAAAAATGTTTACTGCGAAGGAACTGAAAAACATTGATGCCGGGTACTTTTCCGTCATCGCATCCGGCGGATGTACCCTTACGCTCCAGTCAAGGAATACCGGCCACTGTTGGCACATCCTGCTGCAGGAGTACCCGCATTTCAGAAGCTGTCTGATCTACCACACCCATCGCAGGGGAACACCCTATCACGAGCATGGCCACGAAGCCACGCTTTCCGGCTGTCTCAGCCAGATCCGAAACCACGATGCCTGCTGGCTTTCCAGGAAAAGCCGCCGTAAACCGCACAAGGAGGTACGCCCATGAAGCAGAAAAACATCAAAGTAGCATACACCAGCCGCTGCACCGGCGGCTCCTACACCCAGGTCCCGAAGATCCAGATGGAGGGCAGATGGCTTGAAGATCTTGGCTTTTCCATCGGCAGCACCATCGTAGTAGAGTATGACGAAGGTTCCATCCGTATCCGACAAATGACGGGGGAAGAACTGGCTGACTGCCGGAGGGAACAACTTAAAAAGGAACTTGCAGCCAAATCTGCATCCATCCGCAAACTCCAAAAAAGCCTGAACGGGGATCTCCAAGCACTTTCCCTTGTAGCGGAAAATCCCCACAGCTACCGCTCCCGAACGAAATGACCTGCTAACTTCAGGACTCACTCCTCCGTCAGCGTGTAGGTGATCTTCATGGTTTTGTCCACGGTCTTTACCACCGCTGACGGAAGGTTATTGATGGACGCCAAGTAAGGGGTCAGCAGATAGGCTGTCCGATACTCATTCCCATAGCTGCCGCCCCAGCCGACCAGGAAGTTCTTGTACTGGAACAGGGGAGTAGCGGCATTATTAAGCCTTGCGCTCCCCTGGGTATGAACCACCGTATCCTCCGCTGTGATCTGGAAGTCCCCGCCGATGATCAGATCCCCAATAAGTGTCAGATACAGTTCACAGGAGCCGGTTTCGCATAAAGGCGTCCATTCGGATGTAAAGCCAAACTCAATCAGTGTCACATCGGTGGAGTTGGCCAGATTGATTTTGTAAATCCCCGTCTTGTCATAGGCCGTCACATACAGATACCCGTCCCGGACACAGCATTTCACACTCCGTTCCGCAAAGGTATCAAGGTCGCGGGTACCCACATCCATCAATTTCGCGTTGGACAGTGTCCACTGGCCTTCGGTAAAGGAATAGTCTGTCTTGGAGATTTTGATCCAGAGCATCACGGCATCCCCCGAAGAGTTTTCCTCATTGGAAAAGCCGTACCAGTACCCGTCCTGCCCGTCCATGAACTCCCCATATTTCGTATAGCTGCCGAGGAATTCAAAGGTCTCCGGTGTCAGCACTTCGTCCTCCAGGACGGTATAGGTGGAATCATCCAGCCGCTCGTTCAGCCCGATGGAAAAGACCGGAATCCGCAGCTTCCGAATCCGGACACTGTCATTTTCGTAAGTGATGGAGTAGAGCAGATTGTTCTCAAAATCCATCTCCACGGCTTCAAAAAGGACCATCTTGTTGGCATCCGGGATTGCCCCGATATCCGCAGCTTTTAACTGCAGGAAGGTGCTGGCGTCCCCCACAAGGCTCCCGTAGGCATTCTGTCCGCCGAAAGAGCTGGTGAGCGCCACTGCAGCAATGGTTCCATTCCCCTGACTGGGCGTAAACTCCCAGACAAACTTATAGCCATTAGCAATGGCCATGCTCTCCGTCAGGTTCAGACTTCCTCTGGCGGTGTTTGCCGTGGAATTCACATCGTTGGACGCATATGCCACCGGGAGGTTGTCGGACATTTCATAGATATGTCCCGCATCTTCTTCCAAGGTCTTGGAGAACAGCAGGATGCCGCCGATCATGTTAGGACAGATGGGCAGAAGGCTCTCGTTCCACAAAACTGCAGCATCGTATTCCCCGGTGGCGGCATAAAAGATCCCCATTGGGTTCAGGCCAAGGATATTGTTTACTGCTTCCGTGATCATATTCTCTTCCGTGACGGTTTCCACATCCCCTGTGGCCTCATCCGTCAGTTCAATCGTCATAACGCCTTTTAAAACCATAATCGCAATCCTCCCGTTGCTTAAGTGAGTGTGACCGGCCGGCAGAATGCGCCGATCCCAGTCCTTCCCGTCATAGTATCCGCATAGCTTTTCTGTACCAGTTCCATCGTCCCCACATCGATTGCCTCCGTAAAGCCCCTTGCCTGAAGGCCGCCGCTGACAGAAAATAGTGCCGACGTTTCCTCAATGTCAATCCTGCCATCCCAGGCCGCTGCGGCAGCCATTGCCTGGCCGCTGATGGAAGCGATGCAGTCCCCGATCCCCACACTGCCGAAGCCGTCCTCCATCCGCAGATAAACGTTGAAAGTGTTGGTGATGTTCGGCACGATATTTTCAATGGGATAATACAAAGACAGGATGTGCTTCCCGCTGTGCCAGGTCTCCACCGGATGATGGAGCAGGATCTCCGCGTTGTTCAGTTCAAAGGTCACATGGCAGACCGCCTTCCCGTCCTCCGTCCAGGTCACCGGCAGGCTTACATCCACGGAAATATCCGTGGTCTCTCCCCCGGCAGCGCTATCCTCAGCATCCCCAGCTTCCGGTTCCGTCCCGGACGGGCCGTTCTCCGTTCCAGCATTTCCTTCCGCCGCCCCGCTTCCGGGCGAAGGGAGCGGGATCACGATGGTGCCGCTGGCCTGGGCGGATTTCTCCACCGCCTGCGCTTTCACATCCACCACCACCTGCCCGAAAAACTGGGCGTGGTTTTCCTCTTTGGAAGCGAACTCAATGCTGATGATCCGCACATCTGTTTCCCCGATGGTATACTCAGAGGCGTTCGTAAAGGTATGGATCCCGATTTTCCCCGCCTCGATCTGATTTAACAGCCCGGAGATGTTCTTGTCATTCTTGGACTTTGCCTGGGAAAGCCTGGGATTCTTCCCCACGCATTTCAGGCTCTGCCTGCCGCCGAGCTTGACCGTAAAGGACGTCACGCAGGTAATCTGCTTGGCGTCCGCCTGCCCGCCGGAGAAGGTCAGCACATCCCCCAGATCCAGCGCGGGATTGCCAATGGTATCGGAATCAAAGGGCACATAATTAACCGTAGATAAAGCGGTGAGGATATTGCGGCAAAGTTCCGCCCTTGTCTCTTCCAGACCGAACTGCAGAAGGGGATTAGTCCCAAGGTTCATGGTCAGCCCGTCATCTGTTTCCAGGGCGTAGTACTCGGAAGTCTGCGTCCGCAGGTTGGTAGAACTGACCGCCGTATACCGGGTCACAAAATCAGAGAAACTGCTGGAAAACCGGTGCTTCTGCTGGATCGCTATCACCGGAGTCTCCCCGTACTGCCGAAACTCCAGCTTCCCTTCCCGGTTGATGCAGAAGAAGCCGCCCAACACCTGCGCCGTAAAATACAGCACGTCCCGATAGGTCTCAATGTCATTCTCCGGATAAATGGAGAGCAGTTCTGAACCATTCGGAAGCGCCTCAATCTCCGCCTGTGTCTGTGCCAGCTCCACCCCGCAGGCGGTACTGCACAGCGCCATCATCCCGTAAGCGGTGCCGATGGTCTCAAAACCATTGAAATCCTGGTCAAAACGCAGCATATAGTCGTAAGCTTTCAGTTCCAGCACATGGGCTGTCCGGTTTGCCTCGTTCACTTCAAAGATCCCCATTGGGACAGCTTCGTAAGTCCCGTCTGCAAGCTGCAAGTGATAGGTCAGTTCTACCTTTGCACCCTCAAGCGTATAGCGGTCGATATCCAGGAACAGGCTGATCCCCATCTCTGTCGCATACACCGCACCCAGTTCGATCTCCGAATTGCCGCAGCACTGGGCTGTGATATAGCCGCTGCCTTTCACGATATCCTCCTGCGTAAATGGATACTCTGCTCCAGCTGCAGTTGTTATCTTCCCCGTCCAGTAATACTTCCGGGTGTTCCCCTGCACCGCCTGCAGGAACGCCTCGCTCACCGGGTACATCGGACACCCCTCCTTCCGTTTCCAGGAATCAAAAAAGCACCAATCATTTCTGACTGATGCTCTTGGCAATGTAAAATATCATAATCATCTAACTCAACAACTTAGGATTTGCAGACTAATACGTTAAAACCAACCTGTTTTTTCATCTCTGAATTGAGGCTTATCTCCGTGTTCATAAGGGTCATAGTTATTGATATTACAGCCGAACTCTTTAAGGGACAAAATTTTATTGTTGCTTGTCCACTCAATAAGGGAAACTCCATCAAACGCTTCAATTGCTCCATTTTTCATTTGACTTTTGAAGTACCATTCGACTATGGTCTTATTTTCTTTGTGAAAGAACTGTTTTATATCCCATTGAAGAACGGTGCCACGGGTATTCCATTCATCAAACCAAAGTTTGATTTTTGCAGAGCCGTGATATTCCGGCCCCCAACTTTCGATATAGACGGAATTATCTGTAAAAATCTTGGAAATACCTAAGTCTTTCTTTTGTAACCACATATCAAACCATAAACGGATAATTTTTTCTCTTTCATTCACGATGAAACACCTCCATAACTTCCAATTTGTTCCTCTCAAATATACCACAATTCCTTCCAAAAAAGAATATACATTCAGAACTCCTTCAGCGTAAAACTCACCGTCCACAGCCCCTTCCGGGATGTATCTTTCACAAGAGAAGCCTTATAACCTTCCACATACATCTCCGCTGTCTTCACTGCCAGCGTCTCTGTATCGAAATACCCCACAGTGATCTTTTCCTGCTGTTTAAATTCCGTCAAAATTCTCAGCCATTTCGCAGAAACGGAAAAGGACACCGGGATGCTCACCACGCCAGCGCGCACCACATCCCGCTGCACCGTCCCAGCCTCTGTCTCCCCGCCGGAATTCGCCTCCATGTCATCCATCTGCACCTCATAGGAATCCGGCAGGGGGAGGGCTGTGCCGTCAAAAGTCAGATACTGTATAAATGCCATCGCTTACCTCCCTCCTGACCGCAGGTTCTGCCTTGCCTGCGCCGTCACCACCAGTTCATCCAGTAAAGTGCCGCCCACATACACCGGGATCACGATGTTCCCCTGCGGGTTGGAAAAACCGGACAGGGCTTCCGATACCGCAGAAGATATTCCAGAGATCATATCCGCCATACTGCCGCCGGCCATCATTCCATCTGTATCACCATACCGGGATACACCCGCTTTCGGAGTGATGACCATGTCCGAAGCTACATCCCGGACGGCTTTCTCCACCAGGCTGCGGCTCTTTTCTATGCCGCCAGCCAGTCCCTTCATGAAGTCCGGCATCCATTTCTCATAGTCCGAGAGCGGGCCTTCATCCGGGGCTGAGAAGTGGAGGAAGGATGCGATCCTGCTGGCAATACCGGATACCGTGTCAACCACTGCCTGCACCATGCTATTGATGCCGTTGATCAGCCCCTGGATGAAATCCTTGCCCCACTGGAGGGCTTTCCCCGGCAGGCTCGTGATAAAGGAGATCGCGCCGGAAAAACCGTTCTGCACAACCGATGCCAGCCCGGAAAGGGCGGAACGGATGCCGGAAACCAGGTTTTTAAAGGCATTTACCGCCGCATCCTTTAATCCTGTGGCGATATTCACCACCGTAGTCTTGATACCGTTCCAGATATTGGACGCTGTCTGCTTCAGTGTGTTCCAGATCTGTGAAATAAACTGGGAAAGTGCAGAGAAGATGTTCTGGACGCCCTGTTTCAGCGCATTCGCCGCATCGACCGCTGTCTGCCGGATGGCGTTCCAGCCCTGTGCGGCTGTATTCCTGATATTGTTCCAGATATTGACGAAAAATGCTGAAACCTGCGACCACAGGCTGCTCCACCACTGCGGGATAGCGGAGAAGAAGTCTATAAACTTCTGCGCCGCCGCAGGGATAGTCTCCGTAAAGAACACCACCACCTTATCCCAAAGTTCCATCAGCTTTGCGGACACCGTCTCCCAAAGCTGGCCGAACCACTCCGTGATCGCGCCCCAGTTTTTCACAATAGCTATGATCGCGGCAATGGCCGCAGCCACTCCGGCAATGATACCGATTACCGGGAGCAGAGAGATATTGAGCGCCCCGAATGCCACGGAAAGCGCTGCGATAACCGGTGTCAGGGCAGTAAAAGCCACAAGCAGCGCTCCGAGAATCACAACGAAGTTCTGCACCGGCTCCGGCAGCATGCCAAAGATTCCGCTCACAGTCTCAATGACTGCTACCAGAGGCGGAAGCACCACATTGGCAAGCTCCACGATCTTCTCGCCCAGGGGGATCAGGGCTTGCTGGAGCTTTCTGGTATTGGCCTCCATCTCCTGCATGGGAGTGCCTGTCTGGTTAAACAGGTTCTGCGCAGAACCTGCCACACTGTCGTAGGTTTTGCCCACAGAAGTCAGGGAGGTGATGAACCTGAGATTCCCATCCTCGGCCATCGTACCGAAGGCTTCCGCCGCCATGTTCAGGGCCTGCTGCTCGTTGGTGCAGTTTGCGATATCCGCCACAATGGAATCAATGACCTGCTTCTGGGTAGCTTCCCCATTCTGCCATGCCAGGAACAGGGACTGGGTCTTCTGGGAATACAGGTCAATAGCATCCCCGATGATCCCGTCTGCCAGACGGGTGGTCACCTCGTTGATGGCGTCATTGACCTTGTCCAGGTTGTACGCGCCGCCCTGCAGGCCGTTCTGCAGGAGCTGGAAATACTCGGATGCGGAGTAGCCGGCCTGGGCGAACTTGCCGGAATACTCGGACAGGTTATCGCCCAGCTCGTTGGTCTTATCCAGGCCATTCTGCGTACCTATAACAATGTAATCCATCGCCTCCTGCGCCGTCATGCCGTACTGCTTCATCAGAGCATTGACGCCGCGCAGGGTCTCGTTCATATCGATGCCGTACAGTTCATCCAGCGTCAGCGCCTGCTGTGTCAGGTGGGTAAGGTCGGTATCGGAAAGCTCCCCAAGGTTCTTCTTTACCATAATGACCGCTTCCGCCACAGAATCCATGCTCTGGCCAACACCGGAGCCATAGACTTCTTTGACGACTGCGGCGCTGGCTTCTGCTGCGGCGCCCGTTTCCCCGAAGTAAGCGTTCACCTTTGTGACTGCATTTTCCGTCTCCGCATATGCGGACACCGCCTTGTCCCCGATATCCTGGATCTTATCCCCAACGGCAGACAGCTGGTCAGCTGCTTCCATGAGGGCTGCGCCCTTTGCGGCTCCCGCGATCTCCCCGATATCGCCTGCGGCATCCTGCGCAGCGTCACCCACATCGTTCAGATCTTCGATCAAATTTCGGATCGCCTGCCCGTCATCCATCGTATCCAGGGCATCTGTCAGCTGCTTAATGTCTGCCTTGCCGCCGGTAACCGCTTTCCCGATCTTCTCCACAGCGGTTTTCAGCTGGTCAGAAGAAGCCGTACCGTTCCGGATCGCCGTTACCAATCGGCTTCCCAGCACATCGACGTAATCATCCACGTTGGATTCCGTGGCGGCAAACAGCTTGCCAAGGCGTTCCGTATTCGTGGATAGCCGTTCCTGCTCTGATTGAAGCCCGGACAAGTCAGCCTTATAGCGGTTCAGCGTCCCTCTGGTTTCTTCCACTTCACGTTGGAAGGCCATGTACTGGTCTTTGCCAAGGTCACCTCGCTCAAAGGCTTTCGTTACTTTCTCCTGCGCCTGCTCCAAAGCCTGCAGCTTTCGCTCGGTATCCCCGATGGCCTGCTGCAGAAGTTCCTGCTTCTGGGCAAGGAGGACTGTGTTTGACGGGTCCAGCTTTAGGAGATTGTTCACATCCCGAAGCTGGCTCTGGGTCTTCTTTATGGAATTATTCACGTCAGACAGCGACTTTTCCAGCCCGCTGGTATCGCCGCCGATTTCTACTGTAATCCCCTTGATCCGGCTTGCCATGTGTCACTCACCTCCTGAAATGGACATAGAAAAAGCCCGGAGTATTCCAGGCAGGTTAAAATAAATCGTAATCTCTTTGTGTAGCTACTGTCGCATACTTATATTCATCGTTCCGGCTTTCTACATACATATCGTTGATCAGGCCAATGCTTAAAAGGTCAAGGTCACGGATGGACAGCCCCAGCTGTACGCACCGCAGGAGGAACAGGGGAGTTGTCATTTCCCGGTCAGTCGGGCGAAGTTTTTTTTAGCCTGCACATCCGTCTGGGTATTCAGTCCCCAAAGCTCGATGATCTGAGGCAGCACCTGGTAGATGGAGAAGGTGTTAAAGCTGTCCAGCCATTCTTCCGGCGTGTCCGGGATAGAAGGGTCTGCGTGCTTTGCCATCACATAAGCGATGTTCTCAAACATCTCCAAAGAGAACAGATCAAGGCTGGAATTTTCCGGGTCGTTCTTATCAATGCCCTTTTCCAGATCCCGTAGGTCCTTGAAGATATCCCGGTGGAATTTCATCCGGTAAATCCTCGGAATGGCTGCGGAGGCCTTGAAAGCGATCTCCCGCCCGTCAATCGTGATATTCCTTTTCATGCTCATTCTGTACCGCCTCCGTCCTCAGTTGTGCCGGTATCCGCCGCTGTCGGCATATACACGGAAGAATACCATCCGGTATAGACCTCGTCCGTGGTCGAGTCACCGGTCCTTGCTTTCACATAACCGTTTGCCAAAGGTGCGGCTGTGATAGCAAGCGTCTCCGTCTGCACCTCAATCTCTTCCTCATTGGTCGTGGATTCGATGTTCGGCCTGGCCGCCGAGCAGTTATAAAGTACATGGCGGATCTTCTTCACATCCCCGTCAAACTCAAAAAGCAGTGCGAAATTCGCCGTCTCCACGTTGGCATTCTCCACCAGAACGCTGTTATCATCCAGGGACTCCTTCAGCACATCAGTACGGAAACTCTCCGGCACCATGGCCAGCTCCAGGTCGCCCTCATAGCCCATGTTGTTGGAGATCGTATAGTAGGCGTACCCGTCCGCGTAAAAATTGGACGGCTCGCCGTTGGGTTCCAGGGAAAGGGACACTGCGCCCGGCATAGCCACCGGTGTCCCGAAAGTCACCTCCCCTTCCTCGCTCAACGTGATTAGTGCATAATGCACGTTGCAGATATTGAATTTTACTTTATTCTTCTTATTCGGCATTTACATTCCCTCCATATCAAAAGAGTACAGGACCTCGTACAGCTTCTCGCTGCCGATCCATGTCTCTGACTTGTTATAAAAAATCCCCGCCGCATCAAGTACATCCTCCACCTTCTGCTCCGCAGCAAGGTCTTTGCAGTCCGTGTACAGTTCCAGACGCACCTCGCTGACCCTGTGGTACACCTTCCCGTCTGCGGAAAAGTTGCTGCTTCCGGGAAGCAGGTAGCAGAGGAACGGCAGCTCCGGCGATTCCCCTTCCGCAAAGTGGTCATAGGCATAGGGGATGCCTATGCTGTCCAAGACCGATAACAATGTTTTCATCTCATCCCTCCAGTACCTTTCGGATTTCTTCTTCCAGGTATTCGACGCCTTTCTGTTCTGCGGAAGCGATATGGGGCTGGGCAGATACGCGCCCGCCGCCGCGCTTGGCGTGTCCGAATTCGAGAAGGTGAGCCAGCTGGTAGCGGTTCCTGGAATGCACTGCCACCGTCAGGCTGCTGGAGGTTTCCTTCATCTTTTTCACTGCCCAGCTTTTTGCGTAGTCCCCAGTGTCCTTTGGCGCATGGGAGCGGACGTCGTTCTTTACCACATCCCCGGCGTCTTTGACTGCCTGCTTCACATCCTCGACGGCAAGATCCGCATATTCCTCAAGAGTGTCCATGATTGCATCCGCCAGACTGCCGACCGGAACATTTCTCCCCATACTCACCGCCTCGCTTTCTGGCATTTGAGCTTTACGGATTTCTTTTTGAAATTCTGGTGGTCAATGCCAAGGACGTTGTATATCTCACCGTTATACACGACTCGGTATTCGTCAGGAGTAACCTCCGACACAGCTTTGCACCACCGGACAGAAAAGTCCGCCTTGGTGTTGTCCACCACCATACCGGCAGAGGTACTCTCATTTGGGGACTCCCCGCTGATGCTGGCATAACACGAATAGAAATCATCCCATTTGCTGATATGGTTCCCAATGTCATCCACTACGACTGTATTTTTCTGTACGGTGACCTTCCGGTTCAAAAGAGCGATATCCATCAGAATTCCTCCTTCCGATTTCCGAACAGGAGTGCCCGAAGCGTCAGGTTTAAGGCGCGGTGGTCGGCTTCCTCCCGGTGTTCATAGAAATATGCCGCCGTAAACATCACGGCGATCTTCCCGTTCTGTGCTGCGGCAAGGTCATCCTCACTGTCCGTGCGCAGGATATCCATGCACTGCCTTACAGCGGCGCGGATCATTCCTTCAATCAGGGTATCGTCATCCCCATAATCCACCCGGAGATAATTCTTCATTTCTTCCAATGTCACCATCGGCCTCACCTCCATAAAAAGACAGGAGCGGTACAGTTGCCCACACCGCCCCGGTTATCCTCATTAGCCCGTAGAACCAGCTTTCTGTACCAACACCTTAACAGCCTCCGGCAGGATCATCTTGCCGTCCACTCTCTGGGAACCAAGGAATCCTACCTGACCGTTTGCCGCATACAGCTCGTTCAGGCGTTTAAAGGAACGCCCCTGGCGGTCCGCGATCCAGTAATAAGAGAAATCGCCGAAAGCGATGGTCTTTGCACCAGCCGCGATCACCGGCATATAGGCAGAGGTCTTCACCGGCCTGCCAAGCAGGGTATCCGGCGTACCGGCCGCCAGGGACGGCTGCCACAGGTACTGGCCCTGGCTGTCCTTCAGCTTGCGGATGGCCTTGATGGTGGAATCGTTCAGAACCCACACCGCTTTCTTGCGGTAAGGCGCCTTCAGGGAGTAGAACAGGTCGATCAGTTCATCAGCGGTAATCGCGGTGGCAGACGCGGCGGTGATGCCGGTCTCCGCGCCGCCGCTTGCCGCCAGGATGCCCAGGGGCTTGCCGGAGCCGTCCCCGGTAAAGAAGGCTTCCTCCTCCTTGGCGCCGATGCGGCGGGCAAACTCGCGAGAGATGTAGCTTTCCAGGTCAAAGACGCTGTCGTTCAACAGTTCCTCGGAAACCTTGATCATCGTCCCCAGCTTGTACGCCCCGATGGACACCTGACCGAAGGAGTCATCGCTCTCGGTGTAGGCGCCTTCCTCGTCAATCCAGGAGGCAGTTCCCTTGGACGCCACCACCGGGATCTTCCGGTCGCCGCTGGAGGTCTGGATCACCTTGGCAAGCTGGCGGAATACATTTTCTTCCTCCAACGCCTCCACCAGGGTGCGCTCATACTCATCCGGCACCAGATACCCGCCCTCGGAATCCGTGCCGATCTGCAGCGCGTTCAGCACTGCAGGCATTGGTGCTTTGGAACGCATCATGTTCCAGAAGTTCCGGCGGTACTCATCGGCGGCGCGGCCGGTCTTGGTGTCTTCCTTGCCGTTCATGGGCTTGCCCGTCAGGGGCTTGTTCACCGGGCGGTTCAGTTCCGCCTCCAGCGCCTCCTGGCGTTCCAGGCGGGCGATCTCCTTGCCCAGGTCGGTGATCTCCTGCTCCATGCGGGTGTAGGCGGCATCATCCTCTGCGGACAGCACGCCCTTATCGGTCCTATGGGAATCCAGGAATGCTTTCGCCGCTTCCCACGCCTTTGCCCTTTTTTCTCTCAGTTCTAAAATCGTCATGGTCATGTCCTCCTTAAAATCTCAATAAATCAAGCCGCTCGTAGAGGCTGTCTACGCTGCGGCCTGCCGGTTTATTTTTCGGTTTCGTGGTACATTTCGCCGCGATCTTATCCATGAGGGAATTGACCACAGCTGCTTTGGAATACAGCATGGAAACCGCAGGTGGCTCCATGTCCTCCGGAATCTCCGACCGTGCCAGGACATCATCGGCAAAGCCAAGCTCCACCGCCTTGTTCGCGTCCATCCAGGTTTCCGCATCCATCAGATGGGAGAGCTTGGCGCGGGACAGCCCGGTCTTGATCTCATAGGCATTGATGATGGAATCCTTGACACTTGCAAGCATCTCGATGGCTTTCTGCATCTCGGCGGTATCGCCCATCGCTACGGTCATGGGGTTGTGGATCATCATCATGGACACCGGGCTGACCAGCACACGGGTCCCAGCCATAGCGATCACGCTTGCAGCGGATGCCGCGATGCCGTCAATCTTGACCGTGACATTGTGCGGATAGTCCATCAGCATGTTATAGATCTGGGCCGCCGCCACACAGTCCCCGCCGGGACTGTTGATCCAGACGGTAATATCGCCGTCCCCGGCCATCAGTTCCTCTTTGAAAAGATGGGGCGTGACGTCATCGTCAAACCAGCTTTCCTCGGCGATGGTGCCGTTTAAGAACAGCGTCCTCGCTGCCGGAGCCGTTTCCGTCTCCGCCTGGTTCTTCCACTTCCAGAACTTCTTCATCGGGGGGTTCCTCCTTTCCCGTTTGTGTATCTGCAAAAGCGCCCGCATTCCCCAGCGGGAGCATATTGCCGTTGATAAGGTATAGGTCTCCGCCTTCCTCGGCAGGGATGCGGTCCATGTTCTCCAGTTCCCGGATATCGTTGGCGCTCATCCAGCCGTTCTGCCTTGCCGTGGCATAGCCGTTCATCCTGCTGGCATAATCGCCCCGGAGCAGCCCTTCCACATTGAACTTGGCAAAATATCGTTTCTTTTCATCTGGGGAAAACAGCGTCCTCTGGATGGACTGCTCCCATCGCACCAGCCAGGGCTCCAGCGTGTATTTCACGAACTCCAGGGACTGCTGCTCAATATTGGAGAAGCTGGACTTTTCCAGGTCGCCCACCATGTGGGGCGGCACCCGGAAGATACGGGCGATCTCATTGATCTGGAACTTCCTCGTCTCCAAAAACTGCGCCTGTTCCGGGGAGATGCCGATGGGCGTGTATTTCATGCCCTCCTCCAGCACGGCGATTTTATTGCTGTTGCCGCTGCCGCCGAAGGTGGACTGCCAGCTCTCCCGGACACGCTGCGGGTCTTTGATGGTCCCTGGATGCTCCAGCACACCGCCGGGAGCCGCGCCGTTGGCAAAGAACTTTGCCCCGTATTCCTCACAGGCAATTGCCATGCCGATAGCGTTCTTGGCCATTGCGATAGGACTGTAGCCGACAAGCCCGTCAAAGCCAAGCCCTGGGATGTGCAGCACATCGGAAGGGTGCAGCCGGACAAGGCTGTCTTTCATCGTAGGCGCGTCATCCATGCTGACGGTGTATTCGTAATAAAGCTGTCCCTTGCTGTCACGATCCACCGTCATCCTGTCCGGCATTAGGGGATAGAGGGCGATGACCTCACCTTTGCCGTTTCGGATGATCTGTGCGTAAGCGTTGCCCCACAGGAGCAGGTGCGTCATGAGCGTTTCCCGGAACACGAAGGAACTCATCTCCGGGTTTGGCTCATCATGCAAAAGCAGATACAGCGGATGGTCGCTGGCTTTCTCCTTACCGCCGTCCTCCTTGTAGCGGTAGAGGTGCAGGGGAAGCCCAGCCACCGCCTCTGCCAGGATGCGGACACAGGAGTACACGGCGGTCATCTGCATGGCAGACCGCTCGTTCACCCGCTTGCCCGCAGTACTTCCTCCAAAGAAAAAGCTGTAGGCGCTGCCTGCAGTACGGTTCTGGGGCTTATCCCTGGAACGGAAAAGCCCGGAAAAGATACCCATATCGAATCACCATCCTTTCAGATAAACAAAAGGCCCCGGCTGTCATAAACCGAAGCGCCTGTATCATTGCCGCAGCGGATTGCACGGTCAAGCCCCATGATGGTGGCAATTGCCCCGTCAATCTTCTCTGTAGATTTCTCTTTGTCCGCCTTGATGTTGCCGGCCGGGTCGGTACGGATGAAGATGTTGTCCATCATCCACCGCAGCACTGGGTGCCCGCCGTGGGCGATTTTCTCCTCCAGCACCAGCTTCATCAGTTCTTTCGTAGGAGGGGACATATCCTTAAAGCCCTGCCCGAAGGGGACCACCGTAAAGCCCATGCCCTCCAGGTTCTGCACCATCTGCACAGCGCCCCAGCGGTCAAAGGCAATCTCCCGGATATTGAACCGCTCGCCCAACTGTTCGATGAATTTCTCGATGTAGCCGTAATGCACCACGTTGCCCTCAGTAGTCATCAGCGTCCCCTGGCGTTCCCACAGGTCATAGGGGACATGATCTCTGCGGACACGGAGGTCGAGGGTTTCTTCCGGTATCCAGAAGTATGGCAGGATGTAGTATTTATCTTCCTCATCCAGCGGCGGGAACACCAGCACAAAAGCCGTGATGTCCGTGGTGGAGGACAAGTCCAGACCGCCGTAACAGATACGCCCTTCCAGATCGTCCTCGGAAACCGGGAAGGCACAGGCATCCCATTTGTCCATCGGCATCCAGCGGACGGACTGCTTCACCCACTGGTTGAGTCTCAGCTGCCGGAATGCGTTTTCCTCGCCAGGGTTCTGTTTCGCCGATTCACAGGCGGCTTTGACCTTGTCGATGCCCACCGTGATGCCAAGAGAGGGGTTGGCCTTCTTCCATACCTTGGGGTCCGTCCAGTCCTCATCCTCAGCAGCGCCGTAAATCACAGAATAGAAAGTGGGATCTACCTTCCGTCCTTCCGCAATGTCAATGGCTTTCTGGTGTACCTCATAGCAGATGGAGTTGGTGTCGTTGCCGGCTGTAGTGATCAGGAAATACAGCGGCTGCATCCGGGCGTCGCCGGAACCCTGGAGCATGACGTCAAAAAGTTTCCGGTTGGGCTGGGTGTGCAGCTCATCGAAGATCACGCCGTGGGTGTTAAAGCCATGCTTGTTCGCCACGTCCGCCGACAACACCTGGTAGGAGCTGTTGGTGGGCAGATAGGTAATCTTCTTCTGGGATTCCAGGATCTTTACCCGTTTGGAGAGCGCCGGGCAGAACCGCACCATATCCACCGCCACATCAAAGACGATCTTCGCCTGGTTACGGTCGGCGGCGCAGCCATACACCTCGGCCCGTTCCTCGCCGTCCCCGCACAGGAGCAGGAGCGCCACAGCGGCGGCAAGCTCCGACTTGCCCTGTTTCTTTGGAATTTCGATATACGCTGTGTTGAACTGCCGATAACCGTTGGGCTTTAACACGCCGAACAGGTCGCGGATGATCTGCTCCTGCCAGTCGATCAGTTCAAAGGGCTTTCCCGCCCAGGTGCCCTTGGTATGGCAGAGGGACTCAATGAACATGACCGCATAGTCGGCGACGTCCTTATCGTAGTGCGAGGTCTTCGCCATGAACTTTGTGGGCTTGTATTTCTTCAATTTCCGCATAGACACCACCTCCCAAATGGCATAAAAAATGACCTGCCAATTGGCAAGCCGTTCATCTATCTATCTGTATGAGAGAAAGAGCCATGCGGCTCGATCTCAGTTTATTATGTTTTTTTGTTTACTGCTGCATCGCCCAGGCGACGGCGTGGCCGTCATCCTCGAACTCGATCCCGCTTGCGGCTCTCAACCCAATCATCCCTTCGCAGGTATGGTCATCGGTGAGGAACTCGTATGCCGCACCAAAGTAGCAGGGACGGTTCTGTCCGTTGTAGTAATGCCCCGCAATCACAACCTTGTCTCCAAAGGTCAGCAGCTTGCTCCACCGGCATTCCAGGTCTTCCGGGGTGGTGGGGTTCGGCAGTCTGTACTTTTTCATTGCTTCGTTGATCGTCATGGTGTTGTTCCTCCGTTTTCTTTGTTTTCCCTTTCGGTGTGTACATATTCGCTCTAAAACCACATATTATCAAGTCAATTCTGAGCCGTAATCTGCACAAAGATCAGAGGATCAAATTGTGTATCTTACCCCTGCGTGTGGCGGTGAATCGTCTCGATGATCTGCTCCTGCTCGAACGGTTCCACGCCGATAGACTGGAGCGCCTGCCTGGTGCCGCAGTCCGGACAGATGGGCGTTTCGTTGTCCTCTCTGGAAAGCGCCGGGGCGCCGTGGTAGACTCTGCCGCAAAGCGGGCAGACCGCCATTCTTGTGATATTACTCCTCATAGCCGCATACCTCCCAACATTTATTGTAAGCATCAATCAGAATATTCTTGTTAAAGCGGAAGGTGTTGTACCCGTCCAGACACGTCCTCATATAAAAATTACTTGGAACCCCAACCGGCCTGTCCTCATGCATGATGTAGGCGAAAGCCGTCACCGTCCTGTGCTTTCCTGTCCGGATTCCCTTATACTTAAGCTGGATGTCCCGCTTATAGTAGAAATTTGGGAAACCTTCATAGCGGTCGAGGGCTGCCTCATCTGAAGCTGTCACCTCCCAGACCACCACCGGAACTATGCCGTCTTCGCATTCCTCAATCGTAAGGTAAGAGCCTGTCCCGCTCCCCTTGAAAAGAAGCTCCCAGCCTGTAAGGACAGCCGTCCCAAGGACTCTAGCTCCGGGGCACCTCCTCAGCATCTGCCGGACATTGAGGTTGCTTCCGTAGGCAATGTAGTATCGTTTCTCCATAATCAAAACCATCCTTTCCGAAGATTCTTCTACCACCTTAAGACCGCCAATGCGGTTGGGGTGGGCCTGTGGCTATGGCCTTCAAGCAGCGTTCCTGCCATGCCGGAAGGCGGTGTCACCGGAAAGGTTCCTGGTAAGGAAATCCCTGGCTGTGGCAAATTCCTCACCGATGAATCCCAGGCGAAGGAGCCATGTGCGCATGGCGTATTTGGGATTTTCATTCTGTTGGGGCTTGGAACTTGCCGTCTTTACATCCTTTGCCATCTGGGAAAGCGCCAGGCAAAGCTGGATATAGCTTTTGAGCTGCCCTGCATGGATGCCGCCCCTGCGCTTTTCGGTCGGCTCATCGAATTGGAAGAGCCGGAACTCGATAGTCGCTTTGGTAAAAGTAGCGTGGAGGTTCAGCATATGGTAGCGGCTCCCGTTGTAGTGGCGGCTCCTGCCATGATCCTCGCCGTGGCTTCCGTACCAGATATCCGCAAGCCCTGCCATCGTCTTTGGCTTCTGCTTATTGACCGCTTCCAGAAATCTTGGGTCTACCGTGCGGCAGTAGCGGCTCATGCGGTAGTGGTCGAGCTTTAAGGCTTCCGCGATCAGGCTCTCGTGGCTTGCCATGATGTTGGCAAGGTTCCTGAGCGTCTGCGGTGTATGCCCGTTTGCCCCGATGTGGATGTGAACCCCGCAGCCCCAGCTGGCATCGCTTTTCGCGCCTACGTGTCTGAGCTGCCTGCAAAGCTCCTGCAGGGTTTCAATGTCCCCGTAGTTCAGGATTGGGGTGACCAGTTCACATTTCTGCTCGTCCGGTCCTGCGATGGAAACGTCCTTCTGAAATTTCCACTCCCTGCCGTCTGCGTCCCAGGCGCTCCAGGTGCTGTAGCCGTTGCGGCCTGCGGTATCCTCATATCTGCCGGTCCCGAAAAATTCTGCGGCGGTCTTCGCTGCTTTCCGGCGGGTGATGCTGTTCATCTCGACCTCGACTCCGATGGTCTGTTCCTTCATCCTCTTGATCTGCATCGCGGTTCTTTCTGTCATGGTGTGTACCTCCTTGTGGTTTGTTTTCCGTGGGGCTGTTCCCTTTCGGTAGTCTATATATCACTCTGAAGCACACAGATAGCAAGTTAATCCGCAGGCATAAGCTACACAAATATCTGCGCCGGAAGAACCGCATTTTTTGTGTATCTTATAGCGTGTTTTCCTCATCAGAACAGATTCCGCAGCCGGAGAGAAGCTGTGCATAAATGGCTGTATACCGTTCACATTCCGCGCCTTCGGAACCCGCAATGCATCTCAAGAAGAAATCTGCCGCTTCCTTTCTGGAGTCCCATACCTTGATCTTTCCGTAGCATATGGTAGTCACGGTATTAATCTTCCTGACCAGATCCTCGCCGCAAACCACATTTAAGCTGCTGCCGTTATCCCACCGCATGAGAAGGGAGCCGGTGTCATCCACGCCTTTGACGGTGCCTTTCGTACCAATGGGCGGGGCCTGTGCATCATCCATCCGGATCAGCTCCACCCGTGTGCCTGCCGGATATTCCCTTAGGATACTCTCCACAGTTTCTCTACTTGGGTATCTCATCGCCGGACACCTCCTTCTTAGCGCCGCTTTTGAAAGCAGAAGATCCTGTCAGGTTCTTTAACAGGATTTTTCTTTCAGTTTTGTATTCCGCTCCGATAAATCTGAGCCGGAGCAGGAAGCAGCGGAAAGCATACTTCTCATTCTCCACAGCCTTTTCTGTCACCGTCACCCGTTTGGCATTTTTGCTCATCTCGCAGAGTGCGGAAAGGAAGTGGGTGTAAGCCTGGACCGCATCGGAATCCGGAAGTTCCTCGAACCAAGGGAATGCCACCCGGTCTTTCAGAATCTCGATACCAATGTTCTGAACGCCCAGCGCCTTTTTAATCAGACTGCCCTTGGCGTCCAGTAACTTGGTAAGATTGCCCACCGCTACCTTGTCCAGCGGTATCTCCACCGTAAGCCCAGAGGTTCTACTCTGTTGTACAGTGTCCGGAAAATCCTCGGTATCTGCGGTTCCCATATCTTCCATGATGGGATCTGCCTTTACAGTCTCTGCAGTCCCTTTCGTATCTCTTTCAGAAGCTTCCATTTTTCCCTCTGCAGGAGCTTCTACCAGATCCTGCAGCTCACATTCAAAGCCTGCCGCTGAGATAGCCTCAAGCACCCGTTCGTTCTCCGCTCTGTCGGTGTGGTCGTCAAAACAGAGCGTCCCGTCCCTGGTAACCGTGAAATAACCGATCTTGTAATTGCAGGTCGGCATATATTGGTATTCCGCCCTTGCCCCAGTAATATCGGAGATGATCTTTACCAGTTCCTTCCGCCTTGCGCCTGTCACGTTATATCTGATTTCCATCTGCGTCCCTCCTTCGGTTTTGGTAGTACATTCATCACTCTTTACGCCGTAAATAGCAAGCGGATACCGCACATTTTGCCGTAGAAGAAACGCCGGATTATCCCTCCGGTAACTGTGCATAGTACACAATGCCGGAAAGCACAAAATAGACGTTGGGAAGCGCCACGCCGTTGCCCCACATTTTATATTCGGCGCTGTCGGAGTGGGGATCTTTCAGCCACTTGACGATCTGGTTCCGGCTCTTTGGCCTGGAGGAAGTTCCCACAACCAGTCGGTGTGTCTCAAACACCTCTGTCCAGAACTCCATCTCATCCTCAGTCGGCTCGTCTGTTCCAAGTCCAGCGCACCACCAGTCCGGAAAGTCCTGCAGCCTTGCGCACTCGGTGGGCGTCAGCCTGCGGACAATGTACTCCGGCTCGGTTTCGTTTACCACAGACGGGTCCTTATAGTCCCTTGCCATCAGGGTCGGGGACTGTTCCTTCAGCGTCTGGGTATAATTGCCGGTGGTCATACAGTAAGCCACCGCATGACGGTCGGCGGCATCCAGCGTAAAGGACACATCCTCGTTGACACCACTGCCCTGGGGACCGTTCTTATCTGCCCGGCCAACCATGGAACCCTGCAGGGCCACCACAGCCATGCCGCCCTGGTTGCAGGTAGGATTGCCGCCATTTGCATCCAGGCATCTGGAGGTTTCCGCTTCGTAAAAGCCACTCTTCGGATTCGCTGATTTCATGGCATTGCTGTCTTTGGAACAGATGCCATAAACCTTCGGCACGAACACCGTCTGGTCGTTGCTGCATCCCAGCGTGGCAGATTTATTCTCTTGGAGCAGTGCGCCCTTACCTCCGCCATCACAGCCGGAGCGGACCTTCAGCGTCTTAGGCGTCTCCACTACAAAGGGCTGGTTGTTGCCGCCCATGCCATAGGTAGCATTGACCGTGGGTGCCGTCTCCAAAGGTCCTGTGTATCTGGTGTCCTGGCTATGGTTTTCATAAACCGTCGCCGGCACCGTCCCGGCACGGAGAGTGGGAGAGGTTTCCTCCTCATATCCGATCCCTCTTGCCTGTGCGGAATGCTCGGTACAGAAGCCCGCCGAACCTATCACGCAGGGCGAGTGCCCGTGGTTTTCCGCTCGGAGCGTTGCCGCAACGTCCTCCGTCACATTCATGCGGCTGCCGCCCTGGTCGTTCAGGCAGACGCAGCCTGACGCTCCAGCGCCTTCCTCAAAAGTTCCGGCAGTTCCTTGCCACGGGCGGAAGCCCTGCGGAGTATACCCAGACACGCCTTCGGACTCAAATAGTATTTTTCCGGCACTCCCGCCTGCAAAATCTGCGACAAGGTAGATACGTTTTCTGCGCTGGGGGACTCCCCAGTACTGCGCATCAAATACCCGCCATGCGAGACTGAAATCGTCCGCCACGATTTCCCCGGCGTTTGCCCATCTCTCAGGTCGAGGAGTATGAATTTCGTATCCTTTGACCGAGCAGATTTTTTCGAGGACGGACTGGAAGTCCGCGCCCTTGTTGGAACTGAACGCGCCGGGGACATTCTCCCAGACGATGTACCTTGGATATTTTCCATCGGTTGCACACCTCATTTCTTTTACAATCCGCATTGCCTCATAAAAGAGGTTACTCCGTGAGCCGTCAAGCCCGGCTCTTTTCCCGGCAATGCTCATGTCCTGGCAGGGCGAGCCGAAGGTGATGACATCCACCGGCTCAATTTTCCCACCGTCCATCCGGGAGACATCGCCGTAATGCTTCATAAACGGCAGCCGTTTTGTGGTCACCCGGATAGGGAACGGCTCGATCTCTGAAGCCCACACCGGGGTAATGCCACAGAGCAGGCCGCCCAATGGGAATCCGCCGGAGCCATCAAACAGGCTGCCGAGGGTCAATTTATTCATCTGGTACCTCCACCTCTTTTACAAGGTCGGAGTACATCATCTTTTCTCCGTTTCTCTCCACAAAAATATCCTCCGGCGGGATGCCGTTCTCCACGGCCCTGCGGAGGATGACCGAAGCATATTTCTCATCCAGTTCCATCATGCAGCACACTCGGTTCATCTGCTCGCAGACCATCATGGTGGAGCCGCTGCCGCCAAAAGTGTCGATCACCACAGCGTTCTCCTGGGTGGAGTTCCCGATAGGGTACCCCAGCAGATCTAGGGGCTTGGAAGTCGGGTGGTTGGCGTTGCGCTTCGGTTTATCGTAGTTCCAAATGGTGGTCTGCTTGCGGTCGGAGTACCAGGGGTGCTTCCCGTTCTGCAGGAATCCATACAGTACCGGCTCATGCTGCCACTGGTAGTCAGAGCGTCCCAGCACCAGGGAGTTCTTTACCCAGATACACACGCCCGCCAGATGGAACCCGGCGTCAATGAACGCTTTCCGGAAGTTCAGCCCCTCGGTATCCGCATGAAACACATAGGCCGCGCCGCCTTTCTCCAGATGCTCCGCCATGCACTGAAAAGCAGAGAGGAGGAAGTTATAAAACTCCTCGTCTTTCATGGAGTCGTTCTGAATGGTCAGGCCACTGGAACTTTTGAAAGAGACGCCATAGGGCGGATCCGTCACAATAAGGTTGGCCTTCCTGCCAGCCATGAGCAGGGCCACATCCTCAGCGGAGGTGGCGTCCCCGCACACAAGGCGGTGCCGGCCCACTGTCCAGACATCGCCCCGCTCCACAAAGGAGGCTTTTTCCAATGCAGCGGTCAGATTGAAATCATCATCCCTGGCTTCGCTGCCAGAATCATCCGCAAACAGGTCGGCCAGTTCCTTCTCATCAAAGCCGGTAAGCAGCGGGTCAAAGTCCATGCCCTGCAGAGACTCGATCTCCACCCGCAGAAGTTCCTCATCCCATCCGGCGTCCATCGCCATGCGGTTGTCCGCAATGATATAAGCTTTCTTCTGCGCCTCGGTGAGATGGTCGGCAAATACACAAGGAACTTCTGTGATGCCTTCCTCCTTTGCCGCCAGGATTCTGCCGTGGCCGGCGATCACATTGAAATCCCGGTCGATGATGACGGGATTGATAAATCCGAACTCCCGGAGGGATGAGCGGAGCTTCGTGATCTGCTCCGGGGAGTGGGTGCGGGCGTTGTTCACATAGGGCACCAGCTTGGCAATGGGCACAAGCTGCATTTCCGTTGTAGTCTTCATCGCACCAGCCCCCATTCCGCAAATTTCTCAAAACCGCCAAGCCCCTGGATGTATTTCCGGGCGGTTTCCACGATCTCACGATAGGGAACACCGTCCACTGTATCGTCCCCAATGGCGCAGCACAGTTCTACCGTTCTTCCGGTTTCCTGCGCCTTCAGCCATGTGTAGATGTTTACAGACACATCCGCTTTGGAGAGGTCTTTCCCATGAAGCCCGCCGCCCGTCACGGAATCGGCCATATCTGAGCCGAGCTTACGATTGGTGGCACCGGAGTCCACATCCGTGCCGCCTGTCCAGTCGCCCAAGGGATTGACCTCGGCGGTAGGATACAGCTTTTGCAGTTCCTCTGTGAGCGCATTGCTCTGGCAAAGGATCAGCCTTGCCTCGTCAATGATGTACTTCCCATCCGAAGGGTAAGTGTGATACACACTTTTCGCGATTTCACAGAGTGCTTTCTGCTCCTCCGTGACCGGCACCCCTTTGAAAACGCCGTTGTCGCCGCAGCGGATTCCTTCCGCCTGATTACCGGCGAGGTTCCCGTCCTGCGGCACTTCCACATAATCTGTATAGAGATCCCCAGCGATACGCTTCACGACAGCGTCCACTTCATCCGGCGGGATGTGTACCGAACTCTCCGCAATGATGTGGCAGACGCCGTGGCCGATGAGGACTTCCACAGCGATCCTGGGATTTTCCTCTTTCCTATACGCCGCATCCACCAGAGCGCCGGCGATACGGTCCGCCACCTTATCCGGGTGGCACGGATTTACTTTTTCAAACACAGGTTTCACCCCTTCCTTGCGCGGAGCAGACGCTCCATCAGATCGTCCTGGGGAGAAACCTCCCCGTAATCGGTGCTGCAGTTTTCTTTCACGATTTGGAAAATCTCGTTCCAGAGCCGCACCGCCTGGTTCATATAGTTGATGCCAATGTTAATAAACGGAGACGGGATTGGCTTCTGGGTGGTCGGGTGCTTAGAGAGGAAGCCCATGCGGTTGGTCATCTCCTCGCACTGAATCCACCGGGCGCTGCACATGGCATACCGCTCCAGAAGCTGGGGGGACACCTTTGCCGCGCAGCCCACCTTCTTTAACCACTCCCAGGTTTCCGTGTATATCTCCTCCGCCTGGAGCGTACTCCCGTCACGCTGCTCGGCAGAGAGAAACTCATGGGGCTTTGGCATATCGACACCCTCGACTTCGGGAATGTCCAGCACTTCCAGCCTGCGTCCGCCCGGATTGCCATTCTCGGCTTTTTCCTTGACCGCAGACTTTTTTCTTCCCGCACCGGGTCTCGCACCGCCGCGCCCGCCTGTGTTGTTGGATTTTGTCGGCATTTTCTCACCCCTTTTCCGCAAAAATATAGCAGCCGCAGCCGGCTGCCCTTAATTACCCTTTTGAAAACGCTTTTTTCATACGCGCGACCCCGCGCCCGTTCCCACGGGGCAGAGCCGTAGAGATTTTGACCGCCCCTGGATTCGCTTTACATTGATTTATAGATTTAATAATGATATACTTGCCTTGTCCCAGTGGTAAGTCTTGACAAGCGAAGATGCCTGTGGAGGAGTAGTGGCAGCACATGGGACCATTGTCACTATTTCTGAAGGAGGTGCTGCCTATGGTAGCAGATATCGCAACTATTACATCTTTTGTTATACTTGTAGTCACAAAGTTGACCGCTATTCCTCTTCTCTTCGACTGGCTTACCCGCCTAAAAGCATCACGGTCTATCCGTGATTTTTTTATGCCACCTATCACCACGCTCTGCATGGATCTTTGCGTGGCACGAAGAACATAATGCCATCAGGTTCTCCTCGCTGTGATCTCCGCCCTCTGCCAGAGGCTTGATGTGATGCACCTGCTCCGCCTTAATAAAACGTCCTTCCTCAAAACACTTTTCACAAAGCGGGTGTGCATTCATATAACGGTCACGGATGCGTTTCCACGCACGTCCATATTTTCGTTTGGCTGCCGGGTCGCGGCCGTACTTCTCATATCGTTGGTTCTCTATTTTTTGATGTTCCTCACAGAACCTGCCATCCGTCAGCTTGGAACAGCCGGGGTAGGAACACGGTCGTTTTGGTTTCCTTGGCATCGGCTCACCTCGCTTTCCAGGCAAAAGGAAAGCCCTGCAGGATTGCTCCCGCAAGGCTCGTTCCTTGTCCTGTTTTTCTGATTCTAACTATATCACAGGGACAAGGTGTATTGCAGTGGCTTTTAGTGGCTTATTTCGGAAACGGCGTCCAACGCCCTGTGGTGGAGACGATACAGCCACCGAAGCTCATAACCCATGTCCACGGCGATCTGCTCCCAGGATTTGAAACACAGATACCGCAGTTCCAGAAGAGTCTGGTACTCCGTGTTCTGGACAGCTTTGATCTTATGGACGATGTCTTTTTTCGTCTGCACCAGTTTGCAGATGTCCCCATTGATTTCAGCTTCCAGTTCAATGATGGAAAGGATGGCGTCCTCCATACGGTGGAGGTTCCTCGTCTCACTTCCGGGCATATCCGAATAGGTCGCAGTCGCCCGTGTGGCAAGGTCATTCAGTGACGCCACCTGCTCCATCTTGCTCTGTATCCGCTGGTCAATGCGGAACGCCTGGGAAAGGTACTCCTTTATTTCCGTCTGCTGCTTGTTCATAGGCACTACCTCCGAAAAAATTGCTTCCCTCGAATTTGCCTTGATTGACTCTCATTTTCTAAGGTTTGCCCGAACCGCATCAATCAGCGCCGACTGCGTCCTGTCCTTGTACCGTAGGGCTTTCAGAATGCGCTCATCAATGGTGCCGTCCGTGATGATGTGCTGCACGACTACAGTCTGGGACGCCTGTCCCTGCCGGTAAAGCCGCGCCACCGTCTGCTGGTACAGTTCCAGCGACCAGGTCAGCCCGAACCAGCAGAGGGCAGAGCCGCCGCTCTGAAGATTCAGCCCGTGACCGGCAGAAGCGGGATGGATCAGCGCCACCGGAAGTTCGCCCTGGTTCCACTTTGCGATGCTGGCGTCAGAATCCAGCCTTGCAAAGCCGATCTTCTTCATCCGCAGCCGTTCCTCGATGCGGTCAAGGTCATGCTGGTACCAGTACGCCACCAGCAGGGGCTTCCCGTTCATGCTTTCGATGATGTCCTCCAGCGCATCCAGCTTTTGGTCGTGGATATGCTCCACATCCCCGGCATCCGTATAGACCGCTCCGTTTGCCATCTGGGAGAGCTTGCCGGACAGCACGCCGGCATTGGCCGCTGTGACTTCACCCTTATCAAGCTGTGCCGTCAGATCTTCGCACATCTCATCGTAAATGGCCTGTTCCGGCTCCTCCATATACACCCGGTACTCGCTGCTTACAAGTTCCGGCATCTTAAGGTGGTCGGCGGCTTTCATGGAAATGGTAATATCGGAAATTTTGTCATAGAGCCGTTTCTCCGCTCCCGGCAGAGGCTTATAGGAATACACCACCTGCCCGTTCATGCGGTCAGGTCGGAAATAGTCCTGGCGGTACTTGGTGATAAACCGCCCCAGCCGCTGGCCCATATCCAGCACCTTGAACTCAGCGAACAGGTCCATAAGTCCGTTCCCGGACGGAGTGCCCGTAAGGCCGATAACCCGCTTTGCCCTGGGGCGCACCTTCATCAGCGATTTGAACCTCTTGCTGTTCCAGTTCTTGAAGGATGAAAGCTCGTCCACCACGATGGCGTCAAATTCAAAGGGGACATTTTCCACCATCCACTGGACATTCTCCCGGTTGATGATGTAGATATCTGCATCCCTGCGGAACGCCTCCAGCCGTTCTTTTTCCGTGCCGACCGCCACGGAATAACGGATATCCTTCAGATGATCCCACTTTTCAATCTCCTGGGGCCAGGTGTTCCTCGCCACCCGGAGAGGTGCGATTACCAGGACGCGGGTGATCTCGAAGTAGTCGAACAGCAGATCGTACAAGGCCGTCAGCGTGATGGCCGTCTTGCCAAGGCCCATATCAAGCAGTACAGCGGCAACCTCGTGTGTTTCGATATACTCGATGGCATACTGCTGATAATCATGCGGTATGAACTTCATTTGGCATCACCTCCGATCCCAGAAAGGATGTGGGGAATCTGGCTCTCGTCATCCAGGACAAATACCAGAAATCCCAGCCGCCGCAAAAGCCGTATCCTTGACTTCTGCAGCGGCCGTGGCTTTTCGCCAAGGGCCTTGACTTCCACGAAGCCGCATTTCCCATCCGGCAATAGGATAAGGCGGTCGGGAACCCCGGAAAATCCCGGCGATACGAACTTCGGCGCAATCCCGCCTTTGGATTTAACTGCCTGAACCAGTTTTTGTTCAATGGCTTTCTCTCTCATAAGACCTCCTTCTGGTGACGGTCTATGACAGTCCTCCCACGATTTCTTTATATATGTTATTTTTTCTTGTCCTTAGAGGACTTTAGGGAGAGACTATCACCGACCGTCACCTTGATAGCTTCACGCTTACTCAAAATCCGATTTCAGGCGAAATCCATGAATCAGCATCCCTTTTTTCGTCTTGCGGCGCGTGAAATCTGCCGCCTCAATGGCGGTGTAAAAATCTGTGGTGCTTCGCGCATACTCACCCATCTGATTGCAATAGCTGCGGTAGGTGTTATAAACCTCGCCAGACTTCGCTTCGTAGGACGGATCCATTTCGCAGCAGTCATCCAGGAAGTGGGACAGCCAATCGTTGTTCTCCTTGTATTTCTGGATGGCATCCCGTACCACTTTGGGCTGGACAATTTTGAAATCGCCTGCAATGACACGCTTTGCGCCCTCGATAATCCACTGAAGGACTGCGCTGCCCGCCGTTTTGAACAGGAAGTCCGAATAGTTCTTGATGTCAGCTTTACCCTCAATCTTGGCATTGAAGGGGATCACGATGAGCCGGCGCCAGGTACCCTGGTCAATGGCCCCGACCCTGGGCAGGTGGTTGGTATACAGCACCAGCGTGTGGGTGGGGACATAGGAAAACGGCGCCTTGTATTTTTTCTCCGCATAGATCTCGTCTGTGGAACAGAGCTGCTTGACGTTGGAGGTGTTCAGGCGCATCCCTTCCTCCAGTTCGGCGGCAATGATCATCCTCTTGCCCTTGGCTTCCGCCAGTTCCGGCTTTACGTTGCGCTTGCAGCCCACGGTCAGGGTGTCTGCGGACATATTGCCGGAATAGGTGCCAAGCACACGGGCGATGGTGTTCCAGAAGGTGGATTTTCCGTTCCGCCCCTCGCCGTAGGCAATGACCAGGGCTTCAATGTAGACCTTGCCGATGGCGGCAAGCCCTACGATCTCCTGCACATAGCGGATTAGATCGGCGTCCCCTTGGAAGAAGGTCTGGAGGGCGTCCTCCCAGACGTCCATGCCGTTACCAGACGGGTCCACCGCCGTCTGCTTCGTGATATAGTCCTGAGCGTTGTGTTCTCGAACAGTTCCCGTTCGCAGATCACAGGTGCCGGACGGCAGGTTCAGCAAAAACTCATCCGCGTCCAGGACACGCTGCTCGATCTGGATCATCGGGCGGGCTTCCTTTAATGCGGCTGAGATGTATTTCGTATCTCGGCGTTTGATGGCATACTTTCGGTAGGTCTCCGCCCGCTCGTACTTCTCAAAGGAGCGCCGCTGAGCTTCGCTGAACGCCGCCATCGCTTTCTTAGCGCCCATCGCGGCGAGCATGGCCCATGCGCCGTTATCCGACATCTCCTTCATGCACCGCTGTATCTCGGTTTCCGCCTCCTCAAGCTGTCTCGCGGTCAGCTCCTGGGCAATACCTTGGGCGTTGGGCTGGGATTCTTCCCAGAACGAACCGTTGAACACAATGTAGTCCGTAGCCGGGGAGAAGCGAAGGCGATCCATGTACTCCCGCGATAATACAATCGCCTGTCCCACATCTGAGAAGTCCTCCGGCATCAGCAGGAAGTCCTGGTTATACTGCTCCGGCGGGATATACCCGTCCTGGGCAGCCACCTTCGCACCGAACTTCACGGCGCTGGCCCAGATGCCCGCAAGCTCCGCATCATCCAGCGGTGGGCTGCATTTTTCCGCTTCCTTCAAAAATTGCTTATGGGCTTCCTCTGTATTGCCCAGACGCTTGATGATCCGGCCGGCGTAATGGGACATGGTCTTGTTCCTGGAACCTTCCGGGATCTGCCCCTGCGCCTCGTCCCACTCCGCAAAGCGGTCGGTAAGAAACGCATCAATGGTGATGCTGCCATCGTAGACCTCAACCTGTGCGTTTTTTACACCGAAGAGGAACCGAGCGCTGTCCTTGGCCCCGTCATCGAAATAAGGGTAATCGGCAATCAGCCTGTCCTTCCATGAACTGTAGAGCGCCGCATCCGTTGTCTCCGTACAGATAAAATACACATGGAATCTTGGCCTGGGACTGCGTCTGCCTTTGGGCTTCATATGGCTTTTGCTGTAGACAAAGATCATCCCCACTCCCGGAAAATCCATCGCCACGTCAAAGGGCGTGAGCCAGTCGTCCGGGTCGTCCGAGTGGTCGTTATCGCAGTCCATCGGCAGGCAGTCCGCTTTCAGAAAATTGTCCACGCTGCGGTAGTTCTGCTTATATGCCGCGCACACATGGTCAAAGGCCGCCGCCTGCCGCATGGTGTCCGCATCCGTAACTGTCACGGGATTCGGGTACACGCAGTTTGACCGGCTCCCCACCGTCGCAGCGTCATAAATTGTCATCTGCATTCCGTTTCCTCCATATCCTCCGTAAAATAACGGATCGTCATATTTTTCTGCTTTGCCTTTCCAATCTCCCGGCGCATCCCATCGGACACCTCGCCGCCAAACACCCAGAGCTGCTCACACTTGCCCAGCAGCACCAGATCCATAAAAATTGCCAGCTCCCGTTCCGTATCTTCCGATAAGAACTGCGGGAACAGCAGATGCGGCGCAATAGGGATCGTGCCAGCGTCTGCGGCAAAGCGGCTGTACCGCCTTGCTTTTTCGGTATTGCCCTCCATGTCCCCGGAGTACGGGGAACAGATATACACCAGCGGACGGTATCTCGCTGTCTTTTCCTCCTGGATAGCCTTTGTGAGGGCTTCATAGGCGGTCGGGTCATAGTAACCTTCACTGTTATATTTACTGACTCCCATAAGCGACCCTCACTTTATACATCTCGATCAAATCCGTGCGGCCAAGCTGCACCAGCCGCTCATAGCTTTTCTGCCTGTCTGCGTCATTCTGCGCCATGGCCTTATAAAACGGGCAGTCCTTCCCATGAAAGTCATTGTCACCCAGGCAGACGCATACACCATCCTTATTGGCAAAGCAGTCCCTATGCGCCGCACATCGCGGCAGTCCTTTTGATTTTGCTGTTCCCATAGTCGGTTTCCGTCCTTTCTCTGAAAAATTGAGCGGCTTACACCTCTCTAATTGTGAAAGGACAGAAACCCTTCGTTTCAGCGGGGAAAATCCCGGATTTTTTCAGCCCCCGTTTTCCTTCCTCTTATAAGCGCGCCGCCGCATCCATCCATCCGCTAAAAAATGCCGTCCTTGTCCTTTCAGAAGTGAGAGGCACAGGGACGGCAAAATTTTTCTCCGCTGAAAAATCCCGGTTCTGTCCTTTCAGAGACAGAGGGGCAGGAAAGCCACTCGGAAACGGAGGTACTGCGGATGCAGGAAAATTCAGAGACAACCAGAGACAGGCAGCTTGACGAGGAACTCGCTGATGTGCTGATCGCCATCAGTGTGATCGCAAAGCGTCTCGCCAGAAAGCTGCAGACGGCAAATCAGGAAGGAGGAACGCCGAATGGGGAAAATGAGCGACCTGGACTTACAGATTAAGGAGCTGCGCTCCTGCGGGGAGACCATCATCGAAATCGCCAATACGCTGGCGGGGATGTTTTCTTCCCAGGCGGCAGAGGATACGCCGTCAAAGGCAGCTCCCAAAGGAAAGCCGAAAGCGCCCGCCTTTGAAGAGGTGCGCCACCGCATGACGGTAATCGCCCAGGCTGGGTACTCGGCAGAGGTGAAAGCCCTCATCACAAAGTACGGAGCGCGGAAGCTGTCGGATATCGACCCTTCCAGGTACGAAGAGTTTCTGAAGGAAGCGGACGCGCTCGGAAAGCCGGAGGCGGGGACCGATGGGTAAACATTCTTTCCTTTCCGCTTCCGCAAGCCACAGGTGGATCAACTGCCCGCCGTCAGCGAGGCTCTGCGAGGAGTATGCGGACAGGCCCAGCGAATACGCCCAGGAGGGGACCGACTGCCATGAACTGTGCGCTTACAAGGTGGAAAAAGCCCTCGGCCGCAGGGTGAAGGACCCTACGGAGAACCTGACCTACTACTCCCAGGAGATGGAGGAATGCGCCGATGGGTACTGTGCCTTCGTAATGGAGGAAGTGGCAGAGGCAAGGGAACGCTGCGCCGACCCGCTGGTGCTTGTGGAGCAGCGGCTCGACTATTCCCGCTATGTAGGGATCGAGGGCAGCTTCGGCACCGGGGACTGCGTCATCGTCACGGACGGGCTTCTCCACATCATCGACTACAAGCACGGGCTTGGGGTCCTGGTGTCGGCAGAGCAGAACAGCCAGCTTTCCTGCTATGCGCTGGGCGCCCTTGACCTGTTCGATGGGATCTATGACACCCAGCAAATCAGCCTTACCATCTACCAGCCACGTCGGGAGAATATCAGCACATACACCATGAGCCGGGAAGAACTCCTGTCCTGGGCCGAAACCGTGCTTGCCCCTGCCGCAAAACTGGCATACGAGGGCAAGGGTGAGTTTAAAGCCGGGGATCACTGCCAGTTCTGCAAGGCAAAGGCCAGCTGCCGCAAGCGGGCGGAGTACAACCTGGAACTGGCGCGGTATGATTTTGAAATGCCCGCACTCCTGGAAGATGAGGAGATTGCGGCGATCCTTTCCAAAACGGACAAGCTGGTCTCCTGGGCCGGGGATGTCAAGGACTACGCTCTGCAGAAAGCCCTGTCCGGGACGAAGTTTGCAGGATTCAAAGTGGTCGAGGGCCGCTCCAACCGGAAGTACACCGATGAGTGTGCGGTCGCCAAGGCAGTCGAAGCTGCCGGCTATGAACCCTATGAGAAAAAACTGCTGGGCATCACAGCCATGAGCCAGGCCCTTGGCCGGAAGAAGTTTGAAGAGCTGCTCGGCGGTCTTGTCTACAAACCGCCCGGCAAGCCCGTACTGGTGCCGGAGAGCGATAAGCGCCCGGCTATGAACACAGCCATCAACGATTTCAAAGAAAATGAGGAGGACAACCATTATGGCAAAGATTGTGAATAAGACGAAGGTTATCACCGGTCCCCGAACCCGCTGGAGCTATGCGAATGTCTGGGACCCCAAGAGCATCAATGGCGGCACGCCCAAGTACAGCGTCAGCCTGATTATCCCGAAATCCGACAAGAAGACCGTGGAAGCCATCAAGGCGGCGATCCAGGCAGCCTATGAGGAGGGCGAGTCCAAGCTGAAGGGCAACGGCAAGACTGTCCCCGCCCTCTCGGTCATCAAGACCCCGCTGCGTGACGGCGACGCAGAACGCCCCGACGATCCGGTCTATGCGGATGCGTACTTCATCAACGCCAACTCCGCCACCGCTCCCGGCATCGTGGATGCGGATCTGAACCCCATCCTGGAGCGTTCCGAGGTGTACTCCGGCGTTTACGGCAGGGCCAGCATCAACCTGTATGCCTTTAATTCCAACGGCAACCGGGGCATCGCCTGTGGGCTGAACAACCTGCAGAAGATCTCCGACGGGGAGCCGCTGGGTGGCAAGAGCCGTGCCGAGGACGATTTCGCCACTGAGGATGACGACGATTATCTTTCCTGAGACAACACAGGGGCGGCAGTCACCGCTGCCGCCCGCCCATTCAAAGAAAATGCGAGGTAAAAGGATATGACAGAATTTTATGAGTTTGCAAAGCAAGTGGACGTGATCGTGATCTTCTTTCTTCTGTACGGATTTGCCATCGGCAGTATCGTATATTGGATCACCGACTTCCTGCATTGGTGCTGGACAAAGTTCAAGAAACACAGGGGGAAGAAGCGCCAGGCTGCAAAACAGCCGGAGGAATAAGCAATGCACACCGGGCGGCAGGCACAAAACCCCTGCCGTCTGCTTTCTTATGGAGGTGATAAGTTTGGAAACATGGAAAGATATCCCTGGCTATGAAGGAAAATACCAGGCAAGCGATATGGGCAGAATCCGTAGTTTAGACCAGAAAGTTCGCGGTGTATGCCATTTCACGGGTAAAGAATTTTATCGAAATGTAAAGGGGCAAGTTTTAAGTCCAGGGCAATTTTGCAAAAGCGGCCATGTATCTGTAACACTTGGACGTGGAACACCCTGCCGCCCTGTTCATCAATTAGTAATGCTGACCTTCGTCGGGGCGCCGCCGGATGGGATGGAGGTCTTGCATAACAATGGTGATCCTACTGATAATCGGCTGGAAAATCTCAGATATGGCACACGAACAGAAAACATTCTCGATGTATATAGGCAGGGAAAAGTTTGGAGAAAGCTGTCCGTTGATGATGTGCAGGCCATTCGGTTTGGTTTTTATTGTGGAATAAAGGGATGCGAACTATCAAAGATGTATGGCGTTTCTCAGAGCGTCATCTCGGCAATCCGAAAAGGGAGGATTTTTTCATGGCTGAAATAACAAGTTTAGAAATTGATATTGAATCATTCTCCAGTGTCGAGCTGAAAAAATGCGGCGTGTATAAATACGCCGAGTCACCTGATTTTGAGATCCTGCTCTTCGGCGTGTCCGTGGACGGCGGTGAGGTCACCGTATATGACCTGGCATCCGGCGACACCTTACCGAAGGAGATCATTCAGGCGCTTGCGGACGATTCCGTTATCAAATGGGCCTACAATGCGTCCTTCGAGCGGGTCTGCCTTTCCGTCTGGCTGCGCCGGAACTATCCGCAGTATTTTTCTTCCTACAGCATCAAGGAAGATACCGTCCGGAATTACCTTGACCCGTCCTCTTGGCGCTGCTCCCTGGTATGGGGTGCGTACATGGGGCTGCCCCTTTCTCTGGAGGGGATCGGCAAAGTCCTGAAGCTGGAAAACCAGAAGATGGCCGAAGGCAAGGCGCTCATCCGCTATTTCTGCGTCCCCTGCAAGCCTACCAAGGCCAACGGCGGCAGGACACGCAACCTCCCGGAGCATGACCCGGTGAAGTGGTCAACCTTCATCTCGTATAACAAGCGGGATGTGGAAACCGAGATGGCAATCCAGCAGAAGCTGTCGAAGTTCCCCGTGCCGGATTTCCTGTGGGAGGAATACCATCTCGACCAGGAAATCAACGACCGGGGCATACAGCTCGACATGGCGCTTGTGGAACAGGCCATCGCCATCGATGAGCGTTCCAGGGAAGAACTCTCCGCAAAGATGCGGCAGCTCACCGCCCTGGAAAACCCGAACTCCGTCCAGCAGATGAAGGAGTGGCTCACAAAGCATGGCCTTGAGGTGGACTCCCTGGACAAGAAAGCCGTGAAGGAGCTGCTGAAAACCGCGCCGCCGGAACTTGCCGAGGTGCTGGAACTGCGCCGGCAGCTTGCCAAGTCCTCTGTGAAGAAGTACCAGGCCATGCAGAACGCCGTCTGTGCGGACGGCAGGACGCGGGGGATGTTCCAGTTTTACGGCGCGAACCGAAGCGGCCGCTGGGCAGGCAGGCTGATCCAGCTGCAGAATCTTCCGCAGAACCACATGGCGCATCTGGAGGACGCCAGGAGCCTTGTCCGCTCCGGTGATTACTCCATGCTTTCCACCCTGTATGACTCCGTGCCGGAAGTCCTGTCGGAACTCATCCGCACGGCGTTTGTGCCGAGGGAGGGATACAAGTTTATCGTTTCTGACTTCTCCGCCATTGAAGCCCGTGTGCTTTCGTTTTTGGCCGGCGAGTCCTGGCGGCTGAAGGTCTTTGCGGAGAACGGCGACATCTACTGCGCCAGCGCCTCTGCTATGTTCCATGTGCCGGTAGAAAAGCACGGGCAGAACGCCCATCTGCGACAGAAAGGCAAAATCGCCGAGCTGGCCCTGGGCTACGGCGGATCGGTGGGCGCTCTCAAGTCGATGGGCGCTTTGGAGATGGGGCTTGCCGAGGAAGAACTCCAGCCCCTGGTAGACGCCTGGCGCACCTCGAATCCGAACATCGTGCAGTTCTGGTGGGATGTGGACAATGCGGTAAAAACCACCGTCCGCCAGCGACTGGATACAGAGACGCATGGTATCCGGTTGCGTTACCGCAGCGGGATGCTGTTCATCGTCCTGCCCTCCGGCCGGCAGCTCTGCTATGTGAAGCCGAGGATGGGGACAAACAAGTTCGGCGGCGACTCCGTCACCTATGAGGGAGTCGGCAACACAAAGAAGTGGGAACGCATCGAGTCCTACGGCCCGAAATTTGTGGAGAACATCGTCCAGGCGGTTTCCAGAGATATCCTCATGTACGCCATACGGACGCTTTCCCACTGTTTTATTGTCGGCCATGTCCATGATGAACTGATTATCGAGTGCAGTATGGGTGTCTCTCTGGACGCCGTCTGTGAGCAGATGGGAAGGACACCGCCGTGGATCAATGGGCTGAATCTCCGGGCAGATGGCTATGAGACCATGTTTTACAAGAAAGACTGAAAAAGGCGGTGCCTATCGTAATGATAAGCACCGCCCGCTTTTTAACAGTTAAAGATATCTTTTACCAGCGGCTGCACCAGACTGCGGATTTTCTTGATGTCATCCGACACCGTCCGCTGCTTGATGCCAAGCTCGTCCGCCATTTCCTGCTGGGTGGCTCCATCGTAGAGCAAGCGGAAGATTCTACCGTACTTCGGTTTAATTTCTGTCAGCATGGAGATAAGGTCTTCCAGGATGGTCTCATAAATTACACCATCCTCAAATGACCCTTCGGCAATCGGCTCCACACCCTCATCCATCAGGACCGAGAGCGATGCAGGCTTATTCCGCTCACGGCTGGCCTCTGAGAAGTGCTTGCACTCCTCACAGCGGTTGCTTTCCGGGCAGCGGATAAGCCGGCCATTCTTTCCCTTGACCATACAGCGGCCGTCCCGGTCCTCCCGTTTGATCTCCGCCCAGATTGGCGCCATGTAGGCTTTGTACTCTTCTTCGGAAGCATCCACCATGACCACCCGGCACTTGCGGTTGCAGATGCGCCGCCAGGTGACGTCCTCCGGCTTGATACCAAAATCGCGGATAACCTCATCGGTTACCATCATTGGAATCTGATACTGCTCGTCCTGTTTTTTACTCTGATTTACTGTCATTCTCCGGGTCCTCCTTCGACCCTGTTTGGTCGAAATGAGGACTCGCAAGAGCAACTGGGAAAAAGACGCAGCTGACCAACCGAAACGAAATCCTCATTTCAGTGCTGGCCAACTATTCCAGTCGTTGGCGTTATGTTCAGTTGTCTGCCGCTCTGCTCTGGAATCATCCGTGATCGGCGGATGAGCTTTGCAACAGAGTAAACCGTTTTTTTAGATTCACAAATTTCCGTATGCGTTCGCAACTCAAAATTTTGCGAAGGTGTAGAAATTTCATCGAAAGTGTGATAGAATACAGATGTGCATTTCACTCGCGTCAGGAAATTTCTATCCGTCCGGTTTACTGATTCCAGTTTATCAAAACGGCTTATTTGAAAATCGGACTGTACGGACAGCCACGGACGCTCTCGGACAGAGGATAAATCTTAGAGCAAGGAGGTAAATGAGGCATGACATTTTCTGAGTATGCTTTGGGTCTTTCCCCATTTATTTCATATGGAAAATCTGAGCATGACTATTTCACAGAACTTATCGGAAATTTCATAAAAGATGCCACAATGGACTCCTGCCAGATATTGAAAAGGAAAGATGACACAAAATATCGATACATAAGAGGAACCCGTACCATACCACAAAGGGATGCAAAATATCTTTACACCCATCGGGATTCGGATAAGTTCTCAAAATGGATTTGGGAGCGGATGGACGAGTCCGACTCTTATGACAGCGTAGTGGACTGGCTAAGCAATTGCGGAATTGCAGATACCGATCCATCAATCGCGTGTGCCAGCTTATTGGAGCGAATTTTTCTGGACATTATCAATGCTTCTTCTGCATCTCAGTCCATTCCAAAACCGGATATTGATTTGGAACTGATTAATGAAATCGAACAAAAAATAAAATCGCTGCCGCGTCCGACTAATGTGCCGGTTCCCGCAGCAGCGACTGATGATGAGCAAAAATATATTAACGAACTGTATTTGGCATATGCCGATGCCGAAGGTTTGAGCGCTTTCTCAGAGGATGACCTTTCCAGCTTCCCAGATTATGCAGAGGATTTGGATGACCGTCGTATTGACTTCTACGCCGCTGAAACGATACGGCGCGGTGTATTAGAACTTGGAAGCGGCAAGTTGTCTGACCAGTTTAATGTGTTAAAAGGCGAAACACTTGATGGAGTGAAGGATACTGCCAAACGCACTCATCCGAATGGCTTCGATCATATGCTTGCTGTAATGGAGCAGGCTGTCCATGCCCCGGTAAACAACTATTTGCTCAGCTCTTCTCCATACTGGATCAGCGGAAAAATTAAAAAAGGCGTATGCCATCATCTCGTAAATGACGGCAAATTGATATGGGTAAAGAGGAGGCAAAAGAAATGAACACTCCTGCGCTCGGCTCCACCTTTGAAATTTCTCTCCGTATTCTTTTGCTGTTGAATGAGGCACACGGGGCAACTTTGGATGAGCAACAGATCGGAGCAGTTGATTTTATTTCTGTCTATGCGGCTGATTTTGGACTGTTAGACGAAAACCTTCATGGCTACAGCAACTATAGATTCAGCGAATATCCCGCAAGGAAACTTCTCGTTTCTTCTGCCCTAAAAGGGCTTTTACTGGATGGGAACATTCGGTTTCAGCCTGCTCCAACAGGGTACAAATATTTCATAACATGTGCCGGTAAGAGCATCTGTAAAAAGCTGACCAGCAACTATGCCAATGAATATAGAATTGCGGTTCAAACTGTAATAAAAAGTTTTGATAACGCAAACACCGAGTTGATGCTCCGGGAAATTAGTCGGCTTACCATACAATCATTAGAAGGAGGTCAGGCATGAATAGATTCTACATCGAAAAACTCGTCGTGTCTGGCGGAGGGCATAAAGCGTCCGTTATTGATTTCCGGCCGGGATTGAACTTTGTTTTAGGACCTTCTAACACCGGAAAAAGTCTTGTGATGGACTGCATAGATTATGTATTTGGATTTACACCAAAGAAAAATCGTCCCTCCAAGATCGTCGATAACAGCTATGGCTATAACTGTATTTCTCTTCATTTGGCTACTGGTCGGGGAACCGTGATTTTAGAGCGTAAAATCGGTGGCTCTAAAATCAGCGTCAGCGGTACAGATCCTACCGTTGATCATGGTTCTTATAGCGTAAACCACAATGCGAAAAAGAACATCAATGCCGTATATCTTCATTTGCTGGGCATTGATGAACCTCACTCTGTGCGTTCAGCGGAAACAGGCTCAAAAACCCAGGAACTGACATGGAGAAGTATGCTTCACCTGTTTTTTATCCGCCAGGCTGACGTAGCAAGGGAAAGTTCTTCGCTGTTAGCTCCCGGCAGCTTTGGACCTACAGCCTCCGCCGCCGTTTTACTTTATTTATTAACCGGCCAGGATGCAGATGATCTGGAGGCGGAGGAAGACCCCAAAATCAGTGCCGCGAAGAAAAAAGCCCTGATAGGCTACATTCAAGAGAAAGTGAATGAACTGTCTGTCAGACGCGAAAAACTGGAGCAGGCACTTTCTTCTGAAGAAATCACGAGTCCTCACGCAAGCGTTGAGCGAGTACAAAAAGAGATTTCTGAACTGCAAGCGCAGTTGGATGCCGCCTCGAAAGAGAGCCAGCAAATTATGTCGCAAATATATGAATGGAACGGAAAACTTTCCGAGTCCCAAACCGTAGGGCATAATTTTGCTATCCTGCGGCGGCAATATCAATCCGATATCAGGAGAATCGGTTTCATCGTTGAAGGCGCTGCAAGTGCTTCCCCTGTGCGGAAAAAAGTCAAGTGCCCGGTTTGCGGCGAAGAAACTGAGCGAACCTATGATACGACTTTTATCGATGCCTCTGCTGCTGAACTTGAAAAGATTAAACGGCATTTGACTGAACTGAACGATGCACAGCATAGTGTCGCACGCCAACAGGAAAAAATTATGGAAAATATCCGTGCATTAGAGGAACGGAAAGGTGCTATCGATATTTTGATTTCAGATCAACTACAGCCAAAGCTATCCGCATTTGAGGAGGAACTCGAAAAGCAGCTCAAGCTGATGCGCCTGTCAAACGAACTGGAAATTGTCCGGCAGGATGAAGTCCAGTATAGAAGTGATTTGTTCAGCAAAGAAACGGAAGAGACATCGAAACCTCAAAAGCATAGTATTTTTGACGATTATGGTTACGACATTATTCACGGTTTTGAGGAAAAACTACGGGAAATTTTAAAGGCATCTAAAGTTGGCGGCGCAGAAACGGCCAGGTTAAATATGGAAAACTTTGATATCGAGATTGGAGGACTTAAAAAATCTGTTTCGATGGGCGGTGGCTTCTGCGGTATATTGAACACAATCACCACCCTTGCAATGAGTGCTTATCTCATAGAACTGGGGCGGCCTGCACCAGGATTCTACGCTGTTGACTCATCTTTGACACAGCTATCCGAGGCAGAACATAAAGAGCAGAGTGATACCATTAAACAGAATTTTATCGAACACCTTATCGCCCATGCCCATGAACGACAGGTAATCATTGTTGAGCAAACAAAGCGTATGCCCTTTATTCCCTCTGAGGATGAGGAAAAAGGTGTCCATGTAATTCGCTTTACCCGAAACAAGCAAGACGGTAGATATGGTCTTTTGAATGAGGTTTTTAACCCGGAAGATCAATGATCCTACATAATTTGCTTTTTAAGCAAGAGCAGGAGGCATAAAATGCGAATAAGCTATAACAAGTTATGGAAAATGCTAATTGACCAAAATATGAATAAACGCGACCTGGCAGAAAAAAGCGGCGTGAGTACGGCCTCTATTGCCAAACTGAGCAAAGGCGCAAACATTACCACGGATGTGCTGCTTAAGATTTGTGAAGCAATGAATTGCCACATAGAAGATATTCTTGAAACGATTGATGACTGAAGGAGGTTGTTTGATGCCCGATATTGTAAAACTTGATATGGACACTCCCTCTGTTCAATATTTGTGCAGAAAATGCAAACGGATTGCGAAAGTCATCGAAATGGTAGGACCAATTCAATATACACCTCATAAGGAGGATGCTTATTCTTTTTTGATTCATGAAATTATCGAACAGATGCTTTCTGTTAAGGCAGGACACAAAATTTATAGCAGACTCGAAGAACTTTGCGGAGGATATGTATCACCTGATCGAATTTGTTCACTTACTGATGAACAGATCCGAAGTACAGGAACCTCCAATGCCAAGGTCGAATATATTCGAAACGTTACCAATGCTATTACAGGTGGGACGCTTAATTTTGAAGCAATGCAACAACTATCAGATAATGAAATTATTGCAACTTTAACAAAAATTCGAGGGATTGGGAATTGGACAGCAAAGATGTATTTAATGTTCGTTCTTGATCGTCAAGATATTCTACCTGTTGAAGACGGAGCGTTCCTACAAGTATATCGATGGATGTATAAGACGCAGAACTGTAGTGAAAAAGCCGTAACCGCCAAATGTAAAAAATGGAAACCTTATTCTTCTGTCGCATCAAGGTTCTGTTACAAAGCGTTAGATGCAGGCATGACAAAAGAAGAATTCCATTTATTCAAATGAAAGGATTGAAACAAAAATGAGCACAACAGATGAAAGAAATGAGCGTGTACGTAAAATTCTTGAGTCTCTTTATAAAAGAGCCATAGACACTGGTGTCAAAATTGACGAATCTGCATATAAGGATTCCTTGGATAAGCTGTTCTCAACCACAGCTTGGGGGTTCAGAGAAATTCTTCTTGTAGTAATTATCGGAATGCGCCTTGATCGGTCTTTTAAAGCATCTACCGGGCTGTACGATTGCAATCCAAGAGCGATTTACGAAGGTCCTATTAAGGAATTTCTGATTGAAAAAGAAATTCCCCATCGCAAATCAGGCCCATTAAATGTCGCAAAAGCTACTGTGGGTTTGGATATGACTTGGGCGGCACAACGCAGACCATCTGATGTCGCCGAAGAAGTAGTCAATCTTGTGAGTTTCATGGAGGCAGATAACTCGGATACAGAAACACGCGTTAACAATGTAGGAACGTCGCTTCTTCGTAGGCTTATTGCCTATTCAAATAGCATCGAAGCTTTGGCCGTTACTATTGAACCCACCTCTGATCCTGAGTTCCTCTATCGGCTTTGTTTCGAATTGATTACAAAAACACCTGATGCTGGAAACACGCCGCAGAAAATCGCAGCATACTTACTCAAGAATTACCATACATTCCTACATACAGGTGTTGTTGTAACTGGCGAGGATGATCGTGCATCTGTAACAAGCACAACAAGTAAGAAACCTGGCGATATCAACGAGGAAACGCCGGAAGGGGTTATCCGCAAAGTATATGAGATTACAGTGAAACATTTCGATTTGGCACGAATTCGAGACTCCTATGATTGTGTTTCTATTTATAATGATGCCAATGGTGCAGACATCCACGAAATTATCGTTATTTGTCGCAAAGAAGACTGCCCTCCTGATATAAAACTAAGTGGTCTTCATGGTTATCTCGGCCATTACGCATATCAGGACATGATGTATTACTATTGGGATATTTATGAGTGGATAGCAAATACACTCCAACGAATGACAAATGAAGGCAGGGTTGGTTTCTATCTCAATTTGAACTCATATATCGATGATATCAACACTTCTGAAAGCGTTAAAAAGCTGTGGAAAAAATTGCACGAGAATAAATAAAAAAGAGAAATGCCGTCAGCCTTTAGATACTGGCGGCGGGTTTGTCTAAAAAAGTGTGTAAGTAAATTATCTGATAATTTAGCCATTACCTTGTCTTAAATCCTGGAAATGCAGTCAAGGTAAGGGTTCCAGCCTTGACTGACATTTCTGGGATTTGATATGATTTGAAGAGCAGGTTAACGGAACTTACACAGATTCTATTACACTCTCCTGGCGGCATTTCTCATAATAAAAAAGTCATCTTAGGTTTCTACCATCATAATTCTGTTCCAATCAAACCAAGGCTCTTTTCCATATATGCCACAACCGCTTTTGCTACTGATTCTGCCATTTTGCATGGAACAGCATTACCAATTTGTGTGTATACTGCTCCTTTATTTCCACAAAATACATAATTCTCCGGAAAAGATTGAATCCTTGCAGCTTCTTTAATTGTAATTCGTCTTAAGCGTTCCGGTGCCTCTTTGAATTCAGGGACAATCGTACCGTCCATTAATCCCTTATGGTAATCGACAACCCAGTCGCTTGATGCATCCCCATAAAGGTAGTCTTCATCTACAAAAGGAGTTTTATTTCCCCCCATAGAGGCTGGCAAAGTATTGGCATACCCATCGACATTTATTGGTCTGCCTTGCCCATTAAAATACATCCCTGCATACGGTGATTTTCTCATAATCGGATGCGTGGCAAATGTAATCTTTGCGGTACAAGTATTTGGATTATTAGCTGTTCCTGCCCGTCCTAAGGGCTGTAATAATACTCTCACTGTCGGTGCCTTATTTTTCTGCTGCAAAAGCAAGTCATTCATAAAATATTCAAAAAAAGGATCGTTGTTGTTCTTGATACCAATAAAGAACACTCTTTCGCGCTTCTGTGAGACTCCGTATTCTGTTGCATTCAGAATAAATGGTATACAGTTATAGCCCAGAGAACGAGTCCTCTCCAAATACCGTCTGCGCACAGGTTCCCACTTTTCCAACACACCCAAAGCCTTAACATTCTCCATAACAAACGCTTTCGGGCGAACTTTTTCAATGACGTCCAGAAAGGTAAAAATCAACTTGCTCCTGTCATCGTCCGGGTTCATCTTTCCAGCCACAGAAAATCCCTGGCAGGGTGGCCCTCCGAACACAAGATCTATTCCCTCATATTTGTCGAGGGAGTCAATCACATTATTAATGTCATCATTGAACATGATGCAGTCTGGGTGATTGGCTTTGTAGGTTTCAGCAGCATCGGAAACCAGCTCATTGGCAAACACGACTTTTATTCCAGCATTTTCAAAACCTACATCCATGCCACCAGCCCCAGAAAATAACGAAATGGCTTTTAATGGTTCACTCATCGGCTTTTTCTCCTTCTTTATCATGGTGAACCCGGAAAATCAATTCATTTTCCTGCGCATTCAAATAAATATCAAAACTGGTCTTGCCTTTTTCGACCCCCATATTAGAAAGGATTGCTTTTGGCATTCTTACTCGCATATCTTGCTGCAACACATAAGTGTCCAGATAGATGCATGAATCTGTCATTGCGGCTTTCCTCCTCGCCCTTAATTCAGTCTAATTATAAACTATTTTCAGTCCAGAGTCAAGCCTTTGTGCCACGTTGCACATTCTTATACATCTTAACGATAGCCCTACTCTGTAACGATAGCTTTTCTATCGTTACAGAGTACCACTGAAAAAGGTGAATCACCCTGGCAAGACCGCTATTCTGCCTATGCCGCCACAGTACTAAAAATAGAAAAACCGCCCAAGAACGACGGATTTACGGCATTTTTGAGGGTATGAAATTGTATCAATCTCGGCATGGTTTTGTCCATTAATTTTATCAACTCCACATACCATTTATCCAATCTGTCAACACAACACCCCCAATATCAGAATCGACCACTCAACTCTCCGCCATTTTCCATAGTAGACCAGTTCCCACTTACCCATAAAACGAAAAAATCCGGGAACCGGAACCTGTCCTCTGACAAGCCCCGACTCCCGGAAATCCCTTGTTTTCTACACTTTTTCGCTATCTTATTCTTTGACTTTTGACATCAATACTACGCACTCCACATGCACCGAGTGTCCGAACATATCGCAGCATCTTACCTGTTTCAGTTCATATCCATGTTCGCCTAGGTACTTTACGTCGCGGGCCAGGGTTGCCGGATCGCAGCTGACATAAACGACCTTCTTCGGCGCCATTTTTATGATGGTCTCCAGGCAGTGCTCATCGCAGCCCTTACGGGGCGGATCCACCACAATCACGTCTGCGCAAATGTGGTTTTTCTCATACTGTTCCGGCAGAACCTCTTCTGCCTTTCCTACGAAGAATTCCACATTTTCCAAGCCGTTAAGAGCGGCGTTCTGTCTTGCATCCTCAATGGCCTGGGGAACAATTTCCACACCGTAAACCATTCCGGCCTTCTGGGCCAAAAACAGGGAGATTGTACCAATGCCGCAGTAAAGATCCCAGACGGTCTCCCCGCCGGTCAAACCAGCAAATTCCAGGGCAGTCTGGTATAGTTTCTGGGTCTGAACCGGATTTACCTGGTAAAAAGACAATGGTGAAATCTGGTAGCTGACGTTTCCTATCCTGTCTGTAATATATCCAGGACCGTAGAGATTAACCAGTTCGCTGCCCAGGATTACATTGGTCTTTTCCATATTGATGTTATAAGAAATACTGCTCATTCCAGGGACGTTCCGCAGCCGCCTTACCAGTTCTTCGCTATGAGGAAGTTTTTTGCCGTTTACGACCAGGCATACCATCAGTTCTCCTGTGGCAAACCCTTTCCGGATTAAAGCGTGGCGCACAAGGCCTTTATGAGCAGCCTCGTCATAAGGCTCCAGCCCGTCCCTGCGGAATTCTTCCATAAAGTTCTTGATAATTTCCAGAATTGCTTTGTTTTCTTCTATCCCTAACAGACAGTCCTCCTGCTCAATAATGGCATGAGTGCGTCCGGCATAGAAACCTGTAATAATCCGGCCGTCTTTATCCGTTCCGAATGGGAACTGGGCTTTATTACGGTATCTCCAGGGTTCTTCCATACCCATAATTGGTTCCATGTCCTCCAGACGCAGATCTTTTAACCCTCCGATTCTTCTTAAATCGTTGTAAACTTTCCGCTCCTTAAACCGGAGCTGCGCCTGGTAATCCATAGACTGAAGCTGGCAGCCGCCGCACTTTCTGGCAGCCGGACAGCGGGGGACAACTCTGTCTTTTGAAGGTGTAAGAACCTCAACCAGCCTTGCAAAGCCATAGTTTTTCTTCATCTTCATAGCTCCTGCCCGAACCACGTCTCCGATTACCGTATCTTTTATAAACCAGATGTATCCGTCCTGCTTTCCAACTCCGGAGCCATCTTCGCTCATATCCTCAATTGTAATAATAAATTCTTCATTTTTCTTCATACTAATTATTTCTCCGTAGTTTTGCGGATATTGCTTTCCAGGAATTTATTATATCCAAGCCAGCCGGCATTTTCCCCGCCAGCATTCAGCGCTTCCAGCATGGTTTCCATCTTTGCATCTGTATTATCTGCAAAGTTAAGAGCCAATGCCTCCAAAAGAGCCGGTTTTTTAGGAGAACCATACTCCAGCTCCCCATGATGAGCCAGAATACAATGCTTCAGTTCTGCCGCCAGACGGTGGGGGAACCCTGGAATCGTGCGGATTCGTTCTCCTACCATTTCCGTTCCGATAATAATATGTCCTAACAACTGACCGTCATCCGTATAGTCATTTTCCGGAAATACAGACAGCTCCTTTGTTTTTCCAATGTCATGGAATATAGCGGCTGTCAGCAATAAATCCCGATTAATTCCTGGATAATAGGATGCGTAGTAATCACATAATTTGGCAACGCTTAATGTATGTTCCAAAAGTCCTCCTACAAATCCATGATGCACGCTTTTTGCTGCAGAATGGAACTGGAATGCTTTTGCGAATTCTGGATCGTCAATAAAATAACTGCTGGCCAGTTTGTTCAGATAAGGATTTTTGATGGTGCGGATCATTGCTGTCAGTTCCTGATACATTTTTCCAATATCCTTTTTGGAAACGGGAAGATAATCTGCCGGAATATACTCTTCCTCCCTGGCTTTGCGAATACGCCGGATGTTTAACTGATTGGTTCCCTGGAACACCGTAACGTCCGCATCTATGTACACGTAATCCATGGTTTCAAAATTGCCGATTCCAGGAGAACCCAAGTCCCAGATTTTGCCGTCGATGGTACCGGTTTTGTCCTGCAAAACCAAGTTTCCATACTCTTTTCCATTTTTTGTAAGCTGAATCTGTTTATTTTTGCACAGATAAACCTCTGACACATGATTTCCTTCCCGAAACATATTGATATACTTCATTTTTCTATTACTCCTTTCCCTCTGTTCTAACTGAAGCCGCGTTAATAGAGCCAGGTGGATTTACCTGGCTCCGATTGTTACCTGATATTCTAATTCTATATATGCATCCCTGCTGCACCTTTGCACTTTTACCGGCACAACAGATCCAGATTTTAAGTCGTCTATCATTTCCCGCCAATTCTGTCTGGTATCCACGGAAACGCCGTTTACCTCTGTAATAATGTCTCCGGCCTGGATTCCCGCCTGATATGCCGGCCCGTCTTTTACCGCTCTGTTTACATAAATTCCGTTCGGAATTCCCTCTTCCAGTTCTTCCCTGTTGGTTCCCTGCCCCATAACGCCAATATAAGGAATCGGGATGCCGTTGGAAAGCTTTTCTAAAATAGATTTATAATCAGAAATAGTCCGGACTGCTGCCAGTCTGCTGTTTTCCACCTGGAAGTCATTGGTAACCCAGCCGACAATCCGTTTGTTGCCATCAATTAAAAATGTCCCCTTATCTGCATTTCCAGGCACGTCCACGTACAAAATCTGGCTGGTGCCGTCGATAATCTGGACATTTTCCCGTATATAAGAAACTGCGCCAAATCCGCTGGACTGAGGGTATCCTGCCGGACTTCCGATCGCCGTCAGAAGATCTCCCCGCTGGACTGCGTAAGAATTTCCCAATTCCAGAACCTGTATCTGTTCTAAGGAAGACTTTTCCAGCAGTTCAGCCTGAATCCCAATCACTGCCAGACCGGCGATGTTGTCAACTCCTACAATCTGTCCAGGCACTTCCTGGCCGCTGCTTACTCTTACCTGGATGGAGTCCATTCCTGTCACTGCCTCGGCTGTTGTAAAAATCAGGTACTGATCCGATGTTTTTGCAATCACTGCTCCGGAAAAGTTTCCTTCTGTTTCAACTGGATTGTTAAATAAATCTGTCTGCTGTCTGACGGAAGTAATGGTAACCAGTCCCCGTTCTGCTTCTTCCGCCCTGTTCTGCATGGTTTCATAAAACGCATCCCAGTCCTCTTCTTTTAATTCAAAGGTTTCCAGTTCTTTCTGGACGGCGCTTTCAATTAAATTTTCAGAAGAACAGGTCTCCATCGTTGGCGTCGCTTCTGGCTGGCTCTCCGGTTCAGTTGCCTCTGTTTCTGCATCTGTAGGAATTGTTACGGTGGCGCTGCTCTCTGTCTCCTCCGTCAGGTATTCTTTGGCAAACGGCGTTGTAATCACAAAGGTAACAGCCGCAATACTACCAAAAAAAGCCGCAGAAAACAAAAGGGTCAGAGCCTTTGCTGCTGCCTGCCTCTTTGTCATAGGTGGCTTTACAATCCGTTCTTTTATAAACTCACGTTTTTCTTCTGTCGTTTTTCCTTTTTTCTCATCAGGGCTGTTACTGTTCGGCACAAGATTACCTCCTTCAGACGGCCTATTCCTATTATAAGGTTTTCGCAGTTTTTATGCAAGAAAAAGATAGTAAATAAAAAATTTTATGGTATACTTTATACAAGTGAATTGGAGGTATTTATGAATCAAAAAGCATTACAGATTTTAGAATACAATAAGATAACCGCGCAGCTTGCAGAGTATGCTTCTTCCCCGTTGGGAAAATCCCTCTGCCAGTCCCTGCTTCCGTCTTCCAACCTGGAAGAGATTATACAGAGCCAGACCGAGACTACCGACGCCCTGACCAGAGTACGGCAAAAAGGCAGCGTTTCCTTTTCCGGCATCCGCAGTATTTCCGATTCTTTAAAGCGTCTGGAGATCGGCAGTTCTTTAAGCATTCCGGAGCTTCTGTCTGTCAGTTCCCAGCTGACTGCAGCTGCCAGAGTCAAGGCCTACGGCCGTCACGAGGATTCCGAACTTCCCGACGATTCTCTGGAGGAAATGTTTAAGGCCCTGGAGCCATTAACGCCGTTAAATACCGAAATCAAACGCTGTATTCTCTCAGAAGACGAAGTAAGCGACGATGCCAGCCCTGGACTCCGCCATGTGCGACGGCAGATGCGGGGAATTGGAGACCGGATCCACACCCAGCTTAATTCCATTTTAAATTCCAACCGGACCTATCTGCAGGACGCCGTCATTACCATGCGTGATGGGCGCTACTGCCTTCCAGTGAAAGCGGAACATAAAAACCAGGTAGCCGGCATGGTTCATGACCAGTCTTCTACAGGTTCTACATTGTTTATTGAACCTATGGCGATTATCAAGCTCAACAATGAACTTCGGGAACTGGAAATACAGGAAAAGAAAGAAATCGAAGCAGTTTTAGCGGATCTCAGCAACCAGACGGCTCCGTATACCGGAGAACTTCTTGCCAATCAGACGATTTTAGCTCAATTAGACTTTATTTTCGCAAAGGCTGCTCTGTCCCGTCACTATAAGGGCAGCGAGCCGAGGTTTAACAACAGGGGCTTTATCCACATTAAAGATGGCCGCCATCCGCTGCTGGATCCGCAGAAAGTTGTTCCCATTACCATCCGTCTTGGCGATGAATTCGATTTGCTGATTGTTACCGGCCCCAACACCGGCGGTAAAACGGTTTCTTTAAAAACGGTGGGACTATTTACGCTCATGGGACAGGCCGGTCTTCACATTCCCGCCTTTGACGGTTCAGAACTGGCAGTATTTCATGAGGTATTTGCTGACATTGGCGATGAGCAGAGCATTGAGCAGAGTTTAAGTACCTTTTCTGCCCACATGACCAACATTGTCCATATTTTAGAAGAAGCCGATCCCAATTCCCTCTGTCTGTTTGACGAGCTGGGAGCCGGAACGGATCCGACAGAAGGCGCGGCTTTAGCTATCGCCATTTTGTCCTTCCTCCACAATATGAAATGCCGGACCATGGCGACTACCCATTACAGTGAGCTGAAAGTATTTGCCTTATCCACCCCTGGCGTTGAAAATGCCTGCTGCGAATTTAACGTGGAAACCCTGCGGCCTACCTACCGCCTGCTTATTGGAATCCCAGGAAAAAGCAACGCGTTTGCCATCTCGAAAAAGCTGGGGCTTCCTGATTATATTATCGAAGAGGCCAAGACCCACATTGAAAGCGGAGACGAAGATTTTGAAGATCTGCTGGCCCACCTGGAGGAAAGCCGCCTGACCATTGAAAAAGAACAGGCAGAAATCGCTTCTTATAAAAACGAAATTGCCCAGTTAAAGGCCCGCCTGACCCAGAAAGAAGAACGGTTAGAAGAACGTCGGGAGAAGCTAATCCGGAACGCTTCCGAAGAGGCCCAGCGAATCCTGCAGGAAGCAAAAGATACGGCGGATCAGACCATCAAAAATATTAATAAGCTGGCGTCCCAATCCGGCGTCAACAATAAAGCGTTAGAGGCGGAACGCGCCCGTCTCCGCGACAAACTAAAAGATACGGATCAGCGTCTGGCCATGAAACAGAAGGGACCAAAACAGACGATTTCTCCAAAGAAACTAAAAATCGGTGATGGCGTCAAGGTTCTTACCATGAATTTAAAGGGAACCGTCAGTACGCTCCCCAATGCAAAAGGCGATTTGTATGTCCAGATGGGAATTCTCCGTTCCTTAGTCAACATCAAAGATCTGGAACTGCTAAACGAACAGGATATTTCCGGCCCAACCTTAGAGACAAAGAGAGCAAATACCGGAAGCGGCAAAATCAAAATGAGCAAATCCGCCTCTATTTCTCCGGAAGTAAACTTAATCGGCATGACCGTAGATGAAGCAATCCCTGTATTAGATAAGTATTTAGATGACGCTTATCTGGCCCACCTTCCGCAAGTCCGCGTTGTCCATGGACGAGGCACCGGTGCGCTGAAAGCCGGTGTTCACAAACATTTAAAACGGCTGAAATATGTAAAAGATTTCCGTTTAGGCGAATTTGGCGAAGGCGATACCGGCGTTACAATCGTTACATTTAAGTAAGGAGGCACTATGGCAGAAAAACAGAAAATATTAATTGTAGATGATGACGCCAACATTGCAGAACTGATTTCCCTATATCTGGAGAAAGAATGTTTCGAAACCCAGATCGTAGGAGACGGCGAAGAAGCCCTGCGGGTGTTCCCTGTCTTTAAACCGAACTTAATCCTGCTGGATCTGATGCTGCCAGGCATTGACGGCTACCAGGTCTGCAGAGAAGTCCGGAGTTCTTCTCAGGTTCCCATTATCATGCTGTCCGCAAAAGGCGAGATTTTTGACAAGGTTTTGGGATTGGAACTTGGCGCAGATGATTATATGATTAAACCCTTTGACTCCAAAGAGCTGGTAGCCCGTGTAAAAGCAGTCTTGAGACGCTACCAGACTGCCCCCGCTCCTGCAGCTCCTGCCCTGGAACAAAAGGGAAACTTTGTGGAATATCCGGATCTGATTGTCAATCTGACCAACTACTCCGTTACCTATATGGGGCATTCCATTGAAATGCCCCCCAAGGAACTGGAACTCTTATATTTCCTGGCTTCCTCTCCTAACCAGGTGTTTACCAGGGAGCAGCTTCTCGACAATATCTGGGGGTATGAATACATTGGAGACACTCGTACAGTCGACGTACATATCAAACGGCTCCGCGAGAAAATCAAAGACCACCAGAACTGGGCTCTGACTACCGTATGGGGTATCGGATATAAATTTGAGGTGAAGCGATGAATCATTCCCTTTATTCCAAATTTGTCCTGGGATACCTCCTGTTTGGACTTCTTGGATTTGTTACCATTGCCACCCTGTCTTCCCAGATGGTCCACCGTTACTTAATCGAGCGGCAGGCAGACAGAATGTATGACGATGCCTCTATCCTGGCCGGACAGTTAAGCAGTATGTACAATGACGTATCCCAGGATTTAGAGACCACGTCTGCCCAGGTGGAGGCCCTTTCCCAGTTTATCCAGTCGGATATCTGGGTCGTTGATCCGAATGGGACCATTATTGCTGACAGTCGGGAAGACGGGACAAAAAACCAGGTCATTGCAGACTTTAATCCTACTGCCATCGGCAATCGTTCCTATGGCATCGGCAATTATTACGGTCTGTTTCCCTATGACGTTATCAGCGTTTCTGCTCCCATTACAGGAAACTACAATACTTATGGATACGTGCTGGTTCACAGTCCGGTGTCCAGACTGGTGCCTGAGCAGAACCGGATTTTAAATATTGTCTATATTACCGGACTGATCCTTTTTGCCCTGTCCCTGATCATTCTGCTGGTATTTACAAAAACGGTATATTTTCCGCTTCGCCGCATTACGGTCGGCGCCAACGAATATGCTTCCGGAAACCTTACTTATTCCATCAAGGTCGATACCCAGGATGAAATGGGGTACTTAGCTGCCACTTTAAACTATATGTCCAGCGAATTAAATAAACTGGAAGAATACCAGAAAACTTTTATCGCCAACGTGTCCCATGATTTCCGTTCGCCTCTGACCTCTATTAAGGGGTATCTGGAAGCAATTCTGGACGGAACCATTCCGCCGGAAATGCAGGAAAAATATTTAACCCGTGTCATTTCTGAAACAGAACGACTGAACAAGCTGACCCAGGGAATGCTGACGTTAAATTCCTTAGACAGCAAGGGGTACCTTTCCCGCACCAATTTTGACATTAACCGGACGATAAAAGACACTGCCGCGTCGTTTGAAGGCACCTGCAATGCCAGGGAAATTTCGTTTGACCTGACCTTTTCCGATTCTATTCTGATGGTATATGCGGATCTGGGAAAAATCCAGCAGGTTCTTTACAACCTGATTGACAACGCCATCAAATTCAGCCATAACGGCGGCGTAATTTATATTCAGACTTCTGTCCGCAGGGAAAAGGTATTTGTCTCTGTAAAGGACTGCGGAATCGGCATTCCCAAAGAAAGTATCAAGAAAATCTGGGACCGGTTTTATAAATCCGATACCTCCCGCGGAAAGGATAAAAAAGGAACTGGCCTGGGGCTTGCTATAGTCAAAGAGATTATCCAGTCCCATGGCGAAAACATCGACGTTGTCAGCACTCCGGATGTTGGAACAGAATTTATTTTCAGTCTTCCGAAGGCTTCCGCGTCAAACCTGTAGCAGAGTGTCCATATAATGATACCACACGTTAAGTACAAGAAATCAAGTACAAGAAAGAAGGATGCATTATGAAACTTGTTAAAAAAATCGGTATTACCATGTCCGCCGCTGCACTGTTTGCTGCTGCCGCTGCACCTGCAGCTTTTGCTGCCCGTCTGGAAGATGTGTCTGTCCAGTTTTCCATTGGAGAACACAATGATACAACTTACCCGAAGATGGATGTCATTGCCATGGAAGAATCCTTGTATTCGGTCGAAAGCGCCGCTTTTATCCAATATGTGGATCCCTATACCAACCGGCCAAACCGCTATCCCACCGCTGAAATCGTATTAAAACCGGCAGATGGATATACGTTCAAATCTTCTTCTGAAAGCTACTTTAATCTCTTTGGAGGCGGCGCCGAATACCTGTCTGCCCGCAAGTCCGGAGACAGCAGTACCCTGACCCTGACCGTTGAATTTGAAAACATGGGGCCTACTTCCATCGGACGCCCTGCTTCTGTTTCCCTTGACGAAAACGGACTGGCTTCCTGGACTCCGGTCGGCGATGCCAGTTCTTATGAAGTAACCATTATGCGAAATGGCAAGGCCAATAACCCTACTAAAACAACGGTTACCGGAACCAGTTTAAATATCGGATCTCTGATTACCAGAACCGGAGATTACAACATCCGCGTGTCTGCAGTCAGCCGTTATGATGGTAAGCTAAAAAGCGACTATGCCTATTCTGACTCCATTTCCGTAGACGATTCTGCATTAGCAAAATTCGCATCTGATGCTGCATCCTATGAGAAAACTTCCGGTCAGTGGATTGAGACAGAAAATGGCTGCTGGTATCAGAATCCAGACGGCACCTGGCCAGCATCCGGATGGCAGCAGATTGATGGAAACTGGTACTTCTTTAATGCCCAGGGCTATCGTCAGACCGGATGGGTACTCTGGAACAACCAGCAATACTACTGCGATTCTGATGGAAAAATGCTTGCTGGTACAACGACTCCTGACGGCTATTACGTAGATGCCAGCGGAGTCTGGAAAGAGGGAATTTAATTTATGAGAAATACAAAAAAATACTGTACTCTGATTTCTTTTTCTCTTCTTCTGGCCCTGTCTGTTCCTATGACCTGCTTTGCCAGAGATAAAATCGAAACCCTTTCGTTAAGTTTCTCTGCTGATTTGGATTCTGGTACTGAATGGCCGTCTATGGAAATCAGCGGAGATGAAGATGGATATTCCATTGATGATTTTTATTTTCAGACCGATAGTTCTGAAAAATATCCTCAGGGCGTTGTAACCCTGCTTGCCGACGACGATCACTATTTTGGCACTATTAAAGCTGCTGATTGTGAATTTGACGGAGAAGGCGCCCGATTTGTAAAAGCAGTAAAAAAAAGCAGCAGTCAGTTAAATGTTACGGTTTCTTTCCGCGAGATGGGCGCAGATATGCTGGAAAACCCATCTGAACTGGCCTGGAATCAAAATGGTCTGGCTTCCTGGGCTCCTCTTCCTGGCGCAAAGCACTATGAAGTACGCCTGATGCGGAATGGAAAATCTGTTTTTACCAGCTCCATCAAAACCACTGATTGTTCTTATGATTTTTCAAGTATGATGCAGCAGCCTGGAAGTTACTATTTCCGAGTGCGGGGAGCAAGCCGTTACCATGCTTCCACAGTCAGCGAATGGGTAGATTCCCCTGTCTGTCAGGTCGGGGAATCCGGCGTTGCCGCCGCCGAACCGTCTCTTTCTTCCAGCAGTTCCCAGACTGCCGCCAATACGCCTGGCCGCTGGATCTCCGGACAGGATGCCTGGTATTGGGAACATCCGGACGGAAGCCGCGCTTCCAGCCAGTGGATCTATTCCAATGGAGGATGGTATTATATCAATGCCGATACCCGCATGGCTTCCGGATGGACGTGGATTGCCGGTTCTGACGGCGTCAGCCGCTGCTATTTCCTGAATCCTGGCCCCGAAGGGTCTTTGGGAAAACTTTATACTGATACGGTAACCCCTGATGGATTTACGGTAAACAGCGATGGCGCCTGGACCGTAAATGGAATTGTACAGGTCCCGTAATTTGGAACTATGACGAAAAAGAACCCGCCAGATCATCTTTAGCAGATTACCTGACGGGTTCTTTTTCTTATTTTCAATTAGTCTAATACCATTCTGGCTGCTCCATAGATACCGGCATCGTTGCCCAGTTTTGCCAGGGTAATGATTCCTTTGTTCTTTGAGATTACGGTATAGTTCTGATAGTATTTGTCAATCTTGTCTACCAGAAACTGGCCTGCTCTGGAAACTCCGCCGCCAATTACAAATGCTTCTGGATCTACAGTCAGAGCGACCTGTCCCAGTACCAGTCCAAGATAGCGGGCTGCTGTCTCTGCCACTTCGTCTGCCAATGCATCTCCAGCCTTTGCTGCATCCAGCACATCTTTTGCCGTCACACTGTCGCCCTTTTCCCTAAGAACTGACGGGGTATCGGATGCTGCCATTTTCCGTCTTGCTTCCCTGGCAATTCCGGTTGCGCTGGCAACCTGCTCCAGACATCCCACTCCGCCGCAGTTGCAGGCTTCTGTTTCCTCATCGCGGACATGGATATGGCCGATTTCACCGCCCAGACCATGTCTTCCTGCAATGATTTTTTCATCAATGATAACGCCACCGCCAACGCCGGTTCCCAGAGTTACCATAACAATATCGTGGAAGCCTTTTCCGCCTCCCTGCCACATCTCTCCTAATGCCGCTACGTTTGCATCATTTCCGCTCTTTACCGGAACTCCTAAAAGCTCACTCAGCTCTTTCTGGGCGTTCTTTTCTTTCCAGCCTAAGTTTACGCACTGGGTTACCATTCCATTTGCCAGTACTGGCCCTGGAATGCCCATTCCTGCCCCGACTACCTCTGACAGGTCAATATCCTTCTCTGCCAGCTTTGCTTTCACAGACTCTGCAATATCCGGAAGAATGTGTTTTGCGCCATCCTCTGTTCTGGTAGGAATTTCCCATTTATCCATAAGCTGTCCATCTACTTCAAACAAACCTAACTTTACTGTTGTTCCCCCTACGTCAACTCCAACGCATACTTTTCCCATTTCTCTTTTGCTCCTTTTCTTTAATTAATAAATATACTTTCTGCTGCCTGTCAGCGGAATGTAATCGCCTGCATTTTCTGCGGCCCTGTCAGAATAAACTGATTAGAAAGACTGCCGCAGGTAATATGGGAAATCTGAAAATCCAGTTCCCCTCCAAATTTTTCTACACCCTTCATATTATAAATTTTACAAGAGTTATCGTTATAAAGAATGACGTATTCTCCGTCAATGTTTCCCGATGTATAGGAATAATCAAGGCCTGTTTCAAACACTTTTGTCCCGTTGGCCTGATACACAACAAGCTTTTCTGGTTCTGGACCGGCGCTGTTTGCAGTTACCAAGGCCACATATTTGTCTGAATAAAACAGGCTCTCGATCCGTTCTTCTTCCGTCTGGACTGTAAGAACCGGATTCGCTCTGTTTTCAGATGAAAAAAATGCCAATCCTGTATCGGAACAGGCAAACGACTGGGTTTCTGACAAATACCGAACTCTGGGGACTACCTTATCTGCAAACGCTTCTTCATTTGCACTGACAATTCGATCCGGAAGATTGGCTCCTACTTCATCCGAATAATCGTAAATTACAACCCTGCTTCTCAAAAAGCTGTTGTCAATATACGCATATGAACAAATCAGCTGGGTTCCGTCCGGAGAAAAACTTAAATCCATTAAATATCCATTTTTTGACAATGTGGATTTCATAGTAAGCTTTAAATCGCTTCCATCCCGTTTAAACATGGACACATAGCTGGACTTGGAATCCTCCTGGGCGGCCGCTACAATTCCTTTTCCTGAAACAGAAATCCGGACAATCGGAAGCAAAGTCGTTGCCACACCCTGAGGTCCCTCTTCGTTAAAAATATAAATACTGTTGCCCTGCTGGTCTGCTATGGCTGCAAAGGAACCATTGACAACTGCAATCGGCGCTTTCATCTCATAAGTCTGAACCCAGATAGTCTTTCCTTTGTTGTCTATGTAGGAAGCGCCGTCCTTAGTATATTTCAATACGTTCTTTCCAAAATTGATATACTTTGGACTGCTTCTCTCGACGCCTTCTTCCTCAGATGTCAGGTTTACCTCCCAGCTTACAAAATATTCCTGAAACTGGTAGTGATAGTTCCAATAATAAATCCCTCCGGCTGCGGCTGCCAGAAGCAGTACAATGACTGCCAGAATAATCAGCCGTTTCTTCATTACCTTCCGATGAGCTTTTTTTACAACCGTTACTTCCTCCGGATTCTCGGAATCACCCTGCCGCATAAAACTCGAATTCTGCCTTCTGGCCGTCTCCTGCTCGGAATTTTTGAGGGAATCTGCCGCGTCATTATTCACAATCATCTGCCTGCGCAGCTGCTGCTTCTTTTTCTCCCTGCTCATGGGGCTTAAATCACTCATTTCCGTCTCTCCCCGTTCTGTTGCATACTATGACCAAGCGGGAGACCACCGCTCCCAAACTGGTAGGTTAATTCCAGTATACAACATTTCGTGAAAAAACGCATTACTTTTTAACCGGAAATCCGTTTCCCTCCAGGGAATGCTTACGGCGCTTTTGTTTCCGGTACAATCAGTTTCTGTCCTGCCGCAATTTTATCCTGGTTCTCCAATCCGTTCCAGGCGCAAATATCCTCCAGGGAATTTACGCTCTGATACAGCTTAAAACAAATGCTGTACAGCGTTTCTCCATCTTGAACCGCATAATACATCTGCCCTTCTCCTGGCGCTTCCAGTGGTTTCACTGCCGTTTCTGCGCTGTCTGCAGCTGCCGGTTCCGTTTCTGTAGTAATGTGAATAGAAACTTCTTCTGTCTGTTCTGCTTCCGCTGCTTCCTCCTGTATCTCTCCTGCCGATACCTTTCCAAGCGGCACCTCCTCTGACTGTATTTCCTCTGACTGTGTATCCTCTGACTGTGTATCCTCCAGCTGTGTATTCTCCGGCTGCGTATTCTCCGGCTGCGCATCCCCTGCCAATGCTTCCTCAGCAGTATCTTCTGTAGGGAATACATTTCCTGATACCTGCTCGACTTCTACATGAAAAGAATCCTCTGTATCTCTGGCTGTGTAACTCTCCGGATAGCCCTCTGGAAGCACCGATGCAATTACCGTTTCCATTTCCCGCATTTTCTCATAATTATTAAACATTGCCGCTCCTCCGGCCAGTACCAGTACTGCCAGTGCGCTGCACAAACCTCCCAATACGTTTACCGTATTTTTCTGGCTGACTGTCTGGTTTTTCTTTTCTTCCATTTTCTGCCGGAAATCGCGGATTACCGGATCCCCTCCTCCGGTTTCTACCCGTTTGTTATCTTTTCTGGAAACCATATAGTCCTGCATCATCTGGTTCCGCTCATAGTAAATGCAATGACCTTCCAGCTTATAAAATCCGTCCCTGGATGTTATGTAAATTGCCTCGTCTCCTTCCAGTCCTCCATTTAGATACATAATCTGGTTTTTCCCATTAAAATATTGGGTATGCTGTTTCCAATAGTTTAACGGGCTTAACGTACAGCCAGGCGCCCCGCATAAAAACCACCCCTGAATGGTTCTCTTGGGGAACTTGTCCTCTATGTCCTGATATGCCTGTTTCCAGGCTTCTTCTGTAAATTCTACGGTCTCTCCTTCTCGGGTTACCCCGTCCATTTCCATCGCTCCGTCTACAAAAATAAACGGCACTCCCTCATGCTCCTCCACGCTTCCCAAAAGCAGTCCTGCCCGCAGGTCTTGTCCACCTGCGGGATACAGCCGTTTTAAATACGTATTCACATAATCTTCCATATACAGACGAACCATCTGGTCTCTTTCCCCTATCTGCCGGATATTTTTCGGCAGTTTTGGGAATGGATTATACAATTCTCCCATTGCGTTTCCCCCTGTTTTCCTATTCTATCCAATTAAGAATAGCACAGAACGCCTGCGAAACTTGTCAAATTGCGGCCGCTTTCGCACATAATTTATCGACAAGAAAAATGCTTTCACTAATACAGTCTGCCAAACGCATTACAACTGCCAGACGAACGCTCTGCAGCATAAGGGGATCATAGGTTCCACATCCTCCGACGATTCCTGTAATAAAAATATCGCCTACTGCCCCCAGCTCTTTACTTACCCCAAGACCTGGCTTTAACGCCCCCCGCCCCAATGTTACATATCCTACATGATCGGATTTTCCTACGGAAGCGTCAATTGCTACAATGGTGTGTTCCGGATAACTTTCCTTTAAAAAATGCATATATTCCTCCAGATTCATGGCATGAACCGGCCGTTCTAACGTGCCAAACACCTGAAAATCCCTACTGTGCCGCCCGTTCAGTTTATAACCGATAAGAGGTCCCAGACTGTCTCCTGTAGAACGGTCTGTACCAATGCACAAAAATACAACGCCCTTTTTTCCTTTATGCAGTTCATCTAAAATCATCTCATACAGCTGTGCTGCCAGCGCTCCAGCGTCAAATCCCCGATGGGTATCATAATAATATAGTTCCTGCTGCCCTCTGACAGCCATTCTCTCCCAAAATTTCATTTTTTACCGCCTTATTTGTCCATTTATTTTCATTATAGGCAGCGGTAAGGTGTTTTATGCAAACAGTTTGCAGAGAAACGGACTCTCTCTGCAGCGCCCATTTCCATCGGCAGGAGCATGAACGCATGGTAGAAATGCTTGGACTAACGGAAGATTATATTTCCTTTTTCCTTCCAGGACACAAAAAAAAGCGAACACAATCCTTCATCAATAATTCCTGATAAATAGCCAAAATGGGAGCTATTTAGCAACTTTACCAAATAGCTCCCATCTGTTATCGGACTTCCATCCAATCGGAAGTGATTATCATTATTTGTTTAACAGTTCCTCTGGCACCTGTACGTCTGCCTTTAATGCTCCCAGTACTCCTTCTGTTGTATCGTTGAAGTAGTACCACTGTCCGCCAATCTTATTCCAGCCGGTATACATTCTTCCAAATGTACCGTCATGCAGGTCGTGAAGATAATATTTTAATCCCTTATCCTCAAACCAGCCAGAAATCAGATATCCTGCATCATTAAAGTAATACCAGTCAATCTTATTTTCCCATTTCAGAGCATACCAGCCGCTCTTTGCATAGGTTCCATTGTTAAATGAATACCACCAGCCAGTGGAATCCTGAATCCAGCGTCCATTTTCTAACTGTTTAGAAGAAGAGCTGCTTCCGCTGCTGCTGGAACCGCCGCCGGAAGAACTTCCGCTTCCGCCGCTGCCTGAGCCGCCTCCTAAGTAGGAAACAGCCAGTTCAATATTCTTGGTTTCGCTAAACACAACTGTTACATCTGCAAACTCTTTGCTTAATTTATATCCGTTTGGAACCTGTAATGCTACGTTTTCAGCTGTAAATGTATAAGACTCGCCCTTCTTGCCAACTACAGTAATATCCTGAGAGGAAATTTCCCTGCCGTTGTAAGCATAAGAAATATGTAAGGTAGCATTTGCCATCTCTACTGGAACATCTGGATTAGAAATAGCCTTTACTGCAACTTCTACAGAAGCAGTTTCTCCGTATTTTACCGTTACATCTGCGAAATCAGCAGCAAGCTCATAGCCTTCTGGAATGGTTAACGCATCGGCAGTAAATGTATGGTCTTTGCCATCAATTCCCATTGCAGAAAGTTCTTCTTCACCGACTACAGTTTCCCCATCCTTGTAGGTAACTTTCAAAGTAGCAAGAGTTTCTTTTTCATCTGGATTTGTCTCTACCTTTTCCATTGCTACTGCCCAGCGGTATTCATTTACATTCTCACGGTACTCTACTGTCAGATCCATCGCCTCTGCTGATACCTGGTACTCAACTCCATCTATTGTAATGTTGTCCAGTTCAGATGCTTTTAAGACGATTGGTTCTTCTCCCTCTGTTACCGTTACATGCTCATAACCTGTTCCAATCTGGTTGTTTCCTGTGGTTATGCTTGAATCATAGTATGTAATCTGTACTGTTACATCCTTGCTGTTAGCTACCGGAACCTTTTCCATTGCTACTGCCCAGCGATACTCATTTACATTCTCACGGTACTCTACTGTCAGATCCATCGCCTCTGCTGATACCTGGTACTCAACTCCATCTATTGTAATGTTGTCCAGTTCAGATGCTTTTAAGACGATTGGTTCTTCTCCCTCTGTTACCGTTACATGCTCATAACCTGTTCCAATCTGGTTGTTTCCTGTGGTTATGCTTGAATCATAGTATGTAATCTGTACTGTTACATCCTTGCTGTTAGCTACTTCAACCGGAGTCTCAGTTTCCTTTGCTTCAGTAAATTTCGATGCTGCTTCGGTCTCTACCTCGGTCTCTTCTACTGCTTCTGTCTCTGCCTCGGTTTCCTCTGCTTCTTCTGTTTCTGCCTCGGTCTCCTCTGCTTCTTCTGTTTCTGCCTCGGTCTCCTCTGCTTCTTCTGTCTCTGCCTCGGTTTCTTCTTCTGCTTCCGTTTCTGCCTCAGTTTCTTCTTCTGCTTCCGTTTCTGCCTCAGTTTCCTCTTCTGCTTCGGTCTCCGCCTCAGTTTCCTCTTCTGCTTCCGTCTCTTCTAGCTTTTCAGCCTCAGACTCTTGTTCTTCCTTTTCCTCATAATCCTCAATAATAGAAGAAACATCTGGGGAAGCCATTGCCATAGAAGCATTGCTGCATAAAAGAGAGCCAACCGTAATTGCAGTAATCACTCTAACGCCTAATTTCTTCTTGTACATAAATGCACATTTCCTCCTTTTAAATAATCAAAATCCCCTTATTCAATTGTCATTTTAGAAAATTTCTATTTTTAATTAACGTCTATTCACCGCCCCCTATACCATTTTCAAAAATTACAATTTGATCTTTTTTAAATAGCAGAAATGTTTGACTACATAATATTCCTTATGTAGTCAAACATTGGAAACGGTTAAAAAGAGCAATTACTGTAACGTGAAAGTCTTTAAAATAATAGGACTATGTTCATAATTGTTATATAATTGCCTATATTTATCCAAAAAATCAGGGCAGTTTTCGATATTTTGATACAATTTTAAACTTGATTTGGAAAACAATAACCTCTTTAATAGGACCTTAAAACCCCCGTTAAATATAGGAAAAGTGTAAGGAAATTGTCGGATATTGCCTTGTAAAAAAATACCACCAATGGTATAATTTAGGAAATAGAAGAAATTTTAGATTTTTAACGGTTATATATAAGTAAAATCTAGTATATAACCGTGTTGACTACATAAGGAATATTATGTAGTCAATTTATTTTTTCCAAAAAGCCAGAAAAAAATAGGCTTCGTCTATGCCCCTTGCCCCTCAAAGTTTATACTTGTCTTCATTATGGTATGCATTTTTATCAGCCGTTTTCTCTCGTTGCAAAGCATTGCCTCATTCCTACACGCCTTTCTTTTTAATATCATTCCATCTCAAACAAAGCCGGAAACTTCTCCTAATTCATCGGAGCAAGCAAAAAAAGAGGAAGGTCCCTGACCTTCCTCTCAAAATTGCCTATTTCATTATACAGCCTGACTTGTCTCTGAGTTTTCCAGCAATGTCGTTGTATACTTGTCTAAAATCACACTCTGGATCATATCTCTGGTTGCGGAGTTAATCGGATGCGCAATATCCCGATATTCTCCGTCTGCTGCCTTACGGCTGGGCATTGCGATAAACAAGCCCTTCTCACCTTCGATTACCTTAATGTCGTGAATGACAAATTCGTTGTCCAGCGTGATGGAAACTATTGCTTTCATCTTCCCTTCTTTTTCGATTCGTCTCACTCTTACATCTGTAATCTGCATAGCTGCAACCCCTCCATCATTCTCTTATTGCCCTTACGGTCTTGTATCTCTGCCTGCAGCGCCCCCGCGCCCTTCGCAGGCTTTATTACTTGCATCGGCTTTTTGACTTCGTTCCCCTGGTATCATCATATCGTGTATCGTTCATTTTTCTCCACAACAATCTTGATGTTATCCGGCGTTCCGATATGGGTCGTGTTAGCGCGGATGGTATCCCTGCTTTCCACAATACAGTTTTCAATTACCGTATTGTCCCCGATATAAACGTCATTCAGAATGATGGAATTTTTAATGATACAGTTATTTCCGATATATGCCTGCTTGAACAGAATAGAATTCTCTACCGTACCATTCAAAATACATCCGCTGGAAACCAGGCTGTTTTTTACCTTTGCTCCTGGATTGTACTTTGCCGGAGGCATATCGTCAATCTTAGAATATACGTCTGGATATTGCCTGAAGAAATAATCTCTGACTTCTGGTTTTAAGAAGTCCATATTCGTCTTATAGTAAGAGTCTACAGAAGCGATATTACTCCAATAAGTATCCATCTTGTATGCATAAATCCGCTTTAAGTTCTTATAACGGACTAAAATGTCCTTTACAAAGTCATAGCGGTCTTCTGCCGCACAACGCTCAATCAGTTCAATCAACTGACGTCTGCGGATCACATAAATACCGCAGGAAATCGTATTGGCATCGGAAACCATAGGCTTTTCTTCAAAGTCTACGATTCTTCCGTCATCATTAATCTTTACGCAGCCGAAACGGGTAACATCCTCGTTTTCAGACATCCGTTTACAAACAACTGTAATGTCTGCTTTCTTCTCAATATGATATTCCAGAACCTTATTATAATCCATCTTGTAAATACCGTCTCCGGATGCAATAACGACATACGGTTCGTGACTGTTCTTTAAGAAAGACAGGTTCTGATACAATGCGTCTGCTGTTCCCCGATACCAGTCGCTGCTGTCAGCAGTAATCGTAGGGGTAAATACGAACAGGCCGCCCTGTTTTCTGCCAAAATCCCACCATTTAGAAGAACTTAAATGCAGGTTTAAGGAGCGTGAATTATACTGGGTAAATACGGCCACATTCTGAATGTGGGAATTGGTCATGTTGCTCAGCACAAAATCGATGCTGCGGTAACTTCCTGCCACTGGCATTGCCGCAATCGCTCTCTTGTTGGAAAGCTCTCTCATCCGTTTGCTGTTGCCGCCTGCTAAAACGATACCGATTGCTCTCATCTTATGCCACCTGCCTTTATTATGTAATCTCCGCTTGCCAGTTCTCCGTCAGGATAATCCTCCGGCTCGGTAACGCCGGAAATCGCGGTATTTTTGCCAATCTTTACTCCATCTGGAATAACAGAATGCTCGCCGATTGTTACCAGATCGAACTGATAAACCTTCGGGTCATATTTGCTGGGCGCGTACTCGCCTACGCCAAGCTCTGTCTGTTTGCCAACCGTTACGTCTTCTGCAATAATTGCTTTGTTGATAACTGCGCCTTCCTCAATCCTGCTGTTCTGCATAATAATGGAATCGCGAATCACAGCGCCCTTTCCAATCGTAACACCGGCTCCAATTACAGAATTATAGACTTCTCCATAAACTTCTGTTCCCTCGCCGATAATGCTTCTCTCGATTACTGCATCAGAAGCCACATACTGCGGAGGAATAATTTCACTTCTGGTATATACTTTCCAGTATTCTTCATATAAGTTGAATTCTGGAATAATATCGATCAGCTCCATGTTGGCTTCCCAATAGGAACCTAACGTTCCCACATCTTTCCAATAGCCATTATACTCATAGGCAAAAATCCGGTCTCCCTTGCCATGACAGTATGGAATAATGTGCTTTCCAAAGTCGCAGCCAGGCTCGTCCTTCATCTTAATCAGGGCGTCCCTGAGTACCGGCCATGAGAAAATGTAGATACCCATCGAAGCCAGATTGCTTCTGGGAACTGCAGGTTTCTCTTCGAACTCTGTAATCCGGTTGCTCTCATCTGTTACAACGATGCCAAACCGGCTGGCTTCCTCAATGGGAACCGGCATAGCCGCAATGGTAATATCAGCATTATTTGCCTTGTGATAATCCAACATAACTTCATAATCCATCTTGTAAATATGATCGCCGGAAAGAATCAGCACGTAATCTGGATTATAAGTTTCCATATATTCCAGATTCTGATAAATCGCATTTGCAGTACCGGTGTACCAATCGCTACCCTTGCTTCTCTCATAGGGCGGAAGAACTGTAACGCCTCCCACGTTTCTATCTAAATCCCACGGAATACCGATTCCAATATGGGAATTTAAACGCAATGGCTGATACTGGGTTAAAACGCCTACAGTGTCAACGCCGGAATTGATACAGTTGCTGAGCGGGAAGTCAATAATGCGGTATTTTCCCCCGAATGATACCGCAGGTTTTGCTACCTTCTGGGTCAAAACCCCCAGGCGGCTTCCCTGTCCGCCAGCTAAAAGCATAGCTATCATTTCTTTTTTAATCACGTTATCACCTCTTGCTGTTATATTTAATCGTGTGTCCATTATAGCATAGTTTTCATAAATAGTGAACAAATTGCAGGTTTTTTTATTGTACTTTTTGTGCATAATCCGACATAATTTTGCGAAAATATTGATTTTTTTACATTTTAATCCTGGTTTCATTTATTTTCGCTTATCTGTTTACAAATTTCCCCTTTTTTCGCGCGTTCCCTTTGGCAGAAAATATTCAGCAAACCCTTGAATCCCCAGGGAAAATATAGTACAATCGACTTTAATATGCCAGAAATTTTCAAAACGCAGAAAAGGAGAATACTCATGGATTTAGTTACAGTAAGAGAATTATATAAAAACCGTGATGCGTATCTGGGCAAAGAAATCTCCATCGGCGGCTGGGTCCGCAGTATCCGCGATTCCAAAGCCTTCGGCTTTATCGTTGTCAGCGATGGTACCTTTTTCGAAACCCTTCAGGTCGTTTATCACGACACCATGCCTAATTTCACAGAAATTTCCAAGTTAAATGTAGGATCTGCTATTATCGTAAAGGGTACACTGGTTGCAACCCCTCAGGCAAAGCAACCATTTGAGATCCAGGCAGAGCAGATCGACGTAGAAGGCCCTTCCGCACCGGACTATCCGCTGCAGAAAAAGCGCCATTCCTTTGAATATCTGCGGACCATTTCCCATTTACGTCCCAGAACCAATACGTTCCAGGCGGTATTCCGCGTTCGTTCCCTGATCGCTTACGCCATTCACCAGTATTTCCAGGAGAGAGACTTTGTTTATGTTCACACTCCTCTGATTACCGGAAGTGACTGCGAAGGAGCCGGCGAAATGTTCCAGGTTACCACCATGGATTTAAACAACGTTCCGAAAAATGCTGACGGCACTGTAGATTTCAGCAAGGACTTCTTCAACAAGCCTACCAACCTGACCGTTTCCGGCCAGTTAAACGGCGAGACCTATGCTATGGCGTTCCGCAACATCTACACCTTTGGTCCTACTTTCCGCGCAGAAAATTCCAACACCACCCGCCATGCGGCTGAGTTCTGGATGATTGAACCGGAAATCGCGTTTGCCGATCTGGAAGATGATATGGATTTAGCAGAAGGTATGTTAAAATACATTATCAAATTCGTATTAGAGCACGCTCCGGAAGAGATGAACTTCTTTAATCAGTTTGTAGACAAGGGGCTTTTAGACCGTCTCAACGGAATCCTCAATTCCGAATTTGCCCGCGTTACCTATACAGAGGCTGTAGAAATTCTGGAAAAGAACAACGACAACTTTGATTACAAGGTATTCTGGGGCTGTGACCTTCAGACTGAGCATGAACGCTACCTGACCGAGCAGGTTTATAAGAAACCGGTATTTGTTACGGATTATCCAAAGGAAATTAAAGCATTCTATATGAAGCTGAATCCAGACGGCAAGACCGTTGCTGCTGTTGACTGCTTAGTACCAGGTATCGGCGAGATTATCGGCGGCAGCCAGAGAGAGGACGATTACGAAAAGCTTCTGGCCAGAATGAATGAGTTGGGCTTAAAACCAGAGGATTACGACTTCTATCTGGATCTGCGTAAATACGGTTCTACCCGCCATGCTGGTTTTGGTCTGGGATTTGAACGCTGCGTCATGTATCTGACCGGTATGTCCAACATCCGCGACGTCATCCCATTCCCAAGAACTGTTAATAACTGCGATTTATAATTACTTGGCAAAAAAGAGGCCGCTTTCAAGATGTTCCTGACGGGAATCTTTTTCCTGGCAGGGAGGTTTGGGGGCAGCCCTTTTTTCTAATTACACGCCAATGTAAAACGGGGGAGGTACTATGAAATTTATCCATACTGCTGATATTCACTGGGGCATGGCTCCAGACAGTGACAAACCCTGGAGCAAAGAGCGTGCCCAGGCGATTAAAGATTCGTTTCAGGAGGTTATCCGGCAGGCAAGGGAACGGGATGTTGATTTTCTGTTTATATCCGGCGACCTCTTTCACAGGCAGCCGTTAGCCAGGGATTTAAAAGAGCTTAACTACCTGTTTTCTACCATTCCCAGCGTCCGGATTGTCCTAATCGCAGGAAATCACGACCGGATCCGGCCCAACTCTGCGGTTTTAAGTTTTTCCTGGTGTCCCAACGTCACTTACCTGACCGGCGAAGATCTGGAATCTGTTTACTTTAAAGAACTTAACACGGAAGTTTATGGATTCAGTTACCATACTGCCGAAATCAAAGAAGATCGGCTTACCTCCATTCAGATTCCGGAAACGGATCACATCCGCATTCTGCTGGCTCATGGCGGCGACGCCCTTCATCTTCCATTTAACCGCGTGTCCCTGGCCGCTCTGCCATTTGATTACATTGCTTTAGGCCATATCCATAAACCGGAACTGGTATTGGAAGGAAAAGCGGCCTTTCCAGGCTCTTTAGAGCCCTTAGACAAGACAGAGCTTGGGCCACATGGATTTTATTATGGGGAAATCAATTCCCTGACCCATCGGGTCTCTGTGCTGGAATTTGCGCCGGTTTCCCGCTGTCAGTACATTTCCCTGGCAGTAGGCGTCACACCGGCAACGACAAATTCCGAGCTGGCTGCCAGCATTTCCCAGGAAATCAGCCGGCGGGGCAGCCAGAATATTTACCGCTTCCTTATCCGTGGAATGCGGGATCCGGATATCTCTTTTGATTTGGACGTGCTGGCCTCCCGTTTCCGGATTGTAGAAATTATCGATAATTCCGAACCCCAGTACGACTTTTCTGCCTTGTTTGCAGAACACCCCAGTGATATGATCGGATTTTATATCCAGGCCCTCCAAAAAGACGATATGAGCCAGGTAGAAAAAAAGGCATTATATTACGGAATCAACGCACTTTTGCGTACCACTGACGAAAGGAGGCCGGTATGAAATTATTAGACGTGTATATCAACGGATTCGGCAAATTCCACGACCGTTCCGTTGTCTTCCACGATGGATTAAATATTGTATACGGAAAAAATGAAGCTGGCAAATCCACTCTCCATACCTTTATCCGAAGTATGCTGTTTGGTATGGAACGCCAGCGCGGACGTGCAGCCAGGACGGATTCCTACAGCCGTTTTCTGCCCTGGGAAAACAAAGGCGGCTATGAAGGGCGGATCCGCCTGGAAAAAGGCGGCCATATTTACCGGATTGAGCGAAACTTCCAGAACAGCAAAGAATTTACCATTGTAGATGAAACAGCCGGAAAAGCTATTGAACCGACTAAGGCCTTTATGGAATCTCTTCTCAACGGATTAAGCGAAACGGCTTACAGCAACACCATCAGTATTGGTCAGTTAAAAAGCGCGACGGACGCCGGTATGGTGGCGGAACTCCGCAATTATATCGCCAATCTGAATACTTCCGGCAATATGGCCTTAAATATCACAAAAGCAACCGCTTTTTTAAAATCTCAAAAGAAGACTTTTGAAAATGAAATGGTTCCGGAAGCTGCCCGAAGCTACACATCCCTGTTAGGGGAAATCCGGAATATTGAAAAAGAAATTTCCGCTCCGGAATATGAAAACCACCTTACCGGTTATCGGAAACAGCGGGAACAGATGACGGCGGCCATTGCAGAAAAGCAGACAGAAAAGGAAGATTTGCTTCAGAAAATAGCCCGAGGCCGGCAGCTTCTAAACAACTATCAGTTTACCGACGGAGACTCCATCCGTGCCTATTTATCAGAAGCCCAGGGTATTTATGGAAAGTACCTGTCTGCAAGCGATGCCTGTACCCGTCCTGGCTCCAAAATTCTGATGATTCTTTCGTTTCTGCTGTGTGCGCTCTGTCTGGCAGGCTGCGGCGCTTTTGCCGTCCTTCAGCCATTAGGGGATTCCAGTCTCCCTCTGGCGTTTGCTTCCGGCGGACTTGGCGCGCTCCTTCTGGTATTCGGTTTTCTGCTGGCCTTTAAACGCAGCAGCCGGAAAAAAGAATTAAAATATTCTTCCAAACTTCTGCAGGAAATCCTGTCCCGTCACATTGGCGACAGTTCTATCAGTTCTGAGGCCATGGCAGCTTTTGAAAAGCGGATGGAAGAATATGAACGCCTCTATGAGGCTTTAGTAAAGTCCGAGGAAACTGCTGCAGCCCTGGCAGCAGAGATTGACACGCTCATGGCACAGCAGACCAGCTGTACAGAAGAAATTGAGCACCAGCAGCGACTCCAGTGGGAATTAGAGCAAAAGCTGGAACATCTGGCCAACTGCAAAACCCAGGCAGAAGCCCTTCGCCATGTTCTGGCAGAAAACGATCGGATTTCCCAGGAAATCTCTGCTATTGATTTAGCCATGGAGACGATGACCGCTCTCTCCACTTCCATTCGGGATTCCTTTGGACTGTACTTAAACAAAGAAGCATCCCAGCTTATTGAACAGATTACCGGCGGCGTATACAACAGCATGAGTGTGGATGAAAATCTCCATGTATTTATGAATACCAAAACCAAACTGGTACCGTTAGAGCAGGTCAGCAGCGGCACGATGGATCAGGTTTACCTGGCTCTCCGGCTGGCTTCTGCCAAATTAATCCAAACCGGCGATGATCCTCTTCCGCTTATCTTTGACGACAGCTTTGTCCTCTATGATGACGATCGTCTCCGTACCGCTCTTCGCTGGCTGGTAACAGCCTATCCTGGCCAGATTATTATCTTTACCTGCCATCAGCGGGAAGCCCAGATGCTGACCGCTAACCAGATTCCCTATCACCTGATTACAATTTAATCGCAAACTCAAAACAGGGCGCATATTCGTATGCGCCCTGCAAAATTCCATCTCCGTTTTCTATTTTCCCCTATTTTACGGCAATTGCTTCAATCTCAACTAATGCACCTTTTGGAATAGCTGCTGCCTGGAATGCTGCACGTGCAGGGCAGTCTCCTTCAAAAAATTCTGCATAAACCTCATTCATTGGAACAAAGTCTGCAATATTGCTGAGCAGAACCGTGGTCTTTACCACATTGTCCATAGTCATTCCGGCTTCTGCAAGGATTGCCTTGATGTTCGTTAACGACTGTCTGGTCTGGCTTTTAATATCTGCTCCTGCAAATTCGCCGGTTGCCGGATCAATCGGAAGCTGTCCGGACACATAGCAGGTTTCTCCGGAAGCCACGATTCCCTGGCTGTAAGGGCCAATTGCTGCAGGTGCATTTTTTGTACTAATTACTTTTTTTGACATCATCCATTCTCCTTTTCTTTGATAGTTTTTTTATCATTTGTCCATATTATGCAATATTTTTTATCAAAACGCAAGTCTTAATTGAGTTTTTTTCTTCTCCTTGTTATAATAACATCAATGTATACGGATATTTATTTATGGAGGTGCGCTTTGACTGATCAGGAAGTTCTGCAAATTTATATTGACTTAGTGCCGTTTTTAGCCGAGGTCTGCGGCTCCGGCTGTGAAATAGTACTTCATAATACCGCTGATCCAGCCCATTCCTTAACAGCTATCCAGAATTCCATCTCCGGACGGCAGACGGGAGACGCCCTTACGGATCTGGGGCAGGAGCTGAAAGCCAAAGGAATGTATGCGGACTCTTCTTACCTGGCCAATTATCCAGGAAAAGGGAAAGGGCGGGATTTTTTGTCCAGTACCTATTATATCAAAAATGAAAACCGGCTTATCGGTCTTTTGTGCATCAATAAGGATTTATCTGCTGTTTCAGAACTGAATCATTCCATCCAGAATTTTCTGCATCAGTTCAATTTAAATCCTGCGCCGGAAGGCGAACTTTCTGAAAACCTGGACACTCCCATGGAAAGTCTGCTCCGCCGCCGCATTCTCGAACTGACCGCCCTTCTGGGACGTTCCCCTTCTCAGATGTCTTCAAAAGAGAAGGCTCAGATCGTATGCCAGCTTAATGAAGAAGGCCTTATGAACGTAAAAGGGGCCGCTGTCCAGATTGCAAACCAGCTTTCTGTCAGCGTCCCCACTGTATATCGTTATTTAAAAAATAAATAAATTTTCTTCTATCCGTTTTTTTGCGCCTGATAAACAGCGATAGCTTCGCTTAAATTCGAAGCTCTCCCGCCTCGGACAATTTTTGCCAGTTCAGACAGTTTATCCGGCTGCAAAAACTCTTTGCCAAGATACGTCTCATACTGATCCGTTACCAGAAGCGCCTGTTCCTTTGCATGAATCTGCGCTTCCTTCAGTCTGGCCTCAATACGGGCGTGTTCCTCTTCCAGCGCTTCCATTTTAACTTTATTATTGTTCATAATCTCGTCTGAAATAATGGTTTTTGTCACTGTATTAAAGGCGTTTAATGCCTCTTTTTTCTGATTGCTGAGCTGCTGCAGCTCCTGCTCAATCTGGGAAATCTCATCATCGTATTTTTCCAGATTGTAAATGGCCTCATCCCTGTCCTTACGGATAGAGGATGTAATGGCCCGAATTTTCCGGTTATTTCCCCGAATGGTACCGCGGATATCTTTCCCCTGCTTCAGAACTGCCAGATGGCGCATTTTCACTTTATTTCCCACTAAAATATACAATCCGCCAAAAATCAGAATCACAATCAAATAAATGATTACCATAACCCAGAACTTCCGGTTTTCCTCCGGTATAAACAGATAGGAAGCCAATGGAATCCCCACAAAGCATACCAGAAAGCCAAGGATCAGAAGCCCCAGTTCTTTCAGGCTTCCAGGCATATAAAAGGCGTAAAACCATGTCGTTTTGCAAAACGACGGCACCCTGTTTTGTTTGAATAATGTTTTTAACTGCATGGACAGTTCCTGATTTTTCTCTTTTAATTCTTTTGTCTCTTCTGCAATCCGTTCCTTAATCCCCTGGTTTTTGGCTTTTTCCCTTTTTGCCCGTATTTTCCTCAGCCTGTCCTGCTCGGTTCCAATCTCTTTATCGTAACTGGCGCTGATTCCATCCCTTCGTTTTTTTACCGTCTGATTGATGGTATCCGCCATATCCAGCCGTTCCTGTTCTAATTCTTTATCTATTCGCTCTTCTTCTGCTTCCAGGTCTTCACAGGCCTTTTTGCTGCGGTTTAACTCTTCTATTGCCTTTATTGCATCTGCCAAAAATGCAGAGCAATCTGTAACTGCCGACGTAATCCCTGTTCCCATATTTTGTCCCCTTTGTAAATGGAAAACCGCTTTTTATACAAGCTGTCCCGTACTGCTATGTATAGATTACTACAAATTACAAGGAAGAACAAGGGAAAATTCCCGCCTTTACAAGGTTCCGAAAATCCGATATACTAGCATCAGTTTACACCAATCTGAAAAGGAGGTATCCCTTATGTTCCGTATGTGGGGAAAAATCTGGAAAGACAACCATCTGTTGCAGGATACGGTTATCTGTATGCCGGACTACTCCATGTCCCGCACCCAGATGGTTTTTGGCGCTTTAGATGAGATCTGCAGCCAGTTTGACTTAGGCCACCCTATCTGGATGGATTCCACCATCCGAGAATTTCAGCGCCATGATAAAACCCGTTTTTACCAAGACAGTTTTGTAGAAACCATTGATTTTGATTATCTTGAAATTCATGTGATAGAAGAATAATATAAAAACAGCCTGCACCTTAGCATACTGCCGCGGTACAGGCTGTCCTGTTGTTTCTCCTATCCCTTATAATTTTCCGGCAATCCTTTCCAACGCCGACGGAAATAGAACGCCGCATCCTTGGGCTGACGCTGACGGGTAAAAATCCCTTTTTTGTTGCCATTTACACGCATGATTCCTTCTGTTGTCTGGAAATCTGCAAAATTCCATACCAGTTCTCCCTTTACAAACTCATACGCATCAAAAACTCTGTGGTTCATCTCTGAGTATTCATTTTGATATTCCTGACTCCACATAACGCTGGGAAGTTTATGTTCATCTGGCATAGTATCTGCGCCATATTCTGTAAAAATCACGGGACGTTCGTTTAATATCTCGCTCCATTTACCCAGTTCTTTACGCAGCGCCTCCTCAGCATCCGCTATATTATATCCCCCCATTACATACCATCCATAGTAACGGTTTAAGCTGATAAAATCTGCAAATTGCTGACCTCTGCTATTATCCGGCAAACTTGTCATCAAAATCGCATAGGTTCTGGGCCGTTTCTGTACATCCAGTTCGTGAGCCAAATCAAATAATGGTTTAAAATATTCTTCCGTTCCCTTGCTGGTGCATTGAGGTTCGTTTAAAATGCTCCACGCAATGACTGAAGCGTGGTTTTTATCACGAATTATCATATCATGCAAGGCCTGTTTATGATTCTTTAAAAGCTGGGGCGTTGTCTCCTTTTCAAAATATCCCTGCTGATTTTGCGTCCCCTGATTGGCGCTTAAGAAATTCGTAATGCTTTCCATAAATCCTACTGCAGGTACTTCATCAATGATCAAAAAGCCTTCTTCATCTGCCATCTGATACACTTCCTCAGCATATGGATAATGGCTGGTGCGGAAACAATTAGCGCCAATCCACTTCATACATTCATAATCCCGTTTAATCGTAACAAGATCAAGTCCTCTGCCTCTCAAATCCGAGTCTTCATGTTTGCCAAAACCTTTTAAATAAACAGATTTTCCATTAAGAAGAAACTTTCCGTCCTTGATTTCAAAAACTCTCACACCAATTTTCTCGAAATATTCATCTAATACGTTTTCATTATCCATGATGCGAATTACAAAATGATACAGATATGACTTGTGAACATCCCATAAATGTACATTTTCAATGTGCAGATTACCCTTTTTTCCTACACTTTCTGCGACTTTTATTCCTTCCTTATCATATACTTCTACTATGCAGTTATGGCTCCCATTTGTTTCTACTGTATACTCCACATCTGCATCTCGGCCATTTAAGTGATGATTCACTGTAAAATCTACAATCTGTTCTTTCGGCAGACAAAGCAGTTTTACAGGTCTCTGCAATCCTGAATAATTATAAAAATCAAAATATGGTACCGCCATTTTCTTTCCATTTGACAGCGTTGTTACGGTTCCTGCCGGAAGCATGGCTTCATTCAATTCATTGTTTACCAGAACCGTAAGTTTATTATACTGATTATAGTTTACCAGAGCTGCTATTTCTGCATTAAAAGGAAGGAATCCGCCCTCATGGTATGCTGCTTCCACGCCATTTACAAACACACGCGCCCGATGGGTTGCAGATCCAAACCGAATAGTTACATCTTGTCCTTCCCATTCTCCTGGTACAAAAAAGTCTGTTTCATACCAAAAATCACCGCAGTATTCTCTGCTATCTTTATCAGTAAATAAATCACAAAAAGAAGATGGTACTGGCATGAAAACCGGCGACGGCAAGCCATTTGTCCACCCAGATGCACTTCCTACACTTTCCGGATCAAATTGAAACTTCCACATACCGTCTAATGAAACAGTGCGTCTAGAACTTGTAGAGACTGGATACAGTAATGAATTTTTCATAAGGTTTTACCTCCAAATATTACTTTATATTACTTTGTTTCTTTTGCTTTTCTCTCTGCCAAAACACCCTGGATTTCTGCCATTTTCTCTTTTGTAAGCGGATAAAATTTCATAGAAATCAATGTTGCCACTTGTCCTAAAAACAGCCTGCACCTTAGCATACTGCTACAGTACAGGCTGTTTACATTCTCATGTTCTATTTTTATTATAATCTCTTCAACAGCTTTTCTCTCTCATCTTCATAACCAGGCTTGCCTAAAAGAGCAAACATATTCTTCTTGTAGCTTTCTACGCCAGGCTGGTTAAACGGATTCACGCCTAATAAGTAGCCGCTGATGCCGCAGGCAAACTCAAAGAAATAGAATAACTGCCCCAGATAAAATGCATTCTGCTCCGGAATGTTAACACGCAGGTTTGGAACATTGCCGTCTGTATGAGCTAAAATAGTGCCGTTCATAGCACTCTTGTTGACAAAATCAACGCTCTTTCCAGCCAGATAGTTCATACCGTCCGTATCTACTGCTTCTTCCTTTAACAATACCTCTGCCGGAGAATCCTCCACATTTAATACTGTCTCAAACATGATTCTGGAACCATCCTGGATAAACTGTCCCATGGAATGCAGGTCAGTTGTCAAATCAACTGCATGAGGCAGGATACCTTTCTGATCTTTTCCTTCACTCTCGCCGTAAAGCTGCTTCCACCATTCTGATACATAGTGAAGGCTTGGCTCATAGTTTGCCACAATTTCGACCTGTTTGCCCTTGCGCAGAAGGATATTGCGGACTGCTGCATACAGCAGAGCCGGATTTTCCTCATATGGAGCGTTTAATGCTTTCTCTCTTCCAGAAGCAGCTCCTTCCATCAGTTTATCAATATCTGCTCCGCTGACTGCGATTGGCAGTAAACCTACTGCGGTCAGTACAGAGAAACGGCCGCCAACATCATCCGGAACCACAAAGGACTCATAGCCTTCTTCATTTGCCAGGTTCTTTAACGCTCCCTTAGCCTTGTCGGTGGTTGCATAGATTCTCTTGTTTGCCTCTTCTTTACCATATTTTTCAATCAGCAGCTCCTTAAATACGCGGAATGCGATTGCAGGTTCTGTAGTTGTTCCAGACTTGGAAATAATATTAATGGAAAAATCTTTTCCCTTTAATACGTCCTGAAGATCTTTGATGTACTTGCTGCTGATGCTGTTTCCAACAAAATAAATCTCTGGCGTCTTTCTATCTTCCTTAGAAAGAACATTATAAAAGCTGTGGGATAAGAACTCAATTGCAGCTCTTGCGCCTAAATAAGAACCGCCGATACCAATTACCAAAAGAACATCTGAATCTGACTGAATCTTCTTTGCAGCCTCTTTAATCCGTACAAACTCTTCCTTGTCGTAGTCTACCGGAAGGTCAATCCATCCTAAAAAATCATTGCCGGCGCCGCTTTTGCTGGTCAGCACATCTTTCGCCCCCATAACGGCAGCTTTCATATAAGATAACTCGTCTGCCGCAATAAATCCGGCTGCTTTGGAATAGTCAAATGTCACTTCTCTTCCCATTGCTATCGTCTCCTTTTTCTGATTGTTAAGAAAAATATTTTAAATACTTTGTCTATTTTCATTATAACATAGATAGAGTCAAAAAGCTATCCCAGATATTCTCGGATAATCTCCCCCAGTACGCGGATTTCCTCTGGCTTTAGCTCCTTCATCCAGTCCTCTCCATCCTTTTTTTGCCCTCTGTCGCGGCTGGCCGCTGTCTGCTGTTCCATAGTGCGGCGGGCATTTTTTCTCTCCCGCAGCTCCCTGACGTTGCTGCGGATCGGCTGAGACTGCTCATTTTCTACCATTCTGGCATCGTCTTCTGATAATTCTCCTGCTTTTTCCAGTTCCATTCTATGCCATAAAACATTTTCCAGGTAATCCTGAAGGCTGACAAAAAGCTGCTGGCGCTTTGCGTCCAGACCAACTCCATTTTCCACAATCACATTTAAAACCGCCGTCATGATACCCACAGTTCCATACAATACTATGTAATAGGAATCGCAGCGGTACCAGTAGGAAAGAAACGCCAGGGCGCCGCCAGCCAGAAGACACATCCAGGTCATCTGGCTGGAAAAACCCGCCCAGCCCTGAGGTGTCATTGCTCCTACCTTTGTGTCAAAAAGCTGCTTTTCCAGGTACACCTGGGTATTGACAATGCCCTGATTGACTCTGTACGCATCTTCTGCTTTCTGTTTTAAATTTCTCAGATATTTATTTTTACTCATGGCCATTGTATTGGTCTCTTTTATCAATCTTTTGTAGGAATTTCTTGCAATCAGTTTACTGACAATCCCAAATACGCAAATCGCCACTAATAAGTATAAAGCCGTTCCATTTTGTAATAATTGCAGCATCATTTAAACTCCCCTTTCCTGCAAAGCCTGTCTCTTTAAGGTTTCGTCTTTCTGGCGCGTGTCCGCGTCTGCCGGCGGTGAAAAACAGCCTCGTCGGCTTTGCTGTACGTCACATTATAGCCGTACCGCAAGAATTTGGGAAGTTGAGAATCCCTAGAATCGTTCGCCAAATTTCCCCTAAAACTGATTCTTAGGTTGAGAGTCGTTTTTATTCATCTGATTAATAATTCTCCGCAATGGCAAGCAGCAGCTTTACAGAATGTTCAATGGCCTTTGCTTCAAACTCCTGGTAATCCATATTTGCGCTGTCATCCGCTTTGTCGGAAATTGCGCGGATAATCAGACATCCTATATGATTTAAGTAGCACACCTGTGCAATTGCCGCCCCTTCCATCTCGGTACAGGAACCGTCAAAAGTTTCTGTCAGCCACTGTTTTTTCTCTTTGTCCGAAATAAATTGATCGCCGCTGACCACTCTTCCGGTAAATGCCTGGATGTCTGGGTTTACTCTCGCACAGCATTCCTTGGCCAGATTTAGCAGCTTCTCATCTGCCGGAAATGCAAATGTATCCATTCTTGGAATCTGTCCGGCCGGATAGCCAAATCCGGTTGCATCCATATCGTGCTGAACGGAATCCGTAGACAGCACAATGTCTCCAATATTAATTTCTGCCCTTAAAGATCCTGCAATTCCAGTATTTACAATGGCCTCCACTCCAAACCGATCCACCAGAATCTGGCTGCACACAGCCGCATTTACCTTGCCAATACCGGAACGGACTACTACTACTTCTTTTCCGTTTACTTTTCCACGGTAAAAATCCATCCCTGTTACGGTTTCTACCGATACGTCTGTCAAAGCGTTTTTAATTTCCAGGACTTCTTCGTCCATTGCTCCAATAATTCCTAACATCATTCAAACTCCTTTTCCTCGTGTATTTTTCTCTTCTCGTCTCATTATATCCCGCGGTTTATGAAAATGCAATCATCCGTCCTTTTCCAGCAGACGCCGATAAGTAAAGTCCATTCCCCGCGCGCCAAGAGGCGCTGTAATAATAATCGCAAGCACAGCCACTGACAGCACAATATTTCCGCATGGCAGTCCCATTGCCAGCGGAACCGACCCGATGGCTGCCTGAACGGTTGCTTTCGGAACATAGGCAATTACAGAAAACAACCGCTCTTTTCCATTTAAATTCGTTCCCAGCAGGCACAACCATACTCCAACCGCGCGGATGATTAATGCCAATACTATCATAATAACTGCCAAAAATCCTGCCTGAGCCATATAGCGGATATCAACAGCCGCGCCTACTAGTACAAACAGCATTACCTCTGCTGCCAGCCATAACTTTCCGAATTTTTCAGACAAGCGCCTGGACACGAATCCCGTACTCTTCATTTTCAGAACACAGGCCATGCTCACTACCGCCAGAAGGCCTGATACCGGAATCACTCCCTCCAGCCAGTCCTCAGCTGCCGCAAGCAAAAATGCTGTTCCCAAAACAATCAGTACTTTCATACTGTTCCGTACATAATGGTTTCGCGCATATGCGGTTTCAAAAAATTGGACAAGAAACCATCCTGCAATTCCTCCTAGTAAAACTCCTGCTAAAATTGATAGCGGGATTTTTACAAATTCTGACATCTGTATCTGCCCGCCCTGACACATTCCTGTAAAAGTCGTAAACAGCACGATTACAAAAATATCGTCGCAGGACGCGCCTGCTAAAATCATCTGAGGAATGCTCTTTTCTGTGCCATAGTTTTCTTCCATCAGCTGCACCATCCGCGGAATTACTACTGCCGGAGACACCGCTCCCAATACGGCTCCCATCACTGCCGCCTCAATTCTGGTAATTCCCAGAATAGCCGGCGCAAACAGCACATAAGCCAGGATCTCAAAACTAGCTGGTACAAAAGACATAAGAACAGCCGGACGCCCTACTTTTTTAAGGTCTGACAGGTTTAAAGACAATCCTGCCTTTATTAAAATAATGATCAACGCCATCTGCCGCAAATCAGCTGAAATGCCCAATATGGAAGAATCCAGAAAATTCCATACATAGGGTCCCAAAATAATTCCGACTGCCAGCATCCCAAGAATTCTTGGAAGTTTCAGAAGCTGGCAGATTCCAGCCGCCGCAAGTCCGACCAGAAAAATAAGGGCAAGGGATGTAAGCATCTCAAGTACCTCCTAAAAACAGTTTCTTTTTTGAGAAACAACCTATTCTTAAACGGGTTCCATCTTATCACAATTTTTTTTCATGTGTCAATCCAGCCTTCAAAAGAGCTTTCAGAAGATTTTAAATCCTTCTTTTCTCCTGTCTAAATCCATGTTATAATAATGAAACCTACAGCAAAGGAGGAAATTTATATGGATTATGCAACCCAGGGTGTCTGTTCTCGTGCAATTCATTTTGAAGTAGATAACAACAACACCTTAACTAACGTTAAATTTATTGGCGGATGCTCCGGCAATACACAGGGAGTTGCCAGATTGATTGAAGGTATGGATATTGACGAGGCTATCCGCCGCTTAGACGGAATCCAGTGCGGCCCAAGGCCTACTTCCTGTCCCGATCAGCTGGCACGTGCCTTAAAGCAGTACAAGTCCCAGCGGAAATAATCCCAAAATAAAAGGAACCGGCAGATCTGGCTTTTACCTCATCTGCTGGTTCTTTTTCTCTCATTTTCACTTTTTCCTATTATTTCGGTTGATTTAAAAGGTTTGCTGTCTCATCCATAATCCACGTTGTCCAGCCATCGTAGTATTTTCCCAGTACATGGGCGTCATCCGAAGTATAGTTCTTGTCCAAATTCCCTTGTTCATCATCAAATATCGGATTTACATCCAGATAGTACATTCCAGACTCGTCTGCAATTCGTTTGATCTCCGCGTTCAGCTGATTAATCTTCTGATTATTATAGACATCCGAAGATGCTGATTTTTTGGCCGATACGTGGAGATTGGCCTGTAAAATAATCATCGCATCTGGCTGCAGCGTATGAATTTCTTTTACCAGTTCCTCATACTTTTCTACAATACTGCTCTGAGGATACCCCAGTTCATTCAGTCCCAGCATCACATAAATTTTTCCAAACGATCGGGATTGCAAAAGCTCTGAAAGTGTCTGTTTCTTTCCAGAAGCCGTTTTAACAGAAGCCTTCATCGCCTCAAAAACCGTCATTCCCGTATTGGCAAATACCTCTGCTTCGCCTAAATTTCCATATTCCATCAGCCCCACTGTTCTGGAATCTCCAATAAACAATGCATCCTGGAACAGCTCTCTGCTGGCTTCCACAGCAGGCTGTTCCAGTACGTCATCCGGCCTCTCTTCTGCTGTGGTTTCTGCTGTCATTTCTGCTGGATTCTCTGACATCTCTGCAGCCAGCGTTTCCGTTGCACGTTCTGGCATTTCAATCTCAGTCCCTTCTTTCGAAGTTCCCTCTAAATCTATATCTGCGCAGGTTTGGGCATCTGCCTGCCTAACCGGAAATCCCTCATAAAATTGGGTAAATCCATATATACTTAGGACAAGTACCATGCTGGAAAATAAACACTTCATATATGCATATTTTTTCATAGTTTTCTCTTTTCTTTAAAGGTTTCTCCCGTATTTCTAAAACTGGAAATACAGAAACGGATCAACCATTCCCATGTACATACAGAAAACGCACGCCCAAAATACTGCTACCAATCCCAGTACTGCTGCGAAAGAACCTTTGTGCTTTTCATAAAGTTTTTCTCCTAACCCTGTAGAAAGAAAAATTGCCGCAGCCAGGGACAGCAGATACATCCTGCCATATTTCAAAAAATCGCCTGCAAAAACGGATGTCCCTGTTTCTCCAAAAAACGGAAAGCATCTCATCAGATACAGCTTAATCTGTCCCAGGTCATTTACTGCAAACAGAAGCCATGAAATCGGAATTAAAAAAGCCATATAAAGATGTCCTTTAAACGGAGAATGCTCCAAAATCCGTTTCAGACCGCACTTTTCCAGAATAATCAAGGTACAGTGGAATAATCCCCACAATACATAGTTCCAACTTGCTCCATGCCAAAGTCCTGTCAGAATCCAGACAATCAGCGTATTTCTCATCATGTGGGAATACTTACCGCCTAACGGAATGTATACATAATTCCGGAACCAGCTTCCCAGCGTAATGTGCCACCGTCTCCAAAATTCGCTCACACTTCCCGACAGATATGGCTGATTAAAATTATCGGGAAAATAAAATCCCATCATAAGTCCCAGGCCCTTTGCCATCCTGGAATATCCATAAAAATCAAAATAAATCTGAAAGGTAAATGCTGCCAGACCAAGCCAGGCCATAGGCGTTGAAATGCTTTCATACCCAATGGCGTTTACCTGTCCCCAGAGACGTCCCATCTGGTTCGCAATCAATACCTTTAATCCAAGGCCAATCGTAAACTCCCTTAACCCTTCCTCAATATTGTCTAACGAAATCGCCTTCCGGCGCAGCTGCTTCTGCACCTGCTTATGGGTAACAATCGGTCCGGCAATTAACTGGGGAAACATACTGATATACGCTCCAAAAGAAACAACAGATCGTTCACATCTGGTTTCCTTCCAGTACACATCAATCAGATAGGACATACTTTGGAATGTGTAGAAACTAATTCCGATTGGCAGTTCCAGACCCAGATAAGGAAAGACGTCTTTCTTTGCCAGAGGAGCAATCAGCCCATTTAGAATTTCAAAGAAAAAATCCGTATATTTAAAGAAGAATAAAATCCCGATATTGTAAATAAGACCGATTACCAGCCACCTTTTCCGTCTTTTCGGCTCCTTGTTTGCCGCCATATGACTGCCGCATATGTAGTTCATTAAAATCGACAACAGAATTAAAAGAAAATATTCTGGTTTATTCCTTACTCCATAAAAGTAAAAAATCAGACTTCCAATAAAAATTACCAGATTTTTTAATCCTACCGGCGCAATGTAATATATCAGAAAAAATACTGGCAAAAACACAAAAATAAAGGTAATGCTGCTAAAAACCATCGTCCATTCCCGCTTCCAAATCAGATTATATATCTATAGACGCTTTAGAATTTCAGAAAGTTTCAAAATCCGACATCTTTTATATATGTTTTCTTCATGAGTCCATCTGGATGTCACATTTCGGTTTGTCCGCATACAATACAGTAAGGCTGTCCCTTTCGCCTGAAACAAATTATTTTGGAGGATTTATTGTATGGGAGTCAATTTTGTCAATAAAACCATCAGCAAAAATCAAATTTCCTGTAACGATACGTTTCAAATCACTCTGGCTCTTACTGCATCACCAGATATTGTAAACAACCCTGTAGATGTCTTTCTTGTATTAGATCGCTCTGGCAGTATGGCTGGAGAAGCTCTGGAAAATCTGCAAATCGGCGCCAGAACGTTTGTAGAAATTATTGCGGAATCTACTGGCGGAACAAGTGAAATTGAGGGCGGAAGCCGAATTGGTATTGTCAGTTTTTCCAGCACTGCTGTGTTAGACACTCCGTTAACCACCTCTGTGGCTGCACTGAACTCTTCCATCTCCAATCTTATTGCTGGCGGCTCTACAAATCATGCTGCCGCATTTACGACCGCTGTGAATTCCTTTGATTCTGCATCTGCAAACCGACGGATCCTTGTTATGTTTACAGATGGAAAAACCAATGTCGGACCCGATCCGGATCCAATTGCCGCTGATGCCAAAGCAATGGGAATTACCATTTATTGCATCGGACTAGAGGGAGATGACGGCATCGACGAAACCCAGTTAAATACCTGGGCTACGCCTCCACCTTCCTCTCATGTTTCGATTGCACCTGACGCAGCTGATTTGGAAACTCTTTTTCAAAACTTAGCTAACAATATTTCCCGTCCTGGTGCAACGGAAATCGTTATCCATGAACTTCTTCATTCTGATTTTCAAATCGTTTCCGTCAATAGTCCTACAAAAGGTTCTGTAACCCAGACCAGCGGTACTGCACTTCAGTGGAATATGGATGTGCTCGGAGAAAGAGGTTCAGAAAGCGCGGAGCTGACATTTACCGTCCAGCATATTGGAACGGAAGGCGGTCTGAAAGAAGTCAATTCTTCTATTCTCTATCAGGACAAAGAGGGCAATATCGTCACATTCCCGAATCCCGAAATTTATGTAGACTGTGGTATTCATTCCTGTATCGGATGTGTTCCATGCAAACAGCAATTTACTGCTCCTGGATGTCAGGACTCCGTTCTTTATAATCTAGGCGATCTTTCTATTGAATCTACTGGACGAATTGTTCAGCTTGAACTTACCTTAAAAAATGTCTGCCCTGCCAAGGAAGTCGCTCTGGCCGTCTTATTAAATGAGCTGGATGATGCCAGTCACGAAATCAGACGGGGATTTAAAATCTTAACCGTTCCCGCCCATAACCGACCTTCCTGTACAGATATTCATTTAGAATGTATCCGCTTCATCCTGCCCGATGACAGCTGTACTCCTGCTTCTGCCTCCTCTGTCCCCGCTCATTGCCAAAGCCGTAACTTTATTGTCCGTGTTTTCGCAAATTATCTTGGATATGACTTTAATTTTGACGAAACACAGGGAACTTGTGATTGATTTACTTCCGGAAGCAGCTTATAAGCTGCTTCCGGTTTGTTTGTCTGCAGAAATCTGCAGATCCCTGTCGTAATACCGGAACATATTTTTTCCGCTCTGCTTACTTAAATATAATGCTTGATCTGCCTCCTGCAGACTGGTCTCATAAGAAAATTTCTGAGCATTTACAAACGTAATTCCTGCACTGCAGCTAAGCTGTATTTTTGTATACCTTCTTAACTTGCAAAATAGTTCCCGCATCCGGCGTTCCAAAATAGAAGTTTCATTGATATTGCTGATAAATACCAGAAATTCGTCTCCCCCCAAACGTCCGACCAAATCTTTTCTTCGGAATGTGGTCATCAACGCCTCTGTCAAATGTTTCAATGCTGCGTCTCCCTCTAAATGGCCATATTCATCATTAATATGTTTAAAGTTATCCAAATCCAATACGATTAACGCCCCTTTTGCGTCGGGAGTCTTTGTCATATACCGGACGATTTCCCTTTCCAGAGCCCTCCGGTTATAAACGTTGGTAAGAGGATCCCGACTCGCCTCCTCTTCCGTTTCTAACTGCTGGCGTTTTTCTATATCAATATCCTTCAGGTATAAGAGAGCGTACATATTGTCCATAAATTTTTCTTTAAAAACATGAACGACCAGCTTTACCCAATGAAACTCTCCGTTTATTTTTCTTTTAAAGCACCATTTTCTGGTAACTTCTCCTCTGGCATACATCTGCTTCATCGTTTCGACGTTCAGATATTTCCAGTACCTGCCTTCGTCTTCCGGCCGAACTACCTTTTTTAAGGCTTCCCTGACCAAATCATTGGACAAAGTTCCACTGCTGTACGATTCTGTCTCATAATCTGCCCATAAACCATCTGCCTTCATCAATTGCCCACTTTCCACGTCCACCTCTGCATATGCTACTGTTTCCGAAAGCATTGCATTATAAAAATCACTGATTCTTGCCAGCTCTAATTCTACCGAACGTTCTTCCTCTACCAGTTCCAAAATAACTACCATAATATGGTCATCGCCATCATTTTGGCTAAGATGCTGGATTTTCATTCGGAACCACTTATAAGAACCGCTCTTTGCCTTTAGAAGAAGTTCCTTGCCAATACTTTCTTCGACATTCAGCTCTAAGAAAATCTTTCGAAATTCATCTGCAAAATGCGGATGTACAATTCCCTTTCGAATCCAGCATTCCGGAAATTGTTCTTCTCTTTCTTCCGCACCAGACAGGAGATTTCTGTCCGTATGGAAATAGATTGCCTGCTTCTGCTCATTATACTCGAATCTTTCGCTTGTAATACCAACTGGCAGAAAGCTGGTTCTGTTAATATCGCTGATAATCCGGTGATACCCCTGCAGACAAATCTCTCCATCTCTGTCTTCCATCCTGACCCCTATGCTTCTTACCATTACCTCCCCATGCTCTGGATGAATCCAGGTATACTCCAGCTGAACAATTTGCCGTGTAGAAACCATCTTTTCCAACGCTTTGTTGACGTACTGGTTATAACCATCATTAATACGGCTATGCCAATGGGAATAGCACTCTTCAGGGGTTACATTTTCCTGAATTCCAAGAATGCGAAGCATAATACTGTCTGCAAACAGTTCATACCGGCCACGTTCTTGATCTACTCGGACAATCCATAATCCTAACTCCATCTTGTTTAAAATTTCTTCGTTCCGATTTTCCAAAAGCTTATAAAATTTTTTATCATTTTTATTAATATCCATTCGTTCCGTCACATCATGTGCAACCTCAAATCGGGCCAGTTTTCCCTTCCATGGAATTAATTTATCTTTGGCGATAAATCGGCGGTTATGGTATCTATTTGTAATTTCTGCTGTTAAAAAATTGCTTTTCTTTAAATCCTTATTGTTGCAAAACTCACAAGGGCTTGTCCTTCCATAAAGAACCTGATAGCAAGGCTGGCCTTTATAGTCATAAATTCCTGCCATGCTGCGCCCTGCAGGATTCAAGTAATACAGTTCATGGCTTTGGGGATTGCTGACATATATAATATCTTCGATATTTTCTGCAATTACCCCTGGATCTTCTTCTGAAATGTGATCTTTTGCCTTCCGATCTGCGTTAATTCCCATATATCGGTAGTATTCTTCTTCCTTTCGTCTTTCCTGATAAGCATCACTATCATTCCGGATATAAAGTTCTTCAAACTTCTCCTGGCTGTAAGGTGCGGCAAATAAATATCCCTGCAATACATCTGGTTTTAAGTCCTGAAGCGCTAACAGTTCTCCCTCCGTTTCTATACCCTCACAGCAAACGCGAATCTGAACACTATGAGCCAGTTCAATCAGATTTCCCAGAAGCTGATAATTATAGGTACTATATTGAAGCCGGCTTACAAGGCTTCTGTCTATCTTAATTTCATGTATATCAATGCTCTTTAAATAACTGAGATTGGCATATCCGGTTCCAAAATCATCCAGTGCAATCTGGATTCCTGCCTTCGCCCATTGATAAAAAATACGGTTAAAATGCGGATATTCCTCTAGCTGGATACTTTCTGTCAATTCCAGGGTCAGCGCCTCTCCTGGGAGTCCGGAAGCTGTAAGACACTGAAGAACCAAATCTCCAATATTTTCCTGTTTTAACTGTATATAGGAAATATTTACGCTAATATGGAAATTCTTAATTTTTTTACGCCATTCCACGCATTTTTTCAATGCCGTCTCTAATACCCAATATCCTACTTGGCAAATCATCCCTGTTTCCTCCAAAAGAGGAATAAACTGAGCTGGAAGAATTTTCCCCTGTCTGGCTGACTCGTAACGCAAAAGCGCCTCTGCTCCTATCATTTCATAAGAATTGCTGTCAATCTGAGGCTGGTAAAACAGAGAAAAACCTTCAAAACCATTTTCTATTGCATGACGCATTTCATCCTGAAGTTCCAAATAGCTAAACCATTCTTCATAATCCTGAATGGAAAAAAACTCTAAAATGCTCCCTTGTTTTTTTGCTCTATCCATAGCGATTTCCGCATACTGATAGATAGCGGCTGCATCCGAATAGTTCTCTGGTGTGTAAAAAACTGCACCTGCTGAAAATGTGCAGAATGGACTCATCCGCTCTTTTAATGTTTCATATAACGTTTCAACAGATTCTTTATTTTTTCCAATCAGATTTACTGCAAACCGATTCCCACTTAACCAATAAACGCTGTCCGGTGTCTCTACCATATCTTCTAAGGCATTCATCAGTTCTAAAAGCATCTGATCGCCATGATCTCTTCCATAGATAATATTGATATTTTTTAAATTATCTACACAGACCGCCATTAAATATCCGCAAAGTTTTTCTGATACAACTGCTTTTAAATCTTTTTCAAATCTTCCGCCGCTCCAGATGCCGCTTAAAGAATCGGCTCTCTTCAAGCTTTGATCGGATACTCTCCCTATCATCATCAACGGAGAATTATCTTTTTCAAAAATACTCTTCCCCCGACAGTTAATCCATATTCTCCGTCCCCTTCGATCAACCAACCGGTATTCCATATCATGCGTATCTGTTTCTCCACGGATTAAACGTACAAAATCTTCTTTCACATTTGATAGGTCTTTAAAATAAACAATCTTTTCCCAGTCTTCTACCTGATACCCTTGCTCTGGCTGCAGCCCTATTGGAAATCTTTCATTTATGTCTTTTGCAAAATAAATGGATCCTGTTTTAAAATCCCATACGAAAAGATAATCGTCTGTACTCTCATTTAAAAAACGCAGCATTTGCAGATATTGCTTGACTTTCTGATGCATTTCATCCTTATTCACAAGTTCTCCTTTTGATTTATCTATTAAAGTTATTTAAAACAGTATACCATTGTTAGAAATAAAAATAAACAATCTGCTGGCCTTTATATAAATCGATACCCATTATCTGCGATATAGATTTCATCTCCTGCTTCTAACGGCACCTTTTCATTATTTTGCAACATTTCTCCTCTGACACGGGTTCCATTGGTAGAATTCAAATCTGTAATTGCATATCCGTTTTCTGTTTCTTCTATTTTTATGTGCAGCCGACTGACGGTATCTTTATTTAAAATAAAATCTGCAATCCCGCTCTGCTTTCCAATAATAAAAGGAAAATATGCCAGTGGAATATCTTCGGTCCGTTTGTCCAGACTGAGAAGATAATGTACTGCCTTCTGCCTGGTATCCTGAACAGTCAGAATACGCGTTTCCATTACTTCATCTGCCATTTCCAACTCTGGCTTACCAAACGGTTCTTCTAAACTGCTTTCTTCTGAAAACGTCACTGCCCATGGACTGTCCTTTTTTAGAGATTCTTCTGTTTTCTCCTCTATATTTCTTTTTTCTTCCACAGAAACTGAATTTTTACGCCGAATAATCCACATACTTATCCCTGCAAGTCCCCATATTCCATACCAGACGGCCGGTAAAACCGGATATTCTTTAAAAAATTGTGTTCCTTTTATCAACCATATGATTCCAGGTGCTGATAAAACGAATGCTGCTGGAAAAATGTACTTTTTCCAATCTGCCTCTTTCGGAGCAGACTGGACGGTATCTTCTTGTAATTCCTCTTTCCGCAGTTTTACCTCTTCTTTCAACCGCTCGTTAGTTTCCTGCGTTTTTTGTTTTATCTCCCTAAAGCTTTCATCTGATTCCCGCGGCAGCCATTTCAACAAATCGTCCATACCATAAAACTCCTTCTGGCTTTCCTGATAGAGGCGGTATGCCAGAACTACTGTGTCTTTTTCCTTATGATCAACCTTTTTTAAGAGATATTGCAGCAATTGTTCCATCATCTTGGAAAAATCGGCATTCCGGTCTGGAACAAAACATAAAAATACCTGAAAGTCCTCCGGAGTAATATAGATGTATTCCGGTTCCAATAAAATACGGCTTTCCTGAAGCAGGTAACTCTCCAATCTCTCCAGAATCTCTGCAATGGACACCATCAGTTTCGCAATTTCCGCCCTGCGAATAGCCCTTCCCTCCAGCATCCGGCTTAACGGCTGTTTTGAAGTAATCTCGTAATAATATTGAATGCCCTCTTCTGTCTGCTGGAACCGGAATTTCAGCAACCCCTCAATCGTATTTGCCATCAGCATCCGGCATTCATAATTTTCACTTTCACTGTTTTCTGGTCTTATAATTAAATAATTATGACGCATCTGCCTTTCATAATGTATTTCCATTCCTTTCCTCCAATTTTCTGGCCGCTTCTACTTTTCTTAAAAACCCTTCCGGCTGAAAAATTTTCACTTCAATCTCTGCACGCCACCTTCCGTCAAACCGTTTTGCCTCTGCTCTTCCTTTCATATAGTCTGCTCCTTCCATAAGCTGAATATTAAAATCTCTAAAAATGTCTGCTTTCTGTTTTCTTTCCTCTGGCTGCAAATGACGCATTTCTTCTAACGTTTTATGTAAAACCATTTTTCCAGTTACTTCATCACAAATCTGATACATATGCATAATCATTCCTGCCATCATAAAACAGCAAATGCTCATAATAACTGCTGCTTCTATCGTATAACTGCCTTTCAATTTTCTCTCCCCCCTAAATCATATTCAGCCACATTCCTATGGGCAGCACAAATATCAAAAACGGCAATTCCAGTTTTCTCCCCTCCTGCCATCCAATCTTTTTAATAAACAAATAGCTGATTCCCCAGATACTACACAGCAGCAGACTTCCCAGAAACAATACTAGATTTTTCCAAAATCCAAAGTAAATTCCTGTAATTAAAAACAACATCCCATCTCCTGACCCTATGCTGCCCTCTGCAGCTCTTGACAGCAGCAAAAGCACAAGTCCTATCATTGCTCCTGAAGCAGCTTCCCCAAAAGATACTTCTGCATTATTTCCGTGAAAAAATACTATCCAGGATTCGCTCCCCAGCCATATATCCATATGCAAAATTACTGCCATTCTCCAGAAAAATGCTTCTAATCCTCCAGCCAGGTAAACCCACCTGGGAATTTCTCTATATTTCCAGTCGTAAATCGCCGCTGCCGCTAAAAATAATAAAATTGCCATACTTCTCCTTTACCAGCAATATGAACATTTTCCTAAATGTTCTGCTTCTTCAATCGGAACTTCCTGAATATATGCATTTGTAGCTGGACAATTCCATCTGGAGTGATAACTTTCTCCCTCTGGCATTACATATATGCTGCTGTTCTGCCCTGCAAATTTTCCGCAGATCTTACACGGCCGGTACTTTCTTCCGGAATGATTTCGTTTTGTTTTTAGCTCTTCATAAGTAATCTGTTCTATTTTATTTGAAAGATAATGACATTTTGGCGTTTTATGGTATCTGGTACTATCTTTTCCAATAAAAACCATATCCTGCTGTGGCTTTGTTCCATCCGTTTCATTACCCCCGTTTGACAAATCTCCTAAAGGTCCATTCCTTCCTATCCAGGCCCGTCGGATACTGACCGACTTCATAGGCAGGGCTTTCAGACCAAAAATAGAAAACGGCAGCCTCATTTTATAATTCATAACCAGTTGAACCGTCTCTCCATCCCGCATAATCTGAGAATCCTCAAATGTTGCCTGTTCGATACCTTTTTTATTCATTCCATCTAAAATACTGAGTTTTCCCCATGCAGTTCCTTGATAAATTCCCAGCGTTTCTTCATCTGTTAAATACGCATACTGACTGAGCTGTTCCCCTGTCCGTTCCAGTTGCGCCTGTATTTGTCTCTGCCTGTCCATCATTACCATTGGCATCATCATGCAGATACAGGCAAATAAAAACAGCGATAAGCCAAGCGCAGCTTCAACCGACATACTTCCTTTTTCCCACTGTTGGACGGAGGAAAATAAACACACCCTTTTTCTACGGAAACGATTATGTCTTATAAGCGGGGCTCGTACTTGGAGAGTTGCGTTATTTTCGCCCGATTTCGCGATAGAAAAGAGAAGCGCTATATATGATTGAATGAAACTATATAATAATACCGTGAAAAAGGGCATGCTTATTCTCCTCCGTTATTTTTATCGTCTAATATCTCTTTCTTACTAAAATTCTCCTCTTATAACCTCCTGTCTCACTCTCCATGAAGTTTTTCAACAATCCCAGTGACAAAAATATATGTTTTCCACAAACCTCTGCTTCTATTTCCACCTCACCGGCACAACGGCTCATTAAAAATCCGTTTTCTCTTCTGGCAACATTTATCTGCATCATATCCATCATCCGGTAAATCATAGTAGATTCCGGCATTACCATACAGAATAATTTTAAATAGCCAGTATAATCCAGCCCCTCTCCTCCTTGCCTTTGCGGTACGGATCCGGTTTTTCCCAATTCCAGTAATTCTTCTAAACTCATTTTCCACGAATTTTCGTCTTTCCAAATTGGAACTTTTCCTCCTGAAAGAAGCTGCTTTATATCTGCCAGCGACTCTCCTAATGCCCAGATTCCCATAATAAAAAAAGCTGTAATTCCAATTAAAGGGGCAAACCCAGAAACTCCTACGATTGCAGATGCCAATGCTTCTGCTTCCTGACGTTTTTTTGAGTCTGTCAGAATATGAATTAAATTCAGACCTTCCCTTACCGCTAAAAGACCTGCTACTGAAGACGACAGATTGGAACCGTCTATCGGACTTCCATATAAAATATATTCCATCTCATACTGAAATTCCTTTTTATCTAAGGAACAAAAATTTGTAAAAAACTGGCCTGTATATTCCGCTGTCAAAGCCCTGTCTGCAAGACTATTAATCCCTTCTGGTCCTCCTAAGTCAAGACCTTCTGAATCAGCGTCTCCCGAAATTTCGCTGCCTTTTGATGGAAGATTTTCCGTTTCTATGATTCCTTCTGAGACCGCACTTCCTTTTGGAAGAACTAACTGTAAAATCCCCGACTCTGCTGCTCTTCGGATCTGATTTAATAACCCTTCTGCTTCCTTGTTTTTACCTCCTGCTGTATAAGAAACCTGCAGAATCTGGTATTGGTTAAAATGATTCTTAACTGGAGCCCATAATTCTTCTTCATCTAAAAAATCCCCTTCTTCTTCCGGCTCCCAGCTGTCTATATACTCCATTACCTCTTCTGCTTCTTCCATGACCTGAGATACCAGCTCCTGCTGCTCTTCTGCAAACTCCGGCAGTCTTTCCACCTCGTGTCTTCTTTCTCCACTCTGCGATACATAAGACTCATATCGGGACAGTTCATCCAGCAATACCTGCTGGACATCATCTCCCATATCCTGTCGCTTTTCCTCATATTCTGCCTGTACCTCCCGCATTTGTTCCATCAGTTTGTCTGCCTGTTTTCCGTATTTTTTTACCAAATCCGGTATTCTCTTTAACTCGTCATTTAAACGCTCCGACGCCTTTAAAAATCCGCTTCCATCCCCTTCCTTCAGAGCTTGCTGCGCTTCCTGGTATCTATTCTTCTGTTTTTCCAGGCAGTCTCTTATCTGTTCTAAAATCTGTTCCAGTTTCCATGCATTTTTCGTCTGCGTCTCCATTTTTTTAGACACTGCATGAACCTGTTTTGCCTCTTTGACCGTTTTGCTTATTGTCTCAGCTTCATCTGATCCTACGTCTAAAGTCCAGACCCCGTATTTCATAAAGTCCAGAATCTGCTGCTCCAGATGCCTTCCGCCGTTTTCTGTAAGATGAACCAGGTCTCCTGCCTCTGAAGACTCCAATTTTGCAGCATACCAGTCCGGTGTTTCCAGATACTTCTGAAAGTACGTTTGAAACTCTTCCTCTATCGCCTGTTTTCCTATATATTCCACCCCAAATACCCGATACTCCTCCCACAAGGGCAAATGATACTGGCTCATTACCGAGTCCAGCGCCGAATAAGCGGCCATTTCAAGGTAACACCTTTCTCCAGCAATTCTGGCAGATTCCAGAAGGCTGCAGATTAGTCCGAATACGCACAGCAAAATCAGACTTAGAAATACGGTAATCTGTCCTTTAAACTTCATCGTCAATACACCTCTTTTGACTGGCTGTTAATTTCTTTAAAAACATTGTTTAAAAGCGTAGTAATCTGTTTCTTAAAAATAATAACCAGACCAATCAGAACCACCAAAATCAACACAACTTCGATAACTCCAATTCCGTCTTCTTCTGTCAGCCAAGCCTGCAATTCTTCTTTTGCCTTCATACCTTTCACCTCCTCCTGCTTCTTTATCAATAAAAGCTTAAAAATGCCGGCACCGCTACGATTACCATGACTATTCCCAACATCATAAACAGTGGCAGCAATAGCTTTGTCGCCGCTTCCTCTCCCTGCCGTTTTGCCAGATTTCTTCTTTCTTCATAAGCAGACGCAACTTCTTCGTCCAATAAACTGCGCAAATTTTTCAATCCGGTCTTTCGGCTTTGTTCCAGAAGACTAGCAAGCTTCATATATGGTCTCAGTCCGCATCTGCGTCCAAACCGCCTGTAGGCTTCTGGCTCTGATACGCCGCTTTGTAAATCTTTACACACATTTGCTGCCTCCTCATAAGCAGGACTGACTATTTTCTCCTGTTTGGACAAACGCCTTTCATAGTCTTTTGCTATTCGCTCCCAGGCAGTCCGAACAGTCATTCCGGCTCCCAGATAGATCTGAAGTTTCGAAACAAGCTCTGAATACTCCAAAGCAAGCTGTTCTTTTCTTTTTTTCTCCTTCTCCTTTTGACGGATTTTATCCTCAAATCCATATAAAACAGACATTACTGCTCCAATTGCTAAAATCAGGAAACTGCTGTAATCCCGTTCCATCCGGTACGAAAGCGTTTTTCCGTCGAAGTATTCCGGAAGTTTCATCCATTCACTTTCTTCTGTGATATGGTCAAGCTCATCAATGGCGCTCAAAAGTTCTTTCTGTTTCTTATCTGTGTCTGACAAAAGCGGCGGAAAAACTGTCACTGGAAGCCGAAACTGGCTGCTTCCTCTGTCATCAGAAACTGTCAGAATCAGTGTCGTCTGTTTTCCTTCCGGAGGAAGCGATTCATTATAAACGGTTCCGAAACTATCAATTAGCTCTGTATCACCAGACTCCCAATCCAACTCCAGACCTGTCGCGTTATCATAGGCAATCAGATTTAGATTCGTTCTGACTTCATGAAGCGAAGTGTTTTTCTGCAAAACTTCCTCCGGCAGATTTTCTGCCCACTGCTCCCGTATCTCCCGCGCTTCCTGTTCCTGGCGTTTCCGGCTGTTAACAGTAACTGTTATGGGAATCTCCGCTTCTTCAAGTCCGGATACCCATAATTCATATTCCGTTTCCTCTTCCCCATAATCTCCCCTATGGATTGCCCCATCTTTCAGTGTCTGCTGCTCATCTGACAGCCACACTGTCAGAAATACTGCGGCTGATGCCAAAAGACATATACACTGGCGTTTTCGAATCTCTTTCTTTCCTGCTTCCAATACATCTTCCTCTCCCCTACTGCCCTGTTTTGTTTTTAGGATACTTTAATATCTAGAATGCGGCCTGCAATCCAGATGGCCAATCCATAGACTACCAGACATCCCGTCATCAGAATCCGTCCAATTCCCGTTGTGTACATCAAGTCAAAAAATCCAGGAGACGTAATATCTATATAAAGGATGATAAAAAATGGAAGCAGATTCATTATTTTCTGTTCAAACTGTCTGGATGCCGTCATTGTCCGTATTTCCTCATGCAGCTGTATCTTATCCCGAATAGAATCCGCTGTTTTATTCATAATCGCCACTAATTCTCCGCCGCTGCGTTTTGCCACTGCAAATACCTGTACAAAACTCTGTATTTCCTCAATTCCGCTTCGTTTGGAAAAATCTTCGAAGACTTCTTCCGCCGTACTGTTTAGTCCAATCTGCCTGACCATCCAGGTAAATTCCTTAACTAGCATTCCCTGGTTTCCGTAAAGCATGGTTAATTCATTTACGCTGGCTTTTAACGCATTTTCTATCGAATATCCGGCACTTAAGGATGCCGATAAAATTAAAACCCCTTCTTTGAACTGGCTTTTTAACTGTTCTTTTCTCCGCTGGCAGAGCTGTTTTTTATGTACAAGCGGATACATCAGTCCTAGCGGCAGTAATACGAAAAATATCCGATAGCTGCGATAAAATGTATAAGCCACCGCTCCGCAGGCTCCGGTTCCCGCTGCTGCCCAAAGTGCCCATTCTTTTACCGTCAGGTAATACTCTTCATAATTGATAGCCTGCTGCTTCCAGTTTTTCCTTATTTTGAAGTTCCCCCACTTTTTCCAAATTTCCATTGACCAAACTGATTTCCGTACCGCCTTTGCGCAAACTTTGCTTTCTTTTTTCCTGCCCCTTTTCTTCCTTGAACTGATAAAGGGGATTAAGCTTGATTTCCCCATTTTCCATTCCCCCGATTTCTGCAATCATCAAAACCCGCCTGCTTTTATCCCGAAGTCTTCCTAAATGAATCAAAATATCGACAGCCGCACTGATTTGACTCCTGACTGCTTCCAATGGAATATCTGCGGCCATCAGCACCATCGTTTCCAGACGGGACAGCATATCTTTCGGACTATTTCCATGTCCCGTAGACATACTTCCATCATGGCCTGTATTCATCGCCTGAAGCATTTCCAAGGCTTCCGCTCCCCTTACCTCTCCAACAATAATCCGGCTTGGATTCATTCTGAGAGCCGCTCTGATGAGATCCCGAATGGTAATTGCGCCTTCCCCCTCGCCGTTGGCATTACGAGTTTCCAGCCGGACCAGATTCGGGATATGCTGAATCTGCAGTTCTGCTGAATCTTCAATTGTTACAAGGCGTTCATCTGACGGAATGAATGCTGACAGTGCATTTAAAAATGTGCTTTTTCCAGAATTGGTTCCGCCGCATATAAAAATATTGTAGCCAGATGCAACCAGTTTTCCTAGAAATCCTGCCGCTTCCTGAGTAATCGAGCCAAATTTGACTAATTTTGATACTGTAATCGGCTCTGGAAACTTACGGATTGTTACTGCCGGCCCATCTAACGCAACAGGCGGCAATACAATATGGACACGGGAACCGTCTTCCAAGCGTGCGTCTGCAATGGGGCTGGACGCATTTACCATCCTGTTGACTCTGCTGACAATCTGCTGAATCATATCTTCCAGCTGTTCTTCCGTTTCAAACTGTTTCTTCCATTTTTGCATTCTTCCGTTTTTTTCAATAAAAATCTGTTCCGTTCCATTTACCATTATTTCTGTTACTGTTGGATCGTCTACCAGCTCCTGCAGAATATCCAGCCGCCGGAATGAATCAAACAGTCTCTGTCCAAGCCGCTCCTTTGCAGCAAGAGGCAGGTAATGTTGCGATCCATACTGAAAAATCTCTTCATTTATCAGTTCTTTCAGCTCTGTATCCGTCAGATAAGGCTGATTCTGAAGAAACTCCACCAGCTTCATCCGCAAAGATTTCGCTGCTTCTTCTGCCGGATCCGGCTTTTCTTCCCGCTTCTTTCCCCTGTTTATGCCTGCCCCCATTCTACTTTCCCCCTTAGCAGCTGCCGTACATAATCTCCCAATTCTCCCCACATCAGGTGTTCCAAATAGTTTTCATTCCGGATTACGTAATTTTGCGAAGGCAGTTTTAATTTTTGGATCTTTTCCTTCAGTTTCTTTCTTCCAGATGCCTCCAGATATTCTTCAAAAACCTCTACCTTCAGCATCGAAATACCGTCTTCCCGAATCGGCATATATATCGTTTCACATACATCCAAAATATCTGCCGCCAGTCTTCCATACTGCCCAATGTCTACAATCATGCAATCATATACCCCTTCTCCTGCCACACATTCTAAAAACTCTGCCACCTGACCGGAACTCATCTTCGCCAAATCTTCCGGATACCTGGCTGGCGCAATATAATCCAAAGTCCCCCATGTGTAAACCATTGTTGCCATTTTTACCCAGTTGTACAATCCCTGCTGATAGTAATAAAAGGCATCCGATAAATCTCCCTTAAAGCTTTCCGGCATTAACTTTGAAAGATAGGAACAGTCTTCTAAATTTAAGTACAAGACCTTTTGTTCTTTTGACAAAATCTGCCCCATTGCCAGGCAAAAAGATGTCTTTAAACACCGATTTACCGGCGAATACACCCCTATCAGGCTGCTTGGTTTTCCAATCGGAGTAAATTCCTGTTCCGTTCCTACCTGATAGCAGGCCATTACCTCCCTTAAAATCCCGTCTGCAGACTGATATTTATAAATGTTTGGAAATTCCTCTGCCTCCACAAACTCTCCGTTTGTCAGTACAAAAACCTGTCTGGCCGGCAAATCTCGAACCACATCTACTGCATCTGCATCGACCAACAGAATCTCTACTGGGTTCTCATCCATATAAGCCTTCAGCCGCTCCACAGACGTAAACGCAATAATCGTAAATGGGACTTTTTCCTTCTGATTTGCCACTTTTGCAAAACGATCTGCATAAAATGGGTCCAGATCATAAACCGCAATGACACGTTTCATAGCTCTTCTCCCTAATTTTGTTCTTCTTTACCAGTTCAAAAGAATCTTCAGGAAAAAACCAGCCAGAAAGCATACCGCCAAAGGAATGACCGCCTGTTTTCCATCTCTCTCCTCTTGAAAATATGGTATTCTTTTTTGTTCTTGAATGCTTTGCCTAAACCAGGCAGATAAGTAAGAAAGACGCTGTCCGGTCTGCTGATAAATGAACAGCTTTCCCAATGACCATACAGCTCCGATAATGAATCCTGTACCGATAACCTGAACTCCTCTGCTAATTCCCAGGTATCCGCACATAAGCGACATAAGCTTGCAGTCTCCTGCACCTATGAACCGAAAATAAAATAGAATGCTTGTAATTACTGCTGCCAATAAAGCGTTTCCCAAAAATTGGAACAGTTCTGCCCCTCCCGTCTTAAAAAACGGGAATAGAATTTGTACCAACCAAAACCCCAGCCACCAGTTTGGAATTCTGTGTGTCCAAAAATCCCAGGCTGCCGCTCCTGCCAGCATAGTTCCTGATGCTAAAATAAAATAGTCCCTTTTAATCCCCTCTTTTCTGGCCATGCCGTTATTACCTGTTAATTTCACTGCTTGTCTGAAAACTTGCCTGATAAAGGCGAAACCGCTTTTGAACGGTAAAAGATAAGTACCATACGCCATGAATTTTGCGAATGCTTTTGGCGTTTTGAGATGGTAACGCTTATTATGCTCCTAAAAATCTGTTTTGTCAAGCCTTATTTCAAAATATTTTTTGTTCACTTTGTACACTTTTCATTGACTATCCACATCCTTGGTGGTAAAATGTACTTAGTTTATTTTTTTAAACCAAAGGAGGACGTACCTTGTCTGAAAACCAGGATTTGAAAAGCCAGTTCCATAATTGTATGCCTCTTTTTATTGCTCTGGGGGATGAAGTCCGCCTGGGTATTGTAGAAGCGCTCTCTGCCGCTTCTTATCCCAATCAAAAGGGGTTAAATGTCAACGAAATCACTAAAAAAACCAATCTGTCCCGTCCCGCTGTCTCCCACCATTTAAAAATTTTAAAAGATGCAGGTATGGTCAATTCCCGTCAGGAAGGTACTGCTAACTATTATTACCTTACCATTGAGGATACCACCAGACAGCTCATGGATTTTGGTCAGATGCTTCAGCGGATTCTTCTTTATCAGCGCAGCATCCCCCACCACCCTCCGACAGATGAATAATTTTCCAGATTCCAGACATACTACTCCCGAATACTGTAAGGGAGATGATACCATGATTGGAACACGAAAAAAAATCTGGCCCCGTTCTTCTGAAGCGAATAGGCTGCGGCTGGAAATTGAGCGCAGCAAAGAGGCCATTCAGGCTGCACAAAATCATTTTGAGCAAGTAGTAGATCCAACGCTCATTGATTGCTATATTTATGAACTAAATGCCGCCCAGTTACGCTATCAGTTCCTGTTAAGGCGCTTCAAAAATCAGGAGCGTTTGATTTTATAAGCTGAGCCGCATAATTATTAGGAGGATTTGTCCCATGAGTACCTGGTATGACACCTGCGTATTTTATCATATGTATCCGTTGGGAATGACTGGATCGCCAAAAGAAAACCACGATGCTCAAACAGTGCACCGTTTTAATGAGCTGATTCAATGGATTCCCCATATCCGCAGTCTGAACTGTACGGGAATTTATATTGGTCCGCTGTTTGAATCCAGTTCCCACGGCTACGATACACGGGATTACAAGCAGGTAGACCGCCGTTTAGGCAGCAATGAAGATTTTAAAAAATTTGTACAGATTTGCCATGATGCTGGTATTCGGGTTGTAGTCGACGGCGTTTTCAATCATACCGGAAGAGAATTTTTTGCCTTTCGGGATATTCAGGAGAAAAAATGGGATTCTCCATATAAAGACTGGTATAAAGGCGTCAATTTTAGCTATTCCAGTCCGATGGGCGATCCATTCAGCTATGAGTCCTGGCAGGGACATTCTATCTTACCTGTCTTAAATCTGTTTAATCCAGATGTAAAATCTTACCTGCTGGAAGTGGTTCAGTTCTGGGCCGATGAATTTGATATTGACGGAATCCGGTTAGACTGTGCCAACGTCCTGGATTTTGGTTTTATGCAGGAACTCCGCCAATATACCGAGCAGATGAAAAAGGATTTCTGGCTCATGGGAGAAGTTATCCATGGAGAATATTCCCGTTGGGTAAATAGTCAGATGCTCCATTCTGTCACAAATTACGAACTGCATAAAAGCATTTATTCCGGATTCAACGATCACAATTTCTTCGAGATTGCTCACAATGTACGGCGTCTGGAATCGGTTGGACGAGACCTGTATACCTTTGTCGATAACCATGACGAAGACCGGATTGCCAGCAAGCTGCGCAATCCCGATCATCTGTTTCCGGTCTATCTGAGCCTGTTTACCCTTCCTGGTATTCCGTCTGTTTACTACGGAAGCGAATGGGGGATTTCAGGCCGGCGGAGCAACTGGAGCGATGATGAACTGCGCCCTGCTATTTCCATTTCCCAGGCTGGCACTCTCCATTGTAAGCTGACGGATCAGATTGCTTTACTGGCCAAAATCCATTGTGAAGAGGAAGCCCTACATCATGGCCGTTATGAGGAACTGTTTTTAACGAACCGGCAGTATGCCTATGCCCGTCACGGCCAGAGTTCCATGTTAATTACGATTCTCAATAATGATGAGCAGGAAGCAGTTGTCACTGTACCTATCCCGAATCATGCCGAACAAGCTTGCGATATGTTCTCAGGCGCTGTGATTCCGGTTATAGATAATAAATTTACCATTTCTTTAAAGCCCTGCAGCGGCACTATTCTAAAGATAACTACGGAATAAAAATTGGAGGAAAAATTTATTATGCCACGAAAAACGAATAAAACAGTTGGAACAGGATTTATCACAGAAGTCGACCGGTATCTTTTCGGCCAGGGAACTCACTATGAAATTTATGAGAAACTAGGCGCACACCCCAAAACCTATAAAAACCAGGATGGTATGTATTTTGCCGTATGGGCTCCCCATGCTGCCCAGGTCAGCCTTGTCGGAGATTTTAACGGCTGGAATCCGGATGCAAATCCCATGTCTGTTCTGGCAGATTCCGGTATCTGGGAAATTTTTATTCCAGGTATGAGCGTAGGCGAATTGTATAAATATGCAATTACTACGACCTCTGGCAAAATTCTGTTTAAAGCAGACCCTTACGCGTTCAGTGCAGAATACCGTCCTGGAACCGCATCGGTTACTGCTGACATTAACAATTTTAAATGGAGCGATGAAAAATGGATGACTGCCCGTTCTTCTATGGTTCCGGAAGAAGCGCCTCTCAGCATTTATGAAGTTCACCTTGGATCCTGGAGAAAGAAAAACCGTCCGGAAAAAGACGGATATTATACATATAAAGAGGCTGCCCAGGAATTAGCTGCCTATGTAAAAGAAATGGGATATACCCATGTGGAATTGATGGGCATTGCCGAGCATCCATTCGACGGTTCCTGGGGCTATCAGGTTACCGGTTACTTTGCTCCCACTTCCAGATATGGCCTTCCCAAAGATTTTATGTATTTCGTCAACTATCTGCACAAACAGGGCATTGGCGTTATTTTAGACTGGGTTCCCGCCCATTTCCCAAAAGATGCTCATGGATTAGCTGATTTTGACGGCCAGCCGCTCTATGAATACGCAGATCCCAGGAAAGGAGAACACCCTGACTGGGGTACAAAAGTATTTGATTATGAAAAAAACGAAGTCAAAAATTTTCTTATTGCCAATGCAATTTACTGGATCGAAAAATTCCATGTAGACGGACTCCGAGTGGACGCCGTTGCTTCTATGCTTTATCTGGACTATGGCCGCAAAGACGGGGAATGGGTTCCAAACAAATACGGCGGCAATCAGAATCTGGAAGCAATTGAATTCTTTAAGCATTTAAACAGCATTCTGTCAGGGCGGGGAAATGGCGCTATCGTCATTGCAGAAGAATCTACTGCCTGGCCCAATGTAACCCGCAGACCCGAAGAAAATGGATTAGGCTTTACCTTCAAGTGGAATATGGGGTGGATGCATGATTTCCTGGAATATATGAAGTTAGATCCTTATTTCCGCAAATATAATCACAATAAAATGACCTTTGGACTGACCTACTTTACCAGTGAAAACTTTATTCTGGTTCTGTCCCACGATGAAGTTGTCCATCTCAAGTGTTCTATGATTAATAAAATGCCTGGTCTATATGAAGATAAATTTGCCAATTTAAAAGCCGGATATACCTTTATGATGGGACATCCTGGCAAGAAACTGCTGTTTATGGGCCAGGAATTCGGTCAATGGCACGAATGGGACGAAAAAACAGCCCTGGATTGGCACCTTTTAGGGGAAGAAAAACACCTTGAGCTCCAGTCTTATGTAAAAGATTTGCTCCATCTTTACCGCAAATATCCCGCCCTCTACCGTCTGGATAATGACTGGGATGGATTCCAGTGGATCAACGCCAATGATGGGGATCGCAGCATTTTTAGCTTTATCCGTCGGGACAAAACTGGCAAAAAAAATCTTCTATTTATTATCAATTTTACTCCTGTATCCCGTCCGGACTACTGCATTGGCGTTCCGAAAAAAGGGAAATACACATTATTGCTGGACAATGAACACGGCCTGTTCCCTTCCTCTTCCGCTCCCAGCTATAAATCTTCAGCCGGTGAATGCGATGGTCAGCCTTATTCTTTTTCCTATCCGCTGCCTCCTTATGGAACGGCTGTTTTCCGATTCTGATGCGTTCTTTTTACAGGCTGCTGCAAAATTATTTCTGCTGCGCAGCAGCCTTTCTTATTCTTTTTTCCTTTCCAAATGTAAGGAAAAAGTAATGTACTTTTCTGCTGTCCCCGTTGTATAATGAAGTTAACAATTTTTAAGGAGGGACAACTATGCCCAGTATTCTAGTTTGTGATGATGACAAACAAATTGTAGATGCGATAGATATTTATCTCACTGGTGAAGGATTTCAGGTAATAAAAGCGTACGACGGCGCAGAGGCTCTGGAATTATTAGAACAATCCCCTGTTGATTTGATGATCCTGGATGTAATGATGCCTGGTCTGGATGGAATCCGTACTACCTTGAAGGTAAGGGAAACCAGCAGCATTCCTATCATTATCTTATCTGCCAAATCAGAAGATGCGGATAAAATTTTAGGCCTTAACATCGGCGCCGACGACTATCTGACCAAACCATTTAATCCATTGGAGCTGGTCGCCAGGGTAAAGTCCCAACTTCGCCGTTATACCCAGCTTGGCAATGTCTCCCAGCAGAATCAAGGACAAATCTACCGCTGTGGAGGTCTCCAGATTAATGATGACAATAAAGAAGTAACCGTAGACGGGGAATCTATTAAATTAACTCCTATTGAATACAATATACTTCTTTTATTGGTCAAAAACGCCGGAAAGGTCTTCTCTATTGACGAAATTTATCAGCAAATCTGGAATGAAGAAGCTATCGGAGCAGATAACACTGTGGCCGTACATATCCGTCATATCCGCGAAAAAATTGAGATCAATCCCAGAGACCCCCGCTATCTGAAAGTTGTCTGGGGAGTTGGCTATAAAATCGAAAAGCAGTAAGGACGGGTGTTTGTTATGAAAACAATTTCTACCAACAGCAGGCGTATTCTGATTACATTTGTACACTTCCTGTTTTTCGTACTTACCCTGGCCGGCCTCTGTCTGCTCTATGCAAACTCAGATTATGGACAGGGAATCCGGTGGATCCGCCGTTCTTCTTATGCCGATACCCACGCATTCACTTCCCAGTTTGAATATGATGTGAATCAGATATTTGAGTATGCAAAGTACCGGCAGGTATTTGAAACCAATGGCCGTCCGGATATGTCTAAAGTTATTGTAACTGTCAGCGATGGAAATCCTGACAATGAACAGGATTATACTATAAGTGAAATCATCGACTATGCCAAGACGCATGGATATGCCCTTAACCAGAATTGGGAAATTGTAGATATTCCTATTTCTGAAGAGGAAATGGAAGAGGAACCGCTTTTATATGTAACCCAGAAAACCTATGAACCGGACGCGGAATATTCTGAACCCATGGATGCATATATGACGCTGTCTGATATATCCTATGAGGTTTTGTCCCACTTAGGCGCTTACTCTTATGTCCGTTATAATCTGATAGAAGGAAACAGCAACTTTCATTTTCTTTTATCCTATTGGGAAGACAATTCCAAGCCTCTTCTGTTTTCCAATACAGATATGACGGTTGACGAATTCCGTCAATGCGACCGGTACGCCGTCTTCTCTACAGATACCCTGACTGGTCAGTCTAATCTGCCAGAAGAGCCGCTCTACATCTCTTCAATGCTGGAAAAATACTCTCCTTTTATAGACGGAAATGGGATTTTTCTTGCTGCAGTTGATACTTCCTACAGCCATAACGATGCTTATGCCATAGGAAACCAGAAGTTTTTAGAAACCCAGCAAGGGTATTCTGCAGGTTTAGCTTCTCTATTTACCGGCTTTGCAGGCTGCTTAATTACCTTTGTCTACCTGGCTTACCATACCGGATGGAAAACCACTGGACATTCTGAACGGTATTTTTTCAAATATGATTTCTTTCCCGTAGAAATCAACATTTTCCTGGCTCTTGTTATGATTATCGCTGGACTTTATCTCTGCAATAACCTTGGGCTTGCTATTTTGGATTTGATTTTTTCCGATTACGCACTTATTTTCATGGGGCACATTATCGATGGCGCTGTCATTTATGTTGTCTGCTTTATACTGGCATTCAGTATAATCCGGCAATACAAAGCAAACATCTTGTGGAAAAATTCTCTTATGAGAAAATTTTCCCAGGATATGTTCGATTATTTTTCCAAACAGCGTTTTTCTATTTCGCTGATATACTATTATACCGGATTCCTGGCCGTTAATCTGGGATTTGCTTTTGCGGTTCTTTCTCTATTTTACAATCTGAATGATTTAAGCCACAAACTGCTCCTGCTTCTTCTGGTAATTCTATGGATATCAGGAAACCTGTGGGTTTTCCAACGACTTTACAAAAAGGCCCTGCAGCAGGACAAACTGAATGAAGCAATTTCCAATATCTCCGGAGGCGACACCCGTTACTGCGTTGATTTAACCCAGTTCAGCGGGCGGGAACGTTCTATTGCCGAACACATCAACAGCATCGGAAGCGGCTTAGATACTGCTATTCAGGAGCGTGTAAAAAGCGAACGCATGAAGACAGACTTAATTACCAACGTCTCCCATGACTTAAAAACGCCCCTTACTTCAATTATCAACTATGTAGATTTAATCAAACGGGAAAATATCCAGAATCCTAAAGTCCAGGAATATCTGGAGGTCCTGGAACAAAAATCCCAGCGTCTGAAAACTTTAACGGAAGACCTGGTTGAGGCGTCAAAAGCCAGTTCCGGAAACTTAAAGCTGGAAATGGCTGACATTGATTTTGTTGAACTGGTTCAGCAGACAAACGGCGAATTTGAAGAAAAATTTGCCCTCCGTTCCCTGGATCTTATCAGCAATCTTCCGGAAGAAGCCATTATCATCGAGGCAGATGGCGGCCAGTTGTGGCGTGTACTGGAAAACCTTTACAACAACACGTTTAAATATGCTATGGAGCACAGCCGCGTCTATGTCGATATGGTTCGCGAGAAAAACCAGGTGCTGTTTACCATTAAAAACATTTCGGATCATCCGTTAAACATTACTGGAAGCGAGCTGACCGAACGGTTTGTACGCGGAGACGTCTCTCGGACTACCGAAGGCAGCGGCCTTGGCCTCTCCATTGCCCAAAGCCTTACCAGGCTTCAGAATGGTTCTTTTGACATTATTATCGACGGCGACTTATTCAAGGCCTGCCTGCGCTTCCCAGTCAAATCTGTTTGCTAATTGAGAAAAGGATTCTCTTCTCTGCATCTGCAGGAAAAGAATCCTTTTCTTTTTCATTTCCTATTTAATGTTTATAACTCTATCCAAAAATTCTCCATGCACAAATAAAGTTATTTGCCCACCAGGAACTTAAACTTCTGTGTACTACGCGGCCATTACTGGAAGATGCGTCGATAACGGTTCCGCCTCCGGCTGCAATTCCTACGTGGCCATTTACTACTACAATATCTCCTGCCTGAATATCTGAGAAATTGTTAATTCTGGTATATCGTCCCACATTTCTCCAACCAGAGGAAGTCAGATAACTCTGCTTTACTCCTACCTGGTTCAGACACCAGTATACAAAGCCAGAGCAGTCAAATGCATTCGGGCCTTTTGCTCCCCATACATACGGGCAGCCAACTTTCGACTGGGCTACTGCAATTAAGCTGGAGACACCGCCGCTATTGTGAATCGTACCTCCGCCGCTGCTTCCGCCCGAAGGCTTTCCAGAAGATCCGCTTCCAGAGGATCCGGAGCTGGAAGGCTTTTTATTTCCGCTGGAAGAACTTCCTGACGAACTGCTTCCGGAAGAGGAAGAACTGCTGTTGGCCGGAGCTTTCTTTACATTATCTCCCGTCAGCTTTGCCAGCGTCTGCGCTCCTACTGTACCATCCGGAGATAAATTATTTCGCTCCTGAAAGCTCTTTACTGCCTTTTCTGTAATCTCGCCATAGTATCCGGTAGCATTTCCAGCATTCAGATAACCATACTTGCTCAACAGAGTCTGGACTTTCTTAACCATATCGCTTTCGTCACCCAGACGCAGGCCATTGGGGACTGCCTTAGAGCTATTTAATACTTCTCTGGTAGATGGCCCCAGATAACCGTCTATAATCAGGTCGTTGCGAGACTGGAACTGTTTAATCGCATCTGCCGTATCCTGGCCAAACGCTCCATCCGGTACCGTCATTAAATACCCCAGGGCTTTCAGCCTTTCCTGTGCAGCCAGTACCACTTCGCTTTTTTCTCCATAAGCGAGAAAATTAGCCTTAATCTCATCGCTGTATAACAAGTTCATAGTTTTCTGGCCTACTTTTCCGTCTGCCTCCAAACCATTTACCTCTTGAAGCTTCAAAACGGCAGCTTCTGTAGAATCCCCAAAATTGCCGGTTACCAAATCTGCTGTCGCCAGATATCCCAATTCATACAAACGGCTCTGAAGCTGGGAAATGTCGTCGCCCTCATCGCCTTTCTGGGCAGCATAGTATTTTGCATTTGGATCCATAATGGCATCGTATGTAGCGCTCCCTACAATACCATCCATTGCCAGTTTATTCTGCCTCTGGAAAATCTTAACCGCACGCTCTGTCTGCGTTCCATAGTAGTCGGTCGGTTCATCGCTGTCCATAAAGCCCAGTTCCATCAACCGACTCTGCAGATTGACCACTGCAGAATGTCTGTCTCCTACTCGGATGTATTCTGGCATCGGTTCGACTTCCGGAACCGTAATTGCGATATTTGGAAGGAGCTGTCCGTCCGGTTCCAGCGGTGGAATTGACTCCGGCGCTGTCGTAATCTCTACGGTTTCCGTCTCTGCCGCAGACACCCCTTCTTCGATACTGCTGCTTTCTGTCTGGATTGTTCTGGTTGCCGCTTCTTCACTGCAAGCTGTACTAAATAATCCGACAGATGTAATTGCCGCAGTTAAAACTGCATATGTATAAAATCTTTTCCAGCTTCTCATTCCGCGCTGCTTTACTCTCTTGTTTTTCGTTCTCATCAAAAAAATCCCTTCTATACATTCAAATACATTCGTGAATACCTGGTGTCACTTTTCCGTGATTTTTGTCAGATCAGGATTATTTTATCATATTTTGTGCGGAAAGATAACCTATATTTTATACAAATTCTTTAAAATATCCTTAAAAATATTGGATAGCAAAAAGGACGGATACAAATTCTTCTTTACGAATTTGTATCCGTCCTAAAACATATTATCCATTGGACTATACCTCTGTTTCTTTTATCTATATGAATTTTTCTGCGAAACTTTCATTCGCTTGGATAAAACCCCCGATTATCATATTTTATTTGCTTTATTATCATCCAATCCAAATCTATCATACAACTTTATTGATTTGAATATTATGTCGTATGCTATTCCAAGTATCTCATAATACTTTCTCGTCATATTACAAAATCCTGTACTTTCTGCACGTTGTCCATCTTATTGTAATCATTTGTTATATGTATATCTTTGAATCTTATCTATAATAAAGATTCCTTGGGGATTTGCTAACTAGTACTTTGGACTGTACCTCCTTTACTTAGATTTTTTATTTCTTTAGTTCTTTTTGATGGTTTCATTATACATAATCCGCTCAGTTTTGTCAATACTATTTTTAATTTTTTTATTATAATTTTGATATTAATTGAATTGTATAATATTTTTTCTGAAAATATATATTTTTTATTCTATTTTACAGCTATTATACTTGTTTCTGCTGTTCTCTGTTTTGCAACTTTTAAAAAGCAAACAGCATCTATAATATATACGACGAAAGAGTTCTATATTCAGATAGGAGATAATTCTATGAGGAAAATAAAATGGCAGAATTTTATTATTGTCAGCGCTGCAGCCTGTATGCTGGCAGGATGCAGTCAGCATACCCCGATTGAAACCGCTGCTAAAATCACTGCTGATGAAACTAATAAAGAACCTGAAATGGAACCAGATGAAACGGAAAGCAGCGCAGACAAGGCAGAAACTGCAGCCGGAAACGAAGCATCCTTAGCAGATATAAAAAGCCTGGTGGGAATGAACGATGAAGATACTGCCGGACTTCTGGGCGGCGGAGAGGAAAACTGGTCCAATAATTTTTATAGCATCAGTGTACAGAGGACGAAACACAGTATTGGGAAACACAGGTGACCGGATTAATGGACGTTGAGCCTTCTTATGACGGAACATCTTCAGAAGGCGGAAGCACAAACTGGAAATGGATCTCTGACGGAATGATTGCAGGAATGAATCAGATGAAAGATATTCTTACCCTCAGTTTTCAGCCGGCTGTCGGAGAATTAAAATAAATGATCGTCAAAAAGCTCCAGAAGGAGCTTTTTATTTTGCAGAATTTGTGTTCCCGAAGGAATAAAAAAAGCACCAACCCCGCAGCTCTCGGTCTGCAAAATCAGTACTTTTCAGTGCACCTTCAGGGACTCGAACCCTGGACAAATAGATTAAGAGTCTTTGCAGTTGTCATACAATATAATTAATTAAGTTAAAATCACGTACAATTTAGGAGGTATCTATTTTATGCAACGTCAGTTAAAAAAGCGCCTTAATGTAAGCATCCCTGTTCGCCTTGCTAATCGTTTGGAATGTGATTCCATTGAATATGGATTAGCTAAATCTGTTATCGTTCAAAATGCCTTAATGCTCTATTATCAAAATACTGATTCTCTTGTCAATAAACAAGCCTCTGTGTCAAGTGGCAAGCTTACGCTTCCAAGCGTAAGCGAGACGCCGTAGGGCAACACTTGACGCAACAAAAAACGCTATAATGTAAGCGAGAGGACGTAAGGAACGCAGTTCCTTTAAGTCCTCTTGATTACTTTTAGCGTGGCGGTTGGCACAACCTAGTGGAGTAACTGGCAGTTTCTTTTATTCGATTAAAATTTGCAAAAAAGATTGTCAAATTATGACAGCTATTGTATTATTGGAACATGGGAAACCAAAAGCTAGGCGGCTTATCCTCCTTTTTCGGAGGGGCTTACCCTCCAGACGTAAGAAAGGAGGGCTTGCCAATGTATGTTACATATTCTGATCTAATTCAGTTTTGTATATTCGTTGTTGCCCTTGTCAGTCTCATTTTTGAGATTTCTAAGGGTAGAAAATAGCCGCCATTACTCCCAATAATGACGGCTGACCTTATGAAAGGTTAAGTTTACTAATTATTTGAGGGTAAGCCACTTTTTGGTTTCCCTTTTTGTATTTTCACTATATCATATGTGTAGTAATAATTCAAGTTTATACAAATTATTTTTTATTCAAGCGGCCATTTCCCGTTGTCTTTATTTAAACACATCTAAACCGTTTTGAAAAGATTCTTTTAATCCCTCTTTTTTTCCCATTTTCCCATCTTTCATAGCATTTACTGTTTTCATTTCTTTTTTAAACTGTTTTTTTAATGGATTTTCTTTTGATTCATCTGATATAGCTATTTCTCCATGTTCTTTTTCATATTCATCTATATATTTTTTGATTATATGTTTCATTTCTTGGTTTCGGGTTCTAGTATGTTGGTCTGCTATAAACTCTAATTTTTTTATTGTTTCTTTATCACATCTAAAGGCATATTGATTTTCTAAATTTTTTCCCATTATTTTCTCCTTTTAGCAGATATCTGCTTGACATATGTGTAAAAGTGTGCTATTTTGATATCAAGTAGATATCTGCTATATATTTATCACGAGTCAATTGATATATGTTTCATATTATCACATTTCATTTTCATGTTCAAGCAATTGTTTTGAGTGTGCCTAGAGATACATTCCTATGAATGAATTTAATTTATAAGGAGGTTTGTTATGAAAGAAAATCTTGAATATTATTGTTCCCTTTCCATGGATGAAATTATTAAGTTACCTATGAAACAATTTGATGAATTTCTGTCTCTCCTTGTTGCAATGCATAATAAAACTTTCTGTAAATCTTTGAATGATAGTAACAGGGGATGCGTTTCTTTGGATAGCTTTGATGATAAAAAATGGGAAAATTACGTTTCTTCTTTATGTGATTTATCCATTGTACATGATTATTTACTGATACGTCATTTGACGGATTCCCCTGAAATCGTTGATTCTGAATTATGCGATTTCTTTTCCAATCTTGAAGATATTTACCAGACTGAAATTTATTTTCGTTTTCTTCATTCTGTTCTTGATTCCCCTATTCAGGGACATTGGATGATGTCTTGCTGATGGCTGGAAAGAAGTGCTATGCGGCCGTCACGTAGGTGACGCCGCTGGCACTGTTACAAGACAAAAATACTACTTCTAAAGTAAATACAAATCGGCTTGCCAGTTCAAACTGGTCGGCCCCCACCCAGTAATACGGGGGCAGAAAAGCCAGAAAGGAAATTTTATGAATATTGGCAATGAAGCAACTTCGGCTAATGGCCTGTTCATCTCGGTCGACTGGTTATCTTTTACAATTAAAAATATTATGACGGTTTCACAGGTAATGGAGTCCTTTGGTTTAGATCCAGAACAGATGCAGGATGGTTTAACTGGTCGTTTTGGTTATCGTTTCCGTATAACGCATTGTATTTATCCCATTTCAATTTTATATGATGGTAGTGAAGACATGGGGATTCATGTTGATGTATCCGGTTCTGCTGTTGGATATTTTTTACAATGTTATGCAAACAGGCATACGGATAAACCAACTCCTTTTAATTCTTTTGCTTATGAGGTGGAATCTTTTGATTTTACTGTGCTGTCTGATTTGTTAAAAGAGGTTATGGATATAGGCCAGATAACAAGATTCGATATTGCTATTGATGATAAAGGATGTAATTATTATACTATGGACGAATTACTGGATATTTTTCAGTCTAATTTATGGGTTTCCAAATTTAAAAAATATACCTTGCATTGTTCAGGCTCTAAAACGCAGTCTTTGGGTTCAACATTATATCTTGGCTGCCGTACAAGTGCTATTATGTTTCGTATCTATGATAAAAAAGCGGAACAGCTGGAGAAGAAAAAAGTCGGGCTTGATTCCCCTGAATGGGTTCGATGGGAAATAGAACTTCATAAAGAACGGGCTAGTATTATATCTGCTATGCTTGTGGAGGGAGCTACTCTCCCTGATTTGGCTATTGGCATATTATCAAATTATTTACGTTTGATTCAGCGTGATAATGTTCGGGATTCTCGTTGTTCTAATTCTGAAAAGTGGGATTCTTTTATTAATGGGATTCGAAAAATCCGTATTTGTCAGCCTGTGCGTGAAAAAACTTGGGAAGACAAGGAAACTTGGTTAAAGCAACAGTTTTCCCCTGCTCTATCTGCTATTTATTTACGGGATGGGGATTTAAGTTTTTTTTATGAACTTATAAAGTTAGGCAGGCCTCGGTTAAGTTCCGAATTGAAACACTTACTTTCTGAAATTGATGGAGTGCATTGTTATGACTTTGAATGATGCCTTGAATGAATTTCTTTTTGAAAAGCGGATAAATGGATTAGATAAAAAATCAGTTAAAAATTATCATGCCACATTGTCTCTTTTTGTCAACGCTGTAGGCTCTGATTTGGCTTTTAAAGACGTTTCTTTTGAGTTGGTAAGGAATTATATCCTTAATTTATTAGACAGTTCTTTATCGCGTGCTACAGCTTCATCTTATATCCGTAACCTGAAAATATTTTTACGCTGGATTGCGGAAAATTATGAATTACCATTTGACCCATTAAAAATAAAAGTTCCTAAATCTCCTAAGAAGAACGTACATATATATTCTGATTCTGAGATATTAAAGATTTTTTCTATGGTTGAAACTTCTGTTCCTTGGATTACTGCCAGAAACAGGGCAATTATTGCCTTGATGTTGGATTCCGGTTTACGTCAGTGTGAAGTCTGTGGATTATTAAAACAGGATGTTGATAGAGAGAATAAAGTTATGAAAGTAACTGGAAAAGGTGCAAAAGATAGGATGGTTCCCCTTGGCTCTGTTTCATCTGCTTTTATAGACCAGTATTTAGACCTCTGTCCGTTTAAAGAATCTAAGTATGTCTTTTTGGATAGGCGCGGCAATTTTCTTTCTGGTAATGCTGTCCGCTTATTTGTCTATCGCTTGGAAAGAAAACTTCCTTTTCCGTTTTCTTCTCATAAGTTGCGACATAACTTTGCGACTAATTTTTGTATTGATAATATCAATGCAAAAGGAGATAGTTGTGTCTACGATTTAAGTGTTTTGATGGGACATGAAAGTATAGAGACTACTAAGAAATATGAACATTTTGCCCATGAATTAATAGCTGCTAAGAATAATATTTCACACTTGGACATGACCTTTAAAGCCTTGTAGAATAAGGGGTTCTTGTCTTGTGGAATAAAAAAAGCACCAACCCCGCAGCTCTCGGTCTGCAAAATCAGTACTTTTCAGTGCACCTTCAGGGACTCGAACCCTGGACAAATAGATTAAGAGTCTACTGCTCTACCAACTGAGCTAAAGGTGCATTTATAAGATTTTGTTTTGTGCTTGTCTCAAGCACGTGTGTTAGTATATCGTATCTCCTGGAAAATGTCAATACATTTTTTCAAAATTTTTTATCTTTTTGTCAAAGCCGGATTCTTGGGCTCATTTTTCCTCGAATCCGGCTTTGTACAACCCCTTATGCTGCGGGCTGATTGTAATTGTCAGCCTTTGCTTACAGCGCCTTATCCAGGGCGTCCATCAATACTTCTCTCTTCTGCACGCCAACCATCTTTGCCTCTACCTGGCCGTTTTTAATAACCAGCAGAGTCGGGATAGACATTACGCCGTATTTCATAGCGATTTCTTCATTGTTGTCTACGTTCAGTTTTCCTACTTTTGCTTTTCCATCATACAATTCTGCCAGTTCTTCTACTACCGGAGCCATCATTTTGCATGGGCCGCACCAGTCTGCATAAAAATCTACCAGTACCGGCTTGTCTGAATTTAATACTTCGCTTTCAAAATTCTGTGTTGTAAATACCATTTCCATAGTCATTCTCCTTTACGGTTTCTTTTTACATTTGTCATTTTTACATTCCAGCGCTTTGCATACCTCTAAAAAGCAATTTCGTATGTGCAGCGCCTTCCGATCCAATTCTGTTTTGTCACAAGTGGCACATCTGAGCCGCCTTACCAGCTTTGGAGGCAGTTTCATGGAATCACCCATTTTTAACTAGTGTATGCCCAAAACGCCGTTTCATACCCGCTTTGCAATCAGTTTGCAGATTGCGTTTCCCTTTTCCACAAACTTTGTCTCATATTCGGTCATTACATTTCCTTCTGCCATTGGACTGTTGTGAAGATCAAAGGTTTTTTCCGTAATCTTCCATCCTGCTGCAGGAATTGCTTCCAGAGAGTATTCAAACAGACCCTGATTGTCGGTTTTAAATTCTACGCTTCCATCCTGCGCCAGAATCTGGTCGTATACAGCCATAAATTCCGGTGATGTCAGGCGTCTCTTTGCGTGTCTGTCTTTTGGCCACGGATCTGAGAAATTCAAATAAATTTTATTCACTTCCCCCTGCTCAAAAACTTCTGACAGTTCTTTTGCATCCACGCAGAGAAACCAGATGTTTGATAACTCCAGCTCCGCTCTCTTTTGCAGTCCTCTCAGAAGAACGCTGGGATACCGCTCAATTCCAATATAATTAATCTCTGGATGGGCCTGGGCCAATTCCATAATAAATTTCCCCTTTCCCATGCCAACTTCTATCTCAATGGGATTATTATTGCCAAACAACTTTGCCCATTGGCCTTTCTGGTTCTTCGGCTCTTGTACGACATAAGGGCTGGTGCCAATGCTGTCCTCTGCTCCTTTTATATGACGCAGTCTCATATCTTCCTCCATAAACGTCTCTTTTTCCTACTTTTTTAGTATACATTAATTTCATACTCTTTGGCAAGCTTTTTTTCACGTTTATCCTCTGTATACCGATCCGTTCAAAACGCAAGCACAACATCTTGTTTTCCAGACAAACGTTTGAATTTAGTCGAAAAAAAATAAATATTTTCGGAAAATTTAAGTGCAAATTTTGTCAGAATCTAGTATAATAGAAATAATTAAGTCGATTTTATTATATCATTTACTATAAGGAGGTTTTCATATGGGGCAGCCGCTTAATATTTGGGATAAAATACAGCAGGGCGTCAGCGAAACCGAGCGCCTCATCGCACAAAAGGATTATAATAAGGCTATGATTCAGTCCCGTCAGACTCTGGAGGTCATGGTAAAAGCACTTGGCAATAAGGCTTGTATTGTAGAAAGCGATCTGGCCACTACCATTGACCAGCTGTACGACGGCCGCTGGATTGATAAAAGTACGCGGGAACATTACCATAAAATCCGCATTATCGGCAATAAAGCCGCCCACGAAGACAACAACAGCGCGGCCGACGCGACACTGGCTCTGACTCTGCTTTCTCAGGAAGTTTATGCATTTTCCGATTATAAGACCGAATACCGAAATACCCGTACCATCTATGTTCCAACTGACTCCGGACAGGATTCCGGCCGTTCCGGCGCCCGTTCTTCCTCTGGTTCCCGTTCCGGCCACCGCCCAACTGCCAGAAACGCTTCCGCAGGACGTTCCTCTGGAAACCGACGGCCTGCAAACCGCAGGAAACGGAAAGGCGGCATTACGTTCCGCGACGTATTCCCATTGCTGGCTATTTTACTGGGAATTATCTTATTAATTGTCCTGATCCGCGTCTTTATGCCGGACAACAAAGAGGACTCTGCCTCTTCTGCACCGTCTGTTTCTACAGAAGCTGCGCTTCCAGAGACTCCGTCTCCCGAACAGGAGACGACTGCCCCTGAATCCGAAACCACCGAAGCTGCTCCGCCAGAAAGCGTTACGTACAAGACGACGGATACGTTAAATGTCCGCGCAGAACCTTCTACCAGCGCCCGTATCGTTGTCCAGCTCGCCCCTGGAACTACGGTTAATTATGTAGGCGTCCATGACGACTTCTGGAGTATTATCAATTATGACGGCACTGACGTCTATGTCGCTACCCAATATCTGACTCAAGAATAATTTTTCAAAAGCCCTCAAATCTAAGAGGGCTTTTTTTGTATTTCTGATCATTTTTACTATAGCTTTTTAAAAGTGGAAGTAGTATAATGTTTGTATTTTTAAAGTACAAAGCAAGGAGGTTCCTTTATGGATAATCTTATTGAAAAAATCTCAGAAATTGAGGCCTCTGCTTCTTCGATTATGGACAGTGTAAATGACCGCAAGGCTGCACTTTCTGATGAAATCGCCAAACGTACTGCCGCCTTTGACACTCAGTTGGAGGCAGATACCGAAGCAAAGTTATCTGCTCTCCGGTCCAGTCTGGAAGCTGATTTAAATTCACGTCTGGCCAGGCAGGAAGCCGGAGCACAGGAGGCAGTCCGCTTGTTAAATGAGTCCTATGAGTCTCATCATACCGAATACGCCAGACAGTTGTTTGAAGAAATGATAAAGGAGTGATCGTATGGGAAATTTGCTTGCCTACAGCGGATTGACCACTAAGGTAAAGGCCATGCAAAGCCGCCTTATCACTTCTGCCCAGCTTCAGGAAATGGCTTCCCTGGAATCCGTATCTGCTTGTGTCGATTATCTGAAAAGACAACCTGCCTATGAAACTGTTTTAGGCAGCGCAGAGTCAGGCGAACTCCACCGCGGCGTTATTGAGCAATATCTGAAACTGTCCGAATATCAGGACTTTGACCGGCTTTACCGTTTTTCCAATCTGACCCAGCGGAAATTTTTAGATTTCTATTTTATGCATTACGAAGTAGCATTTCTAAAAAGATGTCTTAGAAGTATTATCGGACACTCCCCCCTGGATCTTGATTTATCCGTATTTCAGCAGTTTTTTGACAGCCGTTCCTCTTTAAACTTTTCAAAAATTGCGGAAGCCAAAAATCTGACCGATTTCACTGCTGCTTTAGAGGGTTCTGTTTTTTATCCTCTCCTATCCAGTCTCAGCCGTGAAAATACCGTCTCTCTATTTGATTATGAAAATGGGCTGGATATGTTTTACTTTAAGACCATGTGGCAGGTTATGAACAAAAAAATGAAAGCATCGGACAAAAAGATTCTGGTCCAGTGTTTTGGAAGCCGCATGGATATGCTGAACATCCAGTGGATTTACCGCTGCAAACAATTTTATCACCTGGCTCCATCTGATATTTATGCCGTTTTAATTCCGATCCAATACCGCTTAAAAGCTTCTGATATTCATACCTTAACCGAATCAGAGACAATGGACGGCTTCTTTTCTGCCCTCCAGTCTACCTGGTATAAACGGGAATTAGAAGCCATCCGGACCAGGCATCCAAACCCTGAAATTCTGGCCAATCAGGTAAATGAACACATTCATCAGTATACCAGCCAGAAGGATCCCTACTCCATTGCCATATTAAATGCCTATCTTTACCGCAAGGACAGGGAAATCCAGCAGTTGATTACCATTATAGAAAGTATCCGTTATGGAGTTCCTTCCCAGACCATTATCAATTCTATAACGAATCCAATAAAAGGAGGTCTAGTATCTTGATAGAGAAAATGAAATTCTTAAGTATTTCAGGGCCAAAAGACGATATTGACCGAGTGGTTGACCAATACCTGTCCCGCTATGAAATTCATCTTGAGAATGCGTTATCTGAGCTAAAGACCGTTCGGGATCTTCGTCCCTTTACGGAAAACAACCCTTACCGTACAGAGTACCAGCGTGCGGAAGAGCTTGCGGCGCCATTCTTAACCGGCTCCATTCCTGAACCGCCTTCTGATATGGACGCTGTCAGCGCATCTGCCGTCATACGTGAACTGGATCAGCTGGTAACCCAGCTGAATACCGAAAAAGAAGCGAAAAAAGCAGAGCTGAAAACTCTGCAGGACTCTTTAAGCAAGGTCCTTCCTTTTATCGGACTAGACTACAGCATCAGACGGATTCTGCAGTTTAAATATATCAAGTTCCGTTTTGGACGAATCTCCAAAGAATACTATGAGAAGTTTTCTTCTTTTGTATACGACACCATTGACACGATTTTATTTCCCTGCCGCGAGACCGATAATTATGTCTGGCTCCTTTACTTTGTGCCGGACCGTCTGGCTGACAAGGTAGATGCCATCTATGCTTCCATGCATTTTGAGCGTTTCTATCTTCCAGACGAATATACGGGTACTCCGGAAGAATCCTGCGCTTCATTAAAAAGCCAGATCGCTTCCCTTACCAAAGAAATTGAAGTTCTGGACAGCCGGATTATTTCAGAGACTGAAAGCAGGAAAACCAGACTCTTACAGGCTTATTCCAGGCTGGATACTTTTACCCGCAATTTTGATATCCGGAAAATGGCGGCCTGCACCAAGCACGAAGAACACACTTTCTACATTTTATGCGGCTGGATGGCAGAAGATGACGCCGCCCGTTTCCAAAATGAAATCGCAGAAGATGAGAATACCTTCTGTATCGTAGAAAACGACCACAAAAACTTATTAAACGGACCTCCCACCAAGATGAAAAATCCCAAGCTGTTCAAGCCATTTGAGATGTTCATCCAGATGTACGGACTTCCTGCTTACAATGAAATCGACCCTACGATTCTAATCGGTATTACTTATTCTTTCTTGTTTGGATTTATGTTTGGAGATGTTGGGCAGGGACTGTGCCTTCTGATAGGTGGTTTCCTGCTTTACCGGTTCAAGAAAATAAATCTTGCTGCGATTATTTCCTGCTGCGGTTTCTTCTCTACTATTTTCGGATTTATGTTCGGCAGCATTTTTGGATTTGAAGACATCATTGAACCCTTATGGTTAAGACCTGCAAAAGCCATGACAAATCTTCCGTTTATTGGAATGTTAAACACTGTATTTATTGTGGCTATTGCCATTGGTATGGGTATTATCCTGCTGACCATGATTCTCAATATCATCAATGCTTACAAGGCCCATGAGCCTGTAGCATCCTGGTTTGATACCAACGGGATTGCCGGCTTTGTATTTTATGCCAGCCTGGTAACCACCATTGTCCTTTATATGACTGGAAGACCGCTTCCGGCAACCATTGTACTGGTAGTCATGTTCCTGGTTCCTCTGGCTCTCATCTTTTTAAAAGAGCCTCTGACCGCAATGGTTGAGAAAAAAGCCGAAAAGATTGAAGGCGGAAAAGGAATGTTTGTTGTGCAGGGATTTTTTGAAATGTTTGAAGTCCTGCTCAGTTATTTTTCCAATACCCTTTCTTTTGTCCGTGTAGGCGCATTTGCCGTCAGCCACGCTGCCATGATGGAAGTTGTGCTGATGTTGGCCGGTGTGGAATCCGGCAATCCCAACTGGGCTGTCGTAGTCCTCGGCAATCTATTTGTATGCGGTATGGAAGGACTGATTGTAGGCATCCAGGTACTCCGTCTGGAGTATTATGAGCTGTTCAGCCGTTTCTACCATGGTACTGGACGTGCCTTTAAACCTTATGGCAAAAAGGCCGCCTGACGATAAGTTGTTATCTCATTAAAAATTTCACATAAAAGGAGAGAATTTATTATGACATTAGCAGTAAAAATCACTTTAGCACTGGCATTAGTTTTAAGTATTGCAGTACCTTTCGGTGCATTTGCGGCAGGAGAAAAGACCAGAGGACGTTATAAAACCGCTCTGGCAGTCAATGTTTTCCTATTCTTCGGCACTTTAATCGTGTCCAGCGTATTTATGTTCTCCGGCAATGCAATGGCAGCAGAAGCAGCCGCTGAAACCGCTTCTTCCGCAGCAGGCTGGGGTTACCTGGCAGCCGCTTTAGCAACTGGTATGTCCTGTATCGGCGGCGGTATCGCCGTTTCTGCAGCCGCTTCCGCCGCATTAGGAGCTATCAGCGAAGACGGCTCTATCCTTGGTAAATCCTTAATCTTCGTTGGTCTTGCCGAAGGTGTATGCTTATACGGATTAATCATTTCCTTTATGATTTTAGGTAAGCTGTAATTCTATGAAAATGTATCTGATCAGCGACAACATCGACACCCTGACCGGTATGCGGTTGGCTGGTGTCGAAGGTACAGTCGTCCATGAACGGACGGAGCTAAAAGAAGCTCTTGATAAGGTTTTGGCCGATAAGGAAATCGGAATTATTCTTCTGACTGAAAAATTTGGCAGGGAATTTCCAGAAATTATTGACGAAGTAAAGCTGGAACGGAAATTCCCGTTGATTGTTGAAATTCCGGATCGCCATGGTACCGGCCGCAAGCCCAACTTTATCACTTCTTACGTCAATGAAGCTATTGGACTGAAACTATAAAACAGAAAGCAGGTGACTTACTTTGACAACCGATGAGAAATTACAGCATTTCCTGGACATCTGTATGGAGGATGCCAGAGAAAAAAGTTCCCGCCTGTATGACGAATATGCCGCTGCCTTAGAGCAGAGCTTTGAGGAGCATAAAAAAGAGGCTGCCAGACGCCTCGAAATGCAGCTTCAGGGCGAATCGGAAAAGCTTGACAGGGAAATGAATAAAAAACTGGCCCTGGCCCAGATTAACTTAAAACGTATGTTAAGCAAGCGGCAGGAAGAACTGAAGGATATGCTGTTTGTAGAGGTCCGGAATATGCTGGCTGATTTTATGGCTACTCCGGATTATCCGAAACTTTTGGAAAAACAGATTCAGGCAGCCCAGAAGCTGGCTGGCAGCAATGATATTATTATTTATATTGATCCGGCGGACGCGCCTCTTCTCCAGAGACTTTCCCTGACAAACCGAGATGCAGTCCGGATCAGCGAGTACTCTTTTTTAGGCGGAATACGGGCTGTCGTACCCCAGTCCCACATTTTAATCGACAATTCCTTTCAGACTAAATTAGAGGAAGCCAAACATAATTTTCATTTTCATTTAGGAGGTAAGGGCCATGAATAGTACAGGAATCATTTACGGAATCAACGGCCCTGTAGTCTACCTGCAGGATGACGCCGGTTTTCAGATGAACGAGATGGTTTACGTTGGCGACAGCCATCTGGTAGGCGAGGTTATCGGCCTGACCTCCGGCCGCACCACCATCCAGGTATACGAGGAAACTTCCGGCATCAAGCCAGGCGAACTGGTAACCGGTACCGGTTCTCCTGTATCGGTTACCCTGGCCCCTGGTATCTTAAATAACATTTTTGACGGTATTGAACGGCCTTTAGGCGAGATTGCAAAAAAAGACGGCGCTTATATCAGCCGCGGCGTTTCCGTTGACTCCCTGGATCGGACGAAGAAATGGAGCACCCATATGGTCGTTAAAAAGGGCGATCAGCTTCTTCCTGGTTCCATTATCGCGGAAGTTCCGGAAACCAGAGCCATTGTCCATAAAGTCATGGTTCCTCCGGATGTGGACGGCTATGTGTTAGATGTGGTTCCGGACGGCGAATACACCATTGATGATGTCCTGATTACCTTACAGCTTCCGGACGGTACGGAGCGCAAACTGACCATGACCCAGAAATGGCCCATCCGTACTCCAAGACCGACTGCAAAACGGTTTCCGGCTACAAAGCCGCTGGTAACCGGTCAGCGTATTCTGGACACATTATTCCCTATCGCAAAAGGCGGTACGGCTGCAATCCCAGGCGGTTTCGGTACTGGAAAAACCATGACCCAGCATCAGATTGCGAAGTGGTCCGACGCAGATATTATTATCTATATTGGCTGCGGCGAACGCGGCAACGAGATGACCCAGGTTCTGGAAGAATTTACTCACCTGATTGACCCAAAATCCGGCAATCCTTTAATGGATCGAACCACTCTGATTGCCAATACCTCCAATATGCCGGTTGCAGCCCGTGAGGCAAGCCTTTATTCCGGACTGACCCTGGCAGAGTATTATCGGGATATGGGCTATCATGTAGCAATTATGGCAGACTCTACCTCCCGTTGGGCGGAGGCTCTGCGCGAGCTGTCCGGACGTCTGGAAGAGATGCCTGCTGAGGAAGGCTTCCCTGCTTACTTAGCTTCCCGTCTTTCCGCGTTTTATGAGAGAGCCGGAATGATGCAGAACTTAAATGGTACGGAAGGATCTGTTTCCATTATCGGCGCAGTTTCCCCTCAGGGCGGCGACTTCTCCGAGCCGGTTACCCAGAATACCAAGCGGTTTGTACGCTGCTTCTGGGCCTTGGATAAATCCTTAGCCTATGCAAGACACTTCCCTGCTATTCACTGGCTGACCAGTTACTCCGAGTATTTAACGGACCTGGCGCCCTGGTATACAGACAACGTAGATAGGCGCTTCGTAGACTACCGGAATCAGCTGGTATACCTTCTGACCCAGGAAAGCAGCCTGATGGAGATAGTAAAACTGATTGGCGCCGACGTACTTCCGGACGACCAGAAGCTGATTCTGGAAATTGCCAAAGTTATCCGTGTCGGCTTCCTGCAGCAGAATGCGTTCCACAAAGACGATACCTGCGTTCCTATGAAAAAGCAGTTCCGCATGATGGAAGTCATCCTGTATTTATACAAGAAGAGCCGGATCCTGATTTCTATGGGAATGCCTATGTCTGTGTTAAAGCAGAATCCGATTTTTGACAAAATTATCGCCATCAAATACGACGTGCCCAATGACCGCCTGGATTTGTTTGACGACTACATGAAACAGATTGACCAGTTCTATGACAGTATCATGGAAACCAATGCATAAAGGAGGGCATAGTTATGGCAATTGAATATTTAGGTTTAAGCGCAATTAACGGCCCTCTGGTTGTTCTGGAGGGCGTTCAGAACGCTGCTTACGATGAGATTGTAGAAATGACCGTAGGCGGCAAAGAAAAGAAACTAGGCCGTATTATTGAAGTATATAAAGGCAAGGCCATTATCCAGGTCTTTGAAGGCACAGAGGGAATGGCGCTCCGCAATACCCATACCCGTCTTACCGGTCATCCGATGGAAATTGCAGTTTCCGAATCCATGCTTGGACGTACTTTTAACGGCATTGGAGAGCCAATTGACGGACTGGGCGACATTGTATCGGATGTAAAGCTGGACATTAACGGAAAGCCCTTAAATCCCGTTACCAGAGAGTACCCCAGAAACTATATCCGTACCGGTATTTCTGCCATTGACGGACTGACCACTCTGATCCGCGGACAAAAGCTGCCTATCTTTTCCGGCAACGGCCTTCCTCACGATCAGTTAGCGGCTCAGATCGTACAGCAGGCGTCTCTTGGCGATGACTCTGACGAAGAATTTGCAATCGTATTTGCCGCTATGGGCGTCAAATACGACGTAGCTGAATACTTCCGCCGCACCTTTGCAGAAAGCGGCGTTTCTTCTCACGTGGCCATGTTTGTCAACCTGGCAAACGATCCGGTAGTCGAGCGTCTTTTAACTCCTAAGATTGCGTTAACCCTGGCTGAGTACCTGGCATTTGAAAAGGGAATGCACATCCTGGTTATCTTAACCGATATGACTTCCTTTGCCGAGGCCATGCGTGAGGTTTCCTCTTCTAAAGGCGAAATTCCTTCCCGTAAGGGCTTCCCAGGATATTTGTACAGTGAGCTGGCAACCATTTACGAGAGAGCCGGAATCGTAGCAGGCGTCAATGGTTCTGTGACCCAGATTCCGATTCTGACCATGCCCAATGACGACATTACCCACCCGATTCCAGACTTAACCGGATACATTACCGAAGGCCAGATCGTACTGGATCGAACCCTTCAGGGCCAGTCCATCTACCCGCCTATTAACGTTCTTCCTTCCCTGTCCCGTCTGATGAAGGACGGCATCGGCGAAGGCTATACCAGAGAAGATCATCAGGCAGTTGCCAACCAGCTCTTCTCCTGCTACGCAAAAGTAGGCGACGCGAGAGCGCTGGCATCGGTTATCGGCGAGGATGAATTGTCTCCGATTGATAAAAAATATCTGGAATTCGGCAAGGCCTTTGAAACCCGTTTTGTAGGCCAGGACGTCCACGAGAACCGTTCCATCCTGGATACCTTAACCATCGGCTGGGAACTGCTTGGAATGCTTCCCAGAGAAGAATTGGACCGTATTGATACCAAGATTCTGGATCAGTACTATAAACCAGCACAAACAGCGGAGTAACCGGACAGGAGGGCTTTTATGAATCCAAATACGTTTCCTACAAAAGGCAACCTGATTCTGGCGAAAAATTCCCTGGCTCTGGCCCGCCAGGGATATGGCCTGATGGATAAAAAGCGGAATATTCTGATTCGGGAACTGATGGGGCTTATCGATCAGGCCAAGGGGATTCAGTCGGAAATCGACGCGACCTTTACAGAGGCTTATCAGGCTCTTCAGCAGGCTAATATTGACATGGGCATCAACTACGTCCAGGAAATCGGCTTGTCCATTCCTGTAGAAGATTCCATTAAAATCAAGACCCGAAGCATTATGGGTACGGAAATCCCATTGGTCCAGTACGATGAAAAGCCAGTCGTACCGTCCTATTCTTTTTACAGCACAACGGAAAGCCTGGATATTGCAAAGCTGAAATTTGAAAAAGTAAAAGAACTGACCATCCGGCTTTCCATGGTGGAAAATTCTGCTTACCGTCTGGCAACGAATATTAAGAAAACCCAGAAACGGGCAAATGCTTTAAAAAACATTACCATTCCTACTTATGAGGCATTGACCAAGAGTATTTCCAATGCACTGGAAGAAAAGGAACGGGAAGAATTTACCAGACTAAAGGTCATTAAACGAACACAGGAGAAAAAAGGTCATTAAACTGGCGCCCTGTCCCTGCCCGTTTGAAGCGAGCGGTCAGACAGGGCTTTTTTTATCATTCCGTGTAACCCAACCGTTAATAGGAGGAACTTTTATGAAATTTTTGCACCACCTGGCAGGTTTTGTTTCTGCCGTCTGCCTGATGGCGATTTTACTTATTACTTCCGTAGAAGCCGTTGCTTACTGGACTCCTGGATATTATGAAAAAGAATACACCAAATACCAGGTACTGGAAGATCTTCCGGAAATGACTATGGAGGATCTGCTGGCTGTTACAGATGAAATGATAGATTATTTAAGAGGGGATCGGGACGATCTCCATGTCTTTACTACTATGGGAGGCGAATATCGGGAGTTTTTTAACGCCAGGGAAATTGCCCACATGGAAGACGTAAGGGGGTTGTTTTTAGGAGGCCTTACCATCCGCAGGACTGCTTTCTGCATTCTAATTGCCTGTGCTGTCTTCCTGATTGCTTCAAAAGCTAATCTGATGGCTGTGGTTCCCAAAACCATGTGTCTGGGGATGGGCGCTGTCTTTTTAGCTGCCGGTGTCCTCGGCGGCGTCATTGCCACTGACTTTAATAAATACTTTGTTCTTTTTCATCATATCTTTTTTGATAACGATTTGTGGCTTTTGGATCCGGCTACCGATATGCTGATTAACATTGTTCCGGAACCGTTTTTTATGGATACTGCGTTCCGCATCTTAGCCGTTTTCTGCGGATCCACTGCCTTAATTTTCCTAATCTGCCTCTTTTTGTGGAGGAAACAGCGTAAAACCGCCTTTACTTGTCCGCAAAAATAGCCTATACTGTAAAAAAACGTTACATGGAGATTAATAAATTTATGACATATTTTTACAGACGCTGTACCAGGGTTCTTTCCTGGATACTTCTGTGGGTTTTTGTATTCTTAGGCGCATTTCCAATGACTTCTTTTGCCGCTCCTGCCTGGCCGGATAACGTATATATCCAGGCAGAAGGCGGTATTGTCATGGATGCTGATTCCGGCACTGTTTTGTTTGGAAAAAACATCCATGAACACTACTATCCAGCCAGTATTACAAAAATCCTGACGGCTTTAATTGTAATTGAAAACTGCGATTTGGACGAGATGGTTACCTTTTCCTATGACGCAATTTTTAACGTCGAGGAAAATTCCAGCAATATGGCTGCTTCTGTGGGCGATACCCTTACAGTCAGAGACTGCCTCTACGGACTGATGTTAGCGTCTGCCAATGAAAGCGCCAATGCGCTGGCGGAGCACGTTGCCGGCTCTACGGAAGCTTTTGCAGAGTTAATGAACCAGAAGGCGGCAGAACTTGGCTGCCAGGACAGCCATTTTGCCAATCCCAGCGGCTTAAACGCTCCCAACCACTATACTTCTGCTTATGACATGGCTTTGATTATGCAGGCCGCGCTTCAAAATGAAACTTTTGTAGAAATTGACAGCGCTCTTTACTACAAGCACGCGCCTATTAAGCAGTATCCGGATCCGGAGGATCCCCACAACGTCGTATACGCCCATCATCAGATGCTGAAGAAAAACTCTTCTGTATACTATCCTGGCGCCTTTGCCGGAAAAACAGGTTATACGTCTCTGGCCGGCAATACTCTGGTAACTGCCGCCAAAAAGGATTCTATGACTCTGATTACCGTCGTACTAAACGGATCCCAGGTTCACTATTCAGATACGAAGAGGATGCTGGATTTTGGGTTTGAAAACTTCCAGACCTTAAAGGTTGCCGATTACGATCACACCTATACTTCTATTGAAAATGATATGAGTATTGCCGGACTTACCACCAGCGATATTTCTGTCCTTTCCCTGGATGACCGTTGTTATGTGACGCTTCCTAAAGGCGCTGATATTTCCGATGCCCAAGCAGTTCTAAATTACGATCTTGGAGAAACCGATCCGGATGATGCGATTGCCCAAATCCAATATACCTACAACGACCGGTCTATTGGATCCACTTATCTGACGATCAAGGGCATTCCCGCCAGGCAAAATTATGATGTTCTGGATTCCATGGCTTCTGTAGACAGTGAGCACGTTCCGGTAGAAACCATTCCTCCGGAAGAAACGGCAATTGTTTCTGATCGTTCCGAATCGGAATCTTTCCCGCTTCCAGATGCAGTCAGTATTCCGGATGAAGGGAACCTGGGAGCCGTTCCGGATGATCCGGCTCTTTCCGATACGCGGATGACTGTCCCTGAAAACGCTTCTGAAAAGAAGGGATTTTTCTCCGGTTTTCATTTTCCTGAGATTCCGCCTGCATTCTGGATAGGACTCGCTGCCCTTCTTGCCGTTGGAGGCCTTACAGGCGCCGCTGTCATAGCCAGAAACCATTTCAGGCAGAAAGCTGCCAGAGAGCGCCAGCTGCGCAGGGAACGGCGCATACAGCGCTTAAAAGACATCGGCTGTTCAGAATCTGAATTTGACATCATTATGGAGGAACGGAAACGCTCTTCCTATACGGTAAAGCACCGCCCCCGCAATCATCGCCGGAAACACCATTTCCGCTAGAGCGTTTACCAGGAGGAATTTTCTTGCGACGAAATATTATTATCTGCACCGGTTTTATTGCCGCCGCTACCATAATATCCAGTATCTTTTCTTATATCAGCAATAATGTCATCAACGTTTCCATGATTTACATTTTAAGCGTACTGATGATTGCCCGATATACGGACGGTTATATTTCCGGAATTGTTGCTTCTGTAATCAACACATTTTTTGTGAATTTTATGTTTACCTATCCCTATATGGAATTTAATTTCAGCCTGCAGGGATACCCGATTACCTTTTTATGTATGCTGATAGTTTCCACTATTACCAGCGCAACAACAACCCAGCTGAAGGCTCAGGCCGCTATCTTAAACGAACGGGAAAAGCTGCTCATGGAGGCCGAAAAAGAGAAAATGAGGGCAAATCTTCTGCGGGCCGTTTCTCACGACCTGCGGACTCCTCTTACCAGCATTATTGGCACCAGTTCGACTTACCTGGAAAATTCGTCCTCTTTATCTGACGAGGAAAAGTACACGTTGATTCAAACGATTTACGACGATTCTGACTGGCTGCTGAATATGGTAGAAAACCTGCTTTCCATTACCCGTATCCGCAGCGATAACACCCAGGTTACCAAGTCCCCCGAGCCATTGGAAGAGGTTGTATCCGAGGCAGTTTTAAGGCTCCGGAAACGGCTTCCTAAGGCCTCTGTCAAGGTTCTTATTCCAGATGACTTTATTATGATTCCCATGGATGCTACCTTGATTGAGCAGGTTCTGATAAACCTTTTGGAAAATGCTTATTATCATGGAAATCCGGATATGCCCATTCATTTAACGGCGTATACGGATGAAAAAAACGCCTGGTTCCAGGTTACGGATCATGGTTCCGGCATCCCGCCAGAGCACCTTTCAACGATTTTTGACGGTTCCATTTATGATTCCAAAAGCACGGATTCCAGAAAAGGCATGGGGATTGGTCTTTCTATCTGTAAGACCATTATTTCTGCCCATAACGGACAGATTACCGCATCTAATACAGAAGACGGCGCCTGTTTTGCCTTTTGTTTACCTTTAGGAGGATAATAACACCATGAATCCCAAATTGACTGTTTTAATTATTGAAGATGAAAAAAGTATCCGGAGTTTTATCGAAACAACTTTAAATGCCAACGACTATCGGGTTCTTACTGCCGGTTCCGGCCAGGAAGGCCTGTCGTCTGCTGCCTCCAACTGCCCTGATATAATTTTGTTGGATTTAGGCCTTCCGGATATGGACGGCCTGGAAGTAATCCGTCAGATCCGCAGCTGGTCGGTTCTTCCTATCATTGTCATTTCTGCCCGTACTCAGGAGAAAGAAAAGGTGGCTGCCCTGGATGCAGGAGCAGATGATTACATCACAAAACCTTTCGGGACTTCGGAACTTCTGGCCCGTATCCGGACTGCCCTGCGCCATCAGAATCTGCAGGCCAACAGCTCCGGAAAATCTCCTGACCCTGTTTATCAGTATGAAGGATTAACCATTGACTTTGATAAACGTCTTATTACTTTAGACGGTCAGATTATCCATTTAACGCAGATCGAATATAAGCTAGTAACCCTGCTGGCCCGCCATTCCGGAAAAGTCCTTACCTACGATTATATTATCAATCACATCTGGGGACCTTACGCAGACAGCAATAATCAGATTCTGCGTGTCAATATGGCTCATATCCGGCGTAAGCTGGAAGCCAATCCGGCAGAACCCCAGTACATTTTTACTGAGATCGGCGTTGGCTACCGGATGCAGGAAAGTCAGATATAAAAACAGGGCGGCTGCAGATTTTCGCTTTCTGCAGCCGCCCTGTCTGAATCTTCGCATGGCTGAATGGTTACTTTTTTTTCTGTGCCTGTCTTTTGGCCTTATTCCGTTCTGTTTTTTTCTTTTTTGCTTCCTCTCTCCGCAGGCTTAGGTCTTCCAGCATCTCTGTACCTGCCAGCCTTAAGGTCTTAATTACAAATACGTCTCCGCCTTCTGCTTTTTTTATCCGGATCTTTCCCCGCACATAACCATGTTCCGGACAGATTCCCAGCCCCAGTTCCAGTCGTTGATTTACCGAAAACCAACGAATCTTTTTTCTCAGCATACGCCCGCACTGGGGGCAGATAATATCGCCTACATTCTTATCTCTCAGCGCATCTTCTTTTGTCTCAAAGGTACGGGACACATACTTGGTGTAGGAGGGAAATTTCAAGCATACTTCTTCCTCCCTGACAGAAGGAAGCTGATAATAGTCCATAGACAGATATTCTTTTACTTTTTCAAATGCCATATGCCCCATTATCTTTCCTGTATAATAGGCGTCATCCAGAGCCTGGTGAAATGGCCGTTCTTCCTTTAATCCCATATCTTCTACGGCCTGATCCAGGGAAAGAACGCTTTCCCCGCCATTCAGAAGTTTATACAGTTTTTGTATATCGTAGTATAACAATGGCATGGGAAACGGATTATCCAGGTAATAAAATTCCATATTTCTCTGCAGTTCTGTCAGATCCATAGATCCCCAGGTGCAGAATCTTATATCCTGTTTTCCATTCCCGCACCAGTCTAAAAAGTTCTGGATTGCTTCTGGAAATGGCTTTCCTTCCTGCTTCAGCACTTCCAGATCCATATGGGTAACTTCTAAAATTTTATAATGGAGTTTCCGGTAAACCTGAGGTTTTACAAACTGATGAAATGAGTCTATCTGCTCCATCCGTTCATTTAATTTTACTGCGCCGATTTCGATAATCTCAAACGGAAATCCTACTACGGCTCCTTCTTTTCCTCCAGGATTCTGATTCCATTCCAGGTCAAATACAATATAATTCATACATCAATTCCATTTCTGTGTTTGTTGCAACTGCAAAAGCGGCCTCTGCGCCGCCAGTACGGTTAGTTTACCACAGAATCTGAATTCTAGCAATAATACCTGCGTTTTCCCACACTCTTTCTGCCGTATTCGATGGCCTCTGCCGGACAACGGCTGATACAGGCCATACAATGGGTACAGTCCTTTCCCCATTCCGGTTTTCCATCCTTCATCTTGATATTCTGCAAGGGGCAGATTTCTTGGCATTTCCCGCAGCCAATACAGCTGTCTTTTGCATAAAACCCATCTGCTTTCACAAATACTTTGTAAAATACTGGGTTTACCACTGTACTTAAAAATTTATCCAGTATATTGGGGTTCGGATCTGGAAATGCTTTTCCCTCTGCAATCATCTGTCCGGCTTCTTTTATGACTGGATCTGCCTTTTTTATAATAGTTGCCGCTTCCTGTTTATCCGGCGTCTGGAACATGGCAATATAATTTTCCGGCATGGTAATCCCCATGGTTCCCATGCAGAAAAAAGATTTCTCCCTGCAAAGTTTTTGTATATATCCTGCTCCATTTCCGATTCCGGAGCCGCAGTTCATAATAAACCAGACCTTTTCTACCCCTGTAAATTCTGTTTTTCTTACCCATTCTTCCACAACTCTTGGAATTCTCCAGCCATAGGTCGGCAATACAAAAACTAATCTTCCGTCTGTCTGAATGGCCTGGGTATCTTTTGTCTTTATTTTCTCATTAATCGATACCAGCTCATCCTTTGTAATCGATGTGATGGCGTTTGCAATGTATCTGCTGTTTCCTGTACCTGTAAAATAAAGTATCATATCAAACTCCTCTTATCTTGCACTTTCTATCCGGCTCTGTTAAAATGAATTATACATCAAATGGACTTTTTGTACAAAATATTATAAACCAGAGGATCTTCATTATGTCAAATGAAAAAATCTATGGAATGCTTTTCTCAAAACTATATCCTATGCTGATTGTAAAAGCAGAGCGAAAAGGACGCACTAGGGCAGAAGTTGATGAAATAACCTGCTGGCTGACCGGATATACCGCCGGACAGCTTAGTGAACTGCTGGAGTCTGATATTACTTACGGCGATTTCTTTCGAAATGCCCCTGGATTGAATCCAAACCGGAAGCTGATAAAAGGCGCCATCTGTGGAATCCGCGTGGAACATATTGAAGAACCTCTTATGCAGGAAATCCGTTACTTAGATAAGCTTGTAGATGAACTTGCCAAAGGAAAATCCATGGAAAAAATACTTCGAAAATAAGTGGTGCTGCTATGAATAATCATTTTGGCCAGCAATTTGCTGCATTCAGAGCTGAACAGAATATTTTGATTATTGAAGAAACTACATCTTCTGGCAGATGCAGTTCCTTCAACGCGGCTTTTTCATGCCCTGCGTCAACCTGTCTTTATGGCAGCGCGGCGCAGGGATTTTTTATTATCTGAAAGGAGACAAGCTATGAATTTACTGGAACAGTGTCAGAAATGGAATGAAAACAATGAATTTCAAAAAATTATCACTGCATTGGAAAATGTCCCTTCCGAAAAACGTACCCCTGAGATGGACAGCGAACTGGCCAGAGCATATAACAACCTGGCAAATCCCGAAGACCAGGAATTATTTATAAAAGCCATTGCATTGTTAAAACCTCATGAGGACTATTTCCAAGGCGACCACTGTTGGAATTTCCGCATGGGCTACGCCTACTATTACCTGAATCAAGAAGGCCTTGCCCTGAAATATTTTAAACAGGCACTGACTGCCCGCCCAAATGACGAGGATACTCAGACCCTGATTGACGACTGCCGCCGCCGGCTGGCTCTGCCTCTGTTTCAGACAAACTTCCGTAAAAAAACGGAAGAAGCCTGGACTGCCTTTTCCCAGATTGAGGGAGAAATTCGAATGATTATGGATGCCGATACCCTGCAGAAACGCGACGAAGAACTGATAGAAAAATGCGGCAAAGTATTGGAACTGGCTTTCGCTTCCCCTTCCTTTGAGCTGGGATTTAACGGAGAAAAATATGAACTGATTCTCAGCGCCGAAGGAAACCGGCCTGCTTTGTTCCCCCTTGTCTACTTCCAGCATCATGCGCCGGCAGCCGTACTGAAACACTGGGACGTCCTGGTCGGACGCCAGAACTGCGATGGTTTTAGTCTACGGTCAGGAGAAACCGAAATCCGATCCGAAGACGTGCAGGTCTGGCTCGAAAAGAATGAGGAGCGCGTTTCCCTGTTCCTATACAGTGAAAAATTGCTTCCATTGATGCAGGATGATTTAGAAAAAGCATGGTGGCTGACCTATACGCTTACCGATCAGGTTTTAGGCGAGATATCCTCCATTGCCCTCATCGATAATCTGCAACTGATGGAACAGCCCAGGGAAGGGACGTCTACTGTACTGTCTGATTTGCGTAAAACCCTTCTGGATGCGGGATGCAGGCTTTGGGATGATGTCCAGGACTATCTGGATAACAGTTATATTGGTTATGAACGAAAGCCGATAGAGGATCCAGACGCTGATTGGCGCTTGGATGTCTTTTCTGGTTCTACCCGTCTGCCAGTTCTGATCAATGAATATATAAACGCCGAAAGCGGTGTGATGGATGATTACCACAAGGATGGTATTGCAGCTGGCTTCCTGTGCTATCCGCTGTCTGGATTGGAAGGCGAAAATCGGGGCGAGCTTATCCTGCAGTTCCGGAACACCCTTCAAGAAGCCATCCAGAAGCACGCTGGAAGGGATGCCGTTACGTTCCTGGGAGGCGCAACCGGACTATACTATGGGTATCTGGACTTAATTGCCTGGGATCTCCCTGCCGTTCTGGATGCGGCCAGAGAATTCTTTGCAGGAACTAATCTGACCTGGGGTGGATTCCATGTATTCCGCCGTGATGTGGAAGCAGTCCGCCTATGGGAGCAGGAATATGAACCAACCATTGACCCTGAAACCGGTTCTCTTCTCTCAAAAGAGGACATTGAAAAACTGGAGTCCTTTGATGAAGGAGTATCCGGCTATTTTGGGCAAATGCTTCAATGGTTGGAAAGCTTTATCAGTCAGGGTGTTCAAGACGGCAGATTTACCCAGCGTCAGGCCCAGCAAGATCTTCAGATTGCTCTGTGGTACTCCTTTGCCTGCAACAATCTGGATACCTATCGTTATTATTACAAAGCCGCCCAGTGGATGAAGAACTCGGAAAAAAATGCCGGCGGCTGCGCTATGTGGTACTACCGCTATTCCGTGGCCTTAATGTACTGCGGACACTTGGAAGAAGCGTTAGATTATGCAGAAAAAGGGATTCAGGAGGATCCTCATTATCCCTGGATCTGGCTGCAGGCCGGCAAGCTGCGCAGCCATTTCGGGGACAAATCCGGCGCTCTGGAAGCAGTTGCCCATGGCCTTGCACTGGAGCCCAATGATTATGAGTTCCTGACTTTGAAAAAAGAAATTGCAGACGGAGCATCTCTGGAACAAATGGAGTACCACTGGATCAATCCAGATGCCGATCAGACCCTTCAGCAGGGACTCGATGAGGATGCAGATGATAAACAACGTTCCATTTCCTGTATAACCGTCAGTTCAGAAGGACTGGAAGCTTTTTGGGATATCTGGGGCCCGAAACCAGACTCCTATACACCCAATGCGCCTTTTACCCAGTTTCCTTATACGGTAAACGGTCATGTGATCGATCTGGTATTTCAGATGAACGAGGGCGGAATGTCCAAGCTGCACACAGACTGGCTGAAACGTCTAAAAGATACGCTTCAGAATGATCTGTGGCTGGAGCGGAATCATCCCGATGGCAGAGCCGCTTATCTGGACACGGTACTAATTGGACTGGACTACTGTATCGGTCTGCTTTATAAGTTAACGGAAAAAGAGGAATACTTTCAGATTTTCCTCAATCCAGACGGAACAGAGAAAACGGATGCGTTCTGGTCTTCGGAGGAAGCCAATGCGCCGGAACTTTATACCAGCGAAGAAATGTCTGTAATCGAACGGCATATCCAAAAAACCTTTGGGGAATTCGATCATGTATTCCACGAACTGGTGTCTCCTGATATCCATATTGATATCTGTGTAGTACCTCCTTCTGGAAACCGGAATTACTACACTCTGATTACTATGGGAATGGGCGCTTACCAGATGAATGTACCAGAAGAATTAGCCGAGTATCATTTGGAACGGTCAGAACTAGCCATTGCTCTGCCGCCGGACTGGAAGCTGGATGAAGAATCCATGAAGGATGAACAATGGTATTGGCCAATTTGTTTGCTGAAGGTTCTGGCGCGGCTGCCACTCTCATCTGATACCTGGCTTGGATGGGGGCATACTATAGACCACCAGAACCCTTTCTCAGAAAATACGAATCTCTGTGCTTCGATTCTGGTCGGACTTCAAAACACTGGGGAAGACAGCTATATCTGCCAGCTCCCAAACGGAGAAACAGTCAACTTCTATCAGGTTATTCCACTGTACAGGGAAGAGCTGGAATATAAGCTGGAACACGGCGCTTATGCCCTGATAGAACAAATGGAAGAGGTTGATTTTATCGTTTATCCAAATCGTCCCAACAGCATAATCGAAGCAGAAATTATAGATTGAACCAAATCAAGGAGGAATTTTATGGGATATGATGTAAGCTTTCATCCGATTTTACCAGAGGAAATGCAGGAATGGTATTTTACTCCTCTTACATGGATACAGCAGGGTCAGGAAGAAAAGGTGCTGGCTCTTGCCGCGCAGCATGGAATAGAAGATTTCTATGCGAACAAGTATCTGGATACTCTACGGGTCGGATCGGAAACGGATGCTAACGAGCTTTTTGATAAAAGCCACGGATTTTATTTTGCTGTCATCCAGGGATTTTTTCGGGATTACTATTACACCAGAGGAAGCGCCTTTTCCTTTCTTGCAGAACAAAATCCAGACTATACACGGTACTTTACTCCTTGGAAACAGATAACTCCAGCTCCCTTTCCAAATCCTGCAAAAAATCAGATCGTAGAAAACTACTGTTCCGGCGTGTATCTGTCTTCCAATCAGGTTATGCAGATTCTTCAGGATATTAATCAGGACTCCCGTATCCGCACAGATCTAGAAAGATTTTGGAGCGACGGACAGTTTGCCGTACTGAAAAAAGCTCTTAACGCCGCCGCAAAACTGGGTGTCGGCCTGCTGGAAGCTACCGAGGTGGTAGAGCCTAATCCCTTACAGCCTAATGCAAGTACAAGCTATTCAAACTTGTATCACTACGACCGTGATGGCGTCTATCTCTATATTGATACTGCCATCAGGCAACTGGCTGATGCCTTTAAGGAACGCTGAATAAACCGTGTTATAACCCTGGTTGCCCTACTGCTGTCTCCCTATTTTCGGAGGTGCCTCCTGTTGTCAAAAGCCTCAAAACAACAAAATAGCGGACAGCCGATTCCTTTTTAAGAAAGCTGTCCGCTATGTAAGGCTTACACGGGGCTTGTAGGTTTCCCATTTCTGTTTTCGCTCTCCGTTTTCGTTGGTGTATTGATATACCACGCAGTAATAGCTTTGTATGCAATAGGCAGGTGACCTTTTGCCATCTGCCTATTTTTCTAAAGTTTGAGTTCCGTTCAAATAATCTTCTCCCCATTTACATAACTCATCTAATATTGGTGTAAGGCTTTTTCCAAAATCCGTCAATGAATATTCCGTTTTGGGTGGTATTACAGGATATACTTTTCTCTTTATAAGACCATCCTTTTCTAGTTCCCGTAATTGTTGTGCTAACATTTTATCTGTTGCCTTTGGCATTCGTTTATGCAGTTCACTATATCTTAAAGTCTTTCCCATCAAGTGCCACAGAATAACAGCCTTATATTTTCCACCGATTAGCTGAATCGTTGCTTCAACCGGACAATTATATCCACTGCAACTTAAGCTCATAATATCACCTTACTTTCTTTTTGGATAGTATATTCCTAAATAGTGCGTTCTTGTTCTATTTTTAGATATAGGTATAATTATAGTATAGGTTGACCTGAATCACAATACAAAGGAGAGCTTGAAAATGGAATTTTTAGAACTTGCTAAAAAAAGATATTCTGTTAGAGCATATGATGACAGACCTGTTGAAAAAGAAAAACTTGATAAAATTTTAGAAGCAGCTCATGTGGCTCCGACAGCAGCTAATTTACAGCCGGTAAAATTGATTGCCGTTCAGAAAAAAGAGCAGTTAAATAAGCTTGCAAAGGCAGCTAATATTTATCATGCTCCATTGGCAATTATTGTATGTGCTGACCATGAGAAAGCATGGGTGCGTCCATTTGATCAGAAACAGACTACTGACATTGACGCTTCCATCTTAACAGACCATATGATGTTACAGGCTACAGAACTTGGACTTGGTACTGTATGGGTATGCTATTTCAAACCAGATATTGTAAAAAAAGAGTTTCATCTTCCCGATAATTTGGAACCAGTCAATATCTTAGTTATTGGATATGGAAAAGAACCTGAAGCCAGCTCAGAACGCCATACTGCTACCCGTATTGCCATAAATGATTTAGTATCTTATGATTACTTATAATGAAAATATTATAAAAGAAACTTAATGTATTACGTGCCATAGATGAGTTTCTATATTCTCTATGGCACACTTTTATTTCACAAATATTTTTGTAATTTAAAATCCCCCTGCTGCTGTTATGATTTTCCTAAAAGATTGGAGGGAGAATAATTAGACCAAAGTTATTTTAATTGATTTCTTATCCGTTATAGCAAAAAAGCTGTAAACCCTTAAACGAAAGGCTTACAGCGTTGTTTACTGGCGTCCCTGGCGGGATTCGAACCCACGGCCTTTCGCTTAGGAGGCGAACGCTCTATCCTGCTGAGCTACAGAGACAAAACTCACTTATATATACTACCCTATTTTCATGGAAAAATCAAGGTCAAAAATCTGCAATTCCCTGCATCCAAATCTGCCCTTTAAATCTTCGTCCGACCTCTGGCTCCCCAACTAAATCTTTTTCGTTGATTCCCACGTGAAACGTTAAGTCGCAAGCTTCTATTACAAAATCATATACCGATTCCCCAGTAAAACGATTCTCTTTTTTATCAATGGCCTTAATATAGCCAATAACCGAATACTGGTCGCATTCAATGCCGCAAGGCATAAAACAGGTATCAATAATGGAATATAAATCCTCTTTTTCCACCCTTCGCGTTACCTGGGAGTAAAGATCAATATCTTCAATCGTCAGGGTATCAATGGCCTCTGCGTCTCCATTTTTTGCCGCTTCCAGAAGGTTGGATCGGGTATTAGACGCAATCTTTGACTGCTCAATCTGAACCGCCGTCTTCTGAATCGGGAGAAGGATTTTTCCTTTTATGCTAAATCCGCTGAGTCTGGCTCCTTTTACGCTGCAAGCTTCCTTTCTGCTGCGGCGAATCCGGTACTCCAGGGAATTAGTCATATAATAAATCAAAGAAATACCTACTTTATACTCATCCAAAAGTCCGGCAAAGGTCTCTCGTTCTGTATGGCGCTGAATGGAACACTCTGCCTTAGAAGTCACTTCGCTGCTGTTCAGATACGGAAAATAGTATTCCGGTTCTATTTCTCCATTCTCTTTCTTTTCTCCTACGATGCAAATTCCCAGTTCAGGTGCGGCTTCTATACAAAGTTGACATAAGTCTTCTGATTCTCCATGAAACTCCAACTCTGTTTTTTCTTCCTGCATTAACATATTTAGTAAACTCTTTATTTCTTTTTTCGTCTGGTACATAGAAAATCCTGCTGCTCTTAAAAACTTATGCATTTTTTCACCTCCAACATCACTTTTGAACTTGCATAAAACACGAAGAATATAATAAGGCGAAGAATCAACTCCGCCTTATCTCGTTTCACACAACCGGATTTCTGTCCGGATTGCTATATATTATATACTACTTTTTATGATTATACAATACCCTGAGCCAACATCGCTTCAACAACTTTTTCAAAGCCCGCAATATTGGCACCTGCTACATAGTTTCCTGGAACGCCATAGCGTTCTGCTGCGTCTGCTGCTTTTGCAAAAATGTTGACCATAATTCCATGAAGCTTTTCGTCTACTTCTTCAAAGCTCCAGGACAGCCTCTCGCTGTTCTGAGTCATTTCCAGTGCAGAAGTTGCAACTCCGCCGGCATTTGCTGCCTTTCCTGGCATAAACAGGATTCCGTTCTCTAAGTAGTAATCCGTTGCTTCTCTTGTAGACGGCATATTCGCGCCTTCTGCAATCAGCATACAGCCGTTTGCCTTTAAGGTCTTTGCGTCTTCTAAATTAAGCTCATTCTGGGTTGCGCATGGAAGTGCAATATCGCAAGGAATGGTCCAGATTCCTTTTCCTTCTGTGTAAACTGCTGTCGGAACTGCATCTGCATATTCTTTAATTCTGCCGCGGCGCACTTCTTTGATTTCTTTTACAACATCCAGCTTAATTCCATCTTTGTCATATACATAACCGTTGGAATCGCTAAGAGCAACTACCTTTGCTCCTAACTGCTGTGCCTTTTCTGTTGCATAAATTGCTACGTTTCCAGAACCGGAAATAATAACCGTTTTGCCTGCCAGTTCCTGGCCCTCATGCTTCAGCATCTCGTTAACCATATATACTAAACCATAACCAGTTGCCTCTTTACGAGCCAGAGAACCGCCGTAGGACAATCCTTTTCCGGTCAGAACGCCTTCATACTGGTTTGTGATCTTTTTATACTGTCCATATAAATATCCGATCTCTCTTGCGCCTACGCCAATATCTCCCGCCGGTACGTCCTGATCTGCGCCAATATATTTATATAACTCTGTCATAAAGCTCTGACAAAATGCCATCACTTCTCTGTCAGATTTTCCCTTTGGATCGAAATCGCTTCCGCCTTTTCCGCCGCCGATTGGAAGTCCTGTTAAAGAATTTTTAAATACCTGCTCAAATCCCAGGAATTTTAAAATACTCTGATTTACGGAAGGATGCAGACGAAGTCCTCCTTTGTAAGGTCCAATTGCTCCATTAAACTGTACGCGGTATCCTCTGTTTACCTGTGCCTGTCCCTTATCATCTACCCACGGAACGCGGAATGTAATAATTCTGTCCGGCTCTACCAAACGCTCTAAAATCGCTTCTCTGCGGTATTTTTCTTCATTTGCCTCAATTACCAGCTTTAAAGAATCCAAAACTTCTTTTACTGCCTGATGAAACTCTGTTTCTCCTGGATTCTTTGCAACAACGCTCTCGTAGACTTCATCAACATATGACATAGATTTTCCTCCTTTTTACAAAAAAGACCCATCCTGTCTCGGAAGGGCCTCTTTGCCTGTTTTCTCTATTAAGTTTAAGTATAACAGCAGATGCTGTCCTTGTCAAGAATATAATTTTAATTGCCTTTTTCGTTGCTTTTCCGCCTTTGTTGGGACTAATTATCTTTTGGTTCAATATAGCCTAATGCCTGCTCCACTGCTTCTTTTTCCTCATTTCCCAGCGGGCCGTCTGTCTGTCCCATATCAACTCTCTTCAGATAAAGATAACATCCCTCTCTGCTGTGAACCGAGTTTAACACGAAACCGCTGTTGGTGTAATCCAGCATTGCCATGGCAAAACTTAAGTTCCCACCCATTCCTTTAAATGCATTGTAGCGAACCAATCCAAATTTTTGATAAGACGCTCTGATATTCCGGTTAATAGAACGGATGGTTTCTTTCGCCCCTCTGTCCTCTTCCTGGAGCCGCCGTACTTCTTCTGAAATTTCTATAATAAAATCTTCTAATGTTTCTGCATCCTTTCCTCTCATAAAATAGTCATATGTCCGGTTCAGCTTATTGATTTTGGCAATACATACAACTACAGTAATAAGAAGAATAAATGTCAGAATACACAATCCTATTATAATATAACTAGAGTCTATCCCTAGTTGAGCAAACAGATTGCTGTCCATACTGCCATTTGTCATTTTGCCGCTTCACTCCCTGTCTTAATATAACTCTGTCTTTCTGATACGGTTAATTGCCTTTCCTATAAAACAGATTTAATTCTGAATAGACTCAATTAACTCTACAATTCTCTCTAATTCCGCCTCAGAATAATACTCGATTTCAATTCGGCCTTTGCTCTTATCCTTTCGGTGAATCATTACTTTGGTTCCCATAATGCTTTTCATTCTCTCTTCTAAATCCTGGAAAATAAAGCTTAAATCCCGTTCTTCTTTTTTAGGTTCTTTCTCCTTTGCTGGCTTTAAAAGAGATTTAACCAATTTTTCTACTTCTCTGACACTCAATCCGTTTTTTACAATCAGTTCTGCAGCTCCATATTGCTGTTCCAGATCTTCGATTGCCAGAAGCGCTCTGGCATGGCCGTTGGAAATGACTCCTTGAGTCAGCAGTTCCTGGACTCTTGGATCTAATTTCAATAATCTTAAACTATTTGCAATCGTTGCTCTGTTTTTGGATACCCGTTCTGCAATTTCTTCTTGCTTTAATCCAAATTCTTCAATCAACTGACGGTACGCCATGGCTTCTTCTATTGGGTTTAAGTCTGAACGCTGTACATTCTCAATCAAGCTGATCTCCATCTTTTTTTGACGGTCAAAATCCCTGATGATGACCGGAACTTCTTTTAAACCAGCCATTTTCGCTGCTCTCCAGCGCCTTTCTCCAGCAATAATTTCGTATAAATCTCCCTTTTTCTGCACCATAATTGGCTGCAGAACGCCGTAATTCCGGATAGATTCTGCAAGTTCTTCTAACTGTTCCTGGTTAAACTCTTTTCTAGGCTGCTCCTGATTGGGTTCAATCATAGAAATTTTCAAATAAACTTCTTTGGGAACTTCTACTATTTTCGTCTCAACAACAATTTTTTCCTGCGGCTCTTCTTTTTTCGTCTCTTCTGTTAAATCACCGCCAAGAAGCGCTCCTAACCCTTTTCCTAATCCCTTTTTCGCTGCTTTTGCCATATCAAATTTCCCCTCTGCTTATCACTTCTGCTGCCAGCAGGCGATAGCTTTCTGCGCCGCTGGAGCGAGAATCATACAAATTAATGGACATTCCGTGGCTGGGCGCTTCTGCCAGCCGAACGTTTCTCGGAATAATCGTTTTATATATATTTTCGTTCAGACTATTCTTCACGCTCTCTACCACTTCTAACGACAGGTTCGTTCTCGCGTCATACATGGTAAAAACGACTCCTTCCAATTCTAGCTTGCGGTTTAATTTACGTTTTACCAGATTAATCGTTTTTAAAATCTGACTGAGTCCTTCCAATGCATAGTATTCACACTGGATTGGAACAATGACGGTATCTGCTGCAGTCAGCGCATTGATGGTCAGAAGATTTAAAGAAGGCGGACAGTCAATAATAATAAAGTCGTATTGTTTTTTTACCTTTTTCAAACTATTTTTTAATAATGTTTCCTTATTTTCCATCTCCAGCAGTTCTACTTCTGCACCGGCCAAGTTGACGTCAGATGGAAGAATATCCAGATTTTCCTGCACTTCTTTTTCAATGCAATCTTTTATTGCGCTTTCTCCGATTAACATCTGATAAACTGTATTTTCAATGCTTCCTTTTTCTAATCCAAATCCGCTCGTCGCATTTCCCTGGGGATCAAAATCCACAACCAGGACTTTCTGTCCTGCCTCAGCCAGACAAGCTGACAGATTAATAGCTGTTGTAGTTTTTCCTACTCCGCCTTTTTGGTTTGCAATTGCAATGATTCTTCCCATAATATGGCTTTATCCCCTCTTTCCACTAATTCTAAAACTATTTCGTCAAGTATTTCACATTATAGCATACTTTTTTATTGATTCCTATGGTAATCTTGCATATTCTTCTAAAAATTCCATAAAATTATCAAAAATGTTTCACGTGAAACATTTCTATTTTTACCTTGTTTTCACTTGTCCGGTGTATTATAATAGGAACAACCCAATTTTAGGAGGTCGCTATGAAAACAAAAAACAAAATGCTTACGATATTGCTCCTCTCTACTGGGGCAGCCACTGCAACTGCTCTCATCAATCAAGGAATCAAACTTTCTGCCATTTCAAAGAATCTTTTGCAAAGTCCAGAGTCTCTCTGTTATAAATGGAGGCTTGGAAACATTCATTATACAAAGACAGGGGAGGGAAAGCCGCTTCTGTTAATTCACGATCTGATGCCGGAATTTAACGGACACCAGTGGGATCTGTTAGTTCAGAGTCTCAGTAAGAATTATTGTGTTTATGTCATTGACCTATTAGGATGCGGATTATCGGAAAAACCAAACATCACTTATACCAACTATATCTATGTCCAGCTTCTCACAGATTTTATCCGTTCTGAAATAGGACACCGGACCGATGTCATTGCTTCTGGAGCTTCTGCTTCTTTTACAATTATGGCCTGCAGCCTTAATCCAGAACTTTTTGATCGTCTCCTTTTTATTAATCCAGAATCCATTCTTGCAAATACTTTTGTTCCTGGCAAACGTGCAAAATTTTTAAAATTTATTTTAGATACCCCAATTATTGGAACACTGCTCTATCACATTGCAGTAAGTAAAAAATCTTTAAAGGAACGCTTTACCCAGGATTATTTCCATAATCCTTATCTGGTAAAAGCATCCGATATTGATGTGTGTTATGAATCCGCTCATATAGGAGAATCCCCAAAATCCATCTATGCCAGTGTTCAATGTCACTATACCAAATGTAACATTACAAATGCATTGAAAAAGATTGACAATAGTATCTATTTAATAGGAGGGAACTCCATCCGTTCTATTGAAGAACGACTAAAAGAATACAAGCTTTATAATGCCGCGATTGAATACACCTGTATTGAGGATGCAAAAGCCATTCCCCAATTAGAGCGACCAGACGAAGTATTAAAAGCAATTGAAATGTATCTTGCATAAAATTCTATTTTTCACAAAAAGGGTTCTGTCCAAAATGTTTCACGTGAAACATTTTGGACAGAACCCTTTCTCAACTGCAGCCTTTATTTCAACGGTTCTTTTGACGGTAATCCTGCTTTTCTCGGATATTTTTTAGACATCGGTTCTTTCTTCTCGATAATCACAAAAGAACGTTCTGCCGCCGTCTCTGTATCCATCTCTTCTATAGAAAACTTTACTACTTTTTGAGTTTTACTGCCTAAAAGTTTAATTGCTCCCTTTGCCTGTTCCAGTTCTTCTTCTATCGAACCAGATTTATAAGAAATGAATTTCCCGCCTACTTTCACAAAAGGAAGGCAATATTCCGATAATGTTGACAGGTTCGCAACTGCCCTTGATACGCAGTAATCGTATTGCTCCCGATAATCTGACTTACTTCCATAGTCCTCTGCCCTTCCATGAATAGCAAAAATTTTTTCTAACCCCAGTTCGTCTATTACGCTTTGCAGGAATTTTACCCTCTTATTTAAAGAATCCAGCAAAGTAATCTTTAAATTAGGAAACGCAATTTTTAATGGAATTCCAGGAAATCCTGCTCCTGTACCTACATCAAACACAGAACTATCCTGTTCTGATAAATTTCCAACCGCTTTTACCAGCGCAAGACTGTCCACAAAATGCTTGGACACTACCTCTGGCAGTTCTGTAATTGCAGTCAGATTCATTACCTTATTGGTCTCTATCAACATCTCATAATACCGGTAAAACTGCTCCAGCTGCTTCTCTGACAAAGAAACTCCTATTGATTTCATCCCTTGTCCCATTAATGTTTCAAATTCAGAATTCATTGATTCTCCATTTCTGCCATTTTTCTTTCCTGTCTGGCCTGTTCTAAGTATACTAACAATACCGATATATCTGCCGGCGATACGCCGGAAATTCTGGAAGCCTGTCCTACTGACGCCGGTTGGAATTGATTTAATTTCTGAATCGCTTCTCTTCTCAGGCTCTTTACGACAGAATAATCAAAATTTTCCGGAAGTTTTTTTCCTTCCATTTTTTTAAACTGTGCTACCTGCTGCATCTGACGTTTAATGTAACCCTCATATTTAATATTTATGTTAACCTGTTCCTGGACATCCCAGTCAAGATTCGGTCTGTCTTTATCTATTTCGGTTAACATAAAATAGTCGAGCTCTGGTCTGCGTACCAGTTCTGCCAATGTCGCTCCTGTTTTCAAAGGCGTACTTTCATGGCTGCTTAAAAATTCCTGAACCCTCGCATTTGCTCCAATATTCGTGTGATTCAAGCGCTCTACTTCTTTTTCTATCGCAGCTTCTTTCTTCAATAATTTCTCATAGTCTTCCTTACTTACCAGGCCGATTTCATAACCAATTTTCCGAAGTCTCAAATCTGCATTATCCTGCCGCAGAAGCAGACGGTACTCTGCTCTGGAAGTCATCATTCGGTACGGTTCATGATTCTCTTTTGTTACCAAATCATCAATCAGCACTCCGATATACGCCTGGGAACGGTCCAATACCACCGGTTCTCTTCCCATTATTTTCATAGCCGCATTAACGCCTGCCATAAATCCCTGTACAGCCGCTTCTTCATAGCCGGAACTTCCATTAAACTGGCCGCCGCTGAATAATCCGGATATTTTCTTAAACTCCAGTGAAGATTTCAATTCCAGTGAATTGATGCAGTCATATTCTATCGCATAAGCATTCCGGACAATCTGTACGTGTTCCAATCCAGGAACCGTCCGGTACATCGCATACTGGACATCTTCCGGAAGGGAACTGGACATTCCTCCCAGATACATCTCATTGGTATAAAGCCCTTCTGGTTCCACAAAAACCTGGTGCCGATCCTTATCAGGAAACTTTACTATTTTGTCTTCGATAGACGGACAGTATCTTGGGCCGGTTCCTTCAATTGCTCCAGAGAACAACGGCGACCGATCCAGATTGTCCCGAATGATCTGATGAGTTTTTTCATTGGTATAAGTCAGCCAGCAGGATACCTGATCCTTCTGAACCGTCTCTGGATCTGTAGAAAAAGAAAACGGCACAATCCGTTCATCCCCCTTCTGCTCTTCCATCTTAGAAAAATCAATGGTTCTTTTATCCACTCTGGCCGGAGTTCCCGTCTTAAAACGAAACATTTCAATTCCATGAGCCTTTAAAGAATCCGTCAAATGGTTGGCTGCCTGCAGACCATTTGGGCCGGTGGGATTGCTGACGTCTCCGTAAATACAGCGGGCATTCAGATACGTTCCCGTAGCAAGCACAACTGCTTTTGCATGGTAAACTGCCCCAGAGTAGGTTTTTACTCCTGTAATTGTCCCGTTTTCCACAATAAGCTCCGATACCTCTGCCTGGCGGATCGTTAAATGATCCGTATTCTCCAGAGTGCTTCTCATATGTCTGGTATAGTCCTGTTTATCTGCCTGCGCCCTTAACGAATGGACTGCAGGGCCTTTGGATTCATTTAACATTTTGGACTGGATAAAAGTTTTATCAATATTTTTTCCCATTTCTCCGCCCAATGCGTCCAGTTCCCGTACCAGATGTCCCTTAGAACTTCCTCCTATATTCGGATTGCAAGGCATTAATGCAATACTGTCTACGCTGACCGTAAACATAATTGTCTCAAATCCCAGTCTGGCTCCCGCGAGAGCCGCTTCGCAGCCGGCGTGTCCGGCTCCTACTACTACAATATCATAAGTTTCCTCTAAATATGGCATTTTTTCCTCCAACTGATTAAAGCGGTTCAAACAAGGTTTCAACGCTTTTTTCTGCCCAAATCTTCGCATGGATGAACTGGTTGCAATTATTTTCCCATACAAAATTTACTGAAAATCTCATTGACCAAATCTTCGCCTACTTCTTCTCCAATAATCAATCCCAACTGACTGTATGCATCCATCAAATCAATGGAATAAAAATCTTCCGGCATTCCATCTAAAACGCTTTGCTTTACCATTTCAAGACTCTTTACGGTATTTTCCAGCGCTTCTTTATGGCGGATGTTGGTAATATAAACTTCATCATTAAAGCCAATTTCGCCCTGATAAAACATTGATTTAATTGCTTCTTCCAGATCTTCTACACCTGTCTGCTCTTTTGCAGAAATCGGAATCACTCTGCGGGAAGATTTTTCTTCCAGTTCTTCTTTTGTTACCACCATGTTCAGATCTGTTTTATTCAGCAGAACAACCGCTTTCTTATCCCGTATAAACTCCATGATTTCCTCATCATTTTCATCTAACGGACGGGAACCGTCTACTACGTAAATAATCAAATCTGCAGATTCTGCTGCCGTTCTCGCTCTGGTCACTCCAATCTTTTCCACTACATCCTCTGTTTCCCGAATTCCGGCAGTATCTACTATATTTAAGCTGATGCCGTGAAGGTAAATATTCTCTTCCAGGGTATCTCTGGTTGTTCCGGCTATTTCTGTTACAATCGCCCTGTCTTCTCCAATCAGCACATTCATCAGGGAAGACTTTCCTGCATTGGGTTTTCCTAAAATAACCGTCTTAACTCCTTCCGTCATGACCTTTCCATTGTCTGCCAAAGCCAGCAGGTGTTTTACCTTTTTCAGCCAGTCTTCTAACTCTGGAAGAAGTTTTTCCCCGTATCCATCTAAAGAAATATGCTCCGGATCGTCTAATGCAGATTCAATAAACGCAATCTCATACAAAACCTGTTCTCTCAGTTCTTTAATTTTTTTAGATACTGCGCCGCTTAACTGACTGACAGAGCTTTTTAATGCATATTCATTTTTCGCCTGAATCACATCCATCACTGCTTCGGCCTGAGACAAATCGATCCGGCCATTTAAAAACGCTCTCTTGGTAAATTCTCCTGGTTCTGCTGCCCTCGCTCCGCTTTTGATTACCAGCTCCAGAATTTTCTTTACCATAAAAACACCGCCATGGCAGTCTATTTCTACGGTATCCTCTGCCGTATAACTATGGGGCGCTTTCATTACCATTACCAGGACTTCATCTAACCGGTCATTTCCATCCTGGATAAATCCGTAATGAATGGTATTTGCCTTTTCTTCTTTTAAGCTTCTTCCATTCTTCCGGACAAAAATTCTGTCTGCCACTTCAAACGCTTCCGGCCCGCTGATTCGGATAATCCCAATTCCAGAATTGCTCATGGCCGTTGCAATGGCTGCGATTGTCTCTCTTTTCATGAATATTCCTTTCTGGCTGAACTTTTATAAAAAATGCTGTCTGGCTGTCAGTGGTTTTATAAACCCCTAGACAATCCCGACAGCATCTGCTTTTTTATCTGTTATTATGCTTCTTTTTTCTCTTTGCTGGAATAGCGCTCTTTTCTGCTTACATCTTTCTTTAAGAAGATTACAACATGACGGAACGGTTCTTCTCCCTCGCTTCTGGTTGTCACATACTTATCATTCTGGAGTGCAGAATGGATAATTCTTCTTTCATAAGGATTCATCGGCTCTAACGAAACGCTTCTCTTTGTCCTCTTTACCTTATAAGCAATATTCTTTGCCAGTGTTTCGAGGGTTTCTTTTCTTCTGGCACGATAATTTTCCGTATCCAGCTTTACTCTCAAGTAACCTTCGCTTTCCTTATTCAGAACCATGCTTACCAGATACTGAAGAGAATCTAAGGTCTGGCCTCTTTTTCCAATCAGAATGCCCATGTCGTCTCCAGTTAAGTTGATGGACATTTCCTTCTCTTCTTCATCATAGGAAATCTCAATCTCTACTGGAAGATGCATAGCCTCAAATACCTGCTTTAAGAACTCTCTTGCCTTATCTTCGATGGTTTCCTGCTTGCCGGCTCTGATAACAGCCGGCTTTGCACCGATTCCTAAAAATCCTGTGCTGCCCTTGTCAACCACTTCATAAACCAGCTTATCACTGGTGGTTTCCAACTGGATTAACGCCTTTGTTACTGCTTCATCCACTGTTTTTGCAGAAACTGTAATCATCTCCATAGCAAACCCCTCCTGATTATTTATGTTTCTCGTTCTTTTCGTTGTACATCTTTACCATGTTTGCTTTTGCCGCCAGACTTCCTGGTTTTGCATTCTGATTGTAGTATTCCGTAGCTTCTTTTGCGTGCTCCTGGCTCTTTGCAATCTTTTCCATTCTGACAGCTTCTTTTTTCTCATTCATTTCCTGAATATGTTTCCAATCCTGGCTCATATTCTGATTCTGCTTTACCGGAGGAAGTCCCTGTTTTGCACGCTTTTTATTGGCTTTCTCTAAATTCTGCTTAATCAGCTCATCAATATCCATTTTATTTAAATGTGCGTTAACAGCCCACTGCTGAATAATGGTAAACACGCTGCTGGCAACCCAGTAAAGACCAATACCAGATGCAAAAGTGAAACAGAAAAATACAGACATTAACGGCATATAGATGTTCATAGACTTCATCATCGCTGCGCCTGGTGCATTTTCATCTGTTGCGGCGCTGCTGCTGGCGCTCATCAGTTTTGCGCTGTACCACTGGGTCAGACCAGCAAGAATCGGGATAATCCATGCCAGGTTCGGCATAAATCCCTGCCAGGGAGCTACTCCCATATTAATTCCCAAAAAGGAGTTCATCTGCTCGATCTGCATTGCATTTTCTGCAATCACTTCCTGAGCCTGCGGGAATATGCTCTGTAAGCTTGTCCACTGTGCCGGAGTCAGCTTATACAATAAATCGACGATTTTGTCATTATCTGTAATCGCCTTAATGGTCGCCATGGAAATGTTATTATCAGTAGCAAACTTTGTAAGCGCCTCTGCTGCGTTCATGCCGCCGATAGCATTTACCACATTGTCAAAAAATACTCTTACAGAAGGAACGTATGCCGGAATATTGATAATAACCCGATACAAGGCAAACAAAATCGGCATCTGAATCAGCATCTGCACACAGCCGCCGGTCATGGACGTTCCATATTTTTCATATACCGCTTTCATTTCCTGCTGCTGCATCATCATAGACTGCTGATCGGTCTTGCCTTTATATTTCTGCTGAATCGCATTCATTTCAGGCTGCATGACAGCCATCAGCTTGGAAGACTTCTGTTGCTTAACAGTCAGCGGGAATAAAATCAATTTGATTACTAATGTAAATAAGATGATGCTCAGACCAATGTTCATAATACCAAACAGATTGGTAAAACGGAACAGAAGTTCCATGATCCAGCCTAAAATATCAGCAACTGGACCAAATGAAAAAAAGTCGTGGGATTTAGTTAATACTAACAATGAAATACCTCCTAAAAGTTACGGAACTGGATCATAACCGCCATCTGCAAAAGGATTACAGCGAAGAATTCTCTTACAGGCCAACCAAGTACCTTTTACAGCGCCGTACTTCTGGAGTGCTTCAATGGCGTATTGAGAACACGTAGGCGTGTAAATACAGTGAATGCTGACTTTTAATGGGGACAAAAAAATCTGGTATCCCCGAATCAATAGGATAAAGAGTTTTGCTATCATAAGATTCACTTCGATTCTAATTTAATGTTATGCAGTCCGCACAGGTGCAAAAATGCGCCTTCTAAATGTTTATAATCGGATGTTTTCGCTGCCACTCTGACAACTACGATGATGTCTAACCCCTGCCGGATGTTCGGTTTGTTTAAACGAAATATCTCTCTTATCAATCTGGTCATGTGATGACGGACTACACTGTTTCCCACCTTTTTGCTGACAGAAATTCCAATCCTGGTATCTTCCATATGGTTTTCTGATACATACATAACCAGCTGTCTGTTTGCATAGGATTTTCCCGTCTCATAAATTCTTTGAAAATCCTTGTTTTTTTTAATCGAACTAAAACGCTTCATTCATTCTCCCTGGGTCAAAAAAAGGCCACAATCTCTTGCGGCCTCTCGTTCATTAAGCGGTTAATTTAGCTCTTCCTTTTGCTCTTCTGGCAGCTAAGACTTTTCTTCCGCCTGCACTGCTCATTCTAGCTCTGAAGCCATGAACCTTTGCTCTCTGTCTCTTTTTTGGCTGAAATGTCATTTTCATAATCTGGCGCACCTCCTCTGATTACTATCTTTTAAGAATATGGGTGAACATATTCCGACTATTTTAGGTAAACATCTTCTTGATTATATCGAAGGAATGGGGCTTCGTCAAGTAGAATTTCAGAAATCTTTCCCATATTTCCAGGGCTTTCTTGTTAATTTACATAATGTTATCCCCAAAGTGTGGATAAGTTGTGGATAACTATTTGGATAACTCTGCAATTTCCACATGGTTATCTGTTTTTCCCAGTAATTTTCTGCTAATTTTCAATGTTTAAAATTTCCACTTATCCTTTTCCACAATATGTTGATAAGTGATCCTTATTTTGTTTATACACACCTTATACACATGGTTTCCACAGGATTCTCACAAAGTTTTCCACATATTTTTCCCTATTTCCTTGAAATCTACTCCCATTTCATGTAGAATAGTATTAATACTGGGTTACTATGCATTAATACTTTTTTGTGGATTTAGGAGACCGGAAATGATAGAAAAATTACAAGAACAATGGGATGAAATCCTTCTTTATATGAAGGAAGAACATGAAATTATGGATATTTCATTTAAAACCTGGCTGCTCCCATTAAAAGTTCACCATGTGGATAAAAATACAAATACTGCAACCATTATTGTACCAGACAGCAATATGATCGGGTATATCCGGAAAAAATACGGACTTCCCCTGGAAGTGTCCATCGCAGAAAAATTAGGCGTCGAATGCAAGCTTACTTTTATTTCCAAAGAAGAGGCTGATTCTGCCGCTCCAGCTGCTGAGAACCTTCTTATTAAAAAGAATACAAAAGAAGTCAGTCCGGAAATCATTCAGAATGCCAATCTGAATCCAAAATATACCTTTGATACTTTTGTAGTCGGCGCCAATAATAATCTGGCCCATGCTGCATCCCTGGCAGTTGCGGAGTCTCCAGGGGAAATTTATAACCCGCTTTTTATATACGGTGGCGTAGGTCTTGGTAAAACCCACTTAATGCACAGCATCGCCCACTTCATATTAAAGAATAATCCAAACGCAAAGGTTTTATACGTAACCTCTGAAAAATTTACCAACGAATTGATCGATGCAATCCGTAATAAAAACAATATTACCACTACGGAATTCAGGGAAAAATATCGCAACAATGATGTGCTTTTGATCGACGATATCCAGTTCATCATTGGTAAGGAAAGTACCCAGGAGGAATTTTTCCACACTTTTAACGCCCTTCACGAATCCAAAAAACAGATTATTATCTCCTCAGATAAACCTCCAAAAGAGATTGAAACTCTGGAAGAACGTCTCCGTTCCCGCTTTGAATGGGGCCTTACCGTAGATATTCAGTCTCCAGATTATGAGACCCGAATGGCAATTCTCCGTAAAAAAGAGGAAATGGAAGGCTATAATATTGATAATGAAGTTATCAAATACATTGCTACCAATATCAAATCCAACATTCGTGAATTAGAGGGAGCATTGACCAAAATAGTCGCTCTTTCCAAATTAAATAAAAAAGAAATTACCATCGAATTAGCTGAAGAAGCCTTAAAAGACCTGATTTCTCCGAATGTTGCGCGGGAAGTTACCCCTGATTTAATCCTCCAGATTGTCTCTGACCATTTAAATATCCAATCCATTGATATACTGGGGCAGAAACGCAACAAAGAAATTGCCGGAGCACGTCAGATTGTCATGTACCTTTGCCGCAACATGACCAGCACCCCTCTTCAGCAAATCGGACAGTTTTTAGGAGGACGGGATCACACCACTGTGATTCATGGAATCGAAAAGATTACAAAAGATCTCCCAAAAGACCCTGCTTTGCAAAATACGATTGATATTTTGAAGAAAAAGATCAATCCACAATGATTTGTGTAAACTTATGTGGATTTTGTGTGGATATTTTTTTCCGCACATAGCTCTGATTTTGGTATGTGGATAACCGCCAGGCACTGGGGATCCTTCCAGCCACTTATTCACACTCTTATAAACACCTTAAGATCCTTTATTAATCTGGTTTTTAAGGCTTTTACACAAATTCACACCCCCTACGGCGATTACTACGGAAAAGAACTATATATCTCTTTCTTTTCTCTATTTATTTCAAGCAAAGGAGTTATCAACAATTATGAAGCTTACATTCAAAAAAGACGCCCTGCTCAACGGTATCAATATTGTACTAAAAGCAGTTACTTCCAAAACCACCATGTCTATTTTGGAATGCATTCTCATTGATGCATCTGGAACCGATATTAAATTAACTGGTAACGATATGGAACTGGGAATCGAAACCACAGTAGAAGGAACCATTTTAAAGAGAGGAAAAATTGCACTGGATGCAAAACTTTTTTCCGAAATTGTCAGAAAACTTTCTGGTGTGGACTCGGAAATTACGATTGAAAGCGATGACAAATTAAATACCGTAATCTCCTGCGAAAACTCCGTATTTACCATCCAGGGAAGAGACGGCGATGAATTTTCTTATATTCCTTATATCGAACGGGATAAATACATTTCCCTTTCCCAGTTTACATTAAAAGAAATCATCCGCCAGACAATTTTTTCTATTTCTCCTAATGACAGCAATAAAATGATGACGGGCGAATTGTTTGAAATTGCAGAAAATGAATTAAAGGTTGTCTCTCTGGACGGACACCGGATCTCCATCCGGAAAGTAGAGTTAAAGGAACATTATGAGAATATTAAAGTAATCGTTCCAGGAAAAACCCTGAGTGAAATCAGCAAGATTTTAAGCGGCGACAATGAAAAAGAAGTTCTGATTTCCTTCAGCCAGAACCACATTATGTTTGAATTTGACAATACGGTCGTGGTTTCCCGATTGATTGAAGGCGAGTATTTCCGGATCAGCCAGATGCTTTCGAATGATTATGAAACCAGAGTAACGATTAATAAAAAAGAATTTTTAGATTGCATTGAGCGGGCGACGATCCTGATTCGGGAGAATGACAAAAAGCCGCTGATTTTAACAATCTCAGATAATGAGATGGATTTAAAATTAAATTCCAGCTTTGGTACCATGAACGCCCAGGTATTGATTCATAAAACAGGAAAGGATCTTATGATTGGATTCAATCCAAGGTTTTTAATTGACGCATTAAGAGTCATTGATGATGAGGAAATCACTCTTTACATGATGAATCCAAAATCCCCCTGCTTTATCCGTGATGAGGAAGAACACTATATTTATTTAATCCTTCCAGTGAATTTTAATGCAGCTTCTGTCTGATACAGGCGGACATTATTGATAAAAATATAACAATAAGGAGAGCGCAAATATATGGAGATTGTTACAATCAGGGATGAATTTATCAAATTAGGCCAGGCTTTGAAGCTGGCTGGTCTGGTAGATTCCGGCGTAGAGGCAAAGATTGTGATTCAGGATGGCCAGGTTCTGGTCAATGGCCAGGTAGAATGCCAGAGAGGAAAAAAACTGGTCAATGGAGACGTAGTCTCCTATAAGGGAAGTGAGTTTCAGATTCAGGCATGATTATCACATCGGTTGAACTTTTGAATTACCGCAATTATAGCCGGCTGCATATGGAATTGAGCAGCGGAACCAATATCCTGTACGGGGATAACGCCCAGGGAAAGACCAATATTCTGGAAGCGGTTTATGTGTGCTGTACTACAAAATCCCACAGAGGTTCAAAGGATAAAGAGATTATCCGGTTTGGGGAAGAGGAAGCGCATATAAAACTGAATCTGGAAAAGGATGGGGTTCCGTACCGGATTGATATGCATTTAAAGAAAAATAAAGCCAAGGGAATTGCTGTAAATGGGATTCCGATCCATAAAGCTAGTGAATTATTCGGTATTGCCAATGTGGTCTTTTTTTCGCCGGAAGATTTGAATATTATTAAAAACGGTCCGGCAGAGAGGCGTCGTTTTGTAGATTTAGAGCTTTGCCAGTTAAATAAGCTGTACGTTCACGCTCTGGTACAGTATAATCGTATCGTGATTCAGAGGAACAAGCTGTTAAAAGAATTGGCATTTAAGCCGGAATATGAGCCTACACTGGATATATGGGATGCCCAGCTTGTTTCTTATGGCAATCAGGTAATGGAATACCGGAAAGAATTTATTTCTCAGTTAAATGCGATTATAAGAGACATTCATTACCATCTTTCCGGCGAAAAGGAATCTCTGATTATTCATTATGAACCAAATGTCAGAACAGGCGAGTTTGAGGAGGTCCTGGCAAAAAACAGGGAACAGGATATCCGTCAGAAGACGACTCTTTGCGGCCCTCACAGGGATGATATTAGTTTTTTTGTCAATGAGATTGATATTCGTAAATTTGGATCCCAGGGGCAGCAGAGGACGGCGGCGCTGTCTTTAAAACTGGCAGAAATTGAGCTGGTAAAGAAAATAACAAGGGATTACCCCATTCTTTTGTTAGATGATGTTTTATCGGAACTGGACAGCAGCAGACAGAATAAGCTGCTGTCAAATATCCATCACATCCAGACAATGATTACGTGTACGGGACTGGACGATTTTGTAAATAACCGGTTTCCAATTGATAAAATTTTCAGGGTGACCGATGGAACTGTTAGAAATGAGAATTAACCGTTAGGAGGATTTATATGAGCGCGGAATATGGAGCAGATCAAATCCAGATTTTAGAGGGTCTGGAAGCGGTCAGAAAGAGGCCAGGTATGTATATTGGAAGTACCTCGGCCAGAGGACTGCATCATCTGGTTTATGAGATTGTAGACAATGCGGTAGATGAGGCGCTGGCAGGATTCTGCGATGCGATTTATGTCCAGATTAATGAAGATAACTCAATTACCGTTATAGACGATGGACGTGGAATTCCTGTAGACATCCAGAAAAAAGCAGGACTTCCGGCAGTAGAGGTTGTATTTACCATTCTGCACGCAGGCGGTAAGTTCGGCGGCGGAGGATATAAAGTATCCGGCGGTCTTCACGGCGTAGGCGCATCGGTTGTAAACGCATTGTCTGAGTGGCTGGAAGTTGAGATCTGCAAAGACGGAAAGATTTATAAGCAGCGTTATGAGCGCGGTAAAGTTATGTATCCTTTAAAGGTCATTGGAGAATGCCCGTCAGAGGAACATGGAACAAAAGTTACCTTCCTTCCGGATAAGGAGATTTTCGAGGAAACCGTATACGATTACGATACCTTGAAAATTCGTTTAAGAGAGACAGCATTTTTAACCAAGAACTTAAAAATTGTTCTGGAAGACAAGCGGGAAGAAAAGAAAAAAGAAACCTTCCACTACGAAGGCGGTATTAAGGAATTTGTCACTTACTTAAATAAGGGCAAGGCGGCTTTATACGATCAGGTCATTTACTGTGAGGGAATGAAAGATGGAGTTTATGTGGAAGTTTCCATGCAGCATAATGACGCCTATAATGAGAATATTTACAGCTTTGTAAATAATATCAATACTCCGGAAGGCGGCACACATTTAACTGGCTTTAAAAATGCCCTTACCAAGACGTTTAACGATTACGCTAAGAAAAATAAGCTGTTAAAAGACAATGAACCGGCTCTTTCCGGCGAAGACATCCGAGAAGGCCTGACAGCCATTATCAGCGTAAAGATTGGGGAACCCCAGTTTGAAGGACAGACCAAGCAGAAGTTAGGAAACAGCGAGGCAAGAGGCGCGGTAGACAGCATTGTAAGCGAGCAGCTGACTTATTTTCTGGAGCAGAATCCTTCTGTGGCCAGGGTAATGTGTGAAAAATCGATTCTGGCACAGAGAGCCAGAGCGGCAGCCAGAAAGGCCAGAGAGCTTACCAGAAGGAAGACTGCACTGGAAGGAATGGCGCTTCCTGGAAAGCTTGCAGACTGCTCGGACAAGAATCCGGAAAATTGTGAGATTTACATCGTAGAGGGGGATTCTGCAGGCGGCTCTGCAAAGACTGCCCGTTCCCGCGCAACCCAGGCAATCCTTCCGTTAAGAGGCAAGATTTTGAACGTAGAAAAGGCGAGATTGGATAAGATCTATGGAAATGCTGAAATTAAGGCAATGATTACAGCCTTTGGAACCGGCATCCATGATGAATTTGATATTTCTAAGCTTCGCTATCATAAGATTATTATCATGACGGATGCGGATGTAGACGGCGCCCATATCAGTACCCTGCTGCTGACCTTTTTATACCGGTTTATGCCGGAGTTAATCAAACAGGGGTATGTGTATCTGGCACAGCCGCCGTTATATAAGATTGAGAAAAATAAGCGGGTGTGGTATGCCTACAGCGATGCTGAGTTAAATAATATTCTTCAGGAGATTGGACGGGACACCAATAATAAGATCCAGCGTTACAAAGGTCTGGGAGAGATGGATCCGGAGCAGCTCTGGGAAACTACCATGGATCCGGAGCGAAGAGTACTTCTCCGCGTAACGATGGACGAGGATACTGCTTCAGAAGTAGACTTAACCTTTACGACTCTGATGGGCGATCAGGTAGAGCCAAGAAGAGAGTTTATTGAGGCAAATGCCAAATATGGTACTCTGGATATTTAAGGAAAGTTGAGGAAAATAGATGGAACCGAATATCTTTGATAAAGTCCATGACATAGACTTGAAAAAAACCATGGAAAAATCCTACATAGACTATGCCATGAGTGTAATTGCTTCAAGAGCATTGCCAGATGTAAGAGATGGATTGAAACCGGTTCAGCGCAGAATTTTATATGCCATGATTGAGCTGAACAATGGGCCGGATAAGCCGCACCGTAAGTGCGCCCGTATCGTCGGCGATACGATGGGTAAATATCATCCTCATGGAGACAGCTCGATTTATGGGGCATTGGTTAATATGGCTCAGGAATGGTCTACCCGTTACCCATTAGTAGACGGACACGGCAACTTCGGCTCAGTGGACGGAGACGGGGCGGCTGCTATGCGTTATACGGAAGCTCGTTTAAGCAAAATTTCCATGGAAATGCTTGCAGACATTAATAAAGACACTGTAGATTTTGCGCCGAACTTTGATGAGACAGAAAAAGAACCTATGGTTCTTCCGTCCCGTTACCCAAATCTTCTGGTAAATGGTACGACCGGTATTGCAGTAGGTATGGCGACGAATATTCCTCCTCATAATTTAAGAGAGGTAATTGCCGCAGTTGTAAAAATTATTGACAACCGTATTTTCGAGAATCGGGAGACTTCCATTGAAGAGTTAATGGAGATTGTGAAAGGTCCGGATTTCCCGACGGGCGCAACGATTTTAGGCCGCAGAGGAATCGAAGAAGCATACCGGACCGGACGGGCGAAGATTAAAGTCCGCGCAGTGACCAATATTGAAACACTGCCAAATGGAAAGTCCAGAATTATTGTTACAGAGCTTCCTTATCTGGTAAATAAAGCCCGCTTAATTGAGAAAATAGCAGATTTGGTAAAAGATAAAAAAATCGATGGAATTACTTATATCGGCGATGAATCCAGCCGCGAGGGAATGAGAATTAATATCGAACTCCGCCGCGACGTCAATGCCAATGTGGTATTAAATCAGTTATTAAAGCATACCCAGCTTCAGGATACCTTTGGCGTGATTATGCTGGCTTTAGTCAATAATGAGCCAAAAGTACTGAATCTGTCCCAGATGCTGGAGTATTACATCAAGCATCAGGAAGATGTTGTTACCAGAAGAACCAAGTATGATTTAAACAAGGCAGAGGAACGGGCTCACATTTTAGAGGGCTTGCTGATTGCACTGGATCATATTGACGAAGTGATTCATATTATCCGTTCTTCCCAGAATGTCCAGATTGCAAAAGCTCAGTTAATGGAGCGGTTTGGACTCAGCGAGGCACAGGCTCAGGCAATCGTCGATATGCGTCTTCGCGCTCTGACCGGTCTGGAACGGGAAAAGATTGAAAACGAATATAAAGAGCTTCAGATAAGGATTGCAGAATTGAAAGCGATTTTAGCAGACGAACACAAGCTGTTAGGAGTTATCAAAGAAGAAATCATGGTAATTGCCGACAAGTACGGGGATGACCGCCGGACTGCAATCGGTTATGACGACGACGTATCCATGGAAGATTTGATTCCAGATGATGATACCATTATCGCCATGACCAATTTAGGCTATATTAAGAGAATGGATGCAGATAACTTCCGAATCCAGAACAGGGGCGGAAAAGGCATTAAGGGTATGCAGACCATTGAGGAAGACTATATTGAGGATCTTCTGATGACGACCAATCACCATTATCTGATGTTCTTTACCAATACAGGACGGGTATACCGGATAAAAGCTTATGAGATTCCGGAAGCTGGACGTACGGCCAGAGGAACCGCCATTGTCAATCTGCTGCAGCTTCAGGCTGGAGAAAAGATTACGGCAGTCGTTCCAATGAAGGAGTACGATGAGGATAAATTCCTGTTAATGGCGACAAAAGGCGGTATGGTAAAAAAGACGCCGATGCAGGAATATGAGAACGTCCGCAAGAATGGTCTTCAGGCTATTGTGCTGAAAGACGGAGATGAACTTATTGAAGTAAAGGCAACAGATAATACAGAGGACGTATTCCTGATTACCAGAAAGGGTATGTGCATCCGGTTCCATGAGACAGATGTCCGCATTACAGGACGCGTTTCCATGGGTGTTATCGGCATGAAATTCGACGAGGAAGACGAAGTAATCGGAATGCAGATTGAAAGCCAGGGAGAGTGTCTTCTGGTGGCTTCTGAGTACGGTTACGGCAAGAGAACGCCGATTAGTGAGTTTACAGCCCAGTACAGAGGCGGAAAAGGCGTGCGCTGTTATAAGGTTGTAGACAAAACAGGCTGCCTGATTGGAGCAAAGCTGGTCGACAATAACAGAGAGATTATGCTGATTACCAACGAAGGAATCATTATCCGGATGGCAGTAGATACGATTTCTATTATTGGAAGGAATACTTCCGGAGTAAAATTAATGGATATTGACGTAGAATCTGACATCCGTGTGGCATCGATTGCAAAAGTAAGGGAAAGTTCTTCAAACGATGAAACCGATGATACGGAAGAATTATCAGAAGAATCGGATGAAGAATAAAGAGTGACGGAATATTAGGAAAAAGCTGCTTTACAGGAAATCACAGGTTCCTTGTGAAGCGGCTTTTTTCAGAACAGGAGACAGCAATGGAACGAATTGCTCTTATGGTTTTTAAATCCCTTCCAAAAGTTCCGTATTGGTTTTACCGCATCTGCAGATATGGAAGGATGGATGATGATCATACAGAAAAAGAACGATATGATTATCTGAGAAAAATTGTAAAAAAGGTAAATGTCAGCGGACGCGTTGAAGTAAAAGGATATGGAATAGAAAATCTGCCGGAAGAAGACGGATTTGTTTTATTCCCAAATCATCAGGGATTATTTGATATGCTGGCCCTGATTGATACCTGCAGTCATCCTTTGAGCGTTGTAATTAAGAAAGAGGCGGCAAATATTATATTAGTAAAGCAGGTATTGGCCCTTCTTCGGGGACTTGCAATGGATCGATCCGACATTCGCGGCTCCATGCAGATTATCCAGCAGATTACAAAAGAAGTAAAAGAAGGAAGAAATTATGTGATTTTTGCAGAGGGAACCAGAAGCAGACAGGGAAATGAGCTGCTTCCCTTTAAAGGAGGAAGTTTTAAAAGCGCTGTGAATGCCGGATGCCCGATTATCCCAGTGGCTCTGATAAACAGTTTCAAGCCATTTGATACAAAGTCCATAAAGCGGGAACAGGTAGAAGTCCATTATTTAAAGCCAATTTATCCAGAAGAATATAAAGGGAAAAAGACGGTTGAAATCGCACAGATTGTCCATGACAGAATCCAGGAAGAAATTCATAAAACTATAAAATAAAAAAGTTTGAAAAAAACTTGAAAAAAGTTGTTGACAAGATGAATGTTGTCTAGTATAATAACTCATGCGCTTGAGACAGGAAACTGTCAAGAGCTAAGCATATTGAAAATAAAACAATGCGGAGAAATACTCAAGAGGCCGAAGAGGCGCCCCTGCTAAGGGTGTAGGTCGGGCAACCGGCGCGAGGGTTCAAATCCCTCTTTCTCCGTTCCTTATTTTCAATTTGGGTTTTTGGATGGCGAAAAGCCAGACAAAAACAAAATAAAAAAGTTTCAAAAAACTTGAAAAAAGTTGTTGACAAATCGAAAACAGCGTGATATAATAAACAAGCTGTCGCCGAGAAAGACAACAGCAAAGAACCTTGAGAATTGAAGATTGAACAATACACAGACCCTGAAAATTCAAAGAACAAAGGCGAAGGAATTCGGCCTTGAGTTCGAGAAGAATTCAGAACGAAACCAAGTAAAACGGGAAAGATTAAACAGCTAGAGTTAATCTTGACTGGACAAACTATTAACAAGAGAGTTTGATCCTGGCTCAGGATGAACGCTGGCGGCGTGCTTAACACATGCAAGTCGAGCGAAGCAAATCAGAGGAAGTTTTCGGATGGAATCCGATTTGACTGAGCGGCGGACGGGTGAGTAACGCGTGGGTAACCTGCCTCATACAGGGGGATAACAGTTAGAAATGGCTGCTAATACCGCATAAGCGCACGAAGCTGCATGGCATCGTGTGAAAAACTCCGGTGGTATGAGATGGACCCGCGTCTGATTAGCTAGTTGGTGAGGTAACGGCCCACCAAGGCGACGATCAGTAGCCGACCTGAGAGGGTGACCGGCCACATTGGGACTGAGACACGGCCCAAACTCCTACGGGAGGCAGCAGTGGGGAATATTGCACAATGGGGGAAACCCTGATGCAGCGACGCCGCGTGAGTGAAGAAGTATTTCGGTATGTAAAGCTCTATCAGCAGGGAAGAAGAAAGACGGTACCTGACTAAGAAGCCCCGGCTAACTACGTGCCAGCAGCCGCGGTAATACGTAGGGGGCAAGCGTTATCCGGATTTACTGGGTGTAAAGGGAGCGTAGACGGCGATGCAAGTCTGAAGTGAAAGCCCAGGGCTCAACCCTGGGACTGCTTTGGAAACTGTGTTGCTAGAGTGCTGGAGAGGTAAGTGGAATTCCTAGTGTAGCGGTGAAATGCGTAGATATTAGGAGGAACACCAGTGGCGAAGGCGGCTTACTGGACAGTAACTGACGTTGAGGCTCGAAAGCGTGGGGAGCAAACAGGATTAGATACCCTGGTAGTCCACGCGGTAAACGATGAATACTAGGTGTTGGGGAGCAAAGCTTCTCGGTGCCGTCGCAAACGCAATAAGTATTCCACCTGGGGAGTACGTTCGCAAGAATGAAACTCAAAGGAATTGACGGGGACCCGCACAAGCGGTGGAGCATGTGGTTTAATTCGAAGCAACGCGAAGAACCTTACCAAGTCTTGACATCCCGATGACCGGCACGTAACGGTGCCTTCTCTTCGGAGCATTGGAGACAGGTGGTGCATGGTTGTCGTCAGCTCGTGTCGTGAGATGTTGGGTTAAGTCCCGCAACGAGCGCAACCCTTATCCTTAGTAGCCAGCGAGTGAAGTCGGGTACTCTAGGGAGACTGCCAGGGATAACCTGGAGGAAGGTGGGGATGACGTCAAATCATCATGCCCCTTATGATTTGGGCTACACACGTGCTACAATGGCGTAAACAAAGGGAAGCGAAGGCGTGAGCCGGAGCGAATCTCAAAAATAACGTCTCAGTTCGGACTGCAGGCTGCAACTCGCCTGCACGAAGCTGGAATCGCTAGTAATCGCGAATCAGAATGTCGCGGTGAATACGTTCCCGGGTCTTGTACACACCGCCCGTCACACCATGGGAGTCAGTAACGCCCGAAGTCAGTGACCTAACCGAAAGGGAGGAGCTGCCGAAGGCGGGACGGATAACTGGGGTGAAGTCGTAACAAGGTAGCCGTATCGGAAGGTGCGGCTGGATCACCTCCTTTCTAAGGAAGAAGAAGTAGGGGTATGTGTATTGTTGAATCTTCGAGAGAAGGTTCAAGGAAGAAAGTATCTGGTGGCGATGCGGATGGGGGAAACACCCGTACCCATACCGAACACGACGGTTAAGCCCCATACGGCCGAGAGTACTATGCTGGAGACGGCATGGGAGGGTAGGTGGCTGCCAGGTTCCTTTTAAAAAATCACTCAAAAGAGTGTTTGAAATAAAACGGACCACTCCAATGGGCTGAGATAAAGGCAAGGCCTGTGTTTAAGAGTGTGTTAACCTAAGTCAGCAGGGAAGTGCTGTTCTTATAACTGGTTTTTACCAGTGATTAGTGAATTTGAGCTTATCAAGTTTACTAATGACTGATAAAACATCAGTCAAGAATGTACCTTGAAAACCGCATATTGAAACAATTGATAAACTTCTTAAAAAAGAAAATATCAAGACATCCGAGGCCGTATCGAAAGATACGGAAAACCAAGAAACAAACAAGAACCAAACCATGAGATGCAACGCTATGCATCGAGAAAGACGAACCCGTCCCGCGGGTAAGTCAGAATGGTTAAGCTAATAAGAGCGCAGGGTGGATGCCTTGGCACTAAGAGCCGATGAAAGACGTGATAAGCTGCGAAAAGCTTCGGGGAGGAGCAAATATCCATTGATCCGGAGATATCTGAATGGGGAAACCTACTAGAGAAACCCTCTAGTATCCATACGCCAATCCATAACGTATGGAAGGGAACCTGGTGAACTGAAACATCTAAGTAGCCAGAGGAAGAGAAAGAAACATCGATTCCCAAAGTAGCGGCGAGCGAAATGGGAAGAGCCCAAACCAGCGTGCGTGCATGCTGGGGTTAAGGACCGCAAGAAGTGACCCGAATCATTACTGGAACTGTCTGGGAAGTCAGGCCAGAGAGAGTGAAAGCCTCGTACAGGAAAGTGATAGGGAGCGAGCGGAATCCAGAGTACCACGAGACACGAGAAACCTTGTGGGAAGTCGGAGGGACCACCCTCCAAGGCTAAATACTCCTTAGTGACCGATAGCGCATAGTACTGTGAAGGAAAGGTGAAAAGGACCCCGGGAGGGGAGTGAAAGAGAACCTGAAACCCTGTGTTTACAAACTGTGGGAGCACGTTAAGGTGCGACCGCGTACTTTTTGTAGAACGGTCCGGCGAGTTGCCGTTGCTGGCAAGGTTAAGCACTTAAGGTGTGGAGCCGAAGCGAGAGCAAGTCTGAAAAGGGCGAAACAGTCAGCACAGGCAGACCCGAAACCGGGTGACCTATCCATGTCCAGGTTGAAGTTTCCGTAAAAGGAAATGGAGGACCGAACGCACATCCGTTGAAAAGGGTGGCGATGAGGTGTGGATAGGGGAGAAATTCCAATCGAACCCGGAGATAGCTGGTTCTCCTCGAAATAGCTTTAGGGCTAGCCTCATATTAGTCTCATGCAGGTAGAGCACTGAATTCTTGCGGGGGAGTCGAATCCTACCAAGAGATATCAAACTCCGAATGGCATAGAGATGATGTATGGGAGTCAGACGGCACGAGATAAGTTGGGTCGTCAAAAGGGAAAGAGCCCAGACCTACAGCTAAGGTCCCAAAGTGTGTGTTAAGTGGAAAAGGATGTGGGATTTCAGAGACAACTAGGATGTTGGCTTAGAAGCAGCCACACATTCAAAGAGTGCGTAATAGCTCACTAGTCGAGAGGTTCTGCGCCGAAAATGTCCGGGGCTAAAACACAACACCGAAGCTTAGGACTCCTGAGGGAGTGGTAGAGGAGCATTGTCAACGCGACGAAGCAGTACCGGAAGGAGCTGTGGAGTGTTGAGAAGAGAGAATGCCGGAATGAGTAGCGAGATGGAGGTGAGAATCCTCCAGGCCGAATATCCAAGGTTTCCAGAGTAAAGCTGATCTGCTCTGGGGAAGTCGGGGCCTAAGGCGAGGCTGAAAAGCGTAGTCGATGGACAACAGGTTGATATTCCTGTACCATCTGTCATCAGAACTGTGGGGACACAGAAGGATACTGCAAGCCAGGAATGAAAAGACTGGCGCAAGCGTAGGAGGAGTGAGGTTAGAAAATCTGCCTCATAATCCAAAGACGTGATGCGGAGCGAACAAAAGTAGCGAAGTGCAGGATTCCAGCTGTCGAGAAAAGCCGCTATTGTGTGACAGATGCCCGTACCGTAAACCGACACAGGTGGATGAGGAGAGAATCCTAAGGCCGGCGGGAGAAGCATTGTCAAGGAACTCGGCAAAATGACCCTGTAACTTCGGGAGAAAGGGTGCCTCATAACGGAGGCCGCAGAGAATAGGCTCAAGCAACTGTTTAGCAAAAACACAGGTCTATGCGAAACCGAAAGGTGAAGTATATGGGCTGACGCCTGCCCGGTGCTGGAAGGTTAAGAGGAGAGGTTAGAGAAATCGAAGCTTTGAATTTAAGCCCCAGTAAACGGCGGCCGTAACTATAACGGTCCTAAGGTAGCGAAATTCCTTGTCGGGTAAGTTCCGACCCGCACGAAAGGCGTAATGATTTGAGCGCTGTCTCGACAATGCACCCGGTGAAATTGAAGTACCAGTGAAGATGCTGGTTACCTGCGCCAGGACGGAAAGACCCCATGGAGCTTTACTCTAGCTTGATACTGGGATTCGGTATTGCATGTACAGGATAGGTGGGAGGCAGAGAAGCAAGGACGCCAGTCTTTGCGGAGCCGCTGTTGGGATACCACCCTTGTGGTACTGGATTTCTAACCTACGCCCATAAGCTGGGCGGGGGACAATGTCAGGTGGGGAGTTTGACTGGGGCGGTCGCCTCCGAAAGGGTATCGGAGGCGCTCAAAGGTTCCCTCAGAATGGTTGGAAACCATTCGAAGAGTGCAAAGGCAGAAGGGAGCTTGACTGTGACACCGACGGGTGGAACAGGTACGAAAGTAGGACTTAGTGATCCGGTGGTATGAAAGTGGGATTGCCATCGCTCAACGGATAAAAGCTACCCTGGGGATAACAGGCTTATCACTCCCAAGAGTTCACATCGACGGAGTGGTTTGGCACCTCGATGTCGGCTCATCGCATCCTGGGGCTGAAGTAGGTCCCAAGGGTTGGGCTGTTCGCCCATTAAAGCGGTACGCGAGCTGGGTTCAGAACGTCGTGAGACAGTTCGGTCCCTATCCGGCGCGGGCGTAGGATATTTGAGAGGAGCTGTCCTTAGTACGAGAGGACCGGGATGGACAGGCCGCTGGTGTATCTGTTAGGAATCAATCCTATGGCAGAGTAGCCAAGCCTGGACGGGATAAACGCTGAAGGCATCTAAGCGTGAAGCCCCCCTCAAGATGAGATATCCCATCGCAAGAGTAAGACCCCTTGAAGAGTACGAGGTAGATAGGTCAGAGGTGGAAGTACAGTAATGTATGGAGCTGACTGATACTAATCGGTCGAGGGCTTAACCAAGAAGGTAAGGGAAGAGGTTGGATGAACGTTTCAATGTGTGGTTTTGAGGGTATATTTAAAAAAGAATATATCTGAAATGGCCCGGTGGCTCAGTTGGTTAGAGCGCCGCCCTGTCACGGCGGAGGTCGTGGGTTCGAGTCCCATCCGGGTCGTTTAACTTAATATATGAAATTGGGATCTTAGCTCAGCTGGGAGAGCATCTGCCTTACAAGCAGAGGGTCACAGGTTCGAGCCCTGTAGGTCCCATTCATTCATTCTAAGAAGATAAGATTTGTGCCGATATGGCTCAATTGGCAGAGCAGCTGATTTGTAATCAGCAGGTTATCGGTTCGAGTCCGATTATCGGCTTAGTACCATTATGGATGGATTCCCGAGTGGCCAAAGGGGGCAGACTGTAAATCTGTTGCGACACGCTTCGATGGTTCGAATCCATCTCCATCCATTTTAAAATTATATATTACTCACTATCGCGGGGTGGAGCAGTCTGGAAGCTCGTCGGGCTCATAACCCGAAGGTCATAGGTTCAAATCCTATCCCCGCAACTCATGCCCAGATAGCTCAGTTGGTAGAGCAGAGGACTGAAAATCCTCGTGTCGCTGGTTCGATTCCGGCTTTGGGCATCTTCTTTTATGGGGTATTAGCTCAGGCGGTAGAGCACTTGACTTTTAATCAAGTTGTCCGGGGTTCGAGTCCCCGATGCCTCACGAATAGTCGTTTTCCTTATAATCTAAGGAGAACGGCTTTTTTTGTGTATAAAGAGCAATCAATAAAGTCCTAGTTTTCTGATTAAACAGCTAGGATCAAAAGAAAGCAGGGCTCTTTGTCAAGAGTTGGGGTGGGATTCTTCAGAATCCCGCCCTATTCCTTTGTTTGGAGCTTTTTTACGTTTATAAGTTCTATGTTGATAATTAGGGCATGACAAATAAACCTTCGTGCCAGTCTTGTTTATAAGTTTTATTTAGTTTGCACTATGTAAGATTCTGGTACGAAAACGTTCAAAGCTTCGAATGCCATAAGATATTCGCTTTAGTACCTTGATCTTGTTGTTAAAACCTTCTGTTGTCCCATTTGTGATTCCATATTTAAAAGCATTTAAGATTTCTTTTGCCCAGCGACGATAGGTGTTAGCACATTTTTCGAATTCCTTTAATCCGGATGATTCTGCGATCTTTATCCAATCATAAAAGTCGTTACGTTGCCGAGAGTACTTGGTGTCCTGACAGAGATCATAAAATCTTTCTTTCAGCCAATGAGCCAGTCTTAAATCATCATTATATAGGAGCATCAGATCACATACTTTTTTGTTCTCTTCTTTTAGTTTGTGATATCTTGTTAAAAGAAGTTTGTGACTGCGCTTATAATATTTACGCATGGTAATAGTCATGGTTTTCTGCAGACGTTTGCGGACATTTTCCATGGCCCAAGTGATCTGGCGGATAAAATGATACTTATCAATGCATACTTTCGCATTAGGGAAAAAAGTATGGGCAAGATCAACGTAAGGCTGCCACATATCACAGACGAAATATTTTACTCTGAGTCGCTGAGAGCGATCTATTTGCCGAAAATAGTCAGTAAGGTGAGACTGTGTACGATCAGGAAGGATATCCATGATGGAATGATTCTTTGGGTTTACAAGAATGCATTGATATTTACCTGTACGGGCGTTTCCTTTGAATTCATCAATAGAAACAGCTTCTTTGAAAGGCGGACAGGAATAATGGATGCTGTCAAGTATTCTGCAGACGGTTGCGACAGAAACATTGGATGTTTTAGCTACAGATTTTAAACTAGTAGTTTCACGTAATAAATCTGCTATTTTCCATGTAAGTCGTTTTGTCCGATGCAGATATTTGGGAAGGAACTCATAGGATTCATAGAATTTCTTTCCGCAGGAGCAGGCATAACGCCGTTTATGAAGAACAAGATAGCAGTCTTTTAACTGAAATGGTAAATCTTTGATCGTCTGCCAGCGATAATCGTGGATCTTAGTTGTGGAGTTCCCGCAGTTTGGACAAATATGAGGTTTTGGTTTAGTATCCAGAAAGAATTTCACAGATTTGTCTGCGTGAACTATTTTTGTGATAATAACATCTTCTAAATTAAGTAAATCTTTGATATAATTAGGGAGCATTTATTTGCACCTCCGAGTGGTTTGTTTGCTAGACTGGCGCTTGGAGGTTTTTTATTACTCTTAATTATAAAACAAAAATGTCAGGGTGTATGAATTAAATTTCTTACACCCCAACATTTATTATAGAACCGAAAGCAGACGCTCCGAAAGAAGAATATGAACGTCTGGGACTATAGGATATATATGGATGTAATGTAAGAATTTGCAGAATTTTGTAAGGTTTCTTTTCTTGTAATGCTTGGCAAAGTCTGATAGGATAAACGTAGCTGATTGGAGGAGTATGATGGCAAGCAGAAAGAAAAAAAGAAAAGAATCCTATCTCTGGAGTACCATGATGGTGATATGTGCAATCTGTACTCTGTTAGTTGCAGTTTTGGTAGTTGCGACCGTATTTTTTAAGATAAAAAAAGATGCATGGAATCCGGACAAACAGGTTCCAGAGACAACTGCATCTGAAATTGTAATCGAGACAGAAGCTATTTACGGATGGGTTGAGACGGAACAGGGCACAAAATTCAGAGAGGAAGACGGCACATTTGCTAAAGATACCTGGAAAGTCTGGGAAGACGGCTTATATTACTTAAATGACAACGGGATTATGGAAACAGGCAGTTCCTGTTCAATTGATGGGTGGATTTGTCAATTTGCAGAGTCCGGACGTTTAAAGGATATTCAGATGGATTTCAATTATCAGGGAAAGACCCAGGAGGAAATAGAAACAGGGAAAAAGAGCATGGTAAGAGGAAATGAGTTCTATGCCTATTTAGATACCAGTTCTGCCTATAAAGGAGCATTTTATCCCATTCGGTATAAGAAATCCACAGAAGAAGAGGAAGAGTATCTGGGAGGAAAAAATACGCCAGAAGTGGCATCTCCCAATGCATTGGCAATAGGAGACGGATGGGTCTATTATCTGGCATTAGCGCCGTCAAATGAAGGATTAAATGCAGAAGAACAGGGGGTGAATGGCTCTTTGTTCCGGATGCGTCCGTCAGACCAGACAAAAGAACTTCTGTCTAATCAGGTTACTGGATTTTTGGAAGCAGAGGGACAGATTTATTATGCATCAAATGGAACGGTATTCAAAGCAGAATCTGGAACTTCTTATCCAGTAGGAGAAAACCAGTATCAGGTAAAAATCCAGGACAATATCGCTTATCTTCTGGATGGTATGGGAAGTCTGGTATCTGGGGATGATTCTGGAATGAAGGTTATTGGAGACAGGCAATATAAACTGGATGACGGGAAAATTTCTTATGTGAAACCTGCAGTCCGCAGTGTCGGCGATATGACCTACGAACTGAAAAATGACGGCGGAAATGGAGTGATTTCCTGGAAAGACAACTCTGGCCAGAATGGGATTTTAGCACGCAGCGAATATGGCATTAACAGTTTCTGTATTGCGGAGGATTGGATTTATTACAGCGCGTATGTATCAAAAGGAACCAATGGGGAAAGATACAGTCAGATTTACCGGATTTCCATGGATGGAACGGAAAAGCAGCCGGCCAGCAGCGTATTTGAAGGAAACATTTTAAATCTCTATTATTATGAAAACCAGAAAACTATTTATGGAGAATATTATCCGGTAAGCTGGAAATCAGGATATGGACAGATTGTAACGGTTGGTTTAGATGGAACAGTAAATAAAATTTCTGATTCAGGAGTCAGGAACGGAGATTTCAATGAGAATCAGGCATTAGAACTTTTACTGGTAAATGGGGAAACCATTACCTGCTATGAGCATGAGTCCCAGTGGGATTCCTGGGGACAGAGCTGGGAGATATTAGATACCAGGGCGATTCAGTTTTCCGGCGGGTCAAAAGAACTGGTGGCGGAAAGTATTCTGGTCGGCGGACAAGGAAGTCAGGGAGGACAAATCCTTCCAGGCGGAGAAGAAGAGACAGTGCCATCCAGTCAGGAGACGCTGCAGGAGACAACACAAGCTGCAGTTGTACCGGAACGTCCGGCAGAGACTATACCAGCAGAACGTCCGGCAGAGACAGTGCCCAGGCCGGCAGAAACCATTGGAAACCAGGCGCCAGGCAGCGAGGTTTATACCCGCCCCAGTGAGACAATAGGCGGACAGCCAGAAAGCAATGCGGTTATTATTCCGGCTTTGTAGAAATGTTTTGCAGATTTTATAAGATTAGAATAAGCGGTCTGGAGAATCTCCAGGCCGTTTTAAATGGTGCCGGAGGAAAATAGTTACTCATCAAATTCGACTACTACATAGAATCCTCTGGAATTTTCTCTTACGTCTTTTACGATTCCGTATTCAGAAAGAATCCGATCCCGATTGGAATAGCAGCCGGACATTGCAACAGCTGGATCAATGATATAACTGTAGCCGCTGGTGCCGTCCCGTTCTATAATTTTCACTTTATCGCCAGGTTTTACCAGCCCTGGACGTTCCATCTTAAATTCTTCGGTTCTCAATGGATTTCCCTCCCTTGTTGAAATAATTTGGATTCTGTTTTATTATAGAATAGATTTTAGCAAAAGGAAAGAGGCAGGACCAGCGATTTTGAAACAGGAAATAGGACTATTAGAGCGATTACAGGAATATGGAAAATCAGAAATGTATCCATTTCATATGCCAGGACATAAAAGGGCAGAATTGGATTTTCCAAACCCTTATCAGATTGATATTACAGAAATTGACGGATTTGATAATCTTCATCATCCGGATGGAATTTTAAAAGAAGCGATGGAATATGCATCCAGAGTGTATGGAAGTGATAAATCCTGGTTTTTGGTTAATGGAAGCAGCAGCGGGATTTTAAGCGCAGTCTGCGGCCTGACGAAACCTGGAGGATGGATTCTGATGAGCCGCAGCTGCCATAAGTCTGCTTACCATGGTGTGTTTTTGAATCAATTACAGGCCCAGTATGTTTATCCACAATATATTCCGGAATTTGGGATTCAGGGTGGAATTTTACCGGAAGATGTGGAAAACTCTTTGAAGTCTAATCCTGAAATCCAGGCAGTTTTAATTGTATCCCCAACTTATGAGGGAATGGTTTCGGATATAAAAGAAATTGCCAACATAGTCCACCGATATGGGATTCCGCTGATTGTGGATGAAGCTCATGGAGCGCATTTCCCTTTTGCCTATCAGGGAGGATTTCCAGCGTCGGCTTTGGACCTGGGGGCAGATGTGGTAATTCAGAGCCTTCATAAAACGCTTCCGTCCTTTACCCAGACCGCGATAATTCATTGGAAAAAGGGATATGCAGATTGCGGGAATATCGAGAAATATCTTCAAATTTACCAGAGCAGCAGTCCATCGTACCTATTTATGGGGGGAATCGACTGGTGCGTCCGTACCATGAAAGAAGATAAGGGAGAACGATTAAAGAAACTGTTTTACCAGGTATCAGAGTTCCGGAAAAAATCGGCAGAATGGAACCATATCCGGATTCCAGGCAGAGAATTAATTGGGAAATATGGAATCTATGATATGGATCCGTCTAAATTGGTATTGTCGGTAAAAGAAACCAGTATGACAGGGGAGAAACTGGCAGAAATTTTAAGAGAACGGTATTCTCTGGAAATGGAGATGAGCGGCAACGATTATACTCTTGCCATGACGTCCCCATTTGACAGAGAAGAGGGATTCTTTCGTCTATGCAGGGCGTTGGCTCAGATTGACGCGGAATTAGATACAAAAAAGGCGGAGATTGTGATTCCGGATAAGCGCTCCTGGCCCAAGCAGGGAGAAATGACAATTTCAGAAGCGTGGAATCGGAAAACACAGAGGATGTTATTAAAAGAGGCAGAGGGACGCATTAGCGGCGAATTTGTCTATATTTATCCGCCTGGAATTCCGGTAGCTGCTCCAGGAGAACGGATCAGCGGGGAAATGCTTCATACCATTATGGAATATAAAAAAAATCATCTGCCAGTCCAGGGATTAAAAGATCCGGCAGCAGAATACATTGAAATAGTGATTGGAGAATAACATGGGAAAGATTTTTTATCTGATGGGAAAAAGCGCATCCGGAAAGGATACGTTATATCAGGAGATTTTAAAGCGTCTTCCTCAATTACAAACGGTAGTACCTTATACGACACGTCCCATCCGGATTGGGGAACAGAATGGAAGAGAATATTTTTTTACCACCCAGGAAGAACTTGACAGACTTCTGGAAGATGGAAAAATCATTGAATGCCGGACGTATGAGACCATGATGGGGCCTTGGAGTTATTTTACGGCGGATGACGGTCAGATTGATATAGAACACGAGAATTATCTGATGATAGGAACCCTGGAATCCTATGAAAAGACCAGGAACTATTTTGGAAAAGAGTATCTGAGGCCTGTTTATATTACAGTGGAAAATGGACTGCGTCTTCAAAGAGCCTTAGATCGGGAAAAACGTCAGCCGTCTCCTCGTTATGATGAAGTATGCAGACGGTATCTGGCAGATGAACAGGATTTTTGCCAGGAGAGATTAAACCAATGCGGAATTGAACAGTCTTATGACAATGAGAATCTGTCTGTCTGCCTGGAAAAGATTGTAGGGGAAATCAGCAGGGATTGCCAATAAATAAGCTTTCTAAGAGGGAAAATTTATGTTATACTGTCTCTTGTACACAGATGTGGAAACAGCCTTTTCGAGAGAAAGGAGTTACTGAATTGAAAACATTTGAAGAGATATTAGGCCAGAAGGCCATTAAAGAGCATTTTATAACCGCAATTCAGGCGGATAAAATTTCCCACGCATATATTTTGAATGGGGAAGAAGGAATGGGAAAAATGGAATTGGCAGAGGCATTTGCCCTGACTCTTCTTTGCGAAAACAGGGAAAAGGATTCGGCGGTTCCCTGCTTATCCTGCCATGCCTGTAAGCAGGTGCTTTCCCATAATCATCCAGATTTGATATACGTATCCCATGAAAAACCTGGAAGTATAGGTGTAGACGATATTCGAAGCCAGATTAACGATACGGTGGCGATTCGTCCATACAGCAGCAAATATAAGATTTATATTGTAAATGAGGCAGAAAAGATGACAGGCCAGGCTCAGAACGCTCTGTTAAAGACGATCGAAGAGCCGCCGGCTTATGTTGTCATTCTCCTTTTAACTACAAATCAGGAGCTGTTTCTTCCTACTATCCTGTCCCGCTGCGTCCAGATGAATTTAAAACCTCTCAGGGATGGAGATATTAAAACCTATCTGGTTCAGAAGGAGAAAATATCAGAAGATAAGGCAGAAGTGTACGCTGCATTTGCAAGGGGAAATCTGGGAAAAGCCGTTCATCTGGCTGAATCAGAAGAATTTCAGGCTGTATACCAGACCATGCTGGCATTGTTAAAACACCTGCGTTCGATGGATATTGCAGAGCTGATGGAAACCATCCGGAAGTTAAAAGACGACAACTTAAATCTGGATGAGTGTTTGGATTTTATGCAGCTCTGGTATCGGGACGTATTAATGTTTAAAGTGACCAAAGACATGAATCTGCTGATTTTTAAAGAGGAATATTCAGCGATTAACGATATGAGCAAGAACAGCAGCTATCAGGGGCTGGAAGCTGTTTTAGAGTCCATTGAGAAAGCCAGGGCCAGACTTCGCGCCAATGTAAATATGGAGCTGGTAATGGAACTGATGCTGCTGGTAATGAAGGAGAATTAATTGATGACAAAAGTAATCGGAGTCCGGTTCCGTACTGCTGGAAAAGTGTATTTTTTTGATCCTGGAGATAAAAATATTAAATGCGGCGATCACGTAATCGTAGAAACGGCCAGAGGCATTGAGTATGGTTATGTGGTTCTGGGAACCAGAGAAGTAGAAGAAGGAAAGGTTGTACAGCCTTTAAAGCCGGTTATCCGGATGGCGACAGAGGAAGATCAGGCGATTGAAAAGCGTAACAAGGAAAAAGAAAAGGAAGCTTTTCAGATTTGTCTGGAAAAGATTAAAAAAAGAGAATTGGATATGAAGCTGATTGATGCAGAATATACCTTTGACAATAATAAGGTTCTCTTTTATTTTACCGCTGATGGAAGAGTAGATTTCAGGGAACTGGTAAAGGATCTGGCATCTGTATTCAAGACCAGAATCGAACTGCGCCAGGTTGGAGTCAGGGATGAGACGAAGATCATGGGAGGAATTGGCATCTGCGGCCGTCCTCTTTGCTGTCACACGTATCTTTCTGAGTTTGCGCCGGTATCCATAAAAATGGCAAAAGAACAGAACTTATCCCTGAATCCGACTAAGATTTCCGGTGTCTGCGGCCGTCTGATGTGCTGCCTGAAAAACGAAGAAGAAACGTATCAGGTATTGAACAGCAAACTGCCTGGAGTTGGGGATTTTGTAACCACGGCAGATGGATTTAAAGGCGAGGTTCACAGCGTCAACGTTCTGCGCCAGCTGGTAAAAGTAATTGTTACAGTTAACGATGAAAAAGAAATACGGGAATATAAGGTAGACGATTTGCGTTTTAAGCCTAGAAAAAAGAAAGAAAAGAATAAAGCAGACAAGCTGGAAGACGCAGAATTAAAACAATTAGAAGCACTAGAGAAAAAGGAAGGAAAACCCAGACAAAATGGAAATAAATCTGAAGGAAAACGAGCGCATTGATGATTTACAGAGAAATGGGTACGGAATCATTCAGAATACAGGGGCATTTTGTTTTGGAATGGACGCAGTTCTTTTGTCTGGATTTGCATCGGTAAAACCAGGAGAAACGGTTCTGGATTTGGGAACCGGTACGGGAATTATCCCCATCCTTTTAGAGGCAAAGTCAGAAGGACGCCATTTTACCGGTCTGGAAATACAGGAAGAGATGGCAGATATGGCCAGAAGAAGTGTGGCTTATAACCATCTGGAAGAAAAGGTGGACATTGTAACTGGAGATATTAAAGAAGCCGGACAGATTTTTGCCCTGGCTTCTTTTGATGTCATTACTTCCAATCCTCCTTATATGAACGATGCCCATGGACTGAAAAATCCGGATCTGCCAAAAGCCATTGCCAGACACGAGGTACTTTGCACCTTAGATGATGTAGCGGCAGCAGCGGCCAAATTATTGAAACCAGGCGGCCGGTTTTATATGGTTCACCGCCCCCACCGGCTGATTGAGATTATCACAGCTTTAAAGAGCTATAAGCTGGAACCGAAACGGATGAAACTGGTCCATCCATTTATTGACAGAGACGCCAATATGGTACTGATTGAAGCAGTCAGAGGCGGAAAGTCCATGATAAAAGTAGAAGCTCCGATTATTGTTTATAAAGAACAGGGAGTTTATACAGATGAGATTTACGAGATTTACGGCTATTAAACAGAGTTACTGAGACAGGAGGAGTTTAAGATGGCAGGAATGCTGTATTTATGTGCAACGCCTATCGGAAACCTGGAAGATATTACGTTTCGGGTGCTGAAAACATTACAGGAAGTGGATCTGATTGCGGCAGAGGATACCCGCCACAGCATTAAGCTTCTCAACCATTTTGAAATCAAAACCCCTATGACCAGCTACCACGAGTATAATAAAGTGGATAAAGCCAGATACCTGGTAGAACAGATGAAAAATGGGGTCAGCATTGCCTTAATTACAGATGCAGGCACTCCAGGTATCTCGGATCCAGGCGAAGAACTGGTTCGCCAGTGTCATGAAGCGGGAATTCCGGTTACGTCGCTTCCAGGGGCGGCCGCCTGTATTACGGCTCTTACCATGTCAGGTCTTCCGACCAGGCGGTTCTGTTTTGAGGCATTCCTGCCTTCCGAAAAAGCGGATAAAAAGGAACGCCAGTGGATTTTAGAGGAATTAAAAAGGGAAACCAGGACCATGATTGTCTACGAAGCCCCCCATCATCTGGTAAAGACATTACGGGATTTGTATGAAGCATTGGGAAACCGGAAGATTACGATTTGCCGAGAATTGACCAAAAAATATGAAACCGCCTTTTTGACTACATTTGAAGAGGCTCTGGATTATTACGAAACAGAAGAGCCAAAGGGAGAATGCGTCATTGTCATCCAGGGAAAGTCTATGGAAGAAATCCGCAGAGAGGAAAAAGAATCCTGGGAGAATATGAGCCTGGAAGAGCATATGGACTATTATGAGGCCCAGGGAAAAGACAGAAAAGAAGCAATGAAGCTGGTGGCAAAAGACAGGGGAATCAGCAAAAGAGATGTGTATCAGGCATTGCTGTAAAACGTCAGAAGGTATCGATCCGCTGTGAATCGATACCTTCTTTTTTCTGTTTTTCTTTATTCTACGATTTTCAGACCAGCTAACTGGGCAAGCTCCCGAATGGTTGACTTAGATATGTATTTTCCCTCATATTCAATTAAGTCTTCTGTTCTGCCATTGAAAACGTCTCCCGCTTCTGCCTTGCGAAGGATAATATAATCATCCTGAACTGTGATTTCAAGACCATCTTTCACATCAAGATCCAGGCTTCTCCGCAGCTCTATGGGTAAAGTGATTCTTCCAAGCTCGTCTAATTTACGGATAACGCCGGTAGTTTTCATAAGTTTATCCCTCCTGTAAAAATTTTAAGTAAATCAAAAAGCCAATAAAACGATACCAGTATTGATTAATAATACCTTAGCATAGCAAGCGCTTTCTGTCAATACGATTGGTTACCCCAAAGCTTAGAAAAATATTTGCTTGACAAATAAAATGAAATTGTATATTATTACTTTGACATTCAAAATATTTGAAACTAAAATATTATGATATTAAAATAACAGGAAGGCAAATATGCGAATAATAAAAATCGCGGGAACTGGTTCCTGTGTGCCAGAGACCAAAATTACCAATGAAGATTTGGCAGAGAGAATCGATACCAGTGATGAATGGATTCAAAGCCGCACTGGTATTCAGGAGAGAAGAATTACCCATAACCGGACTACGTCTGGCCTTGCGGCAGAGGCGGCAAAAAAAGCCCTTTCCGATGCGGATATGGATGCAGAGGATGTGGAATTGATTTTGACAGCTACGTCTTCTCCGGAAAATTTCTTTCCAAGCGCTGCCTGTGAAGTACAGGAACAAATAGGAAATAAAATCGCCGCAGCCTATGATTTGAGCGCAGCCTGTTCTGGATTTTTGTTTGCACTGAATACAGGATATGCATTTTTAAAATCTGGTAGTTATAAAAATGCATTAATTATCGGGGCAGACGTGATGAGCAAGCTGGTAGACTGGCAAGACCGAAGCACCTGCGTTTTGTTTGGAGACGGAGCAGGGGCAGTGGTAATAAGAGCGGAAGAGCAGGAAACAGAAGAAGGCGGAATCCAGCGTTTTCTGATGAAATCGGACGGTTCTAAAGGCATGGTACTGACCTGCAAAGCCCGAACAAACGGAAATTTTCTGACTAAGACAGAACCGGATATGGGATATCTCTCTATGAACGGCCAGGAAGTATTTAAGTTTGCAGTTAAAAAAGTGCCGGAGTCGATCGAACAGCTTTTAGAAGAGGCAGGAGAAGAAAAAGAAACTATTAAGTATTTTATTCTTCACCAGGCAAATTACCGGATCATTGAAGCAGCCGCAAAACGGCTGAAACTGCCGCTGGAACGTTTTCCCATGAATATCTGCCGATATGGAAATACATCTGGAGCATCCGTTCCGATTTTACTGGACGAGCTGAATCGGGAAGGAAGGCTAAAGTCGGGAGATAAGCTGGTTTTATCCGGATTTGGCGCAGGGCTGACCTGGGGTTCTACACTGATAACCTGGTAAAAGATTAAAAAATAAATAATGAAACAGAAAAGGAGAAACCGATTATGTTAGAAGAAATGAGAAAGATGATTGCAGAACAGTTAGGCGTTGAGGAAGAAACGATTACAGAGGCCTCTTCTTTTAAAGAAGATCTGGCAGCAGATTCCTTAGATTTATTTGAACTTTCCATGGCATTAGAAGACACCTATTCAATTGAGATTCCTTCAGAGGACTTAGAAGAACTGACCACAGTAGGAAAGGTAATGGACTATTTAAAATCAAAAGGTGTGGAAGCATAATGAAAACAAGAATCACAGAACTGTTAGAAATTGAATATCCGGTTATCCAGGGCGGAATGGCATGGGTGGCAGAACACAATCTGGCTGCCGCGGTATCAGAAGCTGGCGGACTGGGATTGATTGGCGGAGCAAATGCACCAGGAGAAGTTGTCAGAGAAGAAATCCGCAAAGCCAGGGCAATTACGAAAAAGCCGTTTGGCGTTAACGTAATGCTGATGAGCCCTCATGCAGATGATGTGGCAAGAGTGGTAGTGGAAGAAGACGTAAAGGTGGTAACCACCGGAGCCGGAAATCCGGAAAAGTATATGGAGATGTGGAAGAAGGCTGGGATTAAGGTAATTCCGGTAGTGGCTTCCGTAGCTATGGCAAAGAGAATCGAGAGAATGGGAGCAGATGCAGTAGTGGCAGAAGGAATGGAATCCGGCGGCCACATTGGCGAACTGACAACGATGACCCTGGTTCCTCAGATTGTGGATGCAGTATCGATTCCGGTAATTGCTGCCGGAGGAATTGCAGACGGCAGAGGGATTGCCGCTGCATTTATGCTGGGAGCCGAGGCGGTTCAGATGGGAACCCGTTTTGTTGTGGCAAAGGAATCTACGGTGCATGACAATTATAAGCAGAGGCTGATAAAAGCCAGCGATATTGATTCAACGGTTACTGGAAGATCTCACGGGCATCCCATCCGCTGTCTGAGAAACCAGATGACCAGAGAATATCTGAAGCTGGAAAAAGAAGGAAAATCCTTTGAAGAGCTGGAATATTTAACTCTTGGCGCTCTTAGAAAGGCAGTTCAGGACGGAGACGTGAAAAACGGTACTGTCATGGCTGGCCAGATTGCAGGCATGATTGACAAAGAGATGACCTGCAAAGAAATGATTGAGGAAATGATGGAAGAGGCATCCAGACTGCTGAAACGGTAATCTTGTCAGCAGCGCCGGAAGGAGCAAGAAATGAGCAGAACTGCATTTATTTTCCCTGGACAGGGCGCACAGGTATGCGGCATGGGAAAAGATTTTTATGAGAAAACAGAAACAGGCCGTCAGATTTACGACAGGGCAACCGAACTTCTAGGTTTTTCCATGCCGGAACTTTGTTTTGAAAAAAATGACCGGCTGGATATTACGGAATATACTCAGGCCGCTCTGGTAACCACCAGCATTGCCATGATGAAGGTATTGGAAGAAGCCGGTGTCCGTCCGGACGTAACAGCTGGTTTGAGTCTGGGCGAGTATGCCGCGCTGACTGCGGCAGGAGTAATGAGCGCAGATGACGCCATTACAGCGGTCCGTCAGAGAGGAATTTTAATGCAGCAGGAGGTTCCGGCAGGAATCGGATCGATGGCAGCGATTCTGGCATTGGATGCCCAGACCATTGAAACGGTTCTTTCTTCCATGGAGGACGTCTGGATTGCCAATTATAACTGTCCAGGGCAGATTGTCATTTCCGGCAGAAAAGAAGCAGTAGAAGAAGCCTGTGCAAAGTTAAAAGAAGCGGGAGCCAAAAGGACGGTAATTCTGAATGTCAGCGGTCCGTTTCATTCCAAAATGCTGGAAGGAGCAGGAAAAAAGCTGGGACAGGTTCTGGATGCCATTGAAATCCGGAAGCCAGCGATTCCTTATGCAGCAAATGTAACGGCAGAGTATGTAACCGAAGCAGAGCCTATTAAGCGGCTGTTAATGGAGCAGGTATCCTCTTCTGTCCGCTGGCAGCAGAGTGTAGAAACCATTCTGAAAGACGGAGTAGATACTTTTATTGAAATCGGCCCTGGGAGAACATTGGCCGGATTCGTAAAGAAAATCAGCAGGGATGTTAAGATATGGAATGTAGGAACGCTGGAAGACATAGAAAAGACAGTGGAGGCGCTTTTATAATGGAGAAACTTCTGGAAAATCAAGTAGCAGTCATTACTGGAGCAAGTCGGGGAATTGGACGTCAGATTGCCCGTTCCATGGCAGAAGAAGGGGCGATTGTAATTATCAATTACAATGGTTCGAAAGCCAGGGCAGATGAGACGGCAGAAGAAATCCGAAGCTTTGGCGGTCAGGCAGAGACATACCAGTGCGACGTATCAGACTTTAACCAGGCTGCAGGGCTGATGGAATATGTGGTAAAAACCTATGGCCGCGTGGATATTCTGGTAAATAATGCCGGAATTACCAGGGACAACCTGTTAATGAAAATGTCAGAAGAAGAGTTTGACGCGGTATTAAATACTAATTTAAAGGGTGCATTTAACTGTATCCGCCATGTTTCCAGGCAGATGATTAAGCAGAGAAGCGGAAAAATCATTAATATTTCTTCCGTATCCGGAGTGCTGGGCAATGCCGGACAGGCCAATTACAGCGCTTCTAAGGCTGGAATTATCGGACTTACCAAATCTGCTGCAAGGGAAATGGCAAGCAGGAATATTACCGTAAATGCCATTGCGCCAGGATTTATTGATACGGAAATGACACAGGTATTATCAGAGTCTGTGCGGATGGCAGCAGAGGCCCAGATTCCTATGAAGCGTTTCGGAAAGACAGAAGATATTGCTAATATGGCGGTTTTCCTGGCTTCTGAAAAAGCGGGATATATTACCGGACAGGTAATCCATGTGGACGGCGGCATGGCCATGTAAGCCGGCCAATCCGAAAATAAAGGAGACAGATTTATGAATAGAAGAGTCGTTGTAACCGGTATGGGAGCCATTACTCCAATCGGCAATGATGTAGAATCCTTTTGGAAAGGATTGAAGGAAAAAAAGCTGGGGTTTGGCCCGATTACTTATTTTGATACAGCAGAATATAAGGCAAAGCTGGCAGCACAGGTAAAGGATTTCGACGCCAGACAATATATGGATGCAAAAGCAGCCAGAAGAATGGAGCCGTTTTCCCAGTTTGCGGTAGCAGCCTCCAAAGAAGCGCTGGAAGATGCAGGAATCGATCTGACAAAAGAAGATGCCTATCGGGTAGGCGTCAGTATTGGTTCTGGTATCGGAAGTCTTCAAGCGGTAGAAAAAGAACATAAAAAGCTGTTGGAAAAAGGCCCGTCCAGAGTAAATCCTCTTTTAGTTCCTATGATGATCAGCAACATGGCGGCTGGAAATGTTGCCATTCAGTTTGGATTAAAAGGAAAATGTATTAACGTGGTAACAGCCTGCGCAACGGGTACCCATTCTATTGGCGAAGCGTTTCGGGCAATCCAGTACGGCGAGGCAGATGTGATGCTGGCAGGAGGAACGGAATCAAGCATTACTCCGTTAGGGGTAGCTGGATTTACCGCCCTTACCGCTCTGTCCACTTCAGAAGATCCCGAACACGCGTCCAGACCATTTGACGAGAACAGGGATGGATTTGTTATGGGAGAAGGAGCAGGCGTAATTGTGCTGGAATCCTTAGAACACGCCCAGAACAGAGGGGCAAAGATTCTGGCAGAGGTAGTCGGATACGGAGCAACCTGCGACGCATATCACATTACATCTCCTGCAGAAGACGGAAGCGGCGCAGCAAAGGCTATGGAATTTGCCATGAAGGACGCGGGAATTACCCCGAAGGACATCGACTACATCAATGCCCACGGAACCAGTACCCACCATAACGATTTGTTTGAAACCAAAGCGATTAAGCTGGCGTTGGGAGATCATGCTTATCAGGTAAAGATTAATTCTACGAAATCTATGATTGGCCATTTATTAGGAGCAGCCGGCGGTGTAGAGATGATTGCCTGCGTAAAGGCTATAGAAGATGGATTTGTCCATGCCACAGCAGGACTGGAAGCAGCGGGAGAAGGCTGTGATTTGGATTATACTATGGGAGAAGGCGTCTCTATGAACGTAGAATATGCTCTCAGCAATTCCCTTGGATTTGGCGGCCACAATGCCAGCCTGATCGTAAAGAAATTCAGCGAATAACAGGAAAGGCGGACGGTTATGGAAATTAACGAGATTATGAAACTGATTCAGGCAGTATCTGATTATGGACTGAGCAGTTTTGAGTTAGAAGAAGGAAATATTAAAATTGCTCTCAAAAAGGAAAAAACCTCTGGAACTGTACAGGTATCGGGCAGTGCAGCGGAACCTGTTTCCATACCGGAAAAAAGGACAGAACCGGATATTGGATCCGATAAGGTAATGACTTCCCCTCTGGTAGGTACTTTTTACAGCGCTTCTTCTCCGGATGCCGAAAATTTTGTCCAGATAGGGGATCATGTGAAAAAAGGTCAGGTTCTGGGGATTATTGAAGCCATGAAGCTGATGAATGAAATCGAAAGCGATTTTGACGGCATTGTAGAAGCCATTTTAGTAAATAACGAAGATGTGGTGGAATACGGCCAGCCATTATTCAGGATTCGTTAAAAGGAGAGTTTGCTATGTTGGGAATTAAAGAAATTCAGGAAATTATTCCGCACCGCCATCCATTTCTGCTGATTGATTGTATCGAAGAGCTGGAGCCAGGAGTACGGGCAGTAGGATACAAAGCGGTTACCTATCATGAACCATTTTTTGCAGGCCATTTTCCCCAGGAACCGGTAATGCCAGGGGTGCTGATTGTAGAAGCTCTGGCCCAGACCGGAGCAGTGGCGATTTTGGGACTGGAAGAGAACAAAGGAAAGATTGCTTATTTTGGGGCAATTAACCATGCAAAGTTTAAGCGTAAAGTAGTTCCAGGAGACAGACTTCGCCTGGAATGTGAGATAATCAGGCAGAAAGGTCCGGTAGGAGTGGGAAAAGCGACTGCTACGGTGGACGGAAAAATCGCAGTATCTGCAGAATTAACTTTTATGATTGGGTAGGAGATTGCCATGTTTCAGAAAATTTTGGTTGCCAACCGTGGAGAGATTGCAGTCCGGATTATACGGGCCTGCAGAGAAATGGGAATTAAAACCGTTGCAGTATATTCGGAGGCAGATAAGGATGCCCTTCACACCCTGCTGGCAGATGAAGCCATCTGTATCGGGCCTGCGCCTTCTTCTAAAAGCTATCTGGATATGGAGCGGATTCTGACTGCGACCGTTGCTATGAAAGCAGACGCGATCCATCCTGGATTTGGCTTCCTTTCTGAAAACGCCAGATTTGCAGAACTTTGCGAGAAATGTAAGATTGCGTTTATCGGGCCGTCAGCCTCAGTGATTCACAAAATGGGCAATAAATCGGAAGCCAGAAGAACGATGATAGAAGCAGGGGTTCCTGTTGTTCCAGGTACGAAAGAATCCGTAACCGATATGGAACAAGGACTGGAACTGGCTAAAAACATCGGATTTCCGGTCATGATTAAAGCGGCTTTAGGCGGCGGCGGAAAGGGAATGAGAATTTCCAGAAGCGAGGAAGATTTTGCAGGAAATTTCCAGAATGCCCAGCAGGAAGCCGTAAAGGGATTTTCCGATGATACCATGTATATTGAAAAATATATTGAGAATCCAAGACACGTGGAATTTCAGATTCTGGCAGATAAATTTGGCAATGTGATTCATTTGGGAGAACGGGACTGTTCGATTCAGAGAAGGCACCAGAAAGTTCTGGAAGAGTCTCCCTGCATTGCGATTTCAGAAGAACTGAGAGAACAAATGGGGGCTGCTGCGGTAACGGCTGCCAGGGCAGTACAGTATGAAAATGCAGGAACCATTGAATTTTTGCTGGATAAAAATAATCAATTCTATTTTATGGAAATGAATACCAGAATTCAGGTCGAACATCCAGTTACAGAACTGGTTTCTGGTCTGGATTTAATCAAAGAACAGATTTTAATTGCTGCAGGCGAACCGCTTCTTATTACCCAGGATCAGGTATCGTTAAGAGGTCATGCTATCGAGTGCCGGATTAATGCAGAAAATCCCAAAAAGAACTTTATGCCCTGCCCAGGAAAAATTACCAATGTCCATATTCCAGGAGGCAACGGAGTCAGGGTCGATACCCACATTTACCAGGATTATCAGGTTCCAGCCAACTATGATTCGATGCTGTTAAAACTGATTGTACATGGAAAAGACAGAGAAGAAGCGATTGCCAAAATGCGCAGCGCCCTTGGAGAACTGATTATCGAAGGGATTGAGACAAATTTGGATTTCCTTTATGAGATTTTAGATAATCAGGCATTTGAAGAAGGAAAAACCGATACGGATTTTATTGGAACGTATTTTCCGGAATACTGCAGATAGCCGGAAATTTGCTGTAAAGGGGAGAGATTGTAATGCTGAAAGATATGTTTAAGAAAACATACACCCGAATCGATTCAAAATACAGGCCGTCAAACACAGAAGAAGAGCCGAATATTCCGGAAGGGCTTTGGCGCAAGTGCAATAAATGCGGACAGCCGATCTATGTGGAAGATGTGAAAAACAATGATTATGTCTGCCCCAAATGCGGAGGATATTTCAGGGTTCATGCCCGCAGAAGAATCGAAATTACAGTGGATGAAGGAACCTTTGAAGAATGGGATAAGGAAATGGAATTTTCCAATCCGTTGGAGTTTCCAGGTTACGAAAAAAAAGTTGCCGCAGCAAGGGAAAAGACAGGACTGGATGAAGCGGTCGTGACCGGAAGCGGAACAATCGGCGGCCATAAAGCGGCTGTCGGCGTCTGTGACGCCAGGTTTCTGATGAGCAGTATGGGATATGTGGTAGGCGAGAAAATTACCAGAATGGTAGAGAGAGCTACCAGGGAAGAGCTGCCGGTCATTTTGTTTGCCTGTTCCGGCGGAGCCAGAATGCAGGAGGGAATGGTTTCCCTGATGCAGATGGCAAAGACTTCCGCCGCCTTAAAGCGTCACAGGGAAGCAGGACAGCTTTATATTTCTGTTCTGACGGATCCGACGACAGGCGGGGTAACGGCAAGTTTTGCCATGTTAGGGGATATTATTCTGGCGGAACCGAAGGCATTAATTGGATTTGCAGGCCCCAGAGTGATTGAACAGACCATTGGACAGAAGCTGCCGGAAGGATTTCAGCGGTCAGAATTTTTATTAGAGCATGGATTTGTAGACAGAATCGTAGAACGCAGGGAGATGAAAGAAACCCTGTCGGCGATTTTGAAGATCCACGAAAAACAGGAAGAAGCCGGAGAAGCTCTCAAAAAATCAGTTGGAGAAAATAGCTGGAACAGCCTTTCTGTACCAGAGGAAACCCTGGGAAAATCTCCATGGGATACGGTGCTATTATCCAGAAAATCCGATCGTCCTACTGCGTTAGATTATATAGAGAAACTATTTGATAATTTCATGGAATTTCATGGGGATCGCTGTTTTCGGGATGACGGCGCAGTCGTTGGCGGAATCGCCATGTTTCATGGCGTGCCGGTTACCGTAATCGGCCAGCAGAAAGGACGGAACACAAAAGAAAATATTAAGCGGAATTTTGGTATGCCGTCTCCGGAAGGATACCGGAAAGCGCTGCGCCTGATGAAAGAAGCAGAACAGTTTCATCGGCCTGTTGTCTGTTTTGTCGATACTCCTGGCGCGTTTTGCGGAATTGAGGCAGAAGAACGGGGGCAGGGAGAAGCCATTGCCAGAAATCTGTTTGAACTGTCTTCTTTGAAAACGCCAGTTCTTTCCATTGTGATTGGAGAAGGCGGAAGCGGCGGCGCTCTGGCTCTGGCTGTGGCCAATCAGGTATGGATGATGGAAAACAGCGTGTATTCCGTGTTGTCGCCGGAAGGGTTTGCGTCTGTTCTGTGGAAAGACAGCAAAAAAGCGCCGGAAGCGGCAAGAGTGATGAAAATGACGGCCAGTGATTTAAAAGAGCTGCATTTAATCGAACACGTAATAAAGGAAAAAACTCCGGCAAATATGGAAACAATTTCAGACATTGCCGCAGAAATAGATGCTGCCATGCGGGTATTTTTTAGTGAATTTACAGAGGTATCAGGAGAAGAGGCGGCGATGCTCCGTTACGAAAGATTTAGGAGGATGTAACATATGGGAAGATATAATCCTCTGATAGTAGGAGATTTAGTAGTGGAAAATCCAGTTGTCCAAGGCGGCATGGGAGTAGGAATCAGTCTGGCCGGTCTTGCAGGAGCTGTGGCAAAAGCAGGGGGAATGGGAATTATTTCTGCAGCCCAGATCGGGTTTCGGGATCCGGAATTTGAAAAAAATCCTCAAAAAGCTAATTTAAAAGCCATTGTTTCAGAACTGAGAAAAGCCAGGGGGATTTCAGGGACAGACCTGTCGGAACATAGCAATGGAAAACACCGTCCGGTTCTGGGATTTAATATTATGGTTGCTACAAAAAATTATATGGATTATGTCCGGACTGCAGTGGAAGCAGGAGCTGATATTATTATTTCCGGCGCAGGACTTCCGATAAACCTTCCGGAGTATGTAAAAGGAGCAAAAACCAAGATTGCACCAATAGTATCTTCTGCAAAATCTGCATCGGTTATCCTGAAGATGTGGGACAGAAAGTACAACAGAACAGCAGATATGGTAGTAATCGAAGGCCCGTTAGCAGGCGGCCATCTGGGATTTCACAGAGAAGAGCTGACAGAGTATGGGGCGGATACTAGAAATGTTCCAGAAACCTACCGCCAGTCTGCTTATGAGGCAGAAATCCGCAGTATTTTGGAAGTTGTACGGGAATATGAAAGAAAATATGATTGTACAATTCCAACGGTCAGTGCAGGCGGAGTGTTTACCAGGGAAGATATGGAGCGTCATATGGCTCTTGGAGTCAATGGCGTCCAGGTAGGAACCCGATTTGTTACGACAAAAGAGTGCGATGCGCCTATGGCATATAAACAGTCGTATATTGATGCAAAAAAAGAGGATATCGTAATCGTAAAAAGTCCTGTGGGAATGCCTGGACGGGCAATTAACAATGAGTTTATTAAACGGGTAACCGGAGAAAAAGAAAAAATAACCCATTGTTTCCAATGCCTGGAACATTGTAATCCAGCAGAAGTGCCTTACTGCATTACCCAGGCATTGATTCGGGCTGCAAAAGGGCAGGTAGAAGACGCCCTTTTATTCTGCGGCGCCAACGCGTTCCAGTGCAGTAAAATTGAAACAGCAGAAGAAGTAATCAAAGATTTGTGTATGTAGAAAACACCTGACAGAAATGTGGATAACCTGCGGCTCTGTCAGGTGTTTTGTGGTTAAAGGCGGTTTTTCTGAATAGAAATGTATCAGACATTCTATTTGGGAGGCATTTTATCGTGATGAACTGGCTGTGGGCTGGAATGATACTATTGGGAATTATCTGGGGGATCTTTCATGGAACATTGGCTGCTGTGACAGAGGGAATGATTCAATCCGCAAAGGATGCAGTAACATTGTGCATAAGTATGCTTGGAATAATGTCGTTTTGGACAGGAATTTTAGAGATTGGAAGCAGGTCTGGAATTATTGAGGATATGGTAAAAAAGATGAAACCAGTAATGCGCTTTTTGTTTCCGGAACTTCCCTTGGAACATCCTGCGGCAAAGTCCATTGCAGTCAATATGATTGCAAATATGCTGGGAATGGGATGGGCGGCGACTCCAGCCGGACTAAAAGCGATGGAAGAGTTAGAAGAACTGGAAGAAAGCAGAAGGCGGGAGAAAGAACAGACGGGTTCCAGAGAAAACAGAACCGGAAATATGCCGAGAAAACATCTGATACCGGTTCCAAGAGGAACAGCCAGCAACGAGATGTGTACGTTTTTGATTATTAATATTTCTTCCCTGCAATTAATTCCGGTAAATATGCTTGCGTATCGGGCACAGTATGGCAGCTCGGATCCATCGGCGATTATCGGACCAGCGCTGTTTGCTACTGCAGTCAGTACCCTGGCGGCGGTAGTGTTTTGCAAGTTTATGGACATTAGAAGCAAAATGTACCAGAAAAAATTATTGAAAATCCGATAGTTTTAAAGAAAGCTAGGAGAACAAGATACAGGAAAAGAAAATGCGTATCATAATTTATCAGCTTAAAGTTATGGAAATAAGGACTAGGGGGAAAGTGGTTTATCCCCCGATCATCCCCCTGATTCCCCCTAAAATTAACAGATGCACTGGATAGAACCAATAGAAAAAGTAGCGAAATCTGGATTTGCCTGGTCTGCCGTTGTAAAACCAGATAGGGAGGGAGGCAAATACAGCGGTATATTCAGATAAGCATAACAGGGCGCTAAAGATGGTTCGTTCGAATTTGCTGTCTCTGAGAAGATAAAAAGCAGCAATAAGCAAAACGCCGAGAACACTGTAATCCGTATTTAGAAGAACGGAAACGCTGCATCCGGCAAGGACTATCAGAGGAGTCAGCAGAAAAGGCAGATTTGTGCCGCTGCCCCGCCGTTCGACTGCATCTATTCCATATAGTACCATAAGGCCGATAAGCAAGACGAAAAATGTATTTTGGAGCTGGAAATTTAAATGCCCAAAGATGGCAAAGTCAAAAGGGATTTCTGAAATCAGGGCAAAAAGGGCGAGTCTTCCCATATATTTTTTGAGATTTTTGGTGTGGCAGAAGCCTTCTGTCAGCAGAAAACAGAAAATGGGAAAGGAAATCCTGCCAATACAGCGGAAAATCAAGGCCAGCCAATATAAAAGGGTCTGCTGGCCGTCTCCGTTTACAGCGCCGGCATAAAGACTTGGAATGGAAAGGTCAGGAACGCCTTCCATCAGGCTTCCAAGACATACGACGCTAAAGTGATCAATGACCATTGTGATGGCAGCAATCCATTTTAATGCGCGTCCTGTCATAGCTCTGTCCTTCCTAAGCGTTCCCGTTCATAATAGAAAATATATTGCTGCATCACTCCGCGAAATCCCTTATAAAAATGAAAGTTATCATTAATGATGGTCTCCATGAGGGCAGATTTTGGAAGGGTTTTATAACGCCTGGGGTGCTTTGGATAATATTCTGCCATTAAAATTTTCTGAATCCAGGTGTCCACGGGAAAAGCGTCAATGTGATGAAGACCAAACAGACAGATGCAGTTGGCTACCTTTTCCCCAATGCCGTAAAATTGTTTCAGATAAGACATGGAATCCTGGTAGTTCAGGGTTTTCAGATATTCCAAATCCAAAAGACGATTGCAGACGTCCTGCGTGGTTTTGAATATGTATTTGGCCCGATAGCCCAATTTCAGATTTTGTAAATCTTCCAGAGCGGCAGCAGATAACTGCTGTGGAGTAGGAAATGCGTATATCGTATTTGTCCCTGAAGTATCGGAAGGGCTAGAAACAGTCTGAATAGGGGAACCATACTGCCTGCTTAACTGTTCTACTGCCTGTCTGATAGCTGGAATGGTTTTTTGCTGAGAAATAATAAAGGTAATAATCATTTCCCACAGATCCTGCCGCAGAATCCGGATACCGTTTCCGGCTTTGCCTGCCGCAGCCAGATAGGCGTCTTCTGGTCTGACTGCATTTAGAATCGCCTGGTAGTCCGTATGAAAATCAAAATAGTGAAACCAGAAGTCCAGATCTTCTTCTGGACAGGTAAAGGCAATAGATGGGGAGTCAGAGCCGGCTATTTCCTGAATTTCCAGATAACGTCCGCAGCTGATGACCGAATATCCGCCCTTTTCCATAGGAAGCATCCGGAAACATTGTCCGGACTGGGCAATCTGGTCTAAATTAAAACATGGAATTGAAATAATGTTAGTCGTAATCATAGTAAAATAGTATCAACAAGAAAAGCGGATGTCAATAAAAAAAGCAGGCATAACGTTTACCTGTATGTTTTCCGGCGGCTTCGCATAAGCTGTTACAAAGTTTTCTAAAGGAAACGATTTATGGACTGTCTGCTGTTTTTATCGAATGCGCTGGTTCCTCTGGTACTGTTTTATATGATTGGATTTGGTCTGCTTCAGAAAAGGCCGGTACTGGATGACTTTCTGGATGGGGCAAAAGAGGGAATGAAAACTACGATAAAAGTAATGCCTACGTTAATCGGTCTTATGACAGCGGTTGGCGTTTTAAGAGCGTCCGGATTTTTGGATTTTGCAGGAAAACTATTAGAAGGTCCGGCCAGTCGGATTCACATTCCGGCGCCGATTGTACCGGTCGCACTGGTACGTCTCGTTTCCAATGCGGCGGCAACAAGTCTGGTATTGGACATCTTCCAGACCAGCGGGCCGGATTCACTGGAAGGAATCATCGGGTCTGTTTTGATGAGCAGTACGGAAACCGTTTTTTATTGCCTCAGCGTTTATTTTGGAACCGCTCACATTACAAAAACCCGATACGCCTTAAAAGGGGCGATTGCAGCTACAATTGCCGGAATGGCAGCAAGTATTTTTATCGGGATGGCAGTTTTTTAACAATTTATACAAAAGTCACAGAAAAAACACAACTTTGTAAGAATTTCATAAGGAATTAAGAGGTTGTTTTCTAGGAAAAAATCATATATAATCTAAGAAGCTTTTGAAGAAAGGTTAGGAAAGGAAGAGACGTGGATAATTACGGGACTTTAAATGAAGTGTTGGTAAATTTGTTCAACGATATTATGGACATTGAACAGAAGGCGATTATTACACCTGAATTTAAAGATATTACCAATAACGATATGCACGTCATTGATGCTATAGGAGTTGGCACCCCGAAGAATATGTCTTCTATTGCCAGAGAATTGTCCGTTACAGTAGGGACCTTGACAATTGCCATGAACAGCCTGGTAAAAAAAGGATATGTTGTACGGGAGAGAAGCAGCGAGGATCGGCGGGTTGTCTATATTTCCCTTTCCGAAAAAGGAAAAAAAGCGTATGAGCACCATGCCAGCTTTCATAGACAGATGATTCAGGGCGTTATGGAGGAACTGGATGGAAAAGAGCTGGAGGTTTTAGTAAAGACCTTAAAGCATTTAAATAGCTGGTTTCGTCAGGTCCAGCAAAAGGATTAAGAGGAGGCAATACCAATTATGAAAAAAACAATTCTGTACATTGCAGCAGCGCTTATGGCAATGTCTTTAGCAGCGTGTACACCAACCACAGAAAAGCAGGCTGAAACTGCAGCGGTTCCAACATCCAGCGCAGACAGCGGCGATAAATTAGTAGAAGGAAAGGTTCCTGGACCAGAGTATGATACCATTTCCGTATACAGCATTAATGAAGATGGAACGGGTCTGCTTCAGAACATGGATTTTTTAGAGGAGCTGACGAATCAGGGTCTGGTAGACAAGCTGATTGAATATGGCGTACTGGAAGAAGGTACAACGATTCTTGGTCTGGATGTAAAGGAAGACGATGCCTCCGGTATTGTAAATCTGTCTGCAATCCCAAGTTTTGAAGACGATGCATTTATGGAGCAGGCAACATTAGAAGCCCTGGTTAACACCTATATTGAGAATTATGAATTAGAATTAGTAAAGTTTCAGGTAAACGGCGAAGACGTAACGTCTGATTTGCTGGAAGCAGATGAAAACGGTTATTCCACGTATTTTGAAGATTACGAAGAGATTCAGAAGTAATTAAAATAATAAAGAAAAAGGAAGCGGTATCCCAGCATATCAGAGTGTGCTGACGGATACCGCTTTTGTCTTATTGTGATGCCGTTACTGCATTTTCTGGGTCAGAAGCCAGGCCTCTAACCGGCTGCGGATAACAGAAAATGGAGCAGGACCAATATCAAGCATTAATTTGTGAAATTCTTTCGCGTCAAATTTGTCGCCAAGTTCTTTTTCTGCCTGTTCCCTCATCTCACAAAATTCCATATAACCGACATAGTAAGTCAGGTAATAGCCTGGATTTTCGATTAAGGTCTGATAGATCTCGGATACAATATTGGAATTTTCTACATCATAATAATCCGACAAATACTCGCGGGTCTGGTTCTCATCCCAGCCAAAATAGTTGATGTTTAAGTCTAACAAGGCGTTTAACCCGATACTGGCTGAAGCATTATACATCAGAAGTCTGGCGCCGTCCGGATCCACTCCATTTTGAAAGGTATAAGATAAAAATTCTGAGTACAGTCCCCAGCCTTCCGAGTAGCCGTTAAAGGACATCAGACAGCGGATCGGACAGGGATTGGTGCTGTAAAAGTAAACGTTCTGATATAAGTGACCAGGATAACCTTCGTGAGCCAAAGTAGTGTATAGATGCTGGGTAACCCCGTTATGTTCTGCCATATTCAGATAAATGATATTTTCATTATAGCGATCCATGGGAGGAACCATATAGAGCGCTGGAGAAAGGGTATCCTTCAGTTCAGAAGCTACGTTTTTTATTTCGTAAGAGTGATCCGGTATTTCTGGAAAGTCGTTGGAGATTTCCTGTTTTAGAGATTCCAGGATTTCCTGGGGATCTTCGGGGGAAAACGCAAACGTTTCTACTTGATCCAGAAGCTCTGGCCGGTTGCGGATAATGGCGGCCATGGCAGCAATATCAGCTACATTTTTCTTTTCAATGGCATTTTGCAAATCGGACATATTGGTATAAGAAGTTCCGGTATTAGAACGAACCAGATATTCAAAATACTTTTTGCCGTCCGGATACTGGCACAATCCGCCCTCGTACTGACCGGTTCCCTTTAATTTGGAAAGTCCATCCGCAAGCTGCTTGTAAGCAGGGATAAACTGTTCAGATAAAATGGCGGAATTTTGCTGGATATAGGCATTTTTTTCTTCTTCTGTAAGATCAGGAAACTCTTCCAGTCTGGTAAGAAACGAGGTATGAAGAAGATGGTAGTCTGCGTCAATCATGTAAGGCTGGCAGGATTCCACAATGTGATCCACGGCAGCGTCGCTGCAGAACAGTCCGGCAGAAGAACGCTCCTGCTCAAAGGTCAGAATCTGATCAAAGAATTCATCTGTATTGGAAAGCAATTCCAGATATTCGTCAATATCTTTTTTGGTGTAAAAATGATATTCAGACAGAACAACAGGTAAATCGATCTGGATACCGGTAAAGGAAGAAAGGGGGGTCTGATACAATTCGATTCCTTCCAATGAAAGTTCTGTATCTACGTGTTCATTGAGAATATCCAGGGTCAGGATTTGTTCATCCGTTAAAAGGGATCGGTGAAAGGTGCTCAGCTGGGAATCCAGCGCCTGAAGATCCATCAGATTTTCCTGCATATTCGAAACAGAAAATTCTCCAAAGGTACACGGATAATCGGTAATGCCGTATTGAGCCGGATCACTGACACTGTAATGAAGGGTAAGCAGAGACGCAGTCAGGGAATCGCGAAAAGTTTCGTCCATCAAAGCGTCAAATCGGGCCTGTTCGGCAGCAGCCATTTCCTGCTGCGTGTCCGGTAAAGACGGACTGGGTTTAGTAGCATCGGTTTCGTAATGATCCGAAGTGCTGGGCAAAGGAGTATCCGGACGCTGAATGGAACACCCATTTAGCAAAAGGGTACTGGATACAGCAGCAGCCAGCGCGAATACGGAAAATTTTTGAAGCTTAAAATAAGATAAAAAATTCATTCGCTGTCCTCCTGTAAATAATATCCATTATATATTATATCTCCTATAAATACAATCATTCCGAGAACCCTTGACAAAGTTGAGGGAAACAGTTAGACTTACCATATATTTGAAAAAGGCAGTGAAGAGAAGAGTATGCGGCCTGTCCATTTAACAGAGAATCCCTGGCGGCTGAGAGGGGAGAAATGGAAAACCGGCAGAAGATGGTCTTGGAGCTTCGCGGCTGAGTATATCCGGAACAGAATGCAGTATCAGGCGGATCGATTAGGCGGCGACGGGAACACCCGTTATAGTGGAGGACTGTATGGGCAGTCCATAAGGTCTGTTTTGCGAGAAACAGATAAATTAAAGTGGTAACGCGGGATGCTGTCTCGTCTTTAAATGGTAAGTTTAAAGGCGGGATTTTTTTCGGTTATGAGAAAGGGAGGAAAACGATGACACAGAAAATCAAAAAACCATATTACATTACAACTGCAATTGCGTATACGTCAGGTAAGCCTCATATCGGCAACACCTATGAGGCAGTTTTAGCAGATGCCATTGCCCGTTACAAGAGAGAACAGGGCTACGACGTATTTTTCCAGACTGGTACAGACGAACATGGCCAGAAGATTGAGTTAAAGGCACAGGATGCAGGCGTAACTCCAAAAGAATTTGTAGACGGAGTTTCTTCTGAGATCCGCAATATCTGGGACATGATGAATACCTCTTATGATAAATTTATCCGTACAACGGATGAATACCATGAGGCCCAGGTTCAGAAAATTTTCAAAAAACTGTACGATCAGGGAGATATTTACAAAGGATACTATGAAGGACTTTACTGTACCCCATGTGAATCGTTCTTTACCGAATCCCAGTTAGTGGACGGCAAATGTCCGGATTGCGGACGGGAAGTCCAGCCGGCAAAAGAAGAAGCGTATTTCTTTAAGATGAGTAAATATGCCCAGAGATTAATTGACTATATTAATGAGCATCCAGACTTTATCCAGCCGGTATCCCGCAAAAATGAGATGATGAATAACTTCCTTCTTCCAGGACTTCAGGATCTGTGCGTTTCCAGAACTTCCTTTACCTGGGGCATTCCGGTCAGCTTTGATCCAAAGCACGTAACCTATGTATGGCTGGATGCGCTGACCAACTATATTACCGGTATTGGCTATGACTGCGACGGAGAAAGCAGCGAACAGTTCAACAAGCTGTGGCCTGCAGACCTGCATCTGATCGGAAAGGATATTATCCGGTTCCATACCATTTACTGGCCAATTTTCCTGATGGCTCTGGATCTTCCGCTGCCTAAGCAGGTATTTGGACATCCATGGCTGCTTCAGGGCGACGGCAAGATGAGCAAATCCAAAGGAAACGTTCTTTACGCAGACACCCTGGTAGACTTTTTCGGCGTAGATGCAGTGCGTTACTTTGTTCTTCACGAAATGCCATTCGATAACGACGGCGTGATTTCCTGGGAACTGATGGTAGAGCGGTTAAACTCTGACCTGGCAAATATTTTAGGAAATCTGGTAAACCGAACTATTTCCATGAGCAATAAATATTTCGGCGGTGTGGTAACTTCCACCGGAGTAAAAGAAGAGGTGGACGAAGACTTAAAGGCAGTTGTCTTAGAGGCGGTAAAGAAATCAGACGCAAAGATGGAACAGCTGCGGGTTGCAGACGCCATTACCGAGACTTTTGGCATTTTCCGCCGCTGCAACAAATACATTGACGAGACAATGCCATGGAGCCTGGCAAAGGATGAAGCAAAGAAGGAACGTCTGGAAGAAGTCCTTTACAACTTAGCAGAAGCCATTACCATTGGCGCATCCTTACTGGCTTCCTTTATGCCGGATACGTCTGCAAAGATTTTAGCCCAGTTAAATACAGAAAAACGGAGCTTAGAGGAAATGGACAGCTTCGGCAAGTATCCATCCGGCAATAAAGTAACAGAGAAGCCGGAGATCCTGTTTGCCCGCATGGATCTGAAAGAAGTTATGGAAAAAGTAGAGGCAATGCAGGCAGAAGCTGCAAAAGCAAATGCCGCAGAAGGCGAAGCAGAAAACAAAGAGCCGGAAGCAGTCATTGATTTAGAGGCAAAGCCGGAAATCACTTATGATGATTTTGCCAAGCTGCAGTTCCAGGTAGGCGAGATTATCGCCTGCGAAGCAGTAAAGAAGTCCAAAAAACTTCTGTGCAGCCAGGTTAAGGTTGGTTCCCAGGTTCGTCAGATCGTAAGCGGAATCAAGGCTCATTACACTCCGGAAGAGATGGTTGGCAAAAAGGTAATGGTTGTTACCAACTTAAAGCCGGCAACTCTGGCAGGAGTGAAATCTGAAGGTATGCTGCTGTGCGCAGAAGACGCAGAAGGCAATCTGGCTCTGATGAAGCCGGAGAAGGATATGCCGGCAGGAGCAGAGATCTGCTAAAACTAATTGAATAGAACATGAACAACGGCGCTGCGCTGTCCTGACTGGGGCAGGCGGCGTCTGTTTTTTGACTCCTTGCATTTTTATGGGTTCTGGGGTATAGTAGTGGAAAAAACCAGTATGTTCATAAAAAGAGGAGTTTTTTAACAAGATGATATTTGATACGCACGCCCACTATAATGACCAGGCGTTTGAAGAAGACAGAAAAGAGTTAATTGAAAGCCTTCCACTCAATGGAATCGGACTGGCAGTAAATGTGGGAGCGGATTTAAAATCCACTTCAGCTTCCATCCAACTGGCAGAAACTTATTCTCATATGTATGCGTCTGTTGGAGTCCATCCCAGCGATACCGGAGAATTAAATGAGGAAAATTTTGCATGGCTGAAAAATCAGACCGGACATAAAAAAGTAGTGGCAGTAGGGGAAATCGGACTGGATTACTACTGGGATGAGCCGGAACGAGACGTTCAGAAAGTATGGTTTGAACGTCAGATGGAGCTTGCCAGAGAGACAAAGCTTCCGGTTATTATCCACAGCCGCGATGCAGCAAAAGATACCCTGGATATGATGAAAGGCCTTCATGCAGAAGAAATCGGCGGCGTCATCCATTGCTTTTCCTATGGAATTGAGCTTGCAAGAGAGTTTTTAAACATGGGATTTTACCTGGGAATCGGCGGTGTGCTGACTTTTAAAAATGCAAAAAAACTGAAAGAAGTGGCAGAATACGCGCCGATAGATCGGATTGTCTTAGAGACCGACTGCCCGTATATGGCGCCGGTACCCAACAGAGGAAAACGCAATTCTTCTCTGAATCTGCCTTATGTGGCAGAAGAACTGGCGGCAATCAAGGGATTAAGCAGGGAAAAAATAGAAGAGATTACCTTTGAAAACGGTCTGAAGCTGTATCGGATCAACAAATAGCATGAAGAAAGAAAAGGATGATATGAAAGAAAAATTAGGAAATCCACAGAAAACCATAGAAGTTATCCAAAAGTACCAGTTTGCGTTTCAAAAGAAATTCGGACAGAATTTTTTGATTGACGGGCACGTACTGGAAAAAATCATCAATGCTGCAGGGGTCGGAAAAGAGGACATGGTTTTAGAAATTGGACCTGGTATCGGTACGATGACCCAGTACCTGGCAGAGAATGCGGGAAAAGTCGTGGCAGTCGAAATCGACAAAAATCTGATTCCGATTTTGCAGGAAACCTTGTCTGGCTATGAAAATGTAACGGTTATCAATGAAGATATTTTAAAAGTTGATATTAAGGCGCTGGCAGAGGAATACAATCAGGGACGCCCGATTAAGGTCGTTGCCAATCTGCCGTATTACATTACCACGCCGATTATTATGGGATTGTTTGAAAGCGGCGTACCCATTGACAATATTACGGTAATGGTTCAGAAAGAGGTGGCAGACCGGATGCAGTCTGGACCTGGAACCAAGGATTACGGCGCTTTATCTCTGGCAGTCCAGTATTATGCAAAACCGTATATTGTGGCCAATGTACCGCCAAACTGCTTTATTCCAAGGCCAAATGTAGGTTCTGCCGTGATTCGCCTGACCAGACATGAAGAGCCGTCGGTCAAGGTAACCGATCCGGCTTTGATGTTTGAGTTGATTCGGGCTTCCTTTAACCAGAGAAGGAAAACCCTTCAGAATGGCCTGAATAATGCCCAGAATTTAAACTTTACCAAAGAACAGATTGGATCGGCCATTGAACATATGGGACTGCCTGCAACCGTCAGGGGCGAGGCTCTGACGCTGGAACAGTTTGCAGGACTGGCCAATTATTTTACAGAAACCTGCAGATAAATGATAATAAAAAGACGGTCTGAATGACCGTCTTTCTTGCAATCATTAGAATTTAGACATTGCAGCTTCGTCAGCAATCAGGATAACATCCGGATGGAACTGAAGAATTGACGCAGGAACCTGAGGGGTAACTGGGCCGTTTACAACCTGATATAAAATATCAGCCTTATCAGCGCCGGAAACCAGAATCAGGATTTTTTTTGCTTTCATAATGGTTCCGCAGCCCATGGTATAAGCCTGTCTCGGAACGTCATCAATGGAAGCGAAGAAACGTTTATTTGCTTCGATGGTCATTTCGGTTAAATCTACGCAGTGAGTAGTCTGATCGAAGTGGTCGCAAGGCTCGTTAAAGCCGATATGTCCGTCATGTCCCAGTCCTAAAAGCTGTAAATCTACGCCGCCTAAGTCTTCAATGACTTTCTCATAACGGGCGCATTCTGCAGCGGCATCGCTGTTGGTGCCATCCGGAATATTGGTGTTGGCAGGATCGATGTTTACGTGCTGGAACAGATTGTGATTCATAAAGTAGTAATAACTCTGGTCATTGTCCTTTGTAAGACCGCGGTACTCGTCCAGGTTAGCAGATTTAATCTGAGAAAAGTCCAGATCGCCGGCATTGTAGGCGGCAACCAGATTTTTGTAAGTACCAATAGGCGTAGAACCGGTAGCAAGACCAAGAACGCTGTCTGGTTTTGCAATGATCTGTGCAGCAATGACAGCAGCAGCCTTACGGCTCATTTCTTCGTAGTCTCTTACTTTGTAGATCTTCATTTCAAGAAACCTCCATTTTCCATAAAGTGCATTGCAATAATTACAATGTATTCCAATATCACTTATAGAATATCATTTTCATAGCATAGTTTCAATGGGTATTTGCATAAACATAGACTAGAGGTGATGGTATGTCTAATTATAGGAGACTGATTTCGTATATCTATGAATATGAAGGAAAAACAAAAGGGAGAAACGTAGGATTTGCAAAGCTGGAAGCAAGAAGCGGACAGTGCAAGCTCAGCGTGAATGTAAAACGGATTTTTACAAATGGAGATGCAGGAGTTTATCTGCTTTCCCCTACAGGAGAAATTTTGCTGGGAAAATTGTTCCTGAGAGGAGGAAACGGAGAATTCCGGACAACGGTACAGGTGGAAAACGTAGAAGGGAGCAGCTGCGGAATGGATGGCTGTTATGGCCTTTCGATTCACGATCCAAACGATGACTGGCGTACTTACCGGACAATCTGGGAAGATGAAATTACCTGTGCGGCAGAGATTGAATTGTCCAAGGCGGCTCCGGAAGAAAAAACGGAAGTGATGGAAACTGCAGAGAAAGCAGTAGCAGAGATGGAAGAAGAACTTGCCAGGGAAGAAGGGGCAGACAGAACGCTTTCTGCTGATACCCCAGATCTTCCAAAAGCTCAGACGATTTCTACAGGAATGGGAGAATGGAAAGGGACTGGGATCGGCAAAGAGGAAGAGCAGCAGCCCTATATCCCCCAGGCAGGGGATCAGAAGGAACTGGAACAGCTGGATTTAACAGAAGAACCGGAGGAAGATCCAGAACAAATCTGGGATCGCCTTGAAAAAATGTATCCTAAAATTCCGGCGTTTGACAGCGAACATGGATGCGTCATTCTGTCAATTAAACCTCAGGATATTGGACTTCTTCCAAGAGAAGTGTGGGTATATGGAAATAATAGTTTCCTTCTTCATGGATATTATAATTACCGGTATCTGATTCTGGCCCGTCTGGAAAATCCCAGGGGAAATCCAAGATACCTCCTTGGCATCCCAGGCCATTATTACAGCAATGAAAAGTATATGGCCGATATGTTTGGCTTCCCTCATTTTGTGCTGTCAAAAAAACAGCCGTCCGGAGACGGCCGTTTTGGGTATTGGTATACAGATATCCGGTTTTCTGCATCCCATTAGAACGGCGAATGGAAACGCTGCCTTAATAGTCAATTCCCCTGATCGAAACGCTGCCCACAAATGGTTTAACAATATCTGCAAATTCCTGCAGTTCGCCTGGTGAAAAGCCGGTAAATCCTGGCTGGAGGACGAACTCTGAGTCTTTAAAATTCTGCAGAAAATATTGGGGGCAGCCTTTTATCCAGGGGCCAATCTGCTCAAAATCCCTGGAAGTGTGAATCCCGTTTACCACTGTGGTGCGGAATTCATAGGGAATGATTCCGGACAAAAGAAAGGAGATACTTTCCTTTACCGGATCCAGATTCATAGATGGAAGGCCAGCTGCTGCGGCATAGTGGTCGGGGCCGGCCTTGATGTCCATTGCAACATAATCTAACAACCCGTCTTTTACCAGACGTTTCAGCACGTCGGTCTGATAGCCATTGGTATCCAGTTTTACTAACAATCCCAGTTCTTTTACCTTACGGATAAATCCGGCCAAATCTGGCTGCAGAGCCGGCTCGCCTCCGGTAATGCAGATTCCTTCCAGAATGCCGGCTCTTTTTTTGAGAAAAGACAATACCTCTTCGTCTGTATAATCCGCTTCTGCATCGAAAGAGATGATTTCGCTATTCTGGCAGAAGGGACAGCAAAAATTACACCCTCCGGTAAATACAGTGGCTGCTACATGGCCAGGAAAGTCTAATAGAGTTGTTTTCTGCAATCCGCAAATTTTCATAATTATCATTTCCAATCTGATTTATTTCGTAGTATAATAGAGTATAACACACCCGAATTTGCGGGTCTAGCAGAAACAACAGGAGAGAGTCATGACTCAGGATGAGAAATATATGAGACAGGCCATCCGCCAGGCAAAAAAGGCGGAAGCGCTGGGGGAAGTCCCCATCGGCTGCGTGATTGAACATGAAGGGAAGATTATTGCCAGAGGCTACAACCGCCGTATGACGGATCACAGCGCGCTGGCCCATGCAGAGATTATCGCCATTAAAAAGGCCTGCAAAAAAATAGGCGACTGGCGGCTGGAAGACTGTACGCTGTATGTGACATTAGAGCCATGTCCCATGTGTGCCGGAGCGATTGTCCAGGCCAGAATCCCCAGAGTGGTAATGGGCTGTATGAATCCAAAAGCCGGCTGCGCCGGTTCAGTTCTGGATATGCTTCACGAGGAAGGCTTCAATCATCAGGCAGAAACAGAAAGCGGCGTATTAGGAGAAGAGTGTTCCACGATGATGAAAAATTTTTTTAAAAAGCTTCGGGAAAATAAAAATGAAAAGCGGGAGGGAACAACATGAAGAAAATTTTATTAGTATGCAATGCAGGGATTTCAACCAGCATTCTGGTGTCCAAAATGAAACGGGCTGCTGCAGATGAGGGAATGGACGTATCGATTGAAGTAAGATCCATGGCAGGGGCAAAAGAAGTGATAGGAGAAATGGACATCGTACTGTTAGCGCCTCAGATTGGCTATGAGCAGAAGAATTTAAAAGCAATTTCCGGCGGAATTCCGGTAGAAAAAATCGATATTACAGATTTTGGATTGAAAAATGGAGAAAAAGTATTGAGAGCTGCCTTGAAAGCGCTGGAAAAAGAGGACTGACCTTGACATTTTCTTAAACACCATGTATACTGGACTAGCTATCCAAACATAAATAAGTCACAAAGTTTCCACGCAGCCGGGGAGATAGCGGTGCCCTGTACCTGCAATCCGCTCTAGCAGGGGTGATATCTTGCCTCGCGCATTTTTCTGCAGAGCTGCCTTTGGCAAGTGGCGTTGATGTCTGGGTCTTGCGCAACAGAAATCTGTGAACCGTGTCAGGGCAGGAATGCAGCAGCACTAAGCAGAACCTTTTGTGTGCCGCAAGGCAGCCTGGGCTGAGTTAACTGCCAGAGTAACGTCTGTGGTTGATGTGCAAAGCAAGATGCGTGGATTTTATATTATAATTTCTTATGTACAAAAGCAAAGCTGTATCAGATGCCGGAAAAGAACCGGAGCTGATACAGCTTTTTTGCTTGCCCACAGCAGGGGTTTGCTGTATAATTACAAAATGGGTATACTGTACACTGATGTGAATCATCTTAGGAAAGAGAGGCCACGTATGAGAAGAATCGGAATGCTGACCAGCGGCGGAGACTGCCAAAGCCTCAATGCTACGATGCGGGGAGTTGCAAAATCTCTGTATAATATGTTTGACGATGTAGAGATTGTAGGATTTGAAGAAGGTTATAAAGGCTTGATGTATGCAGATTATCAGATATTAAAGCCCAGTGATTTTTCGGGGATTCTGACAAGAGGTGGCACGATTCTGGGAACGTCCAGACAGCCTTTTAAACTGATGCGGGAACCGGATGAAAACGGCCTGGATAAAGTAGAAGCCATGAAACACACATACCGGAAACTCCGGCTGGAGTGCCTGGTAATTTTAGGTGGAAACGGCAGCCAGAAGACGGCAAATCTGCTTCGGGAAGAAGGACTTAATATAGTATCCCTGCCAAAGACCATAGATAATGATCTGTGGGGAACCGATATGACATTTGGATTTGAGAGCGCAGTAAATGTCGCAACCAATGCGATTGACTGCATTCATACGACGGCGGCATCCCACGGCCGTGTTTTCATTGTGGAAATCATGGGCCATAAAGTAGGATGGCTGACGCTTCATGCTGGAATTGCGGGCGGAGCAGACATTATTTTGCTTCCGGAGATTCCATATGACTTAAACGTAGTCTGCGATGCGTTGAAAAAACGTTCTGCAGCAGGCAAAAAGTTTTCTATTCTGGCAGTTGCAGAAGGCGCGATTTCAAAAGAAGATGCGGCGCTTTCGAAAAAAGAACTGAAAGAGAAAAAGAAAAATTCCATATATCCGTCCATTGCTTATGAAATCGGGGCAAAGATTTCTGAAAAAACAGGTCAGGAAGTCCGCGTAACGGTTCCAGGCCATATGCAGAGAGGCGGAGAACCCTGCCCGTACGATCGGGTACTGTCCACCAGGCTGGGGGCAGAGGCTGCAAAGCTTATCCGAGACGGAGAATATGGCAATATGGTAGTAGTAAGAGATGGAGAAATCACAAAGATTCCGCTGTCTGAGACAGCAGGAAAATTAAAATACGTAGATCCGAAGAGTTCTATTATTGAAGAAGCAAAGCTTGTAGGCATCAGTTTCGGAGACGAATAGGCGCTGCAGGCACACTATAGAAGGAAAGGCAGCAAAAGATGTCTTATACTGCATTATATCGAAAATGGCGTCCCATGGCCTTTGGGGAAGTAAGGGGCCAGGATCACATAGTAACAACATTAAAAAACCAGATACTTTCTGAGCGGATAGGCCATGCATATCTGTTTTGCGGTACCAGAGGAACGGGTAAAACCAGTATTGCCAAGATCTTTGCCAGAGCGGTCAACTGTGAACATCCCCAGGATGGCAGCCCCTGTAATGAATGTCCGTCCTGTAAAAGCATTCTGGAAGGATCTTCCATGAATGTAGTGGAAATCGACGCAGCTTCCAACAATGGCGTGGAAAATATCCGTGAAATCCGAGAACAGGTGCAGTATCCGCCGACAGACGGCCGGTACCGAGTTTATATCATCGACGAGGTGCATATGCTGTCTATCGGAGCTTTTAATGCGCTGTTAAAGACATTAGAAGAACCGCCGTCCTATGTTATTTTTATTCTGGCTACAACAGAAGTACACAAAATACCGATTACTATTTTGTCCCGCTGCCAGAGGTACGACTTTAAGAGAATTTCTCTGGAAACCATTGCAGGGAGACTAAAGGAGCTGACCCAGGCAGAACAGATCGAGGCAGAGGAAAAAGCCCTGCGTTATGTGGCAAAGGCTGCGGATGGTTCTATGAGGGATGCATTAAGTCTTCTGGATCAATGCGTAGCATTTCACTATGGGAAGCTCCTTACCTATGAAAACGTGCTGGATGTGCTGGGGGCAGTGGACACTACGGTATTCAGCAAAATGTTTCGTGCAGTCTGCATGGGAAATACCAGGGAATGCATGGAAGAACTGGAAGAACTAGTGGTTCAGGGACGGGAGCTGGGACAATTTGTAACGGACTTTATCTGGTATATGAGAAATCTTCTTTTGACACAGAGTACAGAGGATGCAGAAGGTCTTCTGGATATGTCGGAAGAAAATTTAAAACAGTTAAAAGAAGATTCCAGCCTGGCAGACGGCAATACGCTGATGCGCTACATCCGGATTTTCTCAGATCTGTCAAACCAGATTCGGTTTGCGGCCCAAAAGAGAGTTCTGGTAGAAGTGGCATTTATTAAGCTGACAAAGCCAGCCATGGAAGCCAATCTGGATTCTATTTTGCAGAGACTTGCCGATTTGGAGGATCAAGTAGCCTCCGGCGTTATAAGCGTTTGCCAGAACGAATCCGGATATACGCAGGTTTCCCAGCAAACAGCCAGACCAGCAGAACAAACGGCCCCTGTCCAGACGCAGCCGGCTGTGCCGCCGGAGACGGTTTCCCTGCCTGCCGCACAGTTGGAAGATTTAAACCTGATTCGGAATGAATGGGGGAAGATTGTCCGTGAGATGGGAATGTCTATCCGGCCCAGTTTTCGGGATACGGTAGTGGAGCCAAGCGGAGAAAGCTGTCTGTGCATTGTGTTTTCCAATGCAGGAAACTATGCCATTGGCAGCCGCCCAAGCGTATTGGGAGATTTGGAACGCCGTATTGAAGAGGTATACGGCAAAAAACTTTATTTAAAATCCAGGCTGGCAGGAGCTGGAGAGCGGCTGGATACCATATATGTAAGCGATGAAGAATTAAGACAAAATATCCACATGGATATTACCATAGAAGATTAACAGAGTTTATACTAGGAGGATTTGTAAAATGGCAAAACGTGGAGGTTTTCCAGGCGGAATGCCTGGTAATATGAATAATTTAATGAAACAGGCGCAGCGTATGCAGCGTCAGATGGAAGAGACAGCAAAGGAACTGGAGGAAAAAGAGTATACAGCGGCAGCCGGAGGCGGAGCTGTTACCGTTACGGTTTCTGGAAAAAAGGAAGTGACTTCTGTAAAATTATCAGAAGAAGTAGTGGATCCAGATGATATTGAGATGCTGGAAGACTTGATTGTGGCAGCTGTTAATGAAGCGTTCCGCCAGATGGAGGAAGATTCCGCCAGCGCGATGTCCAAGCTGACCGGAGGCATTGGCGGATTAGGCGGAGGTTTCCCGTTCTAATGGACTATTATAGTAATCAGATTACAAAATTAATAGAAGAATTATCCAAGCTTCCTGGAGTCGGGGCTAAGTCGGCGCAGCGCCTGGCATTTCACATTATTAATATGCCAAAAGAGCAGGTGGAACGCCTGGCAGGCGCAATGACCAGCGCCCGCAATAATATTCGATATTGTAAAGACTGCTTCACTCTTACCGATCAGGAACGATGCCCGATATGCAGCAACAAAAACAGGGATCACAGCGTGATTATGGTAGTGGAAAATCCGCGGGATTTGGCTGCTTATGAGAAGACGGGAAAATACGACGGGGTTTACCACGTACTTCACGGCGCAATTTCTCCCATGCTGGGAATTGGACCTAACGACATTAAGCTAAAAGAATTGATGCAGCGGCTGCAGTCTGATATAAAAGAAGTCATTATTGCTACTAATTCCAGCTTGGAAGGGGAGACAACGGCGATGTACATCAGTAAACTGGTCAAGCCGACAGGCATAAAAGTAAGCAGAATTGCCAGCGGCGTGCCGGTTGGGGGAGATCTGGAGTATATTGATGAGGTTACCTTACTGCGGGCGTTAGAAGGCAGAGTAGAACTGTAGTGGGGGAGAAGAACGCGTTAGGAGATGCAAAAAATGGATAAATACGAGTTTAATATAAAGGTTGAACAGCTGAAAAAGCTTGTCAACAAAGGGGACTATGATACGGCAATGAAAATTGCAGACACGATTGACTGGAGAAGGGTGCGCAATGCCAATCTTCTTTCTCTGGTGTCTTCCGTATATGAAAAAAACCGCGAATATCACGAGGCGAAAGAGATTTTACTGATTGCGTTTGAGCGTGCGCCGATTGGAAAACGTCTTTTGTATAAATTAACCCAGCTGGCATTAAAAGACGGGGATATTCAGGAAGCAGAGGCTTATTATCGGGAATTTTGTTCGCTGGCAGAAGATGATTCCAGACAGTATATTCTGCGGTATCTGATTTTAAAGGCAAAAAATGCGCCTCCGGAACAGCTGGTCAATACCCTGGAAGCTTATACGAGCATGGAATTAGATGAAAAATGGCTGTATGAACTGGCAGAGCAGTATAGTCTGGCAGGAATGGAACAGGAGTGTATCGAGACCTGCGATAAGATTATGCTGATGTTTGGTCTGGGTAAATATGTAGACAAGGCCATGGAATTAAAGGTTCAGTATGCGCCTTTAAATAACTATCAGATGGATCTGGTAGAAAACCGAGATGTATACGAGGAAAAATTAAAGGCGGTAGAACAGGGAAATTATCGCGTAGAGGATCCGGTTTTTGACAATTCCGGATATGGAAGAGCGCCGGAAGAGGAAGAACCGGATCAGGGATATTATCAGGAGCCTTCTTATGAACCAGAAGCGCCTGTTTATGAGCAGGAAGAATATCCGCAGCAGTCTTATTATGAGGAAGAGGACGATTACAGAGAGCAGGCCTATGCAGAAACTGCCGCAGCAACAGAAGACGATCGTTCCTATTACCAGACAACCCCTGTTTACCGGAATGATGCTCCGGTAATGCCTGTAAAACGGATTCGCCCAGAGGAAGAACTGCAGGCCCAGATGAAAGAAGCAGAGGTGGAAGAAGAACTGGCCCAGGAAATGTCCCGTCTTTCTGTAGATGAGTATACTCAGGAAGAGACAGAAGATGCTGATTTAAGCCATACCCGAGTGTTAAATGATGTAAGGGAGCTAAAGCAGGATGGCGAAGATATGGAAAAGACCAGAGTGATCCGGAATATCAGGGAGATCCAGGAAGCCAGGGCTGCTTATCAGAAAGAGATGGCTGACAGCGCAGTTCCTTCCAGAAGCAGGGTGGATCAGCTGACCCAGCCGAATCATTTGATGATTGAGGCGGATTCTCCAGAAGCAGGCCTTGAAATCGCTAAAAAAGCATTAAAGAAAATCCATTTGGAGCTGGGAACCAAAAATCCGGCAGCAAAGATTTCTGGTGAAAAGCTTAACCGGAAGGGGCTTTTTGCAGTAGCAGATAAACTGGCAGGAAAAGATTTGATTATTGAGAATGCGGCAGATCTAAGCAGCGGTCTTTTGGAAGAGTTAAATCGTCTGATGGCTTATGATGAAACAGGAATTATCGTAGTCCTGATTGATACGCCGGAACGTCTGGAAAACCTTCACAATCAGTATCCGGCGCTGGCAGCTTATTTCGAGTGCATTGGCAGTCAGGAAGAACCGGAAGAAACAGAGACTGCAGAGGCAGAAGAGCCAGAGGAGGATACCAGACCAGTACGCAGAGTGATTCCGATCCGTGAAACAGATACCGCTTATCCAGATGAAATCCAGGAAGATTTGCCTGATTCGGAAGAAGATTACGAAGACAACCGCGAAGAAGGATACAGAGACGAGCCTTACGAACCGGAGGAAACCGAAGAGAGCGAGCCTTACGAAGAAGAATTATATGAAGATTCCTATGAGGAAGACTCTTATGGGGAAGACGCCGATACATATGAAGACGAGGCGTATGAAGAGGAAGCGTATGCAGAGGAATCCTATGGAGACGAGGCATATGAAACGGATTCTTATGAGGAAGATGCTTACGAAGAAATGACCATAGACGAGTTCGCTCAGTATGCAACCCAGTATGCTAGTCAGATTGACTGCAGCATCAGCGGAAAAAGTATGCTGGCTCTTTATGAGAGAATTGAAATTATGGAGGAGGATAATATCCCTCTGACCAGAGAAAATGCAGAGAATCTGATAGAAGAGGCGGCAGATAAGGCAGAAAAGCCTTCCTTGGGCAAAATGATTAAGGGAGTATTTTCTTCTAAATATGACAAAGACGGTCTTTTGATCTTAAAAGAAGAACATTTTATATAAGAAGCGGGAAAGAGCAATGAGTGATATAAAATTAATCTCTTTAGATTTAGACGGAACTCTTTTAAACAGCAAAAAGCAGCTTTCCCAGGGAAATCTGCAGGCATTAAAGGCTTGCATTGCCAGGGGGATTCAGATAGTACCAACTACGGGACGCACAGTGGACGGCGTCCCGTCTGTTGTAAAAGAGATTCCAGGTGTCCGATATGTAATTGCAACAAACGGAGCAATGATTTTTGATATGGAGACAGAAACAATTATTGACAGAAGAATGCTGGAAAATGCGCAGGCGCTTGAGATTTTGCGGATTCTGGAAGAATATCCGGTCATGTATGATCCATACATAAATGGAAGAGGAATTAGTGAAGAAAAATTCTTTGGACATATGGAACGGTATGGATTGCCGAAAGAACTTCAGGAAATGGTTCTGGTAACAAGAGATGTTGTGCCTAATGTGATCCGTTTTGTAGAAGAAAATGGCGGTCCGGTAGAAAAAATCAATATGTTTTTTGCCGAACCTTCCTTAAAAGGCGAAATCCGCCAGAGGCTGAAGGAAATCCCAGACATTCTGATTACTTCTTCGATTCCGTTGAATTTGGAAATTAATCATCCGGAAGCAACAAAGGGGAAAGGCATTCTGCGTCTGGCCAAGCATCTGGGAATATCCAGAGAAGAGACAATGGCTTTTGGAGATGGAGAGAACGACCTGTCTATGATGAAAGAAGCCGGTATCGGAGTTGCGATGGAAAATGGAATGAAAGAACTGAAAGAAAAAGCAGATTATGTAACGGGAAGCAATGATGAAGACGGGGTCGCAGCAGCAATTGACAGATTTATATTAGGAACGTGATAGAATGGAATTTTTTCAGGAAAACTGGCTGCCGGTTCTGGTAGCCATATATTTATTAGGAATGGTGCTTTACGGACATTACAGGGGCTTTATCCGGCTGGTAGTGTCCTGTACAGCTATGATTATTACTTTACTGGCGGTACGTCTGGCGCTGCCGTATGTGACAGACTATGCCATGAAAAATACGACGATTCGGGAAACGATTGGAAATACGATTCTTCAGGCTGTTGGAGCGGATGGGGAAGAAACGCATCCTATGCCAGACGAACAGCGAATGATTATAGAGAATCTGAAGCTTCCAGACAGTGTCAAGGAAGCGCTGTTGTCAAATAATAACAGTGAAATTTATCAGATTCTGGGAGTGGAGGATTTTGCAGACTATATCGGCGCGTATTTATCAGAGACGCTTATCAGGGGAGTCTGCTTTATTTTGCTGTATGCAGTAATATCGATATTCCTGAGGACTATGATAAGATGGCTGAATCTGCTGTCCAGACTTCCTATTATCCATGGGCTGAATCAGCTGGCAGGAGCTGCATTGGGGGGGATACAGGGACTTCTGTATATCTGGGTAGTGTGTATGATCCTTCCGGCCTTTGCCAGTACAAATCCTGGAATTATAATAATGGAGCAGATTGAACAAAGTAACTGGCTGTACGCACTGTATCAAAACAATTTAATTAGTATGCTGATGATAGGAGTTCTCAAGAGCTTTTTATAAAAAGCGGCAGTTTGTGAAAGTGAATTATTTTGCAAACTGCTGCTTTAATTTATACAATTAAAACAATAGAAACAAAATTAGAAAAACAAGGACGAATAAGTGACCACAAAATGTAGTGAAAGCCAGAAAAATAGAGGATATATAGTGGTTTTAAAAATTGTTTTAAAAAAATGAAAAAAAGTGTTGACTTTTGTGGACAGGGGTGGTATTATAGTCCTCGCGCCGCTGATACAGCGGTCGGCCAACTCCAAGAGAGTTGCGAAACAAAAAAGTTTCGAAAAAAAACTTGAAAAAAGTTGTTGACAAATCGAGAACAGCGTGATATAATAAATAAGCTGTCGACGAGAAAGACAACAGCAAAGAACCTTGAGAATTGAAGATTGAACAATACACAGACCCTGAAAATTCAAAGAACAAAGGCGAAGAAATTCGGCCTTGAGTTCGAGAAGAATTCAGAACGAAACCAAGTAAAACGGGAAAGATTAAACAGCTAGAGTTAATCTTGACTGGACAAACTATTAACAAGAGAGTTTGATCCTGGCTCAGGATGAACGCTGGCGGCGTGCTTAACACATGCAAGTCGAGCGAAGCAAATCAGAGGAAGTTTTCGGATGGAATCCGATTTGACTGAGCGGCGGACGGGTGAGTAACGCGTGGGTAACCTGCCTCATACAGGGGGATAACAGTTAGAAATGGCTGCTAATACCGCATAAGCGCACGAAGCTGCATGGCATCGTGTGAAAAACTCCGGTGGTATGAGATGGACCCGCGTCTGATTAGCTAGTTGGTGAGGTAACGGCCCACCAAGGCGACGATCAGTAGCCGACCTGAGAGGGTGACCGGCCACATTGGGACTGAGACACGGCCCAAACTCCTACGGGAGGCAGCAGTGGGGAATATTGCACAATGGGGGAAACCCTGATGCAGCGACGCCGCGTGAGTGAAGAAGTATTTCGGTATGTAAAGCTCTATCAGCAGGGAAGAAGAAAGACGGTACCTGACTAAGAAGCCCCGGCTAACTACGTGCCAGCAGCCGCGGTAATACGTAGGGGGCAAGCGTTATCCGGATTTACTGGGTGTAAAGGGAGCGTAGACGGCGATGCAAGTCTGAAGTGAAAGCCCAGGGCTCAACCCTGGGACTGCTTTGGAAACTGTGTTGCTAGAGTGCTGGAGAGGTAAGTGGAATTCCTAGTGTAGCGGTGAAATGCGTAGATATTAGGAGGAACACCAGTGGCGAAGGCGGCTTACTGGACAGTAACTGACGTTGAGGCTCGAAAGCGTGGGGAGCAAACAGGATTAGATACCCTGGTAGTCCACGCGGTAAACGATGAATACTAGGTGTTGGGGAGCAAAGCTTCTCGGTGCCGTCGCAAACGCAATAAGTATTCCACCTGGGGAGTACGTTCGCAAGAATGAAACTCAAAGGAATTGACGGGGACCCGCACAAGCGGTGGAGCATGTGGTTTAATTCGAAGCAACGCGAAGAACCTTACCAAGTCTTGACATCCCGATGACCGGCACGTAACGGTGCCTTCTCTTCGGAGCATTGGAGACAGGTGGTGCATGGTTGTCGTCAGCTCGTGTCGTGAGATGTTGGGTTAAGTCCCGCAACGAGCGCAACCCTTATCCTTAGTAGCCAGCGAGTGAAGTCGGGCACTCTAGGGAGACTGCCAGGGATAACCTGGAGGAAGGTGGGGATGACGTCAAATCATCATGCCCCTTATGATTTGGGCTACACACGTGCTACAATGGCGTAAACAAAGGGAAGCGAAGGCGTGAGCCGGAGCGAATCTCAAAAATAACGTCTCAGTTCGGACTGCAGGCTGCAACTCGCCTGCACGAAGCTGGAATCGCTAGTAATCGCGAATCAGAATGTCGCGGTGAATACGTTCCCGGGTCTTGTACACACCGCCCGTCACACCATGGGAGTCAGTAACGCCCGAAGTCAGTGACCTAACCGAAAGGGAGGAGCTGCCGAAGGCGGGACGGATAACTGGGGTGAAGTCGTAACAAGGTAGCCGTATCGGAAGGTGCGGCTGGATCACCTCCTTTCTAAGGAAGAAGAAGTAGGGGTATGTGTATTGTTGAATCTTCGAGAGAAGGTTCAAGGAAGAAAGTATCTGGTGGCGATGCGGATGGGGGAAACACCCGTACCCATACCGAACACGACGGTTAAGCCCCATACGGCCGAGAGTACTATGCTGGAGACGGCATGGGAGGGTAGGTGGCTGCCAGGTTTTCAAAAAAAGGGCTTATAGCTCAGCCGGTTAGAGCGCACGCCTGATAAGCGTGAGGTCGGTGGTTCGAGTCCACTTAAGCCCAGTAGGTCAGACAAAAGGAAAGGTTTGGCCGACTGGTTCGAAAGAACAGAATCGAATAGAAGGGATAGCCCGTAAAGACGGGGCGGCCCGCATCCAATGGGGGTGTAGCTCAGTTGGGAGAGCACCTGCCTTGCAAGCAGGGGGTCAAGAGTTCGAATCTCTCCATCTCCACTCGCATAATTAAGTTTTCAAATTTAATTATGCTACGTACCTTGAAAACCGCATATTGAAACAATTGATAAACTTCTTAAAAAAGAAAATATCAAGACATCCGAGGCCGTATCGAAAGATACGGAAAACCAAGAAACAAACAAGAACCAAACCATGAGATGCAACGCTATGCATCGAGAAAGACGAACCCGTCCCGCGGGTAAGTCAGAATGGTTAAGCTAATAAGAGCGCAGGGTGGATGCCTTGGCACTAAGAGCCGATGAAAGACGTGATAAGCTGCGAAAAGCTTCGGGGAGGAGCAAATATCCATTGATCCGGAGATATCTGAATGGGGAAACCTACTAGAGAAACCCTCTAGTATCCATACGCCAATCCATAACGTATGGAAGGGAACCTGGTGAACTGAAACATCTAAGTAGCCAGAGGAAGAGAAAGAAACATCGATTCCCAAAGTAGCGGCGAGCGAAATGGGAAGAGCCCAAACCAGCGTGCGTGCATGCTGGGGTTAAGGACCGCAAGAAGTGACCCGAATCATTACTGGAACTGTCTGGGAAGTCAGGCCAGAGAGAGTGAAAGCCTCGTACAGGAAAGTGATAGGGAGCGAGCGGAATCCAGAGTACCACGAGACACGAGAAACCTTGTGGGAAGTCGGAGGGACCACCCTCCAAGGCTAAATACTCCTTAGTGACCGATAGCGCATAGTACTGTGAAGGAAAGGTGAAAAGGACCCCGGGAGGGGAGTGAAAGAGAACCTGAAACCCTGTGTTTACAAACTGTGGGAGCACGTTAAGGTGCGACCGCGTACTTTTTGTAGAACGGTCCGGCGAGTTGCCGTTGCTGGCAAGGTTAAGCACTTAAGGTGTGGAGCCGAAGCGAGAGCAAGTCTGAAAAGGGCGAAAAAGTCAGCACAGGCAGACCCGAAACCGGGTGACCTATCCATGTCCAGGTTGAAGTTTCCGTAAAAGGAAATGGAGGACCGAACGCACATCCGTTGAAAAGGGTGGCGATGAGGTGTGGATAGGGGAGAAATTCCAATCGAACCCGGAGATAGCTGGTTCTCCTCGAAATAGCTTTAGGGCTAGCCTCATATTAGTCTCATGCAGGTAGAGCACTGAATTCTTGCGGGGGAGTCGAATCCTACCAAGAGATATCAAACTCCGAATGGCATAGAGATGATGTATGGGAGTCAGACGGCACGAGATAAGTTGGGTCGTCAAAAGGGAAAGAGCCCAGACCTACAGCTAAGGTCCCAAAGTGTGTGTTAAGTGGAAAAGGATGTGGGATTTCAGAGACAACTAGGATGTTGGCTTAGAAGCAGCCACACATTCAAAGAGTGCGTAATAGCTCACTAGTCGAGAGGTCCTGCGCCGAAAATGTCCGGGGCTAAAACACAACACCGAAGCTTAGGACTCCTGAGGGAGTGGTAGAGGAGCATTGTCAACGCGACGAAGCAGTACCGGAAGGAGCTGTGGAGTGTTGAGAAGAGAGAATGCCGGAATGAGTAGCGAGATGGAGGTGAGAATCCTCCAGGCCGAATATCCAAGGTTTCCAGAGTAAAGCTGATCTGCTCTGGGGAAGTCGGGGCCTAAGGCGAGGCTGAAAAGCGTAGTCGATGGACAACAGGTTGATATTCCTGTACCATCTGTCATCAGAACTGTGGGGACACAGAAGGATACTGCAAGCCAGGAATGAAAAGACTGGCGCAAGCGTAGGAGGAGTGAGGTTAGAAAATCTGCCTCATAATCCAAAGACGTGATGCGGAGCGAACAAAAGTAGCGAAGTGCAGGATTCCAGCTGTCGAGAAAAGCCGCTATTGTGTGACAGATGCCCGTACCGTAAACCGACACAGGTGGATGAGGAGAGAATCCTAAGGCCGGCGGGAGAAGCATTGTCAAGGAACTCGGCAAAATGACCCTGTAACTTCGGGAGAAAGGGTGCCTCATAACGGAGGCCGCAGAGAATAGGCTCAAGCAACTGTTTAGCAAAAACACAGGTCTATGCGAAACCGAAAGGTGAAGTATATGGGCTGACGCCTGCCCGGTGCTGGAAGGTTAAGAGGAGAGGTTAGAGAAATCGAAGCTTTGAATTTAAGCCCCAGTAAACGGCGGCCGTAACTATAACGGTCCTAAGGTAGCGAAATTCCTTGTCGGGTAAGTTCCGACCCGCACGAAAGGCGTAATGATTTGAGCGCTGTCTCGACAATGCACCCGGTGAAATTGAAGTACCAGTGAAGATGCTGGTTACCTGCGCCAGGACGGAAAGACCCCATGGAGCTTTACTCTAGCTTGATACTGGGATTCGGTATTGCATGTACAGGATAGGTGGGAGGCAGAGAAGCAAGGACGCCAGTCTTTGCGGAGCCGCTGTTGGGATACCACCCTTGTGGTACTGGATTTCTAACCTACGCCCATAAGCTGGGCGGGGGACAATGTCAGGTGGGGAGTTTGACTGGGGCGGTCGCCTCCGAAAGGGTATCGGAGGCGCTCAAAGGTTCCCTCAGAATGGTTGGAAACCATTCGAAGAGTGCAAAGGCAGAAGGGAGCTTGACTGTGACACCGACGGGTGGAACAGGTACGAAAGTAGGACTTAGTGATCCGGTGGTATGAAAGTGGGATTGCCATCGCTCAACGGATAAAAGCTACCCTGGGGATAACAGGCTTATCACTCCCAAGAGTTCACATCGACGGAGTGGTTTGGCACCTCGATGTCGGCTCATCGCATCCTGGGGCTGAAGTAGGTCCCAAGGGTTGGGCTGTTCGCCCATTAAAGCGGTACGCGAGCTGGGTTCAGAACGTCGTGAGACAGTTCGGTCCCTATCCGGCGCGGGCGTAGGATATTTGAGAGGAGCTGTCCTTAGTACGAGAGGACCGGGATGGACAGGCCGCTGGTGTATCTGTTAGGAATCAATCCTATGGCAGAGTAGCCAAGCCTGGACGGGATAAACGCTGAAGGCATCTAAGCGTGAAGCCCCCCTCAAGATGAGATATCCCATCGCAAGAGTAAGACCCCTTGAAGAGTACGAGGTAGATAGGTCAGAGGTGGAAGTACAGTAATGTATGGAGCTGACTGATACTAATCGGTCGAGGGCTTAACCAAGAAGGTAAGGGAAGAGGTTGGATGAACGTTTCAATGTGTGGTTTTGAGGGTATGTAAAGATAAGAAGCCCCCAAAAGAAGAGGTAATCCTCCTTAGCTCAGTCGGTAGAGCATGCGGCTGTTAACCGCAGTGTCGTTGGTTCGAGTCCAACAGGGGGAGCTTAAGAAAGAAACAAAGAAGAAAGAAATCCCCGGACGAGTGTCAGGCGGAATGCGTAAGGCCCCATGGTCAAGCGGTTAAGACATCGCCCTTTCACGGCGGTAACACGAGTTCGAATCTCGTTGGGGTCACTATGGCGACATAGCCAAGCGGTAAGGCGTGGGTCTGCAACACCCTGATCACCAGTTCAAATCTGGTTGTCGCCTCTATCCAGAAAACCTCAGAAATCTTGTAAATCGAGATTTCTGAGGTTTTTTTGTTCCATAGATACTTTATGAAATTCATATCATAATTCATATCATGAAAGCATTTCCTGTGATTTTTCTGCCTATTTTTATTAATTTTCAAAAAATTTTTCTATAGGTACCTGCAGAATCTGGGACAATCCGTAAAGTTCAATATCTGTTACAGTACGGGAACCATCTTCGATACGAGAGATAGACCCCCTGCAAATATACACTGCCAAAGTTTCCAATTTAGCAGATAGTTGCTGTTGGCTCATTTTTCGCTCTTTTCGATACTGCTTTATCTTTTCTCCTGTAAGATTGTTTTTTGTACCATCAATTATTCTTGGCATATTTTACCTTCCATTCACAATATTGTCTTGTAATAAGACAATTACTATGGTATAGTGAATACAAAGAAAATATGTCCTATAACAGGACAAAGAAAAAATTTAGGAGGGGCTATGATGTTGAAGAAGGTTTTATTTGTGACAATGGCATTGTCTTGCTCTATGTCAATTTCAGCAATGGCAGGAACCTGGCAAGCAGGAACAGGAGCAGATCAAGGAAAGTGGTGGTATGATACTGGTAATGGTTCCTATGCGAATAATGGCTGGCAGTGGATTGATGGAAATGGAGACGGAACAGCGGAATGTTATTACTTTGATAATATGGGGTGGCTGTTAACCAATACTACCACGCCAGACGGTTATACAGTAAATGCAGACGGAGCATGGGTAGAGAATGGACGGGTACAGGAAAAAGCAAATGCAATAGAAATCGCACCAATTAGTGAAAGCGATTTTATTGTAGCTGGTAACAATTCTGTTACGACAAATACAGCAGATCACAGTATTCTGACAAACTGGGAGCTTATGGGACAGTCTGCATATCCGATTACATATCATGTATTTATCACAGGAGATGCTGTAACAACAGCACGCGGAATTACTTTCGGAAATTCAATGGCAGATGTTACTGAGAAATATGGAGAGGCTGTTCCTCGAAGCTACAGCAATACCTCCGACAGATGGTATCAACTAATGGTAAATGCGGGATATGCTGACGCAAACACAATAACTACTTCATCTACGGTAATAGAATATAGAAAAGCACCTTATGGAATCTGTTTTTATTTTAATCAGCAAGATACGCTAATTGGGGTTGTGTATTATAAAGATATAACTATGACAGAAATTCCTGATAACGCTACAGGGATTTACGATGGAAGTTATCAGTATATTCAATCGAAGGCTTATTATAGAAATGCTCCTAATCAGGAGTATCAACTTTTTAGAGAAACTCCCATATGGAATGGGGCATCTTATGACGAAGCTTTAGAAGCGCGCTATCAGTTAGGTCAAATGGCGGATTTTTCATTTGATGCAGTAATAAAAGACAGCAGCCAGAATGGTTTTTCTATATATTATCCCGCAATAGCAGATACGGAAGAAGATATTAAGCATTTTACAAAAAAGGAAAATAATTATTATATGGATTGGTATGCTTGGGCGGGACAACGCTATTCAACTACAGATGAATCTATGTATATTGAACTCGACAATAATACTTTGACGATGGTTGAATATTTTACATATCCACAGGTAGATGAGGACAATCCGGCATATTCCATGAGCGGAAAAGAAATGATATTGAAAACTATTTATACGAAATAAGATATAGTCAAGAGGTTGATAGACGCTTTTATCTATCAACCTCTTCTTAGTATTGCAGAGCCTCCCGAACACTGCACGGTACACGGATGCTAACTTCTGTTTTAATAGGCGCATTACCAGCTCAGTTTGCTGACATTAACGTCTTTGATGAAACCAGGTATCTGGTATAGAACCAGGATGTCTGTAATGCCTTGTTCTTCGATAAATTGATTGATTTTTCCATTAAAGTAACGGAGATCAATCATATGGGTTTCGTCAAAATGAAGAGCTGCAAAAGGGGCAAAGCTATGTGCATAGGAGTCTTTTATAATCAATAGTTTTTTGTCAGAATGTTGGGCAGGATTCTCGATCTTTGTCCAGCCGTGATTGCCATCCAGGAACACCCGATACTGATCGCGGGTATTTAAGGCATCCATAGAATACAGGCTGTGGGCTGGCTGTGAACTGCCGTCATAATAAACGTTCCATTCAGGCTCGCTGGCAGGCCGGTAGAGCTGGATAGAGTCAGGAGCGATAGGAAGATTCAGCTTTGAATGAATTGTTCCCAGAAAGTTTGTTGAAACCGTTTCTATGGCAAAATCAGATGGGGCAAGGGGATCTATCCCAAGAGAATCTGCCCATGCAGTATAACCGATGTAAGCACCAGCAGAAGTCCAATGATGATCCGTACGGTAATAAAGGGCATCGGATGATATGCTGGAATCAAAGTGTGCAGCCAATAAGGCGTCACGCACAGGCACCATTAGGGAAGCAATGCTTTTTTGTTCTAAATCCGTAAGAACCTGAGCCTGGGAGAACGGATGGGCAAATGGCGGAAGTTTATCGGTTAAAATCTCTGAAGCCGACGGAGTCAGCATAATACGGACGTGCTGGGAACCTAAAAGTTCTTCCTGCTTTTTCGCAAACACAGATAAGCGTTCCAGGTTTTTTTCATAAAGTGCATAATCAATATCTTCATCATAAAGAGCTTCAATCAGGTATTGATCCGTTCCAAGCCATACGCCATTAATCTCTTTTTTCAGCTGAATTTGCTCTGCAGCTGTTTTTACTCCAATCCAGTCGTCACGGAAGGGAAACTGGTCGCTTAAGTACTTTTCATAATCTGTACCGAACTTTCCGCTTTTTAAGCTATCCCAGGAAAACTGGGGAAGCTGCGCCAGATAGCGGTTTTCTGTCTCTGAAAATCCCTTTTTGGGAAGAAACACAGACAAAAGAGCGCCGCAGCCCAGAAAGGCACAGAAGAGACCGGTTATAACAGCCGGATAGAAAGATTGTTTTTTCATATTTAATAAATATCCTTTCTGGCCGCGTTAAAAGCGGAAATATAAAAATGGGTTGTAGGTAGCGTTTACCAGATAGGCAACGGATAAAAACAGAACCAGACCTAAAAACAGGGGTTCCAGAATTTTTCCGGCGTTCTGGAATCTGGTTTTGCTGTCAGGCGATAAAACGCTTGCCGCTTTCGCTGGTAAAGGCGTTGAGCCTACTGCCGAAATAAGAAGCAGAATCAGATTGCCGCAGAGCAAAAATAACGTCCGTTCATTACAGAAAGGAAGTCCGGCGCCTCCAACCATCTGAAGCAGATACGCAAATCCAGCATTCATATCTTCAAAGGCAAATAAGACCCAGCCAAATATGACCAGAAGACAGGCATAGATGTGCTGTATCCAGGAAGGAAGCCGGTTTAGCCAGTTTTTAAAGACAAATTTTTCTAATAAGAGCAGAATTCCAAAATACAATCCCCAGAGCAAAAAGTTTAAGTTCGCTCCATGCCAGATTCCGGTAAGAAGCCATACAATTAAAATATTGCGGACTTGGAGAAGCCGTCCATTCCGGTTGCCGCCCAGAGGAATATATACATATTCTTTGAACCAGGTTCCCAGGGAAATGTGCCAGCGTCTCCAAAATTCAGTAATACTCTTGGAGATATACGGGTATCGGAAGTTATCCGGAAAACGGAAGCCCAGCATATGTCCCATGCCGACTGCCATATCGGAGTAGCCGGAGAAGTCAAAATAGATCTGAAAAGAAAATGCTAAAATCCCTATCCAGACCATTAGAATGCTTCGTTCCTGGGGAAGAACGGCGCTGATTTCTGTCCATAAAGCGCCAGTCTGATTGGCCAACAATACTTTTTTGCCTAATCCAATGATAAAAAGGCGGATTCCAAGGGCAAACTGCTCCAGGTTTTCCTGGCGGCAGTTCAGTTCCAGGGCAATGTCCTGATAGCGTACAATAGGTCCTGCAATTAACTGTGGAAACATAGAGACATATGCGCCAAAAGAGATTAAGTTGTTCTGGACAGGCGCTTCGCCGCGGTACACGTCAATAGTATAGGACATTGTCTGGAAGGTATAAAAGGAAATGCCGATAGGAAGAGCCAGGCCCAGAAGGGGGACGCTGCTTCCAGTCAATTCATTAAAGGAACGGATAAAGAAATCCGTATATTTGAAAACAATCAGCAAAGACAGATTGATTACAGCAGAAGAAGCAACTACCCATTTTGCTGCTGTCAGATTCCCTTTTTCTTTAAAAGATCCAACCAGTTTTCCATGAATGAAATCAACTAATGTAGAAAACAGAAGGAGGGAGATGTACACCGGCTCCCCCCAACCATAAAAAATAAGACTTCCAATAAATAAAATAGTGTTGCGCAGCCGTTTTGGCGCTGCAAAATACAGCGCCAGAAACAGCGGCAGAAATCGGAACAGGAATAAAAGACTGCTGAATACCATGGCTTATTTAAAGTAGCCATTAATAATGTCAATGGCAATCTGGTTGTTTTCAGAAGCAGACTCTAAAGCGGCCTCGTCGCCTTTTTCCAAAGCTTCGTCAGTAGGAGCGCCTAACATAACAAAGAATACATAATCGCCATGGCGGACCACCTGGGATGCCTGAATTTTGGAAATATTCATTGGATACTGCATGGTGTCATTTACCAGGCGATCTCTGTAAGCATTCAGAGCGGCTTCGACATCGTCGCCTTTGCCTTCCTTTGCTTTCACCCCGATAAAAGTTTCGACAAAGGTGCTGATCATTGGCATTTCTGCCACATAGCTTTCACAAAGATCCGGAGAAAGGCCAATTACATCTGACAGCATCTGATCATCAACTGCGGAGTTGGGGATATAATTTTCACCATAAGCTTCCTTTATGTCATTCAGAACATCATCCAGAGACACATTTACTACAGTTTCCTGGGCAGTGGTTTCATTTTCAGACGGACTGCTGGCACAGCCGGTCATAGCTGCCGCAGATAAGGAAGCTGCCATAAAAAATGCAAGAATTTGTTTTTTCATCATAATCAATATAATCCTCCTTTAAGTGCCGAAATAGCTTTTACCCCATTATTATAAAGGAGGAAAAGAAAAATTGCAATTTACGAATCTCTAAAGGATCCTTAAGAAATTAGAACAAGATATTACAGAAATAAAAACAAAACAAACCAGGATAAGTCTTTAAATTAGGCATAATTTATGGTAAAATGTTCCTACTACGAAGGAGATAATTGCCATGAATTCGTCACATTCCAAGAATCAAATTGCCTGGGTAAATGGCTGCCTGATCGCAGTAAATATCCTGTATTTTTTACTGCTTGAAGGAAAAGGATCCAGTCAAAATACGGAAGTAATGGTAAAATATGGAGCGCTGTATGCGCCGCTGGTGATCTTGAAAAAAGAATATTATCGACTGATAACAGCAATGTTTATGCACTTTGGAATTGAACATTTAGTGAATAATATGCTGATTTTGTTCGTTTTAGGGGATAACTTAGAGCGGGCGCTGGGAAAAGTAAAATATCTGATATTTTATTTGACGTGCGGAATAGGAGCCAATATAGTTTCGGTCTATTTTTACTGGACAACTGAGCCGAATGTGGTATCAGCAGGAGCCTCCGGAGCGATATTTGGAGTTGTTGGCGGATTGATTTATGCAGTTCTCAGAAATAAAGGACGACTTGAGGATTTAAGCGGCAGACAAATAATCTTAATGGCAATTTTTTCTCTGTATCTGGGATTTACCAATGCAGGAACCAATAATACGGCCCATTTGTCGGGAATTTTTATCGGACTGCTGATGGGTGTGGTTCTGTATCGGAAGCGGGGACAGAGGCAAGAAAGATAAGGAAACCAGGAGGAAAGTATTTATGAAAGATGAGATGTGCATTTTTTGCAAAATAGCAAATGGAGAGATTCCATCTGCTACCGTATATGAAGATGAGGAGTTTCGGGTCATTCTGGATTTGGGACCGGCTTCTGAAGGCCATGCATTAATTCTTCCCAAAAATCATTTTAAAGACGTATGCGAATTAGATGCCGAAACTGCAGCAAAGGTACTTCCGTTAGCGGCAAAAATAGGTGCAGCGATGAAAGAAGCGCTGGGATGCGCAGGTTTTAATCTGGTTCAGAATAATGGATTAGAAGCAGGTCAGACAGTATTTCATTTTCATATGCACATCATTCCAAGATATGAAGGCGGCCCGTCGATGGTAACATGGGAACCTCACACAGCAGATAGTGAGAAGCTGGCTCAAATCGCAGAAAAGATTGAGAACGCCCTTTCATAGTTTAGGAGAATAACATGCAGCAAAAGATAAATGAGCTGTTGCTGTCTATGTATGAGGAATATCAGGCGACTCTTCGAGTATTGGCAAAATCGTATGGCATTCCGGATAAAGATATTGATGATATTGTGCAGGAAACATTTATATCCTATTTTGGACATTATTCTTTAGAATGGACGTTGGATCGTAAGAAAGCAATGCTGGTAAGGATTTTGAAAAATCGCTGCGTAGATTATCACAGAAAACAGCGGAAGGTAAATACGATTAGTATTGATTCTGAGGAATTTATTGAAGACTGCAGGATGTCTGAACAGTATTATGCGGAATCCTCATTTAATCAGATTTTTGAAAATGAGACCTTGAAAGAAGTATATAAGGTTATTGCCAAAATGAGCAAAGACTTGCAAGAAGCGGCCATCCTGCATTTGATAGAAGGACGGCCGCAGAAAGAAGTCTGTGAAATTCTGGGAATTAGCAGTGATGCCTGCCGTGCCAGAATTTCAAGAGCCAGGAAATTTCTCCGAAGGGAATTGAGAAAAGAAAATATGGATCATTAATCGGCATACTGTTCAATTAATGAGATAACGGTGGTCACAGCGTTTCCCTGATGGCTGTTTTCCATGGCAGAGATATAAGTCTGGCGGTTGCTATATAGCTGGATAACAGCTTGATACAGCGTGTCGTCGGTCAGATTTTCTTCTTCCAGTACGGCGCTGAATCCCTGTTTGCCAAAAGACTTTGCATTTAAAATCTGATCGCCGCGGCTTGCAGCAGCAGAGAGAGGAATCAGCAGATTCGGTTTCCGGAGAGCCAGTATTTCACAGATGGAATTGGCGCCGGCTCTGGAAATGATCAGATCAGCAGCAGCAAATAAGTGTTTTAATGGGGCATCTACATATTCGTATTGTACATATCCGTCGGTGCCAATCAGGGTTTCATCCAGATTGCCTTTTCCACAGATATGTATAATCTGGAATTGCTGTAGAAGGCGGGGAAGGATGCTGCGGACAGCAGTATTTACTTTTACGGAACCAAGACTGCCGCCGATAATCAGAATAATTGGCTTATCTGGGGTCAGGCCGGTGTATTTTAAGCCTGCCAGACGATCGCCCTGGAGAATCTCGGCGCGGATCGGGGAACCAGTTAAGACAGCCTTATCAGCAGGAAGGTATGGCAATGTCTCTGGAAAATTGCAGCAGACTTTTTTGGCTGATGGGATGCACAGTTTATTGGCAAGGCCAGGCGTCATATCGGATTCGTGAATAATCGTTGGGATTTTATAATGTTTTGCAGCTAAAACGACGGGAACTGAAACGAAGCCGCCTTTGGAAAAAACCACATCGGGTTTATATTTTTTCATTAATTTTAGTGCTTCCAGATAGCCTTTTACAACACGGAACGGATCGGAAAAATTTTTCAAGTCAAAATAGCGGCGAAGTTTGCCGGATGAGATAGCATCATAGGGGATGCCGGCGCTTTCGATCAGTTTTTTCTCAATACCTTGTTTGGAACCAATATAATGGATTTCATAGCCTAATTCCTGTAAAGACGGAAGCAGCGCAAGATTCGGGGTAACATGGCCAGCGGTACCACCGCCGGTCAGTATGATTTTTTTCATATAAAAGACCTCCGGTATTTTTATAGTTATATAGTAACCAGAATAAAGAAAAAGTCAACCCTCAGAACCAGGAAAATTGGGAAACAGAAGGAAGAATCATCAATTTATAAAATCAATGCGAGGTGCAGCGTGGAAAGGAAAAAAGAGGCGGACAGCATTCAGTCTGAAGATAGAAAAATTGAATTACTGCTTCAGGAAGCGTTTGACTACAGCGATGAACAGCTTTTAAGGGAGCTGGAAATGGCAGAAGCCCAGGTAAAGTCTGCAAAAATGGCAGAGGAAGAAGAACTGGACAGAGCGCAGGAGCTGGAGCCGGCGGATAAAGGCGAAAATGCAGCACCCTCGGATGAGTTTGAAGAGATACTGAAAAAAATGAGAGAGCGGGGAATCAAGCCGAAGCTGGAAAGAGAGCTTAGTGCAGCTGCTTCCCACCCGATTATTGAACTGGACACTCATCTGCGGTCAGCGGAAACCTCGGAACCGGAGCGTCCGCCGGAGAAGGAAACCGAAAAAGTAAGTAGAGAAAAGACAGATACAGACCATACAACTATGGAAGATACCCACAAGCCGCGTCGTTTTACCCGCAGGGTATGGGGACTTCTTTTGGCTGCTGCAATTGCAGGAGCTTTGCTGTGGACCACTGGGATAGGAGTCAGTGGCAGAAAAGAGTTAGAGTATAGACCGAATGTTCGAAATGGAAGCAATAGTGATATTGCGTGGAATAATGAGTCTGAAAACTATATGGATGTAGATAATGAGGACGAAGCATATAAAGTAATTGAAGAAGAATTAGGGATTCCGGCGCTGAAGATTGGGTATAGGCCGGATGGGATGAAGTTTAGTAAGTTGGTTTTGAAGGAAAACTTTGCAATTATAGAATTTCAGTATGAAGGAAAAAGAATACATTTGATGGAAAGCCGAAGATTTAATGAAAATTCGGATGCATTTAGTTCTGATAGAAAAACATATATAGATGTAGAAAATAAATGGCTGGATAAAGCATTAACTATTGAAAAAAATGTAAGTTCAGAAAAGCAAGTAGAATACAGTATGACATTTGAAAAGGACAAAAATTTTTATTATCTAGAAGGAATAATAGAAGAAAACGAATTCGAAAAAATAGTAGAAGAGTTAAGTTTTTAATCTTAAGTCACATATTAGTATAAAAAGCGTTTATAGAATATGTCACATGAATTACAAATGGAATGAAGGGAGGCATATTTTATGAGGAACATTTTAAAAAAATCATTAGTTGTTGGAACTATTTGTAGTATTATTTTTGCGGTACCGGCATTTGCAAAAACAGAGAATATCTATCAAAATAATTCAGATAGATATAAAAGAGAAGCAACCGCTATAGATACTACAAGAGGTGATTATATAAGTGCTTCTAATTCTGGTATTACTAACGCTGGCGGTGGTGCAATTGGTATTTCAGCAGCGACGACTGCTCATGAACCAGTTGATAAAATCCGCATTCATCTGTATTTGGATCGTTTAGACACCGATAATAAGTGGACTCAGGTAGATGATTTTGATTTTACCTTTACGCCAGAGGATGATCCATCAGGAGAATTGACGATAGCGGCGGTTGAATTTGAAGTCAACAACCAGCCGTCCGGTTATTATTATCGTGTCCGCGGAACTCATGGAGTGTGGAAAAATGGCGCTATAGAAACGCAATCCACAAGAACAGATGGCGTTATGATTACGGACACCCCGTAATCTGCCGATAAATAAGACAACTATCTAATTTTCGATACCTTTCCTAAGAAGCCAAGAAATGAAAAAACTTGGCTTCTTTTATTTCTTGGAATCATAATCCGGTTTTCCCCCGCATACATTATAAATAGGTTAAGAGAATCCAGTAGGTTCTTTCCCATAAGTGGGACAGGCAGTGTGGAGAAAACCAAAGGAGAGACAAGGTATGAATGAGATACACTATTTAATATCCGATGCATCAAAAAAAGTAGATGTAGAGGCGCATGTACTTCGATATTGGGAAGAAGAACTAAAGCTTGATATTCCCAGAAATGATATGGGACATCGTTATTATACAGAATTGCATATTCGTCTGCTGAAGCAGGTAAAGGTTCTGAAGGAAAAAGGGTACCAGCTGAAAGCGATTAAAAGCGCGCTGGACAGAATTATGGAATCGGGGAATGGCTTAATGATATCGGATGAGGTGTTGGAGGAAGATATGGAAAAGGCTTTAAAAGAATGTGCAGCAGTTTCTGAACAGGGGGCAAGAAACGCTGGAAGAATGTCTGGAAATGGGGCGTTGGCAGGCAGAGGCCCTTTAAGCGGAGGCGTGGCTTTAAAACAGCATGAGAAGGAAGAAAAAGCAGATCAGACAGAGAATGAGAGGGAGAACGCACAGGGAGAATGTTCCGGTTTCCCAGAAGAAGTAACGCAGCAGGTTCCGGTTGTAGGAGCATCGGCAGAAGAGAAGATGGAACAGTTCCAGGAGATAATGAACTTTATTATCGGCAAGGCGTTAGATGCGAATAATGAAAAGCTAAGCCAGGACATCAGCCGTATGGTAAATGAAAAAGTGACCCAGGAAATAGAATATCTGTTTCGGGCATCAAATGAAAAAGAAGAAGAGCGGTTTAAGCAGCTAGACGAAATCATCCGTTCCTATCAGAAAGACAATCGGGGACGTGCAGAAGCAGCGGCAGCCAAAATTCCATTTTTTAAGAAAAAGAAGTTTGGAAAAAACAAAACAACGCAAATGTGAGAAGCCGGTAAACAAAAATGCCTCTTCCGACGGAAGAGGCATTATGTATGCGAGTATGTCAATTAGCCCTCGATAGAGCCAGTTGGACATGTGGCTGCGCAGGTACCGCAGTCGATGCAGGTATCAGCGTCGATAACGTACTTGCCATCTCCTTCAGAAATAGCGCCTACTGGACATTCGCTAGCGCAAGCGCCGCAGCTTACACAGCCGTCGTTGATTACATATGCCATGGTAATTACCTCCTTATAAAATAAAAGTACTTTTGTCTTTTTATTCTAAACCATTTCAATGGAATATTCAAGAGTAAATTGCCAGCAGATTGTTTAATTTTAGGAGCATTCTCCAAAACGGAGAATGCTCAGCTTTCAGAATCTGCAATTCGCTGCTTCCGGATACCGTTTAAGATGATTTTACGGGCCCATACGGCCTGATCCTTTGGCAGAGGCGGAGTGTCTTCCAAAACGTAAGGAATCCCTAATTTGTGGTACTTGGATTTGCCCATATTGTGATAAGGAAGGACGTCCAGAGCCTTTACGTTGTGAAGCGTACCGATAAATCGGCCAAGACGTTCCAGGTCGGCTTCATCGTCAGAAAGCCCTGGAACCACTACATGGCGGATCCATACAGGGATGGAGCGCTGATCCAGATAACGGGCAAATGCCAGAATATTATCCTGGGGCTGTCCGCAGATCTCCAGATGTTTTTTGGGGTCAATATGTTTAATATCCAGCATAACCAGATCCGTAACCGCCATTAAACGGTCGAATTTTTGCAGACTCTCTGGATTGTCTGGCCGGAAGGTAACTCCGGAGGTATCCAGACAGGTGTGGATATTCTGTTTGTGGGCTTCTTCAAAGAGTTCTGTAACAAAATCAATTTGCACCAGCGGTTCTCCGCCAGTAACGGTAATGCCGCCGTGGGTATAAAAATGTCTGGTTTTCTCGTATTCTGTCAAAATTTCTTCCACACTCATATCTGTGCCGCCGTCCATGGTCCAGGTGTCAGGATTGTGACAGTATTGGCAGCGCATGGGACAGCCCTTCAAGAATACAACAAAGCGGATACCAGGCCCGTCTACAGTGCCGAAGCTTTCGATAGAATGAACATGAGCTATCATAAAATCCCTCCTGGTTGTGTTTGATAGACTATGAGAAATATGTTTTGCAGGCTGCTTTTTTGTAAAAACAGGGCGCTGCATTTGCAGCGCCCCTGTCATCAGCGTCTGCATTCATAGAATGCTGTCAGACGCACGCGTATTAGATTGCCTCGTGGAATGTTCTGGAAATAACTTCATCCTGCTGAGCTTTGGTCAGCTTGTTGAAGTTTACAGCATAACCGGAAACGCGGACGGTAAGCTGAGGATATTTCTCCGGATGGGCCTGCGCGTCTAACAAAGTTTCTTTGGTAAATACATTTACATTTAAGTGGTGGCCGCCTTCAGAAGCATAGCCGTCTAACATGGAAACCAGGTTATCGATCTGAGATTCGCTTGCGTGTGTCATGGTGAAATCCTCCTTAAATTTAATCTTCTTCCCTATCCATACCCTCAAACAGGGTAGGAACTTTGCAGGCCATGTTGCCGCCTGCGCAGTCCAGGGAGTTCATCGTAGTAATTTTTAAAGATGCGGTGTCTGTGTGGACTCCGCCGTCTTCTTCTACGCGGACATTCATATGTCCGCCGCCTTCAGCCATAAAACCGTCAATCATGGCGATTAAATCATCAACGTTTTTATTTTCCATAGAAACCTCCTGTTCAGGATGGGGCCAATAGAATTATTCTTCGTCCAGACCTAAATCCAGCTCTACATCTAAGTCTCCGGCAAATACCTGATCGTCTTTTCCGAGAGCGCCTGGAATGATGGAGAAGGTGTTGGAAATACCGTCCTGTGCATCCTTAAATGGCAGCTTTGCAACAGAAGCCAGGGAAGCTACAGCGCCGTGGCTGTCTCTGCGGTGCATTGGGTTTGCGCCAGGAGCAAATGCCTCGCCAGCCTTTCTTCCATCAGGAGTAGATCCGGTATTCTTACCATATACTACATTAGAGGTAATTGTCAAGATGGAAGTTGTTGGGATACCGCCGCGGTAGGTGTGATTTCCCTTAATATAATTCATAAAGGTATGCACTAACTCGCTTGCAATTTCATCGACACGGTCGTCGTTGTTGCCGTATTTCGGGAAATCGCCCTCTACTTCGTAGTCTACTACAATGCCATTTTCGTCACGGATGGTCTTAACTTTTGCATATTTAATTGCAGATAAAGAGTCAGCAACAACAGACAGTCCGGCGATACCGGTAGCGAACCATCTGGTAACCTTCTTATCGTGAAGAGCCATCTGGATACGCTCATAGCAGTAACGGTCATGGTTGTAATGAATGATATTTAAAGCATTTACATAAACCTGAGCCAGCCACTTCATCATATCTTTGTACTTGTCCATAACTTCATCATAATCCAGATATTCAGAAGTAATTGGACGGTACTTCGGGCCAACCTGCTTTTTGGTAATCTCGTCTACACCGCCGTTGATAGCGTATAACAGGCACTTTGCAAGGTTTGCACGGGCACCGAAGAACTGCATTTCCTTACCAACTCTCATGGAAGATACGCAGCAGGCGATTGCATAGTCGTCGCCGTGGGTTACTCTCATTAAGTCGTCGTTCTCATACTGGATGGAAGAAGACTCAATAGAGGTCTTTGCACAGAAACGCTTAAAGTGCATTGGCAGCTTGGTAGACCAGAGAACGGTTAAGTTTGGCTCTGGAGCGGTACCAAGGTTCTGTAAGGTGTGCAGATAACGGAAGGACATCTTGGTAACCATGTGACGTCCGTCGATACCTACGCCGCCGATGGATTCGGTAACCCAGGTTGGGTCGCCGGAGAATAATTCGTTGTACTCTGGAGTACGGGCAAATTTTACCAGACGAAGCTTCATAATGAAGTGGTCTACAAATTCCTGAATCTGCTCTTCGGTATATTTTCCAGCCTTTAAGTCGCGTTCTGCGTAAATGTCGATGAAGGTAGAAGTACGTCCTAAGGACATTGCAGCACCGTTCTGCTCCTTAACAGCAGCCAGGTAGCCGAAGTACAGCCACTGGATTGCTTCCTTTACGTCAGCTGCAGGCTTGGAAATATCGTATCCATAAATGCGGCCCAGTTCTTTTAACTCTTCCAGAGCGCGGATCTGCTCGGATAATTCCTCACGCTCTCTGATTACGTCAGAGTACATGATGGTACGGGTAGTATTCTTCTGCTCGGTCTTGTCTTCGATCAGACGGTCAACACCGTAAAGAGCAACTCTGCGGTAGTCGCCGATGATACGTCCACGGCCATATGCATCCGGAAGACCGGTAATGATGTGGCTGGAACGGCATGCGCGCATTTCTGGGGTATATGCATCAAATACGCCGGCATTGTGAGTTTTTCTATGCTTGGTAAAGAACTCAACGATTTCCGGATCAACTTCGTAACCGTTATCCTGGCAAGCTTTTACTGCCATACGGATACCGCCGTAAGGCTGCAGGGAACGCTTGAAAGGCTTATCAGTCTGGAAGCCGACAATGGTTTCTTTCTCTTTGTTTAAATATCCTGGACCATGGGAGGTAATGGTTGAGATAATCTTTGTATCCATATCCAATACGCCGCCAGCTTTTCTTTCCTGCTCAGAAAGATCCATAACCTGCGCCCATAAATCCTTAGTATTCTGGGTTGGGCCGGCTAAGAAAGAATCATCACCATCATAAGGTGTGTAGTTTTTCTGAATAAAGTCGCGGACATTGATTTCTCTTTCCCATACGCCGGAATTAAAAGTATTCCATTCTGGTCTCATAAATTCCTCCTATATAAAATCCTGTGAAAGTGTTAGTTATAGTTTACGCCGTTATTGTATAAAAATACTGTATACATGTCAAGCAGGAAGTCAAAAAATCAATGTTTAAAAAAAGGAACACAAAACTGCTAAAGATTGCTTCTTGTCAAAATGCCGCAAAAATGCTATATTGTACATAGCACAACCAAAGGAGGAAACTATCATGTTAAGTGTTAATAAAGAGATGTTAATTGGCGAACTGATTCAGTTAGATGACTGTATCGCTCCGATTCTGATGAGAGCTGGTATGCATTGCTTAGGATGCCCATCTTCTCAGGGAGAATCTTTAGAGGAAGCCTGCATGGTTCATGGAATTGATTGTGACGCATTGGTAGCCGGAATCAACGAAATCCTGGCAACCAGAGGCTAAGAAATAAGACTGATTAGATGTGTTAAGGGGACTGCAGATGCAGTCCCCTTATTTTTTCAAACACGATTCTCCTGCTCCTGTCGGACTCTGTCCTGATATGCTTTTGGAGTAATTCCCACATATTTGTTAAATACCCGAATAAAGCTGTTGGAGGAATTGAATCCAACCATGGCGCTCAGATCCACGATTTTGATGGAAGGGTGGTTAGTCAGGATTTCTTTTGAACGCTCAATGCGGTAGCGGTTCAGGAAGTCTTTGAAGTTATTATCACTAAGCTGCTTAAACAAGATTCCGCAGTATTTCGGGGAAATGTTTAAGTAGTCAGCCAGGTCATTGAGCATAATATCATCGGAGTAATTCTTGTAAATATACCCCAGCATTTTATTTAGCAGTTCCTGATCCCTGCTGTTTTCCCGCTGTCGGACCGTCTGGATAATGGCTTCCAGAATGTCTTTAATTTCAATAAACACTGCAGAATCATTCCAGTGATTGTAGAGATAGCGGTAATCAATCTTTTTCCCTAAAAATTCTTCCGGAGAGGTTTTCATTTCCTGGAAAATACGGGAAATCGTGCCAATCAGCGCATAGATCAGATTTTGAAGCGTTTCTCTGGACAGATCTTTGTCGCGGATATTTTCTCGAATAATGGATTCAAAAATCTCAATGGTTTCTGGTTTCCCCTCCAACGCGCATTGAATCAGTTTGTTTTCGGTCTGCAGAGGATAGGAATAAGTAACTGCATCGATAGAAGAAATCTCCCGATAGGTAATGAGCCTGGATTTTGCGTGGAGAAACCGGAACTCCAGAATTTTTAAAGCTTCCTGATAACAGGTGTGAAGCTGCTTAATCCCGCTGTGAATATCGGAAAGCACAATCCGGTGATCCGAGTCCAGAAGAGCGTGGTTATCTTCCATTAAACGCAGAATCCGCATTAAAATCTCACTGGCGTTTTCCAGGGAGTCTGTCTGGATGATTAAGGCATAGCGGTTATAATCCAGGTTAATGTAAAACAGATTGGGATTATGAGCCGTTACGTCGTAGGCAGTGCCTTTTTGAAGGGCAATTGCCTGATAGGAACGGTCGTCCTCCAGACACAAAGTTTCCCCGATGGCAACGCAGTAATTTGCGTCGGGGCGCTCAAAAGGAAGCTGCATATCTGGGGAGACTTTGGAAGAAAACAAAAGTTCCTTGCAGCACTGGATAGACATAAGAGAGTCATTTTCTTCCATAGTCTCATGGAGCCTGCTTCCCAACTCTGTTATTTTCTCCATATTTTTCCGGATGATTTCAAATTCATTTACGGATTTCCCGCTTTTTTCCAACAGAGGCGATGATTCCAGAAGCTCTTTTACCGGATGGTATAAAATCTCCACCAGAGAACAGCTTAAAATAAGCGCCAGGATAATAAACAGGCATACAATTAAAAGAAACGTCATCATTTTTTTGATATGGAGAGGCAGAGGCGGATACTGGCAGGCAATGGACCAATTCAGGTGGGGAATCTCCAGAACCATCAGGTATTGTCCCTGGACTTCCTGGGGTTTAGAAAAATCCACACTTCCTGCCGAAGCGGTCAGCTGTTCATAAATCTGGCCAGCCTGGGAGACCGATTCTTCACTTTCATCCGAATAGGCAAAAATCCCAGATTCATTATAGAGAAAGAAGGAACTGCTGAGCGGATCCAAAACCAGGGATTCAATGGGAATGGTAACAAAAAATAAATAAGGGTGCTGGCGTCCTTTGTTTTTTACGATATACTGGATGTTTGCCAATTTACCGGTTTCCGGATCGTATTCAGGGAAAGCGACCGGATCTTCGCTTTCCTGAAAGTGATCAATAAGATTTAAAAAGTCCTGCTCCATAATGGAGTGAAGCCGGCAGTATTGTTCCAGATCCATAGAACCCTCGCCAGTCAGAACCATATTGGTAATGGTTCCATGAAAGGCCCTCGGATTTAACGGAGCGACAGCCAGCTGATATTCAATCTGAAGAATATCTGTGGTAGCGGCCTGCAGGCGCTTCGAGGCGTTGATTGCATTAAAATAAAATTCGGGAAGGGATTCGGAATCTACCCAATCCGTAATTTCGTCTCCCTTGGTGCAGGAACCAATGGCATTGATAATGACATTTACAGAAAGGGAAGACAGATTTTTCTGTGAATTTGCCGATTGCTCCAAATAATGAGAATAATCGGACTTGGACTGGCGGTTCAAAAACCAGCCAATCAGCGTACAGACAATCAATGAGGTAGCCAGCACAATGGCAAAAAACAGGCGGTACAGGGTAAGTTTATAGGTTCCATGGGATTTTTTCATTGCAGCAACAGTCCTTTATGAAAATGTCAGTTTGTCTTTCGGAGACTCTGGGAGTATACTTCTACTGCGCTTAATCCTTCGTGATTCTGGAAACCAAGAGGATGATGGCGGTAGGCAGAGGCATCAGAGCAGGCAAGGCGGAAAAAGTCATCGTTTGTTCGGCTTACGTGTTCTTTTAATTTCTGACGATAAGTTTCTAAAACGGAAGCGTACTCTGGAAGCCGCGCCAGGTTCTTCTTTTCCAGGCGATCCGTTCGTAAATCAAACAGTTCTTCGCTGTCCGGCTCCAGGTAGCAGGTGTATTTAAAGTTTTCATCGCAGATCATCCGGCCAGGAATGGTGTAATCTCGGAATTCATCATGCCATTCAGATGCAACGTAGTCGTTGGAAGCGCGTTGGCACGCTCCTTTTAAAGAGGCCAGCTGACTGGTTCCGGCAAATTCCTGGTTCAAAATACCGGCATGATCCAGCATGGTTGGAAGCAGATCCAATAAAGAGAACATTCCTCCGATTCGCCTTCCACCAGCGATTCCAGGGCCGCAGGCAAAGAAGGGAACCCGATTGCTTTCCTCATAGAAAACACCATATTTTGTAACCATATGGTGAGCAGCCATTCCTTCGCCATGATCGGCAAAGAAGAAAATAGCCGTATTGTCGGCTTTTCCGCTTTCTTCCAGGGCCTGCAGAATTTCGCCAATCTGCTTATCTACCATATTTAAATAATAATAGTAAGCATACAGATAATACTGGTAATCCTGGGGAGTCCAGCGGCTCGCATGGCGAAGGCGTCTGTGGGCGCAGCACAGATACTGGATAAACGGAGGGCGGTTTTTTATGTCGTCGAATTCAAAGTTTTCCGGCAAAGGAGGGAGTTCTCGGTCCAACGGGAAATCAGCAGGATTTACCCCATTTTGATTTTCGCCGATATATCCGCAGATGTTGTGGGGATTCTGCAGATCTGCCACAGCTAAAAATGGCTGTTCTATGTTTGCAGCATCGTTTTTCAGCCAGCGGACCGTTTTCTGGGTCGTATCGACATCTAAATAGGTTTCATAATCAAAATTAATGGCGGGATTTGTGCGGTCGATTTTGATTTCGACATCCGGAACAACCTGAAATCCTTTCAATGCCCCATAGTCATGGGTCTTTCCAAAATGTACACACGTGTAACCAGCGTTGGAAAAAAATTGGCCCATGGCCGGAATCTCTTCTGAGATAGTTGGAAAGGTTTCTGGAGTTTTGGAAAGGTCGTCGCCTTGATAAAACGGATAGCGCTGCGCTGGCAGATTACTCCGAACCATAGTTTCATGCGGGTAGCGAGAGGTCCAGAAGGATGCGCGGGCCGGCTGGCACAATGGACATGGAGTATAGGCATTTTCATAGACGGCAGAACGTTCAGCCAGGCGATCCAGGTTTGGCGTATGGGAATAGGAATTGCCGTATGTACGTAATGCAGCAGCGGAAAGCTGATCGCAAATAATAACCAAATAGTTTGATGGATTCATGATATCCCCCTTCTTTCTTTTTGCAAATTGGATAAAAAATGTAGCTTTTAGTAGAAATATAATATAAAAAGTAACAAAAATCAACGAAATCATACTCTTTGATGATGAACTTGAAAAATGATGATTCTTTTTTGGGGTAAAAAGAAGCCGTTTTGAAAAACGAAGATTTACTTTTTGAGCAGGTCAGAGGTAAAGTAACAATACAAATTGCGTGCACGCCAAAAAGATAAAGGGGGTTTCTTGATGAAACGACATCCAAAACAACAAGAACCAAAAGTGCCATTGGGACAGCGGGTAAAAATAGGAGCAAAAAGTATGGTAAAGAATTATCAGCTTTATTTGCTGCTGCTGCCTGGGCTGTTATGGTTCCTAGCGTTTGCTTACAAACCAATGGCAGGACTTCGGATCGCTTTTTACGACTATAATATTTTCCGCGGATTTGAAGGAAGTGAATTCGTAGGCCTGAAAAACTTTGTGGATTTCCTGACCGGAAGAGATTTTATCCGTGTATTTAAGAATACGCTGATGATTTCATTCTGGCAGATTTTAGTCTGCTTCCCAGTTCCGATTTTGCTTGCAATCTGCGTAACAGAAATGAAAAATAAGTTTGTCAGCAAAATGACCCAGACGGCAACGCTGCTTCCGCACTTCGTATCAGTAGTAGTGGTCTGCGGTATGGTAGTAAACTTCCTGTCTCCAAGTACTGGTATCATCAACATGATTATTGAGAAATTAGGATTTGAGCCGGTATACTTTATGGTACAGCCTCAGTATTTCAGAGGAATTTATACAGGAATGACACTGTGGCAGAATGCAGGTTTCAACGCATTGGTGTTTATTGCAGCTATTATGGGAATCGATCCGCAGCTTTATGAAGCGGCAACCGTGGATGGAGCCGGAAAATGGCAGAAAATTAAAAACATTACGCTTCCGGCAATTACGCCAACCATTGTTACCATGTTCGTTTTAAACATTGGAAAGATGGTAAAAGTCGGATATGAAGCGATTTTGCTTTTGTATCAGCCATCTACTTATGCAACCGCAGACGTAATTGCTACATACTCATACCGTTTAGGATTTGAAAATGGAAACTACGGTCTGGCAACCGCAGTTGGATTGTTTGAGGCGTTGGTTGCACTGGTTCTGGTAACATTATCGAACTGGGTAAGCCGCAAGATTACGGATACCGCGCTTTGGTAAGGAGGATGACATGAAAAAGAAAAAACATCAGGGTCAGGTCATCGGAACAGGCGAGAAGATTTTTAATGTTACCATGATTATTGTGGGAATTTTAATCTCCCTTGTGGTGCTTTACCCCATTTATTACGCGCTGATTGCATCACTCAGCAAGCCGCTTTACGTAGAAAACGGTTCGGTTATGTTCTCAATCAAGCATTTTACGCTGGAAAGCTACAAACAGGCAATTGCAAAGCCTGGTATCTGGATGGCTTATGCGAACACGATTTTTTATACGGTAGTTGGTGTAGCGGTCAATATGTTCTTTACAACGACTATGGCGTATGCGCTGTCTAAGAAGCGCCTGGTATGCCGGAAGTTCTTTACGCTGGTTGCAATTTTTACCATGTGGTTCAATGCGGGCATCATTCCAACTTACCTGAATTTCAAAGACTTCGGACTTTTAAATACCAGAACGGCAATTATTTTGGGATTTGCCATCAACACCTATAATATGGTAATTATGAAGAGCTTCTTCGAACAGGTTCCATATGAATTGGAAGAAGCAGCATTTATTGATGGGGCAAACCATTTTACTATTTTTTATAAGATTTTCCTTCCGCTGTCTAAACCGGCATTAGCAACTGTAGGCCTGTTTTATGCAGTAAACCGTTGGAATAGTTATTTCTGGGCAATGCAGCTTTTGACAGATGATACAAAGGCTCCGCTGCAGGTTATGTTAAAGAAGATGATTGTAGACAGGGTAGCCAATGCCTCGGATGCGGCGCTGGTTACAGCAGAATCGCTAAGTTCCCCGACTACGGTTATTTATGCGGTTATTATTATCGCAATCATACCAATGCTGGTAGTGTTCCCATTTGTTCAGAAATACTTTAAATCCGGACTTACGGTAGGCGGAGTAAAGGGTTAAAAAGAAAAGGAGAAAGGTTATGAGAAAACAACGCGTAATGTTACTGGCGCTGGCAGCTGCCATGACAGCATCACTGGCAACTGGATGCGGCGGAAAGAAAGCAGAAGAAAAGACAGAGACCGGAACTGAAACCGGAGCAGCAGTAGAGGAAACATTAGAAGGAAGTCTGGTAAGCGCAGAGCCAAAGGAATTTACCATCTTCCTGAACTTTAACAATATGCCGTTTGATCCTTCCTGGCAGGTTTGGCAGGAGGCAGCAAAAAGAACGAATGTCAGCTTAAAAGGAACGATTTCCAAGACCAATTCCAACGAGGAAGAGGCGTTTAACCTGATGTTAAGTTCCGGACAGCTGGCAGACATTATCGGATACGTAGATGCATCCGAGCTGGAAAAACTGGGACGCGACGGCGGTCTTATTCCATTAAATGATTTAATCGACAAGTATGCTCCAAATATTAAGCGGGTTCTGGAAGAAGACGAGAGATACCGTCAGGCGGCCACTTCTCTGGACGGCAATATTTATTACCTGCCAAAGAACCAGGAGCTGCGTTCTGCTGAGTACTGGTGGATCCGGAAAGACTGGCTGGACAAGCTGAATCTGGAAGTTCCTACTACAGTAGACGAACTGCATGACGTATTATATGCATTCCGCAACAACGATCCAAACGGCAACGGCCAGAAGGATGAAGTTCCGTTGTTTGACCGCGCTGGCTGGAAAATGCCGGAAGAGTATCTGTATCTGTGGGATACCAGTACCACCTTCTATCCAAGAGACGGAAAAATGACATTCGAGCCGATGGAAGAGAATTTTAAAGACGGCGTAAGAGGAATGATTCAGTGGTATGAAGAAGGTATTATTGACCCTGAGATCTTTACCAGAGGCGCATCCAGCCGAGACACTCTTCTGAGCGGCGACATGGGCGGCTGTACTCACGACTGGGTCAGCGCAGGAAACTATAATACCTCTTTAGCAGAGGCAATTCCAGGATTTGAAATGGTTCCGTTCGCTCCTCCTGCAGACCAGCATGGAGTAGTGAAAGAAAGAGTCAGCCGTTATCCAGGTTCTGGATGGGGAATTTCTTCTCAGTGCAAAGATCCAGAAACGGTAATTAAATTTATGGACTACTTCTTCTCTGAAGAAGGCGACGAGTTAATCAACTGGGGTATTGAAGGCGATACCTATACCAAAGATGCAGACGGAACCAAGCATTTTACGGATAAGGTGCTGAAGTCTGAATTAACTCCTCTTGGATACCTTCGTTCTATTGGCGCACAGTACAGAATCGGTATGTGCCAGGACGGCGAGTACGAGAAAGCAACTATGACAGAAGTTGGCAAGCAGGCAAGCGAGATGTATGAAGCTCATCCGGAATGGTTTGGCGAAGATATGCCTCCTTATGCAGACGGAGAACTGGATCTGAAATACAGTGCAGACGTAGATACCGAATATAAGAACATTATGGCAAATATCCAGCCATACGTAGAAGAAAAATTCCAGTCCTGGATTTTAGGAGTAAATGATTTCGAATCAGAGTATGACGAGTTTATTGCAGAACTGAAGGCAAGAGGAATTGACCGCGCTCTGGAAATCAACCAGGAAGCATACGAGACTTATTTAAACAATGCTGGAAAATAAAAAAGGATAGTGGAAACGATGAAACCAAAAAATCTGCTTTACATTTTCGCGGATCAGTGGCGCGCCCATGCCATTGGAGCTGCGTGCGGAGATCCGGTTCTGACGCCTAATATGGATGCATTTGCAGCAGAAAGTATGTGCTGTACCAATGCAGTCAGTACCTATCCGCTTTGCTCTCCGCATCGGGCGGCGCTTTTAACAGGAAAATATCCGCAGAGCTGCGGAATGTGGACAAACTGTAAGATTGGCCTGGACGAAGTAGTAATGCTGAGACCTCAGGAGGTTACGATTTCAGACGTTCTCCATCAAGCCGGATATGAAAATGCTTATATTGGAAAGTGGCATCTGGATGGAAGTGAAGAAAACTTCCATTCCAGACCGGCTTCCGGAGCACAGTACTGGGATGCGTATACACCGCCTGGAGAACGGCGCCATCACATCGATTACTGGCTTTCATACGGAGCGATGGATAATCATTTGAAGCCTCATTACTGGCATGATACAGATGAGATGATTTATCCGGAGAAATGGTCTCCGGAGTTTGAGACCGACGCTGCCATTGATTATCTGGAGCACAGAGATAAAAGCAGGCCGTTCAATCTGTTTATTTCCTGGAATCCGCCTCATCCGCCCTATGATTTGGTGCCGGAAAAATACATGAAGTTGTATGAAGATACAGAGATCCCGTTTCGGGAGAACGTACCGGAAGAGTGGAGAAAGGATGAGGAATACCAGAAAAAGAGGCGGGAGTATTTCGCTGCAGTCAGTGGCTTGGACGAAAATTTTGGCCGCCTGATGGATTATCTGAAAGAAACGGGACTGATGGAAGAAACGCTGATTGTTCTTTCAGCAGATCACGGAGATTGTATGGGTTCCCATGGACGCTATGGAAAGAACATCTGGTATGAAGAATCCATCCGGATTCCGCTGTATTTCCATGGGCCAGGCATTCCGGCAGGGGAAAGCGACGTGCTGTTTGCCAGTCCGGATCATATGCCAACGCTGCTTCAGCTGCTTGGAGCAGAGATTCCGGATACGGTAGAAGGGAAGGCGCTGGGCGCCTATATTACAAAGACAGCCTGCGAGGAAGAAGAACCAGAATATGCATATCTATGTATGTTCCCAGGAATGCCGGAATTAGTAAATCCTTACCGGAAAAGAGGGATGAATCCCAAATCGTTTGGCTGGCGGGGAATCCGCACCAAGACTCATACCTATGTAGTTGACTTAGGATGTGAGCCGGAGGCAAAGCCCAGACGTCTGTTATATAATAATGCTTTGGATCCTTATCAAATGAGTCCGAAAGAACTTTCTCCCCACGATCCGGAAGCAAAAAAGTATGAAGGCATTTTGAGACAGTATTTAGAAAAGCTGAACGATCCGTTTTTATTAACTTAAAAGCAGGGATAAAAAGCTATCACACTGATATGGAAGAGACAAGAAACTTCCGTTCAGCGGGATAGCTTTTTTATTCCCGATGCTGCAGATTTGGTATGAAACGGACCTATTTACAGACCGGCTAATATCTGAAGCGCATTATCTGGAATTAATACTTCATAATGTTCTGCGTAGTAGGATTCTGTGGCGTAGTCGTGGCGGATTTTTGCTCCATATTCGGCCATCGTGTTGCAGACCCTGTTAAAATCAGAGGTATCTGCCGGCTTTTTCAGAACCAGATAATAAGGCCCTTCTTCCGGCTTTTTATAAAGGATGCTTTCGCCGGAAAATTGTCCTCCAACGGCCCTGGCCGCTTCGCTGATTAAGTCCAGCTTTGAAAAAGTAAAAATCCGGAATGTCTGGGAAAGGTCTGGGGTTTCTTCCGTTTTGGAACGGTCAGGGGAAGAATCCTGGGACGGATCCAGCCCGTGAAGGAGATCCAAAATACCGTCCGCTCCTTCTAAAAGTTCTGTGGCAAGGCTGTCCAGAAGAGAACTTCCGTCTTCGCCAGAAGGCGAAAATTTGGAAAAACGGGTATCTAATTCTTCCGGATCTTCTACTTTTGTAATAACCAGCATAACGCTTTCGTTGGAAAGGGGGATGGCTTCTACCATTAATGGGATGTCTTCCGCCTCAAATCCAACCTCATTTGACGCTTTCTGGATCATCTCACGAAACAGCTTTCTGGCTTTTTCACTGCCGTAGGCAAGTTCCCCTAAGTTTAAATTGCGTACGCTTAAGTCAAAGCTGGTAAGGGTGCAGCGGATCTGGTTTTCATTAATCCGTTCTATTTTCATGGAAAATCACTTCCTATCTTTATAAGTCTGACGGTTTACAGGCAAATACGTATTGTAATCCGTAATATTACTATACTATATTTTATCAGTAAATAGCAATTACTATGTTAAAAAAATTAAAAGTCTAAAAAAGTCTATTAGTTGAATATCAAAATAGATTATACTATAATGAGATCCAGAGACGACATCGGAGAGGGAGGTGGACATTTCAGACACCATTCTGTTTGGGAAATATCGCCTATGCCGTATGATTGGCAGGGGGCGGACGGGCACAGTTTATCTGGCAAAGCATGAAAGCCTAGGAGAATATCGGGCGATTAAGGAAGTGCCGAAGTCAGATGCCAGTTATGGACAGTTCCTGCGGGAAGCCCGCATTATGAAGGATCTTCATCACCCTTCTATTCCTATCATATACGATTTAGAAGAAACGGACACACATTGTTATCTTATCGAAGAATTTCTTGAAGGAGAATCTTTAACGACTCTGGTACAGCGCCGGAGTTATCTTTCCAGGAGCATGGTAATCCGCTATGGGATTCAGATATGCAGCCTGGTACAGTACCTGCATTCTGCAGGAAGAGACCCCATTTTACACCTGGATTTACAGCCGAATAACCTTCTTTTATGCCATGACGTGATTAAACTGGTAGACTTTGGAAATGCAGACTACCTGACGCAGGCCAATGAAACCGATATCCGCCGCGGGACGCCTGGATGCGCAGCTCCGGAACAGTATACAAAAGAACCGTTAGATGAGCGTACAGACATCTATGCCATTGGTGTACTCCTATTCTATCTGGCGACCGGACAATTACCGGAGCGGCTTGGACAGGAAAACCGGACGGACTGGGACATGGCATTAGGCCGAGAACTTGGCACACTTGTGAGGGATTGTCTGCAAATCAGGGAAAAGAGGCCGAAAACAGCTCTGGAGGTAAAATTAAGACTGGAAGCTCTGATAGAAACAGAGCCTTGTCCAGCTCAGGAACATTCTGATGTCGCTCGAATCGTGTCCATTGTTGGAAGCGCTCCTAATGTAGGAGTTACGCATCTGGCGCTGGGCCTGTCATCCTGTCTCTGGAGATGGGGAATTTCCAATCTCTATGAAGAACGCAATTTATCAGGGCATGGAATCATGCTGGCAGAATATGCCCATGCAGCTCCGGACAGCAGCGGAATATGCCAGGTAGGATCGTGGAGGCTGCTCCCTCATTACGGTCCCCAGGTTCAGCTCAAGGAGGCTGGAGAGTTCCAGGTGTACATCAGGGACTATGGCACAGACTGGACGGCTGCGGTAAGAGACCATGAAAAAATAGATTTTCTGAAAAAGTCCCTGGTATGCGTGTGCGGCGGCAAACCCTATAATCAGCGAGAAAACAGCAGGGCAGTCAGAGAATTGGGCGGAAATCAGACGGTTTTGATTTTTAATTTTTTGGAACCTGGTTTTTTGCCCAGCTGTCCCCAGAAAGGATTCGAAAGGGAAACGCTGTTTATGCCTTATTTTCCAAAAACAGAACGACCAGATAAAGACGCGGAAAGCTTTTATCGGGAGTTCTGGGACAGGCTGACAGAGAAGAAAGGAGATGGTAAGACTACTGTTTTTTTGCGGATAAAAAAGTTGTTGAAGTGGAAAAAGAAACGATAGGAATCATCGGAGCAGGGGCGGGCGCAGGGACTACCCATCTGACGCTTCTGCTGGCAAACTACCTGTCAGGAGTAAAAAACAGGAAGACAGCGGTGCTGGAATGGAATTCCCATGGGGATTTTGACCGGTTTGGAGTCTGCTGTCTGGGACTGGGAGAAACAAAGGATCAATACCAGATTCTTGGAGTCAGCTATTTTCCGCGTGCAGATAATGAAACGCTGGTCCAGTGTATGTGCGGGGATTTCCAGGCCGTTTTGCTGGATTGCGGAAGAGAGGAAGAAGGCCGGAGGGCCGATCTGATCCGGTGCCGGAAAAAGCTGGTAATGGGTTCCTTTTGCGAATGGCAGATGGGATATTATATGCCGCTGCTAAAAGAGAGAAAGCAGTCAAAAGAGGGATGGCATTATCTGTGTGCATTTGGAAGTGAAGAATCCAGAAAACTGGCAGAAAAGCATATGAACGTGCCGATTCTGCGGGTACCCTGTACGGTGGATGCCTATGGTGTAACAGAAGAAACAATCAGATTATTTGGACAGCTGCTTTCGTAAAATAAGGAGAGTGGAACAGGATATAATATGTCACAGAAAATCTCCTTTTGCCTCTTTATTTTGCCAGCAGCCAGTATGCGGAAAACGCGGTAAGGAGACCTTATGGGGTACGAGGAAGAACAGGAAAAGATGAACCAGCAGCAGAGGTATTTAGAGGGCTTGAGACGTTATTATAATAAAGGAATCCCGATTTATATTGATGGAAAATTAAGTACAGAAGCGGACTGGAGCAGGATTTTTGAGGTAAAAGAAGACGGAGGTTTTTACATGGGAGATTATGTAGGAGCAGAGGAGGGATGCCTGAAGGAAATACGGTTTGACCGGATTTCTTTAAAAAAGTGAAACAAGAACAGGGAGGGAATATCAGCGATGCCGCCTCAGCCTGCCAGCAAAGCTGATGGGAGGGAGATGTAATGAAAAATTAATTAGAATCGGGCCATAAGGTGTGATATAATAATGCTAACTTTAACGTGTTGGAGGGTGCTGGGATGATGAAGAGACTTTTGCCGATGTTTATTGCAATTGGATTGATTCTGTTAATCGTTGCCGGTTACGCAGGGGTCCAGGTAATCGGAAGATATACGCCTTCTGACGAATGGATGGAGGCTTCCGATTTCTTTGATGCAGAAGACGATGCAGTGGCATTGGTTTTAAATGATGAACTGTCAGAAGTTAAGGGGCTGTATATGGACGGAACGACATACCTTCCGTTAGAGTGGGTAAACAGCAATTTAAACAAGCGTTTTTACTGGGACAAAGAAGAAAAAGTTCTTTCGTATGCTTTGCCTACAGAGGTCCGTTACGCAGACAGTGAAACCCTGGGAGAAGACGGCAGACCGCTTTTGTGGGTAACGGATGAGGAGGTTTTTGTATCAATTGAGCTGGTTGCGGCATATACCGATATCCAGATAAGCGCCTTTGACAGCGGAGAAGCAAAAAGGCTGTTCATCAACAATACCTGGACTGCTGAGTCCTGGGCTGATGTAAAAAAAGACAGCATGATCCGCCAAAAGGGAGGAATCAAGAGTCCAATTATTACCCGCGCAGAAGCCGGAACCCAGGTCAAAGTCCTGGAAGAGATGGAAAAATGGTCCAAAGTCCGTACCCAGGACGGGTTTATCGGATATGTCGAGAAAAAACGTCTGGGAGAGATACAGGAGGTTACGCCGGTCAGCGAGTTTAAAGAACCGGAATATACCAGACTGGCATTAGAGGAAAAAGTCGTTCTGGCCTGGCATCAGGTAACAACAAAAGAGGCAAACAGTACGTTTGACAGCTATTTCGGAAACACCAGGGGCGTGAATGTTATCAGTCCGACCTGGTTTGCCTTGACAGACAATGAAGGCGGCTATAACTGTCTGGCAGATGCCGCTTATGTGGAAAAAGCCCATGCGGCGGGAGTCCAGGTGTGGGCGTTGATTGATAATTTCAGCAAAGACGTGCAGTCGGAAGTATTGCTGTCAAAAACGTCTGTAAGAAAGAAACTGATTAACAATTTAATGGCAGATGCAGAAACGTATGGATTTGACGGCTATAACCTGGATTTTGAAAGTCTGAAGGAAAGCGCAGGACCTCATTATGTCCAGTTTATCAGAGAGATGTCCGCTGCCTGTCGGAATAATGGATTGATTTTATCTGTAGATAATTATGTGCCTGCGCCATATAACCGTTTCTACGACAGGACAGAACAGGGGATTGTAGCAGACTATGTAATTGTGATGGGCTATGACGAACACTATGCAGGTGGAGAGCCAGGAAGCGTAGCTTCCATTGATTACGTGAAGCAGGGAATTGAAAATACTCTTCTGGAAGTTCCAAAGGAAAAGGTAATCAATGCGATCCCGTTTTACACCCGTCTCTGGACAGAGACCGAGGATGGAAAGAAGATAAGTTCTGAGGCAATGGGGATTGAAAAAGCAAAAAAATGGGTGGAAGAAAATCAAGTAGAACTTTACTGGCAGGACAGCCTGGGGCAATACTATGGAGAAAAAGCAATAGAGGGAGGTTCCCAGTACCTGTGGATGGAAGAGGAAAAATCCCTGGAATTAAAGATGGATTTGATCCGCCAGAATGATTTAGGCGGAGTCGGATGCTGGAAATTAGGATTTGAACCAGCGTCTGTCTGGGATATTGTAACATATGAATAAGGCGGGATACGGCATGAAGCGAAGGATGACAGCAGTTCTGGCAATCGGGGCTGTACTGGGAATGACAGGATGTGGAAATTTCCCTGAAATTATGGACGAAACAGTAGCGACCACACAGGCAGCACAGGAGACAACATCCAGTGCGGAGTCAGGGCCTCCGAAAGAAGAAGCAGAGACGGTAGCTCCTTTTCCTGACAGTACAGAAGATACGGTTCTGGAAGAACCAGAAGGGCTAAAACTGATTATTGCAACAGATATCCATTACCTTGCCTCAGAACTGACAGACAGGGGAACCGGCTTTGTGCATTCTATGGAACACGGGGATGGAAAGGTAACAAATTATATCTGGGAAATTACAGATGCCTTTGTAGAAGAGGTCTTAAATGAACGGCCGGATGCAGTAATTTTAAGCGGAGATTTGTCGTACAATGGAGAGAAAGCCAGTCATATAGAACTGGCAGAGAAATTGTCAAAAATCGAAGATGCGGGGATACCTGTTCTGGTAATTCCTGGAAACCATGACATTAATAATAACAGCGCTGCCAGAATGGAAGACGGGCAGCGGTATCCGGCAGAAAAAACCAGTCCGGAAGAGTTTGAACAGATTTACCTTGCAATGGGATATGATGATGCAGTCAGCAGAGATCCAAATTCTTTGAGCTATATGTATCAGATAAGTGATTCCACAAGGCTTCTGATGCTGGATACCTGCCAATATGACGGGGAAGCGCAGGTAGGCGGAATGATTGATACCGACACCTATGAATGGATAGACAGCCAGCTGGAGGCGGCGTTTGAAGAAGGGATCAATGTGATTCCGGTTGCCCACCACAATCTGTTGGAAGAAAGCAGAATTTACTCGTCCGACTGTACCATAGAGCACAATGAGGCGCTGGTAGAAAGACTGGAAGGCTGGGAAACCATCCCGCTGTTTTTAAGCGGTCATCTTCATGTCCAGCATTTTGCCAATTCCGACGACGTATCGGAACAAGGCGTCTGGGAAGTGGTAACCAGTTCCCTTGCAGTACCGCCTTGTCAGTATGGAGTGCTGTATTTTGGGGAAACCGATCGGAGTTTTCAGTACCATACCCAGGTGGTTGATATGGAAAAATGGGCGGAAATTCAGGGCATAGAAGATGAGAATCTCCTGCATTTTTCAGAATACCAAACGCCGTTTTTAGAACGGGTCTTCTATAATCAGGCATACGGCTGGCTGAGCCGGAGAGAGGACAGTGCCCTGACAGAAAAACAGATCCAGGAGATGTCAGATTTTTACGCTGTGGCTAAGTGCTATTACTATTGGGGAAGAGCCGTTGAGATTGCAGATGAAATGAAAGCCAGTCCGCTGTTTTCCATGTGGCAGGAACACGGCTATCCAAGCCTGGAAACAGAATATCTGGAATACATACTGGAGGAAGCCACCAGAGACTATAACCTGCTGGATTCTGCACGACAATCCGAAGGGGAATAGTGGACAGGGAAAAGGTAATATATTAAAGAAAGCGAATTGCCTTTGGTGGAGTATGGACAGGAAAAGATTTTGGCAGAATATCATGGGAATTGCCATGCTGATAATTGTCACATTAGTTGCAGGACGAATGGGAGTTCTGGAAGAAGGCGGCCTGCAGACGGCAGAAGCCGGAGGAAAAGCGCAGGGCGCAAAGCAGGTTGTGGTAATTGACAGCGGACACGGCGGAAATGATCCAGGCAAAATCGGAGTTTCCGGTCAGAAAGAGAAAGACATTAATCTGCAGATAGCAAAAAAACTGAAAGCGTATCTGGAAGCAGCGAATGTTGCAGTGGTTATGACAAGGGAAAGCGATACGGGGCTTTACAAAGAATCGGATAGCCATAAAAAGTCTGCGGACATGAAAAAACGGTGTCAGATAATCGATGAGGCAGAACCGATACTGGCGGTCAGTATTCACCAGAACAGTTATCATCAGGAGAAAATATCCGGAGCTCAGGTATTTTACTATAAAAATTCGGAAAAAGGTCAGCGTCTGGCAGAAATTCTTCAAAAGCGGTTTGACTATGTGTTAGGAGAAGCAGAAAACCGGAGAAAAGCAAAAGGCAATGACAGCTATTATCTGCTTCTTAATGTAAAAGCGCCAATTGTAATTGTCGAATGCGGATTTTTAAGTAATGCAGAAGAAGCGAAAAAGCTGTCGGATGAAGAATATCAGGATCGGATTGCCTGGACGCTTCATTTAGGAATTCTTCAATATATAAATACAATGGAAAACGAACAAACTGGGAGTGTTGGGACATGAACAAACAGACAGATTATTTAGAACTGGAAAAACAGATGGATGCACTGCTTACCGGAGAGAATGATTTGATAGCGAATCTTTCAAACGGGTCAGCGTTATTAAAGGAAAGTCTGGATCAGATTAACTGGGCGGGATTTTACCTGATGAGAGAACAGGACGGAAAACGTCAGCTGGTATTAGGGCCTTTTCAGGGAAAACCGGCGTGTGTACGTATTCCGGTTGGAAAGGGGGTCTGCGGAACTGCAGCAAAGGAAAACAGAACCTTACTGGTAAAGAATGTTCATGAATTTCCAGGGCATATTGCCTGCGACAGCGCATCCCAGTCAGAGATTGTCATACCAATCCGGAACCAGGGAGAAGTGATAGGAGTTCTGGACATTGACAGTCCGGTGCTGGATCGTTTTTCGGAAAAAGACAAAGAAGGATTGGAAAAAATTGCGGCTGTGATAGAAAGTCATTGTTTTTAATATCTTAAGAAAAGAGGCTTGGCTATGAAACAGTTAAAAGAAAAATTTCAGAGATTTATGGCAGGCAGATACGGGAATGATAAACTGAACCAATTTTTGCTGGTGCTGGTTCTGGCATTGATTCTTGTAAATGTCTTTGTTCAATCCAGGGCGCTTTACTGGCTGGAACTTATCGGCCTGGTTTTTTGCTATTTCCGTATGCTTTCAAAAAACTTTAAGGCCAGAGAAGAAGAAAACCAGGTGTATATGAGGCTTTACCTAAAGGCTCAGGACACGGTAATGAAATGGAAGTTCCGTATGGAACAGGCAAAAGAATACCATATTTATAAATGCCCGAACTGCGGGCAGAAAATCCGGATTCCCAGAGGAAAGGGAAAGATCAGTATTCATTGCCCGAAGTGTAATACGGACTTTATTAAGAAAAGTTAAAAAGTATGGTAAGAACTATCAAGGTTCCCGATAATTCCATCCAGCCGCATTTTTTTCCGCCAGACACCGTATAGACTCCGCATATTCTGTAGGGGTCATACCAGTCTGCTTTTTAAATTGTCTTGAAAAATAATGAACAGAACTGTAGCCAAGCCGATCGGCGATCTGGGAAAAATTCATCTGGTCATTTCGGATCATCTGCCTGGCTGCTTCTATTTTCATCTGGATAAAATAATCGATGGCGCCGCAGTGGTAAAATTCACGGAACATACGGGAAAGCTGGGAGCTGCCAATCAGATTATCTCTGCAGATATCCTGAAGTGTCAGAGGTTCGTGGAGATGTTCTTCCATGTAGCGTTTGATGCGGACGCAGGTTTCCTTCCTGGCATCCAGGCTGTTCAAAGAGGCAGCTGCGGTATCGGGCATGGGAATCCGGTCAGAAAAGCCAATAAGGGAAGAAGACTCCCCTTGTCCGACAGGCCAGTATCGGCGGTATAAGTGGATTAAAAGCTCTTCCAGATAATTTTTTATAAGCTGCTCTGCACCAAATGCCGGAGCAGGGCGCCGGATCAGTTCTTCCTGATAAGGATCGTTTAACCTGCCTTGAAACGCATTTCGCGCTTCAATAATGATTTGGGAGAGCAAAGAAGCTTCGGCTTCCCGAACGGTCAGGGACTGACAGGCAAACTGATTCATGGCTTTGGAGTGACAATCAAACGAAATTACCACCAGGCTGGGAGAAATCCGGCCGTTGGCGATAACATTGTGGAATTCTCCTGGCCGGTGGAACAGGATATTTCCGCGTTTGAGCGTGACAGTCCGGTTTCCTGCTGCTGCCTGGATTTCTCCTTTATCAACGCAGACCAGCTCCCAGAAATCGTGCTGTTCTCCAGGAAACACAAAGTCGCTCATATATTCAAAATAATGGATAGAAACGATACTTTTGATGACAATGCTGCTTTTTAACGCAGTATGGCGGTAGTCCATATTCAGGCTCCTTTTCACAAGTACTTCCTATAGAAATGCAAGGCTGTCTGTATTTTATCATATTTGACTGGATTGTGCAAATATCTGAACGGATTGTGCAAAGAAAAGAATCTGGGATTAAGCTATACTGAAGACAGTTAGAAAACAAGTCGCAAAAGGTTTGAAAGGAGAAGTTACTTATGGGAAAGAAGCCGGTATTGGTAGTTATGGCAGCAGGTATGGGAAGCCGTTACGGCGGTTTAAAGCAGATTGATCCAATTGATCAGTATGGCAACATTATCATGGATTTTTCCATCCATGATGCAGTGGAAGCAGGATTTGAAAAAGTAGTATTTATTATTAAAAAAGCCATTGAAAAAGATTTTAAAGAAACCATCGGCAAGCGTATGGAAGAGCATATTCAGGTTGAGTATGTATATCAGGAACTGGACAAGATTCCGGAAGGATTTGAAGTTCCGGCAGATCGTGTAAAACCATGGGGAACCGGCCATGCACTGTTATGCTGCAAAGATGTGATTGACGGACCATTCGCGGTAATCAACGCAGACGATTATTATGGAAAGAGCGCGTTTAAGACCATTTACGATCAGCTTTCCAAACAGGAAGACGATGATAAATATCAGTATGCAATGGTAGGTTACAAGCTGTACAATACACTGACCGAAAACGGCCACGTTGCCCGCGGCGTGTGCAGTGTTGATGAAAACGGCAAGCTGACTGACATTGTAGAGAGAACCCGTATTGAAAAGAAGGGCGATGGCGCAGCATTTACTGAGGATGATGGACAGACCTGGACCGAGCTTCCGGAAGAAACTCTGGTTTCTATGAACCTGTGGGGCTTTACATCCAGCTATTTAGACGAATTGGACAAGAGATTCGCTAAGTTTTTAGAGAAAAACCTTCCAGTAAATCCATTAAAGTGTGAATACTTTATTCCGTTTGTAGTAGACGAGCTGTTAAAAGAAGGAAAAGCAGAGGTTACCGTATTAAAGAGCATAGACAAGTGGTACGGAGTTACTTACAAAGAGGATAAAGAAATGGTTGTAAAGGCAATTCAGGGCCTGAAAGACGAAGGAAAATATTCTGAGAAGCTGTGGGAGGACTAAATAATGGCGGAGTACAATACAGAAAAGATGCTGGAAGCGGCACAGGCATTCCAAATCGAAGGAACATTTAAAAGCAGCGCACCATATGGAAGCGGACATATCAATTCTACCTTCGCAATGGTTTGGGAGCAGGATGGCAAAGAGGTACGCTACATCCTTCAGAAAGTAAATACCGATATTTTTAAAGATCCAGTATCTTTAATGAAGAATATTGAAGGCGTTACGGAATTTCTCCGCAATGAGATTATCCGAAACGGCGGCGATCCGGAAAGAGAAACGTTAAATCTGGTTCCGGCAAAGGACGGAAAGAAGTATTATCAGGACAACGAGGGCAATTTCTGGAGAGTTTATATCTTCATTGAAAATGCAACCTGTTATAATCTGGTGGAAAAACCAGAGGATTTCTATCAGAGCGGAAAGGCATTTGGACATTTTCAGAGACTGCTGGCACAGTATCCGGCAGAAGAACTGTCTGAGACAATTCCAAACTTCCACAACACGCCGTCCCGTTTCGAGACCTTTAAAAAGGCCATTGAAGAAGACGTTTGCGGCAGAGCAGCCAGCGTGAAAGAAGAGATTCAGTTTGTTATGGATCGTGAGAAAGAGCTGGGAACGGCAATGGATATGCAGAGAGACGGACGTCTGCCGCTGCGTGTTACCCATAACGATACAAAGCTGAACAACATTATGATTGATGATGCAACCGGACAGGCAATCTGCATTATCGACTTAGATACCATTATGCCAGGACTTTCTATTTTTGATTACGGCGATTCCATCCGTTTTGGCGCCAATACTGCCGAAGAGGATGAGCCGGATGTAAGCAAAGTTTCCCTGTCCCTGCCATTATTTGATATTTACACCAAGGGATTCTTAGAGGGATGCGAAGGCAGCCTGACAGAGGCAGAGATGGATATGCTTCCGATGGGAGCAAAGCTGATGACTCTTGAATGCGGTATGCGTTTCCTGACAGATTATCTTCAGGGAGATGTATATTTCAGAACTGCAAGGGAAAACCATAACTTAGACCGTACTCATACCCAGTTTGCTTTAGTAGCAGACATGGAGAAAAAATGGTCAGAAATGAAAGCGATTGTAGAAAAATACAAATAAGAATTCAGGGCGGGATAGACATGGAATTGACTTTTAAGCCGGTAACTGCAGATGATATTGAGATTATCCTCCCATTTTTCGGACTGCGGCCGGATAAGACCTGTGAGAGTGTATTTTTAGATAGTTTTTTGTGGAGGGATTATTATCATATCCAGTACATGAAATACCAGGAGAAGGGACTTCTCTGGAAAATGGAGATGGATGGTAAAACATACACCTCTATTCCCACGTGCCGTCAGGAAGATATGAAGGAGCTTCTTGGAGTGATGCAGGAACATTTCAACCAGGAGCTGGGACAACCTCTCCGGATTTATCTGGCGGATGAAGACTCCCTGACCTATCTGAATCTGAACCCAGAGCAGTTTTCTATTGAAGAAGCAGAGGATCTGAAAGATTACCTTTACGACGGCGAAGCAATGCGTACTCTGGCAGGCCGGAAGCTTCATAAAAAGAAAAACCATGTTAATTCCTTTATGCGGGCCTATGAAGGCCGGTATGAATTCCGCCGGATTTGCTGTTCGGATCGGCAGGACGTCTGGGAATTTTTAGACCATTGGAGAGAAGGAAAGCAGGAGCCGGAAGAAGTGATGGAAGAGCTGGACGAGGAAATCGTAGGCATCCATGAGATTTTAAAAAACTGCTCCCATATTCCAGCTAAAATGGCAGGCGTATATATTGACGGACATCTTCAGGCCTTTTCAGTCGGAAGCTATAATGCAAGAGAAAAGATGGCAGTTATTCATATTGAAAAGGCCAATTCTGAGTTTCGTGGATTGTACCAGTTTATTAATCAGCAGTTTTTAATTCACGAGTTTCCAGATGCGGTTTTAGTTAATCGGGAAGACGATGTAGGTCTGGAGGGACTGCGGAAATCAAAAATGAGCTATAATCCCATTGGTTTTGCAAGAAAATTTATGGTGGAGCAAAAATGGAAGCAAAAATCCGATATTTAAAACCTGAAGAGAAAGAAAAGGCCAGGACTCTGTGGAGTCAGGCCTTTTTTGAGGATTCAGAGGAATTTGATCAATACTATTTTACAGAAAAGATAAAAGAGAACCAGATTTTAGTAAAGGAAGATCATGGAACCATTATTTCTATGGTTCATTTAAACCCATACCAAATTCATATGCGGGAACATTGCCGTCAGATTGACTATATTGTAGGAGTCGCCACGGACAGGGAGCGCCGGCATCAGGGCCATATGCGGGATTTGCTTTGCCGGATGCTCCAGGATGGATGGACAAGGAAAGAACCATTTACCTTTTTAATGCCAGCAGACAGGGCAATCTATGAGCCTTTCGATTTCCGGTTTATTTTTGATAAACCACAGAATCAGAGAAAGACGGCAGAAGGGGCGGGATGGAATGCAGTCTGGAAGACGGCTTTAGAGCTGGCAGAACAGGATGGCGAACTGGAAACAATTGCAGATTTTATGGAAAAATGGCTTTCCAAGCGTTTCCAGGTTTATACGGTACGGGATCGGGCATATGTGAAAAATCTGATGACAGAGCTTGCCAGCGAGGATGGTCAGATCGGACTTTACTGCGAGGACGGTCAGTTAAAGGGAATAGAAGCAGTATGGGGACTGGAAGAAAAGGAACAGAGACTGCTGTATTTTCCGGATGAATGGATGGAAACAGCCGCACCTCCAAAACCGGCAATTATGGGGCGCATTGTCAATGTCCAGGAATTTCTTCAGTTATTTTCTTTAAAATCCGGCAGAGAGCAGGAGATAGAAGGGATTCTGGAAGTAACCGATCCTCTGATTTCTCAAAACAATGGATTGTGGAGCTGGAATTTGACACAAAACGGGTCGAAATGCCAAAAAATTCAGAAAAATTCTGCAAAATCAAAACAAAAGATAGTCTGTTCTGTGGAACAATTAATCCGGTGGCTGATGGGATATGAAGAGCCGGAAAAAATTTTTGCAGGAGAAAACCATCTGCCGGACTGGCACAGTCAGATCCGCATTTTTCAAGGGGTTTTTCTGGATGAAGAGGTCTGAAAAATGAAAAAAAAGAAAAATCCTAATGCAGTTTTTACATTTCAACCGCTTGCTTTCTTTTTCATGTTATGGCATAATAATATAGGTTTCTGCCTGGAAATGGCAGATCGTACCAATGAAACCGTTTTAAATAATCAAAGATAGAAAAGATGGGAGAATGTTATGGACCGTATGGTTGGTACCGTATCACGCGGTGTGAGAGCCCCGATTATTCGTCAGGGCGATGATTTGGCAAAGATTGTAGTAGATTCTGTTCTGGCGGCCGCTGAGGGCGAGCATTTCGAGATCCGAGATAAGGATGTCATTGCCGTTACAGAGGCAGTCGTTGCAAGAGCACAGGGAAACTATGCTACCACAGCTCAGATTGCAGAGGATGTGAAGAGCAAGTTCGGCGATGATACCGTTGGCATTTTGTTCCCGATTTTAAGCCGGAACCGTTTCTCAATCTGTTTAAAAGGTATTGCAATGGGCTGTAAGAAGATTGTTCTGATGCTCAGCTATCCTTCTGATGAAGTAGGAAATCATCTGATTGATTTAGATCTGCTGGATGAGAAGGGAATCAATCCTTGGAGCGATGTTCTGACAGAAGAACAGTACAGAGAACTGTTCGGTTATCAGAAGCACTATTTTACCGGCGTAGACTATGTAGAATACTACAAGCAGCTGATCCAGGAGGCAGGCGCAGAAGTAGAGATTGTATTTGCAAATAATCCAAAAGCAATCTTAAACTATACGGATACTGTTTTAACCTGTGACATCCACACACGTCAGCGTACAAAGAGAATTTTAAAGGCAAACGGAGCGAAGAAGGTATACGGCTTAGACGACATCATGACCGCCAGCATTAACGGCAGCGGTTACAATGACCGTTACGGCTTATTAGGCTCCAATAAGGCAACCGAGGACAGCGTAAAACTGTTCCCAATTCACTGCCAGGAAATGGTAGATAAGATCCATGCCATGATCGTAGAGAAAACCGGCAAGCAGGTTGAAGTTATGATCTATGGAGACGGCGCGTTTAAAGATCCAGTAGGAAAGATCTGGGAGTTAGCAGATCCGGTTGTATCTCCGGCTTATACTGCAGGTCTGGAGGGAACTCCAAACGAAGTAAAATTAAAATATCTGGCAGATAATGATTTTGCATCCTTATCTGGCGATGCGTTAAAGGAAGCAATCAAGGGCTACATTAAAGAGAAGGATGACAAGGCATCCAGCTTAAAGGGAACCATGGTAACCCAGGGAACTACCCCAAGACAGCTTACCGATTTAATCGGCTCCTTAGCAGATTTAACTTCCGGAAGCGGCGATAAGGGAACTCCGATTATCTACGTTCAGGGATATTTCGACAACTATACCAAATAAAATCAGAAATTTGATTATGGAAACAGAGGCGGGAATTCCATGCAGACAGCTGAAAAGGCATCTGCATAGAATTCCTGCTTTTTTATCCGGATTCTTACTTGTGCTGGAATCTTTCCACGGGTATAATGTGGATAAAGGCAGAACGATATGCAGGAGGTGTGGATATGAATGGTGTACTGCAGTTAAAGCAGTGGATAGCAGACAGCGAAAATATTGTGTTTTTTGGTGGGGCTGGTGTATCGACAGAAAGCGGAATTCCGGATTTCAGAAGCCAGGACGGCCTGTATAATCAGCAGTATCAATACCCGCCGGAGACGATCATCAGTCACAGCTTTTATAAGAAGAATCCGGAAGAATTTTATCGGTTTTACAAAAATAAGATGCTTTTTCCGGACGCGAAGCCCAATGACGCCCACCTGGCGCTGGCAAAGCTGGAACGGGAAGGCCGGTTAAAGGCAGTTATTACACAAAATATTGACGGCCTTCATCAGGCGGCTGGAAGCAAAGAGGTGTTAGAACTGCATGGATCCGTTCACCGCAATTACTGTGAGCGCTGCGGTGAGTTTTATTCTTTAAAAGAGGTTCTGGAAGCGTCGGGAGTGCCTGAGTGCAGGTGCGGAGGAAAAATTAAGCCGGATGTAGTGCTGTATGAGGAAGGGCTGGATATGGATACGATTCATAAGGCCATATCTTATATCAGCCAGGCAGATGTTTTGATTGTAGGCGGCACTTCCCTTACAGTTTATCCAGCTGCAGGACTTATTGATTATTATAGGGGAAATAAGCTGGTGTTGATTAATAAAAGCATTACGCCGATGGATAAAAATGCGAATCTGGTAATCAGCGGAAAAATCGGGGAAATATTAAAAGAAGCAGTTTTAGAAGAATAAGGAGGAGATCATGTATCAGGCTGCAGAAAACAGATATGAAACGATGAAATATAAAAGAAGCGGAAAGAGCGGTGTGCTGCTGCCGAGGATCTCTTTGGGATTGTGGCAGAATTTTGGGCTGGAAAAACCCTTTGAGGAGCAGCGGAAGATTTTGCTTCAGGCTTTTGACTGGGGCATTACCCACTTTGACTTAGCAAACAACTATGGTTTTCCAGCCAGAGGGCTTGCGGAAGAAAATTTTGGAAAAGTGCTTCAGTCGGATTTTAAGCCGTACCGCGATGAGCTGTTTGTTTCTACAAAAGCCGGATATGATTTCTGGCCAGGACCATATGGAAACTGGGGTTCCAGAAAATACCTGATGGCCAGCCTAGATCAGAGCCTGAAGCGGATGGGATTGGACTATGTAGACGTATTTTACCATCACCGTCCGGATCCGGAGACTCCATTAGAGGAAACGATGGGAGCGCTTTCTGATATCGTAAGACAGGGAAAGGCACTGTATGTAGGAATTTCCAACTATGGAGCAGAGGAAGCCGAACAGGCAATCCGGATATTAAAAGAAAATAAGACGCCATGTCTGATCCATCAGCCGCGCTACAATATGTTTGAACGCCAGATAGAAGAGGCGCTTCTGCCGCTGCTGGAGACAGAGGGAGTAGGATGTATAGCTTACAGCCCGCTGGCTCAGGGAGCGCTGACAGATAAATATCTTCATGGAATTCCGGAAGGTTCCAGGGCGTCCAGACAGGGAACAACCGTGGGAGGAAGGTATTTATCAGAAGAAAATCTGACTAAAATCAGAGGACTTGCAGAGATTGCAGAAAAAAGAGGTCAGTCTTTAGCCCAGCTTTCCCTTGCCTGGGTACTGCGGAGGAAAGAAGTGACCTCTGTTCTGGTGGGAGCCAGCAGCGTCAAACAACTAGGAGATAACGTGCAGACATTAAAGAATCTGGATTTTACCCAGGAAGAGCTGGACGGAATCGAACGGATTCTTGCAGGAGAGCCGGCTGGAGGAAATAAATAATGGAAAAATACGAGTATGAGGTAGGGGATGTGGTAACCTTAAAAAAGCCGCATCCCTGCGGAAGCAAAGACTGGGAAATCCTGCGGGTAGGTCAGGATTTCCGCTTAAAATGCATGGGCTGCGGACATCAGGTTATGACGGCCAGAAGGATGGTAGAAAAAAATACCAGGGCATTAAAAAAGAAAAGTTAGCAAAAAGGTCTTGCATTCCATCAAAAATTCTGATAAGATAACTATCTGTGACATATTATAATCCTTGCTCCTGTCACTGAGAGATAGGGGCCAGAGACCACAAGGAGGTAAAGCAAGATGAACAAGTACGAGTTAGCAGTTGTTCTGAATGTGAAGCTGGAAGACGAAGAAAGAGCAGCAGTAATCGAAAAGGTAAAAGGATATATTACCCGTTTCGGCGGTACTGTAACCAACGTGGATGAATGGGGTAAGAAGAGACTGGCTTACGAGATTCAGAAAGCCAAAGAAGCTTACTATTACTTTATCCAGTTCGAAAGCGATGCTGTATGCCCAAATGAAGTAGAAGCTCACGTTCGTATCATGGAACCAGTTATCAGATACTTAATCGTTAAGCAGGAAGCTTAATTAGTATCAGCAAGTAATAGAAAGAGTGATCGTATGAACAGAGTTATCCTTATGGGAAGATTAACCAGAGATCCGGAGGTAAGATACTCCCAGGGCGAGAGAACCATGGCAATTGCCAGATATACCCTTGCCGTTGACCGCAGAGGCCGCAGAGGCCAGGATGGAAATGACCAGAGCGCAGATTTTATCCAGTGTGTGGCATTTGACCGCGCAGGCGAATTTGCAGAAAAGTATTTCCGTCAGGGGATGAGAGTATTGGTGTCCGGACGTATCCAGACTGGAAGCTATGTCAACAGAGACGGTCAGAAAGTTTATACTACTGATGTCATCGTAGATGACCAGGAATTCGCTGACAGCAAAGGAGCAGCATCCGACATGAGCGGTTATCAGAATGCTGGCGGATACCAGCAGCCGGCTCAGGCTCAGAGACCTGCACCATCCAGTGCGATCGGCGATGGATTTATGAACATTCCGGATGGAGTGGAGGACGAAGGCTTACCATTTAACTAAGCCTTGATTTCACTAAGTTTAAAAGGAGGACACACCAATGGCATTTAATAAAGGTGATAAAGCTGATGCTAGACCAAGAAGAAGCGGCGGTATGCGCAGAAGAAAAAAAGTATGTGTATTCTGTGGAGATAAGAACGGCACTATTGATTACAAAGATGTAAACAAATTAAAGAGATACGTATCTGAGAGAGGAAAAATTCTTCCTAGAAGAATTACCGGCAACTGCGCAAAGCATCAGAGAGCTTTAACTGTAGCTATCAAGCGCGCTCGTCATATCGCTCTCATGCCATATGTTTGCGAGTAAGACACAGTAAAAGAAAGTATTTTGGAAAAGATGGTGTAACCTCAAAAAACGGGGGTTGCACCATTTTCTTTTATAAAGGGAAAAGCAACCTTTGATGGCGATACCGTTTGACCGTCTCAGGAACAAATTGCCGGAATATAGAGATTGCAATGCTCATAGCTGCTATGGCCTTCCCTTCCTTACGAATTGGAAGAAAAGATGAAAAAACCTTGACAAATAAAACAGAAACAGATATAAATGATAGGTACAGCAATATGACTGAAATGCCGTTAGGCAGCAAGAGAGATTGATTTTTAGGAGGAACACTAAAATGAATAAGACCGAATTAATTGCAGCAGTAGCTGAAAAGGCAGAAATTTCTAAGAAAGATGCAGAGAAGGCTATCAAGGCTTTCACTGATGCAGTAGCAGAAGAATTAGTAAAAGGCGGAAAAGTACAGTTAGTTGGCTTTGGTACTTTCGAGGTTGGCGAGAGAGCAGCCAGAGAAGGCCGTAATCCGAAGAGCGGAGAGACCATGACCATTCCGGCATCCAGAACTCCTAAGTTCAAAGCTGGTAAGGCATTAAAGGATCAGGTGAACGCATAATTCCATGAGATTGGACAAATTTTTAAAGGTATCCAGACTGATTAAGCGCCGTACAGTTGCAAATGAGGCCTGTGATGCCGGCCGCATTTTAGTAAACGGAAAAGTTGCAAAAGCGTCTTTAAACGTAAAATGCGGAGACTGTATAGAGATTCAGTTTGGAAGCAAGTCGGTAAAGGTAGAGGTGCTGGATGTGCAAGAAACAGTAAAGAAAGATGAGGCAAAAGAACTTTACCGATATTTATAATCCGTTTTGCCGCATAAAACCGAGAACCTCCTAATATACTTAAACAAACATCAGATAAGTATATTAGGAGGTTTTTTATGGAAGAAAAGCTGGGCGGGCGGACGCATAAATTAATCCTTCAAAATAGAGGGAATGCCAGTATTACCGGAGTGACGGACGTGGTTTCCTTTGACGAGTGCCAGGTAATTTTAGATACGGATCAGGGCCTTCTGACGTTGAAGGGGAAAGGGCTTCACGTAAGCAGGCTTACCATTGAAAAAGGAGAAGTGGATGTAGACGGCACAGTGGACAGCCTCTCGTATTCTTCTAATGAGTCGCTGAGAAAAGCTGGGGAATCTATGTTTTCCCGTTTGTTTAAGTAGGCCTGCTATGGAAGGACTGCTGAGAGAACTTCATCTGACGGGAACCAGCCTGTTTACAGGCGTCTGGCTGATGATGAGCTACGACGTTCTTCGGGCTGTCCGAATCGTAATTCGTCATAATGATTTCTGGGTAGGGACGGAAGACTTTCTGTATTGGATTTATGCAGGGATTCTTTCTTTCCAGTTTCTTTACCAGGAGAATGACGGAATTCTGAGAGCCTATATCATAGGCGGTATATTTGCAGGAATGATACTCTATGATCGGTTTTTCAGTCAAATTTACATAAAACTATTGAAAAAAGCAATTCAATGGATTAGAATGAAACTATCTAGATATCGGGTTAGAAATGAGGAAAAAAGTGAGAGCAACAAGACGGTCACGAGCACAGAAAAAAGATAAATGGGGCAACCGGATGGCAATGCTGGGAATTACGATGGTAGTGCTTAGCCTTGCTGTGGTTGTGAATATTAAGGGAAGCTCTTTAAAGTCCATTGACCACGACTATCAGATTCGTCTGGACAGTCTCAATGCGATAAAGAAAGAAGAAGAAAAACGGGCCGAAGAACTAGAAGAAGAGCGTAAATATGTCCAGACAAAAGAATATATAAAAGAAGTGGCAAAAGAAAAGCTGGGACTGGTAGATCCAGATGAGATTTTATTAAAACCTGGCAATGTGGAATAAACAGCGCATCTTTTGTCGAAAAATTTGAAGGATTTATCTTCCTGAATTGACAAATATTTCCCTCCAGCTTGTATATAATGTTACGCAGGTGAGGAGGGATTTTTTGTGCTTTTAAAACAAAAACCAGTCTGTCAGGATATGGCAGATGTAAATGTATATACAGCGAATCGGCTCAGTGAAATGGCCGCTTCTTTGGGACAGCTGGCCAGGGCGTTTTCTGATGAAGAGGAAGAAGGGCGGTTGTCCAAAGAAGATGCAAAAATGGCAATGCAGACGGCTGCGTCAATGGTGTGCGGAGACTGCGGCAGATGCAGTCTGCCATCAGATTGTGAAAAAGAAGACAGCTATTATCTGTATTACCTTCTCAGGGCATTTGAGCAGAACGGCAAAATACGGGACGAAGATATGCCACGCCTTTTTTTGGAAACCTGCGGAAGAAAGGACGCTTATATGCGGCAGCTGAACCGGAACCTGGGGCGGGCGACGATGAATCTGACATGGAAGAACCGGTTTTTGGAGAGCAGGGATGCCGTTATCGTCCAGTTTCGGGAGTTGGCATTGATGCTGGAAGAATTTTCGCATCAGATGGAGAAGGCAGCTGACGTAACCGGAACCTGGGCAGAAACCATCCGCAGGGCGTTCCGTTGGAAAAAGGCGGCAGTAGACAACCTGTTGGTGCTGGAATATGAAAATAAGCGCAAAGAGGTCTATCTGACGGTTCATATGACCGGCAATACCTGTATGACGGCCAGTGAGGCGGCAGGGATTCTGACAAAGATTATGGGAGGCCACGAATGGCATCCGGCCAGAGACAGCCGCAGTGTAATTGGACGCCAGCCGTCTGTTGTGCGGCTGGTAGAGGCGGGAAGCTATCAGATGCTTTACGGCGCAGCCTGGACGCCGAAAACAGGACAGGAGGTTTCGGGAGACAGCTACACCTTTGTCCAGAATCCAGACGGCCAGGCAATTATGAGTCTGTCTGACGGAATGGGAAGCGGTCAGACAGCATCCAGGGAAAGCCGGAAAGTCATTGAACTGACAGAACAGCTTCTAGAAACTGGATTTTCTGCCAGGGCGGCCTTAAAACTGGTCAACACGATTCTTCTGCTGACCGGAAGCGAACAGCATCCGGCAACGTTGGATTTGTGCTGTATCGATTTGAATACCGGAGTGCTGGAGGCAATGAAGCTGGGAGCTGCAGCTGCTTTTATTAAAAATGAAGACGGAGTTGAACTTTTGCAGGCCAGTGACGTGCCTATGGGAGTTTTAAATCCGATTGAACCCGTACTGCTGTCCAGAAAGCTATGGGACGATAACCGGATTGTGATGGTCAGCGACGGAGTGCTGGACGGCCTCCCTGGAGAAGACAAAGAAGGCGTCTTGAAGGAATTTCTGGAAATGCAGCCGTTTTGTCCGCCAAAGGAGCTGGCAGGGCGGGTTTTAGAGTTCGCCTGTTCCTTTGAAGAAGAAATCAGGGACGATATGACAGTGCTGGCTGCTGGAATCTGGAAAAAGTAGAGGCAGTCTGGGATTGAGAGGAAATTATGAAACATACAGTAGAAAAATATATAGAAACATACAGCATGATTCAGCAGAATGATAACATGATTGCAGCCGTTTCCGGCGGCGCAGATTCTGTGTGCCTTCTGCATCTGCTGGTTCAGATCAGGACGGCAGATGGCATCAGACTGCGGGCGGTTCATGTCCATCATGGACTGCGGGGAGAGGAAGCGGATCGGGATGCCGCGTTTACGGAAGAACTGTGCAGGAAATTTGATGTGCCATGCCGCATTCTCCATGCAGACGTACGGGGGTATGCCAGAGAACACTCTGTTTCTGAGGAAGAGGCGGGAAGGATCCTGCGGTATCAGCTGCTGGAACAGGAAGCTCAGAGATGGGAGGCAGAAACTGGCGGGCAGAATGTGAAAATTGCGGTTGCCCATCATGGAGACGACAGTGCGGAGACCATTCTTTACAATCTGTTCCGAGGATCTGGTCTGGCGGGAATTGGCGGAATCCAGCCGGTAAGAGGCCGGATTATCCGTCCCCTTCTTTGTGTTACAAGGACAGAGATTCTGGAGTATTTAAAAAAACATGGGCTGGAATACTGCGAAGATTCAACCAATCAGACCGATGATTATACCAGAAACCGGATGCGCCGCATTATTTTGCCGGCCATTACAGAACAGATTAATCCAAAAGCCAGCCGGCATATTCTTCAGGCGGGAGAAAAAATCCGGCAGGCCCATGAATTTCTGTCAGACGCGGCTGATAAATGGCTGATAAGCCATAGAGGAGAGGAGAAAGGAACCTTTGTGCCGGCCTCTTTGGCACAGGAGCCGCCAATCCTGCAAAGTTACGTTTTTTGCCGCGTGTTGGAAGAAGCGGCAGGGACGAAGAAAGATTTCTCTTCCTGTCATGTGGAAACGCTGATGGATCTTTTGGCGGGAACAGCAGGCAGAAAGGCGGATTTACCAGAAGGGATCCATGCGGTACGGGAGTATGAGGGATTGCGGATAGAGAAGGCTGGAGAAAAGAAGGAAGAGTGTCCGCCTGAGCTGGAAATGACAGTATTTGCAGCAGAATCCGAGGAAAACCAGGAATTTCCTAAAAACTGGTATACGAAATGGTTTGACTATGATAAAATAAAAGGTAAGCTGTCTGTGCGCACCCGAAAAACCGGTGATTACATTACCTTAAAGGGTGGAGGAAGAAAGAGCATAAAGGCATATATGATTGATGAAAAGATTCCGGCTGCCCAGAGAGAGTCGGTTTATTTGCTGGCAGAGGGAAGCCATGTTGTATGGATCATTGGATATCGGATTAGTGAATATTATAAAGTAGGCCCGCAGACGACAACTATACTTCAAGTAAAAGTAAACGGAGGAGAACATCATGGAAGATAAGATCCGCATTTTATTATCAGAAGAGGAAGTAAACGCAAGAATCAGCGAAGTGGCAGCTCAGATTAATGCAGATTACGCTGGAAAGCCGATCCATTTAATCTGTATTTTAAAGGGAGGCGTATTTTTTACCTGTGAACTGGCAAAACGCCTGAATATGCCGGTAAGCATGGATTTCATGTCTGTATCCAGCTATGGAAGCGGCACAGAATCCAGCGGTGTTGTAAAGATTGTAAAAGACTTAGATGAGCCGTTAGAAGGCAAGAACGTTCTGATTGTAGAGGACATTATTGATTCTGGACGCACCCTTGCTTACTTAATCGAGATTCTGCATAAAAGACAGCCAAACGAGATTAAGCTGTGTACACTTTTGGATAAGCCGGAACGCCGCGTCAAGAAACAGGTTAAGGTGGATTACACCTGCTTTACCATTCCGGATGAATTCGTAGTCGGATACGGCCTGGATTATGATCAGAAATATCGGAATTTGCCGTACATCGGAGTAGTAGAACTGGAACAGTAAGGAGGCAATTCTTTGAAACAGCAGCAGTATAGAGGCTTTGGATTAATCCTGAGCGTTGTCCTTATGGTTATTGTGGTCAGCACACTGTTTAGCCGCAATAACGACGCGTTAAGTGAGCAGGAATATTATCAGGCCCTGGAGGCAGGGAATTATGAGCAGGTCTGGGTAAAGCAGAATGAGGCGGCGCCTACCGGCAAAGTAGAACTGCATTATCCTGGAGGCGGAGTAAGCTCTGTTTATGTATCCGACGTAGTAGAAGCCCAGGACCAGTTAAAATCAAGGGGAATCGATTATACCCTGTTTGACGTTCCCCAGGAAAACTACGTTCTTTCTATTTTTCTTCCGGTAATATTATCAGCTGTTGTCATTATGGTAATTTTTAACATTATGAATATGCGGGCAGCATCCGGAGGAGGCAATGCCAAAATGATGAATTTTGGCAAGAGCAGAGCGAGGATGAGCCGAGACAACAAAGTCAACTTTGAGATGGTGGCCGGCTTAGACGAAGAGAAGGAAGAGCTGGAAGAAGTCGTGGACTTTTTGAAAAATCCAAGAAAATATACGGCTCTTGGAGCAAGAATTCCCAAAGGACTTTTGCTGGAGGGGCCGCCTGGTACGGGTAAAACCCTGCTTGCAAAGGCGGTAGCAGGCGAAGCGGGAGTTCCGTTTTTCTCCATTTCCGGTTCTGATTTTGTAGAAATGTTTGTCGGCGTAGGAGCTTCCCGTGTCAGGGATTTATTTGAAAATGCCAAGAAGAACTCTCCTTGTATCGTATTTATTGATGAGATCGATGCGGTTGCCAGAAGAAGGGGAACCGGTATGGGCGGCGGCCATGATGAGAGAGAGCAGACCTTAAACCAGATGCTGGTGGAAATGGATGGATTCGGCGTCAACGAAGGCATCATCGTGCTGGCGGCTACCAATCGGGTAGATATTCTGGATCCGGCAATCCTGCGTCCAGGCCGGTTCGACCGGAAAGTTGTAGTGGGCCGTCCGGACGTAAAAGGCAGGGAAGAGATTTTAAAGGTTCATGTGAAAGATAAGCCTCTGGGAGAAGATGTAGATCTCCATCGGGTTGCCCAGACTACTTCCGGATTTACGGGAGCAGATCTGGAGAATCTGATGAATGAGGCGGCAATCCTTTCGGCCAGAGAGGACAGGAACTTTATCCGTCAGGCAGATATCGACAAAGCGTTTATCAAAATCGGCATTGGCGCAGAGAAAAAGAGCAAAGTGGTTTCGGATAAGGATAAAAAGATTACCGCTTACCACGAGACCGGCCATGCAATCCTCTTCCATCTGCTGCCGGAAGTAGGGCCGGTACACACGGTTTCCATTATTCCGACTGGAAATGGAGCCGGAGGATATACTATGCCGCTGCCGGAACGGGACGATCTCTATATGACCAGGCGCCAGATGCTGGAAAATATTATGGTTTCCCTGGGGGGACGCATTGCGGAAGAACTGGTATTTGATGATATTACAGCGGGAGCCTCCCAGGATATCAAACAGGCAACGGCTATTGCCAGGGCAATGGTTACCCAGTACGGAATGTCTGAAAAAGTGGGCATGATTAACTACAGCAGCGACGAAGAGGAAGTATTTATCGGCCGCGATCTGGCTCATACCAAGAGTTACGGAGAATCCGTTGCAACAGTAATCGACAGCGAGGTAAAGCGGATTATTGATGAGTGCTATGCAAAGGCAAAGGCTATTATTATGGAAAATGAAAACTTCCTTCATGCCTGCAGCAAACTTCTGATTGAAAAGGAGAAAATTGGTCAGGAAGAGTTTGAGGCCCTGTTTTCCTCCATGCAGCCGGAAGAGGCTTGAGACTTGGAAAAAATGTATAAAAATATTTTGGAAAAAAGTTGAAGTTTGTGCACACTTTTTGGAAGGTGTATGCTATTATAATAGACGTAACCCCCCCAATACATTATATAGTTTTTGCTACACCCCATAAGAAACGAAATACCTTCTCCTAAAAAGGCCAGCTACCCCGCTGGCCTTTTTACTTGCCTGAAATCTGGGAAAAACAGGAGGAATCTATCTTTGCTCTGTACAGAAGCAGGAAGATCATATAGAATAGAAGAAGATGGAAACACTTACATTTGAGGTTTAAGTATGGAAAAGGATTGCAATAGATTAATAAAAGAAGCGCTGTTTACGTCTGAGACAAGAGATTACCGCAGGCCGGAAGAACCGGATCCAGGGGACAGCGTCATGCTGCGGTTCCGGACAGGCAGGCAGAATGCCAGCCATGTCTTTATCGGAATCCACGGGACAGATATGTTAAAAGAAATCCCCAAAGTCGAGAGCGACGATTTGTTTGATTACTACAGCGGAAGCATTGAAGTTGGAAAAAAGCAGGTCCGTTATTATTTTCAAATTATTTATAATGGAGAAGTGTGCTATTTTAACCGCTTAGGAGCTACTCTGGACAATCGGGAACAGTTTGGATTTTGCATTACGCCTGGATTTCATGTGCCGGAATGGGCAAAAGGTGCGGTAATGTATCAGATTTATGTAGACCGGTTTTGCAACGGCAACAGAAGCAACGATGTTCTGGATAATGAATACGTTTATATCGGACGTCCGGTACAGCGGGCAGAACATTGGAATGATTATCCGGAGCCAATGGATGTCCGCAGGTTTTACGGAGGCGATTTGCAAGGCGTTCTGGACAAGCTCAATTATATCCAGAGCCTGGGAGTGACGGCGATTTACTTTAATCCGCTTTTTGTGTCTCCGTCCAACCATAAATACGATATTCAGGATTATGAGCATATTGATCCTCATTTTGGGATCATTCAAAACAGCAGCGGGAGTCTGGTACAGCCAGATGCAGAAACCAATGAAGACGCAGGGAAGTATGTGTCCAGAACGGCAGACAGAAAAAATCTGGAAGCCAGCGACGCCTTGTTTTTAACGCTTGTGGAAGAAATGCACCGCAGAGGGATGCGTGTGATTATTGACGGTGTGTTTAATCATTGCGGTTCTTTTAACAAATGGCTGGATCGGGAACGGATTTACCAGAGGGAAGGCAGTTACGAGGCGGGCGCATATGTATCTGCAGACAGCCCGTATCGTTCCTTTTTCCATTTTAATAAATCCCAGCCGGAAAACTGGCCCTACAACGGCAGCTACGACGGCTGGTGGGGGCATGATACGCTGCCTAAGCTGAATTATGAAGGTTCTCCCATACTGGAACAGTACGTGCTGGATATTGCGAAAAAATGGGTGTCCAAGCCTTACTGCGTAGACGGGTGGCGTCTGGATGTAGCTGCGGATTTGGGGCATAGTGCGGAGTATAATCACTGGTTCTGGCAGAAGTTCCGGAAGGAAGTAAAAAAGGCGAACCCAGAAGCGCTGATTCTGGCTGAACATTATGGAGATCCATCCGAGTGGCTTCAGGGAGACCAGTGGGATTCCGTTATGAATTATGATGCGTTTATGGAGCCTCTGACCTGGTTTTTAACCGGAATGGAAAAACACAGCGACGAGTATCGGGAAGACCTGCTGGGGGACGGCAGGGAATTTTTCTCCTCTATGATTTATAATATGAGCCGGATGCAGACAAATTCCGTTTTTGTGGCAATGAACGAACTGTCTAATCACGATCACTCCCGTTTCCTGACCAGAACCAATCATATGGTAGGAAGAATCGGGGAGCTAAGTCCGGAAGATGCATCCAGGGATGTCAATCTGGGTGTGATGAGAGAAGCGGTAATGGTACAGATGACCTGGCCTGGAGCGCCTACGATTTATTATGGAGATGAAGCGGGACTGTGTGGATTTACGGATCCGGACAACCGGAGAACCTATCCCTGGGGCCATGAAGATCTGGAGCTGATGGAGTATCATCGCTATATGACGGGAATCCACAACCGGATTCCAGCTCTTAAATGGGGAGCGCTGAAGCCTCTTGTAGCGGATTACCAGGTTATTGCATATGGCCGGATTGACGGAGAATATAAATGTGTAACCGTATTGAATAATGACCAGACAGAACGCCATATCGAAGTTCCGGTCTGGGAACTGGGGATTGATGACGATACCAGATTAAGCCGGATTATGATGAGTACGGAGCAGGGCTATAATGCAGGCGTTCTTCCGGCATCGGTAAGGGATGGAAAGCTGACGCTTCTTATGCCTCCGGTCAGCAGCGCGCTGTTTATTACGCGGGCTGGGGATTTTTATTAAGTAAAAAATACTTGCTTTTTTGACGGGGTTGTGATAATATAATCAATGCTTATCCGAGCATTTGGATGGATTCCCGAGTGGCCAAAGGGGGCAGACTGTAAATCTGTTGCGACACGCTTCGATGGTTCGAATCCATCTCCATCCATTGGCGTTTTCGTAAAAGAGGCGCCAGCCCAACCCAGATGCCGTAGTGGCGGAACAGGCAGACGCCCGGGACTTAAAATCCCGTGGGTAGCGATACCCGTACCGGTTCGATTCCGGTCTGCGGCACTTAAAAGTCTTGAGAAATCAGGACTTTTTTGTTTTTTTAAAGTTTTTTGGGAAAAAGTGTCTTGACAAAAGGACTTTATAGTGGTAAAGTACAAAACAACAAAAGACACAGCGTTGACGAGGAAGAGTAACGGGAATATAAAAGTTCAGAGAGTTGCCGGCTGGTGCGAGGCAATCGGAGTATCTCGTGAAAATCACCTCTGAGCTTCCAGGCCAAACGACAAAGTTTAGTAAGCCTGGACGACTGATAACCGTTATCTTATCCCATATTAGTTGATATGTGAACGAGTGGCCGGTTTTTCCGGCAATAAGAGTGGTACCGCAGAGGATATTAGCCTTTGTCTCTTAACAGAGACAGAGGCTTTTTTTATTTCATAGGAAATAAGCTGCACTTTCTGGCCAGCACAGGTGTCTGATGTAGAAAATGTCCTAGAGGAGGAAAATGAGATGAAAGTGTTAGAAAACATCAGTGATTTTTTTGGAAGGTACATGGCGCTGATAGTACTGGTAATTGCTGCCCTGGCGTTGTTTGTTCCAGAGTCCTGTCTGTGGGTGCAGACTTCCTGGGTCAACTACCTGCTTATGGTTGTAATGTTTGGTATGGGTCTTACCTTAAAGTTAGAGGATTTTAAGCTGGTTTTTACCCGTCCGAAAGACATCATAGTAGGCTGTGTAGCCCAGTTTACCGTAATGCCGCTGCTGGCATTGGCGTTAGGCAAGGTGTTCCGGCTGGATCCGGCGCTTTTAGCCGGCGTAGTACTGGTAGGTACCTGCCCAGGCGGAACATCCAGTAATGTTATTACCTATCTTTCCAAAGGAGACGTTGCCCTTTCTGTTGGAATGACAAGCGTCAATACTCTGCTGGCTCCGTTTTTAACACCTGCAATTACCTACTTATTATTAAAGACAACGGTTACCGTTGATCCGGTAAGTATGTTTTTATCCATTATCAAAGTCGTAATTGTTCCGATTGCCCTTGGTTTTATCATCAACAAACTTTGGGGAAAATTCACACAGAAATTAGTTACCGTTCTCCCATCTGTTTCCGTAGTTGCCATCTGTCTGATTGTTGCTGCAGTAGTATCCCATAATGCAGAAAAGATTATGACTACCGGCGCAGTCGTATTTGTTGTAGTAATTTTACACAACCTTCTGGGATATGCCTGTGGATTTGGAATCGGAAAGGCGCTTCATATGAGCGCTCCAAAGACCAAAGCCATTTCTATCGAAGTCGGAATGCAGAACTCTGGTCTTGCCACTTCCTTGGCAGGCACCGCATTCCCAGACTTAGCCATGGCAACCGTTCCAGGCGCTGTGTTCTCTGTATGGCACAATATTTCCGGCGCAGTTCTGGCAAATATCTATAACCGCTGGACAGAAAAAGAAAACTAAAAAGAAAACCAGAATCTCCCCTGCAAGGGCTTTATCAAAGACTTTGCAGGGGATTTTTGCTGTCTGGCATCTGAGAAAACTGCGTCAGCAGATTTTTGACTTGAAATCCATATAAAATATACAAACTATCTAAATGAGACCATTGGTAAATGAAAAATATGTAAAAAATACAATAAAACTATTTACAAACTGGAATATTAGTTGTATATTTAATATGCTTAACAATTAATCAGATTAAGATATAACGTAGTTAATAATTTAGGAACAAATCAAATAAACAAAACAAATAAGGAGGTTACAAGAAAAATATGAGATATGATCAGATTCCTAATTTAGCCGACCAGATGAAAGAGTATCTTATTCACACAAGAAGGGCGTTGCATCGTCATCCAGAAACAAGCGGACAGGAGCAATGGACCAGCGCATTTCTGCAAAATGAAATAAAAGCGCTGGGGCTTCCGATTGAAATGGTAAGCAGAACGGGATTTATCGCAACATTTGATACAGGGCGTCCAGGGCCTCATATCGTTCTGAGAGCAGATATTGATGCGCTGCCAGTTGTGGAAAGTGAAGAAAATTTAAAACAAAAAAGAACTTGTATTTCGGAAATTCCAGGATGCGCCCATGTATGCGGACATGATGCGCATATGGCGATGCTGCTGGCTTCGATGAAACTTCTGGTGGAAGACAAAGAAAATCAAACAGGAGTTATCTATTTCTGTTTTGAAGAAGGCGAAGAAAATGGATGCGGAATCAAAGGAATGTTGGATGCGCTGTCAAAGAGACGGGTAGATACTTGCTGGGGGATCCATGTATATGCCGGACTTGAGGCAGATAAGATTTGCCTGGAGGCAGGGCCAAGAATGTCTGGCGCGGCAGAAACGGAGTTTCAAATTATTGGAAAAGGAGGACATGGTTCACGGCCGGATATGGCAGCTAATCCTGTTTTTTGCGCGGCGGCGGTTCTGACCAATCTGGGTGTGTGCTGGCCGAATCAGATTACAGCAGGGGAAACGGTTACTTTGGGGATTACTACAATTCAAGGAGGGGAATTGGGGAATATCATTCCGGATACGGCAACAATAAAGGGCAGCCTCCGCTACTTCAATGCGAAAGAAGGGGAAAAGGCCATGGAACTGGTCAAGACAGTAGCAGAGCATACGGCTGCGATGAACAAATGTACGGTAAAATTTGGCCCTCGGTTCCGCATTGCGTGCCCGCCTGTTGTGAATGATGAAATGTGTGCGGAAATTGCAAAAGAAGCGGCGGGAAAGGTGCTTCCCAAGGAAAATATAGTGAAATGCGAGCCGTGGTACGCTTCCGATGATTTTGGGATGTATTTGCAGCAGTATCCAGGAATTTATGCACACCTTGGCTTAGTGGATGGGGAATATGGTTCTGGCGCAAGCCATCATAATGATCATTTTGATCTGGATGAGCGCATTTTAGCAACTGGCGTAAAGGCAACGTTGGCATATGTAAAAGGGGTACAGGAAAACGCTCAAATCAGATAACAGAGATGATTTTCGGAAATATGAGGGGTACATACATGAAAAATACAAATGGGAAAGCAAAAAAACAGTTTAAAATGCCGCATTTATTATGGATTATGATGGGAATCCTGCTGTTGTGCAGCATAGCCACTTACATAATTCCGGCTGGCCAATTTGCGGTAGCAGAAGATGGAAGCCTGATCGGAAATGAGTTCCAGTTTTTGGGACACCAAACGCCAGTGAATCCGCTGCAGGCGATACTTCAGATTATGCCAGGCCTGCAGGAATCTGCGGCAGTAATTTTTGTCGTAATGGTAAGCGGAGCGGCGATTGAGGTATTTTTGAGTACAAAGTGTTTTGATCGGTTTCTGGATTACAGCCTTTATAAAATGCAGGGAAAAGGAGATATTTTACTGATTTCCGTTATGTTTTTCCTTATGGGATATCTGGGTGCGTTTGGCGGATCGGATGCATTAATCGCAATTATCCCGATAGGTATTCTATTTGCAAACAAACTGAAGCTGGATCCGATTGTAGGACTGGGCGTTTCACTATTTGCGACCCAGATCGGGTTTGGTACAGGCCCAACCAAACAGTTTGTTACACAAGGATTGATGGGAACGAAGATTTATGGCGGTTTTGTTACCAGATTTGTAATCATGAATCTCTTACTGACAATTGGCCTGATCATGCTTTTGGCGTATGTAAAACGAATCCGGAAAAATCCAGAGAAGTCGATTATGTATGCGTCAGGATGGCGGCCTGGTTCAGGGGAAGAAACAGCTGGGGAATTAAAAGCGGCAGAATTATCATGGAAAGATGCAGTAAATCTTATATTATTTTTCGGGCAGTTTGTTGTAATTACGATTTATGGTCTGGTAGGAGATTCCAGCCAGTTATTTGCGGTTATGGCCAGCCTGATGCTGGTGGTAGCGATTGTGCAGGGGCTTTTGTCAGGTATGTCAGCAGACGAGATCGGCAGTACGTTTGCAAAAGGCCTCGCAAATATGGCGTTCGTAGGCTTTGTTATTGGACTGGCCAGAACAATATCGCTCGTTTTGACCGCAGGAAATGTACTGCATACAATCGTATATGTGGTAACGCTTCCTCTTTTAGCGCTTCCAAGATGGATTTCTTCTGTTGGCATGACGCTGGTAATTGCACTAATCAATCCCATCATTCCATCAGCAACTTCGAAAGCGGCAATTCTGGTTCCGATTATCAAACCGATCGGCGAAGTGCTGCAATTGAATCCGGAGATGGTCGTACAGGCATTTCAGTTTGGCGACGGCTTTACGAACATTGTGTCTCCCCTTCTGGGATGGACCATAGGCGGAATTGCAATGGCAAAAGTGTCCTATCCGCAATGGTTAAAGTGGGCGCTTCCCAAGGTAATAACCCTGGTTGCAGTTTCCTGTCTGATAGTGCTTTTGTTGACAATGATAGGATGGACATTTATTATTTAATACAAATGATGGGACTTGAAAAGGAACAAACAATATTTTTTAATGTGAGGAGGATAAAACTATGAAATACGATTTTACGTCTATTATAGACCGACGCGGAAAGGATGCAATCGCGATAGATGGTTTAGGTACAAAACCAGGATTTGCTCCAGAACCGCCAAAAGAAGGATTTGATATTATCCCAATGTGGGTGGCAGATATGAACTTCCCAACAGTGCCTACGATTCCAGAAGCAATTATCAAACGGGCAGAACATCCGGCATATGGATATTTTGATCCTACAGCCGAATATTTTGATTCGATTATCAGGTGGCATGAAATCCGCAACGGGGTAACAGGGCTTAAGCCGGAGCATATTGGCTATGAGAACGGCGTATTGGGAGGAGTAATCAGCGCACTGAACGTATTTTGCTCCAAAGGGGATAACGTTTTAGTTCATCAGCCGACCTATATCGGTTTTACGATGTCTTTGGAAAATAACGGCTATAACATCGTCCACAGCCCGTTAGTAAAAGACGAGAACGGCGTATGGCGTATGGATTATGAAGATATGGAGAAAAAGATTGTTGAGAACAAGATTCATGCAGCAATTATGTGCAATCCTCACAATCCATGCGGCCGCGTGTGGGAGTGCTGGGAACTGGAAAAGGCCATGGAACTGTATAAAAAATACGATGTATATGTAGTTTCTGACGAGATCTGGTCGGACCTGATTCTGGACGGCCATCATCATATCCCAACACAGTCTGTCAGCGAGGATGCCCGAAACCGGACAGCGGCCGTATATGCGCCGTCCAAGACGTTCAACCTGGCTGGATTGGTTGGAAGCTATCACATCATTTACAACAAGTGGATTCGCGAAAGGGTGGAAAAGGAGTCTTCCCTGTGCCACTATAATGATATGAACGTATTGTCAATGCACGCGCTGATCGGAGCTTATAAGCCGGAAGGATATGAGTGGGTAGATGAACTTTGCCAGGTATTGACAGAAAACGTAGAGTTTGCCTGCAATTATATCCAGAATCATTTTGAGGGCGTAGAGGTCAGCAGACCAGAAGGAACCTATATGCTGTTTGTGGATTGTGCAAAATGGTGTGCGGCTCATGGGAAGACCATTGAAGAAGTAGAACAGGCAGCCTGGGATGTAGGAGTAGCGCTTCAGGATGGCCGTATGTTTTTCGGGCCAAGCCATCTGCGCATGAATCTGGCGCTGCCGCTTAGCCGCGTGAAAGAAGCCATGGAACGTCTGGACAAATATGTATTTCACGCAGAGTAAGGATTGGGATGGGATACCGTGAAGTGACGAAGCAGTAATCAAAAATCCTCTTTTTCGATGACGGTCGTGTTTTCGAAAGGGAGGATTTTTTTGTATGTCTTTTACAATCTCCTAAGCGATACGCTTGCATAGACGAATCTGTCAAACTGTGATATAATACAAAGAACTCTATGAAATTTTTAATTAGGAGAGAGAGAATGAAAGAAAAAGTCAAGATGAAGGGGCAGTTAAGGGTCTATCTCCAGTGGCCGCTGTTGCTGTCGCTGATTTTGATAGCCGCTAATTTGACAGTAGGGGCCATAGATGTAAAAGCAGGAATTGCCATGACTGTATTTACTCTTATTTATCTGGCGGCAGCCGGATATTTCTATGTCAAAAAGCGCAGCTCCATTTTGTCTGACATGGTGGATTTTGCTTCCGAATACAGCTGGGTCCAGAAGCGCCTTTTGTCAGATATGGCTCAGCCCTATGCCATAGCGGACGAGACCGGCCGGATTATGTGGATGAACTATGCGTTCGCAGATGCAACCGGACAGGACAGAAGCGCAAGACGCCATCTTCAGGCACTGTTTCCGGAAATTGGGAAAGATACGCTGGAGAATAAAGAAGAAATGGTAAGCGTTCACAGCGAATTGGGAGACAGCCGGTATCGGGTGGATTTGAAGTGGGTGCCCTTAAGCGACGTGAGGGCCATAGACAACCAGCTGGGGATAGGAGGAGACGAAGAGTACCTTCTTTCCGTGTATCTGACCGATGAAACCGAGATTGTCAAGTACCGCAAAGAGATTGACGATCAAAAGATGGTAGCCGGTCTGATTTACCTGGACAATTACGACGAGGCATTGGAAAGCGTTGAAGAAGTCCGGCGTTCCCTGCTTACGGCATTAATTGACCGTAAGATTAATAAGTATGTCTACAGCATGAACGGAATTGCGAAAAAGCTGGAAAAAGATAAGTATTTCTTTGCAATTAAGCAGCAATACGTGGAGAAAATCGAAGAGAACCGATTCTCTATTCTGGAAGACGTGAAAACGGTAAACATTGGAAATGAAATGGCGGTTACATTGAGTATCGGTATGGGAATGAACGGCGATTCTTACAGCCAGAATTATGAGTTTGCCCGTACCGCCATTGATATGGCTCTGGGACGCGGAGGCGACCAGGCGGTTATTAAAAGCGGAAGCAAGATCCAGTTCTTTGGGGGAAAAGCGCAGCAGGTAGAAAAGACCACCCGCGTGAAAGCCCGCGTAAAGGCCCATGCGTTAAGAGAGCTGATGGAGACTAAGGACCGGCTTTTAATCATGGGGCATAAGAGAGGCGATATTGATTCTCTGGGGGCAGCGGTAGGAATGTTCCGGATTGCGACGGCCCTGGGGAAAAAAGCCCATATTGTAGCCAGCGACATGACCGCATCGGTTAAGCCGATGATGGATCGGTTTATCAATAATCCGGAGTATCCGGAAGATATGTTCTTAAACAGCGAAAAGGCTGCGGAACTGGTAGATACCAATACCCTTCTGGTGGTAGTGGATGTCAACCGTCCGAGTATTACGGATTCGCCGGAGCTTTTGCGGATGGTAAAAACCATAGTGGTATTTGACCATCACCGCCAGTCCAGCGAGATTATTGACAATGCAGTGCTTTCTTATGTAGAGCCATATGCGTCTTCTACCTGCGAAATGGTAGCCGAGATTCTTCAGTATGTGGCAGATGGAATCAAGATGAAATCTGCGGAAGCAGACGCGATGTATGCAGGAATTGTCATTGACACCAACTATTTTACCAATCAGACGGGTGTCAGAACTTTTGAGGCGGCAGCGTTTCTTCGCCGCTGCGGAGCGGACATTACCAGAGTGCGGAAGCTATTCAGGGATAATATGCCGGATTATCAGGCAAAGGCAGAGGCTGTCCGGAATGCAGAGGTTTATAAAGATGCGTTTGCAATCAGCGAATGCCCGTCAGAAGGTCTGACAAGTCCGACGGTTATCGGCGCCCAGGCGGCCAATGATTTGCTGAATATTAACAATATCAGGGCGTCCATTGTGCTGACCCAGTATAATGGCACAATTTTTGTCAGCGCAAGATCCATAGACGACATTAATGTCCAGGTTATGATGGAATATCTGGGCGGAGGCGGCCACCGGAACGTGGCCGGCGCACAGCTTACCGGAATGACCATGGAAGAAGCAAAGAACCGGATACGGGAAGTAATTTCACAGATGCTTGAGAAGGGAGATATTACGTAATGCAGGTTGTATTATTAGAAGATGTAAAAGCGTTAGGAAAAAAAGGACAGATTGTAAAGGTAAATGACGGCTATGCCCGTAACTTTATTCTGCCCAAAAAACTGGGAGTAGAAGCGACTTCCAAAAACTTAAATGATTTAAAGCTTCAGAAGGCAAATGAAGAGAAGATTGCAGCAGAAAATCTGGCAGCGGCAAAAGAACTGGCGGCAAAATTAGAAAAGCTGTCCGTTACCCTGACCATGAAGGCAGGAGAAGGCGGAAAAGCCTTCGGTTCCGTGTCCGGCAAAGAGATTGCAAAAGCAGCTGCAGACCAGCTGGGATTAGAGATTGATAAGAAAAAACTGGTGCTTCCAGAAGCAATCAAGACCTTTGGAACCCACGAGGTTCCGGTAAAACTCCATAAGGACGTAACAGCCAAGCTTACAGTAAAGGTACAGGAAGCGTAATGGAAGAAAATCTGATGAAACGGGTGCTTCCTCACAGCATTGAGGCAGAGCAGTCGGTCATCGGTTCCATGCTGATGGACAGGGACGCCATTATTGCAGCGTCTGAAATTGTTACAGCAGATGAATTTTACCAGCACCAGTACGGCGTCATGTTTGAGGCAATGGTGGAGCTGTTTAACGAAGGAAAGCCAGTGGATCTGGTAACCCTTCAAAACCGGCTGAAAGAAAAGGATGTTCCGCCGGAGGTCAGCAGCCTGGAATTTGTCCGCGACATCATTACCATGGTTCCCACATCGGCCAATGTCCGCTCTTATGCCAATATTGTAAGAGAGAAAGCAGTCCTTAGAAAACTGATTAAGATAAACGAAGAAATCGCCAATACCTGTTATGTAGGAAAGGAAAAGCTGGAAGATATTCTGGCCATGACGGAAAAATCGGTTTTTGACCTGCTTCAGACCAGAAGCGGCGGGGATTTTGTCCCCATTCGTCAGGTGGCGTTAAATGTACTGGAAAAAATCGAGGTAGCGTCCCGCAATCAGGGAGCGGTTACGGGTATTCCGACAGGATTTATTGATCTGGATTATAAGACTTCCGGTATGCAGCCGTCAGACTTTATTTTGATTGCAGCCCGTCCCTCCATGGGTAAGACCGCTTTCGTCTTAAATCTGGTAGACTATGTGGCAGTTAAGAAAAATATGCCCTGTATGATATTCAGTCTGGAAATGTCAAAAGAGCAGCTGGTAAACCGTATGCTGTCCATGGAGTCCAACGTGGACTCCCAGAAGCTTAGGACCGGCAGCCTGACGGATTCCGACTGGGATGCAGTGGTAGAGGGAATCGGAATCATCGGCGGTTCCAAGCTGATTATTGACGATACGCCTGGTATTTCCATTACAGAGCTGCGGTCCAAATGCCGAAAAATGAAGTTGGAATACGGCCTTTCCATGATTATCATTGACTACCTTCAGTTAATGAGCGGAAGCGGAAAAAGCGGCGATAACCGACAGCAGGAGATTTCTGAGATTTCCAGATCCTTAAAGGCCCTGGCCAGGGAGATGAACGCTCCGGTAGTGGCCCTTTCCCAGCTAAGCCGCGCCTGCGAAACCAGACAGGATCACCGTCCCATGCTTTCCGATTTGCGAGAATCGGGGGCCATTGAGCAGGATGCGGACGTAGTTATGTTTTTGTATCGAGACGATTATTACAACAAAGATACAGATAAACCCAATGTGGCAGAAGTTATTATTGCAAAACAGCGTAATGGCCCGATTGGGACAGTGGAGCTTTTATGGCGGCCAGAATACACCAAGTTTGTAAATATGGCAAGAGATTAAATAGGTTTTACGGATATTAGGCCGCGGTAAGCGGAGCCGGATCAACGGTTTCCCCTGCCGCGGCATTCGTCCACTATACAGCAGCCAGATACTGCTGAAAACAAAACAGGAGTGATGATACAGTGGAGACAAAGCGGATAACAGTAACAGATTCGGATCGGATAAAAGAGGAAGAGCTGGAAGAAGCAGCCCGTATTTTAAGAGAAGGCGGTCTGGTAGCGTTCCCGACCGAAACCGTTTATGGTTTAGGAGCCAATGCTCTGGATGAAGAAGCGGCAAAGAAGATTTATGCAGCAAAAGGCAGACCGTCAGACAATCCCTTAATCGCCCATATTTCCAGTCCGGAAGAATTAAAGCCATTGGCTGCAGAAGTTCCGGATATGGCTAAAAAGCTGATGGATTGTTACTGGCCTGGCCCTATGACCCTGGTTTTTAAGAAAACGGATCTGGTTCCTTACGGGACGACGGGAGGCTTGGATACCGTAGCGGTCCGGATGCCCTCCGATCCGGTTGCAAAAACCCTGATTCGCCTGTCAGGAGTGCCCATCGCGGCCCCCAGCGCAAACAGTTCCGGACGTCCAAGCCCGACGACGGCGGATCACGTATGGCAGGATATGGAAGGAAAGATTGATATGATAGTAGACGGAGGTCCGGTGGGAATCGGGCTGGAATCTACAATTATTGATGTAACAGGCCCTGTAGCAATGATTCTGCGGCCTGGCGCCATTACGATTGAGATGGTAAGAGAAACCCTGGGAGAGGCAGAAATGGATCCGGCGATTCTGGGGCCTATGAAAGAAGGAGAACATCCGAAAGCGCCAGGCATGAAGTACCGTCATTATGCGCCCAAAGCTCCTCTGACCCTGGTAGAAGGCGAGATGGATCAGGTAGTAAAAACCATTAACCGCCTGGCAAGAGAGGCGTTAAAAGAAGGAAAGAAGGTGGGAATTATCTGTACGGATGAGACCAGAACCTGCTATCCGGCCGGTATGATCCAGTCCATTGGCATTCGGGCAAAAGAAGAGACGGTGGCCCACAACTTATATGCAGTTCTTCGGGAATTTGATGATTTAGGAGCAGACGTGATTTACTCAGAAAGCTTTCCTGGAGACCAGATCGGCCAGGCCATTATGAACCGTTTAACAAAGGCTGCAGGATACCACATCATAAAAGCGCAATAAGGAGAAAACGCAATGTCAGATAAAAGAAGCGATTACATTACCTGGGATGAATATTTTATGGGAGTTGCAGAACTTTCTGCCAAGAGATCCAAAGACCCAAGCACACAGGTAGGGGCCTGTATTGTCAGCCAGGACAATAAGATTCTGTCTATGGGCTACAACGGATTCCCCAAAGGGTGTTCCGATGATGAATTCCCATGGGGAAAGGAATGCGAAAAAGAAGATCCCTACAATGCAAAGTATTTTTATTCTACCCATAGTGAATTGAATGCAATTTTAAACTATCGGGGCGGCAGTTTAGAGGGAAGCAAACTTTATGTAACCTTATTTCCATGCAACGAGTGTGCAAAAGCCATTATCCAGGCAGGAATCAAGACCCTGATTTACGCCTGCGACAAGTACGCAGACACACCGGCAGTCAAAGCGTCCAAGAGGATGTTAAACGCTGCGGGAGTCCGTTATTACCAGTATCAGCCGACAGGCAGAAAGATTGAGATTGACGTATAATGAAAGTATTGTTGACGGCAATTAATGCAAAGTATATTCACTCCAATCTGGGCGTATACTGCCTGAAAGCTTACGCAGACGAAATGCTGCAGCATTCCTCAGACAGGCCGGATATTGAAATCTGCGAATACACCATTAATAACCAGATGGAAAAAATCCTGGGAGATTTGTATAGGAGAAAACCGGATGCTGCAGCGTTTTCCTGCTATATCTGGAACATTGCCTATGTGCGCCAGATAACGGCGGATCTGAAAAAAGTCCTTCCGGATGTGAAAATCTGGCTGGGAGGTCCGGAAGTCTCCTATGATGCAAGAAAGATTTTAGAAGAGTGGCCCCAGGCAGATGGAGTGATGATTGGAGAGGGCGAAGAAACCTTTGCCGAACTGCTGGACGGAGGTTGTTTTTTAGAGGAAAACGGTCTGACAAAGATTGCGGGTCTGGCATTTAGAAAACAGGATGGAAGCGTATGCATAACGCCGCCCCGTCCAGTGATGGATTTAAGCAAAGTGCCGTTTGTGTATCAGGATCTGGAACGGTTCCATAACCGGATTCTTTATTATGAAAGCAGCAGAGGCTGCCCGTTTTCCTGCAGTTACTGCCTGTCTTCCATCGATAAATCCGTCCGGTTTCGGGATTTGGATCTGGTACGGGAAGAATTGGGATTTTTCCTGGAACATAACGTGCCTCAGGTAAAATTTGTAGACCGTACATTTAACTGTAAAAAAAGTCACTCCATGGCAATCTGGCAGTATATTTCAGACCATGACAACGGAGTGACCAATTTTCATTTTGAAATTGCGGCAGACCTTCTGGATCAGGAAGAGCTGGAGCTTCTGGCAAAGATGCGTCCTGGCCTGATTCAGCTGGAAATCGGCGTACAGACAGTCAATCCCCATACCATTACGGAAATCCGGCGGAAAATGGATTTGGAAGAGGTAAGGCGGATTACTGCACAGATCAATAAGGGACACAACATCCATCAGCACCTGGATCTCATTGCAGGACTGCCGTTTGAAAATCTGGAAAGCTTTCAAAATTCCTTTAATCAGGTGTACCGGATGGAGCCGGAACAGCTGCAGCTGGGATTTTTAAAGGTATTAAAAGGCTCCTACATGGAAGAGCAGAAAGACAAGTATGAGCTGTTGTTTACCGGAGAACCGCCCTATGAGGTGCTGTCTACCAAATGGCTGTCTTACAGCGATGTCCTTCAGCTGAAACGGATAGAAGAGATGGTGGAGATTCATTATAACAGCGGGCAGTTTGGAAATTCTGTGAAGCTGCTGGAACAGGAGTTTGACCAGCCGTTTGCCCTTTACGAAGCCCTGGCAGACTGGTACGAAAAAGAAGGAGCCGCAGACATTGGACAAAGCCGCCTGGCCAGATTTGAACTGTTGTTCCGGTTTGGAGAGTCCATACTTTCTCCTGAAAAACTGGAAGTGTTCCGGAATGCGCTGATGATGGATTTGTATCTGAGGGAAAATGCAAAAAGCAGGCCGGATTTTGCAATGGATCAAAGCCTGTTTAAGACAGCGGTACGGGATTTCTTTATGAAAGAAGAAGCCAGCCGCCAGTATTTGCAGGGGTATGAAGGGTACGATTCCAAACAGATGGCAAAGATGGCCCACTTAGAAGTGTTTGGAGATGGTTCCGCAGTGCTGTTTGACTACAAAAACAGGGATCCCTTAACCCACAACGCGAAGTGGTTTCGCTTTTACCATTTTACAGACACCTGTATGAAGAAAGGATAAAAGATGGCAAAAAAAGAAAGCAAGAAAGAACGGGAGCAGAGGGTAAGCCGGATTTTAGCGGCGCTGGACAGGGAATACGGGACGGAATACCGGTGCTATCTGAACCATGAGACGCCCTGGCAGCTTTTAATCGCAGTGATTCTCAGCGCCCAGTGTACGGACGCAAGAGTCAACATCGTAACGGCAGATTTATTTAAAAAGTATGATACTTTAGAGAAATTTGCAGATGCTAATCTTAAGGAACTGGAACAGGACATCCATTCCATTGGCTTTTACCACATGAAAGCAAAAAATATCATCTCCTGCTGCAAAGACCTGGTGGAAAAATATGGGGGAATTGTGCCGGAAGATATAAACGATCTGACTTCCCTGGCAGGGGTAGGACGAAAAACGGCCAATGTGATTCGGGGCAATATTTATAATGAGCCCAGTATTGTAGTAGACACCCATGTAAAGCGGATTTCCCGAAAACTGGGGCTGACTGCGGAGGAAGATCCGGAAAAGATAGAGTACAGTCTGATGGAAGTTCTGCCAAAGGATCACTGGATTTTGTGGAACATCCATATTATTACGCTGGGACGGACTATCTGTACAGCCAGAAGCCCGAAGTGCAGGGAATGTTTTTTAAAGGATGACTGTCCAAGCGCACAAGAGTAAAAGGATCAGGAGAGAAACATGGATCGATCTTATGTTGCCATAGACATCGAGACGACAGGGCTTGATGCAAAACAGGATAAAATCATAGAGATTGGCGCCGTAAAAGTGATAGACGGAGAGGAGACAGAGCGGTTTTCCACGTTTGTCAATCCCAGAAGAGAGCTTCCGGAGCGGATTGTCCAGCTGACCGGAATCCAGGCGTCCATGCTGGAAGACGCGCCGGACATTGAAGACGTTATAAAAGATGCGGTAGAATTTGCAGGCGATCTTCCCCTGCTGGGACACAGGATTCTGTTTGATTACAGTTTTTTAAAGAGAGCGGCTTTAAACTGGGGAAAGATTTCCGCCTGGGAGAAAAATGGAATCGATACCCTGGCTCTTTGCAGGCAATTTATGCCGAAAGAAGAAAAGAAAAATCTGTCTGCGGCCTGCCGGTATTTTCATGTGCCAATGAAAACGGCTCACAGGGCGGAAGAAGACGCCAGGGCGGCCAGCCGTCTGTATCTTGCGCTGATGGCGGCCTACGGGGCAGAACAGCCGGATGCATTTTGGCAGAAACCCTTGATTTACCGCGTAAAAAGAGAACAGCCGGCTACAAAAAGGCAAAAAGAACGCTTGCATGATCTGATAAAATATCATAGAATAAACGTATCTTTGCAAATTGAGCATTTGACAAGGAATGAAGCATCCCGACTGACGGATCAAATTCTGTCTCGGTATGGTAAAATATAAGAGGTGAAGAATTATGATCAATATGAACGATAAGAAGACAAAGAAAATTGTATCCGCCGTAATTGTAATTTTATTAGTAATCGCAATGGTACTTCCTCTGGTACTCAGCGCGCTTGCAATTTAATGGACAATTCAGGACGGTGGGAGTAAAGGATTTTGAGTATGGTAAAACAATATTGGGGAATCGGAATCTGTGCAGCAGCCCTGACGTTTGTGCCGGCAGTTCCGGCATGGGCAGAAAGCCGGATACCGGAAGGCGTTTACGCAGATGAAATCAGTCTGGGAGGAATGACGAAAGAGGAAGCGGATCAGGCGATTGCAGAATATGTAAAGACCTTATCTGATAAGAAGATTACCCTGGACATTGTGGGAGAAGAGGCAGACACCACCGCAGGCGAACTGGGACTGTTCTGGAGCAACCAGGAAGAGGTTGGACAGGCGCTGGCAGAGTATCAGGGCGGAAATCTGATAAAACGCTATGTGACCCAGGTGGATTTGAAGGCAGAACCGGAGCACATCGGCGTAGAAGTTTCAGTAGAGGAAGGAAAAGTAAAAGACTTTATTGAAAGCAAGTCAGCCGGACTGCTGGAAGAACCAGCAGACGCGTCAATCGATGTGGTAGATGGAGAGCTTGTTGTCACACCTTCTGTGGCGGGGCAGACGATAGATATAGAGGCCACTAATATGGCATTTAATGAGTTGTTAAAAAATGGCGTGGAATATCTCAGCGAGTCATATGCCGTTACGGTATACGTCCAGATTGCAGAAAAGCAGCCAAGGATTACGACCGAAGACCTGGAAGGGATTCAGGATGTTTTAGGAACCTTTTCTACTGATTTCAGCAGCAGCGGTTATGCCAGAGCGACCAATGTCCAGGTAGGCGCATCCAAGATAGACAACCATATTTTAATGCCTGGAGAAACGCTGTCTGGCTATGAATGCCTGCAGCCGCTTACCGTTGAAAATGGCTATAAAAATGCTGCTTCTTACGAAAACGGCAGAGTAGTGGACAGCATTGGCGGAGGCGTATGCCAGCTGGCAACCACTCTTTACAATGCGGCGTTGGAGGCAGAACTGGAGATTACCCAGAGACAGAACCATTCCATGATTGTAACTTACGTAAAACCTTCTATGGACGCGGCCATTGCGGGAACGGTAAAGGATATTAAGATTACCAACAATTACAGCACGCCGATTTATGTAGAAGGAAAGACAGAGGGAAGAACCCTGACGTTTACAATTTATGGAAAAGAGACCAGACCGGCCAACCGAGAGGTCAAGTATGTGTCGGAGACTCTGAGAAGAACGGATCCAGGAGCGCCGAAAGAAATTCCGGATCCGTCTTTAAAGCCAGGAGCCAGGGTAAAAGAGCAGTCGGCTCATTACGGACTGGAATCCAGGCTGTGGAAATATGTGTATATAGATGGAAAAGAAGTGGAAAAGACCTTGTTAAATGAGGACGTTTATTACGCATCCAAAGCTGTTTACCGCGTGGGGCCGGCAGCAGTATCTGCGCCAGTACCGCCGATAGGACAGCCGGTTGTTCCGGAAACGCCGGCGCCTTCCGAACCTGCGCCAACGAATCCGGAGCCGACACAGCCCCAGGAAACTCATCCGGACGCATATGGCCCTGGAATCGGGCTGGAGACGCAGCCGGCAGCGCCTGCAGAGACGCCAGCGCCGCAGCCTGCAGAAACTCCCGCACCAGCGCCGGCGCCTGAAGTTGCGGCAGAAGGAGCAGCAGTATGATTCGGAAGATAGACAGAGAAAAACTTGGACGGATGGAGCTGGGCCAGGATTTGGTGGCCGCCGGTTACATCGGGGAGCTGGGAACGGCTGCCATTGCAAGGGCAAAGCAGGAAGAACTGCTCCAGAGGTTTTCAAAAGAGTATTTCAATCAATTTCTTATTAAGACAGAGACAGACGGAAAGCTTACCTGGGAAAATGCAGAAAGATTAGGGGCAACGGAATTTGAAATGACAGGAGAGGGCGGTATTTTCACCGCCCTTTGGACGCTTTCCGGAACCTATCACACAGGGATTTCCATTGACCTTCGGGCAATTCCCGTAAGGCAGAGCACCATTGAGCTCTGCGAACGGTATGAGCTGACCCCGTACCGGTTATGGTCCGGCAACTGCGCTGTAATGGTATCAGACAATGGAGGACGTCTGGCTGCCAGGTTCAGGGAGCAGGGGATTTGGGCCGCTGTAATTGGACAGACAGCGCCAGGAGCGGCAAAAGAAATCCGCTATGGCGATGAAATGGGCTGCATGGAACGGCCGAGGCCGGATGAAATATATCGGGTACTGCCGGATTTTAAGCCCCAGATATAGGAAAAACAAGAACGTTAAGGAGGAGACAACATGAGAGAGAGGATTTTAGCGGTACTGGAAAAAAACAGCAGAATCGACATTCACGATCTGGCGATTCTGTTAGGAGAGAGTGAAGTGGCGGTGGCCAATGAAATCGCGGACATGGAAAAAGAGCGGATTATCTGCGGATACCATACCCTGATTAACTGGGACAACACCAGCGAAGAAAAAGTACAGGCTTTAATCGAAGTGAAGGTTACTCCTCAGAGAGGCATGGGCTTTGACAAGATTGCAGAACGCATTTACCAGTACAGCGAGGTGGATTCCGTATTTTTAATGTCCGGCGGTTATGATTTTACGGTTATTATTGAAGGAAAGACCATGCGCCAGGTAGCGCTTTTTGTATCTGAAAAACTTTCCACCCTGGATTCTGTACTGAGTACGGCGACCCACTTTGTATTGAAAAAATATAAAGATCATGGGACGGTCATTGCAGATCCGATCCACGATGAAAGGATGCCAATTAGCTTATGAGAAATCCATTATCTGATACCATTGTGCAGATTCCGCCGTCTGGAATCCGTAAATTCTTTGATATTGTAAGTGAAATGAAGGACGCTATTTCCCTGGGCGTAGGAGAGCCGGATTTTGATACTCCCTGGCATATTCGGGAGGAAGGCATTTATTCCCTGGAACGGGGGCGTACTTTTTATACTTCTAATGCAGGCTTAAAGGAATTAAAAGAAGAAATCTCCAGATATTTAAAACGCCGTTACCATGTGCTTTACGATTATTCCAATGAAATTATGGTAACAGTAGGCGGCAGCGAAGCCATTGACATCGCCTTAAGAGCCATGATTAATCCTGGGGCAGGAGAGGAAGTCCTGATTCCGCAGCCGAGCTACGTTTCTTATGTGCCTTGTACGGTTTTAGCAGGGGGCGTTCCGGTTATTATTGAGCTGGAGGCCAAAGATGATTTCCGGCTGACTCCGGAAAAGCTGCTGGAGAAAATTACGCCGAATACCAAGATTTTAGTTCTTCCATTCCCCAATAATCCGACCGGAGCAATTATGGAAAAAGAAGATCTGGAGGCCATTGCAAAGATTGTAATAGAAAAAGATTTATTTGTAATTTCCGATGAGATTTACTCGGAGCTTACCTATAAGGGCGAACATACTACCATTGCTTCTTTTCCTGGCATGAAGGAGAGAACGGTGTTAATCAACGGATTTTCCAAGGCCTTTGCCATGACTGGATGGCGTCTGGGATATGCCTGCGCGCCGGAACAGATTCTGACACAGATGTTAAAGATTCATCAGTTTGCCATTATGTGCGCGCCGACCACCAGCCAGTATGCCGGAGTGGAAGCGCTGCGCAACAGCGATGAAGACGTTAAAAATATGCGGGAAGCCTATAACCAGCGCCGCCGTTATCTGATGCACGAATTTAAGGAAATGGGACTGGACTGTTTTGAGCCATACGGAGCATTTTACACGTTCCCGTGTATTAAGCGGTTCGGAATGACTTCTGACGAGTTTGCAACCAGGCTTTTGAGAGAAGAAAAAGTAGCGGTTGTCCCAGGCACTGCGTTTGGAGACTGCGGAGAAGGTTATTTGCGTATTTCTTACGCCTATTCCCTGGAGGATTTGAAAAAGGCTCTGGAGAGGATCAAACGCTTTATCAACAAACTGGAGAAAGAATTATGATTAATATTGTATTATATGAGCCGGAGATGCCGGCCAATACGGGAAATATCGGACGGACCTGCGTGGCGACGGACACCAGGCTTCATCTGATTGAGCCTCTGGGATTTAAGCTGAATGAAAAGCAGTTAAAGAGAGCCGGTCTGGATTACTGGGATAAACTGGACGTGACGGTGTACAGTGATTTTCAGGATTTTTTAGAGAAAAATCCGGAAGCCAAAATTTATATGGCGACTACAAAAGCGCCCAGCGTGTATACAGATGTTTCCTATGAGCCGGACTGCTATATTATGTTTGGGCCGGAGAGCAGGGGGATTCCGGAAGAAATCCTTCTGGATCATCAGGAAACCTGCGTGAGAATCCCTATGTGGGGAGATATCCGTTCCTTAAATCTGTCAAATTCCGTTGCAATTATTCTTTATGAAGCGCTTCGGCAGAACGGATTTGAGAAAATGACTATGGAAGGCCATTTAACAAAATTTGACTGGAAATAAGAAACAAATAAGAAACAGGTGCCAGAAAATCCTTGGATTTCTGACACCTGTTTTTTGACAGTCTGTTCTGCAGGATTACAGTTCAAAATGCTTTTTTAAAATGCTTCTTGCAACGCTGATTCCGTTGGCAGAGGCCTGCTGCAGACCGCGGGTAACGGAAGCGCCGTCGCCGATAGCGCGAAGGCCTTTGATGCTGGTTTCAAAGTCGGTGTTTACGACTACCTTGTTTGAGTAGAATTTGACTTCTACACCATACAGCAGAGTTTCATCGCTGGCAATACCAGGGGTTACCTTATCCAGGGCCAGCAGCATTTCCTTAATGTCCACCATGATACGGTGCGGGAAAACCAGGGATAAGTCGCCTGGAACGGCATCCTTTAAGGTTGGGATCAGGTTGTTGCGGCAGAGACGTTCTTCAGTAGTGCGGCGTCCTCTCTGGAAGTCGCCGAAGGTCTGAACCAGAATCTTGCCGTCGCACAGCATATTGCTTAACTGGGCGATGTGCTTGCCGTATTCAATCGGGGTCTTAAACGGTTTGGTAAAGTTTTTGGATACCAGAAGGGCAAAGTTGGTATTGGTAGTTTTATACTCTTTGGATTTGTATGCATGGCCGTTTACCACTGCCAGTCCGTTTTCATAGTATTCGGTAGCGACCTCGCCGGACGGGTTGGTACAGAAAGTACGAACTTTGTCGTCAAAGGTAGGGGTATAGTAGACCAGCTTGGCTTCGTAGAGATTTTTATTTAAAAATTCCATGATTTCGTCCCGTACTTCCACACGGACGCCGATGTCTACAGTACCTACTTGGGTTTCGATGCCATGCTCGCCGCAGATGTGGCTGAACCAGTCGGAACCTTCCCTTCCGATTGCAGCAACGATTTCCGGAGCAGTAAAGGTTTCGCCCTTATCAGTAGTGACGCCTACTGCCTGGCCGTTTTCAATGATAATATTTTTAACCATGGTGTTAAATTCCATGTGAACGCCCTGGGATAAAAGATGCTCCTGGAGGCGGGTATAGATTTTGTATCCCTCCTCTGTTCCCAGATGGCGGATTGGACATTCAATTAACTTTAAGTTGGCCTGAATGGCTTTCCGGCGGATTTCCTCGATTTCCTTCTGCTTATCGACGCCGTAGACATTGGTATCTGCGCCAAATTTCAGATAAATGTTGTCGGATTCCCGAATCAGTTCAGTGGCCTTATCATACCCAAGGATTTCCGGCAGATGTCCGCCTACATCCGGAGATAAGGAAAGTTTTCCGTCAGAGAATGCGCCGGCGCCTGCAAATCCAGTGGTAATGGAACAAGGCTTGCAGCCTACGCAGACTTTTGTGGTACGCTTGGGACAGACGCGTTTTTCAATAGGGCGGCCTTTTTCGATCATCAGGATTTTTAAATCCGGCTTTTTCTCGATTAATTCATAGGCGCAAAAAATACCGGATGGTCCGGCTCCGATGATAATTACGTCAAAATCAGTCTGGTTCATAATCAATTACTTCTCCTCTCTTGATACATGAATATACTGGCAGAATCATAGGATATCTTCCTGTGAAAATAAAAAACCAGTACCGGAAAAAAGCTTATAGTCAGCTATTTCCGGCAGCTGGTAGAAACGTTCAACCTATTATGAACTTATATAAGCGTACATAGAAAGTATAGCATAGAAGAACGGCTGGCGCAATGATAAAAAGCAGTATACAAAGTAATGAAAATGGGATATACTAAACCATAACAAAAAGCAGCGTTAGACCCCCACCCCTGGGCGGTTTAGCGCTTTGCGGCGTGTACAGAATGGAGGAAACAATATGTATCTGATCGCAGGACTGGGAAATCCAGGAAAGCAGTACGAAAATACAAGACACAATGCCGGATTTATGGCATTAGACGCTCTGGCGGACCAGCTGGGGACGTCCATAGAAGAAAAAAAGCACAAGGCGCTGTGCGGAAAGGGACTAATCGGCGGAGAAAAGGTCATTCTTTTAAAGCCCCAGACCTTTATGAATTTAAGCGGAGAGAGTATTCGGGCGGCCGCGGATTTCTATAAGGTGGATCCGGATCATATTATAGTAATATATGACGACATCAGCTTAGAACCAGGGCAGCTCCGGATCCGTAAAAAGGGCAGCGCAGGCGGCCACAATGGGATCAAAAGTATTATTGCCCATCTGGGAACCCAGGAGTTTCCAAGAATAAAAGTAGGCGTAGGGGCAAAACCGGATCGGATGGATCTGGCGGATTATGTGCTGGGACATTTTTCCCAGATTGAAAGCAGGGTCATGGATGATGCCGCAAAAGAAGCAGGACAGGCAGCACAGGCAATGATTCTGGATGGAATTGAGGCGGCAATGAACCGCTATAACAGTAAAAAGAACTGAAAGGAAAGAGGAAACCATGATAAACCCTCTGGTGGAACTAAAAGAGTATGAAGATCTGACAACGGCGCTTAAAACAGGAAAAGGCCCTATCCATGTGACCGGAAGCATGGATTCCCAGAAAGTGCAGCTGATGCACGAACTGGGCGGCAGCGGGGGCTGGAAACTGGTTGTTACGTATGACGACCAGAGAGCCAGAGAAATCTATGACGATTTCCGCAATTTTACAAAGCAGGTATGGCTGTATCCGGCAAAGGACCTGCTGTTTTTTAGTGCAGATATTCATGGAAATCTGATGGTGCGGGAACGTCTGGCGGTTTTGCGCCATTTAATGGAAGAACCAGAGGGCGTAGTGGTTACTACCATAGATGGTCTGATGGATCATCTGCTTCCTCTCGATCATCTGAAAAATCAGACGCTTACCGTGTCTGGCGGGGAGACGATCGATTTGAATGAGTGGAGAAACCGTCTGACTGCCATGGGATATGAACGTATGGCCCAGGTAGACGGTATGGGACAGTTTTCCATCCGAGGCGGAATTATTGACGTATTCCCTTTGACAGAAGAATCCCCTGTCCGGATTGAGCTGTGGGACGATGAGGTAGATTCTATCCGTACGTTTGACCTGGAAAGCCAGAGATCTATCGAACAACTGGAGTCGGTTACCATATATCCGGCAATCGAGGTAGTGGTTACTTCGGAGCAGCTGTCAGCCGGAATTGAGGCTATGGAAAAAGAGGCCAAAGTTTATGAAAAATCCTTAAGAAGCCAGAAAAAAATTGAGGAAGCCAGCCGGATTCGGGCTGTTATTCGGGAGTTTGCAGAAGAACTAAAAGAAGGATGGAAGGTATCCGGTCTGGACGCCTACGTCCGGTACTTCTGCAAAGATACGGTCTCCTTTTTTGACTATTTTAAGGAATGGATTTCAGATGGGCGCGGAATTGTTTTCCTGGACGAACCCTTAAGACTGCGGGAAAAAGGAGAAACCGTAGAGACGGAATTTCGGGAGAGTATGATTCAGCGTCTGGAAAAAGGTTACCTTCTGCCGAGCCAGACCGAGGTGTTATATCCTGCAAAAGAAATTTTAGCCAGGATACAGACAGACCGGACGGTGTATCTGACCGGTCTGGATCAGAATTTAACCAATCTGACAGTAAACGAAAAGTTCGGATTTGACGTAAAAAATGTCAATTCCTATCAGAACAGCTTTGAGATTCTGATTAAGGACTTAACCCGATGGAAAAAGAACGGGTATCGGGTTGTCCTGCTGTCTGGTTCCAGAACAAGAGCCAGCCGCCTGGCCAGCGATTTACGGGAATATGAGTTAAAAGCATACTGTCCAGATGAAGAAGGGGAAACTCCTGATTCAGAAAGCGTCCGCCCAGGAGAAATCATGGTCGTTTACGGAAATCTCCATAGAGGTTTTGAATATCCGCTGCTGAAGTTTGTGGTTATCACAGAAGGCGATATGTTCGGGGCGGAAAAGAAAAAGAAGAGACGCAAAAAAACTGCTTACGAAGGAAAGAAGATTCAGAGTTTTTCCGAATTGTCCGTCGGCGATTATGTGGTTCACGAAGACCATGGAGTCGGTATTTATCGGGGAATCGAAAAAATCGAGCAGGATCATGTGGTAAAAGACTACATGAAAATCGAGTACGGAGATGGAGGCAATTTGTATCTGCCGGCAACCAGGCTGGAAGGAATCCAGAAATACGCAGGCGCAGAGGCCAAAAAGCCAAAGCTGAATAAGCTGGGCGGCGGGGAATGGAGCAAAACCAAGACAAGGGTAAAAGGAGCTGTTCAGCAGATTGCAAAGGATCTGGTACAGCTTTATGCAGCCCGTCAGTCCGGCAATGGTTTTCCATGCGGGCCGGATACGGTCTGGCAGAAGGAATTTGAAGAGTTATTCCCTTATGAAGAGACAGATGATCAGCTGGATGCCATTGAAGCGACTAAAGCAGACATGGAAAGTACGAAAATCATGGATCGGCTGATCTGCGGAGACGTTGGATTCGGCAAGACGGAGATTGCCCTGAGAGCAGCTTTTAAGGCGGTTCAGGAGAGCAAGCAGGTGGTCTATCTGGTTCCGACTACCATTCTGGCCCAGCAGCATTACAATACCTTTGTCCAGAGAATGAAAGACTTTCCTGTAAGGGTAGATATGATGTCCAGATTCCGGACGCCTGCTCAGCAGAAAAAGACCCTGGAGGATTTGAAAAAAGGCCAGGTAGACATTTTAATCGGAACCCACAGGGTACTGTCCTCGGATGTAGTGTTTAAAGATCTGGGACTTCTGATTATTGATGAAGAGCAGCGGTTTGGAGTAACCCATAAAGAAAAGATTAAGCAGTTAAAAAAGAACATAGACGTTCTGACGCTGACGGCAACCCCGATTCCCAGAACCCTGCATATGAGCCTGGTAGGAATTCGGGACATGAGCGTATTAGAAGAGCCGCCTATTGACCGGACGCCTATCCAGACTTATGTCATGGAATATAACGAAGAGATGGTTCGGGAAGCTATCCATCGGGAAATGGCAAGAGGCGGACAGGTTTATTACGTATATAACCGAGTCAACGATATTGTGGAAGTGACCAACCGGATAGCGGCCTTAGTGCCGGAGGCAACGGTGGTCTTTGCTCATGGCCAGATGAAGGAACATGAGTTGGAGCGGATTATGCTGGACTTTATCAATGGAGAGATTGACGTGCTGGTATCCACAACAATTATCGAAACCGGATTAGATATCCCCAATGCCAACACCATGATTGTGCATGACGCGGATCACATGGGATTGTCCCAGCTTTACCAGCTTCGGGGGCGCGTGGGAAGATCCAACCGGACGGCATATGCATTTTTGATGTACCGCAGGGATAAGCTGTTAAAGGAAGATGCAGAAAAGCGTCTGCAGGCCATACGGGAATTTACAGAGCTGGGATCCGGAATCAAGATTGCCATGCGGGATCTGGAAATCCGAGGCGCTGGAAACGTTCTGGGCGCAGAACAGCATGGCCATATGGAAGCGGTTGGCTATGACCTTTACTGCAAGCTGTTAAATCAGGCAGTCCGAGCCATTCAGGGCGTTGCAAAGGAAGAGGAAGCTTACGAGACGGTTGTGGACTGCGATATTAACGCTTACATTCCATCTTCTTACATTAAAAATGAATATCAGAAACTGGATATTTATAAGCGGATTTCTTCGATTGAAAATGAAGATGAATACATGGATATGCAGGATGAACTGATGGATCGGTTTGGAGAGATTCCAAGAGCTGTGGAAAATCTGCTGCGGATTGCGGCATTAAAGGGATTAGCCCACAGCGTATTTGTGACGGAAGTGCTGATTAACCGCCAGGAAGTCCGGCTGACGATGTATCCCAAGGCCCGACTGGATGCAGTCGGGATTCCTCCTATGGTGGCTTCTTATAAGGGACGCCTCAAATTCCAGATGGGGGATCAGCCTTATTTTCTATATCAGGAAATGAATAAAAAGAATCAGGACAGCGGCGCCATGATGGAAAAGGCCAAGGAAATTCTGGGGAAATTAAAGGAATTGGTAAAATAAAATGAATAATAAGAAAAGCAGAAGACAAATTATTTTTTTAATGACGGATACGACAAGAAAAGATATGCTGGGCTGTTATGGAAACCCTGAAATGAAGACCCCGAATCTGGATAAACTGGCCAGCCAGGGAATCCGTTACGAAAATGCCTATACCTGCCAGCCAGTGTGCGGACCGGCAAGAAGCGCCATTTTTACAGGTACCTTTCCACACACCAACGGGATGGTAACCAACTCGATTGCAATGGGAGACAATGTAAAAACCATTGGACAGCGGCTGACAGACGCGGGAATCCACTGCGGTTATATTGGAAAATGGCATCTGGACGGAGGCGATTATTTTGGACTGGGCACGTGCCCCGACGGCTGGGATCCAGAATATTGGTATGATATGCGGTGTTATCTGGAGGAACTTTCTGAGGAAGAGCGGATAAAATCCAGAAAGAGGGAAACTTCTTATGCAGAAGACATGACAGAAGAATTTACTTATGCCCACAGGTGTACGGATCGGGCGCTCCGGTTTTTAGAGGAACATGAGGAGGAAGACTTTTTTCTGACAGTGTCTTATGACGAACCTCATGGCCCCAGTCTTTCCCCTGCGCCATTTAACCGGATGTATGACGGATTCCAATTTGGCGATACTCCGGCTTTTTGCGACACTCTGGAACAGAAACCCATGATGCAGCGGTTGTGGGCCGGTTCCCGTTTGAATATGACTTCGGAAGAATTAAGAAAGCCAACTCCGGCGTTAGCCCAGTTTTTAGGCTGCAATTCATTTGTGGATTATGAGATGGGAAGAATTCTGAATGTGCTGGAAGAAAAATTTCCTGATGCAATGGTAATTTTCACGTCGGATCATGGAGCCATGCTGAATGCTCACCGGCTGGATATGAAAAATGCGGCAATGTATCGGGAGGTTGCCAATATTCCGCTGATTATAAAAGGCGGGGACAGAGGAAAAGTAGTTTCTTATCCGGCCTCTCATATTGATCTTGCGCCTACTATCCTGGATTATTTTGGACAGCCGGTTCCGAAACTGTTAGAAGGAAAAAGCATGATGGATCAGATTAAGGATGCTTCTGTGAAAATAAATGACGCAGTATATACAGAATTTACCAGATATGAGACCGATCATGACGGATTCGGCGGACTCCAGATCATGCGGGGAATCACAGACGGACGGTACAAACTGGTCATTCATCTTTTAGATACCGATGAATTTTATGATACCAATACCGACCCTTATGAGGTCTGCAACCGGATTCATGCGGAGGAAACAGCAGATGTGAGAGATCGGCTCCATGATCAGCTTTTAGGCCATATGAATGACACCAGAGATTTGTACAGAGGATATCAGTGGGCCTGCAGACCATGGAGGCCGGAGAAAATGCCTGCCTGGGAAAACGACGGCTATACCCGTCAGCGGGAAAATGAAGAGTATGAGCCGCGTCAGCTTGATTATGACACAGGACTTCCCATGAAGGAAGCTGTCAGGAAAAAGCGCCTTTAGACAGTCCGCTGGTTTCCTGCTGTTCCAAGGCATTCAGCTCTTTAAAAATGCCCCTCATAATAAATATGGTCAGCAGGAAGGTACACAGATCGGAAATCGGCTGTGCCATCTGGATTCCCAAAAGTCCAAATAGAGAGGACGCAATCAGAAGAAGAGGAATCAGGAAAAAGCCTTGCCTGGACATGGCAAGCAGGGTAGACCGGAATCCATAGCCGATAGACTGGGAACACATATTGCTCAGTGTGAGATACCCGCCTAAGGGCAGCGTACAAATCTGGAGCCGCAGAGCCAGGGTTCCGATGGCAATAACCTCTGGATCGCCTTTCCGGAATAGTTCAATGACGTGTCCGGAAAACAGGAAAATAATGACGCTGACACAGAGCAGAAAAATCGTGCTGACTTTCACACAGAACCAGAATGCGTTTTTTACGCGGCTGTACTTGTGAGCGCCAAAGGAAAAGGCGCATACTGGCTGGAAGCCCTGGCCAAATCCGACTACAGCGGAGTTTAACAGCATGGCGCATCGGCTGACAATCGCCATGGCGGCAATAGCAGCGTCCCCGTAAGGGCGTGCGGTAAGGTTTAAGATAATCGTAGCCAGAGACGCCATTCCCTGGCGGCCCAGAGACGGAAGTCCGCCGACGATAATCGACCGGTACATGGAGAAAGACGGAGCGAAGTTGCAAAAACGGATGGAAACGCAGCTTTTTCTCAGATTGCACTGGCAGAGCAGGATGCAGAAGCTGGTAAACTGGGACAGGCCGGTAGCAATCGCCGCGCCTGCGGTTCCCAGATCCAGGCCAAAAATAAAAATCGGATCCAGGAAAATATTTAAGATTCCTCCGGATGCAATGCCTAACATGGCATAAGCGGCCAGTCCCTGAAGTCTTAGAAGATTGTTCATAATAAAGGAACACATCATAAACGGCGCTGCCAGGAAGATGTAGCGGGCATAGGCTACCGCGTAAGGTTTGATAGTCTCCGTGGATCCCAGCATCATAACAATCTGCTCAATATTGGACAGGCCGATTACCATGATGGCCGTACCCACTATGAGGCCGGTAAAAAATCCGGTAGAAGCGATTTTCTCTCCTTTTTCTTGTTCCCCTGCGCCAAAGCAGCGGGCCATATAGTTGCCGCTTCCCATGCCAATCATAAAGGCAATGGCCTGGATAATGGCCATTGCGGAGAAAATAATTCCCACAGCGCCGGAAGCGCTGGTTCCCAGCTGGCTGACGAAAAACGTATCTGCGGTGTTGTAAATCGAACTGATCAGCATACTGATAATGGTGGGAACCGCCAGACGGGGAATTACCTTTTCTACAGGCTGGCTGGTCAGCATCTCATAACGCTGTTCTTGAGTAATGGTATGGTTCATAAGAAAGCCCTCTTTTGTAAAATAGTAAAAATGGAACAATTTTTCTGTATCGCATAGTTCCCAGTTAAGTATACCACGCCAACAGTACATTTAGAAGAAAAAGTACGGTTTCTATTTACTTTTCCTGGAATTGCAAGTATAATACAACACTGTTTGTTATTTAACAAACTTGAAAAACTAAGAAGAGAGGTAACTATGAACAATCATTTTAATACTCCGGCAGAAACCATTGAACTTAACATGAAAGCCTGCGAGAACAAAACGGCGCTTCCTCTTGGAAAAATGATTCTGCTTGGAATTATGGCCGGCGCATTTATTGCACTTGGCGGCGCAGCCAGCAGTACGGCTGCCCATGCTATTGAAAATGTCGGCCTTGCAAGAGCGATGGCTGGCATGATTTTTCCGGTAGGACTGATGCTGATTGTGTTTCTGGGCGGCGAGCTGTTTACGGGAAACTGTCTGATTGTTATGGATGTTTTTGCAAAGAGAACGACCTGGAAGGGATTGATGTACAACTTAGTAGTTGTTTATTTCAGCAATCTGATAGGGGCGCTGATTATTGATACATTACTTGTCTTTAGCGGAAACCTGAATTACTCCGGAGGTCTTCTGGGGGCATATACAATTAAAGTAGCAGTTGGAAAACTTGCCGTTACTCCGGTACAGGCTGTAACTTCTGGGATTTTGTGCAATCTTTTAGTATGCCTTGCAGTACTAATGGCTACTTGCGCAAAAGATATTGTGGGAAAAGTGTGGGCAATCTTTTTCCCAATCTGTGCATTTGTAATCGGTGGATTCGAGCACTGTGTTGCAAATATGTTTTACATACCAGCTGGAATTATGGCGGCTGCAAATCCAGAGTATGCTGCTGCGGCACAGCAGGCTTATGGAATTACTTCTGAGCAGATGGCAGGTCTGACTGTGATAGGAAGTCTTCAGAATTTTATTCCGGTTACCATAGGAAATATTCTTGGAGGAATGGTATTTACAGGACTGCCGCTGTACCTTATTTATAAGAAAAAGTGGAATTTATAAAGAAGTCCCTGGCTGCGGGTAATTCCGCAGCCAGGGACTTCTTTTGACGAAAGCATCCAAAAACAACAATATAACTATACGTATTCTACAACATCAATCCATTTCATCAGGAAATCTTTTTCTTTTGCCTTTTTCTTGGTAAGCTGGGCAGCAGCTACGATAGGCAGCCAGCGGTTTACATACTGGCGGGCAGTGTCGCTCTTCTTGCAGAACAGGTTGATGTACATATCTGCCAGCTTCTGGTCTTCCAGTGCAAACAACAGATACGTCATGGCAGCGTCGGCACTGGCATTGCCCTGTGCGGCGTGAGCCCAGTCGATGACAGCCCAATTGCCCTTTTTATCAACAATGATATTGGTAGGGTTGAAATCGCCGTGGCACAGCTTGGTATGTCTTGGCATACCATCTAAACGGGTGCTCAGCTCATAACGGGTGGTGGCGTCCAGATCCTTTAAGCTGTTAATCTGGTTCTGAAGTTTTGCTTTTAATTTCTTAAGGCCAGGGCACTTTTTGGAGTGGATTTCCAACTGAAGGTCTACAAACTGCTCCATGTACTCTTCCAACTTATCTGGATTCTCTTTCATCAGGGAATCCAAGGTTACGCCCTCGACTTTTTCGCGTACCAGGGCCCAGCCGTCTGGAGTTTCGGAAACCTCAAGGATTTCCGGAATATACAGGCCGGTTTCTTCTACGTTGGCTTCATTTAAAGCCTCATTAAACACATCTGCTTTTGAGTAGCGTTTCTTATCGAAAACTTTGATTACTTTATCTTTATTGGCGTACAAAGTTTTATAAGGACGTGTAAAGATAATATCTTTCTCATTCAGCTTCATAGCAATACCCTCCTTTTATATCATATATTAGTTTGCTTTTTCCTCGCCATAGTAAGCGCGCAGATACATTTCTTTGATTTCGCTCATTAATGGGTATCTTGGGTTTGCGCCGGTGCACTGGTCGTCAAATGCATTCTCAACCATTTCATCCAGGGTAGCTAAGAAGTCTTCCTCTTTAATGCCATAGTCGCGGATGGTCTTCTTGATGCCCACTCTTGCCTTTAACTCTTCAATCTTGTCAATGAATTTATTTAAAGTATCCTGATCGTCTTTGCCGAATACGCCGCAGAAGTTTGCACATTCTACATAACGGGACAGGGTATGAGGATACTGGTACTGGGAGAAAGTTCCCATCTTAGGCGGAACTTCTACTGCATTAAACCGCATAACTTCGGTAATCAACAGAGCGTTTGCAACGCCATGAGGCAGGTGATGGTAAGCGCCCAGTTTGTGAGCCATGGAGTGGCATACGCCTAAAAATGCGTTTGCAAATGCCATACCAGCCATACAGGAAGCATCAGCCATCTTTTCGCGGGCATATGGATCCTTTGCTCCATTTTCGTAAGCGCTTGGCAGGTAGGTAAAGATGTTCTTCATTGCCTTTAAGGCCAGACCATCGGTATAATCAGTAGCCATGATAGAAGCGTATGCCTCTAATGCATGGGTTAAAGCGTCAATACCGGAAGCGCTGGTTAAGCCCTTAGGCTGATTCATCATATTATCAGCGTCAATGATTGCCATATTCGGCAGCAGTTCATAGTCAGCCAGAGGATATTTGGTGCCGGTGCGGTCATCCGTAATAACGGCGAACGGAGTAACCTCGGAACCAGTACCGGAAGAGGTTGGGATTGCTACAAAGTAAGCTTTTTCGCCCATCTTCGGGAAGGTGTAAACCCTCTTTCTGATGTCCATGAAGCGCATTGCCATATCAAGGAAGTCTACTTCCGGATGCTCATACATTACCCACATAATCTTACCAGCATCCATTGCAGAACCGCCACCTAAAGCGATAATGCAGTCCGGTTCAAATGCGCGCATTGCAGCGGCGCCGGCAGTAGCGGAAGTTAAGTTGGGGTCTGGAGCAACTTCGTAGAAGCAGGTGTGCTGGATACCCATCTGGTCTAATTTTTCTTCGATTGGTTTTACATAGCCATTTTTATATAAGAAGCTGTCAGTAACAATGAAGGCTTTCTTTTTGCCCATAACAGTTCCAAGTTCATCTAAGGCAACCGGCATACAGCCCTTCTTAAAGTAAACTTTTTGAGGTGCGCGGAACCACAGCATATTCTCTCTCCTTTCGGCAACGGTCTTGATGTTTAATAAATGTTTTACGCCAACGTTTTCGGAAACAGAGTTGCCGCCCCAGGAACCGCAGCCTAATGTTAAGGATGGAGCCATCTTAAAGTTGTATAAGTCGCCGATACCGCCATGAGAAGAAGGAGTATTGATTACGATACGGCAGGTCTTCATCGCCTCAGCGTGTTTCATAATCTTCTCAGTCTGGGATGGATGGATGTAAAGGGAAGAAGTATGGCCGTAGCCGCCGTCTGCTACCAGACGTTCTGCCTTCGCTAAAGCGTCGTCGAAATCTTTTGCCTTGTACATAGCCAGTACAGGAGACAATTTTTCGTGAGCAAATTCTTCAGAAATATCAACGGATTCTACTTCGCCGATTAAAATCTTGGTGCTTTCCGGAACGTTGACACCAGCTAAAGCGGCGATTGTGTGGGCAGACTGGCCAACAATCTTTGCATTTAAGGAACCGTTGATTAAAATGGTCTTTCTTACTTTTTCGATTTCATCCGGCTTTAAGAAATAGCATCCTCTGTATGCAAATTCTTTCTTTACGGCATCGTACAGCGGTTCCAGTACGGTAACAGACTGCTCGGATGCACAAATCATACCGTTATCAAAGGTCTTGGAATGGATGATGGAGTTGACAGCCAGCTTTACATCAGCGGTTTCGTCAATGATAACCGGAGTGTTGCCTGCGCCTACGCCTAATGCCGGTTTTCCGGAAGAGTAAGCTGCATGAACCATGCCAGGACCGCCGGTTGCCAGAATGATGTCTGCATCCTTCATAACTTCATTGGTCAGTTCCAGGCTTGGAACGTCGATCCAGCCGATGATGCCTTCTGGAGCGCCAGCCTTTACTGCTGCCTCGAGGACGATTTTTGCCGCCTCAATGGTACAGTTCTTTGCACGTGGATGCGGGCTGATGATGATAGCATTTCTGGTTTTTAATGCAATCAGGGTTTTGAAGATAGCAGTAGAAGTCGGGTTGGTAGTAGGGATAACTGCAGCAATAATACCGATAGGCTCTGCAATTTTCTTAATGCCGAATGCAGGATCCTCTTCAATTACCCCGCAGGTCTTGGTGTTTTTATATGCATTGTAAATGTACTCGGCAGCGTAGTGGTTTTTGATAACCTTATCTTCTACAACGCCCATGCCGGTTTCAGCAACCGCCATCTTAGCTAACGGAATACGTGCCTGGTTTGCAGCGATTGCTGCAGCGTAAAAGATTTTATCTACCTGTTCCTGGGTAAAGGTAGCAAACTGAGCCTGCGCTTCGCGCATTGCTTTCAGTTTTGCAGTTAATGCTTCAACATTGTCAATGATTTCGGATGCCTTCGTCTTTGCCATCTTTGAATCCTCCTAATTATTTTAGCATAAATTGATGATTGGTTACATAGTTGTTTTTGTCTTTCTGGCGTCATTATACTGCTGAAAAAAATGATTGTCAATGAATTAACGATAAAATTTTAACGAAGTAGTGGGTTTCTATGTTTTTGCCAAAAAGACAGGAAGAAAAGGCAGAGAAAATGAAAAAATATACAAGAGTGGAAATGCGATTGGATAAAATGCAGTACAATAGGAGCGAATAAACGTTAAAAATATAACAATTTTAAAGCGGGGTAGCGGCAGGATTGGTTTTTGAAGCTCTTCTTCGATGTTTGCTTTTTTAGGCTTCTATGCTAAAATGGGAATTATAAAAATTTAGCAAGAATAATAAGAATATTTTAAAGCGGATAATAAGTATGAGGGTTGGATAGGGGGGATATGATATGTTTTGAATATATTTTGCTGGAATTTAGAGATTTAATTGACTGGATTTATGCACCAGAGGACGAGTTCCTGAAAAAGAGAATGGGTGCAATATCAGCACGAGAAAAACTAATACACGCTATTAAATCAGAAAATTTGAATTACAAAGAGATTAAAGAAATTGTAGAATATGATAAACATATTTACGAACATAATATAGAACAACTGGCAGCAAAACTTTTATTTGATTTGACAAGAAATACGGGATTTGAAGTTTCAAAGAGTCAGATTGGAGAGTGCTGGATTAAATCCTGCTGTGAATGGGAAGAGCGAATGGATAACGATATTTGCGGATTAGATCATCACAGACTTTCGATATATGATAAAATGAAATGTATTTATGAAAGAACTTCTTTAAAAGAACAGTTTCTTGCAGCAGGATTGGAGGCGATATAATGATAACGATTTTTAAAGACAAAAGGGACATTCCTGGGGATATGGAGTATATAGAATTAAATGATTTGTTTTTTAATCAAAATACGGCATCTCGGATTGATAAACGGGCAGAGAGGATTATTAAGACAATAGATGACGCAAAGCTGCTTGGAAAGTATAAAATTTCGTCGAGATTTAATGAGGTGGCGTTAGATATTGACAAGCTTTCGGCAGGATGTAAGACTGTATTAAATGTCCTTTATTACCCAGATAAGGTCTTTTGTTTAAAAGAATGCGGACAGAATGCTTTAGAAGTATTGTACGCTTTAGAAAAAGGCTATGTGTATAGTGAGTATGCATTAATTCCTTTTGACATGGATTCTGTAATTGTCCATACAAAAGATAGTAAACGAATCATTAGTGATTATGAAGAACTGAAGGAGTGGTGGAGTGATGAAGAGTAAGCCGATTGTTATGGATCATTTTTCAACAGTACATTCCTCTTTTTTGGTAAATTTTACATTTAAAAATAACATAACTATTTTGTTGGGGGATTCGGGTACAGGGAAAACAGCTTCATTTTCATTTATTAGAGAATGTATGGCAATAAATCCCAAGATTCTTTGTTTGAATTACCTTGATTACCAGAAAAATATCAAGAACATTATAAGCCAGTCAGAGGGCAAACTGATTGTGATTGATAATGCGGATATTCTGTTGGATGATGAGACACGAAAGTACATTTCACTTGATGATAAAAATCAATATCTGATTATTGGAAGAAATCCTAAAAATCTGTTTGCAACAAAGGAAAATTTGTTTGAACTTATGAGCAGGAAAATAGGAGAACAGACAGAGTTTACATTAAAAGAATATTTATAAGTATTAAAGGAGGCTCCCATGAGTTTTTACAGCATCTATTTTAGTCCTACCGGCGGAACCAAAAAGGCGGCCGATCGGGTCTGTCAGACACTTTTTCAAGGACAGGAGATCGTACAGATTGATTTGTCACAGCCGGAAGAAGACTTTTCCAAATATCAGTTTGAGGAAGAGGACGTCTGCGTTGTGGCAATGCCCTCTTTTGGCGGCAGGGTGCCGGCCATTGCATCCCAGCGTCTGAGTCAGATTACAGCGAAAAAGGCAAAAGCCGTTTTAATGGCAGTATATGGTAATCGGGAGTTTGAAGACACTCTGGCAGAGATGGAAGATGTGCTGTCAGAAGCAGGATTTGAGTGTGCGGCGGCAGTCAGCGCCATTGCAGAACACTCCATTGTGGGCCAGTACGGGGCCGGACGGCCAGACGAGAAAGACCAGGCGCAACTGGCAGAGTTTGGAGAAACAATCAAAGCGCATTTAGCTGCAGAGAAGAGTAGAAAGCAGGAACTGACCGGACAGGAACACACAGACTGGATTCCAGGCAACCGGCCATATAAAAAACTTGGCGTAGTGCCTATGAAGCCTCAGACAGACGATGATTGTCTGAAATGCGGAACCTGTGCAGCAAAATGTCCGGTTCAGGCCATTCCTGTGGAACGCCCCTGGGAAACGGATGAGGAAAAATGTATTTCCTGTATGAGATGTGTAAAAATCTGTCCAGCCCATGCCAGAAAGCTGGATCCAGAGAAACTGGCTGGGCTGGCAGAACGACTGAAAAATGTGTGCGCCGGACGGAAAGAAAATCAACTTTATCTAAGATAAGTGTTATATAGCATTTAAGAGGACTGCTTCATCAGACGGAGTACATAAACAAATGTATAAACAGCCATGATTCCGGACACGGCAGGGGCGACCATACCGATGATTCCCAGTTCATTTGGCGCATAATGGCAGGCAGCATAGATGAGCGGCATCCGCAGCGCCAGGGCACCGAAGCAGCAGCTTACCATAGTAAACATGGTTTTGGAACGGCCATTTAAGTAACCATTTAAAGTGAATACAAATAGTACGCATAAATAGTCAAAGCTGCAGGTCTTAAAAAATGGGATTCCAGCAGCAATGATGGCAGGGTCGTTGGAGAAGATGCCAATCATGGAAGCTGGGTTAATCTGCGCCCACAGGAAAAAGGCAGCAGAGAATGGCAGGGCGAAAAAAATCGCTACAGCTAAGGCCTGATTCATTCGTTTGTACTTCCCAGCGCCGTAATTCTGGGCGACAACAGCGGTCAGGGCGCTGGCTGCAGAGGTGGCAGGAAGCATGGCAAAGACGTCGTATTTGCTGGCGATTCCTACTGCGGCGGCAGCGCTTACTCCCAGACGGTTGGTAACCGAAGTCAGGTATAAAAAGGAGAGACGGACCATACATTCCTGAAGGGAGATAGGAATGCCGACATAGGCCAGTTCCAGGGCTTTTGGCTTGGAAATTTTAAAATTAGACAGCCGGAACTGGAAGATAAAATTACGTCGGTTTAAATAAAACATGGCCAGAAACATACTGATTCCCTGGGAAGCAATGGTTGCCAGAGCAGTGCCGGAGACGCCCATATCCAGGTATTTTACCAGGACAATATCTCCTGCCAGATTGAGACAGCCGGAAATTGCGACAAAAAGCAGAGGGCTTTTAGAGTCTCCGTATCCCCGCAAAGTAGCGCTGATGGCATTGTATCCGCAGATAAAAAGAACGCCGCAGGCACAGACAGAAACATACTCCTTTGCCTGTGAAAAGGATGCAGCAGGAGTCTTTAAAGCGGTTAAAACCGGAGAAACAAAGGCCAAAAGCAGGAAGGTCAAAAGAATGCCTGCAATGCCAAAGATAGTCAGATTGGTGGCAATGGTATCTTTTATGTTGTCGGGACGGTTCATCCCTGCGTATTTTCCGACTAAGACAGTACCGCCAAGAGTCAGGCCGGAGATCATACTGGTAATAATCTGGGTTACCTGGGTTCCGGTAGAGACAGCCGCCACGCTTTCCGGCGGGCAGTACCAGCCGATTACCATCAAATCAACGGCGCCGTACAGCGCCTGAATGAGGTTGGCCAGTAAAAAAGGAATTGAAAACAAAATGACATTTTTTACAATATTTCCCTGGGTCAGAGACTGATTGGTTTCCATAAAACATTACCTCTGTTAAAATAAATTTCTTTCTTTATTATAATGGATGCTGTTTTTTATGTATAGACAATAATCGCAGAAAAGCGAAGAAAGAGAGAAGAGTATCATGACAAATCCAGTATTAGAATGTATGAAAAACAGGGTGTCTTTGCGCACCTATGACGACAAGCCGGTAACGGAGGAAGAGCTGCAGGCGATTCTGGAAGCGGCAATGCGGGCGCCTACTGCAGGCAATCAGATGCTGTATTCCATTATTGTAATCCGCAGCCAGGAGACAAAAGAAAAACTGAGTAAAAGCTGCGACAACCAGCCGTTTATCGCCAAGGCGCCGGTGGTGCTGCTGTTTGTGGCCGATCAAAGCAAGTGGTTTGACTTTTATAAAAAGAACGGGGTAAAAGAATTCTGCGAAGAGAAGAAAGACAAAGGATTTTGTTTTGAGGCCCCGCAGGAGTCCGATTTGATTTTGGCCTGTGAAGATACCATGGCTGCTGCACAAAATGCGGTAATAGCTGCAGAATCATTGGGGATAGGTTCCTGTTATATCGGAGATATTGTGGAAAACTATGAATATCACCAGGAGTTATTGAATCTTCCCGACTATGTATTCCCGCTGGCAATGCTGTGCTTGGGCCATTATAAGCCGGATCATAAGAGAGTGTTCCGGAAGCGGTTTGATCCCAAATTTGTGGTATTTGAAGAAACATACCGCCGGCTTAGCGAAGCAGAATATGAAGAAATGTTTGCAGATGAATGCAAACTGTACCGTCCGGATAATCCATATGGAGCTCATAATTACGCCCAGATGTTTTACGCCAGAAAGACGGGAGCTGCATTCAGTAAAGAGATGGCCCGTTCTGTCCGCGTAGCGTTAAAAGACTGGGACGGAAGGAAACTGTAAGGGGAAATCTCCGCATGGCTGAACTTTTCCGATAAATTTCTTAAAAAACCTTGCAAATATTAGGATTTTCGGGTATAACAGAGTTTGATAAAGAATTAATAGAGAGGGGCCGGAAAGACCCCTCTTTTCATGGAGAAAAGAGCGCATTGCGCTGAGACGTTATTTCAGAAAGGGTATCAGAATGATTAGTACAAGCAACATTACCTTACGCCTGGGGAAAAAAGCATTATTTGAAGATGTAAACATCAAGTTTACCGAAGGCAACTGCTATGGTGTAATCGGCGCAAACGGCGCTGGAAAATCTACGTTCTTAAAGATTTTATCCGGCCAGCTGGAACCTACCAGCGGCGAGGTGATTATTACTCAGGGCCAGCGTCTGTCCTTTTTGCAGCAGGATCATTTTAAGTACGACGAGTATCAGGTGTTAGATGCTGTTATCATGGGAAATGCCAGATTATACGAGATTATGAAGGAAAAGGAAGCCATCTACATGAAGGAAGACTTTACCGACGAAGACGGCATCAAGGCAGCAGAGTTAGAGGGCGAATTTGCTTCCATGAACGGCTGGGAAGCAGAGTCTGACGCAGCCAACCTGTTAAATGGACTTGGCATTGAACCGGAATTTCATTACAGTCTGTTAAAAGACTTAACCGGCGCACAGAAGGTAAAAGTCTTGCTGGCTCAGGCGCTGTTTGGCAATCCGGACATCCTGCTTTTGGACGAGCCAACCAACCACCTGGATTTAGACGCCATTGCATGGCTGGAAGAATTCTTAATTAATTTTGAAAATACGGTTATCGTGGTTTCCCATGACCGTTACTTCTTAAATAAGGTCTGCACCATGATTGCAGACATTGACTACAGCAAAATTCAGCTTTACGCCGGAAACTATGACTTCTGGTATGAGTCCAGCCAGTTAATGATTCGTCAGATGAAGGAAGCAAACCGCAAGAAGGAAGAAAAGATCAAAGAACTTCAGGAATTTATTCAGCGTTTCTCTGCAAATGCTTCCAAATCCAAGCAGGCGACTTCCAGAAAACGCGCTCTGGAGAAGATTGAACTGGATGATATTAAGCCGTCCAGCCGGAAATATCCGTACATTGATTTCCGTCCGGCCAGAGAAATTGGAAACGAAGTCCTGACGGTAGAAAATTTAAGCAAGACCATCGACGGCGTAAAGGTTCTGGACAATATTTCCTTTATCTTAAACCGTGAAGATAAGGTAGCGTTAGTAGGACCAAACGAGCACGCAAAGACCGTATTATTCCAGATTTTAGCAGGCGAAATGGAGCCGGATGAAGGAAGCTACAAATGGGGGCTTACCACTACCCAGTCCTACTTCCCTAAGGATAACAGCGCAGAGTTTGACAGTGACGATACCATTGTAGACTGGCTGACCCAGTATTCTCCGGAAAAGGATGTTACCTATGTCCGCGGATTCTTAGGACGTATGTTATTTGCCGGCGAAGACGGAGTAAAGAAAGTAAAGGTATTGTCCGGCGGCGAGAAGGTTCGCTGTATGCTGTCCAAGTTGATGATTTCCGGTGCAAACGTACTGATGTTAGACGAACCCACCGACCACCTGGATATGGAGTCCATTACAGCCTTAAATAACGGAATGATCAAGTTCCCAGGCGTAATGATTTTCTCATCCCGTGACCATCAGATTGTACAGACCACTGCAAACCGTATTATGGAAATCATTAACGGCCAGTTAGTAGATAAGATTACGACCTATGACGAATACTTAGAGAGCGATGAAATGGCTCGTAAGAGACAGGTATTTACTGTAGGGGAAAACAACGAAGAAGAAGACTAAACAGCAGAAATCTGCCCAAAAGCGGTATACAAAGGGGAAATGCCTCCTGGTATGCCGCTTTTTTGACTCTTTCTTCTTCCAATCTTTGAGAGAAAATGCTATACTTAAACTGATTATAATTAAAGGAGAAATTTTGTGAAAAAGTTAATTTCCTGGAATGTAAACGGCCTTCGAGCCTGTGTAGGCAAAGGCTTTTTAGACTATTTTAAAGAAGTGGATGCAGACGTATTCTGCATTCAGGAGAGTAAACTGCAGGAAGGGCAGATTGACCTGGAACTGCCTGGATATTACCAATACTGGAACTATGCAGAAAAGAAAGGGTATTCCGGTACAGCTATGTTTACCAAAGAAGAGCCCGTTTCTGTGTCTTATGGACTGGGCATAGAAGAACACGACCATGAAGGACGGGTCATTACCGCAGAGTTTCCGGAGTATTATGTGGTTACCTGTTATACGCCTAATTCAAAGGACGGGCTGGCAAGACTTCCTTACCGTATGACCTGGGAAGATGCATTCTTAGCTTATTTAAAGAAGCTGGAGGAAACGAAGCCAGTGATTTTCTGTGGGGATCTGAATGTGGCTCACAAAGAAATTGATTTGAAAAATCCAAAAACCAACCGGAAAAATGCCGGTTTTACAGATGAAGAAAGAGGAAAATTTACCGACCTGCTGGCAGCTGGATTCATTGATACGTTCCGGTATTTCTATCCGGAACAGGAGGGGATTTATTCCTGGTGGTCGTATCGCTTTTCTGCCAGAGCCAAGAACGCAGGGTGGAGGATCGACTATTTCTGCGTTTCAAAAGCATTAGAGGACAGGCTGGAAAGCGCCTCCATTCATACAGAAATTATGGGATCTGATCATTGTCCGGTAGAGCTGGTGATTCGATGAATTTAGTAACAATAGAGCATTTAAGCAAATCCTATACAGAACGCCTTTTATTTGACGATACTGCCTTTTCCATCAATGAAGGGGAAAAGGTGGGATTAATCGGCATTAATGGAACCGGTAAATCCACCTTGTTAAAAATCGTTGCTGGTCTGGAAGAACCAGACGAAGGAAAGGTAGTCAGAGGCCGGAGCCTGGATATCCGCTACTTGCCTCAGAATCCGGAATTTGATCCGAAAGATACGGTATTACAGGCAATTTTAAAGGACAACGAAGGCCATGAGCACGTCTGGGATATTGAAAGCCAGGCAAAGTCCATGTTAAACAAACTGGGGATTACAGACCATGAAGCATTCATAGAGACGCTGTCCGGCGGCCAGAAAAAGAGAGTAGCCCTGGCCAGCGTATTGTTGTCGACTGCTGAGCTTCTGATCTTAGACGAGCCGACCAACCATTTAGACAGCGATATGGCTGACTGGCTGGAAGAATACTTAAAAAAATTTAAGGGCGCCCTGTTAATGATTACCCATGACCGGTATTTCTTAGACAGCGTGACCAACCGGATTGTAGAACTGGATAAAGGAAAGCTTTACAGCTATCAGACCAACTATGAAGGGTTTCTGAAATTAAAGGCAGAGCGTCTGGATATGGCTGCGGCCAGCGAGAGAAAGCGCCAGTCCATTTTACGGGTAGAGTTAGAATGGATGCAGCGTGGGGCAAGAGCCCGTTCCACCAAGCAGAAAGCCCATATCCAGAGATATGAGGCGTTAAGAGATCAGAAAGTGCCGGAAATAGACGGAAAAGTAGAGATGGAGTCTGCGTCCAGCCGTTTGGGGCGGACAACGGTGGAGCTTGAAAATCTGTCCAAATCCTATGGGGATAAGGTGCTGCTCAGGGACTTTACCTATATCTTTTTAAAGAATGACAGAATCGGGATTATCGGACCAAACGGGGCAGGAAAATCTACGCTGATGAAAATGATTGCCGGATGGGTACAGCCGGACAGCGGTTCTATTGAAATCGGCCAGACAGTCCGTATGGGATATTTTTCCCAGGAAAACGAGGATATGGACGAGTCCCTGAGGGTAATTGACTATATTAAAAATGTAGCAGAATATGTAAAGACCAAAGACGGAAGCATCAGCGCCAGCCAGATGCTGGAGCGTTTTTTGTTCCCGTCCCATATGCAGTATACCACGATCGGAAAGCTGTCCGGCGGTGAAAGACGGAGACTGTATCTGCTGCGGATTTTGATGGATGCGCCAAATGTGATTCTTTTAGACGAGCCTACCAATGATCTGGACATCCAGACGCTGACCATTTTAGAAGACTATCTGGACAGTTTCCAGGGAATCGTCATTACCGTATCCCATGACCGATATTTTCTGGACAGGGTTGTGCGCCGGATTTTTGCATTTGAAGGAGACGGAACAGTCCGTCAGTACGAAGGCGGATTTACGGATTACCAGGCCGCCCTGTATGAGCGGAAACTGACAGAAGAAGCCGGAGCCGGCGAAACAGGACAGAAAAAGAATTCCGGACAAAAATGCGGGGAGACAGGCAGCGAAGATGCAGCAAAACGGGAAGCAAAAGCAGAGGCGGAAGCTGCAAGACGCCAGGGAAGAAAATTAAAGTTTTCCTATAAAGAGCAGAAGGAATGGGATACTATTGACGAAGACATCGCTTCTTTAGAGAAAGCAGTCGCAGAGCTTGAAAAAGAGATGGAGGCGGCTGCCGCCAATTACAGCCGGCTCCAGGAGCTGCTGGCAGAGAAGGAAGCAAAAGAAGCGGAATTAGAAGAAAAAATGGATCGGTGGATGTATTTAAGCGAGCTGGCAGAAAAAATTGCAGCGCAATAGCCCACAGAAGAATAAATATGGGAGATGAAGCAGAAATGGAAAAATTCAAAATAATAAAAGAGGACCGTCGTGTTTACCCAATGGGAGTAACTGTTATCGACGGCGGAGCGCATTTTTCTGTTGTCTCCAGAAGCGGGAACTGTACATTGCTGCTGTTTTTGGATGGCAGGAAGAAGCCATGCGGACGGCTGGAATTTCCAGATTCCGACAGAATCGGCGACGTGTGGAACATGACGGTAGAAGGGGATTTTACGGGAATCGAATATTGCTATGAGGCAGACGGCAAAATCCTGGAGGATATTTACGGAAAAGATATTCGGGGAAGAGAAGTCTGGGGAAGTTTTTCGCAGGTAAAAAATATTTTGAAATCCAGGGTTCTGATAGACAGCTATGACTGGGAGGGGGACAAACCCTTAGAATATCCCTATGAAGACTGCATTGTCTACCGGATTCATCCCAGGGGATTTACCAGACACACCTCTTCCAAGATAGAGCATCGGGGCTGTTTAGCCGGAATTGCAGAAAAGATCCCGTATCTGAAAGAATTGGGCGTGACGACGATTGAGCTGATGCCTTCCACAGAATTTCAGGAAGTGATGATGCCGGAAGGCGCGATGCGCAATCCTTACGAAAAAGACGAGCCTACAGGAAAGCTGAATTATTGGGGGTTTGTGGCAGGAGAACGGATGTCCCCCAAGGCGTCCTACTGTTCGGGGAAAGAAAAAAATCCGGTAAAAGAGATGAAGGATTTGGTAAAAGCTCTTCACAAGGCGGGGCTGGAACTGGTAATGGATCTGTTCTTTTCCGGTCTGGAAGAACCGGCTTATGCGCTGGATGTGGTCCGTTACTGGGCAAGAGAGTATCATGTAGATGGATTCCACCTGATTGGGTATGCGCCAAACGATCTTCTGGCCAGGGATCCGTATTTAAGCAGGGTAAAGCTTTGGGCAGATCACTGGGATAACCTGCCTGGGCCAGGCAAAAGAAAACATCTGGCAGAATATAACGACGGATTTGAGATTGATATGCGCCGCTTGTTAAAGGGAGACGAAGATCAGATCAATAATCTGGTATTCCGCAGCAAGCGCAATCCGAAAGAAGCAGGCGTGATTAATTACATGGCGAATGTCAACGGGTTTACGCTGATGGATATGGTAACCTATGACCGGAAGCACAACGAGGCGAATGGAGAGAACAATCTGGACGGAGCGGACTATAATTACACCTGGAACTGCGGTGTAGAAGGTCCGACCAGAAAGAAAAAGGTTGTAGAGATGCGCCGCAAACAGCTCCGGAACGCAATTTTGATCCTGCTTTTAAGCCAGGGAACGCCGTTGATTATGGCAGGAGATGAATTTGGCGACACCAAAGGGGGCAATAACAACTCCTACTGTCAGGATAACGAGACGTCCTGGCTGAACTGGAATCTGGCCAATACCAACCAGGATCTGTTGGAGTTTGTAAAATTTGCAATTGCCTTCCGCAAAAAACACAGGATCTTCCATATGGAGCAGGAACCGAGAATCATGGACTACTTAGGCTGCGGACAGCCGGATATTTCCTATCATGGAGTAAAAGCGTGGTGTCCGGAATTTGAAAATTTCCGGAGACAGCTTGGTATTATGTACTGTGGAAACTATGCAGAAAAGGAAGACGGAACTCCGGATGATTCCTTCTTTGTGACATACAATATGCACTGGGAGCCTCACGAATTTTCTCTTCCCAACCTTCCGAAAGGAAAGAAGTGGCACGTTGCCATTAATACGGATGAAGGAAGCCGAAACGGCATCTACCAGGAGGGCGAAGAACCGGTTCTGGAAAAGCAGAAACACTTTATGGTTCCCCCCAGGTCGATTGTAGTATTCATAGGAAAATAAGATTCATTTTAAATGGGCGGTCACCCTTCCGGTATGGCCGCCTGTTTTTGGAAATTTTGGAAAAACAGCATCAATTTTAAAATTACCGCTTGACAAACCGCAGGTTATCGCATATAATTAACTACGTTGTTGAGGAAGCCCAGATAGCTCAGTTGGTAGAGCAGAGGACTGAAAATCCTCGTGTCGCTGGTTCGATTCCGGCTTTGGGCATTAGCTGTATCGGTATCGTATCATACAGACACAGAACAATTAAATAGTTTTATTATGCGCGAGTGGCTCAGGGGTGGAGCACCACCTTGCCAAGGTGGGGGCCGCGGGTTCGAATCCCGTCTCGCGCTCTTTTTTATTTCAGCCGGAAGCCTTATTCTACAAGGGTTTCCGGCTGTTTTTGTGTTTTAAAAACTTGTAGACAGGGATAGAATGATGATATAATAAACGAGAAATGCAAAAATTGATTTGACATCCTTTAAAGGAGTATACGATACAATGGAATTGATATGGGAAAAATGCAGGATTGACGGAACAGAAGGCGTCCGGATCCTGCGGGTTTTAGGAGAGGATGGACAGGTTGAGATACCAGAACAGGTCTGGACAGACGAGGAACACACAGAACGTCTTCCGGTGCTGGAGCTGGCAGACTATGCGTTTTCGGCCATGATGAGAAAGGAACCCAGGCCAGGTCAGAAGCAGGAAGGGATGCCGGCGATCTGCGGAGACAAAGCGGAGTCGGTATCCCTGCCTAAAACCCTGGTACGGATTGGGAAATATGGGTTTTATAACTGTGAGAAGTTAAGAAAACTGACGTTCTGGTCTTCCATAAGAGATTTAGGGGCTGGACTTTTTACAGGCTGCAGAGGTGTGGAAGAGCTGGATGTATGGATGGAAGAAGAAAAGAAATCCTGTCTTCCGGAAGTCCTTGCAGAACTCAGCCAGACGCTCCGGCTGACCATTCGGGATCAAACAGGCGCGGTTACCGCAAAGCTTCTGATACCGGAATTTTTTGAGGAATCTGTGGAAAATACCCCTGCCAGAATTCTGGTATTGGAGACCCATGGGTGCGGACATCGGTACCGGTACTGTTTCAGGCAGACTCAGATGCAGATGCCGGAATACGATGCCCTGTTCCCCTATGTGTGCGTAGAGGAACAGCCGGAAACTGCTGCACAACTTGCCTGGTACAGGCTTTGGTATCCGTCCGGCCTAAGTGAATCGTCAAAAAAACAGTATAAAACCTATTTAAAAGAACATCCGGAATCTGCTATGAAAGCCTTTTTGCAGGTTCAGGATATGAAGCTTCTTAGCCAGGTTGCAGAAGATGACATCATAGATGGACAAACGATTGCGGCTATGACAGAGGCAGCCTCTAAACTAGGCCAGACAGAAGCAGTTACAGTGCTGATGAATGTGCGCCAGGAAAAATTTTATAAACACCAAGAGCAGGCGGAAGCAGAACATCTGCCTGGAAATAAGAAACGGAAGTTTGAATTATAAGAGCATAAAGGAGAGTGACCATGAAGGAAGTGGTTTTATATTACAATCCAGGCAATGCGCCAAAGCCGGCGCTGATGAAAAGCGTGCTGGTCCGGATGGGAATCCGGATTAAAAATGTGACAAATGAACAGACAGGAGAAACCATAGGAAGTCTTTTGGGAATGGAGCAGCAGGGAAATCCGGATGAAGCAGGAGAAAAAACAGATGGAGCCATAGAAGAACAAATGCTGGTTCTTCATCAGTTTACGGAAAGACGCCTGGATCAGCTTTTGTTCCAGCTCAGAAAGGCCGGTGTTCCAAAGATTGAGTTAAAGGCAATTGTTACGGAGCAGAACAGCCGGTGGACCTTGTACCAGCTATATGAGGAGCTGAGAAAAGAGCGGGAGGCATTTGCAGACGAAACATGATAGATCCGACGAGAGAACGGCAGCTTACAGAATTAAATCTGGCAGAACTGTGTACGGAAATTCTGGCCAGATCCCGCAATGAGCTGTACCTGAATATGCGGTTTCTGGATTTGTCCCTCAGCAGTCTGGGGTTTGAAGCAGATTGGGGGCTTTCCGGATACGGCATTGCTACGGATGGATTCCTGATTTATTACCAGCCGGAATATCTGACTGGTTTATTTAGGAAGGGAAGAATACTGGTCAATCGGGTATACCTGCACATGGTGCTTCATTGCCTGTTTGGCCATCTGGACAACCGGATGCTTTCAAAAGCCGGTCAGGAAGGCAGGGAGACGTTATGGAATCTGTCCTGCGACGTAGCTATGGAGTCCATTATCGACAATTTGTATCAAAAATGCGTTTACGTCCACCCGTCTCCGGTTCGGCGGGAATTTTACCTGAGATTAAAAAACAGAGGACTGACAGTGCTGACAGCAGAAGGAATTTACCGCGCCCTGCTCGAGATGAACCTGTCAGAGCGGGAGATAAACCGGCTGGCAGCAGAATTTACAGCAGATAATCACAGCTTGTGGAAGCGGGAGCAGCCGCCAAAGGCTGCGGCATCCAGGCAGAACCGCTGGAAAGATAATCGGGAAAAGCTGCAGACTGCTATAGAAACGGGTTCTAAGGATGCTTCTGAGGACAATCAGAGTCTTCTGGAACAGGTTCAGGCAGAGAACAGGGAGCGATATGATTATAAACAGTTTTTACGCCGTTTTTCCGTTCTGAAAGAGGAAATGCAGGTGGATGCAGATTCTTTTGACTACGGATTTTATACCTATGGACTGAGCCTTTACGGCAATATGCCGCTGTTAGAGCCGCTGGAAACGAAAGAAATCCGGCGGATTGAGGATTTTGTCATTGCCATTGACACATCCATGTCCTGCTCTGGGGATCTGGTCCGCCGGTTTTTAGAGGAAACGTATACCATTCTGGCAGAGTCAGAGACGTATTTCCGGAAAATTAATGTCCACATCATCCAGTGTGATGATAAAATCCAGTCTGACGCGGTAATTGCCAGTCAGGAAGAAATGAAAGACTATATGGAGCATTTTACCATACAAGGACATGGAGGAACCGATTTCCGGCCGGTTTTCGAGTACATCCAGGCGCTTACTGCGGCCGGACAGTTTCACAAGCTGAGAGGACTGATTTATTTTACAGACGGAAAAGGCATTTACCCTATAGAAAGCCCCTATTATGACACGGCATTTGTTTTTATAGAGGAACATTACAGCGATATTTCAGTTCCGGCCTGGGCTATGAAGCTGATTTTGTCGCCGGAAGAGTTAATTGCAGAAGATCCAGGAGGAACGACCCATGAATATCAAACGGGCAAAACAGGAAATTAAAGACACCATAGAGGCCTATCTGATGAAAGACGAGATGGGAGAATATGCCATTCCGTCTATCAGACAGAGACCGATTTTACTTATCGGGCCGCCAGGAGTTGGAAAAACCCAGATTATGGAGCAGGCGGCAAGGGAATGCGGGATTGGACTGGTATCTTATACCATTACCCACCATACGAGACAGAGCGCAGTGGGACTGCCGTTTATTGAAAAAAGGCAGTTTGGCGGCAAAGAGTATACGGTAACGGAATACACCATGAGTGAAATAGTAGCTTCTGTTTACAACAAAATGGAGGAAACAGGGCTTTCAGAAGGAATTTTATTTATAGATGAGATTAACTGCGTGTCTGAGACACTGGCTCCGGCCATGCTTCAGTTTCTGCAGTGCAAAACTTTTGGCAGTCATAAAATACCGGACGGCTGGGTAATTGCAGCAGCCGGCAATCCGCCGGAATACAACAAATCCGTACGGGAATTTGACGTGGTAACCCTGGACCGGATTAAGAAAATTTATGTAGAACCGGACTATGAAGCCTGGAAGGAATATGCGTCCAGGGAGATGATTCATCCAGCTATCCAGTCCTATTTAAGCATTAAACCCCAGAATCTGTGCCAGATAGAGACAACGGTAGATGGGAAATTATTTGCAACTCCAAGAGGCTGGGAGGATCTGTCAGAGCTGATTGGGGTTTATGAAAAATTAGAAAAAAATGTGGATCGGGAAGTCATCGGCCAGTATCTGCAGTATCCTAAAATTGCAAAGGATTTTGCCAATTATCTGGAACTGTATAACCGGTACCGCAGCCAGTACCAGGTAGAAGAAATCTTAAATGGCGTAATACGGGAAAATGTGTGCAGTCAGGCGGCAAAGGCATCCTTTGACGAACGGTTCAGTCTGGTGGGACTGCTGCTTTCCAGACTTTCCAGTCAGTTTGCTGAATGCCGGAAACAGTCAGACGAGATGGAACTTCTGATGAAACAGCTTCGCAGATTTCCGGAGATTGGCGACCTGGATCGGATTGCAGCAGATTTTGATACCGAATACAAGAATAAAAAGAAAGCAGAGCTTTTAAATGCGAGACAGGAGCGGAGTTACCGTCAGGCAGTATCTGTGCTGGAAAGCTGGAACCAGGAGCAAAAGGCGGCAGGAATACAGGATAAGGAAGAGGTCTGGCAGCAGCTTCGTGCCTGGTTTGGAGAAAAAAGCGATTGTTATGAAGCACTGGTACAAAAAAGCGGCGGAATGCTGGAGCACGCATTTGATTTTATGGAAGCTGCATTTGGGGACAGCCAGGAAATGGTAATGTTTGTAACCGAGCTGAATTCCAGATATTATAGCGTTTCATTCCTGCAGGAGTACCAGTGTGACCGGTATTATGAATACAATAAACGCCTGCTGTTTGATGACAGGGAAGCAGAAATCTTAAAGCAATTAGACGCAGCCGGTGTATAAAAATGGTTCTTTGACACATATTATCCATAGAATCACCAGAAATGGAGGGAATCATATGGGTAATAAAGCATTGGATTATACGGCGCTGACCATCAGCATCATAGGAGCAGTCAACTGGGGACTTATCGGATTTTTTGATTTTAATCTGGTATCCTTTCTGTTTGGAAGTATGAGCTGGCTGTCCAGAATTATTTATGCTCTGGTCGGCCTGTGCGGCTTGTATCTGCTCAGCTTTTATTCACGTTCAGGCAGCCAGATGTAGGATTTTATGAATGGATAAATCCGTCCGGTTATGATATGATGAAAACCGAAACAGGACAGGTTTGATGTACGGAGGAACGTATGACGGGAAACAAGATAAAAGCAGTGATTTTTGACATGGACGGAGTATTGATTGACAGCGAAATGCTGTATTTAGAGGATCTGCTGAAGTTTGTCCAGACAAAGAATCCAGAAGTTACAAAAGAAGATTTATTTGGCGTGGTAGGCAGTACCGCAAAAGATACCTGGACAATCGTCCAGAATGCGGCGGCAAACGGGCAGGACTGGGAAAGCCTCAGGGAAGAGTATCGGGAAAAGCGAACCATTTATGAAACCATAGACTACCGCAGCATATTCCGGAAAGAAGCGAACGATTTGATTGCGTATTTAAAGGAAAACGGATACAGACTGGCAGTGGCGTCTGCAACCAAGCTGCCTCTGGTAATTCGGGTGCTGACGGAAAACGGGATCGTGGACTGCTTTGACCAGGTTGTCAGCGGCAATATGTTTGAAAGAGGCAAACCGGATCCGGAGATTTACTTTTACACAGCAGAAAAACTGGGAGTAAAGCCGGAAGAATGTCTGGTTATCGAGGATTCTACAATCGGGATTACCGCAGCCAGCAGGGCCGGAATGAAGATTGCGGCAGTAATCGACGATCGGTTTGGCTTTGACCGTTCTCTGGCAGATTTTGAGATTGAAAATCTTGGCGAGGTGCTGGAATGTCTGAAGAAATTGGAAGAGAGCCAATAGGGAAAAAGAAAGAAACAGAAGAAACCGAAAAAGGCGAGTGGGAACGGGAAGTGCTGGAAGCCGCCATGGAAGCCGGCCATATCCTTCTGGAAAACGGCGCGGAAATCTTTCGGGTGGAAGAAACCATAGACCGGATCTGCCGCCATTACGGAGTGGATTTTGCAGACGCCTTTGTTCTAAGCAACGGGATCCTGATGACCGCCGGAAATGTGAGGGAACAGTATTTTGCAAAAGTCCAGCACATTCCGGTAAGCAGCGCCCATTTAAACAGAGTGGCTGCAGTCAATCAGCTTTCCAGGGAAATTGAAGCAGGGAACTACACCATCGGACAAGTGCGGCAGGCGTTAAAGGAGATTCAGCAGATGCCTGGAAAAAGCAAAACCATGCAGATTCTGGCTTCTGGAATCGGCAGCGGCTGTTTCTGCTATCTGTTCGGAGGAAATCTGACAGACAGTGGGGCGGCCTTTCTGTCAGGACTGCTGTTGTATGTATTTGTTTTATACATAAGTGTTCCGAAATTGTCTAAGATTGTAGGGAACATTGCAGGCGGCGCTTTGGTAACCTGCCTGTGCATGGTCATGTACCATCTCCATATGGGGGAACATCTAAACTATATGATTATTGGTTCCATTATTCCCCTGGTTCCTGGTGTTCCCTTTACCAATGCCATCCGCGACATTGCAGATGGAGATTACATTTCCGGATCTGTGCGGATGCTGGACGCGCTGCTGGTGTTTTTCTGCATTGCGCTGGGGGTAGGACTCATGTTTACGGTATATAACCGGCTGACAGGAGGTGCAATTTTGTGATTAGCCAGATTGCTGCTGCGGCAGTAGGAACCATCGCATTTTCCCTGTTATTTTCGGTTCCCAGAAGTTATTACCCGTACTGCGGGCTGATTGGAGGCGTAGGATGGCTGATTTACTGCAGTCTGGAAGGAGCGCTGTCTGCGGCGGAAGCCACATTTTTTGCGACCGTAGGAGTCATTCTCCTTTCCCGCTTCTTTGCCGTATGGGAACGGTGTCCGGTAACGCTCTTTCTGATTCCTGGGATTTTCCCTCTGGTTCCAGGCGCAGGCGTTTACTGGACGTCTTACTATATTGTGACAGGACAACTGGATCAGGCGCTGGTAACCGGATTTCAGGCTCTTAAAATGGCAGTGGCCATTGTGCTGGGAATTGTATTTATTTTCGAACTTCCCCAGGGATTTTTCAGGAAAATTGCAAATCCTTTTATGAATAAAAAGAAACAGGAGGAAACAAGATGATTGTAATTAAAGGTGGAAGAATTGTTGATCCAGGCAGAAACATCGATGCAGAAGGCGACGTCTGGCTGGATGGAGATAAGATTAAAAAGGTTGTGTTGGGAGGAGAACATGAGGAGTTGACAGAAGGCGCCCAGGTGATTGACGCAGCAGGAAAGGTCGTTGCGCCAGGACTTGTAGACGTCCATGTCCATTTTCGGGATCCTGGATTTACATACAAAGAAGATATTCACACAGGGGCAGCGGCAGCGGCAAAGGGCGGATTTACAACCGTTGTTTTAATGGCAAATACAAAGCCGGTTGTGGACAATGCAGAGACGCTGAACTATGTGCTGGAGGAAGGAAAAAAGACCGGAATCAACGTTTTGAGCACAGCGGCGGTATCGGTTGGATTGAAAGGACAGGAGCTGACGGATATGGAAGCCTTAAAGGCAGCCGGAGCTGCCGGTTTTACAGATGACGGCATTCCGCTGAGAGATGGGGCGCTGGTTCGGGCTGCAATGGAAAAAGCGGCGGCTCTTAATATGCCGTTAAGCTTCCACGAAGAAGAACCGGCATATATTAAGCAGAATGGAATCAATCATGGCGAAGTATCAGAAAAGCTGGGAATCTACGGTTCTCCGGCCCTGGCAGAGGACGCTATGGTGGCAAGAGACTGCATGATTGCCAAAGATACCGGAGCGGCTATTGACGTCCAGCATATCAGTTCCGCCAATTCCGTTGCCATGGTTCGTCTGGCAAAAGCGCTGGGAGCCAATGTCTGGGCAGAGGTAACGCCTCATCATTTTACGCTGACAGAAGAAGCCGTATTCGAGCATGGAACGCTGGCAAAGATGAATCCGCCTCTGAGGACAAAGGCGGATCGGGACGCTTTAATTGAAGGGCTGAAAGACGGAACCATTGACATAATTGCAACGGATCATGCGCCTCACAGCGCAGAAGAAAAAGCCCGTCCTCTGACAGAAGCCCCCAGCGGCATTACCGGACTGGAGACTTCCCTGGCTCTTGGCATTACCAGCCTGGTAAAAAAAGGCCATCTTACCATGGTTCAGCTGATGGAAAAAATGAGTCTGAATCCAGCCCGCCTGTACCATTTGGACTGCGGCCGCCTGGAAGAGGGAAGACCAGCGGATCTGGTAATCTTTGATCCGGAAAAGGCCTGGACAGTAAAAGCAGAAGAATTTGCGTCAAAGTCGGCAAACAGTCCGTTTATCGGAGAAGAACTGACTGGAAAAGTAACATATACTATTTGTAAAGGCAAAGTGATTTATGAAGACTTATCGTAATATTTTATTAGATGTAGATGGAACCCTGCTGGATTTTGGAGCGTCCGAACGCCAGGGAATTCGTCAGGTTCTAACGTTTTACGGGTTCCAGCCAAAGGAAGAATATCTGGCCCGATATAAAGAAATTAACAAAGAAGCTTGGGCAGCTTTTGAGCGGGGCGAGGTAACCAAAGAAAAGCTGGTTAACCAGCGTTTTGAGGTGTTTTTCGGACAGCTTGGAAAGACGGTAAATGGAGAAGAAGCAGAGGGACTGTACCGGACGTGTCTGGACAGTTCAGCCATTTTGATTGATGGGGCAGTCGATTTGTGCAGATATTTAAAAGAAAAAGGCTATGGCCTTTACGTTGTCACAAATGGAACTTCGACAACGCAGTATAAACGCCTTGCTTTGTCAGGGCTGGATTCCTTTATGGACGGGATTTTTGTTTCAGAGGATGCAGGAAGCCAGAAACCCCAGAAAGAGTATTTTGATTACTGTTTTAAACGGATTCCAGATGCAGATCCGGAAACCATGATTTTACTGGGAGATTCCCTGACATCAGACATACGGGGCGGAATCACTGCGGGAGTAGACACCTGCTGGTATAATCCGGATAGAGCGGCTGGAAGAGAGGACATTCAGCCGGTTTACGAAATTGAAAATCTGGGGCAGTTCCGGATGATTGTATAGAATTTTGCAGCAGTCCAGATCAAAATGGGCAGCTGCAAAATTTTTTGGCTCTTTGTCAAGAGTTGGGGTGGGATTCTTCAGAATCCCGCCCTATTCCTTTGTTTGGAGCTTTTTTACGTTTATAAGTTCTATGTTGATAATTAGGGCATGACAAATAAACCTTCGTGCCAGTCTTGTTTATAAGTTTTATTTAGTTTGCACTATGTAAGATTCTGGTACGAAAACGTTCAAAGCTTCGAATGCCATAAGATATTCGCTTTAGTACCTTGATCTTGTTGTTAAAACCTTCTGTTGTCCCATTTGTGATTCCATATTTAAAAGCATTTAAGATTTCTTTTGCCCAGCGACGATAGGTGTTAGCACATTTTTCGAATTCCTTTAATCCGGATGATTCTGCGATCTTTATCCAATCATAAAAGTCGTTACGTTGCCGAGAGTACTTGGTGTCCTGACAGAGATCATAAAATCTTTCTTTCAGCCAATGAGCCAGTCTTAAATCATCATTATATAGGAGCATCAGATCACATACTTTTTTGTTCTCTTCTTTTAGTTTGTGATATCTTGTTAAAAGAAGTTTGTGACTGCGCTTATAATATTTACGCATGGTAATAGTCATGGTTTTCTGCAGACGTTTGCGGACATTTTCCATGGCCCAAGTGATCTGGCGGATAAAATGATACTTATCAATGCATACTTTCGCATTAGGGAAAAAAGTATGGGCAAGATCAACGTAAGGCTGCCACATATCACAGACGAAATATTTTACTCTGAGTCGCTGAGAGCGATCTATTTGCCGAAAATAGTCAGTAAGGTGAGACTGTGTACGATCAGGAAGGATATCCATGATGGAATGATTCTTTGGGTTTACAAGAATGCATTGATATTTACCTGTACGGGCGTTTCCTTTGAATTCATCAATAGAAACAGCTTCTTTGAAAGGCGGACAGGAATAATGGATGCTGTCAAGTATTCTGCAGACGGTTGCGACAGAAACATTGGATGTTTTAGCTACAGATTTTAAACTAGTAGTTTCACGTAATAAATCTGCTATTTTCCATGTAAGTCGTTTTGTCCGATGCAGATATTTGGGAAGGAACTCATAGGATTCATAGAATTTCTTTCCGCAGGAGCAGGCATAACGCCGTTTATGAAGAACAAGATAGCAGTCTTTTAACTGAAATGGTAAATCTTTGATCGTCTGCCAGCGATAATCGTGGATCTTAGTTGTGGAGTTCCCGCAGTTTGGACAAATATGAGGTTTTGGTTTAGTATCCAGAAAGAATTTCACAGATTTGTCTGCGTGAACTATTTTTGTGATAATAACATCTTCTAAATTAAGTAAATCTTTGATATAATTAGGGAGCATTTATTTGCACCTCCGAGTGGTTTGTTTGCTAGACTGGCGCTTGGAGGTTTTTTATTACTCTTAATTATAAAACAAAAATGTCAGGGTGTATGAATTAAATTTCTTACACCCCAACATTTATTATAGAACCCGTCTTTTTTGTTGTTGGAATATTTGGTGCAAAATACACATATAAATGAAATTGTGACGAGAAAAATTAGAAAAATTTACAAAAAGTTAATTTTTTAACTATTGATATATCGTCCAGAAAGGAGTATGCTTAGAACGTAAACAGAAGACGTCTTGGGGAAGACGGCGGAACACCTGCAGGGTTTTGCCGTAAGCTATTCAACAGCAGTTGAAGAAAGGAGACAAGAATGACCAGAACATATTCAGACGAGGTAGGACCGTTTTACACCATGGATACGGTCATGGAGGAGGCACAGCGATGTTTGCTCTGCTTGGATGCACCATGTTCTGCGGAATGTCCTGCAGGAACCGATCCTGCAAAATTTATCCGGAGCGTGCGTTTCCGCAATTTAAAGGGGGCAGCCGAGACGATTCGGGAAAATAACGCACTTGGCGGCATCTGCGCAAGAGTTTGTCCGACCGAGCGTTATTGTCAGCAGGCCTGTTCCAGATGCGGAATTGACCGTCCCATTGATATTGGCGGAATCCAGCGGTTTGTAACGGATTTTGAACATACAGTCGGAATGGAAATCCTGAAAAAGGGCGAAAAGAACGGAAAGAAGATTGCCATAATCGGAAGCGGCCCTTCCGGACTTCAGGCAGCAGCGTCCTTGCTGGAACTTGGATACGAAGTCGATATTTTTGAACAGGCAGAGAAAGCCGGCGGCTATCTGCGGTACGGAATTCCGGAATACCGGCTGCCAAACGCAGTGGTGGATCGGGAAATAGAACGGATTGAAAAACTGGGTGCAAAGTTTTACTGTAAGGTCTGCATAGGAAGAGATCGTACCATAGAAGATTTGAAAAATACATATGACGCCGTTTTAGCTGCAGTTGGGTTTAGCGCTGGAAAAATGCTGCCTATGTTTGAAGGAAACGAATATGCTGAGACGGCAGTTGAATTTTTAGCAAGAGTAAAAGCCAATGAAGGAAAGGAAGAAGCGCCGGATCATGCTCTGGTAATTGGCGGAGGCGATGTAGCCATGGATGTGGCCACCACCTTAAAACGCCTTGGTACAAAGCGGGTAACCGATGTAGCGTACGAAGAGCTAAGTGAGTTTCTGGCTTCTGAAAAAGAACTGGAAGGAGCAAGGAAAGCAGGGGTTACCATCCTTGACGGTTATGTTCCGGAGCAGGTAGACAAACAGACCGTGACCTTTAAACACCGCCATATGGACGCAGAGCTTACGATTACTGCGGATAAGATTATTCTGGCAGTCGGCCAGAAGCCGGATCTTGACGGGCTTGGCCTGGAAGGAAAGGAAAAAGCAGGAGAGGCAGAAGGGTATGAGACTGCCGATCCGAAAGTATTTATCACAGGAGATCTGGCTCTGGGAGATAAGACGGTTGTCTGGGCTGTGAGAAAAGGAAAAGAAGCGGCGCAGAGCATCCACAAGAGCTTGCAGGAAAGGGGGAGCCGTTTATGATTAACAAGGATCTGTCCATTGATTTTTTGGGAGTTCATTTTGAAAATCCATTTTGTTTATCTTCATCTCCGGTAGGAAACTGTTACGATATGTGCAAGAAAGCATACGATACCGGATGGGGCGGAGTTGTCTTTAAGACTATCGGCCCGAAACATTTCCTGATTGACGAGGTTTCTCCGCGGTTTGCAGCCCTTACAAAAGAAGGAACGCCGTTTGTCGGTTTTAAGAATATGGAGCAGATTGCAGAACATTCCCTGGAAGAAAACCTGGCAGACGTAAAGCGTCTGAAAGAAGAATATCCGGATAAGGTTCTGATCGCATCCATTATGGGAACCAATGAGGAAGATTGGGTAGAACTGGCGCGTCTTGTAACGGAAGCTGGTGCGGATATGATAGAAATGAATTTATCCTGTCCGCAGATGACGTCCCATGATATGGGGTCTGACGTAGGAACCAATCCGGAACTGTGCCGGAAATACTGCGCAGCAGTAAAGAGAGGTTCTTCTCTTCCGGTTCTGGCAAAAATGACGCCGAATATTACCGACATGGTCGGAGTAGCAAAGGCTTGTCTGGAAGGCGGAGCAGACGGTATTTCTGCGATTAATACAGTAAAATCCATTACGGACGTGGATCTGGATCGGAAGATTGGTATGCCGATTATTAATGGAAAATCTTCTATTTCCGGATACTCTGGAAAAGCAATTAAGCCCATCGCCCTTCGTTTCCTGCAGCAGCTGAGAACGGCAGAAGGCCTGGAAGATCTTCCGATTTCCGGAATTGGCGGAATCGAGACCTGGGAAGATGCCGCAGAGTTTATTCTTTTAGGAGCTTCTACCCTGCAGGTTACCACTGCAATTATGCAGTACGGCTACCGGATTGTAGAGGACATGAAAAATGGTCTGATGCATTATATGGAAGAACAGGGCGTGGATCACTTAAGCCAGCTGGTAGGACTGGCAAACCAGAATATTATTCCGGCAGAGAATCTGGACAGAGATTACATTGTCTATCCAAAGATTGACGAAAAACAGTGTATTGGATGCGGGCGCTGTGTGATTTCCTGTTATGACGGTGCACATCAGGCTATGGAGTGGGATGAAAAGACCCGTAAGCCCGCCTGCAATACCGATAAGTGCGTAGGATGCCACCTTTGCGCGCTGATTTGTCCGGTTCATGCGATTTCCAAGGGAGAAGTAGTGATGAAGCCAGGAAGAATGGGAAGCCCGCAGGATAAGAAGGTGTGATAATATGAAAGAAATTTCCGGACCCTGCAGAGATACTTATAAATGTGCATTTGCGACTGCGCTTCTTTGTATGATTTGGATGGCGGCGGCAGGTCTTTTAAAATTGCCTGGATGGGCAGGGTTTGCCGGATGTACGGCATACTTTGCGGCGCCAGGGAAAGGGATAAAAAGTCTGCCGAAGACCTTTGCCTGTGTGGGAAGCGGAATTTTATATGCATCGATTTCTCTTCTTTTTTCCGGAATCATACCTGGTCAGGCGGCAGGGCTGCTTCTGACATTCCTTACTACATTTCTGATGTGCGCAGCTGGAAACAGCAGTATCCTCGGATTTGTACCAGGGGCTTTTATCGGTTCGTTTTCAACCTTTGCATCAGGAGGAGATATAAGAGCAATTGCTGCAATTTTAATAGGGGTTTTTCTGGGACTGGCTTGCGACAGCCTTGGAAAAGCGCTGTGCGGCAGAAAAAGATAAAAGTGCTGTGAGATGACAGCTGAAATGGTTAAGGGCGCTGCAAGTGCAACGCCCTTATACAATATGGATGGATTACTTTCCTAAAATAATGGAGGTCAGTTCCATTGGATCTACGATCTTGCCGTCTTTGTAAACACGCATATTGCCGCTGGCAATTTCGTCAATCAGGATAACTTCGCCGTTGTTGTAGCCAAACTCAAACTTGATGTCGTAGAGCTTTAAGCCCTTCTTAGCCAGGTCGTCAGCAACGATCTTGGTAATCTTTAAAGTCTGCTCCTTCATGGACTCAAACATTTCCTTAGTCATAACATTTAACGCAACCAGGCCTTCGCAGGTAACCAGCGGATCGCAGCGGTCATCATCTTTGAAAGTTGCCTCTACATAACCGCCTGGAAGCTCGGTACCATCTTCGATGTATGCGCCGTAGCGGCGGATAAAGCTTCCGGTTGCAACTAAACGGCAGATAACCTCAAGGCCTTTGCCAAATACAGTAGCAGGAAGAACTTCCATCGTTGCATCGTCTAAGTTTGCGCTTACATAATGGGTTTTGATTCCGGCCTCTTTTAACAGTTCAAAGAAATGGATGGAGGTCTCTAAATTGGCCTTTCCGATTCCTTCAATGGTTAAACCTACAGAATTTTCGCCTGGATCGAATACGCCGTCTTTTCCGGTGCAGTCGTCCTTAAACTTTAATAATACATTGCCGTTGTCTAACTGAAATACATCTTTGGTTTTACCTTCGTATACTTTCTTCATATTGACCTCCGCATAAAAGTTTTAAACTTACGTACAGGTGTAGTGTAGCACAAAATGAAACAGAATACTATATTTTTATTTTGATAAAATTATTCGAAAGAAAAGGCTGGTTTTTCGGTGTTTTACACAAAAATAAATAGACTTCTATTTGTTTATAATGAAAATTACAAGACAAACATTAGCATACCTTATCAATAAACAGGGATTTTCAGAGACTTCATAATTTTAAAGATTTTTTAAAGAGCAGATTAAGGAATATTACGATATTCTAAAATCTTTGGAATTCTATTGAAATGGAAAAATGACTGCGCTATAATCCAGACTTGTAACAAGACAACCTGGTTTACTAGAAAAAAATGACTGGAAAGAAAAGAGGAGATTATTATGAGAAAATTAGCGTTAGCAGTTACCATTGGAGTAGCCTGTCTTGGCATCGCAGCGTGCGGTCAGAGCGCAGAATCTACAACCGAGACGACAACTGCACAGGCAACAGAAGCGGTAACAGAAAGCGAAAGTACAGAAACGGAAGAAGAAACCAAGACCGAGACTGCTGACAAGGAAAGCGAGACCGAGACTGCTGACAAGGAAAGCGAGACCGAGACAGAAGAAACGGAATCTAAAGATGCAGAAGCAGAAGCTTCCGAATCGACCGGAGCAGAGTAGGCTGGTCTGGATAACTTCTCTGTAGACATGGAAACCGTAGCTGCAATGGGAAAAGACATTAAGGCAGCAGTGGAAGCAAAGGATTTAGATGCGCTTGCAGAGCTGGCTTCTTATCCGGTATATGTAGGATTAGAGGACGCAGAAGATGTTGAGACAAAAGAAGACTTCCTTGCATTAGGAGCAGACGCTGTTTTCACAGACGAACTGGTTCAGTCCGTAACCGGTGCAGATGAAACTGCATTAGAAGCAAGCAAAGCAGGATTTACCTTATCTTCCGGCGATTCTTCTGCCAACATTATTTTCGGCGTAGTGGACGGAGAATTGAAGATTACCGGAATTAACTACTAATTCACACCAAACAGATAATCAGATGACAAAAAGGTGCGCAAGCATATTGCCTGCGCACCTTTCGTGACTTCGGAACTATTTTATGCCAGACGGGCTGCAATTGCCTGGATAAACTGCTGGCTGTTTAATACGGTAGGATGTTCCATGGTAGTAATCAGGGCTAAATCTTTGGTCATGGAACCGCTCTCAATGGTATCTAAAGTAGCCTGCTCCAGTTTATCAGCAAATGCCATTAATTCTGGATTGCCATCCAGCTCTCCACGCTTTCTTAAAGCGCCGGACCATGCGAAAATAGTAGCAACTGAGTTGGTAGAGGTTTCTTCGCCGGCCAGATGTTTGTAATAGTGGCGCTGTACCGTACCATGGGCTGCTTCATATTCATAGTATCCTTCTGGAGAAACCAGAACGGATGTCATCATAGCCAGAGAACCGAAGGCAGAAGAGATCATGTCGCTCATAACGTCGCCATCGTAGTTTTTGCAGGCCCAGATGTAACCGCCTTCGGATTTCATAACTCTTGCTACGGCGTCGTCAATTAAGGTATAAAAATAAGTAATGCCAGCTTCTTTGAAGCGTTCTGCATACTCGGAATCAAAAATTTCCTGGAAAATATCTTTAAAAGTGTGATCGTATTTTTTGGAAATCGTGTCTTTGGTTGCAAACCACAGATCCTGCTTTACATCTAATGCATAATTAAAGCAGCTTCTTGCAAAACTTTCAATAGAAGCGGAGATGTTATGCATACCCTGGATAATGCCAGGGCCGTCAAATTCGTGGATGGTTTCCCGAAGGGTTGTTCCGTCGGCTGCAGTATAGACAAGTTCTGCCTTTCCTGCTGCCGGAATTTTCATTTCTACGCCCTTATATACGTCGCCGTATGCGTGTCTGGCAATGGTAATCGGCTTTTTCCAGTTTTTTACGCAAGGTTCAATGCCTTTTACCACAATGGGGCTGCGGAATACGGTTCCATCTAAAATGGCACGGATGGTTCCGTTGGGGCTTTTCCACATTTCTTTTAAATGATATTCGCTTACTCTGGCAGCGTTAGGAGTAATGGTAGCGCATTTTACAGCAACTCCGTATTTTTTGGTAGCCAGAGCAGAGTCTACAGTTACCTGATCGTTGGTAGCGTCCCTGTTTTCCAGACCTAAATCATAATATTCGGTCTTTAAATCAATAAAAGGAAGTAAGAGTTCTTCTTTAATCATCTTCCAGAGGATTCGGGTCATTTCGTCCCCATCCATTTCAACCAGGGGAGTGGTCATTTTAATTTTTTCCATGAAAAGCCTCCTGTATTTTGTTTTTCAATATTTTACTACAAGAACGTCGGATTGTCCACTTGCATAATTACAAAAAGACGGCACAGACTAAGCGTGAAAAAATAAACGGAATCAAGGAGGCGCTTTTATGGGCAGCTTAGAAAAAGAGAAAAAAGAAATCGAAGAAAAGGACAATCAGATGATGGAAGAGTATGGCCAGATCCGTCTGGAAAACAGTAAAAACCGTCACAACATCCATCTGCTTTCCATTATCGGGGAAGTAGAGGGCCATGAAAATCTGTCTGGGAACAGCAAAGCTACCAAATATGATCACGTACTGCCCAAGTTGGCGGAAATTGAAGATGACAAGGAGGTAGAAGGACTGCTGGTGCTTTTAAATACGTCCGGCGGAGATGTAGACGCAGGGTTAGCCATTGCAGAAATGATTGCATCTTTAAGCATTCCCACCGTATCCTTAGTCTTAGGAGGAAGCCATTCCATCGGCGTTCCCCTGGCAGTGGCTTCCGATTATTCGTTTATCGTTCCTACCGGAACCATGATGATTCATCCGGTCCGTATGAGCGGAATGATCATCGGGGCATCCCAGACCTACGAGTATTTTGATATGATCCAGGACCGGATTTTAAGCTTTGTGTCCCAGCATTCCAAAATCGGATATGAAAAATTGAAAAGACTGATGCACAATACAGAAATGCTGACCAGAGATCTGGGAACCGTACTGGTAGGGGAAGAAACCGTAGCAGCTGGGCTGATCGACGAGGTGGGCGGAATCAAAGAAGCCTTAAAAACGCTTCATAAAATGATTGACAGTACAACCGCGGGCTTGCAAATTTTTTGAAACTTTTGTATACTATCAACAATGGGCAACTTTCGGTTTTGCCTAAGTAGGAAGATAGTAGGAGGCAGTATTTCGTGGCAGAAACGAAAAAAACAAGAAAACCATCACAAAACAGCAAGAAAAAGCCAGGGCGTCCCAAAAAGCAGCCGGAGCCCCAGTATGATGAAGGCGCAGAAATAATTCGGGCAGAAGTTTTTATTATCAGCTCCTTTGTAGTGGCCGTTCTGCTGTTTTTAAGCAATTTCAATTTGTGCGGTGCAGTAGGGCAGTTTTTAAAAAGCGCCCAGCTGGGACTGTTTGGAAGCGTCGGATACCTGGTTCCGATTTTCTTATTTATTGGAACCTGTTTTGCTCTTTCCAACAAGGGAAATGTACGGGCAACGCTGAAACTTTGTGCGGCCATTGGAGCGGCTCTGGTCTTATGCGGGCTGTTTCATCTGCTTTTCGGCGGAAAAGAAGCGCCGGTCACAGGATTTTTAGAATACTATAAGCTGTCTGCTGCAACGGGAAAGGGAGGCGGCCTGGTGGGCGGCCTGTTAGCAGGCGGGTTAGCATCCGTTGTGGGAATCGTCGGCGCCTATGTGGTGCTGATTGCGGTTCTGATTATCTGCATTGTCTGCATTACAGAAAAGTCGGTCATCAAGGCCATGAAAAACGGCGGGGACAAGGCCTACCATTATGCCAAAGAAGATCTGGACAGACGGATGGAAATTCACGCTGAGCGTCAGGAAGAGCGGCGGATCCGCAGGGAACAGAAGGTGCGGGGAGTGGATTTGGATGCTACGAAGATTGACGATCCGGCAGACGTTCCTTTGTGTACCGACGCGCCGATCCGATCGATGTTTGAGCCGGCTCCGGAACCGCCGTCTTTAGAAGAGATGCTAAAGAGGGCGGAAGAAGATAAAAAGGAGCAGAAAAATCAAAAAGACAAGGAACTGTCTCCAGAACCTCATTCAGCCGATGTGTTTACTGGGAAAATTGCACATTCCGGAGCAGAAACCCAGGAGGAACCAGAGACCCTGGAAAACCAGGATTTGCCTCCATTTGAGGAAGATGGAGCAAATCTGGGGGCGGGAGTCCTTTCTTTTGTAGCGCCAAAGAATACCAGTACCCTGACGGAAATGGATCTTCTGGAACAGACCGGCGATTATTACCGTCTGGATAAAGAAAACCAGGGCATCAATTACGAAGGGGAATTCGATCCGCAGCCAGAAGAAGAGCCGCCCTCTCTGAAGTCTGTGCCGGAGCCTGAACCAGAAGCCATACCAGCGATAGAAGCCAAACCAGATAGGGATCCAGACCCTGTACCATCCTCCGTTATCATGGAGGAAGAGCCGGTAACGGCTCCGGATTCCGTTTTCGTTCCGGAAGGGGAAAAACGGGTGGTTACTGCCACTGGAAAAGTAATTGAAAGCGAGACAGAACTTCTCCAGAAAAAGCTGGAAAAACGGAAGGCGGAGATTCGGGAAGACGGCGATTCCCAGGCGGCAGTTGCCATGGAAGCCAAAGAAAAGATTGAGGAAGTCCACAAAGAATACATATTCCCGCCAACCAGCCTGTTAAAAAAAGGCAGCAAAGCTGCAACATTTTCCGAACAGGAATACAAGGATACAGCAATCAAGCTTCAGCAGACCTTACGGGATTTCGGCGTCGGAGTAACGGTAACCAATATCAGCTGCGGCCCTTCTGTTACCCGTTATGAGCTGCATCCGGAACAGGGCGTAAAAGTAAGCAAGATCGTAGCCCTGGCTGATGACATCAAGCTAAGCCTGGCGGCAGCAGACATCCGGATTGAAGCGCCGATTCCAGGAAAATCCGCAGTGGGCATCGAGGTACCCAATAAAGAAAACAATATTGTTTATCTGCGGGATTTATTAGAATCAGAAGAATTTAAACGCCATTCTTCCCGTCTGGCGTTTGCAGTGGGCAAGGACATCGGAGGCCAGACGGTGGTAACGGATATTGCCAAAATGCCTCATTTATTGATTGCAGGCGCTACCGGTTCCGGTAAGTCCGTGTGTATCAATACCCTGATTATGAGCATTATCTATAAGGCAAATCCGGATGACGTCAAACTGATTATGGTGGATCCGAAGGTCGTAGAGTTAAGCGTGTATAATGGAATTCCCCATCTGCTGATACCGGTTGTTACCGATCCCAAAAAAGCATCGGGCGCCTTAAACTGGGCGGTGGCAGAGATGACCGACCGATACAAGAAATTTGCCGAATACGGCGTGCGGGATTTGAAAGGCTACAATGCCAGGGTAGAGAAGATTGAAGATATTGAAGATGACAAAAAGCCGAAGAAAATGCCTCAGATCGTCATTATTGTAGACGAGCTGGCGGACCTTATGATGGTGGCGCCTGGAGAAGTGGAAGACGCGATCTGCCGCCTGGCCCAGCTGGCGCGTGCGGCAGGCATCCATCTGGTCATTGCAACCCAGAGGCCGTCGGTAAATGTTATTACGGGATTGATTAAGGCCAACGTACCGTCCCGAATTGCATTTGCCGTTTCTTCCGGTGTGGATTCCCGAACCATTATTGATATGAACGGAGCGGAAAAACTTCTTGGAAAAGGCGATATGCTGTTTTATCCGTCCGGTATGCCAAAGCCCCAGCGCGTGCAGGGAGCATTCGTTTCCGATAGTGAAGTGGCACAGGTCGTTGAATTTTTAAGCCAGCAGGGATTTGGCACGCCGTACAGTCCGGATGTGGAACAGCAGATTGCAAAAGGCCCCCAGGGAGGTCCAGGCGGCGGAGATAATCGGGATGAGTATTTTGCCCAGGCGGCAAAATTCATCATAGAAAAAGACAAAGCTTCTATCGGAATGCTTCAGCGGGTGTTTAAAATTGGATTTAACCGAGCGGCCCGAATTATGGATCAGCTGGCAGAAGCAGGCGTAGTAGGCGAAGAAGAGGGAACAAAACCGCGGAAAGTCCTGATGTCCATGGAGCAGTTTGAAGAACTGATGGAACTGGGCGGTTGAGAAAAAATTAGTCACAGGAGGATGAAGGATGAAAACGGATATTGAGATTGCACAGGAAGCAACCATGGAGCCAATTAAGAATGTGGCTGCCAATTACGGCATTTTAGAGGATGAGCTGGAGCTTTACGGAAAATACAAAGCAAAGCTTAGCGACGAACTGTGGGACAGAATTAAAAACCGTCCGGACGGCAAACTGGTATTGGTTACCGCCATCAATCCGACTCCGGCAGGAGAAGGAAAGACCACTACGTCCGTAGGGCTGGGACAGGCATTTGCAAAAGTTGGGAAAAATGCCTTGATTGCATTAAGAGAGCCATCTTTAGGCCCGTGTTTTGGCATTAAGGGCGGAGCTGCCGGCGGCGGTTATGCACAGGTTGTTCCCATGGAAGATTTAAACCTGCATTTTACCGGAGATTTTCATGCCATTACTTCCGCAAACAACCTGCTTGCTGCCCTGTTAGACAACCATATCCAGCAGGGAAATGCCCTGGGCATTGATCCAAGACAAATTTTATGGAAACGCTGCCTGGACATGAACGATCGGGTGCTGCGCAACGTTGTAGTAGGACTTGGTGCAAAAGCAGACGGAATGGTAAGAGAAGACCATTTTGTCATTACGGTTGCGTCTGAAATCATGGCAATCCTTTGTCTGGCAGACGATATGGAAGATTTAAAAGATCGTCTGGGAAAAATTGTAGTTGCATATAATTTTGCAGGGGAACCGGTTACGGCCGCCCAGCTGCACGCAGTAGGCGCTATGGCAGCCCTTTTAAAGGACGCTTTAAAGCCAAACCTGATCCAGACATTAGAGCATACCGGCGCTATCGTCCATGGTGGTCCTTTTGCCAATATTGCCCATGGCTGCAACAGTGTAAGGGCAACAAAAACGGCCTTAAAGCTGGCTGATATCGTAGTAACCGAGGCTGGATTCGGCGCAGATTTAGGTGCAGAAAAGTTCTTTGACATTAAGTGCCGCAAGGCTGGATTAAAACCGGATGCAGTCGTTTTAGTTGCGACCATCCGCGCATTAAAATACAATGGCGGCGTGGCAAAGACCGATCTGGCAGAAGAAAATGTAACGGCGCTTTCCAGAGGAATTGTGAATCTGGAAAAGCACATTGAGAATCTGCAGAAATACGGCGTTCCGGTTGTGGTCACGTTAAACTCCTTTATTACCGATACCCAGGCGGAATATGAATATGTAAAGAAATTCTGCGAGGAACGGGGATGCGAGTTTGCACTTTCCCAGGTTTGGGAAAAGGGCGGCGAAGGCGGCATTGAATTAGCAGAAAAGGTTCTTCACACTCTGGAGAGAAAAGAAAGCAATTTCCATGTTTTGTATCCGGATGAAATGTCGTTAAAGGATAAGATCCATACAGTTGCTTCCGAAATCTACGGAGCAGACGGAGTCAGCTATGCGCCGGCTGCAGAACGGGCATTAAAGAGAATCGAGGAAATGGGATTTGGAAACCTTCCGGTCTGCATGGCAAAGACCCAGTATTCTCTGTCAGACGACCAGACCAAACTGGGACGTCCGACCGGATTTACCGTAAACGTCAGAGACGCGTACGTATCTGCAGGAGCAGGCTTTGTAGTCGTACTGACCGGCGCGATTATGACGATGCCTGGACTTCCCAAAAAACCGGCTGCAGACAACATTGATGTAAATGAAAAAGGAGTAATCACGGGATTATTCTAAAAAATAACCGGAGGCCGCTTTGGAAGAATCTGAAGCGGCCCAAGGTCTTTTCAGAAATAGGAGGATTTATGGCAGTTAGAGAGTGGCTTGGCAAAATTTCTTATACCCTTCTTCAGGGAAATCTGGATCAGGAAGTTACAGAAGTGATTTACGATTCCAGAAAAGCAGCAGAAAACACTGTGTTTGTCTGCATGAAAGGAGCAAAGGCAGACTCCCACGACTTTATTCCGTCTGTGATTGCGGCCGGATGCAGGGTTCTTGTGGTCGAACATCCGGTAGAGGTTCCGGAAGATGTTACCGTCATCCAGGTAGAAAATGGCCGCAGCGCCCTGGCCCACATTTCAGCTGCCAGATTCGGGTATCCGGCAGAAAAGATGGTAACTATCGGCGTAACCGGCACAAAAGGAAAGACGACAACCACCCATATGATAAAAGCCATTCTGGAGGCCTGCGGGAAAAAGGTGGGAATGATTGGAACCACAGGCGTGGTAATCGGTAAAGAAACCTGGCCGACGGTCAATACCACTCCGGAGTCCTGGGCTCTTCAGGAGGCGTTTGACAGAATGGTAAAAGCAGGGTGCCAGTATGCGGTTATGGAGGTCTCTTCCCAGGGACTAAAAATGCATCGGGTGGATGGAATTACCTTTGATTACGCCTTGTTTACCAATCTTTCCCCAGACCATATTGGTCCCAATGAACATGAAAGCTTTGAAGAGTATTTATACTGGAAATCCCAGATTTTCACATTAGCGAAGGTAGGAATTTTAAACCGAGACGACAGCCATTATGAAGAAATTAAACGATACGCCAGCTGTCCTGTTTATGAATTCAGCCTGGAAACGCCCTGCGATTTCTTTGCCTCCAATATTCGGTGCGTGGCAGACGGAAGCTTTGTAGGCGTTGAATTTGATATTAAAGGAAACTATGAAGCTGACGTAAAAGTAGGGGTTCCTGGACGGTTTAATGTATACAATGCCCTGGGCGCATTTGCAGTGGCAAGCTTTCTGGAGCTTCCCAAAAGCCAGGTAGAGCAGGCGCTAAAAACGCTTCGGGTAAATGGCCGTATGGAACTGGTATACAGCTCGCCGGAATTTTCTGTCATTGTGGACTATGCCCACAATGCAGTCAGCATGGAAAGCCTTTTAAAAACCTTAAGAGAATACCATCCCAAACGTCTGGTCTGCGTCTTTGGATGCGGTGGAAACAGGGCAAAAGACCGGCGGTATGCCATGGGCGAAATGGGCGGAAAAATGGCAGATTTGTGCATTCTGACTGCAGATAATTCCAGGTTTGAAAAAACCGAAGATATTATTGCAGATATTAAGTCCGCCCTGATTCCGACCGGAGGAGCTTATCTGGAGATTCCGGACAGAAGAGAGGCTATTACCTATGCCATTACCCATGCCCAGAAAGGGGATATGATTGCAGTCATTGGAAAAGGCCACGAAGACTACCAGGAAGAAAACGGAGTCCGCCGTCCGTTTTTAGACAGGGCTGTGATTGAGGAGGTTATCGGAATATGCCGCAGTTAAGTGTAGAAGAGATTGTAAAAGCATCTGGAGGAACTCTGGTATGGGGAGAGGAAAAGACCCTGGTTACATCGATTGAGACAGACTCCAGAAAAGCAGGAGACGGGGCTTTGTTTATTCCGGTTATCGGAGAACGGGCAGATGGCCACCGGTTTATCTGCTCTGCCTTAAAGAGAGGCGCTGCTGCGTCCCTGACCAGCAGCCATCCGGATCGGGCATCGGTAGAGCGGGAGTTAAACGAGACAGATGCGCCCAGAGAGGCCGCCTGGATTTATGTAGATGACACGGTAAAGGCTCTGCAGAAAATCGGCGCATTCTGCAGGGACAAGGTTCAGGCGCCGGTTATCGGCGTTACGGGAAGCGTAGGAAAAACGACTACACGGGAGATGGTTGCCTGCGCGTTATCCGGCGGCTACGAACGGGTATTTAAAACCTCCGGCAATTACAACAGCCAGGTAGGCGTGCCCATTACCCTGTTCCAGATTGAACCGGAAGACGAAATCGCAGTACTGGAGCTTGGCATGAGCGAGCCTGGGGAGATGGAAAAGATTGCTTCCATTGCAAGGGTGGATATGGCGGCGGTAACCAATATCGGAATCGCCCATATCGGCCAGTTAAAGACTCAGGAAAACATCTGCAGAGAAAAGCTGAACATCCAGAAAGGCATGAAGGAAGGCGGGACTCTGCTGTTAAACGGAGATGACCCTATCTTAAAGACCCGCACGGCAAAAGAAGGATGCCGCACGATTTACTATGGTACCGGCGAAAACTGTGATTATCGGGCAGTCAATGTGACGACAGAAGATGGATTTCCGGTATTTACCGCCTGCTGTCCGGATGGAGAACAGGCCAGAGTCCGGCTTCAGGTGTTTGGAAGCCACAATGTATTAAACGCGATGCTGTCGATTGCGGCGGCAAAGGAAAACGGCGTGGCGCTGGCCGATGCAGCCAAAGCTCTGGAACGTTTTGCCGGCTACCAGGGCAGACAGCAGATTGTGGAAACTTCCCGCTATACTATTATTGACGATTCCTATAATGCAAGCCCTGTATCCATGAAAGCAGGACTGGAAGTACTGATGTCCATCCATCCAAAACGCCGGAAAGTTGCAGTCTTGGCAGATATGAAAGAATTAGGACCAGATGAAAAAATCTACCACAGAGAAATTGGAACCTATCTTGCCGCTCATTTAAAGGAGCATATGGCAGATGAAGTGTTGCTTTTAGGAGAGCTGGCAGAAGAGATCCGCACCGGACTGCTGGAGGCAGATCCAAAGGCGGAAGAAACCATCAAACTGACTGGATTCTCTGAAAAGGAAGCCCTTTCTGATTATTTAAGAAATACGTTAAAAGAAGGGGACTGCGTATTGTTTAAAGGTTCAAATTCTATGGGACTTGGGAGCATTGCGGCAGAATTTACAAAGGAGGCATAGGCTGACATGGCCAGACAATATGCCCGAATCATTATTGATATTTCTCACGAAAAAGTAGACCGGCCGTTTTCCTACCGGATACCTGACCGGCTTATCGGAAGTATCCGGATTGGAAGCAGGGTCCGGATTCCGTTTGGATTTGGCAATCGGGAACGGACTGGTTATGTGGTAGGACTTTCGGAAACTGCCGGCTATGAAGAAGATAAAATCAAAGAAATTTCGGGGCTGGTAGAAGGCAGCGTAAGCGCCGAATCCCAGTTGATTGAGCTGGCCTGGTGGATGAAGGAGCGGTACGGCTCGACGATGAACCAGGCCTTAAAAACCGTCCTTCCGGTCAAGCAGAAGGTAAAAGGGGCTGAAAAAAAATACGTCCGCTGTCAGCTGTCGGAAGAAGAACTAAAGGAAGCGCTGAAAGAGGCAGAACAGAAACATTATCGGGCCAGGGTACGCCTTTTTGAAACGTTTCTGTCGGTTCCGATTTTTCCTTATGAGACGGCAATCCGCCAGTTAAACCTTACGTCAGCTTCCTTAAAATCTCTGGAAAAGAAAGGAATTCTTACGGTGGAGACGGAAAATGCCTACCGCAATCCGGCGGCTGGCTTTTCTTCTGAACAGACACAGCCGGAAATTCCAGAACTGAATTTCCAGCAGAGACAGATAGTAGAGGATTTCTGCGCCCGTTATGAACGGGGAGAACGGGGAATTTCCCTGATTCACGGCATTACGGGAAGCGGAAAAACGGAAGTCTACATGGGACTGATTGAATACATGAGGACGCTGGGAAAAGAAGTCATTGTCCTGATTCCGGAAATTGCCCTGACCTATCAGACGGTTATGCGGTTTTATAAACGGTTTGGAACCCAGGTGTCGTTTATCAATTCCAGGCTGTCCCAGGGAGAACGCTACGACCAGTTTGAACGGGCAAAAAAGAAGGAAATTTCGATTATGATTGGTCCCAGATCCGCTCTGTTTACTCCATTCCAGAATCTGGGACTGATTATTATAGATGAAGAGCACGAGGGAGCATATAAAAGCGAAAGTTCTCCCAAATATCATGCCAGGGAAGCTGCCATATTCCGGATAGGACAAAATCAGGCATCGCTGGTACTGGGATCTGCAACGCCTTCCGTAGAAAGCTACGAAAAAGCCAGAACGGGAGACTATCGCCTCTATACCCTGACAGAGCGGGCGAAACAGTCCAGCCGCCTGGCAAGGGTTCATGTAGTGGATTTAAGGGAAGAACTGCGTTTCGGCAATAAGTCCATATTCAGCGGCCTGCTTCAGGAACTGATGGAAGACCGGATAAGAAAAGGCCAGCAGATGATGCTGTTTTTAAACCGGAGGGGATATTCGAATTTCATATCCTGCCGTTCCTGCGGCGAGGCAGTAAAATGTCCTCATTGTGACGTAACCCTGACGCTGCACCGAGACGGCCGCATGGTCTGCCATTACTGCGGATACACGATGCCAAAGCCTGTAAGATGTCCAAACTGCGGTTCTCCTTATATTGCCGGATTTGGAACCGGAACCCAGAAAATTCAGGCAATGGTGGAACAGCGTTTCCCAGGAGTGCCTACCTTGCGGATGGATTTGGATACCACTTCTAAAAAAGGCGGCCATGAAGAAATCTTATCTGCGTTCGAACATGGAGAAGCCCAGATTCTGATTGGAACCCAGATGATTGTAAAGGGTCATGATTTTCCCAACGTAACTCTGGTAGGCGTACTGGCCGCCGATACGTCGTTATATGCGCCGGACTTCCGGTGCGCGGAGCGGACGTTCCAGCTTCTGACCCAGGCAGCCGGAAGAGCCGGACGGGACGCAGAGGCAGGAGACGTGGTAATCCAGACGTATGCGCCGGACCATTACAGCATCCAGGCAGCGGCAAAACAGGATTACGCCATGTTTTTTGAACAGGAAATGGCGTTCCGCAGGATGCTTCAGTACCCTCCGGTCTGCGGCATCCTTACAATCCAGGCAGCCGGCAGGCAGGAAGAAACGGTAGGTCAGGCCATCAGCCAGTTAAAATACTGGGCGGAAGCAGAAGATGGAACCGTTTCCATAATCGGGCCGGCAAATGCCCCGATCTACAAAGTTAATGATATCTACAGAAAAATTTTATATCTGAAATCAGAAAACTATGATATACTAATAAAAATCAGGACTCGTCTGGAAGAGTTGTGGGAGACAGCCGGATTCCCAAACGAAACGTCTGTCCAGTATGATATTACGTAAAATCAAAGAAAAGGTGAGGGAATAAATTATGGCAATCAGACAGATTCGTACCATTGGAGATGACATTTTAAAAAAGGAATGCAAACCAGTAAAAGAGGTAACGCCGCGTCTGTGCGAATTAATTGAAGATATGTTTGAGACGATGTATGAGACCGGAGGCGTAGGGCTTGCTGCTCCGCAGGTCGGCATTTTAAAGCAGATTGTGGTAATTGATGTGGAAGACGGCAATCAGTATGTGCTGATTAATCCGGAGATTATTGCGGAAGAAGGAAGCCAGACCGGTCTGGAAGGCTGTTTAAGCGTTCCAGGCAAATCCGGCGTTGTAACCCGTCCCAACAAGGTAACGGTACGGGCATTGAATGAAGATATGGAAGAATTTGAGTTAGAGGGCGAAGGATTTTTAGCCAGAGCCATCTGCCATGAGTGCGATCACCTTCATGGACATCTTTATGTAGAAAAAGTAGAAGGCGAACTGGAAGATACCGAAGAGATGGAGGATGAGGAATAATGCGGATTGTTTTTATGGGAACACCGGACTTTTCGGTAGCCGCTTTAAACAGTCTGGCAGAAGCAGGCCATGAGATTGCTGCCTGCGTGACCCAGCCGGATAAACCAAAGGGCAGAGGAAAGGCCGTTTTAATGACTCCGGTAAAGATGCGGGCGCTGGAACTGGATATTCCGGTGTATCAGCCGGTAAAGGTACGGGATCCGGAGTTTGTAAAAGTTTTAAAAGAACTGGATCCGGAAGTGATTATTGTAGTTGCATTTGGTCAGATTATATCCCAGGAGATTCTGGATTTGCCAAAATACGGCTGTATTAATATCCATGCCTCCCTGCTTCCGAAGTACAGAGGAGCAGCGCCGATCCAGCAGGCTGTCATGGATGGAGAACCGGTAACCGGCGTTACCACTATGATGATGGACGCAGGAATTGATACTGGAGATATGCTGGAGACCGTAACTGTTCCCATTGCAGAGGATGAGACAGGCGGAAGCCTTCACGATAAATTAGCGGCTGCAGGAGGAAGGTTAATTGTCTCCACACTGGAAAAACTGAAAGAGGGGACTCTTACCAGAACCAGACAGCCGGAAGAAGGAGCCTGCTATGCACAGAAACTGACAAAGTCTCTGGGAAATATTGACTGGTCCATGGACGCCGCTGCCATTGAACGTCTGGTCAGGGCGTTAAATCCATGGCCCAGCGCGTATTCTTCTCTGAATGGCAAAACCATTAAGATCTGGAAGGCAGAAGTGTCAGAGACTGAGTATGCGGGAAAGCCAGGAGAGATAGCAGAAGTGTTAAAAGACAGCCTGACTGTAATCTGCGGCAAAGGTTCTCTTAACATTACAGAGCTTCAGTTAGAAGGCAAAAAGCGGATGGATGCCGGCGCATTCCTGCGGGGATTTCCGGTAGAAAAAGGCGTTTTGCTTGAAAGGAGAATGCAGTAAATGTATGGATACTACTATCGGTTTGACCCGACCATGATTCTGGTTTTAATTGGCGTACTTTTGTCTGCCATGGCGTCTGCAAAGGTAAATTCCACATTTAACCGGTATTCCAGAGTGCGCAGCGCCTGCGGAATGACTGGAGCAGAAGTGGCCATGAGACTGTTAAATTCCCAGGGAATTTATGATGTTTCTGTCCGTCAGGTAAGAGGAAGTCTTACGGATCACTACGATCCCAGAACCCGTACGGTCAACCTGTCCCAGTCGGTATACGGCGCTACCTCCATTGCGGCATTAGGCGTAGCGGCTCATGAGTGCGGACACGCGATCCAGGACGCAAGGGGATACGCGCCCTTAAAACTTCGAGGCGCCTTTGTCCCCATTGCCAATTTTGGTTCCCAGTTGTCCTGGCCGTTGATCTTAATCGGCCTGCTTTTGGGAAGAGGCGGCCATATGCTGATTCAGATCGGAATCCTGTTGTTTGTATGCGCGGTTTTATTCCAGCTGATTACCCTTCCGGTGGAGTTTAACGCGTCTTCAAGGGCAGTCCGTCTGCTGGGCGATACGGGTATTTTGATGGAACAAGAGGTAGACGGAACCAGAAAAGTTCTGGGCGCTGCAGCCCTGACCTACGTGGCAGCTGCGCTGGGATCCATTCTGCAGCTTCTTCGTCTGGTACTTTTGTTTGGAGGAAGAGGACGGGACGATGACTGAGAAAAGCAGTGTGACAGCCAGGGAACTGGCTTTGGATATGCTTCTGGAGATTTTGGAAAAAGGAGGGTTCTGCCATATTGTAGAGCGGCAGGCCCTTTCCAAATACCAATATCTGCCCAAAAAGGAAAGAGCGCTGGCGACCCGTCTGACCGAAGGGGTCATCGAGCGGCTCTTTTCCATTGATTATGCCATTAATCAGGTTTCTAAAACCAAGACAGAAAAGATGAAGCCGGTAATCCGCAATATTTTACGAATCGGAGTATACCAGCTTCTTTATATGGATCGGATACCAGATTCAGCTGCCTGCAATGAAGCAGTCAAGCTGGCGGTCAAACGCCGCTTTTCCGGCCTGAAGGGATTTGTAAACGGAGTGCTGCGTTCCGTTGCCAGAAATCGGGACAGCTTGGTATTCCCAGACGAGGAAACCAGGCTGTCCATGCCTTCCTGGCTTTTGGATATGTGGAAACAGGATCTGGGAGAGGAATCGGCAGCGGCAGTGGCAGAAGCCCTTTTAAAAGAACGGCCTACCTGTATCCGGTGCAACCTGGAACAGGCAGATGCCGAAACCATAGCAAAAAGCCTGACAAGCCAGGGAGTGACCATCGAACGGCTGCCAGGCTTTGAAGATGTATGGTACATAAGTAATTATGACTATCTGGAAGCGCTGGATGCTTTTAATCAGGGTCTGATCCAGGTACAGGATATAAGCTCTTCCCTGGTGTGTCGGGCAGCCGGCCCGAAGGAAGGGGACTTTGTCCTGGATGTGTGCGCAGCTCCAGGAGGCAAAAGCCTTCACATGGCAGATTTATTAAAGGGAACCGGTATGGTAGAAGCCAGGGATCTGACCTACCAGAAAGTGGCTCTGATTGAGGAAAATATCAGACGAACAGGGGCTTCCAATATCCGGACAAAAGTCTGGGACGCTCTGGAAGAAGACGTATCCATGAAAGAACAGGCAGATATTGTCCTTGCAGATCTTCCCTGTTCCGGACTGGGCATTATCGGCAGGAAGCCGGATATTAAATACCGGATGACAAAAGAAAGCTGCGGGGAGCTTGCCAAACTTCAGAGAGAGATTCTGTCGGTTGTCTGGAACTATGTAAAACCAGGCGGTACGCTGGTGTTCAGCACCTGTACCATTGACAAAATGGAAAACGAAGACAATCGGGCCTGGTTTCTGGAACACTTCCCATTTGAGGCGGCAGATATTTCAGCGGCAATGAAAGGGGCCTTTTTGGAAGAAACCTTAAAAGAAGGATATATCCAGCTGCTTCCCGCGTACCACAACAGCGATGGATTTTTCCTGTCTGTATTTCGAAGAAAGGACTAAACGGATTGATCGATGGAAAAATGTGATATAAAATCCCTGACCCTGGAAGAACTTCTGGGAGTAATGGAACAGGAGGGGCAGAAGGCATTCCGGAGCAAACAGATCTACCAGTGGCTCCATGAAAAACTGGCAGACAGCTTTGATGAAATGTCTAATCTTCCCCAATCCCTCAGGGAACAGCTGAAGGCCGGATATTCTCTTACCAGCTTAAAAAAGGCGGATGTCCGGATTTCTAAAATAGATGGAACCAGAAAATATCTCTTCGCCCTGGAAGACGGCAATATTATTGAAAGCGTCTGGATGAAATACAAACATGGCAATTCTGTGTGCATTTCTTCCCAGGTGGGCTGCCGCATGGGCTGCCGGTTCTGCGCGTCTACCCTGGACGGTTTGGAGAGAAATCTGCGTCCTTCCGAAATGCTGGATCAGATTTATCAGATTCAGAAGGACACAGGAGAACGAGTTTCCAATGTGGTGGTAATGGGTTCCGGCGAACCTTTGGACAACTATGACAATCTGATTCGCTTTATCCGTCTTCTGACGGATGAAAACGGACTTCACATCAGCCAGAGAAACATTACCGTGTCTACCTGCGGCATTGTGCCGAAAATTTATGAACTGGCAGAGGAAAATCTGGCCATTACCCTGGCTCTTTCCCTCCATGCGCCCAATGATGAAGTGAGAAAGACCCTGATGCCCATTGCCAGACGCTACAGCTTAAAGGAAGTGCTGGCAGCCTGCAAAACGTACTTTGAGAAAACCGGCAGAAGGCTTACCTTTGAATACAGCCTGGTAAGCGGCGTGAATGATAACTTAGAAGAGGCAAAAGCGCTGGCTTCGCTGATTAAGGATTACCATGGACACGTCAATTTAATTCCGGTTAACCCCATAAAGGAGCGGGATTTTGTCCAGTCTGATAAAAAGGCCATCGAGGCGTTTAAAACTTATCTGGAGCGCCAGGGAATTGCCGTTACCGTCCGGAGGGAAATGGGGCGGGACATTAACGGCGCCTGCGGTCAGCTCCGCAAAAGCTTTATTGAGAAAGAACAGGATTTGAACTCTTAAAAAACGGAAAGGAGGATGGCAGAATGCAGATCAGCGCATATACGGATACCGGAAGGGTGCGGTCTACCAATCAGGATTATATCTATGCTTCCCAGCAGAAAACCGGCCCGCTGCCCAATCTTTTACTGCTTGCAGACGGCATGGGAGGTGCCAATGCAGGAGATTACGCTTCCCGTTTTTTGGTGGAAAAACTGGTAGCTTACATGAACCGTCAGCCAGACGGCGAACCGGAGATTTCAATTTTAAACAAAGGAATTTCTGAGGTAAACCGCAGACTTTACAAAGAATCCTTAAAGGATCCGGCGCTTCGTGGAATGGGAACGACTATGGTAGCAGCGACAGTATCAGATGGAGTTTTATATGTCGCCAATGTAGGAGACAGCCGTCTGTATCTGGTTCGCGGCGGATTAATTCAGGTTACCAAAGACCATTCTTACGTAGAAGAAATGGTTTCCCTGGGGCTTTTAAACAGGGGAAGCAAAGACTACCAGATGAAAAAGAATTATATTACCAGGGCGATTGGCACAGAACCGGAGGTAGAGCCGGATTTTTTCGAAGTTGCCCTTCACGAAGGCGATATGATTCTGTTATGTTCCGACGGCCTGAGCAATATGGTCAGCGACAAGGAGATTTATTCCATTGTATCCGCAAAGGGGACGCTCTCTGAAAAGGCCTGGAGACTGTTGCAGAAGGCAAATGACAACGGCGGAAAGGACAATATTTCCGTTATTCTGGCAAACCTTGCAGAAAGCGAGGTGACGCCATGTTAAAAGTCGGGGATTTTTTACAGGATCGCTATGAAATTTTAGAAAAAATCGGTTCCGGCGGGATGTCAGACGTGTATAAGGCAAAATGCCATAAGCTGAACCGTCTGGTTGCCATTAAGGTACTGAAAAAAGAATTTTGTACAGACGCTGGATTTGTCAGCAATTTTAAGATGGAAGCCCAGGCAGCGGCAGGACTGTCCCATCCCAATATTGTCAATGTGTACGACGTAGTAGACGATGGAGACATCCACTATATTGTCATGGAGCTGATAGAGGGCATTACCCTGAAAAATTATATTGCCAAAAAAGGGTGCCTGGACAATAAAGAGGCAATTGGAATCGCCATTCAGATTGCCCAGGGCATGATGGCGGCTCATGAGCGTCATATTATCCATCGGGATATTAAACCGCAGAATATTATTATTTCCATGGACGGAAAAGTGAAAGTAGCGGATTTTGGCATTGCCAAGGCCATCAGTATGCAGACGAAAAATTCCGACGCCATCGGGTCGGTTCACTATATTCCTCCGGAGCAGGCCAGCGGCAATATCAGCGATGCCAGAAGCGATATCTATTCCTTTGGCATTACCTTGTATGAGATGGTAACCGGAATCCTGCCATTTGATGGGAACGATGCAGAGTCCGTCGCCATTGCCCACATGGAGCAGGAACTGACGCCTCCATCCCGTTTAAACAGCAATATTGCGCCAGGGCTGGAAAAAATCATCTTAAAATGCACCAGGAAAAACCCTGATGAGCGGTATGATTCCGCGTCCCAGCTGATCAACGATCTGCGCCATGCCCTTTTGAATCCCAAAGAGGAAAAAAGGGAAACCAGGGTTCGGGCGGAGCGGGCTGGAGAAAGCAAAAAAGCAGAAGAGCGGATTAGACAAAAGCCGGAAAAAGATGTAAACAGAAGTTTAGAGCGACTGTTTTCTGTTGGAGGGATTGCCGGAGCAATCTTTATTGTGGCGGTGCTGATTTTTCTGATTGCCCAGATTACAGGTCTCTTTGAATTGGGGCCAGGTCTTGCGCTCCCGACGGGGGGAAATGATGAAAGCAGGGCGGAAAGTACGATTGTGCTCTCAGACAGCCAGACCAATATTCCGGAGCTGTTAGGCATTACGGAGGATGGGGCAAAAGCCAGGCTGGCAGAAATGTCCCTGATTCCAGACGTTCGTTATGCCTACTCAGAGACTGGAAGAGAGGGATATGTGATCTCCCAGGACAACGCGGGAACCGTGGTGGAAAAGGGATCGAAAGTCCGGATTACCATCAGCAGGGGAAGCGGAAAGACAGAAGTGGAATCGCTGGGATTAGTCGGGAAAACAGATGTAGAAGCAAAGAAAATCCTGGATTCCAACGATATTTCTGTCATTATGACGGCAGAAAACAGCGATACGGTAGAAGCCGGAAGAGTTATCCGGACAGCTCCGGAAGACATTGTCTATAAGGGAGGAGACCCTATTGTCCTTTATATCAGTTCCGGCCCAAGCGTAAAAAAGGTGCTGGTTCCCCAGCTGGAAGGACTTCCGGAAGATCAGGCGCTGAAGCTTCTGGAAGATGCAAAGTTAAAGCCTGGAGACGTGGAAATGGAGCACAACGATACGGTGGACGAGTGGAGCATCATCCGCCAGACCATTCCGGCGGGTACGGAAGTGGCAGAGGGGACGGCTGTCGGATATGTGGTAAGCTATGGGCCTGAAGAAGTGCCGGTTCACCAGCCTGTAAAAGCCAGCAGAAACGTGTATGTGGGTTCTATTGATGAAGAGTTTGATTTAAATCCAATTATCGGGCCTGGAAGCGGCAGTACCCAGATTTCCATAAAGATTCAGTTAAAACAAGTGGTAAAAGGAAGAACCGTATATAAGACGCTGATGCCGGCGCATAATGTCAATGGAAGCAGCACGCTGTCCATTGTATTTCCGGAAATTATCGGAGAATACGGAGTAGATGAAGGAGAAGTCGAGGTAATCAATACCCAGACCGGAAAGGTTCTGGAATCGTATGACATTACCTTTGAACTGGAAGAGTAGGTTATGACAGGAAAGATTGTAAAAGGGATTGCCGGTTTTTATTACGTCCATGACAAAAGCAGCCGGATCTATGAGTGCCGCGCAAAAGGGATTTTCCGCAACCGGAAGATTAAGCCTTTAGTGGGAGATGATGTAGAATTTACGATTTTAAATGAAGAACAGTCAGAGGGAACGATTGATGCAATCCTTCCCAGAAAAAATGAACTGATCCGGCCGGCGTCTGCCAATGTAGATCAGGCGCTGGTGGTTTTTGCCATTACCCATCCGGAGCCGAATCTAAACCTTCTGGATCGCTTTCTGGTCATGATGGGGGTTCAGGACGTACCGGTTATCATCTGTTTTAACAAGATTGACCTGTGCGGGGAAGAATTAATGGAATCCTACCGCAGCATTTACGAAACGGCCGGTTATCAGGTCGTCTTTATCAGTACCTACGAGAAATCAGGAATGACAGAATTACAGGAGCTTTTAAAAGGGAAAACTACCGTACTTGCAGGGCCGTCCGGCGTAGGAAAATCTTCCCTTACCAATTTCCTTCTGCCGGAAGCGGGGATGGAGACGGGAGGCATCAGCGAAAAGATCCAGAGAGGCAGACACACGACCCGCCATTCCCAGCTGTTTTGCGTAGAAGAACAGACGTATCTGATGGATACCCCTGGATTCAGTTCTCTGTATCTGGATATGAAGCCCCAGGAGCTGAAAGATTATTTTGGGGAGTTTGCGCCTTATGAGGATGAGTGCAAATTTTTAGGATGCGTCCACATAGGGGAAAAGGTGTGCGGAGTGAAAGATGCGGTAAATAATGGAGCATTAAGCAAAAGCCGCTATGAGAATTATCTTCTGATTTACGAAGAGCTAAAAGAAAAAGACAGGAGGAAGTACTGATGGAGTACATTTTAGCGCCGTCTGTTTTAGGCGCGGATTTTACAAAATTAGGAGAAGAAGTACAGACTGTAGCAAAGGCCGGAGCCGAATACATCCATCTGGATGTTATGGACGGCGCCTTTGTGCCCAGCATTTCTTTTGGAATGCCGGTAATCCAGTCTTTAAGAAAGGTAACCGATAAAGTCTTTGACGTGCATATGATGGTGGAAGAACCAGGCCGTTATGTCCAGGATATGAAGCAGGCAGGAGCAGATTTAATCTGCGTTCATGCAGAAGCCTGCTGCCATCTGGATCGGACCCTTCATCAGATTAAAGAAGCCGGATTAAAAGCCGGAGTTGCATTAAATCCAGCCACTCCTGTGGAAGTCCTGGAATACGTTCTTCCCCTGGCCGACATGGTGTTAGTAATGTCAGTAAATCCTGGCTTTGGCGGACAGAAATTTATTCCGTATGCAGTGGAAAAGGTAAAGAAGCTGCGGGCAATGATAAAAGCCCAGGGACTTGAAACCGATATCCAGGTAGACGGCGGCGTGACCTTAGACAATGCCAGAACGCTTCTGGATGCAGGAGCAAACATCCTGGTAGCGGGTTCTGCAGTCTTTAAGCAGGATGCCACAGCCAATGTAGCCGGATTTTTGGAAATTTTCAAGGAGTATCAGTCGCAGAAATTATGAAAACTTGCTTAGTCATTACCGGCGGCCCGATTGATTTAGGGTTCGCCGGCGATTTTTTAAAGGATCGAAGGTTTAATAAAGTAATTGCCGTAGACGCCGGATTGGAAGCGGTAAAGGCTCTGGGCATCCTTCCAGATGTAATCGTAGGGGATTTTGATACGGTCAAGCCGGAGGTGCTTTCGGAATTCCGGCAGATGGAGCACATTATCTGGGAAGTGCATCAGCCGGAAAAGGATGAAACCGATACGGAACTGGCGCTGAATCGGGCAATGGCGTCCGGCTGCGGGGAAATCGCTGTTTTAGGCGCTACCGGAGGCCGCCTGGATCATATGCTGGGAAATATTCACTTATTGTATCCCTGCCTTCAGAAGGGGATTTTCGCCTATCTTCTGGATTCCCAGAATAAAGTGTATCTTCTGGATGAAGGAAAAGACTTTTTTGAAGAAACATTGTGGGGAAAGTACGTCTCCTTCCTGCCGTTAAGCCAGGAAGTAAAAGGAATTACCCTGACCGGATTCAAATATCCCCTTTATGAAAAGGACATTGAAATAGGCACCAGCCTGTGCATCAGCAACGAATTGATCGAAGAAGAGGCCAGAATTGATTTTCGGGAAGGCGTTCTCATTTGTGTGGAATCCCACGATTAAACTGGACTGGGCAAAAATAAACAAACTGGATATTTTGAGCAATCCAGTTTTGTGATAGAATCAACTCCATTCAAGGAAAAAGGAGTGGATGACAGATGAATAAGAATATGACCCAACACGAAAAAACTTACAAATTGGCCCTGGCAGGTCTGATGGCGGCGCTGTGCTATGCAGGCTACGCATTTCTCCCTGCTTTCAGCGCAGATGGAACCAAAATCCATTTTGGCAATACTTTTGTGGTACTGGCAGCCTATCTGTTAGGAGGTCTGTACGGCGGACTGGCGGGAGCCGTGGGACTGACAGCGGCAGACTTATTAGGCGGTTTCGCCGAATCTGCCCCCAGGACGTTTATCTGCAAATTGATGATTGGCCTGATTGTCGGGCTGGTAGCCCACAGAGTTGCCAGGATTTCAGAGAAGCACCCAGCCGGATATGTAACCAAATGGGCGATTCTTGCAGCAGCAGCAGGACTTGGCTTTAACTGCATTTTTGAACCGTCGTTAAAATATATCTGGTATACCCTTTTAACGCCAAATCCGGAAAAGGCGGCAAAAGCGATTGCATCCCTGATGGCCCTGACTACCTATACCACATTTATTAATTCTATCATTAATACCATTACTTCCGTAGTTTTGTATACAGCCCTCCGTCCTGCGTTGAAAAATTCCGGACTTCTGACCATGCTGGCTCCAAAACCTGTACGGAAAAAAGCAAAAGAGGATTAAATTATGACTCCGATTCATCAGAAAAAAATAATGATGATTAACGATTTATCCGGCTATGGCCGCTGTTCCCTGACCGTTGCCATTCCAATTCTGGCGGCGCTGAAAGTCCAGTGCTGTCCGGTGCCGACTTCGATTTTTTCCAATCATACCGGTTTTCCAATCTGGCATTTTGACGATTATACCGAACATATGCCGGCATATCTGGGAAAATGGAAGGAGCTGAATCTTTCCTTTGACGGAATTGCCGTAGGCTTTTTAGGTTCTGCCAGACAGATGGAAATTGTGGAGCAGGCGATTTTGACGTTTCAAAAGCCTTCCGCCAAGGTTCTGATTGACCCGATTATGGGGGATCATGGAAAGGCCTATGCTACGTATACCGACGAGATGTGCCGGAAAATGGGACGGCTGATTAGTCTGGCAGATATTATTACGCCGAATCTTACAGAAGCCTGTATCTTAACGGGAACTCCCTATAAGCCTTCCGGCTGGAAGCGTTCTGAGCTGGAGGCGATGGCGCGGATCCTTCAGTCCATGGGGCCGGAGCAGGTAGTCATTACCGGAGCAAAGGAAGGCAGTTATCTGACCAATACGGCGGCGCTTCCAGATGGCACTATCCGTTTTATCCGTACCAAAACTGCAGGAGAGGAACGGCCTGGTACCGGAGACGTATTTTCTTCGATTGTGGCTGGCGGCATGGTAATGGGAGAAGAACTGACGGCTTCAGTAAAAAAAGCCGCCTGTTTCATTGGAGAATGCATTAAAATTTCGGATAAATTGGAGATTCCCAGAGAAAATGGGGTATGCTTTGAGATGATTCTGGGAAAACTGGCAAAGAGCAGACCATGTACAAAGTCGTAAAATTTAGCCTCCAGATACATGGCTGCCTTGCAATTATGCAGGATCTGTAGTATAATCCTACCCAGACTATACCGTTTTCCTGAACTTTCCAAAGCAGGAAAAAGTGGACATACCAGGAGGAGATCATGTTAGATTTAAAGTTTGTCAGAGAAAATCCGGAGATTGTAAAACAGAACATTAAAAATAAGTTCCAGGATGCAAAACTTCCGTTAGTTGACGAAGTCATCGAATTAGATGCCGCAAGCCGCGCCACGAAGGCAGAGGCAGATTCCCTGAGAGCGAACCGCAACAAATTATCCAAGCAGATTGGCGCTTTGATGGGACAGGGCAAAAAGGACGAGGCAGAAGAAGTAAAGCGTCAGGTAGGCGAAGATGCAAAGCGCCTTGCCGAGTTAGAGGAAAAAGAGGCTGAGTATGAGGAGCGCATTAAAAAGATTATGATGACCATTCCAAACATCATTGATCCCAGCGTTCCCATTGGAAAGGATGACAGCGAAAACGTAGAGGTACAGAAATACGGCGAGCCGGTAGTTCCGGATTTTGAGATTCCTTACCATACGGATATTATGGAAAGCTTTGACGGCATTGATTTAGACTCTGCCAGAAGAGTAGCAGGCAACGGCTTCTACTATCTGATGGGAGATATTGCAAGACTCCATTCTGCAGTGATCTCTTACGCAAGGGATTTTATGATTAACAGAGGATTTACCTACTGCGTACCGCCGTTTATGATCCGTAGCAACGTAGTAACCGGCGTTATGAGCTTTGCTGAGATGGACGCCATGATGTACAAGATTGAGGGCGAAGACTTATACTTAATCGGTACCAGCGAACATTCCATGATTGGTAAGTTTATCGACCAGATTATTCCGGAAGAAGAGCTTCCCAAAACCCTGACCAGCTATTCCCCATGCTTCCGTAAAGAAAAGGGCGCCCATGGCTTAGAGGAAAGAGGCGTATACCGGATTCATCAGTTTGAAAAGCAGGAAATGATTGTAGTCTGCCGTCCGGAGGAAAGCCCGATGTGGTTTGACAAGTTATGGCAGAATACCGTTGATTTATTCCGTTCCATGGATATTCCGGTTCGTACCTTAGAGTGCTGCTCCGGCGATCTGGCAGACTTAAAAGTAAAATCTGTTGACGTAGAGGCATGGTCTCCAAGACAGAAGAAATACTTTGAAGTAGGAAGCTGTTCCAACTTAGGCGACGCTCAGGCCCGCCGTTTAAAGATCCGTGTAAACGGCAAAGATGGCAAATACTTTGCCCACACCTTAAACAACACCGTTGTAGCTCCTCCCCGTATGCTGATTGCATTCTTAGAGAACAATCTGCAGGCAGACGGCAGCGTCCGTATCCCAGAAGTATTGCAGCCTTATATGGGCGGACAGAAAGCCATCTGCAAGAAGAACAAATAGATCCAATTAATAGATGAGATTCATAACGATGCCTTGAGGAAAGTCTCCGTACTTTTCTCCAAATAGATTGATGCCCCCGATATGGCGGGCATCTTTTTTGATCTCAATTTTTAAGGAAATATAAGGGAGATCCGAAAGGTTCAGCTGTTCCAGCGTCAAATTCGCATTGACCAGCTTTCCGTCCAGATAACCGCCGCTTTCCTGAACGGAGAAGGTCTTTAAGAGCCCGTACTGGGTTCTTCCGTTGGGCCAGGAAGATGGGGTGAGCTTTCCCCTTCTGGCTCCAAAATCGCCAGGAGAACAATAGGTTGCCACCGGAAGATTGTTGACAGAAACCGTAATGTCAGAAGGCCAGTTCTCTAAAAATCCAGGGGCTTCTGAGCACAGCTCCATACAGAAAGACAGTTCGTGCAGTTTTAACAGGGGATTTACCAGATTTGGAAAACGGTATTCGATGAATCCCTGCTGGAACCATAAAAGCTGGGCTTTGGTGTGGGCGGGCGAGTAAAAGGAACGGACGTTGTCGTATCCGTCCAGTATTCCGGTTTCGTCTGCCAGCCCGCAGGTAGGTTCGACATCAAATTGGAAATAGTTGCCAATGGGCATATCTAAAGAAACGGTATTGTCAGCCAGGTCAGCGTCCGCATCAAAGGTTTCCAGATGAAAAGACTGCATACTGGAAATACATACCCGCATGGAGCCATGGATTCCAGGCTGTGTTTCTGTCACGATTAGCTTGGCCTCTTCCAGGATTTTAATATGAAGAGCAGTAGAAGAAACGGGAATGTCTAAAATTGCCGCAATTTCCTGAAGGGAAAGAGCGGTATTCTTTAAAATGTTTAAAATATTCAAACGGATAGGGGAAGATAACGCTTTTCCTATCTGCGCAATTCTTGCATGGTGCTCAGGGTTGCTTAGGTGAAGCTCAATATCACGTTCTCCAATAATCTTAACAGGTGTCTTACTTTTTCCAGCCATAAAAAACTCCTTTTCTACATTATTTTTTAAATCTTGAAATAAAAAGTGTGTATTAATTACAATAATTATAAAACAAAATATTAATATGCACAAGAACTGGCTCAAAATATTGTATGATTTATATGAAAATTAAAAGAAAAATCAAATGTTATTGCTAAAAATGTGCAAATATGGTAATATAAATTATGTAATAAAACACAGAAAAGCTTTTTGAAAGCAAAAAATTATAATATTTATTACATGAATATTATAATTAATAGGCGCTATAAATTCAAGAAATTTATAAGAAAAGGAGAGGAAACTATGAAAAAAAGAAATGCAACAATGTCACTATTCATGGCTGGAGTTCTGGCAGCTTCTTTAACAGGATGCAGCGGAGACAGTGCAGAACCACAACCAGCAGAAAGCAGTGCTGCACAGACAACTGCAGGTCCAGAATCCCAGGCAGCAGGTGATAAAACAACGATTACATTTATTAATGGGTTTACTGGCGGGGACGGACCGTTTATGACCAAGATTGTAGACGCGTTTAACGAGTCCCAGGATCAATATTATATTGAACAGCTTCAAGACGCGGATCATTATACAAAATTTAAATCAGACGATTTTGATATGCTGATTATTCATGCGGATTGGATTTCTACTTATCATGCGGATGGACTTTTACGGGAAGTATCAGATATTTATGAAATGGCTGGAATTTCTTTTGAAAACGATTTTCATCCTGTTACCCAGACTTATGCAAAATATGATGATGGAATTTTTGCATTTCCGCTGGACTTGTATGCCGAGACCTTCTATTACAACAAGGAATATGTAACAGAACAGCCGAAAACATATGAGGATATGATTGCATTAAGAGATCAGTTGGATTCTGAAAATTCAAGTATTTATCCAATGGCAATTCCGCTGACCGGAGATCATCAGTGGGCGTGGATGACAGCTCTTGGCCAGTCTGGCTGCAATTGGGTTGAAGACGGACACATTAAGATGGATACGGAAGAAATCTGTGATGCATTTATGAAAATTCACGATTTGATTTATAAAGACCACTTAAGCGCTGCCGGTTTAGGCGATAACGACCACTTTAATACCTTTATTAAGGACTCTGATGATGGCGCAAATGTAAGTTCGGTATGTGCGTTAACCGGCCCATGGAATTACACGACTGCAAAAGAGGTATTGGGAGAAAATTTAGGAATCGGAACATTGCCTCAGCTCTATGGAGATACCCCATGCGTTCCGGCTGGAGGTCATACATTTGCTGTATCTGCAAAAGTAACGGATGAAAAGAAATTGGCAGGAATTGCTGAATTTATGAAGTTTGCATATCAGCCAGAAATTATGCTGAATTGGGCAGATTCCGGTCAGGCGCCGATTCACTTAAAGACTATGGAACTGGTTAAACAGTCTCCTGAAAAGTATCCGGTTGCAAATGTGAATTATGGTATCTTTGATCATGCCCAGATTCTGCCGGCCATTTATAACATTCGTGAACAGGTGAAATATGTGAATTCCAATGTCTGGTCCATGGTTGTTCAGACAGAAGACTTAAGCAGAGACGCATTAATGGAGGAACTGAAAAACGCGACAGAGATCGCAATTGAGCTTTCCGAATATTAAAATGGAGAAGGGCTGCTGAAATATGCAGCCTTTCCTTTATCAGATAGTTGACTTTGCTGCAGGGCAGCAGAAGGGAGTTACGATGAAAAAGAAAAAGACGACAGCGGTTCTGTTTATCCTGCCATTTCTGGTATTTTTTCTGTTGTTCTGGCTGATTCCATTTGGATTTGGAATTTACATGAGTTTGTCAAAATATAGCTTAATCAGAGGCAATCAGGGATTTGTAGGATTAGAAAATTATATAAAAATTCTTTTTTCTTCTTCTATGTACCATAAATCCTTCTTTTTGGGATTAAAAAATACAATCGTCTTTGTAATTATCACAACGCCGTTTCTGGTTTTTGGAAGTCTTGCACTAGCGCTTTTGCTGGATCATCTTCCTGAACGGTTGAAGGGGATTTTCCGGACAATTTATTTTGCTTCGTACTCGGTGTCTGTAACAGCGGTGGCAGCAGTTTTTGTGTGGCTGATGAAGGGAAATGGCGGGTATTTTAATAATCTGCTAATGAATATCGGCCTCATTGACAAACCGGTTCCCTGGCTGGAGCAGCAGCCCTTTGTATGGATTGCTTTGACTGTGGCAACGGTATGGTGGACGATTGGATACAATATGATGCTGTTTGTAAATGCATTAAATGATATTGACTCCAATCTTTATGAGGCATCTGCGATAGATGGGGCAGGTTTTTGGGTGCAGCTTCGCTATATCATTATGCCGAACATCAAAAATATCTTTTACTTTGTTCTGATGACCACAATTATTGCATCGTTCAACGTATATGGCCAGACAAGGCTGATGACAAAGGGTGGGCCTGGAGAAACAACGAAACCATTAATTATGATGATTACCTCTACGATTATGGACCGGAATGATTTAGGGGTAGGAAGCGCCATGACAATTTTAATGGGGATTGTAATTATTCTTTGTTCGGTTGGCCAGTACTATCTGACAAAAGAGAAAGAAAATTTGAAATAGGAGGGGATTTTATGAAAAAGAAACAGTTCAGCCGGATTCTGCTGGTTATGTGCGCCTGCATTTTGGCCTATGCATTTTTACTTCCTCTTTTATTTATGCTTTTTACAAGCTTTAAGGGGCTGGCAGAAGCCATGACTTCTTCTACGCTGCTTCCAAAGACTTGGACACTGGATAATTATAAAGAGCTGTTTGCCAGCACATCGACTGCGCCGATTTTTAAATGGCTTTTTAATACGGCAATTGTGACGGTAAGCGGGACGGTTTTGAGAATTACCACCAGCGTACTGGCTGCCTATGCATTGGCAAGACTGCCGGTGCCTGGGAAACGTCTTATTGTTGTCAGCCTTGTCTGGGCAATGGCAATTCCGGAAATTGTGACCTTTTTTCCGCTGTTTTACATTTTTAAACAGATTGGAATGCTGAATTCCATGCTTCCGCTGATCCTTCCTTCCGGTTCTGGAGTGATGTGTATTTATCTGATTTATAATTTCCTTTTATCGTTCCCGAAAGAACTAGAGGAAGCAGGTCTAGTAGAAGGCGCCGGAGTGCTTCAGATCTTGTGGCACATTGTTCTGCCTTCTGTAAAACCAGTTGTCATTACACAAGCGTTTATCACATTTCTGGGATTGTATAACAGTTATTTGTGGCCATCCCTGGTAATTAACCGTCAGGAGAACCGGACAGTTACATTGGGAATCGCTTCTTTGGTATTGGGAGAAAAATATACCAATCCAGGCGTAATGATGGCGTCTACTCTGGTTTCTGTTGTTCCGGTAATGATTATTTTTATGTTTGCAAACAAGTATGTAGTAAAGGGTTTTACCCAATCTGGAATCAAGTAATACAATGAAGAAAACTTGCGGGAAGGAAATGATTATGCGAAACGAATATCCGCGTCCGGAATTTGTCCGGAAAGAATGGCTGAATTTAAATGGGACTTGGGATTTTTATGCAGGAGGCAAATCCGGTCAGATAGAAGTCCCTTATGTATGTCAGAGCAAAATGAGTGGAATTGGAGAAAAAATTACAGAAGATACGGTCATATATGAACGGAAGATAGAAGTTCCGGAAGAATGGAAAGGCAGGAGAATCCGTCTGAATTTCGGCGCTGTGGATTATGGATGCAGGGTGTGGGTAAACGGACGCCTGGCAGGGTGTCACACAGGCGGTCAGACGCCGTTTTCCTTTGATGTTACAGACAGTCTTACCTGGGAAGAAGAACGAATCAGGGTGGAGGTCTGGGATCCGCTAAAAGACGAGAGCATTGCCAGAGGAAAACAATTCTGGGAAGAAGAATCCAGGTTTATCTGGTATACACCCAGCACCGGTATCTGGCAGACCGTCTGGATGGAACCGGTAGAAGAAACTCATTTTGAATGGATTCATTTTACTCCGGATATTGATGAGGGAACGGTACGGATTGACTATGAGCTATCTTTAAAGAGCGAGCTTCCTTGTACGGTTGAAATTGCAATTTCACTGAAAAACAATTTAATCTTTTGCGGAAGAATGGTTGCAAAAGATTACCAGCAGACTATAATAGTAGATGTATTTCAAAAGAAAGCGCTGAATGGCTCCTTCCATTTTACCGGTGCTTACTGGTCTCCGGAAACGCCAAATCTGTATGAGGTGGTTATGACGGCAGGAGAGGAAACGAAAGCTGCAGATCAGGTAAGAACCTATTTTGGAATGAGAAAAGTCGAGGCAAGAAATGGTCAGGTATATTTAAACCATAAGCCTTATTATCAAAAGCTGGTGCTGGATCAGGGATATTGGAAAGACAGCCTGATTACCGCTCCGGATGACAGCGCCTATATAGAAGATATTCAGAAGGCCAAGGCAATGGGATTTAACGGCTGCCGGAAACACGAAAAAGTGGAGGATCCCAGATTCCTTTATTGGGCGGATAAATTGGGATTTCTTGTCTGGGAAGCAATGGCCAGCTTCTGGGTCTATACGCCAAAGGCTGCGTCGGCTTTTATGAAAGAGTGGATTGATGTGATTCACAGGGATTATAATCATCCGTCTATTGTGGTATGGGGGATGTTAAATGAAAGCTGGGGAGTACCTGGGATAAGAATTAATAAAGCCCAGCAGTCCTTTGCAAAATCCTTATATCATCTGGCACACAGCTTAGACAGTACGCGGCTGGTGATTTCCAATGACGGCTGGGAAATGACAGACACAGACATTTGTGCGTTTCATTCCTATCAGCATGGAAAGACAGGCGATACGAGGCAGCAGGGACGGTTTCAAGAATCCTTAAAGTCAGTAGAAACGTTGGGAAAAATAGTAGAAAAACCACTGTTTGCAGACGGAACCAGTTATGAAGGGCAGCCGGTTATGCTGACAGAATTTGGGGGGATTTCCGTTTGTGAAGAAGAAACAGGCGGCTGGGGATATACGGCTGTAAAAAAATCAGAATTTTTAGAAGAATTCCGACGGATAATAGAAGCGATCAGCCAGTCAGATCCGATCTGCGGATATTGTTATACCCAGCTTGCAGATGTAGAACAGGAGATGAACGGTCTTTTGACCAGGGAACATCAATATAAATTCGATCCGGAACAGATAAAAGACATTCAGGATCTATGCTAGAAAGGGGACACATTATGAAAGTAGTAGCGCACAGGGGATACAGCGGAAAGTATCCGGAAAACACAATGCTGGCATTTGAAAAGGCAGTAAAAGCCGGCTGCGATGAGATTGAATTGGACGTCCAGCTTACGAAAGACGGAACGGTTGTGGTAATCCACGATGAAACCATTGACAGAGTAACAAACGGCGCTGGATTTGTAAGAGATTATACCTGCGAAGAACTGCAGAAGTTCCATGCAGGTTCCATCTTCGGCGACAAATATGGATTCGTCAATATTCCAACTTTTGAAGAGTACTGCAGATGGGCGGCAGGACAGCCGGTAACCACAAATATTGAACTGAAGACCGGTACGTTTTACTATGAGGGCCTGGAGGCCAAAACCATAGAAATCATCCGGAAATACGGTCTGGAAGACAAGGTTATGTTTTCCTCTTTTAACCCGTTGTCTTTAATCGAAGCAAAAAAGATTGCGCCAAAGATTCCGTGCGGATTCTTGATGGACTCTCCCATTGGAAATGCAGGATACTGCTGTGAAAAGTACGGCTTCGAATTTTTCCATCCAAGAGGAGCCAAGCTGACCGATGAGGTCGTGGAAAGCTGCAAAAAACACGGGGTGGGAATCAATGCATGGACCATTAATGAGATGGGCGTATTAGAACATCTTTACGACTGGAACTGCGCAGGAGCCATTACCAATTATCCGGACGTGGTAAAAGCATGGCTGGATAGCCGGAAATAAACAGCATATTGCAGTTAAAAATGGACGCCATGGCAGAAGCCTGTGACGTCCATTTCTCTTTGTCTGACATCTGGGATAATCAGCCGGAAATTTCCTTAAAATCGCAGGACGGCACTGCTACCAGGGAATAGTTGGTATGGTAAATGACAAAGCCAGGGGCGCCGCCAGCCGCCTTGCGGACATTTTTTCGCTGGATATAGTCGATTTCCACTTTATCATTGCCGCGGCCTTTGGAATACCAGGCGGCAAGGGCGCCGGCCTCTTCAAACACCCGATCCGGAAGTTCTTTTCCTTCTGTCTTTACAATGACGTGGGAACCTGGAATCCCTTTGGCATGGAACCACCAGTCGCCTCCATTTGCAAGCTTAAAGGTCAGTTCTTCATTTTGATAGTTGTTTTTGCCTACGTAAATGTGGAATCCGTCGCTGGATAAATAATGGAAGGGACGGCTGGTAATTTTCGGACGTTTTTCTCCGGCCCTGCGTTTTTTGATATAGCCGTATTCCATTAATTCTTCCTTAATCTGCACCAAATCATTTTCTTCTAATGCAATGTCCAACGCGGCGCTGATGGACTCCAGATGGTCAATTTCTTCCTTTGTCTCCTTTGTCAGGTCGTTTAACGCTTCAAACGTCCTCTTTAACTTATTGTATTTATCAAAATGCTTCTGGGCATTTTCCCTGGCAGACAGCTGGGGATCTAATGGAATCCGCACTTCCTCATTGGTGTAGTAATTGAGACACTTAAATTCTTTTTCGCCGCCGGCAAGTTCGTAGCCGTAGGTGTTTAAAAGTTCTCCGTAAATCCGGTATTTTTCCCGCTTTTCCGTATCCTTTAACTGCTTGAGCTGCAAGTCGTATTTTTTATAATTCCGCTCTAAGGCAGTCTGAACAATCCGTCTTAAGTCCGAGGATTTCTGTCGGATTCTGGTAATGGTCTCCCTGGAAGAATAATACGTCCTGAGAACCTGGCTGACCGAATCAAATTTGCGGCTAGAAAACCGCTCGCTGTCAAAGCAGGTCAGGGGCAGGGAAGCAAACTCTGCGGGGACGTCGCCGTCGTAGACGATATTCGGAAAAAAGTTTCCCTCGGTTACGTCTTCCATCATCAGGGTAAGGGTCCGGTACAGGTGAACGGTTTCGTCTTCTGTCAGATCGCCTGCCGCTTTGTCCGGATTAATAGAAGCCAGATGGCACAGCTCTTCCGCGATAATAGGGCTGATACCAGTCAGCCGGTTGTACAAAGCCTTCTGTACCGCCATAGGCGCATGGGTCATCTGGTCGGCAAACTCTTCCAGGGATACCGTAAAGGGATCTGATTTTTCCATTGTATGAGGGATAAAATACATCCGTCCTGGAAGGACTTCCCTGACAGAACTTACCTGGGCGGAGATGTGTTTAATGCTGTCTAAAATAGTGCCGTCTTCTTTACAAAAGATAATGTTGCTGTGCTTTCCCATAATTTCGATGATCAGCCGTTTCCGGCAGACGTCGCCCATGTCGTCTAAATGCTCCAGGGTCATTTCGATAATCCGTTCCAGCCCAGGCTGGGATACGGAAATAATACGGGCGCTGCCGATGTGCTTCCTTAAAAGCATACAAAAATTAGGGGCAGTCATGGGGCTGGGTTTGTTCGCATCGGTCAGATATACCAAAGGAAGACTGGCGCTGGCTGAAACTAACAGCCGGACGGAAGAACCGTCTTTTTTTATTTGAAATAATAGTTCGTCTTTTTCCGGCTGGGCGATCTTTGCAATGCGTCCGCCCTCAATGGCCTGTTTTAAATCATGGGTCAGATTGGCAACTGTAATTCCGTCAAAAGCCATGATGAAACTCCTTTCTGGATAGGGTCACTTGTGTATTTGCAGGGTATAGTATACCACAACTTCTCATGGATTGAAATGTTTTATTGACTTGGAAAAGTCTTTGCCTTATAATGGAACTATCTATGGCAAGAAGGACCATAGTGAAAGAGAGGCTGATGTTATGATAAAAAGCATGACTGGTTTCGGCAGATTTGAAGAGATAACAGACGATTACAAAATATCTGTAGAGATGAAGGCCGTCAACCACCGGTATCTGGATTTGAGCATCAAGATGCCTAAGAAGTTTAACTACTTTGAAGCAGGCATCCGTACCCTGTTAAAGGATTATATCCAGAGGGGAAAGGTGGATGTTTTTATCAGTTATGAGGATTATACAGAGGGACGTCTGTGCTTAAAATACAACAGCGGACTGGCTGCAGAGTATATGGATGCGTACCGGAAGATGGCAGAGCAGTTTGGCCTTCCTAATACAGTAACGGTCAATGATCTGGCCAGATGTCCGGAGGTATTTACCATGGAACAGGCCCCAGATGATGAAGAGGAGATGTGGAAGGTTCTTTCCCACGCTGTCAGAGAGGCTGCAGAGCGCTTTGTCAATACCCGTACCCTGGAAGGGGAAAATTTAAAGAATGATTTGCTGGGCAAACTGGATTATATGGAACGTCTGGTATCAGAAGTGGAAGAGCGTTCTCCCCAGGTGATTTCCGAATATCGGATCAAGCTGGAGGACAAGATCCGAGAGCTTTTAGCCAGCGCGGCAATTGATGAAAACCGCATTGCCACAGAAGTTACCATTTTTGCAGACAAGATTTGTGTAGATGAAGAAACCGTTCGCCTGCGCAGCCATATCAGCAATACCAGAAAAGAGCTGACTGAGGGCGGAAGCATCGGACGAAAGCTGGATTTTATTGCCCAGGAGATGAATCGGGAAGCCAATACCATTCTTTCCAAGGCCAATGATCTGGAGATTTCCCAGAGAGCGATTGCGTTAAAGACCGAGGTAGAAAAGGTTCGGGAACAGATTCAGAATATTGAATAAACAGGATAGTTTGATGACAGGAGACTGGATTATGAAGGAAAAAGGAGTATTGGCAGTTGTGTCCGGATTTTCCGGAGCAGGCAAGGGAACGCTGATGAAAGCCCTGCTTGAGAAATATGACAACTATGCCCTTTCGATTTCTGCTACCACCAGAAGCCCAAGGCCTGGCGAGACAGACGGAAAAGAATATTTTTTTGTAACAAAAGATCGGTTTGAAGAAATGATCCGCTCAGATGAACTGATTGAATACGCGCGCTACGTGGGAAACTATTATGGAACCCCAAAAGCGTACGTAGAACAGCAGATGGAAGCTGGAAAGGATGTGATTCTGGAAATTGAAATCCAGGGGGCATTAAAGGTAAAACAGCAGTTTCCAAACGCCCTTCTGCTGTTTGTGATGCCGCCCAGCGCCGCCCAGTTAAAAGAACGTCTCATCGGCAGGGGAACCGAGACGCCAAAAGTCATTGAAAGCCGGTTAAAGCGGGCTGCTGAAGAGTCTGAGGGCATTGAACATTACGATTACATACTGGTAAATGACCAGGTAGAAGACTGTGTAAAGCGTATGCACCAGCTGATTCAGGATCATCACAGCCGTACCTGCAACCAGACAGATTTTATTAAACAGATGCGTGCAGAGCTGCACCAGATGAATAAAGATTAAAACAGAGAGGAGATTTTGATATGTTACATCCATCTTATTCGGATTTAATTAATGCAGTAAACAGTGAGGTAGAGCAGGGAGAACAGCCGGTGGTACAGAGCCGCTATTCCATCGTCATTGCATCCGCAAAGCGTGCAAGACAGATTATTGACGGGGCAGAGCCGCTGGTTCCAAGCGCAGGCAAGAAACCTCTCTCTGTTGCCATTGAAGAATTATATAAGACCAAGGTTAAAATTCTTGGAGAAGATGAAGTTCCGGAAGAAGAAAATCAGTAATTCTGGCGGGAACTTTGAGAAAAATGGAGCGGGAAGACTTTTATTCATGGAAAACTTCAGAAAGTCTGTCGCTCCATTTTCTGCATAAAATAAAAAGAAAACGAGGTGCGTTCCGTTATATGAAACTACTGTGTATTTCGCTGGGATGTGACAAAAACCTGGTGGATACGGAAAAAATGTTGGGACTGTTCCGGCAGAACGGATGGGAATTTACCGATGACGAAACAGAAGCAGATGCAGTATTAGTCAATACCTGCTGCTTTATTGGAGACGCCAAAGAAGAAAGCGTCAATACCATTCTGGAGATGGCAGAATTAAAAAAAGAAGGCAATGTGAAAGCGCTGCTGGTTACCGGCTGCATGGCAGAACGGTATAAACAGGAGATTTTAGATGAGATTCCGGAAGTAGACGCCATTGTGGGCACATCCTCTTATGATGAAATCATCAGCGCATTAAACGGCGTATTTGAGGGACAGGGACCAGTTTCCTGCTTTGAAAGCTTAGACAGACTTCCAAAAAGCAAAGGACGGGTCGTTACGACCGGCGGTTATTATGGATTTTTAAAGATTGCGGAAGGCTGCGACAAGCGCTGCACCTACTGCATCATCCCAAGCCTTCGGGGCCCGTACCGCAGTTACCCCATGGAAGATCTGGTAGAAGAGACAAAGGCGCTGGCCGACGGCGGCGTAAAAGAACTGATTGTTGTCGCCCAGGAAACGACGCTTTACGGCGTGGATTTATATGGAAAAAAGATGCTCCCAGAGCTCCTGCGCCGTCTGGCAGCAGTTTCCGGCATCCAGTGGATCCGGATTCAGTATTGTTATCCGGAAGAAATTACCGACGAGCTGATTGAGGTAATCAAAACCGAAGAAAAAATCTGTCATTATCTGGATATCCCGATCCAGCATTCCAGCGACAGGATTTTAAAGAGAATGAACCGCCGTACCAGCCAGGCCCAGCTGAAGGAAATGATTGCAAAGCTCCGTACAGAGATTCCAGACATTGTTCTGCGGACTACGCTGATTTCCGGATTTCCAGGAGAAACGGAAGAAGACCATCAGATCCTGATGGAGTTTGTAGACGAAATGGAGTTTGATCGTTTAGGCGTATTTGCTTATTCGGCAGAAGAAGACACGCCGGCCTATTCTTTTGAAAACCAGGTGCCCCAGGAGGTAAAGGAAGCGCGCAGAGACGAAATTATGGAACTGCAGCAGGAAATTGCCTTTGAACATTCTGAGAATATGGTGGGACGGATTTTAGACGTTCTGATAGAAGGAAAGGTAGCCGACGAACCTGCTTATGTGGGGCGGACCTATATGGATGCTCCTGGCGTAGACGGATTGATTTTTGTCAATAGCGGCGAGCTTTTTATGTCCGGCGATTTTGTACGGGTAAAAGTAGTAGGAGCCAGTGAATATGATTTGATAGGAGAGGTGTACGATGAATTTGCCAAATAAACTGACGGTTCTTCGGGTCATTTTAATTCCGTTTTTTGTGGTGGCGCTGATGGCCCAGGGAGGAACCAACGAAACCTTGCGGATTGCAGCGGCAGTCATCTTTATCGTGGCCAGCCTGACTGATTTATTAGATGGCAAGATTGCCAGAAAATATAACCTGGTAACCAATTTTGGAAAATTTATGGATCCGCTGGCAGACAAGCTGCTGGTGTGTTCCGCGCTGATCTGCTTTATTGAGCTGGGGCAGGTTCCGGCATGGATGGTTATTATTATTATCAGCAGGGAGTTTATCATCAGCGGTTTCCGCCTGGTAGCGTCTGACAACGGCGTAGTCATTGCCGCAAGCTATTGGGGAAAGTTTAAAACCACGTTTCAGATGATAGCCATCGTACTGCTGATTCTTAACATTCCGGCGCTTTCCATGGTAACCCAGATTTGCCTGTGGATAGCCCTGATTTTAACCGTAGTGTCGCTGATTGACTACCTGGTAAAAAACCACAAGGTACTGACAGAAGGGAGTATTTAATCCATGGTAACCGAACTGATTTCCGTAGGAACGGAATTATTATTAGGAAATATTGTAAATACCAATGCCCAGTATCTGGCTGAACAGTGTGCGCTTCTGGGGCTGACGGTGTATTATCAGTCGACGGTAGGAGACAACAGGGAACGGCTGGCAGAGACGATTCAAACAGCGTTAAACCGTTCCGATGTCATCATTTTAACGGGAGGTCTTGGCCCTACGGAAGATGATCTGACAAAAGAAGTCTGTGCAGAAGTTATGGACTTTGAATTAAAAGAAGATGTCCATACCAGGAAACGGATCGAACAGCATTTAAAAAACAGCATTTATTCTGATATTCCGGACAACAACTGGAAGCAGGCCATTGTACCGGTAGGAGCCATTGTCCTGGATAATGACAATGGTACGGCTCCAGGTCTGATTCTGGAAAAAGGAGGAAAGACGGCCATTCTTCTTCCAGGGCCTCCAGGAGAACTAAAGCCTCTTTTTGAAAAGCAGGCAGCTCCTTATCTGAAAAAGAGACAGCCGGAAGCGATTGTTTCCCAGATGGTTAAGATCTGCGGATATGGGGAAAGCCAGGTAGAAGATAAGCTGCTGGATTTAATTGACCGTCAGACCAATCCGACCATTGCAACCTACGCCAAAACCGGCGAGGTTCATCTCAGGATTACGGCCAGCGCTAAAAATGAAGACGAGGCGAAGAAACTGTTAAAGCCGGTTGCCAAAGAAGTAAAAAAGCGGTTTGAAGACAGCGTTTACTCGGTAAAAGAAAATGAGACCCTGGAAGCGGCCGTTGTCCGTCTCCTGGAAAAATATGAGCTGACGGTATCGACGGCAGAGTCCTGCACAGGCGGCCTGTTGTCCGGCCGGATTGTCAATGTGCCAGGAGCATCTGAAGTATTTAAGCAGGGGTTCGTAACTTATTCCAATAAAGCAAAGAGAAGACTATTAGACGTAAGCAAAGCTACGCTGAAAAAATACGGGGCTGTCAGCGAACAGACAGCAAAGGAAATGGCAGCCGGAGGCGCGTTTGCAGCGGATGCCGATACCTGTATTGCTATTACCGGCATTGCGGGACCCGATGGGGGAAGCGAAGAAAAACCGGTAGGCCTGGTTTATATCGCCTGCTATGTAAAAGACAAAGTAACCGTAGAGTGCTGCCGTTTTAAAGGAAGCAGGGAAAAAATCAGAGAACAGGCGGTAACGCGCGGATTAAATCTTCTGCGTCTGTCCATCCTTCAGAATTACCGCAAAGAGAAAGAAAAAGACTAGAACTAGGAGGACGTCATGGAACAACGGGCGATGAAAAAGTGTCTGACAACAGCGCATCACTATTCTTATACCAGATTGGCGCTGAATTATTATATGTATTTTGAAGAATGGGCAGATGAAACAAACAGGACTTCCTGGGAAGAAGAGTTTTTTTCTGCGTTCCAGCAGGTCATGGGCGCCGTTCTTTCCGGCGGGACCGATCTGCCCCGTCTGGAAGCATTGAGACAGAAGGCCATGAAAAAAATGGAAGTCCTTACTGCCTATACAGACTGTTTCCAGGTGTATGAGCACGTATTAAACCGTCTGGAGCTTCACTATGTTCCGATGGAAGAAAAACATTCCCTTCCTGAAGATGAAGAGCTGGCCAACGAAATTTTGCGCTTTTTAACTGCTTCCAGAGACTCTGCCCTGATGAACGAGCGGATTCAGATGGTAATGGAACAGCTTCCCATCCGCTTTACGAAAAGCAAATTTTTCTCGATGGTACAGGATGCCCTGTCTATTTACCAGGGTTCTCAAAAGAGCAGCTTAGACGCGATTCTTTATGTGCTTCGTACCGAGTCCATGGTCCAGCTTCCGGAAAATATGAAAGAGGGACACGAAACCCTGTATGACCTGCTTACCCTTCTCTCCACGGCAGATTATAAAAATTTGCCCCAGGAAGAGTTTAACCGCCTTGCAGACGGACTCCAGATTGCCAGCCAGCAGATATTGGATCTTTCCGGCCGACTGATGCTGGAGATGGATTTAATCAACGATCTTTATGTCATCCACCTGACAGAAGCCGGAGCAGTCATGGACGCAGCAGAAAAGAAAACTCTCCAGACTCTTTTAAAGGTTCTCTGGGATAATATGCAGCAGGGCGACACTTCGATTCCAGAAGCGGAAACAGAAGATCTGCTGATGCAGTTAGAAGGAAAGCAGGAGCGCTATTATGAGAGATGGCTCCGTTATGAGATCCCAGAACGTCCGGATGACCGAATGAAGGAAAAACCGGAAGAAGCAGAACTTTGGGACAATCTGAAAAAAGTACAGCTTCTTCTCTCCGGCAGCTCTTTTGTAGAACTGGATTCTGTTTCAGAAGATAAGCAGGAAGTAACCAGAGAACTGTTGGAAAAGGAACTTCATCAATTCTTTGGAGAGCTGGAAAGTTTATGGAAGGGAATGCCAAAAGCAGTTGTTCGGGCTACGATGGCAAGAATGCTGTCAAATCTTCCTGTCTGCTTTAACTCTGTTTCGGAGCTGGAGCTTTATATCAAGAACAGTCTGGCCAGCTGTACGGATCTGGATGAAAAGACCATTTCCATGGAGCTTATCCGGACGATTATGGTAGATGAGAATGAGATGGTATAAACCGTTGTATATGGGGGAACTGGCAGCAAAAAAAAGATTTTCCCTGATTCAGGGTCTGCGGAAAAAAAAGCCGTGTATCGGAGCTTATGTGATTACGCCCGCTTCAGGCGGCAATAATATTCTTGATATTTATCCGGCTGCCGAACTTCTGCTTCCCTATTACAGAGAAAAAGATTTCCTGATCATGGGAATTGCCTTTGGCTATGATGAAGCCACTGAGGTCGCAGCCAGGATAGTGGCAGATTTATACCGCAAAACGGGCGGTTTTTGTTTAAATGAGTTATTAGGGGATGAGGCTCCATGATAAGCGCAGCCCTTTGGCTTTTAAAAATCATAGGAATCCTATTACTGGTTTTGTTTGTCATGCTTTTGCTGGCAGTGCTGCTGGTTCTCTTTTCCGCTGTCTGCTATCAGGCGGAAGGATCCTATTTGGGGAATACGCTGAAAGCAAACGGGAAAATTTCCTGGCTGTTCCATATTCTGACAATCCGTTTTTCCTTTGAAGAAAGGGTTTATGGGGATGTCCGGATCTTCGGGATTCCAGTCTGGAGCACCGATAAAAAAGGCGCAGAAAAACCGAATGAAACGCAGCCGGAAATGGAGAACGGGCCGGAGGATTTCCAACCGGAAGAAGAGGTTTTTAGTATACAGGAACTGGGGACAGAAACTGGGGACAGGGATAGAGGAATACCGGAATTATCCGGAACCAAACAGCATAAGGCAGAACCGGAGCAGGAGGAAGCAGAACCGAAACCGGAAGAGTCTTTTCTGGAAACCTGGATCCGCCGCCTGTCAGAAAAGTCTAGAAGTCTTTTCCAGAAGGGAAAGCAGATGGCCGCAGACGGGAAACGTCGTTTCAGAAGGGCTATGGCACAGAAAGAAAAACTGGTGTCCTGGATAGAAGATGAGGCCAACCAGGAGTCTGTGAAACTGGTCGTTCGCCAGCTTGGAAAAATTATCCGCCATCTGCTTCCAAGAAAGGGGCATGGCAGGGTAACCTTCGGATTTGGGGAAGACCCGTATCTGACCGGAAAAGTTTTGACGGCGATTGCGCCCTTTTATCCTCTGTATGGGGAATACCTGGAACTATATCCGGATTTTGAACGCCGGATTTTTGAAGCGGAAGGTACTGGAAACGGCCATATCCGGATCGGAGTAATCATCGGGTATGCCATAAGGCTGCTTTTTGACAGCAATATTCGCAAAAACATCCGCGCCTTTATGAGGCGCTGAAGTAGAGGAGGTATCTGCAATGGCAGAGAAGCATTTTTCAGAAGCAATAGACGCGTTATTTAAAGGAATGGATCAGTTTGTCTCTACAAAAACCGTAGTGGGAGACGCAGTAAAAATTGGCGATGCCATTATCCTCCCTTTGGTGGATGTTACCTGCGGTATGGCAGCCGGATCTTTTCAGAAACAGGCAAAGGAGAGCGGGGGCGGCGGAATGAACGCCAAAATAACCCCAAGCGCGATTTTGATTATCCAGAATGGCGTGACCAAGCTGGTAAATGTGAAAAACCAGGATGCCATGAGTAAGGTCATCGATATGGTGCCGGATTTTGTCAACCGGTTTATGGGCGGAAAGACATTTGACGAAGAAATCGCTCCGGAAGCAGTAGAAGCTGCAGAAAAGATGGCAAAAGACGTTACCGCATAGAACTGGGCCCGCCTGCATAGGATGCTCTATAGAGATGGAAACGGAGGATTCTATGAAGCGGGTCTTTGGATTGATGCTGTTTTGCTTCGGCGCCGGAATGACGATAATGCTGTTTATACCGGAAACCTTCGGGACACTGGTCTTTATTATCGGGTGCCTGGTAATCGGATATAATTTATTTTGCTGTTAAGAACAAACGTTTTAGGAGTGAAGTGTATGTATCGGCTGTTAATTGTGGATGATGAAGAGGATATCCGGAGAGGAATTGCCAGAGGAATTCCCTGGAGCCAGCTGGGGTTTGAGGTAGCCGGACAAGCCGGCAACGGAGAAGAGGCGGTAGGGCTTTTAGAGAGCGCCCGTCCGGACGTGGTATTGTCCGATATCCGTATGCCTAAAATGGACGGAATTGAATTAATGCAGTATCTTTCTGCCAATTATCCGGAAATTAAAATTATTATTTTAAGCGGATACAATGATGTGGAATACTTGAATATGGCAATTAAAAACAGGGTAACCGAATATCTGTTAAAGCCGACGGATATTGATGAATTTTGTCAGTTGTTTCAGAATCTGAAAACCAGATTAGACGAGGAACACCAGCAGAAACAGGAAATCGAACAGCTGAAAGCGGCCGTCGAACAGGGCAGGGAGCTGTCTTATGACAGGGTACTGATAAACCTTTTAGAAGGCTTTACTGGCGGCAGCACAGAACAGGAATGGAAGCGGGAGATGGAAGCAGGCGGAATGAATTTCAATCATTGCGTACTGGCAGTTCTGGATACGGATCCATCAGAAGGGACTTCCAAGGAAGGCCATTACCAGCTGAAAAAGCAGATTATCCGATATTGCAACTCCAGACAGCTTCCATGGAATAAACGCTTTTTCTTAAACAGAGATCACAAGGCAGTCGGAATTATTACACTTGGAGAGAAGGATTCCCTTTCCGACCTGCAGGCTGCAATCGGCGAGATGCAGATGGAAATCGGCGACATTTACAATCTGGCCCTGTTGGCCGGAATCAGCCCAATCTGCCAAGAGGAACAGCAGCTTCCTGGCCTGTACCAGCAGACGGTAAAAACGGTAACTACAAAAGCGCCGGATTTGATGGTCAATCGAAAAAAGAGCAGCATTCTGGTTACTGCTATTAAAGATTATATAAATGAACATTTCTGCTCCAATTCCATTTCCCTGGAAGAAGTCGCCGACCAGTTCCGGAAAAATCCAGCCTACATATCTAAGGTTTTTAAGAAAGAAACCGGTTTTAATTTCAGCGACTATATTGTACAGAAACGAATGGAAAAGAGCAAAGAGCTTTTAAAGGATATGACGTTGAAAATTTATGAAATTGCAGAAATGACCGGTTATGCCGACGCCTCTAATTTTATAAAAGTATTTAAAAAGCACTGCGGCATGAGTCCAAATGAATACCGCAGTATTTTTTCCTGAGGTAAGAAATGAAACAATTTATAAAAAAAGTACGCAGGTATATGGAGTCCAATCTGCGCAGGCAGCTTGAATTTTACCTGATTTTATTTGTGCTGCTTCCGATGACTTTGGTAACCATTCTGCTGTTTATCGGAGCCAGGCAGGAGCTGAAGAATCAGGCGATTATCCATGTCCGCCAGAGTTCGCTGGCAATCAGCCAGCAAATCGACAAATTTCTCAGCAGTATTTTAAATGTATCAGATACCTTTGCATATGATGCAGAACTGGAAAAACTGATGAACACCGATTACAGAAAAAGAGAGTTGGAGAAACGGACCGATATTTACACCCTTCAAAACTATTTTATCAAAACCGATCCGTTAAGAAAAAACCAGAGAATCAGCGCCGTATATACCAACCAGGGCAGGGTATTTAACCTGGTAAATCCCAACTGGGACGGAGAGGATTTAAAAGAAAAATTGGCTTCGTTCGAGCCGACAGACAAACAGAATCTATCCATGTTTAAATGGTTTCCCCTTCAAAAAAAGTTTCTTTCTTCCGCATCTTCCGGACAGCCCCGTATTGATAATATAGTCGTAGGAATGAGACGGATTATGGATCCGTTTACAGGGGTATGGCAGTACACCCAGTTTTTCTGCATCGAAGAAAATGAAATTTATCAGCTGTATCGCAGTTCAGCCCAGGAAATGGGGGGAACCGTTTTTTTATTAGATAAAAATGGAGAACTCATCTCTTCTTCAGACGAACGCTGCGTGGAAACAGGAGCCCTTCCAAAAGAACTGCAGGATCCAATCATGGAATGGAATCCGGAAGAAACGGAACTCAAATACCAGGGGCAGAAATACATTTTGGATCACACGGTTCTGGAAGAAAGTGACTGGCAGCTTCTGCTTATGGTTCCGGTCAGCTATGCGACAACGGCTATAGACAGTCTGTTAACGCGGATGATGGCCGCTCTGGCTGTCTGCGTCCTTCTTTGCGGCGTTTTACTTACCTGGTTGTCCAAGCGGTTTTTGCAGCCGGTAGAGGTGCTGGATGCTTCTATGAGAGAAGTGTATGACGGAAATATGGAAGCCTATGTAAATCCAGAGCTTTATAATGGGGAAATCCAGAAAATGATGGTGTATTACAATGCAATGCTGGTAAAAATCAACCATTCCATAGAAGAGCAGGTAGCAAATGAGAAAAAGAAAAAGGAGCTGGAACTGGAAGTATTAATGGGGCAGATTAACCCACATTTTCTTTACAACACCCTGGAAAACATTGTCTGGAAATCCAATGAAGCCGGTTATCCCGATATTGGAAGAGTCGCGGCGTCCTTAGGACGTCTGTACCGCCTGTCCATTGGAAACGGAGAGATTTTAGTCAGCCTGCGTCAGGAAGTAGAACACGTTTCCGCTTACATCAATATCCAGAAAAACCGCTATAAAGATCGGGTTGAGTTTTCGTTAACCTCCGATTTAGAAAAACTGGGAGAGTTTTCCATTATTAAACTGACCCTGCAGCCCATTGTAGAAAATTGCTTCATGTATGCCATGGAGGGAATCGATCATCCGTTAAAAATCCGTCTGGACATTCAGATTCGGGAAGAAATTATCCTGATTCGTATCGCAGACAACGGAAGCGGTTTGAGCAGGGAACGTCTCGAAGAGGTACGCAGGCAGATTGAATATGGAAAAGTGCAGACCAGCAGCAGAAGCGGTAACGGACGAAAAGGCGCTGGAATCGGAATGTACAGCGTAAAAGAGCGGATTGCCATTTATACGGGCTATCCGGACAGCTTAAAGATCCAAAGCAGGCTCGGATCTGGTACGATCGTAACCATTAAATTTCCCAAATTATGCAAGGAGGATAAAAACAACCAATAAAGGTAAAATTCTAACTATGGAATTATACGATATGACAAGGTAGAATAAATCCATAAAGAAAATTTGGGAGGAAAAGCAATGAAAAGAAATTTAAAAAAGATTGCGTCTTTGTCACTTTGCGCAGCAATGGCAATCGGTTCTTTAGCAGGATGTTCTTCTAAGTCTGCTGACGAAACTACTGCAGCAACTACCGCCGCAGAGACCAAAACAGAGGCTGTTTCTGAAGGAGAGACAACAGCAGAAAGCGCTTCTTCTGACAAGCCATTTGAGGGAGTTACTTTAAAGTATGCAACAACCCAGACTGCAAGTACCGGAGAAGAGAATTTAAAACTGATTGAACTGGTAAAAGAGCAGACCGGTATCAACATCGAATTTTATGTAATTCCTTCTGCAAAATCCGGAGAAGTAGATAAGACGTTAGTAAGTCTGATGGCAGGCGATGAAATCGACCTGATCTACAACACCAAGCCAGGTTTAAAGACCTTCTACAACGCAGGCGTTCTGACTCCATTAAATGAGATTGCAGCAAATGCAGGTTACGATATCAAGGCAACGTTCGGCGATTACGTTCCGGAATTTGACGGCGACGTATACGGACTTCCAGCATTTTCTGACATCTGGATTACCTTATACAACAAGAAAATTTTTGATGATGCAGGCGTTCCTTATCCAACCGCAGAAGGATGGACCTGGTAGAAATACATTGAGACTGCAAAGCAGTTAACCGATACCAGCAAGGGAATCTACGGATCCTTCATGTTAGACTATGACTGCTACGCATATATGTATGCACTGCAGAAAGGCTGGGAGCCATACAAAGAGGACGGTACCGCAAACTTTGACGACCCATTGTTCAAAGAGAGCGTAGAGTTCTTCTATGGCTTAGGCAACAACGAGAAGATTCAGCCTTCTATCTTAGAGTTTAAGGCAGCAAATATGCCATGGAACTCCTTCGTGTCTACTGGCAATTACGGTATGTTCATGTGCGGCGGCTGGGTAACTTCTATTTTGAACCAGTTTGATAAGTACCCAAGAGACTGGCAGGCAGGACTTCTTCCAATGCCTTATCCGGAAGGAGAAGATCCATCTACTCTGACCGTTCCAGGATGCTATGCAATTCCTACTACCAGCAAGAATAAGGAAGCAGCATTTGCAGCAGCCGTATGTATGGCAGAAAACCAGTACACTCTGGGCATGGGACGTGTTCCTGCAAGAGTGGATCTGACAGATGAAGAAATTGATAACTACATCGAGACTTCTTTAGCAGCGCCTTATGAATTTGACGGAATTACCGTAGATGACTTCAAAGCAGCATGGTTTGACAGCAATCGTACCGCTCTGTCTGAGAAGATTATCGGCGCCGGAGATGCAGCCATTTCCCAGATTATTATTGAGGAAGGTCAGTTATACGGCCAGGGTGCCCAGGACATTGATACTGCTATCGCAAAGATTCAGGAGCGTGCAAACAAAGCAATTGAAGAGGATGTACAGTAACAGTCTGACCTGACAGGGACAGTCCCCTTTGGGCAACCAGAGGGACTGTCCCTTTCGTTTACGCATTTATACAAAAAAGAGGTACAAATATGAAATCAAGAGCTCAAAGAGCTGAGAATCTCACAGGAGCGTTGTTTATTGCTCCATACCTGATTGGTTACATTATATTCCAGGGTCTGCCTTTCTTAATCGCAATGATTTTAGGTTTTACCAATGTCCGTTATATCAGTAAGATTGAGGACGCTTCCTTTGTTGGACTGGAAAATTTTGTCCGGATGTTCCAGGACACGGATACGATGGCTGCATTAGGACGCACGGGAATGTATTCCCTTATCTATGTGCCGTTAATCATGGTAAGCGGTTTCTTTATCGCTTATATGGTAAATAAAGGCATTCACTGCAAAAATATGATCCGCTCTATGTTTTTCCTGCCATATGTATCCAATATGGTAGCGGTAGCCGTTGTATTCAAGCTTTTGTTAGGACCAAACGGCCCGCTTGTTTATCTGCTTCAGAAAGTTGGAATGGAAAATCCTCCATACCTGTTATATGGATTAAATACAGCGCTTCCTACTGTCGTATGCATTGCAGTATGGAAGGGCATTGGATTGAACTTTATCACGTATTTAGGCGCTCTGCAGAATGTATCTTCCGATTTGCTGGAAGCGGCAGAAATCGATGGCGCAAACAAGTGGCAGAGAATCTGGAATATTATTATTCCGTCTATTTCTCCAACCACATTCTTTTTGTTAATCAGTTCTGTTATTACCTCCCTGCAGAACTTTACCACGATCCAGGCTTTAACCGGAGGCGGTCCTGGACAGGCAACTACCGTTATGTCCATTAACATCATCCGCACCGCATTCAGCAACTACCAGACTGGCTACGCAAGCGCCCAGGCAATGGTAATGTTCCTGATTGTACTGGTCATTACCTTAATCCAGTGGCGCGGCCAGAAAAAGTGGGTTAATTATTAAGGAGGAGCTATGAGCAGCAAACGTAAACACAATATCATGTCATGGGTATGGACGATCATCCTGGCTGCAATCGGTCTGGTTTGTATCTATCCCTTCCTTTTTATGCTTTCGTCATCCTTTAAGATTTCGGGAGATGTATTGTCAAAACCCATGCAGTTAATTCCAGATCCGATTATCTTTACCAACTTCAGCGACCTGTTTGGGGATCCTTACTATGATTTTGGACAGTGGTACATCAATACCATCGTGATGACCGGACTTACAATTTTAATCAAAGTATTTGTTGTAACCATTACCGCATATGCATTTGCAAAAATAAACTTTAAGGGAAGAGACGCTATCTTTTTAGTCCTTCTGACTTCCCTGATGATTCCAAGCGATATTATGCTGATTCCAAGATACATTATTTTTAAACAGCTTCATATCCTGGATACCATGTGGTCACTGGTTCTGCCGGCAACCTTTGACATTTACTTCGTTTTTATGATCCGCCAGTCCTTTATCGGCATTCCGGATTCTATCAGCGAAGCGGCAAAAATCGACGGCTGCAAACACTTCCAGATTTATTACCGGATTATTCTGCCGCTGGCAAAACCAGCAGTAGTTACCATGGTTCTGTTTACCTTTGTATGGTCCTGGAACGATTACATGGGCCCATACATCTTCATTTCCAGCCTGGATAAGCAGATGCTGTCCGTAGGTATTAAACTGTTTACGGAAGGTACGGTAACGGATCCTGCCCTTCAGATGGCTGCAGCTACCCTGGTATTAGTACCGGTACTGGTATTGTTCTTATTCTCCCAGAAATACTTCGTAGAGGGCGCGACCTCTGGCGCAGTAAAGGGGTAATACAATGGAAAAAGTCAACTATAAAATTACAGAAAAATCCCATATCAAAATGCTTTTTCTGCTGTGTTGGCTGTCCTATTTTTCAACCTATTTAGGCCGGCTGAATTATTCAGCCGGCTTAACTGAAATTATCCAGTCAGAAGGGTTTACCAAAGGACAGGCAGGAATCATCGGAACAGCATTTTTCCTTGCTTATGGCGGTGGGCAGTTTGTAAGCGGATTTCTGGGCGATCGGCTGAGTCCGAGAAAAATGGTATTTACCGGTTTATTTATTTCTGCAATTGCCAATCTCCTGATGTCGGTTTCTTCCTCTTATCTGATCATGACCGTCATCTGGTGCTTTAACGGATTATTTCAGGCTTTTATCTGGTCGCCTATGATCCGGCTGATGTTTGAATACTACAAAACGGAAACCAGAACCCAGGCCTGCGTATATTTAAACAGTTCGGTGCCCATTGGAACCATGGCGGCTTACGGCGGAACCGCAGCATTAATCTGGCTGTCCGGATGGAGAATGACCTTTGTTTTTGCCGGCTTCCTGCTTCTGGTAATTTCTGCAGTATGGTTTGTGGGAATGGGGCGGCTGGAAGCTTATGCAGAAAAATATGGAGAACCGGAATTTCCGGCTCCTGTGCCAGCAGTTGGACAAAGAAGCAGCCAGGCCGGAATATTTTCCTGGAAGTCTCTTTTAATTGAATCCGGCTTCCTGCTTCTGATGGCAGCCCTGTTTGTACAGGGCGCATTAAAAGATGGCGTAACCACCTGGGTTCCGGCATATATCAGCGAAACCTACCAGTTAGAAAATATTATTGCCATTGTCAGCACCATGGTGATCCCGATTTTTAACCTGTCAGGCGTATTTTTAGCATCGATTGCCAACATCCGTCTATTTAAAAATGAAATCCGTACAGCGGGAGCATTTTTCCTGGTGTGCGCAGTCTCCCTGTTGATTTTATGGGGAGTTTCCGGAAAAAGCGTGGTCATTTCCTTTATGATGCTGGCAATTTCTACAACTGCCATGATGGCGGTCAATACTATGCTGATTGCGGTTTTACCGTCCCATTTTGGAGTAATTGGAAAAGCTTCTTCTATATCCGGATTGTTAAATTCTTCTGTATATGTAGGAGGAGCCATTTCTACTTACGGAATTGGCACATTATCGGTTATAATCGGATGGGAAGGAACCATTCTTGTCTGGTTTTTCCTGGCGGTTCTGGCCATGGGACTTTGTTTTGCTGTGGTAAAGCCCTGGCTTCGGTACCGGAAACAGGTACTTCATTTATAATTTATCAAAGGAGAGATACTTATGTCTGAACGAATTTATCTGCTGCCAAAAGAAGGAACTTATTACAAAGCCAATCTTCACTGTCACACCACGTTTTCTGACGGACGCCTTACGCCGGAAGAAGTAAAAAAAGCATACCAGGAACAGGGATATTCTGTCGTGGCCTATACGGATCACCGCAATTATCAGTGGCACAAAGAGCTGACCGATGACAGGTTCCTGGCATTGGCAGCTATGGAAGTAGATATGAACGAGCATTATAAAGCCTCGGGAGATTTTTCCAGGGTAAAGACCTATCACATCAATCTCTATGACAGCCATCCGGAGTCCTTCCAGGAAGAAAAAAAGGCAGGACTGCTTCCGGAGAGACGTTACAACGACACGGATTATATTAATGAGTATATTGATAAAATGAAAGGCTATGGGTTCTTTGCCTGCTATAACCATCCTTACTGGTCTTTGCAGAATTATGACGATTACAAAAACTTGCGGGGATTTTGGGGCATGGAAATTTATAATCACGGCTGCGAGCATGACGGTTTATACGGCTATCATCCGCAAAGCTATGATGAAATGCTCCGTCTGGGCAATCGCCTGTTCTGCGTGGCGACAGACGATAACCACAATTCATTCCCGTTTGGCCACCCGTTCTGCGATTCCTTTGGCGGATTTACCATGATTCATGCAGAAGAACTGAGCTATGAGGCAATTGTCTCTTCCCTGCTGAAGGGGGAATTTTACAGCTCCATGGGGCCGGAAATCAAAGAACTGTACGTGGAAGATGGAAAGTTGTTTATTAAGACCAGTCCGGTAGAAAAAATTTATGTTGCAACAGAAGGAAGAAACTGTTACCGGACAGCTGCAGAACCAGGCAAGACCATTACAGAAGCCTGTTTTGAACTGACTGGAAAAGAAGGATACATTCGGGTAAACTGCCAGGATGAAAGAGGACTTCACGCCAATTCCAACGCATACGAAATGAACGGAACCGTTCCCTTTCTTCGTCCATACGATATGACACGCTGGTAAAATTGATAAAGGAATATTAGGATGGAACAAAATACTGTGCAAAGAGAAAAGCAGCTTACGGCGGTTACGCCGTCTAAGCGCCAGCTTGCCCATCAGCAGCTGGAATTTTATGGATTTTTTCATTATACAATCAATACGTATACAGGAAAAGAGTGGGGAGACGGAACGGAGTCTCCCTCTCTTTTCTCTCCAAGCCATCTGGACGTCGGACAGTGGGTTCGGGCAATCAAAGCGGCTGGAATGAAAGGCGCGATTCTGACCTGTAAGCATCACGACGGATTCTGCCTCTGGCCCAGCAGGTATACCGGCCATACCGTTGCCGCAAGTCCGTATAAAAATGGATCAGGAGATGTGGTGGCAGAAGTAGCAGATGCCTGCCGGAAAGAGGGACTGAAATTCGGGATTTATCTGTCTCCCTGGGACAGAAACCATCCCAGCTACGGCCAGGGAGAGGCCTATGACGATTATTTTGTCAATCAGCTGACCGAGCTTCTGTCCAATTATGGAGAGATTTTCTGCGTCTGGCTGGACGGAGCCTGCGGAGAAGGAAAAAATGGGAAAGTCCAGCGTTATGACTGGAACCGCTATTATGAGACCATCCGCCGCCTCCAGCCGGAAGCCTGCATCAGCGTAACAGGACCGGACATCCGCTGGTGCGGAAATGAAGCCGCAGATACCAGAAAAGAAGAGTGGAGCGTAGTTTCTGCCAGAATGTTTGATCCCATGAAAATCCAGGAAAACAGCCAGCAGGACGATACCAGGGAATTCCGGCAGAAAAAGATTGCGTCTTCGGATCAGGATTTAGGAAGCCGGAAAGCCCTGGAAGGGGAAGAAAAGCTAATCTGGTATCCGGCGGAAGTAGACGTATCCATCCGCCCAGGCTGGTTTTACCATCCAAAAGAAGACGCCTTGGTCCGTTCTCCCCAGGAGCTATTAGAAATTTACGATCGCTCTGTAGGAGGAAACGCCCTTTTGCTGTTAAACGTGCCCCCTATGCCTGACGGCCGTTTAAATGAGGCAGACGTAAAAGCCTTAGAAGGGCTGGGAGATTTGATTCGGGACAGGCAGAAGCATAACGCGGCTTTGGATGCAAGGATTCAGCGCGGCTTTGCGAAGGATGGAACCTTCTATATAAAGCTGGACTGGGAGAAACCGGTTTCTTTGGCTTTTCTGGTGCTGCAGGAGGACATCCGTTACAGCCAGCGGGTAGAAGCCTTCCGGATTTTGGACGGGGAAACAAAAGAAGTTCTTTATACCGGAACGGTGATTGGCTACAAAAAGCATATTCTGCTGCCGGAGAAAAAGTTGAAACGTCTGGTGGTTGAGATTAGAAAGAGCAGAAGAGAGCCCCATATTCTGAATACAGAGTGCTATTAAACGGTTGTACACTTTACTTGGGGGTAAAGTAAAAAAGAAATAGGCATAGAGATTCTTTTCCTATATAATTAAGTTACCACACCAAACATATAGAAAGGATTGAACTCTATGCCTACTTCTAATTTTACCGCAAAACTTCTGGAATTGGAAGACATAATTATCTCTGATTTTACTTCTTCTAATACAGAAATTCATATTCACTTTTCTCTCCCTCGCAAAGCTTGTACCTGCCCTCATTGCCACGGGCTGACGGATAAAGTCCATGATTATCGCATTTCCATCATCAAAGACCTTCCGCTCATGGGCAAACATACCTTCCTCCATTACCGGAAACGCCGCTATCACTGTCCTCATTGCGGTAAACACTTTTACGAGCCTTTTTCCCTGGCTGCAAAGCATTGCCGTACCACTACCCGCCTTGCTTTTTATGCCATTCATCTACTTTCGGAGAGACAGTGTGTCCGTTCTGTTTCCAGGCTTTTGGATTTATCAGATTCCTACATCTTTCGCAGACTGAAAGTAGTTCAGTTCCCAAAACCAGACAGGCTTCCGACTGTCCTTTCCATTGACGAATTCAAAGGCAATGCCGGAGGAGAAAAATTTCAGGCAATTCTTACCTGTCCTGACAAACATTCCCTGTTTGATATTCTTCCTTCCCGTTCACAGGTCTCACTCCAGCAGTATTTTCAAGGCTTCAAGAATAAAAAAGAAGTCCAGTTTATTGTCATGGATATGAATAAGGTTTATCGAGAACTGGCAAAAGATTATTTTCCTCAAGCTACAATTGTTATTGATAAGTTTCACGTCGTCCGTTATGTTACCTGGGCTTTGGAAAATGTAAGGAAGCGGATTCAGAAACAGCTCCATCCAGACAAACGGAAATATTTCAAACGAAGCCGGAAACTCCTTTTGACACACCGGAGCAAACTAAAAGAAGAAAGTATGGATGCACTGGCGGTTATGCTGTCACAATCGGAAGATCTCGCAGTTGCTTACCACCTGAAAGAACTATTTTATGATTTTATGAAATCAATGTCTCGTGCAGAAGCCACAAAAAAGCTGAAGTTCTTTCTGCTTGCAGCCCAGGCCAGTCAGTTGAAAGAATTTCACGCCTGCTTAACCATGCTGGGAAACTGGTCAAAATACATTCTGAATGCATTCGATTGTCCCTATACGAATGGTTTTACAGAGGGAACAAACAATGCCATTAAAGTAATCAAACGAAATGCCTTTGGATATCGGAACTTTGAAAATTTTAGGAATCGAATCTTTCTAGCCTTAACGTAAAGAGGCACAGAAACATCATTCCTGTGCCTCAAAATACATTTACCCCAACTCTTGACAATGAGCCTATTAAACTGAAAAAACCCCTGGTCATATGACCAGGGGATTAAAATCTTATTAAGCTCTTTCAACTAATCCGGAGCGTAAGCAGGAAGTACATACGTACATCTTCTGAGCACCGCCGTTAACTTTTACCTTAACAGATTTTACGTTAGCTTTCCACATTTTGTTAGAACGTCTATGGGAATGGCTCACTGCGTTACCAAAGTGAGCAGCTTTCTCGCAAATTGCACATTTTGCCATGATTTGCACCTCCTTAAAAGCTACTTGGATTTACTGTACAAATAAACTTACATAAATCCACAACATCTGTATGATACCAGAAAGTATAAAATTTTGCAAGCGAATTTTAAAAATTTATTTCTTTTTTCCAGAAAATAGTGTATACTGAACAATATCAAGAGAATTGGAGGCAAGTCTATGAAAGGACGAATCAATAATAAACTGGGCGAAATCCAGATTAACCCTGATGTTATTGCGTTATATGCAGGAACGACAGCAGTAGAGTGCTTTGGCATTGTAGGTATGGCTGCTGTCAGTGTGAAAGACGGTCTGGTAAAACTTCTCAAGAGAGAGAGTCTGACCCATGGAATCAATGTAGAGATTCAGGACAATCATATTTCCATCGACTTCCATGTTATCGTTGCCTATGGAGTTAGCATTTCCGCAGTTTCTGACAACCTGATTGAAAATGTCAAATATAAGGTAGAAGAATTCACCGGTATGAGCGTAGATAAGATTAACATCTACGTAGAAGGTGTAAGAGTGATTGATTAGGAGGAAAGGAACTCGTGGGTATGAATACAGTAGACGCTAAGCTGTTAAAGCAGGCATTCTTAGCAGGAGCAAAAAACTTAGAAGCAAAAAAAGAATGGATTAACGAATTAAACGTATTCCCTGTACCAGACGGGGATACGGGTACCAATATGACCATGACCATTATGGCCGCAGCCAGAGAAGTGGCAGCCATTGAAGAGCCGACTATGGAAAATCTGGCAAAGGCCATTTCTTCCGGCTCACTAAGAGGCGCACGAGGCAACTCTGGCGTCATTTTATCCCAGCTGTTCCGCGGATTTACCAAAGAAATAAAAAAAGCGGACGTGATTACTACTACCATTCTGGCAAACGCCTTTGTTCGGGCAACCGAGACGGCTTACAAAGCCGTTATGAAACCAAAAGAAGGTACGATTCTGACGGTAGCCAAGGGAATGTCTGACAAGGCGGCAGAATTAGTAAGCCAGACGGAAGACGTAGTCGAATTAGTTTCCCAGGTTATTGAGTACGGCGATTATGTATTAAGCCAGACGCCGGAGATGCTGCCGGTATTAAAGCAGGCAGGAGTTGTAGATTCCGGCGGCCAGGGTTTGATGCAGGTTATGAAGGGTGCTTTTGACGGCCTTCTTGGAAAAGAACTGGATTTAAGCGTAGAAGGAGTAAAAACCGGAACGCAGACTGCTGCCAAACCGGTTGCTGGAGCAGCTTCGACAGAAGAGTTTGATATTAAATACGGGTATTGTACCGAGTTTATTATCAATGCGGCCAAAGAATTTACCGAAGACGAAGAGCAGTCCTTTAAAGGCTATCTGGAATCCATCGGCGATTCCATCGTTGTGGTTGCAGATGAAGACGTGGTAAAGGTTCACGTCCATACCAACCATCCAGGTCTGGCATTTGAAAAGGCTCTGACCTACGGTTCTCTGTCCAGAATGAAAGTAGACAATATGCGGGAAGAGCATGAAGAGCGTTTAATTCAGAATGCAGAGAAAGCTGCCGCTGAGCAGAAGGCCGCAGAAGAAGCGAAAAAAGCAGACGAGCCCAGAAAGCCATACGGATTTATCGCTGTTTCCATCGGAGACGGCCTGGGAGAGATTTTTAAAGGAATTGGCGCAGATTACCTGATTGAGGGCGGCCAGACCATGAACCCCAGTACCGAGGATATGTTAAACGCCATCGATAAGGTCCATGCAGATACGATTTTCATTCTTCCGAATAATAAAAACATTATCCTGGCAGCCGAGCAGGCAAAGCATCTGACCGAAGATAAGCAGATCATTGTCGTTCCAAGCAAAACGGTTCCTCAGGGCATTACGGCATTGATTAACTTTATGCCGGATTTATCTCCGGAAGAAAATCTGGACGTTATGACCCAGGAAATGCAGCGGGTAAAGACCGGCCAGGTTACTTATGCAGTCCGCACTACCTGTATTGACGGAATGGACATTACAGAAGGCGATATTATGGGCATTGGCGACAAGGGAATGCTGGCAGTGGGAAAATCCATTGATGCAACGACTCTGGATATGCTGCAGGCAATGCTGGATGAAGAATCTGAGCTGATTACCATCTACTATGGAAGCGATGTGACAGAAAAAGATGCCTCCCAGCTGCTTAGACAGGCACAGGACAGATTCCCTGGATATGAAATCGAACTTCAGCCAGGCGGACAGCCCATTTACTATTACTTAATTTCAGTAGAATAGGCAACATAAAAGGGGATGCCGTAAATGACAGGAATTTGCGGCGCCCTTTTTTAATCTATCCACAAGCTTATGATAGGAGACAGAAACAATGGACGCCACGCCGATTGAATCTCTAAAGGGGATTGGAGAAAAAACCGGAAAGCTGTTCCGTAAACTGGGAATAGAGACCTCGGAAGAGCTGCTTTCCTATTACCCCAGAGCCTATGACGCCTATAAGGAGCCCCTTCCCATCGGCCAGCTGAAAGAGGGAGAAATTGGGGCCGTCGACGGGGTTCTTACCAAAACGGCAGATCTTATCCGGTTAAATCGTCTGCAGATGGTTTCCGTTACCCTTAAGGATCTGACAGGAACGATCCAGATTTGCTGGTATAATATGCCTTATATGCGGGCCAATTTAAAGGCAGGAAGCCACTGGATATTTCGTGGAAAAGTGGTCAGAAAGCGTGGGAGGCTGATTATGGAGCAGCCGGAACTGTTTTTACCAGAAGACTATGGGGCAAAGGTAAATTCCATGCAGCCGATCTACAGCCAGACCAGGGGACTGGGCAACAAAGCCATTGTCAAAGCAGTTAGCCAGGCGCTAACGCTCCGTCAGATGGAAAAGGAATTTCTGCCAGCAGACATCCGCAAAAAATACCAGTTGGCAGAATATAATTTTGCTGTAGAACACATCCATTTTCCATCGGATGAGACCGAGTTATTATTTGCCAGAAAACGGCTGGTTTTCGATGAATTTTTTATGTTTATCCTTACGGTCCGCAGACTCAGGGAGTCTCGTTTTGACCAGCCAAGCCCATACCCCATCAGACCGGCCGAAGAAGTCCGGCAGTTAAAGGCGGCGCTTCCCTATTCCTTGACGGGTGCCCAGGAAAAAGCGCTTCAGGAAATCGAAGCGGATTTGTCCAGTGGAACGGTCATGAACCGGCTGATCCAGGGAGACGTTGGATCCGGCAAGACCATTCTGGCCGTACTGGCCCTGCTTCACACAGCCTGTAATGGATTCCAGGGGGCGCTAATGGCGCCCACAGAAGTGCTGGCAAAACAGCATTATGAGGGAATCTGCCAGATGTTTGAACAGTACCATATCAAGAAAACGCCGGTTCTGGTTACAGGTTCCATGACAGCAAAGGAAAAGCGGCTGGCTTATGAAAAAATCAGAAACCATGAGGCAGATATTATCATTGGAACCCACGCCTTAATTCAGGAAAAGGTAATTTATGATAACCTGGCTCTGGTCATTACCGATGAACAGCACCGGTTTGGAGTCGGCCAGAGAGAGGCTTTTGGAAGCAAAGGAAAGACGCCGCATATTATGGTTATGAGCGCCACGCCGATTCCCAGAACCCTGGCCATTATCCTGTACGGAGATCTGGATATTTCCGTAATTGATGAACTTCCGTCAGAACGTCTTCCCATTAAAAACTGTGTGGTAGGAAAAAGTTACCGGCCAAAAGCCTATGATTTTATTGCCAGACAGTGCGCCATGGGACACCAGGCCTATGTGATCTGCCCGATGGTGGAAGAAAGCGAGATGATTGACGCAGAAAACGTCCTGGATTACACCAAGATTTTACGAAACGAACTCCCAGAATCTGTCAGGGTCGAATATCTTCATGGAAAAATGAAGGCAAAAGAGAAAAATGAGCGGATGGAATCCTTTGCAGCAGGCGAGATTCAGGTATTGGTTTCGACTACGGTTGTAGAGGTAGGAGTCAACGTCCCCAATGCTACGGTTATGATGATTGAAAATGCCGAACGGTTTGGCCTTGCCCAGCTTCACCAGCTTCGGGGGCGGGTCGGAAGAGGAAGCAGCCAGTCCTACTGCATTATGGTAAACTGTTCGGAAGAAGAAGGCAGTATGGAGCGGCTGGATATTTTAAATAAGTCCAATGACGGTTTTTATATTGCGTCAGAAGACTTAAAGCTTCGCGGTCCAGGAGATATTTTTGGAATGCGTCAGAGCGGCGAGCTGGAGTTTCGTCTTGCCGATATTTTTACAGATGCCAATCTGTTAAAAACCGTGTCCGAAGAGGTAGATGACCTGCTGGCCGCAGATCCAAGGCTGGAACAGGATGAACACCAGGAATTAAACAAACGGCTGCAGAAATATCTGGAGCACAGCTATGAAAGGTTGAATTTATAAAATGGATAAAATAAGATATGTAATTGTTGGATCCGGATGGCGTTCGGAGTTTTATGTGAGAATTGCAAAGGCCATGCCGGATAAGTTTGAAGCTGCCGCCATGCTTTGCCGGACAGAAGCAAAGGCAAAACAGATGGAGGAAAAGCTTGGAGTTTATACGACGACTTCCGAAGCGGAATGCCGCAGCTTAAAGCCGGATTTTATTGTAGTGGCAGTAGATAAGCCGTCTGTTTTTAAAGTATCCAGAAACTGGCTGGATAAGGGATGGCCGGTTTTATGTGAAACGCCTGCCGGACTCAAAATGGAAGACTTAGAAGACGCATGGAGATTCCACTGCTACGGAACCAGATTCCAGGTGGCGGAACAATACCATCTCTATCCCAGATATGAGAAGATCCTGGAGGTAGTAAAAAGCGGCGTTCTGGGAGATCCGCAGGCCGTAGATTTATCGGCTGCCCATGATTACCATGCTGTCAGTCTCATCCGCCGTATTTTAGGAGTTGGCTTTGAAAATGCCTTTTTTACTGGAAAGCGGTTTACGTTCCCAGTATTGGAAACTGCAGGGCGAAACGGTGTGGTGGAAAACGGCCAGGTAAAAGACAGCTACCGGATCCGGATGGACATGGAATTTGACAGCGGAAAAATGGGTTTTTATGATTTTGACAAGATTCAGTACCATTCCCGTATTCGCGGCATTGAAATCCGGATTCAGGGAGACCGAGGAGAACTTTCCGGAAACCATCTGACTTATGTGGATTCAGACGGAATCTTTCATGAAGAGACGATTTCATGGGAAAACCCATATGCAGACCTGGGATTTTCCGAAGACGAAACAGCGATTGTAAAGATGCTGGAGGGAATGAAACAGTATGTGGATGCCGGTACCGAATGCTATCCCATGGCAGAAGCCCTGCAGGATGCATATTTTTCCCTGTGCATGGAAAAAGCCCTGCTTCATCCATATGAGACCATCCAGTCCCAGACCCAGATGTGGGGTTATTAACCATGGTGGATCTGACAAAGGGGAATCCTGCCGGAAGAATGGTGAAATTTGCCCTTCCGGTGGCTCTGGGCAATGTGTTTCAGCTTTTTTACAGCCTGGCAGATGCCCGAATAGTAGGAAGTACCCTGGGAGCGGAAGCGCTGGCTGCCGTAGGCGCTACTACGTCCATCAGCACTCTGCTGATTGGATTTATGAACGGCTTGACCAACGGCTTTGCTATTTTGATTGCCCAGAAGTTCGGAGCTGGAGAAAAAAACGAGGTTCGCCGGTTCGGAGCGTTAAGCTTTGGCCTGGGAATCCTGTTTTCCATCCTGCTTTCCCTGGTAAGTATCGCCGGATTGTCTGGGATTTTTAAGCTGCTGAATGTACCAGATATTTTAGCGGCAGATGCCAGGGCTTATATTGCGGTAATTCTGGCAGGAATTCCTGCGGCAATGGCATACAATGGCTGCGCCGGAATCCTTCGGGCAGTAGGAGATACTGGCGCGCCTCTCGCCTTTTTAGTGCTGGCCAGCCTTCTTAACGTAGGCCTGGATCTGCTGTTTATTCTCCGGTTTTACATGGGAGTAGGAGGCGCGGCCTGGGCAACCGTTCTGTCCCAGACCATTTCTGCGGTACTCAGCTTTTGCTATATGTGGAAAACCTATCCCTTTTTCCGGTTCCATCTGGCAGATTTTGCACCAGACAAAAACCGGATCCGGCAGCTTTTATCCTCTGGTCTTTCCATGGCTTTGATGATGTCGCTGGTATTTTTCGGAACCCTGGCGCTTCAGTCTGCCATCAATACCTTTGGAACCAATACCATTGTGGCCCATACAGGGGCAAGGAAAATTACAGAGTTTTTCATGCTGCCTTTTAGTGTTATGAGCGTAACCATGGCAACCTACTGTGGTCAGAACCTGGGAGCTGGAGAAACAGCCCGCATCCGTCTGGGTGTCCAGTACGCCCTTTTTCTGACCTGGGGATGGTCGCTGTTTGTGATATTTTTAAGCTATATGGCTGCACCATCCTTAATCTATCTGGTTACAGGAAGCAGGGAGACCGAAGTCGTAACTACAGCAGCCCTTTATTTAAAAATCGATACGCTGTTTTATTTTGCTCCGGCAGCAATCGCCGTCCTCCGGAATGCCCTTCAGGGGATTGGCGATCACGTTACGCCGATTGTGTCCAGCTTTGTGGAGCTGGCAGGAAAAACAGCCGTCGCGTTCTTTTTAGCGCCGGCACTGGAGTATATGGGAATCATTATGGCAGAACCGATTGTCTGGATTCTCATGGTAATTCCGCTGGCAGTGCGGTATCTTCGCCATCCGGCGCTTAAAAAGCATTAGAAAGCCAATAAAAAGCCAGTAAGGAGGTTTTTATTTATGAATCAGACAATTGAAACCATTTTAACCAGAAGAAGCACCAGAAAGTTTTTAGAAAAACCAATTCCAGAAGCAGATCTGAAATTAATTGTAGAAGCCGCATTATGCGCGCCCAGCGGAAAAAACGGCCAGACCTGGAAATTTACGGTCGTAGAAAGCCGTCAGATGATTGAAAAGCTGTCAAGAGCAATTGAAGTAACCTTGGGCCGCACTGGGTATGATATGTACCGTCCCCAGACCATTATTATCCCTTCAAATAAAAGAGACAGCGCATATGGAAAAGAAGACAATGCCTGCGCATTGGAAAACATTTTTTTAGCCGCTCATTCCCTGGGAATCGGCTCTGTCTGGATCAACCAGCTCCAGAATATCTGCGACGAACCTCTGATCCGTCAGGTATTAGAAGAATTAGCGATTCCTTCCGACCATGTGGTATATGGTCTGGCCGCATTAGGCTACAGCGATGGAGAACCTAAGGAAATCAAACGGGTAGGAGAAGTCGCATATATTAAGTAATTGGATATACCTCCGAGTGTTCTGGTTTCATTGACCGACACCTGGAGGGATGTTTATTTGCGTTGAATCAGAGATAAAGCAAGGAGCGCAGCTGCTGGAATAACAATCCAGACAGAAGAAAGTCCATAATGACGAACCAGAAAACTGCAAATCCCATACAGCTTATAACACCGATTAAATATAAAAAATCGGAGGGCATATAGGCTACAAAAGTCTGCTGCCAATAGACATCCAGAACAGTTTGAAGAATACCAATAAAAACCGTTGCTGTTAAAATCATTTTTACTGAGTGGGAATAGAAGGGTGAACACCGAGAACATCTCAGTGTACTGGAATTTAAGCGAGAAAAGCGCAAAGAGGAGCTTGCTGAGTTGGAATAGACCATTGAGCGTGTTCAGCAGCAACAGGTGTCTATCAAGGCTGTGGAGCAGATCGAGGCCAAGCCTTTGCCGCTATCTTCCAAGGTGGCTGTCGAGCGTGAGGATTATCAAACACTGGTGGCAGCAGCACAGAAATATGTGGTGCGGGAAAAACAGGAAGGCAAGCTGAAAAAACTGCTGAAAGAAGCGAAGAAAACCATTGTTGATCTGAAAGCGAAAATAGAAGCTCTGGTAAAGGAACTTTCTGAGGTCGAGGATGAATTGGCACAATATAAATCCGTCCGTGGTCAGCTTCGTACAGCGGATTTGGAGCAGGAAAATGATCGGCTCCGTAAGAGGATTTGCACCTATGAGGATGTGATCTCCCACAATAATCTGTGGTCGTATTTTCCGAGGAGCAAAGAAAGAAATTATGCAAGGACTGATGGAAGAGAAAGTTAATAGTGAAACAGAAATCAAAACCTCCACAAGAGGTTTTGATTTTTTATGCAAGTCCTGCAAATAGTTGATTTTTTGATAATAGTATGTTAGTATGTAAACATACATACCTTTTAAGGAGGTGGATGCCAATATGTCTGAAAATATTAGCTTTGGAGATTATCTTAAAACACTTATAAAGGATGCTGGTATGACTCAACATGAGTTCTATACAGCGCTTGGAATTAAAAAGCCATACTTTTATGATATTTTGTCTGGAAGAACAAATCCTCCACCACCGGAATTGCAATTTAGAGCTATGGAAATCTTAAATGCCGATGGCGACACGCAAAAACAATTTTTTGATCTTGCAGCGAAAGGTCGAAAGGATATGCCTGCGGATATTGCTAAATGGGTGATTGATAATCCAAAAGCAATAGAAAGTATTCGTAACGGAATGAATCACTCATCAACAGGAGGAAAAAACAATGGATGAAATTAGAGAAGGTTATATCATTGATTACATATCTGGATTGCCGGTGAAAGAAACCCCGGAAGAAGTAGAAGCGGTACAACCGTTTTCTAAAATCCTGGTAGATGACTACGGATATCCGAAGTCTCATGTACATACTCGCCCTCAATATCGAGTAAAGGTAAGACCTTCGGATACCAAAAAGGAATATCCAGTCGATATTGCTGTTTTTTCAAGCGAAACGCATGACGAAGATAATGTGTATATTATTGTAGAGTGTAAAAAGAAAAATCGAAAAGACGGTAGGAGTCAGTTGGAAGATTATCTTCGCTTTTCTAAAGCATACCTTGGTGTTTGGTTTAACGGCGAGGAAAGATTGTATCTTCAGAAAATTGAAAAGGACGGCAAAATTCTCTTTGATGAAATTCCTAATATTCCTCGCTATGGCGAAAGGGTTGAGGATATTGGTAAGTTCAAAAGAAAAGATCTTCGTCCTGCCGAGAATTTGAAGCCTACTTTTAGAACTATTAGAAACTACCTGGCTGCAAATGCTGTTGGTATCACAAGAGACGAGGTCTTTGCGTCTCAGATTATAAATCTGATTTTCTGTAAAATTTATGATGAAAGATTTACCAGACCGAACGATACTGTTAAATTCCGTGCAGGTATTAACGAAAAGGACGAGGATGTTCGTGGTAGAATTTTAGAGCTCTTTGAAAAAGTTAAGCACCAGTACAATGATGTAATTGATGTTGCGGATTCCATTAGCTTGGATGCAAAGTGCATCAAATATATTGTCGGCGAACTTCAATTATATAGTCTGAAGGATAGTTCCCGCGATGCTGTTGGTGAAGCATTTGAGATTTTTATTGGCCCTTCACTTAAGGGTGCGCAGGGACAGTTCTTTACTCCAAGAAATGTCGTGAATATGGTCATTAGAATGATTAATCCTGATACCGACGAAAAGATCCTCGATCCGGCTTGTGGCAGTGGAGGATTTTTGGTTGAGTCCTTGCGATATGTTTGGGGCAAGCTCGAGGAGAAAGCAACAGAGTTAGGCTGGCCAGAAGCTGAAATTGAAGCCGAAAAGCAGAAGGTAGCTATCAAAAATTTCCGAGGAATAGACAAGGATAATTTCCTGAGCAAAGTGGCAAAAGCCTATCTTGCAATTCTTGGTGATGGTAGAGGTGGCGTCCATTGTGAAAATAGCTTGGATAGTTTTGAAAATTGGAGTCCTAAAACTACCGAGGATATTCAGCCGGGTACATTTGATGTAATTGTTACCAACCCTCCGTTTGGCAAGAAATTGTCCATTGATACTACTGAAATATTAAGTCTTTATGATTTAGGACATAAATGGAAACAAGAAACTGATGGAACATTTGTTAAAGGCGAACTGGTTGATAAGCAGCCACCTCAGCTTTTATTTATTGAACGCTGTTTCCAAATGCTTAAGGATGGCGGACGAATGGGCATTGTTTTGCTTGAAAGTATTTTTGGCATGCCAAAATATCAGTATGTTGTAAATTATATCCAGAGCAAAGCAAAGATTCTTGCGGTAGTTACATTACCCGAAGATTTGTTCCAGCCACATACTCACGCAAAATGTTGCGTGCTTATTTGCCAAAAATATAATAAGGGCGAATCATTTGAAAATTGTTCGGATTATGACATTTTTATGAGTGATGTTAAATGGTGCGGACATGATAGCCGTGGAAATGTAACATACACATATACCGAGGATGGAGAGAAGGTTGTATTAGACGAAATACCTCTGGTTGCAGATAAATACGCAGAAATGAGGTAATATTATGCTTGCATACAAGATAAATAGCAAAAACATAAAAAACAGGATATTCATACCTAAATACTACGATCCTGATTTATATGCGCAGATTACCGCATTAGGAGATACTCACGAACTTTTGAATCTTGGTGATTTACTTGATTCTGGAGTAATAACAGCACAAACAGGGCACGAAATTGGCAAAATGGCATATGGCACAGGAAACATTCCATTTGTGCGAACTTCAGATATAACTAACTGGGAAATTAAAACAATTCCTAAGCAAGGCATTTCTGAAGATATTTATCAACTTTACGCAGAAAAGGAAGATGTACAACCAGGAGATATTCTGATGGTAAGAGATGGAACATATTTAATTGGAACAAATTGTATCATCACACCGCTTGATATTCCTATGGTTTTCCAGTCGCATATACTAAAATTTAGAGTAGTGGATTCTGCGGTTGTTGACCCATATTTGTTGTTCTTATCATTCAATTGTTCGCTTGTGCAGAGACAGATCAAGAATATGCAATTTACAGCAGATATAATCGACACCTTGGGAAATAGATACAGAGAGCTGATATTGCCAATTCCTAAAGATGATGCAGTAAAAAAAGAACTGATAACAAGTATGAAAACTGCACTTGAGACCAGAATGAAGTATAAAGCAGCTGTAAAGCAAATGCCTCTGCTGATTGAAAAGGTGCTGGAAGCAAATGCGGTTACTCCTTTCGACGAGTTCTTTAGCGTGCCATTAGAAGATTTACTGTCGGAAATTGTACAGGATACTACAACTCTTGAATTTGGTGAGTTTTCAGCGTACAAAATGAAGAACTCTGATATTGTTGGTGGAATTTTCCTGCCCAAATATTATGATCCTTCTATAAAAACTACATTAGATAGTCTTTCGGAAAACTGTTCGCTGTATTCGGTTCAGCAGTTAATTGATATGGGTGCTGTACAGCTATCTACCGGTGATGAAATTGGCAAGATGGCGTATGGAACAGGTGATATTCCTTTTGTAAGAACTTCTGATTTTTCTAACTGGGAAATCAAAGCAGATGCAAAACAAGGTGTATCCGAGGAGATTTATCAACAATATGCTAAAAAAGAGGATGTACAAGAAGGAGATATTCTTTTAGTGCGAGATGGAACATATCTTGTAGGAACCTCTTGCATGATCACAGCATCTGATACAAAAATGTTGTATTGTGGTGGACTAATTAAAATCAGAGCAACAAAAAAGGATATTGTAGATGAATATCTCCTACTGGGATTGTTAAATTCTTATATTGTAAAACGCCAGATTCGTACAAAACAGTTTACACGAGATGTTATTGATACCCTGGGGCAAAGACTGAAAGAGGTCATTATACCTATTCCAAACTCAGAAGAACTGAAAAAAGCAATTTCTGAAAAGGTACACGCAATTGTTAATAACCGAATCCAGGCACGAGATACAATTCAAGAATTATCCGACAAAATCACATTGTAATAGTGTCAGCCGAGCAGTTAATCACTGCCCGGCTGATTTCTGCTATTCTTCCATGACCTCCAGCATTATCTTGGCATCCAGCTTAAACCCATTCTGGAATATCAGATAATCTGTTGTCATTTGGTGCTCACGGACAGCGTCCGTGTAGCGGGAGAACAGCTCTTTTTGTTTGGCCGTCATGGTGGCTTGGAGCTTTTCTTCGTTTCGGCAGATCAGTTCCAGCAGTTTCTTGTACTCTTTACAAGAGGATGTGTCATACTCTGTTGGCTCAATATTGCCGTACCAGAATTCTTCGAGGATTCTCATACCGCATCCTCCCCATAGATCAATTCATTGAGGACGATTTCCTCTGCACGGCTACGGATGTTGTTCATGGCTCTGACCCATGCCAGCTGTTCTTGTGCTTTCAGATTTTCATCGATACCCTCTTTTTCTGCCATCTACGTTATGAGCAGGTCGATCTTATTGCGAGCCTGGATATCAATGTCAACGAGATGGCTATATAGCTTACCGCTGAGAATGAGGTCGTTGTAGAGCATAGGACGATGCTCTCTGAGGTACTGCTGGTGCTTTCTGCCCCACATACCGACGGTGTGGATTTCTTCTTCCGGAATGACCAGACACGGCAGATAATAATCTCCATGCAGTTCATACCAAAGTCCGTTGCTGTTGTCGTAGATGTATTTTTTCATAGTGCTAACCTCCGTATTTCATTTATTTGCAGTAGTTCTGAGTGGCTTTGAGGTGAATCGGCCAACGGAGGTTTGAGTTTGAACTGTAGCCGTGGCTACAAAACGGCTACAAAATTCCCAGAGACGCTCTGGAAAGCCTGAAATATGTGGATTATGTGGACGAAAAGCGTATTAACAGTGCGGTTTATCACGAGAAATTAAGGTCTGGCGCTCGAGCGGGAATAGTTTTGCAAGAAAACATATGAATAAAGTTAGCTTTTAAACTGTCAGTTTCCTTACGATCTTCCGTACAGAGCTGTTCTTTTAAGAAAATTTGCGACAATATAAAAATGAAAATTTCGAAGGCAAGGGCAACAGCGATAAGGGGGCAATAGCGTGTTCCAATGGACCCCGAAAAGCCGCCTAAAAGCGCCCCTGCCGCCATCCCAATGCTTTCTAAAAAAACATCTGGCTATTAATTCTGACAACTCCTACCGTTGACTTGTACTGCTCAATGATGAGTGCCTCTAAAGAGCCTGAGGAAAACGCATTTCCCAATCCAAAAAATATGCAGGAAACAGACAGAAGAATTGGATCATTGCTTATCAATAAAAAGGAATCCTTGCAAATTAGAAAGATAAGGGACAGCAGAAAACACTTTTTGCGGCCATAGGTATCAGCAAAAATACCGCTGGGTATCTCGACCATCAGCACTGTCAGGGAAAAAGAGCAACAAATAAAGACAATATATTAAGGGATGCTCCATGCTACAGAAGCATTAATGGTTTCTGCAGCATGGCCTTTTAATTGCTGTCAATCTATAATTTCTAACATCTGGAAGAATGCACAAAACCTTCTAGTTTATTAATTTTGATTCCACATATACTACGGATGTAGCAAAAAACAAACCGCCGATGCAAAACAAATAAGGCCGGCGGAAATCGAATCAAAGGAGGGTTTTATATGTCTACAAACAATTCTTCTAACAAAACTAATGTACCAGAAGCAAAAGAGGCAATGGACAGATTCAAAATGGAAGTTGCAAGCGAACTGGGAGTACCGTTAACCAATGGTTACAACGGCAACTTAACTTCCGCACAGAATGGATCTGTAGGCGGCTATATGGTTAAGAAAATGATTGAGGCCCAGGAGCGTCAGATGGCAGGCAAATAAAATCTGCCTGAATAAGTAATTCCGTCACAAAGATGTGGCAAAATCTCCGGATTTCCAGAAACGTGGTAATCCGGAGATTTTTTTCTTTCCACGTATCTGGTATTATGGTATGATAAAAAGCAACATGACGAAGTGATAAAATGAAAGATAGGGAGTAATTAGAAATTGTGGAGGCGTTTATAATGTTCGGATTTAAGAAAAAAGAAAAGAAGCCGCTTTTCATTCAGGCAAAAGACGTATTTTCCATTATCAAAGCCGATTATGATGCAGGCATTGCTTTTTGTTTGATCGATTTCAATTTAGAGGGCAACCTCTATACAATGGGTTCGGTGCTCATTCCGGACAGCGAAGAAAAAAAGGAAAACATATATTTTGTTTTCGAAGACGAACGGTATGATACTTATGAGGAATTTATAGAGGGTGTTGAAATTGAAGGAAAGAAACTTTTCTATACAGATACAATCATTGAAATTCTACGTGCAGGAATTATTGATGGGGAACCAATGATAAAAACGCCCTGGGGAGACGCCCGATTAGCCAAAATGGCAGTAAAATGAGGAGAGCGAACCATGAAAGTTGAATTAAAGAAATGGACATTGGACGAGAAGGAAGCTTTAATAAAACTGTGCAATACGATAGATAGAAGGTATTTGTCTGATCGGCTGCCAGATCCCTATACAGAGGAGTCTGCCGAGTGGTGGCTGAATATGGTAAGAGAACAGGATGGAAACACGGGGATATTCCGGAAAATCGTTGTAAACGATCGCATAATCGGAACCATTTCTGTTGAACAAAAAGAAGACGTTTACCGGAAAGATGCTGAAATCGGGTATTATCTGCTTCAAGAAGAATACTCAAAGGGCATTATGACGGAATCCGTAAGACAAATCTGTGAACTTGCATTTCAGGAATTAGACATTATCCGGATTACCGGATTGGTATATGAACCCAATCTTGCATCCAGAACGGTTCTTGAAAAAAATGGCTTTCTTCTCGAAGGGGTAATGAAAAACGCAGTTATTAAAAATACGAATATTTTTGACCTCTGCATTTATGGAAAAATAAAATAATTTTCCTCTGTAAGGCTGCCGCAATGACCTGGGAAACACACAAAAAACAAAAAAATCTTATAAAATCACTTGTTTATCTGAAATAATCATATTATACTGTTATTTGTGTAAGAAGAGAGGACTATAACATATATGAGAGTAATCGCAGGCAGCGCGAAGCGGCTGCAGTTAAAAACCATAGAAGGAATGGATACCAGACCCACTACCGACCGGATTAAGGAAACCTTATTTAATATGCTTCAGCCGGAGATTCTGGACTGTTCTTTTTTAGATTTATTTGCCGGAAGCGGAGCCATTGGGATTGAAGCATTAAGCAGAGGTGCGGCCGAAGCCGTTTTTGTAGAGCAAAGTCCGAAGGCCTGTACCTGTATCCGAGACAATTTAAAAACTACCCGTTTAGAAGATAAGGCAAGCATACTGGAGATGGATGTATTATCCGCTTTAAAACGCCTGGAACACAGGGGCCGTCCCTTCGATCTGATCTTTATGGATCCGCCTTACCGGATGGATTTAGAAAAGCAGGTTCTGGCCTATTTAAAAAATTCCGGTCTGGCAGACGATCGCACCCTACTTGTAGCGGAAGCTTCTTTGGATACAGACTTTTCCTGGCTTTCCCAGATGGGATACCGGCTTTTAAAAAATAAAGAATACAAAACCAATAAACATATGTTTATGGAAAAAAACAGCGCATCAGACGCTGATTAATGGGAGACAGACAACGCATGACAGTAGCAGTATATCCAGGAAGTTTTGATCCGGTTACCTTAGGCCATTACGATATTATAGAGCGGACTTCCAAAATTATGGACAAAGTAATTATCGGAGTTTTACAGAATAAGTCTAAAACACCGTTGTTTTCCTCTGAAGAACGTGTTAATATGTTAAAAGAGGTAACCGCCAGCCTGAAAAATGTGGAGGTTCGCAGTTTTGACGGTCTTTTGATTGATTTTGCAAAAAGCTGTAATGCGACAGTGGTTGTCAGAGGACTTCGGGCGGTTACAGATTTTGAATATGAGCTTCAGCTGGCCCAGACCAATCGGGTCATTGCGCCGGATATTGATACCCTGTTTTTAAATACTAATTTAAAATATTCGTATTTAAGTTCCAGCGTGGTAAAAGAAATTGCAGAGTTTGGAGGAGATATCAGTATGTTCCTTCATCCTCAGATAGCAGATAAAGTAAAGGCAAAATTTGCCCAGGCAAAAGCCTGATAAAAAGGTTAAGGAGAATCGTTATGGTAAGCAGAATCGAACAGTTAATTAATGAGATTGAAGAGTTTATTGATGGATGTAAGAGCCAGCCTTTTTCAAACAGCAATATTATTGTAAATAAAGAAGAGTTAGAAGAGCTTTTAGTAGAGCTGCGCCTTCGGATTCCGGATGAGATTAAGCAGTACCAGAAGATCATCAGCAATCAGGACGCAATTTTAAACCAGGCCCGTACCCAGGCAGACGCCATGCTTCAGGAGGCAAATGCCCAGACCAATGAGCTGGTAAATGAACATGAGATTATGCAGAAGGCTTACTCCCATGCAAACGAAGTCGTAGAGCAGGCCAATATCCAGGCTCAGGCCATTGTAGACAATGCAGTTAATGATGCCAACAACATCCGTCAGGGCGCTATCCAGTACACAGACGATATGCTCCGCAGCCTGCAGACCATTATTACCCATTCTATGGAAGGCGCTAAGGGACGTTTTGACGCATTTATGTCCTCTATGCAGTCCAGCTACGACGTAGTTTCTTCCAACCGCAATGAGCTGGCAGGCGGAATCGCTGCTCCGGCCGAAGAAGAGCAGCAGCCGGAAGGCGTGCAGAACTAAGCCCTCTTACGTATGTTCTAAGAGAGCGTCAATTGCAGCAGCGCCATAGTAATCATGGAAGCAGTTCCATGCAGAAGTTTCCACAGTACATAATGCCGGATGGATAGTCCGGCATTTTTTTTCGTGCAAATGACGCTTTTGGTCTGGAAAATACCGGAAATCCCGCCAAACGCTGCAGAAGCAGTGATAAGCAGCAGGGCCGGAAGGCCGGTCATGTCATGGGCAATGGTCTGGATTCCTGTGGTAATTTCCAAAGTTCCCAAAAGTCCGCACCGGACGGCTGGGCTTAAAAAGGAAAGTTTTGCCGTATAAAGGGACAGAATGGAAAACAACATAATGTATCCGCCAATTTTAACCATAGTCTCTGCACAGGATAAAAAGGCATCGTCCAGAGAAAAAGAAAGAACATCCGGCGAAGATTCCCATTCTTTGGGACAGTCCGACAAAAATTCTTCCTCGTTTCTCCGGTAAATACGGTTTGCAAGAGCAGCGATGGGCAGGATAGGCAGATACAAGGAAACCAGAATCTGCCAGGATGGGACTTTGCCAGGCAGTCCCAAAACAGAACCGAGCTGGTTCATTACATAACCCAGAAGAAACATGGGGCTTGGATGGTTGCTGATGGCGAAAAGGAAACAGGCTTCTGCCTTTCCAATCCATCCTTTTTCCAAAAAGTCCCTGCAGGTTTTGGCCCCCATGGGATAGCCGCACAAAAGACCGGAAAAAAGAACGTAGCCACCCTGAACAGACAGATGGAGAATATGGGTAAAAAGAGGCCGGAAGGGTTTCATAAAAAGGGGAACCGCCCCAAGGCCTGCGACTGCCTGGGAACAAAGCATAAACGGCATAAGGGTTGGAAGCACCACCATTCCCCACAGCACGAGACCGTTTTTTGCTCCGGTAAATGCCCAGTCCGGCTTTGCCAGAAGAAGAACCAGCATCAGGATCGGGATTGATTTTTTCATAGACACCTGAATACAATGGGTTTATACACATATATGAAAGAATGAGGCTGGGATATGCTGGTTTTGATTCTGATCCTTATGCTGGCGGCATTTCAGGTAACGCTGTCTGATTATCTGGTCAATAATCCGGATTATTACCAACTGGATGGATCTACCTGGGAGACTGATAAATTCCGTCAGATGGCGTTAGGCGAGGCTGTGATCCAACAGACGTCTTTGGATCCGGAAACCATTGCGGCTCTGATGGTAGAATACGATTATGATTTGACAGACATAACGGAGATTTCTCCCAAAAGCGGGCCTATCCGGAACCGGAAGCCTGCTGCTTTTCAAAAGCTGGTAAATGCCTACGAAACCGTGTTGTCGGATTTGAAATTTTTTCCGATTCCGCAATCTGGAAGCCAGGAGGAAGGAGAAGTCTGCTATGAAGATGGATGGCTGGAACCAAGAAGCTATGGAGGAGACAGAAGGCACGAAGGCTGCGACATTATGGGGACCAGGCAGCCGTCCGGCTTTTATCCCGTTGTCAGCATGAGCGACGGCGTTATAGAAAAATGCGGATGGCTGGAACAGGGAGGATGGCGGCTTGGTATCCGGACGCCACACGGCCTTTACGTATATTATGCCCACCTTTACGGATATGCCAGGGAATGGAAGGAGGGCGACCAGATTTCGGCTGGTACGCTTCTGGGATTTATGGGAGATACCGGATATTCCAAGATAGAAGGAACCACTGGGAATTTTCCCGTTCACCTTCATGTGGGACTGTATTTGCAAACCGATAACTACGAAGAACTGTCCGTTAATCCGTACTGGATTCTCCGGTATCTGGAACAGTACCGTTTGAAGTACACCTAAGAAACCGGACAATGTTTTGGGAAAACTATGCATATTGCGCATATCATTTTCAAATGGGATATGGTAGAATAAATACCTGTGACAAGTAAACCCTATATGCAAAAGAGGTACTATGGAAAAACAATTTCAGCTGCCCGAAGAATATCTGCAGCACATGAAATCTCTTCTGGGAGAGGAAGAGTATCTGAACTACATAAAAAGTTTTGACAGCAAACGCTATCAGGGCCTTCGGGCAAACGGCATTAAAATTGCTCCGGAGGATTTAAAAGAGCTGGCTCCCTGGGATCTGGAAAAAATCCCGTGGATTCCTAATGGATTTTATTATGGAGACGAGGTAAAGCCGGCAAAAGATCCCTATTATTATGCCGGCCTCTATTACCTTCAGGAGCCAAGCGCCATGACGCCTGCGTCGACGCTTCCGATCTGCCCTGGAGACCGAGTATTGGATTTATGCGCAGCGCCAGGAGGAAAGAGCACAGAGCTTGGAGCAAAATTAAAAGGACAGGGAATTTTGATTTCCAATGACATCAGCAATTCCAGAGCAAAGGCCTTACTGAAAAACCTGGAACTGGCTGGAATCTCAAATTTCTGCGTAACCAGTGAAACTCCGGAAAAATTGTCCCAGTGCTTTCCGGAATTTTTTGATAAAATCCTGGTAGACGCCCCTTGTTCCGGAGAAGGAATGTTCCGGAAAGAACACGATATGGTAAAAGACTGGATGGAAAAAGGTCCCAGCCACTATGCCAAGATTCAGAAGCAAATCGTAAAGGAAGCTGTAAAAATGTTAAAGCCAGGCGGATACCTGATGTATTCCACCTGTACGTTTTCCATGGATGAAGATGAGGGGATTATCAAATACATTATGGAAGAATTTCCAGATATGGGACTTTTGTCCCTTCCAAAGTTTGAAGGAGCCAGCGGAGGAATCGGGCTTACCGGATGTCTCCGGCTGTTCCCCCATAAGCTGAAAGGAGAGGGACATTTCATTGCGCTGATGCATAAACAGCAGCCAATGACAACATCCAGTCTTCTGGAAGAATATTATGCGGCGAAAAAGTCTCATTTCAGCCAGCAGTCCGATGCTCCGGCTCTTCCAAAGCCAAAAGCAAACTTCCCCCAGGTCATGGAGTTTTTGTCTCACTGTACGCCAGCGTCAAAAGAACAGGGCGCCGGCGCGTGGGATGCTTCCAGACTTTTAGAAAAAAACGGTATGGTCTATTACCTTCCGGACGGATTTTTAAAAGATACGGGACTGCGCTTTCTGCGAACCGGACTGCTTCTGGGCGAGTTGAAGAAAGACCGGTTTGAACCGTCCCAGGCCTTTGCCATGGCTTTAAAATGGGGACAGTATGCAAACGAAATTTCCTTTTCCAGACAGGATGAACGGGTTATCCGGTACTTAAAAGGAGAGACCATTTCCCTGACTCAGGAAGAAGGAGAAGCCCTAACGTCCGGCTGGTGTCTGGTCTGCGTCGACCAGTTTCCTCTGGGCTGGGCCAAAGCATCAGGCCAAAGCCTGAAAAACAAATACTATGCCGGATGGCGGTGGATGTAATGGGAAAAGAACGAAAAGAGACTATGCGCCTGGATAAATTTTTAGGAGAAATGGGAAAGGGAACCCGCAGCCAGATAAAGGAAATGGTTCGGAAAGGCCGGATTATGGTCAATGGCATGGCTGAAAAAAAGCCGGAACGAAAAATCAATCCGGAAACCGATGAAATTACCCTGGACGGCTGCAAAGTTGCATATCAGGCTTTTGAATACTATATGCTGTACAAACCTCAGGGTGTGGTTTCTGCCACAGAAGACAGCCGTTACCAGACGGTAACCAGCCTGATTGACAACGCGGTCCGGAAGGATTTATTCCCAGTGGGCCGCTTAGACATTGATACGGAAGGACTTCTTCTCATTACCAATGACGGGGTTCTGGCTCACCGCCTTCTTTCCCCCAGGCATCATGTGGACAAAACCTATTACGCCCATATAACAGGAAGTCTGCCGGCCGATGCCGTCAGGCGTTTCCAGGATGGCATTGTGTTAGAAGACGGTACAACTTGTATGCCGGCCAGACTAAAACTCCTTTTTGACCAGCCAGAGGATGGAAAAACAGCTGTAACCCTTACGATCCAGGAAGGCAAATTTCACCAGGTAAAACGAATGTTTGAGGCTGTTGGCTGTCAGGTGGTATACTTAAAGCGCCTTTCCATGGGGCCGCTTGTACTGGATAAAAGACTGCAGCCAGGAGCATACCGGCCGCTTACAGACGAAGAGGTTTCATTACTGAAAAACAGGGGAGATTGCATTGAAGAAACAGATAAAAGCAGCGATTTTTGATTTAGACGGAACCTTAGTGGATTCCATGTGGATGTGGCACGCCATTGACGTCGAATATCTGGCACGCTATGGGTACGAGTGCCCTGAAAATCTTCATCGGGTTATTGAAGGCATGAGTTTTTCGGAGACGGCGGTTTATTTTAAAGAACAGTTTTCCATTCCGGAATCTTTAGAAGAGATCAAAGCGGACTGGATTGCCATGGCGATTGATAAATATTCCAATGAAGTACCGCTGAAAACAGGGGCAGCAGAATTTTTAAAAGCGCTAAAAGCCCATCATATTAAAACAGGGATTGCCACCAGCAACGGAAGAGAGCTGGCAGATGCCGTATTAAACGCCTTAGGGATTGCCGGATATTTTGATACCGTTACTGTGGGGTGCGAGGTGGCGGCCGGCAAACCGGCTCCGGATATTTATCTGGAAACGGCAAGGCGGCTGCAGGTCAATCCGGAAGAATGCGTGGTGTTTGAGGACATCCCTGCCGGAATCCTGGCCGGAAAACGGGCTGGTATGACGGTTTTTGCAGTGGAAGATGAGTTTTCTAAAGAGTTAAGAGCAGAAAAAGAATCGTTGGCAGACTATTTTATTGAAGACTTTTTACAATTGAGGTGTGTGCATGATACATGATTTTTTGCCCATCAGTCGGGCAGACATGGAAAAAAGAGGCTGGGATCAGTGTGACTTTGTCTATATAACCGGAGACGCCTATGTGGATCATCCGTCTTTTGGTACTGCGATTATCAGCCGTTTGCTGGAATCAAGGGGGTACAAGGTAGGAATTATTTCCCAGCCGGATTGGAAAGAGGATGGAAGCATTGCCATTTTAGGAGAACCCAGGCTGGGATTTCTGGTTTCTTCCGGAAATATGGATTCTATGGTCAATCACTACAGCGTGTCGAAAAAGAGGAGAAAGACCGACGCCTATACACCAGGAGGAGTCATGGGCCGCCGTCCGGACTATGCGGCAGTGGTATATTCCAATCTGATCCGGAGAACCTTTCCAAAAGCGCCGATTATTATTGGCGGGATTGAGGGAAGTCTCCGCCGTCTGGCTCATTACGATTACTGGTCCAATAAGCTGAAGCATTCCATTCTGGTAGATTCCCAGGCGGACCTGATTTCTTACGGAATGGGAGAACATTCCATTGTAGAGATTGCGGATGCCCTGGACTCCGGACTGGACATTAAAGACATTACGTTTATTAATGGAACCGTCTATAAGACCAGTTCCTTAGAATCGGTTTACGACGCCCAGATCCTGCCTTCTTTTGACCAAATGAAAGCAGACAAAAACGTGTATGCAGAAAGCTTTTATACCCAGTATCTGAACACGGATGCTGTTACGGGAAAACGGCTGGTAGAACCGTATCGGGACAACCTGTTTGTGGTACAGAATCCTCCGGCAAAACCTCTGACAATGGAAGAAATGGATGACGTTTACGGGCTTCCCTATATGAGAGCCAGCCATCCTTCCTATGAAAAAGACGGAGGCGTTCCGGCTTTTTCTGAGATTAAATTCAGCTTAATCAGCAATCGCGGCTGTTTTGGTTCCTGCAGCTTCTGCGCCCTGACCTTCCATCAGGGAAGAGTGATCCAGGCCAGAAGCCACGAGTCTCTGGTAGAAGAGGCCACCCTTCTGACAAAAGAAAAAGATTTTAAGGGGTATATCCACGACGTAGGCGGTCCGACTGCCAATTTCCGCTATCCGGCCTGCGAAAAACAGCTGACCCATGGAGCCTGCAAAAACCGGCAGTGTTTATTCCCGACTCCATGTAAAAATCTAAAAGCAGACCACACGGATTACATCCAGCTTTTAAGAAAGCTGAGAGAGATTCCGAACGTAAAGAAGGTCTTTATCCGATCCGGTATCCGGTTCGACTATCTGTTAGCTGATTCCAGCAAACAGTTTTTAAAGGAATTATGCCAGTATCACGTCAGCGGCCAGTTAAAGGTTGCGCCGGAGCACGTATCAGACGCAGTGCTGACCCGTATGGGAAAACCAGAAAACAAAGTTTACCGCCAGTTCTGCGATGAGTATAAGAAAATGAATGAAAAACTGGGATTAAAGCAGTATCTGGTTCCGTACCTGATGTCCTCCCATCCTGGTTCTACCTTAAAAGAGGCCGTAGAGCTGGCAGAGTATTTAAGAGATCTGGGATATATGCCGGAGCAGGTTCAGGATTTTTACCCAACCCCGTCCACGATTTCAACCTGTATGTATTACACCGGCCTGGATCCCAGAACCATGAAGCCGGTCTATGTACCGACCAATCCACATGAAAAGGCTATGCAGAGAGCTCTGATCCAGTACCGCCGTCCAGAAAACCGCCCTCTGGTAGAAGAAGCTCTCCGTCTGGCTGGAAGAACGGATTTGATCGGCTATGGTCCCAAATGCCTGATTCGTCCGGAAAAGGGCGTTCATAGCGGGAAGGACAGGGAAAAGACGGTCCAAGACTCCAGAAAGGGAGGAGCAAAAAACCGGCAGAAACCGAAAAGAACCATCCGGAATGTGCATAAAAAAGCGGCAAAAAAATAGAGTTGGAGGGATAAAGGGATGAAGAATACCCGCAGGCTTCAGATTGCAGTGGTTACCGGCGCGTCTTCCGGTATGGGAAGGGAAACTGTGATTCAGCTGGCAGACCGGTTTGCCTGCCTGGACGAAATCTGGGTTCTGGCAAGAAGAAAAGACCGGTTAATCCAGTTGGAACGCCAGGTTCCGGTTCGTCTGCGAATCTTTGAGACAGATATTACCAGGGAAGAAGATTTCAACCAGTTTGGGAATGTGCTTCAGAAAGAATCCCCTCACATCCGGTTCCTGGTCAATGCAGCCGGATATGGGAAGACCGGACGGGCCGGACAGATAGACTGGAACATGGAACGGGGAATGGTAGACTTAAACTGCAGGGCGCTCCTTGCTATGACCCAGATCTGCCTCCCTTATCTGGTCAGGGGCGGGCGAATCATCGAGTATGCGTCTGCCGCCGCTTTTCTGCCTCAGCCTGGATTTGCCGTATATGCAGCATCCAAAGCCTTTGTATTAAGCTATAGCAGGGCCTTAAACAGGGAATTAAAGGCCCGTCAGATTGCGGTAACAGCCGTCTGCCCAGGGCCGGTTCAGACGGAATTTTTCCAGGTAATGGAAGAGGGCGGACAGGCCGGCTCTTATCCCATTTATAAACGGCTTGTAATGGCAAAGCCGGAAAAGGTGGTAAAAAAAGCCATTGAAGACAGCGTTTTAGGAAACAGTATTTCTGTCTATGGAATTGCCATGAAAGGGGTTTGCCTGCTGTGTAAAATCCTTCCTCAGGAATGGATCTTATCTTTTATGGAAGGCAGAAAGAAAGGAGAATGACAGATGAAACGAATTCAGAAAGGCACTTACGGTTATCGGGAATACCGGAGAAAAGCACAGATTATCGAGCTTATTATCGGCGCGGTTATGATTCTCGGACAGCTTCTTGCCAGAAATTTCACAGATAATCAGGCGGCCAAAAACATTCTTACGGTTATGGCGATTCTGACCGTCCTTCCGGTAGCCAATGTGGCGTCTCCATTTCTGGCTTCATTCCGCTGCCGGACGCCCAAAAAAGAATTTTACCAGGCAGTTCATCCATATGAAGAAAAAAGCGTGATTCTTTATGATTTGATTGTAACGTCAAAAGAGCAGATTCTTCCGCTGGACGCGGTATCGGTGCATCCAACCGGAGTATGCGCCTACTGTTCCAATCCCAAAATCGATGTGGCAAAGGCAGAGAAATTTTTAAACGATATGTTTACCGGTCACCGTTTAGACGGCAATGTCCGGATTGTGAAGGAAGAAGGAGCGTTTGAACGCCGGTTAAAGGGCTTAAAGCCCGCCTCTTCTTATGAAGATGACGGAAGCGTCAGTTATGCAGCAGAGCTGCTGAAAAATTTATCCATGTAGGAGGTTTTTATGCGTCAGTTATCCGTAGGCCCCAATGAGGCAGGACAGCGTCTGGACAAGCTTTTAGCCAAATATCTGGGCCAGGCGCCAAAAAGCTTTCTCTATAAAATGATGCGGAAAAAAAATATTGTTCTCAACGGAAAAAAATGTGAAGGTTCGGAACGGTTAAAAGAGGGCGATGAAATCTGGCTGTTTTTGTCAGATGAAACCATTGAAAATTTTTCCTCTCCCTCCAGACTGCAGGAACCTTCTTTCAAGGAACAAAAAAAGAAGGGAAGCGAGCCGCCTCTTTCCATTATCTATGAAGATTCCCACATTCTCCTCATTAATAAACCTTCCGGTATGCTGTCCCAAAAAGCAAAAGAAACCGACGTATCTTTAGTAGATCGGATCCTTTCTTATCTGCTGGAATCAGGACAGCTGACCAGGGAACAGCTCCGTACCTTCCGGCCATCGGTGTGCAACCGGCTGGATCGGAATACCAGCGGATTGATTGCAGCTGGAAAATCCCTTGCAGGACTTCAGATTTTATCCGAAGCCTTTCGGGATCGGAGCCTGCATAAATACTATCAGTGTATTGTAGCCGGACAGGTAACAAAGGCGCAGAAAATCGAAGGCTTTCTGAAAAAAGATTCGAAGACCAACCTGGTTTCGATTACCAGAAACCAGGTGCCGGACAGCCAGCCTATCGCTACCGAATACCTCCCGCTCTGGAGCAGCAGCGATTATACCTGTCTGCGGGTAACCCTTCTGACCGGCCGTACCCATCAGATCCGCGCCCATCTGGCTTCTATCGGCCACCCTATTGTAGGAGATGGAAAATACGGCAGCCGGTCAGTCAATGAAACTGCCAGAAAAACTTACGGCATTACTTCCCAGATGCTCCATTCCTGGCAGCTTGTGATGCCAAAAGAGATGCCTCAGCCCCTTTCCTATCTTTCCGGCAGGACTTTTACTGCAGAACTGCCTCCGGAATTTTTCCGGATGCAACCTCGTTGACTTTTCTGCTGGCCGCGAGTACAATAGACAGGGAAATAAAAATAGAGAAGGGAACATGGAAGATGGATAACCGTTTTTTAAAACAGGCTATGATCCTCTGCTTGTCTGCAGCGCTGACTGTTTCCAGCAGTTTTCCTGCATTGGCAGCGATCAACAATACCCATAACAATCCAGACGTTTACGTAAGCGGAACCCTGATTAACGGAGTAAATACGGCGGGTCAGACTCCCCAGGAGGCCAGAACCGCAATCGAATCTGCCTATGGCAGCGAAAAAACCCTTACCCTGGTAGGAAAAGACGGAAAAGAAGAAGTACTTTCCGGTTCCGAACTAGGCCTGACGGCTGTGGTAACAGGAGATCTTTCTGCCATTTTGACGCAGCAGAATGAAAATGGCCGGATTTCTGGTCCGGCAGTTGACAACAAGTTTGAACTTCCCATGGAAGTTACGTACAGGGAAGAAGCGCTGGCTGCAAAGCTGGCTTCCCTGTCCCTGGTTGTGGGAGAAGACGTGATAAAGACAGAAAACGCCCATATTGCAAAAACCTCGGATGGTACTGGATTTACGATTGTTCCGGAAGTAACCGGAACGGATCTGAATATGGAAAAGCTGACTCAGACTGTGCGCCAGGCCTTATCTTCCGGCCAGTCTGTAATCAATCTCGGAGACGCTGGCTGTTATAATGAAGTAACGGTTCACGCATCCGACGAGTCTCTGGTTTCTCTGCTTGCAGCAATGAACCAGTGCGGCAGCATGACCATTACCTACCGGTTTGGAGAAGCCGCGGAAGTCCTGTCCGGCGAAACCATTTCTTCCTGGATAACCGGAACAGACGGCACAACCGTAACCGTAGATCCGGCACAGGCCGCCGCTTATGTGAAATCTCTGGCTGATAAGTATGATACAGCAGGAAAGCCTCACGCCTTCCGTACCGCTTCTGGGCAGGATGTAACCATTACCGGCCCTTACGGCTGGAAAATCGACCAGGCTGCAGAAACCCAGAGCCTAATCGCAGCTATCCAGACCTGTCAGAGTTCAGAGCGGGAACCTGTATATGCCCAGACGGCTGCCAGCCGCACCGGCAATGATTACGGCATGACGTATGTAGAAGTAGACCTGGGAAACCAGCATTTGTATTTAGTTGAAAATGGGAAGTGTATCTTAGATACGCCTTTTGTGTCCGGCAACGTATCCAAAGGATGGACAACGCCACCTGGTATTTTCGGACTTTATTATAAACAGAAGGATAAAGTGTTACGAGGAGAAGATTATGAAACTCCGGTAAAATACTGGATGCCGTTTAACGGCGGAATCGGACTCCATGACGCAGATTGGCGGGGCAGTTTTGGAGGAACCATTTATAAGACCAACGGTTCTCATGGCTGCATCAACCTTCCGCCTGCAAAAGCAGCGATTGTTTACGATCACGTATACAAAAATATGCCGATCATCTGCCATAATTAGTTAACACAACATTATAATCGGAGGAAGTTACAATGGGAAAAATTATTTTAACCGGCGACAGACCCACCGGCCGTCTTCATGTGGGACATTATGTAGGATCCTTGAAGAGAAGGGTAGAACTGCAAAACTCAGGAGAATATGATAAGATTTTCATTATGATTGCAGACGCCCAGGCTCTTACAGACAATGCAGACAATCCGGAAAAAGTCCGCCAGAATATTATTGAGGTTGCCCTGGATTACTTATCCTGCGGCCTGGATCCGGAAAAGTCTACCTTATTTATCCAGTCTCAGATTCCGGAGCTGTGCGAGCTGTCCTTTTACTATATGAACCTGGTTACCGTATCCCGTCTTCAGAGAAACCCAACGGTAAAATCTGAAATTCAGATGCGTAATTTCGAGGCCAGCATTCCAGTTGGATTCTTTACCTATCCAATCAGCCAGGCCGCAGATATTACTGCATTCCAGGCAACTACCGTACCGGTCGGCGAAGATCAGATGCCAATGCTGGAGCAGACCAGGGAAATTGTCCACAAATTTAATACCGTATATGGCGATACTCTGACCATGCCGGATATTCTGCTTCCGGACAATAAGGCCTGCCTGCGTCTTCCTGGCACAGACGGAAAGGCCAAGATGAGCAAATCCCTCGGGAACTGCATCTACTTATCTGATACAGAGGCCGAAGTAAAGAAGAAGATTATGTCTATGTTTACAGATCCGAACCACCTGCGCGTGGAAGATCCAGGACAGGTAGAAGGCAATCCGGTATTTATTTATCTGGATGCATTCTGCAGAGACGAACATTTCGCAAAATATCTGCCGGATTACCAGAATCTGGACGAGCTAAAAGCCCATTACACCAGAGGCGGCCTGGGCGATGTGAAAGTGAAAAAGTTCTTAAATGCCGTATTACAGGAGGAGTTAGAGCCAATCCGTCAGAGAAGAAAAGAGTGGGAAAAGCGGATTCCAGAGGTTTACCAGATCTTAGAAGAAGGAAGCAAAAAGGCAGAAGCGGTTGCAGCAGAGACCTTAGCTGCTGTAAAGCGTTCCATGAAGATTAATTATTTTGAAGATCAGGAACTGATTGCAGAACAGGCAAAACGGTTCGCAGAATAACCACACAAATACCGGATTCTTAAAAATGGAATCCGGTATTTTTTTGAAACTTTATCCCTGTACCTGTCGTCTAATAGATAGAAAACAAAAAGGAGGATACAATGACCGAAAGAGCGGATGAAAAAATCCAGCAGGTTCTTTTGGAATGCTATGAGAAGTATTACCGGCTGGCTTACAGCTATATGGGCAATCAGGAGGATGCGCTGGACGTGGTTCAGGAAAGCGCCTATAAAGCTATTCGGGATTCTAAAAAAGTGGAGAATGAGAACTATATTTCCACATGGATTTATCGAATTGTGGTAAATACCGCCATAGATATGCTGAGAAAAAGGAAAAAAGAGGGGATTAATACCCAAATTGAAGACTATGAAATGCCAGTAGAGGATACGTATTCCGACCCCGATCTGGCAGTTGCGTTAAATCGCTTAAAAGCTGAGGAACGGCTGGTAATTACGCTTAGATATTTTGAAGAACTAAGTCTGGAAGAAATTTCCGATATTGCTGGAGAGCCTTTAAGCACCATAAAATCCCGACTTTACCGAGCGTTAAAAAAGCTTCGGGTAGATTTGGAAGAAGGCACATCTGCAAGAGTTTAGAAAGGAGAGACAGGATGAATCAGGATACTATCCGAAATTTAAAACGCCAGTATGACCAGATTCCGGTTCCGCCGGAAGCAAAAGAGCGGATTCTTTTGGGAATCCAGCAGGCAAAAGAAGAGAACGAAGAAGAAATACTTACCCAGAAGCCCCAGAACGTGACACCACTCAGACAGACAAAGAAAGGACTTGTAAGGATTATGATAAAAAGAACCGCCGCTACTGCAGCCGCAGCTGTCGCAGCCGTTACCATTTTAGTAAATGTGAGCCCCTCTGTAGCCATGGCCATGGGAAAACTTCCGATTATCGGGCCGATTGCCCAGATCGTAACGTTCCGGACCTATGAATCCAGCGAAGGAGGCTTTGAAGCGGAAATTAAAGTTCCGGAAATTATTACAGAACAAGGGTCAGAGACTGCCAATAAAGCCATTGAGGAATATGCAGATGAATTAATTGCCCAGTATGAAGCAGACTTAAAGGCCTCTGAGGGAGAAGGCTTCCAGTCTGTTACCTCAACCTGGGACGTTCCTTTTGAAAGTGAACAGCTGCTTAGTATCCGGATTTATACCGAACTGGCAATGGCCAGTACCGAACAGCGGATTAAAATTTTTAACATTGACAAAACCACCGGCAATATCGTTACCTTATCGGATCTGTTGAAGGGAGATCAGGAAAAGCTGGCGGCCATTGGAGAAAATATTGTTGCCCAAATGCGGGAACAGATGGCGGCCGATGACAGTAAATCCTACTTCCTGGACACGGATTTAGAAGACAGTAACTTTAAAGGCCTTACAGGAGAGGAAGATTTTTATTTCAATCAGGACGGAAGACTGGTAATTTCCTTTGACGAGTACGAAGTGGCGCCTGGCTATATGGGAGCCGTTGAATTTACCATTCCCCTGGATGTAACGGGAGAATTTTAAACCTAATCAAGCTTCCCAGCTCAAACCGATTGGGCTTTCGGCGAAGTGCTTATTGCGGCACTTCGCTATTTTTTTGCCAGCATTTCCAGATTGACAAATCTCTTTGCCTGTTTTATAATTATACTGTACTACATAAGTATAACAGTAATGAGGTGGAGTCATGAGATTTCAGGACAACGTTCCGATTTATGTACAGATAGCAGACGAGATTAAGCAGGAAATCATCAGCGGTAAGCTGGGCGCTTTGGATAAACTGTCCTCTATTCGGGAGTATTCTTCCAGATACCAGGTAACTGCCCTTACCATTCAGCGGGCAGTCGCCCTTTTAGAATCTGAGGGGATTATTACGGCCAGAAAAGGAGTCGGAAGCTTTGTAAATCCAGATGCGCCGGCCCGTTTGCGTGATGGAATGGTAGCAGAAGAAGTACAAGAATTTCTCCGCCGCATGAAAAAAATGGGATTTAACGAAGAACAAATTCTGCAGCAGGTAAAGGAGGGACTGTCCCATGAGTGAAACTGCAATCTGCATTGAACAGCTCAGCAAACGTTACTTGAATACGCCTGTTTTTTCCGGCCTGTCTGCCCAGTTTCCGTCTGGAAGGATCATTGGGCTTCTGGGAGAAAACGGAATCGGAAAAACCACCTTGTTAAAGGTTATGGCAGGGCTTATAAAACCGGATAACGGACGGGTAATGGTTCCGGAAAGCTCCAAAAGCAAAGTCTTATCCGGAAGTTCTCTGTCACAGTCGGTTTCCTGGTTATTTTCTCCCCAGGATTTTTACCCATTTTTTCGGGTAAAAGACAGTATTCAATACTATACAGATTTTTATCCGGATTTTGACAAAGAAAACTGTATCCGGCTGATGGACGACTGGAATATGCCATTAGAACGGAAGATTCGCCATTTGTCCAGAGGAGAAGCAGAGCGGGTATGTCTGTTTTTAGCCCTCTGCCGAAAAGTTCCCCTTTATTTCATGGATGAACCGGCCGCCGGTTTTGATGTGAAATTAAAACGGGATCTGGTGCGGATTCTGCTGTCTGAGCTGGAAGAAGGAGCTACCGTCATTCTGGCCACCCATCTTTTGCGGGATTTTGGAGACTTGTTTGATACTCTGGCTGTTATGACTAAAAACGGAATCTGTATGACAGATGCCGACGCCATCCGTGAGAAGGGGCTGTCGGTCGAGGACTATTATCTGGAGGTGATTGCATGAATACAAGAATTTCTGTCAGAACGGCTACGATAAAATGGGAACTTCGGAAACGTCTGGAAATCTGCTGGCGTCCGTTTCTGCTTATGACTGCCATACTGGCAGTTCACGCCTGTATGACAATACCGGAAGCGATACAGCCGGTTTTTCTTACCCTTCCATCGATTATTTTCGTTATGGTAGGCTGGTATTTCTTTTTCGTATACCCGATTACCTCTCTGCTCAGTAATTTCCGCGAACCCTATGGGGACTTAGAAAAAGCTGTGCCAAGGCCTTTCCTCCAGACGCTGGTTATCCGGATGCTGCTGACCCTGCCTATCTGCTTTTTTGCGCTTGCGGCTATCAATCTGGAAAATCTGGCGCTGCGCCGGTTTGGAACAGAAGCGGCAGTTTATTCATTTGGCGAGATGCTGTCAAAAGTCTGGAGAGTGGGCATTATTTTTCCTGTAACCGCAGTGTTTACCTGGCTGTTGTCACAGATCTGGTTTCCGAAAAAACTCTGGGTAGAACTTTCTGCAATTATGCTCTTTTTGATTTTGATGCTGTTCCATGACCTGTGTTTTACCATGGTACTCCGTACTCAGAACCTATGGTTAAACGCTGCAATGGAGTTTGGATATGCCGGATTGTTTTTATTAGGAGCGTGGAACTGTTATGAACGATAACCGGATGATAATTTCCAGACGGATCCGCCAGTATCTGGGGCTGTTTTTTGCCCTGGCTGCATACTATCTCATCCATGAAGGGGCGCATATGTGCTATGCGCTCTTTTTAGGAGTCTTTCAAAAACTGCGCTTTCTGGGGCTGGGAATCCAGGTAGACGTCTACCAGGAAGCCATGAGCAGTGTCCAGCTGGGGATTTTTTGTCTGGCGGGGCCGGCGGCTTCCCTGACAGCAGGCTTTCTTCTTGCCTTGTTCTCTAAAAGCATCTGCAGGACAAAATCCAGACTGTTCAAAACCAGTATGTACTACACGACCTTAACCATGCTGCTGTTAGATCCCTTATATTTAAGCATTCTGTATCCGCTCTTTGGCGGCGGAGACATGAATGGAATAAGATTTCTGATTCCGGAGCTTTCTGCAAGGCTGATAGCCGGCTGCTTGTTCCTTGTAAATAGTTATTTGTTCTGGAAAACGATCATTCCCCAGTATCAGAAGGCCCTGAAAGGCTGGTAAGGCCTCTCGAAATATGATATACTAGCCCCATAGAGAAAAATACCAATGAAAGGACACACACATGGGAACCTGGAACAGCAGAGGCCTTCGCGGCTCTACATTAGAAGACTTGATTAACCGTACCAACGATAGTTACCGAGAGAAGAAACTGGCGCTGATCCAGAAAGTCCCCACACCCATTACCCCGATTTCCATTGATAAGCAAAGCCGTCACATTACCCTGGCATATTTTGAGCAGAAGAGCACGGTAGACTATATCGGGGCGGTTCAGGGGATTCCGGTGTGCTTTGACGCAAAAGAATGCGCCGTAAAAACCTTTCCTCTTCAGAATATCCACCCTCATCAGATTGCTTTTATGAAAGAATTTGAAGAACAGGGCGGGATTTCTTTTATTATCCTGTCTTTTACCTCCTTAAATGAGACCTATTACCTCCCCTTTCGGGATATCTGCCGGTTCTGGAGACGGATGAAAGAAGGGGGCCGCAAAAGCTTTACCTATGAGGAAGTAGATAAGGACTGGCAGATTCGCTCTTATCGGGATATGTTCGTCCATTACTTAGAGCAGATACAAATGGATTTAGAAAGAAGAGATTGACAGATAAAAGAACCTCTTTTATAATAAAACCAATTGCATTATCAAAGTATCACTTTACTGTAAAAAAGCAAAGGAGGCGGCTTTTATGGGAAACAGGCTTTTACATACTCCGGAAGGCGTCAGAGACAGTTACAGTACGGAATGCAGCCGCAAACTGGCTCTGGAGCAGAAAATTTTAAAGGTTTTATACCTATATGGTTATGAACACATAGAAACCCCAAGTTTTGAATACTTTGATCTGTTTAATAAAGACAGAGGCAGCGTCAGCGATCGGGAAATGTTTAAATTTTTTGATCGGGACAACCAGACTCTGGTGCTGAAACCGGATATGACTCCGGCAGTTGCCCGATGCGTTGCCAAATACTATATGGAAGAGCAGAACCCTCTGCGGCTGTGTTATCTGGAACGCACCTTTAAAAACAACACCAGCTATCAGGGGCGGTTAAAAGAAATGACCCAGACAGGGGCCGAACTGATTGGAGACGACTCGGCGCAGGCAGACGCAGAACTTTTGGCAATGCTCATAGAAGCATTAAAAAGCGCCGGACTTCAGGAATTCCAGATTGAATTAGGCCATGCAGAGTTCTACCGCGGAATGGCAGAAGAAACGGGAATGGATGAAGAAACCCAGGAACTCCTCAGGGAGTTTATTGAACATAAAAATTATTTCGGAGCAGAAGCTCTTCTTACTTCAAAAGGAATGGAGGAATCCTCCAAACAGGGATTTTTGCGGCTGCTGGAATTGTTCGGGCCGGCAGAACAGTTAAAGCAGGCCAGAACCCTTACCTCCAATCCCAGAGCTTTGGCAGCCATTGACCGGCTGCAGAAGATTCAGGAACTATTGGAAGATTACGGCCTGGAAGACTATATTTCTTATGATTTGGGTATGGTCAGCCGGTATCAATACTATACCGGAGTGATTTTTAAGGGATATACCTACGGCACAGGAGATTATATTGTAACCGGCGGGCGGTACGACCGCTTGCTGGAACAGTTCGGTAAAGACAGTCCGGCTGTTGGCTTTGCTGTCGAAGTGGATCGGGTGCTGTCCGCCTTGTCCAGGCAACAGATTGACCTTCCGGTTTCCAGACCTTATGCCCTGATTCTCTTTGAAGCAGACGCCCAGACGGCGGCTATCCGTCTGGCAAAAGAATTGAGGAGCCAGTTAAAGCCGGTCATTACCAGTGTGAAACGGCCAGATTCCTCTATGGAAGAGTATAAGCGGATGGCCAGAGAAAGGAAAATTTCCAGGATTTTTTATTTAACCGGAACCGATGAATCTGCAGAACTTCTGACAATGGAGGATGGCCTATGAGATATTTAACCGTAGCGCTGGCCAAAGGACGGCTGGCAGACAAAGCGATGGATCTGTTTGAACGTGCCGGTATTTCCTGTGAGGAAATGAAAGATAAGTCATCCAGAAAATTGATTTTTACCAACGAAGAATTAAAAATCCGGTTTTTCCTGGCAAAAGCCAACGATGTCCCGACTTATGTAGAGTATGGGGCGGCCGATATTGGCATTGCAGGGAAGGATACCATTTTAGAAGAGGGCAGAAAGCTTTACGAAGTCATTGACTTAGGCATGGGCCGGTGCCGGATGTGCGTGTGCGGCCCTGAATCAGCCAGGGAAAGGCTAAAGCACCATGAACTGATTCGGGTTGCCACCAAGTACCCGAATATCGCCAAAGACTACTTTTACAACAAAAAGCATCAGACTGTGGAGATTATCAAACTGAACGGTTCTATTGAACTGGCTCCCATTGTAGGCCTGTCAGAGGTTATTGTAGACATTGTAGAAACTGGTTCTACGTTAAAAGAAAACGGTCTGGTCGTATTGGAAGAAGTATGTCCCCTTTCTGCCAGAATGGTGGTCAACCAGGTCAGCATGAAGCGGGAAAATGCTCGGATTACCAGCTTGATTCAAACATTTAAACAATTACTTCGGGAGGAATCCATATGAGAATCATAGGGTTAAACGAAACATCCAGAAAAAATATTTTAACCGATCTGTTAAAGCGGGATCCCAACCAGTACAGTTCCTATGCAGAGACTGTACAGGGGATTCTGGACGATGTAAAGGAACGCGGAGATGAAGCGGTATTTTCCTATACAAAGCAGTTTGACGGCGCCCAGATTACTGCTGAAACCGTACGGGTAACCAGAGAAGAGCAGGAGGCGGCCTTTGCCCAGATAGATCCAAAGCTTTTGGATGTAATGAAAAAGTCCATGAAAAACATCCTCGCATACCATGAAAAACAGCGGCGGCAAAGCTGGTTTGACAGCCAGCCGGACGGCACGATCCTGGGGCAGAAAATTACTGCGCTGGAAAGTGTTGGCGTCTATGTTCCAGGCGGCAAAGCGGCTTATCCGTCGTCGGTCCTGATGAATATTATTCCGGCAAAAGTAGCAGGAGTAGAGCGGATCGTGATGGTAACGCCTCCTGGAAAAGACGGAAATGTCAATCCGGTTACCCTGGCGGCCGCCTGTCTGGCCGGAGTTACGGAAGTTTATAAAGCAGGCGGCGCTCAGGCGATTGGCGCTCTGGCATTTGGCACCCAGTCGATTCCCAGAGTCAACAAAATTGTAGGGCCAGGCAATATTTTTGTGGCCCTGGCCAAAAAAGCAGTCTACGGCCATGTCAGCATTGACAGCATTGCAGGCCCCAGCGAGATTCTGGTTCTGGCAGATGACAGCGCAAATCCCAGGTTTGTCGCGGCGGATCTGCTTTCCCAGGCCGAACACGACGAGCTGGCCAGCGCGATTTTAGTTACTACCAGCATGGAACTGGCAAACAGCGTGGCAAACGAAGTGGATTGGTTTGTAAAACAGCTTTCCCGAAAAGACATTCTGGAAAAATCCCTGGATAATTACGGCTATATCCTGGTAGCAGACTCAATGGAGGATGCCATTGGCACTGCCAATGAAATTGCTTCCGAACACCTGGAAATCGTGACCCGTAATCCTTTTGAAGTAATGACAAAGATTCGCAATGCCGGCGCGATTTTCATCGGCCCTTACAGCAGCGAACCTCTTGGAGATTATTTTGCAGGCCCCAACCACGTGCTCCCTACCAATGGCACCGCTAAGTTTTTCTCTCCTCTGGGAGTCGATGATTTTATTAAAAAATCCAGTATTATTTACTATTCCAGGGAAGCTTTAAAAGAAATCCACCAGGACATTGAGGCCTTTGCAGAAGCGGAACATCTGACCGCCCATGCCAACTCTATAAAAGTCCGGTTTGAAGATGTCAAAGACAATCCTAAAGACATCTAACCCAAAAGAAACCATAAGGAGACGGCTATGTCAAGATATGCAGAAATTACCCGCAACACCAAAGAAACCAGGATTCATCTGACCTTGGAACTGGATGGAACCGGAACCAGCCAGGTTCACACTGGTGTCGGCTTTCTGGATCATATGCTCACAGGCTTTGCACGCCATGGTTTTTTCGATTTGACGGTAGAAGCAGAAGGCGATTTAGAAGTCGATACCCATCATACCATTGAAGACATTGGAATTGTTCTGGGAACTGCCATCCATCAGGCAGTCGGTTCAAAAGAAGGCATTGTCCGCTATGGGACTGCCATTCTTCCCATGGATGAGGCTCTGATCCTGTGTTCCCTGGATCTGTGCGGACGTCCCTATTTAGGCTGGGATTTGACCCTTGACCGAGAATTTGTAGGGGATTTGGAAACCGAAATGATAAAAGAGTTTTTCTATGCTGTTTCCTACAGCGCAGCCATGAACCTGCATATCCGTCAGATGGCCGGTTCTAATAATCATCACATTATCGAGGGGACCTTTAAAGCCTTTTCTAAGGCGCTTAGCCAGGCCGTCTCTACAGACAGCCGGATTACCGGTGTTCTCTCTACGAAAGGAAGTCTGTAATGCAGTTATATCCGGCAATTGATATCAAAAACGGGCAGTGCGTCCGGTTAAGCCAGGGGCTTTTCGACCAGGTAAACGTGTACGATAACCATCCAGAAGACGCCGCAGTCTGCTGGGAAGCGCAGGGGGCAACCTATCTCCATGTGGTAGATTTAGACGGCGCCCTGGCTGGACATCCGGTTAATTTGCAAGCTATCCGGAATATTCTCACAAACGTATCTGTTCCCATCGAAGTCGGCGGGGGGATCCGCACTATGAAAGATGCAGAAACGCTTTTAAATCTAGGGGTCCGTCGGGTCATCATTGGAACCAAAGCAGTGGAACGCCCCGAATTTGTAAAAGAATTAACCGAAGCCTTCGGCTCCGAGCAGGTCGTACTGGGAGTGGATGCAAAAGACGGGATGGTGGCCGTAGAGGGCTGGGAAAAAGTCAGTTCCCTGACTGCCTGTAACCTTTGTCTGCAGATGAAGGAGTATGGTATCCGCCATATCGTATATACGGATATTTCCAGAGATGGAATGCTGTCCGGCCCCAATGTGGAAGCCACCAGGCTTCTTACCAGCCAGACAGGGCTGGATGTCATTGCTTCAGGAGGAGTTTCTTCCATAGAGGATTTAGACGCCCTTTACCAGGCAGGGATTTGCGGGGCGATTATGGGAAAATCCCTGTACGAAAAGAAAATTAATTTGCGGGAAGCGGTTTTGCGCTTCCAATAGACAGGAGGGTTTATGGCAGATTATAAAAAACTGATTCCCAGCTTTGGCTGCAGAGAACGGCAGGCCATTATCAGGGATTACGGTCTGGATTATTTCAGCAACGATATTCTGACGTTGGCGTCCTATTACAGCGACAATGGCGCGGATGAGCTGCTTATCTCTGATTTATCAGAAACAGACGAGGATCACGAGGAAACCATCGGGCTGTTAAAAGAAATGGCCAGAGCCATTGATACCCCCATTATTACAGGCGGCTGTGTAAAACGTCTGGAAGACGTCAAAAAATACCTGTATGCAGGGGCCAGCGCCGTATATCTGGATGTATCGTCTCCCGAAAATGTAGATTTGATGAAAGAAGCTTCCGACCGCTTCGGAAGTGAAAAGATTCTCGCCTATCTTCCTGCGGTTTCGTATCTGGATTCCGTAGAAGAATACCTCCAGCTTGGCGCCTCCAAAATCATCGTAGACGTAGCAGGATTAAAAGAATCCGATCTCTTCCGCATCGGCGGCATAGAAGCGGATTTTCTGGTATTCTGCGATGACGATGTTCCAGGAACCATTACCTCTTATCTGAAGGTTCCCTCCGTACAGGGCGTCATTTTGACGGCTCCAGGAGAAAAAGAAGGCAATTGTATGCGGTTAAAACAAGAGTTAAAAGCCAGGGGGATTGTGGTAGATACCTTTGAAAGCTCGGTCTGCTGGGAAAAATTTCAATTAAATTCTGACGGCCTGATTCCAGTGGTCGTACAGGACTACCGGACCAGCCAAGTCCTGATGGTCGCTTATATGAACAAAGAAGCCTTTGAAAAGACCCTGACGACAGGACGGATGCATTATTACAGCCGCAGCCGGAAAACGCTGTGGTTAAAGGGAGAAACTTCCGGCCATTTCCAATATGTAAAGTCCTTAAAGCTGGACTGCGACAGCGACACCATTCTGGCGCTTGTAGCCCAAAAGGGAGCTGCCTGCCATACCGGCGCCAAATCCTGTTTCTTTACGACTCTGGCCGAAAAAGAGTACAGGTCTTCCAATCCATTAAAAGTCTTTGAAGACGTATATGGAGTGATCCAGGATCGGAAGGAGCATCCAAAAGAAGGTTCCTATACCAACTATCTGTTTGATAAGGGAATTGACAAAATTTTAAAGAAATTGGGAGAAGAGTGTACGGAAATTGTAATCGCGTCTAAAAATCCCAATCCCGAAGAAATTAAGTACGAGATTTCGGACTTTCTGTATCATTTAATGGTTCTGATGGTTCAGAAAAAAATTTCGTGGGAAGATATTACAAACGAACTTGCCAACCGGTAAGAAAGGAGTCTGCATGATGTCACCAGTAATTGAAAAATTTTTGCGCTATGTTTCTTATGATACCCAGTCCATGGACGAGCAGCCCCAGATTCCAAGTACGGAAAAACAAAGGGTGTTAGCCAATGCGCTGGCCGAAGAGCTCCGGAACATGGGAGCGGCTGACGTAACCGTCAGCCCCCAGTCTTATGTCTATGGAACCATTCCGGCAACCATTGAAAAAAAGGTTCCCGTTCTGGGTCTGATTGCCCATATGGACACTTCTCCAGATGCTTCTGGAAAAAATGTAAAGCCCCGTATTGTAGAACAGTATGACGGCGGCGATATTGTATTAAATGCAGAAAAACACATTCTGCTGTCTCCGTCGGATTATCCTGCTTTAAACCAGCATATCGGCCAGGATTTAATCGTAACGGATGGAACCACCCTGTTAGGAGCAGACGACAAAGCCGGCGTTGCAGAAATTATGGCAGCAGCCGAATACCTGCTTTCCAATCCCCAGATTCCTCATGGAACCATTAAAATCGGTTTTACTCCGGATGAAGAAGTGGGATGCGGGGCAGACGGCTTTGATGTCAAAGGCTTTGGAGCCGATGTAGCCTACACCATAGACGGCGGAACCCTGGGCGAACTGGAATATGAAAACTTTAACGCCGCTTCTGGAAAAGTATTCGTTCATGGCCGCGGTTCCCATCCTGGATCTGCAAAAAATGCCATGAAAAACGCCAGTCTGATGGCAATGGAATTCCATTCCCTTCTGCCAGCAGAGCAGAATCCTATGTACACAGAAGGATACGAAGGATTTTTCCATTTGGGAGAAATCAAAGGCGATATGGTAGAAGCACAGCTGGATTATATTATCAGAGACCATGACCGCCAGAAATTCGAGGAAAAGAAGGCGCTGTTTGCCGCTGCCGGCGAATTTTTAAACGCCAAGTACGGCCAGGGAACCGTAGAAGTCCAGATAAAAGATTCTTACTACAACATGAAGGAACTAATCGAACCTCATATGTATCTGATCGATATTGCCAGAACGGCAATGGAACGTATGGGAGTTACCCCGCAAGTAGTTCCTATTCGTGGCGGTACAGACGGAGCGCGTTTGTCTTATATGGGACTTCCCTGCCCCAATCTTTGTACAGGAGGCGCAAACTATCATGGAATTCATGAATATGCCTGCGTCCAGTCTATGGAGAAAGTAGTAGAGATTTTAATTGAGATCGTAAAAATATTCGGAAACGAAACCCCTTAACCGCCGTTTGATTCTGAATTTTATACAAAGTTCTATTAAAAAAGCTTTTGCAGAAGAGATTGTCTTTTGCAAAAGCTTTTTCCTATCCGTATACAGGGCAATACGCCTTAATGAAAACTTTTAATGAATCAACGCCATTGCAGCGGGAATTCCGATTGCACAAATCAGAACCAGTTCCAGAACAACAAAAATGGATGCATATTTATAAACGTCTTTTGACTGTAACCATTCCTTGTTGCCATGAAGCATTGCTGCGTAAGGAGAAGCTGCCGGAGTAATGCCTGCGCTGGACAATACAAAGATAATCAGCAAGGCTACTAACGGAGCCGGATTCATTCCGGACGTTACGCAGAACGCTGCAATAACCGGCTGCAGCAGCATACCAATTACCAAACTGTTGCACAAATTGGTCAGAACCACTGTAATGAGCATCAGCATCAGACAGAAGGTAACGGAAGACATATTCTGGAATATAGGTCCTAAAATTGCATTCAGGAATGCAGAAATTCCAGTCGATTCATTCGTCAGTACATTGCCAAGCAAAATAGCAGAGGTACACAGGAAAAAGGTAGACCATGCAAAGTTTGCCATGACTTTTCCAAATGGAAGAACAGGAGTGGACTTATCTTTATTTAAATTTACACAGGCAAGCAAAGCTGTATAACCCAGTGCAATTCCGGTGCTGTTCTGACTTAAAAATCCAATAAATCCGGTTCTTGGCAGAATGCTTGGAAGCAGCATGGACAAAATGTAAAGAACAAAAGAAACTGCCATGAATTTCTGATTGTTGTTTAATGGAGGCAGAGGATTTTTCTTTAATTTCTCAATATCCAAATCTTTCAGCTTGCTGACGTCCGGACGAAGCACATATTTGCAGAATAAGATAATCACAATCATTGCAATTACTGCGTGAATAATGGCTAAAAACATATATGCGGCGTTGTTGACAACCACTTTATTTCCCATATTTTCAGTAATGGTAGAAAAGTTATTTAACAAAGCCAGGCTGTTTCCGCTGTAAGGAGGAACTGGAAATCCCAGCATTGCGCCAAACGTAATTAACATCAGCATGATGGTCGGATATTTGTCGCCCTTTTTCATTCCAATGTCCTCAAAAATATCATAGAGCACTGGCCAGAATAAGAAAATCGGGGAAAATGCACCAATAAAAGCAGCCATTAACATGGAGCCGAACATCAGCATTGCAGAAAATACCCAGGGACGTCCATTGTTGATTTTAAGCGTTAAAAAGAATCGTCCAATATATGCAGTAAGGTGATTATGTACCAGACAGTTCATAACAATCATTAAGAAGAACATCTGGACCACAACCGGCGCGCCAAATGCGCTTTGCAGAACCTGGGGCATGGGAGCATAGCTGGAAACGCCTACCATGAAAATAGAAAGCAGACTGGCCCAAATTGGGTCTACGGTTGTCCACAAATACAAAGTTCCGATAAAAATTCCTAAAATTTCCATTCCTACAGGAGTTACATGAGGAAGGGCAATTGGAAGACGGGGAAACAGCAACATGATGGCAACTCCGATGATCGCGTGAATTGTCTTGGCACTTACAGGAAATGATTTCCGATTCATTGGTACATACCTCCGTAAAAATTAATCTGTTATAATTTTAACAAATTGTTTTTCATGAATCGATAGCCTATGCTAAGATATTGGAAAATATAGCAAAAAAATAAAACTTGTGCTATGATATTTTCGGAAAGATTACATAAAAGAAAGGAACCGGTGCAAAACGTGTTAAAAGCATTTGATGAAAACAGCAGACCTCTGGCGGAACGGGTAGCCGACCGTATCGGAGAGCTGATTATAACAAACGATATTCAACGGGGCGAAAAACTGCCAAATGAATTTGAGCTGGCAGAAAGTCTGAATGTAGGCAGAGGAACCATCCGCGAAGCAGTAAAACTTCTGGTTTCCCGAAATATTCTGGAAATCCGGCGTGGAAAGGGCACTTTTGTAGCCCAGGAACCAGGAGTGGCAGACGACCCTTACGGACTTCGGTTCTATGAAGATAAAGAAAAGCTGATGAAAGATTTAATCCAGATCCGATTTATGCTAGAACCCCAGATCGCAGAACTGGCGGCCCAGAATGCTTCGGAAGAAAATATAAAAGAAATGCGGCGGTTAAATCAGGAAATTTCGGAATTAATCCGGAATGGGCAGAGGTATATTGAAAAAGACATTGAACTCCATTCCTGCTGGGCCAAAAGCACGCAGAACGAAATCATTCCCCATCTTCTTCCCGCAATTCATCGGGCAATCGCGATGTTCTTTGAAACCACTGATAAAAAGGAATGGATGGCTTCTACCAGCGCCCATGAAAAAATTATAACCGCGATTGAACACCACGATCCGAATGCGGCCAGAGCCGCTATGATTGAACATTTATCCTTTACAAAAGAAAAGTTAAAAACAGAAGACTAATTTGAATTCCCATCTATTTCGAGAGCAAAAACATCTTATCTTTTTTGCCTAAAATAGATGGGAATTTGTGTATTATGTACATTTTATACGATATAAATTGTTCAAATATACAAAAATAGTAAAAAGTATTGACGAATAGCCACAAAAGTTATATGATGATTTCATCTTGAACGACGTATGACGACATATGTCTATGACTTGCAGCAAATTTTTTACAAACGTAACTGGAAGATTTTTTCAGGAAAAAGGAGAGAGGATTATGAGAAAGAAGTGGAAGGCGGTAATTTTATCAGCAGTCATGCTTACAGTGGTTCTTTCCGGATGCAGCGCCAAGCAAGCTGCAGCAAATGAAGAAGAAACCATTCATCTGAAATTTGGAATCGTCAATTCCGACACCACCAATTACTATTTTGGATGCAAGGCCATTGCTGACGAAGTCTATAAGGCCACAGACGGAAAAGTAGAAATTACTATTTATCCAAGCGGACAGCTGGGAAATGAGAGAGATTTATATGAAGGCGCCCAGTTAGGTTCCATCGATATGTTTTATGCCGCAAATGCAGTTATGAGTTCCTTTATTCCGGAAATGGCCGTATTGGATCAACCATTCCTGTTTGACAACGTGGAGCAGGCCCATCGTGTAATTGACGGAACACTCGGAGATCTAATTGCCGAAAAAGCAGAAGAGCAGGGCATTCACATTGCAGGATGGATTGAGTCCGGTTACCGGAACGTATTCTCCAATCGTCCAATTCAGACGTCAGATGATTTTGAAGGTCTTAAAATCCGTACCATGGAAAACAGCCTTCATATGGAACTCTTTAATTCGCTGGGGGCTATGGCGACTCCAATGGCATCCGGAGACGTATTTACCGGACTTCAGCAAAAGACTATTGACGCAGCAGAAAATGCCGTTTCAGACGTATTGGCCAATAAGTTTTATGAAGTAACCAAAAACATTACTTATACCAATCACCTGTTCGTGTTTATGGGAGTTGGATTTTCTGAACGGGCATGGAACAAAATTCCTGATGAATTAAAACCTGTCGTTGATGAAGCCGTAAAGCGTGGCTGCAATACCCAGAGACAGCTTCTGGCAGAAGCCAATGCAGAGGCAGAAAAGGAATTAAAAGAATTAGGCGTTCAGTTTTATGAGATTGACAGGGAAGCATTAAAAGCAAAGGTACTTCCAGCAATCGAACCTTATCGGGCGCAGATGCCAAAAGAATGGCTGGATGCCATTGAGGCAGATAAAAATAATCAATAAAGGAGGACATTATGAAAAAGTTGCTTCAATATCTGCAAAAAGCAGAAGACGGAATTTTGATAGGAACCTTTGTCGTTATGGTGCTGGCTTCTTTCGCCCAGGTGTTAAACCGAAATCTTTTCCATTTGGGAATCTCCTGGTTTGAAGAGCTTGCCAGATATTGTATGGTGTATATGGCGCTGATTGCGGCAGAAGCTGGTTTAAGAGACGGTACCCAGATTTCTATTACGGCTCTTACTGACAAGTTAAGGGGACAGACAAAAAAAGCAGTACAGATCCTTGCAAAACTGGTCGTGGTTCTGTTTTCTGCCACAGTCTTTGTAACTTCTTTTAAGCTTTTATGGATGCAGAACGTGTCCCACCAGATGTCTCCTGGCCTGCGGATTCCAATGCTGATTCCCTATTTTGCCATTACGTTAAGCTTTGCCATTATCACTGTAGTACAGACGGGTATGCTGGCCGGAATCATCTTTTCCAAAACAAATGACTGTGAGGAGGAAAACAAATGACAACTGCGATTGTATTATTTGGCACATTAGCCCTGCTTTTAATCATTGGCGTCCCCATTTCCATCTCGCTTGGAGCTGCCACAATGCTGTCTATGCTTACCTATGACGTTCCGTTAGCAGTGGTCGGACAGAGAATGTTTACTGCCCTGGATTCGGTTTCCATTATGGCAATTCCGTTTTTCGTACTGGCAGGCAATCTGATGACCCAGGGTGGAATTTCCCGCAGATTGGTAGATTTTGCCAACCGGATTATCGGAAATGTAAGGGGCGGTATGTGTTATGCAATGGTTCTGGCCTGTGCGTTTTTTGCGGCTCTTTCCGGTTCTGCTCCGGCTACAGTTCTTGCCATCGGCTCCATGCTGTATCCGGAAATGGTAAAGCTGGGATATCCGAAAGCCCGCTGCGCCGGACTGCTTACCGTATCCGGCGGCCTTGGCCCTATTATTCCGCCAAGTATTATTATGGTTGTCTACTGTACCATTACCAACAGCTCCGTTGGAGATATGTTTAAAGCCGGACTGGTAGCAGGCGCAATGATTGGCGTTGTATTAATCAGTATCTGCATTTACCTGTCCCACAAAGAACAGTGGCCGAAAAATGCAGAGAAAGCCACCTTTAAGGATCTCTGGAATTCCTTTATCGGCGCGATTCCGGCAATCTTTCTTCCGGTTATCATTTTAGGCGGCATTTATTCCGGTATGCTGACCCCGACAGAGTCGGCTGCTACAGCAGTTGTATATTCCTTTATCGTAGGTGTATTCGTATATAAAGAGATTCACCTTAAAGATTTAAAAACGATTATCCTGGAATCTGGAAAGGGAAGCGCAATGATGCTGTTTATTATTGCCACCTCTACCGCATTTTCCTGGCTGTTTACCTTCTCCGGAATCTCTACCCAGCTGGTAGATACCATTGTAGGAATGAACCTGTCCGCATCCATGTTCTGCCTGATTGTGGCTGTTATTTTACTGATATTCGGAACATTTTTAGAGGGTATTGCAACCTGTGTTCTTTTAGTACCGGTTCTCTGGCCTATTGCATCCAGTCTGGGAATTAACGCCATTCATTTTGGAATGATTGTATCAATTTCCAATGTAATTGGAACTATGACGCCTCCGGTAGCAGTTAATATTTTCTCGGCTGCCAGCGTATCCAAATTAAAGATGGGAGAGATTGCCAAAGGAGAGGTTCCATTCTTTATCGGATATTTAGCTGTATTTTTTGCAATCGTGTTTATTCCGGCCCTCAGTACATTTTTTATTCACTGATGCATGGAAAATAAATGGTTATGAACTTATTATCAATGAACAACTCAAAAAAGAAAAGAGGAAAAAAGATGGCATACGATTATAAAAAAGCATTTAGCGTAGAAGGAAAGAAATGTATCGTAACAGGAGGCGCCCAGGGTCTTTCTAAAGGAATGGCAGAGGCTCTTTTAGAAAATGGCGCAGCCGTTGTCCTGATGGATGTCCAGAAGGAAAAGCTGGAAATGGTAACAAACGAGTACAAGGCAATGGGATATGAAGCTTACTGCGTGTCCGGAGATTTATCCAAAAAAGAAGAAATTGACCGGATGTTTGAAGAAGCCATGAAACTGTTAGGCGGCAGATTAGACGTGCTGATTCCTGCTGCAGGAATCCAGAGACGGTATGAGCCATGGGAGTTTCCAAAAGAGATGTGGGATCTGGTCATTAATGTAAACTTAAATCATGTATGGTTCATGTGCCAGAAAGCGATTCAGGTTATGAAGGATCAGGATACTGTCGGCAAAATCATCAATATCGGCTCCATGTCTTCGTTCTTTGGCGGAACAACAGTGCCTGCCTATACTGCAGCAAAAGGCGCTGTAACCCAGTTAAGCAAAAGTATTGCGTCTGACTGCGCAGACCATAACATTTGCTGCAACGTCATCGCCCCAGGTTATATGGATACCGAAATGTGCGCCAATATGACCCAGGAAAGAAAAGATGAGTGCACCGCACGTATTCCTGCCGGACGCTGGGGAACACCAAAAGACATGAAGGGACCGGTTCTTTTCTTGGCTTCCTCTGCCAGCGATTATCTGAACGGAGCCGTTATCCCTGTTGATGGAGGATACCTGGTAAAATAAAATAGCGATAAAAACGCCTGTTGCAGAAACAAGGATGAAAGGAATGCCTTGGGACTGTAATAGGCGTTTTTGGAGGTTGGGGGAATTATCTCAGGCGGTAATAGCAGGTACTTTTGCCGTTTCCTTCCCGTTTCAGGTCTCCTTCTGCAACCAGCTTGCGCAAAGCTCCTTCGACAGAACTGACGCTGAGAGAAGGGCAGAGTTCCCGAATATCCTGTTTGGTAAAACGGCCGATTTTTTTTAAAGAGGCTTGTCTTACCATTTCCAATGCAGGAAGCCTGGTTTCTACCAGGGTAAAACGGTCTTCAAAATCTTTATATGCAGAAAGAATCGTTCCTAACAGATATTTTGTAAATGGAAGGGAATCTTCGCAGCCTTCCTGCCATCCTGTCTGAGATTGGCGAAGCGCATCATAATAAAGATCTTTATTTTTAGCAATTTTGGCTTCCAGTGAAATATATCTGCCTACATAAAAGCCGCTTCGATAGAGAAGCAGAGAAGTCAGCAGACGGCTCATTCTTCCGTTTCCATCATTAAATGGGTGGATACAGAGAAAATCATGAATAAAAATCGGAATAACAAGCAGAGGTTCTGCCTCCATATTTCCAATTACACGATTATATTCTTCACAGATTTTGTCCAGGGCTTCTGGGGTTTCATAGGGAGCAAGGGGCGTAAACAAGATTTCCGCATGACCGTCCGGATAAGTGACACTAATATAATTTTGTACGCTTTTGGTACGGCCTCCCATAGGATTATTCATATGGCTGTAAAGAATTTTATGAAGCTGTAAAATGTAGTTTTGAGTGATTGGAATTGCATCAAAGTTTTCATGAATGATATTTAAAGCGTCACGATACCCTGCGATTTCCTGCTCATCCCTGTTTTTAGGCGTAGTCTTTTCCTCAACCAACTGCCGGATACGAGTACTGGTGGTTACAATTCCTTCAATTGCGTTGGAAGCTTCGGTACTTTGTATTTTTGCAATTTCTACCAGCTTTTCCAGTTCTTCCGGACGCTGTTTCAAATACATTTCCTGCTTACCGGCTTCTTTATAAATCGCTGCAATCAGACTAAGAATATCAGAATCCCATTTCTGTGTTCTGATTTCAGAGTAATTAAATGTCCTCATTCCCTTACCTCCTAATACATTCCCTTAAATTATAGCATAAAATAAGGGCAAGTCAATTTATTGAGGGAATCTTCCCTTAATAATGCAGAAAAGCCTGTTGCTTAATCTAAGGAAAACCATTATAATTATGCGTGATAATCTAAAAAACAGCAAAATAAAGGAAATAAAATGAGAAAACTAGCTTTAAGTGATGAAATTCTGCTGAGTATCCAGCAGCCCGCCCGCTATATTGGCGGCGAGGTAAACATGGTCGTAAAAGACCCGTCCAAAGTGGACGTTCGTTTTGCCATGTGTTTCCCCGACGTGTATGAGATTGGTATGTCCCATTTGGGGATGCAGATCCTCTATGATTTTTTTAACCGCAGAGACGACATTTACTGCGAACGCGTGTACTCTCCGTGGACAGATTTAGACAAAATTATGAGAGAAAAAGAGATTCCGCTTTTCTCCCTGGAGTCTCAAAGCCCCATTAAGGAATTTGACTTTTTAGGAATTACCCTGCAGTACGAAATGTGCTATACCAATATTCTGCAGATTCTGGATTTGTCCCAGATTCCGCTTCATGCCTGCGACAGAACAGAAGCAGATCCCATCGTAATCGGCGGCGGCCCCTGCGCCTACAATCCAGAGCCGTTAGCAGAATTTTTCGATATGTTCTATATCGGCGAAGGCGAAACGGTTTATTATGAATTAATGGACGTCTATAAGGAATGCAAAAAAGCCGGAAAAAGCCGGAAAGAGTTTTTAGAAGCAGCAGCAGAAATCCCAGGCATTTATGTACCGGTATTTTATGACGTTTCCTATAAAGAGGACGGAACGATTGCTTCTTTTGTACCAAACAACCGTCATGCAAAAGCCGCCATTACCAAAGAGGTTGTGGTAAATCCGGATGATGCTACTTATATTGAAAAGCCGTTAGCTCCATTTATTAAGGTTACCCAGGACAGAGTCGTGCTGGAAATCATGCGCGGATGTATCCGCGGCTGCCGGTTCTGCCAGGCAGGCAACGTATACCGCCCTCTTAGGGAACACAGCCTGGAGTATTTAAAGGACTATGCCTATAAGATGTTAAAGAGCACCGGACATGAGGAAATTTCCTTAAGTTCGTTAAGTTCCAGCGACTATACCCAGTTAGAAGGGCTGGTTACCTTCCTGATGGATGAATTTCATGGAAAAGGAGTTAACATTTCCCTTCCTTCTTTAAGAATCGACGCCTTCTCCCTGGATGTTATGAGCAAAATCCAGGATGTCAAAAAGAGCAGTCTGACTTTTGCTCCTGAGGCAGGTTCCCAGCGTTTAAGAGACGTTATTAACAAAGGGCTGACGGAGGAGGATATTTTAAACGGCGCGGCAGAGGCATTCCGCGGCGGCTGGAATCGGGTAAAGCTTTATTTTATGCTGGGACTTCCGACTGAGACAGTAGAAGATATGGAAGGCATCGCCCAGTTATCCGAAAAAGTAGCAGAAACTTATTATGACGAAGTTCCAAAGGAAAAACGTCAGGGTAAAGTTCAGGTAACCGCCAGTTCTTCTTTCTTCGTTCCAAAACCATTTACCCCATTCCAGTGGGCAAAAATGTGCACCAAAGAAGAATTTTTAGAGCGGGCAGCCATTGTCCGCAATAAATTCAGGGAAATGTTAAACTATAAGAGCCTGCGCTACAACTGGCATGAGGCAGATTTAACTGTTCTGGAGGGCGTTCTGGCAAGAGGCGACAGAAAGTGTTCCGCTTTAATTGAAGAAGCTTACAAAAACGGCGCCTTATACGATTCCTGGTCCGAATGCTTTGACAATGAAATCTGGATGAAGGCCTTTGAGACCTGCGGCTTATCCATTGATTTCTACACTACCAGACAGAGAGAACTGGACGAAATCTTCCCTTGGGACTTTATCGACGCCGGTATTTCCAAAAATTTCTTAAAGAGAGAATGGCTGAACGCCATGGGAGAAACCGTTACTCCAAACTGCCGCCAGAAATGTTCGGCCTGCGGAGCGATGAGATGGAAAGGAGGCGTTTGCTTTGAAAATAAGAATTAAGTTTTTTAAACAGGGGGATATGAAATTTATCGGCCACCTGGACGTCATGCGGTATTTCCAGAAGACAATCCGCAGGGCAGACGTAGACATCCGCTACAGTGAGGGATTCAGCCCCCACCAGTTAATGTCTTTTGCAGCGCCTCTCAGCGTAGGTTTAACCAGCAACGGAGAATATGTAGATATTGACGTTCATTCTACCGGATCCTCACAGGAAATGATTCGCCGCATCAATGCGGTTTCCGTAGAAGGAATCCAGGTATTAAGCTATAAGAAACTGCCGGAAAAAGCCGCGAACGCCATGTCCCTTGTAGCGGCAGCCGATTATACCATCCAGTTCCGTCCTGGATATGAGCCGGCGGATGAAGCAGCCTGGTTTGATGGATTTGCAGAATTTTTAAAATCCCCGTCCATTCTGATTACCAAAAAGACGAAAAAAGGGGAGAAAGAACTGGATCTGGCTTCTCTGATTTATGAGACAAAGACCTGTTCCTGTCCGGTTCCGGAAGAAAAGCAGGAAGAGAAAGGCGCAAAAACAGCACCTGGAATTTTCTTAAAAGTATCTGCCGACAGCGCGGCCAACATTAAACCAGAACTGGTATTAGACGCGTATTACAAATCCCTTGGTCAGGAGAGAGCGGAATTTGCATTTTTAATTCAGAGAGAAGACGTTTATGCCGCAGAATATGACGAGGAAGGCAATGTTCATTTTGTTTCTCTGGATGAATTGGGTGAAGAGATTGAGTGAAAACCAGAAACCTGCTGAAACCGTTACAAAACTGATTATTACGGAATATAAAGATAAAATTGCTTCGGTTCTCATGGAAAACAGCCGTCCGGTGCAGATTTCCATGGAACCCCTAAACCAGACGTCTGTTTTAGGAAACATCTACATTGGACGGGTGCAGAATATTGTAAAAAATATTAATGCGGCCTTTGTGGAAATTGAGCCAGGGCGTATCTGCTATTACAGTTTATCGGAAAACCGGCGGCACTGGTTTGGCAAAACACCAGAAAACCGAAGCCTTCACATTGGTGATGAGATCATGGTACAGGTGGAAAAGGACGGGATTAAAACCAAATCGCCTATGCTGACATCCAATATCAGTTTAAGCGGCAAATACTGTGTGCTGACTGCTTTAAGCTCCCAAATCAGCTTTTCCAGCAAAATTCGAAGCGCCCAGTGGAAGGAGCATCTGAAAGAGCGTTTGGAAGAGGTTCGGACCGGCCCGTGGGGATTGATCATCCGGACCAATGCAAAGGACGCAGAAGAGGAAACTATTTTAAACGAAGTCCTGGCGTTGTCAAAGGCTTTTGAAAAGCTTCTCAATGATAGGGAATACCGTACCTGCTACAGCATTCTTTATCAGTCGGCTTCCGGATATTTAAAGGAAGTTAAAAATGCTTACTCGGCGTCTTTAAAAGCAATTGTTACCGATAGGCCTAAGCTGTATGAAGAATTATCTTCCTATCTGTCTGCCTATCAGCCGGAGGATCTGGACAAGTTATCTCTTTATCAGGATCCTATGTTATCCCTGGCTTCTCTTTATAGCCTGGAGACGGTTTTCTCCCAGGCCGTCCAGCCCAGGGTATGGCTGAAATCCGGCGGGTATCTGGTCATAGAGCCTACAGAAGCCATGACGGTCATTGACGTCAACACCGGCAAATTTTCCGGAAAGAAGACTATGCGGGAAACCCTGTTAAAAATCAATCTGGAAGCTGCGGATGCTGCAGCCAGGCAGATGCGTCTGCGCAATCTGTCTGGCATTATTATGATAGATTTTATTGACATGGAAGCAGATGAAGACAAAGAACGACTGATGGAACATCTGCGGGCTGCTGTCCGGAAGGATCCCATAAAGACGACCGTAGTGGATATGACAAAGCTGAATCTGGTTGAAGTTACCCGCAAAAAGCTGCAGCCGTCTTTGTATCAGCAGCTTAACGGATATTCCTAACTGTTACATTTTTCTTGAAAATTCCTTAGAATTATATGGAAAGCTGTTGACATATGAGAAAAAGGATGCTATATTAATCAAGTATGCCGCACAATGAGGTTATAAGGACACAGATACAAAGATGTGTTCTGTGGACACCACAATTGGCGAGTAATGATAAATAGGAGGTGCCTTTCATGTACGCGATTATTGCAACAGGTGGAAAGCAGTACAAAGTAGCTGAAGGCGATATCATTAAGGTAGAAAAGCTTGGCGTAAACGCTGGCGAGACCGTAACTTTCGATCAGGTACTGGCTGTAAACAACGGTGAGTTAACCATCGGATGCCCAACCGTAGCAGGTGCAACTGTTACCGCTACTGTAGAAAAAGAAGGTAAGGGCAAGAAAGTTATCGTTTACAAGTATAAGAGAAAGACTGGCTATCATAAGAAGAACGGCCACAGACAGCTCTATACTCAGGTTAAGATTGAAAAGATCAATGCTTAATTAACACCATGATTCAGGTAACGGTATTTACAAAAAAGTGTGCAGGAACTGTTTCTGATTATGACTACTTAGGAGTTCAGCTGTCAGGACACGCTGGTTTTGACGACAGCGGCAGAGATATTATCTGTGCAGCAGTTTCAACTCTGGTGTTCAATACAGTCAATTCTATCGAGGTTTTTACAGAAGACAGTTTTGAAACAGAACAGGACGAGGAAAGCGGATATTTTTCTTTTTCTCTTTCTTCCAATATCAGTCCAGAATCAAAACTCCTTTTAAACTCCTTAGTTCTGGGACTTCAGAATATTGAGGAGGAATATGGGAGACCATATATTCATATCCGATTTGAGGAGGTGTAGACAAATGTTAAAGATGAACCTTCAGTTTTTTGCTCATAAGAAAGGTGTTGGTTCTACCAAGAACGGTAGAGATTCTGAGTCCAAGAGACTTGGCGCCAAGAGAGCAGATGGACAGTTCGTTTTAGCTGGCAACATTCTGTACAGACAGCGCGGAACTAAAATCCATCCAGGCAACAACGTAGGCCGCGGCGGCGATGATACCTTATTCGCTTTAGTTGACGGTGTTGTGAAATTCGAGAGAAAGGGCAGAGACAAGAAGCAGGTTTCTGTTTACCCGAGAGCAATCAACGAATAATTACGAAGGCTTCATACTTTCAGAGGTATGGAGCCTTTCTTTCGCTATTACCAATTAAGTTCCAATGGGGATAGCGACTCCGTTAAGAAAGGAATTTTTAATTTATGTTTGCCGACAGCGCAAAAGTATTTATTAAATCAGGAAAAGGCGGAGACGGACACGTCAGCTTCCGCCGTGAACTTTATGTAGCAAACGGCGGTCCGGACGGCGGAGACGGCGGACGGGGCGGCGATATTATTTTTGAAGTCGATGATGGCTTAAACACCTTGACGGATTTCCGTCATGTCAGAAAATATGTAGCCGGAAGCGGCGAAGAAGGCGGCAAACGCCGCTGCCATGGAGCAGACGGAAAAGATCTGGTTATCAAGGTTCCGGAAGGAACGGTTATTAAGGATTTTGAATCCGGCAAGGTAATTGCAGATATGTCTGGAGAAAACCGCCGCGAAATCATTTTAAAAGGCGGAAAAGGCGGTCTTGGAAATATGCATTTTGCCACATCTACCATGCAGGTTCCCAAATACGCGCAGCCTGGACAGCCCGCTCAGGAGCTGTGGGTATTGCTGGAGTTAAAGGTAATTGCAGATGTAGGTCTGGTAGGCTTTCCCAATGTAGGAAAATCTACATTGCTTTCCAGAGTCAGCAACGCCCGCCCGAAAATCGCGAATTACCATTTTACTACGTTGAATCCTCATCTGGGCGTTGTAGATCTGGGCGAAGGCGCCGGCTTTGTAATGGCAGATATTCCAGGACTGATCGAAGGGGCTTCTGAAGGAATCGGCTTAGGACATTCTTTCTTAAAGCACATTGAACGTACAAAGGTGCTGATCCATGTGGTAGACGCTGCTTCCACGGAAGGAAGGGATCCGGTTGCAGACATTCGTGCAATTAATAAAGAACTGGAAGCTTATAATCCCGAACTTTTATCACGTCCTCAGGTTATTGCAGCCAATAAGGTTGATGCCATCTATGATGATGGTGAAGAAAATCCAATTGACCGTCTGCGCAGAGAATTTGAACCGGAAGGCATTCTGGTTTATCCTATTTCTGCAGTCAGCGGACAGGGCGTAAAGGATTTGCTGTATCATGTCAATGATTTACTGAAAACCGTTGACCGGAAACCGGTTATTTTTGAAAAAGAATTTGATATGAGTATGAAGGCGGTAGAAAATCTGCCTTATACCGTTGAAAAAGAACGGGACGGCGTATATGTAGTAGAAGGTCCTAAGATTGATAAAATGCTGGGCTATACCAACCTGGATTCTGAAAAAGGATTTGAATTCTTCCAGAAATTCTTAAAAACTACTGGAATCTTGGAAGATCTGGAAAAAGCCGGCATCGAAGAGGGCGATACCGTCCGTATGTACGGTCTGGAATTTGATTACTACAAGTAAAGCATGAAACGTATGGCCTGTTTTCAGGCCTGGAGGAAATAGATGACAAGCAAACAGAGAGCTTATTTAAAAGGCCTGGCTATGGATATGGATTCCATCTTTCAGATTGGAAAATCCAGTCTTACGCCGGAAGTAACTCAGGCAGTAGAAGAAGCATTAGAAGCCAGAGAGTTAATCAAGATTACTTTATTAAAAAACTGCCTGGATGACATTCATGCTGTGGCACAGACCCTTGCTGAAAGAACCCATTCCGAGGTGGTTCAGGTAATTGGCCGCAAAATTGTATTATATAAACCTGCAAAGGACGAAAAGAAGAGAAAAATCGTCCTTTCTTAGGAGGGAATATTATGTCCAACATCGGGATTATGGGAGGAACTTTTGACCCTATCCATAACGGACATCTCAGGCTGGCCAAACAGGCATATCTTCAGTATCATTTAGATTCGGTATGGTTTATGCCTTCCGGTCAGCCGCCTCATAAAAAAGATCATAAAGTAACGGATGCGGATATGCGCTGTCAGATGGTTCAAATGGCCATTGCAGAATATCCGTATTTTTGCTGTTCAGATTTTGAAGTCCAGCGTCAGGGCAATACCTATACAGCTCAGACCCTGACGCTTTTAAAAGAAGCCTATCCGGAGCATACGTTTTACTTTATTGTCGGCGCAGATTCTCTGTATGAAATCGAAAACTGGTATCATCCAGAACTGGTAATGAAACAGACCGTTCTTCTGGCAGCAGGACGAGCCTATCAGAAGTCCCACCGTCCCCTTGAAGAACAGATCCATTACCTGGAAGAGAAGTACGGCGCTGTTATCAGACGGCTGGACTGTAAAGAGATCGATGTCTCATCTGCAGAAATCAGGGAAATCGCAGCAAATGGACATTCTTTTTCTTCCCTGGTACCTCCGGTGGTTGGGAACTATATCCGGACGCATCATCTTTACAAATGTGTACAAAAGGAGGCTGAAACATGAGTAACTCTCCCAGTGAGATTGCAGTATTCAGAAAGAAGCTGAAATCCAAACTTCCGCCCATGCGATATGAACATTCGCTATCCGTATCTTATACCTGTATGTGTCTGGCCATGCGCTATGGCTGTGATATTGACAAAGCGGAATTAGCAGGACTTCTTCATGACTGCGGAAAAAGGTTTTCAGACGATATCATTTTGAAAAAGTGTGAGAAAAACCAAATTCCTATTACCGAAGCCCAGCGGGAAGCTCCCGCGGTACTTCATGCAAATTATGGGGCATGGCTGGCACAGCATAAATTTAAGATCGAAGATGAAGAGATTCTAAGCGCAATTTTATGTCACACAACTGGTAAACCGGACATGACCTTACTGGAAAAAATTTTATATGTGGCTGACTTTATTGAACCCCGACGGAACAAGGCGCCTAATCTTCCAAAACTCCGCCAGCTGGCCTTTCAGGATCTGGATGAGACAGTCTATCAGATCTTAGAAGGAACGTTAGGATATTTATCTGCAAAAGGCGGTTTTGTTCATCCTACTACCAGGCAGGCATATGAATATTATAAGAAGCAGCAGAAAAACCGAATGTGAAAGCGAGGATTTTAATGGAACACTCAAAGGAAATGGTAAAACTAGCAGTTCAGGCCTTACAGGATAAAAAAGGCGAGGATGTAAAAATCATTGATATACGGGAGATTTCCGTATTAGCCGATTATTTTGTCATTGCAAGCGGAAGCAATGGAAATCAGGTACAGGCAATGGCTGACAACGTAGAAGAGATGCTTGGAAAGGCAGGATATGTATCTGCACAGATAGAAGGGTATGATTCTGCCAATTGGATCTTAATGGATTATAAAGATATTATCGTCCATATATTCTGCCGCGAAGACAGATTATTCTATGATTTGGAACGTATCTGGAGAGATGGAAAGACGGTTGTTGACGTAAATGAATTATAGAATATAACAGAACTTGTAGGAAAATCAAGCCAGGCCAGCAGCCTGGCTTGATTTTCTTTATCAGAAACGTAATCCTGTTTTAAATTAGTTTCCATAATTTTTTTATGTATACCAATTAATGAATATGACGATTAAGACATAATACGGAGCAGACCAATTACTTTTCCTAGGATCTGGACGTCTTTACAAATGATGGGATCCATAAAATCATTTTCTGGCTGAAGCCGATAATAATCCTCCTCCTTGTAGAAACGCTTGACAGTTGCCGAATCTTCTAAAAGTGCAACAACAATTTCCCCATTTTCTGCGTTGGATTGTCTGGATACAATAATCTGGTCGCCGTCAAAAATCCCCGCATTAATCATGCTTTCACCCTTTACCTTCAGCATAAAAGTATCTGTATTGGGAAGGATTTCTGCCGGAATTGGAAAATAGCTCTCAATATTTTCCTGAGCCAGTAACGGCTGGCCAGCAGCAATAGAACCCAGAAGGGGAACATTTACCACTTCCCGTCTGGTCAGATTGAAACAGTCATCTAAAATCTCTATGGTACGCGGTTTGGTAGGATCCCTGCGGATATATCCGTTTTCTTCTAGGGTCTCCAGATGGGAGTGGACAGAAGACGTAGACTTTAAATGGACGGCTTCGCAAATTTCCCTGACTGCAGGCGGATACCCCTTTTTCAAAATTGTTTCTTTAATATATTCTAAAATTTCCTGCTGCTTTGCAGTAATTTTTCCATTTGCCATAAGTCGGCCTCCTAAACAATCGTAAAATCTTGTATTGATATTATACTATCATACTTAAAAGAAAAATGCAAACGTTTGTTTGGATTTTTTTGAAAAAGCATTGACAAACATATGTTCCTGGTAGTATAGTAAGGTCACAGCAAAGAACATATGTTCACAAACATTCGTTTGTTTATAAAGGGGAGAGCAGTATGAAGTTATATCTGAAGAAACTACTATTCTGGGCAGTTGCCTTTCTTATTGGTATGAACCTGCTTGGAGCAGTCAAGCTGAACATTCTGGCAAAGGAACCCGATCCGCTTCCTTGTACGCGCTATTATAAAAGCGTTCTTATTTCCGAAGGAGACAGCCTGTGGAAGATTGCCAGCCAGTATTGTCCAGACGGTGTAATGACTGAATCCGACTACGTCTATGAATTAAAGCAGATTAACGGCTTAAAAGATGACACCATTCATTCTGGATGTTATCTAACCGTCATCTGCTTTGAATTTCAACCGGAATCATCCCAGAAACTGATGGACTATCCGGCTTCTGGATCCTTTTAATTTTCATCTTCAAAGTTGTCATCGAACTCATCTATATCTGTTCCGACAGTGCGTTCGCCGCTGTAGAATTCTTTTCCGACTACATTGCGGTTATTGCGGGATTCTTCCACCAGTTGTGACAGCATCTGACGGATTTCTCTAGGTTTTGCAATATTTTCCAGACGGATTTCCGGTGTTTTATCCGCTTTTGCTGTAATGATCAATGTTCCAGTGCCAAATAGTTTTCCTGTCAAAGTCTGCTCCATGGTAATATCTACAATACGGTACAGCAGGGTTTCATCGACTACCGTCTTTAACAGCCCTTTTTCAATGGTCAGCCTGTCATTCGTAATGTAATACTTTGTAAATGTCCAGGGAAACCACAGGATATGTTTCCGATCTTTCCAATGCATCTGATTATTTTGATTTGCTGCTGTCATAATAAAATCCTCCTGTCATTAAAATTCTTTTCTTAATTTTACCACATTTCTGGCGCTTCTGCGGCGTTCATCTTCTAAGGCCGCATAGTGTTTTTTCGTTGTATTTACATCGCTGTGCCCTAAAACGTCCGCTACCAGATAAATATCTCCTGTTTCTCGGTATAAGTTCGTACCATAGGTGCTGCGCAGCTTATGAGGGGTTATTTTTTTATTCGGAGTTACGGTACGGGAATATTTTTTTACCAGGTTTTCCACGCTTCGGACGGTAAGGCGCTTTCTCTGAAGAGAGAGGAAGAGTGCATCTTCATGACCTTCTTCCGGAATAATCCTTTTCCGTTCATCCAAATAATCTAGCAGAGCGTCCTCCACCTCGCGGCCAAAATATACCGTAACCTCTTTTCCTCCCTTACGATGAATCTGGATTCCTCCATTTTTCCAGTCAATGTCTTTTACATTCAAACCGACGCACTCTGAAACTCGGATGCCTGTGCCAAGCATCAGGGTCAGGAGCGCCAAATCCCTGACTTTTGTTTTTTCGTGATAGGCCTTTTGTTTGGGGGTAAGCTGTTCGCCGCTTTCCACCTCATCTAAAAGGAGAACCACCTCGTCAATATCTAACCGGATAATTTCTTTTTCATGAAGTTTTGGAAGCTGAACCAGGGCCGCCGGATTCGTTTTTAATTTTTCAGTCCGAAAGAAATAGTTATAAAAGCTTTTCAGAGAAGAAATTTTTCTCATAATTCCTCGTTCCCGATTGACTACTTCCTGGCCATTGGTATTAAACCGATATTTTAAATACTCCATATATTCTTCAATATCCGTTACCGTAATCTTGTCTAGATCATCTAATTGGATTTCCTTTATTTCTTTAGAATGAAAATATGGATTTTCTTCCTGCAGAAAATGGAAAAAGACGCTTAAATCATAGGCATATGCAATTCTGGTCCGTGAAGACGTCCTAGGTTCAATCCCTCTGAAAAATTCAGGGCAGAACAGGGGAAGTTCTCCAATCAGCTCCCGCAGATGTTTTACATTTTCAATATCTTTTTGTTCATGATAGGGAAGATTGCTCATTGTTTTGTCACCTCATTTTCCAGCCGTCGATGTTTCCTTCCAGAATCGCATGAAACATCCGGTCTTTTGCACCTTGATTTTCTTTTTCCAATTGCTTTATTAACTGCTTTGCATATTCTCTTTTCGTATGGCCGTCTACAGGGCATGGATTTTTGCATACAGGCAGCTGGTATTTTCGCTGAAATCCAATAACTTCTGCTTCTGAAACATAAATCATTGGACGAATAACCGACAAGTCCATCCGATCCAGATAAGTATTGGGGGAAAAGGTATGGAAACGTCCCTCATATAGTAAGGAGAGAAGCATGGTTTCTATTACATCATCTTTATGATGTGCATAGGCAATTTTATTGCATCCCAGCTCTTTTGCCTTTGTATTCAAAGCGCCTTTACGCATTTTGGCACACAGTGAACACGGATTCGACTCCTGACGGATATCAAATAAGACCGTTCCTATTTCGGTAGATACAATCGAATATGGGATCGATAACGATTCACAAAGCTGCTGTACCGGCTCCAGATTCAAATTTCCCAATCCCAGATCTACAGTAATTCCTATAATTGAAAACTTTTTTGGATAAAATTGCATCAAACCGTGTAAGGCATACAAAAGAGTAAGGCTGTCTTTTCCGCCGGAAATTCCAACTGCAATTTTATCCCCCTCTTCAATCATATGGTAGGTATCTGCTGCCTGGCGGGTCAGACTTAATAGTCGCTGTAATTTCATAAAACCAAACTTCCTTTCTAATGGTTTGTCTGTTATTATAACATGAAATCAGGGGTTGTTGCATTCCATTTTTTTAAAGAAATCCTCTGACAAAAGAGAAATTTGACAAAAATACCATAGAAACCTCCAAAAACCATACAGTTCTGTCAAAAGTTCCTATAAAACATACAACTTTTACATTATTTTCGTTTTATTTGTTTGACTTTGTTGTTATTATGCTATATTCTAATCTTTGTAAGAAGAATTTATTATAAAAGTCATATAAAAGGAGAGAGTGTTATGAGAAAACGTTTCTTAGCAGTATCAATGGCAGTGGTTACCGCAGTCAGTCTTCTTGCAGGATGTGGAAGTGCAAAAAAAGAAAGCTGGAAGGTCACTTGTCCGTGGGCGCCATCTGGAGTTGCCGCAATGGTCAGCCAGAAGGCAGCAGAAAAATCTTCTACACTTTCAGACAAAATTACGCTAGTTGCTGAGGCTGTAAAGGGGGATGCAGCCACTGTAAATACCTGGGTTGCAAGTACAAAAGCAAATGACAAGGAACTTGTATTTGTTGGAGAGGGTCTGCTTTCGATTACTTCTATTTTGGATCCTGCTAAAATGCAGTTCGATTACAGCAATTTTGCATATGTTGAAAATTTATATTCTTCCATCTTCGTTCTGTCTGCAGATGCAGAGCTAAACATCAAAAACATTGCGGATTTGGAAGCTTTCGCCCAAAGTGGAGATGAAATCAGCGTTGCGGTAAACGGAGCAACTGGTTCGGAAGCATTCCTTGCCGCTGCATTATTTGATTCTATGGGAATCGGAGATAACTTAAAACTTGTTGCTTATACTTCAGCAGCAGAAGCAGCACAGGCAGTTGCAAAAGGCGAAACTGATTTTGCAGTATCCCACCAGTCCCAGATTTTAGAAACCTACCAGCAGGGCGGCGTTTCCATCGTTTGCGCTTTTGATGAAAAAGCCATTGAAAATGGACCATTTGCCGGTGTTGAAGGCGTTGGCGAACATGGTTATCCTTATTTCCGGAACCGCTGCTTCATTATGGCTGCGGCAGGAACTGATGATTCCAAGGTTGCAGAGTTAAAAGAACTGTATGATAAAATCCTGGCAGATGAAGAAGTTGTAACCTGGCTTCAGGATACAATGCTTCTGGAAGTTGATACCATGTCTGTCGAAGACGTAGAAGCACACATTGAAAACGTAAAAAATATTGTAAATGAATATAAAGATATTGTTACTGGCTAATTTCGTACACAAAACGATCTAAGCCAGCCTAAAAGGGCAGCGCCGGAGTCCTATATTTTGTCAATCTGCTCTATCGGAATACAAATATGGGGGAACGGCTCTGTCCTTTTTATCATTTAAAGCAGGAGGTATTTCTCATGGCGAAATTGGCTGAAAATTTTAATTCCCGTATGGATACCATTGGGGAACAGTTAAAAGAGAAAAACGTTAAAATTCCCATTGATCTGACAGCTGGTATTGTTTCCTTTCTCATTGCCGCTGTAATTATGGTAATGATGCCAAGCCAGGTTGCAGTATCTGAAAGCGATGTTATTAACGGAAGAGCCTTTCCGACGCTTTTGATGTGGGTTATGCTGATTTGCAGCAGTATTTTAATTATTCAGGAAATAGTTAAAATGGTCCGGAAACAGCCATTGGAATATAAGACCATCAATCTTCAGACTGAACTGAAAGCCCTGGTTATCTTTGGAATTCTTCTTGGTTCCTTTTTATTGAGCAAATGGACTGGATTATTTGTCATCGGTGCAATTTTCTGCAGTCTCGGTTTTCTTCTTTATTTCCGGTGTAAAAAACCCAGTTATTACGTGATAACCCTTACGCTGGCCGTTCTTATCTGGGCCGCTTTCCGCTTTGTATTAAATGTGGATTTCTAATGCTGAAAGGAGAGTTTTCCGATTATGATGCAATATATTGGCCCCGCCGCAGGGCTTTTGTTTACCATTGAAAATATTATCTGGATTAATCTGGGGGTATTTATTGGCGCTGTATTTGCAGCCATTCCTGGGTTAAGCGTTATTTTATGCGTAATTCTGTTTTTACCGGTTACCTACAGTATGGGGCCCATCCCAGGCATGATGTTTTTGCTTGGAATTTATTGTGCAGGAGGTTATGGAGGAAGTGTATCTGCCATTTTAATTAATACTCCAGGAACGCCTCATGCAGCGGCTACTATGCTGGATGGCCATCCGCTTTCCCAAAAAGGCCGTACCAAAGCCGCTTTAAAAATCGCTTTATATGCGTCTACCTTTGGCGGTGTATTCTCTGCATTAATGCTGTTGTTTTTAGGCCCGCAGGTCGCAAAAATTGCTGCCCAATTAGGCACTCCGGAATACTTTATGGTTTGTGTATTCGGCTTAACCATTATTGCCGGCGTATCTGGAAAAAGTATTATCAGGGGTCTGATTTCTGCCTGCATTGGTTTGTTTATTTCCTGTATTGGTTCGGATCCGATGACCAGCTACGACCGCTTTACTTTCGGAATCAGCCGTCTGTATCTGGGGATGGATTTGGCCGTTTGCTTAATCGGTCTGTTTGCTCTTGTTGAAATTCTTGCGAAATCAGAAAAAAGAATTGATTCCATCAATATTAATACTGCGAAAATTAAGGATGATGGAAAAATCACCAAAGAAGAATATAAACGGATGCTGCGTCCAACCTTGATGTCTTCTTTAATTGGCGTATTAGTTGGAATTATTCCTGGAACCGGCGCTTCTGAAGCTTCCTGGTTCAGTTACAGCCAGGCAAAAAATATGTCAAAGCATCCGGAAGAATTCGGACATGGAAGCGTGGAAGGAATCGCTGCGGCTGAATCAGCAAACAACGCAGTAACCGGAGCTACGCTGATTCCTTTGCTGACGCTTGGTATTCCTGGAGATGGAACCGTTGCCATTATGCTTTCTGCGCTGATGATCAATGGATTAAATCCTGGTTTATCTCTGTTTACCACAGACGGCGATATTATGTATGCGATTATGCTGGGACTGATTCTTGTAAACATATTTATGTTTGTCCAGGGAACATTTCTGACCACATTGTTTGCAAAAGTAGTATCCATCCCACAGGAAATTTTAACGCCTATTATTGTAATTTTCTGTTTTGCAGGAGCTTATTCTGTAAACGGAAATTACTTCGATGTTGGGATTGCTCTGGTATTTGCAGTGATTGCATGGATTTTGCGTAAAATCGATCTTCCGGCAGTACCAATTCTTCTGGGAATGGTACTGGGCAGCATGACCGAGACAAATTTCCGCCGCGCGCTGCTTATTTCAAACGGAAATCCGTCTATTTTCTTCAGCAGCGTATATTGCTGGATTTTCACTGCATTAATTGTATTTGCCATCTTTACGATTGTGCGCAATAAATTAAAATCACAGAAAGCATCTGAATAGGAGAACAGTTATGGCTTATAACATTATTTTTTATTTTTCTGATCAGCAGCGCTGGGACACCTGCGGGTGTTATGGCCAGCCATTAAATATTACCCCAAACTTAGACGCTCTTGCAAAGGAAGGGGTCAAATTTGAAAATGCATTTTCTCCCCAGCCGGTGTGCGGCCCCTGCAGGGCTTTATTCCAGACCGGAAGGTACGCAACGGAAACAGGGTGTTTCCGCAACAATCTTATGCTTCCATCAGGAATAAAGACTCTTGGAAATTATATTGAAGAAGCTGGTTATGAAACAGCTTATATCGGGAAATGGCACCTTGCCAGCGACGGAGAATTAGAAAAGGCTCCAACCATTGACCATACCATTACCGCCATTCCAAAAGAACTGCGGGGCGGATACACCGGTTACTGGAGAGCTGCAGACGTATTAGAGTTTACCTCCCATGGTTATGACGGTTATGTTTTTGATGAAAACAACAACCGGATTGATTTTAAAGGATATCGGGCTGACTGCATCAATGATATGGCTCTGGAATTTTTTGATACCTATGATAGAAAAAAGCCATTTTTTATGACGGTTTCCCAGATTGAACCTCATCACCAAAATGACCATAACCACTATGAGGGGCCTGACGGTTCTAAGGAACGGTTTGCAAATTTTGTCCTTCCTCATGATTTAGAAGTACTAAAAGGAAATGCAGCAGAAGAGTATCCGGATTACCTGGGGCAATGTGCGAGTCTGGATGAAAATCTTGGAAAACTGATTGCCCGTCTGAAACAGGAAGGACTTTATGAAAATACCATTATTATCTATACTTCTGACCATGGCTCTCATTTTAAAACAAGAAATACTGACAGCCACTTAAATGGTTACGACGATTATAAACGTACCGGACACGATGCGGCTCTTCATGTGCCTCTGGTAATCGCAGGAGGTCCATTTACCGGAGGTATTACAGTAAAGGAATTAGTCAGCACCGAAAGCATTCCAAAAACCATTCTTTCTCTTGCAGGTGTTGAAGTCGGAGATGCCATGATTGGAGAAAAACTGCTTGACGTTGTACAGAAAAAAGACAATAATAGGGTGGAACAGGTATTTGCCCAGATTTCAGAAAGCCGTATCGGCCGCGTTATCCGTACCCCTGATTATCTCTATGGTGTATATGCTCCAGGAATCAATGGAGGCGAGAAGGGCGCTTCTGATTTCTATGCAGATGATTATCTCTATGATTTGAAAGAAGATCCATGGCAGTTAAACAATGTGGCGGCAAATCCTGCTTATCAGGCTGCAAAAGAAGATTTGCGGCACCGGTTATTAGACTGGATTGAAAAAGCAGAAGGGTATCGGCCAAAGATTGCCGATCAATAAGGAGTCATTATGGCAGTTTCAGAGAAAAAGTGGGAACGCGTATATCAATTTCTTTTGGCATATATCGATGAAAATAAATATTCCGGCAATCTGAAGCTGCCGTCTGAAAATGCCCTTTGCCGCAGACTGGATGTCAGCAGAGATACGGTGCGCTGCGCTATGACACAGCTTCAGTCAGAGGGCATGATTTACCGGCTTCAAGGAAGCGGCACCTATTTTAATAAAGACATGGCATTGTCACGGGAATTAGACAGTGGATCTGCAAAAATCAAAATTGGATTGATTCTTCAGGGACAGGATACTGATGCAAATTCTCAGCTGATAAACGGGGTAAAAAGTGTCATTTCATCCAGTGACGTTGATTTGCGGATTTTTTTTACCGATAACCGGTTTGCTAATGAGCGGCGCTGCCTGCAGACAGTTGTTCACCAGAATTTCCAGGGGTTCATTATTGATGGAGTAAAGGCCAGCATTATGAACCCCAACGAAGATTGTTATGAACACATTTACAGGCGGAGAATCCCGATCATTTTCTATAACAATTATTACAAAAGTATGCGTTATCCCAAGGTAATCGTAAATGACTTTCTCTGTGCAGAGCGGCTGGTCAACATTTTAATTCGAGCTGGACACCGTCACATTGCCGGTATTTTTGTATACGATAATTACCAGGGTGTAGAGAAATTCCAGGGAATGTACGCTACCATGATGAAAAATGGATTGGAATTTCGGGATGATTACGTAAAATGGGCGATTTCCAGCGAAGCCCATTCAGAAGGATTCGCCCGTTCCATTGCTCATTTTTTGAAAGGGCTTCCCAAATGTACCGCCATTGTATGCTGCAACTATATGATTTACCGTACCGTATGTCAAGTGTTAGAGCAATGCGGAAAACGGATTCCAGAAGATTATTCTGTGGTATGTTTTGATTATTCCTCAGATGCCTGGGAAAAAGAGGGGATTACGTGTTCCATTCATCAGGGATTCCAGATTGGATGTCAGGTAGGAACCCGATTAATGCAGATGATAAAACGGCATGACTGTGAAGATCATGGATATTCCCTTGCATTGCCTCCGTTAATTTATACAGGAAATTCCGTATGTAAGATTTCCTCTAAAAGACGGCTGTAATAAGTTCGGTGGAGAGTAATTTACGCATAAAAAAAACCTCCATTCACAGTTTTTTGTGAACAGAGGTTCGAATGGGTTCAACTATTCGTTAAACTTGTCGGGTTTTGCGAAAGAGTGCCGCAGGCCGAAGCCGAGCGGTAGTTGATGGACTGCGGACATCCATTCTCCCGACGGACGCAGTCCGTTTATCTACTATTTGCAAAACGGTAGTTTAACGAATTAGTTGAACGGTGTAAACTCCCCATCCACTAATAATCGAAAGCCATATTTATCATATTGAATCTTATATTTCTGGATGCCGGTTGCTTGATACTCAGATACCACTTGTATCCTGCGGACAAGAGCGATAAAATCCGGTAAACATTCTCTCTGTAAATCTGGATATTGTTTACTAAGTGGGATGTTGGTACAAATAAAGACCTTTGTAAAGCAAGCTTGCTTATTGGCATACCGGCAAGGCAATACCACCGGATAACCGTCTAAATACTTAAGCATATCGCCAAGTGGAAGAGAAGAACGGAATTCTTCAAACAATATTACATCCTGTCCCATATATCCATCAAAAGGGTGTCTATAATCGGTTACGCGATATACATTTTTATAACCGTACCTTTCCATGATAGTCCTGGTCTTACCAGTGCCCGTATCGCCGAAAATATACTCTACTTGCAAATCACGCCAAACTTCGGAAAATTCTTCATCTTTGATAGTCTGGCGAACAATATCCAGCTTATCTAAATGAAGCATCATGTCAGGAACCTGTTCTATGATTTGAAAGTTGGTTAATCCCTGTTTTATCATGGAATAAACGTCTGCTAAATCATTACGGGAACCTTGACGCTCAACCGGCATATCGCCCCATTCTTCAAACGTATCAGGAACTTGAGTTTCATGCTTCTTATCATGTTCCCACTTGCCGGATTTTGAGACATATTCCTTATTTTCTAAAGCTGTCCCCTTTGCCATTTCAAAATGACCGCCATCAAATCGCTTTTTGATGGTTGAAAAGTTGATACCGCCGCGTCCCTGGATGTAAATATGCGTGTGATATGTGCCATTCTCGCCAATTTCATCCGCCATACACCAGTAAATAACCGATTTCATTCCGGCGAGTATTTCTCGTATGCGTTCATGTGTATAACCCTTTTCAACCGGATTATTAACTGTGATTTGCCATTTTCTACTCTGCGAATCCTTTGTCATGTTTCAAACCTCCATTTTGTGAGATTTTCGACACTCGACTAATCGACACGTTGCTGTCGAGACTGGCAAGCCCAGGTTTTAAGGCTTGTTGGACGCTTTTCGACAGAAGTCGCTGGGTAATACTAGCCAGCGACCGCGCACGTACGCGCGTAACGTAGACGCATATACGCGGGCACGCTACCATGACGAATATCGACCGCTACCTAACTTGGCACGTTGGGCGAACAAGGAAACCCTTACCTGCTGCCAAAAGGAAACTGGACACAGCCGGATAGACTGCGCCCAGAAGGAAAGGGAAAGCAAAACAAGCCTATTTATTTTGTGAAATTTACCGCGCAGACATAGCCGCGGTTATTATATTCCACATCTACTGTACAGCCAATCGGAAGAGAGAAAAGCCCCTCAATGCCTAACTGGTCAGACACAAATATCTGTGAAGCCATCTCGCCATTGACCTGGGAATCTTTACAAAGGGCGTGGAGAGTTACACCCTTAACAGGATTTCCAGTCTTTTTACTTACATAATCAACTAACTGAGTGCCGACAACTTTATATTTCATTAATAATCCTCCTTCAATATGCACTTGTCAACGTGCCGGACGGGGCATTTCCATCAACCCGAACGAATAGCATCATAACTATCTAACTTGGACAATGACGGTTACCAATGCACCGACAACAACCGCTTGGACAATGTAATAAAAACGTAATTGCTTTTTATAAAGGGAATTGTTACAATAATAATAGGTAAAGTCATTTTAATAACAATTCCCCAAAAAATAGAAAAAAGGAAACGAAAGGAGATGATTTTTTGCTCTGGACAATTTTATGTGGAATTGCTCTAATCCTACTAATAGCAAAATTCCTATAACCATTTCATTTCAGAAGCCTATTCTCACTGCTACACTTATGTGTTCTCGTTGCTATAGGTTTTTTATCTATCTTGATTTAATTATAGCACTACATCTAGGCCTAGACAATTGACATAATAAACAAATCTAGGCCTAGTTATTTGTACAATTTATCTAGGCCTAGAAAGGAGGGTAAAAAATGGCAGAATCTAAGCAAACAGAATATAAAAGAGAATTTAACAAAGAAACTTATAAAACAATAAAAGTATATATACGAAAAGAAGAGTATCCAGCTATAGTAAATCATATGAATGAAAAAGGATACGAAAAAATAAGTGAATATATAAAAAATTTAATCAAAAAGGACATGGCAGGAGAGCAGAGCAGTAAGACCGTTAACATTGGTAGAGACAATACCGGTACAATCAATATGTAAACAATTCTGAAAATTATGTCTTCAGACAACCGGATGAACTCCATATAGAGAATAATTATCTGACAATAGCGCCCAGCGGCGCCACCTACGTGGCCGCCGGCGAGCGCCCTAGTTTTTCCACTTTCTCAAAACGTCCCTTCGTTCTTTAAGCTGATGAAGCCAAGAATATCTCTCTTTCTGGTATTCCGGCAGCGGTTCCCCTTCAAAATCTGGAAGCCTTGGCGGGTCAAAACTCTTAAAGTATTTGACATACTTCGGGATATAGGTAAGCCGGACGGAACCAAAGGGAGCAAGAAGCAGAGAATCAATACTATAATCATCTACAATCTTACTCTCTCCTTGGGCGGAGCGGTCAGCATGAACAACGGTCAAATGCTTGGTTACACGTCTGGCAATGGAAAGAAAATTACAGAAATTCTGTACAATATACAGATGGTCTGTTAAATCCCTTATTTTTTTATCTACATCAAAAGACTGGCTGAACAAATAAACCACGTGCTTATACTGTCTTTGATACTTAAAATAAATCTTTACGTGCTCAGGAAAGGATTTAAAATTTCGATTATCCCAAACAAGGCCGACTTCATCCACTAAGATAAGAGAGTTAGGAGGAAAAGAGACCCTGCCAAAATCAGCAGTATCAAACTGATAACAGCCTGGAAGTTCCCTGTCGCAATATACATTCCAACCTTTCTTTTTATACTGGATAGCAAGTTTAGTCATAAGGGTAGTTTTTCCGCTGCCTTTTTTGCCAAAAACCATATACAACTTGTATGGATTGCGGTACTTCATAAAGAGCCTGGCAAATGCCAGCATACCACCCGTACAGAACAGAAAAATAATAACGTATACCATAAAGCCTCCTAACAAAAAACGGATGCAATAAGCCGCTTAATTATCACGATAAAGCCAGAAGCAAGCAAGATGCAGACCATACCGGCAGTAAGGGGATTATCTGCTAATTGATTCACTTCCGGCCGCATCGGGTACAAAAACACATCCATAAATAGATCTAAAAAATCAAGCATATGTACCTCCTAACAGGAAATGGAGAGCCGAAGCCCTCCAAAAATACTAGACACTATGGAACACGCGGATGAAGAAGCTGACAATCGCCCCAACAAAGAACAGGGACATGGCAAGCATCAGAATCGGCTGGCCTAAAATCCAGGTAAGAAGCTTACCAATTTCTACCCACATCCAGGCCGCAACATCCGTAAAGATGCCAAGTAAACCCTTCATCGTAGGGCCAGAGACTTCCCCACCGTCTGAACTTGTCGCAAAAGCCGGAAATGCAAACGCGGCAGACATAACGCCGGTTGCACAGGGCAAAGCCCGATATTTCTTCAAAGCGGTTTTGATTTTCATTAAAATCCCTCCTTTAGACACTGTGGAACACGCGGATGAAGAAGCTGACAATCGCCCCAACAAAGAACAGGGACATGGCAAGCATCAAAATCGGCTGATTTAAAATCCAAGTAAGCAAAAGGCCAATTTCAGACCACATCCAAGCAGCAACTTCCGTAAAAGACTTAAGTAACTCAGCCATAAAAAATACCTCCTATAACAATTTTTTGAATATATTGACAACCTTTGCAATTAAAGGCAGGCCAATCACACATAAACCAACCCAACCGCCATTTTTCCAGACAAAGGTGGCTAGAGAGGACAACTCTGTAAAAATCCATGCAACAACCGGCTTTACATCCTCAAACATCCTACCACCTGCCAATCAACGAACGAGCGATATAAAAGAACCCATCCACCAGCCAAAGAAAGGCTAAAAAGGACATAACATACAAAAGCGGCTCAAACTGAACCGGAACGGGGCCAATTAACGCACTGACTTTTTCCATAAACATAACAGCATCCCTCCCAGAAGAATAATAATGACATAGGTTAATATATCGCCAGAACGAAAGGAAAATCCGGATTCTTCCACCTGGACAGTTACATACGTAGTATCATAGGTCAGACGGTCATAAGAAGACCAATAATAATTCCTTATATAGTTCGGGCTGCCATTTTCCCTATTATGGGAAAAATTATTACCAAGACAGGGCGAGAGATAAAGAAGTTTGCCGGTATCCGCTAACGGATCAAAAGAATCTTCAAATAGACGCCCCTGGATCATATTAGTACCAATATTCCATAAAAGCCCCTGAGAATCAATATAGATCTGGTCTACATACTCAGGCGAAAGGAGGAGTACATAACTACGGCCAGAAATGAGTACGCGATAACGAAGAGCATTGACCACGCTATCATCAGCCCCAACCGCAAACGGTACGGAATCATCAGACGGTACATACTTTTGTATGTCGCCCAATACTTCCAGATTTTCGTCCTCTGAAGTCTGCCGGTCGACACCAGGCCCTGTAAAATCGCTTGAAATGCGCTCCATAAAGTAATCATAAACAGCAGAAAGAGTATCAACGTCGACATCTAATCCCTCCAATTTTTCTATCGTTTCATCTTCATAACCATCCGGCGGCAGATCTTCCACAAGCTCCTGTTCACTATAATCTGCATTTCCAGGAGTAGCAGGAGCTGCATATACCGTCATAAACCCATCAGTCGCTATTATCAGAGTGCACATCCCGATTAGTCCGAGCCTTATGAGGGCGAACCGTTTGACCGGCGGAACCTCCCGAACCACGGAAAGTAATAATAAGAGAGCCAATAAGCACAGAAACAATAATACAAGTGACAAGAAAAGCACCATAAGAGTAAGCCCCCAAATCAAAGTTTATATAAGTACCTACCAACGTTTCCAGCACGTATAAACAAAAATCCATTAATTCTTTCATAATCAAGACCCCTTATTTAGTATCTGAAAGATAACCGCAAGAGAGATAGGAACCAAAATAAATGCCGTCAGCCATCCAGGAAGATACCCAACGCAGATGAACAACCAGGACACTGCACGAATAATGGATTGTATGGTAGTGACCAGAAGCTGAAACATATTGATAACAAAGTTTACAATCGTTTCAATAAATGCGGCAATGGAATCAAAAAACGCAAACATTTAACCACCTCCACGGAATCTATACCAACCGATACAAAGCAAAGCGATTGTGAGAGTGAGAGAGAAGCCAATAGGAATATTAAAAGACCCCAAAGAAACATAAATACCATTAAGCATATAAGCCACATCTTGAAGCGGGGCAATGAATTTGGTAAACGGATTATCAAACTGAAAATTTTCTATCTTGTCAGTTGTCTGGCCTAGAAGCTCATCTTCCTTGGACTGATATTCATTCAAGGCATCCGACAGATTTTGATTTGACTGATTTAAGCTAGAATTATCATAACCATTTGTAATTTTATCCGTATTCTGATTATCATTCTGAATCTGTTCCTGGTGGTTTTTATTGTCATTTTCAATCAATTCATCAAACTGATTGTTAATCGTAACATTAAGACCATCCTGAATCGCCTGCATGATTTCCGCGTGCTGCTCATTCATCTTGTTATACAGATTTGTAAATTCATGGGCGAGCTGAAGCCAGAAAGCTTCAAGTTGATAACTGATAGTCTGAACAATATCTTTTAAGGATTCTACAATCTGATTTTGACCGTCTACCAGTTGGGAAGTATTACCAGCGATTTCTCCAGTGTTATCTTGAATCCCTTGTTGAATATCCTGGGATGCAGAACCAGAACCAGGAGAAGAAATATCCGGCGGAACATCATTGTCAAGAATTTCTGTAAAAGCTATTTTTACATGACCATTGAAACCAAAACCAAAATCAGAACCTTGACAGATGAACTCCATTACATTAAAACTACCAAGCTGCACAACAGATTCAAAATAGACCTGGCTATAATTCATAACATGTTTGACAGAAGAATCATACTCCCAAATCCACTCTGTATTTTTACGCTTACGACCAAAACCAATACGAAAAACATCATAAGAATTAGAAGCGCCGCCTTCAGGATTAATCAAACATTGTACTTTATACTTACCAGAAGCAGGATAAGACCCCTCGTGTAAATCAACATAAAGAGCAATGAATCGTGCAAAATCAGAAGGGCGTTCCATAGAAAAATGACCCGACGAATCTAAAAAAACTCGTTTAGTATGTACAGTATTGGACATATCATAATATTTGACAGCAACAGAAACATGAGTTAGATCAACCGTATTAGAAAAATCTGGAATATATCCAACCTGTGGAGCTGATGAAAGAAGCTCATTTTCATCAACAATATAATCTGCATTACCAGACGTAGCCGGCATTGCAAAAACAACCTGAGAACAGAGAAGAGTAAAAGCGAATACGAAAGCTAGTAATTTACGCATAAAAAAAACCTCCATTCACAGTTTTTTGTGAACAGAGGTTTGAATGGGTTCAACTATTCGTTAAACTATTCTTTCGCGAATAGTTGAAAGTCTCTTCTGCTAAACACTTTTCAGGACCGGTTTCGCTCCGGTCCTGCTTTTTCTGTTTTATTTTTTTATTTCTTCTATTTTTATTTTCTTTTTAATTTCCCTGAGTTTATTTTCACTCATAAGACGGTGCGTACAAAGGCAGCTCTTCCGGCATACCAGGCCCTGACTGATTGGAATCAGATCCTGGAGAATTATTTTCTGGTGATTCCGAACCAGAATGAATCATTCCTGGTGATGATGTATCTGGATCCGGCAAATCTGCCCCAGGTCCGATCTCCGTTGCCTTGGTTGTTTCAGACGGCCCGTTTTCACTGTCTTTTGTGGATTCAGACGGTTCTTCCGGCGCCTCATTGCTTTCAATGGTTTCGGATTCAGATTCTGCAGATTCGGATTCCGTTTCCGACTCGGATTCTGCTTCCGACGTTTCCGGCACCGTTGTTTCTTCGATTGTTGGCGCCGGTGTTGGAGCTGGCGTTTCCTGGACTGCAGGCTTTGAGCTGGAGCCAGAAGAATTTCCCTGGGAATTGCCCTGGCTGTTTCCGCCTGTCTGTCCACCTTCGTTTTTATCTTCCGGATGGTTATAAATAAATCCTGGAATTTCCCCTTCCTCGTATACTCCGGAAGCTTCCGAAATCTTGCCGCTGATTTCTTTTACCTTTGAAGAAACTCCATAAGAAGCATCCTCTCCATACAGAAATTGATGCAGGGCGGCGACGTTGCTTTCCAGCGTCATAGGGATAACGCAGTCTTTTTTATGGATCCTGGCGGTTGTTTTTGCAAATGGGAAACCTGCAGTCTGTGCAATCTCATACTTGCTGATGCTCTTTGCGATAGGCATTACATCTTCCGCTCCGATACTGGTGGAAAGCTGCGGAAGAACGCCTGCTACAATATTGCTCAATACGGATATATCTGCCTGTTTTGCCTTTTCCAGCGCTAACATTATGACTTTACGCTGCCGTTCTGTACGATTAAAGTCTGTATCCATCAAACGCAGGCGGCTATATGCAACAGCCTGTACACCGTCCAGATGGTTCATTCCGGAATGCTCTAAGTGATAGGAGCCGACTCCTGTGGATTCTACGGTTTCTGTAATAAAAGAATTGATGTAGGCAAATTCCTTATCCGTAATTTCCAAATCTATACCGCCTAACAGATTTATGGCGTCTGCTACGGCTTTCCAGTTAAACGTGGCATAATCATCGATCTCAATATCCAGATTGCGTTCCAGGGCCGATACTGCCTGCTCATGGCCGCCTAAGAAATACGCCTCATTGATTTTATCGAAATTTCCCTTTTCGTCAATCTGAAGGTATGTATCTCGGTAAACAGAAACCAGACTGATTTCATTGGTCTTTTTATTAATGCTGCAGATTAATTCCACATCTGACAACGCGCCTTTTTCCAGACTGCCGCTTCGGGAATCTACTCCAAATACGGCAATATTCCAATATCCGTCCCGCGTCTTCCACCATCTCTGGATAAACAGTACACCAATGATTACTAACAGGCAAATCCCGATTCCAGCAAATATTTTTTTAGACTGTTTCTTCTTTCTGTTTCCAGAACTGGTCCGGCCTTTTCTGGAGCGTGGATCCGGCTGTCTGCTGTCTCGTCTCCGGCTGTCTGCACCTTTGGAACGTGAATACTCCCCTTGTCCCTGGCCCGAAGCCGGCCTCTTCTTTCCATTGGAACTGCGCCTGAATGATTCCGGCTGCTGTCTTCTGCGGCGCATACGTTCAATTTCGTCTTCCTGTATTTCGTCTCCGTAAAAATATTCCCTGCTTTTTGGTCTGGGAGAACCAGTCTTGTCTTCCCAGCCCTCCTCTGGATCATCATAGAAATAATCGTCGTCATAATCCTTTCGGTAACTCATTTTAAACTCTCCTTTGCCAAAACCGTTTTGCCATAAAACAGCTTAATCAATCAGATTGCGGTAATAGGGCCAATCGGCTGTCATGGTTTTTACCGTCACATTGTTCACAGATGCACTGGATTCGTGGATTACCTGCATCTGTCCATTGGAAGTCCATCCTAAGAACATAACCACATGGGCGCCGGTTCCGGTTTTTACTATAATATCCCCAGGCTGAAGCTCAGACCGCTTAATCGGCCGTCCGCAAAGAACCAGACTGCTGGTGCTCTCTCCTGCAAGACGTTCGCCTGTGACAGACCAGTACACCCAGTTAATCCAGCCGGAGCAATCCAGTCCTTTTAAAATACGGCCTTTTGTATCCGGTTCTACCGGCGTGCCGAAAAAGTTGCCTTCATATCCGGAACGGGATGCCTTTCCGCCCCAGTAATAAGGAACTTTTCCTACAGAAGACAATGCAAACTGGATAATTTCCTTCCGTTTTTTTGATGTTCCAGCCGGAAGTTTGTCCATATAAGCATCGATTTCTGAAGCAGACAGCGGATTTCCCACAGTAATTGTGGAAATACTCAGGCCGTAATCCTGATACCAGTCCTGGGAATGGATGGCTTCTACCATCTTGATACTGTAATCATCCCAGCCGTCCCAACCGCCTTCCGTCATGTTTTCCGGATTATTTCCAATGGCATCTGCTTTTATTAATCCTTCTGTATCATTTAATCCCAAGATTTGTATTGTAATATTTAAATTCACATGGCCTGGACAGCCGCCCGTTTTGCCTGAACTATGGCTTGAAGACGGTTTTTTCTGCGGCTCCTTTTTTTCTGCCGACGCTTCCTGCACCGATGTTTCCTGCATGGACGTTTCCGCTTTCGCAGCAATATGTTCCTCTAATGATGGTTCCCCATTGGACTCATAAGAAGCATTTCCAGGAGTTGCCTCCGGCTGCTCCATGGATTCTTCCCCAGGTCCGATATGATCCCACTGGGTAGGATCAACCGTACTTTTGCGAATGGTTCCTCCTGTAGGGACCTCATCCAGATTGTCTAACGGGAGTTCCTCAACAATCTTATCGTTTGGTTCTGCGTAGGTATCTTCCGTGCTGCTTTCCGTCTCCAGCTGGCTGCCTTCGCTCTCCTGTTTTAGTCTGCTGTTAGCAGAAACGGTTTCTTTCTCTAAAGTTTCTTTGTCTGAATCTTCCTGCAAAAGCTGTTCTTCTGACATCTGTCCATATTCCTGGCTGTTTCCCGACGCTGCCAGCTCGCCTGCCAGTTCCTCTTCCTCAGCCTCCTGAAGCAATTCTTCCAGAGACATATCCAGACACCCGTCACAGTAATACACATCGCTCATACTGTAAGAATAACTGTGGGAATCTTTCCACAGCCGGTTGGCATACTCTTCAAATGCTTCTGCGTCCAGCATATCCTTCTGATAGGTATAAATGCTTGCCATCGAAAGAATTTCTTTTACATTGGAATACCCATTAATCGGCTGCCCGCTGCCGTTGACAAATGAAATGTTTACCTTTTTCCAGGTGTTAATGGTCCAGGTCTCCGGATTGTCTGGATCATGGGTTTCATCATTGGGATTATAAGTTCCGAAGGCTGCGGAAACAGGCTTTCCAAGCCTGGCTGCCATTTTTGCCGGCTTAATATCTGCCAGGTCATAAATGGACGCCAGCCAGTCAGAATCCTTAATGCTTAATGACTGGTATACCTTTCCGGCGTAGCTCTGGGTTACGTCAGATGGATCTGCCCCCTCCGGAAAATAATATGCTAAATTCAAAAGAGTAATAGACGGCTCATATGCATTGGCGTCTTTTCTCGCTTCCTTTGTCTCAGCTTCAGAGACCGGTTCTTCTGTTTCTTCCGGCCTATTCGCTGCCTGGACTGCCGGTTCTTTTTCAGGAAGCGGGGAATCTGCAGGAACATAATTTCCTGCCAGATTACCGGTTATGATTCCGGCAATTACCATAACGGCTGCCGCTGCTGCTTGTTTCTTATTTTCTCTGTTCCAAACTATCATGGAATCCTGTAACCACCTTAATTTTGATTTTAACTTCCAAAAAACACCATAATAGTATAGCACAGACAGGGTGGGAATCCTAGAACCTAATCTTTAAATATTCTTTAAGATTTTAAGGATAACGGACTGTTTTGCTTCAAAAGAGCCAAAAAGGCAGCTGCAAACCTGCAGCTGCCGCGACATATCGTTATTGATTTTTCCATTCCTGTTTCGTTTTTGCAAAATTGATAATCATCTTTACTGTATTTTCGAAGCCGAGAGCGCTGCTGTTGATACATAAATCGTAGCTTCGGGCATCCGACCACTTCTTGCTGGAATAGTAATTGTAGTAACTGGAACGCTTTTTATCTGTCTTAATCATAATATCCCTGGCTTTTCCCTCATCTACATGATACATATCCATTAAGTGTTTAATCTTGTCTGGTTCATCTCCAGAAATGAAAACCGTGGTTACATTTGGAAAATCTGCCAGCGCATAATCTGCACACCGGCCTACAATGACGCAGGATTCTTCAGAAGCAAGTTTCTTGATCGTATCAAACTGTGCCAAAAAGACCTTATGATTAATCGGCATATCCATATACGCAGATGTCGTATATCCCAGAGAGTAAGTATCCATTACCAGCGAATACAGAAAACTGCTGGTAGGCTTTTCGTCATGGGTCTCAAAAAGTTCTTCACATAGACCGCTGTTTTTTGCTGCTAAAGACAATAATTCTTTATCGTAACATTTGATGCCCAGTTGTTTTGCTACTTCCTGGCCAATCTGGCGTCCTGCACTGCCACATTGCCGTCCGATCGTAATTACTAAATTTCCATTCATAGATCTCTCTCCTTTCACGCCATGCGATGCTGCCAACCCATAGATGTCATTTAATAAAATAATTATACAGCAAAATTTTCAAAAAGTACAGAAAAAAAGTAAAAAAATATTTAATTTTATACAATTATCCCAATTTATCTAAAAGCTGTTGGAAATATTGAGGCAATGGAGCAGAAAATTCCATATATTCTCCAGTTCTCGGATGCCGGATGCCTAAAACTCCTGCATGGAGCGTCTGTCCTTTTAATCCGGCAATCGGACATTTTGCAGGACCATATACGGTATCCCCTAAAATCGGATGGCCAAGACTTGCCATATGAACCCTGATTTGATGGGTTCTGCCGGTTTCTAACTGACACTGGATATAAGAATATCCCTTCAGCTGTTTTAACACTTTATAATGGGTTACAGCGGATTTGCCGTTTTTATAATTAACGCTCATCTTCTTCCGATCCGTCGGATGTCTTCCAACAGGCGCGTCCACAGTGCCCTCTTCTTCTTTTAAATTTCCGTGTACAATGGCAAAGTACCGGCGCGTAATTGAATGTACCTTTAACTGTTCTGCAATGGACTGATGAGACATATCGTTTTTGCATACTACCAGAATTCCAGTGGTATCTTTATCAATGCGGTGAACAATTCCTGGCCGCAGCACGCCGTTAATCCCTGAAAGGCTACCCTGGCAGTGATACATCAGGCCATTTACCAGAGTGCCGGAATAATGACCGGCTGCCGGATGAACTACCATATCCTTTGGTTTATTGACAATCAGAAGGTCCTCATCCTCATATAGGATTTCCAAATCCATTGGTTCCGCTGTAATCTGGGGTTCTGACGCCTCTGGAACTTCAAATTCAATAAAGTCGTCTTCGCACACCTTATAGCTGCCCTTTACCGGACTGCCATTTACCAAAACGGCCTGGGATTTTAACAATTTCTGGATATAAGAACGTGACAGGCCTTCCAAAAGGCCTGCCAGATACTTGTCAATACGGATATCCTCTTCTCCTGCATCTACTAAAAACTGCTGTTTCAAGGTAAATCCTCCTTATTCTGTTTTTCCGTTGTGCTTTTTAAAAGAGAAAACTTCCAGCTCCTCTTCTTTGTAATACCACAGCATTAAAACTAAAAATAAAGCAGCGGCTGTAGTAACGTAAATATCAGCTACATTAAAAACCGGAAAGTCTATCAGGGAAACATACAAAAAATCCACTACAAATCCATTGGTTACCCGATCAATCATATTGCCGACTGCACCGGAAAACAGCAGATTTAAGCATACGGTTAGGGGAAGATAGCGGCGGTTTGCCGGCATTTTTACCAGTGCATATCCCACAAATATTAAAACCGCCAGGGTAATCAGGAACAAAAATCCCTGTTTTCCCTGCAGAATGCTGAAAGCTGCACCTCTGTTTTCTGAATACAGCAGTTCAAACACACCCTCAATCAAAACAAGCGGCGGCTGTCCCTTTAAATGGGACACGGCCAGATGTTTTGTCCACTGATCCAGCAAAATCAGGAGGATCGACCAGACGGCAAAAAGCCCAATCTGTTTTCTTTTCTCTTTCATCGAAGCACTGCCTCCAATCCCCGTCCCATTTCCTGATCTGTCACAGTCCGGTCTACAACCGCGTTTCCAATTCCGCGAAGGAGGATGAATTTAATAGTTCCCTGTTCCATCTTTTTATCATGTCTGGACGCTTCTATAACGGCTTTTGCATCCAGTCCGGTTACGGCATCCGGAAGGCCAAACCTGCGAAACAGTCCTCTTACCCAGTCTGCTTCATCCCTGGTAATCTGTCCCCGAAGGGCGCTGATTTCACAGGCAGCAATGGAACCCACAGCGACACACTGGCCATGAAGCATGGTAAAGTCTTTCAGCTTTTCAATGGCATGGCCAAAGGTATGGCCAAAATTTAACAGAGCCCGCTCTCCCTGCTCCTTCGGATCTTTTTCTACCACATCCCGTTTGATCCGGTTGCTCTCTAAGATCATGATCCGACAGGCATCCAGATCCCGATTCTGAATCTGTTCTGTATGTTCATCCAGCCACTTACAGTAATCCGCGTTTTTTATCAGACCATGTTTGATAATTTCACCCATTCCGGAAGCAAACTGCTCTGCATCCAGGGTTTTTAAGGTTGACAAATTGGTATACACCAGGCTTGGCATATGGAAAGCCCCTACCATGTTTTTATAAGAATCAAAGTCCACCCCTGTTTTTCCGCCAATGCTGCTGTCCACCTGGGAAAGAAGGGTCGTCGGAATCTGTACAAAGGGGATTCCCCGCAGATAGGTCGCGGCAGCAAACCCACACAAATCTCCGGTAACACCTCCTCCAAGAGCTACCAGCATATCGCTGCGGTCAAACTCTTTCTGAATCAGGAATTCATATAGATCCCTGACTGTCGTTAAATTCTTATGCTCTTCTCCAGCCGGAAATACGAACACTTCGGTCTTTCTGCTGCAGCCGGCAAGAATTTCCTGTACCTGTTTTCCATAAAGAGCCGCTACATTGGAATCTGATACCACACACAACTTTCTGGTATCAGATTTTAATGCCAGCATTTCTTCTTTTAGGCGGTCAAAGGTTTCTTCTATTACAATATCGTAAATTGGTCTTGTATGTACATCATGTACGGTCAAACGATCTGTCATAATTTCTCCTTTTCTTTAAACATATCGATCCAGCGCAACAAAAAGCCGCCCCTTTTTCGTCTCCGTCTCTACTCCTCTATAAACGAATTTTCCCAGCCCTCTGGCCGAAACAATGTCTCCTTCTTTTATCGTAAAACTGTTCGAGGTAATCAGCCGTCCGTTTACAAAGACTTTTTCTCCCTCTATATACGGAGTCATCCTGCTTCTGGAAGCTTTCCAGGCCAGAGCCAGAATGCAGTCCAGGCGTAAAGACGCCACGCTTCCGGCAATCCGCTCAAACTTAGGAGTAATGGAAATTTCTCCGATTTCTGATTTCTCCAGCATCAGATTGGTATGGCGTACCAGACGAAGCTCCCTGCACAGATAATCTGCCATGTCTGTCATACAGAAAATCCGGCAGGCGTTCTCTTCAACCAGAATATCTCCAATTTTGCTCCGGTCAATTCCCAGATGCATAAGGGCTCCTAAATAGTCCCTGTGGCTTAACTCTTCTGCAAAACGGGGATTTACCGGCTTTGCAGAAAGGCAGACAAAGGGATATTCCGGCTGCTCTTCTTCATAAGAAGGCAGAAAGCAAACAACCTTTCTCTCCGCCATTTCATATCCGCCGGCAAGCTGATACTTTGCTGGAGAAAGAGAAGAAATCAGCGAGAAAAATATTGTCTGCTCATTTAAATTTAAAAAATCTGTATGTACAGGAATGTCCCGCTCATAGGACAGGCGGGACAATTCCTGAATTCGTTTCCGAAATAATAATTCTTCTTTTTCCATAAGCAGCTTCTATCCACGAACCTACAGGTGAATGTTCAGACCTCCGGTTCCTCCTAACGTATTGCCGCTTAAAAACTCCTGGAAATCACCAGACAGTTCTACAGACTCCGGCGTTACAATAAAAATATAATTGGAAATCTTTTTTAAATTTCCCCGCATGGAATAGGTCGATCCGGAAGTAAAGTCAATAATCCTCTGGGCAATCTCTGTGTGAATCCCTTCCATGTTTAACAGTACAGCCTTACCGGACAGCAGGTAATCGCAAATCTCCTTGGAGTCTTCCATAGAGGTAGGTCTTACCATCGTTACTTCCATGCCCCTGCTGCGCATCGGAACTACCTTATTGCCGGATGAAGAACGGGAAGATCCCATAAAACGAGGCTTCGGCGCTTCTTCCTCCTCGCCCTCGTCATCCTTGTCACGGGAAAACATAGATTTTTTGGGAGGTTTCTCGTCATCGAAATCCTCTTCTTCATCATAAAAGTAATCGTCATCCTCTTCATCAGTGAGACGAGTTAATTCCATTAATTTGTTTAACAGGCTCATGTGTCCTACTCTCCTATCTTTTTGATTTAGCGATGCCCAAAAATACTTGTCCCAACCCGAACCATGGTGGCACCTTCTTCAATCGCTACCTCATAATCACCGGACATGCCCATGGAGAGCACACCCATAGACATATTATCAATGTTTTTATTGGTTATGTCAACAGATAATTGATATAAATCTTGAAAAACTTTTCGATTTTCTTCTGGATTTTCGACAAAAGGCGCAATTGTCATAAAACCTTTTACCACAATATGGGAAAACGCGGCAATTTCTTCTGCTGCCCGTTCCACTTCCTCCATAAAAAATCCAAACTTACTTTCTTCCCTCGCTACATTGACCTCCAAAAGGATGGGGGTAATGCGGCCGGCTTTTGCGCTTTCTTCTTCAATCTGACGGGCCAGACGGAGGGAATCTACCGAATGGATTAAGGATACCTTGTCAATGACCTGACGCACTTTATTGCGCTGCAGATGGCCAATCATATGAAATCTTGCATCTTCCGGCATTTCTGGATACTTTTCTAAAATCTCCTGTACCTTATTTTCTCCAAAATCCCTGGCCCCTGCGTCGTAAGCTTCTAAAAGCATCTCAAGAGGCTTTGTCTTGCTGACTGCAATTAAGGTAACGTCTTTTGGATCTCTTCCGGAACGGAGACAGGCTTTCCTTACCCGTTCCTGTACTTCACAATATTGATCTTTTACCATAGATTCTCCTTTTATCTGATAATGGCTACTGGTAGATCATCTTTCCTTCTTCTACCGTATCCGCGTCTAACACGATATGATCATAAACAGACAAGCCATAATCCATGTTCTTTTTTACTGTACAATACTCGTCATTGGACATTAAGATTTCAATCTGTTTAAAAACCGCATATCCTTTGTTAATATTGTATACGCCCTTTAAGGAAGCGGTCGTTCCCAGCTGATACCGTTCCGTTGAAGACTCTGGCTTTACGATATAATCTCCGGCTTTAAAGCCTTCTTCCCCATCAATTTCTACATAATAATGATCCTCTGTTGAATAATACAACGTTGTCGGCACAAAAACAATGGACGGAGTCCCTTCTTCCGTATAGACCTCCTTAAAGAAGCCGGATTCGTTGCTGTCGCCTCCCTTGCTTAAATAATCCACTGGAATTAAGAAGAAATCCTTGCTTGTAACAGCAGAAAGCGGAATCTTCAGGCCGTCTACCTTATCGGAGACAATTTCAAACTCCACATACCGGTCAGAAACAAACTGAACCATGTATTTGTCAAAATCCAGTTTGCCATAGGTCTTTCCATCTGCACCAGTAATCATTGAAAATTGGCCGGTTGTAGTCAAATCCTGGCCCTTAAACGAAACCTTCAGCTGAGTCTCCTGGCTATACTGCTTTACATCCTCTTCGCTAAGAGGAAATAGCACAGACCAGTTATCCGAAGTAATAATTTTGTAAACCGGCTCATTGATTCCTACTGTTTGTCCGGAACGCACTACCGTACTGGGGTAATTGCTTCTGTCAAACATGGCTTCCTCAACCTGGGAGGGTTCTATCTCTTCCAGAGAATCCAGAACATAGGAAACAATTCCCGCTTTGTCCGATCGGATCTGGGTAAAACGGATTCCGGCTGCTTCCATAGCCGCCAGACTGTCTGCTGTATCAAAATTGGAATACTCTAAAATCAAAGACTCCAGGGAATACTTAATGTCATAAACGCTTCCAAAATTGTCTTCATCAAACGCAATATTAAAAGAGGACAACTGCTTTTTTAAAGCAGCGATACTGTCGGAACTAAGCTCTTGCCCATTGTTGTTTTCTGCCAGATAACCTGCCATTTTATTTTCTTCATCAATAGAGTACACCGTTGTGCCGACTGCCGCCCGTTTGCCTTCCCGAACGTAATAGTCAATGGTTCCGGCCCGATCGGTATATTTCACTTCCTCATCCCGAAGAACCAGTCCTGTATAGCTCCGGTCATTTACAATACCGCCGTCTACGACTTCATAAAACTGGATCTTTTCGCGCCGGATATACGTATACACGCTCAGACTCATATATACGAAAATCAGCGCAAAAATAATCATGCCAATGTTAATATTCAGAGGCCTTCGATAGCGTATGATTTTGTTATTCTGTTTTTTCTTTTTCTTTGCCACCAGGGAAGTCCTCCTTTCTCCATTGTATTATAGGAGAATTTTGCCAAGAATTCAAGAGTCAAAAAAAGGCTGCCGCAAAATGAAATATTTGGAAATACCGGCCTATTTCATTTTACAGCAGCCTCTTATGTATATCTTATAAAGAAATAATCACATCTTTCTTTGCATTATCAGGAAGTTCGTCTGCATCCATGGATACGCTCAAAATAAAAGTAATATGTGATTTCTCACTGATTTTTTCCAATGTTGCAATGGTCTCGGAAATGTCTTCTCCCTCTAAGCTGGACAGCTTGAGGAAACTATCTAAATACATGGCTTCCAGGTCGTGATCCTGGGAAATAATACCGCAGATGAATCCAATAAAGCTTTCACTGCTGGCAATCGGATATTCATTTACATTAATTAATCGAATTCGGTTATTTAATTCATACATATGCTTGGAGCTTTTATCCAGGTATACGATTGTGCCGTGTGCATCCTTAACTGCACTGTTGGCCTTTTCTAAGAGATGTTTTGTTTTCCCTTTTCCTTTTCTTCCTGCAATAATCTGAACCATAGCAATCTCCTCCTTGGGTCGTTAATTTGTATAAAAAGTCCATTCGAATTAAATTAATTATAGTATAATTCACGAAAAAAATCAACAACTAATTGACAATTTTAGAAATAATATTTGTCATATTGTCATAGAGTCCTGGACGGCTTGGCGCTTTCATCACAACAGATATGTACTCATCTGAAGTATCCTCTCTGCTGCCCATTACCAGACAGTATCCGGCAGCGCTGGTCGTACCGGTCTTGCCTCCAAATACCGTAAGGCCTTCCGGCGTTTCCCGTTCCCCTGTCATATACCAGTTTCCGCCTTTCCATGTCGTAGAGACCGTTTCTCCTGAAGCCGACTGGTAGCTGGCTGTATATGCAGTAGAACCGGTAATTTCACGAAATTCCGGATATTTCAGCGCTTCATGGAAGATCAGGTACAGATCATAAGCCGTAGTGTAATGATCTTCATTATGGAGGCCATGGGGATTGGTAAAATGCGTTCCTGTCGCCCCCAGCGCCCTGGCTTCTCGGTTCATCATCTCCGCGAATTGTTCGACGCTTCCCGCCATATGAACGGCAATGGCTGCGCCGGCATCATTGCCGGAAGGCAGCATCAGCCCATAAAGCAGCTGCTCCAAAGTCAGCTGATCTCCTGGATGAATTCCGCACAGGGTTGCTCCGGATTCTGTAATGACTGCATCTTCGGTTACCGTTACCACGTCGGAAAGATTGCCGTATTTAATCGCAACAAGAGCCGTCATAACCTTTGTGGTGCTGGCCGGATATAATCGTTCCAGCACATTTTTGCTGTATACGGTACGCGGATTCTGGATTCCGAAAACGCCTGCCGCCTCCGCAGTAATTCCGGAGTCTCCATCTCCGGTATCATCCGTTACTACACACAGCTCTTGTGCAAAAGCCGGCGCCCTGCCTGTTTCCTCTGTGTCTTCTGCTATATCAAATGACCGTTCTGCAAAGTTATAAGGGCGCTCAATAGAAGCTGGCGCACATCCGCCGGCTGATAAAGCAATCAGCAGGCAGACCGGCGCCAGCTTCTGAAATGTCTGCCGTTTGTTTTTTCTTTTCTTCACAGCGTCGCTCCTAACGGTACTGCTCACGCCACTCTAAATCGCCGCGTTCCAATGCCTTGATTAACAGCTCTGCAGTCGCCAGATTCGTTGCAAGCGGAATGTTATAGGTATCGCACAACCTTACTACGTCATTTACGTCTGGCTCGTGAAGCTTCGGATTGTGTGGATCTCTTAGAAAAATTACTAAATCCATACAGTCATGTTCAATCATAGCCGCCAACTGCTGTCCGCCGCCCAAATGTCCGGCTAAAAATTTGTGAACGTCCAGATTTGTGACTTCCTCAATCAGTCTTCCGGTAGTACCAGTGGCATATAGAGAATGCTTGCATAACACTCCTCTATACGCAATACAAAAATTCTGCATTAATTTTTTCTTTGCATCGTGCGCGATCAATCCTACGTTCATATAGGTCCTCCTTTATTAATGAACTGTTTTCCTTTGTAGTCCGACATTCAGCACAAGACCGATTCCGATATAGATACTGAGAAGCGAACTGATTCCTGCGCTGATAAATGGCAGGGGTTGTCCGGTGTTGGGCATCATCTTGGTTGCAACCATAATGTTTATAAAACTCTGGAACGCAATCAGAGCGGCCATACCAACACAAATCAGTCTTCCTGTTAAATCTTTTGCTTTTGATGCCAGCCGGATAATTTCAAAAATAAGAATCAGATACAGAGCCAGTACTATCATAACGCCCCGAAAGCCCAGCTCTTCTCCAATTACAGCAAAAATAAAGTCTGTCTGCTCCTGAGAAAGAAAATTGCCGTTTTTTACAGAGGCTATGGTAGTATTGTTTAATCCTTTTCCGGTTAATTGGCCTGAGCCAATGGCAATCAGGGAATTGTCCTGCTGCATATTTCCATCCTGATATTTGGGATTGGTTGGGAATACGAAAGCAAGGATTCGATTTGCCTGATACCCTCTTAAAAATGGAATCATCTCATATTGTAACAGATAGATAAACAATGCACCAAGGGGCACTACGACAGCCAGTGCACTGCCAATCCATTTATAACTTAAACCTGCCGCAAAAAGCATGGACAGGAATATGAGCACAATAATAATACTGGTAGATAAACTGGGCTCAGCCAGAATCAGCAGTACCGGTACGGAAAATAAAACCAGGGAGATTCCCAGAACAGCCGGCTGATTCAGCTTTTCCTGGTATTTGTTAAAATACCAGGAAAAGAAGATAATCAGACCGATTTTTGTAAACTCAGACGGCTGGATCTGGCCAATGCCAGGCACTACGATCCATCTGGTCGCTCCGCCTCCCTGCTTTCCGATTAGCAAAACGGCTGCCAGAATAATGATGCAGCCAATATAAATCATGGAACTTAAATTGGCAATCTTATGGTAATCAATCAGCGACAGGCCGATTGCCAGAACAAAGCCTACCACGATTCCAACGATCTGTTTGGTTACCAGCGCAGTGTCCATATTGGAAGCGCTGCGCAGAACCAGAACTCCAATAATATTGAGCAAAAAAATCTCAATCAGTATACGGAAATTATAGTTTTTAAAATCATAATCAAAAAGCATATTTTAATGATACCTCTTAGTCGGCAAAATGCGGAGGGGAACCCTGGCCTGAAGGAACGGGCCCAGAATTTGTATTTCTATCCCATCCGCTTCCATCTCGGTGTATTTTGAGATGACACGGATCATATCATCTTTCATCTTATCCAGCAATTCCGGAGGAAAGTCGGTTTTATCAGATAAAAGCAGAAGCTTCAGACGCTTCTTTGCAACCGTTCCGGAAGTCTTTCTCAAAAACGCAGGCCAGATGCTCATATCATCCCTCCTAAGCGTGCCTTAACAAGCTGCTTAACCGGCCGAAGAAGCTTTTGGGTTGTTCTAATTCCATGAAAGGGACGTTCTCTCCTATTACCCGACGGCAGATATTCATATATGCCTGTCCAGCCAGAGATCCCATTCCCACCAAAGGCTCTCCCTGGTTGGTAGAAATGACTATGGATTCATCATCCGGTACTGCTCCGATTACTTGAACTGCTAAAATGTCAATCACATCTTCTACCGACATCATGTCTCCACGATTTACCATATCCATCCGGATGCGGTTTACAATCAGATCGATGTCTTTCATTTCCTCGGCTTCCAACAGCCCGATGATCCGGTCTGCGTCCCGAATAGCGGAAACTTCCGGCGTCGTAACGACTAAGGCTCTGTCTGCTCCGGCAATGGCATTGCGGAATCCCTGCTCGATGCCTGCAGGACAGTCTAACAGTATGTAATCAAAATCGTTTCGTAAATCGTCTGCTAATTTTCTCATCTGCTCCGGAGTGACCGCAGTTTTATCGCGGGTCTGGGCAGATGGCAGCAGGTACAGGTTGGGATATCTTTTGTCTCTTATCAGGGCTTGCTTCATACGACAGTTTCCTTCTATCACGTCTACCAGATTGTAGACGATGCGGTTTTCCAGGCCCATTACCACGTCCAGGTTACGCAGCCCTATATCGGTATCGATTAAGACTACACGCTTGCCTAAAATGGCCAGACCGGTTCCCACATTGGCAGAAGTTGTCGTCTTGCCTACCCCTCCTTTACCGGAAGTAATGACAATGACTTGACTCATAGCAATATCCTCCTGCATACAATTCCATATTTTATTTTACCCTATTTTCAAAAAATTTTCCAGTATTAAATAAAATTTAACATTCCAAACATACTTTTCTTTAGTGTTTTCGTGCAAATAGCATGATTGTCTACATAGGCAAGAACGGGTCCCTTGCCCAGACGTCTGCCTTTTTCTCCGCCTCTCTGGATGTGATCTCCAATCCGGATCTGGAGGGGAACCATATCCAGAGCGACAATAACTGTGTTTTCATCGCCTGAGGCCCCTGCAAAAGCCGATCCTCGCAGTTCTCCGAGGACAATAATATTTCCCTTTGCAGTTACCCTGGCTCCATGTTCCACATCTCCAATTACCACAATGCTCGCTTCTGATTCCAGAGTGTCTCCCCGATGCAGATCTCCTTTGAAGAACTGGCCAGTACGCTCAGAAAGCTCCATCAGCTTTTCGTTTAGAGCTTTTTCACAGCGATGAATCCGGTCTGCATTGGTATCCAGCAGACACAAAATCTCGATTTGAGAGTTTTCCGTTATGGTATTGACAATCTTAAACTCCTGTTCCGGAGAAAGCGGCCGGCCTTCCAGGGAAAGGGTCATCTGGACGGAACCCCAGAATTTTGCGCTTTCCCTAAACTTTACTGCCACATCCTCCAGCAGCTTTTCAAAGGGAACCATTGGATCCAGATAGACCGACATACCAGCCCTGTTGCCTTTAATCACTACCGTATTATGACGCATGACAGTCTCCCTTTCTTTTTTAATCCTGAATCTCTACAGCAGTTGCGTCCAAAGCGCCTGCTGCCTGGATTCCTTCCAGAGTCATATATCCATAGTAATACTTATACACGTTTTTCGCAAGAGTTGCCGCATTGCCGGACGTATAGCCATAAGGGATATTGACCGTAACGGCGATTTCCGGAGCTGCATAAGGAGCAAAGGAGACAAACAGCGCATGGTTGGTACGTCTGGTATCTTCCTGGGCGGTTCCTGTCTTTCCTGCTACTTCAATGGCAAGATCCGAGAAAATGCTCTTTGCAGATCCTTCTGCGATAACCTGGCGCATTCCGGCCTGGACTGCATCCCAGGTAGAGGTTTTAATATCAATCGTAGAGGAAACCTCTGGCGTATAATCTTCCATCAGATTTCCTTCCGAATCCGTCAGTTTGTCCAGAAGGCTCAATTCATAAACCGTTCCTCTGTTGGCCATCGCTGTAACGTAACGAGCCAGCTGGGTATTGGTAAAGGCATGGCTGCCCTGTCCCATGGAAGAACGCTCTGGGTCTGTATCTGAAATTTTTGGCGATGCTTCATCAATTTCCACGCCGGAGGTGTGATCCAGACCGAACATGGTGGCGTATTTTGCCAGCGTCTCCAGGCCTAAAGTGGTGGAGTAGTTGCCGTTTTCGTCCATTGACATCCGGTGGGCCAGTTCCGCTACTACGTAGTTGCAGGAATTGCCGATGCCTCCGATAACATCCAGAGGGCCGTGACGGCCAGGGTAAATCCAGCACTTTATCGGGGTGTCAATCTCTTTGTACTCGCCGGTACACTCAATGGTCTCTCCCATCTGGATGACGCCTTCTTCTAATGCCGCCACTGCCGTAATTGGCTTAAAGGTAGAACCTGGCGCCTTTACCACCATGGTTGCATTATTACGGAGAGGCAGGGACAGATCTTCCCGAAGCTGGTTGTAATAATCTGCATCCACCGTTCCGGACAGACGGTTGTTGTCATAGCCTGGATAGGTTACCAGTGCCCGAACTTCGCCTGTATTTACGTCTACAATCACGCAGGAGCCCGTACATGGATCCAATGCCAGCTGGGCAGGCGTCAGTTCAATGCTCTTGATTTTGCTGCGGATAAAGGTATATGCATAGCTGTCTCCGCCGGCAGACAATCTGGCTACTTCTTCTGCGTCGTATTCCAGCACTCCCTGATCGTAAAGAGCCACGCAGAGCTGCCAGCCTTTTACGGTTCCGTCATTAATCAGATACCGGTAAATCTGCTTGGTAAACTGGTTGTCTTCCCGCAGCGCTTCCATAATGTACTGGACCAGACTTTCAAAAATGCTGTCCGCACTGGAGTAACGGTCGTCAATCTCAAGCTTTGCAGTATCAATCCATCCATCTGCGATTCCTGCATAAATATAATCCCTCAGGCTGATGGTATCTGCCTTCCACGCCTGATAAGCCTGGCTGTTTTCATCTATCCTGGATTTCTGGATAATTCCCACCTCGTCAGAGGACAGATATCCATAGATATAGACCATATAAGCCATCATATCTTTGGGAAGCTGTCCTAATTCCCTTGCGTGAGGACTGAGCAGCTCTGTCTGAATATCGTTTAAAATCCTTTCCTGAGAAGAAGTCTGAATCTGATGCAGCTGCTGTTCCATAGGAGATGCTTCTTCAGAGCCCATATGGCTTAACGAGAGCACGTTATTGTTAATCAGCTGGTAGTACACGTCTTTTACCGGAATCGGCTTTTTGGAATCCTTAAATTTTTCGTCCTCCCGAATGTCTTCCATCCTAAGGTGGTCTAACAAAATACCGGCAAGCTGCCGCTCTAACAACTCATAAACGCCAATCTGCAGATCCTGATCAATGGAAAGATAGACATCGTTTCCTGCTTCCGGAGATACTTCTTCTTTTACTTCCAGAATGCGACCCATATTGTCTACGTTTACCACTTTATATCCTTTTTTGCCCTGCAGTTCTTTTTCCATAGACGCTTCCAATCCGGTACGTCCAACCAGATCGGTAGGCCTGTAGGCCTGATTGCTTCCCTCTGGGATGTCTTTGTTTAACTCCTCCAGCTGATCTTCCTGAACCTTTCCGATATATCCGATGATCGGTTCAAAATAGATGCTGTTATTGTATACCCTGACAGAACTTTCCTCGATGGTAACTCCCTGAAGTTCGGCTGTATTTTCCATAATTTCCGCAACGGTTTCGTCAGAAACGTTGCTGGCAATGGTGGTGCTTTCGTATTTCCGGAAGGCAGTCAGCTGCATGGTATACCAGATATTGACCATGTCCAGGGCTGTCTCATCATCTAAAACGACGGGATTTCCTTTTTCATCTACAATGGAATCCATCTTGTATGCTTTGAATTTTTTCTCAAAAGCCTCTCTGGCGGTAATGTCAGACGGATTTTTTCCGTTTTTATCCAGGTCTTCTGCTGTTGTCAGGTTGTAAAAATCTCTTAGAAACCTGCGCTTTCCCGCTTCGCTGGTGGAGGTAAAATACATTTCACCGGTTTCGTTGATTCCTACTTCAAATTTTCCCTCAATCTCTTCTTCATGCTTATTTAAAATGCGGACAAGCCGCAGAAGCATGGCGTTGCGATCAGCATCCTTCCGGTACGCGCCGGTATCCTGAACTGCCACAGAGTAGGCCAGCTCATTATAAGCCAGCACATTCCCGTTCCGATCCAGAATATTCCCGCGGGTTCCTGGAGTGTAAATTACCTTTTCGGTCTTCTGCATATATTCATTCAGGTATTCTTCGCCATGCACAATCTGCAGGTTAAATAAATTTACCGCCAAAAAGGCAAACATACCTGCAAACAGGACGGACAGGGCGACCAGCCTGGACGAAACAATTTTTTGAAGGAATTCCTTCAGCATTTCCAGTAAATCTTTAAACAAGATTGGTATCTCTCCTTTGTTCCATTTCCTCCAGCTTCCGGCTGATAAATAAGAACAGCCGGTAAATCAGCAAGGTGGTGACAACCGTAAAAATAATTTCCGGAATAATAATGTTTTTCAAATAATATAAAATATTCAGTCTTCTTCGAATCAGAAACTGGAACACATAAATGTAAAGATTATACGCCAGCTCATTGAAAATGGCAAGCACCATTGGAAGGGTAATATAATCTTCATAATAATAGCGGCTGAAAATTCCATTTAAATAGCCGATATATAGAAACAGCAGGCTGTAAAAGCCAAAATTGCCTCCGCCAAACAGATCCAGAAGAATACCAGCAAAAAGGCCATACAGCATTCCCGCGGTTTTCCCATAAATAAATCCCATGGAAAACGTTAAAATCAGCAGCAGGTTGGGCGATGCGCTGAAAAACGGAATCAGCGGAAAGATACAGGTCTGTATGGTAAAGGCCAAAATCATCAGAGCCAAATTAATCAGTATCCGTTTCATAGCCCCTCCTTTAGCTGCCCGATCCTTCTAAAGGACCCAGTTCTTCCTCTCCGGTCTCCTTGGTCCCGACAATGACCAGGACTTCCTGAAGATCGTCAAAATCAGCAACCGGAACCAGGTATCCGGATTTGGTAAGATGCTCGGAATCAATGGTAATATCAGACGCATATCCGACTAAAATACCTGGAAGAAATTTGGAACTGATATTTGAGGTAACAATCTGATCCCCGTCCTGGATATCGCCGTCCTTGGTAATATTGGTAATGGCAAGACGTCCCTCCTGATAAAGAGTCAGATCGCCGGCCACGATGCATTTATCTCCGGTCCGCAGTCCCATGGCACTGACACGGCTTAAATCGTCAATAATGCTCCGCACCGTCGCGTAATTGGCGCCTACGTCAGTTACAATTCCAACCAGACCGCCGCCTGCAATCACATTGGAGTCCACCTCAACTCCGTCTTCGGATCCCTTGTTAATACGGAATACCTGGAACCAGTCTCCCGAATCCTTGGCAATTACCCTGGCTCCGATGGTTTCATACTGCATATAGTCCTGATCCAGCTGATACAATTCCCGCAGGCGGTTTAATTCCTGCTGCTGGGCCTGAAGCCGGTTATTTTCCTCGGTCAGCTCCCCAACTCTCTGCTCCAGCTGCTCCTTTTCTTCCAGAGCAGTCTTTAACTGGGCATAGTCTGTCAGTTCTTCATAAATACTGCTCCCTACTGCGTTTACTCCTGACTGGATTGGGACAAGCAAATAGCCCACTCCGGTACGGAGCGGGTCCATAATTCCTTCTTTCAAAGAAGAAACTCCGATTAACAGGACACACAACAGTGTCAGTCCCAGCAGAATATACTTACTGCGTTTACTCTCCATCTATAACATTCCTCGTTCCTTAAAACTCATATATGAAGCGTTTCCAATAATGATATGATCGACCAGGTAAATCCCCAGCACAATCCCAGCTTCTTTCATCCGCCTGGTCAGAAGTTCGTCTTCCCTGCTGGGTTCCGGATCTCCGCTTGGATGATTATGGATAAGGGCAAAACGGACCGCCCTGGCTTTCAATGCCTCGACAAACAGCTCTCTCGGTGAAATCACAGATGCATTTACCGTTCCTTTTGACAACAGCACGTCTTTTATAAAATGCTGTTTGGTATCAAAAAACATGGCATAAATATGCTCCTGATCCAGATGCCGGAGAGACTGCATATAGTAATCTGCAATCTGGGAGGGATCCTGGAACGGTTTCTCCTGAAGACGTCCTCCGCTTCGCCAGATTCGTCTGGACAGCTCAAATATGCACATAAGCTGCGCTGCTTTGACTCTGCCGATTCCGTTGATTTTTGTAAATTCTTCAAAAGACTGATCCAAAAGGCCAAACAGTCCTTCCTTTCCTCCCAGTCTTAAAATCTTCTGCGCCAGCTCCAAAGACGTCTCACTCCTGGATCCAGTCCGGATAATGACCGCCAGAAGCTCTGAATCGCTGAGGGCTTCCGCCCCTTTCTCCATACAGCGCTCATAAGGGCCTTCTCCTTTTGGCATCTGGCGCATGGTCATTTTGTTGCTGATTCTTTTTCCGTTCTTCATAATTTTCCTTTCTACGCAGCTCTCCAAGTACGAAGCGGAATATGACGAACGAATATGATGCTATTTTAGCATAAGAAGCCGCTGGTGTATACACTGTTTTCGCGGTTTTCATCGACGGATACCGTCAAAATTAGGAGAAAACCGGTAAAAATATCAGCGGATTTTCTTGATTTTTCACAGATTCCGGCTAATTTCTTCCTTATTCCGGAAGGTTTGCAAGACCAGCATCACACACCTTCTGCAGGGATTTTAAAATGCCAAGTTTTGCATGATACCAGGTCAGACCGCCCTGGAAATATACTGCGTAAGGCGGCTTAATCGGGCCGTCGGCACTCAGTTCGATAGAAGCGCCCTGGATAAATGCGCCTGCAGCCATAATAACCGGCGCATCATAGCCTGGCATATCCCATGGTTCTGGAGTCACGTAGCTGTCAACCGGAGCTGCTGCCTGGATTCCTTCGCAGAATGCGATAACGCCTTCCGGTTTTCCAAAGGTAATTGCCTGGATAATGTCGTGACGGGATTCCGTACCGTTTGGAACAACGGGAAATCCCAGCTTTTCGTATAAGTTTGCTGCAAAAATTGCTCCCTTTAACGCTCCTGCAACAACGGTCGGAGCTAAAAATAGTCCCTGGAAAAAGGACTGGTTTAATCCCAGGCTTGCGCCTACTTCTTTGCCAAGCCCTGGAGCTGTCAGGCGAACTGCCGCCCGATCAATGCAATCTTTCCGGCCTACGATGTAACCGCCGATTGGCGCCAGGCCGCCGCCTGGATTTTTAATCAGGGAGCCAACCATCATATCTGCCCCTACATCTAACGGTTCGATGCGCTCTACAAATTCCCCGTAGCAGTTGTCTACCATACAGATAACGTCCGGTTTAATCTCTTTTACAAAGGAAATCAGCTGACCGATTCGTTCTACGGATAAGGTAGGACGGGTCTGGTATCCTTTGGATCTCTGGATGGTTACCAGCTTGGTTTTTTCATTGATTGCCCTGCGGATTCCCTCAAAATCAAAGTCTCCGTTTTCCAGCAAATCCACCTGACGATACGTAACGCCGTACTCTTTTAAGGAACCAACAGAATCCCGAATTCCAATTACTTCTTCCAATGTGTCGTATGGCTTTCCTACAGGGGACAGCAATTCATCCCCTGGCCGGAGGTTCGAAGACAATGCGATATGAAGGGCGTGGGTTCCGCTGATTAACTGCGGACGCACCAGAGCGCTTTCGCCATGGAACAGGGTGGCATATACGTCTTCTAATGTATCGCGTCCGGCGTCATTGTAGCCATAACCGGTTGTTGCGGCAAAATGGGTTTCACTTACCCTGTTTTTCTGCATTGCGTCAATTACTTTCATCTGGTTATATTCTGCATTTGCGTCAATTTCCAGGAAACGCTCTTTTAAGGATTCTTCTACGGCTTTTCCGTAGGCCAGTACCTCTTTGCTGATTCCCAGATTTTCATACATATGCTCAATCGTCATCTTTTAATTCTCTCCAATCCTGTAAAATATGTTGGAATACCTGTTCCGGATCATTTCCAAACTCTGGAAGATCCAGCCACTTAACGTCCCGCTCCCTGCGAAACCAGGTAAGCTGGCGTTTTGCAAAATGACGGGTATCCCGCTTTAAAATGTAAATCGCCTCTTCCAGGGAACAGGCGCCATCCAGATAGTCCAAAATCTCTTTATAGCCCAGGCCCTGCATGGAAACCATGGACCTGGTGCACCCAAGCTCCTTCAGTTTCCGTACTTCCTCCACCAGGCCGTCTTTTACCATTTTATCTACACGCTGGTCGATTCTCTGGTATAAAAGGGAACGGTCGGTATTCAATACGTAATATAAAAACTGATAGGGGGATTCTTTCTGCCGTTCCGCTTCGTTATGAGCAGAAATCTTCTCTCCAGTCTGCCGGTAATACTCCAGAGCCCGAATGACCCGTTTCTGGTTATTGGCGTGGATAGCTCTGGCAGACTCCGGATCTACCTGGCGCAGCATTTCATGGAGATAGCCGCTTCCTTTTTCCTGTGCCAGAGCTTCCAGTTCATTCCGGATCTGGTTTCCTTCTTCATTTTCTTTAAAATCAATATCATATAAAAGAGCCTGGATATAAAAACCGGTTCCTCCCACAATCAGAGGCACCCTGTTCCGTTTATAAATCTCTTTTATTGCAGCTTTGGCCCTCTGTTGGAATACCACTACGTTAAACTCTTCCCACGGCTCTAATATATTGATTAAGTGATGGGGGACGCCGTCCATCTCTTCCGGCATTATCTTTGCCGATCCAATGTCCATGCGGCGGTATACCTGCATGGAATCTGCGCTGATAATCTCCCCGTTCACTGCCTTTGCAAGACGGATGGAAAGAGCGGTTTTTCCTACTGCAGTAGGGCCTGTCAGGATAATAAGCGGTTTTTTCACATCTGCCTCCTGTATCTATACAATCCGTTTAAATTTTTTCTCTAATTCATAACGGCTCATTGAAATAATCGTAGGGCGTCCATGAGGACACGCATACGGGTTTTCCAGCTCCAGCAGCTGGTCAATCAACTCATCTGCTTCCCTGGCTGTCAGCCTGTGGCCGCCTTTTACAGCTGCCTTACAGGACATAGAAGCCACTCTCTCATAAATCAGCTCCGGATTGGCCGACATACCGTCAATCTTTTCCTCCGTCAGGTTTCCCAGCATTTCCAGGAGAAGGTCCTTTTTTGCAATAGAAAGCAGGTTTGAAGGAACGCCTCTTACCGCGTACTCTTTTCCGCCAAACGGCTCAATTTCAAATCCCATGCCGGTAAAGTAATCCATATGGGCCTGCAGCGCCAGCTCCTCCTGAACCGACAGGGTCAGGATAATTGGCGGGCTAATCATCTGGGTATCATAGGTTCTCTCTTTTAAGGATTTCATCGTCCTCTCATAAAGGACTTTTTCATGGGCTGCGTGCTGGTCGATGATAAACAGCTGATCTTTATATTCAACCATCCAATAGGTATCAAACAACTGCCCAATCAGCTTGTGCTGGAAACGTGCCCTGGAATCCAGAAGCTTTCCATCAAATAATTCCATCTGCTTCGGCGGCTCCGGCTGCTTGACCATATCCGTCTTTTTGACACTTTCTGGCTGTCTGAAGGTTTCTGGCTGCTGGAAACGCTCTGTCTGTCCGGCATTTGCCGGTTCTGCTGAAAATCCTGATTGTTTCGGAACCTCTGGTTCTTTCAGAGGCTCCTGTGATTTTGGCAGTTCCGGTATTTCCGGAATCTGGCTAGCCATTCTTGCCCCGTAAACCGATTCCGGCTCTTTTACCATCTGGGCCAGACGTTTCGTTTCAAACGGTTCCGGCATCCGCGGTGTTTCCCTGACCGGCAGTTTGGGCTGGGAAGCAGATAGTCCCTCCTTTTCCAGGGAAATCTCCGGTATCAGTTCTTTTTCGTGTAAGGCCTCAGAAACCGCATGATAAACGGCCTGATAAATAATATCCCCATTCTGGAACCGAACCTCCATTTTAGCAGGATGGACATTGACGTCCAGGGACTGGGTATCAATGGTTAAATGAAGCACCGTAAATGGAAATTTGTGTTTCATCAGGAATGGACGGTAAGCCTCTTCAATGGCTTTGGAAATCAGAGGATTTTTAATATATCTCCCATTAATAAAATAAGTCTCGCAGGTTCGGTTGGAACGGGCCACAATGGGTTTGCAGATATATCCGGAAATCTGTACCGGCCCCTGGGTTACTTCTACCGGAATGAGATTCGCCGTCAGTTCTCTGCCGTAGATCTGATAAATGATATCCTTTAAATTGTGATTGCCGGACGTATGCAGCACACTGGATCCGCCTTTTAAGTAACGGATAGAAATATCCGGCCTGGAAAGCGCAATCTTTTCTACGAAATCCTGAACATATCCGCCTTCTGTCGCCGGCTGTTTTAAGAATTTTTTTCTGGCAGGCGTGTTGTAAAAAAGATCCCGAACCAAAAGTGTCGTCCCCTCCGGTACGCCTACCTCTTCCAGCCCTGCTTCTGCCCCGCCTTCTATCCGGTATCGGCTTCCGGTTAAGCTGTCGCTGGTTTTCGTAATCAGCTCCACCCTGGAAACAGCGGCAATACTGGCAAGAGCCTCCCCGCGAAATCCTAACGACAAAACGGAAGACAAATCTTCTGCTCTCTTAATCTTGCTGGTGGCATGGCGGAGAAATGCCAGGGAAACTTCCTCTTTGGGAATGCCGCAGCCATTGTCCGTAATCCGGATCAGAGATGTGCCTCCGTCCCTGATTTCCACCGTAACAGCAGTAGAATCTGCATCAATTGCATTTTCCAAAAGTTCTTTTACAATGGAAGCCGGACGTTCGATAACCTCTCCAGCCGCAATTTTATTGATGGTATTTTCATCTAATACAGCAATGCTCATAATTTCCTTCCAATCTTACTGGCAATTTTGCCCATCCCAACGGTTTTTCAGACGGTTCTGAAGCCGGTAAAGGGTATTTAAGGCATCTATCGGCGTCATCTGGGCCAGATTCAGCTCGCCCAGTTCCCGTATAATGTCATCATCCTTTACGGTATCAAAAAACGACATCTGAAGCATATCGACTTCGTCTGGCTTGGGAACCGCTTTGCGGACGGTTACATTGGCTGAGTTTTCTGCAATCTCTCTGGCCTTTACCGTAATATCTGCGCTGCTCAGTTCTTCTACCAGTTCTTTTGCCCTGGCAATAACGGAATCCGGAACTCCGGCCAGTTTTGCCACCTGAATTCCATAGCTCTTATCCGCTCCGCCTTTTACAATTTTTCGTAGAAATACAATGTCATCGCCCTGTTCTTTTACTGCAATGCAGTAGTTGTTGACCCCGCTCATGGCCCCTTCTAACTCCGTCAGCTCATGGTAGTGGGTTGCAAACAGGGTTTTTGCTCCCAGCAGCCTGGTATTGCTGATATGTTCTACCACAGCCCAGGCAATGGAAAGGCCGTCAAAGGTACTGGTTCCCCTTCCGATTTCGTCTAAAATCAAAAGGCTGCTCCTGGTTGCATTCCGTAAAATGTTGGCAACTTCCGTCATTTCCACCATAAAGGTACTCTGTCCTGCCGCCAGATCGTCAGAAGCACCGACCCTGGTAAAGATCCGGTCGCAGATTCCGATATTGGCATCGTCTGCAGGAACAAAGCAGCCAATCTGGGCCATCAGGACAATTAAGGCCACCTGACGCATATACGTAGATTTTCCGGCCATATTAGGGCCGGTAATAATGGAAATCCGGTTCTTATTGTTATCCAGACAGGTATCATTGGAAACAAAGGACGAATCGGGAATCATCTGTTCTACAACCGGATGGCGTCCATTGTGAATCTGGATCACTCCCTTTTCATTGATTGCCGGTTTTACATAGTTGTTTTTCGTCGCCACAGTCGAAAGAGACGCAAATACATCTATTCCGGCAATGGCTTTTGCCGTTTTCTGTATCCGCACGACCTGGGCGGCAATATCATCCCGCACCTGGCAGAATAAGTCGTATTCCAAGGAAAACAGCTTATCTTCCGCACCCAGAATAATTTCTTCCAGATTTTTTAGTTCATCTGTGGTATAGCGCTCTGCGTTGGCAAGGGTCTGCTTGCGGATAAAGTATTCCGGAACCAGTTCCTTAAAGGAGTTGGTTACTTCAAAATAGTATCCAAACACCTTGTTGTACTTAACTTTCAAGTTTTTAATGCCGGTCTTTTCCCGTTCTCTTGTCTCCAGTTCTGCAAGCCAGCTCTTCCCTTCCGTCTTTGCATGGCGCAGCTTATCGGCGTCTTCATTGAAGCCCTCTTTGATCATTCCGCCTTCCCTGACCGTTACCGGCGGATCTTCTACAATAGCCCGTTCCAAAAGCTGGTATAAATCTTCCAGACAGTCCAGATCGCTGTCCAGTTCTTTTACCAGCGGGCAGGTAAATTCTTTTAAAATCTGCTTAATATGAGGCAGCATTTCCAGAGAATTTTTAAAAGAAATCAAATCTCTGGGATTTGCTGTTTTGTAGCTGATCCGGCCAATTAACCGCTCCAGATCATAAACCGGATTTAAATATTCCCGAATTTCCTCCCTGGAAATATAGTTCATATTCAGTTCTTCGATAATTTCCTGTCTCCGGAGAATATCTTCTTTGTGAATCAGCGGCTGTTCGATAAAGGTCCTAAGCATACGGGCGCCCATGGCGGTTTTGGTTTTGTCTAAGACCCACAGCAGAGAGCCGCGTTTCTGCTTCTCCCGTAAGGTCTCCAAAAGCTCTAAATTTCTTCTGGTAGACGTATCCAGAATCATATACTGGCCTACGCTGTAAGTGGTAATCGTAGTCATATGCCCCAGCGTATTTTTCTGGGTCTCATACAGGTAGCGCATTACCGCTCCTGCCGCCACCACTCCGGTTTCATAATCGCCCAGTCCCAGTCCAGCAAGCTGGCTTACCTTAAAGTGGTCTTTTAAAATCTGTCTGCAGCTGTCATCGCCGAAAAATCGGCTGTCCAGAGACGAGATTACCGTATGGTACCGGTTTTTGATCTCTTCAATGTCTGCGCCTGACATATAGAAGGCTTCATTGCATACAATTTCAGACGGAGAAAATTTATTGATTTCATCAAATAAATCCCGCTCCGTCTCTACTTCTGTTACGAAAAAATCACCAGTACTGATATCAGCAGTAGCCAGACCAAAAATTTCTCCTACGTATACGATTCCCATCAGGTAGTTGTTTTTGGTCTCATCTAATGCCTGCGCACTGGTAATGGTTCCTGGAGTTACAACCCGAACAACTTCCCGTTTTACCAGACCTTTTGCAAGTCTGGGATCTTCCATCTGTTCCGCGATTGCAACTTTATATCCTTTTTGGACAAGCTTATTTAAATATACTTCTACAGCATGATGAGGAACGCCGCACATAGGCGCGCGCTCCTCAAGTCCGCATTCCTTTCCAGTTAAGGTCAGTTCCAGCTCTCTGGACACCGTTATGGCGTCGTCAAAGAACATTTCGTAGAAATCCCCTAACCGGTAAAACAGGATACAGTCTTTATACTGCTCTTTGGTCTCTAAATAGTGGACCATCATGGGTGATAATCCGGCCACGTATTCCAATCCTCTCTTTTCTGTAAGTTATCATTACTGCAGACGGACTTCTGCATCTGTGGGATCCCATTCCTGAGTATTGGGTACCGGCACAATATCCGGACGATAGAATGGTCCTACGCTGGCTGCATCCTCGTAAATAGTAATCGGAACTCCAGCCTGAACATTGTCATAAATCCATTTGGCGTCTACTGTACGCAGACGGACGCAGCCTGCAGAACGGGCAATGCCTAAATCATTGTAAGTCTGTGCCCGCAGAGTACGGTTGTTCTGTTTGTCATAAATAACCGAATGCAGCAGGAAGCTTCCGGTTATACGGGTTGCGTACTGGGTATAGCAGTCTCCTACCATATAACGCCAGCGGTAGCGCTCCGGACTCTTAAAGGTTCCAATCGGCGTATCATCTCCTACCGAGGTCAGCATGGACATTACCGGAATGATATATCCCTTATCTCCGTCTTTTGCATATACGGTCAGACAATTTGCCGTCTTGTTTACCTTGATGGCATAGGAAGACTGTTTGCCGATAATTGGATCCACGTTTTGTACCAGACGGCCATCTTCCCTAAAGTAGTATTTATATCCGTCCAGATAATGCCAGCCGGTCAGAACCATAGAATCCGATACGTAAAATCTGCTTTCTGTATCGTCCAGCCAGCCGGAATAATTGTTTCCATTGGGATCGTCATAGTGAATCAGCCCTGCCTCGTCTCTCCACATACGGGACTCGTATACGGAATAGAACCGGTAGCGATCTGATTCCGGACCTGGCTGTCCCTTTGGAACCAGCTGGATTTCAATATCTGTAATGTAATGTCCGCTGTCTAATGTTCCGGCAATCTCGCCATTTTTCGCCCAGCCTAATTGTCCTACTGTATCCAGTGTAACCCGATAGTAAATATCCCAGTTATATCCTGCCAGCATGGAAAGGTTGATGCGGACTGCTTCCATACGGGTATCTGCATTGCCGTCAGTCGCGCCGTTTAATTCCCCTACGTAATTCCAGCCCAGCCAGCCGCCGTTGTTAATGCTGCTGGTATAAGTAATGGAACCGCCCAGTCCGCTGTTAAATACCAGAGACATATTGCTGATAAATCCGCCGTTTCCAACGCCATAGTTTAAAGTAACGCCATTAAATACCTTCTGTGCCGGTGTGATAACTCCTGAATTAACGGTCTCCCCGCCTTCTGCCGGAGGCGCCTGGGTTTCTCCGGATTCCGACCCGCCTGGATTTACAGGGACACTTTCTCCTGGCTCTTCTACTGCCCCAGGGCCTTCTGCCTGGCTTCCGGAATCCAGATTAATCACGCCGGAACCAGTCTCCCCCTTCTGATCTAAGGCTACTCCAGGGCCTTCATTTATGTAACCGCTGTCTGCGTATGCAACAGCCGGTACTGTCAGTGACATGGCCATTGCAAGAACTGCAGCAGTCCTTAGCTTCTTTTTCATGTTCAATTTCCTCCTTGTGTTTCTGCCAGGTGTCCCATATAATAGAACCCTTTTATCTCATCCAGGGAAACATCCACGATTTTTCCGACTAAAGAAGGATCCCCTGGAAAATGGACGATAGTATTGCTGCTCAGGCGGCCGGTTAACAGACGGCTGTCCTGCGTGTTGACTTCTTCTGCCAGCACTTTCTGTACGGTATGTAAATCCCGTCCGGAAACCTCAGAAGAAATCCGCTGCACCTGCGCCAGCAGACGGTCAAACCGGTCTTTTACTACTTCTTCCGGCACCTGATTTTCCATCTTAGCTGCCGGAGTTCCGGTACGCTTAGAATAAATAAAGGTAAATGCACTGTCATAACGTACCTTTTCTACCACATCCATGGTCTCCAAAAAGTCTTCTTCGGTTTCCCCTGGAAATCCTACAATGATATCTGTAGTCAGAGAAATATCCGGTATGGCGGCGCGAATCTTGTCCACTAAAGTCAGATACTGCTCTTTGGTGTATTTCCGGTTCATAATCTCCAGAATCCGGCTGCTCCCAGACTGGAGAGGCAGGTGCAGATGGCGGCAAATCTTATCCGAAGACTTCATTACCTCAATCAATTCATCCGATAAATCCTTTGGATGGGAGGTCATAAAGCGGACACGCTCCAATCCTTCTATCTCCGTTACCCGTTTTAACAGCTGGGCAAAGGTAATGGGATGCTCCAGCGTCTTTCCATAAGAATTCACATTCTGTCCAAGAAGCATGACCTCAACCACTCCATCTGCTACCAGACGTTTGATTTCTTCGATAATGTCTTCCGGATTCCGGCTCCGTTCCCGTCCTCTTACATAAGGAACAATGCAGTAGCTGCAGAAATTGTTGCAGCCAAACATAATATTCACGCCGGATTTAAAGGAATACTTCCGATCGGTTGGCAGTTCCTCTACGATTTTATCCGTTCCTTCCCATACGTCAATAGTCATCTTCCCGCCCATCAGACGTTCGGTTAAAAGCTCTGCCAGCTTAAAGATATTGTGAGTTCCAAAAATCAAATCTACAAAACGATAGGATTTTCGGATTTTTTCTACCACCTGGGATTCCTGCATCATGCAGCCGCACAGGCCAATCATCATGCCAGGGTGCTTTTTCTTTAGAGCGCCTAACTGCCCCAGTCTTCCATAAACGCGCTGGTTGGCGTTTTCCCTTACGGTACAGGTATTGTATAAAGTAAAGTCAGAATCTTCATTTTCTGTACGCATCAGCCCGACTGCTTCCAAAACGCCTTCCAGCTTTTCAGAGTCCCTGGCGTTCATCTGGCAGCCAAAGGTAACTACACAGAACGTTCCAGAATAGCCGCCCTCCTTCAGTTTTGCAAAAAGTTCTGCACCGTAGCGCTCCTCTGCCTTTCCAGACGCAGCCTCTGCCTCAAATCTGCTTTTAAAAATCTGCCGCGCCTGATTAATAAAGTAATTCTGTCTGGCCGGCTCTTCTGCTGGAGCCGCCTGCTGTATTCTTTCAAAATCCTGATTATTCAATTTCATCCTGCCTATTCTATCAAAAATTAGTATCAACAAAGAAGGAGGGGAGGTCTCTCCCTTCCCCTTTGTGGGATTATAGCACAATTTTACATAAACAACAATATGAAAAATGACCGCAAAGCTTACGATACTATTACGATATAAAAATGGCTTGATAGAAAACAAAGGCGGAAGACCGATTTTACTCGAGCCTTCCACCTTTTTACAAGACTTCTTATTTAACCAGCAGCCGTTTAAATTGCAATCAAAATAATAATGCGATCCATCTATTATTCATATCATACCTCGTTTATCTAATACACTGAACGATTTATTTTCTCGTACATCTTTACCGTCATCTCAATGCTTTCCGCTCTGGTTACTTTTCGTCCAGGCTCCAGACCGGAAGGCTCAATCCATCCGAACGCCTGCGCCTCTTTGATACACTCTGATAATCCCAGGTTTCGTTCCGCCCATGGGTGCAGCCCCCTGACAGCAAAGCTTACCAGTTCTTCCAGGGTCAGAGTATCGTCTGGCCGGAAACAATGATTTGGCGTCGTTTCAAAATCAATCAAGTTTTCATCCAGAGCCGCCTGAATCTGTTCCGCATCATACTCGTAACGGCTCAAATCACAGTAACTCCCCTGCCAGGGCCGCCTAAGGACCGGTTTGATTGCCTTTAAGAAAAGAAACACAAACTGAGCCCGAGGCATTTCTTCCAGGGGATGCAGATAGCGGACACAAGGGTCTAAAAGGCCATATTTCATTGCTTCTTTAAGCATATTCACCGTTTCGCTATCCAGGTTTCTGCAATCTTCATAGGGAAGTTCCGGAAGTTCTGTACTCAGATTAGGCCGTTCCTCAATTTGACTGCTTTCCATCTGTCCCTGGGGGCGCAGCGACAGATCCGGCTCCCAGTCGTGAAAGACGGTATGATTCATATGGCTGCATAACGGTTCAATCCGAAGACGCCGAATTTCCTGCGCCATCATATCTGCCAGCAAAGCTCCGCCGTAATCATTTACATGAGTCGTATCATTGAAATAATTCTGGCAGTTCTTCGGTCCCATGGAACAGAACAGCTTGAACGTCAGGCTGTGAAGGTCAATTACAGGAACGTTCATCTCCCTGCCTATCTGCCGGATGCTGTCTGCATAAGCTTCCAAAAGATCATACCAGCCGTCCCCGTCCTGAACCGGAATCCGGCTCATAGGAGTTGCAAGCACCGGTATACCGCCTAAGGTTCTGGTTTCCATAACATAACGGCGGATATTGGACGCAAACTGGTCATAAGCCTTTAAATTTCTGCGTTTCTGATCATTGTGGCCGAAACCAAACAGAAATACATCTCCCTTACGAATACCGGCTTTTACCAGTTCCCAGTGACCGTCCTGCCGAAAACAATTGGTGGTCAGTCCGCTGTGAGCCTGATTGCACACAGCCATTCCGTCCAAATACTGCAACAGGTTTTGGCCCCAGCTTCCTCCGTTGGTAAGCGGGTTGTATGGATACAGCCCCTCATAGTCCCGAACCGTAGAGTCTCCGCCGATGAAAAGAGCTGGAACCTGTTGGTCTGTTTCATCGCAGTATTCAACGCAAATACGGCTAAGCCTTGCCCCTTTTCCTATGACACTGATTCCAATCATAAAGTCTGTCGTCGGTTCATCCTCCCGTACTACAGGGCGGTAGGGATAAACGCCGTAATAAAAAGTTTTTCTGTATACTCGATTTGCAGAAATCGAAAGATTCCTTTCTGCAATATTTCTTCTTCCCACAGACAGCGTAAGTCCTGACAGGCCTTCCTTGCCGCCGCATATCTCTACGGTAATCCGATAGCGGCCGGTATGTTTGACAGGGATTCCAAAACGCAGAGGATACTTCTCGCTGTTGATCTCCACCCCATACGGGCAGTCTCTGCGCATAACTTTCGCTTCTTTTTTTCCGTTTCTTTCTGGGATCCATCCGGCTGTCCCTGTATAAAAGTCCTCTCCAGCCCTTTCTTCTAGTTCCGGCAGAAAACCGGCTCCTGTCTCTTCTCCATAAAGATTGGAAGCAAAGAGCCGTTTTGTTGTTTCATTGTTTGTACTATCCTGTTCCCATTGATCTGTAAACCGATACTCTGTCATTTTCTCACCTTTGTCTCTTTTATGGTTCTATTTCCATAATACAGCTGTCCCAGGGATTTAAATCCACTTCTTTTTCAACGCCTCCCAGGGTTACGTTCAAATGCTGAGGCTGTCCGGAATTATTGACTGCCACCGCCTTGCCGGAGTGCGGGAAATAAGCTGCTTCGCAATATAGATTATCCCCCAGCTGGGTTCTGAACGCTTCCTTTCCCACAGCCTTTAAAAGCAGTTCCAGAAGGAACCGGCTGTTTTGGGCGCTGTAGGTAAAATGGGACAGGTAAATGCCGCAGCCCTTTCCATATGGATGATACGTAAGTTTCGGGGTATGTACTTCCTCCCCAATCGGGCTGTAAGTCACATCCTCTGCCAGTACCTGAACCTCTGAACCCGTAAGATAGATTCCTTCTGCTCCTTTCAGGCCTTCTGCGGCTGCGTAAAATTTGGAGCTGTGTTCAGCAGCCAGATTGCTTTCACCAAAGAAATTTTCTGACTTCTGATAAGCGATACGCCCATGGCAGCACCGCTCGCCCATATCCTGATCTACGCCCAGTACGTCTGCCAAACGGAAATTCGTCATATATCCGGTTGTCATAGATGGCTGGAATACGCCTAAGATACAGCCGCCCTTTTGAGCATATTCCCTAAGGCGTTCCACTGCACGGCTATCATTCCACTGTTCGCCTCCGCTCCATGCGCTGCCTGCAAAGCCTGCATTAATAATCACATCATACTCCGAAAGATCCTGTTTCTTTACATCTTCAAAATCCAGGTAATCCACCTTTACCGGCCATCCAGCCAATGCTTCATTAATATGGATTAAATCATTTTTCCAGGTTTCGTGGAAATGGCCGGATAACGTCCAGGAACGGGTCTTTCCCCATGCTGTCAGCACGCCTGCATGGAACGGCAGCATCTGAGGTTCTCCTTCCTCATGCAGCGCTTTAATGGCTCGGAATTCGTCTGCTATATGACTGATATATTCCACAAAGTCCGGATAATCCTCTAACAGATGCAGGTATCCTCCCAATCCAATGCGATCAATTTTTGCCCTGAGCATAGCCCGTCTTGCATCAACCCAGTATTTCTGGGCATCTCTTTTGGGATCTCCGCCTTCCGAAAAAGTAGGCGCTCCGCCCAGTCCTACAGGAAACAGATAGGGATGAAGCCGGACTTCGTGAGTCGGAACATCGACGCCAGCGCACAGACGTACTTCATATCCGGAGAAGATGCATTTGATAATACCGTCAAAGCCAAATTCTGTAAAAGTAGGAAAATAAGGTTCCAATCCCACCCAACTGTCATCATAAAATACATAAGCCTTCTTTCCGTAAGAATGAACCAGATCCACCAGCTTCTTTCCAAAGGAAATTACAAAACGGTTGGTAAATTTCATATAATCCATCTGTGTGTTACAGGGAGCCATGTGAGTCGCATGAAGCTTGCCCTGGTTAATAAAATCTTCTGATGTCAGACGGTATCCATATTCTGCCTCAAACTGATTTAAGGCCTCTGGACTTACCGTAAAATCATAGGAACCCCAATCGGTAAAATGATTTCTGTGGCGTTCATCCTCTCCCCAAATCCATACAAAATTGTAAAAAAGGGAAGTAAAGCGGACAACGGTGGTATCTGGATTTTCTACGCACCAGTTTTTCAGCCAGGAAAGAAGGTATTCCTGTACATCCGGATAACGTGGGTCCACAGGCATCAGATGTTCTTTATCCCAGTGATTGGTAACATGGTTGTACATATTGATTTCTTCCCAGATCCGGTAAGCCAGGAAATTGACGGTATAATCATGGTATTCCTTTGCTCTCTGAATGGCCACAGTGCCGGTTGTTTCATCAAACTCCCACTGTTTTCTGGGAATCTCTGTATTATCTGTACGATCAAACACCTGCCAGTATTCAATCGATGCTTCAGAAGTGTTTACCAGAAATTGTTCCTTAAAATAATCATCTAACAGACAAATCGTCACAGTCTCACTCTCAGCAGTCTTTGGCGCAGACATAAGGAAGGTCTGCTGCAGGCGATCCATGTGGCTTTTAGCCCATTCATTATGATCTCGAATGATGCAGATAGTTGAATAGATTCCATAACCTGCCTTTACGATTTCATCAGAAAGTTTTGTTCCATCGGAATCACGAATTACATCTGCTCCCCATTGTTCTGCCAGTTTCAGCGTAAGATCCTCGCAGCCAGCCTCTCCAGGCAGTGTAAAGCTTCCAGTTGTATGAGGATATTTGGTATATTCCATCTTTTCTGTTCTCCTTTTATACATTTCCATGGCCGGTACAGAGATTTTTAATCTCACAGCACTCTGTATGTTCCAATATTTCCTGTTTTTGAATTACATCTGTCAAAGAAGCATCCACCCGAAGGCGGCCTTCCATTTGAACATATTTTCCGTACCGGATATAGACCTGCGGAATCTCATGTTCATATACGTCTCGAACAGAAGGCTGTTCGTCAAAGACGTCCGGACGGTGAAGGCTTTGCTGCTTCCAGGTAATATCCAGATTTTCAAGGTACACCTCTTCTATCGGGCTGTACTCCTCTCCTGCAATAAAAATACAGGACTCTGCCTGAATATGCAGATGATCCATATAAATATGATGGATGGAACCTGGAATCCGGTCTACATCTTTTCGTTTGGCAGCGGAAATAAAAATCGGTTCGCCCTTCCCCCACCATCTTGGCGCACAGTCTGTCCGCTGGGGGCAGTCCGCATACCTTCTGGTATTTCCCAGCACATGATGGATATAAATATCCGAAATGGATCCTCCGTCTCTGGACCAGATACTTACTGCCCTGGAACAGTCCTTTACTACACAGTCGCTTAATGTCACATTCCGAATATGACCATAGGTTTCCGTTCCAATTTTTAAAGCAGAATCCCTGGAATGCATGATACACCCCTGAATGACAATATTTTCGCAGTTTCCATATTTTTCAGACATAGGTCCCGTTGCCTTTACCACAATAGAATCGTCTCCTGTTTCCAGAATACAGCCCTGTATTACCACATTTTGGCAGCAGTCTGGGTCAATTCCATCATTATTGGGGCCTCTGTCATGATTCAGGATACGGATATTTTTTACCATGACATTCCTGCAGCCTGCCATATGCAGGGTCCAGAAAGCGGCATCATAAAATGTTACATCCTGAATGGTGAGATTTTCAATATCTTCCAAAAAACTGGTACGTGGGCGGAAGCCTGTGACAAAAAGAGGGCACTCATGGAAGCCGTTATCCGCATTGTCATCCTCAAAAACCAGACGTCCCTGGCCATCTATGGTTCCGCTTCCGGAAATCTGGATATTTTTCCCATGGCGGGCGAAGAGAAAACAGCCGCCGTCCCAGCCTACATCTGCATTATCATCTTCATACTCTCTGGCAAAATCAATCATATCTTCTTGTTCCAGGCTGGAAATTAAAACTGCTCCCTGTTCCAGATGAAGATCTACATCGGATTTTAAATGCAGAGAACCAGAAAGAAAGCGCCCTGATGGTACCAGCACCTGTCCTCCTGTTTTTGTACAGTCATCAATAGCAGCCTGAATCGCTTTTGTAGCCTTTGTGAGACCGTCAGGCACTGCCCCATAGTCCAGAATATTATAAACCATCTTGTTTCCTCCTTCTCATCTGCTCTGTCTTATCCCACCGAAAACAGCGCCGGAATGATGCGGAAATTTTCGCCTCCCGCTTTCACTCTGTCAAAATGACTCTCCGGATCTGCTTCCATCCACTCTCTGATTACCTTGGATTCTTCTTCTGTATTTTTGATATTTACCATATGTTTCGGCGTTTCAAAATAAGAAAACAGAATGTTTTCATGCAGGCTGATAAACTGATACTGATCTCCTTTTAAAAGCCCTTCCCCTACAATAGCCTGATGCCAGTAGGTATAAGAAAAGAGCTTTTCAGGATATACAAAGGCAATTCGGCCGATGCGGTCTTTTTCTGTCTTCTTTCCATCTTCATCCAGTAAGTTCCTGGCCTTCTGCCAGTTTTCTACAGAATCCGGAATCTGATGCCAATAGATGGGGTACATTGGCACCCAGGAAGTAAGCCCCTGTTCTTCCGGCCAGGTTTCCAAAACCTCATCCAGAGCAGACAGGAAATCCTCTGGAATAACCCCTTTTTCCAAAGCTTCATAATATAAAAAACACATTCCATTATATTCGTAAAGAGAAGCGGTTAAAAGCCGCTTCTCCTCTATCAGTTTCTCTGCGCATAGTTTTGCGCTTTTGCAGGCGTCATTTAAGACCTGGGGAGATGTGTTTTTCTTTAAACAGCCGCGATACTGTTTTCTTTCGATCATATCTGCTCCGTTTCCTACAGCGCTCCGTCGCCTGTAAATTTTTCATAATTAAGAACAGAACTGAAGAATGCCAATGCCATTCCCTGGCCCCATCCCTGAATCCATCGTTTTGAAATGCTGCGGTAGCCTTCCCGATCTTTCATCACCGCAGTTCCGCCTGATACATTCATTACCTTTCCGTCTTCGGAAATATTTTCCAGAAGTCCGGCAATGGATTTATTGATATACTTAATATGAAGAGGATTTCCTTTTAACGTCATAGCTGCTGCGATTCCGGCAGAAGCGGAAATCTCTTCGTAAGACTCCGGATCATCCAAAATCGTTCTCCAAAGTCCGTTTTCTGTCTGCAAAGTCTTTAAAACTGCCAGCTGTTCATTTAAGCTTCCTACAATCTCAAGATACTTGGGATAAAGATAGCACTGTGGAAGAATGTGAGCAACCTGCGACATGGTAAAGGCTGCCCAGCAGTTGGCTCTGCCCCAGTAAAATCCGCTCATATGATCCTTTGCAATATTGTCGTATCCATGATACCAGAGTCCAGTACGTTCATTCTGCAGATACTGGATGTGCCAATACCACTGATTTAAGGCGTCGTCTACCAGTTCAGGGCGATCAAACATTACGCCTGCCCGAAGCATAAAAAATGCGGCCATAAACAGGGTATCTGCCCAGCACTGTTCTGGAAAATCGTTGTTGGCAGATACGGTGTGCTGAAGCACATGATCCCCAAAACGCAGGGCTTGATTGGTCAGATAATCCAGTTTATCTTCGATGATGGCTTTATACGTTTCATCACCGGTTTCTTTATAAAGCGTCAAAAGCACATGACCCATGGCACAGGTATTTACGGTAAAATCCGGAAGGCCCAAACGGATCAGTTCGTCTACTCTCTCTTTTACCATATCCAAATATTTCTTATTTCCTGTTGCTTCATAAGCCTCAGCCATTCCATAATAAGCTACGCCGCAGGGCCAGTCCCAGGTCATATCCATATTCATGGTACGCTCTGCTACTTTGTCTATAACAGCCTCAAGCTGCTCCTTATTGTAATTCAGTCTCATTTTTTCCATTTTATCACCCTTTCAGTCCGGAAGTACTGATTCCTTCTACCAGGTATCTCTGGAAGAAAATGAAAATCAGAACAGAAGGAAGTATGGACAAAGAAGCCATAGCAAACATTGCGCCGTAGTCGGAAGAAGAACCAGGATCGCAGAACAGCTTTAATGCCAAACTTACCGGATACTTAGAGGATTTATTTACATAGAGCAAGGCGGAAAGAAAATCATCCCATCTCCACATAAAAGAAAAGATTCCAGCTGTAACAAGAGCCGGTTTTATTAACGGCAAAATGATTCTTGTAAAAATTGACACATAAGAACAGCCGTCAATCTTTGCCGCCTCATCCAAATCTTTCGGAATACCGGAAATAAAGTTGGAAATCAGGTATACGAAAAATCCCTGGACGGCGAAAAAGTAAGGGACAATCAAAGGCATATAGCTGCCTACCCAGTTTAATTTCTGATACCAGAGATACTGAGGAATCATAAGAACCTGGGCTGGAAGCATCATAGACAAAAGCATAGCGGAAAATAGCAGCTTTTTGCCTTTAAAATGAAATCTGGCAAAGCCATACGCAACGACAGCAGAGGAAATCACAGTTCCAATCGTAGCTACAACAGAAATAAACAGGGAATTTTTAAAAAACGTAGAAAACGTAACCTTAGCAAAACCTTTCCAGCCATTTACATAGTTTTCAAAGGTAACGTGTTCGGGAATCAAACTGCCTGCCGTCTGAAAAATGGTATTAGTTGGCTTAAAGGAACTCATTACCATCCAAATCAGCGGATAAATCATAATCAGTCCAATGCCAAATACCAGTATATGATAGATCACTGCTTTGACTCTTCTTTTTTCTTTCATTGCTTACCCCTCCTCATATACCCAGTATTTCTTAGTTGCAAACAATAGCAATGTGATTGCTCCGATAATTGCAAGCATTACCCAGGCAAGCGCTGCACCGTATCCGGTATTGTAAAACTCAAAAGACTGCTGATACATATAGACGGTATAGAACAGCGTGGAATTCATAGGTTTTCCCTGTGTGATAATGTAACTCTGGGTAAATGCCAGAAAGCCGTTGATCATCTGCATGACCAGGTTGAAAAAAATAGTAGGGGTCAGAAGCGGCAGGGTAATTCTGAAAAACTTCTGAATCCCATTGGCTCCGTCTACTTCCGCAGCTTCATAAAGCTCCCTGGAAATCTGCTTTAAAGCGGATAAAAAGATCAGCATGGAGGAACCAAACTGCCAGACTGCCAGAAGAATCAGAACCCAGATAGCGGTCTTCGTATTTCCCAGCCATGCAAAGGTGGTTTCAATGCCAACTGCACCCAGAAGACGATTGATGACACCGTCTGTAGCGAACATTCTCTTCCACAGAATCGCAACGGCTACAGAACCGCCTATAATAGAAGGAAGGTAATACGCTGCTCGGTAAAAACCGCTCATTTTCGAGTTTTTCAGCAGCAGCATAGCCACAATCAATGCAAAAACCAGTCTTAATGGAACAGATACAAACGCAAAATAAAACGTAACGCCAATAGTCTTATAAAAGGTTTCATCCTGAAACATTTTCACAAAATTATCCAATCCGGTAAATTCTGGCGGCGACAGAATGTCATAGTCACAGAACGAATAATACAGGGATATTCCCATAGGTACAATCATAAACAGCAGAAAGCCAATGGTAAAGGGTAGGGTAAAGATCACCCCAGCAGTACTTTCTTTGCTTAAGGCTTTTTTAAATGGATTCATCTGATTTCCTCCTAGAAAAACTTCTGCCTGCATACGTTGTGAAAACGCAGCAGGCAGAGCTTTAAGAAACTTGTTCAATTTCCGGTTTCCAGAAATGAAACTGGTTATTTCGAAGCCATAATTTCATTTCCTTTTGTAAACAGCTCCTGTGCTGCCTCTTCAGATGTCATCTGGCCATATGCTACCTTTTCCTCTAACTGCAGCAACAGTTCGGTAACCTCGCTGGAACCATTTGGCATTGGAGGATCAATCTGAGAAGAAGCAGGAGATACTACTTCATTGATAAACTGAATGCTGCTCTGAATGGATTCATCCAAACTTGAAGACAGTTCAGCAGCTACTGTTTCAGACAGCGGCACTCCGCGTTCTGCTAACAAAATCTTATTTGCATCTAAATTATTGGTCCAATAGTCGATAATTTTAACTGCTTCTTCTGGATTTGCACTATTTGCAGATACCGAGAAAAACTGTGCAGGCTTTAAGAAGTTGGACTTAGCTGGATCCGCGGATGGCCAGGTAGTAATTCCGATTTCAGGCATATCTTCCGGCTTGCAGTTCTCATATGCGCCAATCTGATTCGACCAGCAGAATACGCACCAGGATCTGGAATCTTCACTTGCTCCATATACAAACGGATCCTGTTCTACAGCGCCAGGAGTAATCTCCGCATAAATACTTGGATCTACATGCCAGCCTTCCTTTACACCGTCCTCAAATACTTTGAAAATCGGAACGAACTCATCTGGGCTCTCTACATTTAATTTTCCGTCTCCATACATGGAATGTCCATTGGCACGGATCATGTACTGGACAATTTCCTGGGTTACGCCATAGGCCATATTCGTACGATACCCCGTCTTTTCTTTAACGGTTTTGCATACCTCAATAAACTCATCCAGGGTCATATTGTCCTTGATCGTAACGCCTGCTTCATCGGTTACTGCTTTGTTATACAGTAAAGCAGGAGCATTGATGCCAATTGGCACTGCATAAAGCTTTCCATCTACCTTGCCGGAATTTAATACGTCTGCATTTGCATCATCCAGCTTCAGGGAGCCATTTTCTACATAAGGAGTCAGGTCTAACAAAAGGTTATTCTTGGCATACTGATCCAGATATGCATAGTCCATCTGGATTACATCTGGAAGAGAATTTCCAGCAGATGCTGTTGCCAGTTTATTCCAGTAATCGCCCCACTCAGAAAACTGTCCGTCTAAGACCACTCCAGGATTTAGTTCCGAATATTTATCTAATGCCGACTGAGTTCTTTCATTCCGGACCTGATTGCCCCACCATGCAACGGTCAGATTCTTCTCTCCTCCTGCTGCTTCCTCTTTTGCAGGTGTCTCAGAAGCGGCTGCCTCCGTTTTTGCAGCAGTACCGCTAGACGATGCCTCTTCCTTTGCGTTTCCGGAACATCCTGCCATACTTGCCGCGGTCAGCAGACCTGCCATTACCAATGCCATGTTTCTTTTTCTCATAAAGCATATCCTCCTTTTGATTTTGTATGGTTCCCTTACACATCTAACTGTTGTCACAATTATACCCCCTTCTTTCCAAAAACAGTGATAGGTAAAACCGACATTCATGTTTAAAAAACCGATCAGTTTTCTGTATGGATTGCATAATTTTTAATTTCTGTATATACTTAATCCAGTTACCCGACAATGGCTCCGTTACAGGAAAGGGATTCCCATGACATACTCTTTGAGCAGTCTCATACGTAGTACAATCCGGAAAATCAGGCATAAATTAAGCAATCTTCCACTGCTTCAAAAAATGCTTGTGATTGTCTTAAATAATGTATTTTTTGTTATGGTGCTCGTTATTTTCAGTTTACATTTGTGCACCAATGCTTACAATGAATTACTTTATAAGGCCGTTGCAGAAAACCTGACCCAGTCTGCCTATACAATTTCAGACAGTCTGAACAGTATTGTAAATATGTCTTCATCCATCATTGCTGCACCGGAAATCCAGACCTCTTTATCCAATATCATACGGATGAATGACAGGGTTGCATGGACCAATGCCAACCGTATTATTAATAATTCCCTGCAGACATACTTTTCATCGGTTCGGGGAAACGGGGCCTCATTTATGATGATTCAAAACAGATATTTTAATAATTCGACCTATACAACATGGAAAAACCGACTTTCTGAGGAACGTTTCCAGGCTGCTATTGATGCAGCCGCCAGTAAGAAAGGTGCAGCTGCCTGGATTTCTGGAGATCCTGGCAGTAATGCTCTCCTTATAAGCCGTGAAATCAGGGAGATTGATCACCTTTCCTTAGCACCCTTGGGAACTCTGATTGTTTATGTAGATTTAAATAATATTATTGAAAAAGCCAATGCCGCTGCCAGCCAGTATTCAGACAGTCATTACATTCTTTGCAGTAATAAAGAACGGATTTATATACCGGAAGGTTTTCCAGAATCGCTGGCAGACAATCTTATTTCTTCTTCCTCGCAAAAATACCAGATTTTAAATCTGAAGGGACACACCTATTTTACCGTACATAATACCATCCCTGACTACAACATGGATTATTACGGACTGGTACCATACGATGAGGTTATGGGCACGTTAAAGACCACGCTTTTGACCACGCTTTTGAGTCTGTCTGCAGGTGTGTGTGTTATCATTGTGATTTCCAATATTCTGATTCGTTCCATTTTAAGACACTTCCAGATTCTGCTTCAAAAAATGGATCAGTTCAGCCAGGATGAAGCAGCGCTTTTAAGTACAAAATACGATTCGGAATACGCCCATCGAAGAGACGAAATTGGACGGCTCCATCAGGGATTTGAACAGATGACCAAACGGATTCAAAATCTGGTCAATACCAATTATGTAAATGAGCTCCTTGCAAGGGACGCTCAGATTAAGGCGCTGGAATCCCAAATCAACCCGCATTTTCTATATAATACCCTGGAATCTATCAACTGGAGGGCAAAAGCAGTAAACAACCGAGAGATTTCTCTTATGACAGAGTCCCTGGGAACTCTTCTGCGGGCTACATTAAGCAACAAACAGTCTTTGGTTACGCTGGCATACGAGCGGAATCTGATTCAGTCCTATATTACCATACAGCAAATTCGCTTTGAAGAACGTCTGGATTACAAAGCCGAAATTCCAGATGAATTAAACGACGCCTTGCTGCCGCCGCTTACCCTGCAGCCGCTGGTAGAAAACGCTATCCATTACGCTTTAGAGGAAATCACAGAGACCTGCTATATTACCGTTCAGGCCGCAATACAGGAGGAAGCTGGAGAAAATAGAGAACGCTGTATCCGCATTTCTGTTACAAACAGCGGTTCCAGCTTTGATGATAATCTTTTAGAACTTCTCAAACAAAATAGAAAACAGCCAACCCGTTCCGGAATTGGACTTTTAAATATTGATAAACGTATTAAACTTTTATTTGGCGAACATTATGGCCTGTCTCTCTCCAATCAGGAAGACTGCGCTGTTGCATCCGTTACTATACCATATCGTAAGGAGAACTCAATTTCATGTTAAAACTAATTATTGCTGATGACGAACGGATTATTCGTGAAACCATTTCTACAATTATTGATTGGAAACAATACAATATCGAGCTGGTAGGCCTTTGCCAAAATGGTCTGGAAGCTTACGACATCATTCTGGATGAAACTCCGGATATTGTGCTCACGGATATTCGGATGCCTGGAATGGACGGTCTGGAACTGATTCGAAGAATTTCTGAAACGGATCTAAATACCCAGTTTATCATTCTCTCTGGATACGGAGAATTTGAATATGCCAAAACAGCCATGAAATACGGCGTTCGCCATTATCTGCTTAAGCCCTGTAACGAACTTCAGATTCTTGAAGTGATTCAGGAAATCGCCCAGGACTGTTATCGCAAAAACATTTCCGAACATTCCTACCCTGCCATGAATAGTATCCGGCACAATGTTGTGTTTACTATTTTGAATAATGCGCTCTATCAAAACCGGCCTTACCATGAGATCATAGCAACCTATGATCCCTATATGGATTTTAATTTTTCATCCTATCACCTTTTCTATATCTATTTTCTGGAACAGAACTATCTGGATGAATTTTTGCAGCAGTTAAAAATCTATGCAGACCGGCATTTTCCAGAAATTACCATACATGGAATCTATGTCAACTGTACACTGCTGTTGTTCTTTAAGGAATTTGCAGGAAATTATCAGGAACTAAACCATTTTTTTACCAGCACAAACGCCCAAAATCACTCCGTATCCCTGGAAACGGAAGACTGCTCCTTTAAAAATCTTCAGACCCTGCTGGAAACTGTCCTGGATAAAGTAAAACGGTTCAGTATGATTTACTATATCAATGATTTTCACATCTTATCTAGCTGCAATTATAGTTTTATAATGAATGAGGCTGAAAAACTTCTGAAAATTTCTTTGCAGGAAGGACAGGCAGAGGCCATTGACAGCCTAATCGATCTGCTGTCAGAAGTGACCGATCTGTCCTTTCTTAAACAGCTGTCCAATTCTCTGATGCTGAAAATTACTGCAGGTGATAACCGGCTTTCTTCTGTAGATTTAACAGAATGGCTTTTACGTGCAACGGAAGAGACCAATCTGGAGCAATTCAAATTTACCCTGGCAGAAAAATTCAGAAGCCTTTTATCAATCAGCGCTCATTCCTGCACTACCAGCAATATGACCAGACAGATTTATGAATATGTAAACAAACATCTTTCCGACCCTAATCTGACATTAAAGCAGATTGCAGAACAGCATCTGTTTATGAATACCGATTACGTAAGCAAAAAATTCCAAAAGGAAACCGGAATCCGGTTCTCTAATTATCTTACAGAAGTTCGGATTGAACGGGCTAAAAAACTTCTGGTTTCTGCCGGAAACGATAAAATCCAGAATATAGCGGAACAGGTCGGCTGCGGAAACAATCCCCAGTATTTTTCCCAGATTTTCAAAAAGAAAACCGGCATGACCCCCAGCGCTTATATTGCACGACTTCATGGAGAATGATGAAGCTTTTTATACTGTATAGGAGTCTGATCCGTTTCCTGGCGGAAAACCCGTTCAAAATAAGGAAGACTTCCAAATCCAGTCTCCATGGCAATTTCCGTCATGGTCATAGAAGTCTCCTTCAGCAGCATCTGGGCCTTTTTAATCCGGCAGACAGTTTGATATTCATTGACTGTAAATCCGGTAACTCTCCGAAATATTCGGGTCAGATAAGAACGGCTGATAAAAAAACGGGCTGATAATTCATCCAGACAGATTTTCTGAGCAGAGTGGTTTTGCAGATATAATGCAATTTCATGGACCTTCTGATACATTCCTGTGTGAACCAGATTTCTATAATCTGTCCCTTTCCAACCCTCTGCTTCATTTCTGTTTCTCACTCTTGTCAGGAAAAGCAAAAGCTGGGCAGTATATAGGTTTACCAGTCCTGTGGAGATTTTTCTTTCTGTATCAGAATGCCCTGATATACTCCCAGCGTTTTTCATCTCCCTTTTTATGATTTTCAATTGCTCCAAAACCATCTCCCACTCTTCATCCGAGAACCAGGTAATCCCTTTGTACTGTTCTCCAAATTCTAACAGGCTGTTAAAACCGCATATTTTTAACAGCCTGTTTAACGTTTCGCCTTCTAATTGAAGCAAAAAACGGTGGTGGCAGGTCTGTGTTCCTGCAGGGCAGGTTTTATGAATCTGATTCTGGTCTACCAGAATCGCCATCTGCTGTTTGATGTGATACGTATCCTGTTCCACAAAGTAAAACCGCTCTCCTTCCAAAAGAAAATACAATTCCAGGCTTTGATGAAAATGGCGTCTTACCATGGAAAAATTGTGGCTCCTAAGAGCTTCTTCTCCAAAAATCCCAGGAATTCCCCCCTGGAACAGAATTTCCGGCTCTTCGTTCAGCAGGGTTCCATCCAGATAGAGGGTGTCTGCTCTTTCTTGTGATTCCATAAACGTTACCATCCTTGTTCTATTACATCTTACTATTGCAATCATTTTGAGTATAACGCAGTCCGTGTTTATTTTCCATATCCGAACTCATTCTATTTTAAAGAATTGTAGCCGATTCGATAATAATACGAAATAAACAGCTGATTTTATTAGTATTTGCCACAGATTTTCGATAAAATAAAAATCAGGAAGCAACTTAAAAATATTCGTTGCAGCAGTTAGAATCTATTTTAGGAGGGACATTATGATATACAGCAAAAACAAGGTTTCCGATATCCAGATCGCTTATATCGGAGGCGGCTCCAGAGGCTGGGCCTGGACCTTTATGACGGATCTGGCTTTAGACGATCAGATTAGCGGAACAATCCGTCTCTATGATATTGACCGTCAGGCCGCAGAACAAAATGCCGTCATTGGAACTCGCCTGATGAGCCGCAGCGATGCAAAAGGAAATTGGAAATTTGAAGCAGCAGACAGCATACAGGACGCTCTTACCGGTTGTGATTTTACTGTCATTTCTATCCTGCCAGGCACTTTTGACGAAATGGCAGCTGATGTACATCTTCCGGAACGACTGGGAATCTACCAATCTGTAGGAGATACCGCAGGCCCTGGTGGAATGATTCGGGCTTTGCGTACCATTCCCATGTTTGCGGAGATTGCAGAGGCCATCAAAAACTATGCGCCGGACTGCTGGGTAATCAACTACACCAATCCCATGTCTTTATGTATGAAAACGCTTTACCATACCTTCCCTCAGATTAAGGCCTTTGGCTGCTGCCACGAAGTATTCGGTACACAAAAGGTGTTAAAAGGCATTTACGAAGAAGAAACCGGAGATACCATTAAAGACTGGCATGACGTACATATAAATGTAATAGGAATTAATCATTTTACCTGGTTTACGGAGGCAAACTATAAAGGCATTGACCTGTTCCCCATATACAGAGCTTACATTTCCAAACACTTTGAAGAAGGCTATGAGCTTACAGGGGCAAACTGGATGAATTCTTCTTTCCAGTGTGCTCATCGGGTAAAAATGGATTTATTTCGGCGTTTCGGGCTGATTGCCGCCGCTGGAGATCGTCATTTGGCTGAATTTATGCCAGGAAATGAATATTTGAGGGATCCGGAAACCGTGGCTTCCTGGAAATTCGGCCTGACTTCTGTTGACTGGAGAAAAGAGGATTTAAAGAAACGTCTGGAACGAAGCCGCAGACTGGCTGCAGGCGAAGAAGAAATAACCTTAGAGCCTACCGGAGAAGAAGGAATCCTTTTAATCAAAGCGCTGTGCGGCCTGGAACGCTTTGTAAGCAACGTAAACATCCCGAATACCGCTTTACAGATTCCCAACCTTCCTGCGGATGCTCTGGTGGAAACCAATGCGCTCTTTGATTTAAACAGCATTCATCCCGTAGCGTCCGGCCCTGTTTGCGAAGAAGTAAAAGCCCTTCTTCTGCCTCATATCGAAAACCACCAACGGATCTTAAAAGCCGCGTTTACTTTCGACGAGGAACTGGTTGCAGAGGCATTTCTAAACGATCCTCTTGTAATGGGCAAACGCCCTTCTGAAAAAGAAGTTCGGGAACTGGTTCACGATATGCTGGAACAGACGAAAGCCTACCTGCCAGATGGATGGAAACTATAACGTTACAGGGGGAAAGCTGATTTTATGCAGCTTTCCCCCTGTAATTTCTGTTAGTTATCTTCTTACCTGTCCATTTCCATAAATGATATATTTGGTTGTCGTCAGTTCTGTCAGTCCCATAGGCCCTCTGGCATGAAGTTTCTGGGTGCTGATGCCGATTTCTGCTCCAAATCCAAACTCTGACCCGTCTGTAAAACGGGTGGATGCATTTACGTAGACTGCCGCCGCGTCAATTTCATTTAAAAACTTCTGGGCATTGGCGTAATCGGAAGTCACAATGCTTTCCGAATGGCCCGTATTGTACTGGTTAATATGTGAAATTGCTTCTTCTATGGAATCTACCACTTTTAATGACACAATATAGTCCAGATACTCTCTTCCCCAATCTTCTTCTGATGCCGGTGTCAGCCCCTCTGTCAGGCTGCAGGCCCGCTTATCCCCTCTGATTTCTACCTGAAACGGATCCAGCCGTTTCTTTAAAAGCGGGAGAAAGCTTGGTGCAATCCTCTGGTGCACCACTAAAGATTCGCAGGCATTGCACACCCCGATACGCTGGGTTTTCGCATTTTCAATAATATCCAGCGCCATATCAAAATCTGCAGACTCGTCTACATAGATGTGGCAGTTGCCAGTTCCGGTTTCAATGACAGGAACCGTACTGTTTTCTACAACTGACTGAATCAGTCCGGCTCCTCCTCTTGGAATTAAAACGTCAATATACTCATTCAGCCGCATCATTTCTTTTGTAATCTCCCTGCTGGTATCAGCAATCAGCTGGACGGCGTCTTCCGGAAGGCCGCAAGATGCAAGCCCTTCCCGCAATGCTTCTGCAATGGCCTGATTGGAATACAGGGCGTCGCTTCCTCCTTTTAAGATAACGGCATTTCCGGATTTAAAACACAGGCCGAAGGCATCCGCTGTCACATTGGGTCTGGCTTCATAAATCATTCCCACAACGCCAAGGGGGACTCTCTTTTTCCCGATTACCAGACCGTTAGGCCTGGTCTTCATAGACAGCACCTCTCCTATCGGGTCTTCCAGCGCAGCCACCTCTTTTAATCCGTCTGCCATCGCCTGAATCCTGGCGGGATTTAAGGCCAGACGATCCAACAGTCCCTGGCTCATGTTCCGGCTTTTTGCCAGCTCCATGTCCTTTGCATTTGCCGCTTCAATTTCCTCCATCCGGTCTAAAAGCGCCCTGGAAGCAGCCAGAAGTCCCTCATTTTTCTCTGTGCTGCCCAAGGTATTTAATACCGACGCCGCCTTTTTTGCGCGTTTTCCCATTTCAGTTAGTGTCATATGCATTCCTCCTGCAAGCAATTGTTTGTGTCGGTGTAAGAATCCAATCCAGCAGACAGTCGTGGGATTCTTTGGGAAGGGTTTCAAAAATCTGAAAATCATAGGCGATACCGATTTTCAGGCAGCTTTTTCCCTGCGTTCCTTCTAGTCTTCCAAGAAACCGATCATAATAGCCTCCCCCGTATCCCAGACGGCTTCCATCCATACCGAATGCCAGTCCTGGAATCAGAATAACCGCTCCATCCTGGCAAAGCGCCGGACGTCCCTTCTGCGGTTCTAAAATCCCCATGGATCCGGCAGCGGTTTCCTCCAGGCTTTGAATCCAAAAGAAGTCCATTTCCCTTCCATTGACCCTGGGAACAGCTACAAAACGTTTTTCCTTCCACAGCTCTGTTAAAATCGGCCTGGTACCGGCTTCCTTCCTGGTGTCAATGTAGCAGAATACGTCAGACGCGGCTTTTATTTGAGGAAGAGCAAAAAACCTCTCGGCTATCTGCCGGTCCCATTGTGCTTTTTCTTCCAGGGACACCTGATTTCGCAGTATTTTTATTTCTTTGCGGATCTCATTTTTTGTTTCCATACTTTTTTCCCAGATCCGTAATGGTTCCGTCGGCTTCTCGGATGGAAATATTATTTAAAGTTCCCCTCATATTTCTGCGCACTGCTTCTATGTATTCCTTTCTTAACGCTGCCTGCTCTTCCTTTTCTTCTTCTGTCAGGCCGACTGCCTGGGATTTGTGATACAGCGTGTTAATACGGTCAATTTTTTCCTGATTCATAATCGTCCTCCAGACTGGTGTTTTTAGTTTCCATAATATTTTTATGTAAATCAGCACTCATAATGAATGTAGCTCATTAAATCAAAGTCTTTATTTCTGTGGGCCAGAAACAGAGTTCCGGTTTCTTTTCCCTCGGTAATCGCCAATACTGCAGATACTTCTTCTCCATTGGCAATTACCATATCGCAGCCGCTGTCTGTCGCAATTCGGGCCGCCGCCAGTTTAGCCGCCATTCCTCCGGTTCCCACATCGCTTCCGGAAGTAGGCTTTCCCATTGCCAAAAGCTCTTCCGTAATTTCCGGAACCAGCGGAATCAGCCTGGCATCCGGATTGGTTTTTGGATCGTCTGAATAAAGTCCGTCAATATCGGAAAGCAGAATCAGAAGGTCGGCCCCGATTAAAGCGGCTACAATAGCAGAAAGACGGTCGTTGTCTCCAAAATTGTCTACCAGAGGAATCTCTGACGTAGAAACGGTGTCATTTTCATTTACAATCGGAATGGCATGAAGCTTTAACAGCTCTTCAAAGGTATTCTGGGCATTGAAACGGGACGCGTCATTGACCATGGTATTTTTGGTAAGGAGAACCTGGGCTGCCGTCTGGTTGTACTCAGAAAACAGCTTCTGATATACCATCATCAGCCTGGCCTGTCCGACTGCCGCATAAGCCTGCTTCTCTGCCAGGGTATCCGGTTTGCCTCTGTGTCCCAAAGCCTGACGGCCTGCAGCAATGGCTCCGGAGGATACCAGGATTACGTCTTTCCCCTGTGCTTTTAAATCGCTGATAATCCGCACCAGCTTTTCTATTTTCATCAGGTTTAAATCTCCCGTCTCCGGATGGGTTAAGGAAGAAGATCCGATTTTAATGATAATTCTTTTTTTGTCTTTTAATGTCAAACGAATATCTGTGTTCATGTCGTTTTTGCTCCTTGTCAAGTTTCAAAAGGCTGAAAGCGGCCAGCCACCACTTCTGCCATGCGGATGCCGTCCATAGCGGCAGAAGTAATGCCTCCCGCATATCCGGCTCCCTCTCCGCAGGGATACAGCCCCTTTACATCGCTTTCCAAATCCTGGTTTCTCGGAATCCTGACCGGAGAGGAAGTACGGCTTTCAATCCCTGCTAAAATCCCGTCCGGACGATCAAATCCCTTAATGATCTGTCCGAACCGGTCAATTCCTTCGATCAAAGCTTCTGAAAGCGGCTCCGGCATCAGCTGGCGTAAGTCTGCAAACTGATAGCCTCCGCAAAACTCCGGCGTTACCTCTCCAAACTCCTGGGACTCTTTGTTTTCTTTAAAATCGCCATACAGCTGGATCGGTATGTTTCCCTGTCCCAGCTTCCATGCCTGTTCTTCTAATCTTCTCTGGAAAGAAATCCCTGCTAATGGATCCCCTTCTGCGCCTCCAAAATCTTTTGGCGTTACCGTTACGATGACTGCGCTGTTGGCATTTTTTCCGTCCCTGGCGTGGTTGCTCATGCCATTGACTGCCAGGCGGCCTTCTTCTGAAGAGGCATTTACTACATAGCCTCCTGGACACATACAAAACGTATAGACCCCTCTCCCATTTTGGGCCTGATGGGTCAGCTTGTAGCTGGCTGCCCCCAGGAGTTTCGCCGCTTCTTTTCCATACTGGGATTCATCGATCAGATCCTGGGGATGCTGGATTCGAAGGCCCACTGCAAAGGCCTTTGGCTCCATCGCTACTTTTTTCTGATGCAGTACCTCAAACGTGTCTCTTGCACTGTGGCCTACTGCCAGAACTGCCGCGCTGGTATCCAGCTGTTCTGTACCGTTTACCACAACCCCTTTCAGCTGTCTGCTGCCGTCTGTTCCTTCCTCTATCAAAAAATCGGTCACGCAGGCGTGAAACCGGACCTGGCCGCCCAGGCGGATAATTTCGTTCCGCATCCGGCTGACTACCTGGCTTAATACATCGGTTCCAATGTGTGGTTTATTGACATAGCAGATCGACGGATCCGCTCCAAATTCTGCAAAAATCCGAAGAACTTCCCCATTTCTGCCGGACACGTCTTTTACCAGCGTATTTAATTTTCCATCCGAGAAGGTGCCTGCGCCTCCTTCCCCAAACTGGACGTTGCACTGGGGATCCAGTTTTCCGCCTTTCCAGAATGTCTCTACCGCCTCTTTCCGCTCTTCCACGGAACCGCCCCGCTCCAGCAGGATGGGACGGTAACCGGCTTTTGCAAGCATGAGCCCGCAGAACAGTCCGGCAGGGCCGGTTCCGATAATGATCGGAGGATTGGCAAGCGGTTCTGTGCCGCATGGCGGAAACTGATAAACCGTCTCCTTTTTTATAACGGCGTTGCGATTTTTCGCCCGTTTGATAATGGCCTCTTCCTGATCGGCCCAAATATCCAGCACATAGCTGTATGTAATGTCCTCACGCTTTCTGGCGTCGATGGACTGTTTGACAATCTCTATTTTTTTTATCTGATGAAGGGGCGTTTTTAAAGCCTTTGCCGCCTTTTTTTCCAGTTCTTCCCGACTGTGGCGAATGGGAAGCTTTACCTGAGAAAGACGAATCATCCTGTCTCTCCTTTCTTTCCGTTCCTTTTTGTCCTGCCGTCCGGCCGCCGGCTGCCGATACTCCGGCTACATAACCGCTGGCCCAGGCCCACTGTAAATTATAGCCGCCGCAGATTCCGTCTACATCCAACAGCTCTCCTGCAATATACAGGTTCTTTTGGATCCTGGACTCCATGGTCTCCGGATTGATTTCCCTTGTGTCCACTCCGCCGCAGCACACCTGTGCATTGGCAAATGGATTGACGCTTAAAACCAGCGCCTGATAGCGCTTCATGTGTCCGGCTAACGCCTCCAGATGTCCTTTCGTCAGCTTTCTGCAAGGCTCTGGGGGACGGATTCCGGAAAGCTTTAATAAAACGGCTGCCAGCTTTTTATTTAACAGACCTGTAAGGAAGTCTTCGCACAAACGGTCTGGGAAACGGGCGGCCCGTTCCTCCAGAAGTTTCTTTGTGCCTGCTTCAGAAACTTCCGGAAAGAAATCCACACTGACGGTAACGTTCTTCTTTTCATCCAGAGCCCTGGATGCGTACCGGCTGATCTGGAAAGTGGGAATCCCGCTTAATCCATAATCCGTAAGCTGCAGTTCGCCCCGTTCCCTGACCACCGGCTTCCGGTCTATATACAGCGTCAGTTCTGCGTCTGTACGGATTCCGGAAAGCTGCTTATAATAATTGCCCTGACAGCGAAGCTGAACCAGTGCCGGAAGAGGACGGATAATCCGGTGCCCAAGCATCTTTGCCAGTTCATATCCGGAACCGTCAGACCCCGTATTCGGGGCCGCCTTTCCTCCTGCTGCCAGGATAACCGCGTCTCCTTCTATCTGGACGTTTCTCGCCTTTCCGGTATCTGCATATTTTTCCAGTCCGGCGACCAGCCAGCCGGTTTTGCTTTTCTTGACGGATACAGGCGTAAAGCCGCACAAAACCGTTACCTGATGTTCGTTTAAGCTCATTCTTAAAACATCCAGTACGGCAGAAGCCTGATCCGAAAGGGGATAATAATATCCCTGCCGGTCCTTTACCTCTAACCCCATTTCCGAAAACCAGCGGATGGTATCTTCTGTTCCAAATTTTTCCAGAATCTGGAAGGGAAACTCCGGCTGTTCCGAACGGTAGCATTCTTCTGCCATAAATGCATTGGTCAGATTGCATCTCCCATTGCCAGTGGACAAAATCTTTTTTCCGATCCGGTCGGTATGTTCTAAAACCGTAACGGCCGCTCCAGTCCTGGCTGCCCAGATTGCTGCCGCCATGCCGGAAGCGCCGCCTCCGATTACAATAACCTTTCTCTTCACAATGAAACCCTCTTCTGATGATATTAGGTAATCAGTATAACACAGTTAAACCGGATTTGCCACAAAAATACCATCCTTAACTGGTATAAGATTCCAAATAACTGTAAACCTCCATCATGGTCGCAAACCAGATTCCCTGCCGGAGCTTATCCTGTTCTTCCTTGGGAAAATCGGCAATGGGAATGTGGGTATATAAGCACACATCGGTCTGGTTTTTTCGGAATACCAGTAAAAATCCGTCTTCGGATACCAGGCAGTAAGGCGGATCCTCGGCAGTAGAAATGTGTTCTACTTCCGTCTGGTTGATTACCGCCCTGTCTGGCGGCAGTGTTTCCTGTTCCATTATTTTTTCCTGCCTGTCTTTCTGTTCCGACGATGTTCTGGTTACCCAGACTCCTGCTCCCAGGCAGAGGAAGCTGACTCCGACAAATAAAAATAAGCAGTATACAAACCGTTTCATGGAAATTCCTCCTTTCCACGGTTAGTATCTGCTTATTTTGTCAGATTATCCCTGTTTTTTAACGGAGATGCAGTTTTCTTGCTGCTCCTAAAAGCCTGGTCCCCATAGGCATTTCTTTTAGCTCTTTGTCGCTGAAGCCGCCAAATCTCAAAAGCAGAACTCCATAGATCAGAACTGCCGCCAAAATAGCCGGACACAATGCCAGGATAATGCCAAGACGGCCGGACGCCATGCCTTCCGGAAGCAGGCTGTAAATCGCCGTGTAAGCGCCAAAGGCGGCAAATCCCATAATGGCAGAGCAGGCAATCGGAACCAGGAACGTTTTTTTATACTCCTGGCGGTAGCGCAGGTATTTGCGGATAGCCAGCTGATTTAAAATACAGACTACCAGCGCAAACAATACGTTGGAATACACCACGCTGTAAATGCCAAGTCCCATTACTCTCTGGAAAATGACCAAAAACAGCACATGAGGAATCAGGGCAATGGCAGAATGGATAAGAGGAGCGCTCATGTGGTTGGTTCCCTGTAAAATAGCATTGGTCATGGTAGACAGGGAGAAGAATACCACTGCCGCAGAGCCTGCCACCATGAGTTTAATCAGGAGTTCATTGTCGTGGCTGGCAAACAGCAGGTTGCAGATTGGCTCTGCCAGAACGCTCAATCCGACTGCTGCCGGAATGGCAATAATCATGGAAAAACGGATTGCAGTTCTGGTTCTCTGGACGGCTGCTTTGCGATCCCGCATGGCAGCTGCATTGGCCAGAGCCGGAATCAGGGACGACGACAGGGCATTGGCCAGAGCTACCGGAATGTTAAAGAGCAGATGGTATTCCCCAAACACTCCCCAAAGGGCTGCCATCTGATCTTCCTCTCCCAAAGCCCGCAGTCCGGACGCAAACAGGTAGTTATCCAATACGGAACTGATGTTATAAACGGTGCTGCTTAATACAATGGGCAGGATGGTAATGGTCAGCACTGCTGCAATTTTTCCAAAAGAATCTTCCCTGCCGGTTTTATCTTTTTTAAGCTGCCGTCTCATAACGGGACGATACAAAAACAGCAGAAGCAGGAAAAATGCCAGGGCAATGGTGGCTCCGGCTCCGGTTCCCAACGTTCCGCCTGCTGCGCCAAAAGAGCTGGCATACTCGGTTTCCCCATAAACCAGGTCGGCTTCCAGGCCTTTTTTTACCAGCCAGCTGGCAGCGCCGATGCTGACCACCGCATTGACAATCTGTTCAAACAACTGGGAAACTGCAGTGGGAACCATGGTTCCATGTCCCTGGAAATATCCCCTAAGCACTCCTAAATAGGCCATAATCCAAACCGTAGGAGCCAAAGTTTTTAACGCATATCTGCAAAAAGGCATTCCCAGAAGCTGAGCAAACAAATCTGCTCCGAACCACAGCACAGCGCCTGCCAGCGCTCCCACCACTGTGGCGTAGATCAATGCGGCCTTTAAAATCTTCTGACTGTTTTTATACTGTCCTACTGCAATCCGTCCGGCAACCATTTTGGAAACCGCAGTCGGAAGGCTGTAGGAAGATACGATCAGCAAAATCGAATACACGCTGAACGCAGAAGTATAGTAGCCATTTCCCTCTGTTCCGATAATCTCAATCAAGGGAATCCGGTACAGCATACCGATTAACCGTACGATAATGCCGGCAATGGCCAAAATACTTCCCTGTACAACAAAATTGTTTCTAGTGTGCATAATGTAAGTCTCTTTCTTTATCCTTCAATTTTTACCGCCTGGGCCGCATCTTTAGTCGCAATGATGCAGACCCAGGTTTTTCCTGGATTTAGCAGAATCTCTTCCCGATTCTGGTCGTAATAATGGGTAACCCCGTATTCCCCGTCTTTTTCCCAGGTAATGGGAATGGCGTTTCCATTGGTAATATAATATCCTCCGGAACCAGTATGTACGTTAATATTTAAATAATCTGTCGAGGCATAATGCCCCCACTGGCACCACTGAATCAGGACATTTTTTACGGCAATAGGGCCTTCATCGCCGGAATGCACAGATCCATACTGGTAGCGGTGGTAAAGTCCGTCCTCTTTGTCATAGACAAATTCCGGCTGGTTTAACGGATAGCCTGGCTTTACGGAAGACGCATCCATAACGCCTGGACGGCCTTCTAACGTTTCTTCCCCCTTTGCAAAACGGTAATGCCCCTGGTAACTGTCCGGATATTCCCAGGTATAACCTAATTTTTCAGCAGTTTCCAAAATCCTTGTTCCGCTGGTATAGGCATTGTGAGGCGCCTTCCGGTCTTTTGTCCGGTAAAAAGCAGAACTTCCCACTCCCTCAATGCCGTTAATATTGGTTACCACCTTGCCCAGATACAGCTTTGCAAAGGTACTCTGGCCAAAATGGGCGTAGATTGCCTCAAATTCCCTGGCAAAATACGTGTAATACGTGCGGCAGCTCCGGACGGACCCAATCCGATCCAAATCGTCAAACTCTTCGATCAGCGCCATATACCGGTTCATGGTTCCCTCTACCGGCGCTTCATAGACCACCCCTGCCCGATTCAGTCCATACTGGGGCAGGGCCTGCTTGTCGTTGCTCATCATAACGGCCAGCGGACGCCTATTTCCCTGTTTTGCGTCTACCAGCTCCCCTGTTAAATAGCTGCGGATTTTTCCATTTTCCTCTATCCGTTCTTCCGGACGGTAGTAACCCAGTTCTTCCGGCTGGGCCTTTGTCGTCTCCTGATGAATCTCAATCTCTGCCCTGGTGGTTTCGGCTTCGGTCATCTCCGCCGTTTCCTGCGGAAGCGTTGCCGAAGCATCCGCTCCATTTCCAGAACATCCTGTCAGCCCCAATACTGCGGCAGCGCTGACTGCCGCCGCCCATTTCCATCTCTTCCCCCATTGACTCATTTATCTTTTGTACCCCTTCCGCTGTAAAATTTCTTCCTGCTTTTGTTCCATAACCAGACGTTCCCCGTCTTCCATATGGTCGTAGCCGCACAGATGAAGCATACTGTGAGCCACCAGAAATGCCAGTTCCCGCTCTTTTGAATGCCCGTACGCATTGGCCTGCTCTTCAATCTTATCAACCGATAAAATAATATCCCCCAACATCAATTCTCCAGTTTCCGGATTGAAACAGTCGCAGAACTCTTCCTCTGCCCTGGAAAAATCCGAAGGCGTCTCGTATTCCAGCATAGGAAAAGACAGCACGTCAGTTGGACGGTCAATCTGCCGGTACTCTCTGTTAATCGTCTGAATCTCTTCATTGTCTGTTATCAGAACGCTGATTTCCGTCTCATAGGGACAGCCCTCATAGTCCAGAGCCTCTTCTACTATCTCCTTAATAATCTTCTCATAGTCAATTCCTAACTGCTTCTCTGTTTCATAATCAATGGTAATACTCATGATTTCCTCCTATAGGTTACCTTTACCCTGGATGTTTCCGCAGGTTTCTTTGCTTCGTAATCATCATAAGCCTGGACAATCTTTTGTACCAGCGGATGGCGGACCACATCGCTGTTGGTTAAATAACAAAAGCCGATGTCATCAATCTTTTTTAACACCTTTACCGCCGTATCCAGTCCGGATACCGTTCCTGCCGGCAGATCCTTCTGGGTCTGGTCTCCGGTAATGATGACCTTGGAGCCAAATCCGATACGGGTTAAGAACATCTTCATCTGGGCCGGAGTGGTATTTTGCGCCTCATCCAGAATAATGTAGGCATTGTCCAGCGTACGTCCTCTCATGTAAGCCAAAGGCGCCACTTCAATCAGACCTTTTTCTGCATTGTGAAGATAGGTTTCCGCCCCCATGATTTGATACAGGGCATCGTACAGAGGGCGAAGGTAGGGGTCAATCTTACTCTGGAGATCTCCAGGCAGAAATCCCAGCTTTTCTCCTGCCTCAATAGCCGGACGGGTCAGGATAATCCGCCCTACTTCGCCGTTTTTAAAGGCCTGGATCGCCATTGCCATGGCAAGATACGTCTTTCCCGTACCAGCCGGTCCGATTCCAAATACAATCATTTTCTTGCGGATCTGATCCACATACTGTTTCTGTCCTACCGTCTTTGGCTTTACCGGACGGCCGGCAATGGTGCGGCAGATAATGTCCTTGTCAATTTCTAAAAGCTTGCTGCTTCCTTCGGTAAAAGACAGAGCCAGGGCGTAGTCTACATTCTGTTCGGTAATCGGATTGCCCCGTTTGGAAAGTTCAATCAAATCGTGAAATACTGCCTTAGCCTGACCGATTGCCTCCTCCGGCCCGATGATCTTAATGGCGCCGTCTCTGGCTACCATGGTAACATGAAGGGTTTTCTCGATTTTCTTTAAATACGCGTCAAACTGGCCGCATACATTTTTCTCGTGTTCTGTAGGAATGTCAATCATTGTGTCTGTTATGCTCATGAAATTCTCCAATACTCCTTTAATTTTCTGCCGGAATCAGCTCCGCCGGCCGGAGCTGTCCTATGGCGCCTTCTCCCACTGCTGAGCCCTCTACATGGCATAGAGATGCATCTTCTAGTATTTTAACATTATTTTCAATAATGTGTACCCCCTTTTCACTTAAATTATTCAAAAAATTCCGGTGAATCTCCGCTCCCTTTTCTTCCATTTCTTTTTTCGTATAAGCCCTGTCATAGGAAACCGTCTCCCTGGAAGTTATAATCCCCCACCAGACGGGAAGGTAAAAATCCCCGAACAGCCGGACCTGATGCTCCTGGACAATCGTTCTCCAGGTGGTATCTGCCCTGGCTGGAACAAGAATCCGTACAGAATAAGGGCCTATTTTAAACATCAGTCCTTTTCTGACATTGCCGGTATCGGATAAAACAGTATGAAACACCGGAAAGGTCTTGCGGTAACGATAACAGCTCCTGGCAGTAATATCTGCATCTGCGCAGACCAGGTGTTCTTTGGCGGTTTCCCCATTGTCATCCGTAATCGGAACCGCCCCTCTGACCAGAATCTGTCCTTTTTTTACTTCTTCCCCTATTTGTACCTGAGGAATACCGGAGCGGACTATCATATTTGTAATCGTTCCATCGTAGTCTGCCGTCAAATCACAAGGCGTTTCGTTTTTGGGAGGAATTTCTGATAAAACCTCATTTTCCTTTACCTGTACCAGAAGCCTGGTTCCGGAAATTCTGGCAGACACCCAGGTAATTTCCGGAAATGCAGACCGGATTGATGATTCCAGCTCTTCACAGTCAATCCTCCCTTTCCGGATTCCGCATTCCACGCCGCTCTCTTTCAAAAAAGCAGTCAGGGTGTCCTCTGTGTAATGGTAATTGCCGGAAAAAGAAATCTCCCAGATAAAAAAGGATAGTCCGTACAAAAGGAGAAAAAAGCAGCCAAGTCCCACTCCGTACCAGACCCGCTTCCGGTTTTTCTGCATAAAAAAAGGAAGTCCCACTTTTTCTTCCACAACCAGCCGTACCTTTGCTTTTCCGGCATAAGGCCGGATTTTAAAAAAGTCCGGCAGAGTCATGGAACATCTGCAGACTCCTTTTTGATAGGTAAAGTCCCATAGTTCAATACCGCCTGCGCTGCACAGGTTAAAAAAGCGTTCCGGCGAACCGCCAGAAAGCCGTACCCGCACCACGCCCTTAAGGCTGTGAAGGATTTTCAGATACATGGCTTCACCATCCTTTTACTTCTATTCAAATTGTACCGATTTAATCTGTCCGGTTATTTTCATCTCTTCTTTGGTATAATATTGAATAGAAAGCCGGCTTCCCGAAACACACAGCCTGCAGGTCTTCCCCTGAAGCTTTATCAGTTCATCGGTATAAAGGACAATGGCCCGATAATTTTCCACCAGCAGCGCCCTGCGGCCTGCAAAGGAAAGCATCATCTCTCCCATTACCACATCTTCCGGAAATTTTAAAGATGTAACCAGCAATTCCTTTGATTGTGCAAACATCTCCCACTTCCACACCGGTTATTTCCTTCTTAGTATATGCTCTGGAATAAAGAAAAAGTCCCAGTGATACACTGGGACTTTAAATAAGCATTAATTATACTTACGCTTTCTTGCAGCTTCAGACTTTTTCTTACGTCTTACGCTTGGTTTCTCGTAATGCTCTCTTTTACGAATTTCCTGCTGAATACCAGCCTTTGCGCAGTTTCTCTTGAATCTGCGTAAAGCGCTGTCTAAGCTCTCGTTATCTTTAACAATTACGTTTGACATAGCCTCACACCTAACCTCCCTCCAGTTGTGTAATTGTGCGTAATACAACTGTATGGGTATTTTTCACACTGAATTGATTATATCATAAATTTACCATACGTCAAGAACATTTTATGATTTTATCTGTTCTCCGACAACTTTTGCAGCTTCTTTCAGTGCATCGTCTACTCCAGCCGGATTTTTTCCGCCTGCCTGAGCCATATTCGGACGTCCGCCGCCGCCGCCGCCAACTAATCCGGCAATGGCTTTGATTAAGTTTCCTGCATGAGCGCCCATCTTCTGTGCTCCGTCGGTTACGGCTGCCATTAAGTTTACTTTGCCGTCTGTTACAGATGCAATCACAATCACGCCTTCTCCCAGTTTTTCTTTTAACTGGTCGCCTAAATTTCTCAGACCGTTCATGTCTACGTCTGCAACCTTTACCGCCAACAGCTTTACGCCATTAATTTCCTGAACCTGATCCATTACGTCGCCCATTGCTTCGTTGGCCAGCTTGCTCTTTAACTTTTCATTTTCAGAATGAAGCGCCTTAATCTCTTCTAACATCGCTTCAATTCTGGCATTTAAGGAAGCCGGTGTAGTCTTGGCCGTCTTAGCCGCCTGGTGCAGTTCGTTTTCCGTCTCTTTATAGTAATTCATCAGGCCGTCTGCAGTCAGTGCTTCAATACGGCGCACGCCTGCTGCAATACCTGCCTCGGATAAAATCTTAAATGCCTGGATGGAACCGGTATCGGATACGTGGGTACCGCCGCAAAGCTCGGTAGAGAAATCGCCCATCTGAACGACGCGGACTACTTCTCCGTACTTTTCTCCAAACAGCGCCATAGCGCCCGTCTTTTTTGCATCCTCTAAAGACATCTCCTGGGTTACAACCGGTAAAGAGCGCTGAATTTCTTCATTTACAATCGCCTCGACTTTTGCAATCTCTTCTGCAGTCATGGCAGAGAAATGAGTAAAGTCAAAGCGGAGACGATCTGCAGAAACCAAGGAACCTGCCTGCTCGACATGGGTGCCTAAAACGGTACGCAAAGCCTTGTGAAGCAGATGGGTCGCGCTGTGGTTCTTCTCTGTCAAACGGCGGTTCTTTTCACATACCTTTAAGGCAACGGTTTCGCCGGTCTGCAGCATTCCCTTTACCATAACGCCTACATGGCCTACCTTGCCGCCTTGTAAATGAATGGTATCTTCTACCTTAAATTCGCCGCCTGCGCTGACAATGGTACCTACGTCGCCCTGCTGGCCGCCCATGGTGCCGTAAAATGGAGTCTCTTCTACTAAAACAGTACCTCTCTGGCCGTCAGTGAGGGCTTCTACAATCTCATCCTCCGTTGTAAGCACCGTAATCTTCGAATCGTGTACCAGACGGTCATAGCCGACAAATTTTGTGGTAATAGCAGCGTCGATGGACTGATATACGGTAACATCTGCTCCCATGTAGTTTGTCGTCTTTCTGGCTTTTCTGGCTTTTTCTTTCTGTTCCTTCATAGAAGCGGCAAAGCCTTCTTCGTCTACTTCCATGCCCTTTTCTTCCAAGATTTCCTTGGTTAAGTCTACTGGAAAGCCATAGGTATCGTACAATTTAAACGCATCTGCGCCGGAAAGCACCCTGGTGCCTTCTGCGCTCATCTTTTCTTCCATTTCTGCTAAAATAGCAAGGCCCTGGTCGATGGTTTTATTAAACTTATCCTCTTCCTCAGAAAGGACTTTGAAAATCATAGCCTTCTTTTCTTCCAGCTCCGGATAGCCGTCTTTGGACAGATTAATGACCGTGCTGCTCAAATCTGCCAGGAACTTGCCTTCAATGCCAAGCTTTCTGCCATGACGGGCAGCGCGGCGCAGAAGACGGCGGAGTACATAGCCTCTTCCTTCATTGGACGGCATGATTCCGTCAGAAATCATAAACGTACAGGATTTGATATGGTCGGTAACAATCCGAAGGGACACGTCGGTCTCATGATCCTTCTGATACTCTGCATGAGCCAGCTCGCATACTCGGTCCAACAAGGCCTTATTGGTATCCACAGTAAACAGGGAGTCAACATCCTGGACTACAACTGCCAGACGCTCTAAACCCATACCGGTATCAATGTTTTTCTGTGCCAAATCGCTGTAATTGCCATGACCGTCATTGTCAAACTGGGTAAATACGTTATTCCATACCTCAATGTACCGGTCACATTCACAGCCAACGGTACAATCCGGCTTGCCGCAGCCGTATTTTTCACCTCTGTCATAGTAAATCTCAGAACATGGACCGCATGGGCCGGAACCATGCTCCCAGAAGTTGTCTTCTTTTCCAAAACGGAAAATCCGATCTGCCGGAATGCCGATTTCCTTGTTCCAGATCTCAAATGCCTCGTCGTCATCTACATAAATAGACGGATATAACCGGTCTGGATCCAGGCCGACTACCTGGGTTAAAAATTCCCAGGACCAGGCGATCGCTTCATGCTTAAAATAATCGCCAAAGGAAAAGTTGCCCAGCATCTCAAAAAATGTGCCGTGTCTTGCTGTTTTTCCAATGTTTTCAATATCGCCGGTACGGATACACTTCTGACAGGTACATACCCTGGTTCTCGGCGGAATCTCCTGACCGGTAAAATAAGGCTTTAATGGCGCCATACCGGAGTTAATCAGCAATAAACTGTTGTCATTATGCGGAACCAGGGAGAAGCTCTTCATAGCCAGATGTCCCTTGCTCTCAAAAAACTCCAGGAACATTCTCCTTAATTCGTTTACACCATACTTCTGCACGTCTTTAGTCCTCCAAACTTATTGGTTCGTCTTCTGCGAATCCTTTTTATCCCTGAATTTTTTGCCCAATACAATACCTGCCCATGCGACAGCGGCAAATACGGCTGCTTTTCCTGCATATCCAATCAAACTGCTCACAAATCCCATTTGCAATAACCTCCTTGTGAAGCTGCTTATTGCAGCCTTATCCATTCTTTATATCCTATCATAGGAAAAATCATTTATCAAGTAGGGAAACGAAAAACTCTGCAGAAAAAAAGAATCCCACAAAGGGGATTCTTAGAAAAACCTATTTTAAATAGTTCTGATAGCTCTCCAGTAAATCGTATGCCCTCTGCCTGGTAGAAGAAGCCAACGAAGCGGTATATTCTGCGCTCTCAATGGAACCGCCGCTGCTGTTGGGGGCCGCCTTTTCAGCCTGGGCATCTCTGTCATTCATCCACTGACGCTGATTTTTTGCCAGCGCCTGCTGTTCATCCGCATTGAGATGCTCCATAATCTGGGTATAAACGCTGTTTAACTCTGTTTCCCAAAGTTTCATCTCTGTCTCAGCCAGAGACTTAATGGAATAAGCGGTAGATTCTACCTGGCTGTCCCGCATCTGCTGGATCTGGCGATCCAGTTCTTCCAGCCTCTCTTTGTTTTTTTCATAGGAAGACGGCTCTTCTTCTGATACCAAATTTCTTTCATAAACTGGGGCAGGCTGCTTTGCTGCCCCAGCAGCAGGCATTTCTTCTGGCAGGCCTTCTTCCGGCGGCAGGCTCTCTGTTTCCATATCCATGTCCGCTTCTGCCGCTTCCATGGGCTGTGTAAGATCAACGCCGTCTTCTGCCGCTGTCCCTAAAGCAGGGGGTTCTGCACAAAAAGCCGCGGCCGGAGATTCTTCTGAGTTCTGCTTTGACTCAGACTCCTGGTATGTCTGTGTGTGTTCCGGAACATACGGATCCTGTACACGGACGCTTCCCAGCCTGGAAGACGGCACCGCCTCGGTTGCCTCTGTCTCTGTCTGGACAGAAGGGGGAATCGTCTCCGCAATCGTTTCTATCGCATACATACGCTCTTGTGTTGTAATATAATGATTGGTGTAGGCGGTAATCGAACTGCCGGCAATCACAATACCGGCAACCAGAGCCAGCCTTTTAAAGCCTTTTGCCATCCTGGTCCCTTTCCTTTGCTGTTATTATGGCGTTGTTGTCTTACTACTAGTAAGATAACACACTTTTCCCAGAAAAGGAATAGACTACCGAAAAGCGTAATATATTGTAAGGTTTGCGTAATATTTTCAATATATTGTCTTTTTTCGGCTACACGCCTGGATCGATCCGCAGGTTTTCTCCTAAAGCCGCGGCTACCGCCATCTGGTCGCACCGTTCATTTTCCGGATGGCCCGCATGGCCTTTTACCCAGACAAACTGCACCTGATGGGGTTCCTTGGCTTTTAAAAGCCGCTTCCACAAGTCTACATTTTTTACAGGTCCGGATTTTCCTCTGTTCCAGTTGCGGGCTACCCAGTTGTCGATCCACTTCTGGTTAAACGCATCAATTAAATACTTGGAATCGGAATACAGTTCCACCTGACAAGGGCGGTTTAATGCCTCCAGGCCCATAATGGCAGCTAACAGTTCCATCCGGTTATTGGTCGTTTTTACAAATCCCTCGGATATGGTCTTTTCGTGGAGTTTTCCGGAAGAATCCGTAAAGTGAAGGACGACTCCGTATCCTCCTGGACCGTCAGGATTCCCCCTGGCAGACCCATCCGTATAAATTTGTACCTTTGTCATAAATTCTGTCTCCTATCTGTCCCATTTATCGCATAACGCATGAATCTGATCGGCAAATTTAGCCAGATCCTTGTTGGCTCCGCCTTCATTATGGCGGATAACCTGAAGAAGCCGTTCTCCTGCGGCAACCAGACGTCCGTAAACGCCGATGGCCTTCCTCTGGGCGGCTTTGGCCTTGTTGATCGGAACGCCGGCAGTTTCCGTCAGCCACTGGTTGGCGGCCAGATCAAATACGGATCCGGAAAACGGCGCTTCTGCATTCAGGCCGTATTCCTGGTTCAGGGTCATGGCAAAACTGGTGCACACCGTGTCTTCTCCATGAACCATAAAAACCCGATCCGGTTTGGTCTCAAAGGCCCCAATCCACTCCAGCAGTCCCTTCCGGTCTGCATGGCCGCTTAATCCTTCTACATTGACAATCCTGGCTTCTACGTCAATGGTTTCGCCAAACAGCTTAACGGTCTTTCCGCCTTCTACCAGAGTACGCCCCAGGGTTCCCTCCGCCTGGTATCCGGCAAAGACGATGGTACTCTCCGGCCGCCATAAGTTGTGTTTTAAGTGATGGCGGATTCGTCCGGCGTCGCACATTCCGGCTGCTGAAATGATTACCTTTGGTTTGGTATCAAAGTTAATGTTTTTGGAATCTTCACTGGTAATGGACAGTTTCAGGCCTGCAAAGCCGATGGGATTGATTCCCTTATGAACCAGAACCTGGGTTTCATCATCGTAGCATTCCACTTCATTTTCTTTAAATACCTGGGTGGCCTCAACCGCCATAGGGCTGTCGACATAGACTTCAAAATTGCCGTGTCCGGTTACCAGGTTCTGTTCCTTAATCGTCCGGATAAAATACAGAAGTTCCTGGGTTCTTCCTACTGCAAAGGCCGGAATTACCACATTGCCTCCTGCGTCCAGGGTACTCTGGATCACGTCTGCCAGTTCTTTGATGTGATCCGTTCCCTGTTTATGGTACCGGTCTCCATAGGTGCATTCCATCAACACGTAATCCGCATCTTTGATATACTGGGGATCTCGGATCAGCGGCTTGTTTTGATTGCCGATGTCGCCGGAAAATACGATTTTCTTCTGGATTTCCCCTTCTCTTGCCCATACTTCAATAGAAGCCGAGCCAAGCAAATGACCTGCGTCAATGAAGCGGACGGAAAACTCATCGCAGAACTCTATCTTTTCCCCATAACGGCAGGGCTTAAACAGCTTTAAAACCCCTTCCGCATCCTCCATGGTGTAAATCGGCGGCACCTCTGGCTGTCCCGCGCGGCGGGCCTTCCGGTTTTTCCACTCTGCCTCCATCTCCTGGATGTGGGCCGAATCCTTTAACATAATCTCGCACAGATCCGTAGTCGCGTCTGTGGCAATGACCGACCCCCTGAATCCTTTTTCATAAATCAGAGGAAGGTGGCCTGCGTGGTCAATATGGGCGTGGGTCAGCAGTACGTAATCAATTTCCGAACAGCTGACTGGGAGTTCTGCATTTTCATAGACATTTACTCCCTGCTCCATGCCGCAGTCAATCAGGATTTTCTTTTGTCCAATTTCCAGATAGTGGCAGCTTCCGGTTACTTCGTGATCGGCTCCGATAAACATCAACTTCATAAAACACCCCTCCTGTCTGAATTCTTCTCTGCCTCTGCAAAGAAACACAGACAGGAAATTCCCTGTTTTTCCAGCGAACCCCCTGTCTGAATCACACCCTTTGTCAAACGATTTTCTTGTACTATAGTATACCATAATTTAAATGATAATGCAAATCATACCTCCGTTGCTGTCGTTAATTATTTTCTGCAGGGTATCCTGAAGCTTCATCTGGCATTCTTCAGTCAGCTGGGAGATTTTGGCCTGGATTCCGTCTTCCACAATCTGTTCCACGGATTTGCCGAAAATATTGGTTTCCCAGATTCCGTCTTCTTCCTGGCTGCATTTTTTTATGTAGTCAATCAAATCCCTGGCCTGCTGCTCGCTTCCCACAATCGGTGCGATTTCCGTCTCAATATGGGCCTGAATCAGGTTGATGGACGGCGCCTGGGCCTTTATTTTTACCCCGTATTTATTTCCATGACGGACCACCTGCGGCTCATCTAACAAAATTTCTTCCCGTTCCGGCGTTACCACGCCGTATCCTTTCAGACGAACCTGGTTCATGGCGTCTTCTACCTTCTGGTATTCCTTCTGCATATGAGCCAGACTGCTTAAGGTCTGCATCAGTTCATACTCTCCTGCAATCGGAAGACCTACGTAATCGCTTAAGGTCTGGTAATAATATCCATCGTCTACCTGGACGTCCATCGCCACGGAACCGTCTGCCAGGTTCATCTGTCTTAAGCGCAGGGAACCTATGGTTTCTTCCCCTGCCGCTAACGGCTGCATCTGGGATGTAATTTCTTTCATATATCCATGCTTCTGGATTAAATCCCTGGCTTTCTGAACCAGAGCCTCTTTCAGCCAGTGGGAAGACGGCAGAAGCTCCAGCCATTTGGGAATATAAAAATCCAGTTCCGTTACTGGAAACTCCTTCAGAACCTTTTCTAAAATGCGGGTAACATCCTCTTTTTTTAGCTGTTCGCAGTTGACTGGCATGACCGAGACCTGATACTCATTTTCCAGATTTTTTGCAAGGGCTGCGCTTTCCTCCGAATAAGGGCGTTCGCAGTTTAACAGCATAATAAACGGCTTTCCGATTGCCTTTAATTCTTCTACTGCCGCTTTCTCTCCTGCCGCATAACCGGCCCGTTTAATCTCCCCAAACGACCCGTCTGCCGTTACCACAATCCCAATCGTAGAGTGATCGGTAATGACCTTTCTGGTACCGACTTCTGCAGCCTTTGTAAATGGGATTTCGTAATCGTACCAGGGCGTTTTTACCATCCGTTCCGTATCGTTTTCAATATGACCGGCTGCTCCGTCCGCCATAAATCCTACGCAGTCAATCAGGCGCACCTTTGCTTCAATACCGTCTCCTAACTGGATTTTTGCCGCTTCTTTGGGGATAAACTTAGGCTCTGTGGTCATAATGGTCTTTCCTGCCGCGCTCTGGGGCAGCTCATCCCTGCTTAAATTTTTCTGGTTTTCATCCTCCATTCCAGGAATGACTAAAAGTTCCATAAACCGTTTGATAAACGTGGATTTTCCAGTTCTGACCGGCCCGACTACCCCAATGTAAATGTCCCCTCCGGTTCTGGCTTCAATATCTTTGTATACATGGAAATTGTCCATAAAAATACCCCCTTGCTGTGCTGATACAGTATATGCAGGAGGGTATTTTCTTATTCTCTATAAAGTTTACTCGCTTAAATATGCCTTCTTAACCCGTTCGTCATTCATAAGCTGCTTGGCGTCTCCGCCTAATACGATGTTTCCGGTCTCTAATACATAGGCTCTGTCGGCAATGGATAATGCCTTTTTTGCATTCTGCTCTACCAGAAGAACCGTTACTCCGTCTGCATTGATTTTCTGGATAATATTGAAAATCTCGTTTACATAGATAGGAGAAAGTCCCATAGACGGCTCATCCATTACCACAAGTCTTGGATGGCTCATCAGCGCCCGTCCCATGGCAAGCATCTGCTGCTCGCCGCCGGAAAGGGTTCCTGCCATCTGGTTCTTGCGTTCCTCCAGTCTGGGGAATCTCTGGTAGATCATTTTTAAAGTGTCTTCAAATTCTGCTTTGTCATTTCTGGTAAAAGCGCCCAGTTTTAAGTTCTGTAATACGGACAGCTGGGCAAACACCCTGCGCCCTTCCGGCACATGGGCAATTCCCATAGGAACTAACTTATGCCCCGCCATTTTGGTAATATCCGTTCCCTCATAGGTAATGTGTCCTGCCTTGGAAGGAATCAGGCCGGTTACGGTGTGGAGAATGGTGGTTTTTCCCGCTCCGTTTGCGCCGATTAAAGCGATAATCTCTCCCTGGTTTACATCGAAGGAAATCCCTTTAATGGCCTGGATCACGCCGTAATACACTTCCAAATCCCTGACTTCCAGCATTGCCATACTTTTCTTCCTCCTTATTCGCCCAGGTATGCCTTGACAACCTGTGGATCGTTTAATACTGCAGAGGTATCTCCGCTTGCAAGCACCTGACCGAAATTCAGTACGGTCAGCTTTTCGCAGATGCCGGATACCAGCTTCATATCATGCTCAATAAGCAGAATGGTCATGTCAAACTTTTCCTGCACAAACCGGATAGTTTCCATCAGTTCCGCCGTCTCATTAGGGTTCATGCCGGCCGCTGGCTCATCCAGCAAAAGAAGCTTAGGATCCGTGGCAAGGGCTCTGGCAATCTCCAGCTTTCTCTGCTTGCCGTAAGGCAGGTTGGACGCCTTATAATCTGCTTCCTGTTCCAAATCAAATACCTTTAAAAGCTCCATGGCTTTTTCATTCATCTCTTTTTCTACCTTGTAATACTTAGGCAGGCGGAAAATACCAGTTAACGTAGAATATGGATGATGGTTGTGAAGACCTGCTTTTACATTGTCTAAAACAGTCAGGTCTTTAAACAGACGGATGTTCTGGAAGGTACGGGCAATGCCGCACTGGTTGATCCCAATGGTCTTTTTGCCGGTAATATTTTTTCCGTCCAGAACGATGCTTCCGGTATCTGGTTTATACACGCCGGTCAGAAGGTTGAATACGGTAGTTTTTCCTGCGCCGTTTGGGCCGATAAGTCCATACAGCTGGCCCTTTTCAATGGTAATATCGAATCCGTCTACTGCTTTTAATCCTCCAAAGGAGATACTCAAGCTCTTTACTTCCAGCATTGGTAATGCCATGTTATGCCGCCTCCTTTTTTACTGTCTTTTTCCGGAATGCCTGTGCTGCCCTCTCCCGAAATTCAATGGATTTGGGGCTGGAGTTAAACAGCATGATTGCAATCAGCACAATGGCGTAAATCAGCATACGGTAATTGTTCAGTCCTCTTAGAAGTTCCGGAAGAAGGGTCAGAACAACTGCCGCAATTACGGAACCTCTTACGTTTCCGATTCCGCCCAATACGACAAATACCAGAATCATAATGGACTGGTTATAGCCGAAATTTTTTGGAAGAGCTGCCAGCGTCGTCAGGTTGTGGGCATATAAAACGCCTGCTACTCCCGCCAGCGCCGCAGATACGGTAAACGCCAGCAGTTTGTATTTGGTAATATTAAGGCCGATAGACTCTGCGGCAATCCGGTTGTCGCGGATAGCCATAATCGCCCGCCCTGTACGGGAATGAATCAGGTTAATGGAAATTACCAAGGTAATCAGCAGCAGAATCACGCCGATCGTAAAGGTAGAAGCCAGCGGCGTTCCCGTAATTCCCTGTGCGCCTTTAATCAGAACCGTACCTTCTGCATCTAAGTTTAACGCCACTTCGCTTTTCATGGAAAAATGGAGTCCGGAAGAATCCACGCCCAGATAGATCGCGTTGATAATATTTTTAATGATTTCCCCAAACGCCAGGGTCACAATAGCCAGATAGTCGCCCCGCAGGCGGAGAACCGGAATTCCAATGAGAATGCCGAATACGGCTGCCGCGGCTGCGCCGATAAAAATGGCGATTACCAGGCTGACGGTCGGATCCAGGCTTCCCTTAAACACCTTGGAAAACAGCGCGCCGGAAAATGCGCCTACGCACATAAAGCCTGCATGGCCTAAGCTTAATTCGCCGGAAATGCCTACTACCAGATTTAATGAGACCGCCAGAATCGAATAGGTACATAACGGTACCAGAAGACCTTCCATCAGACTGGACATATGGCCGGTCTTTAATGCAATTTCTACCAGAACATAGACTAAGATCACCATTCCATAGGTCACCCAGCTGCTCTTTAAAACGTTCTTTTTTTCTTTTTCTAATTTCATACCAGTTTCCTCCATCATCAGACTTTCTCGCTGACTTTTTTGCCCATAATACCGGTCGGACGTACCAGAAGGACAATAATCAGGACAGAGAATACAATGGCGTCGGAAAGCTGGGAAGAAATATAAGCTTTGGAAAGATTTTCAATCACTCCCAGTAAAATTCCGCCAATCATGGCTCCAGGAATGGATCCAATGCCGCCGAATACGGCTGCTACAAAGGCCTTAATGCCTGGCATGGCGCCTGTGTAAGGCGTTAAAGACGGATAAGCGGAGCACAGCAGCACGCCTGCTACTGCCGCCAGGGCAGAACCAATGGCAAAGGTAATGGAAATGGTGCGGTTTACATTGATTCCCATTAAGGTTGCCGCGCCTTTGTCTTCCGATACGGCAAGCATGGCCTGGCCGGTCTTCGTCTTGTTGATAAACAGGGTTAAGGAAACCATAACCACGATACAGGTTGCAATGGTTACAATCGTCTCTCCCGTAATCATCAGCTGGCCATCTGCCAGACGCAAAGGTTCCATGCTGACAACAGAAGTAAACGCCTTGGTATCGGCTCCCCACAAAAGCAGAGCCAGATTCTGAAGCAGATAGCTGACACCGATTGCCGTAATCAGGACTGCTAACGGAGAGGCGCCGCGGAGAGGCTTGTACGCTATCCTCTCAACCACTACACCTAATAAGGTACATACCACCACTGCAGTAAGAATTCCTGCTGCCGGAGGCAGACCCATTGTGCTCACTACGATAAATACCATATATCCGCCGACCATAATAATATCGCCGTGGGCAAAATTCAGCATCTTTGCGATACCGTAAACCATTGTGTAGCCCAGGGCGATAATTGCATATACGCTTCCCAGGCTGATTCCGCTGATTAGATAGGACAAAAAACTCATGTTGTGACACCTCTTGTTTTTTTATGCCGAGAAAAGCTGCTGCCTGGGAAATCAAATTTGCTTCCACTGTGCAGCAGCTCCCTGTCATTTATACTAAATCTGTTTAAACATATTATTCCATAGAAACGTAAGCGCCGTTTTCAATCTTTACTGCCTTTGGCGCCTTGGAAGGTTCTCCGTCTGCATTCCAGGTCATGCCTGCGCCGGTCAGGCCGTCTACGGAAACCTTAACCATAGAAGCTTTCATTGCTTCGCAAAGGTCAGACACGCTCATATCCGGAGTTGCGCCTGCATCCTCGATCGCCGCCTTTACTGCATAAACCGCATCGTATGCATCTGCCGCAAACTGGACTGGAGTGTCGCCGTACTTCTCTTTGTAAGTCGTAACGAAATTAACCGTTAAATCATCGGTTGCATCTGCCGCAAACGGAGTCAGAAGCATCAGGCCTTCTGCCAGGCTGGTATCAAAGTTCTTCACGCCTAAGATGCCGTCCATGCCGTCGCATCCGAAGAAGATTGGATCCCATCCCATTGTGTTTGCCTGGCTTAATACCAGAGCCGCCTCTGTATAATAGAATGGAAGGAATACTAACTCAGCGCCCGCATCTTTTGCCTTCTGCAGCTGGGTAGTAAAATCTTTATTGGTATCTGCGGTAAATGCCTCTTCTGCTACAATCTCTAATCCCTGATTGGCAGCCTCTGCCGCAAACTTGGAATAGATACCGCTGGAATATACGTCGGAGCTGTCATAGATTACTGCAATCTTTGTTGCCAGCTTGTGCTCGCCGATATACTTTGCAGAAGCTGCGCCCTGATCCGGATCGGAGAAGCAGACACGGAATACGTTAGGATTTTCTGCACACTCTACTGCAGAACCGGAAGGAGTAATCTGGAACAGATTATCCTGTGCGGACTTTGCTGCAACTGCAATACAGGAGTTGGAAGTTGTTGCGCCGACTAAAACCTGCATTCCCCAGTCCTTTAAGCTGTTATACGCGTTAATGGACTTTTCTGCATCGCTCTCGTCGTCTTCTCCCTTATATTCAATCTGGTAACCGTTAATGCCGCCTGCCGCATTGATTTCATCGACTGCAACCTGAGCGCCGTTTACCACTGCATTTCCATAAATCGCATTAGGGCCGGTTAAAGGCCCCATGGCGCCAATCTTCCATACTGATCCGTCTGCTGCCGCCTGTTCGCCGCTGCCAGCATCTGCTGCCTCTGTTTTTCCCGCTTCTGCAGACGTCTGTTCTGCTCCCTCAGAACCGCCGCAGGCAGTAAGGGAAGCTGCCATAGCTGCTGCTAAAACCAAACTTAAAACTCTCTTTTTCATAATAATTCCTCCTCTTCTTTCCCCTGATTCATCTGGAATATCCGCTTGCAGGCGGACACTGTTCGCCCTATGCGTACACTCCTGGTCAGGAAAAACGGCTTCCGGCAACTGGATTTCCCTTTACCTTCGCCACAAAGCCGTTCCTTGAAAGCTTTTCTAAATTATAGTGAGGAAACTGGTTATTGTCAACCATTTGAAACGCCTGTTTTCTCATTTTCACTGAAAAAACAGGCGTATTATAAGTACTATTTATAGGTCTCATTCCGAAGGGTTATTGTACCTGGGATCCCTCGTTTTTCCAGTCCAGATCCCTGCTTTCTATCTGCCGGTCTCTCAGCATCAAATCTGCCACTGCTTCCTTTGCCGGCTTGCCCTCAAATAAAATCTGATTGACCTGCTCAACGATTGGCATCGGCACCTGATACTTCTTGGACAAAGCCAGGGCCGCTTTGGCAGAGTACACGCCTTCTACCACCATTTTTACTTCTTTCATGGCTTCTTCCATGGAATAGCCTTTTCCAATAAGGATTCCGGCCCTGCGGTTGCGGCTGTGCATACTGGCGCAGGTCACAATCAGATCGCCGATACCGGAAAGTCCTGCAAAAGTCTGGGGCTTTCCGCCCATAGCTGCCCCAAGACGGCCGATTTCTGCAATTCCCCTGGTAATCAGCGCCGCTTTGGTATTGTCTCCATACCCCAGTCCGTCTGCCATGCCGGCAGCCAGAGCGATTACATTTTTAAGAGCAGCCCCGACTTCAATGCCAATCATATCCGGACTGGTATAGACCCGAAACGCCTGACTCATAAAAACAGCCTGAATCTTCTCGGCAGTCTCTCTTTTATGAGCTCCTGCCACACAGGTGGTAGGAAGAAGACGGCTGACCTCCTCTGCATGGCTGGGACCGGAAAGGACTGCCACATCTGCCATGGGAAGTTCTTCTTCAATGACTTCTGAAAGGGGTTTTAAACTTTGTTCTTCAATGCCCTTTGCCACATTCACAATAATCTGGCCCTGTCTGCAGAAAGGCGCCATCTTCGCAGCCGTCTGACGGACAAAAATAGACGGAACCGCCAGCACCAGAATCTCTTTTCCCTCCATCGCTGCCTGCAAATCCGCAGTAATTTCTAATTCTTCCGGAATTACGGCTTCCGGAAGGTTGGGGTGCTTTTTTTCTGTCCTGATTTTATCTGCCTCTTCTGCAAACGCAGACCACAATGCAACCTGGTTGTGATTCTGAACCAGTAAAATAGCCAGGGCTGTCCCCCACGTTCCAGATCCAATTACCCCAATTGCTGCCATGTTTCATTCTCCTTCTCTGCCTTTTAAGATTTTTTTGCTCCCAGCTTATTTTCTGTTCCATGGAACAGCCGCTTAATGTTGGCGCGGTGACGCCAGAAGGCCATGGCCGCAATAACAAAAGCGACTGCCACGCATTCCCATTGAAGGTACTGCGTATTCAGGGAAGTCATGCCGGACACATCATGGAGCACAGCCGTCCCATATCCTCCGGTAAAGGTAAAATACGCCGTCATAGCCAGAAAAATGGCCGCTACCAGAAGGGAGCCTAACGATACGTAACGGGTAATGGCAACCGTACCGATAAATACTGCCGCGCAGATTAACGTAATCCGCCAGTCACTGGCCATTAAAATACCAGCCATGGCAGCGATTCCCTTGCCTCCCTTGAATCCTAAATAACATGGATAATTGTGCCCCAGAGTCACGCCCAGTCCGGTATAAAGGACCAGCACATGGCTGTACAGCGCTCCGTCGCCCAGAAGCACTCTTACCAGGACGCAGGGCACAAAGGTTTTTAAAAAGTCTCCGGCAAATACAATCAGTCCTGCTTTTGGTCCTAAAACCCTCAGCGCATTGGTGGTTCCGGAGTTTCCGCTTCCATGCTTACGGATATCTACTCCATGAGCTTTTCCATAAAAGTAGCCGGTCTGAATCAATCCAAACGCATACCCGACTGCCAGACATAAAATTCGTTCCATCTTTACTGCTCCTTTGCTTTCCGCTCCCTGATTAAGAAACGCAGGGCCGTACCGCGGAAACCGAACGCTTCTCTGATTTTATTTTCCAGATACCTGGTATAGGAGAAGTGCATCAGCTCTTTATCGTTGACGAAAATAACAAATGTAGGCGGTTTTACAGCTACCTGGGTCATGTAGTAAAGCTTTAACCGCTTGCCCTTATCAGACGGCGGCTGCTGCATGGCTACGGCTTCCGTCATAATCTCGTTTAATACGCCGGTAGCGATTCGCAGCGTCTGGTTTTCCCTTACCATGTCGATTAAGTCAAACAGCTTGTTTAAACGCTGTCCGGTTTCCGCAGAAATAAATAAATATTCTGCATACGGCATAAAGGACAATACTTCCTTGATCTTTCTGGTATACTCGTAAATGGTCTTGTCATTTTTTTCAATGGCATCCCATTTGTTGACTGCCACAATAATGCCTTTTCCTCTGTCGTGAGCAATTCCGGCGATTTTAGCGTCCTGCTCGGTAACGCCTTCGGTCGCGTCAATAACCACAACCACCACATCGGCCCGCTCTACCGCAGTAACCGTACGGATAATGCTGTACCGCTCCAGATCCTCTTTAATCTTATTTTTGCGGCGGAGACCTGCCGTATCAATAAATACGTAATCGGTTCCGTTATGGGTAATCTCGGTATCGATGGCGTCCCTGGTCGTTCCTGCAATGTTGGAAACAATTACTCTGTTTTCTCCTAGCAGCTTGTTAATCAGGGAAGATTTCCCAACATTTGGTTTTCCAACCACTGCGATGCGTGGGCGCTCATCTTCTTCCTCTTCGCCCTGGTGCTCTGGAAAATGTCTGGCAACCTCGTCTAACAAATCGCCGATTCCCAGTCTGGATGCTGCAGATACCGGAATCGGATCGCCGATTCCCAGATTGTAAAATTCATATACGTCATTGCCAAACTTCTGGATGCTGTCTACTTTATTGACGGCCAGTACAACCGGCTTCCTGGACTTGCGCAGCATATCTGCCACTTTGGAGTCAGAATCCTGCAGACCCTGGCGTACGTCTACAATAAAAATGATGACGTCTGCCGTCTCAATGGCAATCTCTGCCTGCTCCCTCATCTGGGACAGGATAATATCTTTGCTGTCCGGCTCAATACCGCCGGTATCAATCAGGGTAAAATTCCGATCCAGCCAGTTACAGTCTGCATAAATCCGGTCTCTGGTTACTCCTGGCGTATCTTTCACAATGGAAATTGCTTCTCCTGCCAATACATTAAACAACGTAGATTTGCCCACGTTTGGGCGGCCTACGATTGCGACTACTGGTTTACTCATAGTTCCTCCTTATTCTACCTCAAACACAATCCCGTCTGGGCCAATTTCCATATGGTCTCCTGGACGGTGTTCAAAAATTCGTTCCGGCTCATAGCCCTCATAGACCGGCAGGCCGTCTTCTTCCTCTGGATGAAGAATGGTTTCTACCAGGTCATATCCGCTTGATTTTACTATACGTACCGGAACTTGTAAAGCGTTTTGTACCTCTGTCCTGGTTACGTCGTCTAAGAACACTTCCTCGCCGCTGCGGAACATACAGGCTGGAAGCAGCAGATACTCTCCTAATTCTTTGTCTTTTAACTGGGCCAGGATGTCCTGTCCGGTAATCAGCCCCGCTACGGTAATCTGCTCGCCAAAAAAGTCGTTCCGGATGGCATATAAATGGATCTTGCGGCCTGGATACTCGTCCATAATCCAGTCGGTATACTTCTTTAAATACGGATAAGCCAGACGTCCCGTGGCAATGGAAATATCTCCTTTTATGGCGTCTTTGTCCTCTTTATCCCTCTTTTCTTCTAACGCTTCCCTTACCTCAGAAGCCAGAAGTCTCAGCATCCCTACGCCATTTTCCAACTGGGGATAACCGTCGTAGCGCTCTTCTTCCGGCAAAGCCCGTTCTGCCAGGATATAAAACTCGTCGCTGGCATGGATGAAATGAACGCCGTGCTCTTCGTAAATCTTTTTCTGCCAGGACTCAATTAAGTCAATGGTCTCTTCTGCGTCTTTCTTCGTAAATGGTTCTAACGGATGCAGACCGTCCCGAAACTTCGAAAGGCCGACCGGCACTACGGAAACGCTTTCCATATAAGGAAGATACCTGGTCAAATCGGAAATGGTGCGGTTTAACTCTTCTTTATCATTAATTCCCCTGCACAATACGATCTGGCCGTTCATCGGCGTCTGGGCGTCGTACAGCTTGTCAATCAGTTTCAATGATTCTCCTGCAAACCGGTTGTGCAGCATTTTACAGCGAAGTTCTGGATTGGTGGTGTGAACCGAAATGTTGATGGGGGACAGCTTAAACCGGATAATCCGGTCAATGTCCTTTTCCTTCATATTGGTCAGGGTCACATAATTGCCCTGCAGAAAAGACAGCCTGGAATCGTCGTCCTTAAAATACAGGGTATCCCTCATGCCAGGAGGCATCTGGTCGATAAAACAGAAGATGCACTTGTTGGTACAGGATTTGTAATCGCTCATTAAACTATTTTCAAAGTTAATGCCTAAGTCCTCATAGTTGTTTTCAATGTCCAGTTCCCATTCTTCTCCGTCTGCCTTGCGGATTACCATAGTCATCTGGTCGCTGTTTACATAGTATTGATAATCAAAAATATCTTCGATTTCCTGCCCGTTTATAGTCAGCAGGCAGTCTCCGGATTCTAATTCCAGTTCTTCTGCAATCGATCCTGGATCGACACTGGCAATCCGGTGTCCTTTATATAATCTGCTCATGTATTCTTTGCCTCTCTCTCTATTTCTTTTAGTATACAAGAGGAACTCCTCTTTGACAAGTTATAGCATAAAAAATCCTCCCTGCTATTGACGCTTCTCCCTCTGAAATGGTATAAACATAATATAAAATATAACCCCACAAAATTTTACGGAGGACAAACATGAAAAAATCTTTTGTTTTTCAAAATTCCCTGCCTATAGGCCCGTTAAAGCTTGCGGCTTTAGAAAGCTGCAAGGATCTGGCCCAAAAGGTAAACGATCATATTGTTACATTCCGGAAGAATGACACCGAAGAGCTGCTTCGCCGCAAAGAAGACTTAAACTACCGCGGTTATGATGCAGAATCTTACCTGTTAAAGTGTGCCTGCCCCCGTTTTGGAACTGGCGAAGCAAAGGCGGTTTTAAATGAATCCGTCCGCGGTACGGATATTTTTGCAATGGTGGATATTACCAATTACAGTTTAACCTATACGGTAAACGGCTATACCAATCATATGTCCCCAGACGACCATTTCCAGGATTTAAAACGACTGGTAGGCGCCTGCGGCGCAACTGCCCACAGGGTTAACGTCATTATGCCGTTCTTATATGAAGGCCGCCAGCACAAACGCTCCAAAAGAGAGTCTTTAGACTGTGCCATGGCATTAGTCGAATTAATCAACATGGGCGTATCCAATATTATTACCTTTGATGCCCACGACCCAAGAGTCCAGAACGCCATTCCATTAAAAGGCTTTGACAATTTTATGCCGACCTACCAGTTTGTAAAGGCTCTGTTTTCCCACGACCATACCTTACAGATTGACAAGGATCACCTGATGGTCATCAGTCCGGACGAAGGCGCTATGAACCGCGCTGTGTATCTGGCCAACAACTTAAGCGTAGATATGGGTATGTTCTACAAACGTCGGGATTACTCTAAAGTAGTAGACGGACGCAACCCAATCGTTGCCCACGAATTTTTGGGTACTTCTGTGGAGGGAAAGACCGTTCTGATTATCGACGATATGATCTCTTCCGGCGAAAGTATGTTGGATACTGCCAGAGAATTAAAGGAACGCAAGGCAAAGAAAGTCGTTGTCTGCTGTACCTTTGGTCTGTTTACCAGCGGTCTGGAAAAATTCGACGAATTCTACAACAGAGGCTATATTGATTACGTCATTACTACCAATTTAAATTACCGTCCGGCAGAGCTTCTGACCCGTCCATGGTACATCGAAGCAGACATGAGCAAATACATGGCTGCCATCATCAATTCCTTAAACCACGACGTATCCATCAGCGCTTCTCTGTCTCCGACTGAGAAGATTCAGAGACTGCTTCAGAAATATCAGGCAAGCGGATGCGGCCATACAGGAACCCTGGTGTAGCCCTTACCCGTTTTGACAAAATGGTGCTGCAAAACCATCTGGCCAGATGATTTTGCGGCACCATTTTTCACTGTTTAAATCAGACAAAGGAATGCAGCCAGATTGCCTCTCTGGTTTCCCATGATCCGGTGGGAATACAGGTGTCTGGGATTACATCTGGTACAGATATTCGTAGTATGGATATTTTCCGGCAGAACTCCCGCTTCCTTTAATACGATTTCATTGGCTGTCCATAGATCCAGCTGATACTTTCCAGGGGTTCCATTCGGATAAAACAGACTGTCCCAATATTTCTGTGAAAAACCGCTCTGGAATTTTTCAATCACTTCTTCTCCCACTTCAAAGCAGGACTGGCAGATGCTGGGGCCAATGCAGGCAATTACGTCTTCTGCCCTGGTTCCAAATGCCTCTGTCATTTCTCTTATCGTATGTTCCCCCATCCGCTTTACCGTACCTCTCCAGCCGGAATGGGACAATCCAATCGCTTTGCGGACCGGATCCAGAAAATACAGAGGAACGCAGTCTGCATAAAAGGTTACTAAGGTAATGCCGGCAATGTCCGTAATCAGTCCGTCTGCATCTTTATAATCTCGGTCTTTCCAGATTCCTTTTCCGCAGTCTTCTTTCGTTACCTTGCGGACATTGGTGGTATGGGACTGCCAGGATGTTACCATTTTCTCCGGATCTACCTGGAGGGCAGCTGCCATACGCCGGTAATTTTCCCAGACCCGTTCTTTTTCGTCCCCTCTGGAAAAGGACAGGTTCATGGATTCATAACATCCTGTGCTGACCCCGCCGTATCTGGTGGAAAAACCATGCCTTACCATTCCGGATTTTTCCAAAGCCGGAAAAGAAAGGTAAGGCACTCCTTCCCTGCATCTGGTTACCAGTTCATCCGGCCTGTCTACCTTTTTCCAATTTATTTCCATAGCGAATCCTCCTTTTATCAAATATCTAAAATGCATTCCGAATCAGCCGGATAGTCTGTCCCAGTATCGCTACTACGTCAAACCGGCAGGCAGTATCCATAGAAAGCTGGTTTTCATAAAGATAAGAAAGGGCTGCTTTCCGGATTCTCTGCTGTTTGCGGGCATCCACTGCCTCCGCCGGCTCCCCAGCCGTCAAATCCTTCCGGTATTTGACTTCAACGAAAACCAGCGTGTTCCCATCCCTGGCAATCAAATCAATTTCTCCCCGCCTGTGGTTCTGATAATTGCGGCACAGGATTTCATATCCCTGGCTGGCTAAATAATCAGCCGCCATGGATTCATAGCGGCTTCCTGTCTGTCTTTTATTCAACTGTCTGACTCCCTTATACGAATCTGGTAATAAAGCTTCTCCGGTGAATCGGACATGGCCCATACTCCTTTAATGCGCTAATATGGACGGCTGTCCCGTATCCTTTGTGACGGGCAAATCCATATTCCGGATAGATCTTGTCATATTCTATCATCATATGGTCCCTGGTTACTTTTGCCAGAATGCTGGCCGCAGCAATGGATACGCTTTTGGCGTCTCCTTTAATAATCGGCACCTGGGTCAGGCTTTCCGGCAGTTCTGGTATGGTAACGGCGTCGTTTAACAGCACGCCTGGAGCTGGGTTTAGCTGCCCCACTGCCTGTCTCATCGCCCGATAGGTTGCCTGGAGAATATTGATTTCGTCAATTTCCTCAGGGCTTGCAATTCCCACTGCCCAGCTGACCGCTTTTTCTTTGATCTCCAGAAAAAGCTCTTCTCGCCGCTTTTCGGAAAGCTTTTTTGAATCGTTCAGATATAAAATCCGGCAGTCCGCTGGCAAAATGACAGCCCCTGCTACTACAGGTCCTGCTAAAGGGCCTCTTCCCGCTTCGTCAATGCCGCAGACAAGTCCTGCCCACTGGTATTCCTGTTCATACGCTTTCATCTGCTCTAACCGCAGCAGTTCCTGTTCTAGTTTTTCCCCTTTGAGTACTCTGGCCATTGTTCCTCCTGCTCTATCCAACCGGCCAGATTTTCAGCCAAATCCTGCCGATGATATCGTCCTCTTTAATATTTCCTACGTCAGTATCCCTGCTGTCTGAGCTGTTATTCCGGTTATCTCCCAGCACAAAGTATTCGTCTTCTCCCAGTGTAATGGCCGCTTCGGCCCGTCCGGCTTTCTGGATGGGTTCTGCACTTATATCGTCTGTCAGCTGTTTTCCATTTATCCATACAGCGCCGTCTTGAATCTGCACCGTTTCTCCAGGCAGCCCGATAATCCGTTTGGTATAATACCGGCCTTTCTGGTAATGGTAAGAAAATACAATGACGTCATACCGCTCCGGCTTTTTCCATCGGTATGATACTTTATCAACCAGCAGAATGTCTCCGTCTTTTAACGCCGGCTCCATAGAAGCTCCATACACATCTGCCCTCTGAACTACAAAGACAATCAAAAACAGAAAAACGGATGCCATTACTGTCAGATAGCAGAAAAAACGTTTTAATTCTGTCCAAATTGCTTCGTTCTGCCGTCTGTTCATTTCTGCAGTTCCGGCTGTTCTAATGTAATTTTCCCTAACCGGCCGCTTCTGAAATCATCCAGCAGAATGGACGCTGCCTTGGCAAGATCCAGCTCGCCGCCCTTTAGCAGGCAGGATCTGGTTTTTGCCACCTGTTCCAAAACTGCCAGACAGCCGTTATCGCCGTCTCTGCAGGGAAGCTCTTCCATCTGGTACCGCTTCTGCAATGCTTCCGGATAACGGTCTGTCAGCACTTTAATCAGTTCGAATGCCAGTTCATCTTTATTTAAAATCTCGTCGTTAATGGAGCCGATAAATGCCAGATTCAGCCCCACCTTCTGATCCTCAAATTTGGGCCACAAAATTCCTGGGGTATCCAGCAGTTCCAGAGTCTTATTTAACCGGATCCACTGGTTTCCCTTGGTTACACCAGGCTTATTGCCGGTTTTTGCGCAGGCCTTTCCTGCAAATGCATTGATAAATGTAGACTTCCCTACGTTTGGGATTCCCACTACCATAGCCCGAACCGGACGGTTTAAGATTCCTCTTCTCCGGTCCCGTTCGATTTTTTCTTTGCAGGCTTCCTGAACCGTTGCATTAATCTGCTTTAAACCGGCTCCGCTTTTACAGTTTACCTTCAATACATGAAATCCTTTTTCTGAAAAGTAGCGGATCCACTGTTCGTTAAGACGGTCATCTGCCAGATCCGACTTATTTAAAAGCACCATTCTGGCTTTTCCTGCTCCCAGCTCATCAATGTCCGGATTGCGGCTGCTAAGCGGTACTCTGGCATCTACCAGTTCAATAATCAGATCAATTAATTTAATATCTTCTTTCATGGCACGTTTGGCTTTTGTCATGTGCCCTGGATACCATTGTATATTCATCTTGTCCCTCTATCTGAACGCTTCCGTTTATTCAACCAGTCCCATATCAAGGAGCGGGAATAGCCGGAGCCATACTTTTCCTATCATATTTTCTTTTCTTACATTGCCGACATTGGCAAACCGGCTGTCTTCACTGCTGTCCCGATTGTCCCCCAGCAGAAAATACTCATCTTCTCCAAGGATGACCGGATGTTCTGCCAGACCTGGCGAAGTGATGACAGATGCGGATTCTTCTTCCTGCAGCAGTATGTCATTGATATAAATCTTTCCATCTTTGATCTGCACCGTTTCTCCAGGAAGGCCAATTACCCTTTTTACGTTCCATTTTCCATCCTCCCGCCGGAATACCACTACATCAAACCGGTCCGGCGACTGGAAATCGTAGACCAGACGGTTCACAAGCACCACATCCTCTGTTTCCAGAGCCGGCTGCATGGAACTGCCGCTGATGGGAATCTGGGTTCCAAAGGCGTAAACAGTAAAACAGGCAATGGCAATTACCACAATAACGTCTGTCACCCAGCTGACAATTCGGCGAAGCAGGTTGGTTTCCTCGCTTTCATAAAATTCCACTGTTCTCACCTCATGTTAAAAAAGGAGCTGTCGCAAAATGAAACGTTGCGACAGCCCCTTCTGTCTTCAAGAATTATCGAACTAATTCTTTTACCTTTGCTGCTTTACCTACGCGGTCACGTAAATAGTACAGTTTTGCTCTTCTTACTTTACCCTTTCTTACAACTTCTACATCTGCAACAGATGGGGAGTGTAATGGCCAGGTCTTCTCAACGCCGATGCCGTTGGAATTCTTTCTTACGGTAAAGGTCTCTCTTGCGCCGCCGTTCTGTCTCTTAATAACGGTACCTTCGAAAATCTGGATTCTCTCACGGTTACCCTCTTTGATCTTGTTGTGTACTCTTACAGTATCGCCAACGTGGAACTCCGGTACAGATTCCTTTAACTGAGCTGCTTCAATATTCTTGATAATTTCGTTCATCGTGTGAACCTCCTTAAGTTTATTGGATGTTCTTAATACGCTTGTTCGTAACAGAGGACCATCTCTTCTTAATCACAACTATCACAGTGTATCATAAAGATTTTGAAATTGCAAGTAATTCTTCCAAAAACTTTCGTTCTTTTTTGTCTAAATTGGCTTCTGCCAGGAGATCCGGCCTCCGTTCCAGAGTTCGTTTGATGGATTCTCTTCTTCTCCACTCTTCGATATTTTTATGATGACCGGACAGCAGCACGTCCGGAACCTTCATTCCCCGAAATTCTTCCGGACGGGTATACTGGGGGTATTCTAACAGATTGTCATGGAACGATTCAATGTCTGCGGACACTTCGTTATTTAATACACCTGGCACCAGCCGGCTGATACAGTCAATCATCACCATGGCCGGAAGCTCCCCTCCGGTCAGGACATAGTCGCCAATGGAAAGATAATCGGTACAAATGGCGGTCAGCGCTCTTTCGTCAATTCCTTCATAATGGCCGCATAAGAACACCAGGTCGTCTTCTTGTGCCAGTTCTTCTGCAATTTTCTGGTTAAATACCCGTCCCTGGGGCGTCATATAAATTACTCTGGGACGTTTTCCAATTTTTCTGCACAGATCCTCGTAGCAGTCACAAACCGGAGGCGCCTGCATCACCATTCCGGCGCCTCCGCCGTATGGATAATCGTCTACCGAATTGTGCTTGTTTCCCGCATAATCTCGGATGTTGACTGCCTCTACGGAAATAATCCCCTTCTCCATGGCCCGTCCGGTAATGCTGGTATTTAATCCCCCCATTACCATATCTGGAAAGAGGGTCATAATATGAAAATTCATGTTGTTCCTACCTTCTCTTTATAAATCCAGCAGACCGTCCATCAGGTGAATATTCATAACACCCTGTTCCAAATCTACATTCCGGATACATTCTTTAATCGCCGGAAGAAGCAGTTCTTTTCCATCTTTCCGGCTTACAATATATACGTCATTGGCGCCAGTGGGCATTACTTCTTTTAACACGCCCAGTACCGTTCCGTCTTCGGCAACTACTTTTAAGCCTACCAGATCTGTAATAAAATATTCGTCCTCGTCTAAGTCTACCGCCTGATCCCTGCGGATCAAAAGGTCTCTTCCCTTGTACTTTTCAATATCGTTGATATTATCGTATCCCTTAAACTTCAGGATTACCATGTTTTTAAAAAACTTTACATTCTGGATTTTTAAAACGATCTGCTCTCTTCCTGCGTCTAATATCACTTCATCTAAATCCAGAAACCGTTCCGGATCGTCTGTGGTAGGATAGACTTTTACTTCTCCTCTGACTCCGTGAGTGGAGCTGATAACGCCAACCCGCAGCATTTCTTCCATTCTGATTCCTCTCTTTTCTGAAGGGTGTAAAAAAATGGAGGCTGTATGGTACAACCCCCATTTTGTCACTGAATTTCAACAATAACTTTCCTGTCCTCTCTGGAAGCAGCCGCTTTTACTACAGAGCGGATTGCCTTTGCAATCCTTCCCTGTTTGCCAATCACTTTGCCCATATCAGAGGGAGCTACTTTTAATTCCACCAACAGGTCGTTGCCTTTCTCAGTCTCGGTTACGACAACTTCGTCAGGATTGTCAACCAGTGCTTTTGCGATAACTTCTACTAATTCTTTCATAGCGCTCACCTCTCAATTATTGGATGCCAGCGATCTTCAGAAGTTTACCTACGGTTTCAGTAGGCTGAGCACCTGTTGCTAACCACTTCTTGGTTGCCTCCTCATCGAACTTGATTACGCTTGGTTCTACGTTTGGATCATAGTAACCAACCTCCTCGATGAATCTGCCGTCTCTTGGAGCTCTGGAATCTGCAACAACAACTCTATAGAAAGGAGCCTTCTTCTGGCCCATTCTTCTCAGTCTCATCTTTACTGCCATTTCAATTCACCTCCTTATAATACTGTTTATAGACAATGCAGGAATCTGCTTTGCTAACCGTTAAAAGGGCATCTTAAATTTGCCGCCCATCAGTCCGCCAAGGCCTCCTAATCCGCCTCTGCGTTTGCCGCCTCCCATCATACCAGGAAGCTGCTTCATCATCTTTTTCATCTGTTCAAACTGCTTGCACAGACGATTGACTTCGTTTAAATCCACGCCTGCGCCTTTTGCAATGCGTTTCTTTCTGGGAACGTTCATTAAAGAAGGATTGGCCCGTTCTTCCTTTGTCATGGAAAGGATGATTGCCTCTACCCGCTTCATATTTTTTTCGTTCTCATCCATATCGATATTGCCAAGATTTCCCATGCCTGGCATCATGTTCATTATGCTTGCCATGCCGCCCATTTTTTTAATCTGGTTCATCTGGTCTAGGAAATCGTTATAATCAAATTCTGCTTTCTTCAGCTTCTGGCTTAACTCTTTGGCCTTATCCTGGTCAATCTCGGCTTCCGCCTTCTCAATCAGGGAAAGGATATCGCCCATGCCTAAGATACGGGACGCCATACGATCCGGATAAAACTGCTCCAAATCTGACAGTTTCTCTCCCATACCTACGTACAGAATCGGCTTGCCGGTAACGGAACGGATGGAAAGCGCTGCACCGCCTCTGGTATCGCCGTCTAACTTGGTCAGAATAATACCGTCAATGCCAATCTTATCGTTGAACATACCGGCCACATTGACTGCGTCCTGGCCAGTCATGGCGTCTACTACCAGAATAGTCTGGTATACGTCCACCTGCTCTTTGATCTCAATCAGTTCGTTCATCATATCTTCATCTATATGAAGACGTCCTGCAGTATCCAGAATGACGACGTTCAGATTATTTTTTGCCGCGTGCTCAATGGCTGCTTTCGCAATGTTCACAGGCTTCTGCTTATCGCCCATGGAAAATACCGGAACCCCCTGCTTCTCTCCGTTGATCTGCAGCTGCTGAATCGCAGCCGGACGGTATACGTCGCAGGCAGCCAGTAATGGACGTTTGCCTTTTGCCTTTAACTTGCCGGCAATCTTTGCTGTGGTAGTGGTTTTACCGGCGCCCTGAAGACCTGCCATCATAATGACGGTAATGTCGCTGCCGCTCTTTAAGGCAATCTCGGTTGTCTCTGAGCCCATCAGACGAACCAGTTCTTCATTTACAATTTTAATTACCATCTGTCCAGGAGTTAAACTTCCCATGACGTCTTCGCCAATGGCCCGTTCCTCTACAGATTTGATAAACTGTTTGACTACCTTGAAGCTTACATCAGCTTCTAACAGAGCCATCTTGACCTCTTTTAATGCGGCCTTTACATCGGCCTCTGACAGACGGCCTTTTCCCCGCAGGTTTTTAAATACATTCTGCAGTTTATCGGATAAACTCTCAAAAGCCATGTATGTCCTCCTCTACAGCTTTGCGATGTCCCTGGAAATCTCTCCGATTTTATCAACCAGACGTCCGTCTCCACTTTTCTGATACTCTGCGGTCAGATCTTCAATTTCGCGGACCAGTTCTTTTGTCTTTTGAAATTTTTCTACCAGCCGGAGTTTTTCTTCATAGCCGGTCAGAATCTTATCGCAGCGCTTTACCAGGTCGTGAACGCCCTGTCTGCTGATGCCCTCTTCCTGGGCAATCTCGCTGAGCGACATATCATTCATTACAACGTCTTCATAGATATGCTGCTGATGCGATGTTAACAGCTCTCCATAAAAATCATAGAGCAGCCCTTGCTGGACTATCTTTTCCATTTCAATCACCTGTGTAATCATACACGAAAGGCGGTTAGTTGTCAAGTATTTTTTCTTTACGAACTGTTGTTCGAGCTATTTCATCTTTTTGTATAAAGAAATAAACTTTTTAGAGAGAAATAATTTCTTCAGTAAAATTTTCAAATTCCTTTGTTGATATTTCAGTTTCTTCCCAATAAGGTACACCATTTTGTATACTATGATGTACCTTTGACATAGTATCTAAATAGTATCCTTCGTAATCATAATCTGCTGCTGAAGATTGACGTATATACATGGCTAATTCTTGAGCAGCTAAATGAGAGTTACTATCATTTAAACCTCCGATTGCTGGTCCGCTTGAAGCACAATACACCTCTAAAAGTAAACAATCCCCATTCTCATTGATTGCTTTTATAATATAACTAAACTGATTTTCTAAATTATTAGTAACATACCTAGGTTTCCCAAATAAATATTTGAGTTGTCCTAATGCCATGACACAATTTTTTTCAAAGTTTTCATCGAACTCATAAATAGAACAAATATTTGATGATGGCATATAGTATTCTACTGTAGCATTAGCGTTTTCAAATTTATACATCTCTTTTCCTCCCCTTGTAAGCAGCTAACACGATATGCAGATATTATAGCATCTGCACCGTCTCCCGTCATCATTCTTTCCATTTCTTACATTACTTTTAAAAATATTTACACCGTTCTTTTTATCCTATATAATGGCAGCATAAAAAGGAGAAGCTGCCTATGTATCATGAAACAGAACTTAGAAACTTATATGACCGTCTGGGTGCACAGTACCCTCAGTATGAACTGTCATTTTCAGGGGACCATCTGACTATAAGCCGCCTGCACAGTAAGGCAGAGGTAAGCCGAAAAGGAGCAGAATTATACGCCAATGGAACCTTGTATGACCAGTTTACCAGTGACGAGGTCGAAGACCCTGACGATCTCTATGAACTCATTGAACTGTTTTTCCTGGATATCCAGCACTTTGGCATGACGCAGGGAAATGAGACCTATATAGCTGCCCAGAAAAAGGCGTCAAAACTGGGCACACGTTTTTTAATTCTTGCAGGCGCCCTTTTTACTGCCTGTCTGCTTCCATTAATAGCGGCACGCAGCCTGTGGCTGATACTGCCAGTCTTTGCAGGTCCGGCCATATCTCTTGTGGCGCTGGCCATGATTTATAAAAATGCATTCCGGCTGTACTGGATCTGTCCGGCGTGCGGCCGCCCCCTGCCTTTAGATCCCAAAAGCCGGTTTCCTAAAATGGAGTACGTTCCCCAGTGTCCTCATTGCGGCCACATATTGGAGCAGGAGCCGGAACTGGATCCTGTCCGTCTGGAAACCAATGAACAGACGCAGCCGCTTGATCCCTCCTATATCCCGCCTGCAAAAGGCAAAAAATGGCCCTGTCTCTTTACAGGCAGCGTTACAATTGCCATGTCGCTGTTTTTATTTGTAATTCTATTCTTCTTTGGCGATCCTTTAGAAGCGCAGAACGCAGGAATGACGATGATACTGCTTCTGGTATTGTCTGGCTTTGGCCTGACGCTTCTTCTCTGCCGTCACACCGAAACGGAAAACATTCAACAGCCCCTTGCAGTGCTGCGGGAGCAAAAGATGGTAACAGGTGTTGGCATACTTGTATGGCTGATAGGACTCGTCGTTATGTTTATGGCAATTGCTGTCGCGGTTGCCGTTCCTGTTGATGCGGCTACCTGTTTTCTTGCATTAGCCGGTGTATCTGCCACGTTTTTTGGCGTCTGGATGGTACTTGCGGGACGCAACCGGTCTCTGTTCGTGTTCCGTGACAATTCTATTTTGTACATCAGCAGCTGGGGAAGGCAGAAAGAATTTGCTCCTGGACAAGTGGCTTCTGTAAAACTTACCATCAACCGCTCCATTCACCTGTTAGACAAAAATGGGAAAAAGCTGGTTTCAGTTGAAACCAATATGCAGGGAATTTCCCGATTTGTCCAGTGGATTGAGAACTCCAATCTCACTGCTGCCCTGACCCCTTCCATGGAAAAACAGGCAAAACAGCAGGCCGAGACAGCGGCCTCCGTTCAATGGCGGGAAGAATATCGTACCCACTGGCATGACCACATCAAAGCCATCCGGACAGGAATGTGGCTGGTTTTGTTTTTCTTTGCCGCCGGTACTATCGCGCCTATCCCGCTGTTTCTCTTTGCCGGTGTAAAGTTCCGCACCCTGATGATCATTTCCGCCCTTGCTCCGGTTCCATTTTTGGTGTTTTGTCTGGTATTTGCTCCAGTTCTTCTGTTTGACGACCGGCCTGCAAATGCCACTCCTGAATGGAATTCTATGCATATTAAGGTCCCTCTGATTCCAGCCCTGCTAATCGGACTTCTCTACATGGGACAGGTCCACTACATCTGGGATGGATTGATTCTCCAGGAGCCTGACGGCAGCTGGCTCTGGCTGATACGGGTTCTGACTATCGGCACAGCGCTGACTGTTCTGCTGATCCGCCGTACCCCGAGACGGCTGCGGCTGGGAACCGGAATCTTTATGGGAATGATGAGTTTTTGTCTCGCAATTGGCTTTCATTACTATGTCAATGCAGCGTTAAGCGGGCCAGCCCGCCACTATCCGGCAGTCATTTTGGACAGTCATGCCAAAGATCCGGACATTGAGGATGACGACTACACGCTTACCATTCAGATGGATAACGGAAAGGAAGCTACCATTGCCGTACTGGAAGAAATTTATGAACAGGCCATACATGGCGAACCGCTGGATGTCTGCCATCGGGAAAGTCCCCTGGGCGTCAGCCTGTTAGACATCCATGCACCGAAAAAGGAAAAACAGCAGTAAGAAAGGAGGCCTGCAATGAAGCAAAAAGCAAAAAGGATCCGAACCATCTACGATGATTCACTGCCCCGAATCTTTCTCTGGTCGGGATTTACGGTATTTGTGATACTGCTAATCGCCTGTGTCATCATCGGGGCTGTTATATTTTTTAGTCATTACAATCTGGATGAAGGGCGAAAGATAATCCTTGCCTGCCTGGCTCTGGCAGTGCCTGGTTCCTATGGATTGCCCCTGATTAGTCTCATCAAGGTCTGGAACCAGGAACGCGCCCTGGGAATTTACTGGAAAGACCGGACGGATCAGGAACGTCCCGAATGGGAACGGGACTGGTATCTGTCCTATGAAAGAGGCGGTTTTATCCTGATTCACAGAGCCTATATCCGATGCATCACAGGATCCAAAGAAGAACTGGAAGACACTGGAAGTTATGCCAAGGGAACCGTTTACCGCACCGCATATGAAGACATCAACGGAACTCGCCACTTGCTGAACTTTTCCTCGGAATCTGGATCGGAAGAATTTCAGAAGTGGTACAAAAAACAACCGTTTAACAAGGAGAACCGCGACGATGAGCAACAAACTGATATAAGGAACTGATGAAAGCTGCCGGTGCGCTTTGCGGCTGCGCAGCTGGTATGCTGGCGCTCTATTTATGGCTGAGCAAAGACTGGTATGCCGGATAGGCGGATTTCTCTTTTATTCCGCCTCAAACGATACCGGCGTAATGGCATAATTCTTTCTATCTCCGCCTGTGCCGCAGGCCAGCGCCTCAATGGCTCCGATGTTTTCCCGCTCTATCGGATAGATAAGCTGCAGGCGGTTTCCATCGGCTTTTGAACTCTTAGGCCCCCTATAGGTCTCTGGTTCGTCCCAGCCTTTCTTTTTTAAAAGAACGACATTCTTTCTGGAAAATGGAGCCAATTCATCTTCGCTGCCTTCTAGACATAACAGCAGGGCATTGGAATAGACTTTTGCCTCAGTAAGTGTGATCGGTTCTCCATTCATTCCCATAACGTCCAGATTCATCGGGATTTTTTCCGGCTCTTCCGGAGGTTTGACCTGGTAACGCAGGTCGTAGCTGGAACCGCTGCAGGAAGCGTGAATGACAATTTCGGACACCTGGCCGTCTGTGTTCCAATATTCAAACTGGATGACCGTCTCTTCTCCTCCGCCCCATCCATAAGCCTGGTTTTCCAGTGGTTTCCCATTTTTATCCAGAAATTTTACCTCCATCATCAGCTGATTATTTTCTTCATCTGGCGTATAAGTTGGAGGCTGTACCCTTCCAGTGCCGCCTTCCCGCATGATTAATCCTAATGTCATGTATTCTCCCAGATACTGTTCTTCTGCTATATCCAGATAATTGTCAGCAGGAATCTGCTCTTTCCGGCTGTCTGATTCCGGTTTGGTTTCACCAGGGCTTTCCTGGACAGCCGGTTCGGTTACTGTTTCTGGAATGGCAGTTTCCGCTTCTGCAGAAACCACTTCCGGTTCTTCTGGTGCTTTACTTCCAGTAAAGGTGCAGGCTGCAAGTAAAACCGTACATCCTGCCAAAATCGCGGCTGCTGCCGCGGAATATTTTTTTCTGGATACCAATGTTTTTATTCTTTCTTTCATCGTCTTTCCTCCGCTCTCAATGGTCGCTGCTGCATAAAACAACTGGCTGGCAGAGTTTTTGTGTTCCATGATATAAAGCAGGGTACGCCCATAGGAAATCCGTTTCTCCCAGCAATCGGATCGCTGCTTCATCGCAGGCCAGCTCACAGTCTTTTTTTGACAGTATGGCGGCTGCCCACACAAAAGGATTTACCCAGTAATAGCATAACAGTCCGACTCTGACCGCTCCCCAGATCTCATCTTTATGCCTGGCATGGCAAAGCTCATGGGCCAAAATATGAGAGAGCCTTCTTTTTCCTTCTGGAGAGTTCTCCTGCGCCATTCCTTCCGGCAGATAAATAGAACGTTCCCCCAGATAGCACAGGTAGCAGGGAGACGAAACTTTTGGTGTTTCAAAAACGGGAATCTTTCTAATATTCTCCTGCAGTCCCTCTGAATCCCTTTTATCCGGAAAAGCGTCTCCGGACAGGAACAAAAACCTTCTATGGGCTTTTAGTCTTTTTGCGAACCGGATATTCACCGCCAGAAACCAGACTGCTAACGCGGCTGCGCCGCTTACCCAGACTACTATGATGAAAAGCTCCCAGTCGATTCCCGCCGCTTTTTCCAACGGTGTCACCGGCGTATCGTAGGTCCTTACGACTCCGTGCATGATATTTTCTGCTAAATCAGCAGCCGCGCTGTTATCGATTACCCTGGATTTTACCTGCTCTGCCACATTCATAACGCTGAACCGGCTGGTAAGCTGTCCAATAAGCTGATTCAGAGGATAAAACCAGGGAATTACCAGACGGGCTGCTGCCAGTCCCCACAAACTATATAAAAACAAGGGCCGGATCCTGCCTTTTCCGAAAAATCGAATCAGGCAAATCGAACCAATCAGGACAGAAGATGCAATTAAAGTCTCAATCATAAAATTCCTCCTCCGCTTGTTCTAAAATCTGATAAAGTTCGTCTAACTCTTCCCTGCTGACTTTATTGGAAGAAATCAGCGTATTTACCATAAGGCCCAGACTGCCGTTATAAACCCGTTCCAACAGTCCGCTGGTTTCCTCTGCCGCCGCTTCTTCCCGTCTGATACAAGGGTAAAATTGCTTTGCTTTTTCCCCTTCCTCATGGCGGACCGCTTCTTTGGCCTCCAGCCGGTTCAGCATCGTAATGATCGTGTGCTTGCTCCACCTGGTCTTTTCATACAGTTCTTTGGTCAGCTGGGTAATGGTCTTAGGCGGATTCTGCCACAAAGCCTCCATCAATTTCCACTCCCCATCTGACAAATTAATCGGTTCCATGAAATCCCCCCTTCTCTATAAAGGTATACATCTGTATACCTTTATAATACCATCCAGGTATACAAGTGTCAACCTTTGAAGTCAAAAAAACGCATTCGAGGCAGCAAAAAGCCTGCCTGGAACGCGTTTTCTATCTGGTTTCCTTAATATACTCTTCCTGTAAAAATTACTACCGTTCTCGGCCGCATGACGTAAGAACCGTCAATTCTGGGTTCTTTCCCTCTGGGATACACATATTGTCTGGCCTCATCTCCATAGGTATCGACGCTGAGATGCCATACCCCTCTGTGATTGAGGTTTGGCAGCGTAATGGTTACCGGTTCCCAGTAGGTATTAATGGCCATATAAATGATGTCGTCTCTTCCTTTTTCCCTGTCATATCCGGCGAAGCTGACGGCAAATGTCCTGGTATTTTCCGGCAGGTTGGTATTTTCTGCATTTACATCATGGGAATGAAGCGCTTCCATTCCGCAGACTGCATCCGGAAGGCGCTTGCGGATTGCCGGATGTTCATGGCGGTAATGAATCATAAACTTAAAAAATTCAAACAACTCTCTGTTTTTTTCCAGCAGATTCCAGTCCAGCCAGGAAATCTCGTTGTCCTGGCAATACCCATTGTTATTGCCGTACTGGGTATTGCCGAATTCATCTCCTGCCAGAAACATAGGAGTTCCCCTGCTGCACATCAAAACTGCACAGGCATTGCGGATCATCCGGTAGCGGAGTTTTAATACTTCCGGATCCGTGGTTTCGCCTTCCGCTCCGCAGTTCCAGCTTCGGTTGTCATTGGATCCATCCGTATTGTCCCATCCGTTTCCCTCATTATGCTTCTCATTATAAGAATACAAATCGTATAACGTAAAGCCATCATGACAGCTCAGGAAATTAATGCTGGAATTATATCCTGCATAATTTTTATCATGCTCTGGGTCGAAACCGCCGTATAAATCGCTGGAACCGCAGATACTCCAGGCCGCCGTCCAGGAAAGCCAGTTCTCGCCCTTTAAAAATCCCCGAATCACATCTCGGTATCTTCCGTTCCACTCTGCCCACCGTTTGCTTGCCGGAAAACTCCCTACCTGATACAGTCCTCCTGCATCCCAGGCTTCTGCAATGAGTTTGACGTTGCTTAGTACCGGATCGTAAGCCAATGCCCTCAGCAAAGGAGGGTTGTTCATCGGAGCACCTTTTTCGTTACGCCCCAGAATACTGGCCAGATCAAAGCGGAATCCGTCTACCCGATAACTGACCGTCCAGTAACGCAGACATTCCAGAATCATCTGCTGGACGATTGGGTGGTTGCAGTTTAAGGTGTTGCCGCAGCCGCTGAAATTGTAGTAATTGCCGTCCGGCGTCAGCATATAGTAAACCTGGTTGTCAAACCCCTTAAAGCAGAATACCGGCCCTTTCTCATTCCCTTCTGCAGTGTGGTTAAAGACCACATCCAGAATTACCTCGATGCCATTGTCATGGAGAGCCTTTATCAGGGTCTTTAATTCTGTGCCTTCATGGTTGTACTCATCCGAAGCCGCATAACTGGTATTGGGCGCAAAAAAACCTACAGTATTATATCCCCAGTAGTCTAGGAGCCTCTTTCCATCAATTTCCCTGGAATTCATGGTTTCATCAAATTCAAAGATCGGCATGAGTTCCACCGCATTGACGCCCAGTTCTTTCAAATAGGGGATTTTTTCCATCAGACCGGAAAATGTGCCTCTGTTTTTCACTCCGGAGCTGGGATGCTGGGTAAATCCTCTTACATGGAGTTCATAAATAATCAGATCGCTTAATTCTCTGGAAGACTGGGGCATACTTCCCCAGTCAAATATATTTTTTACGACTCTCGCATGATAGGTTTTCCCGCCTTCCACTCCCCAGACTTTCCGGCTGGTAACCACTCTGGCATATGGATCCAGCAAAATATTGTCCTTGCAGAACAGCTGCCCTTTCTGGGGATCGTAAGGGCCGCTGATCCGGTAAGCGTATTCAAACTCTTCAATGTCCAGGCCAAAGACAATCATCGAGTACACATCGCCGATTTTATAAGACTCTGGAAAAGGAAGAACGGCATACGGTTCTTCTTCAGCTCTATGAAACAGCAAAAGTTCGCATCCGGTTCCCTCCCTGGTATGGACGGTAAAATTCACGCCGCTGGCTAAAGCCATTGCCCCGTTTACATCAAACAGGCCTGGGCGGACGTCAAATCCGGCAATGTTGTCTGTCGGGTTAATCGGGGTCTGAACATCTGCTGTATATTTCTGACTGTAAAGTTTCACTGGCAGCGCCTCCTCATAGTAAATGGTTAATTCATGTATCGCTTCATTGTTTTGCTGACTCTTTTATAAACCAAACGGGTAATAACGGAAGTTATCCCGTATTTAATCAAATTAAACGGCACAATTCCAAACAAGGCCAGCGTGAGGGTGTTTTTCATCAGCGGATTGACCGCACTGCACATCGCGACAATCTCTTCCATACTCATTCCCATCAGCTTTACATAGAATGGAAAAATCAGCAGCAGATTGCTGGCGACCGCCGCAATGGAACAGAGAATGGTTCCCGCTGCCATTCCAATCTCTCCCGATTTTCTGGATTTGTGATGCTGGTAAATCCAGGCAGCAGGCACCGCATACGCGCAGCTTAGCAGGAAGTTGCTGACTTCTCCAGTCAGCATGGTACTGGTTCCCATAAAGGCCAGCTTGACCAGAAGCTTAACCAGAATAATCAGAACTGCCGCCCCAGGTCCCAGTACAAAGCCTCCGATTACTTCTACCAGACCGGACAAATCAAACTCCATAAAGGGCGGCATAAAGGGCAGAGGAAATTTAAACAGCATCAGCACTCCGGACAAAGCCCCTAAAAGTCCAATCATTACCAGTCTTTTTACATTTGTTACCTGTTTCATAATAAAGTCACCTTTCCGCTTTGGGTCGGCGTCTTTAGAAGAACGACAAAAAGCCTGGGAATACAGTAAGCCCAGGCATCATCTCCAAAAAACGTCTTTTCTCATCCGGACTATACCGTCGGTGCCGGAATTGCGCCGGCTCAGCCGTTTTATCAAACGGGTCATGGACTTTTACCATCGGTAGGGACTTTCACCCTGCCACAAAGACTTATTATATTTTACGGCCTTTATTATACTACTGCCCACACTGGTTGTAAAGGCCTTCTTTTTTCAGCGCATGGAAAATCAGGTCTTCCACACTGTCAAAAATTCCGGAAGCTGCCTGCTTTGCCGCTTCGCAGCCCCTTGTAATGGTATAGCCGTTAAAATCGCGGATCATATCCACGTCGTTTCCGCCGTCGCCTACAACAAATAAAGGCTCTCCTTTTCTTCCCTCCAGTTCCAGATACCGGCTGATTCCAACGCTTTTGCTGATTCCGGCCCTGACAACATCGATACTTTTCTGATTGTAATATGCGGTCAGTTCTTCTCCCATCTGCTGGTTGATTTCCTCTGCGCAGGCCGCCGCGCTTTCTTCATCCGCGCAGCCTAAGCTGAACTGCCAGACCGTTTCCATCTGAAGCAGCTCTTCCAGGGAAATGTGGGGCGCTTTCAGCTGGATTCCGAAAATCTTCGGATCCTTCATGCGGACGGTAAAAGTCCCCTGGGAAGAAATCGCAAAAATTCTGGGAAGATCGTCTGTCGTAGGAAGCTTAAAAAATTCTTTTACCGCGTTTTTATTCATCGGACTGTGCTCGATCACAGTACCGTCCAACCGGTAAATCGTGGCCCCGTTGTTGCAGATTAAAAAATCCAGGGGCAGGTGGTATTCATGGATGGGAAGCAGTGCCATTTCGTAAGAACGTCCGGTTATCAGGCCAAACTGATGGCCTTTTTCCCGCCATTTCTTTACTGCTTCCAGGTTCCTAAGGGTCTGTTCTTCGTCCACATGGAGTGTTCCATCGTAATCGCTCGCAAGTATCATTTTACTTGTCTCCTTTATTTTATGTAACAAATGTGCTATGATAGACTCTATGAATTTTCAAAAGGAGGTCTTTCATATGCACTTACCGAAAAAAGTCTGTGTCTTTGTCCATAATTTGTTTCTGTTTGCCGGTCTGATTATTCTGTTTATTGCAATCTTATGCACCGAGCTTATGACCGTTATGGGCATCGGCGCTATGGGCATGGCATTAATCGGCCTGGCTTACGGATTTGTAGCGCTGTTCTGGCGCTGTCCTTCCTGCAAAAAGCGTCTGCCCTGGAAAGAGGGAAGACATCAGGTTTCTTCCTGTCCCCACTGCGGCCACAGATTAGACTAATCCTTAATTGGCCTTCCGGTTAATAAACTCTGTCCGGGTCTTTGAATATACAAACTTCTGGCTGCTGTAAAGCCCATAATATCCGGACAGGGTAAAGGATACTGCCACAATCACAGCAAAATACGGCATGGCATCATATCCAAACAATTCTAACGCGATCATCAGAGCTGAAACCGGACAGTTGGTTACCCCTACAAATAAGGCTGCCAGACCGCAGGCCGCACATAAAGACGGGGCAAATCCTGCCGCAATTCCCACAACGCATCCAAAAGAAGCCCCTATGGACATGGTCGGCACAATCTCGCCGCCTTTAAATCCTGCGCCCAGGACAATGGCGGTAAATACCATTTTCAAAAGAAAGGTTTCCCAGCCTGCCTGCCCTTCCATAGCCCGTTCAATGATCGCCGTACCGCTTCCCAGATATTCACTGGTTCCTAAAAGCTTTGTAAGCCCGATAAAAATAACGCTGGCTGCCGCAATCCGGACATAGGGGTTTTTCAGATATTTCTGATACAAATGCTGGGCTCCATGAAGGACGATGCACAAAAGAATGCTGACCAGAGCGCACAAAATCCCCAGAAATACAATAAATAATGCCGAGGTTCCCGTAAAAGCAGGCACTTCCAGGATGGTATAGGCCTCTGGCTTTGTTCCAAGAATAACGGCAATTCCTGCACCAAGAAGCGACGAAAACAGACAGGGGACAAGGGCCGCATAATACAAAACGCCTACACTGATTACTTCCATTGAGAAAATTGCCGCAGCAATGGGGGTTCCGAACAGCGCTCCAAATAAAGCGCTCATTCCGCACATCACTACGATTTTCCGGTCTTTTTCATCTAATTTCATGATCTTTCCCAGCAGGTTTCCCATACTTCCGCCAATCTGTAAGGCGGCGCCCTCTCTTCCGGAAGAACCGCCGACCAGATGGGTCAGAACGGTTCCCGCAAAAATCAGAGGGGCGGTTGCAGGGCTTAAATCGGTTGTAGAAGAAACTGCAGTCAGCACATCATTGGTTCCCTTGTTGTCCCCTTCTTTTGCCAGCTGGTACAGGCCGACTATCAGAAGGCCGGCAAACGGCATCAGGTACAGCGTCCAGGGATGGGTCTGCCGGAAAGCTCCCGCCCAGGCGACGGAGTGGGAAAAAGCAGCGCCGACTACTCCTCCCACACTGCCCATCACACAGGAAATCAGAGTCCATTTTATAAAATACAAAATATTTGACGCCAGCGGCGTTTGTTTCTCACTCATTATAGGTGCCTTTTCCTTTTACCAGTCTCGGTCGGTATCCCTTTTCATTTAACGCCTGTAAAATTGCCTGTTTATGGGCAGTTCCAAACGCCTCCATGGTAATGCGGAGTTCTACTGCCGCATTGCGGTTGATGCTGACAAACTGGTTGTGCTCCAGCTTGATGACATTGGCCTGCTGCTCTGCCAGAAGGGAAGAAACTTTTGCCAGCTCTCCTGGCTTATCCGGCAGAAGAACCGATGCGGTAAATACCCGATCCCTTAAAATCAGGCCGTGCTGGACAATGGAAGCCATGGTAATCACGTCCATATTGCCGCCGCTTAAAATAGAGACAATCTTTTTCTTCTGGACATTTAGATGCTTTAAGGCAGCAACCGTTAAAAGGCCGGAATTTTCTACGATCATCTTGTGATTTTCTACCATATCCAGAAATGCCACAATCAGTTCGCTGTCGTCAATGGTAATGATATCGTCTACATTTTCTTTTATATAGGGGAATAAAAGGTCTCCTGGCGTCTTTACCGCCGTACCGTCTGCAATGGTATTGACAGAAGGAAGTCCTACTACGTGTCCGGCGTCTAAGGAGGCCTTCATACAGGCAGCTCCTGCCGGCTCTACTCCGATTACCTTGATCTTCGGATTCAGCATCTTAGCCAGAGTGGACACGCCGGTACACAGCCCGCCGCCGCCGATAGGCACCAGAATGTAATCAACAGTAGGAAGCTCTTTGATAATCTCCATGGCAATGGTACCCTGTCCGGTTGCTACTGCCAGATCATTAAAGGGGTGTACGAAGGTGCCTCCGGTCTTTTCTACCAGTTCATAGGCATAGCTGCAGGACTCGTCAAATACATTGCCCTCCAACACCACTTCTGCGCCGTAGCTCTTGGTGTGGTTAATCTTAATCAGCGGGGTGGTGGTCGGCATAACGATCGTCGCCTTAATGCCTGCCAGCTTTGCCGCATACGCCACTCCCTGGGCGTGGTTGCCTGCGGAAGCCGTTACCAGTCCTCTTGCCTTTTCTTCCTCTGACAAAGTGCTGATCTTATAATAAGCCCCACGGACCTTGTAAGCGCCGGTATACTGCATATTTTCCGGCTTGAAATACACCTTGTTGCCGGTCTGGTTGGAAAAATACTCACTGTAGACCAGCTTGGTTTCCTGGGTTACCTGGCTTACGATTTCAGATGCTTCTTCAAATGCCTCTAATGTTAATTTTTCCATAATGGTTTCTCCCCTTCTTTTTCCTGTCCTAATTTTTGTCTGAAACGTTAAATAAGGCGTTTACAAAATCATCCGCGTTAAATTTCTGGAGATCGTCAATGTGCTCCCCTACCCCGATGTATTTTACTGGAAGTCCCAGCTCGGACTGGATCGCTACGGCAATTCCTCCTTTGGCCGTTCCGTCCAGCTTGGTCAGAATGATTCCCGTAATGTCTGCTACTTCCATAAACTGTCTGGCCTGGGCCATGGCGTTCTGTCCGGTGGTTCCGTCTAACACCACCAGGGTCTCCCGATAAGCGTCCGGATACTCTTTGTCAATAATCCGGTTAATCTTTTTTAACTCCTCCATCAGGTTTTTCTTGTTGTGAAGCCGTCCTGCCGTATCGCAGATCAGCACGTCTGCATGGCGGGATTTCGCAGCTGCTACTGCGTCATAAATAACAGCCGCCGGATCGGATCCCTCTTTCTGGGCAATAATTTCCACTCCTGCCCGATTTGCCCACTCCGTAAGCTGCTCAATGGCAGCCGCCCGAAAGGTATCGGCTGCAGCCAGCATTACCTTTTTACCAGAATCTTTTAACTGTCCGGCCAGTTTTCCAACGGAAGTGGTCTTTCCCACTCCGTTGACGCCAATGACCAGCACAACGGATTTCCGGTTTTCAAACTCATAAGCATTTTCTCCCAGATCCATCTGGGCTTTGATGCTGTCGATTAAAAGCTGCTTGCACTGGGCCGGCTCTTTGATATGCTGCTCTTTTACCTTGTGCCGCAGATCTTCTACAATGGCCATCGTGGTCTGGATGCCCAAATCTCCCATAATCAGGGTTTCTTCGATTTCCTCATAGAAATCGTCGTCAATGGCAGAAAACCCGCTGAAAATCGAGTCAATGCCAGATACAATGTTGTCTCTTGTCTTGGTAAGACCTTCTACCAGACGGCTGAAAAATCCTTTTGCCATACTCATACTCCTTAATTTTCTAAATCTGCTTCGATTAAATTGACAGAAACCAGGGCGGAAACGCCCTTCTCCTGCATGGTAATGCCGTAAAGCCGGTCTGCAGACACCATGGTGCCTCGCCGGTGGGTAATTACAATAAACTGGGTGTTGGCCGTCAGCTTGTGAAGGTAGCCGGCAAACCGGTCTACGTTGGAATCGTCTAAAGCCGCCTCAATCTCATCCAGAAGACAGAAGGGGGACGGCTTTAAGTTCTGGATTGCAAACAAAAGCGCAATGGCCGTCAGGGCCTTTTCCCCTCCGGAAAGCTGCATCATATTCTGCAGTTTTTTGCCTGGCGGCTGGGAAATAATCTGGATGCCTGCTTCCAGGATGTCTTCGCCTTCCATCAGCTCTAACGTGCCTCTTCCGCCTCCGAACAGTTCCTTAAATACCTTATCAAACTCTTTGCGGATCAGGGCAAACTGTTCTTCAAACTGCCGTCTCATTCCGGTATCCAGTTCCTCGATAATCTGAACCAGGGTCTGTTCTGCCGTTACCAGGTCGTCGTGCTGGGTTTTCAAAAATTCATACCGCTCCGACACCTCTTTGTAATCCTCAATGGCGTTGACGTTGACGTTTCCAAGCCCCTTTATCTGGGCTTTTATTCCCTCGATGTCTTTCTTCATCTCCGGTATGGACGTCTGGTTTTTGTCCCGCAGCTCTTCTGCTGTAGTGTACGTCAGCTCATACTCGTTCCACATATACGATGCGCAGGATTCCATCCGTTCTTCCAGCTTTTCTTTCTGTCCCTGAAGGCGGAACAGATCTTTATCCAGTCCGGATATCTGCCTGGACAGCTCTTCCCTTTTGTCAAAAAATCCCTTCTGCCGTCTGGCCGTCTCCTCTTTTTCCTGGGATAACGACAGGATTTCTTCTTTTAAGGTTTCTAAAAGCTGTTCCCCATCCTTCATTTCTTTTTCAATTCTGGCAATTTCTTCTTCTTTTCCCTGGATAACCAGACCGCTTTCTCCGCTTCCTTCTGTCAGGCCGGACAGTTCTTCTTTTACCTTCCGGATTTCTTCCTGCACCCGTCGGATGTTTTCTTTTAAGAAATTCTCCTTCTGCTGAAGTCCTGCCGTCTCCATCTGGACAGCCGCCAGATCCTTTGCCAGGATCTCCCGCTTCTGACGATAGCTTTCCAGAAGGCTGGAAAGATTCTGGATTTCTTCCTGGTTGTTCTCTCCCTGGGCTTCTAACCGGAGCGTTTCTTCCTTTAACCGCATCCGGCTGCCAGTAATTTCCTTTACCTGCTCTTCCAGCTGCCGGTGTTCCGTAACCATATCAGAGGCCGATTCTGCGATTTCCGTCTTCTTTGCTTCTAACTGGCGGATTCCAAGACGGATGGTATTCTGATCCAGATAAAGGGACTGCTTCTTCCTCCTGTTTTCTTCCAGTTCTTCATTCATGCCGTTTAGCAATTCTTCCTGGAATACCAGGTTTTCATTGACCTTGTCGATTTCATGAAGAACCGTCTTGCAGGAATGCTCCAATTCTTCAATTTCCCGCTTTCTTCCCAAAAGATTGCTGGTATTTTTAAAAGCGCCGCCGGTCATGGATCCTCCGGCGTTTAACAGCTCGCCTTCTAAAGTTACAATTCTCAAAGAATACTGGTATTTTCTGGAAAGGGCAATGGCGTTGTCAATGGTGTCCACAACCACAACCCGTCCCAACAGATATTTTAGTAGTCCCTCATACTGTTTGTCGGCCTTGACCAGCTGATTTGCCAGTCCCAGCACGCCTTTTTCTGTCAGGGCCTTGTCCTGGTTAAAGGTACTGCGGTTGCCGATACTGGTAAGAGGAAGGAAAGTAGCCCGTCCGAATTTATTTTTCTTTAAATACTCGATCAGGGTCTTAGCCGTCTCTTCTGAATCGGTAACAATGTTCTGGATACTTCCCCCCAGGGCCGTTTCAATTGCCACTTCGTATTTCTTTTCCGCGGTAATCAGATCCGCAACAACGCCGTGGATTCCCCGCACCCTGTCCTTTACTTCCATGACCCTTCGGATGCTCTGGCCGTATCCTTCGTAACGCTCTGCCAGATTGCGCAGAGATTCCAGCTTGGTATTGGTTCTGTGATAGGTCTGCTGATGTTCCGACAGCAGGCGGTTCAATCTCTTTTCCTCTGCCAAAGCCGTCTGAACCTGCTCCTCCAGTTCCGTTTCCTTTAAAAGGACAGTCTGGATGTTCTCTGTAATCTGATCCAGCTCTGTCTGCTTTTCAGCAATCTGTTCGTCCTGGACAGACTCGTCGCTTTTGCTTTTTAACAGCTTCTGGCTGACCTCCGCCTTCCGCATATTGACCTGCTCTAACATTGCCTCATATCGCTGATCTTTGGCATTTACAGAAGCCTTTTCATTTAAGGTGTCAATAACCGACTGTTTCAGCTGTTCTAACGCCCCTTCGGTGTCCCCAATCAGAACGTCCTCTTCCATTAAAGACAGTTCTGCCTCTTTCTGACGTTCTAAGACTTTAGAAATATGGAGTGACAGCTCTTCTTTTTCTGTTTCATAACCGGAAATCTCCCCTTCTCTCTGGGCAATCTCTGTCTTTATGGATTCCATCCGGTGGCGGATGTGCTCTGCGTTCATCCGTTCCGTGTTAATCTGCTCTTTTAAAACGTTGATCCGGCCTTCCAGATTCCCCCGTTTTAAGGTTTCCTGGGCCTGGGCGCTGCGGCCGGCGGTTACTTTTTCATCCAGAACCGTCAGCGCTGCATCTAACGTGTCGTATTCGCTGCGGATGGTTTTTGCCTCTTTCTGGACCCGCTCCAGATCCTGGGATACAATGGACTCATTTTTCGAAACCGATTCGATCTGGCCTTTTAATGAACTGGTCTCAGCCAGAAAGAGATTGGCATCCAGATGCTTTAAGTTCTCTTTTAACCGCAGATATTCTCTTGCCGCCTGGGACTGTTTCTCTAATGGGCCAACCTGCTTTTCCAGTTCGCTTAAAATATCGTTGACCCTGACCAGGCTCTGGCGCTCATCTTCCAGTTTTTTCTGGGCAATGGCTTTTCTGCGCTTAAACTTTACAATGCCGGCTGCCTCGTCAAACAGTTCCCTGCGCTCTTCCGGCTTTCCGCTTAAAATTTTGTCAATCTGTCCCTGTCCGATAATGGAATACCCTTCTTTTCCAATACCGGTATCGTAAAACAGTTCATTGATGTCTTTTAACCGGCAGGGACTTCCGTTGATCCGGTATTCGCTTTCGCCGGAACGGTACAGCCGCCTGGAAACCGTTACCTCGTCATACTCAATAGCCAGTTTATGATCTCCGTTGTCCAGGGTAATGGCCACATAGGCAAACCCCTGAGGCTTTCGAAGTTCGGTTCCGGAAAAAATAACGTCCTGCATGGAAGCGCCCCGAAGCTGCTTGACCCTCTGCTCTCCCAACACCCAGCGGACTGCATCGGCTACATTGCTTTTTCCAGATCCATTGGGGCCTACAATGCCGGTAATTCCATTATGAAATTCAAAGACAATTTTGTTGGCAAAGGACTTAAAGCCCTGAATTTCAATACTTTTTAAATACATACGTCACCTGCCTGCAAAGAAGCTTCTGATTTGCCTTTTAAGGTCAGAATCGCCTTATATGCCGCCGTCTGCTCGGCTGCCTTTTTGGTTCTTCCTACTCCCCTGCCAATTTCCCTGCTTCCCAGCATAGCCCTTACTTCAAATACTTTGTTGTGATCCGGTCCTTCCTCCTTTAAAATCTCATAGGAAAGAAGCTCCTCTCCCGTGCTCTGCACCAGTTCCTGCAGGATAGTCTTGCTATCATAAAAGAGCTGTTTATGCTCCATATCATTCAGTACAAAACGGTCAATAAACTCTTTTGCATTAGCAAGACCACCATCCAGATAAATCGCGCCGATTACCGCCTCTAACGCATCCGAAGTAATGGATTCCCGCATTCTTCCGCCGGTCGCGTCTTCTCCTTTTCCCAAAAGCAGGTAGTCTCCCAGGGAAATCTCTCTGGCGCAGTAAGCCAGAGTAGGCTCGCAGACCATGCTGGCTCTGGTTTTGGTTAAATTTCCCTCCGGCATCTCTGGAAACCGGTGAAATAAAAAGTCGCTGGATACCACCTCTAATACGGCGTCTCCTAAAAACTCCAGCCTTTCGTTGCAGTACATCTTGTCCATCCGGTGTTCATTGGCATAAGAACTGTGGGTCAGGGCCTGGGTCAGCAACTTTTTATTGCGGAAGCGGTAGCCAATCGCCTGTTCCAGATTTTCTTGTGTCTGTTTCATCAGATCCTCCTTTTATTGAAAAAAGAGGCCGCGCCACTGGACAGCCTCTTTTGCTTTTCATTTCTTAGTTTATTGCATTTTTAATCTGCTCTACAGCATCACCTACAGAAACGATATGCTCAGCGGCATCATCCGGAATTTTAATATCGAACTCTTCCTCAATGCCCATAATAATCTGGAAAATATCCAGAGAATCAGCGCCTAAGTCGTCTACGAATGTAGAAGTCATGGTAACCTCATCCGGCTCAATATTTAATACCTCCGCGATAATACTCTGCAGTTTTTCGAATTCCATGTTACATCCTCCCTAATTTGATTCGTTGGTCTCTGCTGCGAGACTTTCTTTAATTTTTTCATTGATACCCTGTTCTTTAAAGGTAACACACTGAATAATGGAATTGCAGACCTCATTGGCCTTGGAATTGCCATGGGTCTTTACTACCAGGCCGTTTAATCCCAACAGAGGAGCTCCTCCGTACTGGCTGGCGTCAAATGCTTTTAAAGTCTCTTTTAATGCCGGTTTTACAAGAAGGGCTCCTATCTTGCTCCGCAAACTGGTCATCATACCGGACTTTACTTTACTTATGAGAGTTGCCCCTACGCCTTCATAAAGCTTTAAAATGACATTTCCCACAAAAGCCTCGCAGACAATCACATCTGCGCCTCCATGAGGAATCTCCCTTGCTTCAATGCTGCCGGTAAAGTGAATGTCTCTGCACTCTTTTAAAAGCGGGAAAGTCTCTTTTACCAGGGCATTCCCCTTTTCTTCTTCTGCACCAATATTGACAATGGCAACTCTCGGATTCTTTACTCCCATTACGTGTTCCATATAAATAGAACCCATACGGGCAAACTGAACCAGATGAGATGGCCTTGCATCTACATTGGCTCCGCAGTCAATCAGCAATGACACGCCTTTTTCCGTTGGAATGAGAGGCGCAAGCGGCGGTCTCTCCACGCCCTTGATCCTTCCGACAATGACCTGCCCTCCAACCAGGATGGCTCCGGAGCTGCCGGCTGAAACAAATGCGTCCGCTTCGTTCTTTTTAACCAGATTCATACCTACAACAATCGAAGAGTCTTTCTTTCTGCGGATGGCATGAACCGGAGGTTCTTCGGTAGCAATTACCTCAGAAGCGTGGACAATCTCAATCTGATCCTTTGGATAGTCCTTTCCGGACAACTCCCTTTCCACATCTTCCCTGCGGCCTACCAGGACTACCTTGATGTCCTTTCGTAAATTGACGGCAGCTATCGCTCCTGCTACCATTTGGGACGGCGCATAATCTCCGCCCATAGCGTCTACCGCTACTGTAATCATATGTGATTCTCCTTTCGGCTAATCTACAACATAATATACTAGATATTATTATAGAAATCAATATTATTTTTCATAGATCCTGGAAATAAATTTTTCTTGCAATCTGGAAAGCGCCGTCGTACAATAGCTTCAGATTCCAGCGGAAGTGTTTCTGTCAAATTCTGCCGATTGTACTGAATTCCAGACAATACGGCTTTCTTCCTTCGCACCGCAGAAATACTTCCTTTCCTGGAACAATAACGCGGCGTACCCAAAACGGGATGCCAACAGGAGGGAAACAATTGAATCATACAACAACCAACCAAGTATCTGTAACCAGCCGTGTGCATCTTCTGACCCAGATGGCGTTTTTAACTGCGCTTATGATAGTCATGGCCTTTACGCCATTCGGCTATATTCCTCTGCCTTTTATGAATGCCACCACCATGCACATTCCAGTCATCATCGGCGCCTGCCTTCTCGGACCCAAAACAGGGGCTTTGCTGGGCGCCATCTTCGGAATTACCAGTGTGGTAAAGGCCACCATACAGCCAAATCTCACTTCCTTTGTATTTACCCCTTTTTACAGCTTCAGCCCTCAGTTTCACGGCGGCATAGAAAGCCTGATTGTCGCCATCGTTCCCCGTATTCTCATCGGCCTGATTGCCGGATGTTTGTTTTCACTTTTAAAAAAGAAGAAAAAAAGCCTTTCTTTTTCTCTTCTGATTTCCGGATTTGCCGGTTCCATGGTCAATACCATCGGTGTTATGACTCTTATTTACCTGCTGTTTGGGGAACAATATGCAATGGCAGGAGGAACCGATCCTTCTATGCTGTTTGGCGTCATTATGGGTATCGTGGGGCTAAACGGAATCCCAGAAGCTCTCATTGCCGCCATTTTAACCCAGGCAGTGGGAAGAGCTCTTTTTGTTGTAAAAAATCATTCCGGCAGAACAATAAAATCTGCCGTATAAGGGGGTACGAACTATGAACGCTATTACTGAAATCCCGTTGTTAAGCATCGGCGGATTTTCTGCCGGCCACGCCCAGAACGAAGAAGCGGCTACGGGCTGTACCGTTTTGCTGTTTGACCGCTGTTCTCCTGCCGGCGTGGACGTAAGGGGCGGCGGCCCTGCTTCCAGGGAAACGCCCCTGTTAAATCCACTGGCTGCATCCGAAGGCATCCACGCCCTGCTCTTATCCGGCGGTTCTGCCTTTGGTCTGGATGCCGCCGGAGGGGTCATGAGATATTTAGAAGAACAGAATATTGGCTTTGACGTGGGGATTACCAAAGTCCCCTTAGTCTGCCAGTCCAGCCTGTTTGACCTGGTTATCGGGGATCCTGGCATACGGCCGGACAGCCGGATGGCTTATCAGGCCTGTGAAGATGCCGACAAACGCCGCAGCGCCATAACATCCGGCTTATTTGACCTTCCTGAAGGCAACGCAGGAGCCGGCTGCGGCTGTACCGTTGGAAAATATCGGGGACCTGCGTATGCCATGAAAAGCGGAATCGGCTGTTATGCCGTCCAGGCCGGCCCGTTAAAAGTAGGCGCTATCGTGGCAGTCAATGCCCTGGGAGACATTTTTGACATAGAAAATGGACAGCAGATTGCCGGCCTTTTAAATCAAAACCGCAGCGCTCTGCTGTCCACTGAAGAAGCATTTTTAAACGACGTCTCTTCCATGCCGGATCTCTTTACCGGAAACACCACCATTGGCGCAGTCCTGACCAACGGCGCTTTTTCAAAGGCCCAGGCAAACAAACTGGCTGCCATGGCGCAAAACGGCCTTGCCCGCACCATCCGTCCGGTTCACACTACTGCAGACGGAGACTCGGTTTATGCAGTATCCGTCGGAGACGTTCCCGCGGACATTAACGTTGCCGGAACCCTGGCTTCCTACGCAATGGGAAAGGCCATTAACCAGGCGGTACGGGCCGCCCGTTCCAGCCACGGATACCCTGCCGTCTCCGATCTTACCTTGTAAGCTCTTCTTTTCCTTTTATCAGTTCCAATCCGGAAAAGAGAGCCCAGATATAAGGCGCTCCAAATACATTTAGCTTTTTCGGGCCATGGATGGTCTGGCCATTGTCTGCTTTCAGCTTTTCATAGGCCTTTTCCACAGTGGCCCTGGTAATGGATTTGGAGCGTCTGTCTACAAACATTTCCCCGCCCTTAATGGTATAAGTAAATGCCAGGCCCTTTGCCGTATAAAACACCTGATTCTGGTGCTGTTCAAACAAAGGCCATAGTTCTTCTGTTGTTATCCAGTCTGTCCGTCTTTCCTCCATAATGTCCGTCTCCCATCTTCACAAACGTCTGTCAGCAGCCCTTTCCCTCTGTCTCAAAATACTCCTTTACCAGTCTGACTACGGTTCCGGAAAGGAGGAACACGGCAATCAGGTTGGGAATGGCCATCAGTCCGTTAAAGGTGTCCGCAATACTCCACATAAGGCCTAAATCCATGGTAGCTCCCAGAATGGAAACCAGGGAATATATTACCATAAACGGCCGGATCAGCTTCGACGAGAATAAAAACTCCACGCATCTTGCCCCATAAAGTCCCCAGCCGATAATGGTGGAAAATGCAAAGCAGCACATTGCGACTGCAGTAAAAATCGAAACCCAGTTTCCATAAGCGGCAGTAAATCCGCGGATGGTCAGTTCTGCGCCGGCATCTGCCCCATAAGGAACCTGTATGCCGCTGCATAAAATAACCAGAGCGGTCAGGGTACAGATTAAAATAGTATCCATAAAGACTTCGAAAATCCCGAAAAATCCCTGTTTTACCGGCTTTCTGGTGTCCGCGCAGGCATGGGCGATGGATCCGGTACCCAGTCCGGCTTCATTGGAGAAAATCCCTCTGGAAACTCCCTTTTTCATACTCATAAACAAGCTTCCCACTGCGCCGCCTGTAATGGCTTCCGGATGAAAAGCTCCGTAAAAAATGGAAGCGAATACCTGTGGAACCTGATCGAAATTGAGAATTACCACACCAAGAGCCAGGGCGATGTAAAACAGAGCCATAAACGGCACTAATTTTTCGGTTACCTGGCCAATCCGCTTGATTCCCCCTAACAAAACCATGCCTACAATCAGCGCCAGGACGATTCCCATAATGAGATTGCCTATTTTTGTGGAATCTTCTGTAATCAGGTTGTAGTTTAAAAGGGCTGAATTAATGGCCGCGGTAATGGTGTTGACCTGAGTAGCGTTTCCTGTCCCGAATACGGTAAAAATTCCAAATACAGAAAACAGCACTGCCAGGAACTGCCATTTTTTTCCCAATCCATTTTTGATATAGTACATGGGGCCGCCTACCAGTTCTCCGTTTTCATTGGTTTCCCGAAAATGGACTGCCAGGGTAACCTCAGAAAATTTGGTACACATTCCCAGCAGGGCGGATATCCACATCCAGAATACGGCTCCTGGGCCTCCGATGGCAATGGCTCCGGCTACACCGGCAATATTTCCCGTTCCCACCGTAGCCGCCAGGGCCGTACATACTGCCTGGAACGGCGTAATAGCCCCGTCAGAAGCTTCCCGTTTGCGGAATACTCTTCCAATGGTAGTTTTCATTGCATAGGAAAACCTGCGGATCTGGATAAAATGGAGGCGCAGGCTTAAATACAACCCAACGCCAAGTATACAGATCATGGCGGGAACTCCCCATATAAATTGATTCACTGCGCTGTTTACAGCTTCGATTGTCTGCAGCATAATAACTCCTTCGTAATTCGTCTGGAACATTTTAAACAGTTCCCTGATTTCAGGCCTTTACTTCTTCATAGATCTGATTCAGCCAGTCGATTCCCTTCTGAATCCCTTCTTCGTCAAACGAAAACCAGGCCTGCCGGATTTTTTCCGGATCCGTTGCGTCAAAACTATACGGCTCCGGCCATGCAGAAGTTAAAAGGCCGATCTCTTCCTGACCTTCTTCTCCTCCTTTGGCCAAGCGGGAGGATTTTTCCATACGGAAACGCATTCCCTGAAAACTTCCCGTAAACTTAGCCTTTTTTAAATACGGAATCGGCATAAATCCGCTTCGTTCCAGCATCTTTTTCTTCCTCCCTGACCGTTATTCTTTAATGGGCGTCAAACCAGCTTGCCCCTTCTTTTGCATCTACTTCCAGGGCAACCGACAGATCGGCCGCGTGCTTCATCTTATCTTCCAGAATCGCCTTCACTTCTTTTGCCTCTGTTTCCAGCGCCTCAATCAGCAGTTCATCGTGAACCTGGAGCACAATCCTGGACTTCAGTCCTCTTCGCGCCAGTTCCTGATCTACCTGGATCATGGCAATTTTCATAATGTCTGCCGCAGTTCCCTGAATAGGGGAATTCATGGCCACCCGTTCCCCAAAGGATCTCTGCATGAAATTTGCGGATTTTAACTCTGGAATGGGGCGGCGTCTTCCAAACATAGTCGTAACAAACCCCTGCTCTTTGCCGTCGGTTACCTGCTGATCCAGGAATTTTTTTACTTCCGGATAAGTCTCAAAATAGGTATTAATATAATCCAGGGCTTCTTTTCTGGAAATACTTAAATCTTCGCTTAATCCAAACGCGCTGATGCCGTAGACAATGCCGAAGTTGACCGCCTTGGCGTTGCGGCGCATTAACGGAGTCACTTCCTCCAACGGAATGTGGAATACCTGGGACGCCGTAATGGCATGGATATCCTGAGCAGACCGGTAAGCTTCAATCAGCCGCTCATCTTTCGACATATGGGCCAGAATCCTCAGTTCAATCTGGGAATAATCTGCGTCAATGAAGATACAGCCTTCTTTTGGCACAAAAACCTTGCGGATTTCTCTTCCCAGCTCCATCCGGACCGGAATGTTCTGCAGATTTGGCTCTGTACTGCTGATTCGTCCCGTCGCCGTAATGGTCTGGTTAAATTTACCGTGAATCCTCTCGTCTTCCCCAATATAAGCTGCCAGGCCTTCTGCATAGGTAGAATACAGCTTGGTCAGCTGGCGGTAATCCAGGATCTTTTGGACTGCCGGCACTTCTAAAGCCAGCTTTTCCAGCACGTCCGCTGCCGTAGAGTAACCGGTTTTCGTCTTTTTGCCTCCCTTTAACTGCATTTTTTCAAACAGCACTTCCCCTAACTGCTTAGGAGAATTAATATTAAAGGTCTCTCCGGTCGCTTCGTAGATTTCCTGTTCCAGCTTATCAATGTTTACTTTCAACCGGCTGCCATAATCCTTTAATTCCTGACGCGCTACCTTTACGCCTGCCGCCTCCATCCGGTAAAGGCTGTAAATTAACGGCATTTCAATCTTCAAAAACAGATCCTCCATGCCGGTTTCTGCCAGTTTCTCTTCTAATACCGGCGCCGTCTTCCACAAGGAATATCCCATAAAGCATACGCAGTCAAGAGCCTTTTTCTCTTCTCCCAAAAGCGCTTGAAACAGCGGTGTTTTTCCCAGCAGATCGGACTGGGAAGGCAGGGTCATGCCGCCGTAATCTCTCGCCAGATCGTCATAGGCATAGGTATCCTTCAGCGGATTCAAAAGATACCCTGCCACGCCGGCATCTCGTACTCTCTCCCCCCATAGCAGGTTTAAAAATGGAAGCTGGCTCTTTAAATCCAGCACCCACACCATACCGGTTGTTCTCTTACACAGCGCTTCCAGTTTTCCAGCCAGATAGCTGCCAGTTAAAAAGCCCTGTACCGGCAGGAAGTACAAATCTTCTTTTCCAAAGCAGAGACTAAGTCCTGCAATCTCTCCCTGGCCGGAAGCTTTCTTCTTTCCGCCTTCCTGGCCAATTATCAGCTGGGCGCCGATTCTCTCTGCCTTCGCCGCTTTTTCCAATACCTGTTCCGCCTGGGAAAAACCGCTTACAACCTGAAAATGTTTCCGCACGTCTGCTTCTTCTTTATTTTCCGGAATATCCTGGAATCTAGCCAGAATTGACTTAAACTCCAGACGCTTCATGTACTGGTACGCTTCCGGTGTATACAAGTTTCCAATCTCTGCATCCTCATAAGAAAATTCAATGCCGCAGTCAATACAGATTGTGGCCAGGGTCTTGCTCATCTGCGCCATGTCGTAATGTTCTTCCAGCGCTTTTTTCGCTCTGGGCGGCCTTACCTCTTCCAGATGCTCATACGCATTTTCAATGCTTCCATAGGTCGAAATAATAGCGGTGGCCGTCTTTTCCCCAATGGAAGGAACTCCTGGGATATTATCAGACGCATCTCCCATCAGAGCTTTTACATCTATAAATTCCAGAGGCGTTACGCCGTATTCCCGTTTTACATCTTCCGGATAGTAATCTTTTATCTCCGTTCCTCCTCTGGACGTTTTCGGAATCCGGATCTTAATATGGGTATCCGAAAGCTGAAGCAAATCCCTGTCTCCAGAAACCACGGAAACTTCTACGGTTTCTCCGGCCAGACGCTTTGCCACTGTTCCCAGAATGTCATCTGCTTCAAAACCAGCCAGGGTCAGAATCGGAATCCCCATAGACTGGAGCACTTCTTTCATCAGAGGAACCTGTTCCCGCAGTTCCTCGGGCATGGGTTTTCTGGTTCCTTTATATTCCGCAAACATTTTGTGACGGAAGGTAGGTTCTTTTAAATCAAAGGCCACAGCCAGATGATCCGCCTGCTCTTCTTCTAATATTTTAAACATAATGTTGAGAAACCCGTAGACCGCATTGGTATGAAGTCCCTCGGAGTTGGTCAGCTCCGGCACTCCGTAAAAAGCCCTGTTTAAAATGCTGTGTCCGTCAATCAATACTAATTTTTCCATGTCATCCCTCATTCTATGAAAATAATCCTAATATCCGAAGCTGCATCAGAATCATAACCCCAAGGCTCATTACCATAAGCGTATCAACCGAATACCGCACCGCCTGCAGCATACGGCGGTGGCGGACGTGCTGTTTAGACGCTTCCAGCAGCTCATCTAATTCTCCTTTGATGTTATAATTATCGGCATCGGAGTCCAACTGCCGGATACCGGAATCCACTGTAAAATAAATTTCCAGTTCTTCCTGACAGTTCTCACAGGTTTCAATGTGTTCCAGAAATTCTTCCAGAGTATCTTCGTCCAGCTCCCCATGAATATACGAGGTAACCAGGCGTTCTGCCTCTTGACAATTCATAGTATGACCCCCTATCCGTTTTCCCACTCCCGCATAAGGCAAAATGCGTAAAAATACGTTTCCACCGGCTTATTTTGGATCCCGTGTAAAAAAAAGACCCGAAAGCCTATCTCACAATAAGCCTTCGGGTGCCCCTGCCAAGGAGTGCCGGCTGCGGGACTTGAACCCGCACGATGTCGCCATCAATGGATTTTGAGTCCACCTCGTCTGCCATTCCGACAAGCCGGCTCGCTTAACAACGAGTGTTATTTTACCATAAGTCGTTCCATTTTGCAAGCACTTTTTCTTCGCTCATAGCCGCCCTGAAAGATCGGACCGTTTTTCCTTATCTGATGCTTCTCTCTTCCAGTTCATCTCCCAGCGCCTGTACTTTTGTCACATCTAAAATAAGTGCCGGTGAAATCTCCTGAATCAGCCCCGTATAGGTAATGGAAATCAAATCTCCCTTCTGCAGATCACTTAATGTAATCGGAATCCCTCTCCAGGAAACTTCGGTCTCTTCTGTAATGTGAAACTGAAATCTTCCCCTCTTATTGATATCATTCATTTCCAGTCCCTGAACCACCAGTTCAGAATCCCTTATTTCCTCAATGACTGCATAAAAGGTTTCACTTTCCAATGGTTTCACACTGCTTTTTCCAGGCATCAGTATAGCACTTTTTCTGATGAAAACAAGCTTTCAACGTTTTTTCCTGTCTGAATCTTCGCACGGCTGAACTGCTTCAGAAAATCGTAATGATTTCTTCTACACGCGTCAGCCTATCTATGGTATAATGATAGCATCCGTGTACAGGGGGCAATACGGTCAGAAACGTCCAGATGACGCGCCTGCTGCGTTACTTTCAATCGGTGTACGTCCAGTACACCTCATTCAAGTGCCTTGCAGACGCGTCATCTGACCTGTTTCTGACTCTTCTGACCTCAAGTGGAGAGAATTTCCCCATTTTTAAGGCAGACGAATGAAGCGTACTGGATATACGCTGATTGAGGATAACGCAGAAAATGGGGAAATTATCCCTCTTTGAGGCGTGTTGCCCCTGTACACGGATGCTACCATCCAATAATCTGATACTTATGAAAAGGAGCTGCTATGAATAAAAAACTGATTATCGGCGTTTCCGCCGCTGCTGTGGCTGCTGTTGTAATCGGCGCTGCCGCTGCCCTGATGACCTCTTCCACACCGGAAAAGATTGATTTGTCTACTACCCATACGACCGAAGCCCCTTCCGAGTCTGCCAAAGAACCGGAAACGACTTCAGCGCCGGAAACAACTGCCCCTGAGACTACTGCTTCCAGCACAGCCAGCGTCACTTCTTCTTTGGAGACCTATACTTCCGGAAATATTTCCATTCAATATCCGCAGGTAAGCGGCCTTAGCGATTCGAAGCTTCAGGATTCCATCAACGAAAATCTGAAAAACAACGCGTTATCTGTCATAACTGGATATGAAGCTGACGAGGCAAAAGACAGTATGACGGTAACCTGCGAAGTAGTTTCTGTTGACCGCCGCAGCATTACCGCTGTTTATACCGGCACTTATACAGCCGACGGCGCCGCCCACCCAGTCAATCTTTTCTACAGCAATACCGTAGATTTAAAAGACAATACCAATCTGGGACTGGGCGATTTTACGGATTCCTATACCATGGCCGGCTATGTGTTAAGTTCTGATGTAACCTTTTTCGGACTGGATGAAGAACAGACGAAAGCCGTCTTAGAATACCGCCAGGGCCTAACCATGCAGGAGCTGACCGACACCTTTAACCAGGCTGATTTTCCTATCCAGCAGGGCGTTGTATGGCCGCCGTCCTTCAGCTATGAAAAGCAAGGCGATATCTTCTTCTCCCTTCCGGTTCCCCATGCATTAGGCGATTACGTCATTGTCCGGTTCGTACCTTCTACTAAGTAAGACGCAAACAATCACATTACTATTTCTAGAAAGGATTTATTATTATGAAAAATGTAGTTATTTTCGATCACCCGTTAATCCAGCACAAAATCTCCAGACTGCGGGACAAGCACACCGGAACCAATGAATTCCGCAGCCTGATCGAGGAAATCGCCATGCTGATGGGTTATGAGGCTCTTCGGGATCTCCCTTTAGAAGATGTAGAAGTAGAGACTCCTATTGAAACCTGCATGACTCCCATGATTGCAGGACGCAAATTAGCCGTTGTTCCCATTCTGCGCGCAGGACTTGGGATGGTAAATGGCATTCTGGCCCTTACCCCTACCGCCAAAGTCGGACATATCGGCCTGTATCGGGACGAAGTGACCCATGAACCTCACGAGTATTACTGCAAGCTTCCGGATCCAATCGAGGAGCGGACCATCATTGTAACAGACCCCATGCTGGCAACCGGCGGTTCCGCAGTCTCTGCCGTTGATTTTATCAAAGCCCATGGCGGAAAGAAAATCAAATTTATGGCCATCATCGCTGCTCCGGAAGGATTAGAACGGCTTCAGAACGCCCATCCGGACATCCAGATTTATGTAGGGCATTTAGACCGCTGCTTAAACGACGACGCCTATATCTGCCCTGGACTGGGAGATGCAGGAGACCGGATTTTCGGAACAAAATAACCATTGCACATGAAAAAACAGCGTAAAAAAGATCCTGCAGAGAGATAGCAGTTTCCATCCCTTTGCAGGATCTTTTTTACGCTGTTTTCTTTACCGGAAAGACCTGCCTCTGGCAGGCTTTCCGGATAATAGCAGTCAGAATGCTTACAGGAAGTATTTCACTCCGCTTTCAAAAATCTTCATATCCTGTTCTCCATAGATATTCATGGCAACTGCGTCGCCGCGGCGCTCAGAATGAGCCATCTTGCCCAGGATACGTCCGTCTGGGCTGGTAATGCCTTCGATTGCCATATAGGAACCGTTTGGATTCCAGAATTCGTCCATGGTAGGATTGCCCTTGTCGTCTACGTACTGGGTCGCTACCTGGCCGTTGGCAAACAATTTCTTTAACCACTCTTCGGTTGCCACAAACCGCCCCTCGCCATGAGAAGCCGGATTGCAATATACGCCGCCCAGTTCTGCACCTGCAAGCCATGGGGACTTGTTGCTCATTACCTTGGTGTAAACCATCTTGGAAATGTGGCGGCCAATGGTGTTCATTGCCAGCGTCGGAGAATCCGGACGCTGTTCTTTTATCATGCCTTCCGGAACCAGTCCCAGCTTAATCAACGCCTGGAAGCCGTTGCAGATGCCAAGCATCAGACCGTCCCGTTGGTTCAGCAGTTTTTCAATCTCTTCTTTGATAACCGCATTTCTAAATACGGCTGCAAAGAACTTTGCAGAACCTTCCGGCTCGTCGCCTGCGGAGAAACCGCCTGGGAACATAACGATCTGCGCCTTTGCAATCTCATTTTTGTAAACTTCTACAGACTCTCTGATATCTTCTGCGCTCAGGTTCTTAAATACTTTTGTTACAACCTTGGCGCCGGCTCTCTCAAACGCCTTGGTGCTGTCGTATTCGCAGTTGGTTCCTGGGAATACCGGAATAAATACATTCGGCTGGCCAATCTTATGATTGCATACGTAAACGGAATCTGCTTTGTACAGTTCATCCAAAACCGGAGTCTGCTTTACGCCGGATCTGGTCGGGAATACGCTCTCCAATGTTTCCGTCCAGGAATCCAGAGCCTCTTCCATGGTAATCTGGGTATTGCCATATTCAAAAACTGCCCGATCGGTTACTTCGCCGATTACGGTATAGCGGATAGACAGTTCTCCCACCTTTTCTGCCGGAACTTCCAGTACCAGATTGCCCCATCCGGCTGCAAAGAAGTCTCTTGGATCCAGGTTATGTTCAATCTTTACGCCCAGCTTGTTGCCAAATGCCATCTTGCTGACTGCTTCTGCGATTCCCTGTCCTTCTACTGCATAAGCAGAAAGGATCTTTCCTGCCTGAATCTCTTCAAACACTTTGCCGTAACCGTCCATAATCTGTGCGTAATCCGGCAAATCATACTGGTCTTTTTCAATGGTAAACAGCATAATCTTGCTGCCTGGCTTCTTAAACTCCGGAGTGATGACTGTCTTAGAGTCCGCCACATCGACTGCAAAGGAAACCAGGGTCGGCGGAACGTTGATTTCGCCATGCTGCTCGTCATTAAAGGTTCCGGACATACTGTCCTTTCCTCCGATGGACGGCAGTCCGAATCCCATCTGGGCGCTGTAAGCGCCAAGTAAAGCTGCAAACGGCTGGCTCCAGCGGGTTGGATCTTCCGTCATTCTCTGGAAGTATTCCTGGAAGGTAAAGCGGATCTTTTTGTAGTCGCCGCCTGCTGCCACAATTTTTGCTACGGAAGACAGAACTGCGTAAACCGCGCCATGGTATGGGCTCCAGCTGGACAGGTATGGGTCAAAGCCGTAGGACATCATGGTAACGGTATCGCATTTGCCCTTTAATACCGGAAGTTTCGCTACCATTGCCTGGGTTTCGGTCAGCTGATATTTTCCGCCGTAAGGCATATAGACGGAACCTGCTCCGATAGAACCGTCAAACATCTCAACCAGGCCTTTCTGGGAGCAGACATTTAAAGAAGCAAGAAGATTTAACCATGCCTTCTTTACGTCTCCTGGCTCTTTCCGTTCAAAAAGATTTCCCTCTTTATTTGGAACCTGTAAGGTAACGTCTGCTTCCTGATGCGCGCCGTTGGTATCTAAGAATGCGCGGCTGATGTTTACGATGGTCTTGCCTCTCCAGCTGATGACCAGTCTTGGGCTTTCGGTTACGACTGCAACGGTTACTGCTTCTAAGTTTTCCTCTGCCGCATAGCCTAAAAACTTCTCTGCATCTGCCGGAGCAACTACCACTGCCATACGCTCCTGGGATTCAGAAATGGAAAGCTCTGTTCCGTCCAGGCCGGCGTACTTTTTCGGCACCTTATCTAAGTTGATTTCCAGTCCGTCTGCCAGCTCGCCGATGGCAACGGACACACCGCCTGCGCCAAAATCGTTGCACTTTTTAATCAAACGGCTTACTTCCGGACGACGGAACATTCTCTGAATCTTACGCTCGGTAGGCGCATTTCCCTTCTGTACCTCAGCGCCGCAGACTTCGATGGAAGCCTCGGTGTGAACCTTAGAAGATCCGGTTGCTCCGCCGATGCCGTCGCGTCCGGTACGTCCGCCAAGAAGGATAATCATATCGCCTGGATCAGAAGTTTCTCGGATAACGTCCTTTCTTGGGGCTGCGCCCATAACTGCGCCGATTTCCATTCTCTTTGCCGCGTAGCCTGGGTGGTAAATCTCTTTTACATAGCCGGTTGCAAGGCCAATCTGGTTGCCGTAAGAACTATATCCATGAGCTGCCTCTGTTACAATCTTTCTCTGAGGGAGCTTGCCCTTCATCGTCTCGTCTAATGGACGGGTCGGGTCAGCCGCACCGGTTACGCGCATTGCCTGGTATACATAGGTACGTCCGGACAGCGGATCGCGGATTGCGCCGCCAAGGCAGGTTGCTGCGCCGCCAAAAGGCTCAATCTCTGTCGGATGGTTGTGGGTCTCATTTTTAAAGTTCACTAACCATTCTTCGGTCTGTCCGTCGATTTCTACCGGAACTACGATAGAGCAGGCGTTAATTTCATCAGACTCTTCCTGATCTGCAAGCTTTCCTTCCTTTTTCAGCTTTTTCATTGCCATCAGAGCCAGATCCATCAGGCAGACAAACTTATCGTCTCTTCCTTTGTAGATCTCTTCCCTGTCAGCCAGATACTGATTGTACGTATCTACAATAGGCTTTTTATAATCCCCGTCGGTAAAGGTCACATTTTTCAGCTCGGTAGAAAAGGTGGTATGACGGCAGTGATCGGACCAGTAAGTGTCCAGAACGCGAATCTCCGTAACCGTCGGATCCCGATGCTCTTCGTCTTTATAGTAATTCTGGATATGTTTAAAATCCTTAAAGGTCATTGCCAGATTTAAGGAACGGTATAATTCTTCCAGCTTGTCCTCTTCCATGGAAGAAAAGCCGTCAAATACTGCTACATCCTCCGGAGTCTCAAATACCGTTACCAGGGTTTCCGGCTTTGCTGCATCCGCCTCTCTGGAATCTACCGGATTGATGCAGAAGTTCTTTACCGCCTGTACTTCTTCTGCAGTCAGAGTTCCGGAGATCACATAGGTGGTAGCAGAGCGGATTACCGGCTCCTCCGTTGCTTTTAACAGTTTTACGCACTGTTCTGCAGAGTCCGCTCTCTGGTCAAACTGTCCTGGAAGATACTCTACAGAAAAGCAGGTGTCTCCTGCTTCCTTTGGAAAGTCTTCTTCATATAACGTATCTACCGGCGGCTCAGAAAAAATAGTGCCAAGGGAGGCCTGATAGGTCTCTTCGGTCAGATTTTCAATATCATAACGAATCAGTACCCGCACATTGGTAACGGTCTGAATCCCTAAATAGTTCTCGATTTCCTCACGCAGTTCCTTTGCCTTTACTGCAAAGTCCGGTTTCTTCTCTACAAAAATCCGTTTTACGCTCATTGGTAATCCTCCTTATTCTTTTAACCCTGACTGTATCATAACACAGAAGTTACAAATAAGTAAAATTAATATAACTTATTTTTCATATTAATATAGATAATAGGTTTTCACTAACAAAGCTTTTTCCCGCATTTTCTGCAGAACGCATAGTCTGCTTTTACCGGTTCCCCGCAGTAAGGGCAGAATCCATCCTCAGAAGCTTCTGAAGCAAAACCGTCCAGCGCAGAATTCTCCGGCGCCGCCTTATCTTCTTTTCCATCTGCTTTCTTAAAATAAGAATCCATGGGATCTCCTTCTTCCCTGCTGTCTACAATGTCAAACTCCGAAAACCGCTCGCCGCCGGACGCATTTTTAAAATTGTAGACGGCCTGTACCACTGCAATCCCGATAAAGCACACTCCAAACAGCGAAAAAATTGCAGGAGCTCCCATGCCGACAGCCATAATCGTCCAAAGGACTCCAAAAACTGCTGCAAAAATGCTTCCGGCTCCCTGCATCATCGACGGGCCTCTTCCCCTTTTGATACTCTTCATAAAACCCCTCCTTGTCTCGCTACTCGATTTCTCCCCCAATCGTAGAAATCGCATCCAGAGTCATTTTCATAATGTCCTTAATTTCCTCCGGAGTCATTTTCATCTTTTCTGCCAGTTCTTCTACAGTCGCTTCCCTTCCCAGTTCTTTTGCCATTACTTTGGAAACTTCCTGAAGCACATTGACTCTGGCTGTAATCTCTTCGCTGGTTTCTTCTTCCCGCTTCTGTTCCTCCAGAGCCAATTTTAACGCTTCTTCTACCTGGGCTCTTAAATGGCTTAAAAAGTCGCCCCCCTCGTAGCTGTCTGCTGCCAGCATCAGCGCCACATTGGCTTCCTGAATCAAATCTCCTGCCGGAAGAGGTCCTTCCATATAGTCAGACGCCATTTCAAGAACCGCCTGTAAATGGCCTTCAATCAATCTTTTCTTAGCTGCTTCCTCTCCCAGAAGCAGCTTTTCCAGCAATTCTTCCCGTTCTGCCTCTGTGCAAGGCGTAATCTCTGACAAATCATCCAGATACATCTGGTAAAAATCTTCTTTTTCAATGGTTTCGTCCCGATAGTCCATCCCAAAAACCTCCTTATGTTTTCTTACACTTTGGAACCGTTCTGCCATGCATCTTCTTGCCCGCTTGCAGCGGACAAGAAGCGGCTGGCGTTCGCCCTATGAAGATTCAGGCAGAACTGTTACATATACTTTATCATATTCCTCTTTTTGCCACAATCCCCTCTTTACAATCCTATTTCTGCGTGTTAAAATAACCTTGTATTTATAAGGAGGACTAATAATGGATATTAATTACGAATTATATAAAGTGTTCTACCATGTTGCCAATACCCTCAGTTTTTCCGAGGCGTCCAAGCAGCTGTTTATATCCCAGTCTGCAGTCAGCCAGTCCATTAAAGTATTAGAAAAAAAACTAAATCAGACTCTTTTTATCCGCAGCACCAAGCGGGTTTCCCTGACGCCGGAGGGAGAAATCCTCTTAAAACATATTGAACCGGCCATCAACCTGATTCAGAAAGGGGAAAACCAGCTCTTAGAAGCCAACACCTTAAACGGCGGCCAGTTAAGAATCGGGGCCAGCGACACCATCTGCCGCTATTTTCTGGTACCCTATCTGCAGAAATTCCATGTATTGTACCCCAATGTCCATATCAAGGTAACCAACCAGACCTCCATTGAATGCGCCCGCCTGTTAGAAAACGGACAGGTAGATTTTATTGTAACCAATTTTCCCAACTCCGGCCTTTCCAACGCCCAGAACATCCGTCCCATCAAGGACTTTTCGGATGTCTTTATTGCCAACCGGAAAAGCTTTCCTTTAGAAGACAAAGTGCTGACCTTAAAAGAACTGCAGAATTACCCGATTCTCATGCTCACAAGAAAAAGCACTACCAGCGAATTTTTACACCGGATGTTCCAGAGAAGCCGGCTGGATCTGGTTCCGGAAATCGAACTGACCAGCAACGATCTGCTTTTAGATCTGGCCCGCATCGGCCTGGGCATTGCCTTTGTACCGGACTTTTGCATTCCGGAAAACGAGCAGGATTTATTTGTCTTAAAACTCAGCGAACAGCTTCCTTCCCGCCAGCTGGTTGTGGCGTATAACGAAAATCTGCCGATTTCCCAGGCAGCCAAACAATTTATCGGTATGCTGTAAATTGGAACAGATTCCAGCCCTTCCAGGAAGACGTCTCTTCCTGGATTTTTTCTGTTTTTCCAGGCAGTCCTTCTTTTGCCTGATCATACTTCCTTCCAGAACCGCTCTAACACCTGGTTTACCTGATTTCTGCTTACCGGATAATATTCGTCCCATTCTCTTGGAAACAGGGACTGATAATCCGCCTGCAAAAACCGATCGTCCAACAGGGCAATCACGCCTCTGTCTTCCATGGTACGGATCAGCCGTCCCGCCGCCTGCATAACCTTATTCATCCCTGGATATTGGTAGGCGTAGTCAAATCCTTTTTCTTCTTTTTCGTCAAAATACCCTTTCAAAATCTCCTGCTCTGTGCAAACCATCGGGAGTCCGGTGCCGATAATTACCACGCCGATTAATCGTTCTCCCCGCAGATCAATCCCTTCCGAAAACGCTCCTCCCATGACGCAAAGCGCTGCCAGACTTCTCCCAGATTGGTCAAACTCCGTCAGAAATTCTTCCTTTTCCTGTTCCGTCATATTAGGAGACTGAACCAGAAGTTTTGTCCTCTGCCTGCTCTTAGCTTCCTCCTCCAGATCCTTTTCCCAACGGGCCCGCAAAATATCCTCTATCTTTTTCATATACTGATAAGACGGACAAAATACCAGGTAATTTCCCTGTCTTCCATTGACAATAGCTTCTATATAATCCGAAGTCTTTTCATACTCCCTCTGGTTTCTCCGACTGTAGCGGCTGCTGACCTCTGTGGCCACTAAAAGGAGCTTATGGCTGCCTGGGAACGGGGAATCGGCATAAACTGCGTATTCTTCCTTATCTCCCGACAGCAGCTCTTTGTAATATGGAACCGGAAGAAGGGTTGCAGAAAAAAATATGGTGCTGACTGCCTGGGCCATACATTCTTTTAAATTTTTCGCCGGATTGACGCAGAACAGGCGAAGCAGAAACTCTCCGGAGGGCAGCAATTCCGTATAAATCCGGTAATGATCATCCAGACGATCCTGGACATATAAAAAGGCCCTCAGATTAAAATAAAAGTCCAACACCAAATCCCGATCTTCAAATTCCGGATGATCGTCTAAATATTTCTCCAGTTCTTCAAATAAAGGACGGATATGCAGCATCAGAAAATCTACGTCGGGAAGGATTTCGTACCTGGTACATTCCCGTTTCAACGCCAGCAGCGCCCGATTGCAGGCATCCAGCAGCTTTTTTATCTTTTCCGAACGGTTATGGAACATCCGCTTAACCAGAAGGACGTCTTCCTTTTTCAAGGCTGCGCTGTACATCTCTCTGGCCCGCCCTACCAGGTTATGAGCCTCGTCTGCCAAAAACAGATATCTGCCCGTTGCGTTTCCTTCTGCAAAATACCGTTTCAGCTTTACGTCCGGATCAAACACATAGTTATAGTCGCAGATAATGGCATCTGTCCAGTTGGTAATGTCCAGACAGAACTCAAACGGGCAGACCCGATACTGCTTTGCATATTGAAGAACGATCTCCCTGGTTATTCCAAACTCCTGATGAATAATGTCAAATACCGCGTCATTTACCCGATCATAATGGCCTTTTGCATAGGGACAGGCGTCTGGATTGCACTCCGTTTTTTCCTGAAAACAAAGCTTTTCTTTGGCCGTAATGGTCACGCTTTTTAAATACAGCCCCTTTTCCCGCAGGATCTGAAAAGTTTCTTCCGCTACCGTCCTGGTAATGGTTTTTGCTGTCAGATAAAAGAGTTTGTCAGTCTTTTCTTCCCCCATGGCCTTTAAAGCCGGATAAACGCAGGATAAGGTCTTTCCAATGCCGGTAGGCGCCTGGATAAACAGATTTCTCTCCTGTGCAATGCTTTTATAGACGGAAACTGCCAACTCCTTCTGCCCTTTCCGGTAAGGGTAGGGAAATTCCAGATCTTTTATGGACTCTGTCCTGCGGACTGCATTGTGATACAGATATTCGGCCCATTTTACATATTCATGGATCAGCCCGGAAAACCACTGGCTCAATTCTTCCCAGGACCATTCTTTCCGGAACCGGCGGATTTCCTCGGTTTCAATATTGCAGTAAGTAATCTGTATCCATATAGAAGAAAGACGGTGTTTCAGACCGTACAGATAACCGTAGCAGGCTGCCTGGGCCATATGCACCGGAACGGCTTCTTCCAGCCGGTTTACATCCATATACATACACTTAATCTCGTCAATGGTCACTCCGGAAGGTTCTGTCAGAATCCCGTCTGCCCGTCCTTCTACCTGGATGCGGAAACCATCCTCCTGAATCTGATGCTTTAACGGTACTTCCGCCTGGTATCCGGCTCCCATTCTTTTTTGAATCTTGCGGTGCAGACGGCTTCCTGCCTGCATGGCTTCTTTTTGCGATCCTGCAGTCTTCCGGTTGTCCAAATCTCCGGAACGCAGGACAAATTCTACCAGGTTCCGGACAGAAATCCGGATCACTGTGTTAGAATCCTGGCTCATATCAGACTGTCCCCTTTCTCTCGTCTCTCATTCTACCACAGATTCCCTGATTCTGAAAAGAAAAAAGCAGACTCCATAGAATCTGCTTTTCATTTCATTACCGTTTTTCTTATGCAACTGCAATGTTCTTTTCTAATTCGTCTAACAGCTCTTCGAATTCCTCGTTTTCGCCGTTATACTCTACTGTCAGCACTCTGGTCAAATCCAAACTTAAAACGCCTAATAATGATTTTGCATCAATAATCACTCTGTTATAAAATACGTCAATGTCAAAATCACATTTTCCTGCTTCTTTTACAAATTCCTTTGCATCGGAAATAGAAGGAAGCATGATTTTTCTCTGTTTCATAAAAACAACTCCTTTGATAACCATAAAAAATTAAAAGTGATTTGTGTTGCAATATATATATCACGAATGTCAAATCTTGTCAAACTTTCTGTTATATAATTGTAAACTCTTACATTTTATGCGCTTTCTCTAGTTTCCATAATCCTTGTTTCGCCTTTTCCCGCAAAATAGCCACACATTTTTCAACAAAAAAATCGGCTCTCCCTTTATTTTATTGATTTTACACGAAAGGGACGCCGATTTTTTTACATTTATACCAAAATTTTCCGTGAAAAATTACCGTTTCAGCACCAGATGCTGCGGAAGTCCATTGACCATAAACGGCTGATAATCGCCCTGAATCAGCGGTTCAATGTAATTTAAGAATTCTTCCGTTACATAATTTCCTTCTTTATTAATCCAGTTTCTAGGAACCAGTTTTTCATTGTTTGCAATGCGGTGAACATCATAGATACCTGCCGCGCTCATATACGGATCGTCTGAAATCCGGTCAATGACTACCATCTTGCCAGTATCGCCTTCATCTGCCGCCTTAACTGCCGCGCCGCCTACCATAAATGCCTCATTGACATCCACTCTGGACGCCATATGGGACGCACTTCTCTGAAGAGTGGAAAACTCCACGCTTCTGGTCTTGCAGCCAATCTCGGCTCCCATAAATCCGGCCAGGTATGCCGCCGTTCCCTGAAGCTGCTTGTGTCCAAAAGCGTCCACATATTCTCCGCCGCCGGACAGTTCGCAGACATAGCGCCCATCTGCCAGTTTGATGCCTTCTGATACTGCAATTACAATCGAATTTTTCTTTTTCAGCAGTTCTTTTACTTTCTTTAAGCATTTTTCCAAATCAAACGGCAGCTCCGGAAGATAAATCAAATCCGGCCCTTCGCACTCTTCTGTCTTTGCCAGGGCGGTCGCTCCGGTCAGCCATCCTGCATTCCGTCCCATAACTTCGATAATGGTAATCATGCTTTTATTATAAGTAAGGCCCAGAGCATCCCGAATAATTTCTTTAGTGGAAGCTCCGATATATTTGGCCGCGCTGCCAAATCCAGGCGTGTGATCCGTCAATGCCAGATCGTTGTCAATGGTTTTAGGAACTCCCAGAAACTTCTGGCTGTGTCCTTTTACAATGGCATAGTCGGACAGCTTTTTAATGGTATCCATAGAGTCATTGCCGCCAATGTAGATAAACACCTCAATCTGCAGCTTATCCAGAATTCCGAAGATCTTTTCGTAGACCTCTGGATTGGTATGGATCTCCGGCAGTTTGTAACGGCAGGAGCCTAAAAATGCAGACGGGGTTCTCTTTAACAGTTCAATGTCCATGTCGGAATGAATCTGGGTTGATAAATCTACATACTGCTCGTCTAACAGGCCCTGGATCCCATGAAGCATTCCATATACTTTGTGAAATCCTCTCTCTTTGGCAGTTTTATAAACGCCTGCCAGACTGGAATTAATGACAGATGTAGGTCCTCCTGACTGTCCTACAATAATGTTTCTCTTCTTTAACGCCATAGTAAACATCCCCCTGTTCTCACGCTTTCTTTCAATTATAGCAAAGGACTTCCCGCTTTTCAACCGTCAATTAGATAATTTGTATATTTTAATTTGTATACAAGCTTATTATTTGTATATTTTTCACACTTATTTCAAAAAATCCTCTGTTTCCTCATAATTTTTCAAATTTTTTAAAAAACTTGAAAAATACTCATTGACAGCTGCAGATGATTGTGCTATTATAATGAAGCACGAGGCAAACAGCCAGATGCAAAACACAAAGGGGAATAGTTCAATGGTAGAGCAGCGGTCTCCAAAACCGTAGATGGGGGTTCGAGTCCCTCTTCCCCTGTTTCCTTTGGGAAGAAATTATAAGTGTGAAAAAGTGTGAGGGAAAACTCCGAAGTGTCGCTGCTTCGGAGTTTTTCATTATCCCTCCATTTATATTTTAATAAAAAAACACTTACAGCAGCGCAATCGCTTCTTTAATATTCCGGACGCCGATAAGACGGATTTTGTCTGTCGGCTTCATCTTTTCCAGACAAATCTCCGGCAGAATACAGGTAGTAAATCCCAGTTTGACCGCTTCTGCCACCCTCTGCTCCGCCATGGATACGGCCCGAACCTCTCCAGACAATCCTACCTCGCCAAACAAAATCACTCCTGGGTCCACAGGACGGTCTTTATAGCTGGAAATCAAGGCCATCACAATGGCAAGATCCAGCGCCGGTTCATTCATTTTCATACCGCCGGCAATATTGACGTATGCGTCAAATCTGGCCATATCGTAGTGACAGCGTTTTTCCAGAACCGCCATCAGCAGATTGACCCTGTTGTAATCCGTTCCCGCCGCCGTCCTTCTGGGCATTCCAAAGCTGGTTTCCGTAACCAGAGCCTGGACTTCCAGAAGAATCGGCCTGGTTCCTTCTATCAGGCAGGCCACAACTGCTCCAGACGCATCCTGGGGCCGTCCGGAAAGCATATATTCCGATGGATTTTCCACTTCCGCCAGTCCTGTTTCCTGCATTTCAAATACGCCAATCTCGTTGGTCGAGCCGAAACGGTTTTTTACTCCTCTGAGAATCCGATAGGAAGCATGACGGTCTCCTTCAAAATACAGAACCGTATCTACCATATGTTCCAGCACCCTCGGTCCTGCCACTACGCCTTCTTTCGTCACATGGCCCACGATAAAAACTGCAATCCCAAGGCCTTTTGCAATCTGCATCAGCAAGCCGGTCGATTCCCGTACCTGACTGACGCTTCCTGGCGCAGACGCCACTTCTTCCCGAAACATAGTCTGAATGGAATCAATGATCACGATTTCCGGCTTTTCCCTGCTGATAACGCCTTCAATCTGCTCCAGATTGGTCTCGCACAGAAACCGAAGCTCTCCGGTTACCGGCCCAATCCGGTTTGCTCTCAATTTAATCTGTTTTAAGGATTCTTCCCCTGAAATATACAGAACCCTTCTGCCATTTCCCGCCAGATTGCGGCACACCTGCAAAAGAAGGGTGGACTTTCCAATTCCAGGATCTCCTCCTACCAACACCAGGGAACCGGCTACGATTCCATCTCCCAGCACTCGGTCCAGTTCCGGAAATCCAGTAGAAATCCGGTCTTTTTCCTCTACGGAAATCTCCGACAGCAGCGAAGGGCGGATACCGCTTTCCCCAGCCTTTCCCTGCTGGCTGTAAGGCCCTCCTAAATTACGGGAAGCCGCAAGGCCAAGGCCCCGCGGCTCCTTCTTTTCGGCTGGCGCTTCTACGAATGTATTCCATTCTCTGCAGGCGGGACACTGTCCCATCCATTTAGCAGATTCATATCCGCATTCCTTGCAGAAAAATACAGTTGTTTTCGCTTTTGCCATAAGTTATCTCTTCTCCACACGAATATCTGCTGCAGCGCCTTCGCCAAGCTCTACGCTGACTACCAGCTTGCCGCTCATATTAGTCTTCATTCCGCCTACGGAAATGCCGTCTACATAAACCTCGTAATCCGTATCATCCTCTAACTGGATGGTAAGCTGGGCATCCTTATCTCCCTTGACCACGCAGGTACATCCCCTGTCTGTGATACGGAGCTTTTCTACCGCAGTACCTGGTACGGACTCATAAACAAACATTCCATTTTTTTCCAATTTGGTAATTTCACAAAACGTCTTTACTTTATACAAATCTCCCTGATGTTCAAAATTGTCTAATTTTGCCTTGGCAGACAGCTTGTAATCTCCAAAACTAATGCTTCCATCAGCTTCACTGCGGATTAACTCATTTGCGGGCATTTCTTTATCCTCCTGGTATTTTTGCTATAAGTGTTTTAGTCATTATAGCATTTTTCCGCCAAAATATCCAGTAATTTTTACTGCTTTGCACCTGGCTGAACGGTTACAGAAAACGCAAGGGCGCCGGATGAAGGAACCACTTCTACTTCATCGCCTACCTTTACCGTTCCGTCTAATACCGCTTCTGCCAGCTTATCCTCCAGCAGATTCTGGATGGTTCTTCTAAGAGGACGGGCGCCATATTTTTCATCGTAGCCTTTGTCTACCAGAAGTTCTTTTGCCTGGGCAGTTACGGAAAGGGCAATATCCATCTGCTCTTTTGCACGTTTTTCTACCGACTTTAACATGATGGATACGATTTCCTTCATGTGCTCTTTATTCAGCTGATGGAACACGATGATATCGTCAATACGGTTTAAAAACTCCGGCTTAAACAGACGCTTTACTTCGTCCATGACCCGTCCCTTCATAAAGGCATAATTTTCCTTTTCGTCGCTGACAGAGGCAAATCCCAGGCGTTTCGGAGAAATAATGTTCTCAGCGCCTGCGTTAGACGTCATAATAATAATGGTGTTTTTAAAGTCAATTTTCCGCCCCTGGGCATCGGTAATATGGCCGTCGTCCAGCACCTGAAGCAGGATGTTGAATACGTCCGGATGAGCCTTTTCCACCTCGTCAAAAAGAATGACGGAGTACGGATTTCTGCGGACTTTTTCACTGAGCTGACCGCCCTCTTCATATCCTACATATCCTGGCGGAGAACCAATCATCTTGGAAACGCTGTGCTTTTCCATGTATTCTGACATATCAACGCGGATCAAGGCGTTTTCCGTTCCGAACATCGCTTCTGCAAGCGCTTTGCAAAGCTCGGTTTTTCCCACGCCGGTAGGGCCTAAAAACAGGAAGGAGCCAATGGGACGCTTGGGATCTTTTAATCCGACCCTGCCTCTGCGGATTGCCTTGGAAACAGCGGTTACCGCTTCTTCCTGGCCCACTACCCGTTCATGGAGAATGGATTCTAACTTCTTTAACCGTTCCGACTCTTCCTCCTCCAGCTTTCGCACCGGAATCTTGGTCCAGCCTGCTACCACGTCTGCAATCTCGTTTTCATCTACAACCCTGGGACGGCTGTTTCTCTCTTTCTCCCACTTTGCACGGATTTTTTCAATCTTTTCCCGTTTCTTTTCCTGCTTTTTCTTAATTTCCCCTGCTTTTTCGTAAGCTTCTGTACGGATGGCGTTTTCCTTCTGTTTTTCCAGCGCCGCAATGTCCGCCTCTAAATTCTTAATCTCCGGCGGCTCGGCAAATCCGGCCAGGCGCACCTTGGAAGACGCCTCGTCAATCAAATCAATCGCCTTATCCGGAAGAAACCGGTCGTTGATGTAGCGGGCAGACAGCTTTACCGCCGCTTCCAGCGCTTCATCCGTAATGGTAACCTTGTGGTGCTCTTCATAACGGCCTTTTAGCCCCCTCAAGATCTCTACCGCTTCCGTTTCTGTCGGCTCCTCTACCGTAACCGGCTGGAATCTTCTCTCCAGGGCGGAATCTTTTTCAATGTATTTGCGGTATTCTTCTACCGTCGTCGCCCCAATAAGCTGAAGCTCGCCTCTGGCTAAAGACGGCTTTAAAATATTAGACGCATCCAGGGCTCCTTCTGCGCCTCCGGCTCCGATAATGGTGTGAATCTCGTCAATAAACAGCAGTACGTTTCCATCCTGGGTTACTTCGGAAATCACATTTTTAATCCGCTCTTCAAATTCGCCTCTGTACTTGGAACCTGCCACCATGCCGGAAAGATCCAGGGTCATAACCCGCTTATCCGCAATAGTGTCCGGCACATCTCCGGAAGCAATCAACTGGGCCAGCCCTTCCACAACCGCTGTTTTTCCTACTCCAGGCTCCCCAATTAAACAAGGGTTATTTTTGGTACGGCGGCTTAAAATCTGAACGACTCTCTGCATTTCCGTCTGCCGCCCAATAACCGGATCCAGCTTTCCCTCTTTTGCCAGAGCAGTCAGATCCCTGCTGTAAGCGTCCAGCGTCGGGGTTTCCTGCCTTCCGGCGCTCTTTCCATTTGCAGCCTCTTCTCTGGCAGAAGACGGCGCATCCTCTCCCATGGCAACCAGAAGATCTACATTGATTTTCTGAACGCTGATTCCCATAGTATTTAACAGACGGGCCGCCACGCAGTCTCCGTCCCGAATCATTGCAAGCAGCAAATGTTCGGTGCCGATAAGCGGCGCTTTAAAGCGGATCGCTTCCCGGTAACTATTTTCAATTGCCCGTCTGGCGCTGGGCGTATAATTTTCCTGCTCTGCCAGACCGATGGTATTGTCCGGAGCAATCAGCTGGCTAATCAGGCTTAACACCTTCTTTTCCTCCACCCCGTTTTCCATCAGTACCCGCGCGGCAACACCGCTTCCTTCCCTGAGAAGGCCTAACAGCAGATGTTCGGTGCCTACATAGCTGCGTCCCAGCTCTTCTGCCGCATCCACAGCCAGGCCGATGGCCTCCTTTGCTTTCGCAGTAAATCGATCTATCATATTGTGTCCTCCTAAAATTGCAATCTTTATAAGCTTTCCTTCAGTTCCGGAAGTTCTTCCCTCAGATAAGCCGCCCTGGCAATATCCAGTTCTTCCTGATTTAAGGGACGGCTGGACAGCTTCTGCAGATTTGCCGTCTGAATCCCTAACATCAGCCGGTAAATCGAGCAGGGTTCCTGGGTATGAAGCAGACCGTCTGCAGTTCCCGCCATCAGCTGGGACAAAAATACCATAGCATCTTTTCTGGACAGCCGTCTGGCATATTTTAACACGCCGTAGGATTTGTACGCTTCGTCCTCCCGTTCCAGACGGTGGCTTTCCAGCGCCATTTTACGGACCTTTCTCTCCTGTCCGTCCAGCTGTCTGGCAATTTTGGTTACCAGCTCAATAATCTCTTTTTCGCTCTGGCCCAGGGTTTTCTGGTTGGCGATCTCATAAAGAGTGCCGTAATTGTCGCTTCCTTCCCCGTACACGCCTCGAATGCTGACGCCGAAACGGCTCATTTCCGCCAGTAGATTCTGGAACTTTTTCCCCATAGAAAGGGTTGGAAGATGCAGAACCACAGACGCCCGAAGTCCTGTTCCCACATTGGTAGGGTAAGACGTCAGATAGCCGTATTTTTCATCATATGCATAAGAGAAGCGGGTATTGACATAATCATCCAGCCGATCGGCCCTCTGCCACAATTCATCCAGATGCAGTCCGGAAGACATAATCTGAAGCCGGATGTGATCGTCTCCATTTAAAATAAAGCTGGTGCTTTCATCTTCGGAAATAATTATTCCGGTAGGACTCTTTTTGGCCACGGTACCGGAATTTAAAATCCTTCTTTCCCGCAGGGCCATCCGGTCCAGTTCTCTCAAATCTTCCAGACTGGCATATTCATAAGGTCTTCCATCGTCCTGCGAAAGGTCCTTTAACCCTGTCTGCAGACGTTTTACCACTTCCCTGCCTTCTTCATCCGAAAGGGTCTGGGGGAACCGGTAGGCGTCCCAGTTTCTGGCCAGCCGCACCCTGCTGTAAACCACGTTGCCAGAAGAAGTTTCCGCACGTTCAAACCATCTAAGCATTGCCGCTTTCCTCCTTCTCCAGTTCCTTAATCTGGTCCCGATACTGGGCTGCCAGCTCGTATTCCTCATTGGAAACAGCAGACGCCAGTCGGGCTCTTAAAATCTCAATCTGCTCTTTTGCCGATACCTTCTCTGGTTTTTCCTCTTCTTCTCCCAAAACCTGGGAAACCGGATGAATTTTCTGGTATCTGGGCTGTTTTCCCACATGGGCGTCCCCGCCCTGAAGCTTTTTAATATTGTCGCTCATCAGCAAATCAAAGACGCTGTAGCAGTCCATACAGCCAAACCGGCTGTTTCCTACAAACTCCTCATAACTGGTCCCGCAGGTAGGACATACCACCTGGGCCATTTTGTCCTCCTGCTGATCCTCTTCGTCATCAATGCCCAAAAGGCCGGACAACAATTTCCCCAACGGAAACTCCCCGTCAAAAATAGCGGAATATCCGGTAAAATCCATTTCTCTGGCGCACTGGCTGCAAAGATTATGCTCATTTTTTACGCCGTTAATAATCTCTGTATATTTAATATTTGCCTCCCGAATCCTGCATCGTTCACACAGCATAGCCTATCCTCCTTGAGAAACTGTTTTGACAGAGCTTTAAAGATCCCTGTCATTTTTTGTATAGCTGTCAAAAACCTCATCCAGAAGCTTATGAGCCTCTTCCCTGCTTACGTTCCTGCAGATCCCCCTGGCCAGAACGACTTCCAGATCCTGGCGCATTTCTTCCAGCGCCTGCATCTTATCCATGTCCAAACACACAAAAGCTCCCTTTCTCCTGTCCAGTTTTACAAACCCTTCCTGTTTTAATAATGCATATGCCTTGTTTACGGTATGCATATTAATTCCAATATTGTCGGCCAGCTGACGGACAGAAGGCAGCGAATCCCCATCCCTCAGCGTATCTGCCGCAATATCCATGATAATCTGATTGCACAACTGCAGATACAGCGCTTCATCACTGCTGAAATCGATTTTCCAAAGCATAGTTTCACCATCTTTCGTTATAACTGTTATAGTAATCTTATAACATTTAAGAGAAATGGTCAAGACACAATTTCAGGCAGACACCTCCCCAGACAGCACAAAAAGGCCGCAGTTCAGGCACAGAGCGGGATTCCCGCAGCACAACGGACCTGACCTACGGCCAAATGGTTTTATTTTCTATCTGTTTTATTCATTCAAAAAGCTGTCTTTCTGATCCAGGACTTCCAAATTCTTTTTGTCGTCCATCCGCACCTTGACTACTCCATCGTAAAAGGTATGATGGTACTCTGCTCCGGCTTTTTTGTAATTTTCGCAGACTGTCATATTAGGAGCTTTGTCATTCATGGCAACTACCACCTGAGGCGACGTTGCTTTAATCCACTTTTTCGAGTTAGAGGTATCCTTTCCATGGTGGTTGGCTTTTACCAGGTCACTGTGCAGCTTTTCCCCATACTGCTCCACATAATCCCGTTCCTGGGGCAGGTATAAATCGCCGCAAAACAACGCGCTGGACTCGCCGTATGTAAACTTTAACGTAAGAGAATGGTTGTTTAAAAATTCCGTACTGTTATCTGGAAATCCATCCGGATATACAATCTCTTCTTCCGGCCCTAAAACTTCCACCTGGACCTGCTCTCCAAACTGGAATACGTCTCCTGTCTTTAAATTGTGATGCTCAGCGCCGCTTTTTTCCAGCGCAGCCACATAATCTTCATACGTCTTTGTCGTGTATTCTACATAAGAACTATAAGTTTCCCCAACCGGAAACGCTTCCATTACCTCCGGAACGCCGCCGATATGGTCAATATGGGGATGGGACGTTACCAGATAATCAATCTGTTCGATTCCTAAATCCTTCAGCGCCTGCACCACAAGATGTCCGGCCCCTGGATGACCTGCATCTAAAAGCATGACCTTTCCGTCTGGAGAAATCAGAATTGTGGAATCCCCCGCTTTATCTTCCGCATCTGGATCGGTCTCTAAATCCAGGAAATATGCGGTCAGCTTCCCTTCATCTTTACTCCGGTCAATGATTTCGTCATACCGGTCTGTCTCGGCTGCTGCGCTCTCGTCTTCTGCCGTTGTTTCTGCTGCTTGAGTGGTTTCTGCCGCTGTCGTTTCTGCGTTCTGACTGGTTTCTCCTGCTGTCGTTTCTGCTGGCGCCGACGTCTGGGGCGCAGCAGGTTTACCGGCACATCCCGTCAGGTAAAGAGCCGCTAACAATGCCATTCCCATCTGCTTAAAGCCTAATTTCTTTCTCATCCTTGTATGCCTCCTTTATTAAAACAGACAAAATCCATGGCACAAGATTAGCACAGAATTGTACATTTTGTCAACCATTTGTCCAGCAATAGTTAGGCTGTTTTGTAAATTTTATATAAATTATAGTTCAAATTATAGATAATGGTACGTTTCCTTTTTGGCAAAAAGGAAGATAAGAGAAATAATAAACGCACAAATCTCCGCTACGGTAATTGCCAGCCAGATTCCATCTATTTCCAGCACAACCGGAAGCAAAAGTACCGAAAGAAGCTGGAACACCAGAGTCCGCAAAAACGAAACTGCTGCGGATACCCCGCCATTATTAAGAGCCGTAAAAAAGGACGATACGAAAATATTAATTCCAGATAACACAAAGGCAAAAGAAAAGATCTTAAATGCGTGTTTTGTCAAATCAAACAGATCTGCATCATAGCCCACGAAAATACGGGCCAGAGGTCCTGCCAGCGTCTGCGCCAGAAGCATCATTACCACTCCGATGATTCCCATAATCAAAAGACTCTTTTTCAGCATACTCTTTAATTCACTATGGTTTCCCGCTCCATAATGATACCCGATAATCGGAGCCGTTCCGATGGCATATCCAATGAAGATTGCAATAAATACAAACTGGACATACATCAAAACGCCGTAAGCCGCCACGCCATTTTCTCCTGCAAACCGAATCAGCTGGAAATTATACAGCATACTGACAATGGAAGAAGAAATATTGGTCATCAGCTCTGAGGAACCGTTGACGCAGGCTTTTATCAGCGGCCCCGCTTCCATCCTGGTTTTCTTCAGGCAAAGGAGGCTGCTGTTGGGTCTTAAGAAATAAATCAGCGGTAAAATTCCGCCTACACACTGGCTGATTCCGGTTGCAATCGCCGCGCCGGCAACTCCCCAGTGAAATCCCGCAATAAACAGCGCGTCTAACGCCATATTGGTCAGGCCGGCCGCTACCGTTGCCGCCAGCCCCAGTTTTGGCTTTTCTGCTGTAATCAAAAAACTCTGGAATACGTTCTGAAGCATAAACGCAGTGTTAAAAAACAGCACCGAACGAGTATAAATGACACATTCCCGAAGCATTTCTTCTGTTGCGCCTAAAAAAATGGCAATCGGGCGGATAAACGCAATTCCCACCGCTGATGACAGCACGCCTAAAATCAGCGTCAGATAAATCATCATCGTAAAATACCGGTGGGCCTGTTCTTTTTTTCCTTCCCCCAGGGTTTTTGCTACTAACGCGCTGCCTCCGGTTCCGATCATAAAGCCGATTCCCCCCAGCACCATAATAAAAGGCATAACCAGGTTGATGGCTGCAAAAGATGTCTTTCTCACAAAGTTTGATACAAACAAACCGTCTACTACTCCATAAATAGAAGTAAATACCATCATAACTATGGATGGCACGCAAAAACGAAACAATTTCTTATAGGTAAAATGTTCTGATAACTGAATTGGATTTTTCACTTTTTCTTACTGTCCCTTTCCTTCTTTTTCCGGTCTATCAGTCCGGCTTCTTCCATCTTCTTTTTTAAATTTTCTGTGTACACACGAAACAGACGCAAAAACGCTTCTCGGTCCGCCTCGTCCATCTGTCCAAACGCCTGGTACTCCGCTTCCATGACCACATCCGCCGTCCTCTCTGCCAGTTCAGATCCTATGGCAGTCAGCCGGATCTGCTTGCTTCTTCTGTCTTTCCCCTGGACTAATTCAATAATCCCTTCTGACTCCAGCTTTTTCAGTGCAGAATTTATCGTCTGTTTCGGTTCATACAGCAGTCTGCAGACCTCCCGCTGGGCTGCCATTCCCCCGCTGTCTTGCAGCGCATATAAAATCCAGAACGCCGTATCCGGCAGTCCAAATGATTTTGTTACCTCTCGGTATAAATCATTGTTTTCCTTAAAAATCTGATTGTATTCCCGAAGAATCTTTTCCATAGGATGTCCCCTCACATCGCGCCTCCCATTAGTCCGAAATCGGATGTTTTCTGCCGTCTATTATAGTCCGAAATCGGATGTTTGTCAAGAAATCCAGCCATTTTGAATGCTTATCCTTATTTTCCTGAAAAGAGTCAAAAAGAGCGTTCCCCAACTATCACCATGCAAGATGATTGGGAACGCCCTTCTGTCATTCGTATCTGCTTACGATTTCGCACATAGTTTCAAACTGTTCTTCCATTTCTTTTACAAGCCGGAACTGGGTTCTGGCACGTACCAGGTTGTGCTCCGGATACGCGGTTTTAAAATAAATATCTCCCTGCAAAAAGTCCATCAAAAACCGGATGCCGCATTCAAACGTCATCAGACGCGCGCCCCACGGAAGACTTGCCATCTCAGCCGGAGTCAGTACGTCTTTTGCCATTTCCATATAGCCTTTTACATAAAGTTCGTATAAATGAATATCAAAATGAACTTTGTCCAGATCTGGTTCATCCTCTTCTGCAGTAGAAGCGCCAAAACGGATGGAATCTCCGAAATCATTGGCTGCAAGTCCTGGCATAATGGTATCTAAATCAATAATGCAGAGACCTTTTCCTGTATCGGCATCAAATAAAATATTATTGAGCTTTGTATCATTGTGGGTAACCCGAAGAGGCAGGATTCCCTCATGCAGCTGATCCATCAGTACACTGCAGTCATCCTTTCTGGCAAGCGCAAACTCAATCTCAGGACGGCAAAGACGCCCCCTGTTTTTCACATCCTTTTTCACTGCAGATTCAAAATCCAGGAACCGTTTTACCGTATCATGGAACTGGGGAATGGTCTCATAGAGGCTGTCTGCCGGATACTCCCCAAGCTGCTTTAAGAAATGTCCGAAACTTCTTGCCGACTGGTAAAACTGATCCGGATTCTCTACAATCTGGTAGCAGACAGAATTAGACACATAATTTAAACAGCGCCACGGCTGACCTTCATCATCCTCAAAATAAGGCTCCCCGCTCTTGGTTTTAATGTAAGACAGCGTCTCTCTGTCCAAATCTCCGCCTTCCCGACGGATCACGTCGCGAAGATATTCGGTTACGCCAAAAATATTCTCCATAACCTGCTCTGGATTCTTAAATACATGAATATTAATTCTCTGAAGCACATAAAGAGGCTGATCCACTCCGTTTTCATCCGGCATATAGACCGCATAGGTTTCATTAATATGTCCCTCTCCAAAAGGCTTTACATAACTGCATCGGGGACCAAATCCAAATGCATATACCGCGTCTTCCAGAGAACGGCTGTCCGCCCCTTCAATCTTTCTTCTCGTCGAGAACACAACTTCTCCAGCCTCTACCTTTTTCCCTGGCTCAATGGTGCAGTTAGCCTTTACAATGCTTCCAAGACACACATGAGCGCCGCAGCCTACTACAGAATCATGATCCACAACTGCTCCGCTGTTAATCAGCGCCGCCCGTTCAATACGGGTATGGGTATTTACAACTGCTCTCTGCATTACAAAGCATCCCTGTCCGATTACCGCGCTCGGACTGATAATTGCCGACGGATGGATAATCGCCGGCACCTGATATCCTTCTTCTATAAGCTTATCTGTCCAGTACAGACGGGTACGGTTGTTTCCAAACGCCGCCACCGCCATGGGATACTCTGTATGCTTAATCACATAATCGCAGCATTTTCCAACAACATCCGCGCGTTTTTCCGCATCATCCAAAAACACTACTTCTTCATACCCCAGCAGCAGCGCAGTCTCTTTTACCATCTGGCCAAATCCCCCAGCCCCAAGTATCAGTAAACGTTTCATTATACTCTCCTTTGTATTCCATCTTTTTTATTCATAATAATAAGAATGCCCCCGAGTGTAAGTTGCGAAACAAAACACTCAGAGGCGCAAGATATGCATAGTTATTATATCAACAATTTCTTAAATATGAAAGAGTTAATTAATAAAGTTTTATCTTTTTCATATTTTTGTAAAAAGCCTCTAAAAATAGTTCTAAAACCTTCTATTAATTATTAATTGTTTCTATGTTTTTTCAAATATTTACAAAAAAATTTAGCAATGACAAAATGCAGTTCAGCAAATTTTCCTTCAGCAACATTGTCCAAGCTATATTATATTCAGAAATGCCCGAAAAAACAAGCGGTATTTCTTCCAATGCAAAGCCTCCAATGCCGCGCCATTGTCGAAAGCAGGTAATTCTGATTATTTTGCTTCTTCGGAGCAAAGGTAGACTTCTGCTTCCCGCTCAAAGGCACCTATAGAGTCCGTCCATTTCCCGATCGGCCTTGTTCTCGCGAATGGTCTTTATAAGAGGATTATAACACAGTTTTGCCAAACAGGAAAGTAATTCCGATTCATACAATTGCAGCAGGTATCCTATGCTTATCTATTCATCTTTTCCTTCCCATTCCCTTATTTCATTTAATCTTTCATATATCTGATCTGCTTTTGCTGCCTCTTTTAAGCAGCAGTACAATACAAAATTCACTGCCATAAACAATAATACTCCAGCAGTTACCAATAAAGTTATCATAACGCATTCCCCTTTCCTGTATTTTCTTAGTATTTGTAACAAAGCGAATATTTATGAACCACTTTTGTCCATAGATGCCCTCTTAGAACATATGCATGATGAGCACTTTTTATACAGGCTTAAAACAATTGCTAAATACTAGAATTCCTCTGTTTAAATATTATAATTGATAAATTACCGAATTAGTAAGACACTCTGTTTAAGAGTTCTGATAAGTCCCAATGCCGCAGATGGCATTGGGATAGAATCGTTTCTGGCAATGTGAACCATTGCCGAAAATAAGTGGTTCTAATTATTTTGCTTCTTCGGAACAAAGATACGCTTCTGCTTCCTTCTCAAATGCACCTATAGAGTCTGCTCTGGCTGCCATCTTGTGCAGAACCTTAAGTTTTCCAAGATCTTCCTGATTCTCGATTTTCTCCTGCAGCTTTCTTGGAATCTCTCCTAAATCTTCCAGAAGTTCCAAAATATCATCTTGTTTGGCTTTTATAGTTCCCTCTATCCTTCCTTCTTGCTTTTCTTCCTGCAGCATTTCTTCGAAAATCATATAGCGTCCTCCCATTTCCCGATCGGCCTTGATTTCGCGAATGGTCTTCTGGAACCTTTCTACCAGTTCATTTCCAAAATCCTTCTCGCTTTCCTCCAGGTCAGCCGTCACAAACTTTAAGAACCTAACAAGATCCGGCGAAACCAGTTCTTCCTTCTTTCCCCTGGTACTCAGGAAAATGGTGCAGCAGCCGTCTTCCAGTTTTACGTTTCTGTCTTCTTTGCATTCATTTTGAAAGGTATAGCAGTAAAGTCCTTTTCCAAACGGATCAAAATCGCATACAAAGATTACAAAGGTATCCGGAATGGTTTCATACTCTTCTCCGCTTTCCAACGCTTCCATCACAATCTGGCTGTGATAATAGCGGCTTCGCTTTCCAAGAGCCTTCTTTCTGCGCATCTGCATTTCCACGTTGTAGTGGGTATGGTTTTCATCTTCCGCATAAATGTCCAGGCGTACACCTTTATATTCCGGATGATAAATCATACTTTTCTCTTTACTTACTACAACATGGGCGATGGGAGAACCCAACACCAGTTCCGGAAATCCCTTGCAGTTTTCTTCTACGTGCATCACCGCGCCAAACAGAAAGTTATCCTTAATTGTCAAGTCCTGCAGTGTTTTTCGTTTCTTCATATTTCCTCCAGTTCTACAGAGGAATCCTATGAAAAGATTATAGCATAATTTTGCCAAAAGGGCTATCACATTTAAAGAAAGGTATTTGCTTAATTTCCCGAAAATAGCGTGTTTTATGCTGGCCGTCAGCCTCGATGCCCTGCCGAGCATCATAAAGTGCTGGTAATTAACCTCCCCGGCCGGAGTACAGCTTTAACGTGTCGCCACACGGAAACCTTTCTGGTTCACTTATATTATACTCAACTTCGGCCAAAATATCAATTTGAATTCAGGGTCATCTCCAAAGGATTTGTGGCCTCATCGCATATATTTCAAACTCCGATACGCATCCAGCACGGACTCCAAAAACTGGGGACTCATCTGCTCCACCATGCTTTTTCCATCCACATTCCCTAACATGGTCACACCAGCTTTTGACAGATCATCCTCCCTCTTCTCCAGTTCCCTGATGCTATCTGCCACGGCTGAATCGATGAACGCAGCGAGCTTTGCTCCGTCAACATTGCTTTGTACCGGCATCGGTGCGCCATCATCACCGGCTAATCGGATCACCTTCGGGTCAAGGGTACTCTCTACTTTTTTAAGAGCCTCTTTCTCCGGCATCCGCCGCAGATACCCTTTCATTGCACTCATGACCACCAGTTCCATCTGGGTCGTTGCGTAATCCTCAACTGACAGCCACGCTAATTTCTTCATATTGCTCTCTCCTGCTATGTGTATTTCTGTACTCTCACCATATAGCAGAATTTTGCACATAGCAATGGGCTGACTGAAATTTTTTCTGTAAAAAGCAAAAAAAAGCCCCCACCAAACAAGACCAAAATCGTCTCGTCCAGTGAGGGATACGCTTTACGCATTCTTTTGCTGTTCTTCCCGTTCCAGTGCTTTCTTCTTCCGAATCGCCAGCGTCTGAGCTGTTTTCTCTTTTTTGTTTTCTCGCTAATACCGAATGCAGAGTCCGTTGACCTGCCAGCCGTCCATCAGCACTTCAACCGTTTTATTCGGATTGCATCTGCGGAATCCGATGAAAGCATCCGCTGTATCCATCGCTTCCCGCTCAAACAGGATCGTGACATTGTTTTCCTTTAGAGTCCGTAATGCCACAAGAAAGTCCTGCGTGTTTCGGGCCAAACGGCTGATGGACTTGCAGATCACCCGATCAATTTTCCCCTGCTTGCAGTGTCGGAGCAAACGGTTAAAACCTGTCCCTCCTTCTCTGCTTGTTGCGGAAATGCCATGATCGGAATAAATGCCGGCGGATGCGAGCTGGAGAATTCTTCCATACTCTCCGGCTCATTCACTGGCATTTCTTTTACTGGTGCATAGCTGGTTACGGGCGGCTTCTTTTTCTCAGCTCTGACTTTTTGCATGGCGGTAAGAATCTGCGCCACCGATTCACTCTGTTTTCTCTTTTTCTTACCTTTTGCTTCCGGCAGTTTCATCTTTGACATTAGGTCATTCAGAAAAGCATTTGAATTCATATCATCCTCTCCTTTCGTCAGATTTTCCTTCCGAAAGGAAAACGTGTGGTAATGCCACCGCCTTTGCCTATCTTCGGGTAGTGACATATTTGCTCTATCCGTCACTTATAGCAAGTGATGTGTCCCATGTGGAGACAGGGATCAGGTTTCAGATACTTGCGAGGACTGAGACCGGAAAGAGGATCTTCGGGGCCTCTTTTTTATTTTGTTCAATTTTTTAACAGAACCTCGTTGCTATACGCTGAAAAAAGAGCTATACTTAAAATGAAAAATTGTACTCAAAGGAGGTATGCTCTATGAGTGAACACGATATTGACATTGCCGATATGCAGTGCTGGGTTTTTCGGATGGCTCAGACCAGATGGAAAAAGTCACCTGAAGATTGTGCAAAAATATTTCAGGATTATGATGTGTTTGGCTTTATCTCTGATTGCTACGACTTTCTACATCTAAATAGCTACGAGTGCGCCTTGAATGATGTCGAAGAATTATTGAAGAATCGAGGTGTTACCGTATGCTGACTCTAACAGATGGAATACTTCTATACCACGGCAGTTTTACACAAGTGCCAGAAATCGACCTTTCCAAATGTAAACAGGGAAAGGATTTTGGACGTGGATTTTACGTTACATCCTCTTATAAACAAGCACAAAGCTTCGTTCCTCTTTCTGTCAACAAACAAGTCAAAGAGGGATTACTCCCTTCTGACACTTCATCCGGTTATATTTCCGTCTTCAAATTCCACTTAAATTCGGAAATATCCATTCACCTGTTTAATGCAGCCGATAGAAACTGGCTTCATTTTGTTGCGTCGAATCGAAGAAAATCGCTTTTCCCCGAAATCAGGAAGCAATACACTAGTCTGGATATCATCGGCGGAAAAATCGCCAATGACCGAACTGCTATGACTCTACAGCTTTACACTACGGGTGCATACGGTGAACCGGGTTCTGAACAAGCAGACAATATCGCCATAACAACACTTCTGCCCAACCAGCTGGAAGACCAATTCTGTTTCTGCAACGAACAGGCTATCCAGTCACTCGAATTCATAAGGAGTGAACAATATGACTTCAAACACATTTGAATTAAACAATAACCAACGTGAGGCTTGTGCTGTCAGCGTTATGCGAGCAATGCTTGAGGATTACTGTGTAGAAAAGAAAATCCCTTTCAGCCAGGCTTTCTTCGAGTTTTCAACCTCTCCTGCCTATAAGATGCTTTTTGACTACTCCACCGGATTGTGGATGGAAGGTCCCGATTATCTTCGCAATATCTTTGAAGATACAAAGAACATTCCTGCTTAAGAGGTAATTTTATGGATGATAAAGAAAACACAGCTGAATCCGATTCGTTTTTTACAGAGCCAAATCTGTCACGCATCAAAAAATCCGTGCAAGAACTGCGTGATGGCAAAGGTACTGTCCACGATTTGATTGACGATAACGAATAAGATTTCCCGCCCAGTCACCAACGGCTGAGTGGGATTTTTTATACCTATCGCCAGACGATTGTGCTTATTTCGTTCACAATATAAGCACGGTCGTCTGTTTTTTGCTTTAGAATCGGTCGAAATCCGACTGACTTGCCAGCTCTTTGTACGGATAGTCATCGTTCTGCCGCTCCGTGAACATATCATTGACCACCCCGATGGTCAGCAGGTCGAGGTTGGAATTGTCATCATCGTTCTCCCCCACGCTCTTTTCCAGCTCCATCGCTTCATTGCTCTATATCTCCGCTACCGCTCTGCTCCAACACTAATTTTCTCTTTATCTGCTGTACTTGGGTAGTACACACCTTTCTGATAAGGCAGGTACGAAGTGACTGAGGCTTTGAATAGGTCAAGGGCTGCTGCAGTTGATAACAATGCGGTTTTATAGTCTTGTGTTTCTCGGTAAAATCGCTTATCAGCATAATACCATCCCTCCTCATATCGTTTTTTCTTTTCTCACATCTCAGCCGATCATAAGATCGTTGCCTGCTGCTCACCACGGAGAGGTGTGTGATTCATTCGAGCAGTGTGATGAGCTAATACTCCCCCTTTTTATTTATAAATTCTTTAGAAGATTCTTTCTTTTCGAATGCCAGGCTCCAATAATTTCCGCCTTGTCAATGCCTTAACTCCTAAAAACTGTAATCTCTCTTAAATTCATCTTATCTGCAAAAGAAAGCAACCTTTATTTCTATTCTTTCGACACCCATGAATATAACAAACATTATTTGACTTTGCTCCATATAGAGTTTCAATGAATTCAGTATAATTAAAGGACAGCACTTTATAATCTCCGTGGAGCATTGAGAACGGCCTGTCATCACTTTGCACAACTAATGTTTTAGTCCACTTCTTAAACCGTTGTTTTAATTCTCTCGGAATTTCAAAAGTTGGTGCGATTGCTGTTTCCACAGCAGCAAAGAAATCAGCTGCCTGTGCATCTGGATTATATGCTCCAAAATTATCAAGCCACATATCAATAATATCTGGATTAAGGAAGATACTGTAATTAAGCTTTCCTAATGATTCTTCAAGGTTAGACCATAAATCTGATGTATTAAGATAAGTCTCTATATAAAACCAGAAAGAAGAATTTTTCCCTATAGTTTTTTTGAAAATCCCAATAGGAAGACTCTACCCCATGCATCAAGTCAAATCCATTTCCTATGATTACAAGAGACTCTGATGGATTTTCAAGCGCCATATTCTTAATCGAAATTTGTGAAATCGGAAATAAACCTCCAAACTGAGTAATTCTATCTTACATCAGTTTGAAGGTTTACACAAACTTTGGGATACTCCCTAGGTGTGACACCACCAAAGAAATCAAACATCTGGACATGAGCTTTGATCCAGTTGTCAGTTTTCTCATTCATATATGCTTTTACAAAAGCATACTGACTGTAAGTTAATACACCTACAAATATCCATGCATCTGTGATTTCTCCGGTGTCCGGATCAATGATGTGGGCAGGATCACCGGCCCAATCTACTTCGATCTGTTCTCCTGGTTTTCTAGGGATATGCATGGTAGCCCTGCGTTTTTCTTCATCCTTCTGGATGTAGTAGCAGAACTGAGAATACATTAGAGGCTCTTCGCTGCTTATGCGGCACTCCTCACAGTATTCTACCCAGAGAAGTTTTTTGTTTACGCCGTTTCTCAGAAGTTCTTTGCGGATGTAGTCAAAGTTTGGCATACGTTTATTCGTTGCCGACTTATCCTTAGGAAACATAAGCTCCTCTAGTGCCCTGTCGGTCATGTCAAAATCCAGCGGCCATGAAAGATTGATTTCCGCTGCTTTTTTCAAAACCTTGGCGACTGTGTTTCTGGATACACCGCAACTTTGTGCGATGTTCCTCTCACTGAATCCTAAGCTTTTCAAGCGTAGGATTTCACGATACTTGGTCATAATTTACGACCTCCTTTATCTGTATTCACACCAAAGGTGTGTATTTACAGTATAAAGGAAATATATGTAATAGAGCCAATAGTGTGGCTCTGAATTGCCGGAATATATGGCTCTCATTCTCCGGAATGGTGGCTCTCAAAGTCCGGACAGGTGGCTCAGAGAGCCCCGGAATAATCATTAAGATTAGAAAGAAAAAGGGCTTATATATGGTTGTCAATCTATTCTTGAGGTTCTTTTTAATTGTTTTTTAATGTCCGGTGGAACTTCTGCTCTTAAGACCTTTTGAAAACACAACAATAGTCTGCCTCGCTAATGTTCCCAGATATATCCATCTCCTTATAGGAATAATCCTCAATTGCACATACTCTCTTTAAGAAATCAATTCTAGTGCGAATAAGTTTTCCATTTAATTTTTTCATAAGAATTAACCAGTAACTTAAAATATTGTTCCAGACTTAATAGTTGTCTCTTCACTTCTGCTAAAAATAATTGTCTATACTTTTCCTGATTTTTATAAGTTTCATATGATTCTTCTCCACAGTATGTTTGATTTATATCATCAAATTTTTCAATCAAATCTAACAGTGTATGTTTCCCTTCGTAAAAACATAGTTCTTTTACCACTGTTATATCTTCTATATAAGAATCAATCATATCACAATTATGTTGAAAAAAAGCGCCCGTCATTCCTCCACACAAAATTTCACGAATTGCAATTGCAAACACATAAAAATCTGTATCTGTTTGTTTTCTATTTATAATCACAAACGTTCTGTTTCTTAATTCTTCTCTTGAAATTTTCGACGTAGAACGTGCTTTTTTCAAAAATTCAACTACATTCATCGCATCTATGTTCTCGTCTAAAAGCATTTCTTGAGTTTGTTGTAAAATTTCCATTAGATTGGTGTACACTTGCTTTCCTTGACAATATGTAGGTTCAATATACTCATTAAAAAACTTCCTTCTATCATTATTTTTAGTATCTAGCAAATCTTTCATTTTAAATATGAAATTAAAGAGTTTTTCCATAGTTTTATTCCCTAAAAATATTTCCTTCGTTATATATATTTGTTTCTTTTTTTCCCACCCAATGTAATGCTTTCCCACCAATATATATTTTTGAACTCTGAATCCTTCTTTGCATTCATTTTGAAACGTGTAGCAGTAAAGTTCCTTTCCAAATGGATCAAAATCGCATACAAAGATTACAAAGGTATCGGGAATGGTCTCATACTCTTCTCCACTTTCCAGTGCTTCCATCACAATCTGGCTGTGGTAATAGCGGCTTCGCTTTCCAAGAGCCTTCTTTCTGCGCATCTGCATCTCCACGTTGTAGTGGGTATGGTTTTCATCTTCCGCATAAATGTCCAGGCGTACACCTTTATATTCCGGATGATAAATCATACTTTTCTCTTTACTTACTACAACATGGGCGATGGGAGAACCCAACACCAGTTCCGGAAATCCCTTGCAGTTTTCTTCTACGTGCATCACCGCGCCAAACAGAAAGTTATCCTTAATTGTCAAGTCCTGCAGTGTTCTTCGTTTCTTCATATTTCCTCCAGTTCTACAGAGGAATCCTATGAAGGGATTATAGCTAGTTTTCTTGAAAGGGCTATCACATTTAAAGAAAGATACTAGCTATATCAAATGTTTTTAGTTTTATACTAGTCCTTTTAAATCACTAAAAAGTCAGCCTTGTATACGCTGTTTTTCAACATTTTTCTTATTTTGACATTGTTAATATTAGTTGATTTCATCCTCCATCTCTATTTTTTCCGGAATATGTAGCGTATCAAACATACTTTTATCATCTCCTGGCACAAATTTTATTTTAACGGGATCTCCATCTGCCAAGTATGACACAAGGTTCTTAATTCTGTCCAATTCCTGTATTACTGCACACTTATATGTACGCATATATTTAAATTCAAATTCTGCCCCAAACAGATTTACATCGCAAACCCCAACATACGATAGCATTGCTATTGAAGAGTCCATCTTTTCAATCTGTTTACGGAATTCTGCTCCTAAGACTCCTGTAAACAACGCCTCTTTCCACGTCGAGCTCACTTCATCATTTAAAATTAACTCTGAAATTTTAAGAACACAGCAATATTCTTCCTCACTAATATTTCCAGATATATCCATCTCTACATGGAAATAATCCTCAATTGCGCATACTCTCTCTAAAAAATCAATTTCTTCAGAAATGGAACCAAATCCAGTTTCATAATTCATACTATTAATAGTCCCAGCAATAAAATCTTTTTGTGCATTTAGCGCATATATATGCAAATCCTTAACATATGCTAATTCATCCATGAATCTTGTATATTTTAACAATTCATGATTATTAGCATTCGTAATATTAACTATAAAATCCTCTTTTCTTAGATTTTCAGGATTTATTTTCACTTCAAAGTGGATTGTAGAGTCTTTTTGTTCCCGATTTCCTATAACATACGTTCCATCATCCAAAATTTCCTCTGTACGAAATAAAATATAATCAAAATATGTTTTCTTACCTACTTTAATTGAACAAGGAAATGCTTTTGGAAATTCAGGTGGATTTGCTATAATATCTTTTCCTACAAATTGTTCAGCTTCTGTTTGAATTGGATCTGGTCTGTTTCCTAATAGCTTTACTGCCTCGCTTATAGACATTACTAATTTCACCTGATGTCTGTAAGCATAATCCAGAGGATTAACTGTCACATCATTGAAATAATGATTACCCACACGTATCGTTCCTTTAAATTTCAATTGTGCTGGGTATCTTTGTTGCGCTGTAGCAGAAAGAGGGATACTCTTCAAAATATCTCCATCAAATGTAAAACCATAATCCGGATAGAGCGGGTGATCCATTGACATTCCTACAAGAAATTTTTTTAAATTTTTTTCAATCTGTGAAAACTGACCCGCTACTACCATTTTAGATATATTCTCTGCCGAATATAAAGAGCTATTCATTATCGACTGCTTAATCAAATCCAGCTGGCCAGAAAGTTCATTTTTTGTCTCTAATACAGAGTGTTGTATATCTGATGTTGCAGATTGCACAATATGAATTGTGTTTTCATCAACCGCATCAACTATCTCTGCTGCAATCAAATAATCCGAAAACGAAACTTTCTTCTTGAAAAATTGACGAACAATTTCCAGACTTATGGCAATCAAACGACCTACTCGCTTTTTTGATTCAGCTGTAGAAGCTTTAGAGTATATGACTACCTTTGAGATGATTTCTTCATGTGCTTTTCTACGAGCATCTGTACTCACTGAAAAAAATCTTTTTTCAACATCATCTAATAGCTCTTGAGTAATATACTCTACAAGTCCCTGAAAGTCACATTCTTCTGCCATCGTACAAATGTCATTATACTGTCTTTCACCTTCAATATAAGCTTTAAGTTCGCATTTCAGTTTATGTTCGTCTATTTTTGATGTCATGTGCTGTTTTGCTGCATCAAGTCCCAAACCAGCGATATATTCTCCAACTAGACCTATCTCCATATTATACACGTCCTTTTTTCAATATAAGTTGAATTATCTGATTTGCCATCCAACAGCCAATCATGCAACTCAACCCATTGTGAAGTATATCATCCCATTCAAATAACCCTCTTCTAGAAATAAGTTGTCCCACTTCTATAAATAATGAAACAATCATCCCTTCCAGAAAAGCTGTCCGTAACTTTATTGTTTTACCATATGCAAATGGTAACAAAAATCCCATTGGTAATAAAAGAATACAATTTAGTAAATTCTGTATTAACTGCATTTTACTTTGATATCTGATTACACTATACCAAGACCACATTGGAATCAATTTATAATTTAGCTTTTCTTCCTTCCTGGTAAATATAGTCGACTCCAAAACCAACCATAAAAACGAAATTAAAAGCAAGCTAGAAATCATCTGAGAAACTCGAATTTTTCTTTGATACACAAGCATACTTAAAATTAGAAAACATATAATAAAGATCACAACAAATGCCTTAATTTCGTAAAAAGACCAAGGCTTGATATATTTTTGTAAAATTTGATAAATATACATATACTGTTCTCTAAAAATATTTTACAAAATAATTTATAAAAATCTATTATATCCCAAAATCAGCTTACCTTATTTCCTTCATCGCAAAAATCAACTTTTTTGAATTAAGAACCAATACCCCTCCTACATAACTTAGTCCTAACACAAACAAAATTACCAAGTAATGTATTGATTTATTTGACATTTTATTTTCTACTACAAACAAAATTATTCCCAGTATTACTGTTTCTAAAAAGAAATATATAAACTGCTTCCAATCTATAACTTTCTTTAAATTCGTTTCAAGAATATAAGCACTCTTTCTAGTTAAAGAAATTGTTAAAATACAAGTAATTATTACTGTAGATATTGCTGGTCCAACAAACCCAAAAATAGCATAAAACAACAAATTTAAAATCAAATTTGCTACTAATGCTAATATTGAATATTTCATTAAAGTTTTAGTTTCACCATTTGCTGATAATACAAGAGATAAATTAGCAAATTTAAGCATATCTACAATAGTATATAAAACAAAAACTGGTCTACCTACAAGATATTTTTCTCCATATAATAGTAAAATTATTTCTTTAGAAAGTACTATACATGCAATAGTAAAGGTAATTGTTGTAATGTACCCTATTTTCAAATAATTTTCAAATAATTTTCTTCCCTTATCTAACTCTTTTGAGTTAATATATCGCGTCATAATCGGAATAATTACTGTCAAAAATGATGCCGATACTATATCAAATGGTAACAAAGTCGCACAGTTTGTATATATTGCCAGCTGTTCCGTTCCAGCGAATCTACCAACTACCAATTTATCTAAGTCCCTAGATAGTGAATTTGTCAAAATATATATTCCCATTGGTATACTATATGCAAGAATTTCTTTTGCTTTTTTCCAATTTATTTGAAACCACGATATTTTAAATCTACTTTTTTCAAATGTCCTAGAAAAATAGAACATAATTATAATATCAAATCCCAAAAACATAAGCAAAATTGTTTTTATATCATATGTAATATATGCAGTAATAATTATTGCTACTAAACGAGAAATGGATAATGCTGCATTTCGAATTGCTATTCCTTTTGCCCTTCCTATTGAAATTTGCAGAACTTGTAAATCTAATCCGATATTTGCAAAAAGTGGTCTAAATGCAATATAAATATACATAGAATATAATAAAGGATTATTAAAATAATTTGTTATTAATTTATTACAGCATAATATTACACAACCAGCTATAATTCCTATAATAGTATGTAAACCTAAAATTGTGTCTACATTCTCTTTCTGTTCACGTTCATTTTCCGTTTTATTATAATAATAGTTTATTGCATCCATTAAACCAATAGCCGTGAGCGACGATGTTGTCGTAATCACTAAATTTAATTGTGAATACGTTCCGTATAATTCCAAACTAAGTGAATGCGACAAAATCGCAGTGCATAAAATACCGCTTATAGTGGTAAATGCTTTCACAATCATAAGCAAAATCGAATCCATAGAACTATTTGATATAATCTTCATCACAATCTATCCTCTTAACTATACGACCTGGATTCCCTGCAACAATAGAATATGGCGGAACATCTTTTGTAACTACAGTCCTACAACCTACAATGCTTCCCTTTCCAATAGTAACTCCTTTTAAAATTGAACAGCATTCTCCTATCCAGACATTGTCTTCAATAATTATAGGTTTATGTTCCGATTGATTCCATTTCCATAATTCTCCAAAATAGTCTCCAGAAATTGACATCTCCATTCGCTTCTTTGGAGAAGTCGGATGATTATTATTGTCAATAATTCGTGTTTCACCCGCAACTATTACATTATCACCAATTACAACCTTTTCAACAGCTCCTACTATACTCCCCCCACCCAAATAAAAATTTTTGCCAATTTTAATGAAGGGAGTTTTTCCTGTACTCGAGTTTTGCAAACAAATTTTTCCTCTAATACACCCTCCAGAACCAATCTCTATTGCTTGTTTTTTTCCAAGTTCATTTATACATACCGAAGTATAATCAAAGAACACAGTATTGTCCACCAACGTATTCTTTTTAAAAATATTCTTTTTTTTCCATCGCATCAATTTTACATATAATTTTTTTAACATTCTAATCACACTCTTTTATATTAATATTCTTCGTTACTGTATTTTCTCCATTTAAAATTAATGACATCATCATTACGCACCATATTGGTTTATAATTCACCAATGATAATGACATACACATAACAATAAATGCACCATAAGCACATAATAATACTGGGTTCTTTTTTCTCCATAATATTTTTGCACACTCAATTTGCATAAATACTTGCAATAATACTCCTACTATACCAATGCTAATTAAATTGTCTATATATAAATTATGGGCAACCAATCCAGCAGTAGTAATGCTTGTTGTTGTATTCAAAAAGCGTGTAGTCCCATATCCCCATCCGAAAAATTGTCTAAAAAAATTAGATTCAACAAATGTTTCCAACAATGCTTTCCATATTTCACCTCTTCCTGTAGTGCCATGTTCACTAATAAATTCACTTGAAAATCTTACAGCTAATGCAGGATCCAAATAGGTTAGTAATGTTACAAATAAATTATACAAAATAATTGCAATAATTAAAGAAAATAATATAATTCTTATTCTATGTTTACTTTCCTTTACCATCCACGCGATAGTAAAAATTATACATGCTACAAATGCAACTAAAGCACCTCTGGAACCTGTCATCACAACAAGTCCGAGTAAAATACCAGTTGCCATAAAATGTAGTAAACTCTTTTTACTAATTGCCATATATAAGTGAAACGCAAATGCAAAAAGCATATATCCATTTGCATAATTAGCATCTTGAGAACTCCCTTCGCCGAAAGATAAAACTAAACGCCCAGACCAATTATCAGTATTTCCAAAAAGCATAAAGCAAAATACCATTACCCATCCACTTGCTATGAGACATTTAATCAGCATATCCTTCTCTCGTCTATTGAAATAACACATAGATCCTAATGCAATAGTAAGTATTAAATTTAATCCTAATGAAAAAGACGAAGTAATAGAAACATCTGTATTAATTGAATAAACACATGACAAAAAAGTCCACATTAAATACAAAACAATTGTCATAAGTAACTTGTTTGTTCTCATCCATCTGATTTTCCCTGAAAGAACCAAACAAAATATAGGAATAATTGCATAAACTTTTAATAAAGACCCAATATTTCCTATTCTAAAGCAATCGAACGGTAATAGTAAAAAATAAATTCCTATTGATAATGCAACTAAATGTATTTTTTCAATTTGTTTACTGAATTTAGCTTTGATTCGTATCTTCATCGTTTCTCCGTAAGTCCGTATTTCTTTTGGAATATTTCATATATAGTTTTGTATACTGCTCCGCTATATTTTTAACATCATATTTCTGTACATTTAGTAAGGATTTTTTCCCTTTTTCTTCTCTAAGACTTGGGTTATTAATCAGTTTTAAAATAGCTTCCTCCATTGCTAACGAATCCTCAGATGGAACTAATATTCCGTTATCTGTTACTATATCTTTTATACCTCCCACATCTGTTGAAACAACAGGTAAACCTGCTGCCATTGCTTCTAAAATAGATAATGGAACTCCTTCATATAAAGACGACATCACAAATATATCTGCATTACATAGATAATTTTCCACGTCCACTACCCTGCCAGTAAATATAACATTTTCTTTTACATCATACCTAACTGTTTCTAGCTCTAAATTTTCTTTTTCTTCTCCATCTCCAACTATTATTAATTTTATAGTAGGATATAAATTTTTTAATCTATTTATCACTTTAATTAACAGCTTTTGATTTTTTTCTGGACTTAAACGTCCAACTGTAATTAAACAGATATTTTCATCCCTTTTAGTATTATGATAATATCTTTTTGTTACAACAGGATTATTCGCCATTTCTATTTTATCTTTTTTCATTCCATAATATTTCGCTATCAGTTCCCTGTTTTCTTCTGATATTGCTACAGGAATTCCTTTTCGTGTCCTAAATAATATGGTTGTTACAAATTTACGAATTTTATATCTATTTTCTGACTGTGGAATACTATGTAGTGTATGAAGCATTTTTACTTTATGCGTTATAACCCAAGGCGCTGCATACATACATCCCATCAAATGTGTATGTACTATATCTGGCTTAAATTTATTTAATTCCTTATATAATTGTAAAACTGCTTTGACAGAAAAGCCAAGTCCTTTCCCTATATACACTATATTTATCCCTTGAGACAAAATTTCTTTTTCTAAATGGTTTTCTTGAGGCTTTCCAAAAATGCAAAAGACTTGAACATCTACTTTTTTTAAATCAAGATGCGCAACAAGATGGGCAACCATATTTTCTGCACCACCATTTCCAAAATATGGCAATACCACTGCGACTCTAGTTTTCATACTTAAACCATTCCTTTCACTTCGCCCAGTTACAAAACAAATTATAAAAATCTTATATCTCTCTATCCTTTACCCTATATCTTTTTAAAATGTTTTAATTTTCTCGTAAAGATAAGGGATCCATTTATCTGAACTATAATTATGTGAGTTTTCTTGACAGTATTTTCTCATTTTATCCATGGCTTCCTTATGTTCTACACTCCAACAAATAGCCTCATATAAAGTATTTACATTATTATTTGGATATACTATTCCACTCAAACCGTCTTGTATTACTTCTTTATTTAAGTTCCAATCTGACGCAATCACTGGTATGCCTGCAAACAAGGCATCTACACATACTCCTGGGAATCCCTCCCCATGCCAGTATGTTGGAAATAACATAGCATAACAATCTGAAATTTCTTCTATTACCTTTTCAGGTCTCAATACTCCTTGGTACTTAATAAATTCCTTTCCCTCAGTCAATTCTAAAAATTCTTGCTTATAACCTTCACTTATTGGTCCCCATATATTAAAATAAATTTTTTTCTCATATATATTATTATATTTTTCGACAGCTTCTATCGCTTTAGATACACCCTTTTCTTTAATAACTCGTCCTATATAGCAAAAACATATATTATCACCTTGTTTATATTTTTCTATTCTCATATCATACTTTTTAAAATTTGGTATTACTTCGCAATTCTCGATTCCTAATTCTTCTAATCTCAATTTTAAGGAGTCTGTTTCAACCCAATTACAAGTCATTTCTTTTAGATATTTAATATATCTTGTATTTTTTTTTGCTATTTCATCTAATGTTCCGCCTACTACATAATGAAATACTTGCTTATGCGTAATCTTTTTCCATATATAGAGTAATGGCAAAAATATTTTTAATCCTCTACTTGCAACGCAAAAAATGCAGACACTGCTATTAATACCTCCAATAAATTTTTTTATAACTTCTGTTATATTTTGTGACGTATCACAAATATTCCATATAAACTCATCATATTCCAAAAAACCTTTCACTAATGTTTCAAACTTAACATTTTGTCCACCTATAGGACCATTACTGTTTATTCGAGGACCTATTAACATAGCTTTTCTCTTCATTCTATTTATACCCCCTTTTCTTTTTTACATTCAATTTACACAATACTATTATTATTAATCCACGAACCTTAATCCAAGTATCCTTAACATAATTACTTACAAATGACTCCGTTTTATTATATATTGGTAATAACATTTTTTTCTCTCTATTTTTTCGAAACCATTCAGCATAATATTCAGAATTCATTTCTCTGCAACCAAATTCGCTCATAGCTTCTTCTATAGTGTATACTTTCTCTGTAGAAACATATCCATTTTCACTAACAGTTTGAATACAGTTCACTTGTTTTCCATCTATGCAAACCATCAATCCTTTATTTGCACAACTAGGATAACTTAGTTTCCCGTTAAAATAATAGTTTGGTTGAATATAAAAATTACCAATACTATAAAAAATATATTTATTTTTATATTCTTCTATCGGTTGAATTCTATGTGGATGATGACCTATCACTAAATCAAAACCTATATCAATTGCATAATGTGCCATCTCTATATGCATCGGTTCTGGATATTTTTCTAATTCAATCCCCCAATGAAATGTCACAATATAATGCGCTTTTGGATACTCTTTTCGCGCATTATTTATGCATTCTAATAATAACTCTTTTTTTATTGGATAAGTACCTTCTTTACTCTTTTTTGCCATCCTGGCTCCAGTTATATTCCAACAAAATGCATAGATAACATATGTTTCTTCTTTTTCTTTAACTACTAATGGTCTTATTTTTTCTCCTAGTTTTCCGGTCCCACATTCTCCAAGATTTTTATTGGCGAACAAATTTTTATATACTTTTGGAATATCATAGCAATGATTATTAGCTAAAACAACTCCAACCAAATTATGATTTTCTTTCATATAATCTATTGTTGAGATAGAATTATATACAACCATCTTGTCTTTCCATTTTTTATCATTATTAGTAACAGTTCCTTCCAAATTAACAATTAATTTTTCTGATTTACTTAATAATGGAGCCTCAAATTTAAATTCTTCAAATGATGCTAAATCTCCAGTAATAACCATACTATTTCATCCCTTTGCCGTTCTTCTAAAAGAATATTTTCATTAGATCTCTGAAACAATAAATTTCATCTTTCCGCTTTTTGTCTTTTCTATCTTCTCAACATAAATAATTCTATAAGCAATATTTCCAGCTAAATACTCCTGAATATCTTCATTTAACTTATTTTCATCTGCCTTTGTGTAATTGCTCCCTTTTACAATATGGAACTCAAGCAATTCCAATGATTTTTGCACAATCTGTGCTTCCACAATATTTCCCTGATCCTTAAATATAAAATCAAGCCTTCTTAATGTACCGCCATTTTTAAGCTTAATATCATCCTCTTCTCTACCATCAAGAGAGAGAATCTCTCTTCCTTCTTTGACTTGCCTATATGTAACCAAATCTTTCATATCATATCTTAAAAATGGCATTGCATAATTACTTAATGTTGTTCCAATAATTCTGCATAAATTGTCCTTACCTTCTGGAACTAATTCTACAGCTGAAAAGTCTTCAACAACAAACATTCTTCTATCTAACGTCTGCCTAAATGTTGCAACAGCTTCACTTTGTGCATAATTTTGCATCGGATATGTCCCTAAAACACGATATATTTTTTCAACATTAAATTGGGCTACATTTTCACTTGATAAAGTAATTACTTTAGGAATATAATTCAGTTTTAAATTTTTTTCTTCCATATAAGAAACCAATGGAAGCAACGATGAAGGGAATGCCTGTATCCACTGCGGCTGATAATAATTTAAAACTTCAAAATACTCTTGTAACACATCTGGTCGCATATGGAATGCACTAAACATGATCTGCTTTCCTGGTTTATTAATTCTATAATATGGTGGCTTATTCTGTGATTTAGGAACAATACTCCTTCCTCCAAAATAACCACACCATGTTCCCCTCTCAAGGCCAATATTATAATTACCTCTCCACACATGTGCCCATACAGCTGCATTTGCCTCTTTGTTCTGGTAAAATGTAAATCCAGATCCGCTTGTTCCACTTGTATGCTGAGAAATAAGTTCTTTTCTATCAAATGCAGTAGAAAAAAAATCAATATAATTTTCTTTAACTGTCTGCTTCGTAATAATCGGCAACCTTTGCAAATCATCCAAATATTTTATGTCTCTGTAATCTATCCCATATTTGTCAAAAGTCTTTTTATAATATGGAACTGTTTCATAACAGTGTTTAACCATCTTTTGCAATTGTAAATCTCTATATTCACATTTCTGCTCATAACTCCAGTCATTCCTGTTCATAAACTCTTGAAATACTCTTTCAAAAGTCACATTATATCGCGTTTTTTGGATTCTATATCCCTCAAATGACACTGCAGCATTCTGCAAAAAAATAGGCAACCTGTCATATATTTGTATTATATTCATATTGCCATTACCTCCATATAATTTAGGGGCAGAATCCCCCTTTAAAAATTTTTCTATTCTTTATTATAGCAAATATTATCTGTTTGAATATCTAAACCATATTTCTTATTCCATCTAATTGCCTTTAATGTATACCATTTCTTTTGTATTATGTTTTGGGATTGCTGCCTTTTTCTTAAAAATAAAAGATAGCGTAATTCATAATTAACTAGCAAATGAATTCTTGCTTTATACCCCCCCAATTATTTCCAGTCATTCTCTTATAGTCTTCTTTAAATTCCTGAAGCATACGCTCCCTCCAAATCTATACACAATTCCATTCCATCAGCAGCAGATAACTGCCACTCTGTAATTTTCTGTTTTACTCCATACTCTGTAGAATATAATTGTTCATCGTCACAAATTATGTTCTCTTTCCCACTTTTTATAAATTCTACTCTTTCTTCTGTTATAAGCCATGCAAAATGAAGAAATGCTGTCATATGATTTCCTGGTGATGAATCTTTCACGCTTAGGCTTTTATCATCCAATTTTATTTTACGAATAACCTTCTGCCCCTTTTGATCCGTTAGTTCCATTTCAATGGAATTATGTTTAACGGAAAGAATACGAAGTCTAGACCTTTTCGCTAACCGAAAAGCTCCCCAGCATTGTGACTGTTCTGTATTGTTTACCATAACTGTATTATGTGCTCGTGTACTTCTAAAGTAGCTTCTTTCCTTACATTGATAAGCATAAGTCCCGCAATTTACCAAAACTGGTTCTCCATTTTTAAACAGTTCAAAACTCATAGCATCACAATGAGCGTGTCCAGGAATGTAGGTCGGGCCTGGTTGTCCGGCATCTACTATTAATTTCCAATTATTATTACTGAAGAAGTAATAACCGCTTTCTGGAAGCATTTCCTTTTCTTCCGGTGTAATTCCAAAGTATTTTTCAACTGCCTCCATTAGCGCTGTAAGACTTTTGGCAACATTATTTCCTCCATCATTAAAAAGAGGAATTCGAGACAATCCATGTTCAAATGTATATGCGACATCTGCCATTGGCTTAATATATGCTTCTATTTCCCGATCCGGTCTATCGGCACATCGAAGTGCCCATGCCACTCTTAGTACATCTTCAAAGATAATCTTATGATATATAGGACTTAATTCAAAATGCATACCATCTTTTAAAATCTGTTCTTTGCACTCTTTCTTAAATTCTAATAATACTGTCTTTTCATAATCTTTATCATCAAAAAACAATGCGCATAAAATCAACGCTTTTAGATCTTCAAAATAATGGTTTCCTAAAAGATCTTTCTCTAAATGTTTTGACAAGTATGCATACTGCTCATATATCGAATTCAGCATAATTTTTGAAAATGCCTCATCTATTTTTAGCATTTCCTGTAAATTCGTCCAATAGCTTAACCAGTTTGTAAGGCGAAGAGCAATTGTATAAGATGCCCATCCATTCCCCCCATTATTTACAGGATTCTTTTTTATCCACCCAAGGATTGCTTTTTTACTTTCCTCCAGATACTCTTCCTTCTGCGTATCCAAGTATGCTTTTGTCAAAGAATGCAGAAATTCAAAATAGTGCAAATTAAAATTCCACAATGCAGATTGGCCTTGTACATTCCACTCTTCATTCCAATCAAAACTTTCTGTATTATGCAGGAAAGAAATTTTCCCCTGCATCAACTCATTGACAGGAAATCGCTGCAAAAAAACGGTATCAAAATCTAATTCCAGCAAAGTTGCAACCGGATATATTTTTTTGTAGCTGTTCACAACTGACGTCTTTAATTTTATCTCCGCTTTTGCTATTTTTTTTATTCGATAATATATCTGCTTAGGCTTCATATAGCGAACTGTATTCAGATATAGTTTGATTTTCTGCAGCATATGCTCTCCCTACTCTTTGCCTATTTACACAAAATATCCGCAATCCTCTCACAAGCATGTCCATCTCCATAAGGATTAGAAGCTTGCGCCATTGCATCATACGCACTTTGGTCTGTTAACAAACGATTAAACTCACGATAAATTGTTTCTTCATCTGTGCCCACTAATTTCAATGTTCCTGCTGCAATGCCTTCTGGTCTTTCTGTTGTATCACGCATTACCAAAACCGGCTTTCCAAGACTCGGTGCCTCTTCTTGAATTCCACCACTGTCCGTCAAAATCAAATGGCTTCGTGATAAAAAGTTATGGAAATCAAGTACATCCAATGGTTCTATAATATGAAAATGTTCATCTTCTCCAAATACCTCAGATGCTGCCTGTCTAACCACAGGATTCATGTGGATCGGATAAATTACCTTCAGATCCTTTCGTTCATCTACAATACGCTTAATTGCCCTAAACATATGATACATTGGCTCTCCCAGGTTTTCTCTGCGATGTGCAGTAAGCAGAATCAACTTACTATCCTTTGCCCATTCCAGTTCAGGATGTGTATAATCATCGCGTACCGTTGTCTTTAATGCGTCAATAGCTGTATTTCCTGTAACATAAATACTTTCTGGATTTTTTCCCTCGTTCAAAAGGTTTCTTTTTGACAACTCTGTCGGTGCAAAATTATATTGTGAAATAATACTTACAGCCTGACGATTAAATTCCTCTGGATATGGAGAATAAATATTGTATGTACGAAGTCCTGCTTCTATATGACCGACTGGAATCTGCAGATAAAAGCAAGCTAGTGCTGTAGCAAAAGTTGTAGAGGTGTCTCCATGTACAAGCACTACATCCGGCATTACTGTAAGTAATACATCTTTAATACGTTCTAAAATATTTGTAGTTACATCAAACAATGTCTGCTTTTCTTTCATAATTGTCAAATCATAATCTGGCACGACTTCAAAAGCTTCCAGTACCTGATCCAACATTTGTCTATGCTGCCCTGTCACGCATACAATCGTTTCTATTTTATCTTTTCTGTTTTTTAACTCGTTTACCAGTGGGCACATTTTTATTGCTTCTGGTCTGGTTCCAAATACCAACATCACTTTCTTCATATTTTTCTAACCTCTTTGTTTCGCTAGCCCGCATAATTCCCTCAATATCGGAATTTGTGGAATAATCCATTTGCAAGCAATTAACGTAGCAGCCATATTGCCTCCCCAAATTCCAAGTACAATTAATGCCGGATTAGTAATATCTAATATCTGGCAAATCACAATCCGAATAATTGTCAATAAATAACCATTGAATAAATATAACTGCAGAGAAAACCTGCTACTGTCAGAAAAAAATTCATACAGTATATGCATGACCTTATTTTTATTCCAATATGGCCGTAGTTCTAACGCAATCATATATAGAAAAGTCATAATTGCAACTGCTCTTATATATGTCAAAGTCATGCCAAATTCAATAGCTTCTATCATTTCTACATTATCCAAGATTATATACAAAAGCAAACCCGCAACTGCTGATATTGTTCTGTTTCTTCTTGTATCGTAATACCCCCCCTAATTATTTTAGGCATATATCGTCCTAAAATAAAATATGGAAGATACCGAACTACTGTTGCAAACGAAAACAGGCTTGGCAATTTTATCGTATCAGATATAATCAGCATCAAAATGCCTATAATAAACAACACTTTATCATCTTTAACTGCCTTTTCAATCCAGGGATATACTACAAATATCATAAACAACACATATAAAAACCAATAGCTGCCTCCATGGAATAGCATCTTACTGATTCCTTCTCCTATCGGCTCCACTCCATTCACCGCAGAACCGCCAAAAGCATGAAGCAATAGAGAAACCGTTCCAAAAAAGAAATACGGTATTGCAATTCTCTGTGCCTTTTTCTTAATGAAGTCCCTGTAATTTAGGCAATGATATACCACACCTGCCAATACAAAAAACAATTCCATATGAAAGGTATAGATAAAATGTCCTATTGCAGCGCACCACGATATAGCTGAAATATCAACTGGATACACAATAAAGGAATGGCCTAATATCATTAATATTGCCGCAAGTCCTCGTAATACATCTATTTCAGGAATTCTCTTTTTTATTGCAACTGTTTCCATCTTTCTTTACCTTTCTTTACAGCCGATAAGTTCCCTCTAATTTACAGATATGTCTGGTATCCAGAATCACTTTTCCTGCCAGTTTATGCATATTCTCCTTAATTTCATCATGGCCCACCAGAAGAACCACCATATCCACACTATTGAGAAACTCATCCAAGTCATGCATCTGATTCGCCACTACATCCTTTGTAATAAAAGGATCGTAAACCTTTACCAGATTTCCGCATAAATGACGCTCCATAGATTCGAGCATCTGCAATGTCGGTGACTCTCTCATATCATCTACATTTTCTTTATAAGAAAGACCATACAGACCGACTCTACTAATATCTTTCATGTTATGTTCCTGCATAATTTCATAAATACGATTTAATACAAAATCAGGCATACCATCATTGGTTTTCATTGATTCATCAATTACTTTTGCAAGACTTGGATAATCTCCTACAAGAAACCATGGATCAACAGAAATACAGTGTCCGCCCACTCCTGGTCCTGGCTGAAGGATGTTTACACGAGGATGCATATTGCATATTTTAATGATTTCGTATACATCCATATTGTCATGGCGGCAAATTTTTGCAAGTTCGTTTGCAAATGCAATGTTTACTGCGCGAAATGTATTCTCTACTACTTTCGTCATTTCTGCAGTACGAATGTCTGTCACAACAATTTCTCCCTGACAGAAAGAAGCATATAACTGTTTAATTTTTTCTCCAACCTCTTTACTGTCAGCTCCAATGGTTCGATTGTTGTGTAAAAGCTCATATACCATATTACCTGGAATAATGCGCTCTGGAGCATGAACTAAATTTAAGTCTTTTCCAATTACAAATCCATTTTCTTCTATAACTGGGCGAATAAATTTATCTATCGTTCCTGGGGATACCGTAGATTCTATTACTACAGTTGCACCCTTTGGGCATACTTCCATCACACTTTTTACAGCTGCAACCACATAACAGGCATCTACCTTTTTACTAAATTTATCATATGGAGTTGGCACAGAAACAATATAAGTATCTGTTACTTGGTATTCTGTACTAAATTTAATTCCAGACTTTAATGCATTTGCAAACAATTCGTCTAACCCATCTTCTTTAAAAGTTGTTTTTCCTGCTTTTAAAGTAGCAACAAGTTCTTCATTATAATCCGTTCCAACTACTTCTACTCCATGCGCTGCCAGCATTAAAGCCGTTGGCAGGCCAATATATCCCAATCCAATAACATTTACCATTTTATTATCCTCTTTTCTTTCAAAGTGTTTTTAATATTTCTTCTAATTTTAATGCTGCATTCTGCCTTGAATATTTACCCAACATCAATTCCAATGTTTTTTCTCTATTCTTCATGATTTCCGGCATATTTTGGTACATTCTTTCAAATGCACTCCACAATCCAGCTTCGTCGCATGGACTTGCAGAAATACCCAGGCCACATTCTTCCAAAATGTCTGCACTGTCTCCAACTGCTGCCAACAAAACAGGACATCCAACTCCTAAAGCCTCAAACATCTTTGTCGGAACGCTGTCTTTTAAATTTTCATTGACTAATGACACAAAACTCATATCCGCATATTTCAGTACAGTATACATATCTGAATTGGGCAATCTTCCCAGGAACGAAACATTCTTTAATTCATGTTCTTTTACATAACATTTCAATTCATCTTCTTCAACACCACTTCCAAATAGCAAAAAACGGACTTCTGGATATACAGTCTTTGCCTTTTCTGCAATTTTAAGCAACCTTTTTAACCCTTGTGCCAATCCCAAATTACCGATATAAACACAGTTAAAATATTTTTCTAATTCATAACGTTCTACAATCTCAGACTTTTCACTATTCTGAAGAAACTTTTCATCTAAACCATTTGGAATATGTACCACAGTTGCACTAGGCTCATACTTCTGTAGTTTTGCAACCTTACCAGGGCTAACCGCTGTAACCAAATCTGCATGTTTCAACATAAAATTCCGAATCGCTTCAAAAATTTTACTATATTTGCTTGTATCATTAAAACTCCCCATCTCCCATGCTACATCCGGCCAAATATCCCTGACATCATACACAAGTTTCGCTCTCTTTATTTTAGCAATTAGCCAGCCAAACGGATTAATAAGCGGCGGTGGACACGTCGTTATAACAATATCTGTCTTTCCCAATGCCAGCGCAGTAAAGAAAGAAGAAAATGCAAAACCCATACTGTTTAAAAAACGGTTCAATGTTGTTTTCTTCTTCATGGGAAATGTCGGACAATAATAAATATCTCCATATGATTTTTGTGATTTATCCAGTTTTGGCGCCAATACCTTAACTTGATGCCCCTGTTTCACCAATGCCTCGTAAAATGTATTCATTCTTTTTGCGCAAGGACTTTCATTCGGATATGGATCACCCATATGAATAATTATTTTCTTCGTTTTAATTTTCATTTGTTTACACCTGTTTTTTTCTAAAGCCTTTGTCGATAGTCTTTGTTGCCGCTGCTTCTTCCTGTGCCAACAAAGCCTCTTTCATCTCTTCTAATTCGTCTATCTTTTCAAACCCTTCTGTTGACTCTGGCTTTACCATAATCTGCAATGTCATAAAAATAAGTTTAATATCCATCAGCAATGAATAATTTTCTATATACATCAAATCAAGCCGCAGTTTATCGTAAGCAGAAGTATTGTATTTTCCATAAATTTGTGCATATCCTGTCAGACCGCCTTTCACTTTTAAACGGTCTTTAAATTCTGGAATTTTCTCGCTATACTCGGCAACATTCTCAACCCTCTCCGGTCTTGGACCTACCAGGCTCATATCTCCACGAATTATATTTAAAATCTGTGGAAGTTCATCTAGTCTACACGCACGAATAAAATTTCCCACTTTTGTAATTCTAGGATCTTTTCCATTTGCGCGCATTCCCATATTGTAGCCACCTTTTTCTGCATCTACAATCATAGAACGAAATTTTAGAATCTCAAATACTTTTCCATTTAGAGTTACTCTTTTCTGTTTGTAAAACACCGGACCATGATCCTCAATTTTGATTGCTAATGCCACAAGCAGCATAATCGGAGTAGCAGGTATCATAGCAACCAAACATAAAATCAAGTCAAATGTTCTTTTAAAAAATCTTTGGAATAATGTCAAACCACATCCTCTTACTAAAAGCAATGGCGTATCAAATAGTGTAATATCCTCTGCACCACGAACAATAATGTCCGATATTTTAGGAACAACATAAGTCCTAATCCCTCTGTGATAACAATACTTTAAAATATCATTGGCTATTTGAGCCGGAATGTCATTAATAATTACTGCATCATGCTGTTCAATTTCTTTTCTGATATATTCTGTTCCTCTATCAATATTAATAACTCTTGTTACACGATATTTATCTTTTCTCGTATCCATTTTAAATTTCAGATTAACAGCATTATTATTTCCATAAATCATCACCATATTTTTAGGAATGTTACTCTTATGATAAATTCCAGTATAAATATAAACCAATACAAATGAAATAATACAGTCACATACCATCAATATCAGCATTGGATAAACACTAACCATATGATTGGACATTAAACAAATTTGAAAATACGTTATGCCATTTACAATCAGCATTGAAATACACTGTGATACCACCACATCAGATAATTTCAAATGTCCGAACTGAAAACTATCACATAGATAAAATATTACAACAATTAAAGTAACATAAACTCCAAGAAGGACATATTTTCCCATACCACCGTATTGAAAACTTTCCTTCTTGTAGACGAAATTCCATACAAAATAATAGACACCACTTAAAATCAAAAGTTCAATAATGCCTTCAACCATCCTCAGAGAATGATTAATTGCATCAGCCTTTCTCTGCTTTTTTTGTTGAATATTCACACCTATTCCCCTTTTCTTCCGACCTAGTATTTCTCTATCCTCTTATTCTGTTTGTTAGAAAAGAGCTTTCTTTAAAAATGCAGAATTTCTTAATTTCATTAAACCTACCTAATTAAATAATTCCATCAATTTTTCATCAGGGCAGCGAAAGCCGCTGCCCCTCTTTTATTCCTGTTCAGACCGGATTACTTATACAGGAACTGTACGGTACAGGAACCTGGTGCTTTAAAAGTAATGGTCTTGGTCTTGATGTTAAATGCTGCATTGACACGTACCCAGCGGCCGGTTGCATTGTCGTAGTACATAGCGATAACGCTCTGGGTATCGCTCTTTAAGCCGTCTACTACCATTGTAATCTCAGTTGCAACCGGATCGGTTTTTCCAGTTGTCTGGGAGGTCAGAATGATGGCACGGGTGTTGCCCAGTTTCTGATAGCCAGTCAGATCCTGGTTTGGGAATACCTGTGCCGGAGCGGTTCCTTTGTTCAGGCTGTCAATGGTATTGACAATATCTGTTGGAAGTCCTGCTGTCTCTGCTCCGCCAACTGCAATGGTTGCTACCATGTCGCCGATGACAGCGCCGCCACCGCTCTGCATGGTAACAGTCTGGCCGTCAGTGGTTGTAGTGTTAACCATCAGGCTCATGTTTATGCCGGCTGCGTCCTTAGAGGACTGGCCGACGGAAATCTGCTGGCCATCTGAAGATACTACAATACTGGGGCTGGTCGGCTTTGTAACTGCAGTACCGGAGGTACCGTCTCCGCCTACGCTGGTGCTTCCGGAATTGGATGCGGAAGAACTGCTGCTGGAGCTGTCATTGGTAGGGCTTGAACTTGCTCCATAAGCCATCACTGGAATCATCGCCAGTGTCAGCGCTAACGCCATTGCTTTTACACATTTCTTTTTCATAGTGCTTCTCTCCTTTTCTTTATTTTCAATAATCAGTGCTTGCACTGTTACTGACTCATCTGATTAGCTCTCCCTATAAAATAGATTTAGAAGAACTTCTGTCATTCCCTTTTCATCGGCATGGTATTCGTCATAGGTTTCCGTTACCACTGCGCTTCCTGGAAGTACGTAAAAATCTTCAGACGTCAGATCTCCTGTCAGCGCATCAGCCGCAATTCCCAGATACTGGTCTTTTCCCATGTCGGTAATCATATAGTCTTCTATCATCCCAAACAGCCTGGGAACCGTCTGGCTGTCTGTTTTGGACATACTCTGGACGGACTTGAAAAATCCGGTCATATATTCCTGCCCCCGAAAAATCCGGTAAAGAGCCGAGTGATCCTGGGTCGTATCGCGGTAGCGGACAAAGCGTTCTGCCTGATTTCCCTTTAAGGTAATCTGATTTCCTGCAATAAATTCCGGATCTGCCTGTTCCATTCCTGCCGGAACCGTTACCGTCACTCCGCCGACTGCATCGTTCAGCAAGTTGATTGTAGATACATCTGCTGCCATGTAATGGTCAATTGGAAGAGCTTTTAACAATTCCGAAACTTCTTTTACCGTATTTTCGCAGCTTCCTTTTGCCCCATCTCCATAAGAAAATGCCAGCGTAATATGGTCGTACTCTTCTTCTCGGATGGTTCCATCCCAGCTGACTGGCGTTAAGTACGTCATGGTATCTCTGGGAATCATTAAAATCTTAAGCTGTCTTCTGGCCGTATCCCAAGCAGCCAAAAACATACTGTCTGCCTGTCCTGCCTGCCCGCCTTCTTTTGACTCCGCCATGGTATCTGTACGATCCACACCCATACACAAAATCGCTTTCATATAGGTGTTTCTCCGGTAAGTTTTCCCTTCCCAGGTTACCATCTGCTGGGCGAAAAGCCGGCTTGTATCTTCTGGTTCCTGGGATGCTGTACTGGGCATCTCCAGGTTGTCTCCTGCGGCCTGCTCTGCCGCATGGCGGCTGGCTATCATAGCTTCCGTTGCCTTCCGCTCCTGATACAAATTTACAAAAATCACAATAAAAATGACTGCGGCAAAGACTCCTGCTCCAATTCCAAATCGCGCCAGGCTGGTTCTATGTTCTCTTAACCAGTTCATTCCGGACTCTTCCCGCTTTCTTCTTCAGGATTCTGCGGCTGTTCGTGGTGGGAATGATGGCTGCCTGCTGGTTCGTTCCTGGTTTCTGGAGTCTCTAACTTACTGTAAGAGCTTTCCTCTCTGCCCTCTTCCCCGTAATGCTCATATTTGCCGTATTTTCCATATTTTCCATAGTGACTGTCGTTTGAAGTATCTACCTTGTTTAATACCGCTCCCAGTATCCGGCATTTGGAACGCTTCAACTGTTCTACTACCTTCTGTTCGATCCGCCAGCTGACCGCGCCGCTTTCGATTACCAGCACCGCGCCGTCGCAGTGACGCGCCACAATAGCTCCGTCAATCAGCGCACCCATCGGAGGGGTATCAATCATAATATAGTCATACTCATTTTTCAGCTTCTGAATGGTAGCGCCAAAGATTTCTTCTTCCAGCAGTTCTGCCGGATTTGGAGAATAGGGACCGGCAAAAATGATGTCCAGCAGTTCGTTATCGGTATGATACAGCACTTCGTCCAGCGTCTTCTGGCCGCTTAAAAACTGGGACAGTCCGTTTAATTTCCGTTTCAGGTGATACCGGTAGGATAAAACGGATTTCCGGATATCTGCATCGATCAGCAGCGTCTTTTTGCCAATCTGCGCCATAGCGTCTGCCATTGCAAAGGAAATATCGCTTTTGCCTTCATCCGGCATGGCGCTGGTAAACATGATTACTTTAATCCCTGTGCCGCAGAACTGCAGATTCGTACGAAGGGTTTTTATCGCTTCTGTATACTCATAGTCATCACTGATGCCGTGCTTGACTTCCAAAACCATTGTTTCCATTATTTTTTAGTTCCTTTCTTTCTGGATCTGCCGTTCGTCTTTTCCGCCATCTCAATTTCCTTTTTTACTTTCTTGCGCGCTTCTTTCTGGCGTTTTTTCTGGGCTTTCTTAGATTTTGCACCAGATTCTCCCTCTCCGCTTCTCATGGGTACAGAAGCTAACACCGTCAGCCCCAGGTACTTTTCTACGTCTTCTTCGGTCTGCACCGTGTCATTTAAAATAGTCTGAAGGGTAATAATTCCGCAGGTCAGCACCAGGCCTAACATGGCTCCCAGCATAGCGTTTTTTGAATTGCTGGGGCTGGTCTTCTCCGTCGCCACCTGTCCGTATTCGATAACCTTAGGCGGAATCATCTCCATAATGTCTCCGATGTACTCGGATGCCTCGTCTGCAACTGCATCTGCTGTAATCTTGGCCATCTTCGGATCCGGATCTGTGACCGTAATGGTAAGAATACGGGTATCCGTGGGATTTCCGATGGAAATTTTCCTGCTCACTTCTTTATAAGTAGGCGGGGTTTCCATTTCTTTCTGGGTTTCTTTTTTCACTTCTTCTTTTATCCGATCAATTGCCCCTTCAATAACCGGACGGCTGGTTGTAATTACTTTATAATCCTGGGTTAATTGGCTTCCAATCTGCAAATCTGCCAAAGAAGTCAGCGTAGTCTCTTTTGACAATATGTACATCATCACTGTGGACGTATACTGAGGCGTCAAAGCCAGCTTGCTGAATGCAAATCCAACGCTTCCCCCTAAAAAGGTTATCAGTACAATCAGCCAGATTTTCCTCTTCCAGGCCCGAAAAAGCTCCAAAAGATCAATTTCCATTTCATCGTCTCGGTTGTTCATTAATTCCTTTTCTCTATCCATTCTCTCTTTTTCCTTGCTTTTATTTTTAATAATCCTTTAGTATGTCCATAGCATTTTTTCTGGTAATCTCTGCTGCATAAGCTGCATCTGTATGGCGTTCCAGCCAGGCTATGGCCTTTTTTATTTCCGGCGGCCGGTAGTCTTTCCGGTGCATATCGGTTCCTAAAAAGTGAATGTTCTTTTCTTTTATCTGCTTTCTGCACCAGCGGATATCCGCTTCATACCATCTTCCAGTCAGACTCTCATAATTCATCTGGAACATCGCCCCCAGCCTGTGAAGCTTGCTTAACGCCCCTTCTTCCCGCAGACATTCATACCGCTCAATATGCGCCAGTACCGGAATATATCCGAACCCTGCAAGACTCCGGACCGCTCTGCTCATCTGCGAATAGGAAATACGGGTGTCAAACTCTACCAGGACGTACCTGGTTCCCGACAGCGTAAGCGCCTGGCCTGACAGCAGCCTGTCCTCCAGTTCTTCGTGATAGTAAAGTTCCTGCCCCAGAAAAAGAGAAAGTTCCGGAAGTGCTTTCTGGATCTGCCTTTTGGTTTCCTCATAGATCTTTCTGTAATCTTTTCCGCTTCCCCTTCTATAATAGTGGGGTGTGGCAATGATTGTTTTGATTCCCTGGCTGACCGCCATAGCCGCCATTTCAATGGACTCTTCTATCGTCCTGGCTCCATCATCAATGCCTGGAAGAATGTGGGCATGAATATCTATAAGCGAATCCTGCATAATTCGTTCCTCCCGCCATTCATGTTGTGATTTGTGTGCCCCTTCCTTATTATACTATAATAATTGATAGATTCTGATACCGTTCCAGCTTTTGAGAAACCCTGTCATTTCCCTGAATATGGGCACGCCAAAATCGGAGGAAGGTTCCACCCCCCCCCGAAAAATTTTGGCCTGCCTGATGCTGTCGTTCTATCTCTATTTGCGGTCATTTTAACACAGAAATTTACAATTTTCAATATCTTTGCGGCATAAAAATCCCTTCTAAAACTTTCAAAAGTAAATTCCACCGTCCGCTTATGCGGTGGAATTTACTCCCGCATAAGTAGAGTTTAATCTTTCATACATTCGTGCTATGCTTATGGAGACCTTCTGACAGCAGTAGAAGGAGATTCCTATGAGCAAATATATTCCTGGTAACCAGAAGCACCTTTCTCTTGAAGACCGTAAATACATTGAGCGTTCTCTAAACAATAGCAGCTCCTTTAAAGATATTGCCCGATTCTTATGCAAGGATCCTACTACTATTTCGAAAGAAGTGAAGTCCCACCGTGTAAGTGACTGGTACCATAAAGGTTCCTTCCTTAACGCTCACAACTTCTGTATTCACAGGTATCATTGCAGAAAAACTAATGTATGCAGAAAAATCATACTCTGTAACATTAAGTGTACTTCCTGTCCCACCTGTAACCAAACCTGCCCCGATTTTGTCAAAGAACAGTGTAACCGTCTTGATAAAGCTCCTTATGTCTGTAATGGATGTCCGAAAGCCATCAATCATTGTTCCATTGCTCACAAGTACCGTTACGATGCTATCTTTGCAGACCGCAAATACAAGGAGTGTCTGTCTTCATCCAGAGCTGGTATAAACATGACAAAACATGAGCTGCATCAAAAGGACATGGTCATTACACCTCTCATTTATCAGGGACAATCGCCTTATCAGATCATTACAAACCACCCTGAACTGGATATGTCGGTCAGAACTCTGTACTCCTATCTCAACGATGGCATTCTCACAGCAAGAAATATTGATTTAAAACGCAAGGTAAAATTCAAACCTCGTAAAGTTCACAAGACCCGGATCAAAGACCGGACTGTTTTTGAAGGCCGTATGTTTACAGATTTTCAAAAACTGGAACTCGATCATTTCGCAGAAATGGATACTGTTCATTATTCACAGGAGTCTAAACGCGTCATTCTTACCTTCTTTTTGACCCGTGAGAAGTTATTCCTGGCTTTCATTATGAATCGGTGTACCAAAGGTGCTGTACGGCTTATTTTTGACAAGTTGGAGCATCAACTGGGAACCTATGATTTTCTCACTTTATTCAACACAATTCTGACAGATCGAGGTTCAGAATTCGGAGACCCGGACTCTTTAGAAATAGGAACTGATGGTATTATCCGTTCCAATATCTATTTCTGTGATCCGATGAGGAGTGGGCAAAAAGGAGGCATTGAGCAGGCACACACCATGCTCCGCATGGTTCTGCCAAAGAAAACCAGCTTTGAATTTCTCACTCAATGGGATCTGAGAACCATTGTAAACCATATTAACTCCACTCCCCGAGAAAGTCTTGGCGGTCGCACTCCATATGATGTCGCACTTGAAAACTACGGTATTGACATTTTAAAAGCGCTTCAGCTTAGGCCGATTCCACCCGACGAGGTCAATCTGACACCTAAGCTGATTCGCTTTAACCACTAACTTAGCATAAAAATCTGCTGTCAGACCGGAACTTAGCAATTCACATTTTTTAGATGCGGCCTGTGGAATTTAGTCTTACACACCAGATATCCAGAGGTCTCTTTGCCATGTCATAAACTCAGATATTTTATGGGAAGTCAGCTTAATTATACCAGTTATGCAAAGTTTTTGCACACTATAATTCAATAAAATCAAGCAATTTTAATGTCTGGTGGAATTTACCTCTGCACTGGAATTTACTTTTTCAAGTCAGCTAAAAATCCCTTCAAACGGGTCTGTATCGAAAAAAAAGCAATCTAATTATATTTACATCATCGCTCCGGACGCGTCAAACTGATATGGCGTTCCATCAATGGTCAATGTCGTATCTGCCGCCATAATGCCGCCGTTTGCAGGATCCAGGTAATACCAGGTCTCTCCTAACTGTTTCCAGCCAGTTATTTTCTGGTAATCCTCAAAATAGTACCAAGCTCCGTCTATCTGCTTCCAGCCTGCCGAAGGGATTATCTGGCTGTAATCGGTAAATGCCAGCTCCAGACATACCGGACCTTCGATTCCTTTTACATTTCCGCTGTCTGTACACTGCCAGATGGTACGGTTCGGATAGCTGTTAATCGTACCATAACGGGCATACCAGATGTCGTATGGAATCTGACTGGTATCCATTTTATTAGTCAGCCAGTCGTTGTAGCTGAATACGATGGGTTTAAATCCCGCCGCCTCGACTGTGCTGCAGAATGCGTTGACAATATCTGTAAGCTGCTGTCTGGTAAGTCCAGCCTCTTCCACGACTTTTGATTCTACATCCATGGCAATAGGATAAGAAACCTTATATTCTTTTGCAGTCCGGACTGCAAACTGTGCTTCTCTTACAGCGTCTTCTACTGTCAGCGCCTGGGAATACAGATAGGTTCCTACCTGGATTCCGGCAGCTGCCGCTTCTCTCATATTTGCATCAAAATAAGGATCTAAGTCATCTACATATCCCATACGGATAAACGTAAAACTAATATCATCAGAAGCGGCGGCCACCCAGTCAATGTCCTGTTGATATTTGGACACGCTGATTCCCCTGGACAGCGCGCCTTCAATGACAGCTCCTTCACTGTTGACATATTGGCCATTTACCTTGGTAAATGCACCATTTTCTGAAACCGTATAATCCCTGTTTAATCCATCTGCCGTTTCCAGCCCAACTCCTGGGCCAATTTCTGACGTCCCTGCCGCTGCTGTCACAGATGCCGGAGTGCAAAGCAGCCCTGATGCCAGTAAAACGGCTGTCAAACGATATTTTCTGCTCTTTCCTGTTACCAAATTCATGTTCATAATGTGTCACCTCGTATTATGTAGCTGAAAATCTTCTGTTCCTTTTTCTGAGCATACTCCATTTTTCTCTGTCTTTCAATAGGCCGTAAGAAATTGTAATAATTTTTAAGATTAAAAAACCTCCTTCTGCCCGTCAATTATGACAATCAGAAAGAGGTTTTCCGAACACCCATCACTGGGCGATTAAAAATCTGCCAGTATACCATCAGTGGTACAGATTTTCCGTTATTCTCTTACACATTTTCTAATTCATTATCTTAATAAAGCCTTATTTTAAGCCATTTCTGGGAGGTTTTCCCTTATCTCTCGTCTGTATCCCAGTTGTGGTACACCGCCTGGACGTCGTCGTCTTCATCCAGTAAATCCAGGGTGCGGTTGATTTTCTTAATATCTTCTTCGCTGGTCAGTTCTACCCATGTCTGAGGAATCATGGTAATATCGGCCTGAGCCATTGGAACGCCTGCTGCTTCTAAGGCTTCGCGGACTGCGCTGAAGCTGTCCGGATCGGTCAGCACTTCGTAGCTGTCCTCTTCCTCAGAAAAGTCCTCTGCGCCGGCATCCAGAGCTGCCATCATCAGTTCGTCTGCGTCCATATCGCATTCTTCCTTGTCGATGATGATCTGGCCTTTCTTATCAAACATATAAGATACGCAGCCAGGAGTTCCTACGTTGCCGCCTCCCTTGGTAAATGCGCTTCTTACGTTTGCTGCTGTACGGTTCTTGTTATCGGTCAATGCATCAACAATGATTGCAACGCCGCTTGGTCCGTAACCTTCATAGGTAATTACTTCGTAGTTTACAGAGTTTGCATCGCCTGCTGCCTTCTTGATTCCTCTGTCAATGGTATCGTTTGGCATATTGTTGGCCTTTGCCTTTGCGATGACATCACGAAGCTTGCTGTTATTTGCCGGATCTGGGCCGCCTTCTTTTACTGCAACTGCAATTTCACGTCCGATTACAGTAAAAATCTTGCCCTTAGCGGCATCGTTTTTCTCTTTCTTATGCTTAATATTGGCGAATTTAGAATGTCCTGACATACAATAAACAACTCCTTTTTTCTCTCTTCCGTGTCAAATCCCCTCATATCTTAGCACTATTGATGGGCTTTTGCAAGTGGGAACTGTAAAAGACTTCACAATCCCAGCCGCCTTTTCGACAGCTTCTTTCGTATTTTCTTTCATCAGAACCTGAACCTGCCAGTAATAACCGCCGCAGTACAGGGCGTAGCGAAGTTCGTAGCGATAGTCTGTTTCGTCTCCGGTATATACAATTTCTGCAAAATAGCAGCTGGCTTCCGGATCTGTGTCAGAATCTGCCAGTCCGGCCTCAAAACCGGCCAGTTCAAACTCACTGCTGGCTCCAGTATTTAAGATCAGTTCTTTGCAGTCTTCTTCCGAATCAATATAAGGGAAAATCTCCTGGGCTTCTTCCTGTTCCATATGGATAACGTCCACTCTGCCGCCCTTTCCGGCCAAGCTGTCAATGCCGGAATCCCCCTGGGCTTCTACCTGCCAGCTTCCATCCGGAAGGGTAAGGGAAAATCCGTCTGAAAGCTGAGAGCTCTGGTATACCCAGGGTTCTTTGGAATACTCGTATGCAGACGCCACATCTTCATACGGAATAAACGCAGACCAGACTCCATCGGATTCTGCAAAAATCGTATCGGATTTTCCGTCTTCCCTGATATAAATGGCATCTCCCTCTTTTAGACCGACTGCCTCCCAGTCGGTTTCCGGCATGGTTCCATCTGCCACAGAAACAACGGTTCCTGCCAGCGCGTAATCTTTTGGGGCAGCAGAAAAATCCACATCATACACCCAGGCGTAAACTCTGCCGTCTGCCATGACTTTTGCATTCCTGCGGGCCGGTTCTCCCACGGCATCGGTTTCTGTCAGGGTTTCTTTTGTATCCTTTGCTTCTGTCTCTCCCCTGCTTTCCTCTGCGGAAGATTCTGCCGCAGACTCTGTTTCTATCGGATTTCTTTCTTTCTGGCAGCCGGATAAGGAAATTGCTGCAGCACACGCAGCTGCTGTAAGGACTGCCGTCCATGTCTGTTTCTTTTTCAATTTTACCATTCTTTACTCCATTCTATTGTCCAAGCTGCTTTTTCACACAATGATAAAAAGCCGGTACTAAAAAGCAATCTGCAAAAATCCAGGCAATCGGGCTTCCAATGCAGGCAGCCGCATAGCCAAAAATCGGAACCAGCACAAATCCTGCCAGAGAACGGCCTACCATCTCGCATACGCCTGCAGTAATGGCAAACGTGCTGTATCCCATTCCCTGAATGGCAAACCGCATAACGTTTACCAGAAGAAGGGGAATATAGAATATGCTGTTGCCCATCAGATACATCCACGCCTGATTTAAGATTTCCGTTTCTCCCGCATCTACAAAAAGCAGGGAAATCTGTTTTCCAAAGAAGAACAAAATCACGCAGGCAGCAACTGAATACACTGCTCCGATCCTATTGGCATAACGGACTCCTTCTTTTACCCTGTCTACCTTTCCGGCGCCTACGTTCTGGCCTGCCCAGGTAGCCATGGTTCCGCCCAGAGCGTCAAAAGGCGTGCAGAAAAACATACTGACCCTGCTTCCGGCCGTAACGGCTGCAACTGCCATAGACCCTAGGGAATTGACTGCAGTCTGCAGAATTACGTTTCCAATAGCAGTAATGGAATACTGGAATCCCATGGGAAATCCCATGCCGCACAGTACTGCCATCAAATGTTTGTTGACCTTCATTTCTTCTTTGCTCATCTTTAAAATCTGGTATTTCCGGCGCATAAAGAAAAAGCAGAGGATGCCGGAAACTCCCTGGGAAATAACGGTTGCATAAGCCGCGCCTGCAGGCCCCATCTTCATTACGATAATCATAAATAAGTCCAGGAAAATATTTAATACAGACGCCATTAACAGAAAATACACCGGCGTCTTGCTGTCTCCCAGGGACCGGATAATTCCAGAAGTCATATTATAAAGGAACGTGGTCGGAATCCCTAAAAAGATTACAAAAATATAGCTGTACGCTTCCTGGATAATATCATCTGGAGTTTTCATCCAGACCAGAATATCCATGCAAAGTACCGATACTGCTGCCGTCAGCACAATCGAAATCCCGATAGACAGCCACGCCGCATTGGCGACAAAACGCCTGAGACCAGAATAATCCCTTGCGCCGAATTTCTGTGCTACCGGAATGGCAAACCCGCTGCATACTCCGATGCAGAAGCCATTGATCATAAAGTTAATGGATCCCGTAGAGCCTACTGCTGCCAGCGCATTCACGCCCAGATACTTTCCTACAATAATGGTATCTACCATACTGTAAAACTGCTGAAATAACAGTCCCAGAAACATCGGAACGGCAAATCCAATAATAAGCTTTAAAGGAGCGCCTTCTGTCATGTCTTTTACTTTTTCCTGTGCCATTGCGTGTAATCCTTTCTCAGTCGAATTTTTTGCGCTTATTATCATAACGCAACTTTCAATTTTTTCAACTGTTTTTTACGATATTTCTGATTTATCTTTCATATATACGATTTCATCATATTGAGTAGTACCGTTTTATCATAGTTTTTTGCACCTTGCACGATTGCATTTCTCAGTCTTCTTTTATTTCCTTCTGTAAGTTGATAACTCATTTTCCCCTCTTTATTGATATAACAAAAGCAGGAGAATCAATCCCCTGCTTTCTGCAAGAAAAGTCAATGAATTTTCGAAACGTCATCCCTTTAACAAGTACCCTTTTCGCCTTGGAAAACCGCCCTTACAAGCCGTATAGTCTTATTTTCCACGTTTAAAATCTGGAATTCATAGCCCAGACAGGATACAACCGGATTTTCTCCTTCGGCAGGAATCCGGCCCAGTTTGGAAATCAGAAAGCCGTTTATGGTATCGTAGAGTTCTTCGTCTTCTTTCTCAAAGGTAATGCCCAGTACCTCTTCTGCCTGTTCAAGAGGCGTCATTCCATTCATCAGGAAGCTTCCGGACTCTTCGGCTGTAATAAAGTTTTCTTCTACATCGTATTCATCCATAATGTTTCCTACAATTTCTTCCAGAATGTCTTCCATTGTGACAATTCCCACCGTCTGTCCATACTCGTCTACAACGATTTCCATGTGGATTTTCTGGGACTGCATCTCCCTGAACAGATTGTCCAGGTTTCTGGTCTCAGGAATAAAATGGGCTTCCCGAAGAAGCTGGGGAATTTCTGCCAGCGGCATATCTTTATAATCATCCTTCTCAAAGAATACCACCGCGTCCCTCATATGTAAAATGCCGATAATATCGTCGATTTCCTCTCGATAAACCGGATAACGAGAATTTTTTCCTTCTTTCAGGATAAAATCCAGGGCTTCTCTTAAGGTCAGACTGCCATCCAGGGCAACCAGGCTCTTCCGGTGGGTCATTACGTCCTCTGCCGTCTTATCGTCCAGTTCGAAGATATTGGTAATCATCTCTGCCTCTCCTGCTTCCAGGATTCCCTGTTCATGGCCCTCATTTACCATGGACCTGATATCTTCTTCGGTTACGTTATCAATATCCTTTTTCATATCTAATCCCATAAGCTTTAAAATCAGCCAGGATACCCCATTAATCAGCCCCGTCATGGGAAGGCAGATTTTCATCAGAATATCAATCAGCGGAAGCAGCTTTTCCGCCCATTTTTCTGGATTCTTCACTGCCAGTTCTTTTGGAATCACAATCCCAAAAGGAATAAATACCAAAAGAAGCACAATCACGGACGCAATCATGCAGACTGGCAGAATCCAGGCTCCCTCTATGGAAAACCGGACTTTTAAAAAGGTTCCCAGCCACACTGCCAGGCCTTTCCAGATCATTAATCCAGCCGCCATCCCCATAATGCTGGTAATTAATAAGACCGTGGCAATAAACCTCTGCGGATGGCCTGCCGCCCATAAAAGCTTCTCTGCCTTTGCATCCCCTTTTTCCTTTTCTTCTTCCAGCTTTGCCTCATTGACGTGCTGGATCGCCGCTCCGAATCCATAAAGAACCGCGCTTAACGCAACAAATGCAAGTAAAATCGCCATATTGATCGGCGAATAACCATCGTCCATCGGACTTTCAACACTCCTTTTTCTCTAAATTAACTGAGTCATCTATACTTTGCCCATCATATCATGTTTATCCATGTTCGTCAATCAGTGGAAAAACAGCCTGGAACCTTTATGTATCCAGTTCCAGGCTGACTTTCAGCGCTGCGTTTACTTTCTCCTGCAGCTCGTCGTCAATATGACAGATTTTTTCTTTTAAACGCTGTTTATCAATGGTACGGAGCTGTTCCAGCAGAATAACGGAATCTTTTACCATGCTGCACCGGCTCATTGGCAGTTCTACATGGGTGGGAAGCTTTGCCTTATTCATTCTGGATGTAATCGCTGCGCAGATTACAGTCGGGCTGTGCCTGTTTCCCACGTCATTCTGAATAATCAAAACCGGACGGATGCCGCCTTGTTCGGATCCTACTACCGGTCTTAAATCTGCATAATAAATATCTCCACGTCTGATGATCACGTTTTCACTCTCCTATCCTTCGGATAGTATAGGCAGAAACGGCGGATCTTATACACCGTCAGGTACCCTTATTCCATTCTATGAGTGAAAACAGGCTATCGTTCCGTTTTTTCTGTAAATTCTCGGAACCCGCTTATTGATATTGCATAAAATTTCATAATGAAATCCGCCGGACAGCTCTGCCAGCGTCTCAACGGAAATCGAACGTTCTCCGCTGGTTCCTAGTAAAACGGCTTCTTCCCATTCTGCCGCTTCCGGAATATCCGTCACGTCTGCCATAAACTGGTCCATGCAAATCCGTCCCAGAATGGGCGCCTTTTTTCCATGAATCAGCACATATCCTTTTCCGGACAGGTTTCTGGGATAACCGTCTCCATATCCGGCTGCAATCGTCGCAACCCTGGTCGGTTTCTGGGCTGTAAACGTTCCTCCATAGCTGACGCTGGTTCCAGCCGGAATCGTTTTGATGTAGGTAATACGGGCCTTCCAGGACAAGGCGGGAATCAGGGAAATCGTTGTTTTATCTACTTCATCTGACGGGTACACCCCGTAAATAGAAATTCCAGCCCGCACTGCCTGAAATCCGGTTCCAATACCTTCTAAAATTCCAGCGCTGTTGGCACAGTGGCAGAGAGGAATCCGGATTCCCCTCTGTGCAAGTTTCTCACAGAACCGGCGATACCGTTCCATCTGATGGTTTGCAGAAGTTTTGTCCGTTTCGTCGGCTTTTGCAAAATGGGTAAATAACCCTTCTATCTCGATCCCTGGATAAGCTGCAATCTGAGCAGCCAAATCTGCCGACTGGCTGGAATCGTCCATGCCAATCCGGCTCATTCCCGTATCCAGAGCCAGGTGAATCCTGCCTGGACGCCCCAGTTTACAGGCAGCTTTTCCAAAAGCGGCCGCCGCTTCTTTTGTAAAGATAACCGGCCTGATTTCCTCTGAAACCAGTTCTTCATACCGGCTTTCATGAACCGGCCCAAGGATAAGAACCGGTTTTGTTATCCCATGACGCCTAAGCAGTATTCCCTCATCTGCAGTTGCTGCTGCAAAACCAATGACGTAAGGGTCAATGGCATCGGCTACTGCCTCTGCCCCATGTCCGTAAGCGTCTGTTTTTACCACGCCTATGATTCCGGTTCCTTCCGGAAGGCTTTTTTTCATGGCTTCCATATTATGACAGACTGCATCCAGATCGACGACCGCACAGGTCCGGTCATATGGAATGGTCATTCTATCTGCCTGATTCATTCTATCTCATCGGTCTCCTCTCTCCAAATCCGCTAATTCTCCTGCCATATCAGCCAGCTCGCTGGCTAACAGGCTGGCCTTCCCCCTTTTTTTCCAATACCGGTCTCCTGCCAGGCCATGAAGGTATACGGAAAGGGAAGCTCCTTCAAAGGGTTCCATTCCCTGGGCGCACAAAGCGCCGATGATTCCGGCCAGTACGTCTCCAGATCCGGCTTTTGCCATTGCGCTGTTTCCGCTTGTGTTCAGATACAGGCGGCCGTCCCGATCCGCTGCGGCGGTAGCCGCATCTTTTAGTACGCAGTGAATCCCCCAGAAGGACGCGTATTCTGCCGCTGTATCGCTTACGTCCTCCTGGATTTCCTCTATAGTTTTTCCAGTCAGTCTGGCCATTTCTCCCAGATGGGGCGTAATTACAATGTTTTCCGTATAATATCGGGTCAGTTCCGGATTGGCTGCAATCACATTTAAGCCGTCTGCGTCAATGACAACCGTTGAACAGGCTGCAGACAGCACTCCCGCTACTAGTTCTTTTACATAGGGTTCTGTTCCAAGCCCAGGCCCCAGCACTACCGCATCTGCCCAGACACACTGGTCTTCTAACAGCTTTCCAAAGCCCTCCGGATCCTCCCAGGCCATTTCCGGATTGTAAACTGCAAGGATAGCCTCCGGAAGAAGCTGCTGTAAAATCTGCCTGTTTTCTTCTACCGTTAAAATCTTTACCAGTCCGGCTCCGCATCGGTAAGCGGCTTTTGCGCTGAAATAGGCGGCTCCGCTCATGGTTCTGGAACCTGCCACAATCAGGACATGGCCAAAGGTTCCTTTATTGGAATACTCCGGCCGCTGGGGAAGCAGCGACAAGTCTTCCGGCTCATACGTAAATACCAGATTTTGCTCCTGGCTGTTTTTTAACATCACATTTTCATAAGCCAGCGCTGGAAATCCAATATCTCCAATTACCACTTCTCCTGCATACTCTCTTCCTGGGAACAGAACCGTCCCGCATTTTTCCCATCCAAATGTAACCGTTACATCTGCCTTCAGCGCGGCTCCCATAATGGTTCCTCTGTCAGAATGGATTCCGGAAGGAATGTCTATTGCCACAGTCAGAACGGCAGGCTGGGACGCCGCCCATTGGATGCACTGACGGAACTCTCCTTCAATCTCCCTGGTAAGCCCCACTCCAAATAAACCGTCCAGAATGACTCCTTCCAGTTCTTCTGCTTCCTGCCAGGAGACGTCCAAAATCCCCAGTTTTTTTGCAATGTTTCTCTGGATCCGGCATTCCTCTGTCTCTTTTTCCCGATCGCCCGCTAAAACCAGCGTCGCCGGATACCCCCACAAATCCAGTATCCTGGCCGCCGCTATGGCGTCAGCCCCGTTATTTCCCGTACCGCAGACCGCCCATACCCTGGTTCCTTTTTTTACCCGCTTTTTTACCTCTGACGCCGCCCAGAGAGCTGCCCTCTCCTGAAGCACCAGGGAAGGAACTCCGATTTCTTCGATTGTATACTGGTCAATCCGCTTCATCTGTTGTCCGGTTACCAAATTTCTCATGAAGCACCCCCTTTGCCAGAAATGCCGACAGAAAAAAGCCTGTAGCTTTGTCTCTGCCGGCACTCCTGCGTTATTTTTTCTTTGTCTTTTCTGCTTTCTCTGCTTTTTCTGCTTTTTCCCTGGCACGTCTTTCTTCTCTGTCCTGCATACTGCATACCCGATAAGAAAGACGCATTAAGCTTTCTGAAAGATGCACGTTTTCTACTACCACATCATCCGGAACAACCAGATCCGTATGAGCAAAATTCCAGATTGCCTTTACTCCGGCTTTTACCAGTCTGTCGGCAATTTCCGGCGCTTTTGTCTTTGGAATGGTAAGCGCTGCAATCTGCACCTCATTCTCTACAATGAATTCTTCTAAGTCTTCCACTCCCCGAATCTCGATTCCTCGCACAACCAGACCAATCAGCCTGGGATTAATATCAAACATTCCTTTAATAATAAAACCCCGTTTTTCAAAATTGGTATAGTTTGCTATGGCCTGTCCTAAGTTTCCGGCTCCAATAATAATAATATTGTGCTGCCGGTCAATTCCCAGAATCTTTCCAATCTCCGAATAAAGATATTTTACATTATAACCGTATCCCTGCTGCCCGAAACCGCCGAAATTGTTTAAATCCTGACGAATCTGGGAAGCAGTTACCTTCATTTTGCTGCTCAGCTCATTGGAGGAAATGCGCTCTACCCCGTCCTCCAGAAGTTCTCCCAGATACCGATAATACCTAGGCAGCCTGGATATTACGGCTTTTGATATAACTTTTTCTTCCACGTATTCCACCTGACCTTTCTTTTTACCTGTTATCTATTATAGATTTTTGTCAAATTCCTGTCAAACTATTTTTTTCAAACCTGCGCAATTTGTTGCAAAAAAGGCCTTCCTATATTATACTGTTACGTAGTTTTGTTTATTTTAGGAGGTTGTGATGATTTTATCGTGCAGTAATATCTGCAAAGCATTTGGAAGCGAAACCATTTTGGATCATGTGTCCTTTCACATAGAAGAGCATGAAAAAGCGGCCATTGTCGGCATCAACGGCGCCGGCAAATCCACGCTGTTAAAAATTATTGTCGGCGAACTGGAAGCAGACAGCGGCGTCGTTGCCTTATCCCGCGGAAAGACTCTGGGATATCTGGCCCAGCACCAGGATCTGGACAGTTCCCGCACCATCTATGATGAAGTCCTGGAGGTAAAGCGCCCCATTATCCAGATGGAAGAGCGTCTCCGCCAGTTGGAAGTAGAAATGAAGGGAAAATCCGGCGAAGAGCTGGACACTATGTTTAAGGAATACAACCGGCTCAGCCATGAGTTTGACTTAGCAAACGGGTATGCCTACCAAAGCGAGGTAACCGGCGTCTTAAAAGGACTGGGATTTTCCGAAAAAGACTTTGCCAAAACCGTCTCCACTTTATCCGGCGGTCAGAAAACCCGCGTCGCCCTAGGCCGTCTCCTTTTGGTCAAACCGGACATTCTTCTGTTAGACGAGCCCACCAACCATCTGGACATGGAAAGCATCGCCTGGCTGGAAACCTATCTGTCCAACTATACCGGCAGCGTCATCATCGTTGCCCACGACCGGTACTTTCTGGATCGTACCGTTAAAAAAATCGTGGAACTGGATCGGGGACAGTCTACTGTCTTTACCGGCAACTATACGGCCTACAGTGAGAAAAAAGCCATGCTGCGCCAGGCTCAGATCAAGGCTTATCTCAATCAGCAGCAGGAAATCCGCCATCAGGAAGAAGTCATTGCCAAATTAAAATCCTTTAACCGAGAAAAATCCATCAAGCGGGCGGAAAGCAGAGAAAAAATGCTGTCTAAAATCGAGGTGCTGGAAAAACCTACGGAGATTGACGACGCCATGGATATCCGGCTGGAACCTCAGGTAGTCAGCGGCAACGACGTCATGACGGTTACGGATCTTTCCAAATCCTACGGCTCTCTCCGTCTTTTTGAACACGCAGACTTTGAAATCAAACGGGGCGAGCGGGTGGCTGTCATCGGCAATAATGGGACGGGAAAGACCACCCTATTAAAAATCATCAACCAGATGGAATCTGCTGATTCCGGAGAAATCCGGCTCGGTTCCAAGGTGCAGATTGGCTACTACGACCAGGAACACCAGGTTCTTCACATGGAAAAGACGGTATTTGAAGAAATCCAGGATACCTACCCCAATATGAACAACACCCAGGTACGCAACTGTCTGGCTTCTTTTCTGTTTACCGGAGACGACGTATTTAAACGGATCAGCGATTTAAGCGGCGGCGAGCGGGGACGGGTTTCCCTGGCAAAATTAATGCTGTCTGAAGCCAATTTCCTGATTCTGGACGAGCCCACCAACCATTTAGACATTACTTCCAAAGAGATTCTGGAAGACGCTTTAAACCGGTATACCGGAACCGTTCTCTACGTGTCCCATGACCGTTATTTTATTAACCGGACTGCTACCCGTATTCTGGAACTGACCGGCCAGAACTTTTTAAATTATATTGGAAATTACGATTACTATCTGGAAAAGAAAGATGTGATTCAGGGACTTCAGACTGCAGCAGCCGGAACACCTGCTTCCGGAACGGATCGCCCCCTCTCCCCTTCTTCTGCCTCTTCCTCTCCTTCTTTGGGAGTCATGGACTGGAAAGCGCAGAAGGAAGAACAGGCCCGTATCCGCAAGCGCCAGAACGAACTAAAACGCACAGAAGAGGAAATCCAGAAGCTGGAAAGCCGGAATGAAGAACTCGATTCCCAGCTGGTTCGCGAAGACGTCTGCAGGGACGTAGCAAAGCTGATGGAACTGCACAAAGAAAAAGAAGCGTTAGAGGAACGCCTTTCTGTTCTTTATGAAACCTGGGAAGCTCTGGCTATGGAGGAAAACTGACTATGAAATATACTAAATTTCAGCGCCGCCTGGCTTTAGGCGGCGCCGTCCTGCTGATTCTTTTATATCTGGCAACCTTGATTTTTGCATTTACAGACAGTCCCCTGACTCCTAACCTGCTGGGGGCCTCCATCTTTTTAACCGTTGTGATTCCGATTAGTCTGTATGCCTTTATTTTAATTACAAAAATCACAAAAAAGAAATAATGTTATCCGTATGCCATTATCCTGCAGCTAATCTCAGCTCCGCAGGATAATGTCGTCTCTGCCTGGTCCATTGGATACCATTTTTACCGGTACGCCCAACTCCCGTTCAATAAACTCAATATATCTGCGGCAGTTTTCCGGAAGTTCGCTGTAATTCCGAATTCCGCGGATGTCGCATTTCCAGCCTGGAAGAATGGTATAAACCGGCTTTGCCTTCTTTAATTGTACGGTAGTCGGAAAGTCTTTTGTTACCGTTCCATCAATCTCATATCCAATGCAGACGGGAATCTGGTCTAAATATCCCAGGACGTCCAGAACCGTTAGTGCTGCTTCTGTTGCTCCCTGAATCCGGCAGCCATAGCGGGTTGCCACTGCGTCAAACCAGCCCATTCTTCTTGGACGGCCTGTTGTCGCGCCATACTCTCCGCCGTCTCCGCCTCTTTTTCTCAGTTCATCGGCTTCTTCGCCAAAAATCTCGCTGACAAAATCTCCGGCTCCTACAGAACTGGAATATGCTTTTACAACAGCTGTAATGTTTTTAATCTCATAAGGAGGAATTCCGGCTCCAATGGCTCCGTACGCTGCCAGGGTAGAGGAAGACGTTACCATTGGGTAGATTCCATGATCGGGATCCTTTAACGAACCTAACTGGCCTTCCAATAAGATATTCTTCCCTTCTTTTATAGCGTCATGCAGATATCTGGACACATCGCAGACATAAGGGGCTACCATATCCCGATACTCTGACAGGGCTTTCATCAGCTCATCCGGATCTAACAGCGGCTTATGATACAGATGCTCTAACAATACGTTTTTTGTCTCGCAGACACGGACTACTTTTTCCCGCAGGCTTTCTTCATCATCAAACAGCTCGCTGACCTGGAAACCGATTTTTGCATATTTGTCCGAATAAAACGGAGCAATTCCAGACTTGGTGGAACCAAAAGATTTTCCTGCCAGACGCGCTTCTTCATATGTGTCAAACAGGATGTGGTAAGGCATTAAAATCTGGGCCCGATCCGATACCAGGACTTTCGGGGCGGGAACTCCTTTTTCTACAATCGACTGAATTTCCTTGAATAAATATGGGATATTTAATGCAACGCCATTTCCAATAATACTGGTTGTATGGCTGTAAAATACGCCGGATGGAAGCAGATGCAAAGCAAATTTTCCATAATTGTTGACAATGGTATGGCCTGCATTGCTGCCGCCCTGGAACCGGACAATAATATCGGATTCTTTTGCCAGCATATCCGTAATCTTGCCTTTCCCCTCATCTCCCCAGTTTGCTCCTACAATTGCGCGTACCATAATAAGTCCTCCTTTTTATTGTTATACGGTAATCTCTGTCTTCATTCCCAGAAGTTCTTTGTTTTCCTCTAATACCGGCTGAATGACTTCTTTTAGAAATTCTTCGGTCTGTTCCGGAGCCCTGCCTACGTATTTTTTCGGATCCATGGTTTTTTCCAGTTCCTCTAACGTCAGTCCGAATGCCGGATCCGCCGCGATTAATTCTAAAAGGTTGTTGTCTTCTCCCAATGCCTTTACCCTGTGGCCTGCTTCCATTGACAGGGCGCGGATCTTTTCATGAAGTTCCTGACGGTCTCCGCCGGCCTTTACCGCATCCATCATAATGTTTTCCGTTGACATAAACGGCAGTTCTGCCATCATGTGTTTTTCAATGACTTTCTCATAGACTACTAATCCGTCTACTACATTCAGATACAAATCCAGAATGCCGTCTACCGCCAGAAATCCTTCCGGAATGCTGAGACGCTTATTGGCAGAGTCGTCTAAGGTCCGCTCAAACCACTGGGTAGATGCCACCAGCATGGGATTTACCATATCTGCCATTACGTAATTTGCCAGGGAAGCAATCCGTTCGCTTCTCATAGGGTTGCGCTTATAGGCCATTGCCGAAGATCCAATCTGATTTTTTTCAAAAGGCTCTTCTATTTCTTTTAAATGCTGGAGCAGACGGATGTCATTGGAAAACTTGTGGGCGCTCTGGGCAATTCCAGCTAACACGCTGACAATCCGGCTGTCTACTTTTCTGGAATAGGTTTGTCCAGACACTGGATAGCATCCTGGAAATCCCATTTTTTCCGCAATTTTTTCATCGAGCATACGGCACTTTTTATGATCGCCGTCAAACAGTTCCAGAAAACTTGCCTGGGTACCGGTAGTTCCTTTCGAACCTAACAGGCGCATGGAACCAATGAGATATTCAATATCGTCTAAGTCCATTTTTAAATCCATCATCCACAGCGTCGCCCGCTTTCCTACGGTAGTCGGCTGGGCCGGCTGGAAATGGGTAAAAGCCAGGGTAGGCAGATCCTTGTATTTCCATGCAAATCCGGACAGTTCAGAAAGAACGTTTAACAGCTTTTTCCGGATTAGCTGAAGGGCTTCTGTCATAATAACCAGATCTGTATTATCGCCTACGTAGCAGGAAGTGGCTCCTAAATGAATAATCCCTTTTGCTTTTGGGCACTGGACTCCGTAAGCATACACGTGGGACATTACATCGTGACGCACTCGTTTTTCCCGTTCTCTGGCCACGTCGTAATTAATATCCTCTGCATGGGCCTTTAATTCTTCTATCTGCTCTTCCGTAATCGGAAGTCCCAGCTCCTTTTCTGACTCTGCAAGGGCAATCCACAGCTTTCTCCATGTGGAAAATTTCTTATCCGGCGAAAAAATATACTGCATTTCCCTGCTTGCATATCGTTCAGACAACGGACTTTCATATCGTTCTCTCATTGCGGTTCTCTCCTTTTCTTAATGATTTTCTTCCCGATAAAACTCGATTCCGTCTGAATGGATCCGAATCCCCCAGGTGGTTTCCTGATTCTCAATCTTCCAGCCCTGCTTTTCTCCGGTTTCCCGCTCCATCCGGATTCCCATCTTATGTAGAAATGCCTCTGGATTTTCCCAGACTGTCCTGGCTCCATATAAAAGTTCTGCCGCCAGAACCGCAGCTGCCATCTTCCATAGAATCCGGTTTTTCTGGGAAATCCGGTTTTTCTTCAGGTACCGTCTGCGCCAGCCGCTTTTTTTCCGTTCATACCACGGCTTTTTTAGCTGCCAGCAAACTGCTTCCATTCGTTCTGTCATGGACATCCTCCTTTATCCTTATCATACTCTGACGGCTGGATTCCTGCAAGAAAAAGTAAAAGAGACTGTCCCCGAAACAATTATTTCAGAGATAGCCCCTTTGCTTATCTCAAACACTTTTATCTGGCAGAAGTTTCCCCAGCAGTGGTTCCATTTGTCCCTTCTACTGCCCGTTCCACGTTCTGCACTCCATCTTCAATTTCATTTCCTACGTCATTGATCAGACCGTCAATGACTCCAGAGGACTCTGTTTCTCCTGTTCCCGTACTGCTTTCGGAAACTGCTGCAGACTGGGAAGGTCTGGAAGTGGTTCCCATTGTTCCATTATCACTGCGGCCGCAGGCGCTGACGCCAACCATAGTCAGCAGACACAGAAATGCCAGACAACCATATCTGATTTTTTTCATAACCATATCTCCTTTCGCTTTCTGTCCTTAGTATGCACAAAGAAGATACCGTTCATAATGGAAAATTCAGGAAATTTTATCCAATCACATCACTCATGGTATAAAGTCCCGCCGGTTTTTCTGCCAGGAATTTGGCTGCTGCCAACGCTCCTTTTGCAAAAATCGCTTTTGAATATGCGGTATGCTGGAAGGTAATTACCTCGTCCGTACCTGCAAAAATCACATCGTGCTCTCCAACAATAGTGCCCCCTCTGACAGAAGAAATCCCAATTTCTTTTGGATCTCTTTTTTCATGGCTGCCGCTCCGGTCAAACACCTTATGATACGCCTGATCCATTGCCTGGTTTAACGCGTCCGCCAGGGCAATCGCCGTTCCGCTGGGCGCGTCTTTTTTCTGATTGTGGTGCTTTTCTACAATCTCCATGTCAAATCCGGCTCCTGCTAAAACCTTCGCTGCTTCGGCAACCAGTTTTAACAGCAGATTTACGCCCAGAGACATATTGGCAGAACGCACGATGGCAGCAGACTTCGACACTTCTTCTGCCCGCCTGATCTGGCTGTCGCTTAATCCTGTGGTGCACAGTACAACCGGCATCTTAGTCTCTTCGCAAAAGTCCAGCAGTTCATCCACTGCGGCGGCAGCAGAAAAGTCTACAATCACGTCTGCTTCTCCCTTCCACTCTTTCAGGGAAGAAAATACTGGATAAGTATACTGGCCTGCACCCATTTTGTCAATACCTGCTGTAATTTCAATTTCATTATCTTCTGCGGCCAGGGACGTAATGACCTTCCCCATGGCTCCGCAGCATCCGTGAAGCAATATTTTTATCATAATAAGCCGTACTCCTTCATTGCATTTCTAAGAACTTCCTGGTGCGCCTCTTCCATCTCTGTCAGAGGAAGACGGAGCGGCCCTGCCTCCATCCCCATCATATTTAAGGCGGCCTTTACTGGTATTGGGTTAACCTCGCTGAACAGGCTGTTGATTAACGGAATGGCCTCCAGCTGCATCTGGGCGCTTTTCTTTACGTCGCCTGCAAAATAGGAGGCGCAGATCTCGTGGGTCTGTCTGGGCGCTACGTTGGAGAGGACAGAAATAACTCCTTTTCCGCCTAATGACAGAAGCGGTACAATCTGATCATCGTTGCCGGAATACAGATCCACGCAGCCGTCTGCCAGATTCATCAAAGAAGCAATCGCAGAGAAATTGCCGCTGGCCTCTTTTACGCCTACGATATTTTCCACGGTTCTGCACAGGGTTACAATGGTTTCCGGCTGGATGGTAACGCCGGTTCTGCCTGGGATGTTGTACAGAAGGATCGGGATGTGGACAGAATTTGCCACGGCTGTAAAATGGGCAATCAATCCTTTCTGAGTAGCCTTATTGTAATAAGGAGAAACTAACAAAAGTCCGTCTGCCCCTGCTTTTTCCGCCTCCTGGGACAGATAAATGGCAGTCTCCGTCCAGTTAGAACCGCTGCCTGCAATCACAGGGATTCTGTGGTTTACCACCTCGCACACAAACCGGATGGTCTCAATATGCTCTTCATGGGTCATGGCAGACGCTTCTCCTGTAGTGCCGCAGACTACAATGGCGTCTGTTCCTCCTTCAATCTGAAACTCCACCATTTTTCTCAAATTATCAAAATCAATGCTTCCATCTGCCTTCATCGGGGTAACCAATGCGACTCCCGCTCCCTCAAAAATTGACATTTATCTTCCTCCTTTAATGTTAAAAAGGACTGACCAATGGCCAGCCCCTAAAGTACAAATCATGTTCTGCTCTGTCTTTTCGTAGCTCCCCATCCGTCTGGATGACAGTCGCAGAATTCTTAATCCTGCGCCCAGGATGAATGGCTCGGAATCCATCCGTCCTTCGGCGTCTTTCCCTTTCTCTGCCTTCTCCTGCATCCGACGCATCCGGCAGACTACTCTTGATTGACGCAACCTCTACTTATTTTTCTGTTTGCAATTATACTATCATTATTCCATACCCTTGTCAATGGCAAGGCATCTTAAAATTTTGTAAACCTCCAGCGGATCTGCTCCCGCAGGCCTTCCAGTTCACTGGTTTCCATCTTTCCCACATCGTCTTTATGGGCGGTCTGAAAGTGATCGCTGCTCTTATGGTCGAGCGCCCAGGCAAACAGGGTCAGCAGACTATAAATACCGAACAGAATATAGACCCAGATGTCGCCTCTCATACTTTCCAGGGCAGGCGCCGTCCGCAATGCCAGAAGGAACCCGACTCCAGCCAGGGTCATCAGGTATTTCGCCAGTTTCAGCTTAGAAATCTTTTTCATAGGTACCTCCTTTTGGATTGTTGCCATCAAGGGTTCCAGCCGTCTTCTCCTGAAAGGACCGCTTCCTTTGAAAAATGCTCTGCTTCCTGCTTCGTCAGGCTGCGCACCCAGGACGGCCGGTGCTCCATACCGGCTCCGGAACCGGTATTCTGATATTCTGCAAACAATACGGTTTCCCTGGCAGGAATTTTGTCCCAGTCATGCCAGCCTTCCCGACAAATATGGCCGCCCAGTTCACTATTTAAAATCACGGTTTGGGCAAAGTCCCGCCACGGGCGTCCCAGATAAACGGTTTCCCGAGGACAATTGCCGGTAAACCGGCAATTGCAGAATACATAGCCGTATTCCTGGCCTTCCGGTGTGGACGCAGCGGTTACGTAACCGTTTATCTCCTGGCCGGTATTTACCGAATACAGCTCGCAGTTTTCAAAATAAGCCGTTGCGCTGCCAAAAATAAAGTCGACCTCTCCCCGAATCAGACAGTTCCGGTAATACTGGCGGCCGTTGATTCTGGGTGCATACTGCTTGGGACCGATAAATCCGTTTTTTTCTATCTCTTTTGGCGGCAAGGGACCGGTAAACAGCGTATCCTGGTTGGCTAAAAGACGGCAGTCTTCAAACAGTAGCCGGTCGCCGTCTGCATACAGCGCCACTGCCTGGCCTACGTCCTTTCCAAATCCAGCCGTATTTTCAATGGTAAGGCCCCTGACCGTAACGTCATGGGTATCTATCAGTACCGTATAAGTCCGAAACGTCCCGCGCTTCATCCCGTCTTCCATTTCCATTCTGGCATATAACCCGCCGGTAATTACCGTATTCCTGGCGTCTTCCCCTTCCAGAATCAGGTATGGAGCAGTAATCTCTGCCCGCTCTTCATAAATTCCTTTTTTCAGGAATATGGTTACCCAGTCTTTGTTGTCAGCAGGAACGCGCGCCAGGGCCTCTGCCAGGGAAGAAACGTCTCCGGTTCCATCTTTTGCCACAATCACATTCTGTCCCATAGGCTACACGTTTTCCAGGCGGACAATGATATCTGCCTCTTCTTTTAATTCTTCTGGAAGTACGGTTCCAGTCAGCACCAGGCTCATGGTCTCTTCCCGCGCAGACAATAGCTTTTGAATTTCTTCCAGAGGGACAATATTCTGATCCACCAATCCCAGTACGCCATCCAGAATCAGGATGTCACATTCCCCAGTTGCCATGACCTTTTTTGCAAAATTCAGTCCGTTCTGGATATTCATGAACTCCCTGCTTTTTGCTTCTTCGCTTAGCTTTGCAAAAGACTCCGCCGACTTTTCAAAACGGAAAATCTGCAGTTCCGGCTCCAGGCGGGTGTAAACTGCCATCTGTTCTTCATCCAGGCTGCCCTGAAGGAACTGGATCAGTACGGCTGTCTTTCCATTTGCAACCGCGCTTAATCCCTTGCCCAGAGCCATGGCTGTTTTCCCTTTTCCAGGACCGTAGATAATTTGCATATATCCCTTTTGCATCGTTCTGTCACCTCGTACTTTTCTGCATCTTCCCTTGATGCCAGTTTGCCTAATAATAGCATAATTCCTATGTAAATGCAAGAATTCCTATTCTGCTACTTCCAGTTTGCTGATGGAAACCTCGTAAGCCACCCGTTTTTCGCACTGGGTTTCGTTCAGCTTTTTGGTGTATTCCCTGCTCTGGACCCGACCCCACACCTGGACTCTGGTTCCTACTTCAAATCCAGACGCGTATCTGGCATTTCTTCCCCAGGCAATGCAGGGAATGTAATCGGATTTGCCGTAAGGCCGGTTAACTGCCAGCAACAGATCGGCAATCTCCCTGCCCAGGGGCGTCTTTCTGTACACCGGAAGCTTGCAGATATAACCGTCCAGGAAAATCTGGTTGGTCTTGGTATAATCGGTAAATTCTTCCATAAAGCTGATTTCCCTGACAAAGACAGACAGCACCAGACGGTTTTTTGCCCCTTCATGGCGATTGTAGGAACGGAACTGTCCAATTGCTTCCACGGTACACCCGCGATAATCCTTTTCCACATCTAAAAGGCGTTCAGAAACCATCAGGGGAATAACGTCTGCCTGTTCGCTGAGCCGGTTTACAGACAGATCCACCATATAGAATCCCTCTCCAAATACTTCGTGGCTGAATGTGAATCCGGATACGATGGTTCCAATGACGCTGACCTTATTGTTTTCAATTACTTTTTCTGACATAGTATTTCTCCTCTTCTCTACTTACATTTACTTATCGCACATAGTAAATTTATGTGGAAAAGGATAATTTTATGAAGAATATAAAAAAGAATCCTGAAGAAGTTCTCGACAGAATTCTTTTTTATTAAGCGATAATTGTCTCTTTTTGCAGATTATTTCTTAAAAGAAGCTCTCTTTCTCAGCATTGGATCCAGGATCTTTTTGCGGATTCGAAGGCTCTTTGGAGTAATTTCCAGAAGCTCATCCGTATCGATAAACTCCAGGCACTGCTCTAAGCTCATTACCTTAGGCGGAGTTAAGCGGAGCGCGTCGTCTGCGCTGGAAGAACGGGTATTGGTCAGTTTCTTGGTCTTGCAGACATTGATTTCAATATCCTCTGCCTTTGGATTCTGGCCGACTACCATTCCGGAATACACTTTTTCGCCAGGCCCGATAAAGAGAACGCCTCTCTCCTGGGCATTGTAAAGTCCGTAGGTAATGGCTTCTCCCGCCTCAAATGCAATCAGGGATCCGGTCGGACGGTAGGTTAAATCTCCCTTGTAAGGGCCATAGCCGTCAAACATGGTATTTAAAATACCATTTCCCTTGGTATCGGTCATAAATTCGCCTCTGTAACCAATCAGGCCTCTGGACGGAATGGAAAATTCCAGTCTGGTATAGCCGCCGGATACTGGGCTCATACCCTGAAGCTCGCCCTTTCTGGAAGTCAGCTTCTGGATAACTGCTCCGGTAAATTCCTCCGGAACGTCTACATAAGCGATTTCCATTGGTTCCTGCTTCTGGCCTCTCTCATTGTATTTGTAGATAACCTCTGCCTTGCTGACTGCGAATTCAAAGTTTTCGCGGCGCATATTTTCAATCAGGACAGACAGATGCAGCTCGCCTCTTCCGGATACCTTAAAACAGTCCGGAGAATCGGTTTCTTCTACACGGAGGCTGACGTCTGTATTTAATTCTCTGAACAAACGCTCCCTGATATGGCGGGAGGTAATATACTTTCCTTCCTGGCCGGCTAACGGGCTGTCATTTACCATAAAGTACATGGAAATGGTAGGCTCTGAAATCTTCTGGAATGGAATCGGATCCGGAGCATCCACTGCGCAGATAGTGTCTCCGATGTGGATATCCGGAATACCGGAAATGGCCACAATAGAACCTACGTTGGCTTCTTTTACTTCCACGCGGTTTAATCCGTCAAACTCGTACAGCTTGCCGATTTTAATCTTTTTAAACTTGTCCGGATCGTGATGGTTGACCAGAACGCACTCCTGGTTAATGCGAAGTACGCCGTTGTCTACCTTGCCTACGCCGATACGTCCTACGTATTCGTTGTAGTCGATGGTACTGATCAATGTCTGGAGAGGCGCTTCCGGATCGCCTTCCGGAGCTGGAATGTAGTCGATAATGGTTTCAAACAAAGGAGTCATATCTACATTTTCGTCTTCTAAATTTTTCTTTGCATAGCCGTCTCTTGCAGATGCAAAAATAAACGGGCACTCTAACTGCTCGTCAGAAGCGTCCAGATCCATAAACAGCTCTAAAATTTCATCAATTACTTCATTTGGTCTTGCTTCCGGACGGTCAATCTTATTAATGCAGACAATTACATACAAATCCAGCTCCAGGGCTTTCTTTAATACGAACTTGGTCTGCGGCATTGCGCCCTCATAAGCGTCTACCACCAAAATAACGCCGTTTACCATCTTTAAGACACGCTCTACCTCGCCGCCGAAATCCGCATGGCCTGGGGTGTCGATGATATTAATCTTGGTTCCCTTATACATAACTGCAGTATTCTTGGAAAGAATGGTAATGCCTCTTTCCCGTTCAATGTCATTGGAGTCCATGACACGTTCTGCTACTTCCTGATTTGCCCTGAAAATACCGCTCTGCTTTAATAAATTATCGACCAGGGTCGTTTTGCCATGGTCTACGTGAGCAATAATTGCAATATTTCTTACATCTTCTCTCTTAATTTTCATCGGTTTACTTCCTTATATCAGACTGTTTTCTGCCACGGTTACCTAGTATAGCATCCGTTTTTCAGGAATGCAAGGTGTTTTGCCCAGGTTTTACGGAATTTCTTCAAAAATCAGGATCTCCTTTTCCAGATTTCCATAATAAAGGCGGCACACTGTCTGAATCTTTGCTTTTCCGTTGGTTCCCTCTGTCAGCGCTGCCTGAAAAGCCGACGCATCTTTTACCGGAACCAGAAATGTAAGCGCTACTTTGTCGGTATACTGGGTATCCAAGGTCATGATTCCCCGTTCCGCTGCAATGTACTGGATCTTTCCCAGTCCGTTGTAGTCGGTATCTACCTGGATTTTTTCTGCCAGCTTTTTCTCTACTACCACACTTGCTTCCAGGCCGGCCTTTGCCGCGCCGGAATACGCTCTTACAAGGCCGCCCGTCCCCAGCAGCACTCCGCCGAAGTACCTGGTTACCACCACGCACAGATTGGTTACTTCCGCTCCGGATAATACGTCCAGCATCGGCTTTCCGGCTGTCTGGCTGGGTTCTCCGTCGTCGCTGCACCGCTTTTTCTCTCCCCGTTCTCCAATTACATAGGCCCAGCAGTTATGTCTGGCGTCCCAGTATTTTTTCCGCATTTCTTCTACAAAGGCAAGGGCCTCTTCCTCGCTTGTTACCGGACGGGTATTGGCAATAAAGCGGGATTTTTTCTCTGTCAGTTCCCCGCTGCCTCCCTGGTATAAAATGAAATAGGATTCCGGCCTTTTGTCTGCCTGACTGGTTTCTCCCATGGTTCTCCCTCCATTCTTCTCCCACACAGTATACCAGAGAGTTTCTTAAGGAACAATACCTATGAATCTTAAGTTGAATTAATTAGGATATTTTGCTATAATGTACCGGTAAAGGAGGATTTCCATGAACTCGAATAATTACGGCAGAAAGGCCACTGAGCAGAATCTGAAGGCTGTCCGTTCCAAATCCCAGAAATATAAAACGCGGATGATTCAGTTTATTTCCCGAATGTTATTTATTTTCTGTCTGGTCATTGCAGTTACAGGCGTCAGCGCAGGTTTCGGCATGGTAAAAGGCATTATTGATAATGCTCCGGAAATTGACCCCAACAGCTTCGGTCCCAGCGGCTTTGCCACCAAGGTATATGACAGCGCAGGTAATCTGACTGATACTCTTGTTATGGAAGGTTCCAACCGAGAGGCAGCCACCTATGAAGAACTTCCCCAGGATTTAATCGATGCCTTCGTTGCCATTGAGGATTCCCGTTTCTGGGAGCACAACGGAATCGACATCCGTTCTATCCTGCGTGCGGCAGTAGGCGTGCTGACCAATGACAATCGGGGCGGCGGCTCTACCCTGACCCAGCAGCTGATTAAAAACAACGTCTTTAAAGGCGGAAACGAAGCGACCTTTGCTGCCAAGCTGGAGAGAAAGCTTCAGGAACAGTATCTGGCTGTCCAGCTGGAAAAGGCTCTTGGCCCTGATAAAACGAAGGCCAAACAGAAAATTATTACCGATTATCTCAATACCATTAATTTAGGCAGCAATACCCTGGGAGTAAAGGTAGCCGCCAGGCGGTATTTTAATAAGGAAGTATCGGATCTGACTTTATCGGAATGTACCGTACTTGCCGGAATTACCCAGAAGCCTACTTACTATAACCCGATTACCAATCCGGAACACAACGCGGAAAAGCGCAAAGTCATCCTTCAGTACATGAAGGATCAAGGCTATATTAGCGCTGACGAGCAGGAAGAAGCTCTGGCAGACAATGTGTATGACCGGATCCAGCAAAACAACAATATGGTGATTGCCAACCAGGAATCCACCATGTACAGCTATTTTACAGATGAACTGACCGAACAGGTCCAGAAAGCTCTGATGGACAAGCTGGGATATTCCGAAAGCCAGGCTTATAACCTGCTGTACGGCGGCGGTCTGACCATCTATACGACCCAGGATCCAAATATCCAGGCTATTGTAGATGAAGAGATCAACAATCCGGAGAACTATGCAGCCGCTAAGTATTCCGTAGAATACCGCCTTTCTGTAACCCATGCCAATGGAGAGACCAAGCACTATTCCGAAGAAACTTTGAAAAAATACCATAAGGAAGTGCTCCATGACGGTTACGCGGGACTGTATGCTTCGGAAGATGAAGTAAAAGCTGATATTGAACAATTTAAGGCTTATCTTCTGAAAGAAGGCGACGAAATCCTGGGCGAACGGATGCAGACTACACTCCAGCCCCAGGCTTCCTTTGTAATCATGGATCAGGCCACTGGACAGGTAAAGGCCATCAGCGGCGGCCGTGGAGAAAAGACTGCTAGTCTTACCTTAAATCGGGCCACCAATACTCTGCGTCAGCCTGGATCGACATTTAAAGTCATTACTGCCTTTGCTCCGGCTTTAGATGCCTGCGGCGCAACTCTTGGAACGGTTTATTACGATGCACCGTATACGGTCGGTACAAAGACTTTTAAAAACTGGTACAGCCAGGGCAAATACCAGGGCTATGCCAATATCCGCAGCGGTATTATTTTCTCGATGAATATCGTGGCAGTGCGTTGTCTGGTAGAGACGGTTACTCCTCAGTTAGGCGTAGAGTATGCGAAGAACCTGGGAATCACTTCCCTGACTTCTAATGACCTGAATCCGGCGACGGCTCTGGGCGGTATTACAGACGGCGTCTCCAACCTGGAACTGACCGCTGCTTATGCTGCTATCGCCAATGGCGGCGTTTATACAGAACCTGTTTTCTTTACGAAGATTCTGGATCACAATGGAAAAGTTTTACTGGACAACACGCCGGAGACCCATCGGGCTTTAAAGGATTCTACCGCTTTCCTGCTGACCGATGCCATGGCTGATTCCATGCGGACTGTCAGCAGCTTTGCCAGAGCGGGTGCAAGTATTTCTTCTACCAGTACACGGGCAAGACTTTCCGGTATGTCCGTTGCCGGCAAGAGCGGTACGACTTCTTCCAACAACGATATCTGGTTTGTCGGCTATACGCCTTATTATACTGCCGGTATCTGGGGCGGCTGCGACAACAACCAGTCTTTAAGCAGCAACGGAGGAACCAGCTTCCACAAGGACATCTGGCGGAAAATCATGGAACGGGTACATGAAGGGCTGTCTGATCCTGGTTTTGCCGTTCCGGACAGTGTGGAGACTGCCCAGATTTGCCGCAAGTCCGGCAAACTGGCTGTCAATGGCGTCTGTACCAATGACCCAAGAGGCAATGCTGTTTATACAGAATATTTTGCCAAAGGCACAGCTCCTACCGAAGTCTGCGACAAACACGTTGTCGTAACAGTCTGCTCTGCTTCCGGCCGGAAACCTACAGAATTTTGTCCGGACCGTCAGTCCAGGGTATGTATGGCTCTGCCCCAGGACGAGGAAGGCAGCACCGATGATTCTGCTTTTGGAATCCCTGGTTACTGCAATATCCATAACGGAGTTAACACCATCCTTCCTCCAGTTAATCCAGACGGTTCTGCCCCGACAGACGCTCCTACGGATCCTTCTGTCGTAACTCCTATCGGGCCTGGTTACTCCCAGACCAATCCGGTCATTATCGGCACTATGCCGACAGAATATGGCCCTGGAGTAAACTAAATGGAATAAATTAAGGTTTGCATTTCTTTAAAAACAAAAAAGTCGGCTGACAACTCGTTTTCTGAGTCTCAGCCGGCTTTTCATATTATGGAAAGCTGTACTCCTATCAAGATACAAATATACAATTATTACCTGGCAGCTGCCGTATTTCTCCCAATCCACTTCTGGACTGTCTCTGCGCTGACTTTGACTACTTCTGCAATTTTGTCTGCTGACAGGCCCATTTCATTCAAAGACACTGCAGCTTCTTTTTTTGCTTTCAGTTTCCCCCGTCTTTCTCCTCGCTTTTCTCCTCGCTTTTCTCCGTATCGCTGGCCTTCACTGAAAATCTGTTCCATCTCCTGGCACATACTCTCCACTCCTTCCTGGGTTTCCTTTAGCTCATAGACCCGTTTTGCTAAAATCCTGCTATACATCTTGTCTGCCCTTTTACAGTGTAAATCATGCATAAGTCTCCCTAATTCTGTGTCATCCTGTATGCTTGAATTTACAAATATAATATGTGACCCATCTTTAAACTCCTGATTTGTCTCCCGAACCACCCTATCAACATGATAAATTTGTAAATCCTGTCCTAGTTCATCCTTCTTAGTAATAAAAATCACATAATTCTCTGGCAATTCACAAAATTCCTGTCCAGGAACTAATGTGTTCATATCCATTAATCCGCTGTGATACCGCGCCCTTTTGGGAGATGCACCTTCGCTCCCCTGCTGAATCTCTATATCAAATTGTCTGCCATTGGAGTCACACGCGACACAATCTAAGATAGCAGATCTTCCCTGTAGATTTTTATAGTCTTTCTGTAAAACCTGTTCCCGAACCTTCAGTTCCCAGTCTCCCATAATTACCTGCAGCATATATTCTGTACATTCCATCTGTTTGAGTACATTACGCATAAACATATCGCTCATAATCGTAAGATTCCTTAAAATCTCCCGATACTTCTTATGGCGCAGATACAATTCTTTATCTTTATCCTTCTCCGGACTTTTATAACCAGCCGTATTGTTCACCTGACCAACTGTTCCCCTTTCAACTTGCATATCGCGATTTCATGCCTTTTTTTCATAATACCATCTGCTCAAACCATTTGCAAGTTTTCGACTTTTTTAAACTTTTTCAGACCTTCGGGGCGTTCTGTCTTCTGTTTCATTTGTATCAGCCGAATCATTTCATTTTAGAGTTAAACAGCAGCGAACCCAGGTACCCGAATACCATAGCTCCGCAGATGCCTGCCGAACTGGCAGTCAGACCTCCTTTAAAAATCCCAAGAAGTCCTTCTGTTTCTATTCCTTCTTTTACCCCTTTCCACAGAGTATTGCCAAATCCCAGAAGAGGTACTCCCGCTCCCTGACCGGCCCAGTCCAGAAATGGCTGATATACTCCGGCAAATCCTAATATTGTTCCGCTTACTACCAGGATGACCATGATTCTTCCTGGCATTAGTTTTGTTTTTTCCATTAAAATCTGTACCAGGGCGCAAATCGCTCCCCCTACTAAAAAAGCTTTGAAATAATCCATTTCTGATTCCCTTCTTTTAAAGTCTCCGATGCTCAATAACGACTCCATGAGCGATTCCTGGAACGCTCTGTCCTTCATTGAAGCTGACCGTTGATAATAAAGCGCCTGTCGGTACAAATAGAACCCGTTTCCAGATGCCTTCTCTGATGCGTGGCAGCACGTAAGAGCAGAACGTAACTGCAGAACAGCCGCACCCACTTCCTCCGGCATGGGTATCCTGTGTTTCGGGATCAAAAATTTCGATTCCGCAGTCCATATGGATCGCTTCCAGATCATGTCCTTTTTCTTTCATAAAGTCCAAAAGAATGGTTCGCCCAATCGTTCCTAAATCTCCCGTAATAATCTTGTCATACCAGGTTTCGTCTACCTGAAAATCCTCAAAATTCTGGCTGATAACAGAAAAGGCGGCAGGCGCCATAGCCGCTCCCATATTCATGGAATCCTTAACTCCCAAATCTACAATTTTCCCCGTTGTAACACCGGTAATGACGGCCTGCCCTCCTGCGTCTTTCCTCTGTTCCAATCCAGCAGCCTGAAGTATGACAGCCCCGCATCCAGTTACCGTCCAGGTCGCAGAATAAGGCCGTTGATTTCCATAGCCTAGCGGAAAACGGAATTGCTTTTCTGCTGTAGCAAAATGGCTGGATGCGACAGAAGCCACTCTGTCGGCATAGCCTGCCGCCACCAGCATAGCGCCCAGGCTCATGGCCTCTCCCATGGTAGAACAGGCGCCATACAGCCCAAACAACGGAATTTCCAACTCAACTACCCCAAATGAGGTCGCAATCAGCTGTCCTAATAAATCTCCTCCAAGCAAATAACGGATATCCTCATTTTTTAGTCCTGCCTTGGAAGCCGCTATCTCAACCGCCTGTTTCTGCATCTCGCTTTCCGCTTCTTCCCAGTTGGCTTTTCCAAATTTGTCATCCTGCTCTACGCGATCGAATAGAGCTCCCAGCGGCCCTTGCCCTTCCTTTTTTCCTACAACGCTCCCCTCACTTAAAATAAGGGGAGACTTCTCAAATTGTACGCTTGCCTTTCCTGCCTGCATACAAATCTCCTTTCCAGTCCTTGTCAACTTTGTTTTTGTTTAGTATGGCTGGATTGAAGTTTTATATTCTGTCAGGAAACAAGCAAAATTCCGATAAATAGCAAAATTGCGCTAAAACAAAGCTGTGATAGGACTTTGTGCTTTTCATAATCGTCCTGATTGTCTGCCCTGACTGCATCTATTACCTGCCCTGGAAGCATATATCCTAGCACTGCCACAATTATCACGATAATGCTTACTGCCATCATACGATTCCGTCCTTCCTTCCAAAATTCCCCGTTCTTTCGTTAATTCCATTTCTTCCACACTTCAGGCTGATAGCCCAGTGTAGAAATTGATATTTTATCCCACGCTCCTTGAAAAAACGCTCTGCTTTCTTCGTTTCATTACACTTCTTTGTTCCAAAAATCTGTACACGGATGCTATTCATCTCTTTTCCTTTCCCGTCGCCTGTTCCTTATTTTCCTGTATTATATCCTATGCTTCCTTTCTTTGTCCAGCGTCCGTTTTTAGAACAAATAAGGCGGGGACAGCTCTTTTAAGCCGTTCCTCGCCTTGTTTTGTATTACCTGTTTTCCGGAAATCTCATTCCCATAATCAAAATTCATATGGAGGATTGCCTGAAAAATCCGCAATCACGCCATGAGGGTCGCCCAGATAAAAAACTTCAAAAATAGGATTGCCAGCCTCGCCGTACTGTTCCTTGACAATCGGATTCGCCATACACTGTTCTTTTACTTCCATGTTATTTTCAAATATTGCTTTTCCATGCAGACGGATCCATGCATAGGATGGACTAGATACAGAAATTTCAATTTCTGGATTTTCCTGCATATCCTTGTAAACATCCTTCTGGTTGTTGGTGCAAAACCACAATTTGTTGTTCCACTCGCCGGCAAACATAAAAGGACGGCATTTTGCTTTTCCATCCCTTCCAACCGTGGCCAGATACTGTACCGGATTTTCATTTAAAAATTCTACAACTTTGTTCATAATCAGTACCTCCAAAATGATTTCTTATGGAAAGGTTATGTGTTTCCTCTCACAGCTACATCATAAGGCCTTACAAATGGTTTGTAAAGTAAGCACCTTTTTGTGCTGTAGTTACCAAAAGGAAACTAATAACGATAAAGTTGTTCTACCATTTCCAAAAAGGCAATTCTATGGTACACTTACATCAAAGGAGGGAAACCTTATGGAACATTACAGCTTGCCTCATCAGCATAACCAGTCTATGTCCCAGATCATGGAGCATATACCTGATACAAACGATTTTCAAATTGCAGCAACCATTTTCAAACAGCTTAGCGATCCCACCCGAATTCGTATTTTCTGGATTCTCTGCCACTGTGAAGAATGCGTCATAAATATATCGGCTATGATGAATATGAGCAGTCCGGCAGTCGCACATCATCTCAGGCTGCTGCGCTCAAGCGGCTTGATTGAATTTCATCGAACAGGCAAAGAAACCTACTATCGTGCCAGCAAATCAAAAAAAGCGCAGGCGCTTCATCACATGATTGAACGTATTATGGATATTTCCTGCGTAAACAAGGGGGAGGCTTATGAATAGTTTTTTTCACGAGCCGGCAAAACAGCTTTCCTCTCTCCGCAAAGGAACTCTTACGCATTTTCCTGTTTTTGAGGGAATTGAGTTATCCTTTACTAATTTTATCGCTGAAGAAATTTCATTGCACCATAGCTCAGATGAGCATATTCTGGAAATCAATTATTGTCACAGTGGAATTATCGGATGGGATATGAAAAATAATACTTCCGTATATCTAAATCCAGGCGATTTGGAAATTCATATGTTAGACTGCTGCGCCTCATCCGTAATTCATCTTCCATTGTCATATTATGAGGGAATTACGGTTCTCATCGATCCTCAGCGCTTAGACCGCTCTTTATTGCAGCTCTTTAGAGAATGGAATTATGAACCTCAGAATCTGATTAGCAATCTCTGTCCTTTTAAAGAACCTCTCTCTTTATCTGCCAGCCTGCAAATCAGTTCCATTTTTTCAAGTTTATATAGTATGCCGGACCCCCATCTTCTCCCTTACACCCGTCTGAAGATGCAGGAGCTTTTGTTTTTTCTTACAACCATTTACCGAAAAACCATTCCAAAGGTTCAGCCGTTTACTTCCTGTCAGGCAGAACTGGTACAGGAAATTCACGATTTTCTGGTTCAAAATATTAAAGAGCGTTTTACAATTGAGGAATTATCTAAAAAATATCTTCTCAATACAACGACTCTAAAACAGATTTTTAAGGGGATTTACGGAAAACCTATTGGCGCTTATCTGAAGGAATACCGGCTCCAGCTTGCAATGAAACTGCTGACAGAAACCACAAAAAACATCTCAGAAATTGCCTCTGAAGTCGGATATGAAAGTCCAGGAAAATTTACAGAAGCATTCCGCAGCTATACCGGACTCCTTCCGACAAACTATCGAAAACAGTATAAACCGATTACAAAAAAGGAAACGCAATTATGAACCTTCTTTTATCAGGGAAGTATCTCCACTGCCAGCGGAGATATTTCCCTGATTTTGTATGATTCATCAAAAAGGATAAGCTTGTCCGTCTTTTAATAATTCTCAGCTCTTACTTCAAAATAACTCTGGGGATGTGCACACGTCGGACAAATTTCCGGTGCAGCGGCTCCTACTACAATATGTCCGCAATTTCTGCATTCCCATACTTTTACTTCGCTCTTTTCAAATACTTTAGCTGTTTCTACATTTTTCAGCAAAGCTCTGTATCGTTCCTCGTGATGCTTCTCAATCTCAGCTACAAGACGGAATTTTGCTGCAAGCTCCGGAAACCCTTCCTTCTCTGCCGTCTCTGCAAATCCTGCATACATATCTGTCCATTCGTAATTCTCTCCTTCTGCTGCAGCAGCAAGGTTCTGAGCAGTATCTCCGATACCATTCAGCTCTTTGAACCACATTTTTGCATGTTCCTTTTCGTTATCTGCTGTTTTCTGGAACAACGCAGATATCTGCTCGTATCCCTCTTTCTTTGCAACAGAAGCAAAAAAGGTATATTTATTTCGTGCTTCGGATTCTCCGGAAAAGGCTGTCTTTAAGTTTTTTTCTGTCTCTGTTCCTGCGTATTTATTCTGTGCCATAACATAACCTCCTCTACATCATCACATTTTTGATGGAAATCGCTTATCCTGGCTTTATTTTACCATATTCTTTTCCTAAACGAATACCCTTTTAGAAAGATTTTTTACTCAAAAATTTGCTCACTATAGTTTGTGTACCCGCAATGCCCGAATTGCATTTAATTCAGCCAGGATCATAACGCCTACATCTGCAAAAATAGCAAACCACATATTTGCGATTCCCAGTGCGCCAAGCCCCAGGCAGGCAAACTTGATGATTCAGGCAAACGCAATATTCTGATAAACGATTCGCAGACACTTCTTTGAAATCTTAATCGCTTTGGAAATCTTTAGAGGATCATCGTCCATCAATACCACATCTGCCGCTTCAATCGCCGCATCAGAACCCATAGCTCCCATAGCGATTCCAATATCTGATCTGGTCAGTACTGGCGCATCATTGATTCCATCTCCTACAAAGGCGAGTTTTTCCTTTTCATTCTTTCCGGCAAGCAATGCTTCTACTTGTTCAACCTTATCGCCAGGAAGCAATTCGCTGTATACCTCGTCAATCCCAAGTTCCTTCGCCACCTGCTCTGCCACCCGTTTTGTATCTCCAGTCAGCATTATGGTCTTTTTAATTCCTGCCCGTTTTAGTTCAGCAATCGCTTCTTTGGAATGTTCTTTTACACGATCTGAAATCACAATATGACCTGCATAGGACCCATCAATCGCCATATGAACAATGGTACCTACTTTATGGCAATCGCGATATGCAATGCCCAGCGCTTTCATCAGCTTACTATTTCCTGCTGCAACTTCGTGACCGTCCACCAAGGCAGTGACGCCCTGGCCACTGATTTCCCTAATCTCCGTTACTCTGTTCCGATCAATTTTCCTTCCATATGCTTTCTGCAGACTTAAGCTAATGGGGTGGGAAGATGCGCACTCCACCAAAGCTGCATATTCCAGAAGCTTCTTTCCTTCCAATTCATTATGATGAATTGCACTGACTTCAAATACGCCATGCGTCAGCGTTCCCGTCTTATCAAACACAACGCACTTTGCCTGAGAAAGCGTTTCCATATAGTTGGATCCCTTGATCAGAATCCCTTCCTTGCTTGCGCCGCCGATTCCGGCAAAAAAGCTTAACGGAATACTGATTACCAACGCACAAGGACAGCTGATGACGAGAAATGTCAATGCTCTGTAAATCCAGTTTCCCCATTGCGCCGTCTGTCCCAAAAGCAGAATCTGCACAAGCGGAGGAAGAACGGCTAATGCCAATGCTCCATAGCAGACTGCCGGTGTATAAACTCTTGCAAACTTCGAAATAAAATTCTCAGACTTTGATTTTCTGGAGCTGGAGTTTTCTACAAGCTCCAAAATTTTGGAAACTGTTGATTCTCCAAATTCTTTTGTAGTGCGGATTTTCAACACACCGCTTAAATTGATGCAGCCACTGATGATTTCATCCCCCTGCTTCACGTCGCGAGGCCGGCTTTCTCCGGTCAGAGCGCTTGTATTTAAGCTGGAATGTCCTTCTAATACAATCCCGTCCAATGGCACCTTTTCTCCTGGCTGTACTACGATTACACTCGCAATCTCTACTTCATCCGGATCTACTTTTTCCAGCTGTCCATTCCGTTCTACATTTGCGTAGTCCGGCCGGATATCCATTAAGGCGCTGATATTTCTGCGGCTTTTTCCTACCGCATAGCTCTGGAACAATTCTCCAATCTGATAGAACAGCATTACGGCAATTGCTTCGTTGTAATCTCCGCTTCCCGAGTAAATCGCCAAAGCAAACGCGCCTGCCGTTGCAACCGCCATCAGAAAATTTTCGTCGAATACCTGACGGTTGCAGATTCCTTTTCCGGCTTTTTTCAAAATGTCAAAACCAATCATCAGATAGGCTGCCAGATAAAGCGCAAGTTTTGCGATACCACTTACCGGAATCAAATTCAGTAACATTACCATAACTGCTGCGATGATAATTCTGGCAAGCATCTTTTTTTGTTCACAACAGCTGCCTCCTTCCAGATAACACAGGAACTAAATTTCGATTTCGCAATCCGGCTCCACCTTCTTGCAGGCTTTTAAAACATCCTTCATCACTGCTTTCGGTTCTTTTCCTTCTGCAAATTCCACAATCATTTTCTGGGTCATGAAATTTACTGTTGCATCTGCAACTCCTTCCACCTTTTTTGCTGCATTCTCCATCAGGTTTGCACAGTTGGCACAGTCCACTTCAATCTTATACGTTTTCTTCATGATACGAATCTCCTTTTCTTCTTTATTTTACGATTAAACATTTGTTTAATCTTTATGACTAAAGTATATGCTTCAGACTGCTTAAAGTCAATACTTCTGTCTGATATGCTTCCAATATGGATAGAACAATTTCCTTTTGGGATATTTCTCTTACAGTATCTGCTTAGTTTTCTTGATTGTACGTTAACAAATTGCTCACTATGAACTGTCGTTTTTACAGAAAAATCCTTTCCTTTTTCGAAAAGTACGCTTTCAATGTCCACTTTTTCACTTTCAATATCCACTTTTCGTTCTCCAATGTCCACTTTTTCATCAGTCAGAAGTCCGCTTATATGCAGAGTTCAATTATGAAGTTCATTGTTTTCGTTTAAGAGCAGATTTCTCAGGAACAGCTCAAGATACTCTGTTGTTTCGTGGATATTCTTTTGTAAATTTGTATAATTTGCCCGAACAAGTGCAGTTCTGAAATACCAGGCATTTTCTGCAAAAATATTATTTGCTGCCAGAAAGCCAAGTATTCTCAGGTATTTGATAAAGAACACCGCTGTTGTCGGGCTATTTGGTAAATTTTTCACTTACCTCAACCACCACGCTGTAGTTGAGGTGAGACATCTACTTTTCAATATTTTATATCAAATTTTGTCTTCAAATCAAAAAAAACAATCTATGTATTATAGAGACATCTCTCCAACTTGATATTGTATTTTTACATCAAATATATCTATTTTGTTCTTTGATTCGCAGTGATTCCTGCAATTTTTATAAATTAATTAGTATTTTGGGGTATATAACATAATTGGTGCTATTTGCTTGCATAATTATTTCGTTCATTAAAACTATGTTGCAGACAGCCGCAGGAAATAAGATTGTAAGATAAAATGAAACTACCGCCCAAAGAGAATCCCATTTGAACGGTAGTTTGATAAATTTCTGGTTTGATTATTTTAGATTTAACATCATCTTGGCTTTATGCATATTTTGTAAATAATAATATCGAGACAAGATATTATTAAAATCCCCACAATTCTCGTCATGTTTAAAGAAATATTCATATACATAACCAAACATATTAGAATTATCCAACTAAACACAAATATATTTATAAGCATATCTGGACTGATATCTTTAAGGTATCGCGTTTCCATTTTATAGGTACAACATCCTATTATACAAATTAGGGATAATTGTATAAATAGTATTCCTATGTTTTGAATTATATTGTGACGATACTCTGCCCAAACGGAATATATTTCCATCACGAAATCTTCCAACCCTGATTCCTTTAGTGCTTGATAAATAGAATTCCGATTATCGTCTGTTATTTTTATTAGGTAATCCTGATGAGTTATATAATGAGGAATTTGAGCATCACTTACATTATCATTTCATTATATCCCATACCCTTGCATCCTTTCAAACTTTTTATTAATTACTTCAATAATTCTGTATACATTTCTTCTGGTATCATCGTTGATCCCAAAACAATAGCAGAGTGCCTTGTGGTAAACATCCTGATACCGGACTTCCTTTAATTTCTCGCAGTAGAATTTCTCATGTGCATCACTAATAAAAATAATATTTTCTTCCTTTTTGTATTCTGCTCTTAACGCTGTACTTGTTATCATAGAACTCTCCTTGTATTATTTTTGAATTTTGTTTAACCACAACAACAGAAAAAGGACACTCTCCGTTTTATTGGAAAATGTCCTTTTAATAGCATTAACTATTAAGTTTTGTAAGGTTCTAATTTCTGATGCAGCCCTTATCCGTCCATGTTAGTCCACCAAGTGACATAAATTTGATGTCAAACACTCTGAAAAATTATAAAAGTCTATGGATTTTCTTATTCTTAATACAGCTTCGCTCCTGCCGGAATCCGGTCGTCTACCATCAGAACGTTCAGTCCTTCTCTGCCCTCTACCAGGTGGGTTGCGGAAATAATCATACCGCAGGAATCAATTCCCATCATCTTTCTTGGCGGCAGGTTTACGATGGCAATTAAGGTCTTGCCTATCAGCTCTTCCGGTTCATAGTAATCGTGAATACCGCTTAAAATCACGCGATCAGTACCGCTTCCATCGTCTAACACGAATTTTAAGAGCTTCTTGCTCTTTGGTACTGCCTCACACTCTTTTACCTTTACTGCGCGGAAATCTGACTTACTGAAGGTGTCAAAGTCCACCATATCTTCAAACAGCGGCTCTACTTCTACCTTGGAGAAATCGATTGGCTCTGCCTTCACAGCCGGCATCTGTTCCAGCTCCTGGGTCAAAACTCCTGCTGCCTGACCCAAAGCGGCATCAAGAGAAACGGCTTTCTCTGTCTTTTCAGCCTTGCTGTCATTCTTCTTTGCGTCTAATGACTTCATTGTCGGGAATAAAATTTTGCTCTCTCCATCCCGCCCCATGCCGCTCCGTAGTGCGCAAAATCCGCATAATTGCTGGGTTTTTGAAACTATTTATCATTCGTCCTGTGTCCTATTTGACCGTCCGCTTCACTCGAAAAGTTGTATAAAAATTGTAGTTGTTTGTAGGCATATTTTTTTGTGAAAAAGTGTGTCAGCTCCAAAATGTCAAAAATTGGATAAATTTTCCATGAAAAGGACTGGCACATTGTAGAGCCATGAAGAACATCCCTGATACTGTTTCTTTATCGCTTTTAGCCTATATTATAAGGTATCAATGCTAAAACTGCGGAAACCAGCAATGCACAAACTGCTTATTTGCAGCTCATACAAATATGAGTATACCCCCATCAGTTATTCAAGTCAACATTTTTCAGCGAACTACTTGTCTGCATAAAAAACTAGGAGGTTCACTATGCCAGAATACCAACTTCAAATCAAACAAGTGGTAGATTACCCACGATGCCGGATTTATCGTGAGTTCATCCACAAACTGATCAACGACCGGAGCATCCGCATAAACGGAGGCTCCGGCCTTTTTCATTTTACTGTACTTTGCAGCTATGCAAACTTCCGCACCTCATATCGCCGTATTGACGGGATCAGTTACACAGTCTCCCCCGGCGAATGGGTCTGCACCGTCAAGGAACTGTCTTGCTGGTTCCGCACCCGCTTTCATCGGCAGGCGCTGTCCATGCTGGATACCCTTCAGAAGCAGCACTTGATTTCCTATACACTGCTGGGCCGTGGCAATGTAGTCAAATATAAAATCCTCCACTGGGCCCGCCACAATTCCGCACTGGAGTACAATGCCCCTTGCCAAAAGGATACCGGTTTTTTCTTCCTGCCAGTCTCTGTTGCCCTGGAACTGGTCAGCTCTGCCCGCTGCTCTGAAATGGACATCGTTCTGGATCTGTGGGTATCCGCTGTCTACAACGATACGCAGGTGCAGGGGTCAGAGGTCGGTCCGGTAGCCTACTTTCGCAATGGTACAGGAAACCCGTTGGTCAGTTATACCGAACTCTCCTGCCGCTGGGGGCTGTCACGCGCTACCGTATGCCGGATACTGAAAAAGCTGGACGGTCTTGGGTATATCTCTATCATGTCGTTTCCCGGCCGGCATGGAAGCGTGATCTACCTGCAGAACTACCTGTCCACCATGTTTGAGATTTCCGATGTTTTAATCGACAAGGAGGAAGTTGCCATGACCTTAAACATTCATCTGGAGCTTCCGGAAACTGCTGAAACCGAAGAGAGCCATTCTATCTCTGAGCATGAGGTCATTGTTTCGGATGCACTTTCCAGCGTTTCAAAATCGCACATTGAAACGATACTCCGCAAGATGGCTGACATCCTATCTACGCAAGGGATTTCCTGCTTTTCTTGCCCACTCTCCCGCTATAAGTTATATCCCTTATCGGACGACTGCTGGGAAGAGTTGATTCCGCGTGCGCGAGGGAAATCTACAGTCCACTTTGGTCTGACCATCCTCTGCGGCACAAACACTTCAATCGCCACTTTTGAACTTACACTCACTCCCTCTGAGGAGCACGAAAATAGGAGGAACCTGAAATGAGAAAATTTGTTGAACCTGATGTTGCTGATAATCCCCTGTACCATGATACCTGGAAACTGCTGAAAAAATACCGGGATGTTGTGTGGAGCCTGGAGCTTTCTGTCCAGCATGTCCGCACCAAGTTTGAGATTGAGTATGGTACCTCCATTGAGGATTTTCTGGATTCAGTCTATCTGGCTGGCGCTGATTTGGCCGGAAGCGACATCGAGCATCATGCCAAATGCATTGAACGCAGCCACAAAATGCTCAAGCTGCTGGATTCCGCAATCGAATTGCTGCGTACCAAGCACAAAAACGGTGAGGCATATTACTGGTTGCTGTACTACTCCTTCCTCTCGCCGCAGCAGCTCAAAAATGTTGAGGAAATTATCGAGACCCTGCGACCGCATATCCGCGACATCAGTTTCAGAACTTACTACCGCAAACGCCGGGAAGCCATTGAAGCCCTCAGTTCCGTTCTTTGGGGCTATACCTCCAAGGACAGTTTAGACATGCTGGAGCAGTTCTTCCCAGAGCCAAAATCATCTTCCGGACAATCGGGCAAATAATTGGCACAATTCGGGAACAAAATTGGCATGGTTCTGCTCTTTCAGTGTAAATACCGATGTGTTAAACTGAATATGCTCAAACTTGCACCCAAAACCGAACAGGACAGTAACGGCACCTTTCATCAGGGTGCTTTTTTGCTGCCCAGATGGCCGCCCGGCCATTTGAAAGCCCACATTTGTTTTGACAGGTGTGGGTTTTTCTGTTCCCTATTGAGCATCAAAAAATCATTCAGAATTGGAGGATCGCAAATTGAAGAAAACGAAAACCCCTCAAACTCCGCAGCTTCAGGAGCCGGATACCCAGTCCAAGCGCAGGCTTTCGCTGCCCAAAGTGGCTTACAGCGCCTTCCTGTGTGTGATGATGTCCATGATATTCTGCCAGCCGGCTTATGCGGCAACAGATGTATGGACCAAGGCCAAAGAGATCATGCAGGATGTATACACCCAAATCCTTGCCATCTCCACTATCGCCGCCATCGTCACTGCTTCGGTAGCCTTGCTGCTCATGAACTTCTCCCGTTCCGGACGGACGGTGGATGAAAGCCGCGCCTGGCTCAAACGAATCTGTATCACCTGGGCTATCCTCAATGGCTTGGGCTTTATCATGGCGTATGTGACGCCGCTCTTTAGTGGCGGACAATGGACAGGCTGATTGACCGTCTGACTGCTCGCCGGAAAGGAGGCTTGCATTTATGGGCATTTTAGACGGCATAGTGGAATGGATCGCAAAACAGGTAATGGCCGGTCTTGATCTGGTGACCACATCGGTTTTGGGTGCGCTGGGCTGTGATATGGCTGTATTTCTGCGTTATTTTCCCGCAGCAGAGACTATGTACTCTGTTTTCGTGGCTCTGGCAATCGGGATCATCCTGCTCAACTGGGTCTGGCAGTTATTCAAAAACTTCGGTCTTGGCGCAGGTGTGGAAGCAGAAGACCCGGTAAAGCTGAGTATCCGTTCCGTTATTTTTATCCTGCTGACGCTCTTTTCAGATGAAATCGTCAATATTGTTCTTACCATCGGCGGCACCCCCTACCACTGGATCATGGAGTCCGACCTTCCTGCATTAAGCTTTGCAGACTTCAATTCCGTGATGCTGGTCATCATCGGTGTGTGTGCCAATGGGGCTGTGGCACTGATTACCTTGATTTTGGTTCTCATCCTGGCCTGGAACTACCTAAAACTTCTGTTCGAGGCAGCCGAACGGTATGTGCTGCTCGGTGTACTGGTCTACACGGCTCCTGTGGCTTTTTCTATGGGCGCCAGCCAGACCACAGCAAACATCTGGAAATCCTGGTGCCGGATGCTTGGCGGTCAAATTTTCCTATTGGTCATGAACGCCTGGTGCCTGCGCCTGTTCACAAGCATGGTGGGGTCCTTCCTTGCGAACCCGCTTTCGTTATAAGGAGGTCTTATCCTTGAAGAAACTCAAAAAATTTTTATTTGCGGCCTTTACAGTCGCAATTCTCTCCTGCCTGCTCTGCCAGCCGGCTTTTGCCGCTATCTCCGAAAGCGATGTGCAGGCTCAGGTAGACGCTGTGGGAAAAGAAGCCGTTTCCGGCAATGTGTTTATCTGGTTTCTCTGTGCTATCGGCTTTCTCAAAGTCGGTCAGAAAATCGATTCTTTCCTCTCCAGCCTGGGTGTCAATGTAGGACATACCGGCGGCAGCATGTTGGCTGAGGCTATGATTGCTGCCAGAGGCATCGGCGGCATCAAGAACTTTTCCAGTCACCACTTTGGCGGCGGGAGGAACAGCAGTTCCACCAATGTCAACGCAAACGGTGGTAAAGGCAGCGGCGGCTTTGGAGCAGGGTTTGCCAGCGGCGGTCTTGCTGGAGTGGTGAGCCGAAAAGTCACAAACAGCGCCATCAAAACAGCCACCACAACTCCCGGCTCCAAGCCCTCCGGTCTTGGCAGTCTTTTAGGCGATGCTGCAGCCGGAGGGATCGGCGGCCATATGTACGCTTCTTCCGTCAGTAAGGGCGGCAATTTTGCCAACAATGTAATCGGCAGCGTAGCCACTGGCAGTATCAGCCAAATGGGTTCCATTTCCGGTGAAAAAGCCGCCGAAGCCCTGCACTCTTACATGGGATACGCGGCACTGGAATCCGGAGCTGAAAATGTTCCGACCTTCCAGAATGTCGAAATCGGCGGCGGCCGCATCACCGGTACAGAAGTAACTGCAGAACATCCCGAAGGTATCTCCTTTGGTATGTACCACGCAGACCAATATGTTGCCCCGGAAGGCCAGTACACCACCGTTCATGCCGTGGATGGTACAGCATGGTATAAGCAGTACGCTGTGGATGCTGTTGACAAATCGCCCTATATGGCCCCTGACGGTTCTATCGCCTTCAACGAGTCCATTGTCAAAAAGCTGCCTCCAGCCCCGAGGAGAAAGGACAAGATATAAATGCCAGAAGATCAGAAAAGCGGTTTTTCCGAAGCTGTGGAGACCGGCGCCTCCGCAGCGCATACCATCCGCGGTGCAATCAAAACCGGAAAAGCTATTTCCTCCGCTGCCAAAGGCGCTGCCGCAGGCGGTCCTTACGGTGCAGTTGCAGGCGCAGTGTGGGCAGGTCGGAAGCATATCGGAAAAATCATTGTGGCAGTCATTGCCCTGCTTATGCTGCCGGTATTATTTGTTCTCATGCTCCCCGGTCTTATTTTCGGCGGACTGACCAATGCCTTTTCGCCATCTGACCCCGAAATTCCGATTTTGAATAGCGAAACAGCGATTATTGAGAACGCCAACGAGATCACCTTTACCCTCAACGGCATCTTGGGCGAGGCACTGGATGATGTACTTGCCCGGATCGAAGCTGACTTTGCGGCATCGGGAGCCGACCATATGGAGGTCAAAAATGCTTATTCCGGCGGGCCTATTTATAACGCCAACCTGTTTATTTCTCAGTATTGTGCAGCCAAAGACAAGGATTTTGAAAGCATTTCTCTAAATGACCTTGCCGCCACCCTGCGGGAAAACAAGCAGCATCTATATTCCTACACCAGCAAGCAAGAGATTCGTGAGAGCACCGTGACCGATCCGGAGACTGGGGAAGAAACAACAGAGCCAGAAACATGGATGGTCTATACTGTCCGTTACAACGGTGAGTCCTATTTTTCTGATGTTGTATTCCAGCTTACCGATGACCAAAAGGAGCTTGCAGCCGATTATGCCTCCAACCTAAGCCTGTTCTTGGGCGATGGTCTGCTGCAGAATCTGGAAGCGTGGACCGGAAACAGCATCACCTCTCTGGGCGATGTTACTTTCACCGATGGGATCACACCTGTTGTTTACTACAATCAGCTGGATGAACGCTATGCCGGTAAAGCCTATGGCACGGACAATATTGGCGGTTATGGCTGCGGCCCTACCGCTATGGCAATCGTGGTGTCCTCTCTGACAGACGATATGGTTGACCCTGTGGAGATGGCCGAGTGGTCTTACAACAACGGCTACTGGTGTAAAAGCAGTGGTTCTTACCATGCACTGATACCTGCCGCCGCTGGGGAATGGGGGCTTCCGGTTTCCGGCTGTACCACTGCGGAACCACAGCGCATCACAGACGCACTGGCTAATGGTAAACTGGTAGTAGCAATCATGTCTGAAGGCCACTTTACCTCATCCGGTCACTTCATTGTCCTGCGTGGCGTAAAAGACGGCAAGATCATGGTGGCTGACCCTGCCAGTTACACACGGAGCGAACAGCTCTGGGATCTGTCCATTATCTTAAATGAGGCCAGCCGGCGCGCTGGAGCTGGCGGTCCGTTCTGGATTATCGGCTGATGTGCCCGCCCGGCTTCGGAAACGAGGTTAATCATGAATCATAAAATCGACCGAGATACCTACATAATACCACCGAATTTCATCGAGTCAGGCACCTTCTTCGGTGGTATGTTCAAAGCCCGAAATGTGATTGAAGCCGGCATCCTGGCATTTGCCATTGGTGTGCCGGTTTTTTCATTGCTCCCTCTTAGCCTGACTGCCCGTATCATCGCTTTGTGCCTGACCGCACTGCCAGCAGCATTGGTGGCGCTTATCGGAATTTCCGGTGAGAGCCTTTCCTCTTTTCTGCTGATTTTCATAAAGTACCTGCGAAACCGCCGCATTATAGGCGGTAACAGCGCAGAAGATGCGGTTCCGGCGGCAGAGCATGGCGGCAAGCATATTAAAAAGAAGGTACACAAGCCCGACAAGGCTCCCAGACGGTCACGGCGCTCCGGCAGAGAGGATTTCCCAGCGGAGTTTGATGAAGTTCGTAGCTACGAGATCCGCCAAAAACTCCGTCCTGTGAAAAAGCAGAAGCCTGCCAAGGAGAAGAAAGCCGCCAAGCAAAAAAAGAAGGTCTCCAAGGAGCGCAAAGTAAAACGCCCTATCCGCACCCAGGAGCCGAAGCCCGCCTGCCTTAACCCGGTAGCAGATTATCTGCCGATTTCCAAAATTGAAAACGGCATCATCTACACGAAGGACCACCGCTATGTCAAGGTCGTCGAGGTAGTACCCATCAATTTTATGCTGCGCAGCGCCCAGGAACAGCGGAACATCATCTATTCCTTTGTATCCTACTTGAAAATCAGCCCCATCAAGCTGCAAATCAAGGTACTGACACGTCGGGCAGAGATCAACCGCCATCTGGATACCGTTCGGAAGGAGATGGAACAGGAGACCAATGAACAGTGTCTGCTCATGCAGGAAGACTACCTCCAGTTCGTTCAGCAGATCGGTTCCCGTGAGGCAATTACCCGACGTTTCTTCCTGATTTTTGAATATGAGCCGTGGAGCAACACCAAGCGCTCTGATGAAGAAGGCGAGGCAATCAATGCCCTGCAAAGTGCAGTCCATACTGCTACCAACTACCTCCGTCAGTGCGGTAACAAGGTCATCGTTCCGGAAAACTGGGATGAGTTTACCGTAGATGTCCTCTATAACCTGCTCTGCAGAAATGAAAGTGCTGTAAAGCCGCTCTCCGTCCGGGCACAGGAGGTTGTGGCTGAGTACCTTGCCAAAGGGCGCGACAGTGAGATCGACCATATCCCTGCCACCGAATTCTGTGCGCCAAAAAGCATTGACTTCACGCATGGTCACCATATCTGCATTGACGGTCTGTATTATGCTTATTTGCTGGTGCCCTCTGATGGCTACAAAACGCAGGTTCCAGCCGGCTGGCTCAGTCTTATCGTCAATGCCGGTGACGGGATCGATATGGATATGTTCCTCTCCCGTCAGCCCAAAGAAACCATCATCCAGAAAGTCGGACAGCAGCTGCGTATCAACCGTTCCAAAATCAAGGACGCCAGCGACACCAACACCGACTTTGATGACATTGATGGCGCTATCCGAAGCGGGTACTTTCTCAAAGAGGGCCTTGCCAACAACGAGGACTTCTACTACTTGAATCTGCTGATTACCATTACTGCCTCCAACGAGGAAGACTTGGAATGGAAGGTCAGCGAAATGAAAAAGCTCCTGCTCTCACAAGACATGAACGCCTGCACCTGCCATTTTCGGGAGGAACAGGCGTTTTTATCTGCCCTTCCATTGGTGGCAATGGAAAAGAAACTGTATGAGCGCGGTAAACGCAACCTGCTGACAGGCGGTGCGGCAAGCTGTTATCCCTTTACCTCCTATGAGATGTGTGATGATAACGGTATCCTGCTGGGCGTCAACAAGTACAACAGCTCCCTTATTATCGTGGACATCTTCAATTCTGCGGTCTATAAGAACGCCAATATGTCGATCCTTGGCACGAGCGGAGCCGGCAAAACTTTTACCATGCAGTTGATGGCGCTGCGAATGAGGCGGAAAAATATCCCCATTTTCATTGTTGCGCCCCTAAAAGGCCATGAATTCCATCGCGCCTGCTCCAATGTGGGCGGCTCCTTTATCCAGATTTCACCGGCCAGTCCCCACTGCATCAATGTTATGGAGATTCGGCGGGTAGACCGCTCGGTGAATGAAATTCTGGACGGTCCAGGCATTCAGTTATCTGAACTTGCAGCAAAGATCCAGCAGCTCCACATATTTTTCAGTCTGCTGATCCCCGATATGTCTCACGAAGAACGACAGCTTTTGGACGAAGCCCTTGTTCGTACCTATAACACAAAAGGCATCACTCATGATAACGCCTCTTTGGAAGACCCTGCACAGCCCGGCCAGTACCGTGAAATGCCGGTGCTTGGTGACCTGTACGAAATTTTGAAAACCTCCAAGGAAACGATGCGCATGGCCCACATTCTAAACCGTCTGGTAAACGGCAGCGCCAGCACCTTCAATAAGCAGACCAATGTTCGGCTCGACAACAAGTACACTGTTTTGGATATTTCCTCCCTCACGGGAGATCTGCTCACCGTAGGTATGTTTGTGGCGCTGGACTTTGTTTGGGACAGAGCCAAAGCCGACCGTACAGAAGAAAAAGCCATCTTCATCGATGAGTGCTGGCAGCTTCTATCCGGCGCCGGTGCTGCTGGTGTAAGATTGGCTGGCGATTTTCTTTTGGAAATTGCCAAAACCATACGCGGTTACGGCGGCGCCTCGATTTTTGCAAGCCAGGATCTTGCCGATTTCTTTGACCTTGACGGCGGCAGATTTGGTAAGGGCATCATCAACAACTCCAAGACCAAGATCATTCTGAATCTGGAGGACGACGAAGCCCAGCGGGTACAGGAAGCCCTGCACCTGTCCGATGCTGAAACAATGGAGATCACTCACTTTGAAAGAGGTCACGGTCTGATTTCTACCAATAACAACAATATTATGGTGGAGTTCAAAGCCAGCCCTCTGGAAAAGGATCTGATCACTACCGACCGCCGCGAGCTGCGTGAAATCGTAGAGCGAAAACGCCGTGAACAATCCACATCTGCCGAACAGCAGATATAACAATTTGAAAAGCGAGGTGATTCCCATGTGCAATTTTCCTTCCAGACGCCGCTATGCGTCTGCTTTGCGTCTGTATTACGCCTAAAAGCCAGTTTTGCCAGCCAGATCATCTTTTTAGCTTACACTGACTGGCTTTCCTTCCTATTTAATGCGTCTTGAATACGCCTATATTACGCCATTGGAGGTGATACCCATGAAGACCAGGGCTGAAATCTATGGAAATGAAGCTGCGGCTCTGCTGCGGATCGTCACGATGTATCCCGGTCTCAATATGCAGCAGCTTCTCTGCTTTCACCCTGGCAAAGAAGAAATCATCAAGACCCTGCTCTCCCATCTGCAAAAGCAGAGCCGTATTTTTCAAACTGATACAGGCGGTTACTTTCCGTCTGGTTGGGCAGCAAAATCAGACAACTCCCTGATACGGGCTGCCTGGGTACTCTTGGATTTTATCGGGCAGGTGGAATACCATGCTCCCGGTGATTTTCCGGTCAAGCTTATCTTCTTTGCAAACGGTGAACTATACGAAATCGTCTACGCAGCTTCTGGCCAGGAGGCCCTGATCAACCATGCGCTTCGGGATGACAGCAGCGGTGGACGCCGCATCATTTTGGTCGATAATCCGGAAGACATTCGCCGCATTGACTGCCCTGGCATTTCCGGTTTCTGCACTGTGGATGCAGCGGGCCAGGTGCATTACTTTAAGAAGACAGGAGGAACTTGATTGGAACGAAAAATTATCTCACACCGGATTGGAAGCATTCTTGATGATATATCCCGTTTGAGCAATGCGCTTTACGCGATGGATACCACGGATATTCAGCGCTATCCGGACAACTATGAAGTCTTATCCACTGATGCCGCCCTGCGGGCAGAGAAAATTGCCTGCAGGCTGCGGCATTTGATATATTCCAGCACCACCATCCGCAAAGGCGATTACCTGACATCCGCCGGTATTGTACACGGAATTGAGGTTGTCTATGAGGACGGTGTACTGGAGGTCACCCTGCCCGGTCTGCTCCCAAAACGCAAGCAGAGGCAAAACACTGAGTTTCTGCTCGACCCGTTCTACTTCTCATTGGAGCAATACGCCAAAGAGCATCCCATGCCCCACTTCAGCGATTGTGTGGTGTGCTTTACGCAGGTTTATGACCAGTGCCTTCCCACCCGGCGTATCCGTGACTACGACAATCTGGAAGAAAAGCAGCTTCTGGATGTCCTCTCCACCTTCGTCATGGCTGACGATACCGGCCTGCTCTGCGATGCCTACAACACCGCTGCGCTGGGCGAAAAGGACTGTACCAGAATCAGTGTCATGGAAAAAAAGCGGTTTCCCGCCTGGCTTGCTGAGCATGAAAACACCCTAAAATCCATCTCGGATTTTTGAGCATTTTCAGCCATTGCTTGTCCGACCTGCCGCAACACAGTATTTCGCCCCGGATTTCGGGGCTTTTTTCTGTCGTTACACCACGGATTTTTACCGAAGTTCCTTGCAGTCTCGGTAAAAGCCGCACACCACAAGGAGGTGATCACTTGGGAAATTCCCACAGCCAGACACGATGGCGTACAGGCTTCTCTCTCTGACTGCCATCTCCGGCGAGTTCCCCACAGACCAGCTTAACAGACTTCCCGGCAGCCCATATTATCTGGAGTCTGTTGTCACTGCACTGAAAAAAGACGGGCTGCTGCGTACCTATTACCGGGATAAACTGCGCGGCTACCGTCTGGGGCCGCGAGCCAAAGCCACTCTGCTGGAAAGCCGGCCGGACAGGTTTGCCAGCTACCTGACAGGAGATACCGACACTAACCGTTTGAAATGCGAAATTGACCGAAGACTCCGGCTACACCGCCTGGCAGAAACCTATGTGACCATGGATAATGCGGGTGTATGTGTGTATCGAGATGAAAAACCGGCAATTTTTGCGCCGGAGGGTTACGCTGGCGGCAGGATTGTCTATCCTGCTTTTTTCAGTTCCAGAGAAGTGAAAGAAATGGGGATCGACACCACGAAGATCCGCAGTTCCCGCTCCACTGGAATACTCCTTGCGCCCTCCGGCATCTTCGTGACCTACAACAGTAGCAGCGCCCTGATGAAGTGGCGCTACAAATCGGAAATGCGGGTCAAGGCATTGATTTGGAGCGTAATCTGCCAACAGCGCCTGTCCCCACAGTTTCGCCATGAGGATGTTCATGGACTGATTCTGGGCAACAGCATGGATCTGGCTTACCAGATTTTGACCAGCACCGGAGGACGCAAACATGATTTCTTCATGCTGGATGGCAGCTATGAGCATTTTCTTTATCTTACCAACGACCATCAGGGGGAGGTGATACTTGCACTGCTGTGCGACCCTGGGAAAACTGCGGAGCTGGATCGCATTCTACTCCAAGGTCTTACTGCGAGGCAGCCCGGACTGGCTATTGAGCATGACGGCATTTCACCGGATGGCTCACCAGTCCTATTTGGCTATTTCTGCGATCTGCCCCGTATCGCACGCTTTAACACCTCTCTCGAACTATCCGAGCGCCCGGGCACACTGATCTGCTTTGACTTCCAGGCAGAGGTACTTCACAGCTACTGCGGTTCCCGGATGCGCTTCCAGACCATTGATTTCACAAAATTCGAGGGGAGGTTATTCCCATAAACAAGAAAAAACTGATCGTGAGCCTGATTGCAGCGCCCTTTGCCATTCTTGCAATCCTATACGCAGGCGGCTTTCTGGCACAGCTTTTGGGTAACTATGCAACCTGGAAACAGGGCGGCGGTATTTCCGGCGATGGTACTTCACCGCTGGCCGCTTCGCCCGACTTCCTTCTCTGCCTTTCCTCTGTGCTCCGACCGCCTTATGGCGTGTATGGCATTTTGATCTGCATTGGCTTGTTAGCAGTGCTGCTCATCATGGTCATGCGCATGGGATATGGTGATGCCGGCGAGTATGATGAAGACCGCAATTTCTCCTACTCCGCCAAAGGCACTTATGGCACCTCCGGCTGGATGTCCCGCAAAGAGATGTCCGGCGTACTGGATCTGGTGCCCGATCTGCGCAAACACAAGGGTGTTGTACTGGGTATGCTGGATGGCAAAGCAGTCTGCATACCGGAAGATACCAGAATCAACAGTAATCTGGCAGTCTACGGCGCCAGTGGTTCCATGAAAACCCGTTCGTTTTGTATGAACCGTATCCTTCAGGCCACTGTCCGAGGCGAAAATGGCGCTGGAGAATCGTTGATCATCTGCGATCCCAAATCGGAATTGTACGAGAAGTCAAGCGAATTTCTCCGCAGCCGGGGCTATTGTGTCAAGGTATTCAACCTCGTTTCCCCTGAAAACTCAGATTCCTGGTGTTGCCTTGCCGAAGTTGAGGGGCAGGAACTAATGGCCCAGCTTTTTGTAGATGTCATCATCAAGAACACCACGAACAACGGCAAGAGCGACCATTTCTGGGATGCCTGCGAGATGAATCTGCTCAAGGCCTTGGTACTGTATGTGGATCAAGGCTATGCGGAAGAAAACCGCAACATTGGCGAAGTCTACCGGCTGCTGACTCTCAATGGGGAATCCCAACTTGACACATTGTTCGAGGCACTTCCTTCCACGCACCCTGCCAAAGCACCCTACAGCCTGTTCAAGCAGGCCAGCGACACAGTGCGAAGCGGCGTGATTATCGGTCTGGGCAGCCGCCTGCAGGTATTCCAGTCTGAGCTGATCAAAAAAATTACCGCTAAGAATGAGATCGATCTGGAGCTTCCGGGTCAGCAGCCCTGTGCCTACTTCCTCGTTACCAGCGACCAGGACAGCACCTTTGATTTTCTGGCCTCGCTGTTTCTATCTTTCTGTTTCATCAAACTGGTACGATATGCAGACCACAACTGCGAGGGCGGCAAACTGCCTGTGCCCGTCCATATCCTTGGGGAAGAACTGACAGCGTGCGGCACGATCCCCGACCTCTCCCGCCGGCTCAGCGTAATACGCTCCCGGAATATCTCCATGTCCTGTGTGTTCCAAAATCTAGCAGGATTGCAGAACAGATACCCACAGAATTTGTGGCAGGAGATCATTGGAAACTGTGACGCGCAGTTGTTTTTAGGCTGTACAGACCAGCTTACTGCCGAATTTATTTCTGCCAGGACAGGGCTTGCCTCCGTAGCAGTATCCAGTAAGTCCAAACAGCTGGGCACCTGGCGTATCTCCAACTATACACCGGAGTTTCGTGAGACCTCCGGTGTTGGAAAACGCCCTGTACTTACTCCTGATGAAGTCCTGCGGCTCCCGCTAGATCAGGCGCTCATCATCATCCGTGGCAAGAAGGTTCTGCAAGTAGACAAAATGGATTACTCCAAACACCCGGAAGCCAAGTACCTGCGTTCCTGCAAAGCATCTGCCCATGTACCGGAATGGCGCCGCTTGGAAGAAGAAGCCGCCAAAACACCGCAGCCCGCGCCGAAACCGGCTCCTGCAGCAAAGAAACCGGCAAAGCGCAAAGCCACCAAACCGGCATCCCCCATTGATAAATCACCCAAAGAGGCTCCGGCCCCCAAATCTGCCGGTACGCCGGAAGGCATTATCACCACAGACAAGGATTCCATCCTGTCTTAAACAAAACTATCAAATTCATAGGAGGTTTTAATCTATGGCAACCAAGAAAAAAGAACTTCTGGAACAGGAGGCTCCTGTTACCGAAACCGTTATGTCGGAAGGCGAAACTCTGCTGGCCGATACCGCTCAACCTGAATCCCTTCCTGCTGACGCTGGCGATGGTCTGGATTTGAACGAACTGCTGGGGCAGATGGATCAGCCCCTGGAGGACACCTCTGCCGAAGATATGGCTGAAGATCCCCTTCCTGAACTCACCGAGGAGGAAATGTTCGGGAATACGCCTTCTGAAACAGACGATCAAAGCGCTGCTCCCACTGATATGCCGGAAGACTCTGATGTGCAGCCGCCTGATGTTTACGAAGATAACGCCGACGCTGTGCAGGAACCCCCTGCATCTCCCAAGCCCAAGCGTACCAGCCGAAAGAAGAAAGAAGCAGCTGCTCCTGAAGAAACTGTCACAGAGGAAGTTCCTGCCGAAACAACAGAGTCGGCGGATACAGCCGAAACCATTTCTGTTGCGGAGGAACCTGCTGTGGAGCCTAACGTTCCTGCCGTGGAGGAAGCTGCCGCTCCTGCCCCCACTCCGTCTCCTCCCCGGCATCAGCCCCGCCCCCAGCGCAGCGAGGCCCCCGTCCTTACCATCCGCAGCCGGGATGATGTCGAGACTGCCGAAGACCGTGATGATGTAATCTGGCATGAAATCCATAATGCCTACCGCACCCGCAAGATCATCACCGGCAAGCTGGGCGGCATTGAACAGCTGGACAACCGCAAGACGGTGGCAGTTGTAGATTACAAGGGGTTCCGTGTCATTATCCCTATCAAGGAAATGATGATCAATCTGGGCCGCAGCCCTTCTGGTCAGGAATACGCCGACCTTATGCTGCGCCAAAATAAGATTCTTGGCAACATGCTCGGCGCTGACATTGACTTCATCGTGCGTGGTATCGACTCCAAAACCCGCAGCGTAGTTGCCAGCCGCAAGGAAGCCATGCTGCGCAAACGCCAGATTTTTTATCTGGATACGGATGCTGCCGGTATGTACCGTGTCTATGAGGGCCGCATCGTCCAGGCGCGTGTGATTGCAGTGGCTGAAAAGGTTGTGCGCGTGGAAGTTTTCGGCGTTGAAACCTCCATCCTTGCCCGTGACCTTGCCTGGGACTGGATCGGTGATGCCCATGAGCGTTTTTCCGTAGGCGATGAGGTTCTGGTCCGGATTCTCAGCGTGCGGCGCAACAGTCTGGAGGACTTGGGCATCAAGGCTGACATCAAGAGTATTTCCGAGAACACCGACAGGGACAACCTGCAGAAGTGCCGTATCCAGGGCAAGTATGCCGGCCGTGTCACAGATGTCCACAAGGGCGTTGTCTATGTGCGTCTTTCCAATGGCGTCAATGCGGTAGCCCATTCCTGCTATGACTACCGGATGCCCGGCAAAAAGGACGATGTATCTTTTGCCGTCACCCGTCTGGATATGGAGCGGGGTGTGGCCGTAGGTATTATCACCCGGATCATCCGTCAGAACCTGTAAGCAAAAGAGCCTGGGGAGCAAAATAAACTGCTTCCCAGGCTGCCTTCTATCATTGGCTCGCCACTTTCTTTATATTAGATTTTTGACAGCCGCACATTACTTATGTGTAATTTAATGTGTGGTTGTCATTTTTGATTGACAACCACATATCCTCTCCACACGACTATCCTCTTAACCCCTCTATATAGATTTTTATTTTTCATTTGCGTTGATTTTTCACAAAAACGCGGATATAATATATTATATCAAGGATTTAGGAGGTTGTTTTATGCTGATTCAATTTAGTGTAGAGAACTTTCTCTCTATCAAAGATAATGTCGTGTTATCCCTGCTTGCCAGTAAGGATAACGAACATCCGGAGCACCTGATTGTGGACGGAAACAAAAAGCATTTGAAGTCTGCCGTGATTTACGGCGCCAATGCTTCCGGAAAGTCCAATGTCTTGAATGCGTTTTGGTTTATGGTAAATTATGTGCTGACTTCGCATAACCAGCAGCTCCACAAAACCATTGAGCGTTCGCCTTTCAAGTTTGACCGGGAAACACCCTCTCGCCCCAGCAGCTTTGAGGTCATCTTCACCACAAATGGCATCCGATATGCGTATGGCTTTTCTGTAACAGACAAAGCTGTTATTGAAGAATATCTGTATTACTATCCCAATGGCAGGCAGGCACTCATTTTTGAGCGAAAAGACACAAAAGATTTTCGCTTTACCGTTGATGTCGATGAACAAAATACTCTCAAGGATCGCACTTCGGCCAACAAGCTCTATCTGTCTGTCGCATCAAACTGGAGCTATTCCAAAGTGATTCCGGTTCTGGAATGGTTTGCTTCCTGCCAGATCATCACGAAAAATTCTGTTGCAGACGCCTACGGCCTTGAAGCAGAACAGCTCAAAGATGATGACTACCGGCATGTGATCGCCTCTATGTTGCGTGTTGCAGATTTTGGCATACAGTCCCTTCAAATGCGTGATACAGAACCCGCTCCTTCTCAGCGCAATGATATCTTTACCAATATTGAGGCCATTCACACGGTACAGGATACAGAGGGAAATACTTCTTCCTACGCGCTGAACATGGCAGAGGAATCTGATGGCACCAACAGTTATTTCAAACTGATCGGTGTTGTAAAAAAGGTGCTGGATGAAGGAACGCTTCTTGTCGCTGACGAAATGGACGCTCATCTGCATCCTCTTCTGACAAAGCATCTGGTCTCGCTTTTTAACAGCGTGGAGTTCAATCCAAATGGAGCCCAGTTGATTTTCACATCACACAACACCAATCTTCTTGACCTGGATGTGCTGAGGAGAGATCAGATTTGGTTTACCGAAAAAGACGAGCAAACAGCGGCTACCGATCTGTTCTCCCTTTACGATTTTTCCATCCGCAAGGATGCCAAGGTGGAGAAGGGCTATCTGATTGGCCGCTATGGTGCGATCCCCTTTATCAAGGGAGGGCTGTAAAATGGCACGTGGAAAAATTGAAAAGCGTGGACAGCGACGCAGAAAAACAAAGCCTGTCATTCTGATTGTAACGGAGGGTTCTCAAACTGAGCCTAAGTATTTTGAACACTACCGCAACCGTCGGACAAACATCGATATTCGTGTGGTCGGCAGCCGCACCAGCGGAGGTGAAACAGATTACCTCAGCCTGATCCGGAAAGCCGTGGAATATCAGAACAAAAATCAGATTTCCGTATCAGAGGGAGACTCTGTATGGGTAGTTGCAGATGGCGATGTGAACTACAACAACCCTGACCCCATCACTGCAAAGGACAGTCTGCTCTCCAAGGCAAGGAAAATGGCAGATGCGAAGGGGATCCATATTGCACTCTCCAATCCCTGCTTTGAATTTTGGTATCTGTTGCATTTCCAGTACACCACCAAATTTTTCAAAGACTACCCCGCAGTGAAAAACGCATTGACCACTTATCTCCCTGATTATGAGAAAGCTGGCGATGTATATACCCAGTTAGCAGAACATACAGCCATTGCGATTCAGAACGCCAAACGTGTAGAGCAATACCATCTTCAAAATGACAGCAGCAAACCGTTTGGAATTGCTGTCAATCCATTTACCGACATCTATAAGCTGGTGGAATCACTGCTGTAATGTCTCAAAGAAACATGGTTGGCACAAAATTGTCTCTACATTGGCACAGTCCTGCCCTTTCGCCGTAAATCCATATCTGTTATACTTGGTACAGTCAAAACTTTGTATAGCAGCCGCTCCGGTTTGGAGCGGCTGTTTTCAATTTCAGTAAAGGTGGTGGTTTCTATTCTCTTTCAAAAAGCCCGGAAAGTGCTGAACAACGAGCGGGGCGAAGCCAACTATTTCAGTACGGTGGTCTTCATCTTCATCGCCGTCCTGCTGCTGGCCTTCATTATTGACCTGTTCAGCATCATTTCCACCAAGCAGGAACTTGACCATGCCGCCGATCAGATGGTCAAACAGATCCAGCTTTCCGGCGGCGTCAACGGCGAGACCGATGAGCTGTTTGAATTTTTGAGTTCTCAGATCGAAGGAGCCGAAAATATTTCCTACTCCATTGACGCTACCTACACATCACCCAGGCCATCCGGTATGACAAATGCCATCCAGTTGGGCACCCCCTTCTTCATTACTATCGAGGGAGATGCCAAACTGGGCGGGTTCTGGAATTTTGACCTGGTAAACATCACAGTGGTTGCCCGTGGCAGCGGCGTCAGTGAGCACTACTGGAAGTGAGGTGACCTATGAAACGTATATTCCTGCGGCTGAAACAGCCGCTGCGAAATGAACGGGGCGAGATCACCTTTTTCGCCTGCTTTTTTGTGGTAGGCATCGTGATGCTGATTTCCTTCCTGCTCCTGTACGCTTCCATCCGGATCACCTGCATCAACATCCGCAACGGCGCTAAAATGGAGTTAAATAACCTTAGCGGCACGATTTATGCAGATACCTACCGTTCCCAGCGTGAAACTAACTTTGAAGAGTACCTAAATACCCTTTACTCCAGCAGTGACTATGCCGACATGCTGGAGGCTACAGTGGCAGGCGGCCTGGACTCCAAGATTCCGCTTTCAACGGAGGATTACAAGGTTTCCAACATCAGTCTGGAGTTCAATGTAGAGGATGGACGGGTTGAGTACATCTTTTACTGTGACGTGGAGTTCTATGTGCGGATGTTCGGTCACAGTTATCCGGCTATCACCCAACGGGTGGAGCTGACAGGCTACCACAACACAAAATTCTAACAATACTGTTGAAATCCCGGCACATTCTACCGTATAGGCTTTATATAACAGCAAAAAAGGAGTGTATGTAAAATATGAAGAAGTTTTTCCAATCCAAAGGCTTTATTGTTTCCTCGCTGGCTCTCCTCTGCGTCACTATTCTGGGTGTCTGCTGGTTCGTAAGCCGCGACCGTACCGGAGATTTTAGACCGGATGAATCCCCACCCAGCAGCGTCACCGGCGATTGGTCAGATGGTGGCACACAGACAGATGGTGATAATGGAGCAGATGCTTATGCTCCCGGCCAGTCCACAGATGCCGAAGAAGAATATCCCAAAGTAACCTCCCAAACGGAGGATGAGATTGTGATCGACTTCACCGATACTGAAAAGCTTGAAGAAACGCCTCCTCCGGTGCCGGAAGGTAAGACCGAAATCAAAGATCCTGGTCAGGAGCATACCGTCAATCCCGACCCGTCAGTTCCGGAGGTTACTGCCCCGCCCGCCGAGCAAGCGCTGCCCAGCAATGAGCCGGCTCCAGGCTCCAGCAATGGAAATGGAGCTATATACGATCCGGTATTTGGCTGGGTTGTTCCCGGCGATGTACAGCAGTCCACCGGTGACAGCGATGGGGATCTGAACAAACAGGTCGGCAATATGGGCTGATTTACTACAACTGAATATGGCACTACTTGGCCGTCACAGGATTGTGGCGGCCTTCCTATTTTCAAAAGGAATGGAGCGTGATGTATTTGAAACGACTTCTCGCCTTCCTATGCTGCTTTACCCTTGTTTTCTGTCTATTCCCCTCCTCTGCCTTTGCAACGGGCGGAAATGGAAACATAGATGGCGGCGGTGGCAGCATGGGTCACGGCACAAGCAGCAACTTCTGGAACTCAGGCAACGATGGCGTCCGCATTACTGTTGTTAACGCATCCAGCGGAACTGCCGTATCTTCTCCGCTGGACTTTTCAAACCGGACGCAGAAGACCAGTCTTCTCCATTTTGGGAAAGTCAACAAACTGCAATACCTGGGCGGCGCCGGCCTCTCCCTCCAGTCCGGCGTTGCCTATTCCTGCATTAGACCTACGCAATCTATGCCCACAATCGTCAGCAGCAAGGGGCAGAGCAACATCGAAGCCGTCAAACGGTATTTCTGTTCTGAATATGCGTGCATGATGGTCGCTCAGGCAGCCGGAGTCGATTATGAGCGGATGATTGCCGGCGAGTACAAGCTGCTGATCGAGCCCATTGCCTATTTCACGCACAACGGCCAGTATTACTGTATGACAGCTACTGAAGCCGGCCTGTATGATCAGATGTCCGGCGGCAATCTGCGGAAAACCATGACCTCGCTTACCCATAAAAATCTGCCGCTGTCAATGTTCCTGGAATTCAGCGACCTTGGCATCTCCGCCTGGACAGGCAGCACCACTGGAAAGCAGAACAATTCCGACATCATCAGCACCCTCGGCGTTGGTATCGTCTGGTTTGATGAAGCTCCGCCGGAAGGAGAAATTGAGGCCCCTGATGTCGAATACCGAGTAGATACGGATGTGATCACCGCCGTCACACTGCGGACAGATCAGGATCTGACGCCGGATAATCCGGCATCGGTTACCTTCCATATTCTCGGCACCACCTACCGTGTCAATGATATAGTGATCCCAGCCGGTGACAGTCAGGTAGTCTGGGTCAAATGGCATACCCCCTCCACCCCACAGACCGTGACCATTACAGTATCTGTCAGCGGCGCCTATACCGCTCAGGATACCTTTGTCGCAAAAATCGTGGATCTGAATGAGCACATTCCACCTGACCCTGTGGCAACCGACACGAATCCCGGCTACTCTGTGCCGCCCCTCCCCAGTGAAACGCAGAAGCTCACTGCCAACTGGGGCGTCTGGAGCTGCTACTGGGTGCCTGTATGGGTATGGTGCGACCACGGTGAAGATGGCGGGCACTGGGTGGATGAAGGATATTGGGAATACGAATATACGGGCTACTCCGCTTCCATCAGCGGCGAGATGTCCCTAATGCCAGACGATATTGTACCCACAGCATCCGGCAAGACGATGAAAAGCGGGTACGGCGTTAAAACCGAAGTGCGGGCAACGCTGTCCACAGATGCCCCGACCAGCCACATTACTTATCCCCAAACTGCTTTTTCCGTATTTCCTGAGTTCCAGTATCAGACCTATCTGCGGCTTCTGCAGCGTTCCGGCGGCCAAAGTGCAAAATTCATCTTCAAGCCCAACGAATTTTCCACCTATGACCGGACAGTGCATTTCACACCGCTGTGGTTCCCCGATGCCACCGACTACACCATCTATACACAGGTGTGGGATACCTGGACTCCTGACGGCATGTTATCCATCAACCTAAATGACTATGTTTCGATCCAAGGGAGCCTTTATGATGACTGGTATACCAATCGAGAATAGCCTCTGGACAGCTTACCTGCTTACCATATTTTTTGTGGTGTCCGGCTTTGCTGTCTACGATGTGCTTTACAGACGGGTGCCTGACCGGGCACTCGTCTTTTTTATCCCCTTAGCTGCCCTGGCGCCGGTCCTGCAAGGATATTTCCTGTTAAATCACGGGCTCCCGCCGCTCTTTCTCTGGCCGGTCGCCACCCATGCTCTGGTAGGCGCCCTGCTCGGCTTTTGTATTCCATTGGCAGCTGCACTGGCAACAAACGGCACCGGTCTGGGCGGCGGGGATATCAAGTTCTGCGGGATATTAGGGCTGGTCTATGGTCCTTCCGGCATGGCGCTGGTCTTTCTGACTGCCGCTGTTACCGCAATGCCTGTGATCTTTCTTCTCAGGCGGCTTTATCGAACCGGGCAGCCCCTTGCTATCCCGTTCCTGCCATTTCTCGCCTGTGGCTGCTGTACAGCGACCCTGGCCCAACTATTTTTAAGATAGGAGACAACGCTTATGAAACTGAATAACCGATTCATCTTCGGTATCCTCTCCCTGCTGTTGGCGGCAGTTATCGCCTTTGTGGCACTTCCAACCATCGCCCGTCAGACCAATGGAAAAGAGGAAATCGTCCGTATCACCCAGCCGGTATTGAAAGGCGAGCAAATCTCGTCAGAAAATGCCGAGGTGGTCGAGGTAGGCGGCTATAACCTCCCCTCCAACATCGCCCATCAGCTCTCCGATGTAAATGGTCTCTACGCTACCGCCGACTTGGCTGTGGGTGACTATATCCTTACCAGCAAGATCAGTTCTGTACCGGTTTCGTCCGATGTTGCACTCAACAGCATCCCTTCTGGTAAAGTTGCAATCTCGCTGACCGTCAAAACACTTGCTTCCGGCCTCTCTGACAAGCTTCAGCCCGGTGACATCATCCGTATTTACCACTTTCTTGATACGGCCGCCGAAGTACCGGAACTGCGTTTTGTCAAAGTATTGTCCGTCACCGACTCAGACGGCATCAATGTGGATAATGCCAAGGAGCCCACGGAGGATGAAGAAAAGCAGCAGTCAGCCACCATCACTGTGCTGGCAAGCCCTGAACAGGCGAAGATCATTACCGGTCTTGAAAATGACGGCGTAGCTCATGTGGCTCTTATCTCCCGCAACAATGACAAACTGGCAGATGAGCTGCTTGCCGAGCAGGATAAGACTCTGCAGGAAATCTACTTCCCCGAAACTTTGATTGAGGAAGAAGCTGCAGATGCGGAAAATTCTGATGTTGAAAGTGAACCCCAGGAAACGGAAACTGCAGAGTCTGCACAATCTACTAATGAAACTGCACCCTCGGCAGAATAATCAAATCAAGGAAGGAGAATCTTCGTTATGGGTAAAGTTATCACCGTCTGGGGAAGCCCCGGCAGCGGCAAATCCATGTTCTGCTGTATTCTGGCCAAAGCCCTGACCCGGGACAAGCGGAAAGCCATCATTATCAATGCCGATATGAATGTCCCTATGCTGCCGGTCTGGCTGCCGGAGCAGATCATCCAGACCAATACCTCTATCGGCCAGGTTTTGAGCAGTGTGGAGATCGATACATCTCTGGTTGCCAGTCATGTGACAGTGCTGAAAAACTATCCCTTCATTGGGATGATGGGCTATGCGGCAGGAGAAAACCCGCTGAGCTACCCAGAGGTCAAATATACCATGGTGCTGCAGCTCATTCATGCTGCCGCCAAACTGGTAGATTTCGTCATTCTGGACTGCAGCACCAGCATGACCAATGTGTTCACTCCCGCCGCTATTGAAGCCGGCGATGTGGTCATCCGTATCCTCACCCCGGACCTAAAGGGCATCAACTACCTGAAAGCCCATCAACCTCTGCTTGTGGACGAGCGCTTCCGGTTTTCTAATCATATGACATTCGCCGGTCTGGCCCGTCCCTTCCACGCCTTGGATGAAATGGGCTATATCATCGGCGGGTTTGACGGCCTGCTTCCCTACAGTAAGGAGATCGACCGCTGTGCTACCGAAGGCGGTATGTTCAAGGCTATCACCTACTGTAACCCCAAATACACTGCTTCACTGAACAAGGTACTGGAAATCCTGGAGCAAATGGAACTGGCCGAGCAGTCAGAGGATGATGCGGCGTATGAATGTGAGGAGGATGCCGATGAGTAATTTGAATGATATATTCTTCACACCGGCCGCCAATCAGGAGCTGACCTATGACCAGGTACTGGAGGATGTACAGCGGTATTTTGCCGAAAACCATGCCTCCACCATTGCCGAAGCTGGGGAAGGCAATGCAGAGCGTGCCACAAGCCTGCTGAAAGAACTGATGGAACACTACATTGTCAAACGCAAATATGCCCTTGACGGGCTCTCTACAAAAGAACTGTGTTCCAAGCTCTATGAAGACATGGCCGGCTACTCCTTTTTGAAGAAATGGATCTATAAGCCCGGTGTTGAGGAGGTCAACATCAACGCCTACAACGACATTGAAGTAATCGAATCCAGTGGGCGCAGTATCAAGATCCCTGATAAATTCAGTTCGCCCCAGCACGCCATCGATGTGATCCGCCGAATGCTCAACGCCTGCGGCATGGTCATTGATGATACTATGCCCAGCATTGTGGGATTTCTGGACAAGAACATCCGTATTTCGGTGGACAAAACTCCCATTGTGGATGCAGATGTAGGCGTCAATGCCTCCATCCGTATTGTCAATCAGCAGACCGTCAGTGAAGAAAAACTGCTGAACTCCGGCAGTGCCACCGCTGAAATGCTTCACTTTCTGACTGCCTGTATCCGATATGGGGTGTCCGTCTGCATTGCCGGCTCCACCGGCTCCGGCAAAACCACGATCATGGCCTGGCTGCTGTCCAATGTGCCCAATAACCGGCGCCTTATTACCATTGAAGAAGGCAGCCGCGAATTTGATCTGGTCAAGCGGGATGCGCAGGGCAATATCCTTAATTCCGTGGTACATCTGCTGACCCGCCCCAGCGAGAACCCTGCGTTGAACATCAATCAGGATTTTCTTCTGGAGCGGGTGCTGCGTAAGCACCCGGATGTCATCGGCGTGGGTGAAATGCGGTCAGCGGCAGAAAGCCTGTCCGCAGCCGAAAGTTCCCGTACCGGCCATACCGTATGTACCACCATCCACTCCAACTCCTGCAACAGTACTTACCGCAGGATGATGACCCTTGCCAAACGCAAGTACAACATGGACGACTCCATCCTCATGCAGATCATGGTAGAGGCGTATCCCATCATCGTCTTTACCAAGCAGCTGGAGGATCGTTCCCGTAAGATCATGGAGATCATCGAGGGCGAGGACTATCAGGACGGGCGGCTGATTGCCCATTCCCTATACAAATATGAAGTGGAGGACAATGTAACTGATGACCGAGGTGAAACCCGTGTGGTAGGGCACCATAAAAAAATCGGCTTGATCTCCGATTCCTTGAAGAAAAGGCTGCTGGACAATGGCATTTCCAACAAGGAATTGGAAGAATTCATGCAGCCGCCAAAGGAGGTGGGTTAATTGCAATGGATCTATCTTATCTGTTTTATCCTGCTCAGTGCTGGGCTTTTAGCTCTGTTTGGTGTGAAGCCGGGTGATTTTATTGACGCCTTCTTCCGCTCCCAGCGAAAATCCGCCACCTTGTCGGATGAACTGAATGTTCTCCTGGGCACGCCGGCCAAGGGCTTTTTTAATCAGGATTACGAACTGAAACAGATCTTGAAGGGCACCGGACGGGCGGACCGCTATGAGGCAATAAAACGGCTGTCCCTGATCCTGTTCGCTGTGGGGGCTGTACTTGCCCTTTTGATTGGGAATGTGTACATGGTGCCCATTCTGGGTATCGGTTTTTCCCTTATACCAATCTGGTATCTGCGCAGCACTGCTGCCAGCTATAAAAAGCACCTGAATGAAGAACTGGAAACCGCTATTTCCATCATCACGACTTCCTACCTGCGTACCGAGGATCTGATCCGGTCTGTCAAGGAAAACCTGCCCTATATCAACGAGCCGGTAAAAGCCAATTTTGAAGCCTTCGTTTATGAAGCGGAACTGATCAACGCCAATATCACCAGCGCTATCAACAGCCTGAAGATGAAGATTCCCAACCGGGTCTTCCATGAATGGTGCGGCACCCTCATCCAGTGCCAGTCCGACCGCAGTATGAAGAATACTCTGCCTACCATTAACCAGAAATTCTCCGATGTGCGTGTGGTGCAGTCGGAACTTGAGGCAATGATGCAAGGGCCGCGGCGTGAAGCCATCACCATGATATTTCTGGTTATCGCCAATGTGCCGCTGCTCTATTTCTTGAATGAGGATTGGTTCCACACCCTTATCTTCACCACACCGGGCAAAATTGCACTGGCGATCTGCGCAGCCATCATCCTATTTGCGCTGACCCAGATCATGAAACTGAGCAAGCCCATTGAATATGGAGGTGATAGCGTATGACTTTTCTGGCGCTCATCGCCATCATCTTCTTCGGTTTTGCTGTCTACAACCTGACCTGCGCCTTTGTGGACATCCCGACCAAGAAGACCTCACAAATGATGATGCTCTCCCGCAAACAGCAGGGCACCAAAAACGAAAAGCTGCTTGATGTCTATGTGACAAAAATCGCCGGTTGGATCGCCCCTTATTTGCGGCTGGACCGGCTCAAGCGCAATAAGGTACAACGCGCTCTGGACATTGCAGGTCTGCAGCTTACCCCGGAGGTCTATACAGCCAGAGCCTGGGTAACTGCAGGGGCAGTTGGCCTGTGTGCCATCCCCATGGCACTTCTTATTCCGCTGCTGGTGCCTATTTTGATCGGTCTTGCAGTGGCGCTGTGGTTTTCAACCTACTATGCAGCCTTTGATTTTGTTAAAAAGCGCCGCAAACTGATTGAGGGCGAAATCCCCCGTTTTGCTTTGACCGTCGGCCAGAGCCTTGAAAATGACCGGGATGTACTTAAAATTCTGACTTCCTACCGCCGTGTGGCTGGGAAAGACTTCGGCGCCGAGCTGGATCAGACCATTGCTGATATGAAGACCGGCAACTATGAAAATGCCCTCATTCGATTTGAAACCCGCATTGGCAGCCCCATGCTGTCCGATGTGATCCGTGGCCTGATTGGTGTCCTGCGCGGTGATGACCAGCGGATGTACTTCAAAATGATTACCTTCGATATGCGCCAGATCGAGCAGAACAATCTGAAAAAGGAAGCTGCCAAACGTCCCAAAAAGATCCAGCGTTACTCTATGATGATGCTGATTTGCATTATGATCATCTATCTGGTGGTGCTCTGTACCGAGGTTATGAGTTCGCTCGGGGCATTCTTTGGCTAATCGGCATCCGCCACGGTACTTCCGGGCGTTTTCATACCTGCTCCTCATATGGAAGACAGATACACAGGGAGGTGAGCGTTTGCACCCAAGCGATTTTCCATAGCGGCAGGTACACCATTCTTTTTCATCTGGACTGAGCCGGACTGTTTCATCAGCCTGGCTCCATTTTTTACAGGAGAATGCCTATGCCCAAAAAGAAATTTTATCCGCCGAATGATACCGGCACCAAAAAACGCCGCTTTCGTTGCTTGCTGTTCCAACGGCCTAAAGCATATCCGAACCGGCCCCGTTCCAACAAAAACAATCTGATCAAGCCTATCCGCCGCGCTTAACAGACGGTGGACTTGATATACCTATCCACTCAATCATCAAACATATAACAGGAGGTTACCCATGAGAAAATTCACGACCCATATCTATACCAAAGCCAACTATCTGCTCAACCGCGGCCGTATGGCATTGTCCAATCAGCGCGGCGATTTTTACATTTCGGACGCCGTCAAGATCATTATCGCCGTAGTTTTGGGTGCGCTGCTCCTGGCGGCTCTGACCCTCATCTTCAATGATACGGTCATCCCCCGCATCACCCAGGAGATTGAAAGTCTGTTCTCCTAAGCACCAAATCAGGGGCCAGTTTGCAGAACTTCTGCAGCTGGCCCCCTTTTTTATTTGCAGATAACGAATAACGGAGGTGAAAGCATGAATCAAAAACCGTGTCAGTTCTATTCCTTTCTGCAGGCAGTCCGGGGTAACTGGCGTAACGCCCTGTTCATCCGCTGCAGCGGTTCACTTTGTCCAATGATCCGGCAGGCATCCTGTGAGGGATTCCTGATGGCAGCAGACGCAGGCTGTCAGCCGATCTTTCTGTCCGTCCAGACAGTGCGGAAGCTGAGTGGAGAAGCAGTGGACCCCGAAGAATGCTCTGCAATTCTGGAGTGCCGCTCGTTCCGGACTGCTTATAGCAGGTTTCTGGAATGGCATACCTCTTCGGACCATGTATGTCCGTTTTTACAGCTATGCCCAGACCGGGATACCTACTTCGGATGATTCTGCCTGTTAAGACGCAATGCCGCCGTCATCGGCGCGTAATGGAGGTGATTTTATTGAAACAAAAGCAAATCAAATGTCCTTATTGTCATGCTCACGCTTCTCTTCGGCCTGCAAGCCTTGTGTATGGATCTACTCCACAGACCAGAGGAAAATTCCTGTATGTCTGCGACAGATGGCCGGCCTGCAATGCCTATGTCAGTGCTCATGAGCGCACATTGCTCCCCATGGGGACACTGGCGAATGGCGATCTGCGCCACAAACGCATTCTGGCCCATCGTGCCCTAAAAAAACTGCAGCAGGACTGCCATATGGAAAAATGGGAGGTCTATATCTGGCTGCAAGCCAAACTGGGGCTGGATGCACACCAGACCCACATCGGCCAGTTTTCCGAATATATGTGCGAGCAAGTCATTTCCCTCTGTCAGCAGGCTCCGGCGTACACATCCGGGCGTGCTGCCTGAACGGAGGTGAAGCCTGATGAAGCAAAACTTTAAGCTTACCAAAGACCAGCAGACACTGGTAGAACAAAACCTATCCATCGTTCACTGGGTCATTGTCAACAACATCCATGTAAATCCCGGCATCTGTGGTCTGGAGTATGGAGATCTGTTTCAGGAAGGATGCCTGTGGCTCTGCAAGGCCGCTTTTACCTACCATGCCGGACAGGCGCAGTTTTCAACCTACGCCAAAAAGGTTGTGAAAAATGGACTCCTCTCCTACTGCCGAAAAATCTGTAGTCAGGGGCGGCACGTCAGTCGGCTGATCATCGGAGAACAGGGCGAGCTGGCCGCAGATGGAGAGCAGGTAGACCAGCCGGATGACCATTTTGACTCCCACCTTTCTCGTCTGGAGACCCTTGATCTGCTGGAAGCCAGCAAACAGAACTATCAGGGCGTTGCCAGACTTGGCATCGAAGCACTGGCGCTGAAGGTTCAGGGAATGCGCATTACAGACATCGCCGCCCTCTATCAAGTCCCTCCTTCCCATGTGGGCGCCTGGATCTCCCGCTCCCTGGAAAAACTTCGCAATGACCCTGACTTTTTAACCTGCCTGCTTTGATCTGTTGAAAATCAGCATCAGCAACAGTAAGGGATATGTATAAGAAGTCTGCAAATAAAAAGTCAATAGGGAAATGAAGAAAAATTGAGGAGAGAAAAAGGCCATGCCAAAAGCGGCCAGCAGGTAAGGGTTGCTGGCCGGATGGTCGGGTAAGTAACAGTGCGTGTTACTTCTGAGGCAGAATAATCGTTGCTTTAGAGACGTTGTCCCAGTCAAGGCACTGTCCGCAGCGGTCACAGTAGGGCTGGTATTCCCGTTCCATGGTCCTTCCACATTGCGGACAAACGGGAAAACCTGTCACGCCAGAGAGGTATCGGAAGCAGCGGATGTGTGTAACCGGCATCGGTTCGCGGAAGGCCATCTCTCGCCAGAGTTCTGAGGGGATCAACAGGTCATTTGGCGTCAGAGCAAAACCAACGCAGAGTTTTTCCAAGGTTAGAATTGTTGGAGCGGTTTTGCCTCTGGCAATGTCAGCGAAGTACCTGGAGCTGAGATCACATCGTTCCGAGGCGGCTTCATAGCTGAGCTTGCGAGTATCACATAATTTGAGGACGGAGGTGGATAAATTGTCTAAAAACATCTTAATCGCTCTCTTTCTGTCATAAGATGCTTTTAGCGTATGGGCAATATGGTTCTGCTACAAGGAAGGATACTTCCTTAATTTCCCTCCAAAGATGCCAAATATTCTTTTACTCTGCCATAGTAGATGCGCAGGAACTTGTTGGCGCCGGCTGTCATGTAAACCAGATAGGGTTTGCCCTCGGCTCGTTTCTTGTCCATGAAACGGTACACTGGATCATCCTGGGGCTGTGTTTTCAAAAGGCAGTCCATAACTAGGAATAAGGCGCGGCGCAGCTCCGGCGGCCCGCTTTTGGAAACCCTCGTACTTTTGGCCTCGTGAGTGCCGGACTGGTCAGCGCCAGGGTCAACGCCCGCGAAAGCGGTAATGGCGTTTCGGTGGGTAAACCGGGTCACATCCCCAAGCTCCGCCATAAGCTGAGGGCCGAGAGAATCGCCTACGCCGTGCATGGTCATGACGACAGGATATTCCGGGAGCTGGGCTGCCAAGGCTTGCATTTCAGCCTTGAGCCGTTCCAGAGAGGCAGAGATAGCGTTCAGCGCATCAATGGCCTGCCGGACCATGGTTTTGGTCAGGGCGTCCCTGGGGAGCATGGCGATCAGGTCCTGTGCTCCGGCGTGGACCTCAACGGCTTTGCTCTGGCTGAAGTTGTAGCCATGCCGTTTACACCACTTGCGGTAACGCTCGGCAAAGGCAGTGAGGCTCATGTTCCGCACGCAGTCTACATGCCAAAAGGTCGTGGCAAAGTCCACCCACTTCTGCGACCCATCCTCACGGACGGGGCTGTCAAAGAGGGTGTTGACACCGGGATAGGTCTGGTCAAGAAGGGCGATGAGGTTATTTTTCATCATCGTCTTGGTCTTGGAGTACAGACTCTGCTGCCGGTTCAGCGTTTTCAGTTGCATTCGAATCGTATCCATGGGTGTATGTTGGCGCAATTCTGCCCAGTTGTCAATACCGTACCGGGCAATCTTGCGGGAATCCGCCTTGTCTGTTTTCACTTTACGCAGGGTGTTGTTTCCGTAGTCCTTGATGAGCTTCGGATTGACTGCACTGACGAAGACGCCCTCATCATGAAGAAAGCGGGCTACTGGCTCATAGTACCGTCCGGTGTGCTCCATGACTACCCGTGTCTCACCGTCCAGGCTTTTCAAGTAGTCTGCCAGCTTCTTGAGTTCACTGCCGGTGTGACCAATAGAAAATGGTTTTGCTACCACTTCTCCAAAAGGGCGGAGAACGGATACCATGCTCTTTCCTTTGGAAACATCAATCCCTACAACATTATTCATATTGATCGCTCCTCATCATGGATTTGTTTTGGCGACCAGCCATTCCACCATTGCCGATCCAATCTATTTGATGACACGGGCGCACCAAGGAGGTGGCTCAACCTGCATAAATCGAACGCTGCGAATGAGAGGCTGGCTGACAGACTTCGCTACGGACGCAATGGTCCTTGGAGGTGTACATCAGGCCAAGACCCTCTCATTCTAACAGCTTTGGCAACGATGCGGAAAAAGACACGGCTGGCTGCCGTGCCTTCAACCGTAAATCTATTGTAATAGGAGGTATCGAAATATGGCAATCAAAACCCTATACACTGCGGTCGGCCGGTTTGAACGAAGGACAAACGGCTGCAACCGCAGTTGTCCAATCATCCTGTTAGGCGGTCAGGAATACATGGTCGATATGCAGGAAATGGTGATTTGGAGCATGCTCAACTGGAGAATCCTGCGTTGGGACGACATCGCACAAGAATATGAAAAGCTATCCACCGCATCCGGTTACTGTACCGAGCGTTCTTGGGAAGACTGTACAAACCGCCTGCTGACCCGTGGCCTTCTGGTATCCGGCAGCGGTGAAACAGAATACGATGCTCTGTATGACCTGCTTGGCTCGCTCAGTATTATCCCAACCAGCGGACCGTTCTTCCTCCGGCTCGCCTCTTTTGTCAAGCTGACGCTGCTGGCACATGTTCCGGTATCCGCTGCGCGGAAACTGTTCCAGAAAGATAAACGCACCAAATACGAAGTTCTGGTCATGCGCCTTGCCGGGCAAGCCCTGCTCTCCACTGCAGAGATCATCAAGTGCATAGATAAAAATATTTCCCGCCTCCCCAATGAATGCGCGCTTCTGGATTCCCTCTATGGAGATGAAACGACCACCAGTGACAACATTGCCAGCATGGTCAAAATCAGCCAGAGCAGCAAGCCGGTGACATTAGCCGTTGCCAACCTGTATCTGCGGCAGCAGATTATCTTTGAGAGGGTATGAGCATGATAGAACAATGGACGCTTTTTCCCACCGTATTGCAGCGAAAGTTTCTGCTCACTCTGCTGGCCGGAATCGCCAGTGCGGGAATCAGCGTCATCATCTGCGTGGCGACAAAAGATCATATCCTGCTGACATTGGGGATTGTCGTACTCTGCGCCTGTCTTATATCCTGTCGAGGGATCTGGGCGACTGCAACACATAAGAACTACGAGGTAGTGGAAGGCATCTGCGCTGGTATCAGTACACCTATGCTCCGCCGTTACCGCAAAGTGCATTTGGTAGACAGCCATGGCATGGAGATCACACTGCTTCTCAGCAAATCGGCCCGGCTTAAAATAGGTGCACCCTACCGATTTTACTTTCAGAAAGGGTCACGGCCTGCCATTGGAAATGACTATCTGGATGCCGCACTTTCAACGAACAGCTTTTTGGGCTATGAAGCAATCAGCGAGCCGTAGAAAGCGGAACTGAAGGATCTGACTGACAGCCCCCTAATGTTTTTTGAGGGAACAGAAATCTATTTATTTTGCAATCGTTTTACAAAAAGGATGCAACTCCTTGACAAAGTGATGTATAATGTACTTTATGTAAATTAGCATCAGGGAGTTTTAGAGATATGAAAAAGCTAATAGAAGTATCATTAAAATCTATCATTTTCTTTATTGGATGGGCAATTTGCGCATCAGTTATACCGATTCCTGATATTGACAATGCAGCGTTGTGGAGGTTTTTTGCTGAACTAATACCATTTTTAGCAATCGTCGTTATGAGTGTCATTTTTTGGTTTGTAGATCGTAAAAAAACCAAGTTACATCTCACACAGCGCCCCGTCTATAGCAGTGTATTAGGAGGGACAGTTGGACTAAGTTGGTTAGGTATATCTGTCGGTATTTTGCTTTTTACCGGGTCTGCACGGATAGAAGGTACTAATCATATTTCTATGCTCTGGCTCTGGATACTATCAGCCTTTATCAACACAATTATGCAGGAAATGTTGGTTCGTGGTTATCTATATCAGATGATAAAGAGAAACTACAATGTAGTTGCGGCAACTGTTGTGTCTACCATACTGTTTACTTTTGCACATGGAGGTGCTTTTGAAGCAGGAACTCTCCCTGTTTTGAATGTTTTGACAATGAGTTTGTTTATGACAGCAGTTTTGGAATATACAAATTCTTTGATTGCCCCTATAATCGTTCATTTTCTCTGGAATAGTGTAGGAGCGATTATTTTGGGAGGAGTATCACTTGCAGAGGACTATCCACATTTGTTTAATATGACATTCGGTGGCAATCAACTGCTATCTGGTGGAATTTATAAAATTGAAGGCAGTGTTGTAGTATTTGTTTTGAATGTGATTATGATAATTGGATTTATTATGGCAAAGAAAAAGAAGAATATTGCATAAGAAGTCACAAACCGACAAGCATGAAGTTGTTTTGAAATGCTCCTTTTATGATGACAGTTTATTTTCACTGTCTCCCATAAAGGGAGCATTTCATTTTCCTTATATTTTGCAGAATACATTCCTTCCGTCCCTATTTATTAGGTAGATAAAAGAAAGGAGAGTTTCCCATGTATAAGCCCCACACCATTGAACAATACAAAGTCTATCGCTTTCTGGAAGAAAACTTTGCGCTGGAGCATTTCCTGCTCGCTCCTTTGTCACGCTTCGGACTGATGCTGGAGGACAAAACCGATGAGAAAATCGCGTTTGCCTTTCTCAATAACTGTGTGCAGGAAATACCCGTACCAGCTCCAGCCGATCCGGAAACGGTAACCACTTTTCTAAAACAATTCCGCAGCCTTACGCCCCACCCAGTCGTCCATGACTTTGAAGCGCTGACCCGCTGGTGGCTGAACAATCCCAACCCGCTTACCTACCAGCAGGCACTTGGTATGTCCGATGATCTCTACCGCCATTTTCTGTCTCATCCTTTGATCAGTGAAGATGAGGCCCTTCGGCTGGCACGCAAAGGACTCGTTACCGAATCGGAATATAATGACCTGCAGCTATGGTATTTCAACGGCCATACAATGTCCTGCTGGTTTGGTCCTCTGGGAGTAGATGGCACCGGCAGCCTATACGGTCTGACCTTTGACTATCAAACGGCATCCCCAACAAAGACTCAATTCTACCTTTTGGATGACTACTACCGTGTTATGAACCATCTTACAGAGTAAGACCTTTTCAACTACTACATATCGTGCTTGTCACTGGCAATAAATCTATATATAGTGTTTTATATCTTGACAGACACAAGATCCAGTGCTATACTGAGCTTGTAATTGATTTTTGTGCGTATCCCATTTGGGAATACAGGTCTTTTTGATCTGTACCGTAGGCCAAAAGCCTGCATTGCACACGCTGTTAAGTTTGTATGCAAGTGTCGGTGATTTTTTGCGCCCTTTTAGGGCCGAAAAACTGCTGGCACTTTTTTATATAGATAATAATGCCAATGGCAGAAAGGAGTGTTATGGCACAGATTTTTGTGTTCGGGCGCGTCATGAACGACCTCGTACCCAAAGAAAGCCAGTCCAAACAAAGCTATGTATGCTTTGATCTGATGGAACGCACCAAAAACTGGACGCAGTTCTATCAGGTATGGGCCTGGGATGCAGATGTCACCCGGCTCATGCAATTCAAGGTCAAAAAAGGCAGTATGATCTGGCTTGCCGGCTCACAGCGGCTGGTAGATGTTCGCATGAAGGACGGTAAATTGGAAAAGAAACTGAAGGTCAGTCTAAATGACTTTGGTTTCCTCCCCAAACAGCCCGCCACAGCGAACAGACAGGAGAATGACCCGGACATTACTGCGGAACCCGCACCGCCTCCCACAGAGGTATTGGACGGTGACCGTGAATCCCTGCCGGAGTAGTTTACTTCGGCGCCCAAGAGGGACCGTATCAAGTTTTTCAGAATGAAACTGAAAGCTTGGTGCGGTCCCTCTTTTTTGTTTTCCAACAAATTCAGAAAAAAGGATGGTATCAAACATGAATAATGACAGAGGACTTTTGAGCGGCAGCATCACGATCCTGATTGGTGCAGTCATCGCAATTATGGCTCTCGTGCGCGGGCCCTGGCAGATCTGGCTGCTGCTGGGCGTTTTCACTCTCTGGGGACTGTGGGTAGTTTTGATCCTGCTTCTCCCCTATATGCAGCAGGCCCAACGGCGTCGCCAGCGTCAGCAGCGCACCAGACAGCTCCATGCAGAAGGCATCCAAACAAGAAGTTTTGAGATCCCTGACCTGGACGGCACCAACTCCGATGACCTTCTGGTGCGCCACACCAACCATCGCATTCTGGCATATCTGCGCTCCTCTTATCCGCAAGCCACCTTCGAGTGGTGTGAAAAGCAGCCGGAGCAGCTGATCCGCAATGGCGGTACCGGCCGCATCCGTGTGTTTGGCATTGACGAGTTTGATCACGCTGATGTGACACTGGATCAGAACGCCAATATCAAATGTGATATGGTTAAGATCGTTCCGTTGTCCAAGGTCGGCGGAGAAACCGGCGAGGATGATGCGACACCTCCGAACAGGCAGCCTGTTGATCCCCGTATCTGGTATGAAACGCAGGGGCGCTCTGTTCTGGAAGCACTGATCTCCGACCTTAATTCCCGTGGGCACAGTAAATTGACGCTTCGGGAAGACGGTGATATCTGCATTGAGCAGGGCGAAGATGCTGTTTCTCAGGAGCATCTGAACAATTTTCCCCAGAAGGTCTACTGGCCCCGTCTGGCAGAGGTTCTGGAAAGCAATGGTCTGGCTGCTGAAGTCACCGCCCAGGGCATTCAGGTGTCCTGGTAATGCTTCTGCTGCCAAGGAACACAGAGAAAGGAGTGAACTTGACGAATGAAATCAGGACTTACCATCGTGGAAATGGCACAGCAGATTGAACGCCAATCCAAACTCAAGCAAGACTATTTGCTTGATACCCGTCGGCTTCAAGTAGAACCTTTTGGTTCTCAACTTTATCTCCATACCTTTGATGACCACGATGACCCACTGGTGGAGCCATTGGAGATCAACCAGATCGCCCATCGGCAGATCGGCACACATCTGAAGATTCCGGCTGCTTACTATGACCGTATGCTTTCCGATTATCCGGAACTGCTGGCAGAGAATGTAAATTCCTGGTTCCAGCGGGAACCGACCCAGCGTATGGTTCGCACCCTGGATGGCACTGTACGGGCGTTTTTGAGCAACCGCTATCGCCGCATTGACAACCTGGACATTGCAGAAATCGTCCTTCCTGTCATTCAGCAAATGGAGGACGCCTATTTTGAAAGCTGCCAGATCACGGACAGCCGTATGTACATCAAGGTAGTCAACAAGCGGCTTGAAGCCGAAGTTGTACCCGGTGACATCGTGCAGTCCGGCGTTATCATCAGCAATAGTGAAGTTGGACTGGGTTCCGTCAACATCCAGCCTTTGGTCTATCGGCTGGTATGCAGTAACGGCATGGTTGTCAACGATGCCCAGACTCGCCGTACTCACATCGGCCGGGTCAACGAGGCAGACGAAAACTTCCAACTGTTCTCACAGGAGACATTGGCCGCTGATGACCACGCATTTGCCATGAAGATCAAGGATACCGTGATGGCCGCCGTGGATGAAACGCGGTTTACAAGGGTGGTCGGCATGATGCGTGAAGCCACAACCGTCCAGATGAATACCACTGATATTCCCAGTGTTGTCCGTCTGGCAAGCAAGGATTTCAATATCACCGAGGAAGAAAGCAGCGGCGTTCTGCAGCGTCTGATTGAAGGCAAGGATCTGACCCTCTATGGGCTATCCAATGCCGTAACACGCTTTAGTCAGGATGTGGACAGCTATGACCGCGCCACTGCCCTGGAGGGGATCGGATACAATATCCTGTCCATGCCCCGACAGCAGTGGAACCGTATCAATCAGATGGCCGCCTGACCATCTGCAACCATCACAATTTTTAAGGAGGAACCACTATGTATAATCAGAACAGCGATTTGATGAAACAGGAAAAATTCATGCTCCCCACTATGATCGAAGGCGATTTCAGCGCCGAGGAACTGGCTGAGGACGCCGATGGTCTGCAGATGAGCTTTCAGCGTGTCAAGATTCCCGCCGGCGGCACACTCCAGTTTGAGATGCCGTCCGATGATCCGGACAATCCCGACTATGAAAAGACTCTGGTAGGTGTCATTCTGCATAACCACGCCACCTGCGCCTACTGGCCGGCTGGCAGCGAATATGACGACGATACCACGCCGCTTTGTTCTTCTGTGGATGGCAAGGTTGGCATCGGCACTCCCGGAGGCGCCTGTGCTGCCTGCGTGATGAACCGCTTTGGTTCTGCACCTGATGGCAGCAAGGGAAAAGCCTGTAAAAATATGCGTGTGCTCTACCTGCTTCGCAGTGGTGAATACATGCCTCTGCAGGTAAATCTGCCTCCCACCAGCATCAAGCCCTTCAAGGAATTTCTGAACCGGGCTTTTATGCTCCGCCGCCGCGCCACATACGGTAGCATCGTGCAGATTGGCCTCAAGCGAGAGAACAACGGCACCAATGACTACAGTGTTGCTACCTTCAAACTGCTGCAGGATTTTCAGGGCGAGGAGCTGGCTCAGATCCGAGCTTACGCCAATAGCTTTAAGGAGCAAATCAAACTCCTGCTCCAGCAACGTGCTGAAATCACTGAGGAGCAGCGCGACACCGGCTGCGATTATGTGATCGAGCCTGGCGCCATGACCAACGAGCCCGCAGACGGTCACTATACTGTCAGCCAGATCAATGGTGACTGCGAGCAGCTGCCCGCATAAGTATTCTGATGTGGCCTGCGCCACATGACACATGAACAAAGGGATGCCTTCGGTTTAACACACCGGAGGTATCCCTCTTTTTTTATTTAAGGAGGAAAACACAATGTTATGTGAAGTACCATTAACCAAAGAACAACAGGCATTTGCCACTGATCATCACGGACTGGTCTACAAGTTCCTGAATGAAAACCATCTGCCGGAAGATGAATTTTATGATGTGGTTGTTTTCGCATACTTAAAGGCAGTAAAAGATTACTTCAACTCTCCATCTGCACAAAAATTCTCTTTTAGCACAATCGCCACACGACAAATGAAATTCCGGCTCTATGATTACTTCCGCACCCAGGAGCGCCGCAAGCGCAATATGGAGGTTCTCAGTATTCACGTCGGATTATATCCCGATGGTGCCCCTTTAGAAGATACCATTCCTGCCCATGACCCAATCATGCAGCAGTTGGAAATGGACCTTCTTCTCCACGAGCTGGCCGGCAGAGTATCCAAGCAGCAAATGGATATTGTGCATCTGAAACAGGGCGGCTATGGCATCCGTGAGATTGCCCGCACCCAGAAGGTTCCTATGCGGCGCATTAAAGAGTTGCTGGCTGAAGTCCATGATGTGCTGCTGGATATTTGCTATGGATGAACCCATTACAGATACGAAATACCCTTACATCCATATTTTCAAAAAGATTGGAGGTCAAACCGAATGAAGAAAGAAAAGAAACAGATCGTTTTGAATGGTTCTCTGCTGCGTCCACTGTCTGTTGGACGGGGTGCGATTCTGCACGCCGGAGGAAACATCTACCATACTTCGCGTGTGGTGGCGATTCTGGAGGAGTCGGAGGATTGCGTCCGTTTTGAAACGCAGAACTCCCACTACTATCTGTCCATGTCCCCTTTTCCGCTGGCGGCTGTCAGTCCGCTCCCTGTGAGATTGGCCGCATGTGCGTAAAGGGACTGTAAATGGATTGGAACAGCCGGCTCCCGCTGACTATTCCACAAGTTCTGGCCGTGGCGGATACCATTCCGTCACGGCTCTTTTTATGGAGGAACAAAATGAACGAAGAAATCATGAATGAGATCCAACCAGTCCGCCCCAAAGACCAGTTTACCTTTTCCTGCCGTCAATGCGGGGCGTGCTGCCGCAATATCGAAGGCTGTGTCATGGTGGAGAGTCTGGACGCCTACTGTCTGGCCCGCTACCTCCGGGCAAAGGGTGAGCCCATCGAAGGAATAGAGGATTTCCTGTTCCGTTACTGCGAGCCAGAACCACTGACCGAGGAAGGCTTCCCTATCTATATGCTCAAGACAAAAGTCCCTAACGGCTCCTGCATCTTCCTTACGGATGGGCGCTGTTCTGTCTACCCTGCCCGTACCCGCACCTGCCGTATCTATCCTCTTACCGTAGGTCCAGGGGAGCGTGGCCGCGATTTTGAATACTGCCTGTGTCTGGACCGACACCAGAGCCACTTTACCGGCAGCCGGGTATCCGTCAAGGACTGGCTGTATCAGAATTTCAAACGGGAAGACAAAGAATATGTAAAGCGGGAATATGAGATCGCTACCGAACTGGGCAAACTGATGCGCGCCATTGATCCTGCCATGCGGCCAGGCATTGTATTCAAGGTGCTCTACTACCGCTATTACAATTTTGATTTAGACCAGCCTTTTCAGCCTCAGTATGAGCAGAATAACCGACACCTGTTAGCAGACCTGCACCGGATTGCCGGGGAACAGTAAAAGGCAAATGGCTTTTAGAAAGGGGGCCTTATTTTATGAATTTACACGAAACAGCGATGGGGCAAAGATTTTTTAATGTTCAGCTCCCCGCACTGATTAACACACTCAAAGACATTGCGGCGGCACTTTCCCGCTCTATACCATCTGCTATATCCTTTCCGGCAGACCCACGCTTTCTCACTTCGCTCTATTATGGCGAATATGAAGCAGATGTGTTCAAGCCCGATAAACGCCTCGCACCTTTTAACCAGGCAGTACAGCAGAAAGAAAAAGCTCTGCTTCCGCTGCTCTCCAACGAGGCGTCCATCGCTTTTGAACAGTATCAGGCTGCGGTACAATGCCGCAATTCTGCTGTATTGGAGCAGGCATACGCCTCTGGCTACCGTACCGCTGTGCAGATGTTTGCGGCAGGCTTAGGCCCACAGCCGCCAGTACCGGAACATGGGGAGGATAATAATGGATGAGAACAGACTGCCCGAACTGCCCCGGGAAGCTTTTCGGCCAATGATCGCGCAATCAGTCCAACTGGAACAGTTTTTGGGGGAAGAACTGACTTTTTGCTTTCGGGATCTTGATGGTGCCCATACCTTTACTACCTGCTATGGCGATATCTACAAAACGGTCAATGCACTGCGGGACTATGTCCGGCTTCTGGAATCGGTGTGCGATCAGTGGGAGCTGACTGGATTCCATCGTGCTACCTACGAGTACCATGCAGAAAAACTGCGTAAAATTGCGGATAAACTGCAAGCTGGTATCGGCTACGACTATGACAAAGCTGTAGAAAGATGCAAAAAGAAACGAGCCAGAAAGTCCCACAGCAACGATGTCGGGGAAGATGCCCTTCTACTGACGGTACGGGCTGCCGGCAAGTCCGCTGACAATGAAAAGGAGGCTGCGCCTTATGAGGAAGATACCCCTTGGGAACCTGAACTCGAATAACCCTATAAAAACACCTGTTAAAAAGTATCATGCAAGCGTTGCCCGACAATCCCCCAGAGAACGGAATCGATTGCTGGCTTGCAAGAATTTTGCGTTTACCCACGCCAATGTGCATAAGCACTGCCGCCACTTCCGGCGCGGATAGCCGCCCGGAAGCTACCCATGGAGGATGCCTATGGAACGAGATGAACTACGCACCACTTTAGTGAACCATCTGGAAACCCTGCGGCGCAATCTGCAGGTCGTATCCATGGAGGTGCTGAAAACCAAGTACAAAAAACCATTTGATGTCCTGCGGCAAGACATCTGTAAAGCCGCTACCGCCTATACCCGCTTTCTGGTATTCGACGGTATGCGGATCAAACACAAATACTTTGATGAGGCCGTACCCTATATTGATGCAGCTGTGAAGCAAACCAAGCGGCTCAAACAGATCTCAGATGCTGCCTTCCAGCGTCAGGATATTGACGAGATCGAATCACTCGCCCTTGCCCTGCGCAAAGAGATAGAAGCAGCTCTGCAGCCCTTCTATATGGGGCATATGTGCCTTTATGTGACGCCGGAATGCTTTGATGACCCGCCCAAAACGCCGGAAATCTACAACGATGCAACCGCCTGCGTCTGGAGGGATGGTACATGGCAACTCCTGGAGGATACCAGCAAAGGGTTCCTGCTCTTTGTCCAATCCAAATCCAAGGAGGAATCTGCCGCATGAAAGAAACATCCCAACGATATCTAAACAGCGAGGCTCACGGTTATCTCATGGAGGCCAAAGCCTATAAGCTTTTGCTCAAAGACTTGGAGCGCATCCGCGCCAAGCTCAGGCGGCACATCGAAAAGGAAGCCGCAGACCGCGAGGCAGAATTTGAAGCGGCCATGCAATACCATAGCGAAAGCGACATCCAGGAAGCCTACGGCTGGGAATTCATCAGTGAACAGCAGTATGAGCACTATCTGGAATTGTTCCGTCAAGGTCGCAGGGCACTTGATGAACACAGCCCCACTGTTACAGAACTGGCTCTCTCCATCCTGAACCGTATCTTTCAGGATATTGATAGAGACTGCCGCCAATGCGAGTTTGAAGCCCTGTCTCCGGAAGAACAGCTTGCCGAGTTGAAGCGTGCTGAGGAATCCAGGCAGGCATGGAGGCAGTATATCGCCAGTCTGAAGGAAATGATCAACCCCTCCGCTGCGCAGGAATGACCCTTAAAATCGCTACTGAAATTTACTTTGCAGACTGCCTACTTGCAAAATCAGATTTTTTCGGCTAAAATAGGTATATAATAATATATCAGCCGAAATTAAGAAAGGAGGAACGCCTGTGTATATCACCCGACACATGGAGAAACCGGTGATGGAGCTGAATGAACAGTATCCTGTGCTTCTGCTTACCGGCCCAAGGCAGGTTGGAAAAACTACCATGCTGGAACATTTGATAGAGGTCGAGGGCAAGGGGCGCAAAAAGGTCTCTTTGGATGATCTGACGCTGCGGGAACTCGCCAAGACGGACCCAAAGATGTTCTTTCAGCTGTATCAGCCGCCGCTGCTCATTGACGAAGTGCAATACGCACCGGAACTGTTCCCATATATCAAAATCATGGTAGATGAACGCCATCAGCCCGGCGATTTCTGGCTGACGGGTTCTCAGCTTTTCAAGATGATGGAGGGCGTACAGGAATCTCTGGCAGGCCGGGTGGCTCTGCTCCACCTCTCACCGCTTTCCCAGAGTGAGATCATGAAACGGCCTCCTGAACCACCGTTCAGTCTGGAGCTGCCTCTTTTGTCCGAACGGCAGAACGGACGCCAAATGCTGAACACGCCAGAGGTCTTTCAGCGTATCCATCAGGGCGGGATGCCTGCCCTGGTCACAGGAACCTATTCCAATGCCTCCATCTTCTATTCCAGTTACATTGACACTTACATGGAACGGGATGTGCGGCGGCTATCCAATGACATTGACAGCTTGAAGTTTTTGCGGTTCCTGCGTTCTGTCGCCGCCAGGACTTCCCAGCAGGTCAATTACAAGGGCATTGCCGATGATGCGGAGATCGACCAGACCACAGCCAAAAACTGGCTTCATGTTCTGGAGGCGCTGGGGATCATCTTTTTATTGGAGCCCTATTCCAATAATGTCCTCAAACGCACCGTATCCACACCCAAGCTCTACTTCTACGACTCCGGCATTGTCTGCTACCTGACCCGTTGGAGCAGTCCGGAGACAGCCATGGAAGGAGCCATGAGCGGCGCACTGCTGGAAAACTATACCGTAGCGGAAATCATCAAGACCTATCAGAACGCCGGTCAGGAGCCTTTCCTGTACTACTACCGGGATAAGGATGCCAGAGAAATCGACCTGATCCTGGAGCGAGACGGAAAACTGTTTCCCATTGAGATCAAAAAGATGGCCTCGCCGCCAAAGAAATTGACGAAGGTGTTTGACCTGATCGACAAGTCTCCGCTGCAGCGCGGCACTGGTGCTATCCTGTGCATGGCTGACCAGCTGGGCGCTTTTGATCAGAACAATCTGATCGTGCCTATCTCTTTGATTTAACGAGGAACCCTGCCGCATTACCTGCGGCTTATAACCGAAAGGATCGACAGACTGCATTTAGCGGCCTGCCGGTCCTTTTTTCATTTAGGAGGAAACACCTGATGATAAAACGACAAATATCTTTTCTGTTTGAAGATCCCGGATTCTGTATAGATGTATTCTGCACCATTGCAGAACCGGTACGCTACTACAACCGGGATACCGAAAGCGGCGCATGGTACAGCTCTACACCGGACTGGCATGAAAATGGCAGTCTCATCCGGGAAGACCTTATCTTTGAAGTGATTGCAAATGGTGTAGTCTGTGCGCTGGATGGCAATGGTAACTTTGAAGGCAAGAAACCCTTCGTGCCTTTCTACCAATTCCGGCAGTCGCTGGTGCAGTCCGTTTATGCACAGCATCCGCACCTGCAGGATCATGAAGCACTGAGGGAAAAACTGCTTTCCCTGCCGGATGCCAGAGAAACGGTTGGACATGGCTGGTACTGGGAAAACTGGCTCTTTGCCGCCGATGTTGAGAACAACGCTGAGGAAGCCGTAGACTCAGCTGGATGGCTAAATAGTCAGTTCCACATTCTGGCTGTCCGCTATACCCACAAGCCCACCGGCTTTGTGTTTACCAACTACCGTTTCCGGGACAAAAGAGCCGAAGCCAAATCTTCCGGACATGACCTACTGCTCTATGACTGGAAAGACCAATGACCACACTGCGTCAAAAAAATGCAGCAACTATACACAAGGAGGATGCAAAATGAAAATTCACGAAGATCGTTCTCATATGAATATTGATACCAGATGGTTTGAAAAAGGCTATGTCAAAGAAGACGTCCACTCCCTGCGCCTGCAGTCTCTATGCACCGAAGCAGAGGCAGCAGCCAACAAACAGTTTTACGACAGCCACACCCGCGAAGAATGGGAGCAGTATATCCGTCAGGCAAGTTTGGAGAGCAGCGCAGCAATGGAACCCGTCATGGAAGCCATCGCACAGGACTTTGTCTGCTACCAGTATGACGAAAATATCCCTGTGTCCTATGGCAGCGACCGATGGGATCTGTACTTCTGGTGTAATCCCTTTAACAGTGCCGCAGACGCATCCGAACGGGATTTCTCATATTTCACGCTGACCTTTAACGAGCGTCAGACGCTGGAGAAACGAAGAAAAGTCTGTCAACAGGTGCTGGAGCTCCTATGCTCACGCTTTCAGGAACATCCCCATCTCCATGTAGCCGTACAGTATTCCATATGGTTTGACCATCCGAAGATCCACGATGCGGTGGAGCGCGCAAAGCCCCGTCTGCATGGCCTGCGCTGTATCCAGGAGCAAAAAGAAGGAAAACTGCTCCTGCAGGACGGTGCCCTGCTCTTCAAGCCAAAATACGCAAAGAAATATGCCCGCACGCTGAGCCAGAGCCAGATTCTGTCCCTTAGTTGGGAACTGGGCGTGGAGGACGAAGAACCTGATACCGATGCGGCACCTGTTACCTTGCCTTACAAGAAATTTGGCGCCACGCACCCCATCCAGCTGCAGGTGACTTCCTACCTGAATGGAAACCTTGCCATACAAATGGTGACATGGGAAAGCGGCGCCCCGGAACCCTGGGCGACTCTCACCGTCAACCTGCCCGGCCAACGGCAAAAAGACCATGCCTTTATCGACACCAATGCCGATTCGGAATTTCCCACCTGGCTCATCCGACATGGTCTGGCTATCCCAACCGGCCGCACCATGCAGAGTGGGTTCTGCACCTATCCTGAATATCGTTTTCGTGCCAACCGGCTGCAGGAGCTGGACCCGGAAGGGTATACAGGCTACCTGAACAACTTTGAAAGGCGGTGCAGCGCATGAAATATAAGGCAGTTTATGATGTACTGAATGAAAGGCGGCAGACTACCCCCGGTTTCTGTTACCATGACCGCAGCGGCTGGCGTGCTTACCCCCAGACCTACATGACCATGCAGTGCCCTTTATGGATTATTGCTGAAGATGCTGCCACGGGCAGGCGTCTGTGGATCACTCAGGAGGGCCCCCGATTTAGCATTTCCATTCGAAGGATGGATGAACAGCGGCACAACTATGGCCCTACCTATCGCATTACTTGTGAAAACAGGACAAAACTGGCTCAGGTTCTGCGCTATCAGTTCGAGTCAAAAACTTTGGCTGTGTAGCTGACGATGACCAGAGAGGAACTGCATTCCTCTCCCTGCTCCGGGTTCCTTGTCCGGAACACACACTAAGAAGCACCGGCAATCTGCATTTTTGCAGGCGTCCAGTGCTTCTTTGGAGGAAAACGCTTATGAATACTCTCGTATTTACACTGGGCGAACACCGATCCCAGCTGACTTTGAAAATCAGTACCTATCCCAACGGCAATCTCGCCATCAAGCTTTATGAAAAGGATCACGGCATCCTGATTTTTTGGGAAACCCTTACCACCAACTTAACCGGAATCCGGCCCGACCACTGCGCTTTCATCAATATAAAAGCCGCAGACGGACTTTTTCCAGTCTGGCTGTCAGACAATCACCTTGCGGAACCTACCGGGCAAATTCTTGAATCGGATGGCTGCCTTTACCCTGAATACCTGTTTAATGGCAAAGAACTGGATGCCCTGGATCATGAGGGGCATACCCTCTACATCCGGCGGCAGAAAGGCGAGCTGGGGCGCCGCTTTGAGCGGCTGTATCTTGCCCTGCGAAGACTGGCGCGAGAAATCAACGGATTCAGCTACACCGATTACAGCGGCTGGCGGTGTCTGGATGGGAGTTCCTCCACCCTGCCCCTCTGGATCGAGGCATTTGACCCTTCTCATGGCCGCAAATTCATCTTCACGCAGAAAGGTCCCGCACTCCAAACTACCATCCTCTATGCAGATGGTACAGAGAAGCAGCGCATCTATCGGCGTAAAGAGGACATGGCAACCGAGCTGATGGCCATGTTTCAGGAGGAATTGCGTGTCTACCCTCCCTGGTCTGAAGACCGGAGGAATCGGTACGAATATTAAAGGTAGTAAAATAGGAGGACATCATCATGAAGATCCGTATCTATCCCCAATCCCTGTTGGAAACCGTATGGCAGCAGGACAAACTGCTGTTTACCCCAGAGGCAGCGCAACCACCCTTGTGTCTTCGGTGTGGTCAGCCGCTGGACCGCAGGCTGGTCATCAACGCCCTGAGCCGCTATGCAGATGTCCATATCTGCGAGGCGTGCGGTATGGATGAAGCCCTGCGTGATGCCAACCGTTGCCCTCTCCCTCTAACAGAATGGGCGGCTGTCAAAAACGGTTTGAGCCAGCAGCAGACCGATTTTGAGGATCCGCTGCTGACTACTTCCTGCACCTTTGAAGATCTGTTTCAGCAAGGCTCCCGTCCTGCCAGCGAGATAGCCTATTCCCGTTCTGATTATGATGGATGGAAATGGTGGACCACCTGGCATCAGTGCCAAAAGGATACGCCTGTTCTGGAAGTTGCCCGTGAAATTGATGCTTTCCAGAATGCGCTGTTCCAACTGCCGGAGTTTCGGAATTTGGACACCCTGACACGGTTCTGCCGATGGTACGCCCAGCCCACCAGCGAGCCCACCGAATTCAATCTGTATTCGGAAACTGCCCACTTTTGTATCTGGCTGCGGCTGATTACCCGGCATCGAGATTATAATGTCTATGTTCATTACTATCTGAAAGGTTAAAAATTTACAACGCACCGGATACAGTATGCCTATCGGCTCTGTATTCGGTGCTTTTTTCTCAAAGTATATACTGCACCATTAACTTTACCATTATATCAATATACATTTCATTCCAGATTAAGCTGTATGATAACCGGCAAGCTGGGAATCGTGTCATCGTTTTCAAGGTTGGCAAGATAGCGCCAGTCGATATTGATCTGTTCCGCCAGCGTCTTACGCGATAACTGCTTGACTTTCCGCGCCTCTTTTACATCCGCGCCGAAAGTTTCAAAGCCGAGACAATCTTTGATATTTGCCATATAGCACCATCCATCTACATTGTATATTTCATATTTTCTCAATGGAATGTTGCTATATGCAGTAAGATTAAACTTTATAATTCATATCCCGAAACATAGACAGAGGAAATCATTGCCACCCCCCCTTGAAATATTGACAAGATACGCCTCTCGTGTTATGCTGTTATACACAACAGCACAACAGTTAAAACACACGGAGGATGCAGCAATGAAACTGATTATTTCAAATGTATCTGGCGTCCCCATATACGAGCAGATTAAACAGCAGATCAAGGCGGCTATTTTATCTGGCGAGCTTCAAGCCGAAGAAACTTTGCCCTCCCTTAGAACACTTGCCAAAGACTTAAAGATCAGCGTCTTAACAGTGACAAAGGCATACACAGAATTAGAGCAAGAGGGCTTTGTTAAAAATGTGCAGGGGCGTGGATGTTTCGTAATGGGGTCTGGTTCAGAACTGATTAAGGAGCAGCTTATTTGCAAAGTAGAAAACAATCTCACCGAAGCAATAAAAGCTGCAAGAATGGCAAATCTATCCACAGAGGAATTACATCGCCTTTTGGACATTTTAACGGAGGTAAAAACAGATGACTAATTATTTAGAGGTAACGAATCTTTCAAAATCTTTTGATTCTTTTCAACTTCACAATATCAGCTTTACTTTGCCAAAGGGATATATTATGGGCTTGATCGGCCCGAATGGTTCTGGCAAAACAACGACAATCAAACTGATTTTGAATATGCTCAAGCGCACCGGCGGCACAGTCAAAGTGATGGGGCTAGATAATATCGCAGAAGAACAAAAAGTAAAATCAGAGCTGGGCGTTGTTTTCGATACAAATTATTTCAGTGATGATTGGAAAGTGTCGCAGGTTGAAAAATCCATTTCGGTATTTTATCCAAATTGGGACAGCCAGAAATTTGCGGATATGTTACGGAAATTTCACATTGCACCAACCAAAAAGGTAAAAGAACTTTCCAAAGGTATGCAGATGAAGTTAATGCTTGCCTGTGCGTTTTCATACGACGCCAAACTGCTGATCCTCGACGAGCCGACCAGTGGACTTGACCCGGTTTCCAGAGATGAACTTTTGAAAATTCTTTCAGAGTATATTGAAGATGGCGAGCATAGTGTTTTGTTCTCCACCCATATCACAGGCGATTTGGAGCGTGCAGCCGATTATATTACCTACATCAGTTATGGCGAGCTGTACTTTACTGGCAGCAAAGATGATTTTGTAGATATGTTCCGCATTGTAAAAGGTGGAATTGAGGAACTGTCCGATGATCTGAAAAATAAGGCGGCTGGTATTCGTACATTCCCTACGGGATTTGAGGCGCTGATGAAAACCGAAGATATTAGCGGTTTCCCTAACCTGACCGTTGAGCCTGCCACCATTGATGAAATTGTAGTGTTTACAAGCAAGAAAGGTGACGATTATGAGTAATATTTTGAAATCCACAAAATTAGATATTGCATTGGTAAAACCATATTTTAAGACAATTTGTTTCACCCTGCTTCTGCCGATTGTGTTTGCCGCAATCAATCGTTCTTTGCTGACAGGGGTATCATTTGCTATGTGCTTTATTGCCATGACGACGGGATATACCTTTTCCATCACAGAAAAAAACAGTATGGATCGTCTGTTTGGTATTTTACCTGTTCGTAAAAGTGAGCTTGTGATCGGACGCTATGTTTTCGTCCTTGCAATGGGGCTTCTTTCCTTGATTATTTCTTTGATTGCACAGCCACTTGTCTTGAAAGTGCTGGGTGAAACAGTTGACGTATTTGATATTGTAACTGCCGCTATTGCAGGAGTATTCTTATTTGCACTCTATACCGTGTTCCAGATTCCGGGATATTACAAGTACGGCTCAATCAAAGGACGGGTATTTATGTATATTCCAGTGGCCGGTTTTTTGGTGACTTTACTTCTTCTCTCTAAAATGCCAGCTATCGGGAACTCAATTATTTCAGTCGTTGAATCGTCTCCGATACTTCTTATTTTGCTTGTGGTTTTTGCTATTGTCGTGATGTATGCGGTTTCAATCTTCTTGTCCATTCAGATTATGAAGAACAAAGAAATGTGAGGTGATTGTATGGATTTCACAATTTTGGCAGTTGTGCTTTTGATTGGTGTTGGCGTTCCTATCCGTAATAAACTCATACGGAAATATCGGGATAAAAAGAAACAAGAAGATAATAAGGATAAGCTGAAATAATATATAAACAGCACCGGGAGGAATATGAAAATATCTTCTTTGGTGCTGCTTTTTAATAGAGCTATATTTTGCTGATAGATTTTTTGAAAAAATCCGTCCGCTGTAACATTTCGCGGACATTTGCCTGTTATACTATCTGCAAAAAGCAAAGGAAGTGAGGATATGAAGCAGATTTTAATTGTCGAGGACGACAGTTTTTTGAATAAGATGTTGGCCTATAACCTGACCGCAGACGGCTACGGCGTGACTTCTGCCCTAAATGCCAGAACCGCAGCCGACGCCATCCGCCAGCGGGAATTTGATTTAGTGCTGCTGGACATCAACCTGCCGGATGGAAATGGTTTTGAGCTGTGCAAGCTGATAAAGCCCCAGCACCCGGACACCATCGTAATTTTCCTGACCGCCAACGATCAGGAGAGCGACCAGATACGGGGCTATGAGGTGGGCGCGGTGGACTACATCACAAAGCCCTTTGTGATCGGGGCCTTGCAGCGGAAAATCAAAGCCATGTTCGCCATGCTGGAACACCACAAACCGGCCAAGGACATTTACGACGACGGGCGGCTGTTTCTGGACTTCTCGGAGCAGACGGCTTCCTTAAACGGCAAGCCCCTGACCCTATCCCCGATGGAGTACAAAATGCTGAACCTGTTCCGTAAAAATCCCCGGCAAGTGCTGACCCGTGGGCAGCTTTTGGAAAAGCTGTGGGATATAGACGAAAGGTTTGTGGATGAACACACCCTGACAACCTCCATCAGCCGGATTCGCAGCAAGATCGAATCCGACGGCGGCGCACCCTACATCAAGACCGTTTACGGCATGGGCTATCAATGGACGGGAGGCGAGGCAAAATGAAGTTTCAAAACCTATCGGTAAAGCGGCTGTTTAGCCGGGTGGCAATAGGACTTGTCCTTTCCATGTCCGGGATCACCATAGCCCTGTTTCTTGTGACAAAACAGACGGCGGTGCTGCTGACGGGCGGGGCGCTGCTGCTGTGCGCCCTTGTGGGGATTTTTGTACTGACGCAGGCGTTTGGAAAGCGGCTGTCGCAGTTTACCGCTGACCTGTGCCAGACTTTAGACCACATGATCGCTGGGAATGAAGCGCCCCAGCGCCCAGAGGACAGCGAAACCCAGCTTGCCAGAATCGGACACCGGCTGGCAAGGCTTTACCAGATCATGCAGGAGAACCGCCGCCGGGTGGACGAGGAACGGCAGGAGTTACAGACCCTTGTATCGGATATTTCCCATCAGGTGAAAACGCCGGTAAGCAATCTGAAAATGGCGACGGACACCCTGCTGGAAAAGCCCATGACCGAGGCGGAGCGCACCGACTTTATCCGGGGAATCCGCAGCCAGACGGATAAGCTGGACTTTCTCTTTCAGGCCCTTGTGAAAACCTCCCGGCTGGAAACGGGCGTGATCCAGTTGGACAAGAAACCGGGCCGCCTTTTTGATACCGTGGCGCAGGCCATGAGTGGGATCGTGTATGCAGCGGAGAGAAAGGAAATTGCCGTGTCCGTGGACTGCCCGGAGGATTTGACCGTTTCCCATGACAGCAAATGGACATCCGAAGCCCTCTTTAACCTGCTGGACAATGCGGTGAAGTACACCCCGCCAGGCGGGAAAATCGCTGTGTCGGTGGTGCTGTGGGAAATGTATGTGGAGATTAAAGTGACCGACACCGGCAAGGGCATTTCTGAAAGCAATCAGGCCGCCATCTTCCGGCGCTTCTATCGTGAGGAAGAAGTACACGAACAGCAGGGCGTGGGCATTGGCCTGTATCTGGCCCGCGAGATCGTAACGCGACAGGGCGGCTATATCAAAGTGGTTTCGGAGCCGGGCAAGGGTTCGGAATTTTCCATTATGCTACCTACAAAATAGAACGCGGCGGACGGCCATTTCCGGCTGCCCGCCATAAATTTTTTTGAAATGTCCGAGCGTTGTAACATTTCACCCCGATTTTCAATGAATTTTTTGGCCGCTGTAACATTTCGCGGACATTTGGGTTTTACAATACCCTTATCAATAGGCAGAAAGCCTTGAAAGGAGTTTTGAGTATGAGCGTTTTGCAGACGATTGATCTGAAAAAGTATTACGGCACAGAGCCGAACATCACCCGCGCTCTGGACGGCGTGAACTTCTCCGTAAATGACGGCGAATTTGTGGCCGTTGTGGGAACCTCCGGCAGTGGCAAGTCTACCCTACTTCACATGATGGGCGGGCTGGACACTCCCACCAGCGGAACCGTGACTGTCCGGGGCGAAGAACTGGCAAAGAAGAACGACGAACAGCTCACCATCTTCCGCCGCCGCAACATCGGCTTTATCTTCCAGAACTATAACCTTGTTCCCATCCTGAATGTGTATGAGAACATCGTCCTGCCGGTGGAGCTGGACGGGGACACGGTGGATCAGAAGTTTTTGGACGAGATCGTTCACCTGCTGGGGCTGGAAGATAAACTGAAAAATATGCCGAACAATCTCTCCGGCGGCCAGCAGCAGCGTGTGGCGATTGCCCGCGCCCTGATTACCAAACCGGCTATTGTGCTGGCCGACGAGCCGACCGGCAACCTTGACAGCAAGACCAGCGCCGAGGTGCTGGGGCTTATCAAGCGCACCAGTGCGGAATTCCGGCAAACTGTTGTGATGATTACCCACAATGACGACATAGCCCGCCTTGCAGATCGGATTGTCCGCATTGAGGACGGAAAAATTGTGGAATAAGGAGGTGGCAAGCTATGACATGGCCTTTTGAGAATGACACTAGCACCATTATAAAGAAACTGGCGAAAGCTGACCTAAAGGAACATAAGCTCAAGACTTTAATCACTGCAATTATTATTGTAATTGCGACTTGCCTAATGGCAACCGTCTTTTCGATTTTAGTAAATGACGCACTGAAACAATCCACACAAGCACCTTATCATGCTATGTTTCGCGCTGTGAGCGAAGATACGAAAAACAAGTTACAGACCGATAATGATTTTGAAACAGTTGGTGTTTACAAAACTTTTGGTAATATTGTGAACAGTGATGGGCGCACTGATCTGGCATACATGGATGATTCGGCAATGTCCTTTTTGGGCTTTGAACTGATGGATGGAAACCTACCGCAAAGCAATACAGAGGTACTTGTATCTGAAACTTATCTGTCTATTCACAAATTGGTATTAGGTGATTCATTTTCCTTTGAATATGTAGACACCTTGACAAACGAATTGAAAGAAAACACATTTACTGTTTGCGGCATTATCCAAAACAAAACGCAGGAAAAAGGAAAACAGTTTTATATTCTGACCTCTGATCATTTCCGCACAGAATACGCACAACAGTACAGCGAGCTTTCTTTAACTTACAGCACACAAACTGCCTCGACTGTTGATGTATTAGTTTCACTTAATTCGGAAAAAGCCGATATGAGTCCTGACACTCAAAAAGATTTCTTAAAAAGTAAGGGTGAAGCCGAAGGTATTAAAGATTTTGACATCATACTAAATGACAGATATATTGATGGAATCTATATTGATGGTGCTGTGGCGGTCGGTATTATCTTTTTTGCGATATTCATTATGTTCGCCAGCAGCTTTGTAATTTACAGTATTTTTTATATTTCCATTGTCAATTCGATGCCTATGTATGCCCAGTTTATTTCATTAGGGACGACGAAAAAACAGTTGCGTTACTTTTTGAAAATGCAGGGGAATTTACTGGCATTACGGTTTATCCCTTTGGGAGCATTGATTTCTATTTTGATTGTAGTTATTCTCTCCGGGGTACGATGGCTTTTATATGATATGGCGATTGTTTTATTGTCTGGTTTCTTGATTTTTGCTGTTATCAAGTTCGCTTTGAGAAAGCCAGCGAAACTTCTTGCCAAAACTTCTCCTATTGAAGCAATGAAATTTCAAGGGGAAAAGGTCGGACAAGGACACAAAACATTGAAGCGGATTACACCAAACACTTTGGCGCAAAGCAACCTGAAAATGAATCAGAAGAAAAACCGTATGTCAATTATTTCATTGAGCATTAGTGGAACCTTGATGATTGCATTAGCTATCCTCATTTCTTCCATCAATCTTCCAGCTATGTTGCGACAAAGCTATCCATTAGACGAGGATTTCCAGATTGGCATACAGATGGATAACTTTTATGAGCGTTTTCCGACTATCATTCAAGACAATCCTCTATCAGAGGATTTGCAGGCACAAATATATAAAATTCCCGGCGTAGAAAAGATTGTATTGGATGGATGTGTCGTGGGCCGCTTAGTAGAATCAAAAGTTGTCTACGATTCGCCAGAGGACAATTTAGAAACTGTAAACAGTCTATCACCAGAACTTGTTGCTAATGCAAGTGAACTTGTGGACGGTACAATCAATTATGATGAAGTCGGTCTGGATGGCATAGTTGTCAATAAATACCGTACAGATCGAAGTGATACAAACTATGGCGATTTGAAAATTGGGGATACACTATTATTCCATTTTGATGTTGCCGGACAAACCATTGAAAAAACTTTTACCGTTGCCGGGATTGCTTACTTCCCATCAACAGGGTTGTTCTATTGTACCAGCGAAGCAATAGCAGAACTTTCCCCTTATAATAATACATCACATTTATCCGTTTTTTGTGACCCGGATTATAAGGAATCTGTTCAAGATGGGATAATGGCGCTTATAAGCGGAAATCCAAATTTGAGGCTCAAAATTTACAATGAAGAATTTTCTACAATTAGAGGATTCATAAAGGCAACCACAAGCAGTCTGTACGGTATTTCTGCATTTGTAATTCTTTTCGGGTTATTAAACATGGTGAATATGCTGATCAGCAGCGCTATTGTCCGTAAACGGGAATTTGCTCTTTTGCAGGCAGTTGGAATGACAAATCAACAACTAAGAAAAATGCTTTACCGAGAGGGAATGAGCATTAGTGTAAAGTCTGCAATATTGGCAACCTTTTTTGGCGTTACAGTAGGTGCCTTGCTATGTTATTTGGCAAATAAGGTATTAGCCCTGAAATTTATCCTTTTTGAGTTTAATATATTCCCGGTTCTTTTATTCTCCATTTTGCTCGTCGGGTTGCAGATTTGCATTAGCTATGGAGTTAGCCGATCCATTGAAAAAGATACTTTGGTGGAACGGTTGAGAACGGAATAATAACTGTATGGAATCGGCGGGGTGGCCTGTGCTACCCCGCTTTTTTACCGTTCCTCAAGGAAATTTTTGAAATGTCCGAGCGTTGTAACATTTCACCCCGATTTTCAATGAAATTTTTTGGCCGCTGTAACATTTCGCGGACATTTGGGTTTTACAATGACCTTATCAACAAAAGTGGGGAGGCAACGCAATGGAACTGACCCCGACCTTGATTTTAAATCTGACGCTGCTGATCGTCCCGCCAGTTGTCCTTGTGCTGGTGTTCCGGCAATGGCTGGCCCGGTATGTCCGCTGGACGGTTGCCTTGACTGCTCTCTGTGATATTCTCCTGTTTTGGGATGAACTGTTCTACTATGAGAGCTTCGGCCTGTTCGCGATGCTGATTCTGGTACTGTTGGCGGCCACTGGCGCAGCAGTTTTCCGCATTTACCCCAAGCAAAGGAGGCGAACAATATGGGCAAAATTTTAATATTATCCGTCACTGACCACGAAGAACATATACTCAATAAAATTATGGAAACTATCGCAAACGAGCCGGAGCTTAACCATATTGCGCCTCCTCTCCCTTGCAACATTCTTTCTTTTACAAATCTGGAAATCCGGCTGAAGGAGCAGACAGTGTCCTGCAGCGGTCAACTTGTTACTCTGACTCACCATGAGTTTGCTGTCCTTACATATCTGGCTCGTCATCCTGGCTGGGTATTCTCAGCCAGCCAGATTTATGAGGCCGTATGGGATAGAGACGGTGAACGCTGCGGCACTGCCGTTGCCAGTATCATCAGTCAGATCCGGCGCAAGTTGACGCCGGATACACCAAAGGGTGGCTATATCCGCACTGTACTGGGCAGTGGATATAAATTTGAATCCGTGATATAGGAAATGCCGGACATAGGCTTATTGGCTCTGTCCGGCGCTTCTTTTTATATAAAATAAGGCTGCAAGTATTGCTTCCTGTGTTACTTGAAAAAAACATATATAAATTCGACAAACGGCAGTCTACTCTTCCCCAAATAGACTATTTACAGTTTTGAACCACAAGGCGGTGTAATATCCAATCCTTCAAGAAAGTGTATTCCCCAGTTACACATAGAATCTAATACCGGAATGATACTTTTTCCAAAGGCGGTAAGTGAATACAAGGTTTTAGGTGGTTTTTCTGGAATTACTTCTCTGTGAATCATGCCACATTCTTCTAAATCGCGAAGTTGTTGTGAAAGCATTTTAGGTGTGGCTTTTGGAATTAAGCGTTGTAATTCCATGTAGTGCAAAGGTTTTTCTATCAAATGCCAAAGAATGAGAGGTTTATATTTTCCTCCAATCAGAAAAAGTGTGGCTTCCACTGGACAACTAAATTGATCTTTTTGATAATTCATTTTTATAAATTCACTCCTTTTTGGGTACTTTCTTTGAGGGAAGTATCTACCTGAAAAGTGCAATCTTGTTATTCTACTGCACCATGTTAAAATTAGTACGACGATTGAATATGTCAACTAAATTATACAGCACCAAGAAAGGATTGACCATGATGAATTTTATTGAGATTGCAAAAAAACGGTATTCTGTACGCAATTACAGCAGCAAAAAGGTAGAAAAAGAGAAGCTTGATAAAATTCTGCAGGCTGCTCATGTTGCACCAACAGCAGCAAACTTACAGCCGGTTCACTTAATTGCAGTAGAAAGCAAAGAGGGACTGGAAAAAATCAGCAAAGGGGCAAATATTTATAATGCTCCTCTTGCAATTATTGTATGTGCAGATCATAACAAAGCATGGGTTCGCCCATTTGACCAAAAGCAAACCGGAGACATTGACGCAGCTATCCTAACAGACCATATGATGTTGGAGGCAACAGAATTAGGTTTAGGTACCGTATGGGTATGTTACTTTCAGCCTGATGTTATCCGGAAAGAATTTGATTTGCCCGATAATTTAGAGCCAATCAATATTTTAGTAATCGGTTATGGAAATGAAGAAGTTGCAGATACAGAAAGACATGAACATCTGAGGATTCCACTCACGGACTTAGTTTCGTATGAAAAACTGTAACTGAGTATGACACGATTTCCGAAATGCTTCCGAACTTTCTTCAACTCATTGCTTCCAAAAATAGTTGATGTTATAATTGCGGGGAAACAACTGAATAAAAGTGTCTTCGGGGCAGGGTGAAATTCCCGATTGGCGGTAAAGTCCGCGAGCGTAAAACGCACGATTTGGTGTAATTCCAAAACCAACAGTATAGTCTGGATGAAAGAAGATATGGTTAGATTTCCGCAGATTTTAAGAGGCTTACTTTCTTTTCTGTGGCCTAATTATAATGTTAACACCTGAAAGACCTTTTCTTTTGGGTGTTAATTTTTTGTCACGGAGGAAAGCAATTATGAACTGTAAAACAAAAAGAATCACCGCTATTGGGATGCTATGTGCAATCACTTATGTCACCATGGTTGTTGGCAGGATTCCGATTATTCTATTCTTAAAGTATGACCCATCAGATGTTATTGTAACTTTGGGCGGCTTTATTTGGGGACCGATGACTTCCTGTATCGTATCTGTCATTGTGGCAACCCTTGAAATGATTACAGTAAGCGATACCGGAATATTAGGTTGTATCATGAATATCGTACAAACACTATCTTTTGCGTGTACGGCATCTGTCATTTACAAAAAAAAGCACACTTTATCTGGTGCAGTGATTGGTCTGGCATCGGGATGGCTCATAACGGTTGTTGTTATGCTGCTGTGGAACTATTTGGTAACACCACTTTATATGGGGTATCCAAGAGAAGCGGTTGTGGAATTGTTACTCCCTGCCTTTCTTCCATTTAACTTGTTGAAAGGCGGGTTAAATGCATCCATTACCTTTTTACTGTATAAGCCCATAGTTACCGCTTTAAGAAAAAGTGGATATATTTCTACTTTGGAAAAAGAAGCAAGGCAGCAACATACCGGTCTGCTTATACTGGCAAATTTCATCATTGTGACTTGTGTTTTGATCATCCTTTCAATGAATGGGATTATATGAGGATCGAAATGAAAGAAAATACGAATGCGCCTATTTACACACTAACAGGAACCGTTATACACGGCCGAGGTATTGGAAAGCATGTGGGGACACCTACCGCAAACATGGAAATAGCAAAAAATACATTTTTGCCAAAGACAGGGGTATATGTGGCAGATATTCTTTTAAGTGACAACAGATATTATGGTGTTACTCATATTGGGGCACGCCCCACACTTGATAATGATGATTCTGTTTCAATCGAAACACATATTTTTGATTTTGATAGGGACATATACGGGAGTACGATAACTGTCAACCTATATAAGAAATTGAGAGAAGTTAGAAAATTTAACGAATTATCATTGCTGCTTGCACAAATTGCAAACGACCGGACAATGGCACTAAAATTTTGGGGATTGAAGCAAGCAAGTCACACCTTACACATTGATGTTAACCGGCATTGTGTAATATTAGAACAGAAGGAAGTTTATTTATCAACAAACGAATTTGAAGTCCTTTATCTGCTGCAACAGTCTCCTCAAACCACATTCACAAAAGAGCAGATTTATGAAAAGATTTGGCATGAGCCTACAAATAACCATTTGCACGCAGTAGAAAATACAATTTTCCAAATACGCAAAAGGCTAAAACCATATTGCAAGGGGCACGAGTATATAAAAACTGTAATTGGCTACGGTTATAAGTTTAATTCTGGGTAAGGTGATATTTAAGCATTAGAACAAATGGCCCCAGTCCCAGAGTTTTGAAGTCTCTATATTCAGCAACCTTTTACAAATAGAAAAGGCTCTGGCACTATACCCCCATCTCATTTAAGATTTTCCAAAAACAGAACCACTGCTTATGCACATAAGGAGAAGAAAGGATGTGAACAATATGGGCAAATTTTTAATATTATCCGTTGCAGACCACGAAGAACATATACTCAATAAAATTATAGAAGCTATTGCAAACGAACCAGAGCTTGACCATATTGCTCTCCCACCCTCTAACGCCAGCCTCTCCTTTCCAGACCTTGAAATTCGGCTAAAGGAGCAAACTGTATCCTGCAACGGTCAACTTGTTACACTGACTCACCATGAGTTTGCAGTTCTTGCATATCTGGCTCGTCACCCTGACTGGGTATTCTCAGCCAGCCAGATCTACGAGGCCGTATGGGATAGGGACGGCGAACACCGCGGTACTGCCGTTGCCAGCGTCATCGGTCAGATCCGGCGCAAGCTGACGCCGGACACACCAAAAGCGGGCTATATCCGTACTGTACTGGGCAGCGGATATAAATTTAACAGTTCTCCCTTTTAAGTCAGTAAGAAAAGCTCCGAGGCCGTAAGTGATCTCGGAGCCTTTCTCATTGACTTAAATCTTAAACAATTTGATCGCCTTCAACAAAATAATGCTCAATTCCTGGTACAGATCCTCGTCCAGCACACCATCAATAATAGCATACTTGAGCAGCAATGGTCGATACATCTGTAAGATCGCCGTAATGGCATCCTCGTTTCCGGCCTTGGCACTGAGGAGCAGACATTCAAAATTCATCTCTTGTCACCTCCTTCAATGCTCTTTCTGATTTTCTGAATCGTCCTGTAGTAAAGTGCAGCCACCCCTTTATAGGACAGCCCAAACTTTGCTCCCAGAGTCTCGAAATCTTCTTCCTCCAGCGTTCGAGCCAGAAATATCTGGCGTTCCCGTTCATTGAGTTTCTGCAACGCCTCCAGAAGCGCTCCATTCTCAATGACATCCATAAGCGGTAATCTATCCAAGACCACTTCCTCTGAGCTGGGTTCGGACTCATAGACCACTTCCACAGTACTCTCTATACTGCTGCGCTTATAAAGCTGGATCAAATAATCTTTTCTGCGGCGCTTGACCGCCGAAACTAAATATGCTGTAAACCTGAATTGCAGGTCATCTTCTGCCTGCCCATTGTTCCGTTGCCACATGGCTTTACCTCCAAAAGTCTCAAGAATTCCGATGGATTTCCTGAGCTTCTGGCGGTGACCTGCACCGGACAAAACTTGGCTGTGATAGAGAAAAACAGCCAGCTTTGTACCAATGGACAAAACCAGCTGTTCCTTGAATTGCTGCATCGAGCAGTTCAATAGATTCCGTCCGAGCAGGTGGAGGTTTTTCCTTATGTGGAGAAAACTCTCTTGTCCTGCCGCGACGATATACCCCTATTGAGAGCCGTTCATGAAAAGCCGTGTGTCCTGGAGTTATGAAAGCAATGAACTGCTCGATGTTGTGGAATCCTTTCTCCATAACATCGTTACTCCCTGTCCGCAGTTATGCGGACGGCACACAGGCGGCCTGCATCATCCCCTTTCTTTCGCGATATGGCAGCGCAACGCTGCCGCCCTGCTAATAATTATTAAATTGTGAAATAAAACTTTTTTCAAATGCTATTCCAGCTATTCTATTAAATTAAAACAAAAGGCGGCCTCCATCCTTATTGCCAGGATAAAGACCGCCCTCTTCTTCCGATTTTCATTGGGTACTGTACTGATCTCATACCCCCCACCTCCACTTATCGAGTTTTCATTGGTTTTGGGATCACTGCCATAATCATAGTGTAACTGACAGTTTTCGGAAACTCTTGGAGTAGCATTGGAATCGCTTTCGAGCAAAAAGAAAATCATTCGACATTATATGACAAAACAAGCTCTAAAACGGACACACTACTTTGCAACCTTTCTCAGTGTTCCGCTTTAGAGCTCTTCCTTTATTTTTTCCATAAAGTTGTATCTTCCATCGCTACCTGTGCTGTATCTGGATGGATATAAATGATTTGGAGTCCTTTCTTCTTGGCGTAGTTGACCGCCTGCTGGGTTCCAGACCGCATATTGTGTGCATTATCATAGACAGCTATCATATATCCGGCCTGCTCCACCATATAGTAATTGCGTTTCTTATAGCTTTCACTTGATGGCGTTTCACACAGTATTAAGACCTTTTCAGCATATCTGCGAATAAAATCCATCCTCTTTCGGTGCCAGTCATCCCAGTCTGAATCGTAACCCTCAAAAGGGAGAGCCAGGCACAATTCCACATCTTGATACGCTTGCTGTTCTTTCATGCGTAGCAGGATCTCCGCTGCCCACATATCAGCGCCCATTGCCCCTCCAGCCCAAAAGCATCGTACTCCCTGGTTATAGAGTCGTATGAGTTGCTCCTGCAGACACTTTTTAATCCGTTGGCAGCGTTTATCCTTTTCATTATATTTGAACTTAAATCTGGTCGGCCTGTGGCCTGTAATCACACACGAAAAACTGTTCATATGGTTCTCCTTTCCCATCATACTCCTCTGCATATTATACTTGCCATAGACGAGATAAATCAACCATGACCGCTTAATAATCCATGTCATAGCGGATAAAATGTAACTATAGCATGGAGGTGACGCATGGAAAATCTACTGAAAGATATGGGTAAACGGATCTTCGACCGGAGGAAACAACTGAATATGACCCAAGAAACTCTGGCAGAGCTGGCTCATGTCACACCACAGACCATCTCCACCGCAGAACTGGGGCAAAAGGCTATGCGGCCTGAGACAATCCTCAAAGTCTGCGATGCACTTCACATCAGCACCGAGTATTTGTTGCGAGGCGTCATCACAGAAGCAGATTCTTCTCTTCTTATGAAGAAGATTTCCACACTGACGCCCAAACAATACAGGCATTTTGAAGATATTTTAGACAGTTTTATCGCGGCCATACAGGAAGAGGCATAGGAGCACCACTGGCTCCCATGCCTCTTTTGATTATCCCCTGCTGCGGAACGCAGACAAAGTACTGGCAATCAGGCTGCGTGTCCTATCGTCCATTTCCGGATCATCGTCCACTTCCTGTGCAGCCGAAAGCATCACAGGCGCTGCAGGCTTCTCCACCAATCTGGCTGTGGGAATCTGCTCTTTTGCTTTTTCCTGTCCCATACCTTCCTGCCGCAAAATCTCTTTGACGATAGCTACCACCGCTTCTTTGCTGATAATCGAAGCATTTAGCGGCTGCGGCTCCTGCCCAAAGTGCTCATTATAGTAGACCACTGCATTTGCCACATATTGCGCTTTTGTGCGGGGACTCTGTAACTCCAGTAATCCAATGGCAGTCTCGTGTATGGGATCGCCCTCATTAAAGCGCAGCGTAAACCGTCCTCGTTCTTTTTTCTCGCCCATGCCATCACCTGCCTGCTGTTTCAATCCGGTACAGATACTCATAGCCATCCGCATTTGCATTGATTTTCGGTACGAAGAATGGTGTTCCCACCTTGCCCGAAGTTTCGATCTGCCGCTTCAAAAGAATGGCGCCACCGCCTACAAATACTACCTTGCAATATTGCAAGTCCAACATTCGCTCCCGCAGCGTGCTGAACAGGTCATTGATAAATTCCTGCGCCATCTGTTCTGTCAGCCATATGGCTGCATCCGGATATTGCGTCTTTTTCCCCATCAGTATGGCATCCACATCTCCTTCATCCAACAACAGATCCAGCTCCGAATTCACCTTTGAACGCACCTTATTGTACAACAGGATCACGCCATTTTCTAACGAATCACAGGAGGTAAGGTCAATCTCTCCGTTTTTCATCAGCAGATAGTCAGCAGTAAACCCACCAATATCCAAAATTACCGCCTTGGGCTCTTCAACAAGCGTGTGAAGCATGGTGGCCGCCGCTGCATAAGCCTGTGGGAAGCAGGCCACATCTTCAATATAGATGGAATACGGCTTGCCCTGCACCTCAAATTCTACCATTCCCCGCTGCCCAAAGTATTGTGTAAACCGCTCCACCTGGGCGCCAAAGTGTGCCGGCGGCAACCCTACCGCCAGTTGGATACGCTGAACCTCTGAGGAATATGCTCCCCTCGCTTCAATCTCACCAGCCAGAGCAAATAGGGTCAGGATAAAGAAGCGATCATCCTCCGTTTTATCTTTCCGATAAGGAATCCGCTCAGTAGACAGCGTATAGTAGGTATTCTGATACCTCAGCACATTCTGTCCAAAGGGACGGGTGACACTCTGCTTCAGACCGGACACAAAGGGGTTGCAATGAACCGTTTTAATTTGTTTGTTGCCATGATCAACGCCAATAAGCATATGTAATGCCTCCTTTTTACTTTATACATATCCTTTACGCCTATATGACGCCTATTCTCAACAATCACACACTATTTTTATGAAAACAAAAAGCAGGAGACCCATCATAAAGGTTTCCCGCTTTTGGCTGCTTCATAATGTGCGCAGCTAATATATATTTGATTGTTCTATTCTGCCATACCTTGCGGAACTTCAAATTTGTATCCGCTCCCCAAAACAGTACGGATATAACCCGCTTTCGGCATATCCGGAGTCAGTTTTCTGCGGATCTGACCAATGACGCTGGCAACGGCTGTTCCGCAGTTTTCACCATCCTCACCCCACACTTCTTCATAAATCTGCCCAGCAGAAAATACCCAGGACGGGTGGTTTGCCAAGTATACCAATGTCGCAAATTCCCGATGGGTCATAGAAATTAACTCGCCGTTTCGGTGTACCGTTCTCTCCTTCAGGCGAAGCTCCAATCCCGGAAAAACAAGAGTATTACAAGGGTGAGATGACACAATATGGTCAAATCCTGGCTCGGCTGCAATAATCTCCATAATTCTGCTAAGTATGTATTCTTCATGGTCTGTTACCGACAATACAAAGATTTTTCCCATATGTCCCTCCCTTATTCGTAATTAGAATGCTGATACCCTGCAACCAATATAAAGTTTACTTGTTTATTTCAGTAATAACGACTGTTCCGTTTTTATCCAGCAAAGGGGTAATCCCCGTATCATGGACAAGGTAGTTTACACCTGTTTCGGTGTCTACAACAATACTCAAGGAAGTTCCCTGTGTATAGATTGTTTCAAAGCGCTTTTCTTTGTTTGCCATAGTAATCCACTCCTTTGCATAGTGTAAGGTATCAGCATTTCTAATTTATTACTCTATGATAAAGGCCAAATGTTGCAGAAATCTCCTAACCGCTTTCTTTTTCGGCAAGAAAACAGGCGGAATTGCTTCATTTTTGTAGCAATTCAATTTTTATCTCATTTCAGGCCGAAGAATAACCCGTTTGAATAAGAACATTGTTGCACCAAAATAGGTCAGGTAGATTGCACAGAATAGCAGAATCGTCACCAGACCATAAAGAGGTACAAGTCCCTGCTGCAAGATTGCCTCTCCGAAAAAGAACTGTGCCCCTGCTATCAGCAAAATCGTCAGCAAAAGAGGGAATAGCAGTGGGATCAAAAAGACTGTGGACAGTTCCCTGCGAATCAGGGAAGCCTGCCTGTGGCCCGGTACACCCAAACGGTCAATGACTGCATAATTCTTCTGGTTTTTGTCTATGGCAGAAAGCTGCTCAAATGCAAGAACCGAGCAGGATAGGATGATAAAAATAATGCTTAAATACAATCCGCAGAACGAAATAGCTGTAAATCCAGTCAGCGAATTGGCAACACCCCACGCCTTTACTGTAACACCCATCGTTACTTTTTCCGGGAGCTGTTGACCGGACTGCAATTCCGGCTGCCATTTCCCACTGTTCAGGAATTGCTTCAAGTCGCTTTTCAATTCCGGGTATCCGCCATCTTCCAGTTTCATCGCCAGACGGATTTTTTCTCCGACTAATTGTGAAGCTGCTTCATCCGGCAGAACAAGTACATATCCCTTCGTTCCGGCCATTTGATACTGCTCCATCGGCTCCGTCAGGATTGGTGTCACTGCAATAGTCAAGGTTCGACCATTTAATGTGATCTCCGGCTGCTGCTTCAAGCCCTGCCGGATTCCGTCCATATAGTTCCATGTATCACAATGAACCAAAAATTCGTTGTTGCCCATGACAACAGGAGAAAGCCCCAGGATTTCACGCAGATGGTTATAGTCGGACAAGGACAAGGCTTCAATCGGTTTTTCAGGAACCGCATACAGATAATAGCTCACAGAATCCTCGACTCCACAATGCTCCTCTGTAAAGGAAACGATGGAATCCATGCTGGATTTTTCCAAAGGTGCATCAATCGCTACGCCTGCATCATAGGGATAATAGGCTTTCATATTGGCTTTGTAGCCTGCCCCCATGGTAAGCCCCACAAACATGGTTGCCAGGGATATGGTTAAAAGAATCGCCACCACAGCCATTGTCCGGCCAGCAGAATGGATGCGCCGCCCAATCTGCCCCAGGAAGAACAGATTTTCTTCTTTGTACTTATGGCGCAGATTTTGTTTTGCAAATCGGTGCAGCAAAAGCGGAATCTGGCGATGCAGCTCGTAAACACCCACCAGAATGAGCAGGCAGGCTCCGCCAAGGTACAAAAATGCTTCATTGGTTTGTGTCTGAAGCATCCGCCCAAGCAAAATCACGCCTGCAACCATTGCGGCTATTGAAAGCAATACTACCAAAAGACTATGGCGGAATGATTTGAAACGGTATTCTTCATTCTTGCGGTTATCATACAGCAGATCGATTACTTTCTGATGCCGGATAATCTTTGCTGCTCGGAGCATCCCAAAACCATACATCAAGGCAAAAAACAAAAATGTTACTGCCCATGCCTGGAGAGAAAAGGAAACCTGATAGGTATGCGGCACCTCAAAGATATTTTTTACCACCTGATTCAGCAAACCGGAAAGCCCTGTGCCAACCAAAGAACCAAGCAGAAAGGCCCCAGTGCCGATGATACTGTTTTCAGCAAGGAACAAATTCCGTACTGTCTTTGATTCCATGCCAATCAATTCGTAGGTTGCAAACTCCTTTTTCCGTCGTCCCAGCATAAAGCGGATCGCATAACCGATCACAAACGAGGACATAAAAGCAACCAGAGCTGACATAAGCAGAATTCCAGTAGTCAGCATCGACATATTTTCTGCCATAGCAAGAACATCTGATGAAAAGCCCAATGCCAAAAATGAGTACATCAATGCCGCAGTCAAGGTAAGCGTCACAAAGTAAATGATATAATCCCGCAGGCTTCTGCGGATATTTTGAATTGCTAACTTCCAGTACATCATTACGACCTCCCTTCCTTTAATGTTTTTCTATGTTCCTTTGAAACAGGTAATAGGTTGACACAAAATAACATCCAAAGACGATTATAAAAGAGATATAGGATAGGGTCAGGATTATTCCAATTTGCGAAGGCAAAACATAGGCGATAATCTCATTGTAGTTGCTCCAAAGCAAATAGGAAAAAACTCCAATACTTCCAACTATCGCCATCAGAACCGGAAGTCCAAACCAGAAATACATTTGCCGACGAGCAGTTTTCTGGCATTCTTTACGCTCCACTCCTAATTTACGAATGATGTCAAAACGATGTTTTTGTTCAATAGCATCTGTAAGCTGTTGCACCGATAACATAGTAAAACTGCTTACTAACAACACAAGCGCCGCATAAGTGCCAATCAGTGACAATAACAGCATATTTGAAATACCCTCATTGGACTGTAAGGTATTCAAACGAATAAATGCAGACTCCGGCGGGAAATTCCCAAGTTCTCTCTGATATGTGCCCATATTTTCTTCAAATTGTTTTGCAAATTCATAAGTTAAAGGCTTATCGGTATTTGCAGAATAAAATGTGGTCGCAATCCGAAGGTCTGAGATAGCTACGTCCGGCAAAACATAAACCGCTTTTGTCCTGCTGGTAAACAGGTTAATTCCTATCGAATCCTGAAAGTCGGCGTCCTGGGCCTTATTAAGAACAATGCCATTCACTTGGATCTGACGGATATTTCGGTCAATTTCCTGCATCTCCGTTTCTACTGCTTCCCGGTTCCAAGAAACCCCAAATGTATCATTGGGCAACACAGCCGGTTCCAGACCAGACAACGCCCTCAATTCATTATAGTCAGATAACGAAACCGCAAGAAACGGAATTTTCTTTTGCCCGTTACCAATATCCTCATTCGCAAGGAAGTAAAGCTCTCCCTGCGCCTTTCCAGTTACAGAGTATCCCCCTTGTTCCAGATAGTCGGTAATCGCATCATAGTCCAGAGTCCCTGTTGGTAACAAAGATTCTTCTGCCCGGTACATCGTCCCTACCTGCACATCGTATACAGAAAGAGCGAGCTGGTACGATTGAATCCGAAGCGCCAGAACGGGAAGATAGGAAAAGAGGACCAGAGCTGCTGTCAGGACGCAGGAGATGACCCCCATCGTCTTGGAACTGGTTCCCATTCTACTCTTGATTTGCCCAAGCCAGAACAGATTCCGATAGTATCTGGCAGAAGGCTTACGAATCATTTTTGATAGCCACCAAGTAAGATTGCTAAAAAAAGCAATCAAGGAAAATACAAGAAGCAATAGTGCAAAGACTGGTGGCATCGTCAAATACGCCTGTATCGCTATTCTTTGGCGTACCAACGAATCAAAAAGCGGGGAAAGAACCAAAAGAGCAATCCCTTCAGCAGCTCCAAAAATTGTGAGTGCCATTAGCGGACCACTTCCATCTCTTTTCTTTCTGCCGGCAAGAAAGAAAAACACAGCTGATACCAAAAAGCCAGCAGCCAGGAAAGTCAGAAACAATACCCTGAAAAGAGCTGCCGGATAATGTAAAACCAAACAGCTTAGAGCAGCCATCATCCCAAGGATCACAGTTGAAACTGCGGTACAGACCACCACCCACTTCCCAACCTGCCTCGTTAAAGGAATATTTTCTACACCTTTCTGGCTATTTTGCAACATCTGAATGATTTTCAGTTTTCGTACAGCAAACAGGTTCTTAATTCCCAGCAAAAGTACAATCGCACCAAAAAAGATAACAGTTCCAAGAAAAGTGTCCGGAAACAGAGACAAATGCAAATGGTAATTCTCACCGAAAGATTGAACAACAATCACACTGATAATCTGAGAAAGCAGCATTCCCAACAGTACACCTAATAAAATCGCAGCAGCTCCCATAACAGAAGTTTCCAAAAAGAATAAGAAGGCAACTGTTTTCTGCTCCATCCCAATAATCGTTTCAATCGCAAATTCCTTCTGTTTACGCCGAAGCATATAGGAATTAACATAGGACATCAAAAATACTACAAAAAGTCCCACCAATGGTACCGCGATCCGCATCATTTTCTTCAGTACATCTAAATGGATGGGTACGGGAAGTGTCGCATTGTAATAGGGACTTACCAGAGAAAAGAATCCATAAAACATTCCAACCGACAAAACCAGTGTAACCACATAAATCAAGTAATCTCTGGCTGTTCGGCGGACATTGCGAAGTGCCAGTTTAGCGTACATCATTCATGCCCCCTCCCATCATGGTGAGGACATCCAGGATTTTTTCAAAGAAAGTCCTGCGGGAATCACCACCCTTACGGATTTCCGTGAAGATCGCGCCATCCCTCAAAAAGAGAATGCGATTGGCGTAGCTTGCCGAGAAAGCGTCGTGTGTCACCATCAGGATCGTGGCTCCGAGATCTTCGTTGATACTCTGAATCGTAGAAAGCAGCATCTGGGACGAGTGACTGTCTAACGCACCGGTGGGTTCATCCGCCAAAATCAGCTTAGGCTGGTTGATAATGGCTCTGGCACAGGCGCACCGCTGCTTCTGGCCGCCGGACACCTGATAGGGGTACTTATCCAGAATATCCGTGATATTCAGCTTTCCGGCCATTTCCCGCACCCGCCCATCAATCTCGCCTGCGGGAACCTTGTTGATGGTCAGCGCCAGGGCTATGTTTTCCGAAATGGTCAGCGTGTCCAGCAGGTTAAAATCCTGGAACACAAATCCAAGATTTTCCCGGCGAAACCGGGCAATCTGTTTTTCATTGATTTCCGTCACATCGGTTCCATCCAGATAGATATGTCCCGCACTGACCATATCAATGGTGGAAATACAGTTGAGCAGGGTGGTCTTGCCGGAACCGGATGCTCCCATGATTCCTACAAATTCTCCCTCTTGAACGGAAAAGCTGATGTCCTGAATTGCTTTTGTAACATTCCCGCCATTTCCGTAATATTTTTGGATATGATCCAGTTTCAAAATTTCTTTCATTGTTATCACCTCTGATCTCTATTGTAAAATAAGAGCGGCTTCGTTTGTATCAAGTTTTCTTACAAAGTTCTAACAAAAATGTAAGAAGTGCAGAACGGTTCTCAGCTCTGCACTTCATGAATCAAACAGTTAATATGAAAAGAAAGGGAAATTGCTGTGCCATGTTCCGACGACTCCGCCGTAATGCCAATGCCCAGCTTTTCACAAAGCCGTTTGCATAGGTACAGGCCAATGCCTGTGGACTGCTGGACCATACGACCATTCTGACCGGTAAATCCCTTTTCAAAGATACGGGGCAGATCGGACGCAGCAATCCCGATTCCATTGTCCTCCACGACAAGAACAACCTGATCCTGCCGTTTATGAGTAGAAATGCGGAGAACCGGCTGTTCCGTACGATACTTGACCGCATTGGCAATCAGTTGGTTCAGAATAAAGCGCACCCACTTTTCATCTGAATAAACCGTGTCCTGCATTTCCTCCACTTCCAGACGCATACCACTTTGGAGCAGCAGATATTTATTATCTGCAATCGCCTGATGCACCACTTGGGACAGTGCCATTTCCCGGACAGAATAATCTTTCTCTGTATGCTCACTGCGGGCATAATAAAGAGCCTGTTCGGTAAAGCGGTTGGTCTTTTCCAGTTCCAGCAGAAGTTCTTTTGTCCAGTCCATCCGATGGTTTTCACATAGAAGTTTCATGGCAGTAATGGGCGTTTTGATTTCGTGAATCCATTGTTCAATGTATTCCTTGTACTCCAGGCGTTCCCGCTCGACCTCCCCGATCTGCTCCAACATGGATTTTCCAGCCATTTTCAAAAGCTGATAGTAAACCTGATCCTCAGCCTGTTCCGGCAGCTCCATCACTTCGGAAATAAGGTATCTCTCGGAGAGCTGCTCCGCCATATCCAGAAGTTTTTTCATCTGCCGCTTTCGTTTCCAGTAAGTGAGGATAAGTCCTGTCAGCAAAACCAATGCCCATACGATCAGGATCAATAATACTGCGGAAACCGAATTTCCGCACACCAGCAGAAATACAGTGAGTGCAGCCATACAAACAAGGTTCGTCAGCAGAAATGGCAGCCTGTTTTTCCAATATCGTCTGCTGTTCATATCGTGTACCCCTGTCGGTGCTTTGTCTTAATAAAATCCGTCAGGCCGATGCCCACAAGTTTTTCCCGGATGCGGTTGATATTGACGCTCAAAGCATTGTCATCCACATATAACTGATTGTCCCACAAATACTCAATCATATCTCCACGAGAACAGATTTTTCCACCGTTCCTGAACAGGTAATAGAGAATTTTCAATTCGTTCTTAGTAAGTTCTACGCTCCGTCCATTATAGTCCAAACTGCTGGATTCCAGATGCAGCACCGCATCTCCATAGACGATCTGCTCCCGTTGCTGTGCGGGATAGGCTTTCTTCAGCAGAGAAGCAATTTTCGCAAGCAGGATTGCTGTGTTATAGGGCTTCGTGATAAAAGCGTCTCCACCCAGCATGATGCTATTCAGCTCGTCCATATCCGTGTTGCAGCTTGTCACAAAGATGATTGGCACTTCGGAAAATGTGCGAATCTCGGTGCAGAGAGAAAAGCCACTGGTCCCCGGCAGTTTGATGTCCAGCAAAATCAAGTGTGGCTGTTCGGCTTTGATCCGATCAATCACATCAGAAAAATCTTCCGGAGCCGCCGCTTTCATAGCCATTGCTTTGCAGCAGCGTTTTCAATTCATTCCGTATCAACGGATCATCTTCTATTATCAATATTTTTTCTTTCATATCAGCCTCCGTGAAAAAAATAATATTCTATGATATAGTCGCTCATGCTCCCATTGACATTTGCATCAGGCGAATATAAAAATGCAGCCTTAATGCGTTAGGAACCTTATCCCTCAACAAATGAAAAATGGTAAACTTATATTTCTTCAACATCAATGACATGATATCCTTTTTGTTTTAATGCCTTTGCAAACAAACCCATTCCAGAAACTAACTTTCCAGTGAAGCTACCATCATATATCTGATTAACACCACAGGTAGGGCTTCTGGATTGTAATATAACTAAATCAATCTCTTCATTCTGAATTTTCGATAATGCAACTGCCACTGCCTTATTATATTCTAAACTAACATCATTTCCGTTTTCATCAACTACTCTCCCATTCACAATTTCTGCGCAGGGTCTGGGAGTTTCCATTCCTGCTAATACTTCCGGGCAGATAGAAATCACTTCTTTATCTTTTAAAAAATGGATAGCTGCTGAATTTTTGTTGTTTTTCCCATTATATTTACAGTTCTCTCCCATAATACAAGCACTAACCAATACTTTCATATTTGTCACCTCAAAGCCCAATGGCTTGCTCGAACAGTCCACAATAAAGTCCTTTAACGAATAGTCGAGATTACCAGTCTGTCAACGCACCATAGACGACAGTTCAAAAGCAAACTATGTGTTAAAGCAAACTACCCTTTAACCCTTTTTTGAAAACCAGTACAGCTCTTTCGGTTCCCCAAAAAGACATCGTAACAAGTCGATAGCTTTCCTTTTCCATTTCTTCTATTTTTGCATTGATTTTCTCTGTTACATTTTCCACGGTAATTCCTTCTACTAATTCTGTCCGATACATCATATTTTTACCTCCATAAGCACTCAATTCAAAACCAATTCGCTTTTTCTGCTTTGAATTGAGGAGTACCGCCTTCCTGGTATGGATTATAGGTATTGCGATTACACCCAAATTCTTTTAACGCCTTTATTCTATTATCCTCTGTCCATTCAACCAGCGAGATTCCATCAAATTCCTCTATACTTCCATTGTTCATTTCATTTTTGAAATACCACTCCACAATCGTTTGATCTCCCTTATGAAAAAATTGCTTGATTTCCCAAATAACCACCTTGCCACGGGTATTCCATTCCTGAAACCAATGCTTTACTGTTTTTCGGTTGTTATACTGGGGACTCCAGCTTTCTGTATAGATCACATCTTCTGTAAAAATATCATCAATCCCCATATCCTGCTGATTGAGCCACATATCAAACCATAATCGGATTGTTTTTTCTCGTTCATTCATGATATAAACACCTCACCATTCTTTTGTCTTACCTTCGCGTTTGTTCTGCATAACCTGGGTTTGATATACGAGAACAGGAATCAGAGAAACCAGGGCAAGCACACCAAAAACTACCGAACATTTTGCAACCGCAAATATTGCGAACATGAGCAATATCAGCAACCACGGATTTCGCAGATTTCTGTAATAGTTTTCCTTGTCCTCATAAGAAGTATGAAGTTCAAACGGCTTACCGTCATTATCTTTTTCTACGATCAACAGTTCCCGATTAAAGGTGGTGGCATTTGTTGCTATGCGTCCGCCTTTTTCAGCCCATGGCCGTAGGCGTACTTTACCAACAGAGTAGTTCAGGTTGATGTTTTTATAAAATACTTTGTAACCCATCCCCTCTAAAAACTCATGATAATCGGATGCGTTGGCCTTCGATTTTTGCCCGATAAACTCCACGCAGTATTTTACCTGATCCGGTTTACACGCCTCAAATTCATACAACATTTTTTCCGCCCGAATCAGACGATAGCCCTTTTCAGACATTTTATTCAGCCAATGTTCCTGGGCAGTCAACAAACCGCCAAAGAAACGATAATACTTTTTGCTCATACTGCACCTCCAATAATTTCATTAGCTACGCCTACAAGTTCATTGAGCCTTATCAGTTCCTTTTCTGCAATTTCTTTTCCTTGCGTTGTAATGAGATATTCTTTTTTCCGTCCCGCACTATCTCCAAAAGGTGCAATCCAGCCTTTTTCCTGCAACGAGTTCAACGCACCATATAAAGTACCTGCCCCCAGCGCAAGCCGCCCTTTTGTATTATCTTCAATAAATTGCATGACAGCATATCCATGTTTCGGGGTATAAAGGGAAAGCAAAATAAAGAATGTCACCTCTGTGAGCGCACCGCCTTTCGCATTGTCTCGCATAACACCTGCCTCCTTATTACGGTTACTGTAATAAATATATCACTAACCGTAATAGAAGTCAATAACGATCCAAAATATAACAGCAAACTTAAAAAGCGGGGCAGCACACGCCGCCCCGCCGATCCTATATGCTTATTCCATCGCTCGCATTTCTTCCACCAGCGATTGATTTTTCTGTCTGCGCATTGTCCAGAAGGACAGAATCACCTCCAGGCCAAACAGCACCAGAACGAACAGCCCCATTTGCAGGAAGGGGAAGGAATAGGGCATTGCTACATGAAAAGTCATTTCGCTGAATTTTCGGGCAGCTATTATTGCAATCGGGAAGCCGACTGCCAGGGTCGCCAACGCAGCAGAAAACGCATAGCAAATTCCCTCATAGATGGTCATTTGACAGAGCTGTTTTCTGGTCAGACCGATGGCACGAAAGACGCTGTTTTCCCTCTTTCTGGACATCTGATTGGAGAGGGTTGTGTTGATGAGATTGACCACGCCAAAGAGGAATACCAGCCAGGACAGCGCCTGAAACCCTCCAAAAACGACCCGGTTTTCCATTTCCTCATAATCCTTATGTATCCCAATGGTATCCAAGTCAAGATCCGGATTGGAAGAAATGATCGCACTCAGACTGTTTTCAATCTGCTCCGCCTTTTGGGGATCGCTGACAATGCTCCAGGAATAATCAAAACAGTTGATCTTTGGCATTGCTTCCTGAAATAGCTCTTTGGTTGCAACCATGCAGGTGCTGTCCAATGCCAGAGGACCATGACCATTTTTAAGCCCATCGTTTATGAGCAGACCGGAAACAGTGACAGGAATCTCTTGATCCCCTATGGTAAGTTTGATAACTGACCCCACATCTACACCGATCATATCTTCTGCATAATCCATATCAAGTGCAATACTATGGGAATCTTGAGGTAAAGTTCCGGACACAAGCGCCGCTTCCATTTGATCCCTGTTTCGGTCACTCAACAGATCACACATTCCGCCGGAAGAACTTTCCTCATTTTCAAACCGCACATGAACCGCCTGACGATTTTCTATCACATCTGTTACGCCATCCACGGCCAGCACCTCCTGCCGAAGCGCTTCATTCAAAGGATTTCCTTTTGACATCACCTCATATTCTGTTTTTTCAGAATGGATATAGATTTTATAATCCCCATCCGGGAAATACTGTCTTGCGATCCGCTCCGGCGAACGAACCAAAAGAATAGAAGCTGTCACCAAAAGGATCACCCCGCCCAGACTCAGGGAAGCCACGATACTGATCGTCTTTTTGCGGTCACGCCTGAAATTTGCAATTCCCATGGAGAGGGGATTTAACCGCATATTCTTCTTATGTGTGTGGGCCTTTCCGCTCTGATTGCCGGTAAAGCGGACTGCTTCAATCGGGGAGATACTGGCGGCAATCTTTACCGGTCTGCGGATCGCAATGGATACCATAAACCAGCCAAGCAGTGCAGTCAAAACAATCGCGGCTGCATAAAATAGCAGATTAAACCCACGGGGAAACAGTGCAAACCCGGCTGCACATCCCAGCAAAATACCGATACCAATGCCAGCCCATCCTAAGAAACGGCCTTCTTTTTTGACAATACGGCGGATCTGTTTTGGCGTTGTGCCGATGGTCCGCAGTTGTCCATAGCTTTGGATTTTATCATTGATAGAAATTCGGAAGATACTTTGTATCACAACATACCCTCCGATGATGACCAGAACTGCAATTCCGGCAACCAGCGCCAGCATACTGACATTCACAGGCTGCTTATAGAACTTCATATAGCTGAGGTTCATGATCGGCATTTCCAGCTGATATTCCTTGGCAATCTCCCTGCTGCGGGCAGTCAGCTCTGTTTCATCCATTTGCTGCTCATTCTTAAAATGCACATAGGCTCGATAATCAGCGGGGTCATAGCCGCTCCATCCTTTCAGGGCTTCTTTGGAAAGAAGGATGGAAGATCCATTTACCTCTTTTTCCTTATAGCCTTCCATAATGCCAGTCACCGTGTATTCTCCGTGAAAGCTCTCGCTGCTTAGCATAACCTTTTCGCCAATCCCGGCGTCTGCAGCATAGTTGGAAAGGAAATAACGGCTCACCACCACCTCATCCTCCTTTTGGGGCAGTCGGCCTTCCAGCAGCTTCATCTGGTCACGGGCAATATACATCGTTTCCTCATCACAATAGATATAGGAGGCATTGTATCCCTGCTCCGCAGGTTCCACAGCCAGCATATAATACTCTCCTACCCTTGAGAAGTCATCCAGCCCCTTCAGGGTGGACACATCTTCCTCGGTAATCCTGGTATAGACCGCCTCATAGGTATCCTCCACATGATTTTTCTCTATCTGCCGGGTAGACAAAGCCATCACAATCGAAAAACAGATCAGACAGGATGCCAGCGCAACGGCGATCACCACCATCAAATTCCGGCGTTTTTCGCTTTTCAAACTTTTTCTTGCCAGTTTCCTGACAATATTTCCTGTATCATTTTCAAATGGTACTGTCATTTTGATCATCTCCTTTAAGTCTTATATTTCTGCTGTCAGCAAAGCGGCGGCTTCACATCGGAAGCCGCCGCTTCTGGTTAGTCCATGGTCTTGATCCGCTCTACAAGGGAAAGCCGTTTAGAGTAACGGACAGCAACCACAGAGAAAATTCCGGTCACGACCAAAAGTGCCAGAACAAAAACAACCGTTTCCATCAAAGGGAATTGATAGGACAGTTCCCCAAAAATATTAAAGCTGCTGATCACATAGTCAAAAATCCAGCCCAGGATTCCGCCAATGCCAACTGACAAAAATACCGTAACCCCTGCGTACCACAGGCATTCTGCGATCAGCATACGGGAAACCTGCTTTCCGGTCATTCCCACAGACTGCAAAATCCCAAGCTCCTGCTGCCTTGCCAGCAGATTGGTCATCAGGGTGTTGACCAGATTTACCATGGAGAACACAAACAGGAATGCCAGCAGCAGATAAACACCGCGGGTCATCATCTTTAGCTGCGATTCCAGGGATGCCGCATGGTCTGCTCTGGAAAAGACCGTCAGCACCGGATTTTCCAGCAGGCTGAAAATAGACGCCCTGAGCGCATCCGAGTCCTCCGATGTATGGACATTCCAAACAGCCTCTCTGTTCTCAATGTCCGGGTAGAGCTGATCGGCCAGTTCTTCTGTAAGGGTAAACAGGCCCCATGCGCCGGTGCCTGATGTCACTGACGGTTTCGCAATCCCCATGACCGTTACTTCTATGGCCTTACCGTCCATGGATTCAAAGGTCAGCACATCCCCGACCGCAGGCGTATAGCCATAAAACATACTTAAAAGATGATCTTCCGAATCAGTCACGATCACACCGTTGTTTGCGGCAAGCTCCTCATAATCTACGCTGCCCTGTTCCAGATTTTCCTCCGGCAGCCATTGTTCCATCTGCTCTCTGTCAAATACAGGGAACTTTAATGCAACACTTTCCTGGGGGAATTTCACCGTTGCGGATGTTACTTCATGGCTGGTGATAGATTCCACACCATCTATGGCAAGAAGCTCCTGACGAAGTTCTTCTGTCAATGGATTTTCACGCGCGATGGCAGGCAATCCTTCCGCGCCTCCCGAATCCATCCAGCTGACCTCATAGTTGCAGTGATCTCCCATGGCTTCTATCGCCATCTTTTCGGGACTGATGGAGTTGAGTACCGTAGCGGCTGTTACCAGAAACACACCCGTCAATCCCAGAGATACCAGAGTGATGACCGTCTTTTTCCTGCTCCGCCTAAAGTTCATCTGTGCCATGGAGAACGGCGTAATGCGGTGGTTTTTCTGATCCTTCCGGTCTGTTGCCGTTTCATAACCACTGGAGCGGACCGCTTCGATTGGGGATACCCTCGCCGCCATGCGGACAGGCGCATGAATGGACAGAAATACCGTCAGGGCGCAGGCTGCTGCGGTCGCAGCCAGATAGGGCAGATTGCCCATCCAGCTCCAATGTGCCGGGAAAATAGCAAACCCGATAGCCCCTCCAACCAAAAGCCCCAGTGGGATACCGCAAAGAGATAACAGCAATCCCTCCCGCCGCACGATCCGCCGGATCTGTTTTGGTGTTGTGCCGATCACTTTCAGGCGTCCATATTCCCGCATTTTGCCCTTTACGGAAATGAAAAAGATACTGTAAATGACCACGGCACAGGCAACCAGCAAAAGGATTGCCACGGGAATGTAATATTTCATCACACCGGACTTAAAGCCCTGCATATCGAAATAGTTGGAACTGTAAAAAATCTGATCCTCTGAGACATCGTTGGCAGAAAGGAATGCTGCAATATCCGCCTTGAGCTGCTCCAGCTCCATACTATCAGCACCAGTATAACGAAGCCGAAATTCAAACAGCGGCTCTCCCTGCGCCATCTCCTCCACAAATGCTTCAGATACATAAAGCTGGAACATACGGGAGTCATTCTCCACATCCATGATACCGCTGACGGTATAGGTCTGCTTTCCGTTTCCAAGATTCACTTCTATGGTCTGCCCGACTTCTGCGGGGATTTCAAAATAATCAAGAAATGCCCGTTCTACCAGAATTTCATTGGCAGCCTGCGGAAGTGTCCCAGTAAAGGAAGGCTTCTTACCCAATTCCATCCAGTTGGCATCCGCATACTCCACAGTCAGAACGCTGTCACCATAGCGGGCAGAACCGTAATTCTGGGAAAGGCCCCAGCGTTCCACTTCCGGGCAGTCTTTCAGTCTTTCAATCGTATCACGGTCACAATTCACCACAACCGCCTGATACTGTCCCCGAATGTCCGCCTCCAGTTTTCTGTCACTTCCCGCTCCTGCACAAAAAATCGCTGCCATCAAAGCGGCTGCCAGAGCGATCGTTACGATCACAAACAGGTTGCGCCGCTTATCTGTCTGAATGCTTCGTGACGCCAATTTTTTAATGACCGGCCCTGTATCATTTTCAAAAGGCAATGTCATGTCTGCCACCTCCTTTATCCAACGATTTTGCCATCCTCAATCCGCACGATACGGTCTGCAAGCTGGGCAATGGCATCATTATGTGTGATCATCACCAGCGTCTGGTTAAATTCACGACTCGTTCTCTGCAAAAGCCCCAACACATCGGCGCTGGTCCTGCTGTCCAGGTTTCCGGTGGGTTCATCGGCAAGGACGATAGCGGGCTTTGACACCAGAGCGCGGGCGATAGCCACACGCTGCTGCTGGCCGCCGGAGAGGTTGTTTGGCATATTCTTCAGCTTATCCTCCAGTCCCAGCATGGACACCACATCCGCCATGAATTTCTGATCCACCGTATCCCCATCCAGTTCCACGGGCAAAACGATGTTCTCATGAACATTTAGGATCGGCACCAGATTGTAGTTCTGGAAAATAAAGCCGATATTGCGACGGCGGAATATGGTAAGCTGCTCGTCGTTCATCTTCGCCAGCTCCTTATCCCGCACCATCACGCTGCCGGAGGTGGGGGTATCCAAACCGCCCATCATGTGAAGCAGGGTGGACTTACCGGAGCCGGAAGTGCCGACCACCGCCACAAATTCGCCCTCCTCCACAGAGAAGTTCACGCCATCCAGGGCGCGGGTAATGTTCGGCTCTGTGCCGTAGTATTTTTTAAGATCAGTTGTCTGCAAAATTTTCATAACAGTTACCTGCCTTTCTTAATTTGTTGAGTATAGAGTAAAGAGCAAATGTTGCAGAATTGTCCTAAATGGCATGAAAATCTATGGTGAATTGCTTCAATTTTAGGACAATTCATTTTTCAGTAAGACTCACACATTTTCATCCTTTAAGACTTCTACAATAATGTCCCTGCGGATTCTTCTGGAAGCCGCCCTGTAAATCCCACTGATGACCATTAACACCAGAACAATATAGGCTGCCAGCCCTAATAACGGAAATACCTGAATGAACTCCATGAAAGTCACATCCTGCATCCACATCAAAACTGCGGCGATCAAAAACAGGATCGGCAATCCAATGACCAAAGGCTTTCCTCCAAGGAAGAACCCTTCTATATGCAGTAAACGGTCAAGACCTTTTCTATCCAACCCCACAGAACGCAGCATGGCAAATTCCTTTCTTCTCTGATACAGACTGTTCAGGATCGCCACTGCTGCCGATGAGATTCCAATGATACCAAATAGTGCAGTCAAACTGTAAACGATCAGCATGGTCGCATCGGTCAGCCGCTCTCTGTCCAAAGCGCGCTGTGTCTTGCTGGAGGTATAGAAATCACTCGTCCCCAGATAAGTACCACAGATATGCTCTGCCTGCGCCTGTACTTCGGCATCCAGCCCATCTTCCACGAGAAGATTCATGTAAGTCCTGTAATTGTAAACTGCACGATCCTCTCCGAAATTCTGGATAATCTCATAGTATTGATCCATCGGCACCAGAATGGGCAATGTATAAAAGGCCATATTACGCCCAATCTCCGGCATTTCAGAAAGTGCAGATGACACCGTCACATCAAAACGGTAATCCCCCTGAATGGAGTCCAGGAACTTCTCTGTTACTTCTAAAGACTGACCTTCTTTGAGTTTTAGATATGGGACCATATCTTTTTTGGCTTCATAACCTCTGGAGTCAGGATTTTTCACAACAGAATTGACAATGAGCGCAGCACCCTGTTCAGAATAAGGCACCCCTGACTGCATGAGATAATCTTCATAGGCATCCTGTTCCAAACCGATCAATACACATGGGATACGGTAGCGGCCATCGCGCTTTGCTACATACTCACCAGCCGCTTTTGTGCCAAATCCTCCAGAGGACAGAAATTCTTCCGACAGCTCACTTTCTGAAACCCAGATCGCACAGTTCGCCATCGTATAGGTGGCCTGTTCCTCTATGTGAGGCAGCAGCTTCAATTCCTCCATAAGCGCTGGCTCTATTTTCTGACCAGACTCCATTGTAAGATTGACATTAAAGTGGCTGTCCTGTTCTGCTTTTGTATTGTTAATATCTGAAACGGAAAAAACAGCCAGAAAACTGAACATCAAAAGCATACACAGACTCAGCGTTACCGTACAGGTACGAAACAGCCTCTTATTAGCCGTCATGGAGTTTGCAGAAATATTTCCAAGGAATCCAAAGCACTTTTTCAGGATCGGATGCTTTGCTGATTTTTTCAAAGAAGGATTGCTCCAGCTTTCTTTGACCGCTTCAATCGGGCGAAGTTTTCCCATCTGCCGGGCAGGACCAGAAGCAGCCAGGCGAACCGTCAGGAACGAGAGAATCACGGAAACCACTGCGACCCACGGGGAAAAGGAAGCTGTTATCCGGCTCCCGGTCACTTCTTGCGTCAGGTCAGAGTATGCTGCCAATACGCCATAGGAAAAAAGGTATCCAAGTCCCACAGAAACCAGAATGGGAAGCACAGACAGCCAGCGCGCCTCATATACGATCATCATGCGGATCTGCCTAGGCGTCATTCCAATGGATTTTAAGATTCCCAGCTCCTTTACCTTGCGTTTCGCAGAAATAGAAAAAGCGCCCCGAATGATATAGGCAAATACCGCCATAGATGCTGCCATGACCAAACCGAGCGCAAGCGCAAGTTTGGGAAGGTCACTGCTTAGGAAATGCCCCGGCGCATAAATTCCATACATCCCAAGCAGGGCTGTGTGGTAACGGAAGGGATAGTCACCAAATTCATCCGGCTGCAAGCCAATGTCCTCTGCTATCTGCGGGATGATTTCATAGACTTTTCGCGGCTGCGTCACTTGAAGATAAGCAACGATCCCCGTGTCCTCCGATAATGCGGCCGTGTCCAGCCACCCATACGCAGGGTAGCCATTGTATGCGCTGGAAACAGTCATATCAATCTCACCAACGATGGTGTACTGCACTTTTTCTGTTTTCACAAATTCTTCCCCGCTTTGAATGGGGGAAAGAAAATCCACAGTTGTATTTCCAATCCTGCGTTCGCCCAAATCCAGGTTCAGCCGGTCTCCAATCTCAACAGATGGATTCTGCTCAAAAAAGCTTTTTCCAACCACAATCTCTCCCGGCGCCTGGGGAACCCGTCCGCGCAGGATCAGATTCTTTTCCCGCATACCGCCCCAATAGGCTCCATCACAGTTTTGGATCAAAAGATAGGGCAGGCCGGATGCAGCTGGCAATAAGGCGGTCTGATTATCTCCTTTTACCATGATGGTCTGGATATTTTCGTTATTCTGAATCAAATCCAGCTGGCCGGCATGAATCTCCAAAAGCTGTGCATCCCAATCACCGTAGGCTGCGATCTCCTGCTGCACACTTTGATTCCAATAGCTTTGGACGAATGTGCATAACGAACACAAAAAAGTTGATGCGATCAATATGGCTACCATGATAGAAATGGATGTACGCCGGTTTGCTTTCATATTCTGTTTCGCCAGCCGCTTTACAATCCGGCTGGTATCATTTTCAAATGGTAATGTCATAGTCCTTCACTCCTTTCGCTATCATCCTAACCCCCAAATGTTGCAGAAATAACCCAAATGTTCAACAGTTTGAGAGTGAATTGCTTCCACTTTAGGATATTTCTATTGCTTAATCTATCTCTCTCAACTGCTGCACAATAGACTTTTTCTCCAAAAGATGGATCAGAGCGGCAGCAATTAAAACAGGAAGCAAAATTGCCACTATCATATATCCAGCAAAATGTACTGCTGGGAAATGCCACACCCAAGTATCGTCGCCAACATAATTCAGATAGCGAACAATTCCATAACCGACCGCAGTTCCAATTAGGACAGTGATACAAATGTTCCAAAAAGCCAGCAAGATGCCTTCACACTGTACTGTCTGCCGTAACTGCTTTTTCGCCATACCAACAGAGCGCAGAACAGAAAATTCGTGTTTGCGGGAGAGTGTCGTAGCAATCAGTGTATTTACCAGATTGATAACTGCAAACAGCATGATGAATCCACACAGCCCCCATATCACAAGGCTGGTGCGTTGATACATAGCCTCGCTGTCTTGATAGTAGTCATAGAAAGATTCCATTGTTACCATCGGTGTGGTATCAAGCAGATCATTCATAGTTTTCCGAAGGGCTGGCTCTTGTGAAAGGTCATCCATACGAACCAGCAACTGACTGTTGAAGTTAAAGCCAGATGGCATCATTTGATTCATTAGTTCTTCTGGCAGTAGGAAAAATCCTGTTTTTCCAAAAAGTTTACCTCCACCATCATCTTCAAAGATACCATCGCTGATTTCTCCAGCAATTCTAAACTCTGTCTCCTGCTCCCGTATCCCATCAAACCAGCGGAACTTCACCGTATCTCCAACATGAAATGTCCAGTCGTAGATGTAGTCTGCATATTCATTTCGCAACACCAGAATCTCATGGTTTTCAGACATAGTTGAATAATCAGCCGTGCCAGTCACCAAATATTTTTCCAAGAGGGCCTGCTGATCTGGTGTGAATGGGGTAATATTTTCTTTTTTAGTCACTCCGTTGTATTCAAATTTTGCCTCTAATGTTTTATATTCCGAAACTTCTGCAACCCCCTCCATCTGCGCAATGGTCTGTATCAAATCTTCATTCAAAGGATTCTTTAACTGGACTCCAGTTTGTCCATGCGGGTCATTCTTGATCGCATTTCGGGAAAGCTCAACTTCAAATTCTCCATATTCTAAAAGCCCATGTCTTGCAAGGCGCTCCATATCCAGAGAAGAAAGGAGTGTTGTTCCGCCCATAAACATGATTCCTGCAATACCTAACGAAAGAACAGTTACAATCCACTTTTTCCGGTTGCGGGAACTTCCCATAATAGCCAATGAAAAAGGGGTGATTTTCCGATGTAGTTTCTTTGAAACAGCAGGAAAACTCTCATATCCGGTGTTTTTTGCTGCCTCGATCGGTGAAATGCTGCCTGCAATTTTTGCAGGCTTGCTCATAGCCAGCCATATCATGCCATAGACAAGAAGGAAAATTACAATACTGGTTATTGCGGTATTACCCCAGCTCCATCCGTTTGGCTTGAACAGAAAGGCTGCAATCCCACCGATTACCAGCCCCAAAGCTGTACCATAAACACAGAAAATCCTGCCTTGTACCCGAAGAATTTTCTTAATCTGTTTTGCAGTTGTTCCCATTGTACGCAACTGCCCAAATTCCCGCACCTGATTATGCACATAAATATAGAAAATACTGTAAATCACCAAATAACTAACAAAAAGTACAGCAAAAGAAAAGATCATAACAATCTGAATATCTTCCCAATTCGGCTCCAGAGAGGAAAGAAAACCATCGTTCGGATCAGAATTTTGCGCTGGAATACCATAGTCAGCTTCAATCTGCTTGGTCATGGCTTCAAATACCTGCTTGGACATTTCATCCGCATGAGCAAATTGAACAGCCAGCGCTGTTACAGAATGCTGGAATTGGCTTCCCGCTTCTGTATATTGTTTGGAACAGAAAAGGGAGTAGACCCGTTCTGTGGAACCACTGTCTGTAAGGCCTACCACAGTAAAGTTTTCCGTATTTCCATCATAAAACGGGATTGTGATTGTTACCCCCAACTCCACCGGAAGCCCCAGTTGCTCCAAATATGCCTTATCCACAGCTACATCATAAAGGTCTATGGGATACTGTCCTTCCACAATTTCATCCATAACGATTTGGCTGTTATTTTGCTCGATATAGACAGGGATCACCAGATAGTTTTCAATCTGCGTATTGGCCGCCTGCATATATATCTTTGAATCCGAAATTCTTTCATCATGCCGCAGGGTCTGCATCTGTTCATCGTTCAGATTGTGATATAACATCTGACTTGACACAAGCAATTCTCGTTTTGCTTCGGTTTCCATCCCAATCACAGACAAAGCAAAGCCAGACAGCAAGGCAACTGCCAACGCGATGGTCAAAACAGATAAAAATGTTTTAACCCGGCTTTGACTGATACTGTGCTTGGCATACTTTTTGACAATCCGGCTAGTATCATTTTCAAATGGTAATGTCATAGTCATCCACTCCTTTCACTGTCATCCTAACCCCCAAATGTTGCAGAAATATCCCAAAGGCTCAACAGTTTAAGGGTGAATTGCTTCAATTTTAGGACAATTCATTTTCGTGTGTCTTTTTTATAAAGCCAGATAGATATAAGCAAAACCATTGCTAACTGAATTACAACAAAAAACAGCGTCAGCCAAACGCTCTCATAATAAAAAATATCTGTCCAGAAGATCACCAGATCTACCAGAGCCACCACACCAGCCGACCATCTAATTTTTCTTGGAAAGAAGTGCCGGAGCAGCAGCACAACAACAACCGGCGGGATCAGCAAGCAAGCTGCATTGATGAGTAATGTCTTTGTGATTTCCATAAGGCCACCTCCAAATTCATGATGTTGCTGTCAGCATAAATCCCAAATGTTGCAGAATTGTCCTAAAATCCATTGTCCTCTAAAAATTTTTCAAAAAAGGCAGCCTGCCAAAACAGACTGCCTCAGAATTATTTTATGGGCAGGAACACGGAAAAAGTTGATCCTTCCCCAACTTTAGACTCGACGGTAATATAGCCCCCCTGCATGGTAATGATCTCACGGGCAAGGTATAAGCCGATTCCGACCCCATCTATATCATGCACCGCTTCATCCCGATAGAAGCGTTTGAAGATCGTGCCCTGAGAATGCTCCGGGATGCCTCTGCCTGTATCCGTCACATCTATCCTCAAATACATTTCCCAATCCCGTACCCTCACCTGGATGCTGCCACCGGCAGAGGTGTACTTTACCGCATTATCCAGAATGTTAAACAATGCTTCGGAAGTCCAACGGCTGTCATGAGATATTGTCAGATCAGATGGGCAGTCCACCGACAGACTGATCTCTTTTTGTTCCATTGGCGCCAGAACACCATTGATGGCGCTCACCAGCGTATCCCCGATCACAGCATCCTGTTTCTCCAGCGTAATGACACCCGTTTCCAGACGGGAAGTTTTCACCATTCCCTGAATAAGAAAATCCAGTTTATCCAGCTGTGTGCCTGTGGCCTGCAAAAACTCCTTGCGCTTTTCTTCTGTCAATGGCCGTGTCAGCATGGTGTCGTTGAGCAGCTTCAAATTAGCGATGGGAGTTTTGGTCTGGTGGGAAATATCTGATACCAGGGATTGCAGTTCTTCCTTTTCTCCCTCTGCCGTATGTCTGGTTTTCTGCATCACATTATAGAGCCGTTCCAGACGGTGGCTGATCCGGGACAACAGTGTTTCCGCTTCATAATCTACCTGGGGCCGGTCTGTACTGTCCATCATGTGATCCAATGTCTGGCACAAACCATCGGTGAACAGAGAAAGTTTCTTTTGAAAATAGTGCAGAAAAACCATGCCCCAAATGTAAAATGCAGCTGTCAAAATAATGCCGCAGATGACAACACGCACATCTTTCGTCAACAGGAAAAAAATCAACAGCAGCAAAGCGGCAGTGAGCAGAGTCCCCGCCACAATTTTTCTCAAAAATGCCCTGACAGATAAATTTTGCAGTTTCATCGAGGCTCACCGCCGATCCACTGATAGCCCATTCCATAAGCTGTCTTAATATATTTCCTCTCGTCTGTTTCGATTTTTTTGCGGATACGGCTGATGATCGTCGTTAGAGTATGCTCATCCACAAAGTCTCCATCAATGTCCCACAGCTTCTCTAAAATCTGCCGCTTGGTCAGAATAATCCGGGGGTTCTTTACGAACAGGAACAGGGTGCGGTATTCCTTCGGTGTAAAGTCCAGGGATTCTCCGGCAAGGGACGCACTTTGTTCGGAGAAGTCGATTTTCAGAAAGCCATCATCAAACAGATCATGCCGGGGTGTCCGCAGTTCCAGATTTGCAAAAACCGCCGCTACTTTTTTGCAAAGCACCGTCACAGAAAATGGTTTGGTCACATAATCCGCGCCGCCGACTTCATAGCCCTTGAGCATATCGCTCTCCTTATCATTGGCTGTGATAAAGATGATATAGGTATGCTGACCACGATTCCGGATTTCTTCACACAGATCCAGTCCGCTGCCATCGGGGAGGTTAATATCCAACAGTGCCACATCAAATTCATTTTCCCGCAGCTTTCTTACCGCGCTGTCAAAATTAAAAACAGAAATGACCTCATATCCATCAGAGGTCAGATTGTATGCCAATGTCCGATTCAAAAGCTGATCGTCCTCTACAATTAAAATCTTCTTCAAAGCCTTCACTTCCTTTCCCAATTTTCCGATCATACTGATATTCTAAACATTAAATGTTACAGAAATGTCCCAGCCAAATATTTTTCTTTTTTAATTATAGGATAGCCTACTTTTCTGCACAAGAATAAAAATACAAATACATACAATGGCTTTTTGCCATGTTGAACACATTAAAAACACCGCCGCAAACTATACGATTGCGGCGGTGCTGACTATATATTAAATCTTTTTGTAGTTACATAGGTATGTGCAGTTGAATTAAAAAATCCCACTATTCTGCCATACCCTGCGGAACTTCAAATTTGTATCCACTCCCCAGAACAGTACGAATATAGCCCGCTTTCGGCATATCCGGAGTTAGTTTTCTGCGAATCTGACCAATGACGCTGGCAACGGCTGTTCCGCAGTTTTCACCATCCGCATTCCACACAGCCTCATAGATCTGGCTGGCAGAAAATACCCAGGATGGGTGGTTTGCCAAATATACCAATGTTGCAAATTCCCGATGGGTCATAGAAATCAACTCACCGTTTCGATGTACCGTTCTCTCCTTCAGGCGAAGCTCCAAGCCTGGAAAAACAAGAATATTACGAGGGTGGGATGACACAATATGGTCAAATTCTGGCTCAGCCGCAATAATCTCCATAATTCTGCTAAGTATATATTCTTCATGGTCTGTTACCGACAGTACAAAAATTTTTCCCATATATCCCTCCCTTGAACATACATAATATACAATGACTTAATTTTCCTATTGCCTGAATGCTATTCAACATTCAATTCAATACTTCCCGTGAAATCCTCACATTCAATGCCGATATAGTTTCCGCCTTCAGGGAGTGTAATTGTATCGCTATATGTTCCGGTTGTTTCAAGCAAAGTGACTGCTTCATCAGATCCAGAAATCCAAAATACTTTTGCAGTTCCCTCCGTAACCTCCAAAGTGCAATCAATAGACAACTCCTTACCAGCTTCTCGCTTTATAGAAGTTCCCCCAAACAAATACTCTGTATCTGAAAAATTCTCATAGTCGGCTGTATAGCATCCGGTATAATCATCAATCCCTTTTTCTTTCGTGCCTTGTAAGGACGAATTTCCGGTAAGCGCTATGGAACCAGCAGACTGCACAATATTATTATACTGATCGAGAACTTCATCTTTTGTACAACCGGAAAGTATAGAGACACCACACAGTATCAGGCATAGTGATAGAACTATTTTCTTCACAGGTATCACCTTCCTTTCCTGCGTACAGCACGCTTTCCTCTTCCCTTGGCCTTTGTCTGTTTACGGGCTTTCATTTCTTTTTTGTTGCTGGACATCACTAATAAAAGCACAGCCCAGAGAACCATGATGCCAACCCCAATGACCGCCAGCAAAGGGTTCGGGGCTGTGGTTGTTCCGGCATATTCACTCATGTCAAAGCCCACTAAAATCAGTGCAGCAGAAAACGGATAGATGCTGGCAAGAATGCCGCCTTTGAAAAACATCATGCTGTATCCAAGGAAGAACGCCAGAATGGAACCTCCCAGATATGCCCCTCGGATCTGTCCAAAAATCAGGATTAGGGGCATACAGACCATATAGGTCGTCAGACCCGCTAACACGATCTGTGTACCGCCATGAAAAAATACTTCCGCTGTCAGTCCCGATAATCCAACCGCCAGTCCAGTGATTAGGGTAACGCCAACACTGTAAATTCCCAACAGAACCGTAAGAATACCAACCCAGAAGAGCTTGGCCCCTAACACGTCCGGCATAGAAACAGGAATTGTCATGATGTTTTTCAGCGTATCATGGGTGGATTCTCTGTCAATCAGCCAGCTGCCGATCATCACCAGTGAAATCGGGAAAAACATCTGGGTATTGCCCCATACAACATTCGCAAAAAGCATGGGAAAATCATAGTTTGGATTTCGATACTCCGGCTCAACAATCAACTGGCTTCCATATTGCACCAACGGACAGAGTGCAAGCGCCACCAACCCCACCCAAAGGATCTGACACCGGCGCAGTTTCAGTAATTCCGATTTTAATAAATTCCACATAATCACACCCCCTTAAATCTCACGACGCCGGTAAACCATCGCTATCAGCGCAAGAAATACAGCGGCTTCCGCAAATGCCACGCCGAACACCTGTATATCATTCAAAAAATACGGGCTTATCCGTTCCAGCAGCTCTGCCAGCTCTTCGCTGATGCTGCCATAATCATAAAACTGGAATGTCCAGCGAAACGCCAACGGCCCCGGAAGCAGTGTTCCTGCGTTCAGACCAAAGGGCTGTGTCAGAAAAGCATCGTTGTTGGTGAGAAGATAATTCAAAATAGTATAGAAAAAGGTTATCACGACCGACACGATATAGTTTTTATCAAGAAGGACAACTATCAAAATACAGGGGAGCGCGCCGACCCACATAATCACTCCCTCTCCTATCCCTACCTGAAACAATTTCCAGAATCCCACCGGATTCCATCCCTGGATCAGCAAAACAGCAAGATTTACCAACGCTCCAACCGCCATAAAACCAATGGCAAATATCAGTAAAACCATCATCTTAGAAAGTACCAGCTTGGTTCTATTTACCGGTATGGTAACAAGATTTTTCAAAGTATCATTGTCCAGCTCCTCAAATAACAGATTGGAAGCCAGTATCACAAGAAGCGGCATCAAAAGAAGATATGCGCTGAGCTGAAACAGACCGGACATCATATTGTTCGTAGCATCCACATCCGTGTTCGCATCTGCCAGAAAAATAGCATAAGCCAATGGAAGCAAGGTGGAAAGGAACACAGAAATAAATACCAGCGGCTTGCGTTTCAATTTCAAAAATTCACATTTAATCAGTTTAAGCAATTCCCTCGCCTCCCGTCACACGCTTGAAGTAATCTTCAAGGCTTTCTTCTGAAGTTGCAGCCTCCGATACCTCCAACCCGTTTTCCACAAAGGCAGTTACAATTTTCCCTACGGGCAGCTCCAGGTTGTGCAGGCGCAGATTGTGATCGTCCTGTATGGAGAAATGGCTTTCATGGAAATTGCGTTCCAAAATTCTTGCCGCCTGTGCCGTATCAGAGAGCGTAAAACGGATATGCTTACTGCTTTTTTGCTCCAACTCAGCAAGGCTTTCTTCTTCCAGCAATGCGCCGTGGTCGATAATTCCAATATCGTCAGCCAGCAAAGAAATCTCCGAAAGAATGTGACTGGAAATCAAAATAGTTTTTCCTCTTGCGTCGCAAAGCTCCCGAATAAAGGAGCGTACTTCTGCAATACCGATGGGATCGAGGCCGTTGATCGGCTCATCCAAAATCAAAAGCTCCGGATCGTGCATAACGGCAAGGGCGATGGCAAGCCGCTGCTTCATACCAAGAGAATACTGTGAAAAGAGCTTTTTATCTTTGTAGGGCAGTCCTACCAGATCCAGAGCATCTTTGATGGCATGATTGTTTGGTACGCCCCGCAGAGTAGCAAAGATACGCAGGTTCTCTGTGCCGGTCAGATTGGGATAAAAACCGGGGGACTCAATCAGGCTGCCGATACGGGGCAGCAATTTCTTTTCATTCCCCTGCAAAGGCTTTCCCCAGATTTTGACCTCCCCGGAAGTCGGATTTGTTAAGCCCAACAGCATCTTCATGGTCGTGGTTTTTCCGGCTCCGTTTCTCCCCAGCAGACCATAAATTCTCCCACGCTTCACATGGATATTTAAGTCAGCCACACTCTTTTGTGAGCCGTATTGCTTCGTCAGATTTTTTGTTTCAATGATGTAATTTGTGTTCATATTCAAACCTCCTGTTCTACAAGGTATTCTATCACGCCAACCTTGCATGAACCTTGCCGCAACCTTGCATGAACCTTGCAATTTAGAATCCATCCCCAATAACAAAGGCCCCCGCCGTAAGGACGGGAACCCACCCAGGTTTCCTAAAAGGACAAGGAGCAATACTAAAATGTTTTTTCATAGAATCATTACCAGCCCTTTTTTCTGACTATTTTTTTCTTCTTAGCACTCATTGATGTACTGGGTTCTTTCTTTTTATTTGCAAGAATAATCATAGAAATTAAAAAAGTCAGAACTATTGTAATACAAGCCGGGCTAATTTGGTAAATAACACCATACTTCGCATCACAAGCAGAGTCTACTAAAATCATACTTGCTTTAATCGGATAATAATTTAACAATTTTCCTACAAAAGACCCAAAATATCCATACAAAAAAGCTAATGCCACCCCACCCAAAAAATTATTTGCCGAGCAACAGAATAGCAGAATGATCGGCAAAACTGAAATGTAAATTCCTATATTCGCCCCAATAACACGAATGAACAGATTAAACAGATTGCCAAAATGCACTCCTGAAAATCCAGCAATAATGTTGATTGCCAATGCTATCACGCAGCCTATAAAACTAAAGCAGATTGTCAACAGTAATAGGACAAGTAGTTTTCCAGAAAGTAACTGCCTATATGAAATAGGAATTGTTGATATATTCTTCATCGTATCGTCTGTATATTCCCTTGTTATGATATAACCTGCAATCAACGTAATGATAATCGGGAAAAACAAGGTACAGTTACTAATCATAACCTGCTGCATAAAATAGTCAAATGTCCATGTCTGTCCGTCGTTAGCTGTGGAATAGAACAGCGTCAGTAACGGAGAAAGTACTGTCATAATAATTCCAGCTTTTACTACATAATATCGTTTTAATTTTAAAAACTCAGATTTTATTATATTCCCCATATCTTCTACCTCGTCCATTTTTTATAGAAGCGAATGATCAGCCACAAAGAAAGTATAACAGTAATTACCATGATAAAAATTGTATGGAAAGTAGTTGGCACAATCGCATAGGCTTCCGGCAAAAGATTATCCTTTTGCAAATGATTCATCATTGAGCCGCTTGTCCAGTTCATAACACATATAACCGGAAAAGAATTTAAGAAAGCAATTTTGGCATCACTTATAGAAGTCCCAATCGTTCCCAGTATGCCCCAGTTAAAAATGGAATAAAAAAATGCAAGCAGGATAGAAAGCAAAAAACTTTGGTTAAAGTAAATAATTAAAAATACAATCGGCAAAGAAGCTGCTACGATAAGAACTCCAAAAATAAGGCTCATAAATATCTTATAAGTCATACCATAAACCATTCCTACATGAAACAGTTTACAAAACAACGCAACAGATAATGTGCTTGTCAGACAAAACGCAATGCTAAAAATAAAGAGCATAGAAATTTTTGCCATAATGAGTTGTGTATTTGTAACAGGAATTGTTCTAAGGTTTTTGGAGGTATCGCAATCTCTTTCTATAAAAAACAAAATAGCAGCAATGATACCAATTAGACATGGGAGCAAAAAAACCAAGCCATATCCCAACATCATTGTATAAACATAATCAAATCGGGTTTGAAGATAATGTTCCGTTGTATCTGCACCTGTTCCCGCCTTTGCCATATATGCCAAAATCAACGGAAAAAATAACGATAATGACATCAGTGCGTATAATAATCTTTTCCGCTTTAATTTCCAAAATTCGCATTTTATCAGTTTAAGCAATTCCCTCGCCTCCCGTCACACGCTTGAAGTAATCTTCAAGACTTTCTTCTGAGGTTGCGGCCTCCGATACCTCCAATCCGTTTTCTACAAAGGCAGTTACAATTTTCCCAACAGGTAGATCAAGGTTGTGCAGGCGCAGATTGTGGTCGTCCTGTATAGAGAAATGGTTTTCATGGAAATTGCGTTCCAAAATTCTTGCCGCCTGTGCAGTATCAGAGAGCGTAAACCGGATATGCTTACTGCTTTTTTGCTCCAGCTCAGCAAGGCTTTCTTCTTCCAGCAATGCGCCGTGGTCGATAATTCCAATATCGTCAGCCAGCAAAGAAATCTCCGAAAGAATGTGACTGGAAATCAAAATAGTTTTTCCTCTTGCGTCGCAAAGCTCCCGAATAAAGGAGCGTACTTCTGCAATACCGATGGGATCGAGGCCGTTGATCGGCTCATCCAAAATCAAAAGCTCCGGATCGTGCATAACGGCAAGGGCGATGGCAAGCCGCTGCTTCATACCAAGAGAATACTGTGAAAAGAGCTTTTTATCTTTGTAGGGCAGTCCTACCAGATCCAGAGCATCTTTGATGGCATGATTGTTTGGTACGCCCCGCAGAGTAGCAAAGATACGCAGGTTCTCTGTGCCGGTCAGATTGGGATAAAAACCGGGGGACTCAATCAGGCTGCCGATACGGGGCAGCAATTTCTTTTCATTCCCCTGCAAAGGCTTTCCCCAGATTTTGACCTCCCCGGAAGTCGGATTTGTTAAGCCCAACAGCATCTTCATGGTCGTGGTTTTTCCGGCTCCGTTTCTCCCCAGCAGACCATAAATTCTCCCACGCTTCACATGGATATTTAAGTCAGCCACACTCTTTTGTGAGCCGTATTGCTTCGTCAGATTTTTTGTTTCAATGATGTAATTTGTGTCCATATTCAAACCTCCTGTTCTTCAAGGTATTCTATCACTTAAACCTTGCATTAACCTTGCCGCAACCTTGCATTAACCTTGCAATTTAGAATCCGGCTAAAATGACAAGGGTTCCCGCCGCAAGGACGGGAACCCGCTTAAATCTCCAAAGGAAAAAGCAACATAAATTCAGTTCCTTTTCCCGGTACACTTTCAACTGTTATATTTCCACCCATCTTTTCTACTAACTGATGGACAATAGAAAGACCAAGACCGCTGCCTTTTTCAGACCGCCCCTTATCACACTTATAAAGCCGTTCAAAAATGTGTTTCAAATCTTCTTTTTCAATCCCCACACCATTATCCGCCAGCAGCAGCTCCATGTGATTTTCCTGCTTTGACAGGGCAATTTTAATTTTGTCCGCATGGCTGTGAGCGATTACATTTTGAATGAGATTATTGATGATCCTCATATAGCTGTCCATATCCAATCTTACCCGGACAGGCTGTTCGGGAATATCAATGTCATAATCGACCTGTTTATCCTCAAAAATAGGTATCCAGTCGATCAGGATATTTCTTGTCAGCTCTGCGGCCTCAACAGGCTGGATTTCCAAAGCGAACTCGTCGGAATTTAACTTGAACCAGTCAAAAAGCACATCAATATATTCTTTCAGATCGTGAGCTTTCCGGCGGGCGGTTTCGATATAATCATCCCGATCTTTCCCTGTAACAAGCCCTTTATGTGCAGCGTCAAGATACCCAATAAGGGTTGTAAGGGGCGTCCGAACATCGTGGGAAAGGCTCGTCATAAGCTGGCGATTGGTTTCTTCTGTCTGCCGGACAATCGAAAGTCTGCTTTCATAGGACACAACGATCTCATTGATTTCATAGGCAAGAGGCGCTGTCAGTTCATTTGTTGCAGACAAAATACGCCGGTTGCCATTTCCGTTTTTCACATCAACCAGTGCATCGGTCATTTCTGCGATTTGCTTTTTTACGCGCCGAACGAGAAAGATGGAGGTCAGCACAGCCAAAACAGCAATCCCAATGGACAAGAAAACGATGATTTCCATGCTGGCTACACCTCCTTATTAAACCGGTAGCCAATCCCTTTGACCGTTTGGATATACTTTGGGCTTGAAGGATTGACTTCTAATTTTTTACGAAGCCGGCTGATAATCGCCATAATGTTACTGTCATCATAGAAATATTCTTCGCCCCATACTTCCTCATAAATCTGCTGTTTTGTTAAAATCTTTCCTTGATGCTTTGCACAGTACAGGAGCAGATCAAATTCCTTTGGTGGAAGTTCAAAAGTGCCGTTTTCCGTCGTAACAGAACGATTTTCAAGGTCAATCTGCAATCCATCAAAATCCAGTTTTTGCGCAGCTCCGATTTGCTGATTAAAGCGGGTGTAGCGGCGAATGAGGGACGCAATACGGGCAATCAGTTCGTCCATGTCAAACGGCTTTGTCAGATAATCGTCCGCACCGGCCCGTAACCCTCGCACTTTAGAAGCACTGTCATTTTTGGATGTGAACATCAAAATCGGCAGGCTGTTCTCTTTGCGGATTTCTTCCAGCGTTTCAAAGCCATCCATACCAGGCATCATCACATCCAGCACCACAAGCTGGTATTCCTGCTCTTTTAATTTCTGCAAGCCCTCTTTTCCAGTATTACAAAAATCAGCTTCTATATGTTCCGATTGCACACTGCGTTTAATCAAAGCACACAGTTCTCTGTCATCATCTATAATTAAAATTTTATTCATGGCTCAGCTCCTTCCCTTGTTTTGTCCGGCCATCAATCGGCTTCTCTGCAGTTTTGGGGATCAGCCAAACACCGGCCATTTTCACAGCGCCGTGGATACGCCCACCCGCACAATAATAATTTACCCTGCGAGGTGTCACGCCCCACTGTTCGGCGGCATCTTTTAGTGTCATATAGTCCATTTTGCACCTCCATAGGACATATTATAGTTCCTTATCTCGAATAATACAAGCTGACTATTGTGATTATGCTTACATAAAGAGCCGCAGATCATCTCTGACCTGCGGCTCCGTTCCCCTATTAACCTGTTAAGTATGTATCCCGTATTTCGCTGTTTGGATGTTCTCTTCGCCATGCAGGATTACTCCGCCACAGGTCTTTGTGCCCTGTACCATGTAGCCCTCAAAAAAGAAGCTGTAAGGCAGGTAATCATCTGTCAGGACGATGCGTTCGTAGTTGTACCAGTTAAAATGCTGATCCAGAAATTTCCCCAGTTTGTGCCGCAGGATAGGATTCTCCACTACAGCCTTGAGATTTTTCCGGCTGTGAAACTCCAGCTTTGGCCGGTTCTGTTCCAGAATGGACAGCAGCCGCCACCGTGTTCTATCAACGGTTTCTCCCTCACCTGCCGCATATGAGCGGAACGGCTCATAAGGCAGTCTTATTCGCTCGGTATAACCGGAAACGCTGTCTCTGCCAGCATCCTTCAGCCATGTGAAGGAAAACTCTAGCACTTTGGCACCGCCTACGGCATCACACAGCCGCAGTTCTGCATAGGAGTGGATATCTTTGGTGATCAAATACTTTTTCTCCTCCAGCCGCTGCAATTCCTTTTTCAAAATAATAAAGTGCTGCGGCGAACAGCCACTTCTGGAACGGGTCTTGAGGGAAATACTATCCCGATCCACATAAACTATTGCCATTGTCCTATTATTCATAATCCACCTCGTTTCTGTTATGTGCTCCTGCATGATGCATGGCAGTCTGTATGACCAGGAATGGATGCTCTACATACTCCTCTTTTGCTGAGGTATATGCCGCTCCGCCCAGAGAGTCCAGATACTGCCATCCGTTTTTGGATTTTGAGATATACACATAGAACGGTGCAAGCACATACTCATCCCGTTCATAGCAGCCCAGATACCGTCTTGCAAGTACAGCCACAACGCCCAGCTCTGCCGCTTTCTGTGTTGTCAGGGAAACTGCCAGTTTCATTACTTCCTTTTTTTCAATATCATTGAGTCCGAAAGTATAGATGCTCTCCAGAAACAGCACAGCCTTCTCACCGGCGGCAGATTTTCCGGCCTCCGTATTCTCCTGCGACAGATCAGCAAAAGAAAAATCGACGGCAGGCGGTTTTTGAAATGCACCCTTTGTCAAGCGGAGACAGGCACGAGCCACCACCGCTTCATCCTTTTTCACAAGGACAATCTTCTTATTAGAGTCGAAGGCAGCTAACAGGCACTCCCTCTGGCTTCCAGTACGGTAAGACAGACAGGTACTATGAGGAAGTTCGCCAAGCTGCAGCGTGTGGTAAAAATCATCCTCCTCCCCTGCCAAAAATGCACCTCGCGCCAACGAAAGATTTTTCTTCCAGAGGCTCTCCTGCATCTCGCTGACAGGGTAGCGAATCTCACGCTGCAGGTCACCGGCAAAATATTTGAGTTTATAGAACTGGCCCATCAATTCAGCCTGTACAATCCGTCGCAGCGCTTCAACAGCCAGCTCCTGCCCGTCCAGTTCCCCATAGAGAGCGCATACCATAGCCGCGCCGCCCTGCAGTAAAAATTCCGTGACAGTCTCCCGGTTCTGCTCCACAAAATCGTCTGAAAATGCCAGTTTTTCTTTTAGATCCAGCCAGTCTGCATCTGTTGTCAGAATATCTTTCCGCACCTGCTTCCAATCCGTCATTTCCAGAAGAGCCGTCATATTATTGAGGGCAAATACCGCATCCGACTCTGTAGTGAAATCCGGTATGAATGCCTGCAGCTGCGTATAGTGTTGCAGCAGCCCCATGGCAATCCGCCGGGTCAGCCCACAGATATGTCCAAATGAACCCCGATACCATTCGCTAAACGGCCTTTCCAACAGACATTTTCCAAGCTGCTCCAACTCTGCATCTCCTGTATACTGGCTGACCAGATCCCGTTTTATCAGCTGCCGCAGTGTCAGCAAACGCTGATCTATGGAAAGAGGTGTCAGCATAGTGTATAACCGGACATAAACCTCTTTCTGATGCCAAAGCTGATACATTTCCTCAAAGGTGTACTGCTGCCCTTCTTCCAGAAGCGTAAAAAAGCTGTCGCTGCGGTTCACAGAATCGCTGGCTTTCAAATTCTTCAGCGTCAGGGAATTGATGTTACAATGCTCACAAAAGCCCGACTCAAACAATAGAGAGTATCGCCCCAAGGACAGGAACACTTCACTGTTCTGATCCACCAATTCCAAAAAATGCTTTTTTCTATGCTCCACCGCATAAATGAGAATTGAAAACTGGAATTGCCGGACAGCATTAAAATCCAGATGGAGCCTGCCGGCATACAGAGCATTCAGATAACTCAGTTGGTTGCATAAAATTTCTTCCCTCCGTTCCTTGCTCAAAGGATGTGGCTGGGAGATAAACCAGTTGAGGTCATATTGTCCGGCATGGTTGTCCAGCCAGAGGTCAAAAAAAGCAGACAAATCCTCTGCGTCATATTCAAATACAGCCAACAGCCGGCGGAATTTTCCCACATCGGTCATTTTCATCCACCGGAGATCTTTCAGGCGTTCTACTGACAGAAACAGCCGCACACCATACCGATAAAGCAAGATGCAGACTCTCTGGAGCGGACGATTCTGTTCCAACAGTTCCAGAGCTTTCCGTTCATTTTGATGCCAGAAAAACAGATACGAGCCAAGAAACGGCTGCCGCATCATATCCCGCTGGTGCTCCGTCAGCATGGAAAGTCCCTTCCACTCCGCAATGGGAAAAGTCTGCAGGTTATCCAATATGACCTGCTCCTCTTCTTCATACATCACAAAGGGAAAATAGTATTTCAGGTATTCAAACCGCAGGGAAGGCAACAGTTCCAATTTCATGACTGCCAGCACCTGCTCTTGGGGATACGCTGTCAGTTTCTCTCCATACCCGTCTGCCGACTCTAAGACTGAAGCAATTTCTTCATCGCCAATCTCCTGCCTGCACAACACACCATAGAGCGCTGCAAAGTTCGGCACCCGAATCAGTTCTTCCTGTATCCGCTTTGTCTTTCGGATGTGCAGCCGTTCCTGTAATTGAAGTGTCTCCACCTGTCCACATGCCTGCGCTATGGCATCCTCTGAAAAGCTGCCTGTAAGCGCCGGGAGCAATCCGTCATCTTTCATTCTGGTCAATAGGGTCAGATGTTTTAATGTATTTCTCATGCTGCTTCACCTCCGATCATTGTCAGCACCATATTCAAAATCTCATGCCTTGGCCGAGGTTCAGACCTTACCAGTTCACCACACAGTTCAAAAAAGGCATGTGCGCCTTTGGCTTCCATCGTCCGTACACAACCGACAGGCCATTCCACCAGCTTGTCAAACGCCATATTCAGCACCTCGTTCTTCTCGTCCTGATGATAATATCCTCCAATGAATTTAACCAGAGATTCGGCGCTGCCGTTATAAAGTTGCTGCAGCTTTTCCCGTTTCTGTATGGTCCGTTTTTCCTGCTCCAGTCGTTTTTCCTGCTTCTTTCTCTCAGCTTCGGCTCTGCGCTCATCTTCCAACTCTTCCTTGGAATAGAATGTTTCCTTCAGCCGGTTGATTTCATAGCCGTTATACTCGCTGTGGAGCAAAAACTGCCGCAACACCGCTGCCAGCGCTTTTTTATCATAAAGGCGTTGGATCTCCGGTGCTTTTAAGGCACTTAAAACGAAGTCCTCATATTTTTCCGGCTCAGTCTGGAAAACTGAACGCTCCACCCAGTCATAGAGCTGCCGATGCTGCTCTGCAGATAGGAATGGACGGCTGATGTATGTTTTATATTCCCTTCTGCTGTAATACCCCTCACTCCTGACAAAGCATTCGTGAAAGTAAAACCGCTCGCCAAAAATCGTTTGAAGTTGGGAAAAAGTGTACTCAGCCAGTAGCCTCTCTACAAACCGGAAACACCTCCAACTTGAAATTCTCAGGGCATACTCCCGCAGCAGTTTCAGTTGTGGCGCATCTTCACCATCTTGCCGATGCTGCTTGAAAAACTCCCATAGATTGATTTCCTTCTTTTCCACCAGAAAGGCAAATACCCGCCTACCGTTCGTATGCCAACTTCTGAAATATTCTCCATAGTCAGCTCCGGTCAGTTCCTGATATCTGGAAAGCCACTGTTTCAAAGGGATCCTCTGCCTGGAATGCAGCATCTGCAGGGTAAACAACTCCATATAGTTATCCCGCTCCAGTTCCTTCGCCAGATCATCGTACTGAGGATCAAACACATCAAATCGGTACGGAAAATCCTTCTGTATCGTTTGATTCATCCATAACAGTGTTTTCGGTGCTGTGGGGTTCAAACCATATTGAACCGCTTCCCAGAGTCCCTGAAATCCTTCGTACTTGACCGTAAAGCTGTTATAGAACCGAAACAGCCAGCCAAGATACTCATAAAATTCTTCCGAAAGATCCTTTGGAGCATTCAGAAGCATCCGCCCACACGCTGTTGCGATTTTCTCGGCAGTGATGCTCTTGGAACTCAACCGGTCCGGCAGCCTGTCCGCCCATACAGCGAGAGAATTTGCCAAAATGATTTCATCGCAGCGATACCCTGCTTTAGTCAAAACCGAAAATTCGTGGCTGTCGGGCTTCATATTCATATACGGCAGTTTCATTAGCGTGCGCAGCACCAGGTCGGCTTTCCCGCGGTATTTCTTTGCCTGCTCTGCATAGAACCGGATGAACCATTCCAGCACACCAAAATCATATACCAGTGAAAGTGTCCGATTTTGTGTGAATAGATGACTGAGTTGGGTATGCATCACCTCATAGCCGCGTTCCCTATCATCAAATAACGACAGTACAAACAGGGCTTCTTCCGTTCTCGTACACTCCCTTTCTGCCAGTTTCTCCAACAGGGCATGGCGCTGTGCCGCATCTGTTTCCAAAAGATACAGAGCGCCCTGCAGGTACACATCTTCTCCGGCAGACCGCCGCAATTTCTGGAGGAACGCTCCCCGCTGATTGCCCACAAACATATTGTCAGACTGGATCGCACAGGTATTTCCCAGCGCCAGGGCCAGAGCGCGGAGAACTCGGACATCATTGCCCAGTTTTTCCTCAAACCGCTCCAACACCTCGCCAGGATAACGCAGATGATATGGTTCAAAATAGCCGGACACATCCGTTTCCACCTGCCATATCTGCATCGCCCTTGTTTGTCGGTAAGTCCTTCTCGCCGTATCGTCCTGAGAAGTCTGTACTACCAATTCGGCAAAGGCATGGTAAAGCTCCAAATCAATAGCCCTCTGATATACCCGGTAAACCGGTATCCTGTCGATATGCATTAAAATTCCTCCTACTTGAAATCTTCCATAAAAGATATGGGGAGAGAGCCGCAACATGGCTCTCTCCCCATTGATCAACTGACAGCATACCGATGGTATGCTATATTTTCTTACTCAGCGCCGGCCATGCTGAAGAACTCCGCAGGTGACAGCACCGTAACGCCCAAATCCCTGGCCTTGGACAACTTGCTGCCGGCATTTTCGCCGCAGACCAGATAATCCGTCTTCTTGGACACCGAGCTGCCGGCATGGGCGCCCAGTGATTCGATCAGGTCATTGATTCCGTCCCGGGTGTAGGGTTCCACCTTGCCGGTAACTACGATAGTCTTTCCTACAAAGGGATTATCCTGCACCCTGTCTTCGCTGTGTTCTGCCACAGCAGGCTTTTGAATACTCATCATAGTCTGTAACTCCTCCCAAATACAAAAATTATCTTCTACACAGAACCAGTCGTGGATATTGTTATGCAATATCTCCCCGAAATCCGGAAGCTGCCGGAAATCATAGCCGCCATAGACCGCATCCCGAAACTCATCCAAATCATAGTGGAACACACGACCCAATACCTTGCTGGCAGTGTTGCCGATCATAGGGATGTCCATAGAAATCAGATACCGTTCAAAGGTGGTATTCCGGCTCTGCTGGATAGCGTCCCAAAGGCGCTGCCAGGACTTTTCACCAAATCCATCCATGCGGACGATTTCAGCCCGGTAACGATCCAGACGGTAAATATCCAGATAACTATGGATAAATCCCTGACCGATGAATTTTTCCAATGTAGCCTCCGACAGCCCTTCAATGTCCATCGCCTTCTGGCTGACAAAATGGACGAACTTTTTCAGCCGACGTGTCTCGCAGTCAGGGTTATCACAGTACAGCGTCTTGATGATGCGATTCTCGCCATTTTCGCCCTTTCCACTTGATTCATGGATGCGGGTAGGCTGTCCACAGCAGGGACAAACATGGGGAATCGTATCCACCATAGAGAAGCCGCCTCTGTCCAGATTTTCCTCCACGTGGGGGATAATCATGTTTCGTTTGCTTACCAGAATCCGGTTTCCAGCCATCAGTTCCAGATCCTCAATAAAGGACAGGTTGTGCAGACTGGCCCTGCTGACCTCACAGCCATCGATTTCCACCGGCGTAAACACTGCTACCGGAGCAATCTCTCCGGTTCTGCCCGGTGTCCATTCGATGTACTGCAGCAGGCTCTCATGCAGGTCATCTTCAAACTTATAGGCCAGACCGTCCTTATAGTGATGTCCGGTGCGGCCGCAGCTCTGGGCATAGGCGATGTCGTTAAACGAAACCACGATACCGTCAATGGGGATATCTTTGTCAGTGGCATATTGCCGCAGCTGATAGATACCGGCTTCCACATTTTCCAGCGTCAGTTTCTGCTTTGTGACCAGATACTTACAGGGCTGGAACCCCAACGCACGCAATTCCCGTAGCTTATCTGATTTCCGGGTCAGGTGCGGAAAGCCCTCCAGCACACCAAACGGCATGAAAACCAGCCGACGCTCCCGGCATGTCTTGGCATCCATCAGACGGATGGAACCAGCGGCCAGATTGCGGCCGTTTTTATAGGGCTTACCGCTGCTGTCCTGCAGGCTGGTCTTCAGTTCCTCAAAATCACTGGGTCTGATAAAGCCCTCACCCGTCACAACCAGTCTCTCTTTGTAGGTGATGTGGGAAGGGATACCGCTGATGGCTCGGGTGTTATGGGTAATGATCTCCCCTTCGTCACCATCGCCACGGGTAGCCGCCTCCAGAAGTTCTCCATTCTCATAGGTCAACTTTACAGTCAAGCCATCCAGTTTGAGCATCAGCATCACCTGCTGCTCACCCATGAAATTCAGAAGATCCATACTGCTCTTAGTCTTATCCAAAGACAGCAGCGGGATCTCATGTCTGGTTTTCTCCAGCCTGCTCACCGCAGGATAGCCTACTGTCTGGGTTGGCGAATTTGCCATTTGGATTCCCGTTTCCTGTTCCAGCTCTTTCAACTCGTCAAAGAGTCTGTCATAGACCTCATCTGACACGCTGGGAGCGTTGCGGTTATAATACTCATCCCGATAGCGGTTGAGCCGGTCATTCAATTCCCTCTGCTTTTCAAAAATATTCCGTTCCATTATGCTGCCTCCTTTTCAAGTACCCGGAAGGACATAACCAGTTCTTCTTCCGTATGCTTCTGTTCACTGTCGAAAACACTGCAAACACCGTCTGCAAACTGCCAGTGGGCGGCTCTGCCCCACCAAAGGATCGGGCCGCGGCCGCCGTTGCCTCTGTTGGCAGACGCATCCGGCTGATTCGCTACGGTACTATAAAAGCCCTGCGTGTTTACCAGCGTAATGTTCCGTATCTGCCCAATACACTCCGGCCGACAGTGATCCAATATCTCCAACTGTGTCCCTTCCCGAAGTGTCCTGCGCAGCTGATTCAGATTTTTGATCATGCGATTTTCTCCTTTCCCCGCCCCACAGGGCAATCCTGCTGTGCGGTATGAAGCCCATTTCTGCCGGCTGCATACCTGCCAAAATTCAATTCATGGACAATACGCTGAATGGCGTCATCATCATTCCACGCTGCGTGAAGCGTATTCCGCTCTGGCCCGGCTCCCACATGGACACATACCTTTTCACTGCCAACCTGCAGCAGCACATCCTGTCGCCTGGCGCAAACCACTGCCAGATTTCCAATTTGTTTCATGCTCTGCTCCTTCCTTCTTCATCAATGACCGGACGCCCTCAAGGACGCCCGGCCATTCTCATTTTGTCACGCTGCAGCAGCCAATACCGGAGACTGTATGCTATCCGTGTTTTCCATCAGGTCTGCCATCAGCACATCCGCCAAAAGCCTTCCTGCCAAATGACCGGTATGGATGATGACACGATCCTTCTTCAACTGGATAAATTCCTTCTCACGAAGAATCCGGCTTTCCGCAGCCAGCGCCTTGTCGCTTTCTGTCAGCCTGGCAGTAATCACCCGCTGCCACTTCTGCAGAAACTCGGTCGCCTGCTCAATGTCCTTCTTCTGCCGGTCATATTCCGTCCGTTTCTGCCTCACTGTTCCATCCGGCTCCACTTCCAGCGTGTAATAGGCATGGAAAGGATCAGCCGTTTTACGCAGAAACACCACAAAGCTTTCTCGCCGCTCAATCCGGTCCCAGTAGCGGTCACTGCTGCCTGCACAGTGATGGAGCGCACGCCCCTCGGTAATAATGTCCAGAATACCGTCTGGCACCACTACCATGTAATCCGCATCGGCGTACTCATATTTCGCTTTGATTTCCTGACAGATGGCATTAACATGGGGGAATTTCTCCTCCATCTCCTCGGCCTGCAGTTCAATATCCTTCTCCTGACATTTGAGCACCAGATCATCGTGGCGCCGCCGCAGTTTTCTGGTGCGATATACGATCTCATCATATACATTCATGTGCAATTTCTTTGCCATGGAAAGATAATCCTCCCAGGTACGCAGTACCTCATGGCTGTTTCGCCGGAAGGATGGCATCTGACGCCGTACATAGTTATAGACCTGCACCATGCTCATGCGGTCAGCAATGAACTGGACATCCCCAGGCTCAATATCCTGCTGACACATCCACAAAAGGACATTATCCGGGATTTCCCTGCCGATGCCCTTTTCATATTGCAGCCACCGCAGCAGATCACAGCCTCCATTATGGAGTCGAAGTCGCTGAAACCTCCTGCTGTCAAGGCCCAGAGCTTTAATCAGACTCCCGGCACTATGGTTTTTGATTAGTTCGCTGACTGTTCCGCAGGAACTGAAACATTCCTTGGTAAGCTTCGGCAGGTTCACCTTGCTGATCTGTTCCATTTGAGGTATCCGTTCGAGCACAGCCAGATATTTTTCCGGATCAACGCTTTTCTGCTTCCGAATCCAGTTGACGAGCCCTGTGCATCGAAGTTCCTGCTGTTCCAAAGTTGGCAGTGTTTTGCCATAAACCCGTCCATCATGCGAACCAGACCAACTATAAGAACAGGGGCTTCCGGAAATCCAGCGCATATTTCGCTGTTTATACAGACCCCAATAGTAGGTTCTTGGTTTTCTTTCCCGGTCATAAATCGTGCGCCGGATTTCCTGACAATAAAGCTTGGAGTTTGGAAGGCTTTCTTTCCCATATGTCCGGTCAGCCTGAAATTCACGAACTACAAAGCCGTCTTTGCATCGCTGGATCAGGTAGGCAAAATGTTTTTCTGTCTGCATATACCCCGCTCGTCCATAGGATTTGAATACTACCGGATGCCGGCAGCAAATACAGCGGCCCTGTTGATTGTGATGGGGATGTACTTTGATCGGCACTTCCTTTTCGCAGTAGGTACAGTAACCTGTTTTGGCGCCGCCCTTTTTATAGTGGTAGTAAATGTAATTTTGCCGAATGGCAACCTTACCCACCCAGCGGCTCCAGTCCTTTGGAAGCTCCGGCACCTGTTCCATATCCTTATCCCATGGGTCAGTTTCCCGCCGGTGCCGCTGTTCGAGCTGTTCATCACGCACATCCCGCTGAAACTGCCGGATTGCCTCTACCGCTTTTTTATTGATGTTCAGATATGCCTGTATAGATGTCTCATCTTCATCGCTGATCCAGTAGGCTTTGGTATACCAGTATTGCCGCTTCCAGTCCAGTCTGTCCAGCTTGGATTCGCTCCATTTCTGTATCAGGCTGTTATAGGTAATAAACTGCCGCTTTTCTTTATCCAGATACACTTCATAGGCCGGATTACTCCCATCCAGGCGAAGATGCTCCGGGAAAAAGAAAGCCACCTTCAATATCCCATCCTGTTTGATACATCTTAGATAGGTATAATACTCACAGACTTCCCGAACATATCCGTAGTCAGTTTTTTCCTTTCTTGGCAGGTCTGAAGTCGCGATTTGCTTCATTTCATCCGTCGCTGTCAGCTTGGGAAGTGCCATCAGGGCTCTTTTTTTCATCTCAATTCACCATCCTCTTTGTCAAATCTACGCTATACCACACATCAGGCAGTAATGTAACGCCGTCAATCCGGCCCACTGCAACCTGTACGATACTTTCCGAATCCGGTGCTTCCTTCGCAAAAGCAAGGATGTCTCCCAGTCTGCCGGTGGCAACGGGGTCTTTACCCCGTACCACCGCATAGCCGCAGTTCGCCATTGCCCGGTTGGCTGCCACATGGGAGCTCCACACCCTGCGCGGATGATCTGCCATGTAGGCCAAACCATGTAAAAACAGCTCCTCTTTGGTGAGCCGCTTAATCACAGTCAGCTCCGTACAGGCGATTTTGGAGTCATGCTCATCTTCATCGATGTCGCCGCCGGCGTTGACAATATAATATTCCGAATGCTCCAGGCTGGAATAATAACTAAGGCAGTCCAGCGGGTCTTCCGCGCAGTGAAATCCATTTTCCCTGCAATTTGCTTTTTCAGTCGTATTGAGCCCCATCACAAACTGATAGCCACGGCATATCAGCCCGGGGCGAAAACCCTTATAAGCAATCATTCTTCATTTTTCCTCCTTTGCCGGCTCAGCCTGCCTTTGCCATCCCAAAATCCAGCAGCGACATCTGCCCATCCTGAGAAGGCTTTTTTTCCTCCTGCTTGGGTGCCGCCTTGGGTTCCGTCTTTTTCTTCTCTGCCACCTTCTTGGGTTTGCTCTTTGCAGAGGACTTCCCAGCATACGGCTTGGGAACAAACTTCTCCTCATCCTCATGGTCTTCCTTGGCATCAGGGTCACGGAAATAATCTTCTGCCCACTGATAGCACATATCATCCGGCACATCGCAGCCATATGTCTGCTGTCCGGGACCAGGGCGGGTTCCGCTTGCTTTTAGTTCATCCTGCACATAATCCCATGCCTTTCGGTTGATGTACTGGAAACAGCGGATCATGTTCTTTTTCGGATGCATCGTCAGACGGGCAAACGCCGTATCTTCCATACAGAGCATCTGGATATGCTCGGACACACATTCCTTCATATTTCGCCGTGTCAGTTTTTCCACATCGGTACTCACCCTCTGGGTAGAGGCCGCGATTACTTCTTCATCACTCATCGCTTCCAGACGGGCGATCTGCTCCTGCTCCGCGGCTTTCTTCGCCTGCTGTTTGGCGTCAAATTCCGCTTTGCGCTGGGCTTCAGCCGCCTCATGCTCCGCACGCTTTTTTTCTTCATCTTCTGCGGCGGGCGGTTGTGCCGAATTCCCCTCCTCAGCAGACTTCTCTTCCCCATCAGACGCTACTTCATCCACAGGTTCTTCCTCTGCATCAGCCGAAGCAGTCTCACCGGCAGGAACCGAAGCAGCCGATACCGTGACAGTGTCTGTACCTACAGGCGGCACAGGCAAAGATTCCATCTCCTCCAGCTCAAAGGCTTCATCATCCTCAAAGGCTGCAGACGAATCGAACATACTGTTTTGCTGCTCCATTGCTATTTCTGAAAAAACACCCATTGTAAAATCTCCTTTCGCAAAAAATGGCATGGAGCAGGCCGTTATGACCCTTTCCATGCCATTGTGTGTTGCTCACAGCACATATAAAAGTGTGCTGAAGCTGTCAAAACAGTAGCAGACCACGCCAGTATACTGCCTTGACCATTCCTTGATTTTGTCCTGCACCTCCTGCGCAGTCTTTTGATTGCTCATATTCCAGGGTGGAGGTACCGTTACGGTAAAGTAGCCATTCTCCAGACAACTTCTGACATCTACCGGAAGATTGGAGCACTGCTCATACAGTGCTGTAATCTGGCTTTTCTTCTTTTCTGCAATACGCATCTGACCCCTATCCCTTCATTCCTGTTTTTGAGCAGGCTCCGGAAGTCTTTTACACAAGAATGGGGAGAAGCGTACCGGCGCAAAATCCCGGCAGTCATTCACATAGAAGTATGTGCGTTTGCCTTGGCAGTCCAGTTCCACCACATCAGATGGAGCCAACGGACGACCTCTGTAATCTTCCGGCAAATGCTCATTAAAGTCCAGGAACAGGCGCCCCAGCACTTCCATGTCATTCTGCCCCTTTGGGCAACAGACCTCTGCGCTCCATACCGTCTGATAGGCGGCGGCAGGCGGCTGTTCATATCCAGCCTTATGTAGCGCATCCAGTCGCTTGAATGCGAATGGTACTGTCTGTGTCTCACTTAGGCAAAGCTGGTAAATGCAAAACCTCCGGAAAACTCTCTGGCTGTCCAGAATATCCTTCAGCGCCCGATTGCCCTGAGCAAGAAATATCTGATACTCTTCCTTTGTAAGCCCCAGATACTCTGTCAGGTCCAAATCTTTCTCCGCTCTGGTGTGCCAAAGCTCGACGCAGCCATCTATATAGGTAAAGTCACACTTACCGCACAGATATTGCTGCTTAAAATTCATTCTCTGCACCTCCTTTTCCTTCTGTTCTTTCTCCCGAAGGGCAAGCTGCCAATCATCAAACCCTTTATAATTCGGATTCCAGGTCAGCTGACGACATGCCATTCCATTTTTCCGGGCCATCAGATAGATCTTAGATGCCCCGTTGGAGGTCATTTGGTTACTGTACTTATCCATATCATGAGCCTCAATGATCTCCTCAGTGCCATTCTGTGCCAGCAGTGCAAACAGCGTATCCAACTGGCTTGTGTTGTTTGCGCCGGCAATCGCCGCAAAAGTCCGGTTTGTCAGGCAGTGCGAGATGTCTGCTTTCAGCAGTCCCTCAATGACATAGACCACCCGAGCAGATGGATTGCCGATAAAATGTACCGGGCTCCCGGATGTGACACCCATATTTTTGGACGAGGACGAAAACCAGATGTATTTGGCTCCTGACTTATCCGGTGGATCATCTTTTTGCTTGAGCGGACTATCCAAAAGTATCTGCAGGCCATGTATCATACCGTCGTATCCCACAGCCGGAATCAAAATCCCTGCGTTTTTTCGGTAGAAGTTCATGGTCCAGCGCCCGCTGTCATCCAGATAAAAGCCGGGCACCCCCTCCACCTTGCATCCCTGTTTCATCAGCCGCTCGGTAATGGAGCGGCAAAGGAATGGGGGTGGAGTACTCTTGAACCCAATCCGGTCGATCTGTTCATCCGACAGTCCCCGTTTTGGGGAGTGCAGATGGTTGCGGTGGGCAGGCTGAAGAGGCAGCATAGCGAGCAGCAGCGAAAGCGTTTGATGAATTTCCTGTCCGCTGGCCCGTTCTGCTTGCTGCACTGTTTTTAGTTCGCCCCTCCTCTCATATCCCGCAAGGTCGGTCTGAGTCCCCGAAACCGGGGACCCAGTGCCAGCCTGCTGGTTTCCTGCCATCTCATATCCAGAGTTCGGCCGTTCCCTGTGAAAATCGTTGCACAGGGCTTCTCCTATTTCCCAATACGCATCGGATGTAGTCGTATTGTTTAGCCGCGCATAAAGCGCAAGCATACCGCCATGCTCATCACAATAATTGCACCGCCAGACATTTTTGACGAAATTCACATTCATCTTACCGCGGCGGTCACCACAAAACGGGCAATCCACATATACACTGTTTGCCTGTCGGCGTCTGATTCGTAGATGTAGAAGTTCCACTACATCCATAATACCGAACGGAAAATCTCCTGGATATGAGTCCATCTGTTCTCCCTCCCTTCTTGGCCCCATAGATGGGGCTGCTTATCATCCGGCTTTCTGTGCGGCCATACCATCGAGCATGATCTGCGCCGCAGCACGAACGATATTGTTGGTGCTCTTGTTGCCGGGGGTGAGGTAGAATTTCAGACTCACCGGACGCTCCTTGGCAACTGTTGCCATGGTCTTTCCTTTGCTCAGACCGCTATCCACCACCACATTCTGCGCTTCTTCAAAGGTCATTACCTTCAAGATGTCTTCTACCGGAGTGCTCTCCGTATAAGAAGGCGCCATAGGCTGATCGGGTGCTTCCTGTTGGACAACAGGCGCCACAGGCAGTTCTTCCGGTTCATCCGATTGGAATACGGAGGCGGTCGGCTGCTCAGACACATCATCCTGTTTTGGACTGCTATCCAATGTAACCTCGCGGCTCGGTACCGGCAGCTCCATATTGGGAGCATTCTCCTCTACCTTGCCGGCAGGCAGTGTATCCATATTCTCCTTCTCTTCTGCAACCATCTGTTGGACAACTGGCTGTACCGGAGAAACCGGGGGCTGTTCATTCTGAACCGGCTTTGCCGCAGGTTTCTGAATAGGTGCCGGACGAGCAGGAGCATTACGGCCCTCTACGGCGTTCTGAGGCGCTCTTTCCGGCCGGGCATGAACTTCCCCGCCAGATTGCCGCAGCGCCGCTCCAGGGGCTTCTACGGGCCTCTGCGCCGCATTTGGCATCGGTTGCTGGATAGGAGCCGTCCCGGAAAGCGGAATACTGCTTCCAAACACCTTGCCCGTACTGTCAACAGCAACATCGGCAAACTGCAGACCGAAACCGGCATCCGACAGCGCAGCACTCAATGCCTCATCCTGGGCAGCCTGTACATAGTCAGTACCTTCTTCTGCACTGTGCTGCGAGATGTAACTGCTGATGGGCTCTGCATCACTGCGGTCCAGATAGACTCTGGCCTCCATAATCGCAAGCTGTTCCGTGATTCGCAGGGTAGTCAGTTTCATGCGGCCCTGTGGGTGACGCAGACGGAACCACAGTTTCTGATAAGGCAATTCCAACTGCAGCATTTCCTCATTGGTCTTTCTGGATACCTTATGGCGCAGAAATTTGAGCGGGTCAAAGCCCTGCACCTTGTTCAGTTCTGCCACTGCCGGAATTGTTTTGTACATCATAGGCATCGGATTACTTTTTTCGTTCATGTTGGAAACTCCTTTCTGACATAAAAATAGGAGACGCCAAGTGCTATTTCTGCATCTGACCTCTCTTTTTTAACTTGCGTTCTTTAATTGTTCTTCCAACGCAGCCGGAATGGGGATACCGGCTTTCTTTGCGTAGGCTTTGAAATACATCTGAATACGCATACCTAGCAGCGTATTCCGCTTGCCGATCTCATTACGATGGATTGCCATAAACAATACCTGTTTCTGCCCAATCAGAACCACCCGCTTTTTGGCACGCGTGATTCCGGTGTAGAGCAGATTACGGTACATCATGATGGTGTGCGCTTTGAGCAGCGGCATAATAACGGTCTCATACTCAGAGCCCATAGCCTTGTGGATCGTAGTAGCATAAGCCAGATCCACATTGCTCAAATCATCTACGCCGTATTCCAGTGTTCTGCCAGCGCCAAAATCCATGCCGATTTTTTTACCCTGGTCAGTGTCTTTAATATACCGGATGAAGCCCAGATCTCCATTAGAGACCTTTTCTGTGTTCTTGGTCTGCATGATGCGGTCATTGACCCGGAATATCCTGGGGCCAAACTTGATTTCTTCCTCCGCAGAGCGGAATGGGTTGACCAATTCACGAATGGTTTCATTCAGCTGTTCCGACGATGCGGCGCCTTCTGAACGGAAAGGTGAAAGAATCTGCACATTCTCAATGCCACTCTCCTGTATCTCCAAACAATACCGTTCTGTAATCTTTTCAGCGGTGTCTTCCTGACTATCACCAGACACGAAAACAAAGTCCGGTCCATAAAACAGTTTGGTATTGCCCTCGTTGATAAATTTGGCGTTATAGGCAATCAGACTGTCCTTCGACTGACGGAAAATCTGATCCAGCACCGTTACCGGGACGATTTGGGTCTCGATGATCTCACGAAACACATTTCCGGCTCCTACGCTCGGAAGCTGATCTGGGTCGCCTACCAGTACGATTCTGGCATTTGCCTTCATGCGCTCAAAGAATTTCTCGGCAAGCCACATATCCACCATGGAAAACTCATCCACAATGATTAAATCGGCCGACAGTGGCTCTGACTTTCTGTTCCGGCTACCCTCATCCTCTTCACTGGTCAGTCCCAGACCACTGTGTAATGTTCGGGCATCCTCAAAGCCGGTACTCTCCGACATCCTGCGGCTTGCCCGACCGGTAGGCGCCATAAGAGCAATTTTGCCATCAGGGTGCAGCCGCCGGTAAACCTCAAGTATCGTCCGCAGCACTGTTGTTTTACCAGTACCAGGAGAACCCGTAATCACTGACAAGCCATGCCTAAATGCAGCATAGACCGCAGCCTCCTGCTGTGCAGACAGGCGCAGTCCCATTTCAACCTTGACCTGTTCCAGCACCGGCGCAATATGCTCTACTGGCATCTGGGTGACCAGACGCTGGGCGATCCGGCGCGCCGTTTCATCCTCTTGGGCAAACACTCTGGGAAGATAGATATTATCCTTCACGGAAACGATTGCTCCATTCAGGATCATTTCCTGCATCATATCCCTGACTTCCTGCTGATGCAGGCGAAGCTCCGGTACAGGTATCTTCTCATTGAGCAGTTTCAGCGCTGATTTCTCCAGTTCTTCAGAACTGATGTACAGATGGCCTCGTTTACTCTTGCCCTCATCCAGCGCACAAAAGACAGCCCCTTTGATACGCATGGGGTCATGGAGATCGCCCCCGCTCTTTTGTACGATTGCATCTACCCGCCGAAATCCAAAGCCGGAGATCTGGCAAAGCTCAAATGGGCTCTTTTCCAAAATCTCTACGCTGGTCGGGCCGAAATATTGATATATTTTCAATGCCGTCTTGGGAGTAATCTTAAACGGTGCCAGCAAGGTCATAATTCCTTGGAGCATACGGTTTTCTGCATAAGAAGCTTTGATGTCCTCCAATTTATTTTCCGTAATGCCCCGGATCTCCAACAGCCGCTCCGGCTGGTGTTCCAGAATATCCAATGTGTCCACACCGAACCGCTCCACAATGTCTGCGGCAGTTTTGGGACCAATCCCTTTGATAAGCCCGGAGGCAAGGTAGCCCTCTACGCCGTTTTTTGTTCTGGGCACAATTTCACGCCACTGCTCCACCTGGAGCTGGACACCATACTTGCCTTTTGCCCATTCACCATCCAGTTCCAACTCTACCGCATCTGTCCGTGGAATCTCATACCCCACAGCTGTAAAGCGGATCAAATGGTCTTTGTACCGCCTGTTTGACCTGGCCTCAGCTGGCACACTCTGGTCTGCGGTTTTTACACTGATGATACAAAACTTATTGGCAGGATTATAAAAAATCGTCCCGTCGTAGGTACCAATACAATTCATCCTTTTTCACCTCACTAAGCGGCCTCCATAATCGAGGCTCTAACACTGAACCGTCTGGATTCGGATACTGTAACAAACTGCTCGTAAATATCCGGATGCTCCAGTTTCAACCGAAGCAGGTTATCCTTGTCGATGACGGACTTGCGAACAGGGGTATAGGTAACCGTATAGTTCACTCCCTCCTGCTCACAGACTGCAGTGCAGCTGGTACCCATTTCCGCAATCAACAGCGCCTTCAGACGCTGAATATCCTTGTCGATTTCTTTGGAGTACACCTCTGCATTTTTCTTTTCATCCAGAAGCCGCAAATACTGCATAAGTTTTGCAGTCATATCCAGGTCAAGTGCAACGGCCGGGGCATTTTTATCTGCCGGGCCAAAGTGTTTGCGTGCGCTCTCAATAATCAAGGCCCCACTTTCTGTATAGGGCGGCGGCACATGGCGCTGCACATGGTTTTCCCAGAAATACTGCTCCAAAAAGACCATCTCAGCCTCATACTCGAAATCACGCTTGACCTCCCGGATAATAACTTCCTCCTCGTTGTTACCATACAGGCAGCAAAAGAAACATCGGTCAAGATCCGTTACTGCCATATAATGACGCCCCTGAGATTCATAGTAGACTGGAACAGTCTCCTTCCCATTCATCCACCAGTTATCTCTGGCATTATAGTTTGTGGTCTTGATCTCAAGGATCGCTGTGGTGCCATCCGGCAGTTCCACAAAGTAGTCCACATCAGCCAGCATCCAAGGATACTGTGGGTGCTGGAACATCTTTTTGATTTGGTAGACCCGATATCCGGTTTTCCGCTCGAATATCTTTGCTACCAGAGGCTCCAGCAAATGCCCCACTTCCATGGCAACCCAGTTGCCCTCATCATCTTCCACTGACGCTATGTTCAGTTTGTCGTAGTACAGATCCCTGGCTGTCCGGAATGGAGAAGTGCCAAAGATTGCTGATACATCGCTGCCGCCGATTCCACGGCGCCGGTAATCCAGCCAGTCTTCTTCTGAAAGATCTGCCGTTTCTACCAGCACCAGCGGTTCATGCCGCTTTCGTTCAGCACTATTGCTGCCAGACATATCAAATCCCCCTTCGTGATCTTCGGGGCAAAATAACTGCCCTCGCCATTGGTGCAACATTTTGGGGCCGGAGCGAAGATACTGCCTGTCTCTTCATCTTCCAGTCCATGGAGTGTGCCGGCTTGACCCGCCGACCATTCTGCTTTCTTTTCTGCTTCACATTCATGTACATGACCTGCCTTTCTCAGTTTTGATTTATCCTTAAAGCCCTTTCAGGCTTACAGGCAATAAAAAAGCGAGAATGACAGACGGCATAAAGCCTGGCGTCCATAGTTGCCTATGAACCGATGTCATTCTCGCAATGGTGGGTAAATCCCGTAAAATAAAAAAGCCAGCAATATACCGGCCTGAAAAGGCGCAGTGATACTACTGACACAAGTACAAAATTAACAGCGTGTGCAATGCAGTCATTACTCCGCAACACAAGCCCTAAAGCCTGTGTACCCTGACGGGCAACGCACAAAAATCAATTACATTGCAATTCTAACACAATATATAGTGCTTGTCAATTCAAACATTCTATATATTGATTTTTGGATTTTCTTTAAATTTTCTTTCCTCTTTGCAGAAGTTCTTTCTTCCCCGCCTATTTATAGGATGTATCGGATCATTTGGTAATACCGGATGATCCCTACGCTCTTTTAGTACCTTGACAAGTTCATAACCTCTATGGGGAGTTATACAGGAATTCTGGACAGTGTGCGATGACCACAGAAGCGCGCCCATAATCGAAGTGTTGCACAGCAGCAGCCTGAAATACACGGCAGAACCGTTCTGGCGTAGGAAATGGCCCCATTAGAGTTCTTTTGTTATTTCAATACCTCCTGACCTCAAGACCGTTTTCATTGTTTTTGTTGAAAACCTTCTTCTACAAATCGTAAGGGATCATTGTAATCGAAAAAAGGAGGACGATTATGGAGAAAAGAAAACCGAATGACCTACCGCCGGAGCAGTGCTTGGCTGTTGATACCGATACCCTTTGCAAACTGTTGTGCTGTGGAAGGCACACTGCAGTACAGATTGGGGATCTTGCCAATGCACGCATTACCATGAACACCCGTGTCCTATGGAGTGTCCAGCGTATCAAAGAATATCTTTATGATATTTCCGGCTAAATAACCATGCCTGTAAGGCGCACTACACTTTTATAATCAGGAGGTACCAGTAATGGCAAAAGTGAGAAAAGACAACAAAGGACGAAATCTTCGGCCCGGAGAAACACAACGGGCAGATGGCAGCTATATGTATGTCTACAAATTAGGCACTAAAAAGAAATATCTCTACGACTCCGATCTCGCAAGTCTTCGTGTCAAAGAAAAGCAGATCAACAAAGATAAGGATGATGGCATCCGTACTCAGGAAGCCATGAAGCTTACCCTGAATGATATGTTCAAGGTCTACATGAATAACAACATCAAACTGAAGCCCTCTACCAGAGCAAATTATCTTTACCTGTGGGACTTCTATGTGAAAGAAGAGCCTTTCGCTAACATGCCTCTTCCACAAATCCACAGAAGTGATATTCTCGCGTTTTATACCAAACTGCTGAAACACGGCTTTGCTATCAACTCACTGGAGAGCATCAACACCATTGTTCACCCTACGCTTGAAATGGCCGTGGACGACGATTACATCCGCAAAAATCCCAGCAAGGGCATTTACCGCAAGCTCAAAACGGATGGCAGCGCTCCAAAGCCTAAACGGCGGATCGCACTCACTAAAACGCAACAGCAGAATTTCCTGCGTTTTATTGCCAAGTCCCCTACATACAGCCATTGGCTCCCCATCATGACTGTGCTCCTTGGAACAGGAATGCGTGTAGCAGAATGTACCGGCATTACCAAAAGCGATATTAACTTGAGCGAAAACACAATCTCGGTCAACCACAACTTAATCTACCGGGTCATTGATGGAAAAGCCGGATTTCACATTACCACTCCCAAAACTGAGAGCGGTACACGAATTATCCCTATCCTCTATCCAGAGGTGGCCGAGCAGCTTCGCCTCCAAATTGAAACCATCGACGCATTGTATCCAGACGATCAACTGGTGTTAGGAGGAGTTCACGGTTTTGTTTTCCGCAACAGAACCGGCTCATTCATGAGCGCCCACAATATCAATCGGGCGATTGAGAGAATCAGCGTAACTTACAACATGGAGGAAATGGATCAGGCTGAACTGGAAGACCGTGAACCGGATCTGCTCCCTCATTTTAGTGTTCACAACTTGCGGCACACCTTCTGTACCCGGCTCTGCGAAAGCACCAACGATGTTAAATTCATTCAGCAAGTCATGGGGCATGCCGATTTCTCTACTACAATGGACATCTACACCCATATCACACAAGAGAATATGCAGGAGAAGGCAAAAAACATTAGTGTGAACATGAAGCTGATGTAAAAAGAAAGGCGAATCTGCATTTTATAAGCAGATCCGCCTTTCATATTGCTTCATCCGGTTTCGTAGGGTCTCACGCAAAAGTTGTAGAAAAGTTGTAGTAACGCGATTTTTTGTAGTAAATGACCTCTTTAGTACAGCTTTGCTCCTGCCGGAATACTGTCATCCAGCATCAAAAGATTTAAGCCTTCCCGTCCGTCATACTCGTACACTGCGGAAATCAACATACCCTCGGAATCAATACCCATCATCTTTCTCGGCGGCAGGTTTGTGATTGCCACACAGGTCTTCCCAACCAGCTCTTCCGGCTCGTAATACTCGTGAATACCGCTTAAAATGGTGCGTTTCCGGTCTGTTCCGTCATTCAGTGTGAATTTCAGGAGCTTCTTGGACTTCGGCACTGCCTCACAGGCTTCGATCTTAACCACTCTGAAATCAGACTTGCTGAATGTTTCAAAGTCTACATCATCTGCAAACAAAGGCTCGATTTTCACCTTGGAAAGATCAATCTGTACGCTTGGCGCGGACACGGTTGCATCCTCTGCAGAACCATTTACCGCTGCTTTTTCGGCTTTGTTTTCAGCCCGCTTTGGTTCCAGGGTCTTCATTGTGGGGAACAGCAGCACGTCCCTGATCGCGGGGGAATTGGTCAAAAGCATTACCATACGGTCGATGCCAAAGCCGATGCCGCCCGTCGGGGGCATGCCGATCTCCAATGCGTTCATGAAATCCTCGTCCGTCGTGTTCGCCTCTTCATCGCCCTGGGAAAGCAGCTCCTCCTGTGCCTTGAAGCGCGCGCGCTGGTCGATCGGATCGTTTAATTCGGAGTAGGCGTTCGCCATCTCCCAGCCGTTCATAAACAGCTCAAAACGCTCTACATAGTCGGGATCCTCAGGCTTTCTCTTTGTCAGCGGGGAAATCTCCACCGGATGGTCCATAACAAAGGTAGGCTGGATCATATGGGGTTCTGCGTATTCCTCAAAAAACAGGCTTAAGATGTCGCCCTTTTTGTGGCGATCCTCAAACTCGATGTGATGCTCCTTCGCGATCGCTTTTGCCTCTTCGTCGGAATGGATCTCGTTGAAATCCACGCCCGCATATTTTTTAACCGCATCCAGCATGGTAATGCGCTCGAACGGCTTGCCCAGATCGATCGTATGCTCGCCGTAAGTGATCTCTGTCGTGCCAAGCACCTCCTGCGCCACAAAACGGTACAGGTTCTCGGACAGATCCATCATGCCGTGATAATCGGTGTATGCCTGATAAAGCTCCATCAGCGTAAACTCGGGATTGTGTCTCGTATCCACGCCCTCGTTGCGGAATACGCGGCCGATCTCATAAACGCGCTCCATGCCGCCCACGATCAGACGCTTCAGATAAAGCTCCAAGGAAATGCGCAGCTTTACATCCTCATCCAGCGCATTGTAGTGGGTTTCAAAGGGACGCGCCGCAGCGCCGCCCGCATTTGCAACGAGCATCGGCGTCTCCACCTCCATAAAGCCCTGTCCGTCCAGATAGCGGCGGACGGCGCTGATGATGCGGGAACGCTTGATGAACGTATCCTTTACGTCCTGATTCATGATCAGATCCACATAACGCTGACGGTAACGAAGATCCGTATTGGTCAGGCCGTGATACTTCTCCGGAAGCACCTGCAGGCTCTTGGAAAGCAGTACCACCTCAGCCGCATGGACGGAGATCTCGCCTGTCTTTGTGGTAAACACCTCACCCTTTACGCCGACAATGTCGCCCACGTCATATTTTTTGAAATCCGCATAGGGCTCCTCGCCGATGCTGTCCCTTGCCACATAAACCTGAATGCTGCCCTTTAAATCCTGAATGTTGCAGAAAGACGCCTTACCCATCACGCGCTTGAACATGATCCTGCCCGCAATGCTGACGGTCTTTCCTTCCAGCTCCTCAAATTTCTCACGCACGTCTGCGCTGTGCGCGGTCACGTCATATTTTACATGTACGAAAGGGTCTTTGCCTGCCTCCTGCAGAGCCGCCAGCTTTTCCCTTCTTACCTTTAAAATCTGATTCAGATCCTGCTGCTGATCCTTTGTGTTCTTGTTCTGTGCGTCTGCCACTTTTTTCGCTCCTTTTCCTTTGCCGCGCGTCCTGCTTCCTGCCGGGCAGCTGCCCGCCTTAACGTACCGCTTTCCGCTTCCGGCTCTTCCTTAGTTGGACCGCTCGATCTCCAGTACCTTGTATCTGATCACGCCGTCCTGTGTCTCAACCTCCACAACATCGCCGATCCTTGCGCCCATCAGCGCCTTGCCTACGGGAGACTCGTTGGAGATCTTGCCCTTTAAGCTGTTTGCCTCTGTAGAACCTACGATCTTGTAGTCCAGCTCTTCGTCATATTCCAGATCCAGGATCTTTACCTTACATCCGATATTGATGCGGTCTAAATCCACCTCGTCCTCTACAACGACCTCGGCGTTTTTCAGGATCTTTTCCAGCTCCTCGATCCTCGCCTCAATGTCGCGCTGTTCGTCCTTTGCCGCATCGTACTCTGCGTTCTCGGAAAGGTCGCCCTGCTCTCTTGCCTCTTTGATCTTCTGCGCCACTTCCTGACGCTTCACAACCTTCAGGTTGTGCAGTTCATCTTCATATTTACGAAGTCCCTCATAGGTAAGGATATTTTTCTTTTCCATGGTCTTGCCCTCTTAGCCTCCAAAAAATCTCAGGCGCAGGCTCGTCTGCACCTGCGCCCTGTCCGTTTTTTACCGATCAAATCGCATTATACCTTGCTTTGAAAGCAGTGTCAAGGTAATTGCGGGCGGATATATAGGAAATATCCGTTCTTTTTTCGACAATCAGCCGCTTTTTTGACGGGTCGGACGTCAGATCCAGATACAGGCATCCAAAAGCCATCTGCCGCACCGGAGGACGCGCGTTTCTGCGAAGCTCCACCACCGTCGTGCGGCGTCCGTCCGTCTCCGGCATTTCTGCCCCGAACCCGGTCAAAAGCCCGCTTTCCTCATAGATCTTTTCCGCCAGCCCTTCCATATAAAAAGCGTTTTCCTCCCCGATCAGATACAGGCCGTTTAATCCGCCGAACACTTCCTCCACAAAATCCTCCCGCCAGCGCTGCCCTTCGTTTCCGGTCAGCAGGATCAGGTTTTCCCGGAAAGGCTGCTGCCGCCACACATATGCCGCCAGAAGCGCATCCGGCACAGGCTGTCTGAACTCCTTCCACAAACGGTCCAGCTCCGGCGCTATCCACAGCTGTGCCGAAGCGTCGCCGCTGATCTCATCCTTTAGCCGTTCCAGCCTCTTCCTCCCCCAAAAGGCGTCGATCCCTCCGCCCTTTTCCCGGAAAAAAGAGGGCGGAATCCGATATAACTCCACCCTTCTTTCCTGCCAGACAAACCGCTCCGTCAAAATCCGCTGCCGCCTGTCCCCGTATTCTCTTTCCTCTGCCATAAAATAAACGATGTCCTTCATGCCATCAGTCTATGCAGACGCCGGCTGATTCATTCCTCCAAAAGCAGCCGGTGCATTCCCTCCAGCAGCCCGTCCATCGTTTCTATGCTGTTGATCTGCCTGCGCAGCGCCGCCGCATGGGGAAGCCCCGTCGTATACCATGCCAGATGCTTGCGCATCTCGCGCACCGTGATATATTCCCCTTTGTACTGCGCCGCAAGCTGCGCATGGCGCGCGATCATATCGTAAAGCTCCTGCCTCGTGGGGCGCGGCGGGATTTCCCTTCCTTCCAGCGCCGCTGTAACCTCCCGGAAAACCCACGGATTTCCCTGCGCGCCCCTGCCGATCATCACGCCGTCGCAGCCCGTTTTTTTTAGAAGCCGCAGCGCGCTTTCGCCGTCCGTGACGTCGCCGTTTCCGATCACCGGTATTTTTACCGCCGCCTTGACCTGCGCGATAATGTCCCAGTCCGCCTGCCCGGAATAATACTGCTCCCGCGTCCTGCCGTGCACCGCCACCGCCGCCGCACCCGACTCCTGCAGGATATGCGCCATCTCCACCGCATTCACATGATCGTCGTCAAATCCCTTCCGGATCTTGACGGTCAGCGGCTTTTGGATCGCCTTCGCCGTCTTTTCCACGATCCTTCCCGCCAGAAGCGGATCCTTCATCAGGGCGCTTCCCTCGCCGTTATTTACAACCTTTGGCACGGGACATCCCATATTTAAGTCCAGCACCGCAAAGGGGCGCTCTTCAATGCGCTTTGCCATCTCGCTGACGATGTCCGGATCAGAGCCGAAAAGCTGCAGCGATACCGCGCCTTCCTCCGGATGGATCTGCAAAAGCTCCTCCGTATTTTTATTTCCATACAAAATCGCCTTCGCGCTGACCATTTCCGAACACACAAGCCCTGCGCCCTGCTTATGGCACAAAAGCCGGAACGCAATGTCGCTCACCCCCGCCATCGGCGCAAGGATTACCTGATTCGGAAGCTCCACATTCCCGATCGTAAGCTTTTTCATCTCAGTCCTCATACCGGGCGTTACCTGCTGTTTTTCTCATATAAAATGCGCAGTCCTTCCAGCGTGAGCGCGCTGTCGTAAACGTCGATCACATCCGTCTCGTCGGAAATGATCCTGCCCAGCCCTCCGGTCGCGACCACCTTCAGATCCGTCAGCCCGGTTTCCTTTTTTACCTGATTGACGATATATTCGGTCTGACCGATCTGCCCGTAAACAAGCCCCGCCTGCATACTCGAAATCGTCTCCCGCGCAAGGATCGAAGCGGGCTTTTTGATCTCCACCTCCGGCAGGCGCGCCGTATCCTCCCACAGCGCCTTTGCGGAAATGCGGATTCCCGGCGCGGTGATCCCCACGCCGAAGCATCCGTCCTCCGTTACCAGATCATAGGTCGTTGCCGTGCCGAAATCCAGCACAAGCACGGGGCCGCCGTATTTTTCATAGGCTGCCACCACGTCTACGATTCGGTCAGGGCCGATCTCCTTGGGATTCTCGGAGGTGATCTTAATGCCCGTCCGGATGCCGTTTCCGACGATCAGCGGCTCGGTCTTTAAATAGCGCTTCACAGCGCCCGTCAGCGCGTGCATGACCTTCGGCACGACGCTGGCAATGATCGCGCCGCCCAGCTTTGCCGGGTCGATCTCATTATTGTGCAGCATCGCCATAATGTCGATGCCGTACTCATCCGAAGTGCGCTCCATATTGGAAGACATGCGGAAGGTCGTCACAAGCTCTGCGCCCTCGTACACGCCATATGTGATATTTGTATTTCCTACGTCAATTACAAGAATCATTGTTCTTCTTCCTCCAAAAGTGCCGACAGATCCTCTCCCAGAATAAAAATCCTGTAATACAGCGTCAGCGATTCCAAAAGCTCCTGACGGTTTCTTTTGATCTCCGCGATCAGCAGCCCGCTGGAAATTTCATCATACAAAAGATCGTCGTCCGCCGCGTCCGTCTCAAACGCCAGCGTGCCGTCCGGCTCGAACACGATTGAAAAAACGCCGCCCACTTCCTTCGTAAACAGCACGCTGATAATATGCAGTTCATCCTGTACGGACTGCGGGATCTTTTTGAATTTTTCATTAAAATAATATTTCTGCTCATAGGCGTTTGCCGCACAGAGCACGATTTTTTCTCCCTGATTGGGTGTTTCAGACATAACCGTATATTCCTCTCACCGATACTTCCCCGGCAAAAACCGCTTCCACCGCGCCGTCCTCCCGGCGCACGAGCAGTTCCCCGGTCTTTTGGATGCCGAGCGCAGTCCCCTTCCATGCGCCTTTCGGGTCAAGCACATCCACCTGCCTGCCCCGGTTTGCCAAAAGGGACTCATACTCCTTTTGAAGCCCGCCCAGATCCTCTGTTTTTAAAAAAATCTCATAATACTGGGAAAAGCGTTCCAGCACCTCTGCCAACAGCCGCTCCCTGTCAAGCGTCCGCCCCGTTTCCAGAAAAAGGGACGTCGCCCGCCAGGAAAGCTCCTCTGCAATCTGCGGCTGATTGACGTTGATGCCCGTTCCCACGACCACATAGTAGCCGCGTCCTCCCGCCGTTTCAGACGGAGACGCGTCAAAATACAGCTCCGTCAGGATGCCGCATATTTTTTTCCCACCGAGGACCACGTCGTTCGGCCATTTGATCTGCGCCTCCTGTCCCAGACTGCGGACGCTCTGCGCAACCGCAAGCGCCATCGGCAGCGTCAGCATATGCGCCTTTCCGCCGTCCATATCCGGGCGCAGAAGCACGCTGAAATAGAGGTTGCTGCCCGCGGGCGAAGCCCAGCTGCGCCCCCGCCTGCCCCTTCCGGCAGTCTGCTCCTCCGCCGTGATCACAAGCCCCTGCGGCGCTCCCGCCCGCGCTGCCATCCGGACAAGCGTATTGGTCGAATCCACCGTTTCCCGGCAGTCTATCCTGTCAAACCGAAAGCCCGGCTGCGAAATCTCCCGGCAGTCCGCTCCCATTTCATCCGGCTGCGCTTTTATCCGTTCTTCGTCCGGCAGCACTTTTATCTGTTTTTCATCCAGCAGCGCTTTTATCCGCTTTTCATCCAGCATCGTTTACGCCTCTTCCGGATGCTTCCAGCCCAGCGTCGCCGCCATGACCGCCTTGATCGTGTGCATCCGGTTTTCCGCCTCATCGAATACGACGGAAGCCTCCGACTCGAACACCTCATCCGTCACTTCCATCTCATAAATGCCGAAGCGCTCGCCGATCTCCCTGCCGATTCCCGTATTGCGGTCGTGGTAAGCGGGCAGACAGTGCATAAAGATCGCGTTCCCCGCATTCTGCATCACAGAACGGTTGACCTGATAAGGCATCAGATCCTCGATCCGCTCTCTCCACACCGCATCCGGCTCGCCCATGGAAACCCAGACGTCCGTGCAGATCACGTCCGCGTCCTTCGTGCCTGCCTTCACGTCTTCCGTCAGCGTAATGCTGCCGCCGTTTTCCTTTGCGATCTCCATACACTGCTCCACAAGCGCCTTATCCGGGAAATATCTGGAAGGCGCGCACGCCGTAAAGTGCATTCCCATCTTCGCGCACACGACCATATAGGAGTTGCCCATATTATAGCGGGCGTCGCCCATATAAACGAGCTTCACGCCCCTGATCCTTCCCAGATGTTCCTTGATCGTCAAAAGATCCGCCAGCATCTGCGTCGGATGAAACTCATTGGTCAGACCGTTCCATACCGGCACACCGGCATATTTTGCCAGCTCCTCCACGATCTCCTGCCCAAAGCCCCGGTATTCGATCCCCTCGTACATTCTCCCGAGCACGCGCGCCGAATCGCGGATGCTCTCCTTTTTGCCGATCTGGGAACAGGACGGATCCAGATAGGTCGTCCCCATGCCCAGATCATGCGCCGCCACCTCAAAAGAGCTTCTCGTCCTTGTGCTCGTCTTTTCAAAAATGAGCGCCACATTTTTTCCGCGCAGCGTATCTACCAATACGCCCGCTTTTTTCAGGCGCTTCAGTTCAGCCGCAAGGTCTACCAGATATTCGATCTCCTCCGGCGTATAATCCAGCAATTTTAAAAAATGACGTCCTTTCAGATCCATGATTCCCCATACCTCCTGTCATAAAAAAGTGTGCGCATAAAAAAGTGCCATACAGCCATTATACGGCGCACAGCACTTTTTTGTAAATATTTTTTATTCTTTTGTCACAAGCTCCCTTGCGCTGGCAAGCAGCCCCGCCATGCTCTGGATCTCGGACGGAATGATGATCTTGGTCGCCTTGCCGTCCGCAGCCTTCTCGAATGCCTCCAGCCCTTTCAGACGCAGAACCGCCTCGTCCGCGCCCGCTTCCTTGATAAAGCGCAGACCGTCCGCAGTCGCCTGCTGCACCTTCATGATCGCTTCCGCCTGACCTTCCGCCTCGCGGATCATCTTCTCTTTTTCCGCCTCCGCGCGCAGGATCGCAGACTGCTTCTCCGCCTCTGCTTCCAGAATCGCGGATTCCTTCTTACCTTCTGCTACAAGGATCGTGGATTTCTTCTCGCCTTCCGCACGCAGGATGGATTCACGGCGCTCACGCTCCGCCTTCATCTGCTTCTCCATCGCATCCTGGATCGCCGCCGGAGGAATGATGTTTTTCAGCTCGACACGGTTTACCTTGATGCCCCACGGATCTGTCGCGATGTCCAGGGACGCGCGCATCTTCGCATTGATCGTCTCGCGGGATGTCAGCGTCTGATCCAGCTCCAGATCGCCGATGATATTTCTCAGCGTCGTCGCGGTCAGGTTCTCGATCGCCATGATCGGGTTCTCCACGCCGTAGGTAAACAGCTTCGGATCCGTGATCTGGAAAAATACGACCGTATCAATACGCATCGTTACGTTATCCTTTGTGATAACCGGCTGAGGCGGGAAATCCGCCACCTGCTCCTTTAACAGGACCCTCTTTGCCACCTTGTCCACGATCGGCACTTTAAAGTGCATGCCGACGCCCCATGTTTCCTGATAAGCGCCCAGACGCTCCACCACATATGCCTGCGCCTGCGGTACGATCTTCACACAGGAAGCCACCACCATAATCGCGATCAGCAAAACAATCAGTAAAATAATGCCTCCAACCATACTTCTTCCCTCTTTTCCGCGGATGTCCCGCATTTTTATTCGCTGTCCGAAACCTCCGGTCAGCCCTCTGTTTTCTCCTGCCCTGCCGGAGATACGATCAGTTTCACTCCGTCAACGGCTTTCACCACGACAACGGTTCCCTCCGGAATGCTGCCGCCGTCCTCTGCGGAACGCGCCGTCCATTCCATGCCGTTTAACGTTACCTGACCGCAGCACTGCACGTTGTCGATCGGCGCCGTCACGATGCCCCTCTCGCCCGTCAGGCTGTCCACGTTCGTTTTTACCCTGTCTTTGTTAAAATAACGAAGCGCGATCGGCCTTGTGAACACCAGCATCGCCACCGATACGATCAGAAACAGCGCGACCTGCAAAAACAACGGCGCGTTGCATGCCGCCGCGACCGTCGCAACAAGCGCCCCGCCCGCAAACCAGATCGTCGTCAGCCCCATCGTCGCAAGCTCGATGACAACCAGCAATACGAGCAAAATCAGCCAGCCAACTACTTCCGTCATAAAAGCCCCTCCTTTCCGGAAACTTAAGCATATTTTACTACAGAACTGCTTTTTTCACAAGTAAAATGAAATGCTGTCCCTCATATTCTTTGTTACCATATTTCTGTCCGGCAGCGCCCGCCCCGGCACACCTCCGTCCGGCAGCCCTTTTGCGTCAGCCTCCAGTCTCGCTCACAGAGAATTTAAACCAAACACCGCAGCCCTGTCCGGGACGCATCCTGTCCGGTCAAACTCGCCCGGCATGGCACATGCCGTGCTCAGACAAGACCCGGACAGAATGCCGGACAGAGCCGCAGCGTTTGCAAATTCTCCTTCGCTCGTCAGTCGGCTGACGCAAAAGGGCTGCCGGACGGAGGCGTGCCGGGGCGGGCGCTGCCGGACAATTAAACTGCCCCTCATATTTCCCGTTCCTGCCTCATACAAATATTAAAAAATTCCGGCGGTTGATTCCCTTGAAAACCTTGAAAAAATTCAGGATTCCATTGTTTACGGCGCTCTGCATGACTGCCATCGCCCTGCTGCTTGTTTTTTCCCACTTTTTTGACCCTACCCTGTTCCGCCACATGACGGATCACTTTTTTGAAACTTCCCTTGAAAGCGATGCGCTGGGGCTGCACTTTACCCTCGCGAATCCCGAGCGCTTCGGCATCCGTCCTGAAAGCGCCTCGCTTCCTGTCTATTCGGAGCAGTCCCGGCAGGACTCCGTCCGCGCGCAGGAAACCTTTTTAAGAAGGCTTGCCCGGCTGAACCCGGAACGGTTAAACGCGCAGCACCGTTATGCCTTCGACCTGCTTACCTCCTCCCTGACGCTGGATCTGGAAGGCGCGGATTACCCTTTTTATGAGGAGCCGCTTTCTCCCTCCGCCGGAACCCAGAGCGAGCTTTTGCTTTTGCTTGCCGAGTATACGCTCTATGACGCAGATGACGCCAAAGCCTATCTCTCCCTGCTTTCCTCCGTCCCGGACTATCTGCAAGGGCTTGCCGATTTTGAATCGCAAAAAAGCAGCGCCGGTCTGTTCATGCCCGACGCCGACGCAAAGGAAGCCGCGCGCCAGTGTCAGGACGTCATCTCTAAAGACGCGCTTCTTTCCGGAAACCATTTTTTACAGACAACCTTTGAAAACCGTCTGGACGCCCTCTGTCAGTCCGGGCAGCTTTCCGACGCGCAAAAGCAGGACTTCCTTGCCCAAAACGACCGCATCCTTACAGAGCGCGTGCTGCCCGCCTATCAGGCTCTGGCAGAAACGCTTCTCTCGCTCTGCGGCACGGGCCGCTATGAGGGCGGTCTTGCGGAAAAGCCCGACGGCAGGGAGTATTACGCATGGCTCGTCAAACGCACGACCGGTTCCTCCCTCTCCCCGGAAGCCATGTACAATCTTTTGCAGAAAACCTTCCAAAAAAAATACGGCGAAATGAAATCCGTGCTTGAAAAATACCGCCTGCTCACCGGGAACCTGCCGGATTATGCCCTGCTCTCCGAACAATTCCCGGTTTCCGATCCTTCCGAAATTTTAAACGACCTGCAAAAAAGAATGGCGCAGGATTTTCCCGATCTGGGCGCACTTTCGTCCGCTCCCGTCTCCTGCACCGTCAAAAACGTGGACGCCGCGCTGGAAGCCTACACAAGCCCCGCCTTTTATATGACGCCGCCGCTGGATGACCTGACGCACAACACGATCTGCATCAACCGCTCCTCCACCTCCTCCGGCATCGAGCTTTACACCACGCTGGCGCATGAAGGGTATCCGGGGCATCTTTACCAGACCGTCTATTCCTCCCTGTATTCCGCCGCCCAAAATGATATAAAGGCGCGGGAGCTGCTTTCCTACGGCGGCTATGTGGAGGGCTGGGCATATTACACGGAGCAGCTCTCCTATGAATATGCGGCGCAGCTTTTGGACGGCGCGGATTCAGACTCTGCGGCTTCCCTTTTATGCCGCCTCGTCTCTCTCCAGCGGGATCTGCAGATCAACCTTTTTTCCCTGCTGGACATCTCCCTGCACTATTACGGCGCTTCCCGGCAGGATGTGATCCGCTCGCTGGAATCCTTCGGGCTGCCTGAACAGACCGCCCTGCGCATTTATGACTACCTGCGCACCTCGCCCGTCGTCTATTTAAAATATTACGTGGGATATTTGGAAATGACCGCCCTGCGCGAACGCGCCCGGGCGCTGTGGGGCAAGGATTTTTCATTGGAACGGTTTCACCGGTTTGTGCTGGAAGCCGGTCCGTCGGACTTCCCGAACCTGACGAAAAAATTAAAGGGGGCAAAAGCCCCCTTATTCCACGCTCTTTAACGACTCCGCCATGTTGATCTTTTCCAGCTTCACATACATGATAACGTCCACGATCAGCATGAATACAAACGTCAGAAGCACGCTGTTTACAAAGCTCATCGGCAAAATCCTCACGTCGAAGGCGATCATATCAATATTGATATTCGCCATGACAAAGCGGTGCAGCCACACGCCCGCAAAAAGCCCCGCCAGCGCGCCCGCCGCCGTCAGCACGACATTTTCGCGGTACACGTACGCCGCCGTCTCCTTCGGGAAAAATCCGAGCACCTTGATCGTCGCGATCTCCCGGATGCGCTCCGTGATATTGATGTTTGTCAGGTTATAAATGACGATAAACGCCAGTGCCCCGGCGCAGACGATGATCAGCAGGATCACTGCGTCAAGGCTCTTCATCATGTTATTGACCTGATTGAGCAGATCTGCGTTTACCGAAACCGCTGATACGCCGTCGCACGCCAGAAGCGTTTCCGACAGCACCCTGCTGTCTGTCCCCTCCGCCGTCTGCAGATACAGCGTTCTGTAGCGGGGCGCGCTCCCGTTGTTTTCCTCCCACGTCTCAGGCGAAACATAAACATAATTATATATGAAATTCTGGGACAGCGCCGACACCGTTACCCACAGCTTTTCGCCGTCCTCATTGCGCAGGCTTACCATATCGCCCACACGGATGCCACAGTTTTGCGCCAGCTTTTCGTTTATGACGGCTTCGCCTTTTTGGGGCCACAGCACCACTTCGCCCTCATGGGTGTGCAGATCCACATACTTCCCGATCTCTCCCATATCCTGCGGAACGACTACGATCGCAGATTTTGTTGCGTCCTTTCCGGTCAGATCCATCGAAACCTCTGCCGCCGCCGTCCATGCTGCGCTGCTTTCTTCAAGCGCCTGTGCCAGCGCCCCGTCCATGCCCTCTTCTGCGCTGTCCTTTAACGTCACGCCCATATCGTAAAGCTGCACCTCTTCATACTGCATATCCGCCACGTCCGCGATCGTATCCTTTACGCCAAAGCCCGTCACAAGAAGCGCCGTACAGCCGCCGATCCCGACTACCATCATGAAAAACCGCTGCTTATAGCGGAACACGTTCCGCACGGACACCTTTGCCAGAAAAGAAAGCCTGTTCCACAAAAACGGCATCCGTTCCAGAACGATCCGCTTCCCGCTCTTTGGAGACTTCGGACGGATCAGCTCCGCCGCCGTTCCGGAAAGCTCATAGCGGCATGTCAGCCACGTCGCCCCCATCGAGCACAGCATCGCCGCCGCAAGGGAAACCGCCGCCAGCCGCCAGTCCAGATACAGCGTATAATCGCCCAGATTGTACATGATCCGGTACGCCGACCAGATGACCGTCGGGAATACCGTCGAACCGATCACGAAGCCGATCACCGAGCCGATCACGCCCGCGCTGCCCGCATAGTACAGATATTTTCCCATGATCCGCCCTTCGGAATAGCCCAACGCCTTCAAAACGCCGATCTGCGTGCGCTGCTCCTCCACCATCCGGTTCATCGTCGTAATACACACCAGCGCCGCTACCAGAAAGAAGAAAAACGGGAATACCTTTGCGATGCCCGCCACAATGGCGGAATCATTTTCATAGCAGGCATAGCCCATATTCGTATCCCTGCCCAGCGCATAAACGTCCGGCGCTTCGATCTTTGCAAGCTCTTCTTCGGCGTCTGCGATCTTTCCCTTTGCCTCCGCCGTCTCTTCTGCCAGCGTGCGCCTTCCGTCCTCGTATTCCTGCTGCCCGTCGGAAAGCTCTTTTTCCGCGTCCGCAAGCTTGCCTTCCTGGTCTTCCAGCTCCTTTTCCTTCGCAGAAAGCGTCCGCCTCGCCCCGTCCAGCTGCTCCTGTCCTGCCGCAAGCTGCGCTTCCCCTGCTTCCAGCTCTGCCTGCTTCTGCAAAAGCTCTGCCTCCTGCGCTTCCAGTGCCGCAAGCTGCGCCTCCAAAGCATTCAGCTGCGCCTGTAAATCAGATGCCTGCGTCTGCCCACTCCCCGGCAAAGAACCGCTCCCCTGCATGCCTTCGCCCGGCAAAGAACCGCCCCCCTGCGCCGCTGCGATCGCCGCCTGAAGCTGCGCCTTTCCTTCCGCGATCTGTAAAAGTCCCGCTTCCAGCTCCGCGCGCCCGTCGGAAAGCTCCTGCCGGCTCCGGTCAAGCTCCGCCTGCCGGGAAGAAAGCTCTGCTTTCGCATCCGCGATCTGCCCTCTGCCGTCTGCAAGCGCTGCCCTGCCGTCCTCCAACTCTGCCTGCCCATCGGAAAGCTCCTGCTCTGCCTCCGCAAGCTCTGCCTTTGCCTCCGCCGTTTCCTCCCTCAGCGTCTTTTTGGCATCGTCGATCTCTGCCTGCGCATCCGAAATAATCCTGTCATAGCGCTCCTGCGCCGCCTGCTCTGCCAGCGGCTCTGCCCACAGTTCCAGCTCCTGCGCCGCTGCCTTGTACTCGTCGCTGTAAATTTCGTAGTCCTCATCTAACCGCAGGAACACTTCCGTATAATAATCGGTATCAAAGCCCTCCGGCAGAAGATAAACAAAGCCGCCGACCCGCCCGTTCCCAAGCGTTGTCGCGCCCCGTTCATAGTTCACATAATATACTGCATGCGCCGTTCCCACGATCTTGTACTCTTTGTAGGCAAACAGCTCCGCCGTCGCTTCCGGATTTTCCTCCGAAATCCGGATCGTGCTTCCGACCGCGCTCTCCGGATACAGGCTCGCGTCCGCTACCACCTCGTCCGGCGCTTCGGGAAGCCTGCCTGCAACAAGCTCCAGCCGGTTCTGCGTTTCCAGAAGCGTCTGCGCCGCCAGCACCCTGTCCCTGCCGTCCGGCTCCGTCGCCAAAAAATCCGCCGACACCGCGCCCTCTGCCGCCTCGATCCCTTCTTTTCCGGCAAACAGCTCCGGCGCGTCCTTTTCAAAGCCCAGCGTGGAAACAAGCCGCATATCGTACAGCTCCAGCCGGTTCATGTAATCGCCGCCCGTCTTTACCATCGCGGGCGTCGTCACCATCAGCCCCACGAAAAATCCCACGCCCAGCGCCACAATCGCCAAGATCGCAAAATATCTTCCAAAGCTCGCCCGTATCTCCCGGCGAGTGGTTTTTCGCATTGAAGATTTCATCCGTAAACCGCCTCCCGATCCTCAGTCACATCCCTGCGCCCCAAACGGCAAACGCTCCAAACGGCAGACGCCTGAAGCCGCCTGACGGCATCTGCCCTGCGCCCTTACCACTCGATCTGCTCTACCGGCACGATGTGATCGTTCATCCGCATATCTGTGATCAGCCCGTTCTTTACTGTGATGATCCGGTCAGCCATCGCCGTGATCGCCTGATTGTGCGTGATCACAACAACGGTCACGCCGCTGTTTCTGCAGGTGTCCTGCAAAAGCTTCAAAACCGCCTTGCCCGTATTGTAATCCAGCGCCCCTGTAGGCTCGTCGCACAAAAGCAGCTTCGGATTTTTCGCAAGGGCGCGGGCGATCGCGACGCGCTGCTGCTCCCCGCCGGAAAGCTGCGCCGGGAAATTGCCCGCCCGGTCGGAAAGCCCCACCTTTGCAAGCACCTCCGCCGCATCCAGCGGCTCCCTGCAGATCTGCGACGCCAGCTCCACGTTTTCCAGCGCGGTCAGGTTTCCGACCAGATTGTAAAACTGGAATACAAAACCGATGTCATAGCGGCGGTATTCGGTCAGCTTCCTTTTGCCGTAGGAAGAAATCTCGTTCCCATCCAGAAAAACCTTCCCCTCCGAAAGCGTGTCCATCCCGCCCAGGATATTTAAGATCGTCGTCTTGCCCGCGCCGGAAGCGCCGACCACCACGCAGAACTCCCCTTTTTCGATCTGAAAATCCACGCCCCTGAGCGCCTGGATCTCCACCTCCCCCATGTGATAGATCTTCTTTACGTTCTGAAATTCCACAAAGCTCATAACACCCTCCGTTCCGAAGCGGCGCGAAGCCGTCTCATTCCTCCATCATCGTTTCCAGATACCCTCTGTCCCATAACAGGATCTTTAATTTGCGGGCAGCCGCCACCGCCGGCTCCGTAAAATACTGGTTCGTCATGACCGCGCCTACCATCCGGTCGTAATAGTCGCGCCCCGCATACGCCTCCTGCACCGCCTTGACGCCCACAGGCCCGTCGTAGCGCTTGCACTGCACCGCATAGGTCACGCCGTCCTTCTCCGCCAGCACATCCACGCCGTAGTCGCCGCTCCCCCTTGTCACCTCCACGTCAATAAACCCGTTCTGCTCCAGAAGATCCGCGCAGAAATATTCAAAATCGTGCCCCTCCAGCTCGTCCATCCTTCTGCCCCGGAAGCGCTCCCGAAAGCGCTTCGCCGCCCAAAATCCGAGCCAGACAAAAAAAAGCACCACTGCCGTAATGCCAACCACAATGCCGCCCGTTCCGATCACCGACTGCCAATCCATCTTTTTATTTTCCTCCCGGACAGCATCCGGGTCCTTCCTTCGTTCAATCAACTATCCTTCGTCCTATGAAATAAAATAGGCTCTTCTCTCTTTAAAGGTACAATATTCCGTTTCCTATTACAATGCTTTCCGGAAAAATTTCATTTACTTTTCATAAATTGCAGCCTCCTCGATTGCGTTTGACACGCTTTTATGCTATGCTACTTTAAAATAATGAATGAGGGGTTTTCATCATGGAGAAAAGAGAACGGTTTTCCTCCCGGCTCGGCTTTATCCTGATCTCTGCAGGATGCGCCGTCGGCCTGGGCAACGTATGGCGCTTTCCCTATATTACGGGCAAATACGGCGGCGCCGCCTTTGTGCTCATCTATCTGCTGTTTTTGGTCATTCTCGGGCTTCCGATCATGGTCATGGAATTTTCCGTCGGCAGGGCAAGCCAGAAATCAGCCGCCCGCTCCTTCCACGTCCTGGAACCAAAAGGGACGAAATGGCATCTGCAAAGCTATGCCTGCATGGCGGGCAACTACCTGCTCATGATGTTTTACACCACCGTCGGCGGATGGATGGCTGCCTACATTTTCAAAATGCTCACGCGGGAATTTGACGGGCTTGACGCAGACGGCGTTGCCGGCGTATTTTCCGACATGCTCGCGCGCCCCGGCTACATGACGTTCTGGATGGTGCTGATCGTGCTGACGAGCTTTTTTGTGTGCAGCCTCGGACTGCAAAAGGGCGTCGAGCGCATTACCAAGGCGATGATGAGCTGTCTGTTTGTGATCCTGCTCATCCTGTGCGTCCGCAGCGTAACGCTCCCCGGCGCGTCGGAGGGGCTGCGCTTTTACCTGATCCCGGACTTTTCCAAAATGGCGGAAAACGGCATCGGGGAGGCGATTTTTGCCGCGATGGGGCAGGCGTTTTTTACCTTAAGCCTCGGCATCGGCGCAATGGCAATCTTTGGCAGCTATATCGGAAAGGACCGCTCTCTGACCGGGGAGACGCTCAACATCTGCGTACTCGACACGGCGGTGGCGTTTCTTGCAGGGCTCATCATCTTCCCGTCCTGCTTCGCCTTCGGAGTCGATCCCGGAGAAGGCCCCGGGCTTGTATTTGTGACCCTGCCCAACGTATTCAACCAGATGGCAGGCGGATGGATTTTCGGCGCGCTCTTTTTCATCTTTATGACCTTTGCCGCCCAGTCCACCATCATCGCCGTATTTGAAAACATCATCAGCTTTTCCATGGATCTGTTCGGCGCTTCCCGCAAAAAAGCGGTGCTTGTAAACGGGATCCTCATCATCCTGCTCTCCCTGCCCTGCGTATTCGGCTTCAACCTTTTATCAGGCTTCCAGCCGCTCGGCGCAGGATCCACGATTCAGGATCTGGAGGATTTCATCGTTTCCAACAACCTGCTCCCTCTGGGCAGCATGGTATACCTGCTTTTCTGCACAAGCCGCTACGGCTGGGGATGGGATAAGTTCACAAAGGAAGCGGACACCGGAATCGGCATCAAATTCCCCCGCAGCAGATGGGTGCGGATCTACGCTTCCTATGTGCTGCCCCTGATCGTCCTGTTCGTCTTCTTCATGGGATACTATCAAAAATTTAAGTAAGGAGATACCACGATTATGAAGCTTTTGGAAGAAAGAATCCGAAAGGAAGGAAAAATTAAAGAAGGAAACGTCCTGAAGGTGGACCGCTTTCTGAATCATCAGATGGACATTCCGTTATTTGAAGAGATCGGCAAGGAATTTTACCGCCGCTTCTCCGACGCAGGCGTAAACAAGATCCTCACGATCGAGGCTTCCGGCATCGGCATCGCCTGCATTACCGCCCAGTATTTCCACGTTCCCGTCGTCTTTGCCAAAAAGACGCAGACCAAGAACATCGCGGGCGACGTATTCACGACAAAGGTAGAATCCTTTACCCACGGACGCATTTACGACATCATCGTTTCCAAAGAATTCCTCTCCCCCGACGACAGGGTTCTTCTGATCGACGATTTTCTGGCGAACGGCCGCGCTCTGGAAGGGCTTGCCACCCTCGTCCAGTCCTCCGGCGCGCAGCTTGTGGGCGCGGGCGTCGTGATTGAAAAGGGCTTCCAGCCCGGCGGCGACGAGCTCCGTAAAAAAGGCATTCATTTAGAGTCCCTCGCCATCGTTGAAAGCATGGATGAAAAAACCGGAAGCATTACCTTCCGCGAACAGTAAGAAGCACAAAATTCCTCATTTTCCATAGGATAAAGTAAAACGGAAAATGAGGAATTTTTATGTCGAAAAAAACAACCCTTACGCTCGAACAGGGCGCTCCCGTCTACGACACCGCCAACTCCGAAACGCTCGGACAGCGCGGCCCCGTCCTTTTACAGGACGTGCAGTTTATCGAAAAGATGGCGCATTTTGACCGGGAGCGCATCCCGGAGCGCGTCGTCCACGCCAAAGGCAGCGGTGCCTTCGGCAGCTTCCGTCCCTACCGCAGCATGGCGGAATACACCAGCGCTGCATTTTTGTGCGACCCAAACGTGTCCACCCGCTTTCTGATCCGCTTTTCAACGGTCATCGGCTCCAAGGGCGCGCCGGACACCGACCGCGATCCCAGAGGCTTTGCGGTCAAATTTTACACCTCCGAAGGAAACTATGACGTGGTGGGCTTAAGCCTCCCGGTCTTTTTCATCCGCGACGCGATCAAGTTCCCCGACTTCATCCATTCCCAAAAGCCCGATCCGTGCACCAATATTAAAAATTACGGGCACGTCTGGGACTTTTTCTCCCTGTCCCCGGAAAGCCTGCACCAGCTCATGTGGCTTTACAGCGACAGGGGCATCGTAAAAGACTATGCCAGAATGGACGGCTTTGGCGTAAATACCTTCGTCTGGGTCAATCAAGAAGGCAGGCGCCGGTTCGTGAAATACCATTTCCTCGGGCAGGAACCGCGGGACGTGATCGACCGCCGCGAGGGCAGGCGGCTGGGCGGGCTCGATCCCGACATCGCCGTTCGCAATCTCCATGCGCGCATCGCTTCCGGCAATCCGCTCCGCTATGAATTCTGCGTGCAGCTCATGGATCCCGCTGTCGCCGAAACGCTTTCCTTCGACCCGCTGGACGATACGAAGATCTGGCCGGAAGATCAGTTCCCGCTTATGAAGGTCGGAATGCTGACCGTCAATGAAAATCCGAAAAACTTTTTCACGGATGTTGAACAGGCAGCCTTCTGCCCCGCAAATATCGTTCCCGGCATCGAATTTTCCGCCGATAAAATGCTGCAGGGCCGCACCTTTTCCTATACGGACACCCAGCGGCACCGGGTCGGCACAAACTTCGCGCAGCTTCCGGTCAACCGCCCGCTTTCGCCGGTGGCAAACCACCAGCAGGACGGCGATATGGCATACTGCAACCCGCCCGGGAATATCAACTACAAGCCAAACTCCCTTGACGGCAATATGCCCTGCGAAGCGCCCAAGCCCTGCTATCCGGGCATGGCATATCCCGGCGGCAGGGTCGTCCGCAAGGAGATTTCCGATCCCGACAACTTTTCTCAGGCACGCGACCGCTTCCTGTCCCTGCCCGACGAGGAAAAGGCCCGCCTCGCAGACGCGATCGGCTGGGAGCTTGCCCAGGCAAACCGGCAGATCCAGAAACGCCAGCTTGACCTGTTTGCAAAGGTCTGCCCCGATCTGGCAAACCGCGTAAGCCGCGAAATCTATTTATTTGAAACGGGGCGCAAAGTCTGAACCTTTTGCCCTGAAAAAGTGTGCGCCAAGCGCAAAAAACGGACGCTGCAGTGTTTGTCCACCGCAGCGTCCGTCTTTTGCGTCCGTTTTATCCATCTGCTCAAAGCAGAGACTCTTTTTTAAAACACGTATTTTTCCAGCCGTCCAAACGCCTCCTGCACTTTGGCATGGGGCAGCGCCAGATTCATCCGGATCGTGTTGTCATAGCCAAACGCCCGTCCGTCCTGCCAGATCACGCCTACGCGGATCCCCGCCCGGAGCAGCTCGTCCATCGTCTTTTTATTTTTTTCGCACCACTTGGAGCAGTCCAGATAGAGCATATAAGTCCCCTGCGGCTCCGAAACCTCCACGCCCTCGAAGTGCTCGGCGATAAACCGGCACGCCCAACGCGCATTTTCGGTCAGCACCTGCTTTAATTCCTTTAACCACTCCTGTCCCTCGCTGCCGTAAGCGCCTACCAGCGCGTGCATCGACAGCACATTCATGGAATTGTAATGGGACAGCGACGACTGCTTTTCCATGCGGTCGCGCAGATAAGCGTTCCAGATCACATGGTACGAGCCCACAAGCCCCGCCAGATTAAACGTCTTGGACGGCGCGTAAACGGCGATCGTCCTGTTTCTGGCGTCCTCAGAAACGCTCTGGGTCGGAATGTGCTGATGCTCCCCCAGCGTCAGATCCGACCAGATCTCATCCGAGATCACGATACAGTCGTTTTTGCGGTAAACCTCCATCGCCGCCTCGATCTCTTCACGCTCCCACACTCTGCCGCAGGGATTGTGCGGGGAGCAAAAGATTGCCAGATGGATGTGGTTTTCCCTGATCTTTTTATCCATGTCCGCATAGTCCATGCGCCAGATCCCGTCCGCATCCTTTTTCAGATCGCTGTGCACGATCTTTCTGCCGTTGTTGTTGAGCGCCCCCGTAAATCCCACATAGGTCGGTGCATGTACGAGGATCGCCTCGCCCGGCGCCGAAAACGCCTGCAGCGCCGCGCATACGCAGCCGAGCACGCCGTTTTCATAGCCGATGTACTCCTTTTTTAAGCCCTCCACGCCGTTTCTCGTTTTCTGCCAGTTAATGATGCTGTCAAAATATTCGTCCGACGGATCAAAATACCCGAATACCGGATGCTTTATCCGCTCTTGCATATGTTCGCAGACCGCCGGCGCCGTCGGGAAATTCATATCCGCCACCCACATCGGGATCCGGTCAAATCCCTCCCCTACCTCCGCGTCCGGAACCGGGATCACGTCCATCGCGATCGAATCCTTCCCGCTTCTGTCAATAAATGATGTAAAATCGTACTTCATAACCCTGCTTCCTCTTTCCTCTTCTGTTCTGTCCGGCATACGGCTTTTCTGATAAAATATGCGAAACGCCGCTGCCCCTTATGCCAGTATAGCGCGTTCGCAAGCATTTGTCAGCAGGAAATTCTGCATCAGAGAAGCATCCGACCGGCAGCGGCATCTGCCGGACAGCCCCCGCCGGTTGCCGCTGCCGGTCGGATGCTTCCCTCATGCGGAATTTTAAAAAGCGCCCTTACCGCTTCCGATCCATCCACTTACAATAGACAACCGCTGCCGCCGTGCTCACAAATGTCGCCGCGATCGCAGGCGCTACGATCGCCGTCGGCACAGCGCTCCCGTACTGGCTTCTGTAGGCGATCATATTGACCGGGATCAGCTGCAGCGACGAAATATTCAGGATCAGGAATGTGCACATTTCATTGCTCGCCACCTTCGGATCAAAGCCCGCCCGGTTTTTCCATCCTGTCTCCCGTTTTTGTTCCGCCCCGGCTTTTCCGCCTGCCGCCGCCCGGTTTTTCGCGCATTCCTCCTCGTTCAATTCCTGCAGCTTCTCCATCGCCTTTAACCCCGCCGGAGTCGCCGCCCAGCCAAGCCCCAGCAGATTTGCGATGATATTCGTGGAAATATACTCCCGCGCGGGATGGTTTTTCGGGATTTTGGGGAATAAAAAGCTCACAAAAGGGCTGATCCCCCTCGTCATAGAGGCGATCAGCCCTGCGTTTTTTGCGACCTCCATCAGTCCCACCCACAGCGCCGTCACGCCCGCCATCGTCAGGCACAGATCCACCGCCTCGCCCGCCGAATCAAGCGCCGCGTTGGATACCGCCTCGATATTGCCCGTGAATGCCCCGTAAAGGATGCCGATAAGGATCATTGCTGCCCAGATATAATTTAACATTCCGGATGCCCGCCGTTTTTATCCTATATATGCGGCGCGCCCCTCAAAATATGCCTCCGGTTTTTTCATGCTTTTCCCGGAGAGCTTTCATCCTTTTTTCTAAAAATTTTTTGTACAAATCATTGATTTATTCCTGTAAAAATAACTCTACATATTTTTTAATTCTATTATGAACAATATCTTTTCTTTCAAAATATCCATTACACTTCCTTATATCACAAGGTTTCGGTCCTCCACAATAAGGAAAATCTTCACATAAAATGCACATTTCTGGTAATGGTTTAATCCTTTCTACATAATCTAACGCTTTGTCTTTTGATATAGCATCACATAGCGCCATTTTTCCATTTGAATAAAATTTACAATTTAGTATGTTCTCCCCGAGGCAATGTCTACTCAACCCAAATTCCATCAATAATTCTGGGCATAAACTATGTTTAACTAAAATAGGAACAATTTTATCTAAATATATTTTTTCAAAATCGTCATTAGAAATTTTATTCACAAAACAACATTTTTGACTATTTTGAATATTCTGTACATCCATAAAAAAATTTAAATTCATATCTTCCAAAATAATAATTAATTTCTCTAAATCATCAATATTGTCATGATGCAAATTATATCTTATACAAATTTTATATTGTTCTCCATCAAAATAATCTTTTAGCAATTCTAATTTTTCAACAACTCTATCATAAGAGTTAGAACGTAACCTATCATGATCTTCTTTAAGTGTCAGTGTTGTATTAATTGCCAGATTAGGAAAATGTTTCAAAAAATCAACTGTAATATATGACAAATTAGTATCAATATAGTAACGAATATTTACGTTAGCATTTATATTTTGTATTTCATCTACTATTTCCAATATAACTTCTTGTTCTAAAAGTGGTTCACCACCTATAAAATGTATTGAAATTACACTATTGGGTTGCTCTATTTTAGGTAATATAGCGGATATGTAATTTAGTACTTTTGTTTTTAGTTCTTTTTTCCCTATGCTCTCTTCTTTATTCCAACTCTCCTGATAGCAGTATTCACATAATAGATTGCACTTTTCTGTAACACTAATGGTAATCTCTACCTCATTAGTTTCTACTGGAAATTTCATATTACTTTCTATATATTTTTGTACTTCTTCACTTGAAAAAAAGAAATCGTTTTCCTTAAAATCTTCAAACTCTTCTTCTGTAATATCACAAAAATATTTTCCATTATTATTCTTAATTCTATTTTTATCCATAAGTACTATTGCACTATTCAGTTTATTAAAAATAATAATGTCATTATTATATGAAATTATATCCATGTATTTATTAAATTCAATTCTTTTCATAAGACTTTCCTCCTTATTTTATAATCCCTGACCTCAATTACTTCGTCAAACATTTTTATAATTTCCGGTGTAATCTGATGTGATATATACAGCACTGTTCTCTCTTTCTCCTGAACAATTTTTTCCAATATTTCTATCTTACTGTCATAATCTAAGTTAGCAAAACTTTCATCCAATATCCAAAATGGAGCTCTTAACAATTGTAGGCGCGCCAATGCAATCCTCTGTTTTTCACCACCAGACAGATTATCTCCCCTTGGATTTAAAACGGTATACAACGAATATCCATTTTGGGAAAATAAATAGTCCAATCCTACGCTTTTAATCGCTTCATAAATTTCTTTATCCGAATATTTTTCATCGTACAGCGTAATATTATTCCGTAAAGTATCATGAAAAACAAAGGTTACCTGATCACATATTGATACAAGTCTTGTATAAGAATTCCATCCTATGTCGTCAATATTTATTTCATCTAAAAATATTTTTCCCCTTTGCGGCAATATTTTTTTCGTCATCAATTTAACCAACGTAGTTTTCCCTGTACCGGACGGGCTATTTAAAAGATACTTTTTCCCTTTTTCAAAAATATAGTCAGTATCTTCTAAAACTTTTACATTGCCATAAGAAAAAGATACATTTTTTAAACGAATACCCTGATCTAAATTTTCGATATGACTGCCACCACTTTCCTCTTCTGTACTCTCAACCACCTTTTCAATAGAAGATATTACATTTCCGGCACTAATAATTTCAGCCACATATCCGCTCATCGACTCTAACGGTCCAATAATATAAACACTTAATTGAGATGCTGCTATCATAGCTCCAATAGATATATATCCCTGTGCCGTTAATATAGCGCCAAACAGATAAACTCCAATATAAATAACCTGTCCAAAAGAAAAAGAAAACAACATTGCCACAGATGTCAAAAATCTCGATCTGTAGCGTTCCATTTCCAGATCATTCCCTGCATTTTCTACCTCTTTTTTTGCATATTTGATCAAATTAAAACTCTTTAACAGATCAAACCCCTGCAAATGATCTGTCAAAACATTCATAAAATCCCCATTTTTCTTTGATAGCCGTTCTTTTGATTTCGCAATTTTCCCCCCCATAATCTTAGGTACTACCATCTGTGCTACCGCCAATGCTATGATAAACAAAGCGATTGACGGAGATATGTATACAAGTAAAAACACGCTAATTATCAGCATAATAATATCCGGAAAAACTGTTAACATAGTGCCAAAGCAAGATTCGTCAATAAGACTGACATCATTGAGCAAAACAGAGCTCCATTCACTATAAGTGCGTTCATAAAATTTTTTATGTGAAAAATTTGAAATTTTATTTAATATATCATTTCTCAAATTGTTTCTCGCATTTTTTAACACAGTATACTTTAGTTTTCTTCCATAAAAATCCACAATAAAATATAATACAATATAAGCCAAAAATGTCAGTGTATAAATAGAAGCTTTTCCAATATTTCCTGAAACCGCCAATTCTATACATAAAGACATAATGCAGACTGTACCGACTTCCATTACACATCCGACTACCATCATAATTAAAAGTGCCACACATAATATTTTTTGCTCTTTGAAGATATATTTTACCATCTGTTCCCTCCATAAAGAAAAAGTGCTCCAAGAAACAATTAGCTACTTCTTAGAACACTCTTCTTTATTCTGTTTTTACCACGGATGTTTAGAGAATTTGTTTGCTCCACAGTTTCTTGGCGTAGGTCTCTTAGTACGAATAACCTTCATCTTTCTCACCTCCTTTGGCATTAGATATATCGTGTTTTTTTATTTATACAACAAGATTTATTTATTAGTTCTAATACATCTCAAGAAATGATTATTAATTTCAATAAAATTATTGCATATTTTTTTCAGCATGTCAATATTTTTGTGCAATATGACCGCCATTTGATTATTTTTTTTAATACTTTCAAATACAAATCATAACCATTACAACAAGAAGAATCCGCCATTGAAATTTTACTTCTTTCTTAACTAATCCTTTTAATTTTCTTTTATTACATCAAAAACCGCGCCCAATACCCGAACAGATACAGCACCGCGATCCGTATTTTGCTTTTGAGCGACACCTCCTGCGGCTCCATTCCCTCCGGCGCCGTCGCCGTCCCGTCCTCGTGGATCGTCAGCGCCTGCTTCTCGTATTCGTCCATGATCCACTGCAGATGCGTGTTCAGCTCCGGGCTGTCCAGCACGAGCATCAGCTCCGTGTCGATGTAAACGCTGCGCATATCCCAGTTGAACGAGCCGACCCCCACAAGCCTGTCGTCCACCGTAAAGCATTTGCCGTGGTAGGAAACGCCGCCGTCATATTCCAGAATGTTCACGCCCGTATCCAGAATCTTCTTCTTATTTTTCCAGTAGTCCATGGAGCCGAACGGATTTCCGTTGTTGGCGATGGAATTGGTCATCATCGTCACCTCCGGAACCGCGCCGCACACCTGTTCCAGCCGCTCCAGCATAAATTTGTTGCACAAAATATATGGTGTGTGGAAGCGCACCTTTTCCTCTGCCCTCCCCATCAGATCCGTTACCGCATAAAAAACCGTCGGCTCCTTCGCATACAGCGTCACCGGGTTTGATAATAATGTCGCCTTGTTTACCGGGACGGTCTTTTCTGCATAATCGATCTGCTCAAACCAGTCCGGATGCTCCTTTTGCATATTCCGGTAACGCTCTTCAAGCTCTGCGCGCGCGTCCGCGTACTTTTGCTTCTCCGGATGCCTTACCCGGTGCAGGCGGCTCTCCGGCAGCGCCCAGACGCCTTCAAAATACTGCTCCACCTGCTCCATGGAGCAGCCCTCCCGGTATTCCTGTTCGTAAACGAGCACGTCCCAGTCATAGTTTTTATAGCCGTCATGGTCGCCCAGAAAATAGGAAAACGTGTTCCGTCCGCCCAGAATATAGGCGCTGTGATCCGCGATCAGATATTTGTCGTGCAGCCGCGCCATCAGATGCCACGGCTTCGCAAAATTAAACGGATTATAGATTTTGATTTCCACATTGTCCATCGCCGCAAGCGTCCCGAAATACTCGTTTCCGACGACCCGCAGAAAACCGCTCATTCCGTCCACGATCACCTTTACGGACACGCCCCTGTCCGCCGCAGCCTGCAGCGCCGCAAGCACGTCCTTTCCGCTCTCATCCGCCCGGAAATCAAAGGTCGATAAAATGATCCGCTCTTTTGCCTGTGAGATCAGCCGGATCCGCTCCGCCAGCGCCGTCCCGTTGTCCACGAGGATGCGCGCCCGCTCGCCCGATGGCTCCTTTCCCAGATAATCCGTATTCTGTATCCTCTTTTTCGTCTCCTCCGATACTTCCGGGGATTTTACATAGGGCGCGACCGCCCCCACCATAATATACAGCAGCAGCGATAAAAAAATCGCGCCGACCCATTTTGCAATTTTTTTCTTTTTCATAGTCCCTCTCCGTCAAACGCAGGGATAAAGCTTTCCCGCGCCGTTTCTCCATCCTGTATAAATCCGTTTTCGATTCCCTCGTCGATCGCAAAGCCGATCAGCCGCTCATACGCCTCGTCCGAAAGCTTCTCCGTCAGCCCCAGAAGCGCCCGCCTCTTCCCTGCCTCTCTGTCCTGCCCCTTCCTATCGTCCAAACCGGCATTTTTCCCGGCTTCTTCCGCCTCGCGTACATCCCGTACAAAATCCGGCATCGGCGTATACTGGTTCATCAGGCTGATATAGATCCGGTTCCCGAAGGTTTTTAAAAGATAGCGGAGCACCCGCCGCGAATCCTCTTCCTGACCCGGAAGCGCCAGATGCCGCACGATCACGCCCTTTTTCATCAAAAATTCCGAATCCGGCGCGTCCCCCGCCTCGTCCGTGCAGGCGTCGTTCATCTGCTCCGCGGTCACAAGCCTTCCGTCCGCCGCCTCAAACAGCGGTTCCCCGACCTGACGCACCATTTCCTCTACTGCGGCAGCCGCCGTTTCAAAATAATCCGGCGCGCCGGAAAGCCATGCGGAAAGCTCCCCTGACACATATTTGAAATCCGGCAGATAAATGTCCACCAGCCCGTCCAGCAGCTTTAAGGTGCTTACCTTTTCATAGGAGGACGTGTTGTATACAACCGGAATGCGCAGCCCGTCCCGCTTTGCCGCTTCCAGCGCCGGGACGATCGCCGGGACAAAATGCGTCGCCGTTACCAGATTGATGTTGTTTGCCCCCTTTTCCTGCAGTTCCAGAAAAATCTCTGCCAGCCGTTCCCCCGAAATCTCCTTTCCTGCGCGTCCCGCAGCGATCCCGCGGTTCTGGCAGAATACGCACCGCAGCGTACAGCCCGAAAAAAATACCGCGCCGGAGCCCGCCTTTCCCGAAATGCACGGCTCCTCCCAATAATGGAGCGCCGCCCGCGCTGCCCTGACCTGCGCGCCCTGGCCGCAGTATCCGGTCTGCCCTGCCAACCGGTTCACATGGCAGCTTCTCGGGCAGAGCGTACAGTCCGCAAAAAACCGCCGCAGGGCTTCCTCCTCTTTTTCCATATCCAGACCTCCTGTATCATTTTTATCATGTCTGCCGGGGAAAGGCAGTTTCTCCTTCGCGCCAAGTGCGCATAACCGTATTTTTATTCGGCAGGAAAGGAACTTCCCTGTCAAATAAAAAAACCGGCGGAAGCTCAGACTTCTATACATCCTGAACCTCCCCCGGCATATCTTCACCATCTTCAATTTGTTCAAAGACCATGCGGCGGACTTCGAACCGCCGCCCGTATCCGTTACCTCTACAGTTAACTCCGCCAGGCACCCTTGCGGCACACGGGAAATTCTGTTTAGTGCTGCTTTGTTCCCAACCTGACACGGTTCGCAGACACCCGTTGCGCAAGACCCAAACTTCATCGCCACTTATAAAGGGCAGCAATACAGGCATAAAGCCCTCTGCCCGCCATCACCCCTGCTATAGCGGATTGCAGGTGCAGGGGACCGCTGCTCCCCCGGCTGCATGGTATTTCAAGTATAAACATTTCCCCGCCGTTTGTCAAGCAAAAGAGCCGCCCGTCAAAGACGGACAGCCCTTTTTTCAGCTTTGGGGAAGCCCTCTGAAAGCCCCCTTAAAAGCCGTATTCTTTATTCCTCGTTGCCGTAGAGCTTAACGAGCTTGTTCAGATACTCATATCTTTCCGCAGCTTCCTTCTCGTTTTCAGCAAACAGAGCGTCAGCCATCTCAGGATTTACCTTACGCAGGGAGTTGTAACGAACCTCGCCGTTTAAGAAATCCTGATAAGGAAGTGTAGGAGCCTTGCTGTCCAGTGTAAATGCGCCCTTCTCCGTGCCCTTTAATTCAGGGTTGTAACGGAACAGGTGCCAGTAACCGGACTTAACAGCCTTCTCCTCTTCCTGCATCGTGTTGCCCATACCAGCCTTGATACCATGGTTGATACAAGGAGCGTATGCGATGATCAGGGAAGGACCGTCGTAAGCTTCTGCCTCAGCGATCGCCTTAACTGTCTGGTTGTAGTCCGCGCCCATAGCGATCTGTGCAACGTATACATAACCATAGCTCATTGCGATGCTTGCAAGGTCTTTCTTCTTGGTCTTCTTACCGCCGGAAGCAAACTGTGCTACAGCGCCGGTAGGTGTGGACTTGGAGGACTGGCCGCCTGTGTTGGAGTAAACCTCGGTATCGAATACCAGAACGTTTACGTCCTTGCCGCTTGCCAGAACGTGGTCTACGCCGCCGAAGCCAATATCATAAGCCCAGCCGTCGCCGCCGAAGATCCACTGGGACTTCTTCGCCAGGAAATCCTTCTCATCCAGAATTGCCTTGGATGCTTCGGAACCTTCCTTGCCCAGCTCGTCAACCAGCTTATCGGTTGCAGTGCCGTTTAATGCGCCCTTTGTATAGGTATCCAGCCATTCCTGAGCCGCAGCCTTGAAGCCTTCGCTTGTGGTGCTCTCAGCCAGCTTCGCAACCTCGTCTTTCAGACGTCCGCGTACTGCGTTCTGCGCCAACAGCATGCCGTAGCCGAACTCAGCCGCATCCTCGAACAGGGAGTTGGACCATGCAGGGCCCTGACCCTTCGCGTTCACGGTATAAGGTGTGGACGGGGAAGAGTTCGCCCAGATGGAGGAACATCCGGTTGCGTTTGCGATGTACATTCTGTTACCGAACAGCTGAGTTACCAGCTTCGCATAAGGTGTCTCGCCGCATCCGCCGCAGGCGCCGGAGAACTCAAGCAGAGGCTGCTTGAACTGGCTGCCCTTTACAGTATTTTCTTTGAATTTCTCGATCAGGTCTGTCTTCTCAGGCAGCTTGCATGTGTAGTCGAAGCCTTCCTGCTTCACTGCAACATCGTCGCCTGCGGGAGCCATAACCAGAGCCTTGTTGCCCATCTTGCCGGGACATACGGAAGCACAGGAGCCGCATCCGGTACAGTCTAATGCGGAGATGGTAATTGCGAACTCATAGCCGGGAGCGCCTACTGCCGGAATGGTCACAACGCTCTCAGGAGCATTTGCCTTCTCTTCCGCAGTCATTGCCACAGGGCGGATAACCGCATGAGGACATACCAGTGCACAACGGTTACACTGGATACAGTTCTCAGGATTCCAGTTCGGCAGATCCTCTGCCACACCGCGCTTCTCGTGAGCGGATGTACCGGAAGGGGTGGAACCGTCGATATAATCCATAAATGTGGATACAGGCAGGTTGTCGCCTCTCTGTGCGTTTACCTCAACCTGGATCTTCTCAACGAACTTCATAACCTCGGGACGATCCTGGAAGGTAGGAGGATTTAAGTTGTCATCCTCTGCGTTTGCCCAGCTCTCGGGAACCTCAACCTTCACAACGCCTTCTGCGCCGCGGTCGATCGCTGCAAAGTTCATCTGTACGATCTTCTCGCCCTTCATGCCGTATGCCTTCTGTGCCGCATCCTTCATCAGTCTGCATGCCTCGTCTACGGGGATGATGTTCGCCAGCTTGAAGAATGCGGACTGCAGAACGGTGTTGATCTTGTTCTTTAAGCCGATCTCCCTGCCGATTGCGAAGCCGTCGATCGTATAGAAGTTGATGTGGTGCTGTGCAATATAGCGCTTAACCTGACCGGGCAGCTCTTTTTCAAGCTCCTCTGCGCCCCAAGGGCAGTTTAACAGGAATGTGCCGCCGTCGCACAGATCCTGTACAACGTCGTAATGACGGATGTACATCGGGTTATGACATGCAACGAAGTCAGCCTTGCTGATCAGATAAGAAGAACGGATCGGCTTCTTACCGAAACGCAGGTGGGAAACGGTGATACCGTTGGACTTCTTGGAGTCATAGGAGAAGTATGCCTGTACGAACATATCGGTGTTGTCGCCGATGATCTTGATGGAGTTCTTGTTCGCGCCTACAGTACCGTCGCCGCCAAGACCCCAGAATTTACAGCGTACTGTGCCTTCCGGACAGGTATCAAGACTTGCCTCGTCGGGCAGGGACAGATAGGTTACGTCATCGTTGATACCGATTGTGAACAGCTTCTTCTCTGTGTTCTTGTAAACGGCTTCGATCTGGGAAGGAGTCGTATCCTTGGAGCCTAAGCCGTATCTGCCGGAGAATACCGGAACATTTGCAAATTTGCTGTCATGCAGCGCTGCAACAACGTCCAGATACAGAGGCTCGCCGATCGCGCCGGGCTCTTTTGTACGGTCCAGAACGGAAATCTGCTTTACAGAATCCGGGATCGCTGCGATCAGATGCTCTGCGGAGAAAGGACGGTACAGATGAACCTTTACCATACCAACCTTCTGGCCGTTTGCGTTCAGGTAATCAATCGTCTCTTCGATGGTGTCACATACGGAACCCATTGCGATGATCACATGCTCAGCGTCTGCCGCGCCGTAGTAATCAAACAGACCGTAATGTGTGCCGAGCTTCTCATTTACCTTGTTGATATACTCTTCTACGATACCGGGGATCGCATCGTAATGCTTGTTGGATGCTTCCCTTACCTGGAAGAAGATGTCAGGGTTCTGAGCGGAACCCATTTCTTTTGCGTGCTCAGGGTTCAGCGCGTTCTTTCTGAACTCCATGATGGCGTCCATATCAGCCATATCCTTCAGATCTTCGTAATCCCAAACGTCAACCTTCTGGATCTCGTGGGAAGTACGGAAACCGTCGAAGAAGTTCATGAAAGGCATCTTGCCCTTGATCGCTGCCAGATGCGCTACGGGAGTCAGGTCCATGATCTCCTGTACGCTGGATGTTGCGAACATTGCAACGCCTGTCTGACGGCATGCGTAAATATCGGAATGGTCTCCGAAAATAGAAAGTGCATGGCTTGCCAGCGCTCTTGCCGCAACGTTGAATACGCCGGGCAGCTGCTCGCCTGCAACCTTGTACAGGTTGGGAATCATCAGCAGAAGACCCTGGGACGCCGTAAAGGTAGTTGTCAGCGCGCCTGCTGCCAGAGAGCCGTGCACCGCACCCGCTGCGCCTGCCTCGGACTGCATCTCTGTTACCTTAACAGTCTGTCCGAAAATGTTCTTCTGATCCTGTGTTGCCCACTTATCGGTCACTTCCGCCATCGGAGAAGAGGGCGTAATGGGATAAATAGCGGCAACGTCGCTGTACGCATAGGATACGTATGCGGCAGCCTGATTACCATCCATTGTCTTTTTCTTGGTTCTCAATTTGTGTTCCTCCTGTTCTTTGGTTTCTATATAAAATAGGAACTGTCACCGAAGACTATTATACTCCGGTGCGCACAAATTACCACCCCTCTGACCGTATGTTTCAAAAAAGATACATCTGCGTCCGAGGCGTCGGCATTCGTGCTTTATATCTTATTTTAACTCTAATTCTGCAATATATCTATACTATTCTGACAAATTTTTTAAAAATTTTATGGTTTCACGTCATCTTCCGTTTCTTCTTCGGGATATTTCATCCCCCACTCGTCCCGAAGCCCCGTCATCAGCCGCATTACGTCCGCCGTCATCGAAAGCTTCATCACGCCCGCGTCCTGTTCCAGCACCGCGCTCTCCATATCCCGCATTTCATAAAGAAGGGCGTCCGCCGTATGTCCCGCCAGAAGCTCCCGCTTTTTGCCCGTCTGCGCGTCTACGATGAGCGCCCGCTCCGCCCGCGGGTACTCCGTGATCTCGATATAGCCCTTTTCACAGCTGATCACGACGCGCTTTGGCTGCTTGGAATGAAGGCTTAACGTAATCCCCGCCATCTGTCCCTCCGGGTTCATCAAAAGGATGCCCGCCTGCTCGTCCACTCCGGTCGGCGCATATTTTACCTGACTTTTGACCTGATCCGGGCAGCTGTCCATAAAGCTGCGCACGAGGCTGATCGCATACACGCCGATGTCCAGAAGCGCCCCGCCGGCAAGCTCCCTGTTAAAAAAGCGGTTGCGCATGTCATATTCCTTGAAGCTGCCGAAGTTTGCCTGGATCATCTGGACCTTTCCCAGACGCTTCTCATCCTTCATGCGCCACAGCTCCTTGTAAAGAGGCATATGCCAGATCGTCATCGCCTCCGCCAAAACGACGTTGTTTTTTTCCGCCAGCGCCATCGCCTCTTCCAGCTCTGCGCTGTTTAGGGTGATCGACTTTTCGCACAGCACATGCTTCCCGTTCCCCAGCGCCTGCCGCAGAAACGGCATATGCGTGTTGTGCGGCGTCGTCAGATAGATGATGTCCACCGCCGGGTCTTCAAACATATCCTCCGGCCTGTCATACACCTTTTCCACGCCGTATGTACGGGCAAATTCCACCGCCTTTTCATGGGTGCGGTTGCCGACGCCATACAGCCTTTTCCCCATCTTTTTTAAGGCTGCCGCCATTTCGTTTGCGATCACGCCGCAGCCCAGCACCGCCCAGTTTAACGGGCTTGCGCCGGTTTCGTCCGCGCCGCCGTCGCCCCTGCTTCTCATTCTGGCATGAACCTGTTCCAGCCTGCTTTGCTCTTTTACACGCGTTTCTTCCATATAATCTCCGTTCCGGAGCGCAGGAGCTATCTTTCAAACTCCCGTTCATGCTCCTTAAAAAATTCATAATACCGCTTCACATTGTCCAGCTTCGTCCACGGCTTGACGTCTGCCGGGATCTCATCCATGTCGTAAATCTTCGCGCCCTTCATCGCCAGAAGAAACGGCGAGTGGGTCGAGATCACAAGCTGGCATCCGAAAAACCGCGCCGAATCCTCCAGAAACTTCACAAGCTCTCCCTGACGCTCCGGCGACAGGCTGTTTTCCGGCTCGTCCAGAAGATACAGCGCATTTTCCTGAATTTTCTCCGTAAAATACTGAAAAGCGCTCTCCCCGTTGGAATGCTCCCGCACGTTGTCCATCAGCCGCGCGCGCACATATTTTGACTGCGTTTTTCTGCGCGCCAGATTGACCTTCCTGAGTTGGTCGATGTCCTCCATCGTCCGGAAATGGAAATCCGAATATTTCGTATCCAGATAATCCTCAAACATTTCCTCCCGCTTCCGGTCGATCCCCTCGTTGATCATCCGCAGATCCAGCATAAAATCAAACACGTCGTCGCTGGTAATGATCCTGCTCCCCTTCGGGATCTTCCCCCCGCTGCACCCGCACAGCTTCGTATAATCCTCAAAAAAATTCGACCGGTTATAAACCGCATCCCGCATAAGCCCCAGCTTTTCCGCGATCACATTCAGCGCCGTCGTCTTTCCGCAGCCGTTCCCGCCGTACAAAATCGTTACCGGCTCAAAATCGATCCGGCGAAGCTTCCTTTTGGAGAGCACCTGAAACGGATAATAGCTGTCGTAGCATGTCCGCTGGACGCGATAGAAAAAATCAACCTCCCGCTCTTCATCGGGAAATGTAAACCAGTCCAGATACATTGCCTTCTGCCGCCTCCCTCCGATTATCGTTATATCTTCATGATACAGATATTTTCTGAGGAACGCAATCCTAAAAGCGCGCGCATCGTCGTGCTTTTTGTCTGATCAGAAAGGAGCTTTCCGGACGAACAAAAACGTGTGCGCCTTGGCGCACACCCGCGCCGAGCGCGTTTGCCGTCAGGCAATGGGATACTTTCGCGCGAGTGCGCATCGTCGTGCTTTTTTGTTTGATGGGAAAGGAACTTTCCTATCGAACAAAAAAGCACCGCCCCCGGAAGTAAATCTTCCAAAAACAGTGCTTCTTAGTGGACCGCCAGGGGCTCGAACCCTGGACACCCTGATTAAGAGTTAGTTAATATTATTAGTAATAGATAATATTTTATGAATATATAGTGCCGATTTATATGTTAATTTGTTTTTTGTGTCGATATTTGGGGAGGTGGCTTTATGTCTCTATCTGATTTAATCGGTAAATATATGGAGTTAATGGATTTGTTGCCCGATGATTTGGACGAATTGGATAAGGACAGCTATTTGCTTATGCGTCAGATATGTAATTGTATTGCTTTCTTGTATGTGGATGCAGTAGTTTGACCGCCATTTCCCGCCTTTGCGCGTGTCGCGCAGGCGGGTGGCGGCATCACTTAATGTATACTACTTTTTATATTTTTCTATATTACCATTGATTCGTTTAAGTTCATTTTCAAACTGATTGTAGGCTTCATCCCCTATGCTTTCTTTGAATGCATTGAGTATTAAATTTGCGAGACCTGTTTCCTGCATACTATTTTCAAATTCTTGTAGCTCTTCCCAGTTGCTTAAAACTTCAACCTCATGTTTTGCGCCTGTTTTGGGGTCTGTAAGAGTTTTTGTAGTATATGCTTCCATGATGTCACCGGGTTGGCATTTTAAAAATTGACATATTTTATCTATAGTTTCTGTCGTTATTGTTTCCCCTTTACTTAATTTAGCCAATGTGGGGGAAGAAATAATTTTTAATAAATCTGTCTTTTTCATATGTCGTTCTTCTAGCAGAGCGAATAACCGATAATATTTAAGCGCCATTATACAATCTCCTTTTGTTCATTATACGATATATCAGTTTAGATTTCAAACAAAAAATAAATGGTAATATCAAAAATACCCTTTTGGATAATCTATTTAGTCTTGACTAATAATTTGTACTATGATATTTTATAATTGTATTTAAATATTATTTTATTAGGCTTAGCTAATTTATTAGATTTAGATACGTTTTGCAGGCGGCATACCCTGCGGCGTGTCACGAGCCGGGCGGTTGAGCAACAGCCCCCCTAGAAGCGGCGGGAGCGTGCCTGTGAAGCCAGAGCGTAACGCACGCGACTGTCCCGCTTCCTGTTGATCAATTCCCGCCCGGCTGTCTCCCTCGGAGCCACTACAGAACGGCGGAGCGGTAGGGGCATCGCAGGGGAGCCTGCCGCGCGGCGAAACCCCCGGTATAGTAATACGGGGGTGCAATTTTCAATTTTTAAGGAGGAAGCCTTATGCAGAGTACAGAGGTCGTTAATGGGCTGGAATGTCTGATAGATTGGGTAGGAGTTACTTTTTTTGATTTTTCTTCTCCTATTGATGTCCTTTCTTATCTGGGATTTTCCGATTCAGATTTTACCGTTTCCCGTGGTCGTAACGGCTATAAATCTTCCCTTTCTCATAATCAGTACAACATTTCGCTTCTTTATGATGGTACTGACGACATGGGTTTTCATCTGGATATTTCCGGTTCTGCTCTTTCTGGCGCGTTGGATGCTTACAAAAGTACAAGGACAGTGGAGACGCCTTGGGGAACATATGCAGCAGAGATTTTGGACGATGGTATTATGTTGGAGTTTTTGCGCCACATTAACGAGTGCGGCAAGTTTACGCGTATTGATTTGGCGGTAGATGATAAGGGCTGTAATTATTTTAGTGTCGATGATGTGAAAAAGCTTTATAAGGATGGGGCGTGCGTATCCCGTTTCCGTAAATTTAAGCATGAGGAAGAAATGGATAGTCCCGAGCATCAGTCCGGGAATACGGTTTATTTTGGTAAACGGGTTAGTTCTGCCATGCTCCGCGTTTATGACAAAAAATTAGAACGTATTTCCAAAGGCGAGGTTATAGATTTTGATTGGGTTCGTTGGGAATTGGAATTGAAAAAAGAACGGGCACAGATGGCTGTTGATTTTATTCTTTCCGGTAAAAATTTGGGGGCTGTTATTATGGGGATTCTTTATAATTATCTCCGTTTTGTTATCCGGGATGATGAAAATGTTACGAGATGCTCTGAGCTTCCGTTATGGGGTAAATTTATGGAAAATATAAGCCGTTTAAAGATGTCTGTTGCCCGTGTGGAAAAGGATATTGAAAAGGTTAAGGACTGGATCAAAAGACAAGTGATGCCCTCTATGGCTTGGATTGTTGCCTGTGATGGGGGCGATTTGGGATTCTTTACACATAATTTGAAAGATGCCTTGTTTAGGAATAGTAAAACGAAACTGGATGCACTGTTCAAAGCGAATCCGGCATTAAAGGAAGAATTTGCTTTATGACGATTAAAGAAGCTTTTGATAAATTTATAAGGCATTGTAAACGCAAAGGGCTTGCTGATAAGTCTCTTTTAAATTATATTGAGTTTATCAATCCTTTTCTGGTTCATATGGGTAATGATACGGAATTGGAAACGATAAAAGAAGAAGATATTAACACCTACATAGATACCCTCTATAGCCGTATTATTTCTAAGGCTACCCGTGCAACATATATTCGGAATATGAAAGTATTTCTAAACTATGTGAAAAAATATGAGGGGGTTGATTTGTATACTTCCAGAATTATTGTTCCTAAAGCAAATAAGAAAATCTTGCGTATTTATGAAGACGATGATATTCGTTTGATATTTCAGACGATACACGCTGAAAATGACTGGCTGACAGCCCGTAACCGTGCTATGGTCGCGCTTATGCTAGATTCTGGATTGAGACAGGGGGAAGTCTGTGATTTGCTTTCCTGCAATGTATTTTGGAGCAAGTCAAGGATAAAGGTATGTGGGAAAGGCGATAAGGAGCGTTTTGTTCCTTTGGGAAATATTTCTTCTCATTTCATGAAAGATTATCTTTCATTATGTCCCTATAGGGAGAAATATTTTTTTGTTTCCCGCCGTGGGGGAAAAGTTTCAAGGGATTCTGTGAAACATTTCGTTTTCCGGTTGGCGCAGGAGCTTCCTTTTGAGTTTTCCTGCCATAAGCTCCGTCATAATTTTGCAACAAATTATTGTTTAGACCAGTACGAAAAAGCGGGTAAAATTGATATTTTCAGACTTATGATTTTAATGGGGCATGAGGATGTAAAGACTACGGAACGTTATCTTCATATTGCTAATGAGATAATTGCTTCACGGGAAAACATTTCACATATAGATATGATTTTTGCTGATAAATTCAAGGCTTCTGGGTGATTCCGGCAACAAAAAAGCACCGCCCCCGGAAGTAAATCTTCCAAAAACAGTGCTTCTTAGTGGACCGCCAGGGGCTCGAACCCTGGACACCCTGATTAAGAGTCAGGTGCTCTACCAGCTGAGCTAGCGGTCCATTCTGTATTGTGTTGTCTGCGTTGTTGTTCATCGCTCAACGCAAGACATAGTATACTATAGGAAAATGGGTTTTGCAATACTTTTTTCAAAAAAATTTGATAAAATTATGCACAATTTTATTCTTTCATTTTAAGATGCACTGGTCATTTTATACATATTTTCTGTTTTAAAGTGTTTTTGCACATTTAAAAGCGATATTTGTCGGATTATTCTGTCTTTTTCTTATTTTGTCAGTTTTTTCAAGGTCAGATATAGGAAGCTTCTTTTCTAACCGGTAAGCGTTCCGATTTTTGGCAGCGACCGGCTCTGCTCTGTCCGCGCACCGCAGCCCTTTGGCGTCAGCCGGCTGTTGAGCGAAGGGGAATTTGCAAACAGCGCGGAACGGTCCGGCATTCTGTCCGCGACTTGTCTGAGCGCGGCAAATGCCGCGCGAGTTTGCGCGGGCAGGATGCGTCCCGGACAGTTTCGCGCTGTTTGATTCCAAATTCCCTGTGAGCGAAACCGGAGGCTGACGCCAAAGGGCTGCGGTGCGCGGACAGAGCAGAGCCGGTCGCTGCCGGATTGCCGAACCGTTACGCATTTTATAGTTCTTTTATAAATTGTTCCCGCTTCTTTAATTGTAATTCTCCTTTTTCCGCGTCATAATAGTTCCATAAGAAACAGTTCTTCTAAGAACTTTCAGGTCAGATTGCGCGGAACAATCCGCGCGGACAGGAGAAAAATTATGACAACCAATCCCGATGACAACAAGAAACCCCAAAAGATGCTTGCCACCTACGCGGTTGTCGCCCTCATCATCATGTTTGTGCTCAATATTTTTGTGCTGCCATGGCTGATGGGGCGCAGCGTTGTGGAAACCACCTACAGCGATTTTCTGGACGGTCTGGATTCCCACCAGATCAAAGAAGTCCAGATCGACCTGCAGGATTATGTGATTCTTTATACGATTGAAGAGGACGGGAAAACCCAGATCTGCAAAACCGGTCTGATCAATACGAGCAACGAGCTTGTCGAGCAGATCCGCAGCTCCGGCGCGCAGCTCATCAGCGAGATTCCCACGAAGCAGTCGCCGCTTATGAGCATTTTGGTCGGCTTCATCCTTCCGACGATCCTGTTTGTCGCCCTCGGTCAGCTTCTTTTCCGGAAGATGAACCAGAGCATGATGGGCGGCGGCCCCGGCGGGGCGATGGCGTTTGGCAAAAGCAACGCCAAGGTATATGTCAAATCCTCCACCGGCATCAAATTTGCCGACGTGGCGGGCGAGGACGAGGCAAAGGAGCTTCTTTCCGAAATCGTTGATTTTCTGCACAATCCCGAAAAATACCGGGAGATCGGCGCTTCCATGCCAAAGGGCGCGCTGCTTGTAGGCCCTCCCGGAACCGGTAAGACGCTGCTTGCAAAGGCGGTCGCGGGCGAAGCCGACGTGCCTTTCTTCTCCATTTCCGGCTCCGAATTTGTGGAAATGTTCGTCGGCATGGGCGCGGCAAAGGTGCGCGACCTGTTCAAGCAGGCGACAGAAAAAGCGCCCTGTATCGTTTTCATCGACGAGATCGATACGATCGGCAAAAAGCGTGACGGCAATTTCAGCGGCAATGACGAGCGCGAGCAGACCTTAAACCAGCTGCTTACCGAAATGGACGGCTTCGACGGCTCCAAGGGCGTCGTGATCCTTGCGGCGACCAACCGCCCCGACTCCCTCGATCCCGCGCTGACCCGTCCCGGACGGTTTGACCGCCGGATTCCCGTGGAGCTGCCCGATCTGCAGGGGCGCGCGGACATTTTGAAGGTTCACGCCAAAAAGATCAAAATTGCGGACAACGTCAATTTTTACGAGATCGCAAAAGCCGCTTCCGGCGCTTCCGGCGCGGAGCTTGCCAATATCGTAAACGAAGCGGCGCTCAGGGCAGTCCGCGACGGACGGCGCTTTGCCACGCAGGCGGACATGGAGGAAAGCATCGAGGTCGTCATCGCCGGATACCAGAAAAAGAGCCGCGTCCTTTCTGAAAAGGAAAAGCTCATCGTTTCCTATCACGAGGTCGGCCATGCGCTCGTGGCAGCCATGCAGACCAACTCCGCGCCGGTGCACAAGATCACGATCATCCCCCGCACCAGCGGCGCGCTTGGCTATACGATGCAGGTGGACGACGGCGAGCATTTCCTGATGTCCAAGGAGGAGCTGGAAAACAAGATCGCAACCTTTACCGGAGGCAGGGCGGCTGAGGAGCTTATCTTCCATTCCGTTACGACCGGCGCCTCCAACGACATCGAGCAGGCGACGCGCCTTGCCCGCGCGATGATCACGCGTTTCGGGATGCACGAGGATTTCGACATGGTCGCGATGGAAAATGTGAGCAACCAGTATCTGGGCGGCGACACATCCCTTTCCTGCTCTCCCGAAACCCAGACCGAGATCGACAAAAAGACCGTGGAGCTCGTCCGCGCCCAGCACGCAAAGGCGCTCAAAATCCTGCAGGACAATCTTCCAAAGCTGCATGAGATCGCCAAATACCTTTACGAGCACGAGACGATCACCGGTGACGAGTTTATGAACATTCTTCTGAAAAAACAGGAGGGGATCACAGATGCCCAATCCAACTGAGATGCTTTACGGCATTCAGCAGTTTTTTAAATGCTATGAAAAACAGATCAACCGGACGGCAGCCCACTATCAGCTGACCGCCACGGAACTAAATATCCTGCTGTTTCTGGCAAACCATCCCGAGCTGGACACCGCCAGGGACATTGTGGAGCTGAGAGGGCTTCCCAAATCCTGCGTTTCGCGGGCGGTAGACTCCCTCATCCGGCAGGGCTTTCTGGAAAGCCGCGAGGATAAAAACGACCGCCGCATCCTCCATCTTTCCATCCTGCCTGCCGCCGCCGGACTGACAAAGGACGTCCAACTCACCCAGCAGAAATTTTTATCCCGGATGTATCAGAATTTTACGCCGGAGGAATGCCGTCTGCACGAAAAGCTTTCCAAAAAGCTGCTGGACAATATCCTTTCCGAAAAATGCGGCGAATAGTTTAATATCCGGATCCGTATTTTCCCTGCGGGGCTGCCAAATCACGGCAGTCCCGCTTTTCTTTTCCCTCCGGATAGAGTATAATAAATCTCAGATTTTATCATGCAAATATTACTTTAGGGGGTACTCGTATGAAACAGATTTCTCTTGGAAAAAGCGGCATGACCGTTCCCGCAGTCGCACTGGGCTGCATGCGCATCGGCGATGTTTCCGCCGTGCAGGCGCGCAGGCTTGTGGACACCGCGCTGGAGCTTGGCTGCAACTTTTTTGACCACGCGGACATTTACGGGGCGGGACGCTGCGAGGAGGCTTTTGCCGAAGCTGTGGGCATGTCTGCCTCCGTCCGCGAAAAGATGATCCTGCAGTCCAAATGCGGCATCGTTCCCGGCGTGATGTACGACTTTTCAAAGGAACACATTCTTTCCTCCGTGGACGGCATTTTAAAGCGGCTGCGCACGGACTATCTGGACGTGCTCGTTCTGCACCGCCCGGATGCGCTCATGGAGCCGGAGGAGGTAGCGGAAGCCTTCGACCTGCTGGAAGCCTCCGGCAAGGTGCGCCATTTCGGCGTTTCCAACCACAATCCGTCCCAGATTGAGCTGCTCAAAAAATGCGTGCGCCAGCCCATCGTAACAGACCAGCTCCAGTTTTCCCTGCCCAATTCTTCCATGATCCAAAGCGGCATGGAGGTCAACATGACGACGGACGGCAGCGTGGACCGGGACGGGCATGTGCTCGGCTACTGCCGCTTAAACGACATCACGATCCAGACGTGGTCGCCCTTCCAGTACGGATTTTTTGAAGGCGTTTATATCGGAAATGAAAAATATCCGGAATTGAACCGCTGTCTTTCCGAGATCGCGGAGCGCTATGATACCGAGCCGACCGCCATCGCTGCGGCATGGATCCTGCGCCATCCTGCCAATATGCAGCTCATCGCCGGGACGACCAGCCCCGAGCGCCTTTCCCTCATCTGCCGCGCTGCGGACATCGTCCTTACCAGACAGGAATGGTATCAGCTTTATCTGGCGGCAGGACACATGCTTCCCTGAAAGGAGGACAACAGCCATGTATGATGTTATCGTCATCGGCGCGGGCGTCACGGGCTGCAGCATCGCCCGGGAGCTTTCCCGCTATGAACTTGATCTGCTCGTCCTGGAAAAGGAGGAGGACGTCTGCTGCGGCACTTCCAAGGCAAACAGCGCCATCATCCACGCCGGGCACGACGCTGCCCCCGGCTCCTTAAAGGCGCGCTTCAACGTGGAAGGAAACGCCATGATGGACCGGCTTTCCGAAGAGCTTGATTTTCCTTTTAAACGGAACGGCTCCCTCGTCCTCTGCTTTGACAAGGCGCAGCTTCCCGAGCTGGAAGCCCTCGCCGAACGGGGCAGGCAAAACGGCGTTTCCGGTCTGCGGATCGTTTCCGGGGATGAATTAAAAGAACTTGAACCCGCCGTTTCCGACCAGGCTGCGGCAGCCCTCTTCTGTCCCACGGGCGGGATCGTCTGCCCGTTTAACATGACGGTCGCCTATGCGGAAAATGCCTTTGAAAACGGCGCGCAGTTTCTTTTCAACACTGCGGTAAAGCAGATTTTGCCCGGAACCGCCCCCGGAAGCTGGCGCGTCGTGACCGCATCCGGGGAAACCTTTGAAACGCGCTGTATCGTAAATGCCGCCGGCGTTTATGCGGATGAGCTGCACAACATGGTAAGCGCGCGCAGGCTTTCCATCACGCCCCGGCGCGGCGAATACCAGCTTCTCGACAAAAAAGCCGGAGCCCTCGTTTCCCATACGATCTTCCAGCTTCCCGGCAAAATGGGAAAAGGCATCCTCGTAACGCCCACCGTCCACGGCAACCTGCTTGTAGGCCCTACCGCCGAAAACCTTTCCGATAAGGAAGCGGTCAACACCACGCAGGCAGGGCTTTTGGAGGTCATGGAAAAGGGCGCCTTAAGCGTGCCTTCCCTGCCGCGCAATCTGACGATCACCTCCTTTGCGGGGCTTCGCGCCTCCGAAGCGGGCGGCGATTTTGTCATCGGGGAAGCGGCGGACGCGCCCGGATTTTTCGACTGCGCAGGCATCGAATCGCCGGGTCTGTCCTCCGCCCCCGCCATCGGCGTCTTTCTGGCAAAACAGGTCGCTGCAAAGCTCTCCCTGCCCGAAAAAACCGATTTTAACCCGCGTCGGAAGGGGATCCCGTGCGTTGCCTCCGCTTCCCCTGATGAGCTGCGCGCCCTGATCGCCAAAGATCCTTCCTACGGCGTGGTCGTATGCCGCTGCGAAACCGTCACGGAGGGCGAGATCAAAAACGCCATCCACAGACCGCTTGGCGCGCGTTCCTTAGACGGCGTCAAACGGCGCACCAGAGCCGGGATGGGCAGATGTCAGGCGGGCTTTTGCTCCCCGAAGGTCATGGAACTTCTGGAAAAAGAGCTTTCCGCCGACCCGCTGACCGTTTCCAAGCACGGCGCAGGCTCCGAGCTTCTGACCGGGTATACAAGGGAGGGTTCCTTATGAAAATTTATGATCTGATCGTCATTGGCGGCGGCCCCGCCGGGCTTGCGGCAGCTATCGCCGCGCGCAGGGCGGGGATCTCCGATCTTCTGATCCTTGAGCGGGACGGCGAGCTGGGCGGCATTTTAAACCAGTGCATCCACAACGGCTTTGGGCTGCACACCTTTCAGGAGGAGCTGACCGGCCCGGAATATGCCGCGCGCTTTATTGAACAGGCAAAAGAGCTTTCGATCCCGTACAAATTAAACACGATGGTATTGGATCTTGCCGCCTCCGGCGACGGGCTGCGGCATGTGACCGCCATGAACCGTCAGGACGGGCTTTTGCAGCTTTGCACAAGGACGCTCATCCTCGCCATGGGCTGCCGGGAACGCCCCAGAGGCGCGCTCAACATCCCGGGCTTCCGCCCCGCCGGCGTCTACACCGCAGGCACGGCGCAGCGCCTCGTAAATATGGAGGGCTTCCTGCCGGGCAAAGAGGTCGTGATCTTAGGCTCCGGCGACATCGGGCTTATCATGGCGCGGCGCATGACGCTGGAAGGCGCGCACGTCAAGGCTGTGGCAGAGCTTCTGCCCTATTCCGGCGGGCTGCAGCGAAATATCGTCCAGTGCCTCGAGGATTTTGACATTCCCTTAAAGCTTTCCCACACAGTCGTGGACATTCAGGGAAAGGACCGGGTCAGCGGGGTCACGCTGGCGCAGGTTGACGCCGACCGCAAGCCCATTCCGGGCACGGAGGAGCAGATTTCCTGCGACACGCTGCTGCTCTCCTGCGGGCTGATCCCGGAAAACGAACTTTCCGGCAGGCTGGGCGTAACCCTTTCGCCCGCGACCTCTGGCCCTGTTGTCAACGAAAGCCTTGAAACCAGCGTTCCCGGCGTATTCGCCTGCGGAAACGTGCTCCATGTGCACGATCTGGTGGACTATGTTTCAGAGGAGGCGGCGCGCGCAGGCCAGCAGGCGGCGGCTTTTCTGAAGCAATGCCGGGCAGCATCAGACGCTGACAGCGGCGAAACTCCCGGCGAATGCGAAGCTGACGGCAGCGAAACTTCCGGCGAATGTGACGCTGACGGCGGCGAAACTCCACGCGAATGCGAAGCTGACGGCGGATGCGCTCCGGCACAGGCAGCACTCCCCTGCGGCAGCGAGCCGTCCATTTCCCTGATCCCGGCGGGCGGCGTGCGCTATACCGTGCCCCAGCTCGTGCGCCTGTCCCATGTGGACGATACGCTGCTCGTGCGCTTCCGCGTCAGTCAGGTTTACAGGGACGCCACGCTCTCCGTCTTTGCGGATGACGTCTGCATTTTTTCCCGGAAAAAGAAAAAGCTTGCCCCCGGCGAAATGGAGCAGCTTCTCCTGAAAAAATCGCTGATCCCTGCCAACACAAGGATGCTTACGATCTGTGCCGGGCAGTCCTGACGCTTTCCTGCGCGCAGGCTGCCGATGTGCAGGCAAATCCGCATTTTTATGCTGAACCCAGCGCCGCAATGCGGCAGAAAGAGGAACGACAATGGAAACAAAACATCTGATCTGCATCCGCTGTCCTTTGGGCTGCTCCCTTAACGCCTCCCTTGAAAACGGGCAGGTAACGTCCGTTTCCGGCAATACCTGTCCCCGCGGCGAAGCCTACGCGAAAACAGAGCTGACCGCACCCATGCGCACGGTGACCTCCACCGTCCGCGTGACAGGCGCTGCCATGCCCGTCATTTCCGTTAAGACCGCCGCTGACGTCCCGAAGGAAAAGATCGCCGCCGTCATGGAAGCGATCCGCACGATCCGTGCCGCCGCGCCCGTACACATCGGGGACGTGCTGCTTGAAAACGCAGCAGGCACAGGCGTCCCGGTCGTTGCGACCAGAAACGCCGATACAATTTTATAACGACAATTTACAGGAGATTTTTCATGGTCACAGACAAACTCGGAAAAAACGCGGACGCCCTTTGCCGCAAAAAGCTGTTCCTTCTGGACATGGACGGCACGATTTATAATGAAAACCGGATTTTTGACGGGACGCTGGATTTTCTGTCCCAGATTAAGCAGGACGGGGGGCGTTATATTTTTATCACGAACAATTCCTCCAAATCCGTGTCCGATTATGTAGAAAAAGTAAACCGCATGGGCATCTGCGCCGATGAAACGCATTTTTTTACATCCGGTCAGGCGACCGCCTTTTACCTGAATGAAAACTATCCGGGCCAGACCGTGTTCTGCATGGGAACCCGCTCCCTCACAGACGAGCTGCGCGCCGCCGGCATTACGGTCGTCACAAAGCCCGACGATAACGCGACCGTGGTTTTAATCGGCTTCGACACCGAAAACACCTCTGAAAAGGTGCGCGACACCTGCATCATGCTCGGCAGGGACGTGGCATACCTCGCCACCAATCCCGACCTCGTCTGCCCGGTCAGCTTCGGCTACATCCCGGACTGCGGCTCCATGAGCATCATGCTGAAAAACGCCACCGGGAAAACACCCTTTTTCATCGGCAAGCCGGAACCGATCATGATCGACTGCGTTTTAAAAAAGCTCGGCGCTTCCAAGGAAGAGACCGTGATCGTGGGCGACCGCCTTTATACGGACATCGCCGCCGGCAAAAACGCCGGAGTAGACACGATCTGCGTCCTCTCCGGCGAAGCAACCCTTGATGATATTCAAAACGGGGCGCACAAGCCCACATGGGTGTTTGACAGCGTAACAGAAATCTGCGCTGCCCTGCGCGAAAAATAAGCCCTTCGCATGTTGGGCGCCTACTTTTCCGGCGTTACCCATGCCCGGCTGTTCAAAAGCTGCTTTCTCTGCTTCCAGTCGGGCATGAGCCTTGTCATAAATTCATGGAAGCGCGGCGAATGATCCGGATGGATAAAGTGCGCAAATTCATGCGCCACCACATATTCTGCGCAGCCTTCGGGAACCTCAACAAGCTGTCTGGCAAAGGTCAGCACGCCGCGCACAGGCTGGCAGCTTCCCCACCGCGACACCATGCTGCGGATGCGGATCTTTGGCCATGCCACACCCAGCTTTTCAAATTCCGGATAAAGGCTGCGGCACAGCGTCTCAATCCTCTCCCGGCACCGCTTCGTCAAATACTTCTCCACCATCCGCTTCCGGCGGTCTTTGTCCGCAGGCTCCTTCTGCGTTACCACAAGCACCCTGCCGATCGGCTCCACCGATTCCTTCGTTCCCAAAAGCACCCGCAGCCGATAGGCTTCTCCGCCCAGGTACAAAATATCCCCGTCCGCATATGCCCTGTCCCGTCCGGCAGCCATGCCGTCCCCCGCTTCCTTCATGCGCTGCCCACGCTCCATATTCTGCAGGATAAAGTCCGCATTTTCCCGCAGAAAAGCATCGATATGGCTTTCCGGGACCCACAGGTTTGCCGACACGCACACCTTGCCGTCCCTGTGAACCCGCAGATTGATCCTCTTCACATCTTTGATCTGAAGATCATATTCTACCGTCTTTCCGTTCAATTCAATATATTTTTTCAAATGGTTTCCTCCGCGTCATGCCCGTATATGCGCATAAACGCGTTTTTTTATACGGCAGAGAAAACTCCTATCGTATAAAGAAACGCCTCACAGCCGCCCTTCCGCACATCACACCCGCAAAGCAAAGCGCCACGCTGCACAACGCGTAGATCCCCGCCGTTATCTTTTTCCCCTCCGACAAAAGCCCTGCTCCTTCCAGCGCAAATGTCGAAAATGTTGTAAATCCCCCGCACACTCCTGTTTTTAAAAATAATATCATATTTTCATCTGCTAATCCACTGTTTTCTGAAAATTCTGCAACCGCACCGATCACAAAGGAACCGATCAGATTGATCAGAAACGTGGCAAGCGGAAATCCTGCCGTTTCCGGCAGCGGCAGGATTGTGAACAGATAACGGCACGCCGCCCCGATAAAGCCGCCCGCCCCAACTGCCAGAACCTTCCATATTGTCATATCGTACTTCTCCATTTCGTCAAAACCAAAAAGTGTGCGCATAATCATGCTTTTTTATCCGGTAGGAAAGCTCCTCTTCTACCGGATAAAAAAGACCGCCGCCTTCACGACCAAAAATCAGTCGACGTGAAGCGGCAGCCTCCCTTTTTATACTTCTGCGTTTCCTTTTTATGCTTCTGCGTTTACAAGGCGCACAGTTTCCCGCGCGATCGCCAGCTCTTCATCCGTCGGAACGACCATCGCCGTCACCTTGGAATCCGGTGTGGAAATGATCTTCTCCACGCCGACCGCTTCCGCGTTCTTTTCCGGATCAATGCTGCATCCTAAAAATTCCGTATACTGGCTGATCAGCCCGCGCACCTGCGCGTTGTTCTCGCCGATCCCGGCGGTAAATACGATCACGTCCACGCCGTTCATCGCCGCCGCATACGCGCCGATGTATTTGCCCACGCGGTAAGCGTATGCCTCCAGCGTCGTCTGCGCATGGCTGTCGCCCTCTGCCGCAGCGCCCACCAGATCGCGGAAGTCGCTGGAAATTCCGGAAAGTCCGAGAACGCCGGATTTCTTATTGCAGATGTCGATCACCTCCGCCGCGCTCTTATTCTCTTTTTCCGCGATAAAGCCGATGATCGCCGGATCGAGATCGCCGCTTCTGGTTCCCATCATCAGTCCCTCCAACGGGGTCAGCCCCATCGAGGTATCGACGGATTCGCCGTTTTTCACAGCGGAAACGGAAGCGCCGTTGCCCAGATGGCACACGATGATCTTCAATTCGCTTCTGTCCCTGCCAAGGAGCTCTGCCGCGCGCTTCGATACAAAATCATGACTCGTTCCGTGGAAGCCGTAGCGGCGCACCTTATATTTTTCATAATATTCGTAAGGAAGCCCGTACAGATATGCCTTTCCGGGCATCGTCTGATGGAATGCGGTGTCGAATACGGCAACCATCGGCACGCCGGGCATCACGCTCTGGCAGGAACGGATCCCGATCAGGTTCGCCGGATTGTGCAGGGGCGCAAGATCGCTGCACTCCTCGATCGCCTTCATCACATCCTCGTCGATCACAACGGAGCCCTTAAAATGCTCGCCGCCGTGCACGATACGATGTCCTACCGCGTCGATCTCCGCCAGAGAAGCGATCACGCCGTCCTCTGCATCCGTCAGCTTCCCGATCACAACCTTTACCGCGTCGGTGTGATCCTTCATGCCGATCTCCTCCGTCTTTTTGCCGCCGCCCGCCTTCTGATGGGTCACGCTGCTGCCGTCGATCCCGATCCTCTCGCACAGACCCTTTGCCAGCACCTCTTCGCTCTGGCTGTCGATGAGCTGGTATTTCAGCGACGAACTGCCGCAGTTTATTACAAGCACTTTCATGAAAAAAACCTCCCGTCTCTCAAAATACTGTCTGTCTCGCTGTCTATTCTACCATTTAATTTGTGAAAAAGCCAGCCCCGCTAAAGGAAATATTGCCGCTTGTTTTTTCCGGAAAACTCTGCTAGAGTTTTTTTAAACACACTCGCCAACGGGGGAAAAGGACCATGGAATTACAGGAAATTTATGAAAGAATGCACAGCGGAAAGCTCTATTTATGCGACAGTCAGGAGCTGGCGGACGAACAGCTGAAGCACCTCGATATGCTATTTGCATATAATCAGCTCCCGCCCAGCCGACAGAAGGAAAAAAGTGAGCTTCTCCAAAAGATGTTTGCGCACATCGGGAAAAACTGCTATATCGAAACGCCCTTTCACGCCAACTGGGGCGGCAAGTTCTGCTCCTTCGGGGATCAGGTGTATGCCAACTTCAATTTAACGATGGTGGACGACGCCCCGATCACGGTCGGAAACAGCGTAATGTTCGGGCCTGACGTCGTGCTCTGCACCGCAACCCACCCGATCTCTCCGGACATGCGCGAAAAGGTCGCGCAGTACAATCTTCCCATTACGATCGGCAATAACGTCTGGATCGGCGCAGGCTGTATCGTCATGCCCGGCGTGACGATCGGGGACAATTCCGTGATCGGCGCGGGAAGCATCGTCACAAAGGACATCCCCGCCAACGTCGTAGCTTACGGCGCGCCCTGCCGCGTCATGCGCCCGATCACGCAAGAGGACAAAACCTATTACCGGAAAGGTATGGAGATCCGCCCGGAGGAGCTGTGATCTTCCCTTTTCCAACCGCTTATAAACGCCCTCCGGCGGCTGTTTCTGACACCGGGGGCATTTTTTATACGATAGGAAAGTTCGTTTCTTACCGTATAAAAAAGCACGTTTATACGCACTCGCGCAAAATGTAGGAATTGCCTGACGGCAAACGCGCTCGGCGCGGGTGTGCGCCAAGGCGCATACTTTTTTATGTAACAGTTCAGCCATATCGAGATGCCCCGAAGGGGTGTTTTGCGAATGGGCGCGGCTGAACTGTTACTTTTTTATGCCTCTGTGCTTGACTTTAGTACGGATCCGTATTATATTATTAGTACGAATCCGTACTTATCAGGAGGTATCCCTATGGCACAGGACTTTTCCGACACAGCTTCGGACACAAACGCCCAGCTCCCCGACCTGCTGCGGCTCTTCTGCGCGATCAATAAGATCGACGGCGCATATTATTTCTGCGCCCGCAAAATGAAACTGAAAGAAAATACCCTCGCCCTGCTCTATGCGCTGGACGACGGTCTGCCTCACAGCCAGAAGCAGGTATGCGAGGACTGGCTGATCCCGAAAACGACGATCAACACCGTTACCCGCGAGCTGGTGGAGCAGGGCTATGCCACCCTCGTTTCCACCGGGCATCACCGGGAAAAAAATATCATCCTGACCGAAGAGGGCAGGCGCTATGCGGCAAAGGTCATGGGGGAAATGAAGCTTGCGGAGCGCGAGGCGCTTTCCGAGACTTTGAAGCATTTTTCTCCCGAATTTATTGACGCTTTCGACTTCTTTTCCCAGTCGCTGTGCCGTTCTCTGGAAGAACACGGCTTAAAATAAGGCGCCCCGGCAGCTCCGCTTTGCAGGCAGTCAAAAATAAACAGAAAGGATCAAGCCCCGCCCCTTTGGCGGAATAAAACAGTCATGAATTCCCATTCGTTTTTTACCAAACCCCCTCCCCTAAAGCTCTTTTTTCTGGCGTCCCTGCCCGGTGCGGCAGGCATGCTGGCATCCGCCCTGTATCAGCTTCTGGACGGCATTTTTGTCGGGCAGTTTTTAGGGGAAACGCCCTTTGCGGCGCTGAATCTGGCGATGCCTTTTGTCATCATCAATTTTGCGCTGGCGGATCTGATCGGCGTCGGCTCTTCCGTCCCGATCTCCATCAGCCTCGGCAAAAAAGAAGAACAGGAGGCAAATAATCTTTTTACCTGCTCCTGTCTTATGATCGTCCTCTCCGGCATTTTCGTCGGCGTGCTGCTTTATGCCGCCGCCCCTGCCCTCATCGGCTTTATGGGCGCGAAGGGTGATTTCGCGCGCTTTGCGACAGAATATCTGCGGGTTTACGCCATCTGCTCCCCTGTTACGACGATCGTTTTTGCGGCGGATAACTATTTGCGGATCTGCGGCAGGATCAGATACAGCATGTTCGTCAATATTTTTATGTCCGTCATCAGCGCGGTTCTGGAACTGATCTTTTTATCCGTATTCAGGCAGGTATGGGCTGCCGCGCTCGCCACCTGCACCGGCATGGCATTCTGCGTCCTCCTCTCCTTTCTCCCGTTTTTCAGGGGAAAAATGCAGCTTCGTTTCTGCCGTCCCCATTTCAGCGCCCGCATGGTCCGGCAGATCATTTCCTGCGGGACGCCGAATTTTCTGAGCAATATCGCGGGGCGCATCACGTCGATCCTGATGAACCTGCTCCTTGTCCGCTTCGGCGGAGAAGCCGCTGTTTCCGTATACGGGATCCTCATGTATGTGGACGGCTTTATCCAGCCGCTGCTCTACGGCATGTGCGATTCCCTCCAGCCGGCAGTCGGCTATAACTGGGGAGCCGGACGCTTTTCCCGCGTCCGCGCCCTCGAAAAATGCTGCTTTGCGGCAAGCCTCGTGATCTCTGTCGTCTCCGCCATCGTGATCTTTTTGTTCCCGTCCCAAATTACCCTGCTCTTTATGGCGGGCGCGGACGCGGCATTTCTCACGATGTGCACCGGCGCGCTGCAGCTGTTTGCGCTTACCTATGCGACGCGCTGGCTCTCCTTTGCCGCCCAGAGCTACCTGCTGGCGGTCGGGAAAGCCCTCCCCGCCTCCATTATCTCCTTGTCCATCGCCTTGCTGTTCCCGGTTCTTTTCGTCATTGCATTCTGGCAGCTGGGGCTTACGGGGCTGTGGCTTAACTTTGCAGGCTCCTCCCTCATGGCGGGGCTGCTCGCCCTGTTCCTGCTCTGGAAAAACCGCGCGGATCTCCACCGGGCAGACAGCGCTTCCTGACGGTATCCAAATCCCGTATTCATCAAAATAAGACGACGCTGCCGCAAAGGCTCCGCCGTCTTATTTTTACCGTCCAAACTCATCCGGTTCTTTCCCTCAATAATCGTCCACGTCAAATTCCCGGTCCTTGAAATAATATTTCCGGTCGTCCTCCGTGATTTTTCTAAGCACGCGGCAGGGATTCCCGACCGCGATCACATCGTCCGGGATGTCCTTTGTTACCACGCTCCCGCCGCCGATCACCACATTATTGCCGATGTGCACGCCGGGCATTACGGCCGTATTGCCGCCCAGCCACACGTTATCCCCAATCGTAACGTCGATGCCGTATTCATAGCCGGAATTGCGGGAATCCGGGTGGATGGGATGCCCCGCCGTATAAATCGCCACGTTCGGCGCAAACTGCGCGTTTTTGCCGATTTTTACCTTTCCCACATCCAGAATGACAAGGTTATAGTTTGCAAAAAAATTCTCGCCCACCTCGATGTTATACCCGTAATCGCAGTGAAACGGCGCTTCTATCCACACGTTTTCTCCGGTTTTCCCCATAATCCGCTTCAAAAGCTCCTGCGCCTTTGCCGCCTCGTCCGGCGCACAGCGGTTAAATTCATAAATCTTTTTCTTGTTTTCCAGCCGTTCCTCAGAGAGTCCGTCCAGCCATGCCTTATAAGGCAGATTTTTTAACATCCGTTCCTTCTGATCCATCGTTTCTCCCGTTCCTCACTCTATCGTCTCAGCAGCAGTGCTGCCCCCGCATACCTCCGCCGCGCACGACGCGCCGGGCAGCTCGATCCTTCCTTTCTGCAAAAGCTCTTTTCCCGTCCACTCAAACAGGATCAGCGCCCCTTCCTTATTGCAGGCGTTCAAAAACAAAGCCGTGCCGGAAATCCGGTACAGATAGCGGGGCCAGTCGCCGGTCTGCCACTCGCCCAGATACGTCAGGCGCTTTTGCTCCCGGTGCGTCTGCTCCTGACTTTCCTGCGCCGGATGCTTTCTCCCGCTCTCTCCGGATTTTTCAGCTTCCAGCCGAAACGCCGCCACCGTATTCGCGCCCCGGTTGCAGACAAGCACCGTGCTTTCATCCGCCATGCAGATCGTCCCCGGATAGTTCGTCCCGTCAAATGCCGTCGTCCGCACCGTTTCCACGCAGCTTCCATCCTCCCAGAGCCTGAGCGTGGAATCCAGCTCCTGCACGGTCAAAAGCCGCTCTCCTTTCGTCCGATCCAGCGGCAGGGGCTGACGCGGCCCTGCGCCGTCTTTCAGCACAAGCGGTTCAAGCTCCTCTCCCGGCAGCCCGTCCTTTAACCAATACCGGTATATGCGGTCGCTGCCCAGATCCGCCAGATATAAGATCCCGTTTCCTTCGCTGACCCAATGGGCGTGGGGCTGTTTTTGCCCTGCCGCCGCCCGCCTGTGCCACAGCACCTGTTCCAGCTCAAAGTCCACCGCGCAAAAATCCCCTGTCCCATAGCAGCTTGCATACAGCGCCCTTTCCCCCGCGTAAAGATGGCACAGCTCGCCGCCGGGGATCTGCAGCCGCTTTCCGGTATCCGCAAGGCTCCCATCCGGGCAGATCTCATATTTCCGGATATAGCCTTCCCCGGAAAGCTCCTCCGCCGCATAAAAGCTGTTTTCCCGCACAAGCCCAAAGGACGGGCAGTTTCCCTGCCGCAGCCCCGATAATACCTCAATCCTTACATCATCTGAAACAGCATCTTTCCCAGCTTTCCCGCCGGTTTCCTGTCCGTTTTCCGCACAGGTCAGACGCACGGTCAGAATATCGTTTCCGCTCTCTGCCCCGTAACCGCTGCAGATTACAAAATGCTCCCGCTTCATCCGCTCTCCTCCACCTTTCACTTGCTCTGTCCCGGACGGCGCTTACCGCAGATCCATGTCCGTGTGCAGCCACCAGCGCAGCACGTCCTGAATTTTTTCGTCCCAGTATTTCCACTGATGGTCGCCGGCAGATTCCTCCAGCGTCATCTCAAAGCCCAGCTTTTTCAAGTGCTCCCATGCCTTCAGATTGCCTTTGTACAAAAAATCCTCCGTCCCGCACCACGCGTACAGGCGGGGCTTTTCCTTACCGGACGCCGCCAGCTCGTCCGCCAGCGCAAGCAGGTCGTTTTTCGAGCCCTTCAGATCGGCGGCAGAGCCGAAAATACCGGAAAACAGCGGGATATTTTTCGGGTTTTCCCGCATATTCCTTTCATAATCCTCCACAATATCCAGCGCGCCGGACAAAGACGCCGCCGCGCCGAAGGTCTCAGACGCGCCCAGCCCCAGCTTCCACGCGCCGTAGCCGCCCATGGACAGCCCCGCCGCCAGCGTGTCCTCCTTCCGGTCCGACATCTGCGGGAAAAATTCCCGGCAGATCTTGGGCAGCTCCTCCGAAACAAATGTCCAGTATTTCATTCCGTAAGTCGTGTCCGTATAAAATGCCAGATGGGTCGTGGGCATGACCACCGCGATCCCGAGCTGGCTTGCATAGCGCTCGATGGAAGTCCGGCGCTGCCAGATCGTCTGGTCGTCGCTCATGCCGTGCAGCAGATACATCGTCTTATATCTGCCCTGCGCGCCCTTTCCCTCCATGCCGATCTGTCCGTTTGTCTGCTGGGGCAGGATCACGTCCATCCCCATGCACATCCCCAATACGTCTGAAAAAAATTCCGTGTGTAACAGTGCCATTTTCCCTCTCCTTTTTTTGTTTTTATTATTTGACCGGGCAGGCAGACATTTTTGCATGCCCGTTTTCTCCATTCTTACAGCTCTTCGAGATATTCCCGCAGCTTCCGCACGGCTGCCGGACTTTTCCCGCCGGAATTCAGTCCGATCACTACGCCGTCCTTTTCTGCCACCGCCGGAAAATAAAAATCGCACAGCGTTTTGTCGTCCGCCGTATTTACCGGGATTTTCCGCTTTCTGCATTCCTCTACGACCGCCCGGTTAAGCTTCCTGTCGTCGGTCGCCGTCAGCACAATGTCCGTCTTTCCGGGAAGCGCTCCTTCCGCCAGCTCCCGGGCAGAAATCCTCCTGCGCTCCCAGATCAGCCCCGGACGTTCCTCTGCCGCCGCTTTCGGGCACATTTGAGACTGCTCTTCCGCCAGCCCCCTTTCCTCAAACAGCGCCCGCATCTCCTCGCCGATTTCCGGCGCTGCCACCACGATATGCCCCGTAAACCGCAAAAGCGTCCGCACCCGCCGCGCCGCGATCCTTCCGCCGCCGATCACGAGCACCTGCTTCTCTGAAATATCCACAAACATCGGAAAATAATATTCGCCCATCGTTCCTCTCATTCTGCCCGCCCGGCTGTCCGTTTGGGCAGGCAATTTTCTTAATCCATCATGTAAAGCAGGGCGTTGCAGATGCACGCCGCGATGTTGCTGCCGCCCTTTCTGCCCTTTGCCACGATGTATGGCGTGTCCTCTAAGGACAGGATCAGCTCCTTTGACGCCACGACGTTGACAAAGCCCACCGGCACGCCGATGATCAGCTCCGGCTTTAACCTGCCCTCTTTGATCAGCTCATACAGCCGCACCAGCGCCGTGGGGGCATTGCCGACGGCAAAGATCAGCTTCCGGTTTAACGCCGCAGCGCGCTCCATACTTACCGCCGCCCGCGTCGTCCCCTGCTCCTTTGCCAGACGCGCCGTTTCCTCGTCCGACATAAAGCAGCGCACCTCCCCGCCGTATTCTGCCAGCTTCTTTTTGTTGATGCCCGCCATGCCCATCTGGGTGTCCGTGATGATCCACGCGCCGTCCCGGATCGCGTCCATCGCCTTCTGCACGGCATTATCTGAAAAGACCAGATTTTTTGCATAGTCAAAATCTGCGCTCGTATGGATGCACCGCTTTACGATCGGCTCCGTCCCCGGCGTCAGGACGAAGTCCCCCAGCTCTTCGGTAATGATCTCAAAGCTTCTTTTTTCGATTTCCTGCGGCAGCACCTGCTCCAATTCCGTTTTCATCTCTGCCCTCCCTTATTTGATCCTCGTTCCGATCCCGCACATGACCCGGTCCACCCGGTCTGCGCAGGCTGCAAGCTCTGTGCAGATCCTTCCGGCGGCCTCCCGATAAAACCGTTCAAACGCGTCCACCGGCACAAGCCCGCAGCCGATCTCCGCCGTCACAACGACCAGATCCGGATTTTGGGCGATGATTTTTTCCGCCAGCTCCTTCGGCTCCTTCTCCCGGTTCTCTGTAAGCCACCGCTCAATAAATTTTTCAAATCCATAGACGCCCTGACCAGAAAGCAGCTCTTCTTCCGTGCACGCTGCCCCGTCGCACCAGGAAATTCCCGGATACAGACGCTGCGCATAGCGTTTTTTCCCCTGACAGGCGCCGCCGATTACCATTTTCATCCTTTTGCCTCCACCGGGATCCCGTATACAACCTCCGTCACCCGTTCCGCCTCCTCTGCCATCCGGCAGTTGATTTCTCCGAGCACCCGCACATACTCCTGCATTTCGGGGGATTTGACGGGCGTTTCCGAAAATACCTCGTTCGTCACTATGATAAGCCCGCGGCACCGTTCTTTCAAGTGCCGGATTCCATTTATCGTGCAGTCTGCCGTCCGCTCCCTCGCCCCGTTTTCCAGATACAGCTCGTTTGCCGTCAGATTCGACATGCATTCCAGCAGGACGCAGATCCCGTCCGCCTCTGCCTCCCCTGAAAAATGCGCGTCCCTTTCCGCAAGCCCTTCCAGATCCGTAAAGCATTCGATCGTCTCAAAGCCCTTTCCTTTGCGCATCTGCCTGTGGCGCTCGATCTTTTTTTCCGTTTCCTCCCCATAGGGAAACATCGTCGCGATATAATACAGATGCCGCGCGCCCGTCTCCTTTTTCAGCGCGCAGATTCGCTCCTCCGCATAGGCGGATTTGCCGCTCCCGCTGCCGCCGGTCACTACCTGAAACATCCTGTCCTTCCTTTCTGCCAAACGACTCTTTCCTGCTTTTTCCGCAAAAAAACAGCATTATTCCCTACCCTGCCCGCTTAAATCCGCGTACCGGTATTCCAGCGCGCCCGTTGCGGGGATCTGCGTCACGCCTGTGATGTTTGGACGGATCAGGTTGCAGTTTTTGATGGAAAACAGCGGAATGACATAAAACTGTTCCCCGACCGCCCGCTGTTCCGCCTCATGCAGCAGCAGGCTTCTTTTTTCCGGATCGGTTTCCAGATCGGACGCCGCCACGAGGCTGTCGTATTTTTCATCCCGCACGCCGCTGCAGTTGTAGGTTCCGTTGGACAAGAGCATGGACAGATAAGTGTTGGGGTCTGCAAAATCCGCCGTCCAGTTCATCCGGCACAGGTCGAAGTCCCCCGCCCTTCTGGACGCATAGTTGGACTGCAGCTCCTGCGCTTCCAGCTTAATATTGATATTGAGGTTCTGTTTTAACTGCTCCTGAATCACCTGCGCCGTGTCTGCGTCCAGCTCGAGGGACGGATACTTGTAGGTCAGCTCCGGAAAGCCCTTTCCGTCCGGGTATCCGGCTTCTGCCAAAAGCGCCCTCGCCTCTTCGGCGTTTTCTTCAAACGGCGGCTCTGCCTCGTCCACAAAATAGTTTCCGGTGGCGTTGTTTTTCATCTTTTTTGCCACAAAATTGACCGTAGGCTCTGTATCCGCGCCCACCATCTGACAGAGCGCTTCCCGGTCGATCGCAAGGCTGATCGCCTTTCTGACACGCACATCGTCCAGCGGCTTTACATTTAAATTCGGATAAATATACCGGGTCGCGATGCTGTCCGTCACGACCAGATCCTCCTGCCCCTCATACAGCTCCATGACAACGGACGGCAGGGAAACCGCAATGTCTGCCTCCCCCGTCTCATAGGCGCTGATCATCGCCTGCTGATCCTCAAAAAACCGGTAGGTGATCTCGTCCAGATGCACCGCGCCCGCGTTCCAGTATTTTTCATTTTTTCTCAGGACAAAATACTGCTCCGGCACATATTCCGCCAGATAAAAGGGGCCGTTTGCCACGCTTGTCTCCGGTTTTTTGTCCCATCCGCTTCCGGTTTTAGCCGCATATTTCGAGCAGGACGGCGTATAGACCGGGAGCCGCAGAAGCTCCAAAAAGTATACGCAGGGCGTTTCCAAATGAAAGATCAGCGTATACTCGTCCGGCGTTTCCACGCCGAGCGTTTCTGCATCCGCCTCCCCCAGATAGATTTCCTCCGCATTTTCGATCGGGAACAGGTAGTTGGCATATCCGCTGGCGCTTTTGGGATCCAGCGCCCGCACCATCGTATTTTTAAAATCCGCAGAAGTCACCGGAGTCCCGTCCGACCAGCAGGCGTCTTTGCGCAGATGGAACGTCCATTCCGCAGCGTCCTCGCTGACCTCATAGGATTCTGCCGCCCGGTATTCGATTTCCCCGTTTTCATCAAAGGTAAGCAGCTCGTCCAGCGCCGTTACCGAATAGGCAAGATAGGTCAGCGCGATGTTTCCCGCCGGATCCATCCCGCCTGTCTCGCTGCCGATGGCAATGGTGATCCTTTTTTCCGCGCCCTGCGCCGTTTCTGCTGCCGCCGTCCCGCAGCCTGCCGCTGTCCCTGCCAGAAGGCAGAGGCTCATTGCCAGCGCCGTCAGTGTTTTGATTTTTTTCATGCTCTCTCCTTTGTCCCTTCGTCCCAAAAATACGCTTTTTCCCTGCGTTTTCTTAAATCTGCGACGACATCCGGTAGCCCTCTGCGCGCTTCCCCGTGTGCGCCTCCGAATATAAAAAGCATCTGACCTCCCGGTTCCCGAAGCGGTAATTGTCCGGCTTTTCCTTCCGGCAGCACTCCATCGCATAGCTGCACTTTGGCGCAAAGGGGCAGCCCTGCCCCGCTTTCCCAAAAGCCTCTGTCTCGTCCCGAAGCAGCGTTTGTCCGTGCCCCGCCGTCTTTTTTAAGCTTATCGGAAGCATCGACCCCAGCAGCTTTTTGGTGTAGGGATGCCACGGATCCTTACAAAGCTCTGCCGTCCTGCCCTGCTCGACCATGCTTCCCCGATACATCACGCCCATCCGATGCGCGATGCGCCGCACCATGTCCAGATCGTGTGAAATAAACAGATAGGACAGCCCCGTTTCTGCCTGTATCCTTTCCAGAAGCTCTGCCAGCTGCTCCTGTGTGAGCACATCCTGCGCCGAAAACGCCTCGTCGCACACAAGCACCTCCGGCTCCATGAGAAGCGCCCTTGCCACCGCCAGCCGCTGCTGCTGCCCGCCCGATAAAGCCGCCGCCCGTTTGGAAACGTCTGCCTCTCCCAGACCGACCAGCCGCAGCATTTGTGCCGCCCGCCGCTTCCGCTCCTCTTTTCCGCACGCCTTCCGGATCAGAAGCGGTTCCTCCAAAATCCGTTCCAGCGAAAAGCCCGGATCAAAGGACGCATACGGCTCCTGAAAGATCATCTGCACCTTTCCGCCGCACGAAAAGCTGCCTCCGTCCGGCTCCATGATCCCGGTCAGCATCCTCGCAAGCGTTGTTTTTCCCGAACCGCTCTCTCCCACAAGCCCGAACGTCTCTCCCCGGCAGATGTGGAAGGAAGCTGTTTCCACCGCCTCAAAATACCGCGTCCTTCCTAAAAACGCCCGCTCCCGGAACTGCTTTTTTAACTGCCGCGCCTCTAAAATCACCTCTTTGCCGCCCGCTTCCTCCTTCGGCAGCCCTCCGTTTTCCGCAAGGCTCACAAGCCTTTGCGTGTACGGATGCCGCGGCGCGCCGAACACCTCCCGGATGTCTCCTTCTTCCACGATACTGCCGTCCTTCATCACAAGCACTCTGCTGCACATGGACGCGATCACGCCCAGATCGTGGCTGACCAGCAGGACGGCGGCGTGATTTTTTTTGGCGACCCGCTTTAGCAGCTCCAGAATCTGCCGCCGCACGGTCACGTCCAGCGCCGTCGTCGGCTCGTCCGCAATGACCAGGGCAGGACTGCACGCCAGCGCCATTGCGATCGCCGCTCTCTGCTTCATCCCGCCGGACAGCTCGAATGGGTACTGCTTCATCCGCTTTTTGGGACTTCCGATCCCGACCTCCTCCAAAAGCGCCTCCGCCTGACATACCGCCTCTTTTTTCGTCCGTATCCCGTGCGCCCGCAGCGTTTCTGTCAGCTGCCTTCCGACCGGCACGAGCGGATTTAACGATTCCGACGCGTTCTGGAATACCACTGCCGCCGTGCCGTTTCGCACAAGCTTCTGATATGTGACCTTTGCCCGCTCCGGCGGAATGCCCGCCAGCGCCATCAGCGCCGTGCTCTTTCCCGCCCCGGACGCCCCGGCGATCCCGACCATTTCCCCCGCTTCCACGCAAAACGATATGTCGCACGCCGGCCGTTCCATTCCGGGATAGCGTACCTTAAGCTCTTCCACCTCTAATACGTACACCTTACTCTCCATTCTGCGCTATTCCCCGTTTTGCCGTCTGTGAAATTCCGTTTCCAGCCCTGCCCCGATCAGGTTTAAGGAAAAAATCAGGATACAGAGCACAGCCGTCGGAAACAGCATCTGGTTCGGGTACACCCGCATCTGGCTTCTGGACGCCTCGATCAGCGTTCCAAGGCTCGCCGCCGGCGCGGGGATGCCCACTCCCAGAAAGCTTAAAAACGCCTCCGTAAAAATCGCCTGCGGCACGAGGGAGGTAAGGCTTATCACGATCGGACCTGCGGCGTTTGGCAGAAAATGCGTCCAAAAAATCCGCAGCACGCCCGCCCCCGCCATTTTGGAAACGAGGATGAACTCCTTTTGCTTCATCCGCATGACCTCCCCGCGGACCAGCCTTGCGGTATCGATCCAGCCGGATATGCACAGCCCGAGCAGGATGCTTCCCACATTTGCGCCCATTGCCATCATCAGCAGGATGACGTACAAAAGGGAGGGCACCGACGCGATGACGTCCGCTGCGCGCATCAAAATAAGATCTGCGGTTTTCCCGGCATAGCCCGAAACGGCTCCGTAAAGGACGCCGAACGCGCCGTTTAACAGGGCGCTCAGCAGTCCCACGCAAAGGCTGATCCCCGCCCCGCTCCATACCCGCACGAACAGGTCGCGCCCCATTTTGTCCGTCCCGAAAGGATGCGCCAAAGACACGCCCTGACTTCCAAGCGCCGCGTTCATTTCCGTCGGATCCCACGGCGAAACAAGCGGCACGAGAACCGCCAGAAGGACGCAGCTGCCAAGCAGCGCAAGCCCCAGCGTCATTTTATGATTTTTTTTCCGCTTTTTTGGATCTGCCATGCGACTCTTCCTTTGTCCCTTTCTCAATTTTTCACATAGCTTCTGCGCATTCTGGGGTCGATGCAGGCGCACAGCACGTCTACGAGAAGCTGGATCAAAATGACCGTCGCCCCCATAAAGACCGTCAGCCCCATAATGAGCGTATAGTCCCGGTTTGAAATGGCGCTGACAAACTGCCGCCCCAGCCCCGGGATCGTGAAAATGCTTTCCACCGCAAAGCTTCCGGTCAGCAGAAACGCGCTCGCAGGCCCCAGATAATTCAAAACCGGGATCCCGATATGCGGCAGCATATGCCGCAGCACGATCTGAGGCATTTTCAGCCCCTTCATGCGCGCCGTCACAACGTACTGCCGCGTTTTTTCCTCTTCCAAAAGGTTCCGCGTCAGGCGCGCCAGAAAGCACGCCGGGTAAATTGCCAGCGCGCACACCGGAAGAATGTAATGCTTCCACGAGATCAGCCCCGCCACCGGGACAAAGCCCAGCCGGACGCCGAACACCAGCATCAATAAAAGCGCCGCCACGAAATTGGGGATCCCGCCCGCCGCCAGCGTCGTGCCAAGCACCGCTTTTTTCACGAGCCTGTTTTTGGAAAATGCCTGAACCATCCCAAGCCCGATCCCCGTTACCGCTGCTGCTGCCACTGCCAAAACACCCAGCCGCGCGGTCGCCGGAAAGGATCTGCCGATGATCTCTGCTACGGATTCCGACGGATTTTCATAGGAACAGCCCAAGTCCCCGTGCAGCAGGTTTTTTAAATATGCCGTATACTGCACCCACACCGGCTCATTTAAGCCGTACTCCGTTTCCATCATTTCCAGCACTGTTCCCGAGACGTTCGCGCTCTGGAACGGGCTTCCCGGGATCGACCGCGTCAGAAAAAATGTGACCGTCACCAGCACAAACAGGGACAAAAGCCCTGTTCCGAGTCGTTTTATGATATATTTTGCCATCGTATCCTTTTACCGCGCGTCCTCTGCCGCCAACTGCAGGATTTTCTGCACCATGCTTTCCATCGTCGCTTTTTCCGACACCTCGATCCGCATCCCGTACCTTGCCGCCTCCTGCGCCGTCTGCTCCCCGATGCACACCGCCCGGAGCTTCCCAAAATCAGCCTGCGGAAGCGCCTGCACAAAGCCCCGCACCGTCGATGCGCTCGTAAAGGTCACCATGTCGATCTCTCCTGCTTCCAGCAGACGGCTGAGCTTTCCGTTCAGCGCATCCGGCAGCCGGCAGACCGTTTCATAAAGCGGGACGTCCTCCGGCAGAAAGCCCGCCTTTTCCAGCTCCTCGGGAAGCGCTGCAGAGCCTTCCTTTGCCCGAAGCAGCCAGATACGGCTTCCCTGCCGCGCCCTTTTTCCAAGCGTCTCGCCCAGCTTCTGCGCGCAGTAAACGTCCGGCACAAGATCCGCAAAAATCCCCCGTCCGGAAAGCTCCTGCGCCGTTGCCGTCCCGATCGCCGCCACTTTTGTCCGCTCCGTAAAAATACCGCGCACATCTGTTTTCAGGCGGCGCAGCTGTTCCCAGAACGTCCGCACCCCGATCGGGCTTGTAAAGACGAGCCACTTTTCGCCGTCGGTGCTGCGGATGTCCGACAGCGCCCGTTCCAGCCGCACGTTTTGTTCGATCGTCTTTGTCGTGATGGAGGGAAGCTCGATCACCCTTGCGCCCTGCCTGCGCAGCTTTTGCGCCATCCGCGAGCTGTTCTGACGCGGCCTTGTGGTAACGATCTGTTTTCCCCATAAGGGAAGCTGTTCTCCCCACGCAAACTGCTTTGCAAGACCGCAGACCCTGCCGATCAGGATGATCGCCGGGGTCTGCACGCCGAACTGCTCTGCGTCCCGTTTCAGGTTCCCTACGGTGCTCACAAGCGTCCGCTGTCTTGCCGTCGTCCCCTTTTCCAGCACCGCCGCCGGCATATTTTTGTCCATTCCCGCTTCGATCAGACCCTGACAGATTTCCTCCATCGCAGAAATCCCCATCAGGAAAACGAGCGTCCCGTCCAGCTTCACGAGGGCGTCGTAGGCGATCTCCATCTTTTTGCCCTGCTTTGCGTGCCCCGTGATCACATGGAAGGAGGAGGCAAAATCCCGGTAGGTGATCGGAATGCCCGCATATGCCGGAACCGCCGACGCGCTCGTTACGCCCGGGATGATCTCAAAGGGGATGCCCTCCTGCCGCAGCATTTCCGCCTCCTCTGCTCCCCTGCCGAATACGAACGGGTCGCCGCCTTTTAAACGGAGCACCTTTTTGCCCTGCTTTGCCTTACGGACTAAAATTTCATTGATCTCCTCCTGCGGAACGCTGTGGTGGCCGGAGCGTTTTCCGACGTTGATCCATTCCTTTCCGTCCGGGATCAGGCTCAGGATCTCTGCGCTGATGAGCGCGTCATAAACGATCACGTCCGCCTCTTCCATTTTCTGTTTTGTTTTCAGGGTCAAAAGCCCCTCGTCCCCCGGGCCTGCTCCCGCGAGCCACACCCTGCCTTTTTCTTCCGCCATGCCGATTTCCTTCCTGCCTCTGTTTCAGAGCGTCACAAATAACCGTATTTCTTCTGCATTTCAAGCGCCAGCGCTTCGCCCAGCTTTTCCGCCTCCGCCGCGCTTCCCGCCGCTTTCTGCACAAACCAGCTTTCGTCACACGCTCTCCAATATAATCCGGTTAAAATACATTCGCTTCCGCAGATCCGGGCATACGCCGCCACCGGGGACGTACAGCCGCCGTCCAGCGCCCTGACAAACGCCCGCTCCGCCCCTGCCGCCGCTTCCGAAACCGGGTCGTTTAAGCATTCCGCCAGCTCTGCAAACTCTCCCTTTCTTGCCTGAACCGCCAAAATCCCCTGCCCCGCCGCCGGAACCACCTCTTCGCACGAAAAGTATCTTCCGATCACGCCTTCCATGCCAAGGCGTTTTAAGCCTGCCGCCGCCAGCACCGTCGCATCCAGCTCCTGCGTTTCCAGCTTGGAAAGCCGCGTCTGCACATTGCCGCGGATCCCCTCAAACCGGCAGCCCGGAAACAGCCTTTGAAGCTGCAGCATCCGTCTTTTGCTGGACGTTGCGATGATCCCGTTTTCCCGTATCCTGTCCTGTCCCGGCTTAAAGATCAAAACGTCCCTCGGATCCTCCCGTCTGCTGTATGCCAGAATCGGAAGGCTTTCCGGGATTTCCATCGGCATATCCTTTAAGCTGTGCACCGACAGATCGATCCTTCCCTCCGCCAGCGCCTGATCCAGCTCCTTTACAAACAGCCCTTTTCCGCCGATCTCATCCAGGCTCCGATTTAAAATGCGGTCCCCGGTCGTCTTCATCGTCACGATCTGCACCTCCGCAGAGGGGTACGCCTGCTCGATCTGTTTTTTCACAAGCTCCGTCTGGGTCACTGCAAGCCTGCTTTCCCGGCTTCCGATCCGTATTACTGATTTCATGGTCTGCCGCTTCCTTTCCCGATCACTTCATAAATATAGCGCATATCCAGACTTTCCCGGATAATGTCCGCCAGCTTATTATACTGCGTTTCTTTATAGGTATGCCAGTCCGTCAGCTCGATCGCGCCGGGTCTGTATCCCTTTTCCAAAAGCAGCGCTTCCGCAAAGCCCGCCGCTGCCGCAGGATGCTCAAAAATGCCGTGCACATAGCAGCCGTAGCAGTTTCCCGCCTGCGCGCCGTCGTATTTTTTCCTTCCTGCGCCGGTTTCCTCTGCGATTTTTACGAGCGGGGCGGGCTCCTTTGTATTCTCCGTCGTCCCCATGTGGATCTCATAGCCCTCCAGCGCTGCGCCGGAAAGCCCCTTTAAGCTGCCATGCAGCCCCTCGAAGCTGCCATGCACGCGGGTTCTCGTCTTTTGCGCGGCAAATACGGTGCGCACCGACAAAAGCCCCATCCCTCTCATGGTTCCGCCTTCCTCCACCTTTTCCGGGTCGCTTAACAGCTCGCCCATCATCTGATAGCCGCCGCAGATCCCGAATACCGTTTTCCCGGCAGAAGCGTGGCGCAGCACCTTTGCTTCCAGACCGGATTCCCGCATCCAGCGCAGATCCGCCATCGTATTTTTGCTGCCCGGAAGGATGACCGCGTCGGGTGTCCCGAACTCCTCCGGTGTCCGCACATACCGCACGCCGATCTCATCCATCGCTTCCAGAGGCATCAGGTCGGTAAAATTTGAAATCCTCGGGAAGCGGATAACCGCCACATCTGCAAGCCCTTTTTTGCCGCTGCAGGCGAAGCGCTCGCTCAAACTGTCCTCCTCGTCAATATCCAGATGGAAATACGGCACGACGCCGCATACCGGGATATGCGTTTTTTCTTCCAGCATCCGAAGCCCCGGCTTTAGGATCTCCTTGTCCCCCCGGAACTTATTGATGACCGTCCCCTTGATCCTGCGCCTTTCATACTCCTCCAAAAGCTCGATCGTGCCGACGATCTGTGCAAATACGCCGCCCCGGTCGATGTCCCCTGCCAGAAGCACCGGCGCGTCCGCCATTTCCGCCATTCCCATGTTAACGATGTCTTCGCTCTTTAAATTGATCTCCGCCGGGCTTCCCGCGCCCTCGATCACAATGATGTCAAAGCGTTCGTCCAGCTTCCGGTAAGCGTCCATAATGTGCGGGACATAGTCCTTTTTGTGACGGAAATATTCCATCGCGGACATCACGCCCTGCACCTCCCCGTTTAAGATCACCTGAGATCCCGTATCATTTGTGGGCTTTAACAAAATGGGGTTCATCAGCGCCTCCGGCTCGATGCCCGCCGCCTCCGCCTGCATGACCTGCGCCCGTCCCATTTCCAGCCCGTCCTTTGTGATATAGGAATTGAGCGCCATATTCTGCGACTTAAACGGCGCGACCTTATAGCCGTCCTGACGGAACACCCTGCATAAGCCGCCTGTCAGAACGCTCTTTCCCACGTTCGACATCGTTCCCTGTATCATGATCGGTGACGCCATATTACTCCTCCGTTCCGGAGCAGGGGCACTGCTCCTTGCTTCCGTAAATGCGCGCAAGCGCCCGCACCAGTTTCTCATTGTCCTGCCGCAGTCTGACCGCGATCCGGTAATAGCCCTTTGTCAGCCCCTTGTAATTGGAGCAGTCCCGGATCAGAAGCTTTTGTTCCAAAAGCAGCTCAAACAGCGGGTAAGGGCTCTTTAATAAAATATAATTGACCTCTGACGGGAACCATTCTGCCCCGATTTTTGTAAGCTGCCCTTCCAGCCATGCGCGCTCTTTTCTGATCAATTCCCGCGTCTCTTCCCAGCGTTCCTTTTCCCCAAGCGCCGCAAGCCCGGCTGCCTGCGCCACGCACGACACGCTCCAGGGCTGCCGGTTTTCCTCCATTTTTTCAAGCAACTCCCGGTTCGAGGTAACGGCATAGCCGATCCGCACCCCCGGAACCGCGCTGATCTTCGTAAACGCCCTGAGAATCAGAAGCTGCCCTGTCCCAAAGCATTCCTGCAAAAGGGTCTGCTTCTCCGGTTCATCCAGAAATTCCACAAAACATTCGTCCAGAACCATCATGATCTGATGCTCGCTGCATTTTTTCACGATCCGGACAAGCAGATCCTTCGGGATCACGCCTCCGCTGGGATTGTCCGGCGAGCACAGGATGATCATGTCCACATCATCCGTCAAAAGCTCCAAATAGCTTTCTTCCAGCCGGAAGTGATTTTCCTCCCGCATCCGATCGTCTGTGATGCAGCTGCAGCCCGCCGATACAAGCGCCCGGCGGTATTCCGTAAATGCCGGAAGCGTCAGCACCGCCTTTTTGGGCTTTAACGCCCATGCCGCCAGAAAGATCAGCTCCGCCGCGCCGTTTCCGAAGATCAGAAAGTCCTCCGGGATCCCCAGATCTGCCGCCAGCGCCCGGCGCAGGGCGCTGCATCTGCTGTCCGGGTATTCGCCCGCGTGCGTCAGGCTCTCCCGCAGCGCCGCCAGCATCTGCTCACTCGGACCAAGCGGGTTTAAATTCACCGAATAGTCGGTCACACCCTCATATGTATAAATATCTCCGCCATGCAAATACTCCATGTCGTTTTCCTCCTCATTTCCAATGGTCGCTCCCGTCCGCCCTGTTCCGTCCTGCCCCCTGCCCTGTGCGGTCTGCGTGCGCCTGTGGGCTCTGCGGCGGATTTCCGTCCTCGCTCACAGGGAATTTGAGCCAAAACAGCCAAGCCTGCCCGGGGCGCAGAGCCGACGGTCAAACTCGCCTGTTTTGGCTCAAATTCCCTGTGAGCGAGGACGGAATCCGCTGCGGAACCGACAGCGTCCCCGGCGCAGCGCGGCACAGACGACGGATCAGCCCGGTCACAGCAGAAGCAGGCGCAGGAACAAAAACCGGATGCCGCCGCATAAAAGGAGCATCAGCAGAGAAGTGGTATACATCAGCATAATCGAGCGCCGGATGTCCTCCGGCTCCACCGGTCTGAGAGCATCCCCGATCGTCTGCTTTTTATGGAGCTTTCCAAAATACCATGCGTCTCCCGCCAGCTGCACCCGCAGCGCCCCGGCGCACACCGATTCGGTCTGCGCGGAGTTCGGGCTTGCGTGATTTCTTCTGTCCCGCCGGTAAATTTTTGCCGCATTTTCGGCGTCCATCCCCGTCAGGAATGCCCCGACGATCATCAGAAGCGCCGAGATCCTTGCGGGGATATAGTTGAACACATCATCCAGCTTTGCCGCCGCCCTTCCGAAATACAGGTTTTTCTCATTTTTATAGCCCAGCATCGAATCCATTGTATTCACTGCCTTGTATAAAAAACCGGCAGCCGGGCCGCCCAGCATCAAAAACAGCAGCGGCGCGGTCACTCCGTCCGAGGTGTTTTCCGCCACAGTCTCCACCGCCGCCTTTGCAACGCCCACCTCGTCCAGACGCTCCGTATCCCTGCCGACGATCATCGAAACCGCATGGCGCGCGCCTGCCAGATCCTTCTCCTCAAGCTTTTGATACACCTTCATGCTCTCTTTGGAAAGGGAGCGCGCCGCCAGAATCTGATAGCACCAGAAGCTTTCCAGCGCAAACACAAGCCCCCGGTGCACCTGTGCCGCTCCCCACAAAAGGAGCGCAGGAACCGCCGTGCTCACCGATACGACCAGAACCCATAAAACACACCCTGCCGCCAGCTGCTTTTGGGGGCTGTCCCCCGCTGCCTTTCGCAGGGGATTTTCCAGAAATGAGATCAGCTTCCCGATCATCCGCACCGGATGATACAGCCAGTACGGATCCCCAAACAGGGCGTCCAGCACAAAGCCCGTAATACATGCATATAAAGTCATCATAATGTTTCGATCTCCGTCAGCCGCTTTTTCCCCGACAGCCATTCTGCCTCGTCAAGCTCTGCTAAAAAGCCCGTCCCGTTTGCCGTCTGCCAGTCGTAAAAGCTGCCGCTTTCCTTTGCATAATTTGATAAGACCGCCATGATCGTGCCGCCGTGCACCACAAATGCCGCATCCTGACAGCCCAGCCCGATCAGCCTTCCGGCCATTTCCTCGAAGCCCCGGCATGTCCGCCCTGCAAATTCTGCGCGCCCTTCGCCTCCCGGAAAGGCGGTTGTCCCGTTGGAATCCAGCCATTTCTGATAGTCCGGGTCATCCTTTAATTCTTCGTAGTTTTTGCCTTCAAAGGTTCCGAAATCCGTTTCGCAAAGCAGGCTGCAGACCGCGTCCGGCTCTCTGCCAAACAACACCTCCGCCGTCTGCCGGCACCGAAGCATCGGGCTGGACACGATGTATTCCGGTTTTCCAAGGCTCCCCTGCTTTCCGGGCGCGGGCGTTAAAATCGGCTCGTCCGTCCGCCCGATATAGCGCCGTTCCAGATTTCCCGCCGTGGCAAAATGCCTGATCAAACGTATCTTCATACTCTCCTCTTTCCGGAGCGTCAGCGACGGCGGGGACGGGAAATTGCAAATGCGATTTCCCGTTTCCCATCAAAGCTATTTGTGACGCTCCGGCACAAATAGCCGTGTAAAAAAGAAGCCATCAGGCTTATTTTTTACACGATTCTCTTTCCGGAGCGTCACACAAGACCTCCTGCAAGCACCGCACCCGCCAGAAACAGCTCGCACAGCTGCAGAAAATATCCTGCCAGATCCCCTGTCATTCCGCCGAACTGCTTCATCGCCATCCTTTTATAGTAGAAAAATGTTGCAAAAGCGGCGGCGGCAGCGGCAAGCCCCATGACGGGGGATGCGGCAAGCATTGCTGCCAGCGCCCCTGCCAGCCAGAGCAAAAGCACGATCCCCGCGTTTCTTTTATGCGCCTGATCCTGAAACGTCCGTCCGAGCCCGTCCTTTTTCGCAGGCTTAAAAAACAGCACCGACAGCCCGCTCAGCGCCCGGGAACAGACATAGCCTGCCCCGATGACCGGCAGCATGTCCGCCGTGATCTCGCTCCACACCGCAAGGCTCGCCACCAGATATACGCCCAGCCCTAAAACGGCGAACGCGCCTGCTCTGGAATCCTTTAAGATTTCCAGCTTTTTTTCCCTGTCCGCATAGGAGCTGAGGGCGTCAAACGTGTCCAGCAGCCCGTCCATATGGATGCCGCCGCTGATCAGGATCGGCACGATCGTCATGATCCCCGCAAAAAACAGCTTCCCGCAGCCGGTATGCGTCAGAAGAAACGTCCCCAGAAGTGTCTGCACGACGCCGATCACCGCACCCACCAGCGGAAAAAAGCAGATCGCATACTTCATATTTTCTTTGTTCCATTCCACCCGCGGCATCGGAATCTTGGAATACATGGAAATGCCGATCGCCATCGCCCCAAAAAGCTTCATGATAATACCTCGTACTGTTTAATTTTTACGGTTTCAAACGTCGCCATCCTGTGATAAACCGCAAGCCCCATGTCCAGAAGCGGCATCGCCGCCACCGCCCCGCTGCCTTCCCCGAGGCTCATGTCACAGGTCAGAAACGGGGAGAGCCCCAGCGCATCCAGCAGGCATTTGCCCGCAGGCTCTTTGGAAACATGGGAGCAGATCATATACTCTTTTGCAAGCGGTACCATCCGCGCTGCGCACAGCGCCGCCACCGACGAAATAAAGCCGTCCACCACGACCGGGATCCGGTACAGCGCCCCGCCCAAAAAGACGCCGGCAAGCCCGGCAATGTCCAGGCCGCCTACCTTTGCCAGCACGTCCAGCGGATTCTTCGGATCCGGGCGGTGTTTTTTGATTGCAGCCTTTATGACCGCAACCTTCCGTTCCAGCCCTTCCGCACTCAAACCCGCGCCCCGTCCGGTCATCTGCTCTGCCGGAAGCCCCAAAAGGACGGCTGCCGCCGCGCTGCTCGTCGTGGTGTTTCCGATCCCCATTTCCCCGGTTGCCACGATGCCATAGCCCTGCTCTTTTAAGCGGCGCACTTTTTCGATGCCGACGCCCACTGCCTGCCACACCTGCTCTCTCGTCATGGCAGGCTCCTTCAGCAGATTTTTCGTGCCATATGCTACCTTGTCCGCCTTTTTTGTGACCGAAGGCACGTCCGACGCCATGCCGATGTCCACGGGAAACAGCTCCACGCCCGCAAGCTCTCCCATTACGCTCGTGCACGTTTTTCCCTTCGTGAAATTGTCCGCCACAACAGCCGTCACTTCCTGTCCGGTCTGCGTCACGCCCTCCTCCACCACGCCGTTGTCCGCGCACATGATGACAAGCGCCTTTTTTTTCAGCTCATAATCCGCCGTGCCCTTGATCCCCGCCATGCGCACCACAACGTCCTCGAGCTTTCCTAAGCTGAACAGCGGCTTTGCCACCTTCATCCAGTGGACGCGCGCCTTTTCCATGCTTATTTCATCCAGCGGCTTTACCGCTTCCCTGATCTCTTCCAGTGTCATTTTCTTCCTCATTCCGGAGCGTATGCCCCTTTTTCCCCATTTTCCTGCCACCATGCCGCAGCTTTCACAAACCGCTCTGCAAACGCCGGCTCCGACGGATACGCCAGATGGGGGAAGCCTGCAAACAGGCTGTTTTTCATATGCACGCACTCCCAGCTGCGCTTCCCGTCCGGCTTAAACGCCCTTGCGTCCCTGCCGTTGTCCGTGCTGTCCCAGTAGTGGAACTCATGTCCCCGGATCGTTTCCCCTTTTTTCAAAAAGGCGCCGTCCGTTTCTCCCCGCACGGTAATGTAACCGAACCGCACCAGCTTTCCCTGCGGATATGCCTCGCCCGGAATCACGCCCGCCATCTCCCAGCGGACGCCGTCCGGATCCCGCAAGCCCTCGTGCAGATATAAAAAGCCGCCGCACTCCGCGTGGCAGGGCATCCCCTGCCCAAGCTTTTCCCGGATTTCCAAAAGGAGCGCCCGGTTTTTGCTCAGCCGTTCTGCATACAGCTCCGGATAGCCGCCGCCAAGCAAAATGCCGCCAATTCCCTCCGGCAGCTTCTCATCCGCCAGCGGGCTGAAAAATACCGGCCGCGCGCCCAGATTTTTCAAAAGCTCCAGATTTTCCTTATAGTAAAAGCAGAACGCTGCGTCCCGCGCCACGCCGATCAAGACCTCCCGCCCGGCAATTCTTTCCCGCCCGGCAATTCTTTCCCGCCCGGCAATTCTTTCCCGCCCGGCAATTTTTTCCCGCCGTGCTGCCTCTGCCTGCTCCGGCAGATCAGGCAGCTCTTCTGCGCTCTCCGCGATCGCATACAGGCTGTCCAGATCCACCGTCTCTGCCAGAACGCTTCCCGCCCGGTCAAGCTGCTCCTTTAGCCCCTCGATCTCCCGCGGCGTCACAAGTCCCAGATGGCGGCTTCCCATGGCAAACGCCTCATGCTCCGGCACATAGCCGACCACCTTTACGTCGTGATGTCCCGCCTTTAAAAGCTCTGCCTCCAGCATCGCCTTCAGCTTCGGATAAAGCATCCCGGACACCCGGTTTAACAGGATCCCCCGGATATTGCTGTCGGGCATAAACTCGACCATGCCGCGCACCACCGCCGCCAAAGACAGCGCTGCGCCCTTTGCCGGGACGACCAGGATCACCGGCAGCCCCAGCGTCCCCGCCACATCGTAGGAGCTTGCCCGCCCTGTATCGACGCCCATTCCGTCGTAGTAGCCCATCACGCCCTCCGCCACCGCCAGATCTGCGCCGGCTGCATGGGCTGCATACAGGCTTTTCAGCTGTTCCTTTTCATAAAAAAACAGATCCAGGTTCTGGGAATCCACGCCCACCACTTCCCGGTGGAACATCGGGTCGATGTAATCCGGTCCGCATTTGCAGGAAACCACCTTTTTCCCCCGCTTTAAAAAGCTCGCCATCAACCCGCAGGAGATCATCGTTTTCCCGCTCCCGCTGCCCGGGGCGGCGATCAAAATTGCCGGTGTTTTCATTCCTCTGCCTCCGAAACGATATAGATCGGGTTCTGTCCGGTCATCATGTGGTGCGCGCCCAGCTTTCTCGACTTTGCCACGGACATCTGCACGATCTCCGGCTCCCGCAGAAGCCCTGTTTTAACCGCGTCCATGACCTCCGCCATCGTGTCGAGGGAAATCGCCGTCAGGACGATCCTTGCCTTTTCATTTTTTGCCCTGACCGTCCGGATGATCTCCTTTAAATTGCCGCTGCTGCCGCCGATGAAAACGTGCGTCGGCGCTTCCAGCTGCTCCAATGCCTCCGGCGCGTTCCCTTCCACCGCCTGCACCGCGTCCGTCCGGAATTTCTGCGCGTTCCTTCGGATCAGATCGACGCCCTCCGGATTTTTTTCGACCGCATACACCCGGATGCCGCCGCCCTGCAGCGCTGCCTCCACCGACACCGAGCCGGTTCCTGCGCCCACGTCGTACAAAACCGCATCCTTTGTCAGCCGCAGCTTTGCGATGCAGACTGCGCGCACCTCCTCCTTCGTCATGGGCACGCTTCCGCGCAGAAACGCCCCGTCCGGCACATGGATCGCCGTATGCCGCTCCCAGCCCGGATTTTCAATGCAGAGCACGCACAGCCCCTCTGTCTCTTCTTCCGAAAGCTCCGACCCTTTTCTGGAAAAAATCTCTTCGTCCGGGTAGGAAAAGTTTTTTCCGACAAAAACCGTCACGTCCCCCAGCCCGTAATGGCGCAGCTTTTCCCCGATCCTTTCCCCGGCGCGGTTCCCGCCCAGAAGCAGAAACGTGCGGGCGTTGTGCACCACCTCATAGATCCAGTTCTGCCGTCTTCCGTGCAGGCTCACAAGCGCCGCGTCCTCCCACGAAACGTGGAGCGCCGCCGCCAGATACACAACCGACGAAATGCCGGGGATCCGCCGGATCTCATAACCGGCCGAAAGCGCCTCTTCCAGCTTCTTTGCCCCGCTGTAAAAGCCGGTGTCGCCGGAAAGCACGATGCCCGCCTTTATAACCTCCGGGTGTCCGTCCAGATACGCCCGGATCTTTTCCGGCTCATACAGCGCATGGCAGGGCGCGCTTCCCTCTTCAAAGGGCGCAGTCAGCCGCCTTGCGCCCAGAATGCAGCCGCAGCCTTCCAAAGCCTCTTTTGCCTCCTGCGTCATGCCGCCGGGCGTTCCCATCCCGGCGCCGACCAGATAAACGATCCTTTTTGCTTCACACATCCCGATACCCTCTCGGCGTTACCATATGTCCGTCAAGCTCCATTGTCTGTTCGTTTCCGATAAACACCGTCGTAAACATATCGACTTCCGTATTTTTCAGCTCCGCAAGCGTCAGGATCCGGCTGCTCTCCCCGTCCCGCCCGATCTGCTTTACGATCCCGCAGACCGTGTCCGGGCTTTTGTATTCCAGCATCATGGCGCACGCTTTTTCCAGATAGTCATGGCGCTTCCTGCTGGACGGGTTGTACAGACAGATCACAAAATCCGCCATCGCCGCCGCGCGGATGCGCTTTTCGATTTTTTCCCACGGGGTCAGAAGGTCGCTTAAGCTGATGACCGCAAAATCGTGCGTCAGCGGCGCTCCCAGAACCGCCGCCCCGCCGACCGCCGCCGTGATGCCCGCAACGATCTCCACCTCCGTATCCGGAAATTCCCTGCCGACCTCGTACATCAGCCCCGCCATTCCGTACACGCCCGCGTCGCCGCTGCAGATCATCGCCGTCCGTTTTCCCTGCCGCGCCAGCTCAAACGCCATCCGGCACCGCTTTGCCTCCTGCTTCATCGAGGTTGTCAGAAATTCTTTTCCGGGGAACTGCTCCCTGACCAGATCCACATATACCGTATAACCGATGATCACGTCGCAGCGCTCCAAAACCGCCTGCGCCTCCCCGGTCATCTGGCTGCCCGCCCCCGGTCCAAGCCCTACCACATATACCTTATTCATGGCTCTTTTCTTCCCTTCTCCCCTGCCGGAACTCCGTCGTAAATTCCGGATGATACAGAAGCGACCGTTCATACTCCTCGCCAAGGATCCTTCCCACGATGATCAGCGCGGTCTTTGTCACGCCCGCCTCAGCCGCACACTGCGCCAGCGAGGATACCTGACAGTGCAGCACCTTTTCTTCCGGCCACGTCGCCTTATAGACGATCGCCGCCGGGGTGTCCGCCGGATAGCCGCCCGCCTGCAGCTCCTCCTGCAGCTTATCGAGCATTCCCGTGCTCAAAAAAACAACCATCGTCGCCTGATGCTGCGCAAAGCTGCGGATGGATTCCCGCTCCGGCACCGGCGTCCTGCCAGCCATTCTCGTGATCACGACCGACTGGGAAACGTCCGGGAGCGTATACTCTGCTTTGAGCGCTGCCGCCGCTCCGCAAAAAGAGCTCACGCCCGGACAGTCCTCATACGCGATCTGCTCTTTATCCAGAAGATCCATCTGCTCCCGGATCGCCCCGTAAAGGCACGGATCGCCCGTATGCAGGCGCACGACCTTTTTTCCGGCGCGCTCCCCGGCGATCATCACCTCCATTACCTCTTCCAGCGTCATATAGGCGCTGTTGTATACCTCGCAGCCTTCTTTTTTTACGTCCAGCAGACGGGGATTTACGAGGGATCCCGCATAAATGATGACGTCTGCCTCCTTTAAATACCGCTGCCCGCGCACGGTGATCAGATCCTCCGCCCCGGGGCCTGCTCCTACAAATGCTATCATGTTTTTTCTCCGATTACTCTTTTATGATAAATAAGGAATAGTAGCTGGGCTGATCCGGGATTTCCTCTGCCGAGGCATATCTTTTTTCCGTATCCATGCCGCAGTTTTCCACCATGCTCACTTCCAGCTGCTGCGCCCTTACCGCCTCTTTGACATAGGGAACCTTTTTCCCCGCCTTCATCAGCACCTTTGTGCCGGGCAGCCTTAACGCCTCTTCAATCCCGTAGGACGCCGGGATCACGTGCAGCTCGTCCCTGTTTTCCACAAGGCTTTCATCCAAAGCCGCAGCCGCCGCGCAAAATGACGGCACGCCCGGCACGATCACCGTATCATATCCCATCGCCTTGATCCGTTTATGGACATACATACAGGTGGAATAGACCGTCGGATCCCCCAGCGTCAGAAACGCTGCGTCCATGCCCTGATCCAGAAGCCGCGCCGTTTCTACCGCGCCCTGATCGTGCGCCTCACAAAGCCTTTCCCTGTCCTTGATCATCGGCATCGGCACATAAAGCTTCGGCTTGTCTGCAATCCTCGCCCCCGCCCCGACCGCGATCCGGTAAGCCACGCAGTTTTCCAAAAGCCCTGCATATGCCCCGTCCTTCCCGCCTGCGTCATACACAGCCTCCGTAAAATCTGCGGCGGACACCGGCAGGACGATCGTCTGACACGCTTCCATGATCCGCAGCGCCTTTAACGTCACAAGCTCCGGATCCCCCGGCCCTACCCCGATTCCGTAAAATGTTCCTTTCATCGCCCTGCTCTCCCCTGCTCTGTTTGATGCTCTGTTTGATGTTCTGTTTCTTTTCCTGCCTGCTGCTCTCTTTGCTGCCCTGTTTCCCGTTCTCGTTCCGGCTTCCCGCCGCCCCTGATCTTTTCCAGAAGCAGATCCGCCTCCCCTGTCTTTCCGAGGATCCCGTGCTCGCTGGAAAAAAGGATTGCCTCTGCCCTGACCGCGCCCCTGCATCTGTGATCCAGATAAAAGGCGACCTTTTTCATCACGGTCTGCATCACCGCCTCAAGCAGCCCGTTTTCGATCAAAAGACCGATCGCCTCCGTCGTATTGATGCAGTCCATGATCCTGCACACAAGCGCCCGGTCTGCGCCCGCCATCGCCGCGTGGGAGGCAAGCACCTCCATCCGGCAGTCCGCCTCTCTGGAATGGGTGTTCATCACGCCCGCCGCCAGCTTGATCAGCTTTCCCACATGGCCGATCAGCAAAATCTCCCGCATCCCAAGCTCTGCAGCGTAGTCCAGCGCCTCTCCGATGTAGTTGCTGCACTTGACCGAAAGCCTTCCGTCATAGCCCAGCTCCTCCCTCAAAAAATCGCTTCCGTAATTTCCCGGCACAAGATAGCAGCTGTCATAGCCGTCTGCCCGAAGCAGCTTCATTTCCAGAAAAATCGTATCCGTCAGCGCCTTTTCGCTCATCGGCTCCACGATGCCGCTCGTCCCCAGCACGGAAAGCCCGCCCTGTATCCCGAGCCTCGGGTTAAACGTCCGCTTTGCGACCTCTTCCCCGCCGGGAATAAAGATCTCGACGAAAAGCCCGCCGGTATAGCCGTATTTTTCACATTCGCCCGTTACCGCTTCTGTGATCATCTGCCGGGGAACCCTGTTGATCGCCGCCTCGCCGACCGCCTGCTCCATCCCCCTGCGCGTCACCCTGCCGACTCCTGTACCGCCGTCCAGAACGATCCCCGTCCCTTCTGTCTTTTCTGCCTTCGCGCAGATCAAAAGCCCGTTTGTCACGTCCGGGTCGTCCCCCGCATCCTTGCGCACCCCGCAGCTGACCGCCTGCGGGCTGTATGTGATCTCCTCAATATCCAGCTCCAACAGGATCCCCTTGGGCGTCATCAGTGACACCTGACTGACCCTTTCCCCGGAAAAAAGCATCCGCGCCGCAGCCTTTGCCGCAGCCGCCGCACAGCTTCCCGTGGTATATCCCATCCGCAGCTTCTTCCGGTTTTTCCAGACCGTCCCAATCTCTGTCATCTCTCACACTGCCGCCTCAATATGCTCGATAAAAATACGCCGGATTCCGGGAAGCTCCCCGAGCCCCTTCAAAATCGGATGCACCTCATAGCCCGCCTCTTCCAGCTCGCATTTCCACGAATCCTCATCGCCCGCCATATCGTTTTTGGCATGATCCCCCGCCACGAGCATGAACGGCAGAAGCACCGCCTTTTTGATCTTCCGGTTCCGGAGCTTTCCCATCACGTCCTTTAATTCCGGGAAGCCCTCCACGGTCGCCATGTGGATCCGGTCATAGCCCAGCGCCTGCAGCGTGTATTCCATCGCCGGATAGGCGCTGTTTGCCGGATGATCCGTCCCGTGCCCCATCAGGATCAGGCACTCGTCCGGCGCAAGCTCCACCGATTCCATGACCGCGTGCGCCGTCTTTTTATAATCGTCGGGAGCGGATAAAAGCGGCGCTCCCAACCGCACCGTTTCAAACAGCCCCCGGCAGGCTTCCACGTCCGCGCGCATCCAGTCGTATTCCACACCGTTGATGATATAGGTCGGCTGGACGATCACCTCCGTGACCCCGTCGCGCTTCATCCGCTCCATCGCCTGACGCACGTTGTCAAACACAAGTCCGTTTTCGCGTTCCAGCTTTTTTAAAATGATCCCGCTCGTAAACGCCCGGTACACCAAATAGTCCGGAAATGTCTCCCGGATCTGATCCTCCAGCACCTGTATCGTCTTTTCCATCGTATCCAGATGGCTCGTCCCGAAGCTTACCGCCAAAATCGCCTTCTTTTTCATGCTCACACTCCTCCGATCCTGTTTTCCAAAACCATATGCTTACGCTGAAACCATCGCTGCCCCCTATGCTTACGCCGCGGCTGCGCGGGGCTTACGAAAGCTGCGCCTCAAGCTCCTCCCACGTCCGCGCAGGCTGTGCGTCCCCGCCGATCACGCCGTGTCTTTTCAGGCAGTCGGACAGCCGCAAAAGCTGCGGCTGCTCCAGATTATTCTCTGCAAGCAGCTCCTTTTTCTGGCACACCTTTTGCGGACTTCCCTGACAAAGCGCCCGTCCGCCGCCCAAAAGCACGATCTCATCCGCCCAGCTGTAGGCATAATCCATATCGTGGGTCGAAACGATAACCGTGATCCCCTGCCCGGTCAGCCCTGCAAGCAGCTTTTTTACGAGCCGGTCGTGCTTCGGATCCAGCGCCGCCGCAGGCTCGTCCAAAATGACGATCTCCGGCTTCATAACCAGGACGTCCGCGATGGACACCTGTTTTTTCTGCCCGCCGCTGAGCGCGTGCACCGGCTGATCCTGAAACGGCGTGATCTCCATCTCCTCCATCACCCGGTCAACCGCCTCTGCCGCCTCTGTTTCGCCTGCGCCGAGATTTAAGATCCCAAAGGAGATCTCCTGCCTCACGCTCGCCGAAAACAACTGGTTATCCGGATCCTGAAAAACGATCCCAACCTTTGCCCGCAGGGAAAGCAGCTCCTTTTTCGTATACCGCAGCGGCTTTCCATGAAACCGGATCGTTCCCTTCTGCGGCCTTAAAATGCCGTTGCAGCACAGAAAAAACGTCGATTTCCCGGAGCCGTTCGCTCCCACAAATGCCACCCTGCTGCCCTTTTTGATCCGCACATCCAGCCCCCGCAGGGCGAAGCTGCCGTCGTCCTCATAAGAATACCAGACGTCCTCCGCCTCTAAAATAATTTCATCCGTCATAGCAGTTTCTCCCAAACGGCTGCCGCAGCCAAAAGCGCCTCAAATCCTGCAAGCGCCCATACCCGCCGCCGGCTCACCGCATATTTTTTCCCCAGTACCTTAAGCTGCCCGTCATAGCAGCGTGCTTCCATCGCATGATACAGTGCGTCCGAACGCTTTAACGCCCGCACAAACAGCACCGACGCCATCTGCCCGAAGGAGCGCACCGCGGTTTTGACGTCCCGGTTCCCAAGCCTCGCCTTCTGCGCCGTCAGCACCGCCCTTGCCTCCTCCAGCAAAATAAAAATAAACCGGTAGGTCAGAAGCATCAGCTCAATCAGTACCGCCGGGACATGGAGCTTTTTTAACACATCCAGTATCTCCGTCATGGGCGTATTGAGTGAAAGCACATACAGGCACGAGATCGACGCCATCGCCGTCAGGATCATCTGCATCCCGTTTAAAATCCCGCGCCTGCTCGATGTAATATAAAAATGCCCCACCGCAACGGCATAGGCGTCCATCGGCGTTTCCGAAACATTGACGAACACCGCAGGCGTGCTCAAAACCAGAAATGCCAGCGGAACCATCAAAAACCGCAGATAGCGCCCTGCAGGCATTTTCCCTTTTTTCACATTCAGGAAAGCGCTCGCGGCAAGCGCGATCCCCGCCGCCAGCACGGAACGGCTCACGACGCACACGAGCATCGTCGCCGCCGCGTAAGCGAACTTTTCCTCCGGGCTCACATGGGAAAGCCCCGAGGAATAGCTCCATTTGTCAATGCCTGTCATTCTGCCACTTCTTCCGTTCCACAAGACGTCCCATGCAAAATGCGATCACGCCCACGCCGATCCCCGTCTGGACGCAGAACAGGAGCGATTCCACCTCGCCGGGGATCTCTTTTCCGAGGAAGCTTTCCGCCACCGGCGTAAACCACGGCTCATATCCTTCCTCAATCTCTTCGATCATTACGCTGCCCGCGTCGTCGGAGCCGCCAAATTCCGCGTCCTTAAGCGTAAGGAGCGGAACTGCCGCAAGAAGCACAGTAATTATCAGCAAAATCCACACAAGCCTTTTATTGCTTTTTGTCATCCCTGCACCTCCTCCTTTAAAAAACCGACCGCCTTTAACTCCGGCTTCGCGTAGGATTCCAGCGCAACGAGGATGATGACCGTAAGCAGTCCCTCCATCACCGCAAGGGGCAGCTGCGTCGGTGCAAAAATCCCCAGAAACTTCACCGCGGAAGCGCCGATACCGCCTGCCTCCGACGGATATGCTATGGCAAGCTGCAGGCTCGTCACGCAGTAGGTGAACAGATCCCCCGCAAACGCCGCGCAAAATACCGCTGCCTTCCGGTTCCATTTCAGCTTTTTGCCAAGCCGATAAACCGCAAACGCTGCCAAAGGCCCTGCGACCGCCATGGAAAACGTATTGGCTCCAAGCGTCGTCAGCCCGCCGTGCCCCAGAAGGATCGCCTGAAACAAAAGTACGATCAGACCGAGCACGCCCGCCACGCCGGGACCAAAAAGGATCGCCGCAAGCCCCGTCCCCGTCATATGGGAGCAGCTTCCCGTCACGGACGGGATCTTAAGCGAGGAGATCACGAATACAAAGGCTCCCGACATCGCCAGAAGCAACAGCGCTTTTCTATTCTGTTTTAAAATTTTCTGTATGGAAAAAAATCCTGCGATCAGAAACGGCAGGCAGACCACTCCCCATGCGACACACCATGACGGCGGAAGATACCCCTCCATAATGTGCATCGCGTTGGAAACCGGCGCGACAGAAAACAGTACCGCGAACGCGATACTTGCTTTCCACAATAGATTCTGTTTTTTTGTCATTTGCGTTCTCTTCCTTTCTTTTGACAAATTTGCTGATTCTGTCAGCATTCCCTGAAATATTCCAGGCTGTCAAAAGATCCCGAAGAGGATGCTTGCCTGGTCATATTCCCGTAACCTTCCGGATTCCTTTAAAAGCGGGTGTTCTGACTTAGGCATCAAACACGTTACTTCGCCTTCCCATAAGCATGCTTACAGTGACCTCATGAAATAACGCTACTCCAATACAGCAACGGGTATTGTCCGGGATTCCCACCCGGTTCCCCTGCCGCCTTTTTTCGGACGGCATCTTTTAAAGCTTTTCCAAATCCGGCTTTCTATAATTTTTCATTCTAATTATATCAAAAATCTTTTTCTTTTTAAATATTCAAATGTATCTGATACAAATTTATACGCGCAGCCGTCTCCTGCGCCAGCGTCCGGCTCCGGGCAGCCGCCGTGCGGCAGGAATTTTCCGCCAGCCGACTGGCGAGCGAAGGAGAATTTGCAAACAGCACAGGGCTGTCCGGCATTCTGCCCGGGTCTTGTCTGAGCACGGCGTAAGCCGGGCGAGTTTGACCGGGCAGAATGCGCCCCGGACAGCCCTGCGCTGTTTGGCTCAAATTCTCTGTGAGCGAGCCCGGAGACTGGCGGAATTTCCTGCCGCACGGCGGCTGCCCGGAGCCGGACACTGACGAAGACCGGACGCTGACGAAGACCGGACGCGTTACAATATATAACCATCCAGAAAACGCATCGTTTCTTCCAGCGTTTTCCCGCTCTCCTTTGGCCGCCCGACTACGACGAGCACCGCGCCCGCCTCCCGCGCCGCCTCTGCCTTCTCCGAAAAGCCCCCGGTTTTGCCGGACTCCTTCGTCACAAAATATGCCGCCTTTGTCTGGCGCAGCAGCGCAAGGTTTAATTCCTTTGAAAACGGCCCCTGCATGGCGATCAGGTGCTTTCCCTCAAAGCCCAGCCCGACGCTTTCCTCCACCGAAGCAAGCGTCGAAAGCACCCGGGCATAGCAGCGCTCCCGATAGCCGGGGATCCTCGTATATTCCTTTAATTCCTTGCTGCCCGTCGCGATCAGGATATTCCCCTGCGTCTGTTCCAGATAGGAAACCGCTTCCGGCACGCTGTCTGCAAGCACCGCGCCCTCTGCCTGACCGCCCGCCTCCCGCAGGCACCGGACATATTCCGTTCCCGTCTGCTCACACGCCTGACGGATGTTGCGCGTTACCTCTGCCGCAAACGGATGGGTGGCGTCCACGACCAGCCCGATCCGCATTTTTTCAAGGAACGCTTCCATTGCCTCCCGATCCATCCGTCCCGAAAGGATCCGGATATTTCCGCCCTCCTCCATGCACGCCTTTCCGTATTCCGTCGCCACGCTCACAAAAACCTCAGCTGCCCTGCCGCTCAGATGCTCCGCCAGCTTCCGTCCCTCCGTCGTTCCCGAAAAAATCAAAATCCGCTTCATTCTGCGCGCCCTTCCTTCCTCTCAAACCGAAGCGTTAGCTGCCCACATACGAGCGCTGCCGTACACCGGTCCAGCTTTACTTTTTTCTGCAGCATGAGTCCCTCCGGGCACAGCAGCCGGGCGGCGCGTTCGCACACGTTGTCCACCCCCGTGACCTGCCGCACAAATTCCGACGGCGCGCTGACCGCCCCTGCCGCTTCCAGCTCCTCTGCGGAAAAAGTCCGAAACGCTGCGCCCAGCTCCTCTGCCAGCCCGATCAGCCCTGCTTCGTCTTTTTTTAAGTCAATGCTCCCGACCGCGCGCACCTGCTTTCGCAAAAGCCCGTTTTCCGAAAGGACACGATCCAGCTCCCGGACAAGGCTCTCCTTTTCCACGCCCCGTCTGCAGCCCATCCCCACATACACATTTTTCGGAAAAAGATAGAGCACGCCGCTTTCCTTTTTCTGCGGAAACCGCTGGCAGACCACGATTTTGCCGCTGCACGCGTCCAGCCCGCTTCGGCTGGCGCACACCGTCAGCTCCTTGGGCACTGCCCCTTCCATGGGAAATTCCGAAAAAATCCCGGTTTTCTTCCCCTCCAGAATACAGGCGGAAATATTTTTTGCCTCCTCCCTGCCGGAAAGGAGCAGCCCGTTTCTGACCGCGAACACATCCACCGCAAATTTCTGCTGCACGTCGGTCGCCGTCGTTATCACCGCCTCTGCCCCGATCAGCTCCTGCAAAAGCCCGGCAAGCTCCACGCCGCCGCCCACATGGCCCGACAGAAGCGGGATCGCGAATCTTCCCTTTTCATCCAGCACGACCACCGGCGGATCGCTGAACTTGTCCTTCACATACGGCGCGATTGCCCGCACCGCAATGCCCGCCGCGCCGATAAAAATAAGCCCTTCCTTCCCCCAGCTTTTTCCCAGCGCCTCCTTCCAGTCCGGCGCAAGCCCTAAAAGCCCCCGCTTTTGGGCAAACCGTCCCAGCGCATAGGCGCGGCATGTGTATCCGGCGCTTTGCAGCCCGGCGTAAAGCTCTGCCGCCAGACCGCTTCCCGTCTCCGTAAAGCTGTAAATACTCAGTTCTTTCTTTTCCATCGCTTCCCGTCCTTAACCCTTTCCTCCAAAACCCTTGACAGGCAGGGCATTTATCCCCACAGTTTTTCCGAAATTGCCGCAAGCGGCTCTTCAAACCGCTCAAACAGCCCGTCCTCCGTAATGCTTTCGCCGTTTACCGCAGCCCAGTCGTTCCACATCATATAGCACGCGCCCAGCATCCGGGGCGAATACGCGGGCAGCTCCCATGTGCGCTCCGCCGTTTCAAAGACGTTTGGCTGCCAGCTTTTTTCCAGAAAATCCGTATCCAGCCGGTCATAGCCGCCGCCCGGGATCAGGTACAGGCTGCTGCTGAGCGAATTGATGATCGGAAAGCCCGCCTCATACATCTCCTCCGGATCCGCCCACGCCGTATCCCAAACGTGCATTTCCACGCTGCGCGGAATCCTGCTGTAGTCGCCGTCCGCACCTGAAAGACTTCCCCACATCCGCACCTTTTTGTCCGGCGCAAGCTCCTGCACATATCCGGAAAGCTCCTCCATGTAGCGCAGATAATCGTCCGCATCCCCGAAATATTCGTCCATTCCGATATGCACTGCCTTCGCCTCCGCAAAAGCCGCATCCGCGCCGGTCAGATATTCCGCCCAGATCTGTTTGACAAGCTCCGTCGTTTCCGGCTTTGACAGATCGAGCTGGTCTGCCGCTTCCGGGTCGTTTTTCAGCCCCAGCTTTGGAAACAGCTTCGTAATGGAAAGGCTGTGCGCCGGGGTGTCGATCTCCGGAACCACGTCCACGCCCCTGTCTGCGCCATACGCGATGAGCGCCGCAAATTCCTCCTTCGTATAAAAAAGATCCTGCGACGACAATCCTTCCCCCGCCTCATTTTTTATCTCCGATTCCAGCCGGAAGCCCGCATACAGGCTCCGCGCGCCCTCCGTCGTCCCGTCGTAGCTGCTCTGGGAAATGATCTGATTGTCATTTAAATGCACGAGAAGCGTATTCATCCGCTGCTCTGCCAACGCATCCACGACCCGGTACAAAAATTCCAGCGAAACCGCCCGGCGTCCCACATCAATGCCAAAGCCCCGCACGCTGTAGCGCGGATAGTCCCGCAGCACGCCTGCCGGAAGGTTCCCGCCTGACGCTGCCCAGAGCTTTCGGAGGCTCTGCATTCCCCAGCATAAGCCCTGTTTTGTCCGCGCCATGATCTGCACCTCTCCGTCCTTTTCTGTCCCAAGCCCGATCTCAAAGCCCTCCTGCCCCAGCGGATCTGCCCCGTCGCCGTCCCATGGCTCAACGCACATTTGGATGCGTCCGCAGGAAAGCGTCTCTTTTTTCCCTGCCTCCTCTGCGCGGCAAAGCTGCTCCGATTCCCGCAGCGCTTTTTCTGCCGCCGCCAGTTCTGCCTCTTCCATAAAAAAGCTGCCGCTTTCCGGCGCCCATTCCATCGCGGAAAAGCCGTCCGGAAGCCGCTCTTTTTCTGCCGCAGCTGCGCCGTCCGATTCCGCCCCGGAAGCTTTCGCCCCTGCGCCGTCCGATTCTGCCCCGGAAGCTTTCGTCCCTGCGGCAGCCTCCTGCGCCGCCGGGATCGTCACGTCCATGCCCGGAAGCTCTGCCCGCCCGCCGTCTTTTTCCAGCGCAAACCCGATCTCTGCCTGCGTATCCGCGATCGTGTCCGCGATCCTGCCCTGCCCGTCGATCAGGTTTTCATAATCCGCTCCGGCAAAGGAAATCTCATAGCCTTCCGCCTCCGGCATTTCCAGCGTCCGCCCCTTTCCCGTACCGATCACAGGCTTTTTTATCAGAAAGCTGTCCTCTATCCCTTCATAGATTTCCAGCTCCAAAACTGACACGTTCTGATAATACAGGCTTAAATCCGCCTCGTCCTTTTTTACGTCGGTCACATGCAGCCGCACAAAGGAAGCCTCCACCGGCTTATCCAAAACGATTTCCTGCACCTTTTCCTGCGGCGCTTCCGAAAACTGCGCCGCCGTTTCCCAGCTTTTGCCGTCCTGCGAATATTCCAGCGAATACGCTGCCGCATTCGTCCGTTCCCAGAAAATCCGCACCGCGCCCACTGTCACAGGCTCCCGGAAGGATGCCTGCAGCCAGTGGTCGTTCTGCTCCCAGTCGTTTGCAGACGACCACCGGAGCGTGCTGTCATCGCTGACGCCGTCCCTTGCCCGCTCTGCCGAAAATTCCCGGCTTTCCTCGCTGTCGGCAGAAAGGGACGCTCCCGGCAAAAGCAGCAGATTTTTTTCCACCGTTTCCACATATACGCCGTCCCTGCCTGCCTCCGCCGTCCAGACGCGCCACGCAGGCTGCGCTATCTTTTCTGCCGGCACGCCCTTTTGCCCGGCCGCCGCCATCCCGCCGGTCAGGGCTGCCAGCGATAACAGGCTGACTGCCGCTTTCATTCCTTTTTTCAATCTATTTACCCAATACCTTTCCCGCCAGATATACGATCATCCCCAGCGCAGGGATCACATAAATCCCCAGAATCCCTCCGGCAAACAGCAGCCGGTACAAGCCGCCCAGCGCCCTGTCCGTTTTCCTGCAAAACGCGCTTTGTCCACAGCCCTTCCGCAGAACCATCCACAGCACCGCTGCGGCTCCCGCCGCCGTCATCCACAGCCCTGTGTACAGCCCCGGCGGGATAAAGGAAAAGACGATCTCATTTTCGCTGTCCAAAAGTTTTATCCCCATAAATCCACCGAACAGCGGCACAATATCCACAGGCGAGCCGTTTTGTACACAGCGCCAGCCGTCCAGCGCCATAAACGGGACAAACAGCATGTCCCCTGCCTTTCCGTCTGCCGCTATCCGGATCGTCCCTTTCCGTTCAGAAATCTCAACGCATTTTCCCGGCAGCGTCCGCGCGCCGCCGAAGGTATTTCCGATCTCCTCTGCATCCTTCGGCGCGCTTTTTTGCATCCCTGCCTGCCCTTCTGCCTGATCCAGCAATAAAAGCGCTTCCTGCCACATCGCCGTATCCAAAACGCCCAGCTCCATCTGCTCAGGAGCGACCGCCATGCCGCCGCTTAAAACGGCGATCTCCACGCCCTCCCCCGCAAAGGTTCCCAGCCCGATCAGCCGGTGAGGGCTTGCCGCCTGCATTTTTTCCGGGATGTCAAGCTCCTGACCGTTCACAAAAACCTGAAGGCTGTCCGCCGTCTGCCCTGCGTCCAGATACAGGCTGCTTTCCTCTTCCACCATCAGATACAGGCTCCCGTCCTCCCGTACAAGCTCTGTCCCCGAAAAGCGTTCCAGTAAAGAGCGTCCTGCCGTCAGCGCCGTCATCCGCTCCTGCAAAGCCAGAACGCTTTCCGGGCTTTGCAAAGGGTTCCAGCCGGGATTTTCCCCGTCAAACACGATCACACGGCACAAAAGCTCATCCGATACCAAAGTTCCCCCCACGGAACGCACCGATACCCACGGGGCAAGATAGCCCAGCCCCTCCATCGCCGCCTTCGTCCGCTTATCCTCCGTCGGAAAATATCCGCTCAGCGAGCCCTTCCGGCTTACGAGCGCTGCGTTGATCGGAAGGCTTTCCTCGTCCTTCTGCCGCGCCAGAAGCCACTGTTCCCCGGCGTCCGTCCCTTCCTTTTCCACTGCCGTTTCATATGCCGCCGCTTCCTCTGTCATTTCTGCATAGGCTCTTTCATTTTCCTGCCGCACGCCGTAATCCTGCGGCAGAAGGATCATCGCATACAGCAAAAATCCGCACACCGCCGCACAGAGCGTCAGACCGCCGCACGCTCCCGGCACATCGGCTGCGCGCTGCGCATTTTGGTCTGTCCCCCGCATATTCCGGGCTGCGCGCCGCACATTTTGAGCGGCGCACATACACGCCGTCCCCGCGCCCAAAAGCGCGCACACCAAAATAACCGCCGCCGTCTCTGCCGGGCAGACGCTGCTGATCGCCAGCGAGGAAAATGCCTGCACGATCCGGTCCTCCCAGACAAACACCACCGCCGCCGCGCACATCAGGCAAAGTACACCGCCCGCAGACCAGAGCGCCCGGGCGCAGCCGGAAGCGCCGCGCCGAGATGCTCCCGCTTCCCGATCGGCAGCACCGCGCAGACGCACCCCAGCTGCCTCCGTTTCTCTGCCCGCCGCGCCGTCCAGAAGAGCCGCCATGCACAAAAGCGCCATATACCCGTACCGCACCGGGAAGCACACATAAGACCCCAGATGCCACAAAAGGTTTGCCGGCTGCAAAAGCGCCGTCCCCCATAAAAACGCGGTCATCGCCAGCCAGAAGCCCTGCTCCCCTTTCAAAAGCCTCCCCAAAAACAGCTTTCCACGCCGGATGCAGCCGCCGGGCAAAGGGCTTTTTTCACACGCGCCCGTCGCGGATGCGCGCCAAGGCGCACACTTTTTAATCCGGCAGGAAATGTGTTTCCACACTGTATAAATCCCCAACCCCAGCATCACCGGCTGTCCGATCTGGAACACCCGCTCAAACACGTCGTCCAGCCCGTGCCGTTTCATCACGCCCAGATAGCCCAGCGTCTCCCCCGACCGCGCCGACGAAAACAGCCCTGCCAGCGCCGGGACGAGCACAACAGATGACAAAAGAAGCCCGATGCACGTCCATTTCGCAAGGCAGGCAAGCCGCCCGGATTTTCCTTCCTTTGCCGCAAGCACATAAATCCCGCCCGCAAACAGCGTAAACAAAAGCGTCATGAAGCCAAGCTGCACGCTCAGCATCAGCTGGTACGCCAGCAAAATCCCGTACGGCACGCCCTTTTTTTCCCGAAGAAGGCGCAGCAGCGCCAGTACAAACAGCGGAAACAGCACCGGAAAATACATCCAGCGGATGATCTGGTAATTGTATGCCGTATACCCGGAAAAAGCGTAGCACAGGCTCAGCGCCAGCGCCAGACTCCCCCGGCAAAAGGGCTTTTCTTCCCGCCCGGAAAGCTTTTCCAGAAAATACCGGCAGGACGCCGCCGCCCCTGCGCCGTATAACAGCAGCAGGACGTTCACGCCCAGATACAGCCTCTCCCGCCCGAACAGCAGCAATACATAGTTAAACGGGTTTATGATCTCATTGACCGTATCCGCGTACAGGTTTGCGCCGCCCGAAACCGCCAGCTCCATAAAAAGGTTTTTCTGCCCCGTCACCACATCGTAAAAACGGTACAAAAGCGGCATATACTGCGAATACAGATCCGTCGTCAGAATGGAGCCGTCCCCGAACGGGTACATTCCCCTGTATAAAAAAAGCAGGCAGAAAAGCGCCGCCGCAAACAGCGCGCTTTCTGTCACACAGCGCCGGATGTTCCTGCTTTTCTGCCAACCAAATTTCATATTTCCCTCATTTCTGCCGCATGGGCGGCATCGTATTTTTCCAGATCACCGGACGAAACGGTTCTGCCCCTGCCCCTATGGGCGGTCAGCACCACACTGCAACCATCCCCGTACTCAGGATGCAAAAAACTGCCAGCGCCGCGCAAAGCCCATATTTCAACCACCTTTTCTGCGTCTGCTGCCACACAAAGCCAAGCGCCGCCGCCGGGAACAACAGCTCGATCTCGATGTAGCGGAAGTGCATGCTGCATTCCTGCGGATAGTCATAGGCAAATTTCAAATAGAACAAAAGATGCACCGCATATGCCGTGACAAACAGGATCCGCACCGGCGTGGAAATGTCGTATTTTTTCCGCCGGATCACAAACACGTCCAGAAAAGCGCAGAGCCCGGCAAAGGCGAGGAGCGCGCCCGCCGCCATTAAAAGCACCGCCAGCAGCTTTACGCCCTTTCCTACGTCCGCCATGTCCCATTCGCCCAGCACCGACGTGCGGATGATCTGCATCCACACATTATATCCACAGCCCAGCTTGAAATGGAGCAGGTTATCCACCATATCCGCCGGGATTGGCCACAAAAAGCGGTTGATAACCGGGACGTTCCCGGTATACTGCCACGAATCCTCCGGCAGCGTGTAGATCCATACGAGCGGCATTTTGTAAAGGATCATGTTGCGTATATAAAAACACATCCCCAGCGGAACGGCCACGATCCCGAACAGCCCGTACTGCCCGAGAAGCTTTTTGGGAAAGCCGCCCTTTTTCCACTGTTTCCACAGCGTCCACAAAAAGACTCCCGCGATTGGGAACGCCATCTGCGCCACGTTCTGCTTCGTCAGCATCCCAAGCCCGATCGCCAGCGCGATTTTTAAAATATTGTGCATTGTGGGAAATTTTATCCACAGCATTGTGTAATAAACGCAGAGCACTGTGAATAAAAGTGCCATGCAGTCGTTGTTTACGCTGCCGGACAAAAGCACCAGCGCCGGATGGAAGGCAAACAGCGCCATGACGAAGCATTTCGCCTTTTGCGTCAGCGCCAACTGCCCGAGGATCTTTGCCAGAAAGATCAGGATGAGCAGCGAACACACAAAGGGCACAGCCTGGATCGACTCCTCCAAAAGCGCCGTATCCGAAATAAAAATGGAACAGAATTTCATCCACAGCGCGCAGATATAATGGTGGAGCGGCGGATGATTGAACTGATACACCGTGGTCGGGTCAAAATCCGGCAGCCTCCAGTTTTCATATAAATACTGGATGTATGCCAGATGTCCTCCCGTCACCGTATGCCCGGCGTCCAGATCGATCATGCCGATGTCGTACTGCCTTTCATAGATCGTGGAAAACAGCACATAACAGAGGCGGAGCAAAAAGCCCGCCCCCAGGATCACCGTCATCCTGCGTCTGTCCGATTTTTTCTGTTCCATAAAAATTTCCTTTTCAATCTGTAAATTACTTCAGATGCAGATTACTCCAGCTTTTTCAGCGCCTTTTTAAACTGCACCGCAAACAGGCACACCGTAAACGTCACCGCAAGGAAATCCGCCACGGGCTCCGCCGTATAAACCGCCATCGTCTGATCCTCCATCAGGTGCGGAAGCACATAGATCAGGGGCAGGAGCAGGACAAACTTACGCATGATCGCCACAACGATGGAAGCCGCCGCATTGCCCAGCGAAATAAAGGTCATCTGACACGCGATCTGCGCGCCCATCAGCACAAGGCAGCCCATGTAAACCCGAAGCGCAGTACCTGTAAACGCGATCAGCTCTGCGTCCGGCGAAAAGATTCTGGCAAACAGCTCCGGGAAGAACATAATTGCCAGCCACAGCGCGCCGGAATAGATCAGGCTGCACGCCAGAAGAAGCCAGAACGTCTTTTTGACGCGCGCGCCGTTGCCCGCGCCGTAGTTGTAGCTTGAAATCGGCTGCGCGCCCTGCGCCAGCCCCTGCAGCGGCAGCATGGAAAACTGCATCACGGAGGAAAGGATCGTCATTGCGCCAACCGCGATGTTCCCGCCGTATTTTAACAGGGACGAATTAAAGCAGACCATGATAACACTTTCGCTCGCCTGCATCACAAACGGGGACAGCCCCAGCGCGATACAGGGCAGAAGGATCTTTCCGCTCATTTTCAAATTTTTCCTGCGGATCTTCAAATGCGTCTTTTTGCCCATCAAAAAGGACAGCACCCAGATCGTAGACAGCGCCTGTGAGATCACGGTCGCAAGCGCCGCTCCCCTTACGCCCATGCCGAAGCCGTAAATAAAGATCGGGTCTAAAATAATGTTCGTTACCGCTCCGATCAGCACCGAGAGCATTCCCGTCTTGGCAAAGCCCTGCGCCGTAATAAACGCGTTCATGCCTAGGGTAAGCTGTACGAAGATCGTGCCGACCGCATAAATATTCATGTACGCCGTCGCATATCCGATCGTCTCCGGGCTTGCCCCGAACTTCAAAAGAAGCGGGCGGTTAAACAGCAGAAGGATCGTCGTCAGAATGACGGAGATCACGATCTGCAGCATAAAGCTGTTTCCCAGAATCTTCTCCGCTGTCTCGTTGTCCTTTTTTCCCATAAAAATAGAAGCCCTCGGCGCGCCGCCCATGCTCACAAGCGCCGCAAACGCCGATACGATCATGATAACCGGCATGCACACGCCTACGCCGGTCAGCGCCGTCGCGCCGTCGCCGGGCATATGCCCGATATAAACCCTGTCAACCAGATTGTATAAAAGGTTGATGATCTGCGCTGCGATCGCCGGCAGCGCAAGCTGGAACAAGAGCTTCCCGATCGGGGCTTTTCCCAAAAATTCTTTGTCTTGCTGCATTTTCATGTCCTCCTTGGTTCCCTCAGCTCTCCCCTCTCAGGATCGCCCTGCGCGTCAGAGCAGCATTGAAAACAATACCGTCATGACACCGCATACGCCGATCGCAAGACCGCTCATCGCGCCCTGCGTTTCTCCCAGCTCCAGCGCTTTGGAAGTTCCGACCGCATGGGAACACGACCCGATCGCGACGCCCGCCGTCATCGGATCCTTTACCCCAAACAGCTTGATCAGCTTCGGGGCAAAAATACTTCCCAGAATCCCGGTGAAGATCACGGCGACTACCGTGATCGGCGTAATGCCGCCGCTGCCCTCTGCGATGCTTACCGCAATGGGGGTCGTCACCGATTTTGGAATCAGCGATGCGGTCATCGCCTCATCCATCCGAAACAGCCTGCACAGCACATACACGCTTCCCATGGAAGCGGCAGACCCGCAGGCGGCCCCCACAACGACCGGGAGCCAGTTCTTTTTCAACAGTTCTATCCTTGTATAAATCGAAACGGCAAGACATGCCGTTGCCGGAGCCAAAAACATATTGATGATCTCTCCGCCCTTTTCATAGGACTCATACGGAATCTTGAAAAGAAGGAGCACGCCGGAGACGAGGACGATCGCGATCACAAGCGGGTTGCAGATCTCAAGCCCGGTCTTTTTGCGGATCTTTACGCCTGCCCAGAATGCCGCTGCGCTTAACGCGATCCCGAAAAACGGGGAAGCAAACAGCTCCTGCATCAACCCTCCACCTCCTTCTTTTCAGAAAAGCGCGCCATCAGATACATCACAAATCTCATGCTGTACGCCGTTACCGCAAAGGTGATCACCGTCGTCACGATACAGATAAAAATGAGCTGGAACACCCAGTCCTTCAGCACATCAAAGTAATTGATGATGCTCACGCCCGCCGGGATAAAAAAGAACGCCATATTTCCCAGCAGGAAATCCGATTTTTCACGGATATGGTCCACCTTCAGCACCCGAAACGCCAGCAGCAAAAACATCAGGATCATGCCGATCACGCTGGCGGGAAACGCAAACGGGAGCGCCTGCTCCACGATCTGCGCTGCCCAGCAGACTCCAAAAATAATACCAACCTGCGTTATGATTTTCAAAATTCTTCCCCTTTCCGCTGCAGCTGCCGCCCTGACCGCTGCCATTGCCGTCAGGACGCATCCTTTTTTACAAAAGCCAGCGCTGCATATCGGCGATCAGCTTTTCCGCCAGATCCAAAAGCATCGCCGCGTTTTTCTCCATTACCTTACTCCTTTTATACTGATAAGTAAAGACCGGATTGCCCTGCGGATGAAATTTCAGGCTTTCCCCATAAAGTTCAAACAGCTTCGGGATGTTTTCCCCGTGCACCCGCGCGTCCGGACGGTAAACGAACCGAAGCTCGCCCGGCCGCCCTTTTACTTCCATAATATAGAGCCGGTGCGCCTGCGTCCGCAAAAGCGCGATGCGCAAAAGATTGTCCACCGATTTCGGCACTTCCCCGAAACGATCCAGCAGCTCGCCCTTCATGTCCTCGCTCTCGCTTTCCGTCTCCACCGCCGCAATGCGCTTGTAAATATCCAGCTTCTGCTGCTCGTTGACGATATAGCTTCCGGGGATGTAAGCGTCCACCTCCAGCTCTACCGTCGTGGAAAAATCCTCCTCTTCCCCTTCGCCCTTCAAATGCTTTACCGCCTCGTTTAACATCTTGCAGTACAGGTCATAGCCGACCGCTTCCATGTGCCCGTGCTGGCGCTCGCCCAAAAGATTGCCCGCGCCGCGGATTTCCAGATCCCGCATGGCGATCTTAAAGCCGCTTCCCAGATCGGTAAATTCCCGGATCGCCGCCAGACGCTTTTCCGCCACCTCGCGCAGAACCTTGTCCCGCTTGTACATCAAAAAGGCGTAAGCCGTGCGGTTGGAACGCCCCACGCGCCCCCGAAGCTGGTAAAGCTGCGACAGCCCCATCCGGTCGGAATCGTGAATGATGATTGTGTTCACATTGGAAATGTCCAGCCCCGTTTCGATGATCGTCGTCGCCACGAGCACGTCGATCTCCCCGTTGATAAAGTCGAACATGAGCCGTTCCAGCTCGCGCTCCGACATCTGTCCGTGCACAAAGGACACCGTCGCCTCCGGCGCAAGCTCCTGCAGCTTTGCCGCCATATCCGCAATCGTGTTGACCCGGTTGTATACATAATACACCTGACCGCCGCGGGACAGCTCCCGCAGGATCGCCTCGCGCACCATTTCTTCATTATATTCCATTACATACGTCTGGATCGGCTGGCGCTCGCTGGGCGCCTCCTCCAAAACGCTCATGTCCCGGATGCCTACCAGCGACATATGAAGGGTGCGGGGGATCGGCGTCGCGCTTAACGTCAGCACGTCCACGTTTTCCTTCATCTTTTTGATCTTCTCCTTGTGCGTCACGCCGAAGCGCTGCTCCTCGTCGATGATCAAAAGCCCCAGATCCTTAAATTTCATATCCGACGAAAGAACCCTGTGCGTGCCGATCACGATGTCTACCAGCCCTTTTTTTAAGTCCTCGATCGTCTTTTTCTGCTGGGCGGGCGTGCAAAAACGCGACATCTGGTCGATGCGCACCGGATAATCCTTCATCCGCTGCACAAAATTGTTGTAATGCTGCTGTGCCAGAATCGTCGTCGGCACTAAAAAAACGACCTGCTTGCCGTCCTGCACCGCCTTAAATGCCGCCCTTATCGCGATCTCGGTCTTTCCGTAGCCCACGTCGCCGCAGATCAGGCGGTCCATGATCTTCGTGCTTTCCATGTCGCGCTTTGTCGCCGCGATCGCGGAAAGCTGGTCGTCCGTCTCCTCGAAGGGGAACATTTCTTCAAATTCCCGCTGCCATACCGTGTCCTCCGAAAAGGCGAAGCCCTTTTCCTGCTGGCGCAGCGCATACAGCTCCACCAGATCCTTTGCCACCTCGTTGACGGCGCTTTTAACCCGGCTCTTTGTCTTTGTCCACTCCTGCGTGCCAAGCTTGTTTAACTTCGGCTTTTTTGCCGCGTCGGCGGAGGCGTATTTCTGGATCACGTCCAGCCCCGTCGCCAGCACATACAGATTGCCGCCGTCCCGGTAGGAAATCTTCATATAATCCCGGACGGTCCCTTCCATTTCCACCTTTTCGATGCCCTGATAAATGCCAAGCCCGTGGGTTTCGTGCACCACGTAATCGCCCACCTTAAGCTCCGCAAAATCGTGGATCTTTGAGCCCTCATAGCGCTTTATCTTCCGCTTTTTCTTTTTGGGCGCGCCAAAAATATCGCCCTCGGAGATCACCGCGAATTTCAGCATCGGATACTCGAAGCCCTTTTCCACATGCCCGTAAAAAAGCATCGTTTCCCCCGGCTGTACCTCCCGGTCCGGATCCTCGCTGTAAAACGCCGTCAGCTCCTGCTCCCGCAGATCCGCCGCCAGACGCTTTGCCCGCGTTCTGGACGCGCACAGCAAAAGCACGCGGCTGCCCGTCTTTTTGTAGCGCTTCAAATCCTTCAGCAGCGCCTCGAAGCTGTTGTTATAGGAAGAAATGCTCCGCGCCGTCACGGCAAACGACCGGTCGGGCACAAAAAGCTCGTTTTTTGCTTCCAGCGCGGACAAAGACGCCGCCCGAAACGCCGAAAGCCGCGCGCCGATCTCCCGCTGCGTGTACAAAAGCCCCGCCTGCCCGGGCAGGATATAGCCTTTTTCCAGACGTCCCGCCATGCTCTCCCGAAATTCCGTTTCCAGCGCCCGCGCCGTCTCCACAAGCCGCTGCGGCTCGTCTAAAAATACCGCCGTCCGTTTTTCGTCAAAAAACTGTAAAAATGACTCCGTCCCCGGATAAAAATAATGGACGAAGCTTTCCAGATTTACCACGCCGCCGAACTCCTGCGCAGATTCAGCCGTCTCCCTGATCTGGGCTTCCAGACGCGCCGCTTCCTCGATCTTCCCGGCGTCCCGCAGCTTTTTGACATGCTGCTTCGTCTCTTTTTGGATCCGCTCAAAGCCGTCCCGCCTGCGCCCTGCAGAGAGGATCAGCTCCGTCGCCGGATATACCGAAACCCGGTCAAGCTGCTCCACCGACCGCTGGGAAAGCACGTCGAAGCTGCGGATTGAATCCACGCTGTCGCCCCACAGCTCGATGCGGTACGGGTTTTCCTCCGTCATATCGAAAATATCTACGATGCCGCCCCGGATGGAAAACTGCCCCGGCGCTTCCACCTGATCATTTTTTTCATAGCCCATCTCCACCAGCGCTTCGGAAAGCCGCCCCTCGTCGATGGACGAAGTCTGGTCAAAATGCAGCACATGGGAACGGATCTCCTCCAGCGGCATCTGCGGCGTCATGAGCGCCGGCATCGTCGTCACGACCGTTACCGGACGATTTTCCAAAAGCGCTCTCACAACACGCATCCGCTCCCGCACCAGCTCGCCGCCCGCCACGTCCGCCTGATAAAAGATCAGATCCTTGCCCGGATACACGAGCGTATTCCGGTCGTAAAAGGTATATTCCGCGGCGATGTCCCGCGCCTGCCTGTCACTGAAAGTAACGATGATTTTCTGTTCAAAACCATCGCTCAGCCCGGATACCATATGAAGCTTCTGGGAGTCGTACAGCCCCGAAAAGGCAGCCTTTGCCCTTTCCTTGTCCAGAAGCTTTTTTCCTTCTTCAAATTCTGCCAGCTCCCGCAAAGGAGCCGATAATACTTCCATTCTGATTTTTCTCCGTAAATACCATGATCGGAAGCTTTTTAAAACGGCTTTGCCGTCAGACCGTTCCGCCCAGCTTCCGTCCGTTATAATAATTCATCGCAGCATCCGCGCCTTTTTCGAGGATCATCTGCACCGCATCGCACGTTTCTTCGGAAACCTGCTTCATCAGCGCCTTTTCCTCCCCGCCGAAATGCCCCAGCACATAGTCCGCCAGATCGTATCCTGCGGGCTTTTCGCCCACGCCGACCTTGATCCGCACAAACTGGTCGTGCCCCAGATGCTGAATGATATTTTTCAGACCGTTGTGCCCGCCCGCGCTGCCTTTTTTGCGGATGCGGATCACGCCCGGCGCAAGGCTGATGTCGTCGTGCAGGACGATCAGGTTCTCCCTGCCGTCCACCTTGTAATAATCCAGCACCTCGCGGATGCACTCGCCGCTTAAATTCATATAGGTCAGCGGCTTGACCAGCAAAATCTTCTGACCGTTCCAGTAGCCCGCGCCCAAAAGCCCCTTGTGCTTCGCCGTGCTGACCGAAATCCCGGTCTTTTCTGCCAACATATCTATGATGGAAAATCCGATATTATGCCTCGTGTTGTCATATTCCTTCTTCGGATTCCCCAGTCCTGCAATAACGTACATTTTTTACCTCCGGTAAGTCGCATCAGCCGCCTGTTGAGCGCCGCGCTGTGTCAGGACACCGGGCAGGGAGGCAGGGCTGTCGGGGACACATTCCGGATTCGCTCGCAGGATTTAAAAATTTTCCCTCGCTCACATGTCATGTGTCCCCGACAGCCCTGCCTCCCTGCCCGGTGTCCTGACACAGCGTTTCCCAAAATGCCGGCGGCTGATGCTTTCATTTTCTTTTAATTAGTAGGTTGTTTCCCCGTCATGGGAAATCAGGGAAACGCTGTCCATCTGTTTTAATGCGCTCACTTCCTTTACGAGCTTTCCTTCCTCGGAAACGCGCACCTCGATCACAAGGTCTAAGCGGCCTGCGCTCACGGTTCTGGACTTCACGCGGCAGTATTTGCTGAAACGCTTCACAATATTCAGCACCGCTTCTTCGCCGTCCGTATCGGAGCTGTTTACGATCAAAAGCATCGGCGCTTTCGTCACGGGGATCAGGTCGAGCACAAACAACGCCACCGTCACCACAAGGCATGCCACAACGCCCAGCAGGTACAGGTTTGCGCCGCAGATGATGCCCGTGCTGATCGACCAGAACAAAAATACCAGATCCATCGGCTCCTTTACCGCGGTACGGAAGCGGACGATGGACAGCGCGCCTACCATACCGAGGGAGATCACGATGCTGGACTGGATCGTCATGATGATCGCCGCCGTGATGATCGCCAGCGCCGCCAGCGAAATGCCGAAGTTTTTATTGTAAAAGGTTTTCCGCGTCAAAAGCCGGTACGCGAAGAAAATATAAAGCGCCAGAAGGCAGGTCACGCCAAGGCTCAACAAAATCGTCGGAAGCTCCATGCCCGTGTTGTAAAATCCGTTCAGAAACGACTTTTTAAAAATATCTCCAAATCCCATTTTTCCTTTTTCCTTTCCCTGTGCCGCCATGCGGCTGTCACTTTTTTATCGTCTGTCAAATATCAAACTGCCTGCAAATATAATATTTGGAATACGACGTGCGCTGCAGCGTTTCCAGCGCCAGAAGCTGACGCACCGGATCCGGCAGAAATTCGTCGTATTTGACTTCCAGCACATGACGCCCCGCAGGCATCACAGGCCGCCGCATATAGCCGCCCTCCAGAAATTTTTCCACATCGGATGCCGAAAAAATATTCTGATCCAGCGTTACCCGCACGTTTCCCAGCCGGAAAATATACGGAACCCTTTCATAGCCCACGATCACCTTCGGCAAAAGCCGCCGTTCCTTCTGCTGCAGGATAAATTTACGCATTACCGGCGGCAGATCGGGAGAATCCTCAAGGACTTCGCCGCGCAGTACCCTTTCGCAGTCTGTGCGGCTGACCGGGCAGCTTAGCTTGCGCGTCTTCCCCCGAAGCTTCTGCTTTAATTCCAGCGTGATCTTTTCATCGCTTCCGTTGTAAATACGGATGCGGAACTTTTCCCGCGGATCCGTCCCGTCCTCATTTTCATAAAAACAGGTGTCCCACTGATCGTCAAAATAAACGCTGCTGATCTGATAGCTCCCCTCCGGTCCCGTATGCGGGTCGGGCGCAAGCAGCGGCATGATCCTGTTTTCAATGATCTTCAGCTGCGGCATGGTGCACACAAATTTCAGCTCATGCCGCCAGACGCCTCCGTCTTCTCTCATGTCTCTCCTTCACCTCCTGCCTCCCAGCGAGCGTATACCGTCACGTCCTCATCCACCGTCCCTGCCGGGTCATAGGGCGTGCCGTCCTCATAATACCAGCCGGTGATCCGCTTTCCGTCCCAGTCCAGATCCGAACAGTCCGGCGCTTCCCTCCCGGCGCTTCCCTGCATCGTGTACAGATCCACATAGCCGTAAAGCTCCCCGCGGTCGAAGCGGATCCGGTTCCAGACCGCCCCGCCGATATAAACGCTGTCCAGAAACGCCTTCCGCTCCTGTAAAAATGTTTTCAGATAATCCACATACGCGTCGTAATCCTCACATACCCGGTATCTGAAATCCTTGCCCGACTGCTGCCAGCGCAGCTCGTCCGCCTCTGCCGCCGGACGCAGAAATCCGCGCCAGCCCTCTATTTTTTCCGAAAGCGCCTCTTCCAGAAGCCCCGAAAAGACGCCGCTGTAAATTTCCTTTACCCGCTGTGCAAAAACCGGCTGGCTGCAAAGCGAACCGTACCACAGATTCGAGCCGCCCCCGCCTCTTACCTTGTCCAGCATCAGCCCATACGGATCCATCGCCTCCTCGCTCGTATGCCCCAGCGCATTGTCATAATCCCACGCCGGCCCCGCATACAGCAGAGGGCTTTCCGCCTTTTTGTAAAAATACTGGCTGTTCGTTACCGCATCGGAGTTTTTGGAAATCTCCTCGATCAGATATTTTTTGACGAAGGAATCCAGATCAATAAAGTCCGTCAGCACCTTCCCCGTGTCCGGATCGACGCCGTCCGGCGAAACCGCCGCGTTTTCAAAGCCCTGCACAAGGCTTTCCAGCGCCGCTGTCTGCTCTTTGCCCGCAAGCTCCGGATTCTTGATCACAAGCGTCTGTCCGCCGTCCGTGGTGAATTTCCCGCCCTCCGCCGTTTCATAACGGCTGGCGTCCTCCATCAAAAACAGGTAGCCCGTCTCTCCCGAACCGCTTTCCGAAACGTCAATGTCCACGCGTCCTGCCCCGGTTTCCACCTTTTCGCTGATCTGATAAAGCCCCTGATACACACCGTTTAAATACAGATCCGCCCATTCTGCGTCGGGCGTATATTCCAGCCCGGCGTCCTTTGCCAGATCCAGCATCAGGGCGTTTCTCATATTGCTCCCGTCGTAAAAATTCGCCAGAAGCTCCCATCTTCTCGACGCGTCCATGCCCAGGATCTCATGCTTATTTGCCAGCTTGATGCTGTAGGGCTTTTTGTCCTGCTCCCACGTGGTATTGCCGCGCCCCTTGATATAAGTGAGGGAATCGGATACCTGAAGCTCTCCCGCTTCATCCGTCAGGTAAAAAACGCCCTCCTCCCGGTTTTCCTTGTCCGCGTCCACCTGCTCCATCGAGCCGGATTCCGTGTTGATATAGATGGTCGGCATATTTCCGCTTTCGATCAGCTCCACCGGAAACTCTTCGCCGATCTCACCGTCGTGCACAAAGGAAAACACATACCGCCGTCCCGTCTCATATTCCCATTTTCCTTTTTTCTGCTTCTGCCCGTCGATCAAAAGGCTGTCCGCATACTTCCAGTCAAGCTTTACTTCCCCGTCCGCGTAGGACGGAAGCGCCACATAAAAAACGCCGTCCAGCCAGTCGTGCCAGCCCCTGATCTCTTCCTCCATGCCGGAGCCTTTTATATCAAACGAAAGCGTATCCACATAAAAGCTGTTTTCCAGCCATGCGGTCCGTTCCTCTTCCTCCTGCCGCTTTTCGCGCGCAAACCAGCCGCCGCTGACTGCCAAAAGCAGCGCGCAGGACGCCGTGATCGCTGCGATCTCTGCCCTCCGGGATTTTTTCATACGGCTCTCCCTTCTTATTGAAATGCCTTCTATGCCTGTTTTTCATGTTATCACACATGGTAGGGGCAGGCAAGCGGTTTTGGGGGATAAATGGATGGGATAGGGGCGGGCGTTACCGATTGTCCGGCAGCGGAATTTCCAATTCTGTACACACCCCGCATTTCCCGTTATTTTTTACTGTAATAGATGCTTTTTCCCCATAGTAGATCCACATTCTTTTTGCAATGTTCATAAGCCCGACACCGCCTGTATCTGAAAGAGGCATCTGGTTTTTTTGTTTTAATTTCCGATTTAATTCCGTTTCTTCTTCCGAATCCATTCCCTTCCCGTTGTCTGTAACCAGAATTGTCATTTCTTTATTTTGCCGTTTTACCTCAATGAAAATATCTCCCCTGCAATTTGTATCCGCAAAACCATGTTTCAGACAATTCTCCACCAATGGCTGAATAAAAAAAATAGGGATAGATACCGTTTCCAGCATTTTATCCACATCATAGTGCACATGGATCACATCTCCGTACCTGTAATTCATTACAAGTACATAATTTTTAATAAATTCAATTTCATCTCCTATCGTTCCAAATGCATTTGTATTTTTAAATGCCTGAATAATCTTGGACAGCGCAATTACCATATTAACGATATTTTCCTGTCTTGACAGCATCGCCATCCATTTAATTGTATTCAATGCATTCAGTACAAAATGCGGGCTCATTTGCTCCTGCAATGCCAGCAGCTGCAGGGTACGCTTTTCATTTGTGATCCGGACATTTTCTTTTGTAAGAATTTCTATATCTTTCGACATTTTATTGAAACTTTCAATTACATTTCCAATTTCCCCGTTAAGATCCTCATTGATCTGAATACCGTAATTCCCCTTTCCAATGTCCTCCATCGCACATACTAGATTTCTCAGCGGTCTTAACAGCATCTTCGCATAAAACGCGTAGCTTCCCAAAATAACAACAAGGCTAAGAAGCACAAAACCAATCAAAATATAATGAAGAAGGTTTGCCTGCGCATAAAAAGCATCCGCTTCCTTTTCCCATACAATATCCCAGCCCATTTCCGGCATGGCATAATAAATAATAAATTTATCCCCTTCTATCAGATAAAACGGCATATCCTGCCTTTCTATCCTGTCTGCCCCCGCATAAATTGTCCCAATCTCCCTATCGCTTGTTGATGACAATATTTTTCCCGCTATGTCTAAAATATAAATTTCTCCATCATTTTTTTCGATTGTTGAAGAAAATACATTCCGAAATGCTTTTTCCCTGATATTAACGATTAGCTTCCCTGTGCTCTCATTGCTCTGTTCTCCCCAGTAGGGCGCAATAATAGAAAGATACTCCTCGTTTTTCTTTCCAAGATAACCCTTATTCTGATAAAAGAGTTCTGACGAAAATCCCCCATGGAAAACTGCCCCTTCATGTATATTTTCTAACCGTAAAAGCAGCGCGTCGCCTGCCGGCTCCCTCCACACAGTCTTTCCATCCGTCCCCACCAAAATCCCATCTCTATTCAGATATAAAATGGACGAAATATCATCCGAATAATTCAAAATGCTAAGAACATCCCTGTTAAATCCATTAACTGCTTCATACGCATATGCCGATTCTGCATCTTCCTCCGCATCCAGCCTTTTCAATGTCTCTCCTGCCAAAAGACTTACCGCAGTTTCCTGAAATTTATTTCTTTTTTCCGACAAATTAAATTCCATTTGTTTTAAAAATCCCAACGTGGTTTGATAGGTATTCTCAAACAACACCTTCCTGTAAATTGCCCCTGTAAGCGTTGTTGTCAGGGCAAATACAAACAGGCATATGGTAATCAGGAAAAAATTAAGTTTTCTCAATGTTCTCATAATCTGTCTTCCTTTACACTTTTCCTGTAATCATTCGGAGACATTCCCGTTATCTTTCTAAATGTTCTCGTAAAATATGCCTGATCGTTGAAACCGCATTTTGCCGCGATCTCCATCATTTTTTCCTTTCCTGCCCCCAGAAGTATCTTTGCCCTCTCAATCCTCTGACGGATCAAAAAATCCGTATATCCGATTCCATATTCCCTGCTGAATATCGTACAGAGATAACCTGCCGAGACATGGAGTTCTTCCGCCGCATCGACCAGTGTAACCGGATGGACACAGTTTTTTTCCGCATATTCGATCGCCTTTTCCACTAACTCCGAATACTGTGCCTGATTTTTATGCTCACGGATCATTCTTTCAAGAAAATCCTCATATACTTTTTCTTTCTCCCAAAGCCCCCCTGCCCTTCTGAGCTTTTCTATATATTCCGCAGTCCTCTCCTCCAGCCTGCACCCTGTCTTTTTTTCATACAATACTGCCGTTGTATTGATCAGCCTGCTCCAATAATCCCAAATCCTCTCCTCATAGTTTTCTGCAAATTCAGGAACCCTAACTATATATGCTGCCATTTCCGGCAATCCCACATCCCTTAGCCGGGCTTCTATCCTATCGGTCATTTCGCTCCATATTTTGTCCAGACGTTTTAATATCTCTTCTTCTCTTTCTCCTGATAATCCATCTTCCCCAAAACTATAGTAAGCCAGTTTTCTTTTTATCTTCATAAATTCATCCGGAATACTGCTCTGCTCATACATCATTTTTCCCATGCCTATATGCACACATGCCCCCGTATATTTCTCAATCAGCCCGCCTGCATTTTTGAGCAGCTGCTTTAATTCTTCTTCCGCCTTTTCCTTCATACATTCTGTCAGTACAACATACAGCCCATCTTCCATGGAAATCACATAACAGGACATTGCCTCGCCCAGCGTCGTTCCGATAATACTTTTAGCAAAGTTCATCTTATTTAAAAATTCCTGCGACAGATCGTGCTCCCCGTGTACTTCAAAATCCACATGAAACACAGCAAGACAGGCGGGCATTTCAAATGCCCCCTGTCTGTCCTCTGCGCCTGATTTCTGCATCAACAGCTTCCTCAGTAAAATTTTTTTATTTCTGTATTCTTCTTCCGGTCCCGGCTTCTTCCTGCGGCCGCTTCCCAAACCTTCCGTTTTTATTTCATCCAGCACCTTTAAAACAGCTTCCTCTATCTCGCTTACAGACATGGATGCTTTTAAAATATACTGTGACACATTCGCCTGGATCGCAGCCTTGGCATACTGAAAATCTTCCAGACAGCTCAGGATGATAACCTTTGTCTTTTTATCGGTTTTTCTGATCTCCTGTATCAGCTCAATTCCATTCATAAACGGGATATTGATATCGACGATCAAAATATCAGGATGATATTTTTTATACTTCTGAAATGCCTCCATCCCATCCTGTGCTTCATAAATCTCATCAATATTGAACTTTTCCCACGAAATCGAATTTTTCAGTGCCAGCCTTGCAAGAAGCTCATCTTCTACGATCATTAAAGAATACATTTCCCCACCTATTCTGCGTCCAGTGCCTCCAGTATCTCTATCCGTACATCCTCCAGATTTTGAGGATCCCAGTTAAAATCATTGAATCTGGCAGCAACCTTTCTGCTCTTCTCATATGCCGCTGCAGGATCTTTGTCTGCCAGAAGCTTCAACAGTTCAAAGTCCTGAGCCCCATCCCTTGTTGCCATCATTCGCACAGACGTTTTTACCCTCAAAGCTCCCTCATCCGGATATATAATATATGCGTCCCCTTTTACCTGTGCTTTTGGATTCAATCCAGCCCACTCATCATCAGGATCCCAGCAATTATATCCCCAATGCAGAAAACCGTTGAAATGATTTGTAAAACACGCCCATGGCAGCGCCCTGTGATGCATCAGCGGCCATCCCAGAAACTTATTCATATAATTTTGATAATAAGGCTCATTGCAGTTATATGTCCACCGCTGCTCTCCCTGTGACAGACGGTAATCATAAAATTCCCGATTACATTCATATGTATCAACCCGCGGAATCCACAGATCCATCTGTCCCTGCATCCCGCCTGTCGGCTCCTGAATATATACCGCATCCATGCACAAAATTCCCGGCATATATTTTCTTACCATTTCCCTTCCATAATTCCATGATTCCGCATCTCCGGGTTCGTCTTCCACATGCTGCATCCATCTGTCCCTGTAACCGCATTCTCCCAGATGCTCATACAGAGCCGTCAAAAACTGCTCCATCCAGTCTTCCGCTTTTTCACTTCCGATCTCTGCCATCCCGACCTGTGTTTTTCCGTCAATCCGATCCAGCAGGTAGATTCTCTTTCCTTCTGTCTGAACGACGAGATGATACCCTGCGAATAGTTTTATATCTGCATATTCTTCAAAAAACGCTGTCCACTCATCGAATAATTCCCAGCAGAAGTTCCATTTTCCGCTGTCATCCTTCCAGCTTCCTCCGTCCAAAAGCAGATCCAATGTCCGGACAAACAATACGTTTATCCGATTCTCCTTCATATTTTGGGCAATCGCTCTATTGATTTTCCACCATGCATCACTGTATTTCTGACAACCGTAATAATAGTTCAGCAGATCCATCTGCTCCGCATTCGGGAAATGGAACCAGAAGTTTACCGTATGCATCCAGTATTCCGTTGCAAATGCCGCCTTTGAATTTTCAGGCAGCACCGCTGAATGAACATATACTTTCAGTCCTGTCTCCAGTCTTCCGCAGCTTGTAGTTATCAGAACCTTCCCTTCATAACTTCCCGCCGCAGTACCCCTTTCTGCATATGCCGTGATCCAGATGCTCTGGATTTTTCCGCCGTATACCTGACAGGTTTCTTTGTTTGACAGCGGATCCTGAAAGCTTTCTTTTTCAAAGGCTATCGCCTCCTGAAAATTATAACGGAAAACAATGTCCTTGGAAATATCAAAATCCACTCCTGTAATCTCAAAATCCTCATCGCCGTATAAAAGGATCTGATAGGATTCATAGCTGTTCCCTGCCATATGCAGCGTTCTGTCGGAGCTTCTCTTAACCGGAACCACGTCGTCCGGCTCCACCCTTTTTAAAGGGCTCTCTGTCCACAATTTCAGCATTTTTCATTTCCTCCGTTTGGCAGGGAAAACTCTCGTCTTCCCTGCCCATCCTTTCAGTATTTTCCGATCTTTTCAAATGCCCCTTCCATCTGCGGTTTCCACCATTCCATATAAGTCTCATATCCCGCGTCATAAATATCTTCAATCATCTGCGCCTTTACGCTTTCAAACTCCGCATCATCCTTTGCCAGAATCAGTTTCGGCTGCCCCTTATTTACAATATCGTCAATTTTCGCACTGATCATTTTGATCTCTTCCGGCTCAATATCAATTACCATTCTCCATTCGTAATCATAGTCCGAAAAATCTTTAATCTTCCCTTCTTTGATCTTATTTTCAAACGCCTGATACGGATAATCACAATTATAATACTCGTTGAAGTCATCATCTACCGGAAGGTTCTGGGATTTTAAAGCAACCTGCCCCTGCTGAAGTTTGATCGGCTCCCCATCCTCGGGATTTACAACACCCTGACCATAACCGGACATCTGCTCAAAAAAATCCACGCCTGTCTTCTGAAGCTCTTCCCCGCCTTTTTTAAGAATCTCATTCATTTCAGGCGTAAACTGGGCAACTCCATCAATCACATCCCAATGAACCCCCTTCACGCCGCTTCTGAGCAGCCTCGAACCTTCATACGAAAACAGATAATTCAAAACTTCCATCGCCTTTTCCGGATGTTCTGATTTCCTGTTGATACACATAAGCTGTCCGTCAAACCCAAATTTATAATTGATGTTTGTGTGCACTGTTGTCCCGTCTACCGGAATCGCCTCAATTCCTGCAATACTGGAACTATCTTTCGCATACTCCGCCTGATTAAAGGGAGTTACCAGCCATGATGCTGTAGGGGACATTACCTGTCCTGCATTGATCTTTGCCGTAAAATCATCAAATGTCTGTGTAAACGCATCAGGATCAAACAGACCTCTCTGATTCGCCTCATAATAATACTTCATCGCTTCCCAAAAACGGCTGTCCTCCGAAAACTTCGGATACATGTTAGAAACATCATGAATATCAAACAAAAATCCGCCGCCTTCTCCAATTCCAAATGTAGACGAATATGCTCCCCATGTATAATAATTGACTGTATCGCTGCTGCAGCTGATTCCGTAAACCTTTTTTCCATCTTCAGTTTCCGGATGCTCTTTCTGCATCTGGCTGAGCACGTCAAGCATATCGTCCGTATTTTTCACTTCCGGATACCCCATCTCTTTGTACCAGTCCCATCTTGTCCGGAAAATAGAGTGATAAATCATGTATTCGTGCCCTTCATTCCCTACATTTGAAGGCAGTGTATACAGCTGTCCCGTTCCGTTGCTGTAATAGTCCTTGGAAATCTGTATCCTGCTTTCCACCTCCTGAATATCCGGTCCATATTCCGCCACCAGATCATCCAGCGGCATAATATGATTTCCTTTGATCAGGTTTTGAACGTCATCCTTGGATTCTACAAAAATAATATCACCCGGAATTTCCCCGGAAGCCATTGTGACCTGAAGCTTATCATGATCGCCGCCAACCACGTTTAATTTTACACCGCATTTTTCTTCAATCTGTTTTACCACAGGGCTGTCCTTTACCGTTGCCCATGTCGTATCAATAGAAGGATTGTTCGCCTTAAAAATAGTGATCTCGGCTGTCTCCTGCGTCCCGGCAGCCCCGTCCGGCTGGCTGTCCGCATTTTCACTTCCACAGCCTGCTACCCCCGAAAGCATCATCGCCCCCATCGTCAAAATACAAATTCCTTTCTTTAACGCTTCTTTTCTCTTCATTACCTTTCCTCCTGCATTCCATATTTTAACCGCTCTGCGGCTTTTATCCTTTGACTGCTCCGATCATGATTCCTTTTACAAAATGCTTCTGCACAAACGGATATACCATGATAATCGGTATCGTAACCAGCATCGTGATCGTTACCCTTACAGATTCCGGCGTCAGGACTACCGATGACATTCCGGACATCGCCCCCTCCTGCAGCTGCTTTATTGTATTTTGCACCTGTGTCAGATACATATACAAAATATACTGCAATGTAAATTTTTCCGATTCAAAAACATACAAATAGTTATCAAACCATGCATTCCACTGCCCAACCGCCACAAACAGCGCGATCGTGGCGACAATCGACTTGCTCAATGGCATTACGATTTTAAAAAAGCATGTAAAATATCCCGCTCCGTCTATCATCGCTGATTCTTCCAATACCTCCGGAAGCTGCTCTATATACGTTTTTGCAAGAATCACATTAAAAGCACCGATTGCACCGGGTATTACATAGACCCAGAATGAATTGATAAAGCCATATGACTTTAATACAATATAGGTAGGGATCAATCCCCCTCCTACATACATTGTTATAACAGTCATGCGATAGATGATCTTCCGAAACGGAAGTTCCTTTTTCGTTAAAATATACGCATACAGCATACACCCCAAAACAGAAATTACCGTTCCGATCACTGTCCTTGCCACAGAAACCAAAGTTGCCTGAACAATTCCCGGAAGTTCCAGCACCTGAATATAATTCTTTAACGTAAATGCTTTCGGCAAAAGATAAATTCCTCCGGAGGCCTCTGCAGGATCCGACAAAGAATAAATAAACAGATAATAAAACGGATACATGCAGATCACAATTAAAAATATTTGAAGCGCATGATTGAAAATATCAAAAAGCACCGATCCAGCCGATCTGTTCTTAAACTTCATTCTGACCACCTCCCTTATATCAATGCCTCTCCGCGGAATTTCTTAACGATCTTATTTATCGAGAACAGCAGCGCAACACTTAGCCCACTCTTCAAAATACCGATTGCCGTCGCAAGCGAATAGGAATTTAATTTAATTCCCAGCCGATATACATACAGATCCAGAACCTCTATTTTATCCGCCACCAGATTATTGTTGAACACAAAATACTGGTCAAATCCCACGGAAAGGAAATTGCTGATGCTCAATAATGTCATGATCAAAAACGTCGGCAGCAGTCCCGGGACTGTAATATACAATGCGCATCCCAGCCGCCCTGCCCCGTCAATTCTGGCAGCCTCATAGATACTCTCATCAATGCCCGCCAATGCAGCCATATAAATAATGGCGTTCCACCCAAAGCTCTTCCATACCCCCAGCAGCGCCTGAAAGATCCAAACAATGTCCTCATTTCCAAGTACATTGACTACGGCTGCATCTTCATGAAAAAGCTGAATAATGGTATTGATCAAACCTTCCGTCGAAAAAAATGACGATGCGATCGAAGCCACAATAATCCAGCTGATAAAGTTCGGGAATGTCACAGCCGTCTGCGTAAATCTCCGGAATTTTTTATTCTGGATCTCATTCAGCAAAATGGCATATATTACGGGGATCGGACTGAATAAAAGTCCCAGCAAATACATTGCCATTGTATTTTTTAGCACCCTGATAATATCTTCCGACTGTGCAAATGCCATTTTAAAATTTTTAAGTCCTACAAATTCCGTTTCCATCAGCGAAATCCCCGGTACATAATCAAAAAATGCCAATATCCAGCCTGCCAGCGGTACATAACAAAACATAACAATATAAATCACAAACGGCACAGCCATCAAAAGCAAGATCCATTTTCGCTTTAAATGAATATTGAAAATCTTCTTCAAACTGTTCATTTTTATATTGCCCCCTTTTCTCTTCAGATGTTGGTTTTATTATAGCGGGGATATTTTCAGATGTATTTGACTTATTTTTATGATCTTTAGAATTTTTTTGATATTTTTGAATTATTTTCAGATTTTTTTGAACTTTTTTCAGAATATGAAAAACAGCCGCAAGTCATCATTCTGATAACTTGCGGCCATTCCATTTATCTGCACCAAAGTGCCACAGAGAATTTGCCTTACTTATCTATAAGCTGCAGTCCTCTCTCAACTTTGCCACAACTCTTATAACTTCTTCTCTCTATCACAGATACTTCTTCAGCTCTTCCGCCTTATCCAGCTTCTCCCAGGGCAGATCCAGATCGTTTCTGCCGAAGTGGCCGTAAGCCGCGGTCTGCTTGTAGATCGGGCGGCGCAGATCCAGCATCTTGATGATGCCTGCCGGGCGCAGGTCGAAGTTCTCACGGATGATCTCCACCAGCTTCTCATCAGAAAGCTTTCCGGTTCCAAAGGTATCCACCATGATGGAAGTAGGCTGCGCAACGCCGATCGCATAGGAAAGCTGGATCTCGCACTTGTCAGCCAGCCCTGCCGCAACGATGTTCTTTGCAACATAACGCGCTGCGTAAGCCGCGCTTCTGTCAACCTTTGTGCAGTCCTTGCCGGAGAATGCGCCGCCGCCGTGACGCGCATAGCCGCCGTAGGTGTCTACGATGATCTTACGGCCTGTCAGGCCTGCGTCGCCGTGAGGGCCGCCGATCACGAAACGCCCGGTCGGGTTGATAAAGAACTTTGTCTTATCGTCGATCAGCTCTTTCGGAAGGATCGGATCGAACACATACTTTTTAATATCCTCATGGATCTGCTCCTGCGTCACGTCAGGATCGTGCTGTGTGGAAAGGACAACCGCCTCCAGACGCACCGGCTTGTTGTTTTCATCATATTCCACGGAAACCTGGCTCTTGCCGTCGGGTCTTAAATAGGTCAGCGTGCCGTCCTTTCTCACCTTGGTAAGCTGCTTTGCCAGCTTATGCGCAAGGGAGATCGGGTAAGGCATATATTCTTCTGTCTCGTTTGTCGCATAACCGAACATCATGCCCTGGTCACCTGCGCCGATCGCTTCCAGCTCCTCGTCGGACATCTGGTTTTCCTTTGCTTCCAGCGCCTTGTCAACGCCCATCGCGATGTCGGAGGACTGCTCGTCGATCGAAACCATAACCGCGCAGGTATTGCCGTCAAAGCCGTACTCGGACTTGTCGTAGCCGATTTCCTTTACGGTGTCGCGCACGATTTTCGGGATGTCCACATACGCGTTGGTCGTGATCTCGCCTGTCACAAGCACAAAGCCGGTGCAGCTTGCCGTCTCGCATGCCACGCGGCTCATCGGATCCTTTGCCATCAGCGCATCCAGGATCGCGTCGGAAATAGCGTCGCACATTTTGTCGGGATGCCCTTCCGTTACAGATTCAGAAGTAAATAAACGTTTGTCCATCTGTTCCTCCTTTGGTCTTCACAGCTTTGCTGTGAGTTAAAAAAAGATCCGCCAAAAGCGGATCTGATATGTTGATAATCAAATCCTCTTATTGTTCGAACTGCCGGAAACGCCATTTCCGGTTATCACTCGCTCAGGCTGGCACCTTCCGCTCTGCGGGGTTGCCGTGGCTTCACTGATCCTATGTATCTCCACCACTCTGAATAAGAGAACGCACAATATTGAATTTTCTTATCTGTTACGCACTTACGATACTATAACGTCCTGCATTTGTCAACAGGACAATTTATAAAATTTGTGAGCCGTCCAAACCGAAGCTCAGCCGATCTTCAGCTTAAACTTCTGCAGATCGCGCTCCGTCTCCACCTTGTCGATCTGCGCGCCCAGCTTCTGCAGCTTTAAGTGGAAATCCTCATAGCCGCGCTCGATATAGCGGATGTCGTCCACCGTCGAAACGCCTTCCGCCGCCAGCGCCGCGATCACAAGTGCCGCGCCCGCCCGCAGATCCGGCGCGTTGATGCTCGCGCCCGTATAACGGGATACGCCGTCGATGATTGCCGTATTGCTCTCTACCTTAATGCTTGCGCCCATGCGGATCATTTCGTCCACATAGCGGAAGCGGTTTTCAAAAATGCTCTCCGTCACGATGCTCGTTCCGCTGCACAGTCCCAGCGTCACCGCGATCTGCGGCTGCATATCGGTCGGGAAGCCCGGATAGGGAAGTGTCTTGACCTGCGTATGCTTTAACGGACGGGACGCCACAACGCGCACCGCATCGTCAAACTCCGAAACCTCGCAGCCCATTTCCAGAAGCTTCGCCGTAATGGATTCCAGATGCTTCGGGATCACGTTTTTCACGGTCACGTCGCCTCTCGTCGCGGCTGCCGCAAACATAAACGTCCCTGCCTCGATCTGATCCGGGATGATCGGATACTCCGTCTTATGCAGCTTTTCCACGCCCTGAATACGGATCACATCCGTTCCCGCGCCCTTGATATTCGCGCCCATGCTGTTCAAAAAGTTGGCAAGATCCACCACATGCGGCTCCTTTGCCGCATTTTCGATCGTGGTGCGCCCTTCCGCCAGCACTGCCGCCATCATAATATTGATCGTCGCGCCGACGCTCACAACATCCAGATAAATGTGTGCGCCGACAAGGCGCGCCGCCTCTGCCGTGATCATGCCATGGGCGATGTCCACAGACGCGCCGAGCGCCTTAAAGCCTTTGATATGCTGGTCAATCGCCCGGCAGCCGATGTCGCAGCCGCCCGGAAGCACAACCGTCGCTTTTTTATACTTTCCGAGAAGAGCCCCTAAAAAATAATAGGAAGCCCTGATTTTTTTAACCGAATCCCCATTAACCGTCAGGTCGTGGATCAGGGAGCCGTTGATCTTTACCGTATGGCGGTCAACGCGCTCCACATGGGCGCCGATGCCTGCCATCGCTTTCAATAATATATTGGTGTCCCGCACATCGGGCATATTTTCTATTAAAACGGTTTCATCTGTCATTACAGATGCTGCCAGAATCGGGAGAGCCGCATTCTTCGCACCGCCGATCTCCACCTCTCCGACAAGCGGATTTCCGCCGCAGATCGCATATTGTTCCATATCTACCTCTGCCTATGTATCGAATACATGGTTGATAGTTACACATCTATTATTTTCAAATCCGACTGATTTATACACGCCAAAAAAAGCAAAAGAACTCTCTTTGCTGTCCTTAGGGTTATAGCATATTCCGCCGGATTTGTAAATAACTTTTTTTAATTCAGATACTCCAGAGGGTTGACGGAAGCGCCGTTGATCCGCAGTTCAAAATGAAGGTGCGGGCCCGTACTCCGTCCGGTGTTGCCGCTCAGCGCGATCTTCTGGCCCTGGGAAACCTTCTGCCCCGGCTTTACGAGAACCTTGCTCAGATGTCCGTACCGCGTTTCCCTGCCGTCCGCATGCTGGATGTAAACCACATATCCGTAGCCGCTTCCCCAGCCTGCCCTCGTTACCGTTCCGCCGCTGGACGCCATGACCGCCGTACCGATCGGCGTTGCCCAGTCAATGCCCTTGTGATTGGTGGACGCGCCCTTTGTCGGAGCCTTCCGCCCGCCGTAGCTCGAAGAAAGCCTTCCTCCCGAGATCGGCTTGATAAAGGTAGGCGGAACCTTCGTGCCGCGCTCGATGACCTTTGGCTGCGCCTCCAAAACGACCTCTTCCTTGACGATCTCCGTATTTTCCGCCGTGTCATTGCGGTATGTCACAAGGGAGGCGGCGCGCCGGAAGCCCGCGGAGGGCTGCTGGATCACCTTTGATTCCGTCGTGTACCACTCGTCGTTGTCCACATAGACCACATCCGCCTCATAGCTTCCTTCCGTATAAATGCGCTCCTGATGCACCACCGAAAGCTCCGGCTCCGGAACCGTGATCTTTAATTCGTCGCCCGTCCGGATCGTGGAATCCTCATTTTCCAGCATCGGGTTGATCGCCACCAGATCTGCGATGGCAAGGCCGTTTTCCTCCGCGATCTGCGACAGCGTGTCCCCCGCCTGCACTTCATAGATCTGTTCCTTCGCCTGATCCGCCGTCACCTCGGAAATCGCTGTCTCCAACGGCGTGATCTCGCTGTCCAAAAGATACGCGTCCACAATTTCCACCGTATCCCCAAAGTCAAGGCTGACCAGACCGTAATCCAGACTGTCAAAATCCACCGCGCCCATGTCCGGCTCGATCTCTTCAAACAGCTCGTCAAAAAATGCCTCCGCGCCCGCGCCGTCGCCCGCCGTCTGCGTCTTCTTTTCCGCATCCCGGCGCGCCACCTGCGTCGTCAGCACGTTTAACTGGCGGTCAGGATCCACCGCCACGTTGACCTCGTATTCCCCGTTTATGTCATACGGATCCAGAACCGCCTGCAAAAGCGCCAGCACATCCTCGCTGCTGCCCAGATTGACCGTATACTGATTGATTTTTAATGTATAAGCGTGCTTCAGCGTCTGGGAAACGCTGTCCTCCATGACCGCCCGGATATTTTTCAAAAGCTCCCTGCGGCTGTCCACATATCCTGCCAGAAGCTCTTTTCCCTCCGCCTCCACCTTCGCGGGAATGTAGACCATATCCGCGCTGTCTCCGGAAATTTCCCGGCGCGCCTGCACGATCAGCTCGTCGATCACCTTCAGATCCGCGCAGCTTCCTACCTCCGTCCCGTTTAGCTTTACCGTAAAATAATTGTCCCCTGCGCGCTCAAATTTCGGAAATGTGGGCGCAAAAAACAAAAGCATTACCAGAATAACGCCTGTCGTCAGAAAATATGTGCTTTTTATCGTTCCGCTGTACCTTTTTAAAAATTTCATATTCGATCTTTTACCCGGTCAGTTATTTCTTCTTTCCCTTTTTCTTCGCTACGCTGTAACCAAATGTGCCGATCGCCTTCCCCAGATCAAAATACGTCCCGTGGGAATACACGACGGGCTCCGCCTTTTCCAGATGAAATCTCCCCGTTTCATCCATCCAGCGTTCGTCCACGCTCACTGCGGCAACGTCCGCCACAAACATCGTATGGCTGCCCAGCTCAATCGCCTGCCGCACCTTACACTCGATGCTTACCGGGCTCTCCCCGATCAGCGGAGCCGACACCTTCTGCGCCGGATAAGGCGTTAAATGCAGCTTTTCAAACTTGTCCACGTCCCGTCCGCTCCTGACGCCGCAGAAATCCGCGGCATACGCCAGCTCCTTTGTCGTCAGGTTGATGACAAATTCCCCGGTTTCCTGTATACAATGGTAGGAATAGCGCTCCGGGCGCACAGAAATCGACACCATCGGCGGATTCGTGCATACCGTCCCCGCCCATGCCACCGTAAAAATGTTCGGCTTTCCTTCCTTATCCGCAACCGATACCATCACCGCCGGAAGCGGATAAAGCATATTGCCCGGTTTCCAGTTCTGTCTTCCCATCAGAATACCCCCGCGATCTGCGCTGCCAGAAGCGCGATGTTTATGACTGCCGCCGCCAGCGTCACGATCATCAGCGGCTTTAAGCCCCTGCTCTGCTTCTGGAGATTCTCGTTGCGCCGCACAAGCTCCTCGTTCTGGGAGGACATGGCTTCCGTCTGCTTCTTTACCTCATCCACAACGACCGCCTGCACATTCCGGTAAACCTTGACATTTTCCTTGTGCGTAAAATCGTCGGACTGCTTCAAAAGCTGCTTCATCAGCTCCATATGCTCTAAAATCGCATGCTCGATATGCTCCACCTGCTCTGCAGTCTCCATATTTTTGCGCTGCGCCTCGTCGATCTGCGCAAGCCCCGCCTCTGTATAGCTCTGCAGCCGGTTCAGGCACTCCTGCGCCGTCCCCGTCAAATGCTCCTGACAGTCCTGCGCCATCTGGCGGATGCTGTCCTGACAGTCCTCTGCCATCCTGCCAAGGCTCTCCTGACTGTCCCGCGCCATTCCGCTTAAGCTTTCCTGGCTGTCCTGCACCATACGGTTTAAGCTCTCTTCGCTGCTTGCCGCCATACGGCTTAAGCTGTCGTGGCTGTTTGCCGCCATCTGGCTTAAATTGCTCGTTCCCGTCTCGATGATGCGGCGCAGCCCGCCGGCGCTCTCTGCCGTTACCCGCTGGATGCCGTCAAGGCTCTGCTCCGCCAGCTTCTGCATTCCCGCCGCGCTTTTATCGGTATAACGCTGGATGACGTCCAGTGTCTCTACATTTTTCAAGGTTACCTGACGTATTTCATTTAAATAGCCTTCATATTCCACAAGGGAATCCCGAAGGCGCTTTGCTTCCAAGTCCTGCATTTTTTCCTCTCATTCTGCCCCAAAGCGGCATGACAACAACAGGGAAATCTTTGTTACTGTTCGCACCTGAATTTTATTTTAACATCAATATACATACGGCACAAGGACAAAAAAGCACAAAAATCGCGGCGAAAAAAGTTTTCTCGCCGCGATCCGGATGCCCATATTTTCTTTGTCTGTTTTGCACTATCATTCTTTATATTTGAATATATTTTTGTGCTAATTAACTACATATTAACATGAAGTTCATAGTTTGTTCACATTTGATTGGTATACTGAATTCATCGTTAAGGAACACAGTTCCAGACAGCACCAACAAAGGAAACACAGATAATTTTTTCATAATAGCCCGGATGCCGCAAGGCTCCGGGCACTCCTCATTTTCAGGAATCTTTTCGTTCTCTGCCCTCCCTACAGCATCTTTTTCACATAGTGTCCGGTATAGGACTGCGGACATTCCGCCACCTGCTCCGGCGTGCCCTGCGCGATCACCCTGCCGCCGCCAAGTCCGCCCTCCGGCCCGATGTCGATAATATAGTCCGCCGTTTTGATCACATCCAGATTGTGCTCGATGACAACGACCGTGTTGCCGCCCTCCGCCAGCCTGTGCAGGATCTCGATGAGCTTGTGCACATCCGCAAAGTGCAGTCCCGTCGTGGGCTCGTCCAGAATATAGATCGTCCTGCCCGTGCTCCGCTTCGACAGTTCCGCCGCCAGCTTGATGCGCTGCGCCTCGCCGCCGGACAGCTCGGTGGAAGGCTGCCCCAGCTTTACATAGGAAAGCCCCACATCATAGAGCGTCTGGATCTTGCGCTGGATGCTCGGCACGTTTTCAAAGAAGGTCAGCGCCTCCTCCACCGTCATATCCAGCACGTCAAAAATACTCTTTCCCTTATATTTTACGTCCAGCGTCTCCCGGTTGTAGCGCTTGCCGCCGCACACCTCGCAGGGCACATAGACGTCCGGCAGAAAGTGCATCTCGATCTTGATGATGCCGTCGCCGCCGCAGGCTTCGCAGCGTCCGCCCTTGACGTTAAAGCTGAACCTGCCTTTCTTGTAGCCTTTTGCCTTGGCGTCCGCCGTGGAAGCAAACAGGTCGCGGATCATGTCGAACACGCCGGTGTACGTCGCCGGGTTGGAGCGGGGCGTGCGCCCGATCGGGGACTGGTCGATGTCGATCACCTTATCCAGCTGGTCGATGCCGTCGATGCCCGCATGCTTTCCCGGAATACATCTGGCGCGGTTTAAATCCCTCGCAAGGTGCTTGTATAAAATCTCATTGACCAGAGAAGATTTGCCGGAGCCGGAAACGCCGGTCACACAGGTAAATACGCCCAGCGGGAACTTCACGTCGATATTTTTTAAATTGTTCTCCGCCGCCCCGCGCACCTTCAGCCAGCCCGCAGGCTTTCTCCGCTTTTCCGGAATCGGAATCTTTACCGCGCCGCTCAAATACTGCCCGGTAATGGATTCCGGCGTGTTCATGATGTCCTCCACCGTGCCGCAGGCAACGATCCGGCCTCCGTGGGAACCCGCGCCCGGCCCTACGTCCACGATATAATCCGCCGCGCGCATCGTGTCCTCGTCATGCTCCACGACGATCAGCGTATTGCCCAGATCGCGCAGGTTTTTCAGCGTGGCAAGCAGCTTGTCATTGTCCCGCTGATGCAGCCCGATGCTGGGCTCGTCCAGAATATAGCACACGCCGACCAGGCCGGAGCCGATCTGCGTCGCCAGACGGATCCGCTGCGCCTCGCCGCCGGACAGCGTCGCCGTTGCCCGCGACAAAGACAGGTAATCCAGCCCCACATCCACCAAAAATCCGACTCTTGCACGGATTTCCTTCAAAATCTGGTCACCGATCAGGTGCTGCTGCTCGGTCAGCTCCATCCCGTCCATAAATTCATGCAGCTCCCCGATGAACATGGAAGTCACTTCAAAAATATTTTTGCCGCACACCGTCACCGCCAGCGATTCTTTTTTCAGGCGCTGTCCCTTACAGAGCTTACAGGGCGTGATGCGCATAAAGGTTTCATACTCCTGCTTCGTATAGTCGGAGCCGGTTTCCCGATAACGGCGCTCCACGTTTTTCACAAGGCCTTCAAAGGCAATCGGATATTCCCCCTTGCCCCGCTGGCCCTCGTAATAGACCATGACCTCTTTGCCACCCGTCCCGTACAAAAGCACGTTCTGAACCTTCTCCGGATAATCCTCAAAGGGCGTATCCAGATCAAAGCCGTATTCCTTTGCCAGCGCCTGCAGGATCGCATTTGCAAAAGAACCCGGCTGCTGGCAGCTCTGCCAGCCCAGTACGGTGATCGCGCCCTCGTTGATGCTCTTTGTGCGGTCGGGGATCATCAGCTCTGGGTCAAACTCCATCTTATAGCCCAGTCCGTAGCATTCCGGACACGCGCCGAAAGGGTTGTTGAAGGAGAAGCTCCTCGGCTCGATCTCGTCCACGCTGATGCCGCAGTCCGGGCAGGAAAAGCTCTGGGAAAAGGTCAGCATCTCCTCCTCGCTTCCAACCCTGTCCACAAACAGCAGCCCGTCCGCCAGATTCAGCACATTTTCGATGGAGTCCGTCAGCCTGCGCTCGATGCCGGGCTTTACGATCAGCCGGTCCACCACGATCTCGATATTGTGCTTGATATTTTTATCCAGGGAGATTTCTTCCGAAAGCTCATACAGATTGCCGTCAATACGCACGCGCACATAACCGCTTTTTGCCGCTCGTTCCAGCACCTTTTCATGCCGCCCTTTCCTGCCCCGCACGACGGGCGCAAGCAGCTGAATCCTCGTGCCCTCCGGCATTCCCATGATCTGATCGACCATCTGATCCACGCTCTGCTTTTTGATCTCGCGTCCGCACACCGGGCAATGGGGCGTGCCGATCCTCGCATAAAGCAGACGGAAATAATCGTAGATCTCCGTTACCGTCCCGACCGTGGAACGGGGGTTGCGGTTTGTCGATTTCTGGTCGATGGAAATGGCGGGCGAAAGCCCCTCAATCTTCTCCACGTTCGGCTTCTCCATCTGTCCTAAAAACTGCCTTGCATAGGAGGACAGCGATTCCATGTAGCGCCGCTGCCCTTCCGCATAGATCGTATCAAACGCCAGCGACGACTTGCCCGAACCGGAAAGCCCCGTAAGCACCACGAGCGCGTCCCTCGGAATGTCCACATCCACGTTTTTCAGGTTATGCTCGTTCGCTCCCCGGATGATGATGCTGTTTTTCCGGGAAAGCATCTTTTTTGCTGTTTCCATATAAATATATCTCCTTTGGCGCAATGCCCTCAGTCTTTGTCCATATCCTCCAGCGTCTTTTTCAGCGAAACCATCTTGTCGCGCAGCTCTGCCGCCGCCTCGAAATTCAGGTCCGCCGCCGCCTTCTTCATCTTCTTCTGCACGTCTGCGATCAGCTTTTCCAGCTCCTTTTTGTCCATCGACTCCGGATCCTTCTCAAACTCCGTCTCCGCCTTCGCCACCTCTTTGGTAATGCTGATCAGATCGCGCACCGCCTTTTTGATCGTCTGAGGCGTGATCCCGTGCGCCTCATTGTACTGCTGCTGCAGCGCACGGCGGCGGTTCGTTTCGTCGATCGCCGCGCGCATGGAATCCGTTATCGTATCCGCATACATGACCACATGCCCCTCCGCATTGCGGGCGGCGCGGCCGATCGTCTGGATCAGCGACGTCTCCGAACGCAGGAAGCCTTCCTTATCCGCATCCAGGATCGCTACCAGCGAAATCTCCGGAATATCCAGCCCCTCCCGCAAAAGGTTGATGCCAACCAGCACGTCGAACACATCCAGACGCATATCCCGGATGATCTCCGCCCGCTCCAGCGTGTCAATGTCGGAATGCAGGTACTTTACCCGGATCCCCACTTCACGCATATAATCGGTCAGATCCTCCGCCATCCGCTTCGTCAGCGTCGTAATTAAAATCTTATTATGCTTCGCCGTCTCCTTGCGTACCTCCGCGATCAGGTCGTCGATCTGCCCCTCCACCGGGCGCACGTCGATCTCAGGATCCAAAAGCCCCGTCGGCCGGATGATCTGCTCCGCCCGCAGAAGCTCATGCTCCGCCTCGTATACATTCGGCGTCGCGGAGACAAACATCATCTGGTCGATATGGCTTTCAAATTCTTCAAAATTCAGCGGCCTGTTGTCCAGCGCCGACGGCAGGCGGAAGCCGTAATCCACCAGCGTCTGTTTCCTCGAACGGTCGCCCGCAAACATCCCGCGGATCTGGGGGATCGTGATGTGCGACTCGTCAATGATGATCAGATAGTCGTCCTTAAAGAAATCCAGCAGCGTAAACGGCGGCGCACCCTCCGGCATTCCGTTTAAATGCCGGGAATAGTTCTCGATGCCGGAGCAAAAGCCGGTTTCCCGCAGCATCTCAATATCAAAATTCGTCCGTTCCGAAATCCGCTGCGCTTCCAGAAGCTTGTCCTCCCCTTTGAAATAGCGGATCCGCTCCTCCAATTCCTTCTCAATGTCAACGCAGGCGCGGTTGATCTGCTCCTGCGGAACCACATAATGGGACGCCGGGAAAATAACCACATGCTCCAGCGTATTGAACACCTGCCCGTTTAACGGGTCGATCTCCGCGATCCGGTCGATCTCATCCCCGAAAAATTCCACTCGGATCAGGCTGTCGCCGCCCTGCGCCGGATTGATCTCAATCACGTCGCCCCGCACCCGGAAGCAGCCGCGGTTTAAATCCATGTCGTTGCGGTCATACTGGATCGCCACCAGCGCCCGCAGCACATCGTCCCTGTCCTTCTGCATCCCCGGGCGCAGCGACACGCTCATCCCGGAAAACTCCTCCGGCGAGCCCAGACCGAAAATACAGGACACGCTGGCGACTACGACCACATCCCTGCGCTCGGACAGCGACGCCGTCGCAGACAGCCGCAGCTTGTCGATCTCATCGTTGATCGCGGAATCCTTTGCAATATAGGTATCCGTCGAAGGGACATATGCCTCCGGCTGGTAATAATCATAGTAGCTCACAAAATATTCCACTGCGTTCTCCGGGAAGAACTCCTTAAACTCGCCGTAGAGCTGTGCGGCAAGCGTTTTATTATGGGCGATCACGAGGGTCGGCTTGTTCAGCGCCTGAATGACGTTCGCCATCGTAAACGTCTTGCCGGAGCCGGTCACGCCCAAAAGGGTCTGGAACTGGTTGCCCTGCCTGAAGCCCTCCACCAGCTGTTCAATGGCATGAGGCTGGTCGCCGGTGGGGGCGTATTCGGAATGTAATTCGAAGATTTTTTGTTCATTTTGCATAAAATCCACCTCCAGATTTCAAAGTAAAAAAGGACGCCTATATGCCACAAATTCGTCAAGGAACATTTCATTTTCGTCAAGGAATTTTATCAAATTGGAGCAAAACAAGCTCTTGACGAATTTTGTTCACAATCTGCTGTTTTTTCAACTCAGCGCACCTCTGTAATTCTATACGGAAGAAACAGGAACAGACCGTACAAAAAACAGCCTGTACATTGTTCTATAGTATACCACAAACAATTTTAAAAGTACAGAAGAGAACAAACATTTGTTCTTTTGTTTTATGCCGTCGCCGGAAGATATTCTGTTACATCCACCACAATCTCTGGTACACCATCCGCTATGATACCTTTATTATCTGCATAAACATCCATTGTTATAATTTCTTTGGCATGTCCCATGAGTCTTGATACCGCCTTGGGATTGAATGCCTCTTTCAGCAGGAGCGTACAGTATGTGCTGCGCAAATCATGCCAGCGAATGTCCGGTAATCCATTTTCAGCAAGCAGCTGTTTGTAATATCTGCAGTGAAATCCTTTGCTCCTTGCTCTGCCAAGGGTATAACAACAGATATAGCCCAAATCCTGAAACGCTCCCTTCCTACGGTTTCTGTTTTTCTCATACACCTGCCGTTCCCTTAAAATCGCTTCAAAGACATAATCGGGAATAGGAATTTCTCTGTAACTGGATTTTGTCTTTAATCCTACTTCTTGCTTTGTAACCGTTTTAGGAGCAAAATCTTCTTTTGCTGCATTATGTATTCTTCCCAGTTGGCGTTCCACTTTTAAGGTACGGTTGATATAATCCACATCCGAATATTTTACGCCGTTAATCTCAGATCTGCGAAGTCCCATAAGCACATTAAAAAGTACCTGCATATGAATCGGGGTATCTTTACTTTTTTCCAGCAAAATGAAAATCTGTTCCATCGTCAGTGTTTTCTGCGTGTCAATGTTCCGGGTCCTGAAACCGGATTTCTGCTGTGGCTTTTCTGCTTTAGGAAGTCCTATTCCCTCCACCGGACTGGCTGAAATCACTTTGACCGTTACCGCATAGCGAAAAGAGACATTCATAATTGTTTTTACCTGCTCTGCTACCGATCTGGAATAGTTCGCCTTGGTATTAAACAATTCTTGAATGTCTCCACGAGTAACTTCCGTCATTTTCTTCTTACCCAGAATGGGGATGATATGGTTCTTTACTACTCCAGAATAATTATAATAAGTTTCGTGGCTGTCAGTACGCTTTTTAAGATCCGTTTCAAGCCAGAATATCATAAAATCAGCAACCTTGACCTTCGGATACACGACAAATGTACTATTATACAATTCTGCAATGGTTTTCTCTCTTGCCTTATTCGCTTCTTTTTCTGTTTTGAACCCGGATTTCTGTTGTGGTTTCTCGCTTCCATCCGGATATTTCAAAAATATCCGATAGCCGAAATCAGAGCGCACAGGCATCACCTGTGACACTCTCCAATCGACATAATTTTTCAGTTGCAAATCTAACATATAACAGCACCTCCTTCTGGAACAAACGTATTATTCATAAAAGTAATAATCTGCTCATTCTCATCCATGACCTCACAATAGTATTCAAACGTAGTATTCACACTTGCATGCCCCAGTAACGCAGATATTTTAATCAAAGGAACCTTCATCTCTATCAATATGGTAGCATACATATGCCTCAACCCATGGACCGTGATGTGAGGCAATCCATTTCTGGCACACAACTTCGTCAGAGCCCCATTCATAGCAGCCATAGAATGCGGCAAACCATTTTCCTGACACGAAATATAATCGTGATCAAAATATTGTTCGCCGTACTGCAGCTTATTCGCTTCAACCAAGGTCCTTCTTTTTTTGATTTCCTCTACAACCGCCTCTGGTATCCGCAACCGCCTGTAACTATTATCCGTCTTCGGCGGTTTCTCTATAACCTCATACGATTGAATTTTGCTTCCACCCTTTGAAACAATCGGATTCGATGTAATCTGCCGCTGAATATAGATCGTCTTGTTTTCATCATCAAAATCTCCGAATTTTAAACCTGCAATCTCGCCTTTTCGTAGTCCGCAGAACAGTGCTAACAAAATCTCCAAATACCATCCGCTGTTATAAGCAGCTTGCAGGAACTTTTTCACATTTGCTTTGTTTAAAATAATGATTGTCGGCTTTTTTCTTGGATACGGCTTCGTTGCGGGAATAGGATTAACTCTGATATATTCTTGTGTTACGGCCTCCTTCATTGCCATGTTCAAGAACTCCCTGGACTTGTTGCCTGCAGATTCGCATGTCTTTGATACAATAGTCAGCAAAGAATCAAAATATTCCTCATTGGCATATCGTAACTTTATATTCTGCTGCATATTCGGAAGAATCAAGTCATATAACACATAAGCACATACCATGCGGGTTGTGTTCTCAATTCTCTGGGAAAATACATTCTCAAACCAATAAAGCAAATAATCTCTTAAATCCACATCTGGATTGGGCTTTGCCAACATCTGACTGGCTCTGGAAGCTTTCTTGAATTCTTTCTCATATTTGTAATAACTGGCTTCTGCTTCTTCCTCACTCTGAAAGCCTCCACGCTTACTATACTTTACAGAACCATCTGGTTGTAACAGTTTAACTCTGTGAACCCATGCGTTTCCTTCATAAAAGGCAACCGCTTTTTTCTTCGCCTGCTGCTTCACTAAATCACCTCGTTCATGCACCTCCATTCAACCATTCATCAAATCCTCGCTTTGGCACTCTGAAAAGCTTACCGATTTTAAGAACCTTGAACGGCGGGTTCTTCTGCTTATACACATCTTCAAGAAAGGGATAAGCTTTACTCTTTCCTATTCCAAGCATACGCTGAATATCGGCTGCCAAGTATACCTGCTGATCAACTGTCCCTTCATTATCCACATCTGTTGCCATTATCTATACCCTCTCTTTCTCTGTTTTTATATCTTTCGTTTCTACTTCCACAAAATAATTATTTGCAGCTGAAGGGAATCTGTATGGCTCTTAGCATAAAACCGTTTCATATATCCTATACGAATCAAGCCTTCTCCATTTCAACTGCAATGAATATCTTTTCTTACATAAATTAGGTGAGTATGGCTTACACACCCTCAATCAGGCCATTTCCTGCGCCAACGTTTTTGCCGCGTATTTCAGGTATTGCTGTGCAATTATTAAACAGAGGGCGGGCTCACATGAGGTCATCGCACACTATCCGTCTGTACCTGTATAACTCCTGAAGGGTGCTGCGAAGTTGTCAAAGAGCAAAGGATCCCGTCCGCGTTGCGGATATAGTCCATACGATATATAAATAAGAGAGCTTACCTCCTTTTTTCTGCAAGTTCTCAAAATCAATTTTTCTTTTTTGTTCCTGTTATAAAAAAATCCAGTCTGCGTATACTATGTTTGACATATTTATTGACTTCTTTAGTATAAATATAGTATTATGGAGGTGAAAGGAGTGGATGTATTCATGTTAAAAGAATATCTTGAAAAAACCTACGGATACAATGAGCCCATCTTTATCAGCGAAATTCAATTAGATGGCATGAATGACAATGCGCTTCGCCAGTATTTTAAAAGAATGCTTAAATCCGGTGATATGGCCCGGTTTGATACCGGAATTTACTATCTTCCAAAGGCATCACGGCTATTGAAACAGAGCTATTTAGACCCTATGAAAGTCATTATCCGCAAATATATAACAAATTCAAAGGAAACTTATGGATACTTTTCAGGTGCTATGTCTGCCAACCAACTTGGCTTAACTACTCAGATGCCGGCTGTTTTGGAAATTGTAACGTCAAAAGAATCAAGCAAAGGGCGGACTGTTACGATAGGCTCCCAAACACTTCGTCTGAAGCGCCCTGCCATAGAGATTACATCCCAAAATGCCGGACTGCTCCAATTCCTGGATACAGTCGCACAAATTGAGAAGTATTCTGAATATTCAGAAGCAGAAACCAAGTCATTGTTAAGAAACTATGCTCGAAAACAGAATTACACTCAGGCGCTTCTTTCCAGTGTCTTTCCCGCTGTTACAGGGACAACCGCAAAGAAGCTGATTGAATGGGGGATTATTTATGAATTTACATCTTGACCACGAGGCCTTTGCAGAGCTTATAACCGCTGCTGCCAATGAATTACGCATACCGCCGGGGATTATTGAAAAAGACTATTATGTAACGCTCGCCCTTCGTGAATTGGCTGCAAGAATCCCAGGTATGGTCTTTAAAGGCGGCACATCTCTGACAAAATGCTATCAAATATTAGAACGGTTTTCGGAAGATATTGATATTTCTTACGCCGCTTCCGAGGGCATACCCGGTGAAAGCCGAAAAAGGCAACTAAAGAAAGCGATTGTATCCTCTATGGATGCTCTGCAATTTCCCATTTTGAACCTGGATGCAACCCGGAGCAGACGCAGTTATAATTGTTACCGAGCCAGTTATTCCAGCCTTTACTCTCCAATTTTGGAATTAAAGCCGGAACTTGTTATCGAAACATATATTGCATTGCTGCCTTTCCCAACAGTCACCCGAACGGCAGATAATTATATCCATCGGTTCCTGAAACTTACCGATCAGGAATATCTGGCAGAAGAATTTGGACTTATGCCATTTGAAATTACAACTCAGGCAATCGAACGGACACTGATTGATAAGGTATTTGCCATTTGTGACTACTATTTATCCAATAAAGTTGACAGGCATTCCCGCCATTTATACGATATATACAAGATTGCAGAATATATGGAGCCTGACAATTCTTTATCAGCGCTTGTGAAAGAGGTCCGACAGCTGCGGGCACCACTTTCCATTTGTCCCTCCGCAAAAGAAAATATATGTATCAACGATGTTCTGGCGGAAATCATTGAAAAAAGCGCCTACAAAAACGACTATGAAGAAATCACCGGGAAACTGCTTTTTACATATATTCCGTATAATACAGTCATTGATGGAATTAAAAAAATTGTTGGATGGTCAATATTTTAGAAGAAATAAAAAGGATCTTCCCATGCATCCGGCGACAAGTAAATTCCTTTTGCCACACGTTCTAATTCCATTTTCTTTGCATATTCCATAAAATAAGTTTTTGAAATTCCTGCTTCAATTACATCCGCAGTTTAAAGAACTCCATCCTTTTCACATAACATATTGTCTAACTTTTCTTTTTTATTCATTTTTATCACCTTACTTTCACACATTTATTATAATTTATTGTTGTGTGGAAGTAAACTATTTTAAATCTATTAGAAGTAAACTATTCTATTTCCAACATACAAATTTCTATTTTGCAAAATCTACTGCAATATATTTATGGTTCATATCCCTTACAGCCAGTAAGGAATTATCCATCTTGTTGCTTAAGCTGTTAGAAGGTAGGTAGCTTTGGATATCTTCTCCTTTCTTGGACTTTGCGTCCGTTTAAAAGACTGATAACCAGTTTCTCATTCGCAGCGTTCGTTTTATGCAGGTTGAATCGCCATAGGTGGATTCTGAATACATCACATGGCTTACCATGGTAAAATAGAAAATATGGAGTATGATGCGGAAACAGATACTATATCTGCAGAAATGGTAAAATATTAGGTGTAGATCGTATCCGTCACTCAAAAAGTAAAACAGGTTATGTAAGCGAAAAAACGATTTATAAATGTGAGGACTGTAAAGGATGCCCTTACAAAAGCGAATGCATCAAAGGGAATCATTGCAAAACACCTGCGGAAGAACGGCCAAAGACACTTCAGGTTGCAAAAACATTTCTAAAACATAGAAAAGAAGATTTAAACAGGATATGCAGTTCCTCAGATATTTAAGCAAAGAAAATACAAATGTTCTTGCAGAGAGTACATTTCTTGCCATGGCCTGTAGCAATGAACAGCGTTTTTGGATGGATTTTATCCTTAAAACGGCAAAAGGGAAGCTGTCGCTTCACGAAAATATATTCGTTAAAGTGACAGCCCCTTCTCTGATTTTTAGCAGTTTACTCTGTAATGGGAATGGGTTTTAGGTCTTCATCCCGACCACTGGAAACGGATTTAAGGTCTCCGTTCCGACCATAGTATCTTCTTTCTGTATCTCTCCCTGCCCATGCAATAAGCAGCCGCTATTGTTCCACCGTCATTTCCCTGCAATATCCCGCACAAGCTCCTCCAGCATATTTTCCTGATAGCCCGCGCATCCGTTCTCCAGCACGCACTTTGCCGTCTCTCTCAATTCTGGATTTTGGATGCTTTGCAGCTTTTTCCTGCTGCCGCTGCCGATCTCTTCCTGCGAACAGCTGCGCCCGTAATCCTCCGGCGACATCCTCCACATATGGATACTGCCTTGGGATTTTTGCCAGAGCCTGTCCGCAATGCAGAGCCCATCCGGATCAATATCGCCGTTATAATAAATTTCAGCGCCTGACGCAAGCAAATACGGGATCAGCACCTGTGCCGCAGAGCGCGGCTGCCCGGACGTACATAAAAGTGTGACGTCCCGTTTTTTCAAACGGTCGAGCAGATAGCAGAAAACCATCTCATTCTCAACAATATATACCCGTTCCCCTGCCGCCTGCGCGCCGGTAACTTCCCGCAGATTCTCCATCGTAATGACACATGCCTCCCTCCGGGCACAGAAAGCATCGTATGCCGGATGCCAGCCCTCTGCCGTCAGCAGCCGCAGCCCGTAGGCATGCACCATCGACGATACGTTATCCGGGACAAGACAGACCTCCATCAGCAAATTTCTCCACTGATGGGCGCTTTGGGGCAGCTCCGCTTCTTCGCAGAAGCAGACGGCATGCATCAAAAGCTGTCCTGCCGCCGTTCCACGGTCGAAATAGTGCGGATTTCCCGATATTTCTGCCGCAAACACTGCCAGCGGGCACTCCCCGCCCTGACGCTTTAATTCTGCCAGCCGGATCATGGCGTTTCCTACATTTTGTACCAGAATCCCAGCCTGCCGCTTATCTTTCCCGTACTCCCGCATCAAAAGCTGACAGCCGTGCTTTCTGGCAGAAGCCATTTCCCGCAGCCATAAAAAAGCTCCCGACTCCCTGCCGGCGCCGTCTGCGAAAGACTCGCATAAGCTTTCCAGAAACTCCTTTTTTCTGCCCTGCTCCTCCTCCCGCCGGTCTTTCGCCCTCACAAGGGCTTCCCCGAAATATTCCTCCAACACTTTTTGCATATCGACCGGGGCAAACCGGGTTTTCTGCAGCCCTTTTTCAAATTCAGAAAAAGAGAACCGGATCGTTTCCCCGTAAAAATTCTTTCCGAGCACGCCTCCGATCGCCTGACGTTCCTGCTCAGACGTCCCTGCAAGCGTGATCCGCCCCGCCGCCCTTCCATAGGATTGCCATTTTTTCCGAAGCTCCTCAAAGCATCTTCTGTACTCTGCCCTGGTCTTAAAATAATTTGCACACTCCCTGTTACTGCACATCCAATATCCTCTCATGCCCGTTCCATGTATAACGGATGACCGAAACGACCTGCGAATCCTGCGGTCTGGAAAGCTCTGCGATCCGAAGCCCCTTTACCGTATCGAAACATCCCCACAGCGCCTGGGAATTCATGATATAGTCAAAATCCAGCTTGTGGACGAGTTCAAACATACTGCTGATATTTTTGTCATCCACTCCCGCAAACGCCTCGTCCAGTGCGATCATGCGCGGATGATCTGCCTTTTCCGCCTTTTTGTACTGCGCATTGACCGCCGCAAAAAGAGGCACATACATCGCCATCGCCTTTTCCCCGCCGCTGAAACGGTTGAACGCCGCGTTCGTCAGAAGCTTCCGTTCTCCTTCCCCGCGCCTGAAATACATATGGAACTCAAACCATTTCCGGTAATCCAGCGCATCCCGGACAAGTTCCATATAATTGACCATGCCTCCGTCCTCTTCCAGCCTCTGTTTTTCAAACCGGATCCTGCTGCGGAAATGCGCCGCCACTTTTTCAATATCTTCTATTGTCAGAAGCTCCCGGTCCCGAAGCAGGATCTGCTCCAGCTCTGCCGTATCCAGCTCCGAATCATTTTCCGCTCTGCGGGGCTTCCAGTCCAGAGAAAAGATAAGTCCCATGGACGTATCCATTTCCTTCATCAGCTGCGACATATCTGAAACCCATTTCCGGCTTTCTGCGATCCGGTCCGTCAGCTGCCGGCTGATCGTCTGGGAAAGAATATCCTCAAACAGCTCCCTGTCCTTTTTCCGGATCAAAAGCTCTGTCTCGTCTATCGCCTGCTTTAAAATCCCGTAAAAGGCTTCCAGATATACCCTCTTCCCATTCCATGCCGAAACGACACGAACCCTTTTGCGCAGCACCCCGGAAACGCCGCCCTCTTCCAGAACCGGATCCTGCGCGTCAAAACAGTCCTCCAGAGATGTTCCGTAATTGACAAGACTGCCGTTATGGCGCTGGTATACCTGATGCAGCGACTGAAGCATTTCCGTCGCTTCCCGGTTCCTGTCAGCTTCACGCAAAACCCTCAGAGCCTCCTGCGCACATTCCGGAATGCCCCTGCTGCCTCTGTCGATCACGAGCTTTAACGCCAGCTCCTCTTCAAAATACGTTCTCAAAAAGGTTTCAACAAGAATGGTCTGCTGCAGGCTTTCCTTTTGCCGGGGTTCATTTTCCAGAAGCCGTTCCAGACGCTCCTCCAGCCTTGCAAGCGCTGTTTTCAGCCCCTCTGTCTCGCTGTCGATCTCTTCCAACTCCTGCTTCAGATGACTTAACCGGGCAGCCTTTTCTGCAATATCCGGGCGGTTTAAATATTCCTCACACTGCCGGATCTTAACGTCGCATTCCTTTGCCTTTACGCTGCAGCTTCGTTTTTCCCCCAGCGCCGCATCCAGCATATCCTCCGCCTGTATGTTCCGGTCTTTCTCCAGGCTGTCGTTTCTGCGCTCATTTTCAAGCCGCAAAAGCTTCTGCCTTATCTCATTCCAGATGCTTCCGTAATCCTGCGCCGCTCCGGCTGCCTCTTCATATGCTTCTGCCGTTCTTCCATACGGAAAGTGCCTGCATTTCTGCAAAACTTCCTGATACCGGAGATTTTTTTCGGCTGACAGGATGCGCTCCTGTTCTTCCTTCTGCGCGCACTCCTCTTCCGTTATGCGCAGCCGCAGGGCGAGGCTTTTTTCCTGTTCCAGGGCAGCGTCAAGCTCTGAAAAGCCCGGAAGTCCCTGATATTCCTTCTGCAGCCTTTCCATCCGTCCTTCAAGCCGCAGGATCTTTTCCTGCGCTGCTGCAAGGGCATCCTCTGCCTCCCGCAGCAAACGCTCCAGTTCAGAAATTTTCTGTTCCCTGCGCCTTTTTCTGGCAAGCACCCCGACAAATTCCGCGCTGCCGCGCTTATCCGCTTTTCCGGCAAGGATCCCCTGTCCAAAGCTCCCGTCTTTGCCAATATAAATTCCTCTGCCGCCTGTTTCATCCTCATAAATATTGCCGAGGATCCGCAGCACCGCTTTTTTCAGGCCGTTTTCCAGATCTTCTCTCACAATCAGCCGCGCAAAGCTGGAATTTCCCTCTTCCTTCGCATACAGGACAGTATCCAGAAATTCCGGGCACGTTTCCTTGAGTTTTTTGAAATCTTCCTCCGCTACAACGAGCGCATCCAAAATGCCCATTTTCCCAAGCTGGGCTTCCAGCCTTGCACATTCCCGTTCCCCCAGCCCTTCTGCAAATTCGACCGCCTTATAAAAAGGGACCGCCGCAATTCCGGATCTTTGAAGCGCCGCCCTGGAAATTTCCGTATCTTCCTCCCGTTTTGGCTCCAACTCCTCCTGCTTGCGCAGACAGACAAGCTCCTCTTCGGTCTTTTCCTTCTCCTCAGCCCGCAGCTTTTTCTCATATTCCAGACCGTTTTTCTCGTCCAGAAGCTCCTGACGCTGCCGTTCATAATCCATGCGCAAAAGCTCCTGCACCTTTGCGGCGTCCGCAGCAGAGCCGTACTCCCGTATCCGCTCCTCTGCCTCCTTCAATGTGCCGTCTGCCGGCTTCCACTCGCCGGAAATTTTCTTTGCTTCATAAACGGCGCTGATCCATTCATCCATCCGGGAAACCACCGCTTCCTGCGCTTTTGTCAGCCGCTCCCGTTCCCCGGCTTTTCTTTTTTGAAGCTTCTCCAGCTGCTCCGCCAGCACATCGTACTGTCCGGCAATTTCCTCATACTTCTGTATCTCTTTCCGGCATTCCAGAATCAGCCTGCGGAACGCTTCCAGCTCCTTTAACAACTCTCCGCTCTCTTCATACCGTTCCGCAGCAAGCGCCTGCAGGGCTTGCCTGTGCCCGTCCCACTGCAGGATCTCCTGCGCGTCCTCCAGCTCCTCCTTCAGCGAAAAAAGCGTGTCCTCCAGCTGTTCCAGCTGTTCTTTAATTTCTTTTCTTCTGCGCTCCCCCTGTAAAAGCTGTTCCTGATACCCTCTGGCTTTCTCCTCCCAATAGGACTCCTTTTCTGCGGCTTCCTCTTTTTCCCGTTTTGCCTGTTCCAGCTTCCGGTCCATTTCCTCCAGATCCGTATCCAGAAGCCCGTCCCTCTCCGTCTCCTTCAGTCTCCGCTCTTCCTTCAGCTCCGTCAGCCGCAGCGTCTTGCTTCTTTGTGCCTCCTGCGCTTCCTCCCGCTCCTGCTGCGTCTGTTTCAGCCTTTCCTGCTCCGTTTCCGCCTTTTCTTTTGCCGAAAGATATGCCTGCGCCTTTTTGGCAAGCATGTACTGATTGTACCGGGTATATTCGTTTCGGATGATCTTCACATCGTTAAACGCCCTTGTCAGCATCTCAAGGCTGTCCTGGATCTCGTCCATCTTTTCCATGGCGTCCACCATTGTACGCAGATCCTCGTCCGTCAGCGTCTGCAAGGAATCGTTCAGAATATCGTATACTTTTGTCGGTTTAAATTCCTTGGAAAGTTTGGGCGCACGCACCTTCACAAGCAGCCGGATAAACTGTTCGTACTGCTCCGCCCTGCGGAATCCGAAAATATACTGGTTCACATATTTTTTGTATTCGCTCTGGCTGGTCGTAAAATAATTATCCTCTCCCAGCTCTGCCTTCATTTCCCTTCTGTCCAGCGGTATTTTGCTGGAACCCACTTCTTTATACAACCGGACATCCGTGCCCACTCTGCGGCCATCCAGAATAACAAATCCCCAAAAATCCATCGGCTTGCCGCGCTTTGCCCGCTGTCCGATCCCGATCGTCCTGTACTCCTCCGTGCCCTCCTTTTTTAATTCCAGAAACAGGTAGCCCGTAGATTCGTCCTTTCCCTCTTCGCCCAGAAAATAGTATTCCATCCTCCTGTCGCTGGAGCCAAACGGATCCAGCCGGCTGGGCGTGCGGTCCCCGTCCAGAATAAACGGGATAAAGCTCTGGGTCGTGATCGACTTCCCGGACGCATTCTGCCCCCGAAGCAAAAGCTTGCCATCCTCAAATTCAAACTCCTCTTCATCATACAGCCAGAAATTCACAAAGCCGATACGGTTCATCTTAAAGCGGTTACTCACTCTTTTGTACCTCCGTTAAAATCCTCCGGATAAACGCCCGCCGTCCTTGCCGCCGACGGAAATACCGTAATCTTTTCCCCCTCCTGCCGGATCATGAGCCAGCTCTCCATATAGTCCAGAACCGTCTCCGTCAGGCGCTGCTCTTCCATCTCACGGTATTCCTTACTCCATCCGTCCTTCCATTCCCTGCGGCAGGACAGGATCATCTTCTCCAGATAAACGGCATCCAGATCGATACAGCCATTTTCCGCAGGAGCCAGCTTCCCGTCCGCCACCTCCTGCCTGATCTTTCCGCTGACCAAAAGGACGATTTCCGCAAGCATGGCGTCCCGCGGATGGACTGTGCCGTAACAATCGCCGCCATCCAGCGTAAAACATGCCATATTTTTATAGACATCCAGATTGCCGCCCAGGTTTTCCCCCATATATTTCGCAACCCACTGTCTCTGGTTTTTCAGATAAGCCCCGTCAGCATCCTCATTGCCTTCCCAGTACATGGACGGGCATACTGCAAGCTGCCGGTACACACGGTTGACGCGCACGCTTCCCCTGTTTTCCTGAAATTCCTCAAAATCCGTTTTTTCAAAATCCTCGTATGACTGATAGGCTGAAATATCCGTTGTAAAGCTTGCCGCAAAATATTTGGAATATCCCGTGTTCTCATACAGGACCTCCTGCCCGGCCTCTGTCCCGAACGTCTCGCTGCGTCCCTCGTAAACCCGCAGCATCTGCAGCCTCTCCATATATTGCAGCACGCGGACCAGCGATTTTCTCTGGGTAAAAGAAGTCCAGTCCATATCCATATACGGCTTTAACTGCACCTCCACATAATCGATCAGCTCTGACAGGAGAAACTGTTCCTCTTCCTCCTTATCCTCCAGATACATCAGCACCACGCATAAAATGCAGTAATCCCTGATCTCTGTAAACTCCCCGATCCCCATAAAGCCTTCGGCGTGCGCCGGACGTTTTTCCAGCTTCAAAAGCTTCTCCGTGTGGATCAGCTTCCAGCCCAGCTGCTCCCTTATGAATTTCTGAAAACCGGGAATCTCCCTCTTTACCCTGTAATATGCTTCCTTGTCTGTATCTTTGCAGATCCAGAAATTTTCCAGCAGCGTCCTGAACTCATTCATGATCCTTTAAACTCCAATATAAATGCCGGCATAACCAGATCCCCGTCCTCGCACCTTAACACGCATTTTCCTTCGGTCCGCTTCAGATGGTATTCCTGCCCATATTCCGTTCTTCCGTTTTTCCCGGAATTCATATTTGCCTGCGTGATCCACTGCAAAAATGTAATCCTCGTCTCCTGTGAGATCACCTCGTCAATTTCCGAAAACGTGATCCGGTTATCCCGGATATAATGCATCACGATCTCCTTCTGCCGTTTCAATTTCCGCAGATAACTGTCCCTCTGCGCCATTTTTTCCAGCGACTTATCCGTAAATCCCCGCTTATCCTTTTTCTCCTTATAGGCTCTCGTATGGGGCTTCAGCAGAAATTTTGCCGGCTCCTCCTGATAAACGCTGTTATTTGCCGAATCCTCTTCACGGGGTTCCAGCGTTTTAAAATGCTGTATCCGCTGCACGCCAAATACATGGGCTGACAGCCTGTGCGCCTCTTTTAAATCCCCGCAATTTAAAAACAGCTCCAGAAACTTCCGGTAATCATCTTTTCTGCTGATTCCTCCATTCTGAAGCTGCACGATCAGAGCCGCATTCTGGATAATGCTTCTGATCACGTCGTTTGTGATCTTTAAAACCTTTTTACTTTCGCATTCATTGCCGTCAGAGTCGATAAACCAGTTTTTCAGCGAAGCCCATTTTCCCATCACGTTTTCACGGATGCTCGGCTCCGCATTCCCGTGCAGTTCCAGAACGGCATGGGGAATGTCGAGCTCACTCTGTATGACCTTTTCCAGAATTTCCGCTTCCACCACGCCCATGTTTTCCAGAAGGATACGCTCGATCCGCTTGGAATAGCGCTGGAGCTCCTGCACAAATTCATTCAGATACCGGATAAATTTATCCTTGTGCATCACAAACTCCACAGACTTCATCAGCTGATCCGTCCTGCCGGAATAAAAATCGCGCAGATAATCCTGATAATTCTGGTTCAGCCGCTTAAAATCCTCCTGCAAAAGCCCCCACCATTCGTTAATCTCTTTCAGGCTGGCGCCCTTCATCTCTTCCGCGCGCTTTAAGCCTTTTTCCATCCGTATAAAAAAATTCGTCGATAAATTTCCGGATTCCAGAAAAATATTTTCCAGCCGCACGGTCAGACGCTCAATCTCAACCGCATACTCCGACATCGTATAGCGGTACTGCTTATTTTTATAGTCCGCGATCGTATAGACCCTGCCCGGATCCTGGATCGGCGTCAGATTCTTCCATTTTACCAGCGCGTCCAAATCCGGCAAAAGCTGCTCCATCCGGTAATCTTCAAACGCCTCGTCCTGCCTCATCAGACGCAAAACGTCCTCTTTATACAGCTGGAAATGCATTTTTTCATATTCCCGGTAAAAGCAGCGCATGATCTTTCTGTATACCGGCGCATTTTGAACGGACAAATAGGACGTTTCGTTGATCGGTTCAAAATATTCCATGCTTATCCCCCATTCTGCCGCCTTATATTACCCCTTCCAGCAAAGCCGGTGCAGCTCCCCGTTTTCCTGAAGCCCTGCAAAGGCGTTCTGCCGGAGCGCCTCGTAGAGCACGATCGCCGCCGAATTGGAGAGGTTCAAGGAGCGGATGTCCTCCCGCATCGGAATGCGGATACAGCCCTCCTCGTGCTCTACCAGAATCTCCTCCGGGATGCCCGCGCTCTCTTTTCCGAACATGATATAGTCGTCCGGTCCAAAGCTTACGTCGCTGTAAACCTGATGCGCCTTTGTCGTCGCCAGCCACAGCTTCGCGCTCTTTCCGACCGCCGGGTTTTTCGCCAGAAAATCCTCAAAATTGATGTAGCGGCGCACGTCCAGCAGATGCCAGTAGTCCATCCCGGCGCGCTTTAAGTGCTTTTCGTCCAGCGAAAACCCGAGCGGCTCGATCAGGTGCAGCACCGCGCCCGTCGCCACGCACGTCCTTCCGATATTTCCGGTATTCGCCGGGATCTCCGGCTGATGCAGTACAATATTCAGCATAGTCTTACAATTCTGCCCTTTCTTTTTTCAGCTTTTCCACAAAATGCGCCAGCCTGCCGATCGCCACCTTCAAATTTTCCAGCGAATACGCATAGGAAATCCGGATAAAGCCCTCGCCGCAGTCGCCGAACGCCGTTCCCGGCACGACCGCCACCTTTTCCTCGTGCAGGAAGCGGGTCGCAAACTCGTCGCTCGTCATGCCGAATTCCGCGATGCACGGGAATACATAAAACGCTCCGTAAGGCTCAAAGCAGGGCAGCCCCATCTCCTTGAAAGCGTGCATCAGATAGCGGCGGCGCTGATTGTATTCGTCCCGCATCTCCTTTACATCGCCGTCGCCGTTTTTCAGCGCTTCCACCGCCGCATACTGGCTCGTGGTCGGCGCGCACATGATCGCAAACTGGTGGATCTTGATCATCTGCGTGATGATCTCCTCCGGTCCGCAGGCATAACCAAGCCGCCAGCCGGTCATGGCATACGCCTTTGAAAAGCCGTTGATGAGGATCGTCCGCTCCTGCATCCCCGGGATCTGGGCGATGGAAACGTGCTCTTCCTTATAGGTAAGCTCCGAATAAATCTCGTCGGAGATCACAAAAAGATCTTTTTCCCGGATCACCTCCGCGATCTCCTCCAGATCCTTCCTCTCCATGATCGCCCCGGTCGGATTATTCGGGAACGGCAGGATCAGCACCTTTGTTTTGTCCGTAACCGCGTCGCGCAGCTCCTGCGCCGTTAAACGGAACTCGTTTTCCGCTTTCAGGTTGATGATCACCGGAACCGCATCCGCCAGCACCGCGCACGGCTCATAGGAAACATAGGAGGGCTGCGGGATGAGCACCTCGTCTCCCGGATTGATCATGGCGCGCAGGGCGATGTCGATCGCTTCGGAGCCGCCGACCGTCACGATCACCTGATTGCGGTAATCGTATTCCAGCCCGTGACGGCGGTTTAAATAACGGCAGATCTCGATTTTTAATTCCTTTAAGCCGGCGTTGGACGTGTAAAAGGTGCGCCCTTTTTCCAGCGAATAAATGCCCTCGTCGCGGATATGCCACGGGGTATCGAAGTCGGGCTCTCCCACGCCAAGTGAGATCGCATCATCCATTTCGCTCACGATGTCAAAAAATTTCCGGATGCCCGACGGCTTGATCGTTACGATTTTATCGGATAACGGATTTCTCATGGCATGAATTTCTCCCTCTGGTCTTCAGATTTTTTTGCAAGGATCGTCCCGTGATCCTTATATTTTTTCAGGATAAAATGGGTCGCGGTGCTTAAAATGCTGTCCAGCGTAGAAAGCTTGTCGGACACAAACGCAGACACCTCTTTTAAGGATTTGCCTTCCAGCGTCACAAGCAGGTCAAAGCCGCCGGAGATCAAAAATACCGCGTTGACCTCCGGGTATTTGTAGATCCGCTCCGCGATGCTGTCAAAGCCCTGCCCGCGCTGGGGCGTCACGCGCACCTCGATCAGTGCCGATACCTTTTCGATGCTCGTCTTTTCCCAGTCGATCAGCGTGTGGTAGCCGCAGATGATGCCCTCCGCCTCCATCGCCGCCATTTCATTTACTACGTCGATCTCCTCGACGCCAAGGATCACCGCCAGCTCCTTTAAGTTGATGCGGCTGTTTTTTTCGATTATTTTTAATAATTCTTCTCTCATTTCTTCCTCCCATTCACAATGCTTCCCTGTCTTGATTCCAGTCTTAAGCCCGCTTTTGATTTTTCTCTTAAAAACCGGTCATACCGGCAGGATCCGGTAAATCGGATCCTCCTTTGCCGGTTCCAGAAAACGCCGTTCCTCGCCGTTTATGATCACCCTGCCGTTTTCCCCGGTCAGACGTCCGATGACCTCTGCGGCAATCCCTGCGCTGCGCAGCTGCCCTGCCAGCGCCTCGCCGTCTGCCGCCACGCACAAAAGGCTTCCGTTTGCCGCCAGCTCATAGGGATTTACGTCTAGCAGGTTGCAGACCTCAACCGTCTCCTGCCGGATCGGGATTTTTTTCAGAAAAACCTCAAGTCCGGTCCCGGTTTGCTCCGCCAGCGTCCAGAGCGCGTGGAATATACCGCCCTCGCCCGCCGCGCAGACCGCCCCGACGCCGGACTTACAGGCGGCTGCCGCCTCCGGGACGATCGAAAGGCAGCGGTCAAGGGCTGCCGCTTCCTCCAAAAAGTGAGCGGAATAGCGCTTCAAAAGCTGCTCCCTGCACCGGTTTGTCAGGCGGACAGTCCCTTCGATCCCCGCCCACTTTGTCATCACGATCTGGCTTCCCGCAAAGGGACGCTTCTCCTGATCTGCCATACGCTTCCCTGTTCCCATGCCCCAGACGTGCGCCGACGCGCTCGTTACCGGAGCGTTTACCGCTGCGCTGACGCACGCCTTGACATCCGCGATGGCTGCGCCCGCGCTTTCTGCCGCTGTCCGGACGCTGCACACCATCTGCTGCAACGTCCGCTCCTGTTCCCCTAAAGGAAGAAGGATCTGAACCTGCAGGCTGCACCGAAGCCCGTTTCCGGCTGCATCCATGCCGCGCAATACCGCCCCCTCCATCGCCCGGTTCACGGCGCTGTATACTGCATAGCCCGCCGCATCCGCGCCCGTACAGACGCTTCCCTGCGCAGCCGCCGTTTCCATTTTGCTGCATTCAAAAAAGGCGCAGTCCTCCCCATGCGCTGCGCCTCTTAACCATTCTGTTTTATTGCCCAGTTTCCGATGAATGCTCCGTTCGTAAACGGTTCCCGTCACATTCCCTGTTTTCATAAAGCTCCATCCGTTTCTGTTTTGATACCTTTTTACAGGCAGTCCTTTTCCATGCGGTCAGTTGCCCGCCGCGGCGTCCTGTGCCGCCTGGGCTGCCGCTGCCTGTGCCGCCGCGATCGCTTCCAGCTGCTCCTGCGTCAATGCCGCAGCCGCTTCCTGCGCCGCCTGAATATTGGCAATTGTCGCCTTGACCTGATCGATGCTGCTCGTCGCGATCGCCGCATTGATCTGGGCGCTCATGTTCGGATCCGCTGTCGCCGTGCCTACAACCGCCGTTCTCGGGCTCATCTGGTAGGTGCTGCTGTTTACCTGCTCCCGGCTCACTTCCACACCGTCCTCTTTTACAACCTTCCACAGCTTCGCCTTATATCCGATATGCGCGCTGCTCGTGCTGATCACGCCCACCGGCTGTCCCGGATCCGCCACGATATTGTCCTTTTCCGGAACATGCTTTTCGAGCACCTCGCTCTCATAAACGACCGTCCTGTTTTTCGGGCGCGTCTCCACGCCGTAGATCGTGAAGGTGATCTTTTTATCCTTTGTATAGCCCTCGATATAGATCGGATAGTCCGTGTTGTTCACAAAGATAAAATCCTTGCCCGAGGACTCCGCGATCGCCGCGTCCGCCGAAGGATCCACATAGGTTACGATCATCGAGTGGTTGTGACGCTCCGTCACATCCAGCTCCGCCCGCAGCACCGCATTATAAAGCGTCGTCGATACCTGACAGATGCCGCCTCCGATGCTGTCTACCACCTTGCCGTTCAGATAGGAGCCTGCCATCTCATAGCCGTTCTCCGCCGAAAAAGGCTTTACCGCATCATATGTTGAAAACGCCTCTCCCGGATAAACGGTCGTTCCGTCGATCAGCTTGCAGCCGTTTGCCACGTTCTGGCTGCGAGACGGCCCGGACGAGGAATAGCTCGTCGTAAATGTGCCCAGCACATCCTTTACCTTCGCAAGATCCTCCGTTTTGCCCTGCGGCTCATCCACCGCCATCGCCAGCTCCACGCTTCCCTCGCTGCGATCCCACTGCGTCGTCAGATAATCATAGACCGCATCTGCGGACGCAGCCTCATCTACCACATAGCCCGTCCTGCCTTCCTCCACCACAAAGGAACCGTTTTCCCGCTTTAAATGCGCGTCCACCGCTTCCGCATTGAACTGCGTGCACTGCTCCGACACAACCTGCGCGATCGCATCCCGGTCAAAATCCAGCTCCACATGGAAATTCATGCCGCGGTTTTTCAGATCCTTCATCGCCTTGTAGCGCGCCACGATGTTGCCCTTTTTGCCGAGGGAAACCGCATCCGCCGCAAGCTCCGTATTTTTCCATGAAACGCCCAGCTCTCCCGCCGTCACGGACACGCCCTGCCCGTCCTGCGCCTGCAAAAAGATCTCCGTCTGCTCCAGCCCGTCCACATAGCCCTGGATCGCCGCCGTCGCCTGATCCTTCGTCATCCCGGACAGGTCGATGCCGTCTGCCGTGACCCCTTCCTGGATCGTGTCGTTCGGGGCGGCATACGCCTCCCGTCCTGTTCCCAGAAACAGAAATGCCGCCGCTGCTGCCGTCAGAAGTACGGTTTTAAATCGATTCATTTTTTAAGTCCTTCCTTGCTTATAAAAAGGATACCAGAGTGGGGACGATCATCGCCAGCACCAGGATAATGATGATGACAGACGAAATGATCTTCTGGTTCTTTCTGTTATGAAAATTCATCATGTGATCATGCCTCCTTCCGCGCCCTTTGCGCGGTTTCTCCCATTATAAAGCACCCGCGCCACTTTTGCAAGCCATGGCAGCCGTTCAATCCCGATCCCCCGCCAGAATCCGGTCCGCCATCCTGCTCGCCTCGTTCCGCGTCAAAAGCTCCACGTCAAAATCCGGCACGATCCCTCTTTCTTCCAGCAGCCGTCTCAGCCGCTCCTTCTGCCGGGGCGACGCCGGCCCTTCCTTTTTGACCTTATACAAAAGCGGGACCGGCGCAAAGCTTTTCTCCTCAAAAAAACGTGCGCAAAGCTCCTGGTATAAAAAATGCGCCGCCCGCGCGTCCTCCAGCGCCCGGTGCGCCGTAATCGGGATCCCGAAATGCACGCACAGATCAGACAGCCGCCTGCTTGGAAGCTCCGCAAGATACTGCCGCGAAAGCTTCAGCGTATCCACACCCTTCCGCTCAAAGGGCTTTCCTGCGTTTACCGCCGCCCGCTTCAAAAACGAATAATCAAACAGGATCCTGTGTCCCAGAAGCGGCAGCTCCCCCGCAAATTCCAGAAATTCCCCCAGAACCGTTCCGACCGTTTCCGCGCCCAAAACCTGCTCCTGCACGATCCCCGTCAGCTCTGTGATCCGCTCCGGGAGCGCGCGTCCCGGATTGACAAAGCGGGAAAATTCTCCCGTGACCTGCCCGTTTTCCACGCGCACCGCGCCGATCTCTATGATCTTGTCCGTTTTCGGATTCAGCCCCGTCGTTTCCAGATCGACGCTGATATACGAATCCATCCCTCTCATTTTTTCGCCTTCTTCTGCCGTTTCTGATAATCCCTGCACCACTCCGTCAAGAAGCACTCCTCGCATTTCGGCGTCGGCGCCTTGCAGATCGTCCTTCCCAGCGTGATGATCTGGATATTGTATAAAATCCAGTGATCCTCCGGGAGCACCTTCATCAGCTCCATTTCCACCTTTACCGGATCGTCCTCCTTCGTCAGCCCCAGCTTTTTGGAAATCCGCTTCACATGCGTGTCCACGACCACGCTCGGCTCATGGTAAATGTTGCCCCGGATCACGTTTGCCGTCTTTCTGCCCACACCCGGCAGGGCGGTCAGCTGTTCCAGCTGCGACGGCACTTCACCGCCGTATTTTGCCATCAGCTCCTGACAGCAGGCGATGATATTTTTTGCCTTGTTATGGTAAAACCCGGTCGGGCGGATGTCCTGCTCCAGCTCTTTTAAATCCGCGTCCGCAAACGCCTGCACCGACGGATATTTCACGAACAGCTCCTTTGTCACAATATTAACCCGCGCGTCCGTGCACTGGGCGCTTAAGATCGTGGCGATGAGAAGCTGCCACGCGTTTTCATGGTTTAAATAGCAAATATATTCCCTGCCGTAATGGGCGTCCAGCTGATCGAGGATCGCCTTTGTATGTGCCTTCAATCGCTTATCTCCTTTTTGCAAAAACTATTTTTTCAAAAACTGTTTTTTCAAAGCCGCACGGGAACGGGAGGCGCCGCAGCTTACAGCTCCACCCGCATCGCCGCCGCGTTTCCATACATCGGGTCGCGCCTGCGGTAATCGAACAGGATCGCCGTTTTTTCCCGCGCGCCGTCCTCCTGCGACAGTTCCCACAGTTCCCACGCCGTTTTGTCCACCGGCCATGTAAAAATTTCCAGATGGGTCATGCGCTGCAGCTGCCTTGCCTGATATTCCCCATAATCGGGCAGATATGCCCGGTTTTCCTCCTCTTCCCGGTAAAATGCTGCGATCCGGTCATGGTGCGGGCGCTGGTCCGGCGCAAATTCCGGCCTGCTTTTCGCATTCTCCCGCAGATAAAGGTCGTAAACCGCAAGCTCCCGGTACAGCCCGATGCGCCCTGCGTCCTCCTGCTGCGCAAATTCCAGCAGCACCTCGTAGCGCCGCGACCGCGCCGGGCTGTTTGCGAAATAGCCTTTTTCCTGATAAAAACGCGCCAGCCTGTCGTACATCTCAAAGGCGCTTTCAAAACGGCGCAGCAGCACCGGCAAAATATGGGTAAACTGGCCGCTGTTGTAATACAGCTCGACCATTTCCTCCACCTTTTTCAGACGGATCACGTCGTCATAGGAAAGCCACTTCGTATAGAGCACCTCATAGGGCGGGCATTCCCTGTATACAAGCCCGTATTCCGAAGCCATTTCTTCCATATAGGAGCCTTTTAGCACCTTCAAAAAGCCCAGCTGCAGCTGTTCCGGACGCATCGCGTACACATCGTTGAACGAACGGATAAAGCTGTCCATATCCTCATAGGGCAGCCCCGCGATCAGATCCAGATGCACGTGGATATTGTGCTCCGCATGTATCCGCACGACCGAATGGCGCAGCCTGTCGAGGCTTGCAAACCGCCGGATCTCCTGAAGCGTCTGCGGATTAGTGGACTGCACGCCGATTTCCAGCTGCACAAGCCCCGGGCGCATTTTTCCCAGAAGCGCCAGCTCCTCGCCGTTTAGCAGATCCGCAGAAATCTCAAAATGAAAATTCGTCACGCCGTTGTCATGCTCTTGAATATAGCGCCAGATTTCCTGCGCGTGCCGGTGATTGCAGTTAAACGTCCGGTCGATGAATTTGACCTGCGGCACTTTTTTGTCCAGAAAAAACTGCAGCTCCTTTTTTACCAGAGAGAGATCCCGAAGCCGCACCGTTTTGTCGATCGACGACAGGCAGTAGCTGCACCTAAAAGGGCAGCCCCTGCTCGATTCATAATAAACGATCCGGTTTTCAAAGCCTTCCATATTTTCATAAAAAAACGGCTGCGCGCTGATGTCTGTCAACTCCCTCTCATCCGTCCGCACGATCTTTCGGGACACCGGGTCGCGGAACACGATCCCTTTTATGCTGTCCAAGCCCGCCTGACTGACCGCCCCCGGCCAGAATGCCGCGATCTGCATCTGAAGCTGCCGGGAATAGCGCCCGCTGCTTCTTTTTTCATAAAATCCCAGAAGCTCCGAAAAGGTCGCCTCGCCCTCGCCGACCATGATCCCCGCCAGAAACGGATATTCCTCCAATATCTGCTCAGCGTCAAACGACACCTCCGGGCCGCCCAGCCAGATCGGCAGATCCGGCATGACCTGATGAAGCTCTCCGATCAGCTCCCGGATCAGCTTCCAGTTCCAGATATAACAGGAAAAAGCCGCTGCATCCGGCTTTCTCCCATAAATGTCCGCCAGGATCTCCTCCAGCGGCTGATTGATCGTATATTCCGCGATCTCCACATCCCGCGCAAGCTCCTCGTGATGCTCTGCTGCGTAGGAACGCAGGCTGTAGAGCGCCGGGTTGGAATGAATGTATTTCGCATTTAATGCTGCCAGCAAAAATTTCATAGGTGTACCTTTCTGTTAAATCCCAGCCTTACCACGCATGGACGCCATACTCCAAAAGGCTGTCGATGTCCTCATAAGCATTTTCAATCCGCTCCTGATGATACTGCTCATAATTATCAAAAATCTCCTGCGTTATCCCGTGCTCATCCCATTCGCGCAGAATTTCTCCCGTGGGACGCCCCTTTTCACACGCATAGCATTCAATCAGATAGATAAAAAATTTCATTTCTTCTGTCATATACGCCCTTACTCTCCTCGCAAATAAACAGAGTTGCGGGGATCTCCCGTTATCTGTTCCGTTTCCCACATATCAAAAACCGCTGCTTCTGAAAAACTGCTCAACCCATTATCCGCATCCTCCAGCAGCGCATGCGTCTCGGAAGTCAAAAAGCGCCTGACTGCCTCCATCGGCTCCAGCGCATATTTTTCGATGATGCGGCCGATCACATTTCTATCATAATAATCCGTCACAAAATATACCGTCTTATTCATATCCTGATCCCCTCTACATATTCAAGGGCAGAAATTGCTTTTTCCGTTTTAAATACCAGCTGATCTTTCAGATTCTGCGGAAGTAAATTTGCGATCGTCTGCTCTGCCGTCAGATAACCGTCCAAATATAAAACCAATGTCTGCATTGTCTGATCATTCGCAACCGGCCCCCACACCACATCCCACGAATTTTCCATAATTTGATTTTTCCTGTTTGCCGTCACATATTCCAGCCATTTCCCGTCTGCTCTCTCAAAGTGAAGCACTTTTAATTCTTCAAAAACCTTATCGTCTAGTTTATATACTGAAACTTGACCGGTTCCCGTTTTTCTGATCCGGGCAGTTCTTTTTGCCCAGGTTGATGCCTGTCCCAAATCAGTTGTTGTATAAAAGCCTCTTCCAAAATCAAGCGCCCTCTGTGCTTTCAGCAATCTGGGTTCCGATACCGCAACATTGCTTCCATGATATAAGATCATGACTCTTCCACCTTTCCTGACTTCCAAAATCCCTCTTTCCGAACAACACCAGTATACCACACGCTCTCTGAATTGCATATATTTTATACCCTTCCCCCGGATTATCTGCTATACTGTTTACAGCTCCGAAAGTCCGCAATACAACGCCAAAATTCGGACAAAGCTCCTTAAATACAACAGAAAGGACTACAGCCAATGTATAAAAAACTTTATTTTCTCCTGCCTGCCGGGCTTCTGCTTTTTTCTGCAGCCGCCTGTGTTTCTGACGTACAGCTGGAACCCGTCACGATCTCTGCAGAGGACATTTCCATCGATCCTGACAGCGCACAGCCTTCCATTCCTGACAGCTCCCCTGACGCTTCCGAAACGGAATCTCAGACCGACAGCCTGTCGGAGACTGCTTCCGAAACCGGCGCTTCCGACGATATGTCGCAGTGCTTTTCCTTTGAGTCGCTAAAGCCGTTTACCTTCGTCTTTTCCAGCGGCGCAGGCGCATGGAGCACGATGCTGGAAATTCAGGAGGACGGCAGCTTTTCCGGTCAGTATTCCGACTCGGACGCCGGCAGCTACAGCGACGCCTATCCAAACGGCACACAGTATCTGTGCGATTTTACGGGGCAGTTTTCGCAGCCTGCCGCCATCAGTGAAAATATGTTTTCCATAAAAGTCGAGGAATTAACGTTTGCGAACCCGCCGGGCACGGAAGAGATCATGAACGATGTCCGCATCCTTTACAGTGAGTGCAACGGGCTTGCCAAGGGCGACGAAATCCTGATCGCCGTTCCGGGTACGCCGCTGACAGACATTCCGGAGGAATATCAAAGCTGGCTCAGCCTCTATGAGGTTTCGCAGGAGGAGCCTGCGATTCTTCCTTATTTTGCCCTGTTAAACGAAACGCAGCAGATCGCGTTTTCCAGCTATGATTCCCGCGACAACTTAAAAAATATCATCCACATGACGGAAGTGCGCGCTGACGAACTGGAAACCTCCCTTGCCGACGATCCTCTGACGCAGGATGAAATGAACGAAGCTGCCAAAGAGCTTTATCAGGTATGGGACGGGGCGCTCAATACCGTCTGGGATTTTTTAAAGGAATTTTTAAATCCTGAAAAAATGGAATTCCTCACCGCCGAGCAGAAAAACTGGATCTCCCAAAAGGAGCAGGCTGCCGCTGAAGCCGGCGCTTCTTATGAGGACAGCTCCATGCAGGATTTTATCGTCTGGCAGAAAAAAACCGAGCTGACCAGGGCCCGCGTCTATGAGCTTCTGGAATATGCCGGACTGTCCTGATAAAGACGTTCCCTCAGCATTCGTATAAACGCATTTTTTTATGTGGTATAAAAAGAACTTTCCTGCCGTACAAAAAATCCCGCGCAGCTTTTTCCGCCGCGCAGGATTTTTTTGATCTGATATTCTGTTATCTGTTCAGACTGTCAATAAACCGGTCAAAGCCAGCCTGTCCTTCCTCCGTCCTCTTATATACGCCCGCATCCTCGAGCACCTGCATGAATACAAGCCCAATCTCCTTCTGGATGATGCCGTGGATATTTTCCGCATTTACAGTTTCGTACTTCGGCAAAAATTCCTCCACCCAGTCGGCGTGCTTTAAAAGAACCTCGTCCCTGCGGATGTCCTCCCCGTTTAAAATCGCCTGTTCCAGATCCGCCATCTCTTTTTTCAGGCGGGCGGGCAGGACCGCAAGACCCATAACCTCGATCAGCCCGATGTTCTCCTTTTTGATATGGTGCAGGTTTGCATGGGGATGAAATACGCCCAGCGGATGCTCGTCGGTCGTGATGTTGTTTCTCAGCACCAGATCCAGCTCGAAATTTTCGCCGCGCTTTCTCGCGATCGGCGTGATCGTGTTGTGCTTCTCGCCGTCTGTCTCCGCAAAAACAAACGCCGCCTCGTCGCTGTAGCTACGCCATGCATCCAAAATCACGTCCGCCAGCGCGATCAGCCGCTCCGTATCTTTTCCCCAGATCCGGATCACGGACATGGGCCAATTCACAACGCCTGCCTGCACATCCTCAAAGCCCTTCACCGTAAACGTGCGCTCCACTTCTGCCTTTGCCATCGGGAACTCATAATGCCCGCCCTGAAAATGATCGTGGCTTAAAATCGAGCCGCCCACGATCGGCAGATCCGCGTTGGAACCGAGCATATAATGGGGGAACTGTTTTACAAAATCAAACAGCTTCACAAAGGTGTTGTGCTCGATCTTCATCGGGATGTGCTGTGAATTGAACACGATGCAGTGCTCGTTATAATAAACATAGGGCGAATACTGCATCCCCCACCGGCTGTCGTTGATCGTGATCGGGATGATCCGATGGTTCTGGCGCGCCGGATGGTTGATCCGTCCCGCATAGCCCTCGTTTTCCACGCAGAGCAGGCATTTCGGATAGCCGCTCTGCTTTGCAAGCTTCGCCGCCGCAATCGCCTTCGGATCCTTTTCCGGCTTGGAGAGGTTGATCGTAATGTCAAGGTCGCCGTATTTGGTAGGTGCGATCCATTTTTCATCCTTGCAGACGCGGTAACGGCGGATATAGTCCGTATCCTGACTGAACCTGTAGAAAAATTCCGTCGCCGCCTCGGGCGATTTTTCATATTCCGCCCAGAATTTACGGATGATTTCACTGGGACGTCCTACCAGACAGCCCATGATCTTCGTATCGAAAAGATCCCGGTAAACGACGCCGTCCTCCGGCATGATGCCCTTTTTTACCGCATAGTCCATCATTTCCGTCAAAAGCTCCGGCAGGCGCTTTACCGCCTCTTCCCTGCTCCGTCCGATCTCCTCCCCGAATCCGAACGGGTAATCCTCTTCCCCGAAAAGCTCCAAAAGCCTGTTCGTCGTATAAATTTCGTCCTCTTTTTCAACGAGTCCTGTCAGCAGCCCATACTGCACCAGTTCCCTGATATTTTCCTGAATCATCTGAAAATTCCCCTTCCCTTTACAGCTCCTTCGGACCGTCTCCGATCTCTACCACATAAAAATCCGCCGCATAGCCGATCTTTTTTTTGTAGGCTTCCCCAACCTGCTCCTGAAAGGCTTCGATCGCCTCATCCTTCACGATGCTTACCGTGCAGCCGCCAAAGCCCGCGCCGGTCATGCGGGAGCCGATCACGCCGTCCACCTTCCACGCTTCCTCCACAAGCGTATCCAGCTCGATCCCGGTCACTTCATAATCGTCGCGCAAAGAAACGTGGGACGCGTTCATCAGCCTGCCGAACTCTGCGATGTCATTTGCCTTCAGCGCCGCAACCGCCTTCATCGTCCGCTGGTTTTCATAAACCGCATGGCGCGCGCGCTTTGTGCGCACCTCATCCTTGATCGCAGATTTATAAAGCTCAAACTGCTCCTCCGTCAGATCGCCCAGCGTCTGGATGGCAGTTACCTTCTGCAGCTCTGCCAGCGCCGTTTCGCATTCGCTTCTTCTCTCGTTATATTTGGAATCTCCCAGACCGCGCTTTTTGTTGCTGCAGGAGATCACGACCTTCGCGCCCTCCAGACAGATCGGCGCGTATTCAAATTCCATCGTTGCGGTGTCGAGGAAAATCGCGTTGTCTTTTTTCCCCATCGCGATCGCGAACTGATCCATGATGCCGCAGTTTACGCCGTTAAAATTGTTCTCCGAAAACTGCCCGATCAGCGCCAGATCCTGATTCGTCACCTCAAAACCGTACATATCCCGCAGGATGTATCCGGTCAGCACCTCAACCGACGCAGACGAGGACAGCCCGGAACCATTCGGAATGTTGCCAAACAGCAACAGATCCATACCGTTTGTCACTTCCATCCCTTTTTCGCCAAACGCCCACATCACGCCCTTTGGATAGTTCGTCCAGTTCGCTTCCTTCTCCGGCCTGAGCCCCTCGACGCTCGACTCGATCACGCCCAGATGCTCAAAATTCATGGAATAAAAACGCAGAACCTTATCGTCTCTCTTTCTTGCCACGCCATAAGTACCGATCGTCAGCGCGCAGGGGAATACATGACCGCCGTTATAGTCGGTATGTTCTCCGATCAGATTCACACGCCCCGGCGCAAAATAAACCTTCGCTCCGTCCGTCCCTCCGAAAATCTCCCCAAATTTCTTTAAAAGCTGTTCTTTCATATAGCCTTCTCCTCCATTCTGGAGCGTACGCGACGGAGGCGGCGAAAAACTGCGAACACGATTTCCCTTCCGCCATAAAGCTGCCTGTGACGCTCCCGCACAAACAGCTGTGTAAAAATAATCCATCCGGATCATTTTTACACTTCCTCCCTGCATAGCCGCGCCATAACCCTCGCGAACACTTTCTGAAATGATTGTAACATAAAAACAGCCCCGCAACATCCCAATATGTTGACTGGAGCTGTCTTTTTGTTGTCTCTATGAGCAGTGCAATGCGGAAGGTGTAAAGTGTAGATGGGGAGCTTGCTCACCAGATACACTTTATGCCTTCCGCATTATACGGCGACAGCCGTCAATCCTGCGGCTTCCGCAGGAAGCTGCTGGATTGTGCACTGCGGGCTTCCTCGCGCCACGGGGGAGCTTGCCCGTCGGATACACTTCCCGCCGGATACACCTCATCCCGCTTCCTTCTCCCCTTCCAGTCTCCGAAACAGCCGCACAAGCACCGCCACCGCCGAAACCGCCAGGATCAGCTCCGCCGCAAACTGCGCGTAAGCCAGCCCATACAGCGGGAAAATCGCATTCAGGAGAAACAATGCCGGAATTTCCAGCACAATTTTCCGCAGGATCGCAAAAACCAGCGCATGTTTGCCAAGCCCCGACGCCTGAAAGACGCCCACCGCGATGAAATCCATGCACAAAAACGGCAGTCCCAGACAAAATCCCCTCAGAAACTTCGTTCCGTACATCACGATCGCCTCGTTTTCCATAAACAGCCGGATCAGGTTTCCGGCAAACAGGAAATACCCCACGGAAACCGTCACGATAAAGCCCATCGCTATTTTTACCACAAAGAGCAGCGTCTCTTTCATCCTCTTTACATTTTTGCTGGCGTAGCTGTAGCTGATCAGCGGCATGATCCCCTGGGAAAGCCCCATGGAAATCTGCATCGGAACCATATTGATCTTCTGCGTAATCCCCATCGCCGCTACGGCGTCCGCCCCATAGGCGGATGTAAAATTGTTCAGCACCGTCATTCCCGTCACATTCAGAAGATTCTGGATGGACGCCGGGACTCCTACGCCGAACACGCCCCGCACGATCTCCTTCCGAAACCGGAACATCGACGGGCGGATGCACACATAGGTATTCCCTCTTTTGCGGTAAAGCAGGATGAAAAAATACAGGCACGCCGCGCAGTTGGAGAGAAACGTGGCAAGCCCCGCCCCCGCCGCGCCCATGCCAAAGCCCCACGGAAGAATGAACAGCGGATCCAGAATAATATTCAAAAGACATCCGCTCATCGTTCCCACGCTCGCATGCAAAGACGCCCCTTCCGCCCTCACAAGGTACGCCATGACCACATTTAAGATTGCGGGCGTCGCCCCAAAGGTTACCGTCCATTTTAAATATCCGGCTGTAGATACCGCCGTCTGCGCGTCCGCCCCCAAAAGACCCAGCAGCGGATTTTTCCCAATCGTACAGATTACCGAAAACAAAACGCTGCAGATGATACAGCAGTAAAATCCAAACGCCGAGCTGCGGTAAACCGTATCGTAATCCCTGCGCCCAAGCGCCCTGCTCATCATGCTGGAGCTTCCCACGCCGAAGAGATTGTTGACCGCATTGAACGCCAGCAGCACGGGGGCCGCCAGCGCCACCGCCGCATTTTCCACCGGGTTGTCCAGCATCCCGACAAAATAAGTGTCCGCCAGATTGTAAAGCACCATGACCAGCGAACTTAAAATCGTGGGAACCGCCAGCCGCATTACCGCATCCGGTACCGGAACCCGCTCAAATAATTCTGTTTTTTTCAGATCTTCCATTTTCCTCTGACCGCCTTTCCTTTGCCATTATAGCATCCGGCAAATCTCCTTCACAACACAAAAAGCGGAGGAAAATTTTTTTCATCCGGGATTTTTTGCTCCCCTTCCCCGTCTAATGTATGTAAGATGGATGCAGAGGACGCTCTGCCCGTCCTGCAACTTCAACGCGTGGGAGAAAAAAATGCTCGAACAGGATACTTTAAAACTTATCAAACAGGCAAAGGCGCACGATCCGGACGCATTTACCGGACTGATGCAGCTTTACATGAAGGATATGTACCGCACCGCCATCGCGATCCTTGGAAACGACGCGGACTGCGCGGACGCTGTCCAGGATACGATACTTGCCTGCTGGGAAAAGATCGGCACGCTCCGCGAAAGCCGTTTTTTCAGGACATGGCTCACAAGAATTCTGATCAACAAATGCTATGACATCAAAAAACAGCAGGAAAACAAGTTTCCTCTGGAACAGTGGCGGGAATCCCCTGCCGCCGCCCCCAATTCGGACTTAAAGGAAATGCTGTCGGTGCTCGATGAAAAATACCGGCTTCCGATGATGCTTTTTTACGGGCAGGGCTACCCGACGGCGGAAATCGCAGAGCTGCTCTGCCTTCCGAAAAGTACGGTGCAGACGAGACTGGCGCGCGGCAGGCAGAAGCTTGCGGCATATTACGAAAGCGAGGTATAATCCATGAAATATCAGCCCGATCTTTTTTCGGAAGAAATCGTGCTTCCGGATATTGTACAGCAAAAAGCGGACGAAGCCTTTGCCCTCATCCAAAAAGAGGGAACAATCATGGCAAAAAAGAAGCAACGCAGAAAAAAAACAATCTTTAAAAGTCAGGCGGCGGCGATCGCCTGCATCTGCCTGATCGCTGCCGGATCGGTCACGGCTTTCGCCGCAATCCGGCATTTCTGGAGCCGCGGGATGCAGGGCGCCGTCCAGGCAACTCCCGAACAGCAGCAGACGCTTACCGATCAAGGCGTCGCGGAAGTTTTAAGCGAAACGCCCGACTACACGGCGCTGTCCGTCACGGACAACAACATTACCGTAACGCCGGAAACGGTTATCGTGGACGACAACTTTGCCCACATCTCCTTTTCCGTAAAAGGCTTTGATCCGGGAGAAAACAACGAGCCCGCCTTTGAAACCGCAGCGGTCTATGCCGGCGCTGATCCCGCCGCGGAAAGCGGACAGTTAAACGTCAATTCCGGCTTTTACAACGGCATCGTAGCGGACGAAAACGCAGCGCCTGTCTATGACGACGGAACGCCCGTCCAATTTGACGAAAGCGGCGCGCTCATCAGCCGCTATTTTGATGAAGACGGCACGCTGGAATACGTTGTGAGCGTGTCCGCCTCTGACGGACAGGAAACGCTTCCCGGAAAAACGCTGCACGTTGACCTGCGCAATCTGGGAACGACCAGCCAGGCTGATTTTTCCAATATGGCGGAGGGAAGCTGGATCTTTGACATCGAGCTGCCGCCGGTAAGCTCGTCCGTCCCTGTCCCGCTTAAAAAAGCTGTGGACGGCACTGTTTTTACCATTGATTCCGTTTCCATTTCCCCGATCTCCATTGATATTGACTTTACGGTAAACGGAGAGGTCGATCTGATGGAAGGCGAAAACGGGATCCCGCTCTTTTCCGGCGTGATCCTAAAGGACGGCACGCGGCTTCCCTACATCGCGGATATGGGAATACTGGACTACACCGACGATACGCTGCGCGCCGCCTACCAGAAGCGGGCATTCGACCGGGTGATCGATCCGGAGCAGGTGGCGTCCCTTCTTTTCATGACCGAACCGGGAACCGGGCTGGTGGAAGTACCGATCGGATAACTCCCGCCCCGAACCCAGGCAAAAACAAAACCTCAGCAAAAGCAGATTTTTCTTCCGCTTTTGCTGAGGTTTTTTATGCGCGGCTGTGCATTAAAGCGCGCACCTTTTTACCACCGTTCCCGGATAAACCCTTTCATCCGCTCCGCCTGCGCATCCAATTCCTCCTGCTTTCGCAGCTGTAGCTCCTGTCGGTTCCGATATACTTTCCCGGTGGAATGGAACAGGACAAAATCTGCAAGCCTGCGCTGCAGCCCTGCCAAAATCTCCCCATACGCCGGATTCTCTGCCGCATTTTCCAGCTCCTCCGGATCCTTTTCCAGATCAAACAGCATCGCGTTTTCCATGCTGCCCTGCACGAGCAGCTTGTAACGCTTTGTGCGCAGCATATAGCCGATGCGCGGCTCCTCTTCCGTGCCGTACTGCCCTTCCGAAAATACAAATTCCCTGCCGCCGCCTGTCAACAGGCTTTTTCCCTGCATCGACGCCGGCGCTTTGACGCCGCACGCCTCCAATACCGTCGGCGCAACGTCAATGTTTTCAGACAGGGCGCTTTCTGTCCGTCCTACATCTTTCTGTCCGGGATACTTGACCAGAAGCGGGATTTTTGCCAGCGGATCGTACAGATAGTTGCATTTCAGCATCATGTGATGGAAGCCCATGTACTCTCCGTGGTCGCTCGTGAAAATGATCATCGTATTTTCATAAAGCCCCTTCCGCTTCAAAAGACCAATCAGCCTTCCGATCCCGTCGTCGATCTCGGAGATCATCCCGTAATACGCCGCCATCATCGTGCGGACGTCCGTTTCGCTCAGCAAGGTGTAATCCATCGCCGTGCCGTTTGCCTCCACGTCCCGCTTTAACGCCTCCTGCGTATAGCCGTCCAAAAGCCGCAGCTTTTCCGGATCGTACATCGTGCTGTACGGAGCAGGCGGGTCAAACGGATGGTGCGGGCTGACATAGCCGACCATCAGAACCGACGGCGCGCCCTCCTCCCAGCGTCCGATCTGCTCCTCGGCGCGCCGTGTGATCCACTCCGTCGAATAAAACCGCTCCTCCAAATCCGACTCCGCGCACTGGCACATATCATATAAATGGGATTTTCCCTCTTCATAAAAAATGCCCGACTGATGGTGCAGGTCAAAACGGTCGATTTTGCCGTTGTCCATCAGCCACCGGTGATAATCGTCCTCAAAACGCCCGATCCCGTTCTGCTCTGCCAGCTCCATCTCTGAAAAGCCGATGTCCTGATAGGTCGGATTCATGTGCATTTTCCCGACTGCCGCCGTATGGTAGCCCTGCTCCCGCAAAATCCCCGGAAATGTGGGATACCCCGAAGGCAGTGTCGCCTGATTGTCCCACGCGCCGTGCTGGTGCACATACAGGCTGCTCCAGAACGAATAGCGCGACGGCGTGCAGATCGGATACACCGTATAATGATTTTCATAATTTACGCTGTCTGCCGCCAGCCGGTCCAGATTCGGCGTGCGCACATCCGCATTCCCGTTAAAGCCAAGACAGTCCTGCCGGAGCTGATCGCAGTGCAGGATCAGAATGTTGGGCTGATTCATGTTGTGTTCCTCCTCCCGGATCTTTCTGTATCCCCATTATATCCCCGCGCACTCAGGCAGACAAGTATCATGACCGGAAAGTCCAGCCGCACCGATCCCCGAACCGGACGCTGCCGGAGGGCTGGACGGCTTTCCTTTCCTATCACTGCAGATCCTGATATTTCAGTTTTTTTTCATGCTCCCCGGTGATCGCAAATTCCACCCATTCCGCCACGTTGGTCGCATGGTCGCCGATCCGCTCAAAATACTTCGCGATCATGAGCAGATCCAGAAATAAGATCCCTTTCTCATGGCGCGCTGCGATGAGATCCGCAATTTTTTCCCGGATCGCATTGAACATCTCGTCCACAATGTCGTCATTTTTCACGACCTGCCGCGCCATGTCCAGATCCCGGGCAATAAAGGAATCCACCGCCTTTGTTACCATTTTCATCGTCTCCGCCGCCATGTCCCGGATGTTTACCGCCGTTTCCAGCTCCGCAAACGCCGCTTCCCCGTCCAGAAACTGTGCGATGTCCGCAATGTCCGCGCACTGGTCGCCGATGCGCTCCATGTCGGAGATCATTTTTAACGCCGCGGAAATAAACCGCAGATCGCCCGCCACCGGCTGCTGCTTTAACAAAAGCCGCAGGCACTGCGCCTCGATCGTCCGCTCCATCTCGTCGATCTCCGCGTCCGTGCGGTAAATTTTTAACACTCTCTGCTCCGTAGCCTCTTCATTTTTCGTGCCGTCCGCGTTTAAGCCCGACAGCGTTACCGCCACGCTGTCAATGCACGCCTCGCACAGCGCTCCCATCTCCGAAAGCCTGCCGTTTAACTGTTCCAACTGTTCATTATACTGATCGCGCATTTACGCCTCCCTCTTTCCGCGCCGCAGCGCAAAATCCATCGTCATCCGAACCGTCCGCTGATATAGTCCTCCGTCCGCTTGTCCTTCGGCATGGAGAACATTTTATCCGTCGCGTCAAACTCCACCATCTCGCCCAGCAGGAAAAATGCGGTCTTATCCGAAATACGCGCCGCCTGCTGCATATTGTGGGTCACGATAACGACCGTATATTTCTTTTTCAGCTCCACCATCAGATCCTCGATCTTTAAGGTAGAGATCGGATCTAAGGCGGAGGTCGGCTCGTCCATCAGGATGATCTCCGGCTGGACGGCAAGCGCCCGCGCAATGCAGAGCCTCTGCTGCTGGCCGCCGGATAAGCCGAGGGCGGATTTTTTCAGGCGGTCCTTTACCTCGTCAAAAATCGCCGCCCCCTTCAGGCTTTCCTCCACGATCCCGTCCAGCTCCGATTTGCTTTTTACGCCGTGGATGCGCGGTCCGTATGCGATGTTGTCATAAATGCTCATCGGAAACGGGTTGGGCTGCTGGAATACCATGCCGACCTTTTTGCGCAGCAGGGTCGTGTCCACCCTTTCGTCGTAAATGTTTTCCCCGTCTACCAAAACCTCTCCTTCGATCCTGACCCCGTCCACCAGATCGTTCATCCGGTTGAGCGTCTTTAAAAATGTGGATTTTCCGCAGCCCGAGGGGCCGATAAAAGCGGTGATCTCATTCGGCGCAATATCCATGTCGATATTTTTCAGCGCGTGATTTGCTCCGTAATATAAATTCAGTTTTTTCGTACTGATCTTTGCGTTATTCATCTATGACCCTTTCTTTTCCCGTTTCTCAGGCTCTCTTTTCCACATTAAATTTCTTCGACAGATATTTGGTCAGCATATTGATCCCAAGGACAAGGACGAGCAGCACGACCGCAATTCCGAACGCCTCGCTGTACTGGGCCTTCGACATGCACAGATACAGCTGGATCGTCAGCGTCCCGCCGGATTCCATGATCTTTGACAAAAATCCGCCGGGCGTCCGGGGCAGAAGATAGCCGCTTCCCGCCGTAAACAAAAGCGCCGCCGATTCCCCCACGATCCTGCCCACCGCAAGGATGATGCCCGTGATAATGCCGGGCATCGCGGACGGGAGCAGGACGGTGCGGATCATGTACCATTTTGTCGCGCCCATTCCAAGTGCGCCGCTTCTGTAGCTTGCAGGCACGGTTTTTAACGCCTCCTGCGTATTTCTCGTGATCAGCGGAAGCACCATCAGCGTCAGTGTCAGCGCGCCTGTCAGGATCGAATAGCCAAAGCCCAAAGTTGTCCCGAAAAATACCATGCCGAACAGTCCGAAAATAATGGACGGGATCCCCGAAAGGATTTCCGTTGTAAATTCGATCGTCCGCACGATCTTTCCCGGACGGGCATATTCGTTCAGATAGATCGCCGAACCAACCCCGATGGGCGTCGCGATCAGCAGCGTTATGACGACGATATAAAGCGTATTCAAAAGGTTTCCGGCAATACCGAAGGTTCCGTTGATCGCGCTGGGAACCGTTGTCAGAAACTCCCAGCTGATGCTGGAAATCCCTTTTGCAAAGGTGTAAAAAACAATTCCAAGCAGAAGGAGCATCGAAATGCCCGCAGCCATGTAGATCGCTATGGTGATCAGAATGTCCGACACTCTGACCCTTTTTGCAAAAACGCTCTGATTCATACCGCCTCTGCTCCTTTCTGCACGCCCTGCGCCTTCTTCTTTTCCGCCTCTTTCTTTTTCAGCTCCCGCTTTTCCTTTGCTTCAAGATCACCGGATTTTAAAATCCGGGTCAGGCAGCCGTTGATGAGCATGATGAATACAAACAGGACAAGTCCGATCGTAAACAGTACCTCCCGGTGCAGTCCCGAAGCGTATCCCATTTCGCTGACGATCGCCGTCGTAAGGAAACGCACGGAATTAAAAGGAAGCGGCAGGTTGACCGAGCTTCCGGATACGAGCGTGATCGCCATCGCCTCGCCGATCGCCCTTCCCACGCCCAGCACGACCGCCGTCACGATGCCCGATTTTGCGGCGGGCAGGATCACTTGAAAGATCGTCTGGATACGGGAAGCCCCCAGCGCAAGGGAAGCCGCCTTATACTGCGCGGGAACCGCACGGAGCGCGGACTCGCTGATATTGATTACCGTCGGAAGGATCATGACCGCCAAAACGAGCACCGCAGAGATCAGGTTTGCCCCGCCGGTAAACTGGTGTGTTTCCGAATTTTTAAATACGATCATTTCCAGCTTATACATCAGCGGATTCAAGATCATAATGCCGAGCAGCCCGTAAATGACGGACGGGATCCCCGCCAGCAGCTCTACCGCCGGCTTTACGACCGCCGCCAGCCTCCGGGGCGCAACCTCCGCCAGAAAAACCGCCGTCAGCACGCCGACCGGAACGCCGATCAGGATCGCCAGCCCCGTTCCCACGATGCTCGTCAGGATGATATACAGGATGCCAAAGCTGGGATCCTCGGCGGTGGGCCGCCAGACCGTCCCGAACAGGATTTCCTTTAACCCGACCTTAAAAATGGCGGGCGTGCCGTTGACGAGCATATATACCGTGATCGAAAAAACCGCGAGGACCGCAAAAAACGAACACACGGTAAAGATGATCTTCGCAGACTGTTCCACTGCGTTTTTAGAATGTTTTCCCCCCATTACGGAAAAAGATTGTTTCATAATTCTCCCTTATCCGGCGTCTGACAGACCTCCGGTCCATTGTCCCGCAAAAGGCCCTGTTTGCACAGAGCCTTTCCCGTTGATCCTGCTGCATATCCAGCTTTTTATACTTCCTGCGCGTCAGTCTGCTGTGATCAGTCCGACGCTCTCGATCAGTGCCTTTCCTTCCTCGGATGCAAGGTATGTAAAGATCGCCTGAACCGCCTCGTTCTGCTCGGAAATCTCTCCCTTTGTCGCCATAACGAACGGTCTGCTCAGAAGATAGCTGCCGCTCTTGATGTTTTCAACGCTGGGGGCAACCTCGTCGATGCTCAGTGTTTTTACGGTATCGTTGATTACGTCCAGGGATACATAGCCGATCGCGCCGGGTGTGGAAGCTACCTTTGCCATTACTGCGCCGGTGCTGTCCAGCTCGTTTGCATATGCGCACTTGTCCTCTACCTCAAGGATCTCTTCAAAAGCGCCTCTCGTGCCGGAGCCTGCCTCTCTGCCGACTACCACGATCGCCTGATCTGCTCCGCCTACCTCGCTCCAGTTGTTGATCTCGCCCGTATAAATCTGCACCAGCTGATCCTTTGTCAGACCTTCCGCCGTATTCGCGGGATCTGTCACAACCGCGATGCCGTCGATCGCAACGATATTTTCTGCAACGCCGTTCGCCTTCTCTTCCTCCGTCAGGTTTCTGGATGCGTTGCCGATGTCCACGCTGCCTGCCGCAACCGCTTCAATGCCTGCGCCGGAACCGGTAAACTCCGCGTTTACGGTAACGCCGGGATATTTCATCATAAAGCTCTCTGCCAGCGCGTTTGCCAGCTTCTCCATGGAGGTGGAGCCTGCCATCGTCACGCTGCCGGAAAGATCTTCCGGAATTTCGGTATTTTCTGCAGACGCCGTGCTGCCTGTCTCTGCTGCGCCTGCCGCTGTATCTGCCTCGCTTGCCGTTGTATCTGCCGCGCTGTCTGCTGCCGCGCTGCTTGCCGTTGTGTCTGCCGCCGCGCTGCTTGCCGCCGTATCGCTGCTTCCGCAGCCCGCCATCATCGCGCCTGCCATCGTCAGCGCCGCCGTTAATGCCACAAATTTGTTCAATGCTGTTTTCTTCATCATAATCTCCTCCTCGTTACCTTCCCGTAACGCTCATTGTTTGTACCCGTTCCTCATGTACAAGACCGATTGTAACGGATCCGGAAATTTTGTAAAATCATGAATGGGTAAGGCTTTTGTAAAAAAAGTGTAAAACGGCAGCCCTCTGAAATACGGTTCTAAAAAAGGAGCGGCTGACAGCTTTTATCACTGCCAAACCACTCCTTTTCATGCTTCCGCCAAAAAGCACCGCCTTCTGTCCCGGCGCTTCCGTTCGTTCCTTCCGGCTTTTCCGTCCGTCCCTTATTCGATCCCCGTCACTTCATATCCCGCGTCCACGACCGCCGCCGTCAGCGCCTCATCTGACGCTGTACCTTCCACGACCGCCTGTTTTTCTTCCAGGCTCACGGTTACGCCGGTCACTCCCTCTACTGCCTCCAACGCCTTTGTCGCCGCCTTTACGCAGTGCTGGCACATCATTCCTTCGATTTTAACTGTTTTTTTCATAGCTTTCTCTCCTTTTCTTTCTGATTGTATGGAAATCTGATTTTCCCATAATGCCTCTTCCGGGATTGCCTCCGGTATTGCTTCCGGCAGTTCTTCCGGTATTGCTTCCGGCGCCTCTGCCGTACCCTCCTTTGCCTCATGCTTCCATTTCGGCGTAAAAAATCTCAGCCGCAGCGCGTTGGATACGACCGACACGGACGAAAAGCTCATCGCCGCCGCGCCGATCATCGGGTTTAGCAGGATCCCGAACGCCGGATACAAAATGCCCGCCGCCACCGGAATGCCGATCGCATTGTAAAAAAATGCCCAGAACAGGTTCTGTCTGATGTTGCGCATGACGGCGCGGCTTAAGCTGACCGCCGACGGCACATCCATCAGGTCGCTTTTCATCAATACGATGTCCGCCGATTCGATCGCAATGTCCGTGCCTGCCCCGATGGCAATACCCACGTCTGCCCGCGCCAGCGCCGGGGCGTCGTTGATGCCGTCGCCCACCATCGCCACCTTTCTGCCCTGCTCCTGCAGCGCCCGCACCTTTTCCTCTTTATCCTGCGGCAAAACGTCCGCAAGGACTGTTTCCACGCCGATCTGTTTCCCGATCGCCTCCGCCGTGCGCGCATTGTCCCCGGTAAGCATGATCACGTCCATGCCCATTTCCCGCATCCGCGCGATCGCCTCGCGGCTCGTGGGCTTTACTACATCTGCCGCTGCGATCAGCCCCAGCAGCCGCCCGCCCTTTGCAAAATACAGCGGCGTTTTCCCTTCGTCTGCCAGCCGCTCCTGCAAGCCCGCTGCCGCCGACAGGTCGATGTTTTCAGCTTCCATCAGCTTTTGATTTCCCGCAAGGCATTTTTCCCTTCCCATCCGTCCGCAGATTCCCTGACCCGGGATCATTTCATAGTCGCTCACCGCCTCCGGCGCGATCCCCTCCTGCTCCGCCTTTTTCAAAACCGCGTCCGCAAGGGGATGGCTGGAAAGCTTCTCCAGAGAAGCCGCCGCGCGCAAAAGCTCCTGCCGCGCCGTCAATCCTTCCTTTCCATTCGCCGCTGCCGGGATCACATCCGTCACGACAGGCTTTCCCTGCGTTACCGTCCCGGTTTTATCCAGCACGACCGTATCAATGCTGTGGGTGATTTCCAGCGCCTCCGCCGATTTGATCAAAATCCCCTTTGCCGCGCCGCGCCCCGTGCCGACCATGATCGCCGTCGGCGTCGCAAGCCCCAGCGCGCACGGGCACGAAATGACCAGCACGGAAATCGCGATAGACAACGCCGTTTCAAAGCCCTGTCCCGCCGCCATCCACACCGCTGCCGCAATGACAGCGATCACGATCACCACCGGAACGAACACGCCGCTGACCTTATCCGCCAGCTTTGCGATCGGCGCCTTTGAGGAGGTCGCGTCGTCCACCAGCCGGATGATCCGCGCAAGCGTCGTGTTTTCCCCTACCGCCGTCGCTTCCATCTGAAAATATCCGGTCTTATTTACCGTGCCGCCCGTAACCCTGTCGCCCGCCTGTTTTTCTGCGGGAAGGCTCTCGCCGGTAATCGCCGATTCATCCACCGATGCAAAACCCTCGCGAACGGTTCCGTCCACCGGGATCGTGTCGCCGTCCCGCACCACCAGAATATCGCCGCTCTGCACATCGTCCACGGGAATTTCCGTTTCCTTACCGTCCCGCCAAAGCTTCGCCGTCTTCGGCGCAAGATCCATCAGCTTCGTGATCGCCTCGGAGGTTTTGGATTTTGCCCGCGCCTCCATAAATTTTCCCAGCGTGATCAGCGTCAGGATCATCGCGGACGATTCAAAATACAGATCCATCCCGAACCGGTGCACAAGCTCCATATCGCTATGCCCGTATCCCCATGCGATCTTGTAAATCGCGTAAATCCCGTATACAAACGCCGCCCCGGAGCCCAGCGCGATCAGCGAATCCATATTCGGGGAGCGCCGCCAGAGATTTTTGAAGCCGTTTTTAAAATAATGCCCGCCCGCCGCCAGCACCGGGAGCACCAGCAGAAACTGCGTAAAAGCGAACACCATGATATTTTCCATGCCCGTCAGAAATCCCGGCAGCGGCCATCCCGCCATATGCCCCATGGAAATATAAAACAGCGGGACCGTAAATATCGCTGAAACGATCAGCCGCTTTTTCATCAGCGCCGTCTCCCCTGCCGCCGGATCGGCGCTGCCCTGCTTTGCTGCGCCCGCCGCGCCGGAGGCTTTCTGCCCTGCGCCATGGACTGCCGCCCCGTAGCCTATGTCCTCCACCATATGAATGATGTTGTCTGCATCCGTCATACGCTCATCATAGCACACCGTCATGCTGTTTTTGAGCAGATTGACGCTGCACTGCTCCATTCCTTCCATCCTAGAAACGCCCTTTTCAATCCGCGACGAGCACGCCGCGCAGGACATTCCCGTTATATCGAAAACTTCTTTTTTCATGCAATTCTCCATTCCGGGGACAAACGGTAACTGCCAAGGTTTCCCCCGCGTTGACTTTTCTTATATCGTTTGCTACCATTATAACAATTATTATGGAAATTAGAAGAATGCACTATTTTGTAATATACTACCCAAAAAGATACTGTCCATTTTCCGCCGCTTCCCCCACGCGGCAGAGCGTAAAATACATCCCGTAATTACCTGCAAAAGGAGGAATTTTTTAATGTCCGATAAAAACGATCCGCAGTCTCCTTCCCATATCAACCAAAACTGCCCGGTTTCCGCCACAATCCGTCTCATCGGCGGCAAATATAAGGCGCTGCTTTTATGGCATCTGACCGGACAGACACTGCGCTTTAACCAGCTGCACCGGCTCGTGCCCGAAGCAACGCCCAAAATGCTCACCCAGCAGCTGCGCGAGCTTGAGCTGGACGGTCTGATCCGACGCACCGTCTATCCTGTCGTGCCGCCCCGCGTCGAATATTCCCTTACCCCGCTTGGAGAAAGCCTTTTTCCGATCCTTGAAGCGATGTACCAATGGGGCAGCGCGCTCATGAAGGACGAAGGGCTCACGCCGTCCTGCTCAATGGAAACTGCTAAAACATCCTCCTGTAAAAACGCCTCCTGCAAAAACTGCTTGCCGTAACCGTTCCAAAGTGCTAAGCTGTAAATAAGCATAAATTTCATAAGAATCCGGGCATTCATGCCATCTCTTATCTGCAGCGGAGCAAGCCGTTTTCCGGCGCGCTGTATCTGTTTTCTTTTCTGAACTCTATGCTTGGATCACCAACTATTTACAACAGGCAGGAGGAATGGGAAACAGAAGCTCTTCATACTGTTTTTAATATCTTGTTTCTTTTTACAAATATGGAGACATCCCCTTTAAAAATATCTCCTGCCAACAACGGCAGACGTTTGTCTGCATTGCAGGAAGGAGCGATTTTATGATTGAAACAGGAAACATGGAAAAACGGTATGTGAAGCGGGAGTATAAAGACACGGTATTCCGCATGCTTTTTGGCAAAAAGAAAAATCTGCTGGAGCTGTACAACGGATTAAACGGCACAGACTATCAAAATGAAGAGGAGCTCGAGATCTATACCCTTGAAAACGCCGTCTATATGGGGATGAAGAACGATGTTTCCTTTCTTTTGATGTCAGAGCTGAATCTGTATGAGCATCAGGCAAGCTGGAATCCAAATATGCCCCTGCGGGATCTTCTGTACATTGCGCGGCAATATGAAAAGTATGTAATGGGCAAATCCCTGTATTCCGGCAGACTGTTAAAAATTCCGACGCCGAATTTTGTCGTATTTTATAACGGGACAAATGCTCAGCCGGAAAGCCGCATTTTGAAATTGTCCGATTCTTTTGAAACCAAAACGGATGACCCAAATCTGGAACTGAAAGTTTTGCAGCTCAATATCAATACCGGAAAAAATCAACCACTCATGGAACGCTGCCGCACCCTGAAGGAATACAGTCAATATGTGGCGTGTGTCCGGAAGCATACGAAATCAGAACCGATTGCAGAAGCCGTGGATCACGCGGTAACGGAATGCATTCAGCAAGGAATCCTGCGGGATTTTTTGCAGGAGCAAAGAGCGGAGGTAGTCGCGATGTCTATTTTTGAATATGATGAAGAAGAGGAAAAAAGAAAACTCCGGGAGGAAGAATTTGAATACGGAAAAGAAGAGGGCAGAAATGAAGGCAGATGTGAGGGCAGAAACGAAATCCTGTCTTTAATCCAAAATTTGCTTTCCTCCGGTCGCAAAGACGAAATCGAACGTGCTGTCACGGACGAAGCATATCGTAAGGCACTTCTGGAGGAATTTGGACTGGAAACCGACCAGCCTTTAGAGAAAACGCCTTAAAAAGTGTGCGCCGCAAGGTGCACAAAAATACCCGGAATCCGGCATAACCGCTGGCATTCCGGGCATAATCCCCCTCACGCTTCCGCTTTTTTCAAAATCCCGATGCCGATCGGATACGGTCCCGTATGCACGCCGATCGTCGCCCCGATCTGATAAATCCCGATCTCATCGATCCCGAGGCGCTCTTTTACAAGCCCCTTTAACATCTCCCGGAAAGCGCACGCTTCCTCATAATCATATCCAAACCCGATGCAGAAACTGTATTCCCCGGGCTTTGCGCCGACCTCATCAAGATATTTTTCCGTCATATCCACAACCTTCTGCATGGATTTCTGGCGGCTTCTCGTGATGCCGGAATTAAAGATCTCGCCCTCCTTCAGCGTGATCAGCGGCTTGATCTTCAGCGCGCCCGCAGCGATCCCCGCAAGCTTGCCGATCCTGCCGCCGTGCTTTAAATAGTCGATGCTTCCGATCGTAAAAAAGATCCGTCCCGTCTCCCGGATCGGCAGAAGTGCCTCCACGATCTTCTCATAAGAAAGCCCTGCATCGCGCAGCCTGCACGCCTCCAGCACAAACATCCCCTGCAAAACCGTATTGAACGTGCAGTCCATAACCGTCAGCTTCGCCTCCGGATACTCCTCCAGGATCATGTCCTTTGCCGTCACTGCAGACTGCATCGAACCGCTGAATTTCTGCGTGATGCAAATACAGATCATCGGGATATTCTGCTCCGCATATTTCTGAAATACCTCGTAATAATCATGAACCGAAGGCATCGAGGTCTTGGGGAATACATCCGGGTGATCCACCATTTCCTGATAAAACTCCCGCACCCCGATCTCTTTCATCTCTCTTTTATAAATCTCGCTGTCAAAAGAAACATAAAAGGGCACGACCTCGATATTTTTTTCCTTCGTCAGTTCCTCCGGCAGATCCAGAGAACCATCGCTTATGATCTGTACTTTTTCCTGCATGACAATACCTCTCGCTCTATACGGTTTTAAAAACTACTTTTCGCAATGTTTTTATAATAGCACACAGAATCCGGTATGTATAGGGCGCGAAAAATTTTTATTCTTTTTTTACAATTATTTTGTAACAGCGCAACCCCCGGAAGGGCGTTCTGCGCACGGGTGCGGCTGAGCGGCTGCATTATTTCAGGAATCCGTTGACGATCTGCGCCTCCGCTTCCTCCTCCGTCAGTCCCAGCGTCATCAGCTTGATGATCTGCTCGCCGGCAATCTTGCCGATCGCCGCCTCATGGATCAGCGCCGCGTCAATGTTGTTTGCCGTCAGCTCCGGAACCGCCTCGATCCTGGCATGATCCATAATGATCGCATCGCACTCCGTATGGCCCGCGCAGCAGGTATTTCCGTTTAAGCGCGAAATAAATACCTGATGGGACTCGTCCTTTGCCACCGATCTGGAAACCAGATTCGCGCTGGAGCCCTCGCCGTTTAAGTTTACCACAAAGCTGCTTTCCGCCTCCTGCGTCCCGTGCGTCAACAGCCGCTCCCGGATCACGAGCTTTGCGTCCGCGCCCAGATCCGCCACCGTCTTTCTGATCGTGGAATCCACGCCCTTGATCTGAACCATTTCCATCTCAAGATAGCTGCCGTCCTCCATCGTGATCTCCGTGGTCGGGTTCAAAACGCGCTCTCCCTTGCCGTCGCCGCTGCCGTAATGCTTCTCCACATATTTTACCTTTGCATTTTTTCCGACAAAAAAGCGATGCACGCCGTCATGCTCGGACTTCTGATCCCCGCAGTTGTGGATGCCGCAGCCCGCCACGATCACAACGTCCGCGCCCTCCCCGATATAAAAATCATTGTATACAACCTCCGTCAGCCCGCTTTCGCTCAGAACCACCGGAATGTGCACGCTCTCATGGACCGTATGGGGCTTGATGCGGATGTCGATGCCCGTGCCGTCCTCCTTGGAAACAATATCAATATTCGCCGTCGTCGCCCGCTGCGCCGTCTGCCCGTTTGCGCGCAGGTTAAACGCGCCCTCCGGAACCTCGTGAAGGTCTGCGACTTCCGCTAAAAGCCTTTTCTGGATCTCATCTATTTTCTGTGCCATGCTGCCTGTCCTCCTTACCGTTTTAATACATTGCATGAATCGACTGCCGACGCCGTGCCCAAAATCTGCGGCAGGATCTCTTCCCTCGTCCCCTGCTTGGAAATCTGCCCGTCTGCGATCACCACGATCTCGTCTGCAATGTTCAAGATCCGCTCCTGATGGGAAATGATCAGGATAGAGCCGTTTGTCGTCTCCCGCATCCGTTCAAATACCTGGATCAGATTCTGAAAGCTCCACAGATCGATCCCCGCCTCCGGCTCATCGAATACAGAAAGCTGCGTTTTTCTCGCGATAACCGTCGCGATCTCGATGCGCTTTAACTCGCCGCCGGACAGGCTCGCGTTCACTTCGCGGTTGATGTAATCCTTCGCGCAAAGCCCCACTTCCGCCAAATACTGGCAGGCGTCCGCCGCAGACAGGTTCTCCCGCGCCGCAAGACGCAGAAGATCCAGCACCTGAACGCCCTTAAAGCGCACCGGCTGCTGGAACGCAAAACTGACGCCCATATTCGCGCGCTCCGTGATCGACGCATCGGTAATGTCCTTTCCGTTAAAATAAATCTTTCCCGAAGCGGGCTTGTAAATACCGGCGATCAGCTTGGCAAGCGTGGATTTTCCGCCGCCGTTTGGCCCGGTGATCACCACGAATTTGTTGTCATCTATCGTTAAGCTCAGATTTTTGATAATATCTTTTTCGCCCTTTTCATCCTTTACGTCAAAGGACACATTCTCTAATGTAAGCATGAGTTCCTCCTGATCTGCTGAAAAATAGTGTAAAATTGACCCGTTCTGCTTATTATACCCGATTCTAAATTTCATTGCCAGATAATTTCAACAAAAAAAGCTTTTCATCTATCCTGATCTGCCCCTGCAATTACAAATATCCACAATCTCCTTGCCGCCGCCCCGCAAAAATGTTTAAATAGACATATCCAAAGCTGTAAAAGCAAAAAATATTCCATGAAAGGAACACTTAACCATGCCCGAAATCATCGCACAGCGGGAATTTCTGCCCGCCTACATGCTGTTCGACACCATTTTCCTGCTCGTTTATGCGGCGCTTCTTCTGAAAAAGAAAAAATACATGACGACCCTCGTCGGCTTTTTTGCCGGCATCCTGTACATGCTCGTGGATTACGGCATTTTCCACCTCGTCTGCCATACCCGCAGCATCAGCGAAGGCTACAGCCTTTTCTGGGTGCTTCTGTGGATGAGCATGAGCTACGGCTTTACCAATTTTACATGGATCTGGCTCTGCCTTACGAAAGACCGCCATCTGAAAGAATGGACGCTCCTCATCCTGCTGTGGTGGTTCTGCTGCCCGCTTCTCTCCCAGACTTTCGGCGGCAATGCAGCGCCCGTCCTGATCCAGCGCACTACCGGAGCCTACCACGGCTACATGGCGCTCATCCTCCTGACCGGCTATGCAGGCGTGATCTTCTGGAACCTTTTCCATGAAAACCCGAGCCGGCAGTTCCCCTTAAAAAGACTGCTTCTCATCGGCATCCTCGTTCAGTTTGGCTGGGAAGCCTCCCTGCTCATCGGCGGCGTCCGCAGCGCTGCCATCACCTCATGGGGCGACAAGCTGATGACGCTTCTCGTCAACTCCCTGCTCGAAACAAACCTCGGAATGCCCTATGTTTACGTGCTTTACCTGCTGTATTCCTCCCGCTTTACGGAGCAACTGAAAAAGCGCCGTGAAAAAATCAGCTTTCTTCAGGCGCTGGAGGAAGATCAGGTATAACGGCACACATTTTTTCATAAGAAATCAATGCCCTCAACCGGCAGAAAAAAAAGACAGGAGGATCGCAGATATGTCACAGATTTATACTTCCGCCGACCAGCTGATCGGCAAAACCCCGCTTTTGGAGCTGACCCGTCTGGAACGGCAGCTTGGCATCAAGGCACGGCTCCTTGCCAAGCTGGAATACTTCAATCCCGCAGGCTCCGTCAAGGATCGCGCCGCAAAAGCGATGCTTGACGACGCGGAAGCCTCCGGCAGGTTAAAGCCTAACTCGGTCATCATCGAGCCCACCTCCGGGAACACCGGCATCGGGCTTGCCGCCGTCGCCGCCGCCAGAGGCTACCGCATCATTATCGTCATGCCGGACACGATGTCCGTAGAACGCAGACAACTGATGAAGGCTTACGGGGCGGAGCTTGTCTTAAGCGACGGAACGCTCGGGATGTCCGGCGCGATCGCCAAGGCAGACGAGCTTGCCGCCCGGATCCCGGACAGCTTTATCCCCGGACAATTTGTAAATCCGGCAAATGCCAGAGCGCATTTTGAATCCACCGGCCCGGAAATTTGGGAGGATACCGACGGCGCGGTTGATCTTTTCGTGGCGGGCGTCGGCACCGGCGGCACGATTACCGGAGTCGGGCAATATTTAAAATCCAAAAAGCCCGGCGTAAAAATCGTTGCGGCAGAACCCGCTTCTTCGCCCGTTCTTTCCGGCGGCACGGCGGGCGCGCACAAAATTCAGGGGATTGGGGCAGGCTTTATTCCGGCAGTCTTAAATCCCGACATTTACGATGAAGTGATCGCCGTCCGCGATGAGGACGCCTTTTCCACCGGCAGACTCATCGGCAAAAGCGAGGGCATCCTCGTCGGCATTTCCTCCGGCGCGGCTGTCTCTGCCGCGATAGAACTGGCAAAACGCCCCGAAAATGAAGGAAAGACCATTGTTGTCCTGCTGCCGGACACCGGGGACAGATACCTGTCTACCCCGCTTTTTGCGGACTGACAACAGCATACACTGCCCTGAACCCTTTTATTTTCCGCAGCTGCGGCAGCCTGCGCAGCTTCCGTGCTTTTCTGCCCAGATCCGCTCTGCGTAAGGCTCCCACTGCTGCGCATAGGGCTTACATCTTGCGTACACGTCGTCTGTGGACTCCGGCTGCTGCATATCCGTGCTGTGCGCCCCGCTGCGCGCCACCATTTCGCCCAGCTTTTCCGGGTTTTCCAGCATCGGGCACGGAAGCAGGTGGTTTTCATTGAAGGGCTGTCCCTTGTGATACTCTTTGAATAAGGGCTGCCGCAGGCATTCCAAAAGGCTCTTTTCATGGATGTTTGCATTGGAATAATGGATAAACACACACGGCTCCACGTCGCCCGCCGGATTGATGTGGGCGTACTGCCGCCCGCCCGCGATACAGCCGCCGATGTATTCGCCGTCATTCTGGAAATCAATGCAGAAAATCTGCTTCCCGCCGGTCAGGCTGCGGATTTCCCGCACCCGGCGCACCATGTACTTCCTCTGCTCTGCGTTCAGCATCAGATCGACGTTTGCCCCGTCTCCAATCGGCATATAGTGGAAATACCAGTTAAAACGCACGCCGTGTCCGATCAGCATATCGAGAAAGCTGTCGTCCGTAACCGCCTTATAATTTTGGCTCGTATAGCAGATGGACGTCCCAAACAGCAGACCGTATTGTTTCATCAGATCCATCGCATGTATCACTTTTTCATAAACGCCTTTGCCGCGCCGGTCATCCGTCGCATCCCCGATTCCCTCGATTGAGATAAAAAACGCCATATTCCCGACCTTCTGCACCTCTTTGCAGAACGCCTCGTCGATCAGCGTTCCATTCGTAAAAAGATGGAATACCGAGGTCTGATGCGCCGCCGCCAGCCTTAGCAGATCGTTTTTCCGGCACATCGGCTCCCCGCCGGTGCACATATACCAGTGGATCCCCAGTTCTTCGCCCTCCGTCACAAGCTTATCCATCTCTTCATAAGTCAGGTTCAGCGTTTTCCCGTATTCCGCCGCCCAGCAGCCTTTGCAATGAAGATTACAGGACGCCGTCGGATCAAACAGCAGGATCCACGGCATATTGCAGTCATATTTTTTGCGCAGCTCCAGCACATGGTTGTAGCCGTTTAACATCCCTTCGTAAGCAAGGTTGAGCGTATTCATTTTTAAAATGTGCGGATCGATCTCATTGACCGCCCGGTACGCAAACTGCATCCACTTCCCGTCCGGATCCTGCACCAGCCTGCGCGCCGCTTCAAAGGATTCCGCTTTATGCCTTTTTTTTAAAAAAGGCTCGCCCAGGTCGATCAGCTTTAACGCCTCCTCCGCCATATGCTCCGTCCCTTTTCCCCGCACCGCCTTAATTGCCGCGTCGATCGCCGTACCAAACGCCGCCCTCTGCGCGGCATGTGTCAGTTTATTGATTGCCATACCGGATTCCCCTTTCCTTTGTACCGTTTTATTTGCTGCTTTCATTATATGTGCCTTTCCCCAAAACGGCTTTTACCAGTTTTTATGGTTTGGGGCAAATTGGTACAAAAAGGGGAAAGTGTGATTCTCCTCATTTATAATTGACATTCCCCCACCCGTGTCCCATACTGGATTTAACCTGATAAGGCGCCGGCGTTTTGGCGGTCAGTCCCAAAGCCTTGCTGCCCAGACGGGCCAACCGGCGAAGCGCCGCAAAAAATACCCACACAAAGGAGATTTCCCACATGAACGACATCACTTCCTACATGATCGGACAGACCAAAAATATCCTCGCCATCGACAGCCCCACGGGCTTTACCTCCCGCGCGGCGGCATATGTGATGGACGAATACAGAAGGCTGGGCTTTGAGCCCCACCTGACCAATAAGGGCGGCATTTTCGTCTGCGTCAGCGAAGGCGCAGAGCCTGCTGCGGCAGACAACAACGCCGCATACTCCGACATCGCTCCCGAAAAAGCGCCGATCCTTCTGGAAGCGCACATGGATACCCTCGGCGCGATGGTATGCCGCATCAACGACAGGGGCCGCCTCATGCTGACCGCCCTGGGCGGCATGAACGCCAACAATGCGGAAGCGGAAAACTGCCGCGTCTATACAAGGGATGGCAAGGTTTATTCCGGAACCTTCCAGATGCAGAACGCGTCCATCCATGTCAACGGCAGCTACAACGACACCTCCCGTTCCTATGACGTGATGGAGGTCGTACTCGACGAGCCTGTGGAAAGCAAGGCGGACGCAGAGGCGCTGGGCATCATGACCGGGGACATCGTCTGCTTCGATCCCCGCACCGTCGTAACCGAATCCGGCTACATCAAGAGCCGCTTCCTCGACGACAAGCTAAGCGTCGGCATCCTGCTTGGCTATGCAAAATATTTAAAGGACAATCAGGTAAAAACCGCCCGCCGGATTTATCAGCATATCACCGTTTTTGAAGAGGTGGGACACGGCGGCTCCGCCTCCATCCCCGCTGACGTTTCCGAAATCCTTTCCGTGGATATGGGCTGCGTGGGCGACGGGCTTTCCTGCAAAGAAACGCAGGTTTCCATCTGCGCAAAGGACTCCGGCGGCCCTTATCATTATGATGTGGTGAGCGCCCTGATTAACGCCGCAAAGAAAAACGGCATCGACTTTGCGGTGGACGTGTATCCCCATTACGGCTCCGACGCAGAGGCAGGGCTCCGCTCCGGCCACGACTGCCGCCACGGTCTGATCGGCTCCGGCGTATACGCTTCCCACGGCTATGAGCGCAGCCATATAAAAGGAATGGAAAATACCCTGCGCCTTCTGCAGGCTTATCTGGGATAACGGCGTCCCGACAGGATTTTTCCCCGAAAAAGGATTTCCCTGCCAAAATTACAGCAAAGGAGAGTTTGCCGCATGAAAGAGATCACCGCGGGCGGTTCTGCCGTCCGCTTCTACGAAGAAACGCTTTCCGTTTCCCTTTTCAGAAACAATGCAGAATGGAGCTGGCGCGAGGGCTTTGTGCCGGTGCTGGAATGTGAAGAGGGTACTTTCCCTTTTGCCAAAGCGCGCTCCGTTTCCCATGAGATTTTCAAAAACGGTGTTGGAACCGGGATCCGCAGCCGTTTCGAGGGCTTTGAAAAAGACGGCGAAGCCTGCCCCTATTCCTTTGAAACGCTCATCTGGATCGAGGAGATTTCCGGGGACATCCGCTTTGAATGGCTTCCGCTCTGCGAAGAAGGGCTTTCCGTCAAAAAAGTCCGCTGGCCCGGCGAAATGTCCTTTGAAAAAGCGGCCCGCAGCTGGTACACCGTCCTCAACCACCAGCAGGGGCTTCTCGTCCCCAACGACTGGGAAACTGCCCTCGACCGCGTTGTTTTCGACGGATTTTTTGAAACGGCAGGCGCTTATATGCCCTGGTTTGGTCAGGTAAAGGACGGCGACGGCTACATCGCCATCTGCGAAACGCCGTGGAATGCGGGCTATACCGCAGACCACCCGGCAGGCGGTCCCTATTCCCATGTGGGCGTTTATTACGAGCCAAGCCTCGGCAAAATGGACTACCGCAGGGTGCTCCGCTATACGCTGCTTTCTAACTGCGACTACAACGACCTGTGCAAGGTCTACCGCGCCTACGTGCGGGAAAACGGGCATCTGCGCACCCTTGCGGAAAAAGCGGCGCAGAACCCTTCCGTTGACCGCCTGATCGGCTGCTGCTTTGTCCACACCGGGATCAAAACCGTCGTCCAGCCGGATTCCGACTTTTTTGACCCGGAAAATCCGGAGAAAAACAACCACTGCACGCCTTTTTCAAAACGCACGGAGGAAGTAAGGCTGCTGCACCGCATGGGCGTGGAAAAAATGTATCTCCACTTAGACGGCTGGGCGCAGCCCGGCTACGACAACTGCCATCCTGATTATTCCCCCGCCTGCATCGAAGCAGGAGGCTGGGAGGGCATGAAGGAGCTGGCGGACACGATGCACGAATGCGGCTATCTGTTCGGCATCCACGACCAGTACCGGGATTTTTACAAATCGGCGGAAAGCTTCGATGAAAACTATGCCTGCCGCTTAACGGACGGCACGATCCCGGAGCACCACCGCTGGGCGGGCGGCCCCCAGTCCTACCTGTGCGCGACGCAGGCTCCCTATTACCTGAAACGCAACTTTGCGGCGCTTTTTGAAAACGGCATCCGCCTGGACGGCGCTTATCTGGATGTGTTTACCTGCAATGAAGGCGACGAATGCACGAATCCGGAGCACCGCATGACGCGCCGTGAATGCTATGAATACCGCGGCCAGTGCTTTTCATGGCTTTTGGCGCACGGCATCCTGTCCAGCTCCGAGGAGGTCAGCGACTGGGCAATCCCCAGCCTCGTGTTCTGCCATTACGCGCCCTATTCCTTTATGATGAAAAAACCGGGACTACCCAAAGACGGGATTCCCGTGCCGCTTTTCAACCTCGTATATCACGACTGCGTGATCGAGCCGTGGATGATGGACAAGGTTTCCGAGCACGACGATTATATGCTGTATGCGCTGTTAAACGGCGGCGCGCCGTATCTTTTGCGCGACGCCGCGTATTTAAACACCGACGGCAGCTTTGAGGGCGACGAGCTTCTGGCGCTGGAAGAGATGATCGCGCGCTCCAAAACCGTTTCCGCCCTGCATGAAAAGGTTGCGAAATGTGAAATGGTGCGCCACCGCATGGATCCTGAAAACTGGTGGATTCAGGAAACGGAATTTTCTGACGGGACAAAAGTAAAAGTGGATTTTAAGAATCAGACTTATGAGATTTCAGAAGGGAGTCTGTGATATGATAGCTGTATGGATCATCGCCTTTTCTTTTACTATAGTCGGCGCAGCTTTCTGCTTCCCGAAGTATTACCGGATATTCACCTGTAAAAACGTGACCTCCGGCAAAATGCTTTCCTGGCAGAGCCCGCGCTCCAACGGGAATTCCACGCACCGCGCCTCCTATGAATATTTTGTGAACGGCGTGCGCTATACCGGAAATACCGGCTGGACTTCCAACGGCATTTTCAGCGCCAGCCGGGAATACCGCGTCCGCTATAACCCGAAAAAGCCGGAGAAATCCTATATCAGCATGACCGGAATGTACTTAAACTGCGCCGCTGCAACGCTCATTTTCCTTGCAGGGCTCTTCGCGTTCGGGGTCGGATTTTTACTGACAGCCGCATTGTAACAGGCTCACGCCGTCCCCAGAAATAAGGTGATCAGGATCGGCACGAAGAACGAACAGATCATGCCGTTTAGCACCGAGAGCACCACCGTTTCCTCGTTCGTATATTTGAGCATCATCGGAAGCGTGGTGTCCTCGCTGGTCGCCCCGGCGGGCGCGATGCAGGTATAATAATTGAATTTTACCGCCAGAAACGGGATGATGAAAAAGGAGAAAATCTCCCGCATCAGATTGCTTAAAAAGGCGATGCTTCCCGCCTCTGCGCCGCACAGATTGCCGATCGTCGCGCCCGCAAGGCTGTACCAGCCCATGCCGCCGGCGATCGCCGCCCCCTGGGCGACCGGCATTTTTAAGAGCGCCGCGCACAGCATTCCGCCAAGCACCGAACCGGCGATGATCCCCGCCGGAATAATGAAGATCCGAAGATGATATTCCCGGATCTTTTTCATGATGCCCTCCCGCATCCCGATCATAATCCCCACACAAAACATCAGCACATACAGGATCAGATCCGTGTTATTTCTAAGCGCCGAAAAGACCGTTTCCCCCAGCCCGAAAAATCCGCAGGCAAGCCCCGCAAACAACGAAAAAACCGTAAGAATGACGATCATTTTCCTACCTCCTTTCCTTCCGCTTCCCCCCGCTTCTTTTTCCCGAAATTCCGCGTCAGCAAATATACCAGAACCACCGAAAACGCTGTCGGGATCAGAAAATATAAAAAGCTCTTGCCGCCCAGTGACCAAAGCTCCGCAAAAAAGTTCTCATCCCCTCCCAGATTCATCCCCATCGCAAAAATTAAAAGAAACGTGCACAAAAACGCCAGCCACTCAAACCCTTTTTTCGCCTTCTTCGGAATCAAAAATTTCCCGACGGCAACGCCGAGACACATCACAAGCAGTATATCCATAAATTCCTCCGTATTTTGTATTTCGCTGCTTCCCCGGTTCCATGCCTGAATACAGCAATAACCATCGCCCCGCATAAAACAAATTTACACAGTGCGATGGTTATTGATTTTAACACAGGATCCGCAAAAAAGGAACTGCCTTTCGGGCTGATTCTTCCTTCCGGACGGCATTTTTCCTCCGGTCGGGATGCGTCCCGGGACGCTTTGTATCTTTTGTTTAAAATTCCCTGTGAGCGAAAACGGAATCTGCCGAAAGGTCTGTGTCCCCAAAGCCGGAGACGGGACAAACCCTGGGCGGAGGGAAAAGTCCCCCCGCCTGATTCTCAGCTAAGCTTTACTTCCCAGCGGATCTCCTCTTCATCCACGCGGTACTGCTTTAACAGCTCCGGCCCGCAGGAGTTGGAGCCGACGCCGCTCATCCCGTAATCCAGATGCCAGATCACATGACCGGATTTTTCCAGCTCATAGTTGTGCGCCTTTTTCGTCAGCTCCTCCGGCGTATAATAAGAAACGTTGAAGGAAAGCGGCTTGCTGCCCTCCGCCTTCAGACCGCCCACGCGCACTTCATCGCAGTGCCAGTGGCTTCCGTTTTCCTGCGGACGCACATAATCCTCATGCAGCCCGTCCACGGTCGATGCAAAACGGTCGATCCAGCAGGAATGATGCTTGTCGCTGTAGCTTTCCGTCGGGCCATAGCCGAAGTATTCCACCTGATTTTCTGCCTCAGGCAGCGTCAGCCTCAGTCCGAAACGGGGCATGAACGGGAACGCAGCGTCGCGCTTTCCGTTCAGGATAAGCTTTACTTCGCCGTCCGCATTCACTTCCCATACCGCTGTAGCACGGATAAAGGGCTGGCGGTATACGCTCGCGATCGAAAATTCGCAGGAAATCTTTACCGTCTGCCCGTCGCTCTCCGCCGTGCAGCCATATACCTTTGTCCACGGTCTGTCGTATCCCGCTTCTTCCCATTTCTGCTTGATATTTCTGTCGTTGTCGGTCGGTGCGCGCCATGTGCTCCATGCAAGGGGCGCTTCCACCAAAGCCCTGCCGTCCCGGTTCATCGCCGTAAATGCCGCGGCTTTTTTCCCAAATTCATAACGGATCCTGTCGGAAGAGATCACAAATGCGGTTTCCGTCTCCTCCAATGTGACCGTGCCGCAGTCATCCAGCGTCAGCGCCTTTTCCGCTTCCTCAAAAAGTGCAAACTGGTCGAAGCCCAGCTCATGCCCCTTCTGCGTCAGCGCCCGGTCCGCCTTCTGAATATAGGTCAGCTTCACATATGTCCGCTCCCCCGCAAAGCAAGCCAGCTTCGGCAGAACAATCTCCGCCCTTTCATGCGCCGCACAGCAAACCGTTCCGATCACGCCGCTGTCTAAAAGCGCGCCGTCTCTTTTTACCTCGTAATGCACCTCAACGGTATCCGCCAGATCTGCAAAATCCTGCATATTCCGCAGCTCAACCGTGCCGGTAGCCATGTCCTTTAAGGCAGCCTTTACCGGACGGATCTCATTTTTCCATTCCAGAAGCCCGGTGTGGGGGCGTCTGTCGGGATATACAAGACCGTCCATACAGAAGTTTCCATCGTGGGGGAACTCGCCCGCATCGCCGCCGTAATGGAACATATCCCTGCCGTCCGCCGCCTTGCCCTCATAGGTCGCATGGTCGCACCACTCCCATACAAAGCCGCCGCAGAACTTGTCATAATTGTCCAAAAGCTCGATATAATCGTGGATGTCCCCGGGGCCGTTACCCATCGCGTGTACAAATTCACACTGGATCATCGGCTTTGTATGGGAGTGGTGCGACCATGCGACCCATTTTTCCATTCCAGAAGCCCGGTGTGGGGGCGTCTGTCGGGATATACAAGACCGTCCATACAGAAGTTTCCATCGTGGGGGAACTCGCCCGCATCGCCGCCGTAATGGAACATATCCCTGCCGTCCGCCGCCTTGCCCTCATAGGTCGCATGGTCGCACCACTCCCATACAAAGCCGCCGCAGAACTTGTCATAATTGTCCAAAAGCTCGATATAATCGTGGATGTCCCCGGGGCCGTTACCCATCGCGTGTACAAATTCACACTGGATCATCGGCTTTTTCATGCGGGGATCCTCGCAGTAATTTTTAACCCATTCCGTAGAAGCGTACATCTGGCTCATCACATCCAGCATGGACGTGTCGTTGTGATAACCTCTGGACTCCCAGATGCTTCCCTCATAATGCACAAGCCGGGTCGGGTCGTAAGCCTTTACCCATCTGCCCGCTTCTTCAAAGTTTTCGCCAAATCCGCTCTCATTGCCCAGAGACCAGAAAATCACGCTGGCGCAGTTTTTATCCCGGATCACGTTGCGCTTCTGACGGTCTAAAATCGCTTCGCCAAAACGCGCGTCCTGCGCGATCTTTCCGTAATCGTCGCAGTAATCCGCCCCAAACAGATTGCAGACGCCGTGGCACTCCTGATCTGCCTCCGCGATCACATAAAAACCATATTCGTCGCACAGCGCGGGGAAATACGGCGCGTTGGGATAATGGCTCGTGCGGATCGCATTCACATTGCTCTCCTTCATCATGCGCATATCGCGGATCACGCTTTCACGCGTAACCGCCGCACCGGTAAAGGGATCGCTGTCGTGGCGGTTTACGCCGCGGAATTTTACCTGATGCCCGTTTATCAAGATCATGCCGTCCTTTACCGCGATCGTGCGGATGCCGACCTTCTGCTCGATCAGCTCGTCTCCCGTGCTGATCTTTAACGTATAAAGATACGGCTGCTCTGCGTTCCACAAAACAGGCGCTTCCACCGGGATCGAAACCGGTTCGCCCGAAGAATACATGCTGCCGGCTGCATTGCCCTCAGCGTCGCACAGCTCGCAGCGGATCGCCGGATTCCCTTCCACCGAATCAAAGCGCACCGTTACCTCTGCGCGGTTGTTTTCCAGATCCACCGGCGTCTGCACGGTAAAATCCCGCACAAACTCCTGCGGGCGAAGCACCAGCTCCACATCCCGGAAAATCCCGGAAAACCGCAGCTTGTCCTGATCCTCCAGATAGCTTCCGTCGCACCATTTCAGCACCAGCACCGCCAGACGGTTTGTACCCTCATGGGTTTTATCTGTGATCTCAAACTCGCTGGGGCTGTGGGAAACCTGGCTGTAGCCCACAAATTCGCCGTTTACCCACACATAAAAGCAGGAATCCACGCCTTCAAAATATAAAAACTGACGCTTTTTGGCAGCCTCGCCGTCCAGCTCAAAATCCTTCACATAAGCGCCGGACGGATTCTCGTCGGGCACATACGGCGGATCATAGGGAAACGGATAGCGCACGTTCGTATACTGCTTCTGGTCAAAGCCCTTCATCTGCCAGCAGGAAGGCACCTCCATGTCGATCAGCGCCTCCGTATTTTCCCAGAAACGCTCCGGCACTGCCTCCACGCTCGGAAAATAACCGAATTTCCAGTCGTTTCCGCTCAAAAGCATCTGACTTTCCACACCTTCTCCACATCTCGGTACATACCAGCACCGGTTATCCACAGTGCCCACATGCAGCGTGTGGAGATCCTCATAAAATTTTTCCACTTTCATCGCCTTGCAGCTCCTCCTTTAACGGCTGTTTTGGAACTTTGTCATGCCGTCCTGAACTATTGCTTTTTATTATAGTAGAAAATCCCGGTCTGTTGTATAATAAGTATGACCGAAAAATATAACATTTTGAAACTGTGCATCCCCGGCACAGCAACAGGAGACAGCATGCCGATTTATTTTACAAACAGTCCCGTCCGGGAACCGTTTATTTTTGAATCCATCGGAACCGACTGGGTTCAGGAGGCGACCTCCCGCCCCGACGGGCATCCGCTCTATCATTACCTGCAGACCGTCAGTGGCTGCGGGCGCATTACCATTCAGGGAAAAAGCTTTTTTTTACATGAAAACGAGGGGGTTTTGATCGCTCCCTCCATCCGTCATTCCTATTCCGCCCGCACGCCGCAATGGCTTACCTGCTTCGCCACCTTTACGGGGACGGTCGAGGGAAGCATCCCCCGGATTTTAAAAAACAGGCCGACCATTTTTATCGAAAAAGAGCAGGGCGCGCGCATCGGGGAAATGATCCGCCATGCCACGCACAAGTATGAAAATCCGCCCTTAAACACGCAGGAGCTTTCCCTCGACTGCTATCAGCTTCTTTTGCAGTTCGTTGACGGGCTTGCGGATAAGTCCCTTTTGGAAGACCCGCTGTATCTGCGTTATGTGGCTCCGATAGTAGAACAGATCGAAACTCATTACAGCAGCCCCGTCACCGTCGATGAATTAAGCCGCACCGTCTATGTGACGCCCCAGTATCTTTCCCGGCTTTTCCGGCGTTTTTTAGGCTGCTCCGTGTACGAATACCTCACGTCCTGCCGCATCAGCCGTGCAAAGGAGCTTCTGCTGACCTATCCGCGCCTTGAAATTCAGGAGATCGCCGGGCGCGTCGGCTTTTCGGACGCCAGCCATTTTATCGCCATGTTCAAAAAAGCAGCCGGCAGGACGCCGCTGGAATTCCGGCGGTTCCACTGACCGCTTTGCCCTGCCTTTTCTTCGTTCAGACGCTTTCCGGGCGCAGGCGGTTTAATTTTTCCCGGTCAAGCTGGAACGGATAATTTTTCAGCTTCGCCGGATTTCCCAGCAGGTCGTCCATCGCCTGCTCCCACAGTTCCTGCGAAAGCTTTGTCTCGCCAAGCAGCGCCCGCACATATTCCGAAAAGCTCTGCGCGCTGCCAAAGCCCAGAAGCGAAAGCACCCGCTGCGCCGCTTCCTGATCCCCGTAATTTTTTAAAAAGCCCGGCAAAAATATCGCCGCCGCCTTTCCATGGGGCGTGCCCAGCTCGCACGTCACGGTGTAGCTGAGCCCGTGCGGCAGGCTCGTTCCCGTATGGGAAATTGCGATCCCGCCCAGCGTGCAGGCGTGCATCAGCGCTTCCCGTTCCTCCTCGCCGATTTCATAGGAAAGCAGCCTGTCCTTCACCTGCGCCCAGATCCGCAGTCCCATCTCCGCAAAATCCCGGCTGTACGCCGTGGCGTTCGTGTTCAGATAGCTTTCTACCAGATGCGCCAGCGTATCGACAGCCGTGTTCACACAGCCGCTGCGGGACGCCGTCTGGAGATATGCCGTATCCACCAGCGCCAGCGCCGGAAAGATCCGGTGGCTGATGCCCTGCTTCGTATGCTTTCCCAGATGTGCCAGCGCATCCTGCGCGCCTGCCTGCGGAACCACGGAAAGCACCACCTCCGGCAGTACGTTTCTTGTCAGGATCGCATAGGGCGTTACCTCCGAGCCTGTCCCGGCAGTCGTCGGAACCGCCGCTACCGGAAGCGCCGGGTAAACCGGTCCCTCCGGCGATGTTTCTGCCGCCTCATATAAAAGCCTTTCATCCCTGTCGGGATTGGCGATCATCAATGCAATCGCTTTTGCCGCGTCCATCGGGGATCCCCCGCCCACGCCGATCACAAAATCCGCCCTTTCTGAAATCCCGACCGCGCGGGCGCGCATTACCGTGTCAACCGACGGATTTTCCTCGATCTCGTCAAACACCGCATATGGGATTTTTTCCCGGATAAGCGCTGCCTCCACGTCCTGCAGAGAACCGTTTATCCGGGAGGAATGCCTGCCCGTGACGATCAGCGCCCTGCTCCCCAGCGCCGCCAGCTCCTGACTGTGCCTGCGCACGCAGTCTTTTTCATTGTAAACCCTTGTCGGCATATAAAAATTCATCCGTTTTTCCTCCAATTCCGCTCCATCTCATCCATATAGGCTTCCGCTTCCGCAAGGATCGTCTCTGCTCTGCGGCGCGTCTCCCCGTCCTCAATTTTCAGCTCCTCAAACCGCTTTTTGTAATAGGAATGTTCCCGCACGATCCGCAGACTCTCCGGGAAATTCAGATCATACAAAAACCCGAAAAAGCTCACCCAGACGTCCAGCCCGCTTACCCGGTCTTCTTTTTTCACGCACCGGCGCGCCGTCAGGCTTTCATAAACCGCATCCGAAATCTTCTCCTGCCCCGCTTCCCCGGCAGAAACCCCGGTTGTATCCTTCGGATCTTCCTCCGCAAACACCCGGAAAATATCGCACTTGTCCGCGTCCCGGATCATCCGGCACAGGAGAAGCGTTTCTTCATCCAGCCCGTCTTCGATCGCCAGGCGGTTGTGGTTGGCAACCGCCGTCAGCACCATCTGCCTGTCCTTTTCGGGCAGCCCGTCCAGAAATCCGCCGCTTCTAAGCACCTCGCAGCCCAACTGCGCGTGATCCACACTCAGATGATCCAGAAATGTATCATAACGCTTTAGCTGCTCAAATCTGCCGATGTCGTGGTACACTGCGCACAAATGTGCCAGCCTGCGCATCCTCGCATCCAGCCCCAGACTGCCGGACAGCCGCTCCATGACCGCATCCACCGCCTGCGTGTGGACGATCTTTAAATGAATTTTCGTATTATCCGCATCATATCTGCCTGCGTAGGCAAGAAAGGCTTCCATTGCATCCATCGTGGTTCCTCCCGTTTATGGCAATTTTGCAGTTCATAAAAATCTTCTTATATTCTCAAACATATTTCACAAAAAAGCTTTCACTAAATCCATCTTCTTCATATGTGTATCTGCCTACTTGACGATAGTTCATTTTCTTATAAAAGTTTTCCCCTTGGAAATCATAAGTATCTACTCTGATTAGTTTAACGCCCATTTTTTTAGCCCGACTTTCCAGTTCTCCTATAAGCATAGAACCAATTTTTCTATTTCTGAATTCTTCTTCCACAAAAAGTGTTGATATGTATAGTATATGAAAATTTGTTATACAGGCATCAATTCCTCCAATAACCTTCCCTTTATATTTCACGCCAATTGAAATATTTCCTTCTAATTCATACTTAATAAAATTAAGATCATAACAATGTAATCTTTCTTCCAATTCTTTTAATTCATCTTCTGTAAGTTCAATAATTTCCATTTTTATCCCCTCTCCATTCTCTTCGATCAAACATTTTTAACAGGCGTTTGCGAAACGCCACCCCCCGCATAAATATGGAATTCTTTTTGTTATAAAATGAAACAGCCCCTCACCGGTTTATGGTAAAATTGAGATGTCCAATAACAATCAACCATCCACAGGAAAGGAGCTGTATCTATACGACGCCATACAAACAGCTTTCTTTGGCAGATCTTTTTACTGATTGCCAAAATAAATTTGATAACAACAAAGATGAGTTCCTGAAACTCAGGTTCGACCATTTTCTATTTTTGCCTATCACCACAATACGTCATCATTATCACTGTCTCCACATGCCCCCCCATCGGGAAATTATCAAACGCCCTCCCCTTCTTCACCTCATACCCTTCCCCGCACAGATATTTCAGATCCCTCGCCAGCGTCGCGGAGTCGCAGCTCACATACACGATCCGCTCCGGCTGCATTTTCACGATTGTTTTCAAGCATTCCTCATCGCAGCCCTTCCGGGGCGGATCGACCACGATCACGTCGGCAAAAATTCCCTCCGTTTCGTACAGACGCGGCAGCACCTCCTCGGCTTTCCCGACATAAAAGGAAGCGTTTTGAACGCCGTTTCGCGCGGCGTTTTCCCGCGCATCCTCGATCGCCTGCGGCACGATTTCCACGCCGTAAACCTGCTTTGCCTTCTGCGCCAGAAAAAGGGAGATCGTCCCGATGCCGCAGTACAGATCCCAGACCGTTTCCCTGCCGGTCAGCCCCGCATATTCCAGCGCCTGACTGTAAATATGCTCCGTCTGCACGGGGTTTACCTGATAAAAGGACTGGGGCGAAATGGAAAAAACAAGCCCGCCGATCGTATCCTCAATGCGTTCCTTTCCGCGCACGGTGCGCGTCTTTTTCCCCATGATCACATTGGTTGCCTCGGTGTTTGTATTCACAGAAAAGCTTGTCATGCCCGGAACATTGGCAAACAGGCGCTCCGCCAGCTCCTCCTCGCCCGGCAGCTTCGTCCCGTTTAAAATCAGGCACACCATCATCTGCCCGGTAGAAAAGCCCTTCCGGATGAGCACATGGCGCAGCAGCCCCTTTCCGGTCGTTTCATCATAGGCGGAAATCTTTTTTTCCGCGCAGAAATCCAGCACCGTATCCAGCACAGTCCTATTTTCCACGACGCCCAGCGCGCAGTCGCGGTTTTCGATGATCGTATGCGTCCTGCCCGCATAAAAGCCTGCGATCAGCCTGCCGTTTTTATCCGTCCCGACCGGAACCTGCGCCTTATTGCGGTATCGGAACGGCTTTTCCATCCCCACCGGGCTTTCCATGATTTCCTCGACAAATTCCGGCGAAAATCCGCCGATCCGGATCAGGTTATTTTTTACCTTGCGGTCTTTGAAGGCAAGCTGTTTTTCATAGGATACCGCCTGAAGCTGGCAGCCGCCGCACTGGCGCGCGTAGGCGCAGACAGGCTCCACCCGGTCGGGCGAAGGCTCCAGCACCTCCTCCAGACGCGCGTAGGCGTAGCCTTTTTTTGCCTTTACGATGCGCGCGCGGACGGTATCGCCCATTACCGCATCCTTTACAAAAAGCGTATAGCCCGAGCGCAAAGCCCCGCCTGCATTCGATTCCTGCCCGGTTTCCTCCAGATGCCCGATGCCTTCCCCGTCCGTTCCCATATCCGTGATCTTTACGGTGTAAATCTGATTTTTCTGTACGTTCACTATTCCATCCTCGTCGGTCTTAAATTCGATTCAAAAAATCTGTTGTAGCCCAGCCAGCCGTTCTCTTTTGCCCCTTCTAAAATTTCCGTGAAGGTTTCCATTTTTGCATCCGCGTTGTCCGCCAGGTTCAGCGCCAACGCCTCCATCAGCGCGGGTTTTTTGGGCGAACCGTACTCATACTCGCCGTGATGCGCCAGAATGCAGTGCTTTAGCTCCGATTCCAGCACGGCGGGAAATCCCGGGATCGCGCGCGCCTTGACGCCGACCATTTCCGTTCCGATCACGATATGCCCCAGAAGCTGTCCGTCGTCGGTATAATCATTCTGCGGAAACAGCGAAATTTCCCTTGTTTTTCCGATGTCGTGGCACATTGCCGCCGAAAGCAGAAGGTCGCGCTTTAACAGCGGATAGGTCGTGCAAAAATAATCGCACAGCTTCACAACGCTCAGCGTGTGCTCCAAAAGCCCGCCTACAAAGCCGTGATGCACGCTTTTTGCCGCGGAGGATTTCTGGAAATTCCTGATAAATTCCTCATCCTCCACAAAAAAACTCTCCATCAGCTTTTTCAGCCACACATTCTGCAGGCTGCCGATATAGCCCAGAAGCTCTTTGTACATAGCCGTAATGTCTTTTTTGCTTACCGGAAGATAGTCTGCCGGGTTGTATTCGCCCTCGCGGCACAGGCGCACCCGCTTGATGTTGACCTGATTCGCGCCCTGAAAGCTTGTCACATCGCCGTATACCTCAATGTAATCGAGGCTGTCAAAATCATCGATGCCCGCGCTGTTCGGATCCCAGATCTTGCCGTCCACCGTTCCGGTTTTATCCTGCAAAACAACCGTTTCATACGGTTTGCCGTTTTTGGTCACTGCCGACTGCTTATGCTTGCACAGATAAATGTCAAAAACCCGGTCGCCCTCTTTATAATCCTTAATAAATTTCATATTTTTCTCCTCGCTTTTGTTTCTTCATTTTATGAGGCGTCCGCCTCTGTTTTTACTCCAAAATCACGTCCACCTGCATTTCCTGATAGCCGTCCTGCCCCTGACGCATGAGCGTTACGTTTACCGTCGTGCCCGGCGCAAGCTCCAACAGCGCCGCATGATATTCCGTAAAAGAAGTGATCTCTGTCTCCTGCACCTTCACGATCACGTCGCCGCTCTGGATCCCCGCCTTCATTGCGGGAGAATCCATCACAATGCCCGTCACATATGCGCCGCGCGGAACCTCTTTTTCCAGATGCACCGTTTCCGGCACATCCGTTCCGTTGATCCCCATATGGGCGATCTCCTGTCCGTTGGAAAGCTTCCCGATCGTCGCGATCAGATCCGCCACGCCGTACGCGGTCATTCCGCTCTCTTCCTGCGTCCCTTTTAAAATTCCTACAATCTGTCCGGACAGGTTTAAAAGCACTCCGCCGCCGTTCTGCATTCCCGTCATATCCGTTTTCAGAAGGTGGACGTTATGATCCGTCAGGCTTTCAACCGAATCCGTCGAAGTTACCATCCCGAAAACAACAGTTTCCGTTCCCTGCGGACGTCCCACCGCGATCACCGGCGACGCCAGTATGCCGCTGCCGGGACTTCCCATTACGGCTGTTTTCAAATTCGCCTTCGTGCTCTCCGGGATCTCCTCCCGCAAAATGCTGATCACCGCAAGCCCCGTTTCCTCATCCGCCCCTTTTATCTGAGCGGGCGCGGTATTTCCGTCCGCAAAAGTGACCTCCAAACTCTCCGCCTTCTGAACCATCCGGTTTTCGACGAGCACGAGAAATTCCTTTCCGTTGTCCGCCACGATCACCCCGGCGCTTTTTCCTTCATTTTCATAGGTATTGTCAAACCAGTCTATGTCCGACACCACCCCGGTCACCGTTACCAGAGACTGATCCGAAAAGCTCTTTGCCACCGCATACAGGTTCCGGTACAGCGTCTGGTAATCGCTGATTTCCAGCGGAACCTTTTCAATGACCGTCTGCGGCTCCTCCTGTGCGCTTTCCGTCTCTTCCAGGATCATGTCCTCCGGGCGCATCTCGTCCTCAATATCCTCTTCCTTTAATTCCACCATCTGCGGCTCCTCCTCCGGGTACAGCAGATTGGAAAAAACAGGCTCCAGCACGAGAAATGTCAGACACGCGATCAGTCCGAAGATCACCGCCATGCTCGCCGTCAGAAGCGTCCGCTTCACGAGCTTTTTGCGGTTCAGCGGACGTTCCTTGACCTTTTCCTTGATAAATTCAATATCCTGATTCGGCAATTCCTGATTCTGCCGGTTATCCTCCATACAGCCATCAATCCTTTCCGTCCATACTCACGGCGCAGGCTGCGCCATGTTATTTTTCAGTATACCCCAAACTGCCCCCGGCGCACAAGTCCGGAACTGCGCTCCCCGGGAAAAATTCTGCCGTATATCGCTTCGCAGGCTTTGGGGATTCGGGGAGCAGGGCGGCGGTTTGGGGGCGGCGGAGTCCGCCATCGCTCGCCGGGAATTTTATACAAAATAAGCAGTCCGTCCCGATACGTAGGAAGTCCGGTCAAACTCGCACGGCTTTTGCCGTGCTTAGACAAGTCCCGGACTCCCTGCCGGGACAGACTGCTTATTTTGAAAATTCCCCCTCGCTCAGAAGGCTCCGCCGCCCCCAAACCGCCGCCCTGCTCCCCGAACCCCCAAAGCCCTCCGAAAGGCGTTCTCCGCCCGCAAATTTCCCTACCCGTTTTCCGCGCAGTATGGTATGATGTTGAAAAAGGCTCAGGGAGGAAGCGTTCCGCCTTCGGTCAGTATCTGCCGGGCGCAGGCTGCGGGTAAACCGATCCGCTGCGGCAGAGCCCTGACGAGCGAAGGGGAATTTGCAAAAAAGAGGAAACAGCCCGGCAGTCCGCCCGGGACTTGTCTGAGCGCGGCATCAGCCGCGCGAGTTTGACCGGGTGGACTGCGTTCCGGGCAGTTTCGTATTTTTTGTTTCAAATTCCCAGTGAGCGAGGGCGGGCTCTGCCGCAGCGGATCGGTTTACCCGCAGCCTGCGCCCGGCAGGTACTGACCGAAGGCGAAATCCTTCTCCCGAAACCATGTTTCACTGACCTGATATGGAGGACATCATGAACGCAAAAGTTTTACGCGTACTCGAATATGATAAAGTGATCCGCATGCTGGAGGCGAAAGCGACCTCCGATCCAGGCCGCGAGCTGTGCCGCAGCCTCGAACCGATGACGGATCTTTCACAGATTGAAAAAGCACAGACCGAAACCGCAGACGCCCTGACCCGGATTTTCCAGAAGGGCAGCTTGAATTTTGGCAGCAACAAGCCCCTCGGCATGTGCCTGCGCTCCCTTGAGATCGGCAGCACGCTTTCGATGGAGGAGCTTTTGCGCATCGCCGGGCTTTTGGAAAACACCGCCCGCGTCAAGCATTACGGGCGCTCTGAAAAAGAGGACGATCAGACGGATTCCCTCTCGGAATATTTTGACTGCCTCGAACCGCTTACGCCGCTCTCCGCAGAGATCCGGCGTTGCATCCTTTCGGAGGACGAGATGGCGGACGACGCAAGCCCTGCCCTTAAAAAGATCCGCCGCAGCATGACGCTGACCGGGGAAAAGATCCACAGCCAGCTTGCCGGAATGGTAAACGGCTCCGCCCGCAGCTATTTACAGGACGCGGTCATCACCTCCCGCGACGGGCGCTATTGTATCCCGGTCAAGGCAGAATATAAGAGTCAGGTTCCGGGCATGGTCCACGACCAATCCTCCACCGGCTCCACCTTTTTCATCGAGCCCGCCGCCGTTGTGAGCTTAAACAACCAGCTGCGCGAGCTGGAAATTGAGGAACAGAAGGAAATTGCCGTCATTCTTGCCGAGCTGAGCGCCCGCGCGTCCGAGCACTGCGTTGAAATCGCGGAAAACCAGAAGCTCATGACCCTTCTGGACTTTATTTTTGCAAAAGCGGCGATGGCGATGGACTTAAACGCCACCCGCCCGCTGTTTAACGAGGATCATTACATCCGCATCCGTCAGGGACGCCATCCGCTGCTCGACCGCAAAAAGGTCGTGCCCATCGACGTGGAGCTGGGCGAAAAATTCGACCTGCTCATCATTACCGGCCCCAATACCGGCGGCAAGACCGTTTCCTTAAAAACAGTCGGGCTTTTCACGCTGATGGGACAGGCAGGACTGCACATTCCGGCGCTCGACCGCTCCCAGCTTTCCGTTTTCACGGAAGTATTTGCCGACATCGGCGACGAGCAGAGCATCGAGCAGAGCCTGAGCACCTTTTCTTCGCACATGACGAGCATCGTTTCCATTTTGAAACATGCGGACGCAGACTCCCTCTGCCTGTTCGACGAGCTGGGTGCGGGAACCGATCCTACGGAGGGCGCGGCGCTGGCGATCGCCATCTTAAATTTCCTGCACGACAGGGGCATCCGCACAATGGCAACGACCCATTACAGCGAATTAAAGATTTATGCGCTTTCCACGAATTTTGTGGAAAATGCCTGCTGCGAATTTGACGTGGAAACCCTGCGCCCCACCTACCGGCTTTTGATCGGCATTCCCGGAAAGAGCAACGCTTTTGCCATTTCCAAAAAGCTCGGTCTTTCCGATGAGATCATCGCCGCCGCAAAGGAGCAGATCGACGAACAGGACGTGAGCTTCGAGGACGTCATTTCCAATCTGGAAGCCAGCCGCATCACGATCGAAAAAGAGCAGCGCGAGATTGAAGCCTATAAAAAAGAAGTCGAATCCCTCAAAAAGAAGCTTCAGGAAAAAAATGACAGGATCGACCAGGCGCGCGACCGCATCCTGCGCGAAGCCAATGAAAAGGCACGCGATATTTTGCAGGACGCCAAAAACGTGGCAGACGAGACGATCCGCGTCTTCCAGAAGGCAGGCCCCGGCGCTTCCATGAAGGATCTGGAAAAGACCCGTCAGAAGCTGCGCGGCAATATCGACGACAAAAACAGCCGCCTTTCGGTTTCCGCCAAAAAAGAGCCCAAAGCCCCCTCCTTAAAGCCGGAGCAGTTAAAAAAGGGCGACGCCGTGCGCGTTGTTTCCATGGGCTTAAAGGGTACGGTCAGCAGCCTTCCAGACGCAAAGGGCAACCTGTTCGTGCAGTGCGGCATCCTGCGCACCTCCACCAATATCAAGGATCTGGTGCGCATCGAAGAAGCCACGATCACCGCGCCCAACCTGCAAAAAACCGGCAGCGGCAAGATCCGGATGTCCAAGTCCTTCTCCATTTCCCCGGAAATCAATCTTCTGGGCAAAACCGTGGACGAGGCACTTGCGGCGCTGGACAAATATTTGGACGACGCCTACCTTGCGCATCTGGAAAGTGTCCGCGTCGTACACGGCAAGGGGACCGGCGCGCTGCGCAATGCGGTGCAGCAGCATCTTCGCCGCGTCAAATATGTAAAATCATTCCGCCAGGGCGAATACGGGGAGGGAGACGCCGGCGTAACGATCGTAGTTTTCAAATAATAGAAAAAAGCTTTCTATTATCATAAATAAACCGGAGGGAGTATTTTTATGGTAACCAAACAAAAAATCCTGATCGTGGACGACGACGCCAACATCGCCGAACTGATCTCCTTATATCTCACAAAAGAATGCTTTGAAACGATGATCGTCGGGGACGGGGAATCCGCCCTCAGCGCGGTCGATACGTTTGCGCCCAACCTCATCCTTCTGGATCTGATGCTGCCGGGCATCGACGGCTATCAGGTATGCCGCGAGGTGCGCAGCCGCTCTGCCGTGCCGATCATCATGCTTTCTGCAAAGGGCGAGATCTTTGACAAGGTGCTGGGGCTTGAGCTGGGCGCCGACGACTACATGGAAAAGCCCTTTGACGCAAAAGAGCTCGTTGCCCGGGTCAAAGCCGTCCTGCGCCGCTACAAGCCTGCGGCGGCTGCCCCTGCAAAGCCCGCCGTCGAATGCGTGGAATATGCGGATCTGACCGTGAACAAAACGAACTATTCCGTCGTTTATATGGGAAAAACCGTAGAAATGCCGCCCAAGGAGCTGGAGCTTCTCTATTTCCTCGCTTCCTCGCCTAACCGCGTTTTTTCCAGAGAGCAGCTCCTCGACCAGATCTGGGGCTACGAATACATCGGAGATACCCGCACCGTGGACGTGCACATCAAGCGCCTGCGCGAAAAGATCAAGGATCACGCCAACTGGAAGATCGCGACGATCTGGGGCATCGGCTATAAATTCGAGGTGCGGTGATGCGCAAAACCCTTTATCTGAAATTTGTGCTCGGCTACCTGATCTTCGGCTTTTTCGGCTTTCTCGTAGTCGCCACCTTCGTATCCAGCATGACGCTGGAGCATTTAAAGCGTGAAAAGGCGGATTCCCTCTATAAAGAAGCTACCCTGATCGCGGACACCTACGCTTCCGACCTTTACAACAGCAACGTGTCCCTCGAAACGGTCAAGGATCAGCTGGATGCGCTCAGCGCCTACCTTTCATCGCAGATCTGGATCATCAACCCGTCCGGGCGTATCATCATGACGACCGATGCGCCGCTGAATGTAGAGCACGAAACGGTCGTGGAGCATTTTGACCCGACCGTTACCGCCGGTTCCTTTTATACGGTCGGGGACTTTTTCGGCTGCTTCGATCAGGACATTTTAAGCGTTTTTTCGCCGATCACCTCAAACTTTACCGTGCGGGGCTATGTGGTCATCCACACGCCTATGTCGGCGATCCGCGCGTCCAGCGAAAGCCTGCTGAATATTTCCTATATTTTGCTCGTGATCTTTTTTCTGCTGTCGCTCATCATCCTCATCTTTTTTACGGAGATGGTCTACCTGCCCCTGCGCAAAATCACCGCCGCAACGGAGCAGTACGCCGCCGGGAACCTGCACTATGAGTTTTCCGTGGACAGCGAGGACGAGATCGGCTATCTTGCCGCCTCCCTTTCCTACATGGCAAGCGAAATCGCGCGCGGCGAGGACAACCAGAAAAAATTTATCGCCAACGTCTCCCATGACTTCCGTTCCCCCTTAACCTCGATCAGGGGCTATCTGGAAGCGATGCTGGACGGGACGATCCCGCCCGAGCTGCACGAAAAATATCTGCGCATCGTTTTAAACGAAACCGAACGGCTCACGAAGCTGACAAACAGCCTCCTGACCTTAAACAACCTGAACATGAAGGGCATGGTTCTGGAAAAAACCGCTTTCGACTTAAACAAAGTGATCCGCTCCACCGCCGCCTCCTTCGAGGGGACCTGCCAGCAAAAGCACATCGGCATCGAGCTTGTCCTGACCGGCGAACAGATGCCCGTTTTTGCCGACAAAAGCAAGATCGAACAGGTGCTTTACAACCTGCTCGACAACGCCATCAAGTTTTCCCATCCGGAATCCGCCATTAAGATCGAGACGACCGAAAAGCACGGCAAGGTGTTCGTTTCCGTCAAGGACAGCGGAATCGGCATTCCAAAGGACAGCCTGCGGCTCATTTTTGACCGTTTTTACAAAACCGACCTTTCCCGCGGCAAGGATAAAAAAGGCACCGGGCTGGGGCTTGCCATCACCAAGGAGATCATTCAGGCGCACAACGAAAACATCAACGTCATCAGCACCGAGGGCGTCGGCACGGAATTCATCTTCTCCCTCCCTGTGGCAGACGAGGAATAAGGGCGGCTGAGCCGTTATGCGGAACCATTGCGTGGAACCGTTCTGTGAAAACTCAAATTTCTGCTTGCATATTGAACGCTTTTCGGCTAGAATAGAGATGTTGCAGAAATCATTCTGCCGCATGCTGGAGAAGTACCCAAGTGGCTGAAGGGTCCGGCTTCGAACACCGGTAGGCTGTAACAGGCGCGAGGGTTCAAATCCCTCCTTCTCCGCTTTAAAAAGGCTGTGAAAATGATCCGTCATTTTCACAGCCCCTTTTTTTGTCCCGTCCTCTACCGCCCCATCCCATCTTCCGCCAATCCGTCCCATCCTCCGCTGTCCCGGATCCGGGCGGCATTTTTCCTGATCTGCCAGTCTGCGGCAGACAACGTGCGCGCACAACGGCGCATCCTGTCATATAATAGAGCAAAAAGCAAAGCCTGATCCCCTATGAATACAACGCTTACCATCTTGGGCGCCGCTGCGCTGGCGCTCTCCTTATCGCTCGATACGTTTGCGGCATGCTTTGCCTATGGAAGCGGGAAATACCGTCTGCCCTTTTGCTCCGGGCTTCTGATCGACCTGATCACCAGCGCCGTTCTGGGGCTTTCCATGCTTCTCGGTGCTTTCCTGCAGCCGTGGCTTGCGCCGGCTTTTTCCAAAGCGGTCTGCTTCTGCCTGCTTTTTCTGATGGGAACCGCCCATCTGCTGGATGAGCTCACAAAAGCATTCCTGCGAAAGCACGGCGGCTTTTCCCGCAACATTTCCTTCAGCGCCCTAAATCTCCGCTTCGTCCTCTCGGTCTATGCGGATCCGGAAAATGCCGACGCCGACGATTCCAGAAGCATTTCCCCGAAAGAAGCTCTTTCGCTTGCCGCCGCCCTTTCCCTGGACGGAGCGGCAGCCGGATTCGGCGCGGCGCTTGGAAGCGCAGATCCTGCCGCCGTCTTTTTGGCATCGCTCATCATCGGGGGCAGTGCGGTCTTTGGCGGATTTTTTCTCGGCAACCTGACCGCCGCCCGCCTGCGCTTCCCGCTCTCATGGCTGTCCGGCGCAATTTTGATCGCGCTGGCGTTTGGGCAGCTTTGATCGCAAACGCTATTTCCCGATCCTTTTTGCGACCGCGTTCCAGTTTACCACATGGAACCACTGATCGATATAATCCGCGCGCAGGTTTTTGTATTTCAGATAATAGGCATGCTCCCATACATCCAGAGGCAGAACCGGAGTAAGCCCCTGCGACAGCGGATTATCCTGATTTGCCAGCGAAAGGATCTGCAAACAGCCGTCCGCGTCCTTTGCCAGCCACGCATAGCCCGATCCAAACCGGCTCAGCGCTACCTCCTTCATCTCTTTTTTGAAATTTTCCACGCCTCCGAACGCCTCTGCGGCAGCCGTCGAAACGCTCTGCCCGGCGGGCGCCAGCAGGTCAAAATACATATCGTGGTTATAAACGCCGCCCCCGTTGTCGCGCACGGCGTCCTTTAACTTCTCCGGCAGCTCCGCCAGACGCAGAAGAAGCTCTTCCAGCGTCCACGAATGGTATTCCGGATACGGCTCCAACGCCTTGTTCAGCTTATCCACGTAGGTTTTAAAATGCCTGTCATGATGACAGCGCATCGTTTCCTCATCAATGTAAGGCTCCAGCGCATCATACGCATAGGGCAGCTCAGGAAGGGAAAAAGGATAGGTTTTGTCAGCAATCATCGTAATACCTCCATTTCTTCTGGCCGCTATCAAAAGCGGCATAAACTGATCCTCTGCACATCAGTTTATGCCGTATCCGAACAATCTATACGCTGCGCCTGCCGCTTTCTGCTCCGCTCTGCAGATCAGATCCCTTCTGCCTCCCAGAAGCTTTTCAGCTCCGTCAGCGACGCAAAGCAGTGATCGTATATTTTTTTGATCTCCCCGTCGGGCTGCACCATATCCGGAACCATCACTGCCAGCATACCCGCCGCAGCCACCGAACGGATCCCGTTAAAGGAATCCTCCACGCCTGCCGCATTTTCAGGGCTGACCGAAAGCCGCCGGCACGCTTCCAGATAAATGTCCGGAGCGGGCTTGCTCGCCTCGATCATATCGCCGCCGATCACCACGTCAAAATAGCGGTCAAGTCCGTTCCTTGCCAGATTTTTCCGCACCTGTTCCAGCTTCGTGGACGACGCCACCGCCAGCTTTTTTCCCCGCTCCTTCAAAAAATCAAGAAGCTCCGTCACGCCCTCCATCAAGGGCAGCTCCTCGTCCAGCCTCGCAAAAAAGCGCTTATTCACTTCCTCCCAATATTCGTCATACGGGAAGCTGCCGTTGGGATACCACGGCTCCATGGACGCGATCACATGCGCCCGCACCGCCTCCTGATTGCGCCCGCAGCTTCCGTACACCGCTTCCTCTGTCATTTTCAGCCCCATTTCCTCCGCCGTCTGAAAACAGCATTCACAGCTGATCCTCTCTGTGTCAAACAGCACGCCGTCCATATCAAAAACTACTGCTTCTATCATCCTGTTTTTCCTTTCTTTATCCATTCTGCAGCCAGCCGCGCCGTTTCTTCGATCTGCTCCTTTGGCGCAATCAGCGCTTTGCCGTCGCCCTCCTGCTCCCCGTACATGCCAAAATAAGCATGACAGCCGCCTTCGATCACGTTTTCCTGCGTATCCGCCGGAAGATTTTTCCGGCATTCCCCGTATTTTTCACGGTTCAGCACGCCGTCCTCCGAGCCGTACAGCGACAACGCCCGCAGGTCTGTGCCGCTCAGATCCTCTGTCGAATACGCCGCCAGAAGCAAAAGCCCTTCCAGCTTCTCTGCGTGCCCTGCCGCATAGGAAGCCGCCATTGCGCCGCCCAGCGAATGGCCGCCGATATACCAGCGCTTTATTTCCGGGAACTGTTCTGCGATCCCGTCCGCCGCATCCATGTCAAAAACTGCCAGATTGCAGGGCATTTTTACGAGCACGCACAAAATCCCCTGCTGCGCCAGCGCGTCCGTCAGCGGCACATACGCCTCCGGCTCCACCTTGCCTCCGGGGTAAAGGATCAGCCCTGCCTCCGGTTCTTCTGGCGCAGCGACGATCAGCCTGTCATCCTCCCGAAAAATCTGTACTCTGCCGCTTCCTCCGCTTTCCAAAAGCACCTGCGCCTCCGGCGCTGCCTCGTAGGAGCCGCTGACATAAATGCAAAAGCCTGCTGCCAGCAGGACAAAAATGCACAGGACCGTGATCGCTGCACGCCGCAGGCGGGGCTGACTTTCCGAATTGTGTTTCATTGAGTTCCCTTCTTCGCATTTTGATATGTCTTTATCTTATTGCATCGAGAAAGGAAAGTCAAAGTCAAATTTTTTCACTTTTTCAAAAAAATGCTTGCAATTCTTTTTATCCTGTGCTATCATAAATTTCGTCGCTGAGACATACGGCGACAAGCAAATGCGACAGTAGTACAGTTGGTAGTACGCCACCTTGCCAAGGTGGAGGTCGCGGGTTCGAGCCCCGTCTGTCGCTCTTCTTAATAACAGATATGAAAATCCGAAATGATTCTTTTTTTAAGAGTTGTTTCGGTTTTTTGCTGTACTCTGCCAAAAGGGACGTCTGCTCTGCGATTCTTTCGCAAAGCAAACGTCCCTTTTTATCCGTCATTTATCAGCCGGTTTTTATATCTGCTTTAAACAGCCTGCGTTTTTTCCCCTGCCTCCAGCCTATCGATCAGCGCCGTCAGCTCCTTCATATTCCGGATCACATAGTCCGCTCCCGCGTCGCGGTAGGTTTTTTCTGTGCGGGCGCAGATCTCTTCGTATTCTGCAGTCCCCAGCTTTTCAAACTCCTCCTCCGTCAGTCCCATCACGGAACTTCCTTCCACGACGCCCACTGTGATCACGCCCGCGTTTTTCCCCTCTTTGATGTCGGCAACGGTATCGCCTACCTTCATCACATTATGCACGCTCATGACACCCAGCGCCTGCATGTTTTTAAAAATCATATACGGGTACGGGCGGCCCTTATGGTCGGTCGCGTCCGGGCAGAACCATTCGTCCGGCTCATAGCCCTGCTGCCTTGCGCGCTCTGTCACGATTTCCATCATGTCCAGCGTGTAGCCTGTTGTGGAACCGATTTTGATCCCCCGTTCCCGCAGCTCCTTTACCGCCTCCGTCACATAGGGCTTGGGAGCCGCAAAATCCCCGACGATCGACAAAATCCCGTCTTCCGTGCGCTCATAGATCTCATCCACATCGTTTTCATCAAACTCCCGTCCATAGGCTTCCTTCCACAGACCGGAAATCCGCGGCATGGAAAGCATCGCCTTTACATGGTCGCGTTTTAACATCCCCATCGGCTTTCTGACCTCCTCCATCGTCGGCTCGATGCCCGCCGCGCGAAATGCCTCCAAAAATGCCTGCACCGGGGCAAAGCACCCGAAATCCACCGTCGTGCCCGCCCAGTCAAAAATCACTGCCTCTATTTTTCCCATTGTCATCCTCCATGTTTACGTCCCCAAAAATGTCCCGCCTGCACCCATCCGCAAAACACCCATCCGCAAAACACCCTTCCGGGCGTTACCGCGCTTTATGCTCCTTTTGAAAATCCGAAATGATCTGCGCCAGCTTTTCAATATCCTCTTTGTAGATCTCCCCGATATTGCCGATGCGGAACGTCTCCGCCTCCGTCACCTTGCCCGGATAGATCGCGTAGCCGCGCTCCTTGATGTAGGCATACATTTCCGCAAAGCCGTAGCCCGCGTTTTCCGGGAATAAAAACGTCGTAATGATCGGTCCCTGCACATCGCTGCCCACATAAGTATCATACCCCAGCTTTTTCATTTCGGAAATAAGCAGCCGGTTATTTTCACGGTAGCGTCTGCTCCGCGCCGGGATTCCGCCCTCTTCCTCCAGCTCCTCCATCGCCTTTGCAAAAGCCAAAACCACATGAGTCGGGGAGGTAAACCGCCATTTTCCGTCCTTTTCCATCGTCTTGTACTGATCGTAAAGATCCAACGACAGGCTTCTCGCCTTTCCCGCGCTCTCTTCCAGAAGCCTGCGGTCTGCGATGATAAAGGAGAAGCCGGGAACGCCCTGAATGCACTTGTTTGCGGAGCTGATGAGGAAATCGATCCCCCAGTCCGCTACCGGGATGTCCACGCCGCCGAAGCTGCTCATGGCGTCTAAAATAAACACTCGCCCTTTCTCCTTTACAATCTTCCCGACGCTTTCCGCATCGTTTAAAATGCCCGAGGTAGTTTCGGAATGCACCATGGAAACATGGGTGATCGACGGATCGCCGTCCAGAATTTCCCCGATCCTTTTTGCATCCGGGATGCAGTCATAGGCAACCCGGTATACCTCGTGGGCGATGCCCGCATGGGAAGCGATGTCCGCCATGCGCTCGCCGTATGCGCCGTTTGCGCAGATGAGCAGCTTGTCCTCTTTTCCGATCACGCTCGTCAGCACAGACTCCACGCCAAAGGTGCCGCTGCCCTGCATCAGCACCGCCGCATAGCGGCTTTCGTCCGCATGGGCGAGCGCCAGAAGCCCCCGTTGGATTTTCCGGGTGATCTGCTTATAATCCTCGTCCCATGTGCAGTGATCGAACAGCATTTCTTTTTTTACAGTGTCCGTGGTCGTCAAAGGCCCCGGCGTCAAAAGCTTATAATTCGGCATTTTCTGTTTTCTCCCCAAACCTTTATTTTCTTTTCAAAATTTTTTTCCAAGATACAGTTTCTTATTTACAGTTTCCTATATACCGTTTCTTATTTACAGCTCTCGGACAGCTCCTGATGCTTCTTTAAAAGCTCCACCGTCAGCTTTTCCGGGAATACCTTCACGTTGCCGGACTCATTTTTGCTGTCAACGGTTTCGCCCTCGTACAATGCCACCGGGTAATGGGAAAGCAGCTCTGTGCGGCCCTTTTCGATGATGCACTGCGCCATTTCCATCGCCTTCTGATTTGTCTTATCGCCTTTATCCACGACCGCCACGGATTCCGTCAGCGTAAAATTGCCTTCCGCCGGATCCACATAGTCGATCGGAAGCCCCTCTTCCTTATCCGCGACCGCCTGCTGGCGCAGCCCAAAGCCTACCGCCACCTCTCCGGCGCGCAGCTTTTTTAAGGGGCCTGTGCCGGATTCCTCAATATGGGGGCCTGCGTTGTCATAGATCCCGCCCAGAACCTCCTTTGCGCCGTCCTCCCCATATTCGGAAACAAGCGCCTGAATGAGCAGCCACGCTGTCGAGGACGAAGCGATGTCCGTCACGGAAACCATGTCCTTATAAACCGGATCCGCCAGATCCTTGATCGAAGCGGGCGCCGGCAGCTGATTGTCCGCAAGCATCTGCGTATTTAAAATGATCGTGCCCTCCTGAGAAGTGATCGGCGCGCAGTAGGACGGAAATTCGTCCAGCGTTTTTGCCTCAAAGCCCAGATCCAGAAACATATCGTTCTGCTCCTGCGCGCTTTCCACATAAAAGGTGCTCATCGTCACAAGATCCGCCTCCAGATCCGTCCCCTCCGCCAAAAGCTTGCCGCCAAGCTCCGCCGTCCCGAACGTCTGGAACAGATACTGCCCTTCGTAGCCGTTTGCGTCCAGAGCGTTTTTCATCGCTGCAACCGCCTCGTCGTCGGCGTTGGAATAAATGACCACCTGTTCGTCCTGCGAAGAACCGCAGCCTGCAAGCCCTGTAAGCCCCATCGCCGCACAAAGCCCCAATGCCATTGCCTTTGTTCCATAGCTTCTCTTTTTCATCTCTCTTTTTTCTCCTTTTTCTTCCGGTTTGCAAGCCATGCGGTCAGCTCCCTGCCCGCAAAATTTACGAACAGTATAAACAGCGACAGCACGAAGATCTCGCTGTATTTGTTGTAATATTGAAGCTCCTTGATCTTTGTCGTAATGACCATCGTTCTCGCCCCCGCGATGAAAATGACCGCGCTGATCGTTACCATCGCATTGACAAAATAGTAGCCGAACACCTCTAAAATCGTCGGCAGGACGTTCGGCGTTACGACCCGCGCCACCGTTTTGATCCAGCTGTCCCCCATGAGCATCGCCGTCGTCTCCCACGAAGCGTTCAGCTTTGACAAAGACGCCTTCATCATCAGATACGGCGTGCTGAAATAATGGATGACGTTGCACAAAACGAGGATCGCCAGCGTCCCCTGCAGAAAGCTTCCCGAAAAAACAAACAGGTAAGCCAGGCCGAGCACCATGCCGGGGATCGTATTCGTGATCATCGCCATCGCCTCGACGCATTTTTTCGCCGCCTCAGGCAGGCTGCTTCTGGCAGAAACGAGCGCGCAGCCATAGGCGGTCAGCGTCCCGAAAAATGCCGTCAGAAGCGATACCGTCAGCGAATTTCCCATGACGCGCCGCAGGGCGCTGTCCTGCATCACATCCGAAAAATGCGACAGCGTAAAGGTAATGTGGTAAGGCCAATCCTGTACGAACGGGATCACAAAGATCACCGCAAACACCGCCAGCACACACACCGCAGCTGCGCCCGAAAGCGTTCCGCACACCACGTCGCGCACACGGTTTACGGAAAGCTCTGTCCTGGAAATCTTCGTGTAGCGCACGTTGTATTTTTCCAGCAGATGCAGAACCGCCACGCTCAGCACGCTCGGCAAAAGCATGAGCAGCGCGATCACCGCGCCGCGCCCGAAATCCGGCACGCTTCCTAACATTTCCCGGTAAAGCACCCCCGCGATCGTGTCAAATTCGCCGCCCACCGCCGCCGGAATGCCAAAATCTGTAAAGCACAGGAAAAAGGTCTGGATAAACGATGACACCAGCGCCCCGGACAGCGGTCGGAGCACCGTCATGCCGAAATTTTTGACCGGATTATCCTGCAAAAGCCGCGACACCACCGTAAAGCTTTTGTCGATATACTGCATCGTGTTCTGGATGAACATAAACGACACCGGAAGCGTGTAGATCACATAGCCGGTCAAAAGCCCGTTAAAGCCGTAAATATCGGACAGCTGCCGCCCGAACAGCTTTGTGAGAAGCCCCTGCTTCCCGAAGGAATACATGATCGCAAAGCCATATGTGATCGTCGGCAGAAGCATCGGCAGCCGCGCCGTCTGTGCGACCGCTTTTTTCAGCCAGCCCGGCACGTGGGTGTAATGCACCGTATAGGACAGCAGAAACGCCAGCATGGTCGTCACCGCCGCGGACACGCCCGACACCAAAAAGCTGTTCCCCAGCGCCCTGCGGATGTCTGCGTCCCCCAGAATGTCCGCATAATTGGCGAGCCCCGCGCCGCCCCCGGACACAAAGGATTTTCCCAGAAGTGCCGCTGCCGGAACCGCCAGAAACAGCGCAAAATAAACCGCTGCCGCCCCAAAGATCAGCCACAGCTCCTTATTTTTCCTTGTTTTCATCCTCTGCTTCCTCACGCCGACGGCTGAATGCACGCATCCGGGGCGGAAAACGTAAACAGCGAAAAGATGTTGTTACGCTTGATCTCAAGCTGGTTTAGGATGAATTTTTTTACGAAGCCGTTCTGGGGCGTGCGGATGATCTCCTCCGGCTTCCCGTACTGCGAAATCTGCCCCTCGTTGATGATGAGCACCCGGTCGGAAAGGGTCAGCGCCTCCTCCGGGTCGTGGGTCACGATGATCGTCGTCAGATGATACTGCTTTGCGATCGTGCGGATCCGCTCCTTGATCGACTCCTTGATCACGCCGTCCAGCGCGCTTAAGGGCTCGTCCAAAAGCAGGATCCTCGGCTTCATCACAAGCGTGCGCGCCAGCGCTGCCCTCTGCTTTTGCCCGCCGGAAAGCTGGTCGATGCGCTTATCCAGATGCTCCTCCAGCCCCAGAAGCCCGATCAGCTCCCGCACCTCTTCCTCCGAAGAAATGCCCGGCCTGTTTTTCAGCCCGTAAGTGATGTTCTTATATACGTTCAGATTCGGGAACAGCGCGTAATCCTGAAAAACGATGTTGAAGCCGCGCTTTTCCATCGGCGTTTCGGTAATGTCCTGCCCGTCAAAAGTAATCGTCCCCTCGTCCGCCGAAGTGATCCCCAGAATCAGGTTTAACAGCGTCGTCTTGCCGCAGCCCGAAGGCCCGAGGATCGATACGATCTCCCCATCCTCTATCGAAAGTGAAATATCCTTTAATACAGTTTTTCCGTCGTAAGCTTTGCTCAAATGCTCCAATGTCAGCATCCCGTGCGCTCCTTTCCCGCCTAACAGCCGCTTTTTTTCATTTCTTCCGTTTAACGGGTCTATCTTATCAGTACAGGCTTCCGTCTTTCTATCACACTCCGGCAAAACTCTCGTAAGGTTTTTCTGGCGCTTTTGCAAAGGCCTTGTAAAACGGCGCTTACCGGGTATTTCATCCGCCCTGCGGGCATCTCACCCCTTCCCCCGTTGTCATCCCGCCTTTTTCCGGTTAAAATGATCCCATCGGTACCGAAAACGATTCACAGGAGGTTTCCCATGAAGCTTACCATTCATCAGGATCTGAAATTTTCAGAAACGGAAATCACGGTCAGCTGCGCCGCGGTCGATTCCCGTCTGGAACGCCTGATCCGCCAGCACAGCTTTTCGCTGACCGGCTATGCGGACGGCTGCGAATACCAGCTGGCGGCGGAACAGATCTGCTATATTGAAAGCGTGGACGGCAAAACCTTTTTCTATCTGGAAAAAGAGGTCTATTCCGCCAAAGAAACGCTTGCCGTTCTGGAACAGCTGCTTTCCGGCACAGCCTTTGCGCGCATCAGCAAAAGCTGCATCGTTAATACGGACTTTTTAAAATGCGTCCGACCGCTGTACAACCACCGTCTGGAAGCCGAGCTGAAAAACGGCGAAAAACTCATTATCACGCGAAGCTATATCGAACCGCTGAAGCAAAAATTGAGAGGAGAACGCTTATGAAAACCTTATTTTCCGTCCGCATCCCGTCCATCTGCGTCTGCTTTACCCTGTCCGCGCTCTTTATGGCGGCGTCCGACCTGCTCGCCGGTAATTTTTCCGGCGTCGCTTATCTTGTTTTTTTCCTCTGGGTGCTGATCTGTCAGGGCATCGACTGGCTGCTCTGCCATGTGGATTTTAAAAGCTGGAAAAGCTACTGCCTGACCGAATCCCTCCTTTTATATGTGCTGACCTTCCTATTCTTCCGGCTGATCTTCTGGCACAGCCTCAGCCTGCGGCAGTTTCTCTGGTTTTCTGCGGTTTTCTGGATCGTGGATCTGAGCGTCTTTTCCTACTTCCGCAAAAAAAATGAGCTGGAAGCGGAAGAGATCAACGCGCTCTTAAGAGATGACAAATCCTGATAGATCCATACAAAAAAGAGCTTCCTGCCCGGCAGTCCATTGCCGCCGGGCAGAAGCTCTTTTTTGTTCTTTTTGATCTTCTATTTTTCTATCTCTTCCCCGTCCACGCCATAGCAGCGCACCGTCTCATAGTCCCTGTTGCAGGACAGCATGAGCGTCCGTTTTTCCAGATTATAAACGCCAGACCAGAGCGTGCCGGAGAAAATGCCGTCCTCCGTTTTGTCCTGCTGTACCGCCTCCAAAAGCCCCATCGCCTCATCTACGGTCGCCGCCTTGTCCAGCACCATCCGGATCGCGGACGTCGTCGTGATCGGCGTCTTTCCGGTTTCCTGAACGGTCGGCTCGTTATAAAGCTGGAGCACGCCGATCGCAAGCCCTGCTTCGTTTACGCCGTCCAGCGGGATGTACGGCGCCGCCAGCGCCAGCGCCTTATCCTGCAGGCTTGAACCGTCCGTAAATCCGATATAGCTTAAATTTACCATCGAAATCGACTCATAGCCGTTTTCCGGATCCGTATGTACAAGCGCATAGGAAGCTTCCTTATTGTCAAAGTTGCGGGCAAAAAGCTTCTCGCCCTCCGGCGTCTCCGCCGCGAAGGTGGAGCATCCCAGATTGGGCAGGCTGATCTGGACCGGAAGCCCTTTCATCAGCTTTTTCACGATAAATCCGGCAAGCTCGCTGTCCGTTTTCGCCCCTGTTTCCAGAAACTCGTCCAGTCCGTAATCCGCCTTGTAATCCATCGTATAATAAAAATCATCCTGCTTCTGCAAAGACCATACGCTGCCCAGTTCCTTGCGGAATACAAATAAAACGCATAATGCCGCAGCCAGAATCAGCGCCAGCACGACCGCAAGTATGGTCAAAACCGCCTTTCCAATCCTTCTGCCGGGTGTCAGAGAACTGTTGTCCTTCTCTTTTCTGTGTAAAAAAGCTGATGCCATGTTTCGTTTCTCCTTTTCGATCGGAGAACAAAGCCTTATGAATGCAGCGGCGCAAACACCGTATCGTAATCCGTTTCCATCGCCTCAAAATTTTTCAAAAGCTGGTCCAGCACCTTATAAAATACTACAAGCTCCTTCGGGTTGATCCCCTCGTCCGCGTGCTCCAGAAGCGTCTGGATCACTTCCACGATCCTCTCGGTCTGCTCTTTTCCCTCTTCCGTCAGAAAATAGCTGGCGTTATACCGCCCTGCCGCGCCTTCCTTGCGCACCATTCCTGCCTTGATCAGCTCGGAAAATGTCCGCGAGATCAGCGCCTGATCCAGATCGCAGCGTTCCGCAACCTCCGAAAAGCGCAGCCCCTCGGGATGCCTTCCCAGAATATACAAAACCGTGGTGTGCGCTGCCTTTAAGCCCAGCTTCCCCATTCCTGCCGTCTTGATCGCCTGTATTTTTTTGTTCATGCGAGACACAGAAAGCGTAAACTTCAGAAAACGGTCATCCATCCTTCTTGTTCCTCCTGTTGTCTGTACCCGGTACAGATTGTATTATATCCGTTTTTGTTGAGTTGTCAACAATTATTTTTGACGCTGTCAGAAACGGCGTTATCCCCGATCCGGCTTTTCTTCCTGCAGCTGCGCCTTGTATTCTTTTCCCTCTTCCACATAATGACGCGCGTTTTTCAGGTTTGCCTCCAGCTCCTCCTGCCGCACCCGGCGCACGATTCTGGCGGGGCTTCCAAGCACGAGGGAGCCGTCCGGCACAACCGTTCCCTGCGTCACGAGCGCGCCTGCGCCTACGATGCAGTTTTTTCCGACCGACGCGCCGTTTAAAAGGATTGCGCCCATGCCGATCAGGCTGTTGTCCCCCACCGTGCAGCCATGCACGATGGCGCTGTGCCCGATTGTCACATTTTCTCCGACGCGCACATCAAAGCCCTTGTCCACATGGATCACGCAGTTATCCTGCACGTTCGTGCGCGCGCCGATCGAAACGCTTCCCGCTCCCGCCCGCACCGTGGCGTGGAACCACACGCTGCACTCCTCCCCGATACGGACGTCGCCGTATACGGCTGCATCCGGCGCGATAAAAGCGCTCTTGGCAATTTCCGGTTTTTTCAGCATTTTTTCCTCCTGATAAAATCCCCTGACTGAGCTATCTGCGGATTGTTCCGCGTTTCACGCTCCCACAATCCGCCCTAAAAAGATTTTAGCACATTCCATTGCCGTTTTCATCTCCATTTCAATCCCCCATTTGCATCCATTCAGCCCGCGCCCACCCGCAAAACGCTCTTTTTCTTGCAAATCCCCGCGTTTCCGGCTATACTCCCATCTTTGACAGTTAGAAAAAGAAAAAATCGCTGTATCCCTCATGTTTACTGGGGTATAGCGATTTTTGTCGTTGTTTCGAAATATAGTAATTTATTCCTTCCCTTTACTTTTTTTCTGAATATTTCTCATCTTACTTTTTGTTATGAACTGATAATCTGTTCGGAAACCGCAGACGTCATGAAGATCATCCGTAATTCTTTCTCGTTTGTATAAAGGAATGAAACCCTGTTCCTGTATTTCGGCGAAATTCATTTCTTTTAGAACATCTAATAATTCTTCACATGTATATTTAGCATCCAGTTTTTTCTCAAGGAAGCGGTCTATGGTCAATGCAAGAAACCAGATTAGAAAATGTGCTTTGATCCGGTTTTCATCCTGTAAATAGACAGGTCTTGCAGAAAAATCTGTTTTCATAATCCGGAAACATTCTTCTATCCGCCATCTGCCTTCACTTACTTTTAAAATATCACCAACTTCGTCATCCAAAAGATCTGTGCATACTGCGTAAAAGCCATCATACTGGGCCTCTTCAGAAATCTTGGTTTCATCTAGATACTGCTTTACATCAGCCGCTTCCCTTCTTCTGTTACAGCGATCGTTCCGATGAAACGTGCTGGGTCATTTGGATTTTTTCGGTTCTTTTTTGTGCTCCCTGAATCCAGCATCTTTTGTGCCCGTTCAATCTGTTTGTCTCGAATAGATTTTTGATAAAGGGCATATTTAGGAGAATAGGTAATGACCAGGCGTTGATGCAGCTTCTTTGTGGTGTAGGGCTCATCTTTATAATAAAGTCCTTTGTCATCTTCGGGAAGTTCTGTGATATCAACAGGGGCTCCATCTGAGACTCTTTTAAATCCCTGTAAATTTAATGCCCATTCTTTTTCTTCTTTCTTTAGCTTTTTGATGGACTGGGTTACGATATAAGCCCGTTCCCCCATGTGATTGTATTCCCGGATTGATTCAGAGCCAAGCCCGGCATCGCTGCAATAAATAAATTTCTGACAACCAAAATCTCCAAGAACTTTCTTTTCTAACGGTTTGAGAGAGGTCTGTTCGTTTGCATTTCCCGGAAAAAGAGAAAAAGCAAGGGGAATCCCATCTCCATCCATAAACAATCCCATTTGGATGATTGGGTTTGGTCTGTGTTCTTTACTTTTCCCGTATTTTTTATTTCCATCTTCCTGTTCAGTTTCAAAGTAATAATTCGAGCAGTCATAATAAAGGATCTTATCATTTCTTTTTCCAAGGAAGTGGGAGTTTTTGTAAACTTCAGACTGAATAAGATCACATTCCGCACCAAGTACATCCAATGCCCGGTAGATATCATGAAGTTCATAGGATGGTTTTTCTAAGAATCCAGATGCAACTTTGTAAGAAGAACGTTTGCTGCAAGGTTCCAGGATTCTTGCATAAACCAGATCCGAGAGGATCGCATTGATATCATACTTGAATTTATATTTCTGTTTCAATTTCCGGCAGATTTTATTCATTTGTAGTTGATAATAAATGGATTGGAGAAACAGATAGCCACCACGGAAGAAGACCTGCCTGTCATAATCTAATGGTCTATCCGCATGGAATGGTATCAATACTGTCTGAGCTTCTTTTTCTTTTTTATATTTTTCAGTCTCTATTTTCACTTCATTTTTCGCCCATGCAACGACATCATCTCTTGTAGGACCATGTTCAGGCAAAAGTTGATCTAAGGTTCCCAGCTTGCGGACGATAGCTGAAGTAGTGCTGCCATTTGCTTTTGTATAAGATTTACAGATATAAAAGGACTCTGCATTTTTTGATTTTGTTATGTGAAGATTCATCCGTCATCCCTCCTATCCCTTATTATACCACACAATAACATAAAATAACAGCTATAAAAGCAGAAAATTTGACATAAAAAAAGCAGGTTTTATGCGACCTGTGAGTACTAATA